>Ga0308156_1000002_pt1 | contig 1288880 bp, 1175 predicted proteins | sample PhyAR2_FD_201041 | JGI IMG/M metagenome (GOLD analysis project Ga0308156, IMG submission 201041) | Phyllosphere microbial communities from UC Gill Tract Community Farm, Albany, California, United States - DLSL A.R2 | ecosystem: Host-associated > Plants > Phyllosphere > Unclassified | place...
ACCTGTTCGACGACAGCCAGTTTAAAGGATAGAGAGTAATCGCGTTGTGTGCGTTTAATATACTGGTTCATCACATTTTCCTCTGTGCGTGAGTAAAATGTGTCAACGCTATTCAGGACGGGTCACAAGCAATAAAAAAGGCACCCGCAGGCGCCTTGTTATCGTCGTCGGTTCGAGGCTTAGCCCAGCACCAGACCCGCGATGGAAGCGGACAGGATGCTGACCAGCGTAGAGCCGTACACCAGCTTCAGACCAAAGCGCGACACCACGTTGCCCTGGTGTTCGTTCAGGCCCTTGATCGCACCGGCCACGATGCCGATGGAAGAGAAGTTGGCGAAGGACACCAGGAACACCGACAGGATCCCCAGGCTGCGCGGCGACAGCTCGGCAGAGACTTTCTGCAGCTCCATCATGGCCACGAATTCGTTGGAAACCAGCTTGGTCGCCATGATGCTGCCGACCTGCAGGGCTTCGTGTTTAGGAATGCCCATGATCCAGGCGAACGGATAGAAGAAGTAACCGAGGATTTCCTGGAAGCTCAGGCCGAAGATAGCGCTGAATACGCCATTGAGCGCGGCGATCAGGGCGATGAAGCCAATCAGCATCGCGGCGACGATAATCGCTACTTTGAAGCCGGCCAGGATGTATTCACCCAGCATTTCGAAGAAGCTCTGGCCTTCGTGCAGATTGCCCAGATGCAGCTCTTCTTCTTTATTGGTATCGTACGGGTTGACCAGCGACAGCACGATAAAGGTGCTGAACATGTTCAATACCAGTGCCGCCACCACGAACTTGGCGTCCAGCATGGTCATGTAGGCGCCGACGATAGACATGGACACCGTAGACATCGCGGTTGCCGCCATGGTGTACATGCGCTTTTCCGACATCTTGCCCAGGATATCCTTGTAGGCGATGAAGTTTTCGGATTGGCCCAGGATCAGCGAGCTGACGGCGTTGAACGACTCCAGCTTGCCCATGCCGTTCACTTTCGACAGCACGGTACCGATAATGCGGATGATGAAAGGCAACACTTTGATGTACTGCAGAATACCGATCAGCGCCGAAATGAAGACGATCGGGCACAGCACCTTCAGGAAGAAGAACGCCAGGCCTTTGTCGCCCATGCCGCCGAACACGAAATCAGTCCCTTGTCCCGCAAACCCGAGCAGTTTGTCAAACAGCGCGGCGAATCCTTTTACGAAGCCCAAACCCGCTTCCGAATGCAGGAAAAAGTAGGCCAGCAGTACTTCGATAACCAGTAATTGAATAACATAGCGAATGCGGATGCTTTTACGATCGCGGCACACCAACAGGGCCAGGATCGCCACCACTACTATCGCCAACGCAAAGTGCGCAATATGGGACATGTTTGCTCCAAATTTGAGGCAGGCTGAATTTCGGCTGTCATTTTATGTAACGCTACGTTTAAAAACGAGACTTCTATTGCAAATATGGAAAATCATAGCGGGAATTCTCCTAAAGTGTTGCGCAAAAGCATAAAAAATCAAGATGTTAACGCAGAGATAGGAAATTCGTATTCTTGTGCTAACCTGTCTTTCAGGGGTATTGCAGCTAAAATCCCATCCCAAAAGCACGGAAATCGGCATGCTTGGTGTCGGACCCTTCGATAAAACCATTAATGTTGGCTATTACAGAGATAAGTTTTACCGCTCTAAATGCGCTTGATAATTATTATCATTTATATAGAGTGGAGATAAACGTAATTTCAGTAAGGGTTCAACATATGCTGAACAGTCGCGTGGTTGAAACCACCCCCGGTCGCTCTGCCAGAAAAATCAAACTCTCGCTGATGGGGCCCGCCTTCATCGCCGCTATCGGCTATATCGATCCCGGTAACTTCGCCACCAACATCCAGGCCGGCGCCTCGTTCGGCTACAGCCTGCTGTGGGTGGTGGTCTGGGCCAACGTGATGGCGATGCTGATCCAACTGTTGTCTGCCAAGCTGGGCATCGCCACCGGGAAAAACCTGGCCGAGCACATTCGCGATCGCTTTCCGCGGCCGGCGGTGTGGGCCTATTGGGTGCAGGCGGAGATCATCGCCATGGCGACCGATCTGGCCGAGTTTATCGGCGCGGCGATCGGCTTCAAGCTGCTGCTCGGGATTTCCCTGTTGCAGGGCGCGGTGCTGACCGGCATCGCCACCTTTTTAATTCTGATGCTGCAAAAACGCGGGCAAAAGCCGCTGGAACGGGTGATTGGCGGCCTGCTGCTGTTCGTCGCCGCCGCTTACATCGTCGAGCTGGCATTCTCTCAGCCGCAGTTTGCGCCGTTGCTGAAGGGGATGGCGCTGCCCGATCTGCCTAACGGCGATGCGGTATTTCTGGCCGCCGGGGTATTGGGTGCCACCATCATGCCGCACGTGATCTATCTGCATTCGTCGCTTACCCAAGTCGGCGGTGAGCACGATAAGGCGGAGCGCTATGCCGCCACCAAAGTCGACGTCGCCGTCGCCATGACCATCGCCGGTTTCGTCAACCTGGCGATGATGGCCACTGCCGCCGCCGCGTTTCATTTCAGCGGCCACAGCGGCATCGCCGATCTCGACGTGGCTTACCTGACGCTGCAGCCGCTGCTCGGGCAAGCCGCCGCCACCGTGTTTGGCCTGAGCCTGGTGGCCGCCGGTCTCTCCTCTACCGTGGTGGGCACGCTGGCGGGGCAGGTGGTGATGCAGGGGTTTGTGCATTTCCATATCCCGCTGTGGCTGCGTCGCGCGGTGACCATGCTGCCGTCGTTTATCGTTATCATGCTGGGAATGGACGCCACGCGCATTCTGGTGCTGAGCCAGGTGCTGCTCAGCTTCGGCATTGCGCTGGCGCTGGTGCCGCTGCTGGCTTTCACCGGTAATCGAGCGCTGATGGGGGAAATGGTCAACGGCCCGCTGGTGCAAAACCTGGGCAAGCTGATCGTACTGGTGGTGGTGGGATTGAACGGCTACCTGCTGATCGGCAGCGTGCTGTAGGCAAAAAAAACGCGGGCCGGCATTACGCCGGCCCGTCGTCGTTAATCGCGGTCGTCATCGCCGTGGCGGCGCCAGCGATCGCGGTCATGATCGTGGTGGTGCTTTTTCTCTTTCTTCCAATGGTGCTTATCGTAATGCTTGTCGTATTTACGATAGCGTCCTTCATGATAGTAATAGTGTTTGCGCCAGTAGTCGCGGTCGCGCCAGCGATAGCCGTCCCAGTAGTAACCGCGACGGCTGCGGTCGCCGAGATAGCGCCCCTGATGGCCTTGCCACCAGTCGCGATCGCGCCAGTCGTAACCGTCCCAGTAACGGCCGCGATTGTCCTGATCGCCGATGCGCAGTGAAACGCCCGGCATCAGATCGATGCTGATCCCTTCGGCGTGTGCTTGCTGTGCGGCGGGCAGTACCGTCGCCGCCAAGATGGCGGCCAAGAGCAGAGGTTTAAACATGGCTTCTCCTTCCCGCTTGCGCGGCTTGGCCGTTTGTCACTTTATGAAGCGCGTTCATCAGTTTAAAAAAGCGGCCTTATCGTTATTTTGCTGCAATATCGGCATCATAGCGCCAGCGCATAGGGTTGAATCTGAGAGCCACTCTGAAAACGGTGCGGGAGGCCAAGATTTGAGATTTTTCTGGAGTCTCGCCGCTCGATTGAGCGGCGGAATTTGTAAACGATTACAATAAGATTTTCTCGATCTGCGCGAGCTCTTCTTCACTGAAGTGACGATTGGCCAGCATGCCCACCGCGTCTTCTATCTGCGCATTCTTACTGGCGCCGATCAGCACCGAGGTAACGCGATCGCCGCGCAGCACCCAGGCCAGCGCCATCTGCGACAGCTTCTGCCCGCGTTGCCGCGCCAGCGCATCGAGGCGGCGCACCTTGTCCAGCCGCTCGTCGGTCAACTGCTCCGGCTGCAGGAAGCGGCTGCCGCTGGCGGCGCGGGAATCTTGCGGGACGCCGTGCAGGTAGCGGTCGGTCAGCAGGCCGCCCGCCAGCGGCGAGAAGGCGATCGCGCCGACGCCATGCTCCGCCAGCGTATCCAGCAATTCCGCCTCCGGCGTGCGCTCCAACATCGAATACTTGGGCTGGTGGATCACGCACGGCGTACCGAGCCGCTGCAGAATGTCGAACGCCTGCCGCGCGCGCTCGGCCGGGTAGTTGGACAGGCCGACATACAGCGCTTTGCCCTGGCGCACCAACAAATCCAGCGCCGCCATGGTTTCTTCCAGCGGCGTGTCCGGATCCGGCCGGTGGTGGTAAAAGATATCCACATACTCCAATCCCATGCGCTTCAGGCTCTGATCGAGGCTGGCGACCAGGTACTTTTTCGAGCCCCAATCGCCGTAGGGGCCGGGCCACATGGTGTAACCGGCTTTGGATGAGACGATCAGCTCATCGCGCCAGGCCCGCAGATCGGCGTTGAGCATGCGGCCAAAGTTCTCCTCGGCGGCGCCGGGCGGCGGGCCGTAGTTATTGGCCAGATCGAAATGGGTAATGCCGCGATCGAAGGCGCAGCGGATCAGGCCGCGGGCGTTGTCATACAGCGTGGCGTCGCCGAAGTTGTGCCACAGCCCGAGCGAGACGGCGGGCAGCTTCAGCCCGCTGCGGCCACAGCGCCGGTATTCCATATCTTGATAACGCGTAGGGGAGGCTTGGTAGGACATAGTTATCCTTGTCGGCGAGAGGTGAAGTGCTTTGAGTGTATACGTTTCCACACCACGCTGCCGGGGGAGCGATCACAGCGCCGGCATGTAACGCCAGGTTGCCGTTCGATGCCGGAGCGTTTGTTCGAAATTTGAACGGCATCTTCGATAATTAAGATAATCGCTCCAGCTGCAGACAGGTGATGATCATGACTCAGACCTATACGGTGGCCGATTATCTTCTCGATCGTCTGGCCCAAATCGGCATCCGTCATTTCTTCGGCGTGCCGGGGGATTACAACCTGCAATTTCTTGATCATGTTCTCGCTCATCCGCAAATCACCTGGGTAGGCTGCGCCAACGAATTGAACGCCGCCTACGCCGCCGATGGCTACGCGCGCTGCAAACCGGCGGCCGCGCTGCTCACCACGTTTGGCGTCGGCGAGCTAAGCGCGTTGAACGGGGTGGCCGGCAGCTACGCCGAATACCTGCCGGTGATCCACGTGGTCGGCACCCCGGCGCAGCGCGCCCAGCGCGCCGGTGATTTGTTGCATCATTCGCTGGGGGATGGCGACTTCACCCACTTCGCCCGGATCGCCAAAGAGGTGACCGTCGCGCAGGCCAATCTGACCGCCGATAACGCCGCGATGGAGATAGACCGCCTGATCGGCGTCGCCTTGCTGGAACATCGCCCGGTTTATCTGATGTTGCCCAGCGACGTCGCGCAGGCGCCGCTGCCGAGTAAACCGGCGCCGCTGATGCTGCGCCAGGCCAAATTGTCGCAGAGCGCATTGCAGGCATTTATCGCCGCGGCGCGCGAAAAGCTGCTGTCGGCGCGGCGGGTGTCATTGTTGGCGGATTTCCTGGCCGATCGCTTCGGCGCCGAAGCGGTGCTGGACGAGTGGCTGCAGGAGGTCGACATTCCGCACGCTACGCTGCTGCTTGGCAAAGGCGTGCTGGATGAGAACCGCACCGGTTTTGTTGGTACCTACTGCGGTGGCGCCAGCGATCCGGCGGTGAAACAGCTTATCGAAAACGCCGATGTGGTGATCAACGTCGGGGTGCGTTTGACCGACACCATTACCGCCGGTTTCACGCATCATCTGCCGGTGGAAAAATGCATCGATATTCAGCCGTTCGAAGCCTGGGTTGGGCGGCGGTGTTTTAGCCGCATCCCGATGCGCGAGGCGGTACAGGCGCTGCATCGCCTGAGTCTGTCGCTGGCGTCGCGTTGGCCGTTGCCGCCGATCGTCCGCCCGGCCCTGCCGGAAGGCAATGGGGAAGGGTTGGATCAGCACGCCTTCTGGCGGCAGATACAGGATTTCCTGCGGCCGGGGGATATCGTGCTGGCCGATCAGGGCACCGCCTGTTTCGGCGCGGCGGCGCTGACGTTGCCGCGCGGCTGCCGGCTGATCGTGCAGTCGCTCTGGGGATCGATCGGCTATACCCTGCCGGCGACGTTCGGCGTGCAGACCGCCGAACCGCAGCGCCGGGCAGTATTGCTGATCGGCGACGGCGCCGCGCAGCTGACCGTGCAGGAACTGGGATCGATGCTGCGCGACGGGCTTAAGCCGGTGATCTTCGTGCTGAACAATCAGGGGTATACCGTTGAACGCGCGATCCACGGGCCGGAGCAACGTTATAACGACATCGCGCGCTGGAACTGGACGCAGTTACCGCCGGCGTTGGCCGGCGAGCGGCCGGTGAAGGCGTTGCGGGTCAGCGATCCGGACGGATTGCGTCAGGCGCTGCGCGAGGTAGCGGACGACGAACGGCTGGCCTTCATCGAAGTGATGCTGCCGAAGATGGACATTCCGGAACTTCTCGATACCGTCTCCCGCGCCATTCAGGCGCGCAACGCCGCCGCTTAGGGCAGGGTATCGCCCAGTAGGCGCTCCAGCATCCAGAACCCCGCCGGGCCTGGCGGGGTCAGTTTGGACCATACCGCATCCACCGAAATCAGTTTTGGCCAGCCGCGCGGCCGCAGCTGGGTGAGCCTGCCGTGGCCGTATTGCTGCACCAGCCAGTGCGGCAACACCGCCCAACCGAATCCTTGTTCCGCCATCTCCAGCAACAGCAGATAGCTGGGCGCCGACCAGACCAGGCCACCCTGTCTGGCCGCCTCGGCGCCGGTGTAGGTATTGAGGATCAGTTGGCGGGTGCTGGACAATTGCTCTGGCGTCGGCGCGGCGACCTGCGCCAGCGGATGCTGATGGGCGACGAACAGCCCCATTTCGGTCTGCTCAGGCAGCCGGGAGAAGGCGATATCCGGCGGATAACGTTTTTGCACTTCTACCATGCCCAAATGCGCGCGGCCGCTTTGCAGCAGATCGATAACGTCGCCTTCCTCGGCGATCATCCATTCCAGCTCAATTTCCGGGTAGCGCTGTTCGAACAGCTGCATTAACCGATCGTGATGCTTGGGCTGGTAGGTATCGGAAAACACCATGCTCAGGCGCGGTTCAACCTCGCCCGCCAGCTGAATGCTCAGGGCGTCGAGCCGTTCGCTGGCCGCGAGGATCGCCTGTACGTGCCCCAGCACTTTGCGGCCGGCGGCGGTGAGCACCGGCTGGCGCGCGCTGCGATCGAACAGCGTCAATGCCAGGTCGGCCTCCAGATTGGCGATGGCGGTGCTGACGGTGGATTGGCTTTTACGCAGCTTGCGCGCGGCGGCGGAAAATGAGCCGAGGGCGGCGGCTTCCACGAACGCCTGTAACGCTTCCGGTGAATAGTGCATATATCTACTTTATCGATGGAATCTATTTTTAATCTACCCAAAAAAGCGATGATAATCACCTGGCTTTCGCAACAACTGTTGAAAAAAAGGTGATGTATGCAACTGCAAAACAAGTCTCTCATTGAACGTATCGTCCACGCCGTCGGTTTCGAGGCCATCGCCGTGATGGTCTGCGCCCCGCTGGGCGCGTGGCTGCTGAACCGCTCAATGGTGCAGGTCGGTGCGTTGGCGGTGATGCTCTCCACCGTCGCGATGCTGTGGAACATGGTTTACAACACGGTGTTCGACCGCCTGTGGCCGGTCAGCCGGGTGGTGCGTAACCTGAAGGTGCGTGCGCTGCACGCCGTCGGCTTTGAAGCCGGTTTTATCCTGATCGGCGTGCCGATCGCCGCCTGGATGCTGAGTATCTCCTGGGCGCAGGCGTTTATGCTGGAAATCGGTTTCTTCCTGTTCTTCCTGCCGTACACCATGGCCTATAACTGGCTGTACGACACGCTGCGCCAGCGCTGGTTCGAAGCGCGCCAGCCGATCAATTCCGGCGCCAAATAAGGCGTCGTCAGCCCGGCGATTCTCAGGTAAGGTCAGAGGATCGTCGGAAATGCTGAGGAACGAAGGATGAAAGTGTTGGGTCTGCTGGGCGGCATGAGTTGGGAATCCACCATTCCGTATTACCGCACCATCAACGAGCAGGTAAAGGCGCGCCTCGGCGGGCTGCATTCGGCCAAAATCGTGCTCTACAGCGTCGATTTTCAGGAAATTGAACGCTTGCAGCATCAGGGCGATTGGGATGGTGCCGGCCGGCTGCTGGCCGAGGCCGCCGTGGCTTTGCGCGCCGCCGGCGCCGAAGCCATCGTGATCTGCACCAACACCATGCACAAGGTGGCGGAGGCGGTCGAGCAGGCCAGCGGCCTGCCGCTGATTCACATCGCCGACGCCACGGCGCTGCAGGTGCGGGAAAAAAACATTCGCCGCGTCGGGCTGCTGGGCACGCGTTTTACCATGGAGCAGACCTTCTACCGCGGCCGCCTGCAGGAATTGCACGGCATTGATGTGGTGACGCCGGTCAGCGCCGATCGTGACATCGTGCACCGCATCATCTATGACGAGCTGTGCCTCGGTAACATTCGCGATGCCTCGCGCGATGAGTATCGCCGGATCATCAGCGACCTGGAGCAACAGGGCGCGCAGGGGATTATTTTCGGCTGCACCGAGATAGGGTTGCTGGTGAGCGAGCGGGATGCGTCGGTGCCGGTGTTCGACACCACCGCGATCCACGCCCGCGCCGCCGCGGCGTTCGCGCTGGACTAATCGTCGTGCGGTGGTTGCCGGCGGTTCACCAGCATCAGCGGTTTGCCTGCCAGCGTCAGCCAGGCGGGCAGCATCACGATGCATAAGACGGGCAGCAGGTGCAGATCCGGCACCACCGCCACTGCCATGAACAGGCTGAGCCAGCCGTCGCGCGTGACCACCAGCACCAGCCCCATAATGGCGCAGGAGACGGTGATCGCCGCCGGCACCGCCGGAACGTGCTGGTGCAGCATCAGCCCCAGCGCCACCCCGACGAACACCGCTGGGAAGATGCGCCCGCCGCGAAAGCCGCTGGCGGCGGCGATCACCAGCGCCGCCAGCTTGGTCAGGGTAACGGTCAACAGCGCCGGCACCGAATAGTTGCCGTCTGCCGCGAGGCGCTTCATTTCATCCAGCCCTTTGAACAGGGTAATCTCTCCGCCCACCAGCGCCAGCAGGCCCAGCACAAAGCCACCCAGTCCTAACATCAACACCGGATTCTTCATCGAATGGAACAGGCGGTGAACGTGTGGGAAGCACCACAGCGCCACCATGCCGAGCGCGATGGCGATCAGCGCCACGATGGCGCCGCTGAAGATGTCCGACAGTCGCGTTATGTCGTAGGCGTCGAGCTGCAGGGCGAAATTGGGTACGAAGAACATCTGGGTGGTGACCGCGCCGGCGGCGGCGGCCACCAGCGGGGCGAACAGCCGATCCCACAGCGGCGTTTCGTTATTGCCCGCCAGGGTTTGCGAGAAGATCAGTGCGGCGGCGACCGGCGTGCCGAACATCGCGCCGATGGTGCCCGCGGCCGCCAGGATGATCCAGTCCATGCGCGGCACCTTCGGCAGCAGGCGCGCCCCCGCCGTCGCCACCAGCGCGATATTGATGGCGGTGATCGGGTTTTCCGGCCCCAGGCTGACGCCGCCGGCCAGGCCGACGATCAGCGCCAATCCCAGCCCCGGCAGGGCGGAGAGCGGCAGCGGCATGCCGATCAGCGATTCCGTCGCCGGATCCGGCCCGGCGTGGCCCGGCATGTAGCGCACGATCAGGCCGACCGCCACGCCGGTCAGCGTCAGCATGCCGAGCGGCCACCAGGGTGCCTGGGCGTCCAGGCTCAGCGCGTCGGGCAGCGTCACCCACAGCCATTGCTGCAGCGTAGCGGCGACTTTCATCATCAATAGCAGCACCAGACTGGAGGCGGAACCGATAATCAGCGCAGGCAAAGCAAAGGCCAACATGGCATTGGCGCGCGGATGCAGCATGGATAATCCCTTGTCGATGCCTCCATGCAGGGCAGGGAGAGCGGGTGGTTGGGCAGTGGCCACAGCTTGCCAGACTATCGGCGAGCAGGCACGCATTGATATTGCCCGGCGTCGATGACGGTTAACAGTCGCGGCGGCGCGTTTTTTGCCGCAATTTGTTTCAAATCGCGGCATCACAGGCAAGCTGAAACGTTTTTTGTGATCCGGATCGCTATTGGGGCGCAGATCCGAGGCGGGTGATTGTTGTTTTCGCAGCAGGATTTTACAGTGTGGGCAGCTTTTTATTTTTCATTTTGCGGAGACGAAATCAATGACCTATGCCCTCGTGGGTGATGTTGGCGGCACCAATGCCCGCCTGGCGTTGTGCACTGTTGCGACGGGTGAAATTACCCAGGCGAAAACCTATTCCGGCCTGGAGTTCGACAGCCTGGAGGCGGTGATCCGCCACTACCTGAAAGCGTGCGATATCGAGGTGCAGGACGCCTGTATCGCGATCGCCTGCCCGGTGACGGAAGACTGGGTCGCGATGACCAACCACAGCTGGGCGTTCTCTATCAAAGAAATGAAGGCCAACCTGGGGTTGAGTCATCTGGAAGTGATCAACGATTTCACCGCCGTCTCGATGGCGATCCCGATGCTCTCGCCGGACGACGTGCTGCAGTTTGGCGGCGGCGATGCGCAGCCGGGCAAACCGATCGCGGTGTACGGCGCCGGCACCGGGCTGGGTGTTGCCCACCTGGTGCAGGTCGATCGCCGCTGGGTCAGCCTGCCGGGCGAGGGCGGCCATGTCGATTTCGCACCGAACAGCGAAGAAGAAGACATTATTCTGGAGGTGCTGCGCGGTGAAGTGGGGCACGTTTCCGCCGAGCGCGTGCTGTCCGGGCCGGGCCTGGTCAACCTGTATCGCGCCATCGTCAAGGCGGACAACCGCCTGCCGGAGAAACTGGAGCCGAAGGACATTACCGAGCGGGCGCTGGCCGACAGCTGCATCGACTGCCGCCGTGCGCTGTCGCTGTTTTGCGTGATCATGGGGCGCTTCGGCGGCAACCTGGCGCTGAATCTGGGCACCTTTGGCGGCGTGTACATCGCCGGCGGCATCGTGCCGCGCTTTATGGAATTCTTCAAGGCCTCGGGCTTCCGCGCCGCTTTCGAAGACAAGGGGCGCTTCCGCGACTATGTGCGAGACATTCCGGTGTTCATGATAACCCATGGCCAACCGGGCCTGCTGGGGGCCGGCGCGCATCTGCGCCAGACGCTGGGCATGCAGCTGTAAGCAACGCGGCGGCACGATAAAAAAAGGGGCGCAATCCGCAGATTGCGCCCCTTGTCGTTTTCGTGGGGTATCAGGCTTTGGCCAGCTCCGCCGTTTGGGCGGTTTCTACCGTTTCCGCTGCCACCGCCTTCGGCGCTTTGATGAACAGCGTAATCAGCAGAGAAGCGGCGGACAGGACGCCAATCACCATAAAGGTGGCGTGGAAGCCGCCGAAGTATTTGGCGACGAACGAACCGGCCAGCGCGCCCAGGCCGAAGCCCTGGTAGATGATGCCGTAGTTCTTGCTGTGGTTTTTCAGGCCGAAGAAGTCGCCGACAATCGCCGGGAACACGGTGATGTTGCCGCCGAAGCAGAAGGCCACCGCGCCGACGCAGATGAAGAACAGCGTGTGGTTCAGAGTCATGAAGCTCAGGGCGACAATCGCCAGCACGGTAACCAGCATGGTGAAGCTGATGACGCGCATGCGGCCCACTTTATCGGACAGCGTACCCAGGATGATGCGGCCGGCGGTGTTGAAGATGGCGACGGCGGACACGGTGTTGGCGGCGGTGGCCAAGTCCATCCCGGCCAGTTGAACGCCCATGTCTTTCACGATGCCAATCAGATACAGACCGCTCATGCAGGCAGCGAAGAAGATGGTGAACAGCAGGTAGGCTTCTTTGGTGGCCAGCATCTGACGCACGCTGTAGTCGTTACCCAGACCGTTGGCGCCTGGCTGTGCGGCGTTGGTCGCCAGCACCGGCTCTTTCAGCAGCAGGGAGCCGACGACGATCAGGCCCATCACGATGGCACCCCAGTAGAAGAAGGCACCGGAAACGCCGACGTCGGCGATCAGGGCGGCGTTGACGTATTTGAACAGCAGGCTACCGCTGCCGAAGGCGCCGACGGAGATGCCGGAAATCAGGCCTTTGTTGGCGGGGAACCACTTAATCAGGTTGGACAGAGTGGAGATGTAGGCGATACCGACCGCAAAGCCCACCACCACGCCGGCCAGCAGGTAAATCATGTCAAGCGAGCTGACGTGGGCGCTGGCGATGAGACCCAGGCCGACCAGGATGCCGGAACACAGCGTCAGATTGCGGATGCCGAAGCGTTCTTGCAGCTTGCCGGCGAACAGCGTGGCGAAGGCCAGGAAGAAGCTGGTGATGGAGAAGGTGGTGGCGACGTCTGCCAGCCCCCAGTGGAACTTGTCGACCAGCGGCTGGTTGAACAGGCTCCAGGTGTAGATGGTGCCCAGACCCATCTGACAGATGATGGTGCCGAGAACGATTAAGCTGCGATTTGCCGGTTTGGTGTTCATGGCCGGTCTCCTTCCTGTGTGTGCGTTGCCGGGCGTGAGCCGTTGGCTGAAATTTGCGGGGTGAATCTGTGTTCCCGCGGTATGGGCTTATTATATGGCCGGCACCCCCGGCGGGCGGCGGATCGGGAATGAGTTGCACGACGGAAGGAATGAAATGCATGTTATGCGGCGTGAGTTGCCGTTTTTGCGCCGAAAAGCGCGTGAAATGCCGGGGGTGACACGTGATCTACATCAAAGATATCAACGATTTATTGTTAATCGCCGGTGAACGATTGTGGTGGAATTGTGAAGGATGCGTCTGAAAGGCGTAAATCGGCATTGCGCCTATAGAGCGGCGGTGAGCGCGGGACTATGTTATCTGCGATCGGACGAGGTCCGCTCTGCAGGAGTCCATGAAATGAAAAAAACGCTGTTGTTACTGGCCGCGCTGCTGGCGCTGCCGCTGGCGAGCCAGGCCGACGTGTCCATCGGCGTGAACGTGCCTGGCCTGTCGTTGCATATCGGCGATCGCGATAATCGCGGCCACTACTGGGACGGCTATCGCTGGCGCGATCCGCGTTGGTGGGCCGATCATCACCGGTATGAACGCCCGCGCGGGTACTATTACGGCCCGCCGCCCCGGGTGATTTACTACGGGCCGCCGCGGCGCGACTGGCGCGACCGGCCGCATTACCGCATGCCGCCACCGCCGCCGCCCGGCTATTACTACCGTCCGGGCCCGCGCTGGTAAGCGCTTACAGGCGCATCAGCTTGCGGAACTCTTTCACCTTGCTGCGGCTGACCGGCACTTCAAACTCGAGATCGCTCAGCCGCAGAATGTAGGTATTGTTGAACCAGGGGACGATCTCGCGGATCTTCGCCAGGTTAACGCAGTAAGAGCGATGGCAGCGGAAGAAATGTTCTTCCGGGAGCCGGCCGTAAAACTCGGTGATGTTCATCGGCATCACGAACTCTTCCCGGCGGGTATAGACCCGCGTCACCTTTTCATCGGCGGCGGCGTAATAGATGTCGTTGATGTCGGTAACGATGATCCGCTCGTCTTTGATCAGGTTGATGCTGTGGCTGCCGCGGCTCGGCGCGCTGGCCGGCTCCGTCGCGCCGGCGGGGCGATGATGCAGCGCCTCCAGCTTTTGCAGCATGGTGACGATGCGCGCCTCGTGATAGGGCTTGAGGATATAGTCGAACGCTTCGATCTCGAACGCTTCCACCGCGTGCTCTTTATAGGCGGTGATGAACACGATCGACGGGCGATGCGCGAACTTGCTGATGTTTTGCGCCAGCAGCACGCCGTCCAGCGACGGGATGTTGATATCGAGGAAAATGGCGTCGACCTGGTGAGTCTGCAGGTATTTGAGGACGTCGAGGCCATCCTCGAAGGTGGCGACGATATCGATATTGCTGTGTTTCTTGATCAGGTAGCTGAGTTCTTCCTGCGCGAGGAATTCGTCTTCCACGATGATGGCTTTCATGAGGCCTCCCCGACCGGCGGCGTGCTCGGCTCCTGATGCAGCTTGCCGCCGTTTTTGCTGATGTAGAACGCGATTTCGGTGCCCGGCTCCAGGCGGCGGATATGCAGCCCTTCACCGTACAGCAGCGACACGCGGTGGTGTACGTTGAGCAGGCCGATATTGTGGCCCGGCATTTCGTTGCGCGCCACCCGGTCGATGGTTTCCTGGTTGATGCCGTGGCCGGTATCCTTCACCGAAATCTTCACCCGGTCGCCCTGATCTTTCACCGCGATCACCACCACCCCTTTCCCCTTGCAGGGTTGGATGCCGTGCACGATGGCGTTCTCCACCAGCGGTTGGATCAGCAGGCTCGGAATACGCACCGAGACGTCGTCGTCGATGTCGTAAATTACCGTCAGCTTGGCGCCGAAACGCGCCTGTTCGATGGCGATGTAATCCTGGATCTGATGCAGCTCCTTGCGGATATCGATCAGTTCATCGTTCAGCTCCAGGTTGTAGCGCAGGTAGCGCGACAGGTTGATGATCAGCTGGCGCGCGGTGTCCGGATTCAGGCGAATGGAGGAAGAGATGGCGTTCAGCGCGTTGAACAGGAAGTGCGGGTTAATCTTGCTCTGCAGCGCGCGCATTTCGGCCTTGTCCGCCATCTGGCGCAGGTGTTCGATGCGCGAAACCTCCATCTGCGTGGAGATGATCTGCGACAGCCCGACCGCCATCACCTTCAGTGTGTTGGTGATCTGGTGGGCGTGGCAGTAGTAGATTTTCAGCGCGCCGGTCACTTCGCCTTTTTCCCACAGCGGTACCACCAGCTGCGAATGGATCTGCGGCGCGGCCGGGTTTTCCAGGTTGTTCTTGATGATGATTTTGCCGTGGCGAATGCTTTCGCGGGTGACGCGGCTCAGCCCTTCGCGGCCGATCGGGTAGGCTTCACGCCCTACGCCGACGTAGGCCAGCACCTGGTGGGTATCGGTGATCGCCACCGCGTCGGCGCGGATGTCCTGGCGAATGATATCGCAGATGGTGGCCAGCGATTCGCTGTTGATGTTGCGGAAATAGGGCAGCGTCTTGTGGGCAATATCCAGCGCCAGTTTGGCCTGGCGCGCGGCGATCACTTCTTTCTCATCCTCGACGCTCTGTACCAGCAGCACGATCAGGCCGATGCACACCGTACCGAGGATCATCGGCAGGGCGATCTGCGACACGATGTCCAGCCCAAGCTCGGTCGGCTTGGCCCATAGCACGATCAGCAGCATGGTGAGGGATTCGCACAGCATGCCGCCGACGATGCCGGCACGCCAGCGCTGCTCTTTTTTCACCTTAAGGTTGATGTAACCGGCGCTGATGCCGGCGATGATGCTGGTGATAAGACAAGGCACCGAGGTGATGCCGCCGATGTCGATCAGATAACGGTGCACGCCGGCGATGATGCCGGTGACGATCCCCACCCAGGGGCCGAACAGGATGCCGCCGGCCATGATGGCGATGACGCGCACGTTAACCAGCGATCCTTCGACGTTGATGCCGGAGTAGGTGCTGAACAGCGCGAACAGCGAGAAGATCGCCGTGACGATGCCGAGCTCGAGCGGCGTATGGTCTTCTTTTTGCAGCAGTTGGCGGAACAGCCGGGTGCGGGTCAGGAAAAACAGACAGATCAACATCAGCGCGGCGCGATCAAACACCGCCAACAGCATTTCAAAAAAAGGGTGCACGACGGGTTCTCGCTGCGGCTTACGGATGGCGGCAGTATACCACAGCGAAAGGGGCCCGTGGCGTGCGCCACGGGCGGGGGATCAGCCCATGCCGAGCTGCGCTTTGCCCAGTGGCGTCAGCAGGTCGACGGTGGCGCGGCCGTCGAAATCCACCTCGAAGTCGTCAGGGGCGAAGTCTGGCGGCGTTCTGCCGTCGATAAAGCTCGGCAGCTGGCGCTGCAGATAGGCGTCGTTTTTCTCGCAGCCCGGCGCGGCAGCGATGTACATCACGTTGCTGTCGAACTCGCCGTTATGCTCGTTCTCCACCGCGTGGATCACATCGCAGTGCCAAAAGACCGTGTCGCCCGGCTCCAGATCGGGAATGGGGGAAATCCCACTTAATAAAAGGGGATGCCACTTTTCCGAGATCGACAGCGCGCGGCCCGGTGCCGCATCGCACAGATCGTCGTCGGCGACGTCGTCCTGCAGCGCGCGCAGCAACACATAGGCCATGGCGTTGGCGATCGGCACCAGGTTCAGCGTGCCGGCGTTGGTGCGCTGCGGCGTCAGCGCCGTCCAACCCTGGAAGGTGCGGAACATCGAGCAGACCGCCGGGGAGGCTATTTCGCGCACTTCGGTGCGGCCGTCGGCGGCGAAGGGATCGAACTGCTGCCAGTCGCCGGAGAAAACGTGGCGATATACATAGCGGAAGTTTTCGTCCAGCCAGCGCTCAATGGTGCCGCTGTCGACGTGCGGTGACAGGCCCAGCGACGAGGAGTTCGGCGGGCGGCGGCGGGTGCGATCGGCGTAGGTGGCGACGCGGGTCGGATCGAAATGCTGTTTGCCGTTGCTCTCGGTGGCCCACAGGCTGTTGAGGAACACCTGCACCGCATGCATGCGCGCATCCTGCCGCGCTTCAACCTGCGGTTTTGACCAATAGATGCCGTAAATCTGCGGCTTGCTGGCGGCCAACTTGCCGAAATAGTTGTCTTCGGCGGCGTTTTTCAACCGTTCGACGAAGTTGTTGCGCTCAAGGTAGTCGCCGATTTCCCGGTTCCAGCCTTCGGCCTTGGCGCGGGGGAACACGCCGCGAATGGCGCAGGCGCCGCGCTGTTTGATCAGCGCTATTTGCTGCTCGCTGACGCGCTGCTGCAGGATATCTTCTGCGTCGATCTGCGGCACCGGATTATGGCCGGCGGCCAGCTCGCGGCGGATCTGTTCGACCTGGCCGCGGATGTTCTCTTCCAGCGCTAGAAAGACGTCGCGGTAGTTCGGCAATGCCTGGCGCAGCTGGCGCTTGACGTTAACGATCGTCTGCGGAATATCGTCGATGACTAAAGAGGCCATGGTGTTCTCCTGGTGCCGCGTGGATAACGGCGGCGGGCAGTTGTAGGGAATCGGGCAAGACGTTAAGGTTTTGTGGTTTTAACGTGAATGATTATCGGCAACCAATCGGGGAAAATAAAGAGATATCTTTCATTCGTAAGTTCCTCTTTTTCGTTTTTCGGAGATTTTATGAAGCTGGTCACTGAACGTCTGCACTTACAGTCGATAACCGCCGAGGATTGGCCGCTGTTTCTGCGCCTGTACCAAGATCCCGAGGTGATCCGTTACATCTCCGATCCGCGCAGCGAAGCGGAGATCCGCGCACGGTTCGAAGAGCGGCTGCCGGTCTGGGACAAACACGGCGAGCAGTGGTTGTGTCTGGTGATGCGTGAGAAGCACAGCGGAGAGGCGGTGGGCATTACCGGCTTTCGCCCGCACTGGGCGCCGTATCGGCAGGCGGAAGTGGGATACGGGAGTTTGCCTTCCGGGCAGGGCAAGGGCTATGGCAAGGAGTCGCTACGGGCAGTGCTGGATTTTGCGGTGAACGCCTGCGGTTTTCACAAATTGACCGCCACCGTGACCGCGGGCAATCTCGCCTCGCGTGGCCTGCTGGAGTCGTGCGGTTTTCAGCTGGAAGGCACGCTGCGCGACAACTACCGTCTGGCGGATCAGTGGTGCGATGACTGGCTGTTCGGGCTGTTGGCGGCGGAGTTTCAGGGCGGCAAATAAAAATATCGCGCCAGGTATCGACAAGCTCGTCGGCGCTGCGCTATGTTCGATATTCGGTCAGTTCGCTGGCCAGCGTCGCTCGGACGGTCCGGGCGCTAACGTCTATCGAGGAATCCCCTATGGCTGATAACAGTCCACAGCGCCGTTTTACGCGCATTGAACGCCTTCCCCCTTACGTATTCAACATCACCGCCGAACTGAAGATGGCCGCACGCCGTCGCGGTGAGGATATTATCGACTTCAGCATGGGGAATCCCGACGGCCCGACGCCGCCGCACATCGTGGAAAAACTGTGCGCCGTCGCCCAGCGCGACGACACCCACGGTTATTCCACCTCGCGCGGCATTCCGCGCCTGCGGCGCGCCATTTCGCGCTGGTATGCCGATCGTTATCAGGTGGATATCGATCCGGAAAGCGAAGCCATCGTCACCATCGGTTCGAAAGAGGGGCTGGCGCACCTGATGCTGGCGACCCTCGATCATGGCGATACGGTACTGGTGCCGAATCCCAGCTACCCGATCCACATTTACGGCGCGGTGATCGCCGGCGCCCAGGTGCGCTCGGTGCCGCTGGTGGACGGTGTGGATTTCTTCGGTGAGCTGGAGCGCGCCATTCGGGAAACCATTCCGCGCCCGAAAATGATGATCCTCGGCTTCCCGTCCAACCCGACCGCGCAGTGCGTGGAGCTGGATTTCTTCGAGCGGGTGGTGGCGCTGGCCAAACAGTACAACGTGCTGGTGATCCACGATCTGGCCTATGCCGATATCGTCTATGACGGCTGGAAAGCGCCGTCGATCATGCAGGTGCCGGGGGCAAAAGACATCGCGGTGGAGTTCTTCACCCTGTCGAAAAGCTACAATATGGCCGGCTGGCGCATCGGGTTCATGGTCGGCAATCCCGAATTGGTCAGCGCGCTGGCGCGCATCAAGAGCTATCACGACTACGGGACCTTTACGCCGCTGCAGGTGGCGGCCATCGCCGCGCTGGAGGGCGATCAGCAGTGCGTGCGCGATATCGCCGAGCAGTATCGGCAGCGCCGCAACGTGTTGGTGAAGGGGTTGCACGAGGCGGGCTGGATGGTGGAAAACCCGAAGGCGTCGATGTACGTGTGGGCGAAAATTCCCGAGCCTTATGCCCACCTCGGATCTCTGGAGTTTGCCAAACGCTTGCTGGCGGAAGCCAAGGTCTGCGTCTCGCCGGGCATCGGCTTCGGCGACTACGGCGATACCCACGTGCGTTTCGCGCTGATCGAGAATCAGGATCGTATCCGCCAGGCGGTGCGCGGTATCAAGGCGATGTTCCGCGCGGACGGGCTGCTGAAGCCGGGCAAAGCCGGCAGCGCCAAATAATCCTGTCAGGCCGGGCGTTCGCCCGGCCTTATTTTTTCCGTCCCAAGGTTTTCTTCATTATTTCCCCATTATGCTCAACTACGCTGAATTTTATTTTTTGGATAGAGTGTATGAGCAACCGCTACGCGCGATCGCAAATCGTTTTACATTGGCTGACTTTGCTGATGGTGATCCTCACCTATGCGGCGATGTTGCTGAAGGATTCGGTGCCGGAGGCGTGGGCGCCGCTGGTCAAAACTCTGCACTTTAACTTTGGGGTATCGGTTTTTGCCCTGATGCTGATTCGGTTGGCCATGCGCGCTTTCCACGCTGCGCCGCCGACCACGCCGCCGCTGGAGGAATGGCAGGAAGTGGGTGCCAAGATCTTCCATTGGCTGCTGTACGTGGTCTTCCTGATGTTGCCGTTGCTGGGCATGTTAACCCTGGCCTACGGCGGGAAATCGTGGTCTTTGCTGGGCTGGCCGATGCCGCAGTGGGTGACGCCGGATCCGGTGATGCGCAGGCTGGTCAAAACGGTTCATGAGACGCTGGCGAATATCGGCTACTTTATCATTGGCGCACATGCGTTGGCGGCGCTGTTTCATCACTACCTGCGTAAGGACGACACCTTGCGCCGCATGATGCCGGGCAAATGATCGTTAACAGAAACGACAAAGGGACGCTTGCGCGTCCCTTTGGCTGTGTTCCTGGTCTGGCTACCGTCAGGCAACCATCAACATGAAGGTGCCAACCCAGGCAACCAGCATGAATGACACGCCCATCAAAAAATATTTCACTGAACAACTCCTGTCTGGAGTCCTCGCCAGCAATGATCCCGATTGTTGTGCTGAGTATTTTATGGGCAGCCTGCTTGTCGGGCGGATTCTTCCAAGCGAAAGAACAACGTCCTCGAGCGCGGGCTGTCCGGTTGTCGCGCCTCATGCTCCGTGAGGTAAAATCCGAACCGCGACAGGATCGGCGCTAATGTACTCTCAATACTGGTCTGATTTCAATACTGTGTTTTTGATCACAATTTTCGGCTATTTTTTGAACAGGGTGCGCTGTTTTATAACGCTTTTTATGGGCGGGCGACAGGAACTAGCCCGCCGTGGCGGGCTGTTAAATAGGGGATGAAACAATGCAGCGGCGGGCGCTCAGGCGACGGCGTTGATGCCGGTCGCCAAAATGACCCAAAAAACGAGACAAGACAGCAGAATAACGGCCCAAATATGACGGCGACTCCACTCCATTTTTAGCCTTCGTTGTTGCGACAAGTGATTAGGTAGCCATCATATCGGCGCAAAACGGGGAAAATTTAGTCCTGTTGACGAATATTTCGCTAACTTAGCGCTAACTCATTGGCAAACTTCGCTTATCGTCACGCGCACTTCGTAGCCCAGCAGATACAACGCCTGCTCCAGCGCTTCAACCTTCGAGGCGTAGCCGATATCCAGCAACCGCTCCATTTGCCCGCCGTTGAATCCCAGCTTGCGCGCCAGCGCCGCTTTGCCGGTGTTTTTGCGTAGCATGGCATTGTGCAGTTCGATCTTCAGCGCCACCAGCGCCGGCAGGTGTACTTTCAAGTCATCGGTTTGCGCAGGAGAAGGGGCGGGCAGAGGCAGACCTTCATCCATCGCGGCGGCGATGGCGGCCAGCAGGCTTTCCTGCGCTTCCAGCTCGATGTCTTCGCGTTTATAGCAGGCAGATTGCCACTCGGGGAAGTCGTGGAAACCGATCTGCCAGGCGTCGCTGTCGCTATCGAAGGTGTAATGGGCGGGGTAGTGGCTGTACATGGCAATCCCTGATTGAAACCTGAATGAGGCGCTATTGTGACGGCGCGGCCGGCGGATAGCCATAGCCTTGAGCGGAATGGCGCTCAATCGGCATGTTCACGCGGCTTGCGACGCAGCCCGTCGGGCGGCAACAGTAGGGCGCAGATCATGACGGCCAGACTGAACAGCGGCAGCCAGCGCGCCACCGGGCCGGGGGAGTAGTTGTTGAGCACCGAGCAAACGTAGCATGTGACGGCCAGCACCCAACCGGGCAGGCCGATATCATTAAGGCGAAACGCGGTTTTGGCCATAAACCACGCCACCAGGCCAAAACAGAACAGCGCCCACACCATGATGCACAACAGATACAGCAGCACCGAGACGAATTCCTCGGTGTCGCCGTGCGCATGGGCGCGAAAATGGTTTTTATCCAGATAGGTCGACAGAAACGACAGCAGCACGATGCCAACGGCGAAGATCGCCAGCGAGAAAACAAAGGGTTTGCGCGAGATGCGCCCGCGGTAAAGGTCTTTGGTGAGTTGTCCGAGAGATTCCATCACAGTCCGTTGTCGTCATCATTGGCCGCCCGGCGGAGGCCGGATGGCAAGCAGCCGGGCATTCTAGCGGGGTAAACGGGGGCGTCAAGGTGATAATTTTTCTCATTTAGTCGCGGTTGAGATTCCACGCGGCCGCACAGGGCGTCCTTTCACCGAGCAAAACGTCACAATTTGGCACGTTTGGCTACCTGACGCGGTCATTGGCGGCATAATCCTGTTTGTTCGCGTTGAACAATGCATTAACATAACTCCCACTTATCTCTTGCATGGCTATGGATATCCGATGCGTCACCTGGTTGCGCTTTTACCGCTGATTACCTTGCTTGCTGCCTGTAGCAGCACGCCGAAACCCAGTACCACTGCTACGCCGCAGAGCACCCCGGTAAAGGGCGGCTTTTTGCTGAGCCCGGCGCACAGCGGCGCGCCGCTGGGAGGGGATTTCGCCAATAACCCGAATACCGCGCGCTTTATCGATAAGATGGTGCAGGAACACGGGTTTGACCGGCAGCAGCTGCACGACGTGCTGGCGCAGGCTCGGCGATTGGACTCGGTGCTGCGGCTGATGGACAGACAGGCGCCGACGCCGTCTACTCAGGGGCCAACCGGGCCGAACGGTTCCTGGCTGCGCTACCGCAACAAGTTCATCACCCCGGATAACGTGCAAAACGGCGTGGTGTTCTGGAATCAATATCAGGATGCGCTGCAGCGCGCCTGGCAGGTGTACGGCGTGCCGCCGGAGATCATCGTGGGGATTATTGGCGTGGAGACCCGCTGGGGCCGCGTAATGGGTAAAACCCGCATTATCGACGCGCTGGCGACGCTGGCCTTCAACTACCCGCGCCGCGCCGATTACTTCGCCGGTGAGTTGGAAACCTTCCTGCTGATGTCGCGCACCGAAGGTGACGATCCGCTCGAGCTGCGCGGCTCCTTCGCCGGCGCGATGGGCTATGGGCAGTTCATGCCTTCTTCCTTCAAAAGCTACGCGGTTGACTTCAACGGCGATGGGCATATCAACCTGTGGGATCCGGTCGATGCCATCGGCAGCGTGGCCAATTACTTCAAGGCGCACGGCTGGTCCAAGGGCGAGCCGGTCGCCATTCAGGCCAACGGCCAGGCGCCGGGGTTGGAAAACGGCTTCAAGACCCGCTACTCGGTCGCCGCACTGGCTGAAGCCGGCCTGAGCCCGCAGGGTTCACTCGGGGATAACCAAGAGGCCAGCCTGCTGCGGCTGGACGTCGGCACCGGCTACCAGTATTGGTACGGTCTGCCGAACTTCTACGCTATCACCCGCTATAACCACAGCACCCATTACGCCATGGCGGTATGGCAACTGGGCGAAGCGGTAGGGCGCTCGGCGCGCGGCGGCTTCTGACCGCTGCTTCAAACAACGAAAAAGGCCGCTTGCGCGGCCTTTTTTACGTTCTGAGCAATCAGAAATCGTAGCGCAGACGGACCACGGTCATATCGCCGAGGTTGTCGGTGCTCGATGTCAGCACGTGCTCTACGTCAACGCGGAAACCGTAGTCAAACTGTACGGTAACCCCGAGGCCGTTGTCGATGCGCTGGTAGTTGCGGCCGCTGATGTATTCCAGGCGGTCGCCCATGAAGTACGGCATCACCGATTTCACCGCGTACTGGCCCACCGGCACGGTATAACCGGCCAGGTATTCGATACCCCACGCATCGCCGGCGAAGTAATTGTTGACGTCGGCTTTCTTGGTGGTCAGGAAGTCGTTGTAGTAACCGCCGCCGAAGGTGAGCGTCCAGTTATCCGGTTTCCAGCTGATGGCGGTACCGAAAATGTTCTGGTCATAACTCTTGCTGCCGCTGGTGGACGGGTTGCGCATTTCGGCGCGGGTGTAGTTCCAGGCGGTACCCCAGGTCAGATCCTGTGTAATGTGGTAATCCACGCCCAGTGAGCCGCCGCCTTTGCGCTTATAACGCAGGCCGTTGCCCGGCAGGTAGTCGCTGTCGCTGAACAGGTACGAGGCGTAAACGTCCGCATCGCCGAAGCGGTTCTTGTACTTCAGCATTTTGCGTGAACGGTAAGAGCCGTCGTAGTCGCCGTTGATGCCGTTGCCCGGTGCCTGGGCCAGCATGTCGTAGTCCCAGATATCGGTCTTGGCGCCAACCACGTCATAGTAAACGCTGTTTTGCTGACCGAAGGTCATCTGGCCCCAGGTGTTGCTTTTCAGGCCGGTATACAGCATACGGCGGCTGGTGTTTCTCGCGCCGTCGGCATAGTGGTGATCCCAGTCAAACAGCGCCGGAATGTTCACACCCAGCTCGTAGTAGCTGATCCAGCTGATATCGTCGAACAGGTAGTAGTCCGCTGCGAAACGGAAACGGGTGCCGCCATCGAAGCCGTTACGCTTATACGAGCCCTTGTCACCGTCGCCCGTCATGTTGTTGAACTGCGGACGGATGCTGCCGCCAACGGTAAAGTTCAGGCGGCTGAGCGGATCGCCGGCCTGTGGATCTTGCTTCAGCAGAGTGATTTCTGCCTGAGCGGCGAACGACGCGCTGCCGATCGCCAGACCCAGCGCCACCGCTTGAGTCACTACGCGCAATTTCATTGCCATGTGTTATCCCTGTTTTATGTATGACCGCCCCATCAGCGCCGCCATGCCGATGTTTTGCGCAGAACGCTGCGTTTTCACGCATTTTGACGGTTTTTTTGGTGTTTTAGCGGCGGGCGGCATTTGTAACATAAACGGTGAGATAAATAATTACTTTTCTTGCTAATTATTGGCCGGTTTTTGACCATTTCGTGCTGTGAAAAGCGCCATTATTTATGTCTCTCGATTCGGATGAATTCATCTAACGCCAAGGTTTATATTTTTCATTTGTCAGTCATCGGCGTCAGCCTGTAATTTTAGTCGTGCAAGAGATAATTAATTTCAGCCTGTCACCGCCGTATTAACGTTTGCCTTCTTCTGCGTAATCGGTCGGCAGGAATAAGCGATTGGGAGGTCGCCATGAGAAATCTGTTAATGTTGTTGGTGGGGCTGTTTTCATTACCGGCGATGGCGGCGGAGTCGCACGTTTGCCATTCTCAAGCTTATGATTATGCAGAGGTTAGCAAACTCAGGTTATCTGACGACACCCTGTTTACCTGCCGCGGCGTGGGGCGCCTGACGATCCCGGAATTGGCGCGTAAAGGATGGAGGGTGATTCATTTAGCGCAGCAAACTGAATATACCGACTCCGTCGACAGCGATGGTGAGGTTATTAAACTTTATCAGGAAATCGTGGTGTATAAAGAATAATTCTACGGTGGCCTGTGATTATTTCAACGGTGGCGAGAATTCTATTATGAATGCAAGAGTCGGTATTGACGGCAGGGCCGCCGCCGCCATGGTGCTGCTTTGCGCCATCTGGGGGATGCAGCAGGTGGCGATCAAGGCCGCCGAGCAGGATGTGTCGGCGGTGCTGCAAATTGCCATTCGCTCGGGCCTCGCCGCGCTGGGGGTATACCTGTTGGCGCGTTGCCGCGGCGAGTGTTTCACCTGGGATCGCGCCACGCTGAGCGCCGGTTTGAGCGTAGGGGCATTGTTCGCGCTGGAGTTCTTTTTTGTCTCCGAAGGGCTGCGCTACACCAGCGCCTCGCATATGGCGGTGTTTTTGTACACCGCGCCGCTATTTTCCGCCCTCGGTCTGCATTTTCTCCTTCCTCAGGAGCGTCTGTCGCCGGTGCAGTGGCTGGGCATGCTCATCGCCTTTGGCGGCGTGGTGCTGGCCATATCGGGCATGGCTGACGGAAGTGGCGGAGCCGATCGGCTGAAAGGCGATTTCTATGGCCTGCTGGCGGGGATCGCCTGGGGCGGTTCTACCCTGGTGATCCGTACCACGCGTCTGGCGGAGTGCCCGGCCAAACAGACGTTGTTATTCCAGTTGACGGGCGCCTGCGTGCTGCTGTCGCTGCTGGCGATAGCGACGGGCAATTTGCACGTCGTCCTGAGCCCGGTGGCCTGGTGCAGCCTGCTGTTCCAAACGCTGATCGTGTCGTTTTTCAGCTACCTGATCTGGTTTTCACTGCTGCGCCGTTATCAGGCTTCCTCGCTGGGCATTCTCACCTTTATGACGCCGGTATTCGGCATCCTGGCGGGGGTCGTCATTCTCGGCGAACCGCTGCAAATTGAGTTTGTATTGGGTGCTGTACTGATCGTGCTGGGGTTAATCGTGGTGAGTTGTTCATATCTTATTTATTTTGACCGAAGGGTGGCACCAAAAATATAAATTATGGATGTTGATGTACAGAACTACCAAATAAGCTGCGAAAGCCAATTCATTATTCAGTTGCAAATATCCCGCTATGCCTGGGGCGTGCCGCTGATTACGCTCAGCGATAACGGTGATTTTACCGTGATAAGAAGCCGAGGCTGGTCGAGGTTGGCGAATGGGATGCAATTGGAGGTTTATTATTTTGCCAATAACTCCCTGCTGGCTTGGGATAAAAGCCGCAAATACATCTCTTATTCAAAGGCTGGCCGGCTCTACGCCTGCGCGCTGCATTTTTCTTATTCCCCCAAAGTAGAGCGCTAACCCTCTGGCCATCAGACCAGAGGGGAGATTTTCATGATCCACTGCTTAAACGCGAGGATCTTGGGCCACTGCCGTTCGGAAATGGTCGAGGTAAAATAGCAGTGCTCACAGGGCACGGTCATGTTGGTGAACGGAATGATCAGTTCGCCGCTTTTTATCCAGTCCTGCACCAGATTAAGCCGCCCCATGGCGACGCCAAGGTGCCGTGTGGCGGCCAGTACCGCGAGATCGGAACGGTCGAACTCCATGCTTTTACTGTCGGTATCCAGCCCCAACGCAAAGTGTTGTGACCAGGTTTGCCACTCATCTTCGCCGGAGTTGTAGCGATCGTGCAGCAGCGTACAGTGAGCCAGGTTTTCCGGCGCATCGTACAGGTTATGTGCAGCGGCGTACTGCGGCGTGCAAATCGGCACCATCGATTCCTGCATAAAGGCCTCGTCCAGATGCCGCCCCGAGGGCAGTTTGCCGAAGTACATCGCCAGGTCCACGCCGCGGTTGGCCAGGTTGATGATTTCCTGCCCGGTCAAAATGTTGAGGTGAATGGTGGGGTGCTGGGCGATAAAGTCGCCGATGCGCGGCAGCAGCAGACATTGCACCAGAGACGGGTGTGAGTAGAGGGTCAATGTTCCCGTCAACTCGCGATTTTTAATGTCCAGAATTTCCTGATTCAAGGTGTTGAAGGAACTGTCCAGCGCCCATTGCATGCGCTCGCCCTCCGGCGTCAGGGTAATTCTGCGATGAAAGCGCTGAAACAGCAGAAAGCCCAATTCCTTTTCGAGCAAATTAATGCGGTGGCTTACGGCGCTGGGGGTGATCGACAATTCTTGCGCCGCCAGCGCAAAAGATAAATGGCGGGCGACGCATTCAAAAGTATGCAGCCGGGAAAATTGATAGCTGGTCAGCGGGGTCGCCCGCTGTGAATGTTTTTTACTGGGGAACATGCTATTTCTCCGTGCGCACAATCTGGCAATATTAACATTTAATGGCGCGGAGGATAAACCCAGCCTGATTGATCTATTCGGTTTTTATACCGAGGGATTTCGATATGTTGAAGAGAATTACATAACAACCGGAAATAACAGACGGTGGGGGCGATGATAATCAGCAATAGGACGAATATAATAAAAAGAGGTGCCGTTAAGCAGCGAGTAAAGGCGGTGTACCGCAGCCTGAACGATAAAAGCTCATATTCCCTGCGGGATATAACGGTTTCGCCATAATCATCCGTCGCATGGCGACGTTGAGTACGCGTTAAGCCCGGATGCCAACGAGATGGAGGTAGCAATCGATAACGCTGAGCCCCGCCTGGCCAGAGAACCGTGCCCAGTGGTTACCCACCGGGCACAACATTCAGGGAAAAGCAGGTTGATCGTCGGCGCTAATCAACGGCGACGCAGCAGCAGGCCGGCCAACAAACCTGCGCCGGCAACGAGTGCCAACGCGGCGAGGGGGTTTTTCTTCATCATACTGCCGGCGCAGCTCAGGGCATCGCCGTATTTTTCTTGCAGCGCGCCCACTGCCTGGCGCGTGACGCCTTCGGCCTGCCAACGTTCGTTACCGCTGACGTCGCCTGCGATTTCCTGCGCTTTGCCCGCCACTTTGTCCATCATGCCATTGGCTTTTTCGCTGTTCATTATGATGTGCTCCTAAGGTTCGATCCGTTTGGCGTTCGCACAGAGCGAAAGCCTGCATTTGCACCGCCATGTTATGCACTTCACTCTGCGCTCATAAGGGGCGTTTGCATCGGTGCGGGTAGTGCATTTGCAGGCTACTTGCCGTTCCTGGAGGCCGCTCCGCCGGTAAACAGCCCGCGCTCTCTGGCCCAGACGATGGCTTCGCTGCGGCTGTGCACGCCGAGTTTGGAATAGACCGTCGCGACATGATTGCGGATGGTGTTGAGCGCCAGATTGAGACGCGCCGCGATTTTCTTGTCCGGCAGCCCCTCGCAAATCAATTCCAGCACATCGCGCTCGCGCGGCGTGAGGTCGCTGGTGGTGAATCCAGCCTGGTCAGGCCGGTTGATGCTTTTTACGTTGGCCAGTTTTTCGATCAAAGTTTGGCTGAACCACGAGGCATCCTGCATCACTTCTTCGATGGCATTCACCAGCTCCAGCTCCGATCGTTTACGCTCGGTAATGTCCATGAGCACCAACAGGTAGCAGGGCGCATTATGGATACTGACGGCATCCGCCGAGGCCACGCAGTCGATTAGCTCGCTCCCTTTCTTTCGCACCTGGATATCCAACCCTTCGACGTTGCCGCTTTTTTCCAGTGCGGCAAACAAACGGCGGTTCGCCTCGGGATCGTCAATAAACTGGATCTCATCGACCGTTTTGCCGATCAACGCTTCGGCGTCGTACTCGGTGGTGCGGGTGAACGCTTCGTTGACGTCCAGCACGCGCCGCTCGTCTGCGGTACACACCAACGTCGGCACCGGGCTCAGGCGAAATGCCTTGGCGAACCGCTCTTCACTTTCTCGTAGCGCCGATTCCGCCAGGCGCCGGGGTTCGAGATCGGTAAACGTGAACAGCATGCAGTCGTCTTCATTGATATCCAGCGGTTGACCGGCAACCACCACCAGCTTGCTTCCTCCGCCGGGCAGTTTCAGCTCGGCCTCCATCTGCGGAATGGTGGCGCCTTCCCCCAGGCGCTGAACCGCCAGCTCTTTGTGCTCTGCCTGTTCCAAGACGTCGAGTTCATAAACCGAACGCCCCATGACCTGTTCACGCTGGTAACCGGTCATATCGAGGAACCCCTGGTTGACCTTGACGTAACGCAGGTCGCTTAGCCGACAAATGACCGCCGGCGCCGGATTGGCGTTGAAGGTTTTTTCAAAGCGCTGTTCGGCGCTGGCCCACTCCGTTGCGTCGCTCAGGATCAGCGCCAGCAGCTCCGGCTGCCCCTGCGCATCGGTGATGATCAGGCTCCGCAGGCGGTGCACCCAGAAGCTCTCCGGATCGTCGACCTGCCGAACCTCTACCACCACATCGGTGAAGGTTTCGCCATCGGCAACCCGGCTCAGCGGGTACTGTTCCAGCGCCAGCGGGTGGTTGTTGCGATAACGCAGTGCAAAACGCGCCGCGTACTCGCCGGCATCAGCCCCCAGGGCTTTCTGGTGGCTCACGCCGTGCATGGCCAACGCGGCTTCGTTAGCCCAGAGAAGCGTTTGATCGGTATCCGTCAGGATCACGCCGTCGGACAAGCCGGAGATGATTTGCTGCAGGTGGCCGCGGTGGGTTTCGCTGGCCAGAACGGATGGGTTCATGTGCTCTCCGCTAGACAGAAGGGGAGCGGCCTCTGATCGGGGCCGCGGGTTACGCTACTCGCTGAGCAGCTTAGTGCATAACGTGCGTATTCGCAGGGTGTGAATGCACTAGGCATTCTGGCGCAAATGAACTGGGACGGCCGACGCCGCCGCGCGGCAGACTGAATTTGTCTGCGCGGTTATCCACCGTGCGTGCAATCACTTGTCCAGAAAATATAAGGAACAACGATGACCACTGTCTATGAATCAAATCGCTTTGCGTTTCAGGTGTCATGGGGCTCGATATTGGCCGGGAGTGCCGTGGCGCTGGTGACTTATCTTATCTTCAGCGTGCTGGGTACGGCTATCGGTGCCCAGGCCGTGGATATGATGCAAAAGGGCAATCCGCTGAGCGGTTTTGGCACCGGCACCGGGATCTGGCTGCTGGTTTCCACGCTGGCATCGCTGGCCGCCGGTGCGTTCGTCGCCGGACGCACTGCGCCGAACCGCGGCGGTTTGCATGGCCTGCTGAGCTGGGCGATCACCACCTTGCTGACCACCTGGCTGATGGTTTCATTAGCAAGCGGCGTGGTGGGGCTGGCGGGCAGCGCGGTGGGTAAAGGGCTCTCGCTGGCGGGCAGCGGCCTGGCGGCGGCAGCGCCAAACGTGGGTGAAGGCCTCAAGCAACAGCTGGATAAAAAGGGTATCAGCCTGGACTGGGGAAGCCTGGAGAATCAGTTGAACGCCACGCTCAAGCAGACCGGCAAGCCGGAATTGGATCCGGCTCGGTTGGAACAGAAGGCCGATAGGGCGACCGCCGACGGCAAGCAATCAGCCATGGACGCGGCTGCCGATCCGGCGCAGGCCGCTACCGAGCTTAAGCAGTGGTTCGAACGCGTCAAGCAGTCCGGTGAGCCGACGTTGAGTGCGGCCGACAAGGATGCGTTGGTGAATATCGTTGCGGCACGCACCGGCAAGAGCCGTGATGAAGCGAGCCAAATCGTCGATAACTACGCCCAGGCTTATCAGCAGGCGGTGCAGAAGGTGGAAAAACTCAAGGCCGAAGCCGAGCAGAAAGCGCGTGAAGCGGCTGATGAAGCGGCCAAACAACTGTCTCGCGCCGCATGGGGCTCACTGCTGATACTGCTGTTGGGCGCTGCGCTGAGCGCCGGCGTGGGGCGGATTGCCGAATCAACCCGCCGTATCGTCGCGGTAAGTTGAGATGAGAAAAAACCTGTCGTGCATCTCGCTGAACTATCGAAAAGTGGCGGGAGCGTCCGCGCCCGTGCTCGTCATCGATTTTTGCAACGAGAACAACGAGCGCTACACCTTGCGCTACAACCTGCCGCCGGATACCCCGGAACGCACCGAGCGGCGGGTATCTTTGCTGCTGAATCTGTTACGCAAGCACCGATCGGCAGAGATCGACAACCTGGCTGATTAATCAGTCCGTTAATGAAAAGCCCGGCCTGGCGAGCCGGGCTTTTTGCCGTGCTGTGGCAACAAAGCACAGCGTATGCAGACACGGCACTGTTACGAGGGAAGAGCGAGGCATAAATGGCGCCCCAATTGGCGTGGAGGGTAACGTAGGGCATCGAACAAGGTTTGTTGAAACATCGATTCTGCTTTGTATGGGAAAAGATAAAAAAGAAACGCGCTATGAAGCTCTGCGATTATCTGGCCCGAGGTTAAGGCCTTGCGTTTATCCACCGCATCCTCCCTCGACATTGTTCCTACTTCTTCGCATTAGGTTCAATAATTTTATCAGCCGACCAAACAATAAATTCACGATTTAATTTGTGATGATGAAATTCCTATTCGGCCATGCCAGTGGAGTGTAAAAAAACACGTTAAGATAAAACAATTGGCAAAAAGTGTGATTCTCCCTGGAGATGTAAATGCATCTTTGACGGGAGCATTTTATGTGGGTTGTTTTTGTTTTGCCGTTTTTTTGCGGGTGGATTTATATAACATGATCATTTTCAGTTATTTAAGTAATGACTTTTCCTATGCCGCAAAAATGGCGCTGCCAAGGTGATTTTTTTTAGGATTAATCTTAATGACTTGGTTTGGTTGGTTAACGATTTTAATGAAAAGGACACGATTTTTATAAAGGCAAGGAGCGCACATGGACTATCGGAAAGATATTCTTTTACAGGTATTAGAGTATATGGAGAAGAATATTATAGAGGGGCTTTCCGTCGAGAAAGTGTCTATTATCTCAGGGTATTCTAAATGGCATTTGCAACGGCTGTTTAAACATTATTTTGGTATGACGCTCGGAACTTATATCAGGCACAGAAAGCTGAGCCGATCCGCAATTTTGCTTAAACAACATCAAGGGAACATACTGGATGTCGCCTTGGCATCGGGCTTTGCCTCTCAGCAATGTTACACGCGGGCATTCAAACGTTTCTTTGGCGAAACGCCCAACAGCTTTAGAAACAGCCGGGGATGGGATTTCTCCATCCAGATCCCACCGTATGGCAATGACAATAAGCCCTATTTTTATCACACGGTCATGCCGGATGATATTGAGTTGTTAAAGCAGTACAAAGCATTGATTTTCCATTCCATAAGGAAATACAGAGATGCCAGTGACATTACGCAGACTAATGAAAAATGGTTAAGCAAGAATGGAAAAGCTTATGGTGTGGAAAAAACCAGAGCGGGTAAATGGCATTCAAATGGTAAGGAACAAGAGGTTTTCCACTCTATTTTTAACTTCTACATACCCAGAGGGAAATATATTGTTATTCCCTTTATGGGGGCGTTGCCTGAGTACATTGATTTTTTTGAAAGCATCTATGACGCTTACCTGCCGGCCATTAATGTCAAAATGAGGGAAAGCTTTTTTATCGAGCTATATAGAAACGAGCATTTAAACAGCGAAGTTGTTAATGTCGATATACTGATTCCTGTGGTGTAGCGTTGAGAAAAGGAGACATCATGAGTGTAGAGAAATCCCCCGGTTCAATGAATAAACACCATTACGCTTTCGGTATGCTACCTTTAACGTTGTCTGTGTCTGGCTGGGTGAACGTTGCCGGTTTAGGCTGGCAGGTCATTCAATTAATGCTGGCATTAACCCTCTTCATGTTTTCAGGAAATGCGATGGCCAATAATCGGGAGCATCAACAAATAGCGTTAGTCGGTACCTGGACCCATATTCCGGATGCGCCCACGGTGCAGAAACCGGCGTTCTCCAGTGAAGGGCTCTATCGTCTGAGGGTAAATGTCGACGGCACGTTAACGCTGCTCAATGTTATCAAGATGAAAAGCCCGTCATGGATCGCAAAATCTCGCGATGGTCGTTTCGCCTATGTCACCAATGAAGAGGATGCGGGAACGGTGACCGCCTTGGCAATAGACGACGCTGGCAGCGTGCGGGTGCTGAATACGGTGAGCAGTGCGGGCCAGCAGCCGACGCATGCCACACTCAGCCCGGACGGCAAGTTTCTGTTTGTCGCCAACTACTCCGTCGCCAATGGCGGCGCGGGGGTGACGGTATTGCCGATTCGCAGCGACGGCACACTGGGTGAACGCGTGCAGCATTACCCGTTTATACCCGGCTCCGGCATCGTGCAGGGGCGCCAGGAAGGCGGGCATGCGCACTCCACCACCTTCAGCCGTGATGGCCAATACCTGTACGCGGCGGATCTCGGCGGCGATAAGTTGCACGCCTATCGCTATCGCCCGGATAACGCGCAGCCGCTGCAGGCGGATACGTCGCGCGATGTCGGCTTTGCGCCCGGCGCCGGTCCACGGCACATGGTGTTCTCGCCGAAAGGTGAATACGCCTATGTCATCACTGAAATGGCGGGCGAGATCGAGGCGTTTGCCGTCAGCGATCATCGATTGACGCGGCAAGGGAAAGTGAAACTGAACGGCGGCCTCGATTCGGCGGAGGAGAAAAGCGGCGGGGCTATTATCCTGAGCCCGAGCGGCAGATATCTTATTGCCACCCATCGCGGTACCGATAACCACCTGCTGGTATTTAAAATAGGCAGGGACGGTCTGCCAGGCGTGCCGACGCGCTATGAGGCCGGCGGCATTGAACCGCGGGCGCTCGCTTTTGATGCCGACGGCAACCGCCTCTATGTCACGAATGTGTTCACCAATAGCGTTACGCTGTTCGATTTCGATGATGAGACGGGCGAGTTGCAGGCCAGAGGTGAGGCGGCGACGATCTCAACGCCGACGGATATCAAGTTTTTCAATTAATGCCCATCATAAGGCGCGGGAGAAACCGGGACTGAACAAGGGAAAAGGGGGATTGCGGGTACAGATGATGGGGGACGGTTTGATGAGAAAGAATGGTGTCCCCGACTGGAATCGAACCAGTAACTAGCCCTTAGGAGGGGCTTGTTATATCCGTTTAACTACGGGGACGCTGCGGACCGGCAACCGAAGCTGCCGGGGCATTATACCTTTTTTTACCCGCAGAATAAGCGCTTAGCGGCGCGTTTGCTCAATACCTCGCCAGTTCGCGCCGAAATTTCCTCGGCTAACCGACGGCGATCACGGTTTTTCCCCGCCGTGGCGCCGTTTTTCCTCTTGCAGGCGCGCCGCCTTATTTTTGGCGCTCAAATCGTTGCGGATTTGCGCGTGGCTGATCAGCGCAAAGATAAAGGTGCCGCCGATGATGTTGCCCGCCAGCGTCGGCAGGGCGAACGGATAAACGAATGCTTGCCATCCCATCGTGCCGTTGAACACCAGATACAGGATCTCCACCGAGCCGACCACGATATGCGTCAAATCGCAAATCGCCACCAGGTAGGTCATCAACACGATCACCCAAATTTTCGCCGCGCCGGCGGCCGGGAACATCCATACCATGGTGGCGATGATCCAGCCGGCCAGGATGCCGTTGGCGAACATTTCTCCCGGCGTATGGCGCATCACCTCTTCGCCCAGGCTGATGAAGGCGCGGCGCGTTTCGGCGTCGAACAGCGGCATATGGGTAAACGCCAGCGCCGCCAGCGCGGTGCCGATCAGATTGCCGAGCAGCACCACGCCCCACAGGCGCAGCAGGATAAGCAGGTTGCGCGGCGTGGGTTTATGCATAATGGGCAGCACCGCCGTGACGGTGTTTTCGGTAAACAGCTGCTGGCGCGCCATGATGACAATGATAAAACCGAAGGTGTAGCCGAGGTTCTCAATGAAAAAGCGGCTGGGATCGTCCGGCAAGCGGGCGTGGAAAATGCCTTTCGCCGCCAGCGAGGCGCCCATCGACAGCCCGGCGGCAATCGCCGACCACAGCAGCGCCAGCCCGTCGCGCTCCAGCTCTTTTTCGCCTTCCATTCGGATCTGTTCATGCACCGCCGCCGCGCGTGACGGCAGATTCTCTTCCCTGACTTCGATTTCGCGTTTGCCCTGTTCCTGCTCTTCGCTCTCTACCTGCATTGTCTCATCCGGCTCGTGCTGCTGGCGTTGCTGGTCGTTCATGCTATCGCTCCTGCTCAATAAGGGTGAGGTCACGTCATTAAGCGTAGTTGCCCGGCCAAAATGCGGCGAAATACAGAAAAAGGTAACAAGAGTTAAAATCCGCCGATTTTTTCCACGCATTCTTGATCCTGCTCGCCATATTGGCCCCTCGGCGCGCCCGCCGCAGGCTGCGTGTGGGGAAAGGCTTATGCTATGATTCGCTATCCCAAAGAAAAATATGAGTTCCCTGATGCTGGAAGCCAAAAGTCTGAGTTGCGTGCGCGATGAGCGCATCCTGTTTAGCGAGCTAAGCTTTTCAGTTCAGCCGGGCGATATCATTCAGGTAGAAGGGCCGAACGGCGCGGGCAAGACCAGTTTGCTGCGCATCCTCGCCGGTTTGGCGCGGCCGGACGGCGGTGAGGTGTGCTGGCGCGGGCGCAACACGCTGCGCGATCGCGCGGCGTATCAGCAAGATTTGCTGTTTATCGGCCATCAACCTGGCATCAAAGCCGTATTGACACCCTTCGAAAATCTGCAGTTTTATCAGGCGGTGCGCGGCGCGGCCGAGCATCAGGCCATCTGGCGCGCGCTGGAGCAGGTCGGGTTGGTGGGGTACGAGGATCTGCCGGTGGCGCAGCTTTCGGCCGGGCAGCAGCGGCGGGTGGCGCTGGCGCGATTGTGGCTCAGCGCGGCGCCGCTGTGGATCCTCGATGAACCCTTGACGGCGATCGATAAACAGGGCGTGGCCGAGTTGATTAGCCTTTTTGAACAACATGCGCAGCGTGGCGGCATGGTATTGTTGACCACGCATCAGGATTTGGCCGGCGTCAGCCAAACGGTGGGCAAAATTCGTTTGGCGGAACACGACGCGGGGAGTTTGTGATGTTTTTGACTCTGGTGCGTCGCGAATTGAAGATCGCCTGCCGTAAAGGATCGGAGATCGTCAACCCGCTGTGGTTTTTCCTGATTGTGATCACGCTGTTCCCGCTGGGGATTGGCCCTGAACCGCAGCTGCTGGCGCGCATTGCGCCGGGCATCGTGTGGGTGGCGGCGCTGCTGGCCTCGCTGCTGTCGCTGGAGCGGCTGTTTCGCGACGACTTTCTCGACGGATCGCTGGAGCAGCTGTTGCTGCTGCCGACGCCGCTGCCGATGACGGTGCTGGGCAAAGTATGTGCTCACTGGGTCGTGACGGGATTGCCGCTGCTGATCCTGTCGCCGCTGGTGGCGCTGCTGTTGTCGCTCGATATGCAAACCTGGCTGGCGGTGGCGGGTACGCTGCTGCTCGGCACGCCGACGCTGAGCCTGATCGGCGCTATCGGCGTGGGGTTGACCGTCGGCTTGCGCAAAGGGGGCGTGCTGCTCAGCCTGCTGGTGCTGCCGCTGTATATCCCGGTGCTGATCTTCGCCACCGGCGCGATCGACGCCGCCTCGATGGGCATGCCGATCGACGGTTACCTGGCGATACTCGGTGCGATGCTGGCGGGCAGCGTGACATTGGCACCGTTTGCCACCGCAGCGGCGCTGCGAGTGAGCGTGCACTAGCTAACGTATTGAATGAACAGACGGGGCAAGGCCGACAAGAGCGTACCCTGCAGAAGATTTTCGCCGTTTCGATCGCTCGGGGCGGCCGACGCATAAAAATTACCGTGAGCACTGACGACAATGTGGAAATGGTTACATCAACTGGCGCGGCCTGAACGGCTGTATCACGTCTGCGGCCGCTTTACCCCCTGGCTGGGGCTGGCGGCGGCGGCCTGCCTGCTGCTTGGCTGGGCATGGGGCTTTGGTTTCGCGCCGAAGGATTATCAGCAGGGCGACAGCTTCCGCATCATTTATATTCACGTGCCGGCGGCCATGTGGTCGATGGGCATCTATGCCTCGATGGCGGTGGCGGCGTTTATCGGCCTGGTGTGGCAGATGAAAATGTCCGATACCGTGGTGGCGGCGATGGCGCCGATCGGCGCGGTGTTCACCTTTATCGCGCTGGTGACCGGCTCCGCCTGGGGCAAGCCGATGTGGGGCACCTGGTGGGTGTGGGACGCGCGGCTGACCTCCGAGCTGGTGCTGCTGTTCCTTTATATGGGCGTCATCGCGCTGTATAACGCTTTCGAAGACCGCCGCCTGGCGGGCCGGGCCGCCGGCATTCTGGTGCTGGTGGGCGTGGTGAACATTCCGATCATCCATTTCTCCGTCGAATGGTGGAATACGCTGCATCAGGGCTCGACCAACATGCAGCAATCCATCGCGCCAAGTATGCGCACCCCGCTGCGCTGGGCGATCCTCGGCTACCTGCTGTTGTTCGTTACGTTGACGCTGATGCGTCTGCGCAATTTGATTCTGTTCCAGGAGCGCCAGCGCCCGTGGGTTGCCGGGCTGGTGAATAAGGAGCGTCAGTCATGAATGCCGCATTCGATTCCTGGCCGGCGTTTTTCGCCATGGGCGGTTATGCCTTCTATGTCTGGCTGGCGGTCGCCGTCACGCTGATTTCGCTGTTGGGGCTGGTGGCACACACCGTCTGGCAGCGGCGGCAGTTGCTCGCCGAGATCGGCCGCCGTCAGGCGCGCGAGCGGCGCATTCGCCATGCGCAACAATCAAAACAAAAATCCGCCGCACCGCGGGAGAAATCATTGTGAATCCACGTCGTAAAAGCCGCCTTTATCTGGCGATCGTTGTGCTGATCGGCATTGCGCTGACCGCAACCCTGATGCTGTACGCGCTGCGCTCCAACATCGATCTGTTCTATACCCCGGGTGAAATCCTGCAGGGCAAGGGCGAAAATCATGAGAAGCCCGAGGTCGGCCAGCGGCTGCGTATCGGCGGCATGGTGATGCCCGGCTCGGTGAAACGCGATCCCAATACGCTGCAGGTCAGCTTCAAGATTTACGACGCGCGCGGCGCGATCGGCGTGACCTACACTGGCATTCTGCCGGACCTGTTCCGCGAAGGGCAGGGCGTGGTGGCGCAGGGCGTGCTGGGCGAGGGCAACGTGGTCAATGCGCGCGAAGTGCTGGCCAAGCACGACGAGAAATACACGCCGCCAGAAGTGGCCGACGCGATGAAAGAGAATCACAAAGGGCCGGCGGAAGCGTATAACGCGCCGCAGGCGGAGGGTGCCAAGTCATGATGCCGGAACTGGGCAGTTTTCTGCTGTGCCTGGCGCTGGCGATCGCGCTGTTGCTGAGCATCTACCCGCAGTGGGGCGCGGCGCGGCAGGACAGCCGCATGATGGCGGTGGCCCGGCCGCTGACCTATGGCATGTTCGCGGCGATTGCGCTGGCGTTCCTGTGCCTGGTGCATGCCTTCGTGGTCAACGACTTTACCGTCGCCTACGTGGCCACCAACTCCAATACCCAACTGCCGGTGTATTACCGCATCGCCGCCACCTGGGGGGCGCACGAAGGTTCGCTGCTGCTGTGGGTGCTGCTGCTGAGTTGCTGGTCGCTGGCGGTGGCGTTGTGCAGCCGGGCGATGCCGCAGGACGCGGTGGCGCGGGTGCTATCGGTGATGGGCATGATCACCGCCGGTTTCCTGCTGTTCATCATCATGACCTCCAACCCGTTCACCCGCACGCTGCCGAACTTCCCGATCGACGGCAGCGATCTCAACCCGCTGCTGCAGGATATCGGCCTGATTTTCCACCCGCCGCTGCTGTACATGGGCTATGTCGGCTTCTCGGTCGCCTTCGCGTTCGCCATCGCCTCGTTGATGGCCGGCCGGCTCGACACCGCCTGGGCGCGCTGGTCACGCCCGTGGACTACCGCCGCCTGGGTGTTCCTCACGCTGGGCATCGTGCTCGGATCGGCCTGGGCCTACTATGAGTTGGGCTGGGGCGGTTGGTGGTTCTGGGATCCGGTGGAGAACGCCTCCTTTATGCCGTGGCTGGCCGGCACCGCGCTGATGCATTCGCTGGCGGTGACCGAGAAACGCGGCACGTTCAAAGCCTGGACGGTGCTGCTGGCGATCACCGCCTTCTCGCTGTGCCTGCTGGGCACCTTCCTGGTGCGCTCCGGCGTGCTGGTCTCGGTGCACTCCTTCGCCTCCGACCCGGCGCGCGGCATGTTTATTCTCGCCTATCTGGTGATCGTCATCGGCGGTTCGCTGCTGCTGTACGCGGTCAAGGGCGGCCAGGTGCGTAGCCGTGTACAGCACGAGACCTTCTCGCGCGAGACCTTCCTGCTGGGCAATAACGTGCTGCTGATCGCCGCCATGCTGGTGGTGCTGTTGGGCACGCTGCTGCCGCTGGTGCACAAACAACTGGGGCTGGGCAGCATTTCGATCGGCGAGCCGTTCTTCAATACCATGTTCACCTGGCTGATGGCGCCGCTGGCGCTGCTGTTGGGCATTGGGCCGCTGGTGCGCTGGCGCCGCGATGAGCCGCGCAAGCTGTGGCGGCGCCTCGGCGTAGCGCTGCTGGCGACGCTGGTGCTGTCGATTCTGCTGCCGTGGTTGCTGCAGGACAGCATCGCCGGCATGACGGTGGTGGGCCTGATCATGGCACTGTGGGTGATCATCCTGACGCTGATGGAGCTGCATGAGCGCGCCACCCATCGTCACGGTTTCTGGCGCGGCCTGCGGCAGCTGTCCCGCAGCCACTGGGGCATGGTGCTCGGCCACCTCGGCGTGGCGGTGACGGTGATCGGCATCGCCTTCAGCCAGAACTACAGCGTGGAGCGTGACGTGCGGATGAAGGCCGGCGACAGCGTGGATATCCACAATTATCATTTCGTGTTCCGCGACGTGCACGACATCCGCGGCCCGAACTACAGCGGCGGCGTCGGTATCATCGACGTGACGCGCAACGGCAAGCCGGAGGCGACGCTGCATGCGGAGAAACGCTACTACAGCGTGGCGCGCAGCATGATGACCGAGGCGGCGATCGACGGCGGGTTCAGCCGCGATCTGTACGCGGCGCTGGGCGAGGAGCTGGAAGACGGCTCCTGGGCGGTGCGCCTGTATTACAAACCCTTCGTGCGCTGGATCTGGTTCGGCGGCGTCTTTATGGCGATCGGCGGCCTGCTGTGCATTCTCGACCCGCGTTATCGCATGAGCAAAAAGCTCAAGCGCGAAGGCAAGCTGGAGGCGCAATCATGAAGCGTAAGCTGCTGTTTATCCCGTTGGTGCTCTTCCTGCTGCTGGTGGCGGCCCTGATGGTGCAACTGACGCGCAACGCCGGCGGCGAAGATCCGACCATGCTGGAGTCGGCGCTGATCGGCAAACCGGTGCCGACCTTCAGGCTGGAATCGCTGGATCAGCCCGGCAAAACCTACGATCAGGCGGTGCTGCGCGACGGCAAGCCGATATTGCTCAACGTCTGGGCCACCTGGTGCCCGACCTGCCGCGCGGAGCACCAGTATCTCAATACGCTGGCGGCGCGCGGCGTGCGGGTGGTCGGCCTGAACTATAAAGACGATCGTGCCAAGGCGGTGACCTGGCTGAATTCCCTCGGCAATCCCTATGCGCTCAGCCTGTACGACGGCGACGGCATGCTGGGGTTGGATCTCGGGGTGTACGGCGCGCCTGAGACCTTCCTTATCGACGGCCAGGGGATCATTCGCTATCGCCACGCCGGCGACATGAACGAGCGCGTCTGGCAGCAGGAAGTGCTGCCGCTGTATAAAAAGTACGGGGGTGAGGCATGAGGCTGATTGTTCTGCTGTGTGCCGCACTGCTGAGCTGGAGCGCCGCCGCGGCGATCGATACCTATCGCTTCAACTCCGTCGAGCAAGAGCAGCAGTATCGCGAGTTGACCGAACAGCTGCGCTGCCCGAAATGTCAAAACAACAGCATTGCCGATTCCAACGCCATCATCGCCGCCGACATGCGCACCAAGGTGTACGAACTGATGATGCAGGGGCAAAACAAGCAGCAGATTATCGATTACATGGTGGCGCGTTATGGCAACTTCGTCACCTACGAGCCGCCGGTAACGCCGGCGACGCTGATCTTGTGGATCGGCCCGCTGCTGTTCGTATTGATCGGCGGGGCGGTGGTGATCCTGCGCACCCGTCGGCGGCCCGATGCGGCGGCGGATGATGAATTCTCCGAACGGGAACGGCAGCGCCTGGCGGCGCTGTTGCAAGAGACTGACAGGAAGAAACCCTAATGGCTTTTTGGCTGATTATTTGCGTGTTGTTGGCCGGCGCCGCCGCGTTGCTGGTGGTGCCGGCGATGCGCCACGGCAAGCAGAGCGCCGCCACGCGCGATGCGTTGAACAAGGCGTTTTATCAGGATCGCCTCAGCGAGCTGGAGCAGGATGAGCAGCAGGGCGTGGTGGCCGAGCGCCCGGAGCTGGTCAAAGAGCTGCAACAGAACCTGTTGAACGACATCCCGGCCGAGCAGATGGTGCAGGCGAAGCCGATCAACCGCTGGGCGCTGGTGCCGGGCGTGGTGTTACTGCTGGCGGTGACCGTTGGCTTTTATCTGAAAACCGGCGGGTTGGCGCAGGTGCTGGACTGGCGTCTGGTGCAGGCGCAAATGCCGGAATTGCGCGAGCGCGTCGCCAACGAGCGCGCCAAACCGCTGAGCATGGAAGAGATTGCCCGTCTCGGACTGGGGCTGCGCACCGCGCTGCAGCAGGACGATCGCAATATCAACGACTGGATGATGCTGGGGCGCGTCGGCATGGCGTTGAACAATGCCACTACCGCCACGCAGGCCTTTGCTCATGCTTATCAATTGGATCCGAATAGTCTGGAAGTGCGGCTCGGCTATGCCGAGGTCTTGACGCGCTCCAACGATCCGGAGGATAACAAGCAGGCGACGCAGCTGTTGCGGCGCATGATCGCGGAAAACCACAGCGATCCGCGGGTGCTCAGCCTGCTGGCGTTCAATGCCTTCGAACAGGGCGATTTCAAACAGGCGATTGGCGCCTGGCAAGTGATGCTGCAGCTGCTGCCGGCCAACGATCCGCGCGCGGAAGTGATAAAGCGCAGTATTGCACAAGCAAAAGCCCAGGCCGGCGGAGAAACTGTTAAACTGAATGTGACCGTTGCGCTGTCACCGCAGGCGGCGAAAGCCATGCCGCCGCAGGGGACGCTGGTTATCTCGGTGACCGACGGCGTCAGCCCGGTGCCGGTCGCAGTAAAACAATTGCCGTTGAGCCGTTTTCCGCTGTCTTTCTCACTGGATGACAGCAACGCCATGATGCCCGAGCGTCTGCTCTCGGCGCAGCATCAGGTGCAGGTGCGTGTGCGCCTCTCACAGGACGGATTGGCCACGCCGCAACCGGGGGACTGGTTCGGCGAAAGCTCGCTGCAGACATTCAGCGGTAAAGAGCAGGTTAGCGTTCAGATAAACAAGCAGGTCCCTGAAAAATAAGACCGAACGTGTTTTTATGGAGAAAAATATGAACTTTCGCCTGACTGGGGTGGCATTCGCAGCGGCATTACTGGTGGGCTGTGCCAGCGCGCCAGACAATGAGCCGCAAGGGCGTTCTGATCCTCTGGAAGGATTTAACCGGACGATGTTCGACTTCAACTACAACGTCCTGGATCCTTATATCTTGCGTCCGGTCGCGGTGGCCTGGCGTGACTACGTGCCGATGCCGGCGCGTAACGGCATCAGCAACTTCACCTCCAACCTGGAAGAGCCGGCCAGCATGGTCAACGCCTTCCTGAAGGGCGATCCTTACCGCGGGATGATCCACTTCAACCGTTTCTTCCTGAACACCCTACTCGGGATGGGCGGCCTGATCGACGTGGCCGGCATGGCCAACCCGAAACTGGCGCGCGAAGAGCCGAATCGCTTCGGCAGCACGTTGGGGCATTACGATGTGGGTTACGGCCCGTACGTGATGTTGCCGGGCTATGGCAGCTTTACCCTGCGTGACGAAGGTGGCGACTTTGCGGATACGCTGTATCCGATGCTGAGCTACCTGACCTTCTGGATGTCGGCGGGCAAATGGGTGGTCGAGGGTATCGAAACCCGCGCTCAACTGCTGGATTCCGACGGTCTGCTGCGCAATTCCTCCGATCCTTACATCATGGTGCGCGAAGCTTACTTCCAGCGCCACGATTTCATCGCCAACGGCGGTTCGCTCAAGCCGGAAGAGAACCCGAACGCCAAGGCGATTCAGGGCGAACTGGACGAGATCGACTCGCAGTAATCCCGGGCATTATGCCAATGAAAACCCGCCGTCAGGCGGGTTTTTTTATGCCCGCGCGAGCGACAGGCAAAGAAAAAGCGCCCCAGGGGGCGCTTTGGCATCCATCTCAAGTGAGATTAGAAGCGGTAGTTGAAGTTGGCGCCGTACAGCCAGGCTTTACCCACCGAATTGAAGGTGTAAGGGCCTTCGTTGATGGTGACTTTCTGGCCGTGCATGTAGGACACGCCGACGTCGACCGAGGCGTCTTTGTTGAACGCATAGGTAGTACCGGCACTCAGCCAGAAACGGTCCTGATCGGGAATGGAGATCGAACGGTTTTGGGCGGGCACCGGGCTGTCATCGAAGGCGATACCGGTCCGGAAGGTCCAGTTGTCGTCGTAGAAGTAGGTGGTGCCCAGCGCGATACGGTAAGCGTCTTTGAAGCCTTCATGCTTCTCGAACAGCGTCTGACCGTTGTTGCCGGTGGCTCTCAGCTCCTGGAACTGGCTCCAGCTGGTATAGGCCAGGCTGTAGTGAATGGCCCACTGCGGCGCCACTTTGTTGTAGCCGGACAGCTCCCACATTTCCGGCAGATTCAGATCCAGAGAACCCGGGATGGTGCTGCCGCTGGTGCCCCAAGGCAAGCCTAAGCCCAGAGATTGAGTCAGAGGGTTGAATTGTGCTGGCAGGCTGCTCTTGTAATCGCCATCGAACTTGATTTTGACTTCAGAGCGATAGGTGAAGCCGTAACGGTTGTTTTCATCCACTTCGTACAGGATGCCGGCGTTCCAGCCGTAACCCCATTTATCGCCTTTCAGGTGAGAAATCTGGGTATCGCCAGGGATTTGAGCGATCATTCCGGCTTGCTGAGGCGTTAATCTACCGGTTTGCAGGCCTTGACCTGCAAGCAGTTTCGGCAATTCACCGGCGTAGCGTTCCAGTTTGGCTTTGGCGTACACCGCATCGAAGCCCAGGCCGAAGCTGAAGTGTTGATTCAGACGGTAGGCGCCGCTCAGGTTGAGGTTAACGGTAGTCAAATCGGTCTTACCGCCGTAGGCGCCGGCGGTATAACCGTCGTTGAATTCGGTCGCCAAACCGAAGTTGCTGGTGACCGAGCCGCCTACGGCGAACTGATCGTTAATCGGGTGAACATAATGCAGGTTCGGCACCCAGGCGACAGGGGCGATATTTTTGGAGTCCAGGCTGGCACCGGAAGGCGATTTGCCGGTGATGTCAACGTCCGGGTCGATGAAGACTGCGCCGATGGACAGCTCGGGACGGGTATACATCATCAGCAATGCCGGGTTGCGGCTTGCGGAGGCCGCCGTATCCGCCATGGCGCCTTCGCCAGAATACGAACGTCCTAAACCAGCTGATGAGAACTCATTCAGCTGGAATCCTGCGGCAGACACGTTTGAAGAAATAATTGCCACTGCAGCTGCGAGAGCTGATTTAGTCAATAGGTTTTTCTGGCTCATGACCAAAACCTCATTATGTGTTTATTATTTAAACTATTGTTACACGAAGTAACAAGGAGCGCGGGATTGTAGGGTCCGTTATCGTTCAGACAAATCAGACCAGTGGCTGAAGTATAGGTCTGACCTGTGAAAATGTTGCAAGTTTGTTTTTGAAATATTTCCAACCTGATATCAAAAAAGAGATCTGCTTAACAAAAAGCCAGCGGTAAATAACAAAATTCTTACCATTCCTTAGCAGACGCTCATTTTTATTTGTGATTTCCATCACTTAAAACACCCAGTAAAAGTAAGTGCTAGTGATTGCCGGCGTGGAAGCGTAAAATACCCGCAGAATTTTGTGGCTTTGTGCCGGTGAGTGAAACGGCAATTTGGGCTGATAACAGAGGCCCTTGAGGAGAACCAATCATGTCAGATGCAATTAATAAATGCAGCGCCCAGGAAACCGCCGCGTGTTGCTGCGTGGATGTCGGCACTGTGATGGATAACACCGATTGCACCGCGTCCTACAGCCAGGTGTTCAGTAATCAACAAGATGCGGAAGCGATGCTGGCCGCCCTGAGCGAAAAGGCGCGCGCGGTTGAATCCGATCCTTGTGACATCAGCAGTAGCATTAAACCGGTTGACGGCGGCGTGCAGTTGGAGGCCGATTTCACCTTCGCCTGCCAGGCGGAAACCCTGATCTTCCAGCTCGGCCTGCGTTAATCCCCGCTTTACCCCCGGCGCCGCCTGCTGCGCGCCGGGGATTTCCTTCCCCGTGCCGCCCCGATAGAAAGTGCGCCTGCTCGCAGTTTTGATCTCTGCCGGTTTGCCAAATGTAACCGTTTGGTTAACAATGACCTCATCAGGTCAGACCTCTTTCTGCCCATTGCGCTGACGTTATTTTCTTCAGGAGCATTTATGAGTAAGGCACTGCCGTTGGTGACCCGTCATGGTGACCGCATTGCGATTGTGAATGGACTGCGTACCCCCTTTGCCAAACAGGCAACTGCCTATCACGGCATTCCGGCGGTGGATTTAGGGAAAACGGCGGTGAGCGAGCTGTTGGCGCGTAGCGGCATCGATCCGCAGCTGATCGAACAGCTGGTGTTCGGCCAGGTGGTGCAAATGCCCGAGGCGCCGAACATCGCGCGTGAAATCGTGCTCGGTACCGGTATGAGCGTTCATACCGACGCTTACAGCGTGTCGCGTGCCTGCGCCACCAGCTTCCAGGCGATCGCCAACGTGGCGGAGAGCATCATGGCCGGCAGCATCAGCGTCGGTATCGCCGGCGGGGCGGACTCTTCTTCCGTCTTGCCGATCGGCGTCAGCAAGGCGTTGGCGCGCACGCTGGTGGACGTCAACAAGGCGCGCACGCTGTCGCAGCGTCTCAAACTGTTCAGCCGGCTGAAATTCCGCGATCTGATGCCGGTGCCGCCGGCGGTGGCGGAGTATTCCACCGGTCTGCGCATGGGCGATACCGCTGAGCAAATGGCGAAAAGCCACGGCATCACCCGCGAAGCGCAGGATGCGCTGGCGCACCGTTCCCACGAACTGGCGGCCAGGGCCTGGCGTGAGGGGTGGCTGCGCGATGAGGTGATGACGGCCTACGTGCCGCCTTACCGCGCGCAGCTTTCTGAAGACAACAATATCCGCAAAGACTCCAGCCTGGCTTCCTACGCCAAGCTGAAACCGGCGTTCGATCGCAAACACGGCAGCGTCACTGCGGCCAACAGCACGCCGTTGACCGACGGCGCGGCGGCGGTACTGATGATGAGCGAATCGCGCGCCAAAGAGCTGGGGCTGCAGCCGCTCGGCTATCTACGCAGTTTCGCCTTTGCCGCCATCGACGTGTGGGAAGACATGCTGCTGGGGCCTTCCTACGCTACGCCGCTGGCGCTGGATCGCGCCGGCATCGGTCTGGCCGATCTGACGCTCATCGACATGCATGAAGCCTTCGCTGCGCAAACGCTGGCCAACCTGAAGATGTTTGCCAGCGAAGCGTTCGCCCGCGAGAAGCTTGGCCGCAGCCAGGCGATCGGTGAGGTGGACATGGACAAATTCAACGTCTTGGGCGGTTCCATCGCCTATGGCCACCCATTCGCCGCCACCGGCGCGCGCATGATCACCCAGACGTTGCGTGAGCTGAAACGCCGCGGCGGCGGGTTGGGCCTGACCACCGCCTGCGCCGCCGGCGGGTTAGGGGCCGCGATGATCGTGGAGGTGGAATGATGAGTGCCGAAAACGCATTGCACGAACAGCGGGCCAAACCGTCGGCCTTTCAGCTGACGATTCGCCCCGACAACATCGGCGTGATCACCATCGACGTGCCGGGCGATAAGGTCAATACGCTCAAGGCCGAGTTCGTCGAACAGGTGAACGACGTGCTGATCCGGGCGCAGCAGCATACCGCGCTGGAAGGATTGGTGATCGTTTCCGGCAAGCCGGACTCGTTTATCGCCGGCGCCGACATCACCATGATTGCCGCCTGCACCAGCGCCAAAGAGGCGGAAACGCTGGCCAAGAAAGGGCAGAGCACGCTAGCGCAGATCGCCGCCTTCCCGGTGCCGGTGGTGGCCGCCATTCATGGCGCCTGCCTGGGCGGCGGCCTGGAATTGGCACTGGCCTGCCACGGCCGCGTCTGTTCGTTGGATGACAAAACCGCGCTCGGTCTGCCGGAAGTGCAGCTGGGCCTGCTGCCGGGCTCCGGCGGCACTCAGCGCCTGCCGCGCTTGGTTGGCGCCGCCAAGGCGCTGGACATGATCCTGACCGGCAAGCACATTCGCGCCCGCCAGGCGCTGCGCATGGGGCTGGTGGACGACGCCGTGCCGCAGTCGATCCTGTTGCAGACCGCCATCGAGCGGGTGAAACAGGGCTGGAAGCATCAGCGCGAGCTGCCGTGGCAGGATCGCCTGCTCAATGGCCCGCTGGGCAGAAATCTGCTGTTCAGCATTGTGCGCAAAAAAACGTTGGCGAAAACCCACGGCAACTACCCGGCGGCGGAACGCATCATTCAGGTAGTGCGCACCGGGCTGGATCACGGCAGCGCCAGCGGCTATGAAGCCGAAGCGCGCGCCTTTGGCGAACTGGCGATGACGCCGCAGTCGGCGGCGCTGCGCAGCCTGTTCTTCGCCTCCACTGCGCTGAAAAAAGAGCGGGGCGGCAATGCCAAGCCGCATGCCCTGCATCGCGTCGGCATTCTCGGCGGCGGCCTGATGGGAGGCGGCATCGCCTGCGTCACCGCCACGCGCGGCGGTTTGCCGGTTCGTATCAAAGACATTAATGAAACCGGCATCAATCACGCGCTGAAATACAGCTGGGACGTGCTTGGCAAACGGGTACGCAGCAAGCGCATGCGCCCGGCGGAACGGCAAAAACAGATGATGCTGATCTCCGGCTCTACCGATTACACCGGCTTTGAGCAGGTGGATATCGTGGTCGAGGCGGTGTTTGAGGATCTGGCGCTGAAGCAGAAGATGGTGGCCGAGGTCGAAGCGAACTGTGCGCCGCATACCGTGTTTGCCTCCAATACTTCCTCGTTGCCTATCGGCCACATCGCCGAAAAAGCCCAGCGGCCGCAGCAGGTGATCGGTCTGCACTACTTTAGCCCGGTGGACAAAATGCCGCTGGTGGAAGTGATCCCGCACGCCGGCACCAGCGAAGAGACTATCGCGACCACCGTGGCGCTGGCGCACAAGCAGGGCAAGACCGCTATCGTGGTGGGCGACAGCGCGGGTTTTTATGTCAACCGCATCCTGGCGCCGTACATCAACGAAGCGGCCCGTTGCCTGCTGGAAGGCGAGCCGATGGAGTCGCTGGACAAGGCGCTGGTGGACTTCGGTTTCCCGGTCGGCCCGATCACCCTGTTGGACGAAGTGGGCATCGACGTCGGCACCAAGATCATTCCGGTGCTGGTCGAGGCGCTGGGGCCGCGCTTCGCCGCGCCGGCTGCGTTCGATGCGGTGCTGAAGGACGGGCGTAAAGGGCGCAAGAACGGCCGCGGCTTCTATCTTTACCCGAGCGAAGGGCAGCAGCGGCAGCGGCGTAAACGTGCGGATACCTCATTGTATACGTTGCTCGGCGTCACGCCGAAGGCGCACATGCTGCCGGCGACCGTCGCCCAGCGCTGCGTGATGATGATGCTGAACGAAGCGGCGCGCTGCCTGGATGAAGGCGTGATCCGCAGCGCGCGCGACGGCGACATCGGCGCGGTGTTCGGCATCGGCTTCCCGCCGTTCCTCGGCGGCCCGTTCCGCTATATGGACGAGCTCGGCGCCGAAAAAGTGGTGAAAACGTTGGAATACCTGCGCCAGCAGCACGGCGAGCACTTCGCGCCGTGCGAACGCTTGCAGCGCATGGCGCAGCAGGGCGAGCGTTTTTACCCGCTGGGGAGCTGAACGCAGGGCGGCCCGATTTGCACTATAGTTGCAACAGGGCCGCGTTGTGATCGCCATCACTCCTTGTAACAGCGTCAGCCGGTGAGGCTGTACAGCAAGGCGTAGGCAGCGGTAAGTTAGCTTGACCGTCATCAATAAATTTCATGGCGGTAAGGTTAAAATTTAACCCGTTGAATTGATTGTTCTGTGAGCAATCGAGGTTTGCCAGGGGAGGGTTGCTGTAAAAAACAGCATTTTCTTTAGGCAAACTTTCAGGCAAAATGCCCGGCCGCCATAAAGAGACGGCGCGTTATCGTTTTAAAGCTTTGGCTTTGGGTTGTAAAACTCGGCGGTACAGCACGCACGGCGTTTCTGTATAGCGTTACTTTGTCAACAACAGCGGTGCAATATGCAAGTTTTGATTATGCGTCACGGAGAGGCGGCGCTCGAGGCAGCCAGCGATGCGGTAAGGCCCCTTACCCTGTGCGGCCGCGACGAGTCCCGTCAGATGGCGGCCTGGTTGAACACCAAGTCTGTGGATATTGAACGCGTGCTGGTCAGCCCCTATCTGCGGGCCGAACAGACGCTGGCGACGGTGCGTGAAGCCTTGACGCTGCCGGAGGGCGAAGAAGTGCTGCCCGAGCTGACGCCGGGCGGCAACGCCGAACAGGTCGGCAGCTATCTGCAGGCGCTGGCGATGCAAGGGGTGAGCTCGGTGCTGATCGTGTCGCACCTGCCGCTGGTGGGCTACCTGGTGGCTGAACTGTGCCCGGGCGAGTGCCCGCCGATGTTCGCGACCTCGGCGATCGCTAACGTCGATCTGCCGGCGGACGGCAGCTACGGCAAATTTGAATGGCAGGTCAGCCCGTCGCAGGTGATGGCCAAAGTGTGAGCCGCGGATGCGGTGCGGAATAAACTCAGGGCGATGTCTGACATCGCCCTGAGTCGTTTCTGCGGGGGGCTATTCTGCCAGCTCCACCAACAGCAGGACGGCGGCGTTGCCGCCCCATTCCTTCGGCGCCTGATGGAACGCCAGCACGTCGGGATGCTGCGCAAGCCACAGCGGCGTTTGCTGTTTGAGAATGTGTTTGCCGTGCCCGTGCATCACGCAGGCGCAGTGCACGTGCTCGCGTTTGCAGGCGGCGATCAACGCCCCCAGCTCCTGCTTGGCCTGCAGCTGGGTCAGGCCGTGCAAATCGAGAAACAGCTCCGGCGAATAATCGCCGCGTCGCAGCTTCTTCAGCTCATACGGGCTGCTGCCGGGGCGCACGTAGCGCGTCGGGCCTTCCTCTTCCAACTGCGGCTGATATTCATCTGAAAAATAATAGCTGGCATCGACCTGCTCCTGCAGCAGCCGCTGCGGCGCAACCTGTTTGACCTTGAGCTTCGGCGGGCGGTGGACGATGGTGTCCTGGCGCAGCTTTTTTGCGCCCGCCACCGACTCTCTGAAGAGCTGTTGTTCGTCTTTGCTCAGAGGGGGCTTGTTCTTCATGCTTCATTCACCGGAAATCGTTTATTTCGCTAGTTTACCTTGTGAATGAGCGCTGTCGACGCAAAACTCGGGCCAGAGTGAAAAGCGCGAGGGGCGCGCGTGATTTGTCGCGGGCTTCATGGCAAACTATGCGGCTAAATCATGAAACACAGCGCCTGCCGGAGGGCAAATTGGACAAAATTTTCGTCGACGAAGCAGTGAACGAACTGCACACCATTCAAGATATGCTGCGCTGGACGGTAAGCCGCTTCAACGCCGCCAATATCTATTATGGTCACGGAACCGACAATCCGTGGGACGAAGCGGTGCAATTGGTGCTGCCAAGCCTGTTCCTGCCGTTGGACATTCCTGAGGACATGCACACCGCCCGTCTGACCTCCAGCGAGCGCCATCGCATCGTTGAGCGCGTGATCCGCCGCGTCAACGAACGCATCCCGGTCGCTTACCTGACCAACAAGGCCTGGTTCTGCGGCATGGAATTCTACGTCGACGAACGCGTGTTGGTGCCGCGCTCGCCGATCGGTGAGCTGATCAACGATCGTTTCAGCGCGCTGATCCCGCACCCGCCACGCCATATTCTCGACATGTGCACCGGCAGCGGCTGCATCGCCATCGCCTGTGGCTACGCTTTCCCGGAAGCGGAAGTGGACGCGGTGGACATCTCCAGCGAAGTGCTGGCGGTGACCGAGCGCAATATTCAGGCGCACGGCGTCGAACATCAGGTGATCCCGATCCGTTCCGATCTGTTCCGCGACGTTCCCGCGATCCAGTACGATCTGATCGTCACCAACCCGCCGTACGTCGATGCGGAAGACATGTCCGATCTGCCGCAGGAGTTCCGCTTTGAGCCGGAACTGGGCCTGGCGGCGGGCAGCGACGGCCTGAAGCTGGTGCGCCGCATCCTGGCCTGCGCGCCGGACTACCTGACCGACGACGGCGTGCTGATTTGTGAAGTGGGCAACAGCATGGTACATCTGATGGAACAATATCCGGACATCCCGTTCACCTGGCTGGAATTCGAAAATGGCGGCGACGGCGTGTTCATGCTGACCAAACAGCAGCTGGTGGATTGCAAGGATCACTTCAGCCTCTATCGCAGCTAAACCGCATTTCCAGGGCCCGCACGGCGGGCCTCATAACGATAAAAGACTAACGGTAAGGAGCCGTGATGGCAGGAAACAGTATTGGGCAGATTTTCCGCGTCACCACCTTCGGTGAATCTCACGGGGTGGCGCTGGGTTGTATCGTCGATGGCGTACCGCCCGGCATTCCGCTCACCGAAGCCGATTTGCAACACGATCTGGATCGTCGTCGTCCGGGCACCTCGCGTTACACTACCCAGCGTCGCGAACCGGATCAGGTGCGCATTCTCTCCGGCGTATTCGAAGGCGTGACCACCGGCACCAGCATCGGTCTGATCATTGAAAACACCGATCAGCGCTCGCAAGACTACAGCGCCATCAAAGACGTGTTCCGTCCGGGGCATGCCGACTACACCTACGAACAGAAATACGGTCTGCGCGACTATCGCGGCGGTGGCCGCTCTTCGGCGCGCGAAACCGCCATGCGCGTTGCGGCGGGCGCCATCGCCAAGAAATACCTGCAGCAGAAGTTCGGCGTGCAGGTGCGCGGCTATCTGGCGCAGATCGGCGATGTGACCTGTGAGCTGAAAGACTGGGATCAGGTCGAACAGAACCCGTTCTTCTGCCCGGATCCGGACAAGCTGGAAGCGCTGGACGAACTGATGCGCGCGCTGAAAAAAGAGGGTGACTCCATCGGCGCCAAGGTCAGCGTGATTGCGGAAAACGTGCCGGTTGGCCTGGGCGAGCCGGTGTTTGACCGCCTCGATGCCGATCTGGCGCACGCGCTGATGAGCATCAACGCGGTGAAAGGCGTGGAGATCGGCGACGGATTCGCCGTGGTGACCAAACGCGGCAGCGAAAACCGCGATGAAATCACCCCGGAAGGCTTCCAAAGCAACCATGCCGGCGGCATTCTCGGCGGCATCAGCAGCGGCCAACCGGTGATCGCGCATCTGGCGCTGAAGCCGACCTCCAGCATCATGGTACCGGGCCGCACCATCAATCGCCAGGGCGAAGCGGTGGAAATGGTGACCCGCGGTCGCCACGATCCGTGCGTGGGCATCCGCGCCGTGCCGATCGCCGAAGCGATGATGGCAATCGTGTTGATGGATCACCTGCTGCGCCAGCGTGCGCAAAACGGTGATGTGGTTTCCGACGTACCTCGCTGGTAATCGCCATGAAAAACTGGATGTTGGGCCTGGTGGCCTTGACGGCCTCCGCTTCCGCCATGGCGCTGACGCCGTGGCAGAAAATCGACCATCCGGTGGCCGGCGCGCCGCAGGCGGTGGGCGGTTTCGCCAACGGCTGCATCATCGGCGCGCAGCCGTTGCCGCTGAATTCACCGGACTATCAGGTGATGCGTACCGACCAGCGCCGCTATTTCGGCCATCCGGATCTGCTGGCGTTCATACAGCGCCTCAGCAGCCAAGCGAACCAGAAAGCGCTGGGCACGGTGCTGATCGGCGACATGGCGATGCCGGCCGGCGGGCGCTTCAGCAGCGGCCACGCCAGCCACCAGTCTGGGCTCGACGTCGACATCTGGCTGCAGCTGCCGCGCCAACGCTGGAGCGCGCAGCAATTGCTCAAGCCGCAGCCGATCGACCTGGTGTCAGGGGATGGCAAGCTGGTGGTGGCGAGCCAATGGCAGCCGCAAATTGAGTCGCTGATCAAACTGGCGGCGCAGGACGCGGACGTGACGCGCATCTTCGTCAACCCGGCGATCAAGCAGCGTCTGTGCCTGGACGCCGGCGCCGATCGCGCCTGGCTGCACAAGGTGCGGCCGTGGTTCGGCCACCGTGCGCACATGCACGTGCGTCTGCGTTGTCCGGCCGGCAGCCTGGAGTGCCAGGAGCAGGATACGCCGCCGCCGGGCGATGGCTGCGGCGCCGAACTGGCGAGCTGGTTCGTGCCGCATCAGCCGAACGCGAAGCCGGGTAAACCCGTGCCGCCGCCGTTACCGCCTACCTGTCAGGCATTGCTGGATCACCATTTCTCAGCGGAATAACACATGGACTGGTTCGTCATTGGCCCCGAAATGCTCGGGGTGTTGTTTGCGGTAGCGCTGCTGGCGGGGTTTATCGACTCCATCGCCGGCGGCGGCGGATTACTGACGGTGCCGGCCTTGCTGGCGGTGGGGGTTCCTCCGGCGCAGGCGCTGGCGACCAATAAGTTGCAGTCGGTCGGCGGCTCCTTCTCCGCCAGTCTGTACTTCATTCGTCGGCGAGCGGTGAATCTCAACGACCAGAAGCTGACGATTTTTCTGACGCTGATCGGCTCGATCGCCGGCGCCATTTTGGTGCAGCATATGCGCGCCGATTTGCTGCGGCAGATGTTGCCGCTGCTGGTGATCGGCATCGGTCTCTATTTCTTGTTGATGCCGCGACTGGGTGAGGAAGATCGTCAACGCCGTCTCGGGGCCTTGCCGTTCGGGCTGGTGGCCGGCGGTTGCGTCGGGTTTTACGACGGTTTCTTCGGCCCCGGCGCCGGGTCATTCTACGCGCTGGCCTACGTGACGCTGTGCGGTTTCAACCTCGCCAAGTCCACGGCGCACGCCAAGGTGCTGAACTTTACCTCCAACGTCGGCGGGCTGGCGCTGTTCATCATCGGCGGCAAGGTGGTGTGGAGCATTGGTCTGGTGATGTTGGTGGGGCAGGTGCTGGGGGCGCGTTTGGGCGCGCACATGGTGCTGACCCGCGGCCAGAAATTGATTCGGCCGATGATCGTGATCGTCTCGCTGGTGATGAGCCTCAAGCTGCTGTACGACAATCACGGCGCGGAAATTCAGCAGTGGTTGACCGCCTTGGTGCACGGTTAAAGATGAAGAGGGGGCGTTGCTTACGCGCCCTGTCTTATCGGGTATAATGGCCTCTTTATTTTTGTGGTTATAGAGTTTTTATGTCAGACAAGCAGACCCGCCATCACTATGAGCAGTTGATCGAGATCTTCAATCGGTGCTTCAGCGATGACTACAACACCCGCCTGGTGAAGGGCGACGACGAACCTATCTACCTGCCGGCCGACGACGAATTGCCGTATCACCGCATCGTGTTCGCCCACGGCTTCTACGCCAGCGGCCTGCATGAAATCTCGCACTGGTGCATCGCCGGTGAAGCGCGCCGCCAACTGGTGGACTTCGGTTACTGGTATTGCCCGGACGGGCGCGACGCGCAAACCCAGAGTGAATTCGAAGCGGTGGAGATCAAACCGCAGGCGCTGGAATGGATGTTCTGCGTGGCGGCCGGTTTCCCGTTCAACGTCAGCTGCGACAACCTGAACGGCGACTGCGAGCCGGATCGCATCGCGTTCCAGCGCAAGGTGCGCGCCCGGGTATTGATGCTACTGGAGCAGGGAATACCCACACGGCCTGCGCGCTTTATTCAGGCGTTGCAATCGTTCTACAATACGCCACCGCTGGCGGCCGAGCATTTTCCGTATCCGGAAGATCTCAACTGACGCCACAGCCCGTTATTTAATGAGGAAATTTGATGATCGCAGAATTTGAAGCGCGCATTTTGGCGCTGATTGATGACATGGTAGAGCACGCCAGCGATGATGAACTGTTTGCCGGTGGCTACCTGCGCGGTCATCTGACGCTGGCGGTGGCCGAAGCGGAAGAACAGGGCGAGCATACTGCCGAAGCGCTGAAAACGCGGGTGGAAGAGAGCCTGCACAAGGCGATCGCCGCTGGGGAACTCTCGCCGCCGGATCAGATTTTGGTGCGCGGCATGTGGGAAAACCTCTATCAGGCTGCCACCCCAGCCGCCTGACCGCCATGCCGGGGCGCGTCGCCGCGCCCCTCATCCATGAATTAAACCGCACGTCCTTTCAGTAACTTTCGTACCCACATTCGATTCGGATTCAACGCCGCCAGCAGGCGCGCGTCGCCCGGTAACGGTTCACCGAACAGCTGCGCCGCCAGAATTTCCGCCGCCAGCGGCGCCGAACACAGCCCGCGCGATCCCAACCCACCGATAGCGAACAGGCCGGGATAGACCGGCGCATCGGCGACGGTTTCGCCGCGCTGGTTCTGCCGCTGCAAATCCTGATACTGCGTCAACGTGGCCTGATAGTCCGGCAGCGCGCCGACCATCGGCAAATGATCGCGGGTGGCGCTGCGCACGCCGCAGCGCGCCTGATGAGCGCTGACGTCCACCTGCTGCGGCCAGGCCTGCTCCGGCAGGCAGCGCAGCAGGCGTTCACGGTTTTCCTGTTGCTCCTGCTCGCGGTAGTCGGTGGTGATGTCGCCGCGCTGGTAGCTGGCGCCAATGCAGTGGTGGCCGTTGTTGGCATTAACCGGCGTCAGGTAGCCGTCGTAACATAAGACCTGTTTCAATTGACCGAGGGCCGGCGAGCTTGGGATATGCGACACCTGTCCGCGTACCGAATACAGCGGCAGGGCTTCCGTCGGCGCCAGTTCGGCCAGCCGATGGCCATTGGCCAGGATCACCGTCGCATGGCTGCGGCTTTCGCCGTGGGCGAAGTCGATGCGCCAGCCGTTTTCTTCCTGCGTCAGCCTCTGTGCATCGTGCCGGTAGTGGCAGACCAAGCCCTGGCGCTGCGCCAGCGCGAGAACGCCGCGCGTCAGCTCGGCCGGACAGAGCCAACCGCCTTGGGGGTAGGTGATGCCGCCAAAGCCGGTATCGACGCCGCACAGTCCGCTGAGCGTCTCGCGGTCGGCCGCCATCGCCAAGGCCTGCGGCCAGTCGGTTTTCAGCATATTGGCGATCTTGGCGCCGCTCTTGTCGTCATAGGCCAACTGGCTGACGCCGCACCACTGATGATCAAAGGCGACGCCTTGTTGCAACAGCGCGTCGTACTGGCGGCGGGCGAAGGGAAACGCGGCGCTGAAGAAGCTCTCCAGCGCGTCGCCGCTGCCGTTCAGCAACGGATAAATCGCCCCCTGGCGATTGCCGGATGCCCCCTCCGCCGCCTGCTCATCGGCGCAGTACAGCGTGACGGTGGCACCGCGCCGCAGCAAGGCCAGCGCGGTGAGCGCGCTGGCGACGCCGCCGCCGATCAGGGCGATGTCGGCGGTGTTGTCCGCCGCCGGGCGCCGATACCAGGGCGCCGGATGTACGGCGGGCTGCGCATCGGCCGGGAGCTCGCCGGCGAGCATCTCACGCTTTTGGCCGAAGCCTTTGCAGCGGTTGACCTGAAAACCGGCCTGTTGCAAGCCACGGCGCACAAAGCCGGCGGCGGTAAAGGTGGCGAAGCTGCCTCCCGGCCGGGCGAAACGCGCCATGGCGGCGAACAGTTGATCGGTCCACATGTCGGGATTTTTTGCCGGCGCGAAACCGTCGAGGAACCAGGCATCCACCTGGTTATTCATGCTGGCGTCAAACTGCGGCAGCAGGTCGTTGACGTCGCCGAACCACAGATCGAGCGTAATGCGGCCTTCGGCCAGCAGCAGACGATGGCAGCCCGGTAGCGGCAGCGGCCATTGGGCGCGCAGCTCGTCGGCATAAGGCGCCAGCTCCGGCCAGCGCGCATGCGCCGCCGCCAGGTCAGCCTGCTGCAGGGGGAATTTTTCGAAGCTGATAAAGTGCAGGCGTTGCAGCGCGGCGTCCGGCTCGGCCTGGCGGAAGCCGGCGAAGGCCTGCCATAGCGTGAGGAAATTGAGCCCGGTGCCGAACCCGGTTTCCGCCACCACCAACAACGGACGCGGGTGGGTGGCGAAACGTTGCGGCAGCCGATTGCCGTGCAGGAAGACGTAGCGGGTTTCTTCCAGCCCATCCTGATTGGAAAAATAGACGTCATCAAACTGTTTCGAAACAGGTGTACCCTGTTCGTTCCAGGTTAGCGTTGCGGTTTGGATGGGGGCGTGATTCACGGTCAATGGCTCGAAATTCAAGGGATGCCGCGAATTCTAACGGCGCTGGCGCCCCGGCGCAAACTGGACAACAATAAAGCTGAAAAACGCTGATCGGACTTGTTCGGCTTACATCTGTACGCTAAAGTGCGATGCAAAATCCCGTAGGTAAATAGTGGAAGAGGTATTGAATGAAACGTGCAGTGATTACTGGCCTGGGAGTTGTCTCCAGCATTGGTAATAACCAGCAGGAGGTCCTGGCAAGCCTGCAGGAAGGACGTTCTGGGATCACTTTCTCCCAGGAGCTGAAAGATTCCGGCATGCGTAGTCACGTATGGGGGCAAGTTAAGCTCGACACGACCGGCCTGATCGACCGCAAGGCAGTGCGTTTCATGAGCGATGCTTCCATTTATGCCTTCCTGGCGATGCAAGAAGCGATCGCGTCTTCCGGCCTGAAGGAAGAAGAGTATCAAAACAACCCGCGTGTAGGCCTGATTGCCGGTTCCGGCGGCGGTTCTCCGCGCTTCCAGGTGTTCGGCGCCGATGCGATGCGCAGCCCGCGCGGCCTGAAAGCGGTTGGCCCGTACGTGGTGACCAAAGCCATGGCTTCCGGCGTTTCCGCCTGCCTGGCAACGCCGTTCAAAATCCATGGCGTGAACTACTCCATCAGCTCCGCTTGCGCGACCTCCGCGCACTGCATCGGCAACGCGGTTGAGCAAATTCAGTTGGGCAAACAGGACATCGTGTTCGCCGGCGGCGGTGAAGAGCTGTGCTGGGAAATGGCCTGCGAGTTCGACGCGATGGGCGCGCTGTCCACTAAGTACAACGACACGCCGGAAAAAGCCTCCCGCACCTACGACGCCGATCGTGACGGTTTCGTCATCGCCGGCGGCGGCGGCATGGTGGTGGTTGAAGAACTGGAGCACGCGCTGGCGCGCGGCGCGCACATCTACGCAGAAATCGTTGGCTACGGCGCGACTTCCGACGGCGCCGACATGGTTGCCCCTTCGGGCGAAGGCGCAGTGCGCTGCATGAAGATGGCGATGCAGGATCTGGATGCGCCGATCGACTACATCAACGTGCACGGCACCTCTACGCCGGTAGGCGACGTGAAAGAGCTGGGCGCTATTCGTGAAGTGTTCGGTGACAATACCCCGGCCATCTCCTCCACCAAGGCGATGACCGGTCACTCGCTGGGCGCCGCGGGCGTGCAGGAAGCGATTTACAGCCTGCTGATGCTGGAGCACGGCTTTATCGCGCCGAGCATTAACATCGAAACCCTGGATGAGCAGGCGGCCGGCATGAACATCGTGACCCAGCCGACTCAGCGCGAGCTGACCACCGTGATGTCCAACAGCTTCGGTTTCGGCGGCACCAACGCCACCCTGGTGATGCGCAAACTGGCGAAATAATTCCGCCTGAGCTTCATTTCGCCATCAAGCCCGCGTTTTCGCGGGCTTTTTACTGCTCAAAGCCCGCCGGGCGAGCGCTCGGAGTTTTCCCAAATCACATCCCCTGACACATCATTACCTCGCCATTACACGCGTTGGGCATACAATAGCCTGGTAGCGTGATTATCGCTCGGCGTAGCTTTCTAAAGTGATCGAACATTGAGGCAAGAAGTATGAAAAAGTTAATTGCGGTTGGGTTACTGTCGGCCGTGTTGGCCGGATGCGCCACCGATTCTCCCTGCGTGCCGGTCTACGATGACCAGGGGCGTCTGGTGCACACCAACACCTGTATGAAGGGCACCACTCAGGATAACTGGGAAACCGCGGGCGCGATCGCCGGCGGTGCGGCGGCGGTTGCCGGTCTGACCCTCGGTATCATCGCGCTGACCAAGTGATCGGCGCGGAACAGGAATAAGCCCGGCCATGGCGCGCCGGGCTTTTTTTATCTCACTGCACTAAAAACGCCTTGAACTGCGGCGTCATCACGGCGCTAAAGCTCTCGTCGGTTTTGCTGATCAGGTAGACCGCCAGCCCTTTCTCTTCGGCGAGCTGCAACGCTTTCTCCGGGCCCAGCACCATCAGGCCGGTGTCCCAGCCGTCGGCCTCGAGCGCAGTGGGGGCGATCACCGTGGCGGAAACCAGCCGGTGGTTGATCGGCCTGCCGGTGGCCGGATCGATGACATGGGAGTAGCGTTGGCCGTTTTGTTCAAAGTAGTTGCGGTAGCTGCCGGCGGTGCTGATGCCGTAACCGTGCAGATCCACCAGCGCCTGCACCGCATTTTCACGATCGGTCGGCTTTTGGATCGCTACCCGCCAGGGTTTGCCCTGGCCGTTGACGCCGCGCGAAGAGACCGCGCCACCGACCGATACCAGGTAGTTGGTAATGCCGTGACGGTTCATCAGGCGCACCAACTCATCGGCGCCATAGCCTTCGCCCAGCGTCGAGAGATCGACATACATGCCCGGCAGATCTTTTTGCAGCCACTCCCCGCGACTGTCGCTGATCAGCTTCAGGTGCTGCAGGCCGGTGCGCTGCTTCGCCGCGTCGATCTGCGCCTGTTCCGGCACCTTGACCGGATGCTTGTCTGGGCCGAATCCCCACAGGTTTACCAGCGGGCCGACGGTGATGTCCATGGCGCCGCCGGTATCACGGCCGATGCGCTGGGCCATCAACACGATGTCCGCCATGCCACGCGGGATAGGCTGCGGTTCGAGGCTGGCGCTGTGGTTAAACCGCGACAGCACCGAATCGGCGCGGTAGGTCGAGATGTCGTCGTTGGCCCGTTCGAGCACCGTGTCGATCTGCCGCTGCAGCTCTTGTTTGCCGATCGCGACGTCACCGCTGACCTTAACGCTGTAGAAGGTGCCCATGGTCTTGCCGTCGATATCGATTTGCGGGCGGGAGGCGGCATCGTCGCAGGCGGCGAGCAGGGCGCATAAGGCGCTGAGCAACGCCCCTTTGGCGAACAGGGAAGCCATAACATGTCCTTTGAAACCGTGAAAGCCGCTACAAATAAAGTAAAGCGCGGCAAATGAAAAGCGGATAAAGGTAAAATAGCATTTTGCTGGCGCTGAAGCCGCGCCTGAGCTAACGTCTCGCTCATGCTTTTCGCTGAGGTTTCAAGCTGCCACCATGAGTGCAACCGCCATTTCCCGGATAATCCATCCCTTTGTCAAAGATCGCTTCTTGCATGTATTGCTGCTGGCCGGCGTGGCGATGTTCGTCTTTCATCCGCAGCCATTGGCGGCGTTGGGCGGCTTTATCGACGGCCGCACCCTCATCACCCTGCTGGGGCTGATGCTGCTGACCAAAGGCGTTGAGGTCAGCGGCTACTTCGACTTCGTTGGCCGTAAGATTATCAACCGGTTGCACAGCGAACGACGGCTAGCGCTGTTCCTGGTGTTTTCAGCCGCGCTGCTGTCGTCGTTTCTGACCAACGACGTGGCGCTGTTTATCGTCATTCCGCTCACCATCACGCTAAAAAAGCTGTCGGCGCTGCCGGTTGGCCGCTTGATCATCTTCCAGGCGCTGGCGGTGAACGCCGGTTCGTTGCTGACGCCGATCGGCAACCCGCAAAATATCCTGCTGTGGAGCCGATCCGGCCTCTCTTTCCTCGATTTTATCGGCCAGATGGCGCCGTTTGGCGCCGCAATGATGTTGAGCCTGCTGGCGCTGACCTGGTTCAGCTTCCCGGCGCGCGACATCGTGAAAACGCCGAATACCGAGGGGTATCCGTACCAGCGGCCGCTGTTGCTGAGCTGCGTAGGGCTGTATGCAGTTTTCCTGCTGTGTCTTGATTTCGATCTGCCGTTGTACGGGCTGCTGGCGGTGTTCGCCGGTTTCTTGCTGCTGGCGCGCCGGGTACTGTTGCAGATCGACTGGAGTCTGATTTTCGTGTTCGCCGCCATGTTCATCGATGTCGGCCTGTTTACCCGCTTGCCGCCGCTTCAGCCGGCATTTGCCGCCATCGCCGGGCTGAGCGAGGGGAGCGTGTATGCGTTGGGGGTTGGGCTGTCGCAGATCGTCAGTAACGTGCCGGCCACCATTTTGTTGCTCAACTATGTGCCCTCCAGCCCGCAGCTGGCCTATGCGGTCAACGCCGGGGGCTTCGGGTTGGCGGTCGGATCGCTCGCCAACCTGATTGCGCTGCGTATGGCAGGGGAGCGCAAGATCTGGTTGCGCTTCCACTATTACTCGCTGCCGCTGTTGGTGTGGGCCGCGCTGCTCGGTTGGGTGATGAGCTAGCCCGGATTGCCACTCTGCCGCGCGGCCAGCAGGCAAATGCTGCGGGTCACCTGATAAGATTTCACGAAGGCGTTGACGGGCAAAAACTCGAAGCGCGAGTGGAAGTTATGCGCGCCGGTGAAGTAATTGGGCGTCAGGATACCGCGGCTGGAGAGCGCTGCGCCGTCGGTGCCGCCGCGCATTGGGATCACCTTCGGCGGGATGCCGTGGGCGGCAAGGGCGCCGAAGATCAGATCGATAGCGCGTCGATCTTCGCCGATGGCATTGCTGATGTTGGTGTAGATGTCGCTGACGTTGCAGCTAACGTTGGCGCGCGGATAGTTGGCCGCCACCTGGCGCACCGTCTCCTCAAGGCGGGCTTTGCGCGCCTCGAAGGTTGCGCGATCGAAGTCGCGAATCGAGACCTTCAGCGTCGCCTGATTGGCGTTGGCGGCCAGATCGGTGAACCAGAAATACCCCTCGCGCCCTTCGGTGTGTTCCGGGGTATCCTGCACGTCGAATCGGTTAATGATGTCGTTGGCGATGCGTATCGGGTTGATTAACACGTTTTTCGCCGACATCGGGTGGGCGGTCACCCCCTCGATGCGGATCTCCGCCGATGCCGCGTTGAAATTCTCGTACACCACTTCACCCAGTTCGCAGCAGTCGATGGTGTAGGCGAAATCGACAGGGAAACGCTGCAGATCCAGCGCTTTGGCGCCGCGCAGGCCGATCTCTTCATCCGGCACGAATGCCACCACGATATCGCCGTGGCGATCGGTGGCGCTCAGGTTGGCCAGCAGCGTCATCACCACGGTGACCGCCGCCTTATTGTCGGCGCCCAGCACGCTGGTGCCGTCGCTGAACAGGATCTCTTCGTTCCGGTAGGGCAGGATCTCCGGATGCTCGGCGACCCGCAGCCAGATGTCTTGCTCGGCGTTCAGGCATAAATCCTCGCCGGTGAAGCGCAGGCGCTGCGGGCGAATCTCGGGCGACAGGCCGACGTCCACGGTGTCGATATGCGTGATGAAGCCGATGCGCGGCGCGCCGGGCTGGGTGCCGGGCTTGCGGGCGGTGACGGTAGCGTGCTCGTCGATCTGCACGTCGGCCAGGCCGAGCCGGTGCAGCTCGTCCGCCAACAGTTGCGCCATCTCATGCTGCCCCGGCGTGCTGGGCAGGGCGGTTGCGGCGGCGTTGCTCTGGCTGGTCACCGCCAGATAGCGGAAGAAACGTTCGGTAAGCTGTTCGGCAATAGGGCTGGTCATCGGAACTCCTCGCGGTTGGCAATCTACCGGTTTTAAAACGAAATCAGCCGATTGTCCAACGGCGCAATGCGTAAACCGCCAGAATGCGAAGCATCGCGCAGAAACGAAAAATAGCGGTGCAACTAGGAAATAGTCGCAGGTTTCTGCGGCAAAATCGGTGTTAGCTGTGGGCCGGGAAGCGCCTACATAACACTTATCTGTCCCTCAAGGAGAATTCATGCACACCGGTCACGCTCTGCTTATCACTTTACTGTCCCTGGGCATCTCTCACAGCGCCTGGGCGTCCGCCGATACCGGGCATGCCAACAGCAACGCCAACAGCCGCGAAGTGGCCAGCGCGTTGGGCGGCCTGAAGAACAAAACCTACGAGCTGGAGCAGGCGCCGAAGATCCGCGTCGCCAGCTTCAATATCGCCGCCGGCAAGGTCAGCGACATGACCGCCATCGCCAAGGCGATTCGCGCGATGAACGTCGACGTGGTGGCGCTGCAGGAGGTGGATAAACTCACCGCCCGCAGCGGGCGCGTCGATCAGGCGGCGGAACTGGCGAAGCTGACCGGCATGCAGGCGGTATTTGGCCGGGCGATCGATTTCGACGGCGGTGAATATGGCCTGGCGTTTCTCTCGAAGTATCCGCTGCACGACGCCGTGATCTATCCGTTGCCGTCCGGCCAGCGCGAACAGCGCATCGCCTTCAGTGCCAAAGTTGACGTGCCGGAGTTCCCGGCGCCGATCACCCTGTTCAACGCACATCTCGATACCAAGGAAGATCCGACGATGCGTCTGGATCAGGTGCGGGAGCTGAACGATCGCGCCATCGAAGTGCGCGGCATCAAACTGCTGTTCGGCGACATGAACGACGTGCCGGGCAGCGTCACCTGGCTGGAGCTGAGCCGCTATTGGAACGACATCATGCCCAACGGGCAGGACGGCCGCAGCTGGCCGGCGGAAAACGCTGAGATCAAGGTGGATTATATCTTCACCGGCAATGCGCAGCGTTGGCATCTGGACAGCCTGACGGTGCCGAACGCCAGCGGCGATTGGAATGGCGTGCACTGGCCGGCGGTGAGCGACCACCTGCCGCTGGTGGCGGAGATGCGCCTGACCGAGCAATAAGCCGGCCGGCGTCTCTCCGGGGCAGGGCTAAGCCACGACGATCCGCGCCAGCCGCTCGACGGCGCTGCGGATCTCGCCCGGTGTCAGGGCCGAAAAGCCCAGCAGCCATCCGTCGCGCTGGGCCTGAACCGTTTGGTATTGCGCCGTTAACCCGGGCGTAAGGACGCCGAGCCGCCGCGCCTGCCGGCTGAGCGCCGCCTCCCGGCCGGGCGGCAGCCAAACGCTGAGCTGCAGGCCGCCGGCGGCGGGAGCGGCCGTGGCGAAGTGGCTCAGCTTTTCGCGCACTTCCGTCAGCAGCACATCGCGCCGGCTGTGGTAGAGCTGGCGCATATAGCGAATATGCGCGGCGAAGTGCCCCTGACGGATGAATTCGGCGGTGATCGCCTGCATCAGCTGCGCGCTATGGCCGTCATAGACCGTGCGCGCGGTGACGAACGGTTCGACCAGCGCGGGTGGCACGATCAGGTACGCCAGCCGCAGCGAAGGGAACAGCGATTTGGAGAAGGTGCCGAGGTATAACACCCGGCCACGGCGATCCAAGCCCTGCATCGCCGGTATCGGCAGGCCGTCGTAATGAAACTCGCTGTCGTAATCGTCTTCGATGATCCAGGCCTGCTGCCTTTCCGCCAGCGCCAGCAACGCTAACCGGCGCGCCAGGCTGAGCGCAGCGCCGGTCGGGTACTGGTGCGAGGGCGTCAGATAAATCAAACGCGGATCGGGCAAGGAAGGTTCTGCTCGCAGGCCGTCGGCGTCTACCGCTACCGGCGTCAGCGCGGCGCCGGCGCTGATGAAGGCGTTTCTCGCCCCGGCGTAACCCGGCTCTTCCATCCAGACGCTGTCGCCGCTGTCCAGCAGCAACGTGGCAATCAGTTGCAGCGCCTGCTGCGAACTGGTCAGCACGATAACCTGGTTTGCATCGCAGATTACGCCGCGCGTTTGGTTGACGTGGGCGGCAATCGCTTCACGCAGCGGCAAATAGCCCTGCGGGTCGCCGTAGCGCAGCAGGCTTTCTCCCTGTAGCCGCAGGCGCTGCGCGGTCAGCTGCTTCCATAAGGCCAGCGGAAACGCGCGCAGGTCCGGCGAGCCGGCAGCGAAGGCCTGAGGATACTGCGGATCGCGGCAGCCGCCGGTTTGCACGATCTGTTGGCCGCGCTGTGAAAGACGTGGCATGCCGGAGCCGGTCGCCGGTGGTGGCGACTTGGCGATACGGATCGCCACAAATGTGCCCTGGCCGACGCGGCGCTGCAAATACCCCTCCGCCTCCAACTGGCCGTACGCCGCTTCTACGGTCACCCGCGAGAGGCTCAGATCGCGGGCCAACACCCTGCTGGAAGGCAGGCGTTGCCCAACGTTTAATGCGCCGTGGTGGATGGCCTGCCGCAATGCCGCACACAGACGATCGCGCAGCGTGCCGGCGGCGTGAGGCGATTGCTGAAACAGCGTGATCAGCGTGTGCCGCATAATGGGTCTTATCATGAGTAAAAAATGGGTATCAATCATAAGACCAAAATCGGGCACTATTGTCATCTGTCTTGATCAACGGGAGTGAGTGATATGCCGAAAGAATCCTTGGTGCTGGCTTTTCCGCCAGCGGCGCCGGAAGAGAGCCTGGCCTATCTGGCGGCCAAACTGAGCCGCTATGCGGATGCCTGGGACGTGGCGGAAGATTTGCGCAATGGCGTGGACGGGATGGTGGTGATCGATACCCGTGCGGAGGCGCTGTACGCCGCCGGGCATATCCCCGGCGCGTTCAGCTTGCCGCATCGCCTGATGGATGAAGCCGGCACGGCGCACCTGGATCGCCAAAAGGTGTATGTGACCTACTGCGACGGCATTGGCTGCAACGGTTCCACCAAAGGCGCCTACAAGCTGGCGACGTTGGGGTTCAGGGTGAAGGAGTTGATTGGCGGGCTGGATTTCTGGCTGCGCGACGGCCATCCGTTGGCCATCGGCGAACAGCCGGGATCGCTGCGCGATCGGGCGGCTGTTGCGGACTGCGGCTGCGCCTGAGGCGTTAAAATACCAGCGCCAGCACCACGGCCAGCACCAACAGCAGCAGGATCAGCGCCACGGCCGGCTTGCTGAGCGCTTTTTGCAGTGGCAGAGGCAGGGCGGCGATCAGCGGGTTGAGCAGCGGCTGTGGCTCGACAGGGTGGCTGGCGATCGGCTGCGCCTGGCCGGCCTTCTCCAGACGGCGGGCAAACAGTTGATGAATGGCGTCGCTCATTTGCGGGTGCGTCAGCGGCGCATTGGCGCCGCAGTTGAAGCGCGCCTGGCAATAGTCGTTCATCTGCTGCAGTTCTTGCTCGTCCGCCGGCTGTTTGAGCGCCGCCAGCAGGTTGTTCAGCGTCGGTGCGCTCTGCGGGCTGAGCGCCACTTTCACCTGTAAAAACTGGTTCAGCAGCTGGAAGTGGCGCGCCGGCAGCGGATCGTTGGTTTTCACACCCGCCAGATCGAACAGCGTTTGCCAGATTTTAGCCGGCGCTTCGCCGGTGGCGGCACTGAGTTTGGTGATCTGCTGCTGCAGGCTTTGATGCTCTGCGGGCAGCAGCGGGCGATCGCTGGTGGCGGTTTGCTGCGGCTGGGGAATGGTCAGGCCGCCGGTCTGCAACAGATTCAGCACTTGCTGCAGCTGCGGCGGGCTCAACTGGCTCAGCACCGTATGGCCGAACTGCTGGCGAATAAAGTCGCTGACCGCCTGGCGGTTGTTGCCCAGGGGCAGTAATTCGGCCAGCTGTTGCAACAGCTGGCGCCCGGCGTGGTTTTGCTGCGCCTGCGTCAGGCGCGTTTGCAGCAGCTGTTCCGCCGGTTGAAAATGGCGCGCCAGCAGTTCGCCGCCGTTGTCGGCGCCAAGATCGTGACGCAGAGACGCCCAGATCTCCGCCGACTTTGCCGGGCTGAGCGTCATGATTTTCACGATCAGTTTTTCCAGCGTCGTGCGCTGCGCCGGAGAGAGGGGTTGATCGTCAGTGGCCGCCGTTTTGCCCGGGGAGGGAGGGCGTTCGCCGGCGATTGGGGCGCCCGGCCCACTCAAAGGTTGCATATCACCAGTCCTTCGCTGTGTATCCCCGCAGTGTGCCTGGAGGAGAGAATCGTCATCGTACCCGGCGAAAAGCGCAGGCTTACTGTCTATGATACCTGTAAATCGCCGCCATCAATACGTCGCTCAGACATTTCTTTACCGACAAAACGTTGCTAATCGCGGCCGCGCCGCTAAGATAACCCCAGATCTAAACATGAGGATGGCATGGTTAAACGGCAGCGGATTGCAAAATGGTTTTTATGCCTGGCTTGCCTGGTGGTGCTGACGTGCATGACCCAGCGTATGGCGGGCCTGCATGCGCTGCAGCAAACGCTGGGGATCCCGGCGGCCACTGCCGTTCAGCCCAGCGACGCCGTCGCCGAAGCGCAGCCGACGCCCTGTGAGCTGAGCGCCAAATCATTGCTGGCCGCGCCGCCGGTAATGTTCGAAACCGTGCTGTTCGGGCTGGGGCTGCTGCTGGCGCTGTTGGCGCCGACCATGGCCGCGCGCCTGCGCATTCCTCCTCCCCGCGTCATCTCACCGCCCACCCTCAGGGTGCACCTTCGATTATGCGTCTTCCGTGAATGAGTTAATCGCCCGTTTTTCGCGGTGAATTAATCATTTATGGAGAATTAACATGTTGAAAATTATCAGGCTGGCCTGCGCTTGCCTGTTTATGCTGTGGCTGCCTGCCTTGCAGGCGGCGGACAGCGGCTGGCTGCAGAACCCGGCCAACGATCATGCCAAGGTGCGGCTGCGCGCCGACACGTCACAGCCGGGAGAGACCCGTCTGCTGCTGTCGGTCGAGCTGCAAAAAGGCTGGAAAACCTACTGGCGCTCTCCAGGCGAAGGCGGCATCGCGCCGGCTATCGTCTGGCAGGGCAACCCGCCGCCCGCAACCTGGCACTGGCCGACGCCGCAGCGTTTCGAGGTGGCCGGCATTTCCACCCAGGGCTATCACGATCGGGTCACGCTGCCGATCGTGATGCCAGGCCAGGTGTCCGGCCCGCTGGCGGGCACCCTGACGCTGTCCACTTGCAGCAATGTCTGCATTCTGACCGACTACCCGTTCAGCCTGGATCTGACCATGCCGAACGATCCGCTGTTTAACCACGATTTCGCGCAGGCGATGGGGCAGGTGCCGATCGCCGCCGGGTTGGCGGAAAGCGTCAAGGCCGGTTACCGCAGCGGCGAGCTGCAGATTTCCGCCGAACGCGCCGCCGGTTGGCAGCAACCCGCGCTGTTCTTCGATACGCTAGCGGATGCCGATCTCGGCAAGCCGCAGGTCGAGACCGACGGTGCTCAGCTGTTGGCGCGAGTGCCGGTCAGCGACGGTTGGGGCGATGCGGCGCCGGATCTGCGCGGCAAAACGCTGACGTTGGTGATTGACGACGGCGGCATGGCGCAGCAGATTACGCTGCCGATTGGCGATCCGCTGGCCGCGCCTGCCGGTGCGGCGTTCCCGTTATGGCAAGCGGTATTGATGGCGCTGGCGGGTGGGTTAATCCTCAACCTGATGCCGTGCGTGCTGCCAGTGCTGGGCATCAAGCTCGGTTCTATCCTGCAGGTGGAGCATCGCGATCGGCACAGCGTTCGTTTGCAGTTCCTGGCGTCGTCGCTGGGTATCGTCGCCTCGTTTATGGCGTTGGCCTTGCTGATGACGCTGCTGAGACTCGGCAACCACGCGCTTGGCTGGGGTATTCAGTTCCAGAATCCGTGGTTTATCGGCTTTATGGTGCTGGTGACGCTGCTGTTCAGCGCCAACCTGTTTGGCCTGTTCCATCTGCGCCTCTCATCCGATCTGAATACCTCACTGGCCACCCATAACGGGCACGGTCTGAGCGGCCATTTCTGGCAGGGCGCGTTCGCTACGCTACTGGCGACGCCGTGCTCGGCGCCGTTTCTCGGCACGGCGGTGGCCTTCGCGCTGGCGGCGTCGCTGCCGGTGCTGTGGGGCATGTTCATCGCACTCGGCATCGGCATGAGCCTGCCGTGGCTGCTGATCGCCGCCTGGCCTTCGCTGGCGCTGCGCTTGCCGCGCCCCGGCCGCTGGATGAATACCGTCAAGCTGGCGATGGGGTTGTTGATGCTGGCGTCGTCGCTGTGGCTGCTGAGCCTGCTGAGCAATCATATCGGCGTGCAGGCCACGCTGTGGCTGGGGGCGCTGGCGCTGCTGGCGTTGCTGCTGGCAGTATGGCGTCAGCAGGGCGCACGGTTAGCGGCCGAGCTGGCGGCGGGCACGTTGGTGCTGGCTGGCGTGGCCTTGTTGGCCGGCTCGCTGACCGCCGGCCTGTGGCGCCAACCGTTGCAGGATCGGGTGCAGTGGCAACCGCTGAGCGAACAGGCGATTGCCGAGGCGCTGGCCCAGCATAAGCGGGTGTTCGTCGACGTGACCGCCGACTGGTGCGTGACCTGTAAAGCCAACAAATTCAATGTGCTGCTGCGCGATGACGTACAGCGCGCGCTGAGCGCCGACGATGTGGTCGCGCTGCGCGGCGACTGGAGCCGCCCGTCGGCCGACATCAGCGCCTTCCTGCAAAAGCGCGGCAGCGTCGCCGTGCCTTTCAACCAAATCTATGGCCCCGGCAGCCCGGACGGCGAGGTGTTATCCCCGCTGTTGACCCGTGACGCCGTGCTGCAAACGCTCTCCCATGCCAAAGGAACCGAACAATGAAAAAGCTACTGATTTTACTGATGATCATCGCCGCCCCGGCGTGGGCCGCCGAGCCTTTCACCCCGGCGCAAGAGGCGCGCATTAAAGAGATGATCCGCGAAACGCTGGTGTCCAACCCGGACATTCTGGCGCAGGCGGTGGACGCCTGGCAGCAGCAGACCGCAGGCCAGCAAATCAGCCAGGCTATCAAGCAGAATGCCAAAACGCTGTATCAGGATCCGGCCAGCCCGCGCCTGGGCGCCGCCAACGCCAAACTGACGCTGGTGACCTTTACCGACTATAACTGCCCGTACTGCAAGCGGTTTGATCCGATGCTGGAGAAGATCGTCAAGCAATACCCGGATGTGGCGCTGGTGGTGAAGCTATTGCCGTTCAAGGGCGAAAGCTCGGTCAGCTCGGCGCGCGTGGCGCTCACCACCTGGCAGCAGCATCCGGATCAATTCTGGGCTTTGCACCAGCGGCTGATGGCGAAAAAGGGCTTCCACGACAATGCCAGCATCGCCGCCGCGCAAGAAAAAACCGGCGTCAAGGCGGTGGCTCCGAGCGAACAAAGCATGACCACGCTGCGCACCAATATGGAATTGGCGGAACAATTGGGCGTACAAGGGACGCCGGCGACGCTGATCGGCGATCAAATGCTGCCGGGGGCGGTGTCCTATGAAGAGCTGGAAACGATGGTGAAGCAGCAGCTGGCGAAGGCCAACCATGGCTAAGCTCAAGCGCTGGGGGCGCGAGTTGCTGCTGCTGGCGCTGATCGTACTGGCGGTGGTCACGGTAATGGATTGGCTGAACGCGCCGCAGGCGCCGCCGGCCTTCGATGCCCAGACGCTGACCACGTTGGACGGTGAGCGCGTATCGTTGGCGCAGCTCAGCCATGAACGGCCGCTGCTGGTTTACTTCTGGGCCAGTTGGTGCGGCGTCTGCCGTTTCACCACGCCGGACGTCGCCCGTTTGCAGGCGACGGGCGGCAACGTGCTGACCGTCGCGCTGCGCTCGGGCGACGATACCCAGGTGAAACAGTGGCTGGCACGCAAACGGCTGGCGCTGCCGGTGGTCAACGATCCGGCCGGTACGCTGTCGGCGCAGTGGCAGATTGGTGTGACGCCGACCTTCGTGGTGATCTCGCAGGGCAAAGTGGTGCAGAGTACCACCGGCTGGACCAGTTACTGGGGGATGAAGCTGCGGCTGTGGTGGGCCGCCGTCTAACCGGCGTTTTTCTCTGTTATCACTTCCTCAATCGCCCGGCCCAGCCGGGCGATACCTTCTTCAATCTGCGGCGGCGAGTTGGCGGCGAAGTTTAGCCGCAGACTGTGCGCGCCCAGCTGTTCCTGGGCATAAAAGCATTCGCCGCGCGCGAAAGTGACGCCGTGTCGCCAGGCCACCGGCATCAGTTCGGTGGTGGTTACCGTCGCGGGCAGCGTCAGCCAGATAAACAAGCCGCCTTGCGGCGTTTCGAAACGGCACCCCGGCGGCAACCGCCGTTGCAACGCGTCGATCATCACTTCCAGATGGCGGCGGTAGACGCGCCCGGCGCGCCGCAGCTGCTTGTCGTAACGGCCGACGGTGACGAACGCGTCCAGTGCCCGCTGGATCAGACTGGAGCTGGTGAAGCTGTCGACGTGTTTCAGCCTGGCGAAACGCTGATAGTGTTCGCTGTCCGCCACCAGATAGCCGATGCGCATGCTGGGCAGCAGCATCTTGGAGAAAGTGCTGACGTAGATCACCGCGCCCGGCTGCGCCAGCGCGCGCAGCGACGGCAGCTGCTTGCCCTGGTAACGCAGATCGCCGACGAAATCGTCCTCCAGGATCACCACGCCGGCCTGTTGGGCGATCGCCAGTAGGCGTCGCCGACGCACCTCGCTCAGGCAGCGGCCGGTCGGGTTGTGGAAATTGGGGATGGTGTAGATCAGTTTAGGGCGGTGGCGTTCCAGCAACTCGGGCAATCGTTCGACCAGCATGCCGTGGCGATCGCCGGGCACGGTGACGATATTGATGCGGTGCTGGCGCAGCAGGCCCAGCGCTTCGGCGTAGGTCGGCTCTTCGACGATCACCGTATCGCCCGGTGTCAGCAGGCTTTGCACCACCAGGCTGATGGCATGCTGCGAGCCGTTGGTGATCAGCACCTGTTCCGCCTGCGTGGGGATACCCTGTGCGCTGAGGATGCGGCTCAGCGTATCGCGCAGCGGGTAGTAGCCGCAGTATTCGCCGTAGCTGAAGGCCTCTTCCGCATGGCGGCTGAGCACCGACAGCAGCACTTTGCGAAACGCCTCCAGCGGAAACACCTTAGGGCTGCCGACGCCGGCGGCGAAGTTGATCAGCCCCTCGGGCAGCGGGGCGTCGGCATAGCCGTCCAGCCGCGAGGTGAGGGTGGTGAAGCTCTCCAGCGGGAAGGGGGTATCGCTGGTCGGCCGGGCCGGGCGCGTTTGCGCCTGCGGGTGCGCAACATAGGCGCCGCTGCCGCGCCGCTGATGCAAAAAGCCCTTGGCCGCCAGTTCGGCATAGGCATTATCCACCGTTAAACGGCTGACCGCCAGCTCGGCCGCCAGCGTGCGCGTCGAGGGCAGCTTGTCGCCATCGACGAACACGCCGGTAAGGATGGCGCGCCGCAGCGCTTCTTCGATCTGTAAATAGAGCGGAACGTCCTGCTCGCGATCTAACGGAATGTGCATGCGAAATTGGCCCGGTTAAGGAGAGAGCTTTTTACTATAACCCATGTCAACGGGGCTTCAAGCGCAGAAAAGTGGCCTGCATGACAACGCCGTAAAGTGGCTATAGTGAGAAAAAATGGCCGAGTTACACTCTGTGCCTGAGTATTTATGTCGCCATTTCTCCGAGGATCTCATGTCATTACCGTCAGGCGTTTCCGCCCGGCCTTTGCTGCCCAGCGCGCGTCTCTTTCAGGGCAGCCGCCAGGGTTACGTCATCGCCATTATCAGCGCCATGCTGCTGGCCTTTACCGCCATCATCATTCGCGCGCTGACCGAGTACTATCACCTGCCGACTTTCGTGCTGGCGTTCTGGCGCGCGGCGCTGGTGGCGCTGGTGCTGTTGCCGCTGCTGTTGGTGGTGAAACCGCAGTGGGCGCGCCTGCGCCGTGAACAGGTATTGTTCTACGCGCTTTACGGGCTGCTGCTGGCGCTGTTCAACAGCCTGTGGACGCTGTCGGTGGCGCTGAACGGCGCATCGGTGGCGACCATTCTGACCTACTGCTCGGTGGGCTTTACCGTGTTCCTCGGCTGGGTGATGTACAGCGAACGCCTGACGCTGCGCCAACTGCTGGTGATCGCCATCAGCCTGGGCGGTTGTTTCCTGGTCAGCAACGGCGACAGCATGGGCAACCAGCACTTCGACTTGTTGGGGCTGCTGGTGGGGATGCTGTCGGGCATCGGCTATACCCTGTATACCCTCGGCGGGCGGGTGGCCAGCGAACGGGGCTATCCGGTGTGGAACACCATTTTGTACGTTTTCGGTTTTTCGGCACTGTATCAGCTGGTGTTCAACGCGGCGCTGACGGCGTTCCCGCTGGCGGCGTTCCACGGCATGGCCGGCTCTCTGTGGTTCCTGTCGCACGGCGCGCAGGGCATTCAGTGGAGCGGCTGGCTGTTGTTGCTGGCGCTGGCCGCCGGGCCGACGCTGTTGGGCTTCGGGTTGTATAACATCAGCCTGAAAACGCTGCCGCTGGCCGTAGCCAACCTGATCCTGTCGTTGGAGCTGGTTTTCACCGCGGTGATCGCCTATTTCCTGCTGGGGGAAAACATGAATCAGCTGCAGCTGCTGGGCAGCTCGCTGGTGATGGGCGGAGTGCTGCTGTTGAAAAGCAAGACCGCCGAGGCGTGATCGGCTACCATTACGCCTCGCAAGAGAGGCTGTAATGATGAATAACCCGAGATTGAAACGAGCGCTTATCGCTTGAATGGCCGTGTTGAGTGAACGACAACACGGCCACAGACATTCCGTTCCGTGGCTTTTATTCCCGTAACAAGAGAATACGCCATGTCCGAAAAACACTGGTCTAAAACCGAGCTGCTGCATCAGACGGTGACCAACCCGAATATCATCGTCAAAGGCACCCACAGCTACTACAGCGACTGTTGGGATAACGGCTTCGAACGCTCGGTAGTGCGCTATCTGCACGGCGACGCGGTCAGCCGGCAATGGCAGCCGCTGGGTGACATAGATCGCTTGCTGATCGGCGATTATGTGTGCATCGCGGCCGAAGCGGTGATCCTGATGGGGGGCAATCACACCCACCGTATCGACTGGTTGAGCCTGTACCCCTTTATGGAAACCATCAAACGGGCGTACCGCCCCAAAGGCGACACCCGGCTGGGGGACGGTTGCTGGATTGGCATGCGGGCGATGTTGATGCCAGGGGTATCGATAGGCGAAGGGGCGATCGTCGCCGCTGGCAGCGTGGTGGCCGGCGATGTTGAGCCTTATGCCATCGTCGGCGGTAACCCGGCGAGGTTTATCCGTTGGCGATTCGCGCCGGAAATCATCGCGCGGTTGCTTGCGTTGCGCCTCTATGACTTGTCCGAGGCGGACTTTGCGGTGATTCAACCTCTGCTCGCCGATGTCGATATCGATGCGTTGGAAAGGGGAATTGCGGCCTTGCGCCGTTAACCATAACGGGCGGGGGAGCCCCGCCCGTTTCGCATTACTCGGCCTTGGCCTCGGCCACCGGTTGGCGGCGTTTACGCATCAGGCGCAGCAGCGGCGGCAGCGCCAGTACCGCGACCGCCAGCACCAGCAGCGTTTGCGCGATGCTGCTGCTCCACAGGATGCCGAATTCGCCGTTGCTGATCGACAGCGCGCGGCGCAGGTTCTGCTCCAGCATCTCACCCAGAACAAAGCCCAGAATCAGCGGCGACATCGGGAAGTGCATTTTCCGCAGGATATAGCCGAACACGCCCAACCCCACCATCAACAGCAGGTCGAAGGTGGTGCTGTGCACCGCATAAACCCCCACCGCGGAAACTGCGGCGATCGCCGGCACCAGGAACCACAGCGGAATGGTCAGCATGCGGGTGAACAGGCCGACCAGCGGCAGGTTCATGATCAGCAGAATGACGTTAGCGATCAGCAGCGCGGCGATCAGCCCCCAGACGATATCCGGCTGTTCGGTGAACATCGCCGGGCCGGGGGTGATGTTGTACAGCGTCAGCGCGCCCATCATCACCGCCGTGGTGCCGGAACCCGGCACCCCCAGCGTCAGCATCGGAATGAATGAGCCGCAGGCCGAGGCGTTGTTGGCCGCTTCCGGCGCCGCTACGCCGCGGATGTCGCCCTTGCCGAAGGTGTCGCTGTTACCGCTGATTTTCTTCTCGGTCATGTAGGTCAACGCGCTGGCGATGGTGGCGCCGGCGCCCGGCAGAATGCCGACGAAGAAACCGATCACCGACGAGCGCAGGGTCGGGCCGGCGCACTGCGCCGCCTCTTTGCGGTTGAACAGCAACCGGCCGGTTTTACGCACCAGCTTTTGCCCGGCGCTGGTGCTTTCCAGCATCAGCAGGATTTCGCTGACCGAGAACAGGCCGATCACCACCACGATAAACTGCACGCCGTCGGAGAGGTGCACGCTGTCGAAGGTAAAGCGGTAAACGCCGGTGTTGGCGTCGACGCCCACCGTCGCCAGCCCCAGGCCGATCAGCGCCGCCAGCAGCGATTTCAGCGGGTTTTGGCTCATCATGCTGCCGAGGCAGGCGATGGCGAACACCATCAGGGCGAAATATTCTGCCGGGCCGAAGGCCAGCGACCAGCGGGCCAGCAGCGGCGCGAACAGGATGATGCCGCCGATGGCGATCATCGATCCGACGAACGAACTGACCGCCGAGATGGACAGCGCCACGCCGGCGCGCCCCTGCTGCGCCATCGGGTAGCCGTCCAGCGCGGTCATGATCGCCGCCGCGTCGCCCGGCACGTTGAGCAGAATCGACGAGATGCGGCCGCCATACTCGCAGCCGATATACACCGTCGCCAGCAGGATTAGCGCCGATTCGGCCGGCAGCTTGAGGGCAAATGCCAGCGGCAGCAGGATCGCCACGCCGTTGATCGGCCCGAGGCCCGGCAGCAGGCCGACGATGGTGCCGACGAAGCAGCCGATCAGGGCGATAATCAGGTTCTGCGGCACCAGCGCCACTTCGAACCCTTGGGTCAAATACATCCAGGTATCCATCATCGCTCCCGTTAGCTCAGCCAGATGCCGAGCGGCAGTGTGACATCGAGAAGTTGGTCAAAGGCGTAGTACAGCGCTGCGCCCATGACGACGCCGGAGAGGGCCGCCGCCGGCAGGCTGGCCTGAAACAACAGGCCGATGCTGAACGTCAGCAGCGCGGTCGCCAGTGGAAAGCCCAGCCATTCAAAGCCCCAGGCATACAGCACCAGGGTGATCACCAGCACCAGCAGCCGCTGCAGCACCTTGTGGTGCGGCCATTCCACCGCCTGTGGGCGGCGCAGCAACAGTAGGGCCGCGCACAGCGCCATCAGGCTGAGGATCGCCAGCGGGAAAGGGCGCGGCCCCAGCGGTTCATAGCTGTATTCGCTTTGAATGCCCCAGCCGATGAACAGCCCGCCGATACACAGCAGCAGCCAAAAGCCGGCAAAAATACGATCGCTCATGGTTTTCCCCTGCGGTTATTTGGCCAGGCCGAACACTTTCGCCTGCTCACGGTATTGGGCAACCTGATTCTTCACGTAGGCGTCCAGCTCTTTGCCGGTCATGTTGAATTCGAACAGGCCGCGCAGATCGCGTTGCTGCTTGAATTCATCGGTCGCCATCATTTTCTGGAAGGTGTCGATCCACCACTGATACTCTTCATCGCTGACTTTCGGCCCGACGTAGAAGCCGCGAATGATCGGCCACACCAGGCTGTACCCCTGTTCTTTGGCGGTTGGAATGTCGGCCAACTGGCCAGTCAAACGTTGTTCGGCATACACCGCCAGCACGCGGATTTTGTCGCCCTGCAGGTAAGGCACCATCTCGCTCAGATCACCGGAAACTGCCTGAATATGATTGCCCAACAGCGCGGTGACCGGCTCGCCGCCGCCTTCGAACGCCACGTAGCGCAGCTTGCGCGGATCCACGCCGACTTCGCGCGCCAGCAGCGCAGTTTTCATCCAGTCCTGGCTGCCGATGGAGGCGCCGGCGCCGAACACCACGCTGTTGGGATCTTTTTGGAAGGCGTCCATCAGGTCTTTCAGGGTCTTGTAAGGCGAGTCGGCGCGCACCGCGATCATGCCGTAGTCGGTTCCGACCGCCGCCAGCCATTTCACGTCGTCCACGTTATAGCGGCCGAACTTGCCCTGGGCCAGATTGAGCAGCGAGCCGCCGGAGAAGGCCACCACGGTGCCGAACTCCGCCGGGCGCTGCGCGACGATGGCGTTGTAGGCCACCGCGCCGACGCCGCCGGGCATATAGGTGACGCGCATCGGTTTATCGATGGCCTTGGTGTCCTGCAACGACACCTGAATCAGCTTGCAGGTCAGATCGAAGCCGCCGCCAGGCTTGGCCGGCGCAATACATTCGGTGCGTTTGGGCGCTTCCACGGCAAAGGCCTGAGAGGCTGCCAGCAACAGTGCGGCGGCGGTAAAGGTACGGGTCATTATTTTTTTCATTGTGGCTTGCCCTCGGTATTGTTCTGGTTGTGAATCCCGCAGAGCGCGGTTGCAGGATTGTTAAAACAACAACCTTTCATTTACCTTTCAGTGGCCGGAAAAGTTTCCAGTCTGTGATTAGGGTCTCTTGTCGCCAGTGAATCACGGGTGCGCTACCATAGAAATGCGGGCAGGAACAGGGCGCAAAACCGGCCAAAATCCTGCGTAATATCAGGTTTGCCGTTCTGCTTTCGCGATAAAATCATGATCAGTGAAATGAATAGAGACGCAGTGATATGTTTTCGTTAGGGAAATTATTTGGTGGTAGGGACAGCGCCAAAGTATGCGCGATTAAACGGTTGCCTGAGGTCTATGCGGAGATGGTCGGTGAAACCGGGCAGTGCCGTTTGAAGCGACTGCGTGCCGACGTTGGCGTGTTTGAACTGCATTTCGTCAACGCCGACGGTGAAAAGTATGCCTGCCAGATGACCGCCTGCGTGACCGGCATCGATCTGGTATTTGCCGTCAACAATCGCTCCGTGCTGGTTTCTTCGCCGTTTACCGCCGACAAGCTGCGCCCGGTACTGGACATTGCCGTGGCCGATAGCCCCATTCCGCTGATCTGACATCGTCCTGCGATCGCGCTCTATACGCATAATTGTGTGCCAGCTCCCAAAACTGGCGGCGCGGCGCTCTTTTATCCCCTTATTTTCCATGCCATTCTCTGTTATCGACCTGTTAACAAGCGCGATATTGGCGCCAGGTTGTTCAGATAAATCAATGGAATGGGAACATGCGACTGTTATTGGTTGAAGATCACCCCGAGCTGTCTCACTGGTTGCAAAAGGCGCTGACCGGCGCCGGCTTTGCCGTCGACGTCGCCCCGGACGGCGTGGCAGCGGATCACCTGCTGCTCAACGAACGCTATGCGCTCGCGGTGCTGGATGTGGCGCTGCCGCGTATGAACGGTCTGGATTTGCTGGCGCGCCTGCGCAAGCGCGGGCAGGATCTGCCGGTGCTGCTGCTGACGGCGCGCACCGACGTGGCCGACCGGGTAAAAGGCCTGAATCTGGGGGCGGACGATTACCTCACCAAGCCGTTCGAACTGGACGAGCTGGAAGCGCGTATTCGGGCGCTGCTGCGCCGCAGCGTCGGCGCCGCGCAGCCGGCGTTGCAGTACGGTGCGTTGACCTATCACGACGAAGGCTATTTCCTGCTGGAGGGCAAGCCGCTGGCGCTGACGCCGCGCGAGCTGGCGGTGTTGACCGCGTTGATGCACCGGCGCGGCCGCCCGGTGGCCAAGCAGCAGCTCTTTGAGCAGGTGTTTACGCTATCTGACGAGGCCAATCCGGAGAGCATCGAGCTTTACGTACACCGTTTGCGGAAAAAGCTGCAGGGCAGCGACGTGGCAATCATCACGCTGCGCGGTCTGGGTTACAGCCTGGAGCTGTGCAATGCGGTGGTTTAACGCGCCGCGTTCGTTGTTCTATCAACTGCTGCTGTTTTTTGGCCTGCCGCTGGTGGCGTTGGGCGGCATCTCGATCTACACCCACTATTTTAGCGCCATGAGCGCCGCTACCCTGGCTTACGATCGCACGCTGCTGGCGTCGGCGCGCACCGTAGCGGAGCGGCTGGTGGTGCGTGAAGGCAAGTTGGCGGTCGATGTGCCCTATGTGGTGCTCGACAGCTTCGAGCGCAACATGAACGATCAGCTCTATTACGAGGTGATCTCGCCGCAGGGGAAAAGCATCTCGGGCTATGACGATTTGCCGCCTTTGCCGCCCCATATCCCGCGTTCCACGCTCTACCCGGCGCTGGTGCATTTTTACGATGCGGAATACCTCGGCAGGCCGATCCGCGTAGCGGCGCTGTTTCAACCGGTCAACGAGTCGGGCGTGAGCGGCATGGCGACCATTCTGGTGGCGGAAACCCTGGAGTCGCGCCGTTACCTGGCGCGGCAGATGATGATCGCGGCGCTGCTGAGCCAGGGCACGGTGGTGGCGTTAACCCTGATCCTGGCGTTCGCATTGCTCAAGCGGGTGTTGAAGCCGATGCGTAAGCTCTCCGGCATCATGCTGCGGCGCGATCCGGGCGAGCTGACGCCCTTGCCGCGGGTATTGCCATGGTCGGAGATGCAGCCGCTGCTGGTGGCGTTCAATCGCTATATCGAACGGCTGCGGCTGATGGTGGCGCGTCAGGAGCGCTTCAGCGCCGACGCTTCGCACCAACTGCGCACGCCGCTGGCGGTGTTGAAGACTCAGGTTGGGGTAGCGCTGGCCAGTGACCGGCCACAGCAGTGGCGCGAAAGCCTGCAGGCGATGAGCGCGACGCTGGATAATACCGTGGCGTTGACCGACCGCCTGCTGCATCTTTCACGCCTGAAGGCCAGCGAGCACCAGGCCGATCGTAAGTTGCAACCGGTCAACCTGACGCAGGTGCTGCGCGACGCCTGCTTTTCCCGCTTGCCGCAGGCGCGCAGTAAACAGATCGATCTCGGGTTCGAAGGCGAGGCGGCGTGTCAGGTGGCGGGGGAGCCGCTGCTGTTGGCAGAGCTGTGCGCCAACCTGCTGGACAACGCGCTGAAATACACGCCGCGTCAGGGCGTGGTGACCGCGCGCCTCACTCAGGATAAGGCTGCTGGGGAAGGCGTGCTGGAGATAGAAGACAGCGGCCCCGGCATCGCCTTGCAGGACAAGGCGCTGGCGCTGCAGCCGTTTCACCGGCTGGACAACGTGGGCGATCAGCCGGGCGCCGGATTGGGACTGGCGTTGGTGAAAGACATCACCGCGTATCACGGCACCCGCCCGGAGCTGCTGAGCTCCGCCGCGCTGGGCGGCCTGTTGGTGCGGGTGCGTTTCAGGCTGCTGCCTTAAGCCTGTTCTTTGCAGGACTCTGCGTTGGCCGCCGGGGCTTTGGCTTTACGCGTCAGCGGCGTGCGCAGCCGCTGCGACAGGATCACGCCCAGCAAGGTGATGCCGCCGCCGATCAGGTGGTAACCGTGCAGCTGTTCATGCAGGAACAGCACGGCGATAGCGGCGGTAAACACCGGCGCCAGGTTCATGAAGATCGAAGCGGTGTTGGCACCCAGGCGCATCACGCCCTGGATCCACAGGAACGGGGCGATGATCGAAGCCGGAATGCCGGCGAACAGCACCAGCGGCAGGTTATGGCCGTTCAATCCGACATCCTGCGCCATCAGGAAATTAGGCAGCAGCAACAGCACGCCGAACAGGATCTGCACATACAGCGATTGCCAGTTCGGCAGCGCGATGGCCCAGCGTTTGGTCAACACGCCATACAGTGCGTAAGAGGCAGTGGCGAGCAGCATCATCAATTCCCCCTTGCCAATACCGTGCTGCAGCAGCACGCCGGGCTGACCGCCGCTGACCAGCCAGATCAGGCCGCAGAAGGAGAGTATGCTGCCGAGCAGCACGCCGACGGTCGGCGCAATGCGCAGCAGTACGATGCTGATCAGGATGGTCAGCAGCGGGATCAGCGACACGATGATGCCCATAAACAGCGCGCTGACGCTGTGCGCGGCGTAATACGCCAGGCTTTGGTACAGCACCATGCCCAGCAAACCGAGGATCATCAATTTCCACCAGTTGGCGCGCACCTGCGCCCAGTTGCGCAGCACGCCCGGCAGCACGAACGGCGTGAGGGCAATCAGCGCCAACAGCCAGCGGTAGAGCGAAATGGCCGCCGGATCGATAGCGGTGGCGGAGAGTTTGCTGACGACGGCGTTAATCGACCAAATCAGCACGGCCAACAGCGGGAAGAGCATGTTCATGATAATTATTCTCAATAACGTCCAACATGCTGGCTAGTCTACGCGTGTCCGGTTTATCATATATAGCGATATCCAGACAAAAATCGGCGTAAACAAGACAAATCACGGGACGAAACCATGCCAGAAATCCGCCATTTCCCCGAGTCGTTGATCCCGGCGCCCAACCCGGTGCAGTTCCGCTGCGAGGAGTTCAACGCGCGCACCGAATTCCAGCCGCACAGCCACACCTGGGGTCAGTTGATGTGGGTTAAAGCCGGGGTGATGGTGCTGCGCATCGGCGGGCAGCGCTTTCTGGCGCCGCCGGAGTTCGTGCTGTGGGCGCCGGCTGGCATCGAACACTCCTGCTATAACCAGCGGCTGGCGCAGTGCCGCATGGTGGACATCACGCCGGCGCTGTGCACCGGCATGCCGGCCGACCCCTGTCTGGTGAGCGTAACGCCGATATTCCGCGCCATCGCCGAGGATTTCTATGCGCGCAAGCAGTACATTCCGCAGGCGGAGGCGGATTTGCGTCTCTGCCAGGTGCTGATCGATCAGCTGCGCCTGTCGCCGCGCCAGCAAACCTATCTGCCGTCGTCGGACGACAAGTTCTTGGCGCCGGTGCTGGAAGCGTTGGAGCATTGTCCGGCGGACAACACCTCGCTGGCGGCGTGGGCGGCTCGGGTCTACACCACCGAGCGCACGCTGTCGCGACGCTGCCAACAGGATCTGGGCATGTCGTTCAGCGAATGGCGCCAGCGCCTGCGGTTCCTGCATGCCGTCTCCCTGCTCGAGCAGGGCAAGACCGTGCAGGACGTGGCGTTAGACGTCGGCTACAGCTCCGCGTCGGCCTTTATCGTCATGTTCCAGCAGATCGCCGGCACTACCCCTGAGCGCTTTCGCCGTGCCTGATTCAGTGGCACACTATTTCGCAGACAAATAGCCGTAAACCGTCGGAGAACGCAGTGAAAATTCTGGTTGATGAAAATATGCCGTACGCGGCCGAGCTGTTCAGCCGCCTGGGCGAGGTGCAAGCGGTACCGGGCCGCCCGATCCCGCTCGAGGCGCTGGCGGATGCCGATGCGCTGATGGTGCGTTCGGTCACCAAGGTCAATGAAGCCTTGTTGGCCGGCAGCCATATCGACTTTGTCGGCACCGCCACCGCCGGCACCGATCACGTCGATGAAGCCTGGCTGCAACGTCAGGGCATCGGCTTTTCCGCCGCGCCGGGCTGCAACGCTATCGCGGTGGTCGAGTATGTGTTCTCTGCCTTGATGCTGCTGGCCGAACGCGACGGCTTCCACCTGCGGGATAAAACCGTCGGCATCGTCGGCGTGGGCAACGTTGGTTCCCGTCTGGACGCTCGCCTCAAAGCGCTGGGCGTGCGCACGCTGCTGTGCGATCCGCCGCGTGCCGATCGCGGCGACGCCGGGGAATTCTGGCCGTTGGAGAAGCTGGTGGCCGAGGCCGACGTGCTGACCTTCCATACGCCGTTGAATAAATCCGGCCCATACCATTCGCTGCATCTGGCGGACGCCGAGCTGTTGGCGGCCCTGCCGGACAACCGCATTCTGATCAACGCCTGCCGCGGGCCGGTGGTGGATAACGCCGCCTTGCTGCAGGCGCTGGAAAAGGGCAAAAAGCTGAGCACGGTGCTGGACGTGTGGGAACCGGAGCCGGATCTCGCCTTACCGCTGCTGGCGCGGGTGGATATCGGTACCGCGCACATCGCTGGGTATACGCTGGAAGGCAAGGCGCGCGGTACCACCCAGGTGTTCGAGGCGTTCAGCCGCCATCTGGGGCAGCCGCAACAGGTGGCGCTGGCCTCGCTGTTGCCGGTGCCGGAGTTCAGCCAGATCCGCCTCAATGGGCCGCTGGATGAAGCGCGGTTAAAACGATTGATGCACTTGGTGTATGATGTGCGCCGCGATGATGCGCCGCTGCGCAAAGTCGCTGGGCAACCGGGCGAATTCGATCGCCTGCGCAAGCACTACCAGGAGCGCCGCGAGTGGTCTTCGCTGGCCGTGCAATGCGATGACAGCGCCAGCGCCGAGCTGCTCGGCAAGCTGGGTTTTAGCCTGGCGTAGCGCGTAAGGTTGTCTTAAGCCAACGCCGCTACAGTGAGCGGTAAAGATTATCGGGCGGTGATTGCACTGCCCGTCTGCTTTTATGAATGAAATACTCTGGAGAAAACCCGATGTCTGACGGCTGGAATATCGCGCTGCTCGGCGCCACTGGCGCGGTAGGTGAAGCGTTGCTGGAATTGTTGCAGGAACGCCAGTTCCCGGTGGGTGAGCTCTATCCTCTGGCAAGCGAACGCAGCGCGGGCGCCAATGTGCGCTTCAACGGCAAGTCTCTTCTGGTGCAGAACGCCGAAGAGTTCGACTGGTCGCAGGCCCAACTGGCCTTCTTCGTTGCCGGCAGCGACGCTTCCGCTCGCTATGCCGAAGAGGCCGGCAACATGGGCTGCCTGGTGATCGACACCAGCGGTCTGTTCGCCATGGAGCCGGATGTGCCGCTGGTGGTACCGGGTGTTAACCCGCAGGTGCTGGCGGATTACCGCAACCGCAATATCGTCGCGGTGGCCGACAGCATGGTCAGCCAGCTGCTGACGGCGATCAAACCGCTGACCGAACAGGCGGGGCTCTCGCGTCTGCACGTTACCACGCTGATGTCGGTATCCTCGCGCGGCAAGGCCGCGGTGGACGATCTGGCCGGCCAGAGCGCGCGCCTGCTGAACGGCATTCCTGCCGAGGAAGGCGTCTTCGCTAAACAGCTGGCGTTTAACCTGCTGCCGCTCGTTGCCGACGAGCAGGGCAGCGTGCGCGAAGAGCGTCTGATCGTCGATCAGGTGCGCAAGGTGCTGCAGGACGAAGGATTGCCGATTTCGGTGAGCTGCGTTCAGTCGCCGGTGTTTTACGGCCATGCGCAGGTGGTGCACCTGGAAGCGCTGCGCCCGCTGTCCGCCGAAGAGGCGCGCAGCGAGCTTGAAGAAGTCGAGGACATTCAGCTGAGCGAAGAGGACGATTACCCGACTCAGGTGACCGAAGCCTCCGGCAGCGATGCGCTCAGCATCGGTTGCCTGCGTAACGATTACGGCATCCCCGAGCTGCTGCAGTTCTGGACGGTGGCGGACAACGTGCGCTTCGGCGGCGCGTTAATGGCGATCGAAACCGCCGAGCGTCTGGTGCAGGAGCAGATGTACTGATGTCAGAGGTGGTCTCGTCCGCTCAGCCGACGCTGAAGGTAGCGCTGGGCATCGAATATGACGGCAGCCGGTACTACGGCTGGCAGCGGCAGCAAGAAGTGGCCAGCGTGCAGGAGCGCCTTGAGCAGGCGTTGAGCAAGGTGGCGGATGCGCCGATCAACGTGCTGTGCGCCGGGCGCACCGACGCCGGGGTGCACGCCACCGGGCAGGTGGTGCATTTCGAAACCACCGCGCGTCGCAAGGACGCCGCCTGGACGATGGGCGTGAACACCCATTTGCCGCCGGACATCGCGGTGCGCTGGGTGAGCCCCGTCGCCGACGATTTTCACGCGCGTTTCAGCGCTACCGCGCGCCGTTACCGCTATATTATTTTCAACCATCGCTACCGGCCGGCGGTGTTGCAACAGGGGGTGACGCACTTTTATCACCCGCTGGATGCCGATCGCATGCACCGGGCGGCGCAGGCGCTGCTGGGCGAGAATGACTTCACCTCGTTCCGCGCGGTGCAGTGTCAGTCGCGCACCCCGTGGCGCTGCGTAAAACACGTTAAGGTTACGCGCTACGGCGAATATATTGTGGTAGATATCAAGGCGAATGCCTTTGTGCATCACATGGTTCGCAATATCGTCGGCAGCCTGATGGAGATCGGCTGCGGCAATCAGGATGAGAACTGGATGGCCGAGTTGCTGGCGCTGAAGGATCGCAATCTGGCGGCGGCGACGGCGCGAGCCGAGGGGCTGTATTTGGTTGCCGTGGACTATCCCGATCATTTTGGTCTACCGCGGCCGCCGATGGGGCCGCTGTTTTTGCCCGACGATTAAACGCCGGCACGCCTGAAAGCGTCGCTCCCTTGTGCTTCTGCCGGGTGATTGAAACACCCGGTATCAATGAGAGAATTTATGGACATCATCAAGTTTATTATTGATTTCATTTTGCATATTGATGTGCACCTGGCCGAGCTGGTCGCACAATACGGCATGTGGGTCTACGCTATTCTGTTCCTGATCTTGTTTTGCGAAACCGGCCTGGTGGTGACGCCGTTCCTGCCGGGGGATTCTTTGCTGTTTGTCGCCGGCGCGCTGGCGGCGTTGCCGACCAACGATCTCAACGTGCACACCATGGTGGCGTTGATGGCCGTAGCGGCGATCATTGGCGATGCGGTGAACTACACTATCGGGCGGTTGTTCGGCGAGAAGCTGTTCAGCAACCCGAACTCGAAAATTTTCCGCCGTAGCTACCTGGACAAAACGCATCAGTTCTATGAGAAGCACGGTGGGAAAACGATTATTCTGGCGCGATTCGTGCCGATCGTGCGTACTTTTGCGCCGTTCGTCGCCGGCATGGGGCATATGTCCTATCGCCACTTCGCCGCCTACAACGTGATTGGCGCACTGGTTTGGGTGCTGCTCTTCACTTATGCTGGCTACCTGTTCGGCGATCTGCCGGTGGTGCAGGAGAACCTGAAACTGTTGATCGTCGGGATCATCATCGTTTCGATTCTGCCGGGCGTGATTGAAATTTGGCGTCACAAGCGCGCGGCCGCCCGCCAGCAAAAACAGTAAAAACATCGCTTAACCTGTCGGTTCGACCAGTTTTTTGTCCACAGCGCCGGGCCGATATGGTTTAATGAGCGACATTATGGTCTGTTCCTGCGAACAACCCTGAAGCCGATGCCTCAGTCGCCGCGCTTGCCGCGCCGCGAACGGGCATTTTTTCATTGGGGTGTTTTCGGGGGGATTGTTAAAGCATGAACAGCGGACTGGCGTGTGCCAGGTTCAAACAGAAAGGTCATCGATGAGCTGGATTGAACGAATTCTTAACAAGAGCAATATCACACAAACCCGTAAGGCGAGCATTCCTGAAGGGGTCTGGACCAAATGCGACAGCTGCGGCCAGGTTCTCTACCGCGCCGAGCTGGAGCGTAATCTGGAAGTGTGTCCGAAGTGCGACCACCACATGCGTATGGGCGCGCGCGCGCGTCTGCATACCCTGCTGGACGAAGGCAGTGAAGTGGAGCTGGGCAGCGATCTGGAGCCGAAGGACGTTCTGAAATTCAAGGATTCCAAGCGCTATAAAGATCGTCTGGTCGCCGCACAGAAAGCGACCGGCGAGAAAGATGCGCTGGTGGTGATGAAGGGCACGCTGTACGGCATGCCGATCGTCGCCGCATCCTTCGAATTCGCTTTCATCGGCGGCTCAATGTCTTCCGTGGTCGGCGCGCGTTTCGTGCGTGCGGTTGAGCAGGCGCTGGAGGACAACTGTCCGCTGGTGTGCTTCTCCGCCAGCGGCGGCGCGCGCATGCAGGAAGCGCTGATGTCGCTGATGCAGATGGCGAAAACCAGCGCGGCGTTGGCTAAGATGCAGGAGCGCGGCTTGCCGTACATCTCCGTGCTGACCGACCCGACCATGGGCGGCGTCTCCGCCAGCCTGGCGATGCTGGGCGACATCAATATCGCCGAGCCGAAAGCGCTGATCGGCTTTGCCGGCCCGCGCGTCATCGAGCAGACCGTGCGCGAGAAACTGCCGCCTGGCTTCCAGCGCAGCGAGTTCCTGATCGAAAAAGGCGCGATCGACATGATTGTTCGCCGTCCGGAGATGCGCCAAACGTTGGCGAGCATTCTGTCCAAGCTGACCAACCAACCGCAGCCGCATTTCGATGAGGCCGCGCCGGTCATTGAGCCGGAGCCGCAGGCCGACGCCTGAGGCAAAGACAGATCCCGCCCGGGTTCAGCCGCCACTTTGTGGCTAAGTGACGGCTGATGCCCGTTCCCTGCCGGCCGTGGTCTATCGCGCCATGGTTTGCGGGTTGGCGGCGGTTACGAAGCGCATCGCCTTTACCGCGGTGAGGGTGGTGCCCTGATGGATTAATGAACCCAAGTTCAGTGACGGGACTCATGCAAAACCACCAAATTCCCCAAGCCACGTCGCCATTGAGCTCGTGGCTTTACTATCTGGAACGTCTGCACAGCCAGGCGATCGAACTCGGTCTTGAGCGCGTACAGCGCGTCGCGGCGCATCTGGATTTACTGACCCCCGCTCCTACGGTGTTCACCGTTGCCGGCACCAACGGCAAAGGCACGACCTGTCGTACCCTCGAAGCCATTCTGCTGGCCGCCGGCCTGCGCGTCGGCGTCTACAGTTCGCCGCATCTGGTGCGCTATACCGAACGCGTGCGCATTCAGGGGGAAGAGCTGAGCGAAGCGGAGCACAGCCGCTCGTTCGCCGCCATTGAAGCCGGCCGCGGCGAAACGTCGCTGACCTATTTCGAATTCGGCACCCTGTCGGCGCTGCAGCTGTTCAAACAGGCGCGGCTCGACGTGGTGATCCTGGAAGTGGGCCTGGGCGGGCGTCTCGACGCCACCAATATCGTCGATCCGAGCGTGGCGGTGATCACCAGCATTGCGCTCGATCATACTGACTGGCTGGGCAACGATCGCGAAAGCATCGGCCGTGAAAAGGCCGGTATTTTCCGCAGCGGCAAGCCGGCGGTGGTGGGCGAACCCGACATGCCGGACAGCATTCGCCAGGTCGCCGAAACGCTGGGTGCACCGCTGTATCGCCGCGGTGAAGCCTGGAGCTTCAGCGAGCAGGGCGATCGCTGGCAGTGGCAGGGCGGCGACACGCAGCTGACCGATCTGCCGACGCCGAACGTACCGCTGGCCAACGCCGCTACCGCGCTGGCGGCGCTGAACTGTTCCCCGCTGGAAATCGACGAACGCGCGATCTTCACCGGGCTGCAGCAGGCGACGCTGCCGGGGCGTTTCCAGATCGTGCGGCGGGAGCCGATGCTGATCCTCGACGTGGCACACAACCCGCACGCCGCCGGCTATCTGGCCGGGCGTCTGGCCAAGCTGCCGCGCGACGGCGGCAAGGTGCGCGCGGTGGTGGGCATGCTGTCCGACAAGGACATCGCCGGCACGCTGGCCTGCCTCAGCGAACAGGTGGATGAATGGTACTGCGCACCGCTCGACGGGCCGCGCGGTGCCAGCGTCGAACAGCTGGCGCAGCATCTGACGGAACCGCGCCGCTTTAATGATGTCGAAACTGCCTGGCGGCAGGCTATGCAGGATGCTGATAAACAGGATATTGTGATCGTCTGTGGATCGTTCCACACCGTGGCGCAGGTGATGGCGGCGTTAGACGAGATGCGGGGAGTGTGAGTGGCGAGTAAATTTCAGAACCGACTGGTTGGAACCGTGATTCTGGTGGCGCTGGGGGTAATCATCCTGCCAGGGTTGCTGGACGGCAAAAAGAAGCATTACGAGGATGAGTTCGCGGCCATTCCATTGGTGCCGAAGGCGGGCGACGTCGAAGAGAACGACGTGCTGCCGCCGGTGACGCAGCCGTTGCCGGCGCAGCCGCCGGAAGGGGCGGGCGCGCTGGTCGAGCAGCAGGCGGCCAACGAAGCGGCGGCGCAACAGGCGGTGCGGCAGAGCGCTCAGCAACCGACGCAGGTGGCGCCGCCGCCGGTCGAGACGCGTCCTCAGCCGGTGCAGCAGCCTAAGCCGAAGCCGGTGGAAACCAAACCGGTGGAAGTGAAACCAAAACCGGTACCGCAGCCGAAGCCGGTGGAGGTGAAACCGGTGCCGAAGCCGGAACCGACGCCGAAACCAGAACCGACGCCGCAGCCAAAACCGGCGGAAGAAAAAGCGCCGTCCGGGCAAGCCTATGTCGTGCAGCTCGGGGCGCTGAAGAACGCCGCCAAGGCGAACGAGATTGTCGCTTCGCTGCGTCTCTCGGGCTATCGCGCCTTTACCGTGCCGTCAACGCCGGTGCAAGGGCAGATCACCCGCATCTACGTTGGCCCGGACGCTTCCAAGCAGAAGCTGCAGGCGGCGCTGCCGTCGCTGAACTCGATCAGCGGGCTGAGCGGGCAGGTGAAGCCGTACGGCCGTTAAACCCCGCGGGGGCGCAGCAGGATGCGCCCCTGAATTCAGGAGTGGTGGAGAGAAAGCGAGAGAAACCGCGCCTTTTACAGGCGAAATCACCTATGTAGGCGCGGCGATTGGGAATTTTTTAATCGCCGCTTTTTATTTGTAACGTGGTAGGAAATCCCCTACGCAAACGTTTTCTTTTTCTGTTAGAATTCGCCGCGAATTGGATGCAGGGGCGATTCATCATTGGAATAGTTCATGGTCTGGATTGATTACGTCATTATAGCGGTGATTGGATTTTCGGCTCTGGTGAGCCTGATCCGAGGGTTTGTTCGCGAAGCATTGTCACTTGTGACATGGGGATGTGCGTTTTTTGTTGCCAGCCATTTCTACTCTTACCTTGCGGTCTATTTCACTCGTTTTGAAGATGAACTGGTGCGAAACGGCATCGCGATCGCGATTTTGTTCATCGCGACCCTGATCGTAGGGGCTATTGTTAACTATGTGATTAGCTCACTGGTAGAGAAAACCGGGTTGTCAGGCACCGACCGGGTGCTGGGCATCTGCTTCGGCGCACTGCGCGGCGTGTTGATTGTCGCGGCGATCCTGTTCTTCCTGGATACCTTTACCGGCTTTTCACAAAGTGCCGACTGGAAACAGTCGCAGCTGATCCCCCAGTTCAGTTACGTCATCAGGTGGTTCTTTGACTACCTGCAGAGCACGTCGAGTTTCTTGCCGACCCAATTGCCGGGGCGGTAGCGCTGATGAGGAAAAGACAACATGTGCGGTATTGTCGGTATCGCCGGTTTCATGCCGGTAAACCAGTCGATTTATGATGCGCTGACGGTGCTTCAGCACCGTGGCCAGGATGCCGCAGGCATCGTCACCATTGACGCCCACAACGGGTTCCGTTTGCGTAAAGCCAACGGCCTGGTGAAGGATGTGTTTGAGGCGCGCCATATGCAACGCTTGCAGGGCAACATGGGCATTGGCCATGTGCGTTACCCGACGGCCGGCAGCTCGAGCGCCTCTGAGGCCCAGCCTTTCTACGTCAACTCGCCGTTCGGCATTACGCTGGCCCACAACGGCAACCTGACCAACGCCCATGAGCTGCGCCAAAAGCTGTTCGAAAGCGGCCGCCGCCATGTCAACACCACCTCCGACTCGGAAATCCTGCTGAACGTGCTGGCCAGCGAGCTGGATCGCTTCCCGCACTATCCGCTGGAAGCCGACAACATCTTTACCGCGGTCGCCGCTATGCATCAGCAACTGCGCGGCGCTTACGCCTGCGTGGCGATGATCATCGGTCATGGCCTGCTGGCGTTCCGCGATCCTAACGGCATTCGTCCGCTGGTGATCGGTAAGCGCACGCTGGAGGATGGCCGCAGCGAGTACATGGTGGCTTCCGAGAGCGTGGCGCTGGATACCCTGGGCTTTGAGTTCCTGCGCGACGTGGCGCCGGGCGAAGCGGTGTACATCACCACCAAGGGCCAGCTGTTCACCCGCCAGTGCGCAGAGAACCCGAAAACCAACCCGTGCCTGTTCGAATATGTTTATTTTGCGCGCCCAGACTCCTTTATGGACAAGATCTCGGTCTACAGCGCCCGCGTGCGCATGGGCCAGAAGCTGGGTGAGAAGATCGCCCGTGAGTGGGAAGATCTGGATATCGACGTGGTGATCCCGATTCCTGAAACTTCCTGCGATATCGCGCTGGAGATCGCGCGTATTCTCGAGAAGCCATACCGCCAGGGCTTCGTGAAAAACCGCTACGTTGGCCGCACCTTTATCATGCCGGGCCAGCAGGCGCGTCGCCAGTCGGTACGCCGCAAGCTGAACGCCAACCGTGCCGAGTTCCGCGACAAGAACGTGCTGCTGGTGGATGACTCCATCGTGCGCGGCACGACCTCTGAGCAAATCGTCGAGATGGCGCGCGAAGCGGGCGCTAAGCGCGTGTATCTGGCTTCCGCCGCGCCGGAAGTGCGTTTCCCTAACGTCTACGGCATCGACATGCCGAGCGCCAACGAACTGATCGCCCACGGGCGTGAAGTGGATGAAATCCGTCAGATTATCGGCGCCGACGGGCTGATCTTCCAGGACCTCGACGATCTGATCGAAGCGGTGCGCGAAGAGAACCCGGACATCATCCAGTTCGAATGCTCGGTCTTCAATGGTATCTACGTGACCAAAGACGTCGACCAAAGCTATCTGGAATACCTGGAGTCACTGCGCAGCGACGATGCCAAGGCGATGCGGGTGCAAACCGAAGCGGAAAATCTGGAACTGCACAACGAAGGCTAACGGTCTGCGTTGATCCCTCAAGGTGCATCGCCGCGTCTGCGGCGATGCACCTTGTTCCTCTGACTTGCTTATCCCTCGCCATTGCGGCAAAGTCTGCCTGATCTTACTTTTTACGGCAGAGGCCATTCTTCATGAAACGACTCATCATCGGCATTTCCGGCGCCAGCGGCGCTATCTACGGCGTGCGCCTGTTACAGGTTTTGCGCGACGTCGCAGAGGTGGAAACCCATCTGGTGATGAGTAATGCTGCACGGCAGACGCTGGCGCTGGAAACGCCGTACAGCCTGCGTGAAGTGCAGGCGCTGGCCGACGTGGTGCACGATGCGCGCGACATCGCCGCCGGCATCTCCTCGGGCTCCTTCAAAACCCTGGGTATGGCGATCCTGCCATGCTCAATCAAAACCCTGTCCGGCATCGTTAACAGCTACAGTGACGGATTGCTGACCCGCGCCGCCGACGTGGTGCTCAAAGAGCGCCGCCGTTTGGTCTTGTGCGTGCGGGAAACGCCGTTGCATCTTGGCCATTTACGGCTGATGACGCAGGCGGCGGAGATGGGCGCGGTGATCATGCCGCCGGTGCCGGCGTTTTACCACCAGCCAAAAAGCGTGCAAGACATCATCGATCAGACCGTCAATCGGGTGATCGACCAGTTTGATATCGAATTGCCGACCGATCTGTTCACCCGCTGGCAGGGTGCTAATTAACAGTTTTATCCCTAAATTGGTACATTTGTGCAACACCGCACTGAATTGGGGCGGAGTATGCACCATAATGATCCCACTTCATCACGCTCACTGTTTCATGGCGCCGCCTTATTGCGGTTGCCAGTGGCGCGGCCCCAACCGGCCGATTTAATTTTGCGGTTATCGTCCCAGGAAACAGTATTGTGAAGGCCGGAGCCGTTCCCTCCGCCCGTAGCACCTAATGTGGCACGATTACTGCAAATTGATTTGGTGGGGAAAGTAATGCCCGTAGTGGCATCAAAAAAATCAATTTGAGGGTAATTTATGAAAAAGCGGGTTTTGATTTTGCCGTTAGTTCTGGCTTTGAGCGCCGCCAGCAGCGCCTTTGCCGCCATTCCTTCCACGCTGAAGATTGGCACCGATCCGACTTACGCACCGTTTGAATCCAAAAATGCCAAAGGCGAATTGGTTGGCTTTGACATTGATTTGGCCAAAGAGCTGTGCAAACGCATCAATACCCAATGCACCTTCGTGGAGAGCGACTTCGACGCGCTGATCCCCTCCCTCAAGGCGAAGAAAATCGACGCCATCATCTCTTCGCTGTCCATCACTGAAAAACGCCAGCAGGAAATCGCCTTTACCGACAAGCTGTATGCCGCCAACGCGCGTCTGATCGCGCCGAAAGGGTCCAAGCTGTTGCCTAGCGTGGACGCTCTGAAAGGCAAGAGCGTGGGCGTGCTGCAGGGCACCACCCAGGAAGCCTACGCCAACGCCATGTGGCAGCCGAAGGGCATCACCGTCGTGCCTTACCAGAACCAGGATCTGGTTTACGCCGATCTGGCTTCCGGCCGTATTGACGCCGCCTTCCAGGATGAAGTGGCGGGCAGCGACGGCTTCCTGAAACAGCCGCCGGGCAAAGACTATGCGTTCGCCGGCGAATCGGTGAAGGATGACAAGTTCTTCGGCGTCGGCACCGGCATGGGGCTGCGCAAGACCGATACCGAGCTGAAAGCGGCGCTGGACAAAGCCTTCGCCGAGATGCGCAAAGACGGCACCTACGACAAATACGCGAAAAAGTACTTCGACTTTGACGTCTACGGCGGGTAATCCGCTTACCGTTCCATGCTGTGACTGCGGGGCCGGCGTGCCGGCCCCGATGGTTCGGATCCTAGACCACAGGGTGAAGTAGATGCTGCAAGGCTATTCCCAACTGATTTTCGAGGGGGCTCTGGTGACGTTGGAGCTGGCCCTCAGTTCCGTGTTGCTGGCGGTGGTGATCGGCCTGATCGGCGCCGGTGGCAAACTGTCTCATAACCCCTTTATCTCCGGTCTGTTCGGCGCCTATACCACGCTGATCCGCGGCGTGCCCGATCTGGTGCTGATGCTGCTGATCTTTTACGGCCTGCAAATCGCGCTGAACAACATCACCACGCTGCTCGGCTTCTCGCAGATCGATATCGATCCGCTCGGCGCCGGTATCATTACCCTCGGCTTTATCTACGGTGCTTACTTCACTGAGACCTTCCGCGGCGCCTATCTGGCGGTGCCGAAAGGGCAGATCGAAGCGGCGACGGCCTACGGCTTCAGCGGCGCGCAGATCTTTCGGCGCATTCTGTTCCCGGCGATGATGCGTTTCGCTTTGCCGGGCATCGGCAACAACTGGCAGGTGATCCTGAAGGCGACGGCGCTGGTGTCGATCCTCGGCCTGAACGACGTGGTGAAAGCCACGCAGCTGGCGGGGAAAGGCACCTATCAGCCGTTCTTCTTCGCCATCGTGGCCGGCGTGGTGTACCTGATCTTCACTACCGTTTCCAACGGCGTGCTGCTGTGGCTTGAACGGCGTTACTCACTGGGCGTCAAGAGGGCCGAGCTATGATCGAGATTTTGCAACAGTATTGGCAGTCGCTGCTGTGGAGCGACGGCTACCGTTTCACCGGCGTGGCAGTCACGCTGTGGCTGCTGATCGCCTCGGTGGTGATGGGCGGGCTGCTGGCGATCCCGATGGCGGTGGCGCGCGTCTCTTCCCTTCGCTGGGTGCGTTTCCCGGTGTGGCTTTACACCTATGTGTTTCGCGGTACGCCGCTGTACGTGCAGCTGCTGGTGTTCTACTCCGGCATGTACAGCCTCGAGATTGTGCGCGGCACCGAGTTTCTTAATGCGTTTTTCCGCAGCGGGCTTAACTGTACCATCCTGGCGCTGACGCTCAATACCTGCGCCTATACCACCGAGATCTTCGCCGGGGCGATCCGCGCGGTGCCGCACGGTGAAATCGAGGCCGCCAACGCCTACGGTTTCTCGCGCTTCAAGATGTATCGCTGCATCATTTTGCCTTCGGCACTGCGCACCGCGTTGCCGGCTTACAGCAACGAAGTGATCCTGATGCTGCACTCCACCGCGCTGGCGTTTACCGCCACCGTGCCGGATCTGCTGAAGATCGCGCGCGACATCAACGCCGCGACTTACCAGCCGTTCTACGCTTTCGGCATCGCGGCGGTGCTGTACCTGATCATCTCCTACGTGTTAATCAGCCTGTTCCGCAAAGCTGAAAAACGCTGGATGGCACACGTTAGTCACTGATAAATGACGGGAAGAAAAACCATGTCTGAGAATAAATTAGCCGTCACGGAATTGCACAAACGCTATGGCGACCACGAAGTGCTGAAAGGCGTCTCGCTGGCGGCCAACGCCGGGGATGTGATCAGCATCATCGGCTCCTCTGGCTCCGGCAAAAGCACCTTTCTGCGCTGCATCAACTTCCTCGAGAAGCCGAGCGAAGGCTCGATCAGCCTGAACAACGAAGATATTCGCATGGTGCGCGACAAGGACGGCCAGCTGAAAGTGTTCGACAAGAAGCAGCTGCAGCTGCTGCGCACCCGCCTGACCATGGTGTTCCAGCACTTTAACCTGTGGAGCCATATGACGGTGCTGGAGAACGTGATGGAGGCGCCGGTGCAGGTGCTGGGGCTGAGCAAGGCCGACGCGCATGAGCGCGCGGTGCGTTACCTGGATAAAGTGGGCATCGACGAGCGGGCGCGCGGCAAGTACCCGGTGCACCTGTCGGGTGGCCAGCAGCAGCGCGTCTCCATTGCTCGCGCATTGGCGATGGAGCCGGAGGTGCTGCTGTTTGACGAACCGACGTCGGCGCTGGATCCCGAGCTGGTGGGCGAGGTGCTGCGCATCATGCAGAAGCTGGCGGAGGAGGGAAAAACCATGGTGGTGGTGACGCACGAAATGGAATTTGCGCGCCACGTTTCCAACCACGTGATCTTCCTGCACAAAGGGTTGATCGAAGAGCAGGGGCCGCCGGCCGAGCTGTTCGGCAACCCCAAAAGCCCGCGCCTGCAGCAGTTCCTGTCCGGCGCGTTGAAGTAACCTCAGATCAGCGGGCTTCGGCCCGCTGATTAATCACGTCATCCAATGCCTGTTCCAATTCCAGATAGCGGAAGTGAAAGCCGGCCTCTTCCAGGCGCTTCGGCACCGCCCGCTGGCCGCCGAGCACCAGCACCGCCGCTTCCCCCATCAACAGCCGCATGGCGAACGCCGGCACCCGCAGAAACGCCGGGCGATCGAGCACGTTGGCCAATTGGGCGGCGAACTGCTCGTTGTGCACCGGGTAGGGCGCGACCATGTTAAACGGGCCGCTCAGCGTGGCGTGATCCAGTAGATAAATAATGCCGTTGACCATGTCGTCGAGATGGATCCACGGCAGATATTGGCGACCGTCGCCGATCGGGCCGCCCAGCCCGAAGCGGAACGGCGGCAGCATTTTGGCCAGCGCGCCGCCCTGTGGCGCCAGCACCACGCCGGTGCGCAGCAGGCAGACGCGGGTGGCATCGCTTTGCGCCTGCAGCGCCAGCGTTTCCCAGCGTTGACACAGTTGGTGGGTGAATTCGTCGTGCGGTGGCTCCTCTTCGGTCACCACCGCCTGCCCCTGATCGCCGTAGTAGCCGACGGCGGAACCGGAAATCAACACACCGGGCGGCGTGCTGCCGGCCTTGATCAGCTGCGCCAACCGTTCGGTCAGATCCCAACGGCTGCGGCACAGGCGCTCTTTCTGCTGTGCGCTCCAGCGCTTGTCGGCGATAGGTTCGCCGGCCAGGTTGATCACCGCGTCGAATTCATCCAGCGACTGCCGGTCGTCCAGCGTTTGCCAATAGCTCGGCCGATCGCCCAGCCGGGCTCGGGCTCGCCGCTCGTCTCGGGTCAACACCGTAATGTGGTGAGAAAGCGCCAGCAGCCTGGCCGTCAGACTGCTGCCTATCAATCCCGTTGCGCCGGTGATCAGGATCCGCATGGTCGACCTCCCTGAGTTAGTCCCGGCGGTAGCTCATGGTCATGGAAACCGAATCGGCGTAGCGCAGGGCCAGAAGTTTATCTATCTCCACTTCAGCATAGGTTACCCAGGCGTGTTCTTTTACGATGTCGAGCACATCCTGCGTTAATTTTTCCAGCAACGCGAAACGGTTATCTTCCACATGGCGGATGATCGCTTTGGTGATGGTGCGGTAGTTGAGTGCATCGGCGATGTCTTCGCTGTTGCGCGCTTTGTCCGCCGGGTAGTGGATCACCACGTTGATCAGGACGTCCTGTCGGTTGTTGATTTCCTCTTCCTTGATACCGATGAACGTGCGCAGCCGCAGATTTTTAATGCGAATAACGGCGTCGGGTTGACTGAAAGACATCAGAGATTCTCCATAGGTCTGATTATTAGCGTTCAGAATACACGGAAAGTAAGGAAAAGATAACGAGGGGACGATGTGACTCCCCGGCCGACGGGGAGTCGGGGAAGGCGCTTAGCCTTGTTCGGCCAGTTTGTAGGCGCGCTCGGTCGCCGGGCGGTTGCTGATGCGCTCGAACCAGTTGCGCACCGCTGGGTAATCTGCCAGATCGATGCGTTGACGCGGATGCGATACGACCCACGGATAGGTGGCGATATCGGCGATGCTGTAGTTGTCGCCGCCCAGGTACGGGTGTTTTTGCAGTTCAGCTTCCAGCACGCCGTACAGCCGCTTGGTCTCCAGATGGTAACGCTCGATGGCGTAAGGCACCGGCTGCGGCGCGTAGTGATTAAAGTGGTGATTCTGCCCGAGCATCGGCCCGAACCCCGCCACCTGCCAGAACAACCACTGTAGGGTCGCGGCGCGTTCGCGCAGGCCGGTGCTCAGCAGCTTGCCGGTCTTCTCCGCCAGATACAGCAGGATTTCCCCGGATTCGAACAGACTGATTGGCGCGCCGCCGTCCACCGGTTGCTGATCGACGATCGCCGGGATTTTGTTGTTGGGAGAAATGCTCAGAAAGTCCGGTTTGAACTGGTCGCCGGCGCTGATGTTTACGCGATGGATACGGTAGGGTAAGCCGACCTCTTCCAAAAACAAGGTGATCTTGTGACCATTGGGAGTAGGCGCGTAATACAGGTCAATCATGTTGCCTCCTGCGGTAAGGTGATCTGTAATTCATTACACGTTGCTGCGGTCTTCGCCGCGCACAAAGGTATATCAGAGATCCAACAATAGCAGCTAAGGATAGCAGGCTATGTGGGATTCGTCCGATGCTATCTGCGCAGTTGGATCACAATTCTCCACCGGGGCGGGCGGCGGTTTGCCGTACGGCGCCGGCGCGGTAAAATGGCGCTTATTTCCCTCTATAGGACAAGGTTATGAAGCTGATGTTCGCCTCGGATATCCACGGATCGCTGCCGGCCACCGAACGCGTGCTGGAATTATTCGCACAACACGGCGCTGACTGGCTGATTCTTCTGGGTGATTTGCTGAATCACGGCCCGCGCAACGCGCTGCCGGCCGGCTATCAGCCCGCTCAGGTTGCCGAACGATTGAATCGCTATAGCGACAAGATCATCGCCGTTCGCGGCAATTGTGACAGCGAGGTCGATCAGATGCTGCTGACGTTTCCTATCGAGGCGCCGTGGCAACAGGTTCTACTGCAAAAAAGACGATTGTTTTTGACCCACGGTCACCTTTATCATCCTTCGGCACTGCCGCCGTTATCCCGCGGTGACGTCCTGGCCTACGGCCATACGCATCTGCCGCAGGCGGAGCGGCAGGGTGAGATCTATTGCTTCAATCCGGGCTCGGTCAGCATCCCGAAAGGGGGCTTCCCGGCTAGCTACGGCATGTTGGATCGGGGCACTTTGCGCGTGCTGACGCTCGACGACGGCAAGGTCGTCGCGGAGGTGGCGTTAACACGCTAAACGCACTAATTTATACACACACAATAAAAATCTTTGAAAAACACTCATTGATTAACCAGCGCGCGGGATGCATCGCGCCAAAATAGAAGGTTTTAGAGGATGGCGGAACAGGGTCAGGCTGCAGATACCGAATGGGTTGATATCGTCGACGAGCAAAACGAGGTGATTGCGCAATCCAGTCGTCAACAGATGCGGGCGGAGCGGCTGCGTCATCGTGCGACCTATATTGTGGTGCATGATGGGATGGGAAAAATTCTGGTGCAGCGTCGCACCGAGATTAAAGACTTCTACCCGGGCTGGTTGGACGCGACGGCGGGTGGCGTAGTGCAAAGCGGTGAAAACGTGCTGGATTCGGCGCGCCGCGAGGCGGAAGAAGAGCTGGGCATCGCCGGCGTGCCTTTCGCCGAGCACGGTCTGTTCTACTTCGAAGAAGATCAGTGCCGGGTGTGGGGCGCGCTGTTCAGCTGCGTGTCGCACGGCCCGTTCGCGCTGCAGGAAGAGGAAGTGGCCGAGGTGTGCTGGCTGACGCCGGAAGAGATCACCGCTCGCTGCGACGAGTTTACCCCGGATTCGCTGAAGGCGCTGTCGCTGTGGCTGACGCGCAACAACGAACAGGATTACGGTAAGCCGCTCGACAACCACTGAGGCGCCAACGCGTGAGAAAGCCGGTCATCGACCGGCTTTTTTTACGGTTCGGATTCAGCAGCTGTCGCGGCGGCACAGCGTGGCGGGCAGGGAGCCTGCCTGCTGCCAGGGCTGCTCGTTCAGCCGTGCCAGCAGCGCCTGGCCGGCCTGAATGCCGATATCGCGATGCGGAATGGTCATGGTGGTCAGCGGCGGCTGGCACACCCGGCCGAACTCGCTGTTGCCGAACCCCACCACCGCCAGATTGTCCGGCACCCTGATGCGCCGCCGCTGGCATTCGTACAGTGCGCCGCCGGCCAGTTCGTCCGAGGCGCACACCAGCGCGTCCAGTTCCGGCCAGGCCAGCAAGAATTCCGGCAGCTGCTGCGCACCGGTGCTGAAGCTGGCGGGCTGCGCGGCGTTGATCACCCGATGCGGCGACATATGGTTGCGCAGCAGCGCCTTGTGCCAGCCCTGCAGGTGCTGCTGGAAAATCCACTGTTCCTGATTGGCGCACAGCAGCCCGATATTCTGATAGCCGCTGGCGATCACCGTTTGCGTCAGCTGATACATGGCCGCCACATAGTCGATGCCGATGCTTATATCGATCGGATCGGCGCGCACGGCGCCGATCTCCACCACCGGAATGTTGGCGGCGATCAACGCGTTGCGGGCGTTTTGCGAATGCTCGACGCTGAGCAGCACCGCCGCCGCGAGGTTGTAAGAGAGCAGCGTCTCCAGCAGCTTTTCTTCGCGCTCCAGGTGGTGCTGCGACTCCGCCAGCATGATGTGATAGCCGGCCGGCTGCAGCACTTTCTGCAGGCCGGCGAACATCTCGGCGCAGCCAGATTCGGACAGGCTGGGCACCACCATGGCGATGGTGTAGGACGAGGCCGACGCCAGCGAACTGGCGGCCAGATTGGGCAGGTAGCCCAGTTCGCTTACCGCGGCTTCAATCTTCTCGCGCAGTTTGTCTGAAACCTGCTCCGGCGTGCGCAGCGCGCGCGACACCGTCATGGTGCCGACGCCCGCCAGCTGCGCTACGTCAGCCAACGTCACCCTGCCTGTGCTGCGTCGTTTTTTACCGATCGACATGCCTAATCCCGACTGAAATGCGCGAGCGGCGCATAAAAATGGTGAGGGTGGGAAGCCGACGGCGCGGCTTCGACGATCCCCGTATGCGGCACATTCTACCCCGTTACCCGAAAGAGCGAGAAAAAATTGTGGTTAACGCCATGCCGCCACGCGGTGTTTTGATAGCGCTATCACAGATTCGCATGATAGCGCTTTGGTAGCGCTATCTTTGTGATATCCATCACTGTGTCGCCGAGAGGGGTTGATTAAAGTTTTACCGTCGTCGGTGAATTAATCACCGGCCGAAACCATCAACGTTTGGGAGGGTAATGTGCTGAAAGAGTGGCTGACCGCCGATCATATACAGCTGTGCGAACGGGTGGAGGACTGGCGCCAGGCGGTCACGCTGAGCGCGCAGCCGCTGCTGCAAGGCGGCGTGATTACGCCGAATTACCTGACGGCTATCTTTCATCAGCAGGAGAAGCTCGGCCCTTACTTCGTCCTGGCGCCGGGCATCGCCATGCCGCACGCCAGGCCGGAGGAGGGCGCCAACGCGCTGGGGCTGTCGCTGTTGAAGATCCATCAGGGCGTGAATTTCCATTCCGCGGATAACGATCCGGTTCAGGTGGTGGTGATGCTTTCGGCGCCCGACGGCAACAGCCACATTGAAATGATTTCGCAGTTGGCGGAATTATTTTCCGATAACTCGGCGATGGAGGCGTTATTTCACGCCACAGATAAACGGCAAATTGAGGATATTATCGCCCGCTATTAACGTTTAATCACCAGGAACACGATTAATGCTAACAACGCCGGGAATATGACCGGCGGCGCTACCCTACACGCTAAATTCAATAGGTGGATATTATGAAAATCATGGCGATTTGCGGTTCCGGTCTCGGCAGCAGTTTTATGGTGGAAATGAACATTAAAAAAGTGCTGAAAAAGATGGGCGTGGAGGCCGAAGTCGAACACTCCGATCTGTCGTCCGCCACCCCCGGCGCCGCCGACGTGTTCGTGATGGCGAAAGACATCGCCGACAGCGCCAGCGTACCGGCCGAGCAGCTGGTGGTGATCAGCAACATCATCGACATTAATGAGCTGGAAGCCAAGCTGCGCGCTTACTTCGAAGCCCACTCAATCATCTAAATAAAACGATTGGCGAGGTGGATATGTTTATCCAGGAAACGCTTAAGTTTGTGGTGGATATATTAAAGGTGCCTTCGGTGCTGGTCGGGCTTATTGCGCTGATCGGTTTGCTGGCGCAAAAGAAATCGTTTTCCGACGTGGTGAAAGGCACGGTAAAAACTATTCTCGGCTTTATCGTTTTGGGCGGCGGTGCCACGGTATTGGTCGGATCGCTCAATCCGCTAGGCGGCATGTTCGAACATGCGTTCAATATTCAGGGCATCATCCCGAACAATGAAGCGATCGTCTCCATCGCGCTGGAGAAATACGGCGCCTCCACCGCGTTGATCATGGCGTTCGGCATGGTGGCGAACATCGTGGTGGCACGGTTCACCCGGCTGAAATACATCTTCCTGACCGGCCACCACACCTTCTACATGGCCTGCATGATCGGCATCATCCTGACGGTGGCGGGCTTCGAGGGCGTGCAGTTGGTGTTTACCGGTGCGCTGACCCTGGGGCTGGTGATGGGGTTCTTCCCGGCGATCGCCCAGCGCTATATGCGCCGCATTACCGGCAACGACGATATCGCTTTCGGCCACTTCGGCACCCTGGGCTATGTGTTGTCCGGCTGGATCGGCTCGAAGGTGGGCAAAAACTCGCGCTCGACCGAGGAGATGAACCTGCCGAAAAACCTCAGTTTCTTGCGTGACAGTTCCATTTCGATCTCGATGACCATGATTGTTATCTACCTGATCCTGGCGATCTGCGCCGGGCGGGCCTATGTGGAAAGCGAGCTCAGCGGCGGCCAGAACTACCTGGTGTATTCGATTATCCAGGCCATCACCTTCGCCGCCGGGGTATTCATCATTCTGCAAGGCGTGCGCTTGATTCTGGCGGAGATCGTGCCGGCGTTCACCGGTTTCTCGGAAAAGCTGGTGCCTAACGCGCGGCCGGCGCTGGATTGCCCGGTGGTCTATCCCTATGCCCCCAACGCGGTGCTGATCGGCTTCCTGTTCAGCTTCCTTGGCGGGTTGGCCGGGCTGTTCCTGCTGGGGCAGCTGAAAATGGTGCTGATCCTGCCCGGCGTGGTGCCGCATTTCTTCACCGGCGCTACCGCCGGAGTGTTCGGCAACGCCACCGGCGGGCGGCGCGGCGCGATGCTGGGCGCCTTCGCCAACGGGCTGCTGATCACCTTCCTGCCGGTGCTGCTGCTGCCGGTGCTGGGGGCGCTTGGCTTTGCCAACACCACCTTCTCCGACGCCGACTTCGGCGCGATCGGCATCCTGCTGGGCAACATGGCGCGCTTTATGTCGAAGGAGATGATCATGCTGGCGATCGTCGCCGTGTTCGCGCTGCTGGTGGCGCATAACTTCCTGGGAAAACGCAAAGGCGCGCCGGCCGCTGACCGCGTCGAGAAATAACGAGGGCAGACTGATGAACGACACAACGAGCGAAACGGAAATTGAAGAGCTGCAGATCCTGGCGCGCGCGATCCGCCTGGAAACATTGAAGGCGTTGACCGGGCTGGGCTTCGGCCACTACGGCGGCTGCATGTCGGTGGTGGAGACGCTGGCGGTGCTGTACGGCAGCGTGATGCGTATCGATCCGGCGGATCCGGACTGGCCGGAGCGCGATGACTTCGTGCTGTCGAAAGGGCACGCCGGCCCGGCGCTGTACAGCACGCTGGCGATCAAGGGCTACTTCCCGCTGGCGGAGCTGAAGACCCTCAACCAGAACGGTACGCGTCTGCCTAGCCACCCGGACCGATTGCGCACGCGCGGCGTGGACGCCACCACCGGTTCACTGGGGCAGGGCGTGTCGATCGCCGCCGGCATGGCGTTATCCCATCGGCTGGCGGGGCGTCGTAACCGGGTGTTCAGCATCCTCGGCGACGGTGAGCTGAACGAAGGGCAGTGCTGGGAGGCGTTCCAGTTTATCGCCCACCACAACCTGAACAACCTGACGCTGTTCATCGATTACAACAAGCAACAGCTAGACGGTGCGCTGGACGAGGTGATCCAACCGTTCGATCTGGCCGCCAAGTTCCGCGCTTTCGGCTTTGAGGTGCAGACCATCAAGGGCGACGACATCGCGGCGCTGCTGGCGGCGGTGGCGCCGGCGCGCGTCGGTGAACAGCGGCCGCTGGCGATCGTGCTCGACAGCATCAAGGGACAGGGGGTGACCTATCTGGAAAACCTGTCGAACTCACACCACCTGCGCCTGACGCCGGACGTGCAGCTGGAAATCGAAAAAGCCATCGCCGAACTGGAGGCCGCCCATGTTTAACGTAGTGACCCAGTTGGAAAACGACGCCGTCGAAATGCGCAAAGTCTATGCCGGCGCGGTGCGTCGGCAGATAGAAGCGGGCGCACCGATCATCGCGCTGGAGGCCGATTTGATGAGCTCGATGGCGATGGACGGCGTGCATAAGGATCACCCGCAGCACGTGATTAACTGCGGCATCATGGAGGCCAACGTGATCGGCGTCGCCGCCGGGCTGTCGCTCACCGGCAGGGTGCCGTTCGTGCATACCTTTACCGCCTTCGCCAGCCGCCGCTGTTTCGATCAGCTGTTCATGTCGCTGGATTATCAGCGCAACAATGTCAAGGTGATCGCCTCCGACGCCGGGGTGAGCGCCTGCCACAACGGCGGCACCCACATGTCGTTCGAGGACATGGGCATCGTGCGCGGGCTGGCGCACTCGGTGGTGCTGGAAGTGACCGACGCTACCATGTTCGCCGACATTCTGCGCCAGCTGATGGATCTACGCGGCTTCTACTGGGTGCGCACCATCCGCAAGCAGGCGACGCGCATCTACCAGGAAGGCTCGCGCTTTACCATCGGCAAGGGCAACCTGCTGCGCGACGGCGACGACATTACGCTAATTGCCAATGGCATCATGGTGGCGGAGGCGCTGAAGGCGGCGCAGATGCTGGCGCGGCAGGGCGTCAGCGCGGCAGTGATCGATATGTTCACCCTCAAGCCTATCGACCGTGAACTGATCAAAACCTACGCGGCCAAGACCGGACGCATCGTCACCTGTGAAAATCACAGCATTCATAACGGGCTGGGATCCGCAGTGGCGGAGGTGCTGGCGGAAGAGTGCCCGACGCCGATGCGGCGCGTGGGGGTGAAGGAGCGTTACGGTCAGGTGGGCACCCAGGCGTTTTTACAGCAGGAGTACGGCCTGACCGCCGAGCATATTCTGGAGGCTGCCGGGCAGTTGCTGGCGCGTTAGGGAACGCAAAAGAAAAGCGCCGGTCAATGACCGGCGCTTTTTTATCGCTCAACCTGAAGAATATCAGGCCTTGGCGGCGGCAGCGTCAGCCTGGGAAGACTGGATCGCCGTCAGCGCAACGGTGTAGACGATATCGTCAACCAGTGCGCCGCGCGACAGGTCGTTCACCGGCTTGCGCATGCCTTGCAGCATCGGCCCGATGGAAACCAGGTCAGCGGAGCGCTGTACCGCTTTGTAGGTGGTGTTGCCGGTGTTCAAATCCGGGAAGATGAACACGGTCGCCTGGCCGGCCACCGGTGAGTTCGGCGCCTTGGACTTGGCAACGTCGGCCATGATGGCGGCGTCGTACTGCAGCGGGCCGTCGATGATCAGATCCGGGCGTTTTTCCTGCGCCAGACGGGTCGCTTCGCGCACTTTCTCGACGTCGCTGCCCGCACCGGAGTTACCGGTGGAGTAGGAGATCATCGCTACGCGCGGCTCGATGCCGAAGGCCGCGGCGGAATCCGCAGACTGGATGGCGATTTCAGACAGCTGCTCGGCGGTCGGATCCGGGTTGATCGCGCAGTCGCCGTAGACCAGTACCTGGTCAGGCAACAGCATGAAGAATACGGAGGACACCAGCGAGCTGCCCGGTGCGGTTTTGATCAGCTGCAACGGCGGACGGATGGTGTTGGCGGTGGTGTGAACCGCGCCGGAGACCAGACCGTCGACTTCGCCTTGTTCCAACATCAGGGTGCCGAGCACCACGTTGTCTTCCAGCTGCTCGCGCGCGACCACTTCGGTCATGCCCTTGCTCTTGCGCAGCTCAACCAGACGCGGCACGTAGTTTTCACGTACGGCGACCGGATCGACGATTTCGATGCCTTTGCCCAGCTCAACGCCCTGCGCTGCCGCTACGCGCTGGATCTCGTCCGGGTTGCCGAGCAGCACGCATTCCGCGATGCCGCGTTCGGCACAGATGGCCGCCGCTTTTACGGTACGCGGCTCGTCGCCTTCTGGCAGCACGATGCGCTTGCCGGCTTTACGCGCCAGCTCGGTCAGTTCGTAACGGAACGCCGGTGGAGACAGGCGGCGTGAACGCTCAGAGGTGGCGGTCAGCGAGTCGATCCACTCGGTGTTGATGTGGCTGGCCACGTAGTTCTGCACTTTCTCGATGCGCTGGTGGTCGTCCGCCGGCACTTCGAGGTTGAAGCTCTGCAGGCTCAGCGAGGTTTGCCAGGTGTTGGTGTCAACCATGAACACCGGCAGGCCGGTTTGGAAGGCGCGTTCGCACAGCTTCTTGATCGGCTCGTCGATGGCGTAGCCGCCGGTCAGCAGGATGGCGCCGATTTCCACGCCGTTCATCGCCGCCAGGCAGGCGGAGACCAGCACGTCAGGACGGTCTGCGGAGGTCACCAGCAGAGAGCCTGGGCGGAAGTGTTCCAGCATGTGCGGGATGCTGCGCGCACAGAAGGTCACGGACTTCACGCGGCGGGTCATGATGTCGCCTTCGTTGACCACGCGGGCCTTCAGGTGGCGAGCCATGTCGATGGCGCGGGTGGCGATCAGATCGAAGCTCCACGGCACGCAGCCCAGAACCGGCAGCGGGCTGTTGGCGAACAGCTGCGCAGGATCGACGTGGGCGATGCTGGCTTTGGTGGAGTCGTCGAAGATTTCGGACAGGTCAGGACGGGTACGGCCCTGATCGTCGACCGGTGCGTTCAGCTTGTTGATGATAACGCCGGTGATGTTTTTGTTCTTGCTGCCGCCGAAGCTGGTGCGCGCCAGTTCGATGCGCTCTTTCAGCTGCGCCGGGGAGTCGTTGCCCAGCGCCAGCACGAAGACGATCTCGGCGTTCAGGGTTTTGGCGATCTCGTAGTTCAGCGCGTTGGCGAACTGGTGTTTGCGAGTCGGCACCAGGCCTTCGATCAGCACCACTTCCGCGTCTTTGGTGTTCTCGTGGTAACGCGCCACGATCTCTTCCATTAGCACGTCTTGCTGGTTGGAGCTCAGCAGGCCCTCAACGTAGTCCATGCGCAGCGGTTCGGCCGCCGTAATGGTGGAGTTGCTGCTGCGGATGATGGTGGTGGTCTGGTCGAGCGCGTTGTCGCCGGTGCGCGGTTGAGCGATAGGCTTGAACACGCTCAGACGAACGCCTTTTTGCTCCATGGAGCGGATGACACCCAGGCTGACGCTGGTCAGGCCGACGCTGGTGCCGGTGGGGATCAACATAATAGTACGTGACACAGAATAGTCCTCTTCACGATTAACATGAGGCTAAAACAACACCGTCAGCCTGGGCTGACGGTGTTTTGAGAGCATTACGCGGTCAGGCGGGATGCGTCCTGCGCGATGACCAACTCTTCGTTGGTCGGGATCACCAGCGCCAGGCGGCTGCCGTCTTTGGTGATGGCGCCGGATTTGCCGAAGCGAGCGGCCATGTTGCGGTCGTGGTCGATTTCGAAGCCCAGCAGGCCCAGTTTGTTCAGGGTCAGCTCACGCACCATGCCGGCGTTCTCGCCGATGCCGCCGGTGAAGATCACCGCGTCCAGACGGCCTTCCATCAGCGCGCTGTAGGCGCCGACGTATTTGGCCAGACGGTGGCAGAACACGTCCATGGCGCGTTTGGCGTCGGCTTTGCTGTCGTAGTTGTCTTCAACGTAACGGCAGTCGCTGGTGACTTCGGTCAGGCCCAGCAGGCCGGATTCTTTGGTCAGCATCTTGTTGATCTGGTCAACGCTCATGCCCAGAGAATCGTGCAGGTGGAAGATGATAGCCGGATCGATGTCACCGCTGCGGGTGCCCATCACCAGGCCTTCCAGCGGGGTCAGACCCATGGAGGTGTCAACGCACTGGCCGTTGCGCACTGCGGTGACGGAGCCGCCGTTGCCCAGGTGGCAAGTGATCACGTTCACTTCTTCTACCGGTTTGTTCAGCATCTTCGCGGCTTCTTGAGTCACGTAGAAGTGGCTGGTGCCGTGTGCGCCGTAGCGGCGAACGCCGTGGTCGCGGTACAGGCTGTACGGCAGGGCGTACAGGTAAGATTCTTCCGGCATAGTCTGGTGGAACGCGGTGTCGAACACGGCAACGTTCTTGTCGGCCAGGTTAGGGAAGGATTTCAGCGCTTCCGCGATGCCGATCAGGTGAGCTGGGTTGTGCAGTGGTGCAAACGGCACGGAATCTTTGATACCCTGCAGAACTTCGTCGTTGATCACGGCAGAAGCGGTGAACTTCTCGCCGCCGTGCACGATGCGGTGGCCGATAGCGGTCAGCTGCGCGGAAAGCTCTGGTTTTTGTGCCAGAATAGTATTAACAATGAAGTTCAGCGCTTCGCTGTGTGCAGCGCCGGCCCCCAGGGCAGCTTCGTGTTTGGCGCCGTCCATTTTCCACTTGATGCGAGCTTCAGGCAGGTGGAAACACTCGGCCAAACCGGAGAGGAATTCGTCGCCGTTAACGGCATCGATGATGGCGAATTTCAGAGAAGAACTGCCGCAGTTAAGAACCAGTACTAGCTTACTCGACATGGAAGTACCTACTTAAATAGTCGTGTTGTTAAAAGAAAATCGAACACACGTGGTGAATTAATCGTCAATCAGACAACAAGCGTAGCGCATAGTGCCGATGACATTTATGATTAACATCATGTGAAGTGCACAAATCACAGGATGATGGAAAAACCGATGATTTCTCTGCGGTTTAAATAATCTTGATTTTTATAGGGCTAAAAGTTGACAAAATTTACGTCATCTTCTACCGGCCACAAGGCCGGCTTAGGATACCGATAGCCCGGTGCAAACACAAAATAAATTTAAAGCTTCAAATTTTTTAGTATGGTCTCTGGCAGCACGCTTTTAGTTTCTTTACGTGACGTTGAGGTACGCAATGACGAGCAAACCGTCCGGTTCCGTAAGCTGGTTTCAGGTCTTCCAGCGCGGGCAGCATTATATGAAAACCTGGCCGTCAGACAAACGTCTGGCACCGGTCTTTCCGGAGAACCGCGTTGCGCGTGCCACCCGTTTCGCTATCCGTTTCATGCCGCCGTTGGCGATTTTCACGCTGACCTGGCAGATCGCGCTGGGCGGCCAGCTGGGCCCGGCGATCGCCACCGCGCTGTTCGCCTGCAGCCTGCCGATGCAGGGCTTGTGGTGGCTGGGGCGTCGTTCGGTCACGCCGCTGCCGCCGACGCTGCTGCAATGGTTCCATGAGGTGCGCAACAAGCTGACGGAAGCCGGGCAGGCGGTGGCGCCGCTCGAAGGCACGCCGACCTATCAGTCGTTGGCTGATTTGCTCAAGCGCGCCTTCAAGCAGCTGGACAAAACCTTCCTCGACGATCTGTAAATGAAAAAAGGCCGCGCTGATGCGGCCTTTCTCGTCAAAGCGGCAATAACCCCGGTTTAAATCAAAGAACGGTCGAGTTGTGATTTCCTGCGTTCTTGCGCTGTGCGATGCTCCCGCCATCACACAGAAATGAGGAAATCCTGATGGAAATGACCAACGCCCAGCGGCTGATCCTGTCGAACCAGTACAAGATGATGACCCTGCTCGATCCGGACAACGGCGACCGTTATCGCCGGTTGCAAACCATCGTCGAACGCGGCTTCGGTTTGCAAATGCGCGAACTGGATCGCGACTTCGGCGAACTGAGCGAAGAGGTGTGCCGCACCATCATCAACGTGATGGAGATGCACCATGCGCTGCAGGTTTCCTGGGGCAACCTGAAAGAGAAGCAGGATCTGGACGAGCGCCGCCTGGCGTTTCTCGGCTTCGACGCCGCTACCGAGGCGCGCTACCTGAGCTACGTGCGTTTCCTGGTCAGCACCGAGGGGCGTTATACTCACTTCGATTCCGGTAGCCACGGTTTTAACGCCCAGACCAAAATGTGGGAAAAGTACCAGCGTATGCTGGCGATCTGGCTGGCCTGTCCGCGCCAGTATCACTTGAGCGCCGTTGAGATAGCGCAAATCATCAATGCTTGATTAAGAAGAGGTTTTCTGTGGAGTGTAAGGGTTTTCTGTTCGATCTTGATGGCACCCTGGTGGATTCTCTGCCGGCGGTAGAGCGTGCCTGGACGCACTGGGCCGAGCGCCGCGGCGTCGCTCCGCAAGCGGTGCTGGACTTCATTCACGGTAAACAGGCCATTACTTCTCTGCGCCACTTTATGCCGGACGAAAGCGAAGCGGAAATTCAGCGCGAGTTCCAACTGCTGGAGCAGGTGGAAGCGCAGGATACCGACGGCGTTCGCGCGCTGCCGGGCGCCATCGCGCTGCTGGAGCGCCTGAACGCGCTCGGCATCCCTTGGGCGATCGTCACCTCCGGTTCGGTGCCGGTGGCCGGCGCTCGCCGCCAGGCCGGCGGTTTGCCGCAGCCGGCGGTGTTCATCACCGCCGAGCAGGTTAAACACGGTAAGCCACAGCCCGATGCCTACCTGCTGGGCGCCGAGCGCCTGGGGCTGGCGCCGCAGGAGTGCGTGGTGGTTGAAGACGCGCCGGCCGGTATTCTTTCGGGTCTGGCTGCGGGCTGTCAGGTGATTGCGGTCAACGCCCCGGCCGATGCGCCGAAGCTGGAGCAGGTCGACCTGCGGCTGGATTCGCTGGCGCAGATCGCCGTCGATAAAACGGCGCAGGGCGCGATCGTTCGCCGGCTGGCCTGAGTGGCATTATCTTCACCCTAATTGATTAGACCCCGCTTCGGCGGGGTTTTTTTATGCTATTTTTTAGACCCTTGGACATTTGCCGGATGAGGCCGTTTTGAACAGCGAATTACTGTGGGTGCTGAGTTTACTGCTGATTGCCATCGTGCTGTTTACCACCAACAAGCTGCGGATGGACGTGGTGGCGCTGTTGGTGATTATCGCCTTCGTGCTGAGCGGCACGCTCAGCCTGCAGGAAGCGACGGTCGGTTTCAGCGATCCCAACGTGATTTTGATCGCCGCGCTGTTCGTGATCGGCGAAGGGCTGGTGCGCACCGGCGTGGCTTATCAGGTGGGCGACTGGCTGGTGAAAGTGGCCGGCAGCAGCGAAACCAAAATGTTGATGCTGCTGATGGTGACGGTCGCCGGGCTGGGCGCGTTCATGAGCTCGACCGGCGTGGTGGCGATCTTTATCCCGGTGGTGCTCAGCGTGACGGCCAGAATGAAGATCGCGCCGGGGCGGCTGATGATGCCGCTCAGCTTCGCTGGGCTTATCAGCGGCATGATGACGCTGGTGGCCACGCCGCCCAACATGGTGGTCAACAGCGAACTGGTGCGGGAAGGCATCCATGGTTTCGGTTTCTTCAGCGTGACGCCCATTGGCCTGGTGGTGCTGGCGCTGGGCGTCGGCTACATGCTGATCGCCCGGCGTTGGCTGGGCAGCGGTGACACCGGCAAAGCAGGCGACGACTGGCAGCGTCGCACCTTCCGCGACCTGATCCGTGATTACAAGCTGACCGGCCGCGCGCGGCGGCTGGCTGTCCGCAGCGCTTCGCCGCTGATCGGACGTTCGCTGGATGAACTGCACCTGCGTGCGCGCTATGGTGCCAACGTGGTGGGCATCGAGCGCTGGAAACGCTTCCGGCGGGTGATGGTCAGCGCCTCCGGCAGCACCGAGCTGCGCGAGGGCGACGTCCTCTTGATCGACATGTCGGACAGCCAGGTCGATCTGCGCGAATTCTGCGGCGAGCAGCGGCTGGAGCCGATGGTGCTGCGCGGCGATTACTTCTCTGAACAGTCGCGTAACGTCGGCATGGCTGAAGTGTCGCTGATCCCGGACTCGGCGCTGCTGGGCAAAAGCCTGCGCGAAGCGGCGTTCCGCAGCCGCTACGATCTGAATGTGGTGGGCATCCGCCGCCACGGCGAGACCCTGAGCGGCAAGCTGGTGGACGAGCCGCTGGAGCTGGGCGACATTTTGCTGGTGATCGGCGACTGGAAGGCGATTCGTCAGCTGCAGGCCAAAACCCACGACTTTATCGTGCTCAACCTGCCGGCCGAAGTGGACGAAGTGGCGCCGGCCATCACCCAGGCGCCGCACGCGCTGTTTTGCCTGGCGTTGATGGTGGCGATGATGCTGACCGACGAAATTCCCAACCCGATCGCGGCGCTGATCGCCTGCCTGCTGATGGGCAAGTTCCGCTGTATCGACATGGAGAGCGCCTATAAATCGATCCATTGGCCGAGCATCATTTTGATCGTCGGCATGATGCCGTTCGCGCAGGCGCTGCAAAAGACCGGCGGGGTGGATCTGATCGTCCGCGGGCTGATGGACGTCGCCGGCGGCGCGGGGCCGCGCGTGATGCTGCTGTGCCTGTTCGTCTTGTGCGCCACCATTGGCCTGTTTATTTCCAATACCGCGACGGCGGTGCTGATGGCGCCGATCGCCATTGCCGCCGCGCGCGAAATGGGCGTCTCGCCATACCCGTTCGCGATGATTATCGCCATCGCCGCGTCCGCCGCCTTTATGACGCCGGTCTCTTCACCGGTCAACACGCTGGTGCTGGGGCCGGGCAATTACAAGTTCGGCGATTTCGTGCGTCTCGGCGTGCCGTTCACCCTGTTGGTGATGGCGGTCAGCGTGATTGTGGTGCCGTGGCTCTACGGTTTTTAACGGCGCAGCGAGGCTGCGCCGGTGGGGTTACAGCGAGCTGTCGAGGCTGATTTCGTCCAATGACAGGCTGAAACTGGGAATGAACACGTCCATAAAGTAGTCCATTTCCGGGCTGCGGCGCTGTTCCAGGGTTTTATCCAGCCGCGCCTTGGCCAGGGTGAATTCATTGTTGCCGGCAGAGAGTTCCTCCAGACATTTCAGGTAGGCGCACAGCGCGTCTGCCTGCTTCACTACCTGCTTTTCATCTTCGCTGTAGTAGTGCTCATCGAGAATGGTGCGGAAATCGTTGCGCAGCTCAGCGGGGATCATGTCCAGCAGCTTTTGCTGGGCGATCTTTTCGATCTTCTTGTATTCATGGGCGATCTGCGGATTGTAGTACTTGATCGGCGTCGGCATGTCGCCGGTGATCACTTCGCTGGCGTCGTGATACATCGCTAACAGCGCAACGCGGTCGGCATTGAGGTTGCCGTTGAATTTGCGGTTCTTGATCACCGCCAACGCGTGGGCGACGAAAGCCACCTGCAGACTGTGTTCGGAGACGTTCTCGGTACGCACGTTGCGCATCAGTGGCCAGCGGTTGATCAGTTTCAGGCGGGACAGATGGGCGAAGAAATGGCTCTGGCTCATGGTGCTCTCTTTAACGGCAAGTGAGGGTCCCATTGTGAAGCAGTGACGGCGAATTTTGCAACCGGGCAATAAGAGAAGAGCGCAGCAAGGCGCTGCGCCCCAGGCGATTACTGGTGGTAACCTTCAAGGAAGCGGCCCAGCTTGCCGACCGCCATTTCCAGTTCGTCTACGCGCGGCAGGGTGACGATGCGCACGTGATCCGGGTAAGGCCAGTTAAACGCCGAACCTTGCACCAGCAGCACTTTTTCCTGTAGCAACAGATCCAGCACCAGCTTCTGGTCGTCGTGGATGTTGAAGCGTTTGGCATCGATGCGCGGGAACATGTACAACGCGCCCTGCGGCTTCACGCAAGAGACGCCCGGGATGTCGTTGAGCAATTCCCAGGTGCGGTTGCGTTGTTCGTACAGGCGGCCGCCGGGCTGAATGAATTCGCTGATGCTCTGATAACCGCCCAGCGCGGTCTGAATGGCGTGCTGCATCGGCACGTTGGCGCACAGGCGCATCGAAGCCAGCATCTCCAGCCCTTCGATATAGCCTTTGGCGTGCTTCTTCGGCCCGTTCAGCACCATCCAGCCCTGGCGGAAGCCCGCCACGCGGTAGGTTTTCGACAGGCCGTTGAAGGTCACGGTCAGCAGATCTGGCGCCAGTGCGGCGATCGAGTGGTGTTCGGCGTCGTCGTACAGGATCTTGTCGTAGATCTCGTCGGCGAAGATGATCAGGTTGTGTTGACGGGCGATCTCGACGATCTGTTCCAACAGCGCTTTGCTGTAAACCGCGCCGGTCGGGTTGTTTGGGTTGATGATCACGATACCGCGGGTGCGCGGGGTGATCTTGCTGATGATATCGTCCAGATCCGGGAACCAGCCGGCCTGCTCATCGCACAGGTAGTGCACGGCCTTGCCGCCGGACAGCGATACCGCAGCGGTCCACAGCGGGTAGTCCGGCGCCGGTACCAGCATTTCGTCGCCGCTGTTGAGCAGCGCCTGCATGGATTGGACGATCAGCTCAGAGACGCCATTGCCAATGTAGATATCCTCAACGGTCACGTCACGCATGTTGCGCGCCTGATAGTGCTGCATGATCGCTTTACGCGCCGAGAAGAGGCCCTTGGAGTCGGAGTAGCCTTGCGCCGTGGGCAGATTGCGGATCACGTCGACCAGGATTTCGTCCGGGGCGTCGAAACCGAACGGGGCAGGGTTGCCGATGTTCAGTTTCAGGACTTTGTTGCCTTCTTCTTCAAGACGTTTAGCTTCTTTAAGCACCGGGCCGCGAATGTCATAGCAGACGTTGTCCAGTTTGCTGGATTTCTCAATGGGGGACATAAAAAGTTGAGCCTTTTGCTGGGATAGGGGCGCTCCTACCGTGGGACGCCGCAACCCGCCCAATGTACTCCTGGCGTAGTTGCTTTTGAAGGGTTTTGCACGCCTTTGGTGCAAATGCATGTCGTAACGGGGGATTTTAGTTATGATAAGCAAAGGTAAAGTTATTTTGTGGTTCATAATTTCATGAACTATAATTTTACTAGGGTTTTGTTCTGTTAAATCAAGCGTCGATAAACGAGACGTGCCGGCGATCGCGGCCGGCAGCAGTGAACTGATAAGCCGAAAGGGAGAATAGGCTTCAATAAACTGTAAAGGAACGATAATACCGGAGTAGTCTGATAGCGGGGTGTCGGTTCGCGCACCACACTAAGGAAAATGACATATTTACATTAGCTTTACTTTATATTTTACCTTAAGCATTGTTTATGTGGTTATAAGATTATTATTTAAAGCAAAAATCTTAATGATTGAATTTATTAAATTCATTGAGTAGTCACAAGAAGTCGGTACCGTTAATTATTTATCTTTTTTGCTCTGGAATGCAGTCTGAAGGCCGGTTGATAAGGGTTCTCAGTAGCACGAATGGAGTGGAAATTAGGCAGTATGAATGAGTAAAATCTCAGGTTCGGTGGGGGTTTTCCCTTTTCACCGGTATTCAGTCCCCCGCGTTCTATAAGCACCATCGATAGATCGCATTTTAAAAAGCGATAGAGGTAACGAATCATAAGTAATTTTTTTGCCCTCCACTTATGAGTGGGGTACTGTCATAACAGGCGCCGTCCTTTTCAACGGCGTCTGAGAAACACACCAGGGTAGTAGTTCGTAAATTAGAATTTAAAAAAGTGAAGAATACACTATGACAACTGCAAATCGTCCGATACTTAATCTCGACCTCGATCTGCTAAGAACCTTTGTTGCGGTTGCTGATTTGAATACCTTCGCCGCGGCGGCTGTTGCCGTTTGCCGTACTCAATCAGCCGTCAGTCAACAAATGCAGCGATTAGAGCAACTGGTCGGCAAAGAACTGTTTGCCCGCCATGGGCGCAACAAACTCCTGACTGAGCATGGTATTCAGCTTCTCGGTTATGCCAGGAAGATCCTGCGCTTTAACGACGAAGCCTGTACCTCGCTGATGTACAACAATATAAAAGGTGTTCTGACCATCGGTGCTTCCGACGACACCGCCGATACCATTCTGCCTTTCCTGTTGAACCGCGTGACCGCCATCTATCCGAAGCTGGCCATTGACGTGCGCGTAAAGCGCAGTACGACGATGGTTGATCTGCTGGAAGAGGGCGAGATCGATCTGGCGGTGACCACGGCGGATCCGGCCGGGCACCCGCACATCGTGCTGCGCACGTCGCCGACGCTGTGGTATTGCGCCGCCGATTATCACTATCAGGCCGGCGAACCGATCCCGCTGGTGGTAATGGATGAGCCAAGCCCGTTCCGCGCGCTGGCGATTAAACAGTTGGACGAAGCCGGTATTCCGTGGCGTATCGCCTACGTCGCCTCCACGCTGTCCGCGGTGCGGGCGGCCTGTAAAGCCGGCCTGGGCGTGACCGCACGGCCGATCGAGATGATGAGCCCCGATCTGCGGGTGCTGGGCGCGGTGGAAGGTTTGCCGCCGCTGCCGGATACCCAGTATGCGCTGTGCAAAAACGCGCAGTGCAGCAACGAGCTGGCGATGGCCATCTTCAGCGCGATGCAGGGGGGCAATGACGGCTATGGCTTCAACGGTGCGGAAGGCGGTCTCCAGAGCGATCAGGATGACGCCAGCCTGGTGGACGAAGAAGAATAACGTCGCGGCGCGATATCTGATGAAAAACCTCTGCTTCGGCGGAGGTTTTTTTTGCCCTTTTTTTACCTAAAAATTTATTTATATGTATTTGGCTTGTATTTTCAATTGAATTGGCTGTTTTGTTAACTTTTAAGCGTTAATGAAAAGAGAGTTTGGCCGGGTTTAATACGCTAAGTTCGTTTTTTGAGCAATAAGATTGAATGGGTTAAAGGCATGGTAATAGCAGGGGTATTTTGTTAGCTTATAGCGGCCGTTTTTGCGGCTCAATTTGAGGAAAATTGTTAAAGGGCCACACTTTTTTTGAGGATTTATGCTGAAAACGTGTCCTGGATCAAAAAAATACCCCTAGGTAGTGAGTGGAAGAACAGGGAATTCCTGAGACAATGGTATAGTAAAACTGAAATGTGCATGTTGGTTTATATCTATCTGTTTCTACACAAAAATTAACTGACACGATTTAGCCTGTCCCTGGCGCATCAAATGTTAATCAAATGATACGTATGTAAACTAGTGTGTAGATACTTTTGTCAAAGTTGACAAAAGGTTATAGAAAGGAGTAAAAAGCCCACAGAAAAACGCTGCCTAACTCGCTGTAAAAGCAGTTTGTTTGTGTGGTTATTTATCCTTCCCTTAAATCGATGTGGCGCACTAACTGCCGGTGACAAGAGCAGTGCGATCGACGCCACTTTTGATGAGTAAGCATAGAGTATGTCAACAACCACTGAAGTTATCGCTCATCACTGGGCGCTCGCCGTATTTCTCGTTGTGGCTATCGGGCTCTGCGGCTTAATGCTGCTGGGCGCGTTCTTCTTGGGCGGGAGAGCCCGGGCGCGCGCCAAACACACCCCGTTTGAATCAGGCATCGACTCGGTCGGCACGGCGCGCATGCGCTTGTCCGCCAAGTTCTACCTGGTGGCCATGTTCTTCGTTATTTTCGACGTTGAAGCCTTATACCTGTATGCCTGGTCGGTCTCGGTTCGCGAGAGCGGTTGGGTAGGCTTTATCGAAGCCGCCATTTTCATTTTGGTGCTATTGGCCGGTCTGGTTTATCTGGTGCGCATCGGCGCGTTGGATTGGACTCCGGCGCGTTCCCAACGCCGCAGCAAACCGAGCACGATCACTAACACCAACAGTCATCCGCAGTAACAGCGAGGCATTAAGATGGACTATACGCTCACCCGCATAGACCCGAACGGTGAGAACGACCGTTATCCCCTGCAAAAACAGGAGATCGTCGCCGATCCCCTGGAACAACAGGTCCACCGCACGGTTTACATGGGTAAACTCGAACATGCGCTGCATGACATGGTGAACTGGGGGCGTAAAAACTCTATTTGGCCGTATAACTTCGGCCTTTCGTGCTGTTACGTGGAGATGGTGACGTCGTTTACCGCCGTTCACGACGTGGCGCGTTTCGGTGCGGAAGTGTTACGCGCCTCCCCGCGTCAGGCTGACCTGATGGTGGTGGCCGGTACCTGTTTCACCAAGATGGCCCCGGTCATCCAGCGCCTGTACGAGCAGATGCTGGAACCGAAGTGGGTGATCTCGATGGGCGCCTGCGCCAACTCCGGTGGTATGTACGACATCTATTCCGTGGTGCAGGGCGTGGACAAGTTCCTGCCGGTCGACGTGTACATTCCCGGCTGCCCACCGCGTCCGGAAGCCTACATGCAAGCGCTGATGCTGCTGCAGGAATCTATCGGCAAAGAACGTCGCCCGCTGTCGTGGGTTGTCGGCGATCAGGGCGTTTACCGCGCCAATATGCAGTCTGAAAGAGAGCGTAAACACGGCGAGCGCATCGCGGTGACCAACCTCCGGACGCCTGACGAGATTTAAGACGTTCATTTAACGTCCATCTTAGTGCGCTATTGGTTAACACAGCGAAAAGTGAAACTTGCGGCGAATAACCCTTTAGTGTGGTGAAAAAAAATTATGACAGATTTGACGACGCACGACGCCTTGCCTGCCTGGCAGACCCGAGATCACCTTGACGACCCGGTGATCGGCGAACTGCGCAACCGTTTTGGGCCGGAAGCCTTTACTGTTCAGGCCACCCGTACCGGCATGCCCGTGGTATGGGTTAAACCTGACCAGTTACTGGAAGTAATGACGTTCCTGAGAAAACAGCCGAAGCCGTATGTCATGCTGTTCGATCTGCATGGCGTGGACGAACGTCTTCGCACCCACCGCGACGGCCTGCCCGCTGCGGATTTCTCCGTTTTCTACCATCTGATTTCCATCGAGCGCAACCGCGACATCATGCTGAAGGTGGCGCTGTCTGAAAAAGACCTGCACGTGCCCACGGCGACCAAGGTATTCCCGAACGCCAACTGGTATGAGCGCGAAACCTGGGAAATGTTCGGCATCACCTTCGACGGCCACCCGCACCTGTCGCGCATCATGATGCCGCAGACCTGGGAAGGGCACCCGCTGCGCAAGGACTACCCGGCGCGCGCCACCGAATTCGATCCTTTCGTGCTGACCAAGCAGAAAGAAGATCTGGAGATGGAAGCGCTGACCTTCAAGCCGGAAGACTGGGGCATGAAGCGCGGCACCGAGAACGAAGACTTCATGTTCCTCAACCTCGGCCCGAACCACCCGTCTGCGCACGGTGCGTTCCGCATCATTCTGCAGCTGGACGGCGAAGAGATCGTCGACTGCGTGCCGGACATCGGTTATCACCACCGCGGCGCCGAGAAGATGGGCGAGCGTCAATCCTGGCACAGCTACATTCCGTACACCGACCGCATCGAGTATCTCGGCGGCTGCGTGAACGAAATGCCTTACGTGCTGGCGGTCGAGAAGCTGGCCGGCATTAAGGTGCCTGAGCGCGTCGACACTATCCGCGTGATGCTGTCCGAGCTGTTCCGTATCAACAGCCACCTGCTGTATATCTCCACCTTTATTCAGGACGTCGGCGCGATGACCCCGGTGTTCTTCGCCTTTACCGACCGTCAGAAAATCTACGATCTGGTGGAAGCGATCACCGGCTTCCGTATGCACCCGGCCTGGTTCCGCATCGGCGGCGTCGCGCACGATCTGCCGCGCGGTTGGGATCGCCTGCTGCGTGAATTCCTCGACTGGATGCCGAAACGTCTGGATTCTTACGTGAAAGCGGCGCTGAAGAACAGCATCCTGAAAGGCCGTTCCATCGGCGTAGCGTCTTACAACGCCAAGGAAGCGCTGGAGTGGGGTGTGACCGGTGCCGGCCTGCGTGCTACCGGCGTTGAGTTCGACGTGCGTAAATGGCGTCCTTACTCCGGCTATGAGAACTTCGACTTCGAAGTGCCAGTGGGCGACGGCAACAGCGACTGCTACACCCGCGTGATGCTGAAGGTGGAAGAGCTGCGCCAGAGCCTGCGCATCCTCGAACAGTGCCTGAACAACATGCCGGAAGGCCCGTTCAAGGCCGATCACCCGCTGACCACGCCGCCGCCGAAAGAGCGCACGCTGCAGCACATTGAAACGCTGATCACCCACTTCCTGCAGGTTTCCTGGGGCCCGGTGATGCCAGCCAACGAATCATTCCAGATGATTGAAGCCACCAAAGGGATCAACAGCTACTACCTGACCAGCGACGGCAGCACCATGAGCTACCGCACCCGGGTACGTACGCCGAGCTTTGCGCACCTGCAGCAGATCCCATCGGTCATCCGAGGCAGCCTGGTTTCCGACCTGATCGTCTATCTGGGTAGTATCGATTTTGTAATGTCAGATGTGGACCGCTAACTATGCATGATCAAAAAGACAATCACGCAGTCAACGATGCGCTCGAGCCCATCAATGCAGCCGCTCCTCAGAGCGGCGTTGATGCATTTGTACTGAGCGCGGAAGAACGTGATGCGATCGAGCACGAAAAGCACCATTACGAGGATCCGCGCGCCGCTTCCATCGAAGCACTGAAAATTGTGCAGAAGCAGCGCGGCTGGGTTCCGGACGGTGCGATTTACGCCATCGCGGAAGTGCTGGGCATCCCCGCCAGCGATGTAGAAGGCGTGGCCACGTTCTACAGCCAGATTTTCCGTCAGCCAGTAGGACGTCACGTGATCCGTTATTGTGACAGCGTTGTTTGTCACATCACCGGTTACCAGGGCATTCAGGCCGCTATCGAGAAGAAGCTGAACATCAAGCCGGGTCAAACCACTTTTGATGGCCGCTTCACGCTGCTGCCGACCTGCTGTCTGGGCAACTGCGATAAAGGGCCGACCATGATGATTGATGAGGACACTCACAGTCAGTTGAAGCCTGAAGATATCGAGACGCTACTGGAGCAGTATCAATGACCAAGCACATTGTACGCACTCCCGAAACGCATCCGCTGACCTGGCGTCTGCGCGATGACAAGCAGCCGCTGTGGCTGGACGAATACCGCAGCAAAAACGGCTATGCCGGCGCAGAAAAGGCCCTCAAAGGCCTGGCCCCGGACGAGATCGTCGGCCTGGTGAAAGACTCCGGGCTGAAGGGCCGTGGCGGCGCGGGCTTCTCCACCGGTTTGAAGTGGAGCCTGATGCCGAAAGACGAATCCATGAACATCCGTTACCTGCTGTGTAACGCCGATGAGATGGAGCCGGGCACCTATAAAGACCGTCTGCTGATGGAGCAGCTGCCGCACCTGCTGGTGGAAGGCATGCTGATCTCCGCGTTCGCGCTGAAAGCCTACCGCGGTTACATCTTCCTGCGCGGCGAATATATCGAAGCAGCGGCGCATCTGCGTCGCGCCATCGCGGAAGCCACCGAAGCCGGCTATCTGGGCAAGAACATTCTCGGCACCGGATTTGATTTCGAGCTGATCGTGCACACCGGCGCCGGCCGTTACATCTGCGGCGAAGAAACTGCGCTGATCAACTCGCTGGAAGGCCGCCGCGCCAACCCGCGTTCCAAGCCGCCATTCCCGGCCAGTGCCGGCGTCTGGGGCAAGCCGACCTGTGTCAACAACGTCGAAACGCTGTGCAACGTACCGGCCATTTTGGCGAACGGCGTGGAGTGGTACACCGGCATCTCCGGCAGTGAAGACAAAGGCACCAAGCTGATGGGCTTCTCCGGCCGGGTGAAAAATCCGGGCGTCTGGGAGCTGCCGTTCGGCACTACCGCGCGCGAGATCCTGGAAGACTACGCCGGCGGCATGCGCGACGGTCTGCGTTTCAAAGCCTGGCAGCCGGGCGGCGCGGGCACTGACTTCCTGACCGCCGATCACCTCGACCTGCCGATGGAATACGGCGCGATCGGCAAAGCCGGCAGCCGTCTCGGCACCGCGCTGGCGATGGCGGTAGACCACGAGATCGGCATGGTGCCGCTGGTGCGTAACCTGGAAGAGTTCTTCGCCCGCGAGTCCTGCGGCTGGTGTACGCCATGCCGCGACGGCCTGCCGTGGAGCGTGAAGATCCTGCGTGCGTTGGAAAACGGCGAAGGGCAGCCGGGGGATATCGAAACCCTCGAACAGCTGTGCCGCTCCCTCGGCCCGGGCAAAACCTTCTGCGCCCACGCGCCAGGTGCCGTAGAGCCACTGCAAAGCGCGATTAAATATTTCCGTGAAGAGTTCGAGGCGGGTATCGCCGTGCAGCACTTCGGCAACGCCCATGCGATTGGCGGCATTCAGCCGAACAATCTGCTGAAGCAGCGCTGGTAAGCCGAACTCGCCCGAACACGGCCAGAATTTTTGATTAACGCCTGCCGCAAGGCAGGCCACTTGGAAGCATGCTGACTATGGCTACGATTCATGTAGACGGCAAAGAGTATGAGGTAGACGGGGCGGACAACCTGCTGCAGGCTTGTCTTTCCCTCGGCCTTGATATTCCTTACTTTTGCTGGCATCCGGCGCTGGGAAGCGTCGGCGCTTGCCGCCAATGTGCGGTAAAGCAATACCAAAACGCGGAAGATACGCGCGGCCGTTTGGTGATGTCCTGTATGACCCCGGCATCCGATGGCACCTTCATCTCCATCGATGACGGCGAAGCGAAGCAGTTCCGTGAAAGCGTGGTCGAGTGGTTGATGACCAACCACCCGCACGATTGCCCGGTCTGTGAAGAAGGCGGTAACTGTCACCTGCAGGATATGACGGTAATGACCGGCCACAGCTTCCGCCGCTACCGCTTCACCAAGCGTACCCACAACAACCAGGAGCTGGGGCCGTTTATCTCGCACGAGATGAACCGCTGCATCGCCTGCTACCGCTGCGTGCGTTACTACAAAGACTATGCGGACGGCACCGACTTCGGCGTGTACGGCGCGCACGACAACGTCTACTTCGGTCGCCCGGAAAGCGGCACGCTGGAAAGCGAGTTCTCCGGCAACCTGGTGGAAGTGTGCCCGACCGGCGTTTTCACCGACAAAACGCACTCCGAACGCTACAACCGTAAATGGGACATGCAGTTCGCGCCAAGCATTTGCCAGCAGTGCAGCATCGGCTGTAACACCAGCCCGGGCGAGCGCTATGGCGAGCTGCGCCGTATCGAAAACCGTTACAACGGCAGCGTGAACCACTACTTCCTGTGCGACCGCGGCCGTTTCGGTTATGGCTACGTCAACCAGAAAGATCGTCCGCGTCAACCGCAGCAGCTTCGCGGCGACGACTGGATCACCCTGAACGCCGAGCAGGCGATGCAGGGCGCGGCGGACATCCTGCGTCAGGCGAAGAAAACCATCGGCATCGGCTCCCCGCGCGCCAGCCTGGAAAGCAACTTCGCGCTGCGCGAGCTGGTCGGCGCCGAGAACTACTACACCGGTATCGCTCAGGCGGAGCAATCACGCCTGGCGCTGATGCTGAACGTGCTGAAGAACGGCGGCGTTCATACGCCGGCGCTGCGTGAGATCGAAGATTACGACGCAGTGCTGGTGCTGGGCGAAGACCTGACGCAAACCGGTGCGCGTATCGCGCTGTCCGTGCGCCAGGCCGTCAAGGGTAAAGCTCGCGCGATGGCGGCGGCGCAACGTGTTGCCGACTGGCAGATCGCGGCGGTGCAGAACATCGGTCAGCACGCCAAGTACCCGCTGTTCACCACTAACGTCGACAACACCCGCCTGGACGACATCGCCGCCTGGAACTACCGCGCGCCGGTGGACGAGCAGGCACGCTTCGGCTTCGCCATCGCGCACGCGCTGGATAGCGCAGCGCCGGCGGTGAACGATCTGGCCGACGGCCTGAACAAGAAAGTCGATATCATCGTGCAGGCGCTGACCGGCGCACGCAAACCGCTGATCGTGACCGGCAGCAACGCCGGCAGCGAAGCCATCATCGAAGCGGCGGCCAACATCGCCAAAGCGTTGAAGGGCCGCGGTTCCGACGTCGGCATCACCTTCGTGGCGGGCGCCGCCAACAGCATGGGTCTGGCGATGATCGGCGGCGGTTCGCTCGATCAGGCGCTGGAACAGCTGGCGAGCGGCGCAGCCGACACCGCCATCGTGATGGAAAACGATCTCTATCGTCATGCGCCGGCGGCGCAGGTGGACGCAGCGTTGGACAAGGTCAACAACCTGATCGTCGCCGATCACCAGCGCACCGCGATCATGGACAAAGCCAACCTGATCCTCTCCTCGGCCAGCTTTGCCGAGAGCGACGGTACGCTGATCAACCAGGAAGGCCGCGCGCAGCGCTTCTTCCAGGTATACGATCCGGCTTACTACGACGACGCCAAGAAGAATCAGTTCACCGTGATGCTGGAAAGCTGGCGCTGGATGCACTCGCTGCACTCCACCTACACCAGCCGCCATGTGGACTGGACTCAGCTCGATGACGTGATCGCCGCTTGCGTCGCCGCATTGCCGCAGCTGCAGGGCATCGTCGATGCCGCGCCGGACGCGACGTTCCGCATTCGCGGTCAGAAGCTGGCGCGTTCGCCGCACCGTTCCAGCGGCCGTACCGCCATGCGCGCCAACATCAGCGTGCACGAGCCGCGTCAGCCGCAGGATAAAGACACCATGTTCGCCTTCTCGATGGAAGGGAACAACAGCCCGCTGGCCGATCGTCAGCAGATCCCGTTCGCCTGGGCGCCAGGCTGGAACTCACCGCAGGCATGGAACAAGTTCCAGGCCGAAGTGGGCGGCAAACTGCGCCACGGCGATCCGGGCGTGCGCCTGATCGAAGCGGGGGAGGGCAGCCTCGGTTACTTCGACCGCGTGCCAGCCGCCTTCAATCCGAACGACGGCTGGCGTGTCGCGCCTTACTACCACCTGTTCGGCAGCGATGAAATGTCGCAGCGCTCTCACGTGATCCAGCAGCGCATGCCGGAAGCTTACGTGATGGTCAACCCGGCCGACGCGGCGACCCTTGGCGTCAACGCGGGCAGCCTGGTGGAGTTCAGCTGTGCGGGCCAGACCTTGCGTCTGCCGGTACGTCTGAGTGAAACCCTGACCCAGGGCCAGGTTGGTTTGCCGCTCGGCTTGCCAGGGATCCCGCCGATCTTGGTGGGTGCTAAGGTAGACAATCTGCGGGAGGCGGCACGATGAGCTGGTTTACCCCTGAGGTGATCGACATTCTGATCGCCATTCTTAAAGCGGTCGTGATCCTGTTGGTGGTCGTGGCGTGCGGGGCATTCATGAGCTTCGGCGAACGCCGCCTGCTCGGCCTGTTCCAGAACCGCTACGGACCGAACCGCGTAGGCTGGGGCGGCTCGCTGCAGCTGGTCGCCGACATGATCAAAATGTTCTTCAAGGAAGACTGGGTACCGAGATTCTCCGACCGGGTGATCTTCACCCTGGCGCCGATGATCGCCTTTACTTCCCTGTTGCTGGCATTTGCCATCGTTCCGGTCAGCCCGACCTGGGCGGTGTCCGATCTCAACATCGGTATTCTGTTCTTCCTGATGATGGCCGGCCTGGCGGTGTACGCCGTGCTGTTCGCCGGATGGTCGAGCAACAACAAATACTCGCTGTTGGGCGCGATGCGCGCCTCCGCGCAAACCCTGAGCTACGAAGTGTTCATCGGCCTGTCGCTGATGGGCGTGGTGATGCAGGCGGATTCGTTCAACATGCAGGCCATCGTTGAATCCCAGGCGCACGTCTGGAACGTCATTCCGCAGTTCTTCGGCTTCGTGACCTTTGCGATCGCCGGCGTGGCGGTGTGTCACCGCCACCCGTTTGACCAGCCGGAAGCCGAGCAGGAACTGGCCGACGGTTACCACATCGAATATTCCGGCATGAAGTTCGGTCTGTTCTTCGTGGGGGAATACATCGGTATCGTCACCGTGTCCGCCCTGATTGTGACGTTGTTCTTCGGCGGCTGGCAGGGTCCGTTCCTGCCGCCATTCATCTGGTTCGCGTTGAAAACGGCCTTCTTCATGATGATGTTCATCCTGATCCGTGCCGCGCTGCCGCGTCCGCGTTATGACCAGGTGATGTCCTTCGGCTGGAAAGTGTGCCTGCCGCTGACGCTGCTGAACCTGCTGGCAACCGCCGCGGTCATTTTGTACAACGCTCAATAAGGGGTGAATAAACCATGACATTGAAAGAGTTAGTGGTTGGTTTCGGCACCCAGGTGCGCAGCATTTGGATGATTGGCATGCATGCCTTCGCCAAGCGCGAAACCCAGATGTATCCGGAAGAACCGGTTTACCTGCCGCCGCGCTACCGCGGCCGCATCGTGCTGACGCGCGATCCGGACGGCGAAGAGCGCTGCGTCGCCTGTAACCTGTGTGCGGTGGCCTGCCCGGTCGGCTGTATCTCGCTGCAAAAAGCGGAACAGAAAGACGGCCGTTGGTATCCGGAGTTCTTCCGCATCAACTTCTCGCGCTGCATTTTCTGTGGCCTGTGCGAAGAGGCTTGCCCGACTACCGCTATCCAGCTGACGCCGGATTTCGAACTGGGTGAGTACAAGCGTCAGGATCTGGTGTACGAAAAAGAAGATCTGTTGATCTCGGGGCCGGGTAAATATCCGGAATATAACTTCTACCGGATGGCCGGTATGGCGATTGACGGCAAAGCCAAAGGCGAAGCCGAAAACGAAGCCAAACCGATCGACGTCAAAGGTCTGTTGCCCTAAGGAGCCAGCAAGCATGGAAATTGCATTTTATCTGGCAGGTTTGATTGCGGTGGCCGCGACGATTCGCGTGATCACCCATACCAACCCTGTGCATGCGCTGCTGTATCTGATCGTCTCGTTACTGGCGATCTCGGCAGTCTTCTTCTCTCTCGGTGCCTACTTTGCCGCCGCGTTGGAAATCATCGTCTATGCGGGCGCCATCATGGTGCTGTTCGTGTTCGTGGTGATGATGCTGAACCTCGGCAACGTGCAGCAGCAAGAACGCGACTGGATGAAGCCGACGGTGTGGATCGGGCCTGGCCTGTTGTCACTGGCGCTGCTGGTGGTATTGATCGTCGCGATCCGCAGCGTATCCGATCAGGGTATCAGCGGCGAGATGGTCGACGCGAAGGCGGTGGGCATCAGCCTGTTCGGGCCTTACGTACTGGCGGTTGAGCTGGCTTCAATGCTGCTGCTGGCGGGTCTGGTTGTCGCCTTCCATATCGGCCGCGAGCACAAGCCTGGCGAGGTGCTGAGCAACGCGCCGGCGAGTGGCGAAATGGCGAGAAGAAAATCGGAGGAGCAAGCATGATCCCTCTTCAACATGGCCTGATCCTGGCGGCTATCCTGTTTGTGCTCGGGCTGACCGGGCTGCTGGTGCGCCGCAACCTGCTGTTTATGCTGATCAGCCTGGAAGTGATGATCAACGCTGCGGCGTTGGCGTTTATCGTGGCGGGAAGCTACTGGGGCCAGGCGGACGGGCAGGTGATGTACATCCTGGCGATCAGCCTGGCGGCAGCCGAGGCCAGTATCGGCCTGGCGCTGCTGCTGCAGCTCTACCGTCGTCGTCATACCCTGAATATTGATACTGTCAGTGAGATGCGCGGATGAACCTATTATATTTAACAATTCTGCTACCGCTGATCGGGTTCCTGCTGTTGGCATTTTCCCGCGGTCGTTGGTCTGAAAACACGGCGGCCACCGTCGGCGTGGGTTCTATCGGCCTGGCTGCGCTGGTCACGGTGTATGTGGCGATGGATTTCCTCGCCCAGAAAGCCGCCGGCGTGCAGCTGTTCGAGCAAAGCCTGTGGACCTGGATGGCCGTCGGTAACTTCAATATCGGCGTGACCCTGGTGCTGGACGGCCTGTCGCTGACCATGCTGTCGGTGGTCACCGGCGTCGGCTTCTTCATCCACATGTTCGCTTCCTGGTACATGCGCGGTGAAGAGGGCTATTCGCGCTTCTTCGCTTACACCAACCTGTTTATCGCCAGCATGGTGGTATTGGTGCTGGCGGACAACCTGCTGCTGATGTATCTGGGTTGGGAAGGCGTGGGCCTGTGCAGCTACCTGTTGATCGGTTTCTACTATAAAGATCCGGCCAACGGCGCGGCGGCGATGAAAGCCTTTATCGTCACCCGCGTGGGCGACGTGTTCCTGGCGTTCGCGCTGTTCATCCTCTACAACGAGCTGGGCACGCTGAACATCCGCGAGCTGATGATCCTGGCGCCGCAGAAACTGGCGGTGGGCGATACGGCCATCACCTGGGCGACCCTGATGCTGCTGGGCGGCGCGGTCGGTAAATCGGCGCAGCTGCCGTTGCAAACCTGGTTGGCGGACGCGATGGCGGGCCCAACCCCGGTTTCCGCACTGATCCACGCGGCGACCATGGTGACCGCGGGCGTCTATCTGATCGCCCGTACGCACGGCCTGTTCCTGATGGCGCCGGAAGTGCTGCACCTGGTGGGCATCGTCGGTGCGGTCACTCTGCTGCTGGCCGGCTTCGCCGCGCTGGTGCAGACCGACATCAAGCGCGTGCTCGCTTACTCCACCATGAGCCAGATCGGTTACATGTTCCTGGCGCTGGGCGTGCAGGCATGGGACGCGGCGATCTTCCACCTGATGACCCACGCGTTCTTCAAGGCGCTGCTGTTCCTGTCGTCCGGTTCGGTGATCCTGGCTTGCCACCACGAGCAAAACATCTTCAAGATGGGCGGCCTGCGCAAGAGCATCCCGCTGGTGTACGTCTGCTTCCTGGTGGGCGGCGCGGCGCTGTCTGCGTTGCCGCTGGTCACGGCCGGCTTCTTCAGTAAGGACGAGATCCTGGCGGGCGCGATGGCCAACGGCCACATCAACCTGATGGTTGCCGGCTTGGTTGGTGCGTTCATGACCTCGCTGTACACCTTCCGTATGATTTTCATCGTGTTCCATGGCGAAGAGAAAATCAAAGCGCATGCCGGTAAAGGCATCACTCACCACCTGCCACTGCTGGTTCTGCTGGTGCTGTCCACCTTCGTCGGCGCGATGATCGTGCCGCCGTTGCAGGGCGTGCTGCCGGATACCACCGAACTGGCGCACGGCAGCGTGCTGACGCTGGAAATCACCTCTGGCGTGGTGGCTATCGTCGGCATTCTGCTGGCGGCCGCGCTGTGGCTGGGCAAACGCAGCCTGGTCAACAGCATCGCCAACAGCGCGCCGGGTCGTTTCTTCTCGACCTGGTGGTTCCATGCCTGGGGCTTCGACTGGCTGTATGACAAAGTGTTCGTCAAGCCGTATCTAGGCATTGCGAAGCTGCTGCAGCGTGATCCGCTGAACTCGCTGATGAACCTGCCGGCCGTCTTCTCCCGCTGGGGGAACCGCGGTCTGACGGTGAGCGAGAACGGTCAGGTGCGTTGGTATATAGCGTCTATGGGTGTGGGTGCAGTGGTCGTATTGGCTCTGTTGATTTTGGTTTAATTGAATAATTTAAACAGACGCATTTTTCGGGCGTAGCGCCGGGTAGGCGCTACGTACAAAGTTTGAAATTATTCGTATAAGGGACACAAAACGCCATGCTATTACCTTGGCTAATTCTTATCCCCTTTATCGGCGGTCTGCTGTGCTGGCAGCTTGAGCGCTTCGGTACTAAGGTGCCGCGCTGGATAGCGCTGATCGCAATGGGGCTGACGTTGGCGCTCTCTCTGCAGTTGTGGATGCAGGGCGGCTATACCTTGACCACGCCGAAAGGCATTCCGCAGTGGCAGAGCGAATTCCTGCTGCCGTGGATCCCGCGCTTCGGCATCTCCATCCACCTGGCGCTGGACGGTCTGTCGCTGCTGATGGTGGTGTTGACCGGTCTGCTGGGCGTGCTGGCGATCCTCTGTTCCTGGCGTGAAATCCAGAAGTATCAGGGCTTCTTCCACCTCAACCTGCTGTGGATCCTGGGCGGCGTTATCGGTGTGTTCCTCGCCATCGACATGTTCCTGTTCTTCTTCTTCTGGGAAATGATGTTGGTGCCGATGTACTTCCTGATCGCGCTGTGGGGGCACAAAGCGTCGGACGGTAAAACCCGTATCACCGCGGCGACCAAGTTCTTCATCTACACCCAGGCCAGCGGTCTGGTGATGCTGATTGCGATCCTGGGCCTGGTGTTCGTGCATTACAACGCCACCGGCGTGTGGACCTTCGATTACGAAGACCTGCTGCAAACGCCGATGTCCCACAACGTGCAATATCTGCTGATGCTGGGCTTCTTCATCGCCTTCGCGGTGAAAATGCCGGTGGTGCCGCTGCACGGCTGGTTGCCGGACGCGCACAGCCAGGCACCGACCGCAGGTTCCGTCGACCTGGCGGGCATCTTGCTGAAAACCGCGGCCTACGGCCTGCTGCGTTTCAGCCTGCCGCTGTTCCCTGAGGCTTCGCACGAGTTCGCGCCAATCGCCATGTGGCTGGGCGTGATCGGCATCTTCTACGGCGCCTGGATGGCGTTCGCGCAGACCGACATCAAGCGTCTTATCGCCTACACCTCGGTATCGCACATGGGCTTCGTGTTGATTGCCATCTACACCGGCAGCCAGCTGGCTTACCAGGGCGCCGTGATCCAGATGATCGCGCACGGTCTGTCCGCCGCCGGTATGTTTATTATCTGCGGCCAGCTGTATGAGCGTCTGCATACCCGCGACATGCGTCAGATGGGCGGCCTGTGGGGGCGTATCAAGTTCATCCCTGCGCTGTCGCTGTTCTTCGCCGTGGCTACGCTGGGGATGCCGGGTACCGGTAACTTCGTCGGTGAATTCATGATTCTGTTCGGCAGCTACCAGGTGGTGCCGGTGATCACCGTGATCTCTACCTTCGGTCTGGTGTTCGCTTCGGTTTACTCGCTGATCATGATGCAGCGCGCTTACTACGGTGCGCCTAAATCCGACCAGCCGCTGCAGGGCATGACCGCGCGCGAACTGTTCATCATTCTGCTGCTGGTGGTGTTGCTGGTTCTGCTGGGGGTTTACCCGCAGCCGATTCTGGATACTTCCAACGCGGCGATGAGCAACGTGCAACACTGGTTTGGTTCGTCAGTTTCAGCAATTTCAACAACAAGGCCGTAATTCGCCATGACAATAACTCCTCAACAACTGATCGCACTGCTGCCGCTGTTGATCGTCGGATTGACGGTGGTGGTTGTGATGCTAGGCATTGCGTGGCGACGCGACCACTTTATCAACGCCACCCTGACCGTGATCGGTCTCAACCTGGCGCTGCTTTCGCTGTACTTTGTCGGCCAGGCAGGCCCAATGGACGTCACCCCGCTGCTGCGGGTTGACGGTTACTCGATGTTCTACACCGGGCTGGTGCTGCTGGCGAGTCTGGCGACCTGCACCTTCGCCTATCCGTGGCTGGTCGGCTATCCGGATAACCGCGAAGAGTTCTACCTGCTGGTGCTGATCGCCGCCATGGGCGGCATCCTGCTGGCGAGCGCCAACCATCTGGCTTCGCTGTTCATCGGTATCGAGCTGATCTCGCTGCCGCTGTTCGGCCTGGTGGGCTACGCCTATCGTCAGAAGCGCCCGCTGGAAGCTGCCATCAAGTACATGCTGCTGTCCGCCGCCGCGTCGTCGTTCCTGCTGTTCGGCATGGCGCTGCTGTACGCTGAATCCGGCGATCTGTCGCTGGCCGGCCTCGGCAAGAGCCTGCAGGAAAACATGATGCACCAGCCGCTGATCCTGGCCGGTATGGGCATGATGATCGTCGGTCTGGGCTTCAAGCTGTCGCTGGTGCCGTTCCAACTGTGGACGCCGGACGTGTATCAGGGCGCGCCTGCGCCGGTCTCGACCTTCCTGGCAACCGCCAGCAAGATTGCGATCTTCGCGGTCGTGATGCGTCTGTTCCTGTATGCCCCGGCCGCCGACAACGAAGCGCTGCGTCTGGTGCTGTCGATCATCGCGTTCTGCTCTATCTTGTTCGGTAACCTGATGGCCATCAGCCAGACCAACATCAAGCGTCTGCTGGGCTACTCGTCGATCGCTCACCTGGGCTACCTGCTGGTGGCGCTGATTGCGGTGCAAACCCATCAGCTGTCGCTGGAAACCGCCGGCGTTTACCTGGCCGGTTACCTGTTCAGCAGCCTGGGCGCCTTCGGCGTGGTCAGCCTGATGTCCAGCCCGTACCGCGGCCCGGATGCGGATTCGCTGTTCTCTTACCGTGGTCTGTTCTGGCATAAGCCAATCTTGTCCGCGGTAATGACGGTGATGATGCTGTCGCTGGCCGGTATCCCGATGACGCTGGGCTTTATCGGTAAGTTCTTCGTGATCGCGATGGGCGTCAGCGCACACCTGTGGTGGCTGACCGGCGCAGTCGTGGTAGGCAGCGCCATTGGCCTGTACTACTACCTGCGCGTGACTGTCAGCCTGTTCCTCAGCGCGCCGGAATCGCTGCAGCGCGACACCCCGAACAACTGGGCGTTGACCGCCGGTGGCGTCGTGGTGCTGATCTCAGCCGCGCTGGTACTGCTGTTGGGGGTTTATCCGCAGCCGCTGATTTCGCTGGTGCAGATGGCGCAGCCGACGTTCTGATAACGCTTCAGACGGTAAAAAGGTCGCTTCGGCGGCCTTTTTTTATGGAGAAACGGCACTTAGCCGTAATGGGCGCTAAACGACGTTTCCAGCGCCTGCACCACCGCGCGCACGCGGGCGGCACGCTGCAAATCGGGATGCAGCACCAGCCAGATATCCACCCAGTCTTTATTCTCTGGCAACAGGCGCACCAGCTCCGGGTCTTTATCCGCCAGAAACGCGGAGAGCAGGCCGATGCCTAGCCCGCTGCGAGTGGCGGAGCGCAGCAGCAGCTGTGAATTGCATTGCAGCACGACGTTGGGCTCGTGCAGGGCTTCGCCGCAGAAATTGTTCCAGTGGCGCGGCACCAGCTCGCGCGGGAACATCAGCAGATCGTGACCGCGCAGCTGCTCGCCTTTGACCGGCATACCTCGCCGAGCCAGATAGTGCGGGCTGGCGTACAGGCCCATCTCGATGGTGGCCAGCCGCTTGATGATCAGTTCATCGTCATCGGGGCGTGCACCGCGGATCGCCAGATCCGCGCCGTGATAAGAGATATCGGCGATGTTCAGTGCCGTCAACAGCGTGACTGTGATGGCCGGATAGCGTTCCCGCAGATCTTGCAGCGCGGGTATCACGAAGGCTTCGGCCAGGGTATCGGTGGTGGCGATGCTCACGTGGCCGTGCAGGCTGTCATCGCCGCTGGCGGCTTTGCGGTTGATCGCCTGCACCGCATTCTCCATCTTCATCACGTCCGCCAGCATTTCTTCCCCTAACGGGCTGAGGGCGAAGGATTTCGGCGTGCGGATAAACAGCTTGGAACCGAGAGCGTCTTCGAAAGCGGAGAGCCGTCGACCGACGGTCGCCTGATCGACATGCAGCTGGTTGGCGGCTTTGCGTAGCGTGCCACAGCGTGCGACGGCCAAAAAGAAGCGCGCGTCGTCCCAATTCATCATGCCATTTCCTCTCTGCAGATTTGTCGGCGCCGTGGGGCACAGGCCGAGCCAGGCGAACAATAACGGTTTCTATCATAAAGCGTTGTTCTGCCTGGGGGGAGAGAAAGACGGTTAGCGGGCTGCACATCGGCGGTTATTTCTCCGGTGATGCAAGAATGCATCAGGGTGATTCATTCTTGACGATACTTCGCCCGTCGCCGGAACGCTATGATAAGCGCCGTTCCCGGCAGGCCGGGTGAGGAAAATGTCGACGGCAGGCCGCCGTCTGCCGTCTTTGGGAGTTGAAACATGTCAGAAAATACCGCCAGCCAGATTGCGGCGCCGCAAAATGCTCAGGCGTCGGGCAGGACAATTTTATTGTTCCTGGCGCTGGCTTTGATGTCGGCATTGCTGAACAGCAGCGCGCCGACGCCGCTTTATCCGCTGTATCAGCAGCAGCTTACGCTAAGCTCGGTCAGTCTGACCGTCATCTACGGCGCCTATGCCGCCGGCGTGCTGATCTCTTTGTTCGGCGTCGGCAATCTGGCCGGCAAAGTAAAGGATTTACGCAGCATGATCGTGCCGGCATTGCTGGTGGTGTTGAGCGGCGCCCTGCTGTTCGCGCAGGCTGATACCTTTGCCATGATGCTGATGGCGCGGCTGTTGGCCGGGGTGGGCACCGGGGCGCTAACCGGCGCGGCGAACATCGCGTTGGTGCGGTTTGGGCCGCGCGACGGCGGCAAAAATGCGGCGTTGATCGCGACGCTGTCATTCACCACCGGATTGGCGCTGGGCCCGATCTTCAGCGGCATCGCCTTGCAGACCGGTTTCCATCCCACGACGCTGCCATTTGTTTTCATCATGGTCATGGCCGCCGTGGCTGCGTTGGGCGTGATGTTCTCGTGGCCGCGTGGCGTGGTTACGGCGCCGAGCCATGTTACGTCGGCCGAGACAGAAAACAGCTCGCTGCTCGATGGCTTGCGCGCCACCGGCGGTAAATTCTTTGTGTGTGCAGGGGCTTTATTTATCTGTTGGGCGCTGGCCGCCAGTATTTTGGCAATCGGCCCCGGCGTGGCGGAAACGCTGTTAGGCCTGCACGCTCGTGGCGTCTTTGGCTATGCGATTGCGGTGTATCTGCTGATCGCCGGTATCAGTCAGATCCTGAGCCGCCGCGTTAACGCCCGTCATTCGCTGTTGTTCGGTTGCCTGGCGCAGGTGCTGGCGGCAGTGGTGTTCACCATGGCGATCCAGTGGCATTCTCTTGGGCTGGCGGCGGTGGGGCTGGTGGTGGCCGGCTATGCTTATGGCGCCATTTTCGTCGGCAGCGCGACCCTGGTGAACCTGATTTCGCCGCCGACCAGCCATGCGCGTTTGCTTTCGCTGTTTTACGTTATCGCTTATATCGCCAACTGGGTGCCGATCTTGCTGGGCGTGGTGGTCGATCGCGTCGATCTGAATCAGGCAACCCATTTGCTGTTCCTGGGCAGCACCGTGGTGTGCCTGTTGTTGGCATGGAAGACGTCCCGGGTGGGGTTCCCTCGCTAATTACTTTTTGATGAATATCTATTTTTTATAATTAATGATTCTTTAATTACATTTATAGTGTGATTTTCATCGCATAAATTGGCCTGTTTTCGGGTAAACTGCGCGCTTTCTTTTTGCTGCAGGTCACTTTATGAACGTTCTTTTCGCCATTGCCGTCACCACCGGGATCCTGTCCGGCGTTTGGGGATGGGTTGCCGTCAGTTTGGGCCTGATCGGTTGGGCCGGCTTTCTCGGCTGCACGGCGTATTTCGCCTGCCCGCAGGGCGGACTGAAAGGGCTGTTGATCGGCGCGTTGACCTGCTGCAGCGGCGTCCTCTGGGCAATGGCGATCATCCACGGCAGCGAACTGGCGCCGCAGTGGAATCTGCTGGGGTATCTGCTGACCGGCATCGTGGCGTTCCTGATGTGCATTCAGGCTAAACAGCAGTGGCTGGGATTCGTACCCGGCACCTTTATCGGCGCCTGTGCGACCTTCGCCGGCGGCGGCGATTGGCCGCTGGTGACGCTTTCCCTGCTGGTGGGCCTGTTGTTCGGCTATGCGATGAAAAACAGCGGTCTGTGGTGGGCGGCACGCAGCGATAAAGCCCGCGCTACGCCGCCGATGGACCCGAATGCCGGCTCAAACGGTGCCGCCGAGTGAGTTGCTGCCGCGCCGCTGTGCGGCAGTATCTCCTGATAACCAGGACGGTAACGCTGTTGAAAATTGTCTATTTTAAAAGGGATAGGTATTGACTCTTCCTGTAGGGATTGCGTGAGATCACGTTAAAAGTAACAGGGTTTCGTAACATTATTTTCAGTGATTCCCATCACGTTTTTACCGGTAACAATCGGCTGAGATAGAGGTCTGTCCGATTGGAGGCCTGAAGGCCGGGAATCACCATGCACAACCTGTTTTCTCTGGATAACAAAACCGTCTTAATCACTGGTGCCTCGCGCGGCATTGGTTTTCTGCTGGCGCGCGGCCTGGCACAGCAAGGCGCGCATATTCTGATCAATGCCACCACCGAAGAACATGCCCGGCACGCCGCCGATCGCCTGCGTGAAGAGGGGCTGCGCGCCGATGCGGCGGCGTTCGACGTCACCGACTCCCAGGCGGTGCATGCCGCCATCGACCGTATCGAAGCGGACATCGGCGCGATAGACGTCTTGATCAACAACGCCGGTATCCAGCGCCGCCACCCGTTCACCGAATTTCCGGAGCAAGACTGGGACGACATCATCGCCGTCAACCAGAAGGCGGTCTTCATCGTGTCGCAGACCGTAGCGCGTTATATGGTGCCGCGCCGGCGCGGCAAGATAATCAATATCGGTTCGATGCAAAGCGAGCTGGGGCGGGACACCATTACCCCTTATGCGGCGTCCAAGGGCGCGGTGAAAATGCTGACGCGCGGCATGTGCGTGGAGCTGGCGCGCTACAACATTCAGGTCAACGGCATCGCCCCCGGCTACTTCAAAACCGAGATGACGCAGGCGCTGGCCGACGATCCGGCATTCACCGCCTGGCTGACCCAACGCACGCCTGCCGCGCGCTGGGGCGATCCTCAGGAGTTGATCGGCGCGGCGGTGTTCCTGGCCGCCGACGCCTCCGCCTTCGTCAACGGGCAGTTGCTGTTTGTCGATGGCGGCATGTCTGCGGCGGTGTAATCTTTTTTCGTGGAGTCTGGAGATGAAAATTCAAACCCAGTCCTGCGTGGTCAATGGCAAGCGAGACGTGGCGGTGATCGCGCAAGAAGTGGATTATCGGGGGCAGGGAACGCTGGTAAAAATCAGCCGCGGCGGCATCTGCGGCTCGGATCTGCATTACTTCCAGGAAGGCAAGGTCGGCAATTTTCAGGTGCGTCAGCCGATGGTGCTGGGCCATGAGGTGATCGGTGAGGTGGTCGCCAGCGATTCGCCGCAGCTGCCGGTCGGGCAGAAGGTGGCGCTCAATCCTAGCAAACCCTGCGGGCAGTGCAAATACTGTCTGGCGCAGCAAAGCAATCAATGCGTCGAGATGCGCTTTTTCGGCAGCGCGATGTATTTTCCGCACGTCGACGGCGCTTTTACCCAATACAAAGTGGTGGATAGCGCGCAGTGCATTCCTTACGCCGCCGATCGCGACGACAGGGTAATGGTGTTCGCCGAACCGCTGGCGGTGGCTGTCCACGCGGCGAAGCAGCCCGGCGATGTGACGGGGAAAAAGATTTTCGTGTCCGGCGTTGGCCCGATCGGCTGCCTGCTGGTGGCGGCGCTGAAAGCGCTGGGCGCCGCCGAGATTGTCTGCGCCGATCTCAGTCCGCGCTGCCTGGCGATCGCGAGGCAAATGGGGGCCGATCGGTGCCTGCATGCCGCGGACGACGATTTTAGCGGTTATCTGCAGGACAAGGGGTATTTTGACGTCGCCTTCGAAGTGGCGGGGCACCCGCAGTCGCTGCAGCGCTGTCTGGAGATCACCTGCGCCAAAGGCACTGTGGTGCAGGTGGGCATGGGCGGCAGCTTCCCCGATTTTCCGCTGATGTTGTTGATTGCCAAGGAACTGAATCTGCTTGGATCGTTCCGCTTCGTGGCGGAGTTCGCGTTGGCGGTGGCCTGGCTGGCCGACGGCGTGATCGATCCGCTGCCGTTGCTGTCGGCGGAATTCGCCAGCGGGCAGTTGGCGCAGGCGCTGACGTTTGCCGGCGATAAACGCCAGGCTGCCAAGGTGCAATTGGTGTTTTAGGGTAAAAGTCCGATGGCCGCAGGCGGCGATCCTTGTCTATAGTGTAGGAACGCTTAATTTTTCAACCACGGAGATCTCACGATGGCAAGACATACGGATGCTGAGCAAACTACGCTGGATGACGATCTGAGAATGCTGACCGAGACGCTGGAAGAAGTGCTGCAATACACCGGCGACCGCGCGGATCAGGCCTACATCGACATCAAGTCGCACGCCGAGCAGGCGCTGAGTGAGGTCAAGGCGCGCTGGGCGAACACCGGCGAATCTTACTATGCGCGCGCCAAAGAAGCGGTGCACCGCACCGACGACTACGTGCGGGACAAACCCTGGCACAGCGTGGGCATCGGCGCCACCGTCGGGCTGGTGCTGGGATTGTTGCTGGCTCGCAAATAAACCATGCCATCGGGGCGGCGCAGGCCGCCCCGTGTTTTTCTTCAGACTGTGTTGTTCATTCCGCCGTTTTACCGAAAGCTTTTCCTTATCCTGCCTATACTTCCCGCTAGCCGCCGTTGGAGCACCCCTATTTCCCTTGTTTTTATATGGACGGATTGAGCCGACGCCGCCGCAAGTGTAAAGTGTTTGTGTATTTATTGTTTGTTTTTTGTTCTAAATCAAATAATTATCTGGTGTAAACACCCAGGGATATACGGCGTTCTTGCGCTGGCGCAAAAGCCGTGAAAATAACACCTCATATAATACAGAGCGTAACTACAGGCGCGGCGTCTGTCGGCTGCGTCGGAGACGATCTCTGCTAACTGACTTGTGAGCGAACTATGTCGACAAGTGTTTTTAATCGCCGGTGGGCGGCTGTGCTGCTCGAGGCGCTGGCCCGCCATGGGGTGCGGCATGTTTGTATCGCTCCGGGATCGCGCTCCACGCCGCTGACGCTGGCCGCCGCGGCCAACCGATCGTTTATCTGCCATACCCATTTTGATGAGCGCGGGCTCGGTCATCTGGCACTCGGGCTGGCGAAGGCGGCGCGTGAGCCGGTGGCGGTGATCGTCACGTCCGGCACCGCGGCGGCGAACCTTTACCCGGCTTTAATCGAAGCCGGCCTGACCGGTGAACGGCTGGTGTTTCTCACCGCCGATCGGCCGCCGGAACTGATCGACTGCGGCGCCAATCAGGCGATCCGTCAAAACGGCCTCTACAGCAGCCACCCGACGCTGGCGATCGATCTGCCGCGTCCTACGCCGGATATTCCGGCCGCGTGGCTGGCCTCCAGCGTCGACAGCGCGATGGCGCGCTTGCAGCATGGCGCTTTGCATATCAACTGCCCGTTCGCCGAACCGCTGTACGGCGGCGATGAGCGTCACTATGCCGAATGGTCCGCCGCGCTGGGCGACTGGTGGCAGAGCGATCGTCCGTGGCTGCAGGAAAGCGAGACGCATGCAGTGCCATTGCCGCAGCCGGACTGGTTTTTCTGGCGACAAAAGCGCGGCGTGGTGCTCGCCGGCCGCATGAGCGCACAAGAGGGCGCACAGGTGGCGGAATGGGCCGAAACGCTGGGTTGGCCACTGATCGGCGATGTACTGTCGCAGACCGGGCAACCGCTGCCCTGTGCCGATTTATGGCTCGCGCATCCGCAGGCGCAGCGCCTGTTGCAAGACGCGCAGCTGGTGGTGCAGTTCGGCGGCAGCTTGACCGGCAAACGCCTGCTGCAGTGGCAGGCGCAGTGCCGGCCGGAAGAGTATTGGGTCATCGACGAGCTGCCGGGGCGGCTCGATCCGGCCCAGCACCGGGGGCGGCGCCTGCGCGCCGGCGTGGCGCAGTGGTTGGCGCAGCATCCGGCGCAACCGCGCGCGCCGTGGGCCGCCGGGCTGGCTGCGCTGGCGGATAAGGCGCTGACGGCGGCGTCCACGCATCTGTACGATAACTTTGGCGAAGCGCAGCTGGCGCACCGCCTGCCGGAACTGTTGCCGGAGAACGGCCAGCTGTTTCTCGGCAACAGCCTGGTGGTGCGACTGATCGACGCGTTAACGCCATTGCCCGTCGCTTACCCGGTATTCAGCAACCGTGGCGCCAGCGGTATCGACGGTCTGATTTCCACCGCCGCCGGCGTACAACGTGCCACCGCCAGGCCAACGTTGGCGGTGGTGGGCGACCTTTCCGCACTGTATGACCTCAATGCGCTGGCGCTGCTGCGCCACTGCTCGGCGCCGACGGTGCTGATCGTCGTCAATAACAACGGCGGCCAAATTTTCTCGCTGCTGCCGACGCCCGAAGAAGATCGTCAGCGCTTTTACTGCATGCCGCAGAACGTTGAGTTCAGCCATGCGGCGGCGATGTTCCAGCTTGACTACGCGCGGCCGGAGAACTGGAGCCAGCTGCAACAGGCGGTTGAGCAAGGCTGGCGGCGCGGCGGCGCCACGCTGATAGAACTGCAGGTGTCGCCGAGTGAAGGGGCCGAAAGCCTGCAATACCTGGTACAACAGATGGCGGTGCAATGATGCTGGCGACGCGAATTTTGCAACAGGGCGAAGCGGGGCGTCCGTGGCTGGTGTGGCTGCACGGCCTGCTCGGCAACAACAATGAATGGCGGGTGATCGCCGCGCGCTGCCCGGAATGGCCGTCGCTGGCCATCGATCTGCCCGGCCACGGCGATTCCGTGGCGGTGGGCTGCCGCGGCTTCGACGACATCAGCGCGCAAATCGCCGCGACCCTGCAACTGCGCAATATTGAACGTTATTGGCTGGTGGGCTACTCGCTCGGCGGGCGCATCGCCATGTATCACGCTTGCCACGGCCGCCATGACGGCCTGCAAGGGGTGATCGCCGAGGGCGGCAATCCGGGGCTTGAGGACGAACAACAGCGCCGCGATCGTTGCGAGCAGGATGCGCGATGGGCGGCGCGTTTTCGCAGTGAGCTGATTGCCGAAGTCTTGGCGGACTGGTATCAGCAACCGGTGTTCAAAGAGCTTAGCCATGTGCACCGCCAGGCGCTGATCGCCGCGCGTTCGGTCAACAGCGGCCCGGCGATTGCCGACATGCTCGAAGCCATCTCGCTCGGGCGGCAGCCTTATCTGGCGCCGCAGCTGCGCCAACTGACCGTGCCGCTGCGGGTGCTGTGCGGTGAGAACGACCCCAAATTTCAACGGCTGGCGCGCGACGCCGGGTTGCCGTTGCGCATCGTGCCGCAGGCCGGCCACAACGCGCATCTGGCCAATCCGCAGGATTTCGTCGCCGAGCTGCAGACATTTCTCGTTAACCCTGGTTAAAGGAACCGAACATGCTTTATCCGAATGAAGAACACCTGTATGCCGCTATCGCCTGGCAGGATTGCACCGGCGATTTCGAAGACATCCTGTATCACAAATCCACCGACGGCATCGCCAAAATCACCATTAACCGGCCGCAGGTGCGCAACGCGTTCCGCCCGCAAACGGTCAAAGAGATGATCGACGCGCTGGCCAACGCCCGTTACGACGACGGCATCGGCGTCATTATTCTGACCGGCGCCGGCGATAAGGCCTTCTGCTCCGGCGGCGATCAGAAAGTGCGCGGCGACTACGGCGGCTATCGCGACGACAGCGGCGTACACCACCTCAACGTGCTGGACTTCCAACGCCAGATCCGCACCTGCCCGAAGCCGGTGGTAGCTATGGTGGCCGGCTATTCGATCGGCGGCGGCCACGTGCTGCACATGATGTGCGATCTGACCATCGCGGCGGATAACGCCATCTTCGGCCAGACCGGTCCGAAAGTGGGCTCGTTCGACGGCGGCTGGGGCGCGTCTTACATGGCGCGCATCGTCGGCCAGAAGAAGGCGCGCGAAATTTGGTTCCTGTGCCGCCAATACGATGCCGCCGCCGCGCTAGACATGGGCCTGGTCAATACCGTGGTGCCGCTGGCCGAACTGGAAAAAGAGACGGTGCGCTGGTGCCGCGAAATGCTGCAGAACAGCCCGATGGCACTGCGCTGTCTGAAGGCGGCGCTGAATGCCGACTGCGACGGCCAGGCCGGTTTGCAGGAGCTGGCGGGCAACGCCACCATGCTGTTCTACATGACCGACGAAGGGCAGGAAGGGCGCAACGCGTTCAACGAGAAGCGCCAACCGGACTTCAGCAAATTCAAGCGTAACCCGTAATGAGCGGAACAAACCGCAGCGCGGCGCTATACCGTTACAGCCTGCCGATGGAGGCGGGCGTGGTGCTGCGCAATCAACGGTTGAAAACGCGTGACGGGTGGGTGGTGCAGCTGTGTCAGGGCGAGCGTGAAGGTTGGGGCGAGATCGCGCCGCTGCCGGAATTCAGCCGGGAAACGCCGGCGCAGGCCGAACAGGCCGCGTTGGGCTGGCTGCAGGCCTGGTTGGCGGGCAACGAACCGGAGCACAGCGCGTTGCCCTCGGTGGCCTTTGGGCTCAGTTGTGCGCAGGCCGAGCTGGAGCAGCGTTTGCCGATGCAGGCGGATTTTCGCAAGGCGCCGCTGTGCACCGGCGATCCGGATGAGCTGTTCGAGACATTGAGCGCTTTGCCGGGCGAGAAAGTCGCCAAGGTGAAGGTGGGGCTGTATGAGGCAGTGCGGGACGGCATGATCGTCAACGTGTTGCTGGAGGCGCTGCCGGATCTGCGGCTGCGGCTGGACGCCAACCGCAGCTGGACCCGCGCCAAGGCCGACGGCTTCGCCAGGTATGTTAACCCGGCATGGCGCGATCGTATCGCCTTCCTGGAAGAGCCCTGCAAGACCCGTGATGAATCGCGCGACTTCGCCCGGGCGACCGGTATCGCCATCGCCTGGGATGAGAGCGTGCGGGAGGCGGACTTTGTGGTGCAGGCCGAGCCGGGCGTGGCGGCCATCGTGATCAAGCCGACGCTGGTCGGCAGCCTGGCGCGTTGCCAGACGCTGGTGGCGCAGGCGCACGCGGCGGGCCTGACGGCGGTGATCAGCTCCAGCCTCGAATCCAGCCTGGGGTTGACTCAACTGGCGCGCATCGCCCATTGGCTGACGCCGGATACCGTGCCGGGCCTGGACACGCTGGGGTTGATGCAGGCGCAGGTGCTGCGCCCGTGGCCGGGCAGCGCGTTGCCGCTGCTGGATGTCTCGGCGCTGGAGTGCCTATGGCGCCGTTGAACGATTGGCCGTGGCGACACTGGGCGCGCACTCAGCCGCAGGCGACGGCGCTGATGCTCGGCGAACAACCGCTGAGCTGGCTGGCGTTGCAGAGCCAGGTGGATGAGCTGGCGGCGGATTTCCAGCATCAGGGCGTTGAACCGGGCTGCGGTGTGGCGCTGTGCGGTAAAAACAGCTATCCGTTGCTGCTGGCCTATCTGGCGCTGTTGCAGTGCGGCGCACGCCTGTTGCCGCTCAATCCCGCCTTGCCGACGCCGCTGCTGGCGCAGCTGTTGCCGGAATTGGATATGACCTTTGTCTTCGGCCCGGACTCGTTGCCGGCGCTGCCGGAAGACGTGATTCGATTGACCCCGCCGTCGACCGAGCCGCGTTGGCCAGACCTGCCGACGTGGGATGCGCAGCGTCTGGCGACGCTGACGTTGACCTCCGGTTCCAGCGGCATGCCGAAAGCGGCCGCACACAGCTATGTCAACCATCTGGCCAGCGCCGCCGGGGTGTTGGGGCTGATGGCGTTTCAGCGCGAGGATTGCTGGCTGCTGTCATTGCCGCTGTTTCACGTCTCCGGCCAGGGTATCGTCTGGCGCTGGCTGGCGGCGGGCGCCCGGTTGGCGGTGCGCGAGATGCACCCGCTGAACGAGGCGTTGGCGGGATGCACGCATGCCTCGTTGGTGCCGACCCAGCTGTGGCGGCTGCTAGCGCAACCGCTGGCGGACATGACGCTGAAGGCGGTGCTGCTCGGCGGCGCGATGATCCCGGTGGAACTGACCGAGCGGGCGGAGGCGGCGGGGATCTGTTGCTGGTGCGGCTACGGGCTGACCGAACTGGCCTCCACGGTGTGCGCCAAGCGCGCCGATGCGCGGCCGGGTGTCGGCCTGCCGCTCGGCGGCCGCGAGGTAAAACTGGTGGATGAAGAGGTCTGGATCCGCGCCGACAGCCTGGCGCTTGGCTACTGGCGTCATGGCCATCTGCAGCCGTTGGCCGATGAACAGGGCTGGTTCCCGACCCGCGATCGCGGCGCGATGATCGAGGGGGAACTGCGAATTCTCGGCCGGCTGGACAACCTGTTTTTCAGTGGCGGCGAAGGGGTGCAGCCGGAAGATATCGAACGCGTGCTGGCGGCGCACCCGCAGATATCGCAGGCGTTTGTGGTGCCGGTGGCGGACGCCGAGTTCGGCCAGCGGCCGGTGGCGGTAATCGATGGCGATCCGTCGCTGTCGTTGGCGGCGTTGCTTGCCTGGTCGCAGGATAAGCTGGCCAATTTCCAACGCCCGGCGGCGTTGCTCCCGCTGCCTGACGAGCTGAAAAACGGTGGCATCAAGATTTCGCGCCGCCAGTTGCAGCGGTGGGTGGCGCAGCGTCTCTCTGAGGCATAAAAAAGCCGCCCGTAAGGGCGGCTGAGTGAATGATGCAGGGGGATTATTTCAGCCCCAACGCCTTGGCGACGCCGGCGCCGTAGTCGGGGTGCACCTTGGTGAACAGCTCGACCTGACGGCGCTGGATGTGTTCCGGCACCTGCGACAGTTCGCCGGCGATGCGGGTGAACATGCGCTGGTGCTCTTCGGCGCTCAGCAGGTTGAACAGCGCGCGCGGCTGGCTGTAGTAATCGTCGTCTTCACGATGATTCCAGTGGTCGGCCGCGCCCTCAATGCTCAGCGGCGGCTCGCTGAAGTCCGGCTGCTCCTGGAACAGGCCGAAGCTGTTCGGTTCGTAGGTGGCGCCGTTGCCGCTGTTGCCGTCCACGCGCATCGCGCCGTCGCGATGGTAGTTGTGGAACGGGCATTTGGCGCCGTTCACCGGGATCTGGTGGTGGTTGACGCCCAGGCGGTAGCGGTGCGCATCGCCATAGGAGAACAGGCGGCCCTGCAGCATTTTATCCGGCGAGAAACTGATGCCCGGCACCACGTTAGCGGGGTTCATCGCCACCTGCTCAACCTCGGAGAAGTAGTTGTCGGGGTTGCGGTTCAGCTCGAAAAAGCCGACGTCGATCAGCGGGTAGTCGCCGTGCGGCCACACCTTGGTCAGATCGAACGGGTTATACGGTGTCTGCGAGGCTTCGTGTTCCGGCATGATCTGAATTTGCAGCTTCCAGCGCGGGAAGTCGCCGCGTTTGATCGCGTCGAACAGATCGCGCTGTGAGCTTTCGCGATCCTTGGCGATGATCGCTTCCGCTTCTTCATCCATCAGGTTTTCAATGCCTTGCTCGCAGCGGAAGTGGAATTTCACCCAGAAACGTTCGTTGGCGGCATTGATAAAGCTGAAGGTGTGGCTGCCGAAACCGTGCATGTGACGGTAGGATTTCGGAATGCCGCGATCGCTGAAGTCGATGGTCAGCTGGTGCAGCGACTCCGGCAGGTGGGAGAAGAAGTCCCACTTGTAGACTGGGTTGCGCAGGTTGGTATGCGGATCGCGTTTCACCACGTGGTTGAGATCGGGGAATTTCAGCGGATCGCGCAGATAAAACACCGGCGTATCGTTACCCACCAAATCCCAGTTGCCTTCTTCGGTATAGAACTTCATGGCGAAACCGCGAATGTCGCGTTCGGCATCGGCCGCGCCGCGCTCACCGGCGACGGTGGAGAAGCGGATAAACATGTCGGTCTGCTTACCGATTTCGGAGAAGATCTTGGCGCGCGTGTAGCGGGTGATGTCATGGGTGACGGTAAAGGTGCCGTAGGCGCCGGAACCCTTGGCGTGCATGCGACGCTCGGGGATGACTTCACGGTCGAAGTGGGCCAGTTTTTCCAGGAACCACACGTCCTGCAACAGCATCGGGCCGCGTTTGCCTGCGGTGATCACGTTATTGTTATCGACAACCGGGGCGCCGGCTGCGGTGGTCAGTCCTTTCTTGCTCATCACTTGCTCCTTATCGTAGTGCAGTTAAGTAAAGACTCGGGCGGTTTAAGCGTTCATCAGCATAGTCCTTTGGCGGGGCTTCTTCCCCTGACCTTGGTCAAAGCCACTACTAGTTGTAGCCCTATTGCCGAGCGACGGCAAATAGGTCTCGGTTATCGTTGGCATCGCCTTGACGAATATGGATTTTTGTTTGCAAATTTTTACATTTGTTTGATTATTGAAGAATTTTTTCGCTTTTATCCCTTAAATACTCATTGCGCTTTGGTATAGACTCATGACGTTATTATTATGCGTTGATTCGATCATTCGGTACGGATGACAAACCAGAGGGAAAGATGATGAAAAAGACTTGGGTCGCGTGCGCGGCAGGATTGCTGTTTGTGACCGGTGCGGCGAACGCCATCAGCGTGTCGGGCGAAGCCGGGCAACACTACACCAACCTGGGCGTTGGCATGAGCACCGGCTCTTCAGGTCTGGGCTTGACCGGCAACTGGGCGCGCAGCGACCACGACGGCAACGTCGGCAGCGTGGGGTTGAACTTCGGTGTGCCGCTGGGGCCGTTGACGGCGACCGTAGGCGCCAAAGCGCTGTACCTCAGCCCGAAAGACGGGAAGAGCGGCGGGGCGGTCGCGCTGGGCGGCGGCCTGGAGTGGGAGATCAACCGCTACTTCAGCCTGCACGGCGAAGGTTACTTTGCGCCTGACTCTTTCACCAGCGGCGTGAAGGCCTATAACGAAGCCAGCGGCGGCCTGCGCTGGAAGTTCCGTCCGCTGAGCGTGGACGTGGGCTACCGTTACATGCAGATGGAAGGCAAAGACGGGCGTCGCGACAACACCCTGGCCGATGGCCCTTATGTCGGTGTCGGCCTGAGCTTCTAAGGCTGCGAAAAAAGGGGCCATTGCGGCCCCTTTCTCTCTATCATTTCTTGTCTTTCGGCGCTTACCCGACCGCCGGCAGCATGCCGCTGGCGATGCCCAGTTGAATGGCGATCACCGTTACCCCGCAGACAAACACCAACGCCAGCGCAGGGGTGCCGCCCCAGACGCGATATTGTGCCTGATGCTTTTGGCGAGTTTTCCACACCAGCAGCGAAGGCAGCAGCAGCGCCAGCACCGACAGGGCGATGGCGGCGAAACCCAGCGCCAGCACGAAACCGCGCGGGTAGAATAGCGCGAAGGCCAGCGGCGGCAGGAAGGTGATGGCGCCGGTTTGCAGGCGGCCACGCACGTTATCTTGACGCTTGAACAGGTCAGCCAGGAAATCGAACAGCCCGAGCGCGACGCCGAGGAACGAGGTCGCCAGCGCCAGATCGGCGAACAGGTGCACCGCCAGTTCAACGTGCGGTGAAGCTACTGCATCACGCACCGCCTGCAACAGGCCGTTTAGCCCGGCCTGCTGAGCCAGGATGCCGACGAAGGTGTCGGAGCTGATGCTGCCCAACGTCGCCAGCTGCCAGAAGATATAGGCGATCAGTGGGATCGCGCTGCCGATGATAAACACCCAACGCAGTTTGCGAATGTTGCCGCCCATGTAGTTGACGATGCTCGGCACGCTGCCGTGGAAGCCGAAAGAGGTGAAGATCACTGGAATGGCCGACAGCGCCAGGCCTTGCTCCAGCGGCAACGTCATCAGATTGGTCTGGTGGATATTCGGCAACATCAGGCCGAGCATCACCACCAGAAACACCACTTTCGCGCTGAACAGGATGCGGTTGAACAAGTCGACCGAGTGGGTGCCGATGCACACCACGCCGCCGGCCACCAGGGTGAACAGCAGGACGCCGAGCGACACCGGGAAGTCCTGCGACGTCCATTGGCTGATGCTGGTGGCGAGCAGTTCGCCGGCGCCGCTGATATAGGCGGCGGTGAGGGCGTACATCAGGAACATCATGCTAAAGCTGGTCAGCCACTGGCCGCCGCCGCCGAGATAACGTTTGGCGAGCGTGCCCAGACCGGTATCCGCCTGCTCATGCTGGTAAACCTCCACCAGTAACAGCGCGGTGTAACACATCAACAGCCACAGCCCGACCAGTAAGGCCAGCGTGACGCCGAAACCGACGCCGGCCGCCGCCAGCGGCATCGCCAGCATCCCGGCGCCAATGGTGGTGCCCGCCACGATAAAAACACTGCCAAGAGTGCGATTCTTCACGTTTTTTCTCTACCAGCCGAAAGATTTTGAAAATTATAGGTAACGATTTATGAGGATGGCAGGATAGTGGAAGCCCTAATTTGTGTCAAACCGACGTTACGCATGATGTACATTAATGTTTACATCTCGCAAGCCTGCATCGCACATGAGAAACGGACCCATGGCTGAAATTATCCGCAGGCGGCTAGTGAAAAGTTATTTACGGGCTTCTATAGTGGAATGACCAAAAAATGTGGGAGAGATCAATGTTAAGGGTGGAGATGCTCAGCACCGGCGATGAGGTGCTGCACGGGCAAATTATTGATACCAACGCCGCCTGGCTGGCGGACTACCTGTTCCAGCAGGGGCTGCCGATGAGCGGACGTGAAACGGTCGGGGACAGCCTCTCTGCGTTGATCGAGATCCTGCAGGAACGAAGCCATATCGCCGATGTGCTGATCGTCAACGGCGGCCTGGGGCCGACCAGCGACGATCTCAGCGCGCTGGCCGCGGCGAAAGCCTGTGGCGTAGAGCTGGTCGAACGGGCCGACTGGCTGGCGCGCATGGAAGCCTATTTCACCGAGCGTGGGCGGCCGATGGCTCCTTCCAATCGCAAGCAGGCGCAGATCCCGGCCAACGCGGAAATGCTGGATAATCCGGTGGGCACCGCCTGCGGTTTCGCATTGCAGCTGAACCAATGCCTGATGTTCTTCACTCCCGGTGTACCGTCGGAATTCAAAGTGATGGTCGAACAGCAGATCGTGCCGCGCCTGCGCCAGCGCTTCACCTTACCGGCGCCGCCGCTATGCCTGCGCCTGACGACGTTCGGCACTTCCGAGAGCGATCTGGCCGCCGAGCTGGATGGCATGCCGCTGCCGCCGGAAGTGGTGCTGGGTTACCGCTCATCCAGCCCGATTATCGAACTGAAGCTGACCGGGCCGGAAAGCCGGCGTGCGGAAATGGAGCAGGCATGGCGGCGCGTGCGCGAAGTGGCGGGGGACAACTGCATTTTTGAAGGCACCGTCGGGTTGCCGGCGTTGTTGACGCAGCGGCTGAGTCAGCAAGGGCTGAAGCTGGCGTTGAGCGAGCAATTCAGCGGCGGGTTGATCAATCTGCAGCTGCAGAGCGAAGGGGCGCCGCTGGCGGGTGGCGAGCTGCTGCCGGCGCACTGCATCGAAACGCTGGAAACGACGCTGGCCCGCGCCCGCTCGCTGGCGGAATTGACCGGTGCGCCGTTGGTGTTGGCGGTCAGCGCCATGCGCGATGAGCAGGTGAGCATTGCACTGCACACGCCGCGCGGCGGTATTGGCCAGACCGTGCGTTATCGCGCGTCGCGCCACGGTCTGCGGCTGCGTCAGGAGTCGGTGGCGATGCTGGCGCTGGATATGCTGCGCCGTTGGCTGAATGGGGGCCAGGCGTGCGGTAAAAACGCCTGGCTGGAAGTGGTGGATATTATCGAGTGACGGTCATGGCGCCGAGTTGCCGGCGTCACGGCTTTGCTGCAGCCGTTCGGACGCCAGCCGTGACAGGCGTATCGCCGCGGCACCCCGCACGTGCAGTTCCAGACCGTAGTCCCTGAGCGCCTGCGCGGCGCTGCCGGCTTGCGCCAGATGCGTCGCCAGGCTGGCGGCGTCCGCCAGCGCGGTGTTGGCGCCAAGCCCGCCCGCTGGGCTCATGGCGTGCACGGCGTCCCCGAGAAAGGCGATGCGTTCGCTGTGCCACACCGGCATCGCCTTCGTGACCTGCACCGTCCGCACGCTGAGCGACAGGGGATCCGCCAACGCTAACGCCGTTTGCAAGGCGGGCGCCCATCCCTGCGAGATATGCCGTACACGCGCCTGCAGCGTTGCGCTTCCCTTCGCCCGTGTCGGCCCGCCGAGCCGTTCAGCCGATCCGATACAGGCCCAATAGAGATAATCGTCGACCGGCGTGAGGCGGCAATCGGGCGCGTAGTCGGCCGCCAGCTGCGCCATGGGCGCCTGAAAGCGCATCGGTTCAATCACCAGCGATACGCCGTCGGCGAAGATCACCGATACGCCGTTCAGCAGCTCAGGGGCCAATTGGGCCCGGGTTGCCGCATCGAGCGGTGTTTTGCCGTAGAGGGTGACCGCGCCGCTGTCTTCGGGCCCCGCCTCGGGCAGGCAGCGCCGCCGCACCAGCGAGTTGACGCCGTCGGCGGCGATCAGCACATCGACTCGCACTTGCTCGCCGTTGGCGAACTGTAGCTCCACGCCCTGCGGCGTTTGTGCAAATTCACGCAAGGTATGGCCGAAACGCACCCGGTCTTGCAGGCCGGCAAGCAGGATCTCGCGCAGCGTTTGGCGATGAATGCCGAGATCGCCGCTCGGTTCTTGCGTTTGGCGCTGGCTGGACGGCAACCAGTGCTCGGGGCGCCGGCCGGTGAGCGGGGCAAGCTGCGGATCCCATAGATTGCTCTCGCCGCTGTTTTGCGCGCTGCCGGCGCAGAGCAACCGGTAGTGCGCCGGCGGCAGGCAGGCGGCCAGCGCCTGCTGGCCAGACGGATCGATGCGCAGCCGGTAGCCCTGATCGCGCGCTTGCGGCGTGGTGTCGCGTTCAAACACCGTGGCGTGGATGCCGAAGCGGCTCAGCCCCTGAGCCAGACACAGACCGCCGGGCCCGGCGCCGATAATGCCAATGCTGGGTGTTGTCATCATGTTCCCTCGTGAGTCAGTGGCCACAAACGGGAGCGGCCGGAAGCATTTCATTATGTCGGCGCAGGAAAAGGTTGATATAACGGTATCTGGACTAAAAATAGTGATAAGTGGCCAATGTGAACGATAACCCTCACTTCACTGACGCTGACTGCAGCGAATGGCGGGCGGGCCCCTGGCTGATCGCCCTTGGCGGCCGCGACGCGGCAGGCCGGGAGTATCGGTTGGGCACGCGCGAATACGACTGGCATCAGCATGTGCGCGGGCAGTTGCTGTGCGTCGAAAGCGGCTTGTTGCATGTACGCACGGCGCAGGGCGATTGGGTGCTTCCGCCTCAGCGGGCGGGTTGGATCCCACCGGCGACGGAGCACCGGGTGCAGGTCTGCGGCGCACTGAGCGGCTGGAGTTTGCTGCTGGCGCCGGAGGCCTGCCACGATCTGTCGAATGTACCCTGCGTCATCGGCATTAGCGCCGTGCTGCAGGCGCTGGCTCAGCGAGCAGAAGGCTGGGACAAGCGCAGCGCGCTCACCCTGGAGCAGGATCGCATGGCGCTGGTGATGCGGGACGAGATACGTTTGGCGCCGACGGAACCACTGCATTTGCCGATGTCGTCCCATCCGCGCCTGGCCGGCGTTCTACAGGCCTTGCTGGCGCAGCCGGGGAGCGAGCGTTCGCTGGAGGCGTGGGCTGAATGGGGGGCGATGTCGCCGCGTACCCTGCGGCGGCTGATGATCGGCGAGACGGGGTTGAGTTTTGCACAGTGGCGCCAGCAGGCCCGGTTGTCGTATGCGTTAGCGAAGCTGGCCGAAGGCGAGACGGTGCTGCAGATAGCGGAAACGCTGGGGTATGCCTCGCCGAGCAATTTTATCGCCATGTTTCGTAAAGCTTTCGGCGATTCCCCGGCGCGTTATTTTTCCACATCGTCGGGAAAGGGGCGCTAAGCGAAATACTTTGAGGATAGTTATATATCCCTAATTAATCATAAGGTTATAGGGGATATTCGCGGCGAGAGAATGCTGTTACTCTCTTGACGGGTGCTTGAGACTGTTCGTCTTGGGCATTGTGTGACAAGGCGGATAGATGAAAGCCCCAAACTGACTCTCAATCAGAATGGGGCTGCCCTAACGCCTAGACACCGTTATGGTAGCCCCTTCACAGCAAGGAGGCAAGCATGCGCTTAAGGCATGTGTTTCACTCGCTAACCGTTGTATGTATTACGGTTTTGTTATTTATCTGGATGATAAGAGACTCGCTGTGCGAGCTGAAAATCTACCAGGAAAATATCACTATCCTGATCAGGTTGGCGTGTGAGGTGAAGCGGTAATCATAGGGCGGGGGCAACCCCGCCTTCTGGTCTCCAGGCGCGGTTTCCGGCACCCGACTTTACATTTCCAGCTCGATATCCGTCAGCGGCATGCAGCAGCAGGGCAGGATCTCGCCGGCGTTGATAAACGCCAGCGGCTGCTGGCGGTAGGTCACTTCACCTTTCACCAGCTTCAGGCGGCAGGCACCGCAATAGCCGGATCGGCACTGATACTCCACCTGCACGTCGTGCAGTTCCAGCACGTCGAGCAGACAGTTTTCACTGTTGGGGCAGGAGAGCTGCGTGCCGGCGGCGCGCAGCGTTACGATTGGCGTCGCCATCGCTTACAGTTCGAAGTCGCTCAGGTCGTCGGCGTTGATCTCCGAGTCGATCTGGCCAACCAGGTAGGAGCTCACTTCCACTTCCTGCGGCGCTACCTGCACGTTGTCGGACACCAACCAGGCATTGATCCATGGGATCGGGTTGGAGCGGGTTTCGAACGGCAGACCAAGGCCGACCGCCTGCATGCGGATATTGGTGATGTATTCCACATACTGGCACAGGATGTCTTTGTTCAGGCCAATCATCGAGCCGTCGCGGAACAGGTATTCCGCCCACTCTTTCTCCTGCTGGGCGGCCAGCACGAACAGATCGTAGCACTGCTGTTGACATTCCTCGGCGATCTCCGCCATTTCCGGATCGTCGGCGCCGGAACGCATCAGGTTCAGCATGTGCTGGGTGCCGGTCAGGTGCAGCGCTTCGTCGCGGGCGATCAGCTTGATGATCTTGGCGTTGCCTTCCATCAGTTCGCGCTCGGCGAACGCGAAGGAGCAGGCAAAGCTGACGTAGAAGCGGATCGCTTCCAGCGCGTTCACGCTCATCAGGCACAGGTACAGCTGCTTCTTCAGCGCGCGCAGATTGACGGTGACGGTTTTACCGTTCACCTGGTGGGTGCCTTCACCCAGCAGGTGATAGTAGCTGGTCATCTCGATCAGATCGTCGTAGTAGCCGGAAATGTCTTTCGCGCGCTTCTTGATCTCTTCGTTGGTGACGATATCGTCGAACACCAGCGCCGGATCGTTGACGATGTTGCGGATGATGTGAGTGTAGGAACGGGAGTGGATGGTCTCGGAGAACGACCAGGTTTCCACCCAGGTTTCCAACTCAGGGATCGAGATCAGCGGCAGCAGGGCGACGTTCGGGCTGCGGCCCTGGATGGAGTCCAGCAGCGTCTGATATTTCAGGTTGCTGATGAAGATGTGCTTCTCGTGCTCCGGCAGCGCCTGGTAATCGATACGGTCGCGGGAAACGTCAACTTCTTCCGGGCGCCAGAAGAAGGAGAGCTGTTTTTCGATCAGCTTTTCGAAGATTTCATGCTTTTGCTGGTCGAAACGCGCAACGTTTACCGACTGGCCGAAGAACATCGGCTCTTGCAGCTGGTCGTTTTTGGTCTGAGAAAAAGTGGTGTAAGCCATAAGCCTGAATCCATCGTAACGTGGCTAAATGAAGGGGCCGGAAAATTCCGGCCCGCTAGGTCAAACTTTAGATCTTGCAGGCGCCGCTTTCGCAGTCGTCATCGCCGGCCTTGGCAGGCTGCAAATCTTCCTGGGCGTCTTCCGCACCGTCGCGGGTGTTTTGGTAGTACAGCGTTTTCACGCCGAACTTGTAGGTGGTGAGCAGGTCTTTCAACAGCTGCTTCATCGGCACCTTGCCGCCCGGGAAGCGGGTCGGATCGTAGTTGGTGTTGGCCGAGATCGATTGGTCGATGAATTTCTGCATCAGCCCAACCAGCTGCAGATAGCCGTCGTTGCTCGGCATTTCCCACAGCAGCTCGTAGTTGTCTTTCAGACGCTCATACTCCGGCACCACCTGGCGCAGGATGCCGTCTTTCGACGCCTTGATGCTGATGTGGCCGCGCGGCGGCTCGATGCCGTTGGTGGCGTTGGAAATCTGCGAAGAGGTTTCCGATGGCATCAGGGCGGACAGCGTCGAGTTGCGCAGGCCGGTTTCCTGGATCTCTTTACGCAGGGTTTCCCAGTCGTAGTGCAGCGGCTCGCTGCAGATCGCATCCAGGTCTTTCTTGTAGGTGTCGATCGGCAGGATGCCCTGCGAATAAGTGGTTTCGTTGAACCACGGGCAAGCGCCTTGTTCCTGAGCCAGACGGTTGGAGGCTTTCAGCAGGTAGTACTGAATGGCTTCGAACGTTTTGTGGGTCAGGTTGTTGGCGCTGCCGTCGGAATAGCGTACGCCGTTCTTCGCCAGGTAATAAGCGAAGTTGATGACGCCGATGCCCAGGGTGCGGCGACCCATCGCGCCACGGTGCGCAGCCTTGATCGGGTAATCCTGATAATCCAGCAGAGCGTCGAGTGAACGCACCGCCAGGGTCGCCAGCTCTTCCAGGTCGTCCAGGCTGTCGATCGCGCCCAGGTTGAAGGCAGACAGGGTACACAGCGCGATCTCGCCGTTTTCATCGTTGACGTCTTCCAGCGGCTTGGTCGGCAGGGCGATTTCCAAGCACAGGTTGGACTGACGCACCGGCGCGATCTGCGGATCGAACGGGCTGTGGGTGTTGCAGTGGTCGACGTTCTGGATATAGATACGGCCGGTAGAGGCACGTTCTTGCATCATCAGCGAGAACAGCTCAACCGCTTTCACGCGTTTCTGGCGAATGCTGTCATCTTTCTCGTACTGGGTGTACAGGCGCTCGAATTCGTCCTGATCGGCGAAGAACGCGTCGTACAGCCCCGGCACGTCGGACGGGCTGAACAGGGTGATGTCTTCGCCCTTGATCAGACGCTGGTACATCAGGCGGTTCAACTGCACGCCGTAGTCCATGTGACGCACGCGGTTGCCTTCAACGCCACGGTTGTTTTTCAACACCAGCAGGCTTTCTACTTCCAGGTGCCACATCGGGTAGAACAGCGTTGCCGCGCCACCGCGCACGCCGCCCTGTGAGCAGGATTTGACGGCGGTCTGGAAGTGTTTGTAGAACGGAATGCAGCCAGTATGGAAGGCTTCACCGCCACGGATCGGGCTGCCCAGCGCGCGGATGCGGCCGGCGTTGATGCCGATGCCGGCGCGCTGCGAAACGTATTTCACAATGGCGCTGGAGGTGGCGTTGATGGAGTCCAGGCTGTCGCCGCACTCGATCAGCACGCAGGAGCTGAACTGGCGGGTTGGGGTGCGCACGCCGGACATGATCGGCGTAGGCAGCGAAATCTTGAAGGTGGAAATCGCATCGTAGAAACGTTTGACGTAGTCCAGACGGGTTTCACGCGGGTAGTTGGAGAACAGGCACGCAGACACCAGCAAATACAGGAACTGGGCGCTTTCGTAGATTTCGCCGCTGACGCGGTTCTGCACCAGGTATTTGCCTTCCAGCTGCTTGACGGCGGCATAAGAGAAGTTCATGTCGCGCCAATGATCGATAAAGGAATCCATCTGCTCGAACTCTTCAGCGCTGTAGTCTTCCAGCAGATGCTTATCGTATTTGCCCATCTCGACCATGCGAGTGACGTGGGCGTGCAGCTTCGGTGGCTCAAACTGGCCGTAAGCCTTTTTACGCAGGTGGAAGATCGCCAGGCGAGCGGCCAGGTACTGATAGTCCGGCGCATCGCGGGAGATCAGGTCAGCTGCGGCCTTGATGATGGTTTCGTGAATGTCGGCGGTTTTGATGCCGTCATAAAACTGAATGTGTGAACGCAACTCTACTTGAGAAACCGAGACGTTGTGTAATCCCTCAGCGGCCCAATCGATGACCCGGTGGATTTTGTCGAGATTGATGCGCTCTTTACGGCCATCGCGTTTAGTTACAAGCAGACTTTGGTTCATGTGGTGTTTTACCTGTCCGTATGGTGCCCCTAAGCAGAAGTGTAGTCGCTCTGCTCAGTATGTAAACACTATATATAGGGGTTGTATGTCGGTGAGGTAACAAGATAGTGAGAAAAAACGGCGTTTGCAAGTGAACAAAACCGGCCTAATTTGTGGATAACTTGGGGGTGAAATGCCACTTGCCGTTCGCAGTGCGCGCCGTGACTGGCGCGACAAGCTTGTCAATAAGCACGATCAGATTTTACTGAAAAACTGAAAAAACCGATCGTTTGGCGCTTTATTAAACGTTAGAAAAAAACGGCATATTGATCTGATTTAATATTCTAAAAAACTGTCTACAACCGCTATTTTGATCGAAGTCGCGGAAATTAGGTATTTTTCCTAATACCGCGTTGGCGCCGCCCCCCGGTAATGCAGGGCCGGCGCGGTTTACCGTGCTTAACCTTCGTGCTGGGTGTGCACCATGTAGTTCACGTCAACGTTGCGCCCAAGCTTGAAATGATCGGTGATCGGGTTGTAATGCAGGCCGATCATGTGCTTTTCGCGCAGCGGCGTGCCGTCGACCCAGCCGATCAGTTCGGACGGGCGAATAAACTTCTTATGATCGTGGGTGCCCTGCGGCACCATCTTCAGTACGTACTCGGCGCCGATCACCGCCATCAGCCAGGCTTTGGTATTGCGGTTAATCGTTGAAAAGAACACGTGACCGCCCGGTTTCACCAGATGGGCGCAGGCGCGCACCACCGAGGCCGGATCGGGCACGTGCTCCAGCATCTCCATACAGGTGACCACGTCGTAGCGCTGCGGATTGGCCTGAGCGTGGCTTTCTACGGTCTCCTGCACATAGGTGACGTTCATGCCGCTTTCCAACGCGTGCAGCCGGGCGACCTGCAGCGGCTCTGCGCCCATGTCCAGGCCGGTCACTTTGGCGCCTTCGCGCGCCATGCTTTCCGCCAGAATGCCCCCGCCGCAGCCCACGTCGAGCACCTGCTTGTCAAAGATGCCGCCGGCGCGCTGCATGATGTAGTTCAGGCGCAGCGGGTTGATGCGGTGCAGCGGTTTGAACTCGCCTTCCAGATCCCACCAGCGGGAGGCGACAGCCTCGAACTTGGCGATTTCCTGATGGTCAACGTTTTGCACTCGGCTGGATGATTCTGCGTTCATGGGCGGGTCTGGCTCCTTGTTCTCGTTGCGCGGATTATACATGTTCCGGCGCGGCATCGTCTGCGCCGATGCGTTTTTAGCGCACTTATCTGCACAATTTCCGTGAAACAGCGGCGGTTATTTTCCCGTAAAGCGTGCTTTGTGATATAGTTTTACACCTTTGCCACTATGGCAGCGGGCAGATGAATCATTAGTAGAGGGATAGCAGCTCCATGAGCGACCTTGCCAGAGAAATCACACCGGTAAACATCGAAGACGAGTTGAAAAACTCGTATCTGGACTATGCGATGTCCGTTATTGTCGGACGTGCGCTGCCAGATGTTCGTGATGGACTGAAGCCGGTTCACCGCCGCGTTCTGTACGCGATGAGCGTATTGGGTAACGACTGGAATAAACCATACAAGAAATCGGCCCGTGTCGTCGGGGACGTGATCGGTAAATATCACCCGCACGGTGACAGCGCGGTTTATGACACTATCGTGCGTATGGCTCAGCCGTTTTCACTGCGCTACATGCTGGTGGACGGTCAGGGTAACTTCGGTTCCGTCGACGGCGACTCCGCCGCGGCGATGCGTTATACCGAAGTGCGCATGTCCAAAATTGCTCACGAACTGTTGGCGGATCTGGAAAAAGAAACCGTCGACTTCGTGCCTAACTATGATGGCACCGAGCAGATCCCGGCCGTCATGCCGACCAAGATCCCGAACCTGCTGGTCAACGGCTCATCGGGCATCGCCGTGGGCATGGCCACCAATATCCCGCCGCACAACCTGGCGGAAGTCGTCAACGGCTGCCTGGCCTATATCGACGATGAAAACATCAGCATTGAAGGGCTGATGGAACACATTCCGGGGCCAGACTTCCCGACGGCGGCGATCATCAACGGCCGCCGCGGTATTGAAGAGGCCTACCGCACCGGGCGCGGCAAAATCTACCTGCGCGCGCGCGCGGAAGTGGAAGCCGACGCCAAGACCGGGCGCGAAACCATCATCGTTCACGAGATCCCGTATCAGGTGAACAAGGCGCGTCTGATCGAGAAGATCGCCGAGCTGGTCAAAGAAAAACGCGTGGAAGGCATCAGCGCGCTGCGTGACGAGTCCGATAAAGACGGCATGCGCATCGTCATCGAAGTCAAACGCGATGCGGTCGGCGAAGTGGTGCTGAATAACCTGTATGCGCTGACGCAACTGCAGGTCACCTTCGGCATCAACATGGTTGCGCTGCATCAGGGGCAGCCTAAACTGCTGAACCTGAAAGACATCCTCGAAGCCTTCGTGCGCCACCGCCGCGAAGTGGTCACCCGTCGCACCATCTTCGAACTGCGCAAAGCCCGCGATCGCGCCCATATCCTGGAAGCGCTGGCTATCGCGCTCGCCAACATCGATCCGATCATCGAGCTGATTCGCCGTGCGCCGACCCCGGCGGAAGCGAAAGTCGCACTGGTAGCTCAGCCGTGGGATCTGGGCAACGTCAGCGCCATGTTGGAACGCGCCGGTGACGACGCCGCCCGCCCTGAGTGGCTGGAGCCGGAGTTCGGCATCCGCGACGGCAAGTACTACCTGACCGAGCAGCAGGCTCAGGCGATTCTGGATCTGCGTCTGCAGAAACTGACCGGCCTGGAGCACGAAAAGCTGCTGGAAGAATATAAAGAGCTGCTCAACTTCATCGCCGAGCTGATCTTTATTCTGGAAAGCCCAGAGCGCCTGATGGAAGTGATCCGCGAAGAGCTGGTGGCGGTCAAAGAGCTGTACAACGACGGCCGTCGCACCGAGATCACCGCCAATACTTCCGACATCAACATCGAAGACCTGATCAACCAGGAAGACGTGGTGGTGACCCTGTCTCACCAGGGCTACGTGAAGTATCAGCCGCTGTCCGACTATGAAGCCCAGCGCCGCGGCGGCAAAGGCAAGTCCGCCGCGCGTATTAAAGAAGAAGACTTTATCGATCGCCTGCTGGTGGCCAACACCCACGATACGATCCTGTGCTTCTCCAGCCGTGGCCGCCTGTACTGGATGAAGGTGTACCAACTGCCTGAAGCCAGCCGTGGCGCGCGCGGTCGTCCAATCGTCAACCTGCTGCCGCTGGAAGCCGATGAGCGTATCACCGCCATCCTGCCGGTACGCGAGTATGAAGAAGGGCGCCACGTGTTCATGGCCACCGCCAGCGGTACCGTGAAGAAAACCGCGCTGACCGAGTTCAGCCGTCCGCGCAGCGCCGGCATCATCGCCGTCAACCTCAACGAGGGCGACGAGCTGATTGGTGTCGATCTGACCGACGGCAGCAACGAAGTGATGCTGTTCTCCGCCAACGGTAAAGTGGTGCGCTTCCCGGAAGCGCAGGTGCGTTCGATGGGCCGTACCGCGACCGGCGTACGTGGCATCAACCTCGGCGAAGGCGACAGCGTGATCTCACTGATCGTGCCGCGCGGCGAAGGCGACATTCTGACCGTCACGCAAAACGGCTTCGGTAAACGTACCGCCGTGACCGAGTATCCGACCAAGTCACGTGCCACCCAGGGGGTTATCTCCATCAAGGTGAGCGAGCGTAATGGCCAGGTGGTTGGCGCCGTGCAGGTGGAAACCAGCGACCAGATCATGATGATCACCGATGCAGGCACGCTGGTGCGCACCCGCGTTTCGGAAGTCAGCGTGGTGGGCCGTAACACCCAGGGCGTGACGCTGATCCGCACGGCGGAAGACGAAAACGTCGTCGGTCTGCAGCGCGTGGCCGAACCGGTGGAAGACGAAGAGCTGGATAGCCTGGAACCGGGCGCGGAAGCGGTGGAAGAAGACACCACGCCGCTGGACGATGGCGACGACGCGGCTGAGCCGATGGACGACGAAAACGTTTAAAGCAAGGTGAGGGCGTCGGCATGCCGACACCGTAATGCACTGAGACAAAAGGGCCTGGCAGCGATGCTAGGCCCTTTTTCAGTTATATGGTTTAATTGGCGCACCGAGCCGCCGGCCGCCGTGCCGGCGATAGCGTGCGCCGCCACTGACTTTCGTATGGTATCCGATTGAAATACTTAGCCTCTTTTCGAACTACGCTGAAGATATCCCGCTATCTGTTCCGGGTGCTGGCGATTTTGCTGTGGTCGTTGGGAGCGCTGCTCACCACCTTTTATATTCTGAATATCCTGCATCAGAAAGAATCGGACATCCGGCAGGAGTACAACCTCAATTTCGACCAGGCACAGGGCTATATCCGCCATTCCGCCGACATCATCCGCGACATCAAGTATATGGCGGAGAACCGCCTCAACGGGTCAGTCAGCAGCCTGGACATGTTCAGCGGCGTGTTTCCCGGCAAGGGCAGCCCGCCGCAATTCTTTCCGCTGTACCCGGAGTCCAACTGTGCGCTGAGCACCACCTACCGCAGTTCGCTCGATTCACTGAGCGGCCTGATCCAGTATTGGAAAGAGAACTTCGTGGCGGCCTACGATCTCAACCGGGTGTTCTTCATCGGCGGCGACAGCCTGTGTATGGCAGAATTCGGCGGCGGCAATGCGAGTGCCAATCGGGAAAATGTGCTGAAGTCACTGCACGAGCGCATTCTGAAATACCGCAACGCCAAGAATCAGGACAAAGACAACAACCTGTATTGGATCAGCCCCAGCGCGCAGCGGCCGGACGTCGGTTATCTGTATGTACTGACGCCGATCTATATCGGCAACAAGCTGGAGGCGTTGTTGGGCATCGAACAAACCGTTCGATTGGAGGATTTCGTTACCGCCGGCAACCTGCCGATCGGCGTCACGCTGCTGGATGAGAACAACGAGCCGGTGCTGCGTCTGGCGGACGGCGATCGTTATGCCGCCTCACTTAACAGCTATCCCGTAGAGCACGCGTACTTCGGCTATGTCGACAATTACCGCGACCTGATTCTGAAGAAAGCGCTGCCACCTTCTTCGCTGAGCATCGTCTATGCACTGCCGGTGAAAAGCGTGGTGGAACGCTTCAAAATGCTGATCCTCAACGCGCTGTTGCTGAACCTGTTGTCAGCCATCGTGCTGTTCACGCTGGCGTGGCTGTTTGAGCGCAAGATGTTCCTGCCGGCGGAGGACAACGCGTTTCGCCTGGAAGAGCACGAGCAGTTCAACCGCAAGATCGTCGCCTCGGCGCCGGTGGGTATCTGTATCCTGCGCATCAGCGACGGTACCAATATCCTGAGTAACGAACTGGCGCATAACTACATCAACCTGTTGACCCACGAAGATCGCGATCGCATTACGCGCATCATTTGCGAACAGCAGGCGAATTTCGTCGATGTGATGACCAGCAACAACAACAACCTGCAGATCAGCTTTGTTCACTCGCGCTACCGTAACGAAGAGGTGGCGATTTGCGTGCTGGTGGACGTCAGCGCGCGCGTGAAGATGGAAGAGTCGTTGCAGGAGATGGCGGCGGCGGCGGAGCAGGCCAGCCAGTCCAAATCGATGTTCCTGGCTACCGTCAGCCATGAGCTGCGCACGCCGCTGTACGGCATTATCGGCAACCTCGATCTGCTGCAAACCAAGGCGTTGCCGCAAGGGGTCGATCGGCTGGTCAATGCGATGAACAACTCTTCCGGCCTGCTGCTGAAAATCATCAGCGATATTCTCGACTTCTCCAAAATCGAGTCCGAGCAGCTGAAGATCGAACCGCGCGAGTTCTCCTGCCTGGAGGTGATCACCCATATCGCCGGCAACTATTTGCCGCTGGTGGTCAAGAAACGTCTGGGGCTGTACTGCTTTATCGAACAGAACGTGCCGGAGCGCATCTTCGGCGATCCGGTGCGGTTACAGCAGGTGCTCTCCAATTTGGTGAACAACGCCATCAAGTTCACCGATACCGGCTGTATCGTGCTGCAGGTCTGCACCCGCGGCAGCTACCTGGAGTTCAGCGTGCGCGATACCGGCGTCGGTATTCCGGAGAAAGAGGTCTCGCGCCTGTTCGACCCGTTCTTCCAGGTGGGGACCGGTGTTCAGCGCCACTTCCAGGGAACCGGTTTGGGGCTGGCGATCTGCGAAAAATTGGTCAACCTGATGGACGGCGATGTCTCTGTCGAGTCCGAACCGGGGTTGGGCAGCTTGTTCAGCATTCGCATTCCGCTGTTCAACGCCCAGTTCCCGATCCCGCAGGCCAGCGATACCTGGCAGGGCCGGCGGCTGTGGCTGGATATCCGCAATCAGCGGCTGGAAAGCTACCTGATGGCGATCCTGGGCGGTTACGGCGCCGATATCCAACGCTATGACGGGCAGGAGACCGCTGCCGGTGAGGTGCTGCTCAGCGATTACCCGCTGATGCTGGACACGCCGCTGCTGGCTCAGATCCAATTCTCCACCGAGCATATCGGCCCGTCGCAGGAAACCCGGCCAGGCTATTGGATGCACAGTACCTCCACGCCGCGTGAAACGTTGACCTTGCTCAACCGGTTGTTTGGCGTCGGCGGCGGCGCGGCAGAGGGGCTGGTGCAGCTGCCGGTGCCCGCCAAGGCCAGCGCGGCGGACAACGGCGATATTCATCTGCTGGTGGTCGACGATCATCCGATCAACCGTCGCCTGTTGTCCGATCAGCTAGGGTCGCTGGGGTATCAGGTGGTGACCGCCAACGACGGCGTCGACGCGCTCGGCGTACTGAAACAGCATCACGTCGATATTGTGCTGACCGACGTCAATATGCCGAACATGGACGGTTATCGCCTGACGCAGGAACTGCGACAGATGCAGTTCAGCTCGCCGGTAATCGGCGTGACGGCGAACGCGCTGGCGGAAGAGAAGCAGCGCTGTCTCGAGGCGGGCATGGATAATTGCCTGTCGAAACCGGTTACGCTGGAGACGCTGGAACAGACGCTGGCTTACTACAGTCAACAGGTGCGCTACAGCCGCAGCGAGGCTTGAAAAACAAACAGGCACGGCGGATGCCGTGCCTGTTTGGCGTTCACCTGCCGTGAGGCGGGCTTTAGTCTTTGTCCAACGGCGTCATGCTGACGGACGAGAGATAGTTGAGCAGGGCGATGTCGTTCTCGACGCCCAGCTTCATCATCGCCGATTTTTTCTGGCTGCTGATGGTTTTGATGCTGCGGTTGAGCTTTTTAGCGATTTCGGTCACCAGGAAACCTTCGGCGAACAGACGCAGCACTTCGCTTTCTTTCGGCGACAGGCGTTTGTCGCCATAGCCGCTGGCGCTGATTTTTTCCAGCAGTTTAGAGACGCTTTCCGGCGTGAACTTCTTGCCTTTCTGCAGGGCGGCCAGCGCCTTCGGCAGATCGGTCGGCGCGCCTTGTTTCAGCACGATGCCTTCGATATCCAGATCCAATACCGCGCTCAGGATCGCCGGGTTGTTGTTCATGGTCAGCACGATGATCGACAACTGCGGATAGTGACGCTTGATGTACTTAATCAGCGTGATGCCGTCGCCATACTTGTCACCCGGCATCGACAGATCGGTGATCAGCACGTTGGCGTCCAGCTTGGACAGATTGTTGATCAGTGCGGTTGAGTCTTCGAACTCCCCAACGACATTCACCCATTCAATTTGCTCAAGTGACTTCCGGATGCCAAACAGTACGATAGGATGGTCATCAGCAATAATTACGTTCAGGTTATTCATGTTGTTGGCTACCTTGCTTCAGCAGTCTGCTGACGAAAAAATCAATCTGACTGATGTTATTCTCGATCTCGGGCGCATCACCTTCTGCGATACGCTGTTCTAACGATTCGCACAGCTGCTTGCCGGGAAGCAGATTTAACATGGCAAACACGCCTTTCAGGCGGTGTGCGGTTTGTGACAGCGCATTGAAATCACTGCTGCCCGCCTCAGTATACAGTTTTTTGACATCGTCGGGTACTGTATCGACAAACAGCCCATAGTAATCACTTGATTTCAATTGTTTTTCATAGAGTTGGATATCTTCTGAACTCAATGAAAGCGGGCTTTCTTCCTGTTCCAGCGCGGCCATTTGCTGTTCGATCAGCATCAGCACGGCGTCGATTAATGCGCCGTTCAGGTTGTAGTTCACCCGAATGTAGCGTTTATCCAGCGCTTGCCAACCCGGCTCATCGGTCGCCAGCAGCAGGGTGTAGTCATCGGCCCGCTGCGGGTTATCCGTCAGCAGCACGTCATAATCGCGATTGACCGCGCGATCTTCGGCGACGAGACAGTCGGCGCCGTAGGCCTGCAACAGGCGGGTCACGATGCTGCGCACTTCATCCGACGTGACGTCCAGCAGGGCGGTGACGCCGTCGAGCAGCTTTTCCTGCTCCTGCGGTTCTTTTTTCTCCATCTCCATGGCGACGCGAATGGTGTAGCGAGTGCCGATATCCACCTTGCTGCGAATGTCCAACTGGCCGTTAAGCTTCTTGCACAGCTGATTGCACAGGAAGAAGGTGAGGCCGGAACCGTGGTTGAAGCGGTCCACCAGCGTCTGGCTGAGGAACGGATAGTTGAGGTTGCTGATCTCTTCGTTGGAGATGCCGGAGCCGGTGTCGTTGATTTGGAAAATCAGGCGGTCAGGGTGCTCGGGCTCATGGTCGATGACCAGAGAAATCTTGCCGCAGGCGGTAGTGATAATGGCGTAATGCACCAGCAGCGAGATCACCTTGCGCAGCGCGTTGGCGTCGCCGATATAGTTCTGCTCGACGTCCAGCTGGAAATGCTTGAACAGCGCCAGCCCCTTTTGATTGAGGGCAGGCAGGGCCTCCAGCAGTAACTCGTCGATCAGCGCCGTTGGGTTGAACGGCTCGCGTGTGGGTTGCCAGTCCTGGGTTTCCAGCCGGGTCAGCAGGGTGATGTTATCGATCAACTCCAGTACCGAAGCCGACGCCGTCGTCAGTTGGCCCAGCAGCGCCTGCTGTTGTTCCTCATCCGGCCGGTTGTGCAGGCGGTCGACCAGATCGTGCATCTGACGTACCGGCTGATTCAGCTCGATGCCCAGATTGTGCAGCATCAGTTTGCGCGCCTGAACGTTTTTGTCGTATTCGCGCCGCGCCTGCTGTAGCCGCTTGTTCACCATCACCTCTTTATCCTGATCGTTCATCAGGAACAGGTAGGTGTCCGGTGAGAGCTGGCTGCGGAAAATGCGAATTTCATACACCTCGTTGTTGACCGTCGCCTGGATCACTCCGTGATGCTGTTCGGCCATATGGGCGATCTTTTGCAGGCTGAGATGCGGCAGCAGGTGCTCGGCGATTTTGTTGCTGGCGATCACCGTATTGTTGGCGAAGCTGTAGACCAGCAGGCCGGAGGGCAGGCTGGAGACGATCTCCCGATTCAGCGCGCGCTCGGCCTCCAGTTCCACTGCCATGTTTTCGCTCGGGCGAATGTACTGGCGGCGGATAAAGTAGATGCTCAGCATCGAGAGCGCCAGCAGCAGCAAGTTGACTGCGATCAGCCAGATGTTGTTGCGCAGCAGATCGATGGCCAGATTGATAGCCGAAACGCGATACACCACCTTCAGCGGCGCATTGGGCAGGGCGGCGCTGAACTCCACCCAGCCCCCGCTCATCGTTGCATGGGTACCGAGGACGGTTTCCGACGGGATGGTGCTGTCGTCGAGATCGACATCATCCGGCAGCAGCAGGAAATTGGCGCGGGCCAGATTGGCCGGAATGATGTCGTTGATCGGCAAATCAAAGGCGATCACCGTCGCCAGATGCCCCGGCTGATTAAAGGTGGTGCGAATCGAAAACGAATAGGCGTTCTGGAAGCGTTGCTTGCGCAGATCGGAAAAGCTCTCGCGTTCGTCGAGCATATTGGCCTGCTGCAGCATCTCGGCGCGGCGTTCGTCCGCCGAGGTGGTCAGGTAGCTTTCCCGAAAGCGCGAAGCCAGCTCTTTGAGCGGCTGGGTAGTGATCAGGCTGAGGCTGTTGTCCTGACCATTGAGGTAATACATGGCGTAGTTCTCGGTCTTGGCGCCCCAGCGGGTATCCAGGTAGTCCGAGATGTTGGCGATCATCGCCAGCGTGTTCTCGTCATGGCTGCCGAAGATCACCGCGTCGGTTTTCTTGTGCGGTTTCTCGACATAATAGACGTCGGGCCGCAGGCGGGTTTCCTGCAAACCAGGATCGACATTCTGCGCCGGCGCATTGCCGAATTTGTCATAGACCTGATAGGTCATATAGCGGTAGGTATCGATACGCTTTTGCAGCGAACCGGCGATGCTATTGAGCGTGTACTTCTTTTCCGCCAGCCAGGCATTGGTGTAGTTGTAGCCATACAGACCGATGCCGATCGTCAGCAGCACGATAAACAGCAGGAAGCAGCGGGTAATGTTGCTGGAGCTTATGGTCAGTTGTTTATTTTGCATAGTGGCTGCGCATTCCTGAATCAGCGAGTGACGGCCCTGGCGCTGGCGGTCACCGCCAACAGCAGAGCGGCTACGCAGGCGAAGGCCACCGTCAGGTTGGAAAACTGAGCGATGAAGCCGATCAGCGCCGGGCCGGCCAGAATACCGGCATAGCCGACGGTGGTGACGGAAGCGATCGCCAAATTGGCCGGCATGTCGCGCTGGTTGCCTGCGGCGCTGAACAGGATCGGCACGACGTTCGAGGCGCCGAGGCCGACCAACATGAAACCGGCCAGCGAAACGGTGGCGTGATTGAAGGCGATGGCCAGACCCAGGCCGAAAGCGGCACACAGGCTGCCCAGCAGCAGCACCCGGTAGCGGCCCAGCGAGTTCACCACCCGATCGCCATTGAGGCGGCCGAGCGTCATGGTGATGGAAAACAGCGCATAGCCCAGACCGGCCTGGCTGTGTTCGACACCGCGCAACGTGGTGAGGAACAGCGCGCTCCAGTCGAGCATCGATCCTTCAGCCAGAAACATGATAAAGCACAGAATGCCGATGAACATCACCCAACCGCGCGGCAAGACGAACATCGGCCCGCCGTCGTCGGCGCCGCTCTCACGCAGCAGATGGCGGCTGGCAAGCGCCAGCAGGACTATCACCGCCAGCACGGTGAGCAGGGTGGATTGCAGCGGTGTCAGCCCCAACCACAGCAACGCGCTGACGCCGCCGGCGCCGGCAATACCGCCGATGCTGAAGAAACCGTGAAAGCCGGACATCATCGCCTTGCCGCTGGCGCGTTCGACGATCACCGCCTGAACGTTCATCGCTACGTCGATCATGCCGATTGCCGCACCGAATAGCAGCAGCGCCACGGCCATGCCGCCGAGGGAATCCATCAGTGCCAACAGCGGCAGATCAATACACAATCCCAGACCCGCCATCAGGATCACCGCGCGGCAGCCCAGTTTGCCGGTCAGGAAACCGGTCAGCGGCATCGCCAGCATGGAGCCGGCGCCGATACAGAGCAGCAACAGGCCGAGCGAACCGTCATCGATACCGATGCGCGCTTTGGCGAAGGGGACCAGCGGCGCCCAGGCGGCCATGCCGAGACCGGCGACGAAAAAGGCCAGACGGGTGGCGATCTGTTGAGGAATGCCGGGCGTTTGCTGTTCATTGCACAAGGTAGCTGTCATGTAAGCGTCAGGATCTTGGGTCAAAAGAATGGTGAAAGTTACTGACAGTTTTTATCACAATCCGCGATCCGGATCGAAAATATTCGCGCCTGACATGTCCCTGGCACCGCCTCTGCGCACCAGCCACAGCGCGATAGCTTGGACAATATACTCCTTTTGCTGCTCGTTCAGTGTGACGCCTTGCGGTATGCCGTGCCACTTTTCCAGACAGCTGCGGCAGCAGGTGGCGGTGGCATGCTGGGCGACGAACACCGGGTGGCCGCGCATCGGTGTTTGCTTGCCGTCATTCTTAGGATGGGCGGCGGCCAGGCGGCGGTCGATAAAATCGCGGGCATGGCTGAGTATCAGCGGCAATCCCTTGCCGTCGAGATAAGTCTGGTCTTTGGCATTTAAACGGAAGCGAGCGCGGAAGGGGGAGGTTTGTAGCCGCCGCCACAGCACGTCGGGTTGAAAGGGCATCATGAATTTTACTCGCTGGAGGTGCACTTTTTTCAGGTTATCAGAATTGAAACTCTGCGGCTAATTGTGCCTGTGGCGGGAAATAATCGGTGGGATAAAGCACGAAATGAAAAGTAATTTCAATTTGTAGACTAAAATAAGGGAAAAGATTAGCAATTAGTGCGAAAGTAAATTAATGAAACTATATCATTAGGTTATTTATTTGCGTGCTATTTGTACGAGTCGGAATTGTGAGGAGAGTATGGGGAAAAATAAAAAACCGGCCAGAAGCCGGTTAAAGGAGTGCAGAAATTATCCTCGGATCTCGGATAATGAAGGTAATAATGAAAATAATGATGATAGCGAGGTGATTATAGCGGCTGCGTGCGGACGGCGTTTTGGCACAATGTGCTTATTGTCTGGCTCAATTGTATGGTTGGCTTTTTTTTCTTAAAGATATGTATAACTACATGATTTTTTATCAATTAATCTATTCTTTGTCTTTAAGTGCTTTATTTTGTTTGTCTGTAATGTTTTGTGAAAGTTCGCGCGTATTTACATTTGGAAACCTTTATTAATTACACTGAAACACTATCGGATACTTGGTATCATTTTCTTTCTGGATTAATATAACCCTTGTTACCAGAATGGTAATGCACAGTCGTGCTAATAATGCTCGAAAAGGGCAGTGGCCGTAGCTCGACATAATTAACGAGGATAATAACGATGAAACTTCGAGTACTCTCTCTGATGGTACCCGCACTGCTGGTTGCAGGCACAGCAGGCGCGGCGGAAATCTACAACAAAGACGGTAATAAACTGGATTTGTACGGTAAAGTCGACGGTCTTCACTATTTCTCCAGCAACAACGGCGTGGACGGCGATCAGTCTTATATGCGTTTTGGCCTGCGCGGCGAAACGCAAATCAGCGATCAGCTGACCGGTTACGGCCAGTGGGAATATCAGGCGAACCTGAATCACGCTGAAAGCCAGGACAACAAGAACTTCACCCGTTACGGCTTCGCCGGTCTGAAATTCGGCGACTATGGCTCCTTCGACTACGGCCGTAACACCGGCGTGCTGTACGACGTCGCGGCGTATACCGACTTGCAGCCTGAGTTCGACGGTATGACCTACGGCGCCGACCAGTTCATGTTCCAGCGCTCCAGCGGCCTGGCGACCTACCGTAACAACGACTTCTTCGGTCTGGTTGACGGCCTGAACTTCGCCCTGCAGTACCAGGGTAAAAACGGCAACGGCGAAGAGACCAACAACGGTCGTGACGTTCTGGGTCAAAACGGCGAAGGCTACGGTATGTCCATGAGCTATGACATGGGCTACGGCATCAGCGCCGCAGGTGCCTTCTTCAACTCGCGTCGTACCAGCGAGCAGAACGGCGGTAACGGTCATCAGAACATCATGGGTCGCGGCGACAAGGCCGAAGGGTACTCCGGCGGTCTGAAATATGACGCCAACGACGTCTACCTGGCGGTGATGTTCACCCAGTCCTACAATGCGGCGCGTTTCGGTAGTTCTGACAGCAGCGTTTATGGCTACGCCAACAAGGCGCAGAGCTTCGAAGCCTACGCGCACTACCAGTTCGACTTCGGTCTGCGTCCGTTCGTGGGTTATAACCAGACCAAAGGTAAAGACCTGGGCCGCGCCGGCAACGGCAAGGACTACGGCGATCAAGATCTGGTCAAATTCGTCGACCTGGGTGCGACCTACTTCTTCAACAAAAACATGTCCACCTATGTTGATTACAAAATCAACCTGGTGGACAACAACGACTTCACCGACGCTGCCGGTATCAACACCGACAACGTGGTTGCCGTGGGCCTGGTTTACCAGTTCTAAGCACCTCAGTGTGAACGTCATCGCGCGGCCTTCGGGCCGCGTTTTTTTTGCCTGTAAGCCGGTAAAAAAGCACGGATTGATCCGCTATCGGCACGGGAAGTACCGTGGTTTTCCTCCTCTAAGCCTACGCTGTCAGTACAGAAAAAGAGGGGGATGATATGGAACTCAAGATCGACAAGGTGATCGAAACGGTGCTGTACGTCAGCGATATTGAACGCGCGGACGCTTTTTACCGGGAGGTGCTGAAACTGCCGGCGATGGTCGCTAACGAACGGTTTCGCGCCTATAACGTCGGCGATCGAAGCGTACTGTTGCTGTTTATCGAGGGCGACTCGCTGCGCGGGGCGCACTATCCTACCGGGTTTATACCTGCGCACGATGGCGTGGGGCCGGCGCATATCGGGCTGGCGGTGGCGAAAGCGCAACTGCCACACTGGGAACGGCATCTGACGGCCAACGGCGTGGAGATTGAGGGGCGGATGCGCTGGGAACACGGCGGGGAGAGTATTTATTTTCGCGATCCCGACGCCCACCTGTTAGAACTGGTGACGCCGGGCATCTGGGCCAATTACTGATCGAACCCGCCTTGTGCCAGCAACGCCAGAGCGGCATTCAGCACCTGCAGCGCCGCCTGCGGTTGCCGCTCTATCTGCACTCTGACGATGGCGCCGTCGATCAGCATCGCCAGCATTGCTGCCTGCTGTTCCCGCCGTGGGCCGGCGGGCAGGTGACGTGCCAGTTCCTCCGCCATTTGCCGCTTATGCCGGCTGGCGATGTGCAGGCTTTCCGGCAGCAGATCGGCGATTTCCACCGCCGTATTGATAAATGCGCAGCCGCGAAAGCGCGGTTCGTCGAACCACTCCGCCAGGCAGGGCGCCAACGCCGGCAGCAGCCCACCGGTTTGCGCCACATGATGGGCCAGCGATGTGCTGAACCAGGTGAGCCACTGCTGATGGCGATAGGTCAAAAACGCCGTAATTAAATCATTCTTGCTGGGAAAGTGGCGATAGAAGGTCACCTTGGTCACGCCCGATTCTTTTATGATGCGATCGATGCCGGTGGCGCGGATCCCTTCTTGATAAAACAGATCGTGCGCCGTCAGCAGGATACGCTGGCGGGCGGGTAAGGCGTTGAGATCGGCGGTCATCATTTTCTCCCTGGCTATTTCCGAGTGATTGTAGACAACTCTGTCTACATGCGCTAGCGTAATGATGTAGACAGAGTTGTCTACATGCCTTCACTTAGGAGATAAACATGAGCATTAAACCCCCATTGCCGCCTTTTACCCGCGAATCCGCTATCGAGAAGGTGCGGCTGGCGGAGGATGCCTGGAATAGCCGCGATCCCGAACGTGTATCGCAGGTGTATTCCCTCGATACCCACTGGCGTAACCGCGCGGAATTTGTCGATGGGCGCGCGGCGGTGGTCGGCTTTTTGCAACGCAAGTGGGCGAAAGAACTGGAGTATCGGCTGATTAAGGAGCTGTGGGCGTTTGACGGCGCGCGCATCGCGGTGCGTTTTGCCTATGAATGGCGCGACGATTCCGGCAACTGGTATCGCAGCTTCGGCAATGAGAACTGGGAGTTCAATCAGGAGGGGCTGATGATCAACCGTCACGCTTGCATCAACGACATGCCGATCCGCGAACAGGATCGGCGTTTTCATTGGCCGCTCGGCCGGCGCCCGGACGATGTCCCGGCCCTGAGCGATTTCGGTTTTTGAATCTGATGGGATGCTGCGATGGCCTTTTGAGAGCAAAAGCGCACCGATCGACAAAGGGGAATTTGTAGAAAAGCCTTCCCGCTTCTAGACTTAGGGAACAACAAATGCACTCCAAGAGGACAAGCTATGACGAAGAAGTTGGTTTTGGCCGTCGGCACTGCGGCGGTATTCTCCATTCTTGCCGGTTGTACCACCTATGATCGCGCAGCCAGCTATGTCAATGAGCCGGTGGTCAGCGATGTCAAAGTAGGGATGACCAAGCAGCAGGTGCGGGCTATCGCGGGTCCACCGTCGACCACTGCCACACTGGTTCATGCGCAGGGCACCTGCGACACCTATGCGGTGGCGCCGCGCGACGGCAAGGTGCAAACCTACTTTGTCAGCTACAACGACACGGGCCATGTCATGAACAAGGGCTATCAAACCTGTTCAGACTACGATTCTCAGCCGAAATAATCGCGTTTCGGCCGACCAAAAAAGCCTCGCTTGCGCGGGGCTTTTCATTTTTTAAGCGTTTAAGGCCTGAAGTTTAGGCAACTGCACCGGTTGTGCCATTTTTTTGCATCAAAACGATAGACATTTCATAACGGTATCGCTAATATCAGCGCCCATTGGAAGGATGGCCGAGTGGTTTAAGGCAACGGTCTTGAAAACCGTCGAGTGTAACAGCTCCCAGAGTTCGAATCTCTGTCCTTCCGCCAAATTCAGCCGGCTTAGCTCAGTAGGTAGAGCAACTGACTTGTAATCAGTAGGTCACCAGTTCGATTCCGGTAGCCGGCACCATGACAGAGGCCCCAGCAGCGATGCTGGGGCTTTTTGTTATGGTATTGGTGCGCTAGAAAAGTGCACACTGCAGCAGTGCGCGCTTCGAATAGCATCGATATTAACATTAACCAACCGATAACCGGATGGGGGAGGCACCGCGTCAATCCCATTAGCCAAGGGCTGAACGTTTGCATATACTGGCGGAAATATAGCCGGTGGGCGAGCCCGGCTATCAGACAGGGTTCAAATATCAGTGACCAGCCACTGATCCGCTTCTTCGAACATCTCTTCCAACATTCGGTTCAGCTTCTCACGATCGCTTTTGCTGGCGTCGGAGTTCAGGCCGTTGGCCTGCATCGGCTTCACGCGCACCTCCGCCTCCGGGAACAGCACATGCACGCGTTTTTCCAGCTCGTTGCGAATAATCTCGGCGGCGTTGGGTAGCCCAGCGACGTTGCGCTTGTCGTACACTAATTCTACAAACATGACTCACCTGTAAACACTGATTTAATGTACAGTATTCTGGCCTGAGGAAGGCGGGTTGGCAAGAGGGGGGCGCAATTTTGCATAAGGCGTTTATTCTTACTTGCGCAGCGGGCTGCCAAGCCTGCCACTGAATCTTTTCTTTACGTCTGGCCAGTGGTCTGCATTTTCCTCGCTCACTTCGTGCGTGAATATTCAAAGGGCACGATTATCCTCCGCAACCTACATTTTTCTCCCTTACTAATCAGTATGTAAGGCGGTGGCGTCGGGCTGGGGGCTCCCTGGTGTTGGGGGCCCGACGCCACCTTTCTGGTCGCCGTTCTTGGCATAATATCGATCAATGCAGGTATGCGCCGGAACTCGGCGCTACGGGCGCTAACGCAGCTTCTTCGCGTTCTGACAGAGAAAAAATCCCGAGTGTTGGCCAATGGTCGCTCGATGAGCGATGAATAAAGCACTCATCTCATTTCCTTTAAAATTATCGAACCGGGATGCGATTTGCTCTCCAGGTTGGCTTCTGTGCGTTAAATTGCTGCGGGGTTAATGTTTAGCATTTTGGGTTTCTCCTGCGTCGGCTATGGCGTGAATGCGATGAAGATATCCCGGGCGTTGTAAAGCGCCTCTGATGTTTGATGAACGGGCATATGAGTTAGCCTGTGCAGACAGCATTTTTATAAGTAAATTGAATCATTTAAAAGGCAGCCAGTCATGTTCGGCAAGACCGGTGATTTACAATAAAATTATTATATTACAATGTATTGTATTTGTATTTCGTATACCAAAGGCCCCGAGTCATTGTCATAGCCACCCTAGAAGTGGTTTAATGTTTTTAATTCACTTTAATGACACTAAAGTATAGGTTTAAAACATTATAATGCAACCAAACAACATTAAAATATCAGAAGAAAATGGTATGTCATTGAAAATGATAGGTGAAAACCTTACTTACCTCATGCGCATGCACGGGATTGACGCCAGTCGGTTGAGCAGCGAAACAGGGATAGGTATTGCCACGATCAATAATCTGAGGAAAGGCGTGGGGAATCCCACGATCTCTACGCTTGCGTCCATTGGTGAATTTTTCAGCGTAAAAGTAGGGGAGCTGACTGACAAGGATTTAAGCGTCACGGGAGAGGCCAAACACAATGTGAGATCGCTTCCGCTCATTAGCTACAGCGATGTAGAACGTTTTCTGGCCAACACGATCAGAACGGCAGATACCTATACGACAGAAGTCGATGACATGACGGACGATTCGCTGTTTGTGGTAGAGATAACGAATAATTCACTGTCGCCTGAATTAGACCGTGGAACGTATTGTGTGATCTCGCTCAAGGAGCCATTTTGCGATGGCGATATCGTCCTGGTTAAGCTGAAAAATTACCCAATATGCTTAAGGCGAGTTTTTGTTTCCGACGGCGACTTGTTGTTTACAAACATCTCATTAGATTCAGATAGCAGTGTGAAGTCCTATAGCGATTATGCGATCGTCGGTGTTCTATTGAAAACGATAAAGAGGCTGAAATAAATGGACTTATTTAACATAATGAGAAGGTTAAGAAAAATATACTCTCCCAGTTACCTCTATACGTTAGATCGTAGCGTGATCCGAACGGCGGATGGATATTGGCTTTTCAAAGAGTTTGGCACCCATACTTTCGTGAAAAAAAACTGGGGGCAACTCATCGAGGGCGATTTTCTCAGGCATGTTAACCCGAAAGATATCGCTTTTATCGCCGAGACCGAATCTAAAATAAAAATCGCCTCGGCCAAACTGTCGATTCATGAAGAGAAACGAAACTGTATGTGGACGTTGAAAAACGATGTTGACTCGATATCAATATCAGGGGCGGATTTTCTAAGGGATCGCGATCTTGTCGACAAAACCGAGTCCTTGGATGCGACGAAAATAGCCTTCTATGCCGGGGTAAAGGAAGGCAGAGCACTCTCTGCCTCATTGAAAAATGCTAAGAAAAGCGACAGATCTAAAAAAACAATACTGACGTTGATTAAATAAACCAGGGTTCGACGTGAATATGCTCATCGAACGTAATCACGCTGAAGGCCGAATTGTCTATGCTGCTGACAGCGCTTGTGCCGTTCTTCCATTGCGAACAAATCGCCGGGGAAACAGAGACTAAGGTTTCCCCCAGCTTTCTTTGGAATAGCGTATGTGCATGGCCTGAGCCGATAAACTTAACGTTTAATCGTTGGCAGAGGCTCAAAAACTCCTCGGCATTGTTTAACATACAGCTATCAACAATCGGGGTGCCTACCGGAATAGGATGATGATGCAAGAAGACGGCGACCTTTTTATTGTCACTTGCGACGATGGCTTTTTCAAGCGTGTCGAGCGATTGCGTCGAGATTCTGCCGAAATCTTCATTATCAACCACCGAGTCGATGCTGAGCATGCGCCATTCGTCATCTTCAAACGAGTTTATATCGTAGCTGCCACCCTGCTTACGGGCTGCATCGTCCAGGTTCTTTTTGTTGTCGTGGTTGCCTGGGAAAAAATAGAAAGGTAAGGAAGTGCGGTTCATTATCTTAAAGAAGCGCTCATAAGAGGGGATATCGCCATCATGAGAGATGTCACCCGTCACAATGATTAAGTCGGCATTGATTTTATCGGCATTGGCATTAATGAAGTCAATGGCCCTGTCGAAATTAGCAAGATGCTTCGAAGCCAGCGCGCTTTCATTAGGCATAATATGTATGTCGCTAATCTGAATTACTTTCATGCGAGACCCTGTTGATATTACTTAAATGGATTGTATGAGGTGCCCCAATCATAATGATCGGTGTTTTCTATCTTCTTCACCCACTCGACTAAGGCGATGGCGAGCGGCAGTAATACAATAGAGACGACAACTTTATAAGACCACGTCGTGCTTATGATATTAACCAACTCCATGAAGGTGTATTTTCCTGAAAGACTGATCGGATAGGCTGTCAGCAACAGGGCGGCCTGTGTAGACATGGAGCCAACAATATATCGGATAAAGAAGTATTTGCCGGAGAAGATAATCTTCATCTTTGAAATAATAAAACCATTGACGAAATAAGCGACCGGAACGGACACCCAGGTGCCTATCATGACTCGCCAGAATTCAAGGTATAAAGAATAATAGTGTGTGGCGATATCGTTGTTTTCTGGCTGAATAACGGCTGAGAGATTAAGTATTATGACATATAAGCTTTGGCAGAACACCATGATCCATATTGCTCTTACCGACAATTTATAGCCATAAACCTCAGTCAGCAATGTGGATATCAAGAAACACAAGGAGAATACAATGCCGCTTGCCGTTATTTTAAAACCATAGATATCAAAGACCTTATAAACCAACGTGTCGCAGGTGATCATAATGGTCACCGTCAGGCCAACAAAAAGGCCATAGAGCTTGAGATTTCCTTGCATTTTTATTCCTTATTTAGTCCGTATTCTTCTGTTATTCATAATCCATACTTATTTAAAACGTTAACCGGATGGCCAGATAGTGGCGTAATGATGCTCGAGCCATGTTGCATGGCCATCATTTCTCTTCATTCAAGGCAACGCCCCTTCTTTCCCTCACGGGGTTCCTGAAGGCGAGAGCGCTACGCTGGGTTTTGCGGAGAATGCTGATAGCCTGTTGGTTGAGAAAAGGTGATCTCACCGTAATTCATTAATATTTCTAATAAATATATTGCCTGGATCGCGCTGTGTCAATCAAGGAAAGAGGAATACGGGACGTTAGCTTGATGAGGGCTTTATGCATTCACTCCCGGGGCGTGGGCGGCAGAGCCTGCAGCTGAATCACCAATTCCGCCAGGCTGGCGGCCTGCATTTTCTCCATCACTTTTGCCCGGTGAACCTCTACGGTGCGCAGGGCGATATTCAGCCGCTCCGCCATTTCCCGATTCATCATGCCCCGCACCACCAGCTGCGCGATGTCGCGTTCTTTCGGCGTGAGCATGCGGTAGCGGCCGCAAGTTTCATGGCGCTGCTGGGCTTTGGCCGAGACCTGCTGCGCCCGTTCGAGGGCGGCGATTAACGGTTCAGCGGCGATCGGTTTTTGCAGGAAGTCCACCGCGCCGTACTTCATCTGCTCCACCGCCATCGGCACGTCGCCATGGCCGGACAGGAACACCACCGCCAGCGTGCTGCTGCGGCGGCGCAGCTCAGCGTAGGCCTGATGCCCATCGAGTATCGGCATCCGCATGTCCAGCAAGACGATCCCGGTCTGAAACAGATCGGCCTGCGCCAAAAAGCCGGCGCTGTCATTCCAGCACTGCACGTCGTGGCCGAGGCTGGTCAGCAAAAAATGGCAGGCGTCGGTGACGGCGGTGTCATCGTCCACCAGATGAATTAGCGACATGGTTTTCCTCATCGTTCAATATGAAATGCAGCGTTATGCACAGCCCATTGCGGCTGTCGGGGGCGGAGCGGTTAGCCAGGCGGATTTCGCCGCCGCCGTAGCGGGCCAGGCGCCGGCAAATGGCCAACCCCAGCCCCATGCCGCCGGCTTTGGTGGTGTTGAAGGGGCGAAAAGCCTGTTCCAGCCCGGCCGTTGTCATGCCGCCCGCGTTGTCCTGCAGATGCAACTCGATCGCCCGTTCGCTCTGGACGGCGGAAAGCCAGACGGCATTGGCTCCGGCCTGCGCCGCATTCAGCAGCAGGTTTGCCAGCAGCTGTTCCAGCAGCGCCGGCGGCAGGGTTAGCGTCAGCGAAGGCGCCACGTTGTTGAACAGTTTCAGGTCGGGATAGCGCTGCGTCAGGCGCAGCAGCGTCCACACCCGCTCGGCGGTTTCGCTTACCGCCGCGGGTCGCCAGCGTGTTTGGTCTATCGCCTCAGCGGTGGGCTGCACCCACTGGCGCAGGTTATGAATCGTCTCGCCGCCGCGCTGCGCCTGTCGGTCGATATTTTCCAACGGCCCCAACAGCGGATGCCCGGCGTCCGTTTTGCGCAGTTGGATCAGGCATCCCTGCGCATAAAGGCGAATAGCCGCCAACGGTTGATTGAGCTCGTGCGCGAAGCCGGAGGCCATTTCCCCCAGCACGTTCAGCTGCCTGGCGTTCTCCAGCGCCTGCTCCTGCCGCCGCAGTTGCTCTCCGGCATGGAGCAACTGCCGCCCGCGCCGGCGTACCAGCAGCGCGATCCAGATATGGTTGGCGATCAACAGCGCCAGCACCGCCAGCGACAGGCCGACGGCCGTCTGATGCTGGATCAGCCAGCTCTTGATATCCAGCCACAGCCGCCGCTGTTCCGGGTGTTGATTGACGGCGCGCAGCAAGGCTTCCACCTCGCTGGTCGAGACCGGTGCGCCCCATTGAAAGGGAGACTGCGGAGGTGCGGTCAGCAAGGCTCTTGCCACCGCATCCACCAGTGAGTTATCCAGGCCGGGCAGGGCGGCGAACGACCAGTTGGGGTAAAGCGGCGTGCTGCTGACGCAGGGAACCGATGTGGGCCGTTGCAACAGCGGGCGAAAATCCGCCGGGTTGATCAGGCCTTCTCGATCCATTTTCTCCAGCAGGCAGACGGGGACGATGGCGGCCTGAATGGCGCGCTCGCGCAACAGATAGAGCAGGGCATCGGCAGGGAAACCGGTAAAGCGCAGGTGGAAATCGCGATCGGGCCGCATACCGGCATCGCTGAGCGCCTTATAGCCGGTCAGATAGCCGCCGAAGGCCTGCGGATCGATGGCGCCCACCGTTTTGCCCATCAGCGCCTGCGGCGTCGTGATGCCGCTGTCGCGCCGCACCAGAATCACGCTGCCGATGATGTTGCCCGTTGCCCGATCGCCGTTGGCGGCGCGCAACGATGCCAGCCAGCGCAGATGATAGCGGCTGTTCAACTGCACGAACTGCGCCGGATTAGTGACCACGAACTGCACGCTGCCCCGATTGACCGCTTCGCGCATCTGCGCCAGATCGAGCGGCTGCAGGCGGAAGCGCTCACCGCCGACACTGCCGTTGAGGCTGTCGATCAGCGGCTGCCAGTCACGCGCGGTCGCCGCATCGCCGCGCATCGCCAGCACGCCGATCGACCACTCTCCCGCCTGTGCCGCCATCCCCCAACCGAGACTGAACAGCAGTAATAACACGACCCTCACAGCCCCTCCTGATGGGCAATTTGCCTGCCGCCACTTGTTTTAGATCAACGTTGGGGCCGGTATGTGGTTAACCACAATAGAGCGCCATCGATGCCATTTTTACACTGTAAATCATCGACATTGTTTATTCATCTAACGGGCATCAATAGCGTGATCGGGGTGATGCCCAGGGCGTGGGAGAGGCGCATGGACTTCAGTAAACGGCAGTTTTTGCAGCAGCTGGGCGTGTTGACGGCGGGGGCTTCGCTGATCCCCGTGGCGGAGGCCGGGCTGACGTTAGCGCCGACGCGGCGCGAGGGGGATGCGAGCCGCCGCTACGCGATGCTGATCGATCTGCGGCGCTGCGTCGGGTGCCAGGCCTGTACCGTGAGCTGCGCCATTGAAAACCAGACGCCGCACGGCGAGTTTCGCACCACGGTAAACCAGTACCAGGTCAGCCTCGAAGGTGAAGCGGTGGCGACCAACGTGCTGCTGCCCAGGCTGTGCAACCACTGCGACAACCCACCCTGCGTGCCGGTGTGCCCGGTACAGGCCACTTTCCAGCGTGAGGACGGGATCGTGGTGATCGACAACACGCGCTGCGTGGGGTGTGCCTATTGCGTGCAAGCCTGCCCGTACGATGCCCGCTTTATCAATCACGCCACCCAAACGGCGGACAAATGTACCTTCTGCGTACACCGGCTGGAGGCGGGATTGTTGCCGGCGTGCGTGGAGTCGTGCGTGGGCGGGGCGCGGATCATCGGTGACATGCGCGATCCGCACAGCACGCTGAGCAAAATGCTGCGGTGCCATGAGGCCGAGATCAACGTCCTCAAGCCGGAGAACCAAACCGCGCCCCATGTGTTCTATCTGGGGCTGGATGACGCCTTCGTCACGCCGCTGCCGGGGCGGGCGCAGGTTGCCTTATGGGGGGAGGGACGATGAGTCGCCAACTGATGATCGCAGAAGTGCTGGGCCAACCGCAGGCGGTGAGCTGGTTGCCGTGGGCCGTGCAATATTTCTTCTTTATCGGCATCGCTGCCTGTGCTGCGCTGCTGGCCTGCGTGTGGCGCTGGCGCGGTGGAGATAACGCCGCGCATCTGGAGCGCATGGCGCTGTTTATTGGGCTGACGTGCGCCATCACCGCACCGCTGGCGCTGACCGCCGACCTGCATCAAACCGCCCGCTTCTGGCATTTCTACGCCTACCCGACGCCCTGGTCGTGGATGCCGTGGGGCGCGCTGTTCTTGCCGCTGTTTACCCTGCTGATCGGCCTGTGGTTTCTCGCTCTCGAATTTGCGCGGCTGACGGGTAGGCCGGTTGCGCTGCTGCGTGGGATTGCGCCCGCCTGCGCGCTGGTGGCTATCGGCCTGCTGTTGTACACCGGGCGTGAGGTTTCCGTCGTGCGTGCCCGCCCCATTTGGTTCAGCTACGGATTTCCGATCGTGATGTTCCTCAGCGCGCTGCAGGCGCTCTTGGCCTTGCTGCTGCTGACATTGCGCGAACGGCCCGGTCTGCAGGCGCCGCTGGCGCGCGGGATGCTGCTGACGTTACTGCTGCTCGGCGGGGCGATCCTGCTGTGGGTATGCGGCGATACGTTATCCGGCGCGGCGGTACGCCACTGGCTGCAGACGCAGGCGATGGCGCGCCGGTATGCCGTGGGATGGATTGCTCTGTGGGGGCTGACGCTGGCGTGCGCCGCTTGGGCCGGCTCTCGGCGCTTGCCGCGCGGCGGTACGACGCTGCTGGTGGCCGGCGCACTGGGGCTGAGTTGGCTGATGCGCTGGACGCTGTTGATCGAGGTGCAAACCATCCCGAAATACAACGCGACGTATTCCCCTTATAGCCTGCCGCTCGGCACCGATGGCTTGCTGGCGATCGTCGGCACTTTCGGGTTGTGGCTGGCGTTAATGATCATGGTGCGTGAAGCACAGGCGTTTTTACTGCGGAGAAAACAACATGGCTAAACTCACCCGGCGTCAGTGGTTGAAAGTGGGCCTGGCCTTCGGTGGATTGTCCGCCTTTGGCCTGAGCTATCGCGAGGTCGCCAAACGGGCGATCGACGGCTTGATTCACGGCACTTCAGGGCGGGTGACCCTGGATCGCATCAACGGCAACTCCCTGCCACCCGAAGGGCGGGCAATGCCGGAATGGCAAGGCAATCCGCAGCAGACCATCTCGATGACCCAGTGTTTCGGCTGCTGGACGCAATGCGGCGTGCGGGTTCGGGTGGACAGGCAGACCGACCGGGTATTGCGCATTGCCGGCAACCCGTATCATCCGCTGTCTCAGGAACGGCACGTCGACTCGGCCTTGCCGCTGCAGGACGCGTTGGCGCAGCTGGGCGGCGAAAGCGGCCTAGATGCCCGTTCCACCGCCTGCGCGCGCGGCGCCACGCTGTTGGAGGGGCTTTACAGCCCGCTGCGGGTGCTGGAGCCGATGAAGCGCGTCGGCAAACGTGGCGAGGGCAAGTGGCAGCGCATCAGCTTTGAGCAGTTGATCGCTGAAGTGGTGGAAGGCGGCGATCTGTTCGGCGAGGGGCATGTGGAGGGCCTGCGGGCGATCCGCGATCTGGAGACGCCGATCGATGCCCGACAGCCGGGGCTGGGGCCGAAAGCCAATCAGCTGCTGGTGACCAACGCCGGTGACGATGGGCGCGACGGCTTCCTGCGGCGTTTCGCTCAGAACAGTTTCGGCAGCAAAAACTTCGGCGCGCACGGTGCTTACTGCGGGCTGGCCTACCGTGCCGGTTCCGGTGCGCTGATGAACGATCTGGACAAAAATCCGCACGTAAAACCCGACTGGGAACAGGTCGAATTCGCGCTGTTTATGGGAACCTCGCCGGCACAGTCCGGCAACCCGTTCAAGCGCCAGGCTCGGCAACTGGCCAGCGCCAGATTGCGCAGCGAGTTCCGTTATGCGGTAGTGGCGCCGGCGCTGCCGCTGACCACCACATTGGCGGACGATCATGGCCATTGGATCCCGATATTGCCGGGCACCGACTCGGCGCTGGCGATGGCAATGATCCGTTGGATCCTCGACCACCGGCGTTATCAGGCCGATTATCTCGCCATCCCGTCGGAGGTCGCCATGCAACGCGCCGGCGAGAAGAGCTGGACCAACGCCACGCATTTGGTGATCGCCGAGAGCGAGCATCCGCGGGCGGGGCAGCATCTGACGCTGGCCGATCTGAATGGCGCCGGGTCGGCGTCGCCGTTGGTGGTCAACGGCGCGGGGGAACTGGTGGCGGCCGAGGCGTGCGACAGCGCCGAGCTGTGGGTAAGCCGTACGGTGACGCTGCACGACGGCGTGCAGGTGGGGGTGAAAAGCGGCTTCCAGTGTTTGAAAGAGGCCGCCGACAAGCTGTCGCCGGAGGCGTACAGCCGGCAATGCGGCGTGCCGGTGGCACGCATCGCGGCACTGGCCGAGGCCTTTACCGCCCACGGGCGCAAGGCGGCGGTGATCGCCCATGGCGGGATGATGGCGGCAAACGGGTTTTACAATACCTGGTCGGTGATGATGCTTAACGTGCTGATCGGCAACCTGAGCCTGGCGGGAGGCGTGTTCGTCGGCGGCGGAAAATTCAACGGCTTCGCTGAGGGGCCGCGCTATAACCTGGTCGAGTTTCCCGGCCTGGTAAAACCGAAGGGCCTGAATATCGCGCGCAGCAAGGCCGCCTATGAAACCTCCGACGAGTACCGCGAAAAAGTGGCGGCGGGCGTTTCCCCCTGGCCGGCCAGGGCGCCCTGGTATCCGTTCGTCGCCGGGCAACTGACCGAGCTGCTGACATCGGCGTTGGCAGGGTATCCGTACGGGCTGAAAGCCTGGATCTCGAACATGACCAACCCCTTGTACGGTATCGCCGGGTTACGTAGCGTGGCGGAGGAACGATTGAAAGATCCGGCGCGTTTGCCGCTGTTTATCGCTATCGATGCGTTTATCAACGAAACGACGGCGCTGGCCGACTATATCGTCCCGGACACCCATAACTTTGAGAGCTGGGGGTTCAGCGCCCCCTGGGGCGGCGTCGCCAGCAAGGCCACTACCGCGCGCTGGCCGATAGTGACGCCGGCGACCGCGAAAACGGCGCAAGGGCAGCCGATTTCCATGGAGGCGTTTTGCATCGCCGTCGCTAAACGCCTGGCGCTGCCGGGGTTCGGCGATCGCGCTATCGGCGACGGCCAGGGCGAGCTGCTGCCGCTCAACTGCGCCGAGGATTATTATCTGCGCGCCGCCGCCAACGTGGCGTTTGCCGGCAAGGCGCCGGTGCCGGCCGCGAGGGCGGACGAACTGACGCTGAGCGGTGTCGATCGCTTGTTGCCGCAGCTTGCGCAGACGCTGCGCGCCGATGAAATCGACCGCGTGGCGTTTATTTACAGCCGCGGCGGCCGGTTCGCCGTTCACGACAGCGGCCGCCGCGACGGCAGCGTGGGCAACCGCTGGGAGAAACCGCTGCAGATCTGGAATGCGGAAGTGGCGAAGCACCGGCATGCGATCACCGGTGAGCGTTTCAGCGGCTGCCCCACCTGCTATCCGGCGCGTTTGTCGGACGGCCGCGCGGTGGAAGCGCTCTACCCTGAGCAGCAGTGGCCACTGCGCCTGATGTCCTTCAAATCCAACGTGATGAGCAGCTCCACCGCGGTGATCCGGCGCCTGCACGACGTGAAACCGGTGAACCTGGTGGCGCTGAACCCGGCGGACGGAGCGCGTTTCGGCATTCAACACGGCGACCGGGTACGTATCAGCACGCCGGGCGGCAGTCGAGAGGTGCAGATCAGTTTACTGGCGGGCGTGATGCCCGGCGTGATCGCGGTGGAACACGGCTACGGCCACTGGGAGATGGGGGCCAGTCAGCACTACCTGGACGGCGAACCGCTGGCGATGGATGAGCGCATCGCCGCCGGCATCAACCTCAACGATTTGGGCTTTGCCGATCCGACGCGCGAAGTGCCGAATACCTGGCTGGATTGGGTGACCGGTGCGGCGGTGCGTCAGGGGATCCCTGCGACCATCGTCAAACTTTCCGCGTAGGCGCAGCCGTAATGGCCTGCTGTGGCAGCTGGTTTTACGGTGCGGGGGGTTAAGCCTGCGTCAGCAGCTGCAAAAAGCGGCTCAGCGCGGCAAAAGGCGGTTCGCTGTTGCGCCAGAAGACGCCCACGCTGCCTTTCTGCTCTATCTTCGGCAGATTCAGGATCGCCAGCTGCCCCTGGCTGGCATAACGCTGCGCCAGCCGTAGGGAAAGAATGGAGATCATATCGCTGCTTTGCAGCAGGTTGGTACTGACGTTCATGGATGCCGATTCAACCGTGTTTTCGGGCAGCATCACGCCGTTATCCGCCAGCGCATTATCAATGCTGAGGCGGATGGGCGTGCCGGTCGGCCAGACAATCCAGCGCCAGTGGGTGAGATCGTGCCAGGTGAGGGAGGCGGATTCCGCCAGCGGATGGTGAGGGCGGGCAACAAAGCATACCGGTTCGGTGTAGAGCACTTGATAGTTGAGCGGCAGTTGCAGCGCCCGCCCGCCGACGCGGCCCACGACGACATCTACCGCGCCCGCGATCAGATCGTGCAGCAGCGGGGTCATCACTTTTTCCTCAATATTGAGATGCAGCGTTGGCATTTCCTGCAGCAGGCTCAATATGGCCTGCGAAACGCAGTCGGTGGCGACCGGCGAACAGCCGATTTTCAGGCTTCCCACCAGCCCGCCTTGCTTAAAGCGGGCGATTTCAGACTGCGAACGCTCGAGATCGTTGACCAAGCGCTGCGCATGCTGAAGCAGCAGTTTCCCTCCCTCGGAGGGGCGCAGCCCTTTGCTATGCCGCTCAAACAGCGTGATCCCAATCTCATCTTCGAGCTGTGACAACCATTTTGACAGAGCGGGTTGGGAGATGTTCATCATCCGGGCAACGTGGGTCAGATTTCCCTGCTCACCCAACGCCACCAACATTTGCAGATGGTGAAGTTTCATTTTCTGCGCCCAGTTCGCCATTTGCTATAACCCTCCGGTTATGTCTCTGCCTGAAAAGCCATTGTACATTTTATCGCTAAGGATACAAATTCGTAACATACCTAAAACAAGACAGATATCTCCCTACCTGCACCGAGGCGCTCACTATGACTCAACGGCGTGATTTACAAGCACTGATCGATGCTGCTCCCATCGGTAAGACGCAGTGGCGCGTTATCATCTGCTGCTTTTTGGTGGTGATGTTCGATGGTTTTGACACCGCCGCCATTGGTTTCATCGCACCCGACATCCGTACCCAATGGCAACTGACCGCCGGCGAACTGGCACCGCTGTTTGGCGCGGGGTTGTTGGGATTGACGGCGGGCGCACTGCTTTGCGGCCCGCTTTCTGACCGCTTTGGCCGCAAGCGCGTCATCGAACTTTGCGTGGCGCTGTTTGGCACGCTGAGCCTGATTTCGGCCTTCTCCCCCGATATGCCAACGCTGGTCATTTTACGTTTTCTCACCGGCCTGGGGTTGGGGGGCGCGATGCCGAACACCATCACGATGACCTCTGAATATCTGCCTGCTCGCCGCCGTGGTGCGCTGGTCACGCTGATGTTCTGCGGTTTCACGCTCGGTTCAGCCCTGGGCGGGATCGTCAGCGCCCAACTGGTGCCGGTGATGGGGTGGCACGGCATTTTGGTGCTCGGAGGCGTTTTGCCGCTGATGCTCTTTGTGGTGCTGCTGTTTGCCCTGCCGGAATCCCCGCGCTGGCAGGTCCGCCGCCAACTGCCGCGCAAGGTGATTGCCAAAACGGTCAGCGGCATCACCCGAGAGTGCGATGAAGAGACCCATTTTTACCTCAACGAAGCCGCTACGGCGACCAAAGGGAGCATCAGCCCGCTGTTTGCCGGCCGCCAGCTGCGCATTACTCTCATGCTCTGGGCGGTTTTTTTTATGAGCCTGTTGATTATCTATCTGCTCTCCAGTTGGTTGCCGACGCTGCTTAACCATCGCGGTATAGATCTGCAGCATGCCTCTTGGGTGACCGCCGCTTTCCAGATGGGCGGAACGCTGGGGGCGCTGGGGCTGGGCGCGTTGATGGACAAATACAATCCCTTCCGGGTGTTAGCGGCGAGCTACGCCCTGGGCGCCGCGTGTATCGTCATGATTGGTCTGAGCGAGAACGGCCTGTGGCTGATGGCGCTGGCCATCTTCGGCACCGGCATCGGCATCAGCGGTTCGCAGGTTGGGCTGAATGCCTTGACCGCCACGCTCTATCCGACACAAAGCCGGGCGACCGGCGTCAGCTGGTCCAATGCCATTGGCCGCTGCGGCGCGATTGTCGGCTCGCTTGCCGGCGGCGTGATGATGGCGATGAATTTCTCATTCGATACGCTATTTTTCATTATTGCCGTGCCGGCGGCGATCAGTACGGTGATGTTAATGCTGCTGACGGCTGTTGTTCGCCAGTCTGCTCCAGCCCCTGATACGTTGCCTCGCGCAGCGTCGTGAATGAAAAGGAGAATCCCTATGCCTGAACGCAATCAGGATGTTAATCCCAGCCGCCAGCAGTTCTACCGGCATATTTCAGGGCAGAACCTGACCCCATTGTGGGAGTCGCTGCACCATTTGGTGCCGCAAACGCCGAATGCAAACTGCGCTCCGGCTTACTGGAACTATCAGGCGATTCGCCCGCACCTGCTGGCCAGCGGCGAGTTGATTGGCGCCAAAGAGGCGGTTCGCCGCGTGCTGGTGCTGGAAAACCCGATGCTGCGCGGACAGTCCTCCATCACCCCGACGCTGTATGCCGGATTGCAGTTGATCATGCCGGGCGAAGTCGCGCCGAGCCATCGCCATAATCAGTCGGCATTGCGTTTTATCGTCGAGGGGAAAGGGGCATTTACCGCCGTTGACGGTGAACGTACGCAAATGCATGAAGGCGACTTCATTTTGACGCCGCAGTGGCGCTGGCACGATCACGGCAATCCCGGCGAGGAGCCGGTGGTATGGCTGGACGGGCTAGATCTGCCGCTGGTGAACCTGCTGGGTTGCGGTTTCGCGGAAGACTATCCGCAAGAGCAGCAGCCCGTGACGCGCCAGGAGGGGGATTATTTACCGCGCTATGCGGCCAATATGCTGCCGCTGCGCCATCAGAAAGGCAACTCATCGCCCATTTTCAACTACCGCTACGATCGCAGCCGGGAAGCGCTGCACGACCTCACCCGCATGGGGGACGCCGACGAGTGGGACGGCTACAAGATGCGCTACGCCAACCCGGTGACCGGCGGCTATCCCATGCCCTCGATGGGCGCCTTCCTGCAGCTGCTGCCGAAAGGCTTTTCCTCACGGAAGGCGCGCACCACGGACAGCACCATTTACCACGTGGTGGAAGGGCGCGGCCAGGTCAGCATCGGCAGCGAAACCCTTCACTTTTCGGCAAAAGATATCTTCGTGGCGCCGACCTGGTTCGACGTGTCGTTTCAGGCGGACGAAGACACCGTGTTATTCAGTTTCTCGGACAGGCCGGTTCAGGAAGCCCTGGGACTGTTCCGCGAAGCACGTTATTAATTTGGGAGAGACAAAATGACGCAATACGTATTTGCACCGCAAGCCCCCGTGACGGTTCCTGTTGTGGGGAGTGATAAACAGTTTCCCGTGCGCCGTGTCTACTGCGTCGGGCGTAACTATGCTGCGCATGCCCGCGAAATGGGCTTTGACCCGGATCGTGAGCCACCGTTTTTCTTCTGCAAGCCTGCCGATGCGGTGGTGCCGGTGGCGGCCGGCGAAACGCTGGCGTTGCCGTATCCGTCGCAAACCGACAACTATCACTACGAAATCGAACTGGTGGTGGCGATTGGCAAACGGGGGAGCGATATTCCGCTGGAAAAGGCGCATGAATACATTTGGGGATATGCCACAGGCCTGGACATGACCCGCCGCGATCGGCAGATGGACATGCGTCAGATGGGGCGCCCATGGGAAATCGGCAAGTCGTTCGATCTTTCTGCGCCCATCGCGCCATTGCATAAAGCCGGCGACAGCGCCGACGTGAACAACGCGCCTATCTGGCTGCAGGTCAACGGCAGCGATCGCCAGCGCAGCGACATCCGCCATCTGATCTGGTCGGTGAATGAAACCATCAGCTATCTGTCCGGCTTTTTTGAACTGCAGCCCGGCGATCTGATTTTTACCGGGACGCCGGAAGGGGTGGGCGCGGTGGTGAAAGGCGATGTGATTACCGGCAATGTAGAGGGGCTAACCCCAATCGCCGTGAAGATTGTCTGAGCCGATTCAGAGGTGAATGATGAAGCTGTACAGTTTCTTTAATAGCTCAGCGTCCTACCGCGTGCGCATTGCGCTGGCGCTGAAAGGCCTCCATTACCAGACGGTGGGGGTCAATATTCGTATCGGGCAGCAGAATGAGCTGGCATATCGGCGAATGAACCCGGTCGGGCTGGTGCCGACGCTGCTCACGGACGACGGTGAGTCTCTCAGCCAGTCGCTGGCGATTATTGACTGGCTGGATCGCCATTTTCCTCAGTCGCCGCTGTTGCCGACGGCCGACCCGGCGCGCAGCCGGATACTGGAAATCGTCTATGTTATTGCCTGCGATATTCATCCGGTAAATAACCTGCGGGTTTTACGCTACCTGAGTGAAGAGCTGAAGGTGAGTGAGGAAGAGAAAAAACGCTGGTATGCGCACTGGATCCGCCAAGGGCTGAGCGCCGTAGAACAGCTGTTGCTCCAGAGGCCGCCAGGACCCTTCTGCGTTGGAGATACCCCGACGTTGGCGGATTGCTGCCTGATCCCTCAGTGGGCGAATGCCCTGCGGATGGGGTGCGATCTGAGCGGGTATCCGCGCTGTAAGGCGGTTTACGACGCCTGTACTCAGCTCCCGGCGTTCATCGCCGCGGCGCCCGAAAACCAACAAGACAAAATCTCAGCCTGAGCCCGAAAGGAGGAAAACAATGGCTAAAGTGATGCGCGCAATTATCGTCGGGGGAGGCATTGGCGGCGCAGCGACTGCGCTCTCGCTGGCTCGCCAGGGCATTAAAGTGATGTTGTTGGAAAAGGCGCACGAGATTGGTGAGATTGGGGCGGGTATTCAGCTCGGCCCCAACGCCTTTTCCGCGCTGGATAGCCTGGGTGTGGGCGGCGTAGCGCGTCAGCGCGCCGTCTTTACCGATCACATTACCCTGATGGATGCGGTCAATGCCCAGGAGGTGGTGCATATTGAGACCGGGCAAGCATTTCGCGATCACTTTGGCGGTCCCTATGCGGTTATCCATCGGGCGGATATCCACGCCTCTGTTTGGGAAGCGGTATTGACCCATCCGGATGTGGAATACCGCACCTCAACGCAGGTGGCGGGTATCAGCCAAACGGTGGACGATGTGACGGTATTTGATGAGCAGGGCAATCGCTGGACGGCGGATATTCTGATCGGCTGCGATGGCGTGAGGTCGGTGGTGCGGCAGTACCTGCTGGGCGATGCGCCGCGGGTGACCGGACATGTGGTTTACCGCGCCGTGATTAATTGCGATGAGATGCCGGAGGATTTACGCATTAACGCGCCGGTACTGTGGGCGGGGCCGCATTGCCATCTGGTGCATTACCCGCTGCGCGGCGGGAAGCAGTATAACCTGGTAGTGACGTTCCATAGCCGTCAGCAGGAGGAATGGGGTGTGAAGGAGGGCAGTAAAGAGGAGGTTCTTTCCTATTTTTCCGGTATTCACCCGCGTCCGCGCCAGATGCTGGATAAGCCGACCTCATGGCGCCGCTGGTCAACCGCCGATCGTGAACCGGTGGAGAAATGGGGCAACGACCGTATCACGCTGGTGGGAGACGCAGCGCACCCGGTGGCACAGTATATGGCACAGGGAGCCTGCATGGCGCTGGAGGATGCGGTAACGCTGGGTAAAGCGCTGGAAGAGCATGGAGGGGATGCGGCAAAAGCGCTTGCCCTGTACGAGTCGGTACGTATTCCACGCACGGCGCGCATCGTCTGGTCAACCCGTGAGATGGGCCGTGTTTATCATGCCGCAGGCGTTGAGCGCCAGGTGCGTAATCTGTTATGGAAAGGCAAATCTCAGGCGGAATTTTATCGCGGAATGGAATGGCTGTACGGCTGGAAAGAAGAAAACTGCCTGCAGCCGCGCTGAGAGAGAGGCCCTGCCCAGGCCTCCGCTAGCGCATGGGCCAAACCGGTGCGGCCTAATCCTCTCAATATGCAGACGAAAAAAAACCTGCTGTAACAGCAGGTTTTCTTGAGTTTGGTCGGCATGAGAGGATTATGCGCATCTTCGATGCTTGCCCTGCGGGCCGTTGCTAAAGCAACGTGGTCTCACTACGTTCGGCTCAAACCTCCTTCGGAGATTCTCATCCTCTCGACGTATAGATGAAAAAAAACCTGCTGTAACAGCAGGTTTTCTTAAATTTGGTCGGCATGAGAGGATTCGAACCTCCGACCCCCGACACCCCATGACGGTGCGCTACCAGGCTGCGCTACATGCCGACGCTATGAAAAATCATACTACCGATTCCCGATGTTAATGCAAGCGCCTCGCCACTTGATTGCTTTAGTTTTAAGCAGTTAGTTGGCGATAAAGCGTTTTACATCGGTCAGCACCTGCAGCAGCAGAGCAAGCTGCGGTTTCTCGTCTTTTATTTCTTCGCCGTTCTGATCGTAGACGCGATAGTTACCGCTGTTGTCCAGCATCAGCGTCTGCGTCGGCGTAGTGATCACCAGCTGATTGCCATCGCCGGTGGCGATCCAGTCGTTGCGGCGCTGGGCGGTGAACAGATCTTCGCCCTGCGAATAGTCTTTCGGCGCGGTTTTCACGTGCAGCAACCGTTGCATCAAGGTGCGCATCACGTCGTTATGGCCGGTCAGCTTGCTGATGGTCTGCGCCGGGGTGCCCGGCCAGTGGATCACCAACGGCACCTGCAGTTGCGCCTGGTTGAAGGCAGTGCCGGCGCCCCATTGGCCTTTGCCGCTGTCGTTGAATTCGACGCCGTGTTCGGCGGTGATCACCACCACGGTTTTGTCCAGCAGACCGCGCTGTTTCAGGGTATCCAGCACCTGGGCTATCTGGGCATCCACGTCTTGCGCGCCGGTGCGATAGCGTTGGATAAAATCGGCCGGCGCCGGGGTTTTGTCGCCTTCGGCCGGCTCGGCGCCGCTGAAGTTGATATAGGAGAACCACGGCTCTTTGCCGCCCTGATCCGTCAGCCAGCGCTGCCATTGCTGCGTGGTTTGCGCGTCGCTTTGCGGCGCCGGCGTCGGCAGCGAGAAGTCGGTCAACAGGGCCTGGCGGTACAGGCTTGCGTTGAAACCGTCGGAAGAGAACAGCCCCAGCTGGTAGCCCCGATCGCCGAGCGCATTGATCAGTGCCGACGGCTTGCGGCCGGCGAGCACGCTGTCCAGATAGGTCGGGGAAATGCCGTAGAACAGGCCGAACAGCCCGGTATCGGCATGGTTGCCCGAACTGTAATGATCGCTGAAACGCACGTTTTCCTGGGCGAAGCGGGTCAGGGTTGGCATGTCCTGCGCCACGTCTTTGGCGCGAATGCCGTCCACTACGATCATTAGCAGGTTATAGCCGCTGCCTTTATCGCCGTAGCTGAGATCGCTGAGCGGATACTCCACCGACACCGCCTCCGGGTTGCCCTGTTGCACCAAACGGCGCTCATACTCTTGCTGGTCGAGCAGGCCGTGTTTTTCGAGGAACTTGCGCGCGGTCATCGGGTACGAGAGCGGCAGGTTGGCCCGCTGCATGGTGATCGGGCGATAGAAGTTGGCGTCGGCCCAGATATAAATCAGGTGCGACGCGAAAAAGGCGCTGATAAACAGCGCCGCCAGCGGCTTGCCGAAGCGGCGGCGGTTCAGGCTGCGCAGCTTCTGCCAGCTCCAGGTGCCGAACAGCATCTCCACCAGGAAGATCACCGGCACGCAGATAAACATCAGCTGCCAGTCACGCGACAGTTCGCTTTGATCCGGGTTGACCACCAGATCCCACACCACCGGATTGAGGTGCAGGTGGAAATGGGAGAACACTTCGCTGTCGACCAGCAACAGCGTGAGCCCGATGGTGGCCAGCGCGGCGGAAATAAATCGCAGCAGCCGCTGCGACATCACCACGAAGGTGAGCGGGAAGATCACCAGCAAATAGCCGGCGAACACGATAAAGCTGAAATGCCCCAGCAGGCTGACAAAGGCATAGACCCGGCCCAGCAGGGATGCGGGCCAGTCGGTGACAAACAGGTAGCGGCTGCCCAGCCCAAGGGCGAGCAGGATGTTGAATAAGGCGAACCAGTGCCCCCAGCTGATCATCTGGGAGACTTTTTCACGATAACGCTGACGGTTTGTCACCATAAGTCAATATTAATGTGCTTTATCTTCACGGACAGAAGCCTGCAGGGCTTCCGCGAACGATCTTGCCAGGGTTTTCCGCTGCGCGGGGGCAACGCTGGTGTTGATCAAATTAGTGACCATGTTGCCCAGCACCATCAGGGAAAGATCGGTGGGGGTATGGTGTTTTTCCAGAACATTGACCAGCTCTGAGAGCAGTTGTTCAACGTGTTCGTCACTGTAACGGGATGATTGTGGCATAAAATTGCGCTTAGTAATCTGCAAAGTGCCCTATCTTACCGTATAGGGCAGTGATTTTCCGCTCTTTTATCACTTCCTGTCATTTGGGGAAGGGGGCGCCCGTGGCGGGGCTGCTCCTCGCAGCGCCTTTCCGGTTTGCCGCGGTTTTTAGTATTGCAGGTCGGGGCCTTCAGTGTTTGAATACGCGCCTAAAGAACAGGAGGATTTACCATGAGTCTGGATATCGACCAGATCGCTTTGCATCAGTTGGTGAAACGCGACGAGCAAACGCTGGACGTGGTGCTGCGCGATTCCTTGCTTCCTACCAACGCGGCGGTGGAAGAAATGATGACGGAACTGCATCGCGTCTACAGCGCCAAGAGCAAGGCCTTAGGCCTGTTCAACGAAGGTAGCGAGCTGGCGGAAGCGCTGCGCACCTGCCGCAAGGACGATAAGGACTTTCTGGCCTTCAGCCGCGCGGCGACCGGCCGCCTGCGCGACGAACTGGCGAAGTATCCGTTTGCCGAAGGCGGCGTGGTGCTGTTCGGCCAATACCGTTATCTGGCGGTGGAGTACCTGCTGATCGCGGTGCTGAACAGCCGTAACAGCATGCGCGTCAACGAAGAGCTGGATATCAACACCACGCACTATCTGGACATCAACAACGCCGATATTGTCGCGCGCATCGATCTGACCGAATGGGAAACCAACCCGGAATCGACCCGCTATCTGACCTTCCTGCGCGGGCGCGTAGGCCGTAAGGTCGCCGACTTCTTCATGGATTTCCTGGCGGCGTCCGAAGGGTTGGACACCAAGGCGCAAAACCGCGGGCTGCTGCAGGCGGTAGACGACTACTGCGCCGATGCGCAGCTGGACAAGAACGAGCGCCAGTCGGTGCGCCAGCAGGTGTACAGCTACTGCAACGAACAGCTGCAGGCCGGCGAAGAGATTGAACTGCAGGCCTTGTCGCAGGAGCTGTCGCCGCTCGGCGAGAAAGACTTCATGCAGTTCTCCAGCGAGCAAGGGTATGAGCTGGAGGAGAGCTTCCCGGCGGATCGCGGCACGCTGCGCCAACTGACCAAATTTGCCGGCAGCGGCGGCGGCATCAGCCTGAACTTCGACGCCATGCTGCTGGGCGAACGCATTTTCTGGGATGCGGCCACTGACACGCTGACCATCAGAGGCACGCCGCCGAACCTGCGCGATCAGCTGCAGCGCCGGACCGGCAGCGGCAAGTAAGCGTGCCGAATCGCAGACAATAAAAAACGCCGCAATTGCGGCGTTCTTTATTTCGGCGTCCCGAAAGGTTCGAAAACGTAGCGATTAAACGCGAACGAAGTCGATGTGAGCCAGTTTTGGCTTGAACGGGTGACGCTGTACAGCCTGAACCTTAACTTTGGTTTCTTTACCGTCGATAACCAGAGTTACTGCTTCGCTGTAGAATTCTGGTTTAGCTTCCATGTTCTTAACAGAATCATGGTCCAATTCGATGGAAACTGCAGCTTCTTTGCCACCGTAAACGATAGCTGGGAATTTGTTTGCTGCACGCAGGCGGCGGCTCGCACCTTTACCCTGGTCTTTACGTACTTCTACATTGATAGTGAACATTGTTTTTTCTCTTAAAAGAAAATTTACCCTGCTACAGGCGACCCAAGTAGCAAGTTCGGAAACCCGCTTTAACGCTGGGCAGGCCCAGGTAAAGCGCGCGGCATTTTAACGGAAAGCCGCCCGCAGGGCAACGAAAACCTGCCCAGGTTGGGGACAGTTCGCTCAGGCCAACTGATTGGCGCGGCGGAAACGGCCTTGATAATCGAACACTTTCTCACGCACCTGCCAAAACTGCCCGCGCTTGCGCGCCACCACGAAATCCGGATGGCGCAGCGCCTGCTGTTGCGCCAGCACGTCGGCGGCGGTGTGCCAGGCGAACGGCACGCCCGGCGCGCGCTGATGCGGGCGCAGGAACAGCATCTCGAACGCTTTGCGCTGCGCCGGCGTCTGCAGGCGGAAGCGCTCGCTGGTGCTGGTACCGTCCTCGTCGTAATAGGTGGCCTTCAGCCATTCGCCCTTGTCGTCGCGGCCGCTCTGCAGTTCCATGCCGCCGCAGCGCAGCACCAGCGCGTCTTTCAGCTTCAGCGCCGCCTTCAGCATGTCATCGGGATCGACCAACACTTCCTGACATTGATGGCAGCGGCGTGCGGCGATATCGTTCTCCGCGCCGCAGTACGGGCAACTCTTGAACCGGAAGCGGTAATCGCACTGCTCGCGGTGGCCGTCGTCGTCTTCCAGCCAGCCCTGGCAGCGGCGGCCGTAGTGCTCGATGATATCGCCGTTCTCGGTGCACTTGCCCCAGAACAGGTTGGCGAAGCCGCAGGCCGGGCAGAATACCTGCACCGGCTGGCTGTCGCCGTGCGGCTTGCTGACGCCGACCTCCGGCGTGAACAGATCGTGCGGGTTGCCGGCGTAGTCGAGGATCAGGCAATCCTTTTTGTTGGGCGCCAAACGCAGCCCGCGCCCGACGATCTGCTGGTACAGGCTGACGGACTCGGTGGGGCGCAGGATCGCGATCAGATCGACGTGCGGCGCGTCGAAACCGGTGGTCAATACCGCGACGTTGACCAGATAGCGCAGCCGCTGCTGTTTGAACGCGTCGATCAGCGCATCGCGCTCGGCGGGCGGCGTTTCGGCGCTGACCAGCGCGGCTTCGCCGTTCGGCAACAGGCCGTGGATCTCGCGGGCGTGTTCGACGGTGGCGGCGAAGATCATCACGCCTTTGCGATCCTCTGCGTACTCCACGATCTGGCTGATGATGTGCGGCGTGACGCGGTTTTGCCGCTTCAGCTCGCGGTTCAGATCCGCTTCGCTGAACAGGCCGTTGCTCCTGGCCTCCAGCCGGCTGAAGTCATATTGCACGATCGGCATATCCAGCCGCTCAGGCGGCACCAGGAAGCCGTTCTTAATCATGTAGCGCAGCGGCAGCTCGTAGATGCAGTCGCGAAACAGACTGGCGCCGTCGCCGCGGGTGAAGCCATGGTAGTGATACTGGTAAATCCAGCCCTTGCCCAGTCGGTAAGGCGTGGCGGTCAGCCCCAGCAGCCGCAGCTGCGGGTTGGTTTTCTGTAAATGCTGGATGATTTGCTGGTACTGGCTGTCGTCGTCGTCGCTGATGCGGTGGCATTCATCGACGATCAGCAGCGAAAAGGCGCCGTCGAACAGCGGCAGGTTGCGCGCGACGGACTGTACGCTGCCGAACACCACCTTGCCGGAGCTCTCTTTCTGCTGCAGGCCGGCGGCGAAGATATCCGCTTCCAGGCCGTAGGCGCAGTATTTGGCGTGGTTTTGCGCCACCAGTTCCTTGACGTGCGCCAGCACCAGCACCCGCCCGCGGGCGCGCTTCGCCAGCTCGGCGATCACCAGGCTTTTGCCGGCACCGGTCGGCAGCACGATCAGCGCCGGTTCGGGGTGCCGCCGGAAATGGTTGATGGTGGCTTCGACCGCTTCCAGTTGGTAGGGGCGTAGGGTAAAGGCCATAAATGAACGCCGTAGGTTGGAATGGGCCGCCGGGAACCGGTTTTGTCACCTCTGTTCCCACAGAAACCGTGACATTTTACGTGCCGGGCGGCCGAAAAATTTCTATTATTATGCCTTCTGCGCGCGTGCGGTGCGAGAAGCGTGAAAATTACCCCTGTCGGGCAACGCGTTGTACCGCTATACTCGTGTGACAGCAATCGCTGTTCCCCCACGCGATTTCCCCCCTGAACCTGCCATTTGCACCCGGTGCAACGGCGGGCGTCATATTTTGGCAATACGATCAATGCGATCATAACAACGACAGGCAAAGCAGATCCCATGCGATTGGACAAGTTTTTATCTCAGCAGTTAGGCATTAGCCGTGCGCTGGTTGCGCGCGAACTTCGGGCTAAACGCGTCACCGTGGACGGTGAGGTGGTGAAGAGCGGGGCTGTCAAACTGACCCCGGAGCAAGAAGTGGCGTTCGACGGCAATCCGCTGCAGCAGCAGAACGGCCCGCGCTATTTCATGCTCAACAAACCGCAGGGTTACGTCTGTTCCACCGACGATCCCGATCATCCGACGGTGCTGTACTTCCTCGATGAGCCGGTCGCGTACAAGCTGCACGCCGCCGGACGGTTGGATATCGACACCACCGGGCTGGTGCTGATGACCGACGACGGCCAGTGGTCGCACCGCGTCACGTCGCCACGCCACCACTGTGAGAAAACCTATTTGGTGACGCTGGAGCACCCGCTGGCGGAAGACACCGCGCAGCGTTTCGCCGAAGGGGTGCAACTGCACAACGAGAAAGATCTGACGCGGCCGGCGACGCTGGAGCAGGTCGACGAGCACGTGGTGCGCTTGACCCTCAGCGAAGGGCGCTACCACCAGGTGAAGCGGATGTTCGCTGCCGTCGGCAATCGGGTGATCGAGTTGCACCGCGAGCGCATCGGCGCCATCGTGCTGGATGACGATCTGGCGCCGGGCGAATACCGCCCACTGACCGAAGAAGAGATCGCCAGCGTGGGCGCGCCGCACCTGCAGGACTGATAACCGATCATCGATTGCGGCCGATTAAGGAGTCGTGGAACGTGCAACAGAACCGAACCTCTCATCTCGGTTTGATTTTCATTCTGGGCCTGTTGTCCATGTTGATGCCGTTGGCCATCGACATGTACCTGCCCAGTATGCCGGTGATCGCCGCCCAGTTTGGCGTCGAGTCCGGCAGCGTGCAGATGACGCTCAGCGCCTATATGCTCGGCTTTGCCTTCGGGCAGCTGTTCTATGGGCCGATGTCGGACAGCATCGGCCGCAAGCCGGTGATCCTGTGGGGTACGCTGATCTTCGCCATCGCCGGCTGCGCCTGCGCCATGGCGCAATCGATCGATCAGCTGATCGGGCTGCGTTTCCTGCACGGTTTGGCCGCCGCCGCCGCCAGCGTAGTGATCAACGCCTTGATGCGCGACATGTTCACCAAGGACGAGTTCTCGCGCATGATGTCGTTCGTCATTCTGGTGATGACCATCGCGCCGCTGCTGGCGCCGATGATCGGCGGGGCGCTGCTGCTGTGGTTCAGTTGGCACGCCATCTTCTGGACCATGGGCGCCGCGGCGTTGATCGGTTCACTGCTGGTGGCCCTGTTCATCAAGGAGACGCTGCCGAAAGAACGGCGACAGCGGTTCCACCTGCGCACCACGCTGGGCAACTTCGGTTCGTTGTTCCGCCACAAACGGGTGCTGAGCTACATGCTGGCCAGCGCCTTCTCGTTCGCCGGCATGTTCTCGTTCCTCAGCGCCGGGCCGTTCGTCTACATCGAACTGAACCACGTTTCGCCGCAACACTTCGGCTACTATTTTGCGCTGAACATCGTGTTCCTGTTCCTGACGACGCTGATTAACAGCCGCAACGTGCGGCGGTTCGGCGCGGTCAAGATGTTCAAGCTGGGGCTGCTGGTACAGCTGGCGATGGGGCTGTGGCTGCTGGCGGTGAGCGCTGTCGGTCTGGGTTTCTGGGCGCTGGTGATCGGCGTTGCGGTCTATCTGGGGTGCATCGCGATGATCTCCTCCAACGCCATGGCGGTGATCCTGGATGATTTCCCGCATATGGCGGGCACGGCTTCTTCCTTGGCCGGTACGTTGCGCTTCAGCATCGGTGCGCTGGTGGGAGCGGTGCTGTCGATGGCGCCGGGCAAAAGCGCCTGGCCCATGGTCACCTCGATGGCGCTGTGCAGCATCGTGGCGGTGCTGTTCTATGTTTACGCCAGCCGGCCGCGCGATCGCGCAGCCTGACGTTCTCCCGATTCGGGGCGTTTTGCCCCGCATCGCCTTAGGGTTGCGCCTTGCCATTTCAGGGTGCAACTGGCAATGAAAAATTTGTTGCTAAATATACGCAAGCTAATTAATTGGCCGTTTTCCCCTCTGTGTGCTTTTTGTTAAAAAATTCCGCCATCGTGCCGCCCAATATTCCCCGGGAGGCGCGGCGCTCTGTCGGCTGAACAGCGTGAGCGGTTTGTATTAGGATTGATATAAATCAAGCTATTAGAAGAGACAGTTGCGCTAACGTGGTGGGCTAAATGTTTCTTCATTGTAAAAATATGGCGACGGAAAAGTAGTCGCATTGCAAGAAAAAAGAGTTGAGATCGCTGCGGGAAAGGGTTACATATAACGCAAAAATGCGAGCTGAGTCGCAAAATGCCGTGAAATAACACCGCACGGCGCGCCAAAAAATGGCACGGCATCGGCAAGCACGGGGTCAGGTTAATGGCTAGCGGCAAAATTTACATTTAAATAACATTTGTGCGCGGCAGAGTCGGGAGTCAGCGGCTATAACTTAGTAACCCTGTCAGGTAAAAGTGTTTCACCTTTTCAATCTAGGGATTTCATGTGGAGAGTATCCAACTTTCGGTAGTGCATCGCTTGCCGCAAAGTTATCGTTGGCTATCCGGTTTCACCGGCGTGAAGGTCGAACCGATTCCGTTTAACGGAATAGACGAAGATAACAACCTGATTGGTCTGAAGTTACTCAGCCATGAAGGGGCCGAGGCCTGGCAGGTCATGCAACAGCTCAATCTGTCGCTGCAGGAGATTCAGGTCGACTGCGCGATTGTTGAATGGGAAGGGGAACCTTGCCTGTTCGTGCAGCGCAGCGACGAGAGCGCCACCATGTGCCGCCTGAAAAACGTCGGCGCCGCGATCGCCGAACCGCTCAGCGCGCAATACCCTTTCTAAATTCGCCGCTAGTCCGCCAACTGCAGCAGTTGACGGGTATAGTCGGCGGCGGGCGCCGCGAAAATCGCCAGGCAGTCTCCCTGTTCAACCACTTCTCCCTGTCGCAACACGATGACCTGGTGGCATAGCGAACGCACCACCTGCAGGTCATGGCTGATGAACAGATAACCCAGCCGGTGGCGTTGCTGCAGCGATTTCAGCAGCGTCAGGATCTGCGCCTGCACCGATTTATCCAGCGAAGAGGTCGGCTCGTCGAGGATCAGCAACTGTGGCTGCAGGATCAATGCACGCGCGATGGCGATACGCTGGCGCTGGCCACCGGAAAACTCGGTGGGATAGCGGTGGCGCAACTGCGGGTCCAGCCCGACCTCCTGCAACACCGCGATCACGCGCTGTTCCCGTTGCTCGGCGGTAAGCCGCTGGTGCACTTCCAGCCCTTCGGCGATGATCTGCTGTACGTTCAGGCGCGGGTTCAGGGCGGAATAGGGATCCTGGAAGACGATTTGCATTCGGCTGCGGTAGGGCAGCATCTGCTTCATCGTGAGCGGGTGCAGCGGTTCGCCGTCGAACCAGATGGCGCCCTGAGAGGCCAGCAGGCGCAGCAGCGCCAGCCCGGTGGTGCTTTTGCCCGAGCCGGATTCTCCCACCAGCCCCACGCTTTCCCCGGCGCGCAGCTCGAAACTCAATGACTTCAACGCATAGTGATAATCCACCGTGCGGCGCAGCAGGCCGCGTCGAATAGGGAAGCGCACCTGCAGATCTTCCACCTTGAGCAGCGGCCGCTCGTCGCCGGGGCGCGCTTTGGCCGCGGCAGGCAACGGCAGCGGCTCACCGACGTCTTCGGCCGCCAGCAGCTGCTGCGTGTAGGGATGTTGCGGGCGGCTGAACAGCTGCGCGCGGGCGTTTTGCTCCACGCAGCGCCCCTGACGCATTACCGCCACGTTGTCCGCCAGGCGGCGCACGATATTCAGATTATGGGTGATAAACAGCAACCCCATGCCCATCTCCTGCTTCAGTTCTTGCAGCAGCGTCAGGATCTGCGCCTGGATAGTGACGTCGAGCGCGGTGGTGGGTTCGTCGGCGATCAGCAGTTTTGGGCGGGTCAACACCGCCATGGCGATCATCACGCGTTGGCGCTCACCGCCGGACAGCTGATGCGGGTAATCCTGCAGCCGGCTCTTGGCCTGACGGATGCCGACGCGTTCCAGGCACTCGACGATCTCTGCGCGCGCGGCTTCGCGCCGCAGGCCGCGGTGCAGCATCAACACTTCCGCCAGCTGTTTTTCGATGGTGTGCAGTGGGTTAAGCGACACCATCGGCTCCTGAAAGATCATCGCGATCTGATTGCCGCGCACCTTGCGCAGCGCCGCTTCCGGCGCATGCAGCAACGAGTCGCCGTTGAACAGGATATCGCCGGCAGGGTAAACCACCGGCGGTGCGGGCAGCAAGCGCAGTATCGACAGGGCGGTGACGCTTTTGCCGGAGCCGGACTCCCCTACCAGCGCCAGCGTTTCCGCCGGCGCGATTTGCAGCGAGAGTTCGTTGACCACCGGCGTGACGGTGTCGCCCTGGCGGAAGGCGATGCTGAGATCTTGAATTGCGAGCAAAGGAGTGGCCATATCAATGCGCCTTGCTGGGGTCAAAGGCGTCGCGCACCGCTTCGCCGATAAAGATTAATAACGACAGCAGCACAGCCAATACCAGGAAGGCGGTGATGCCGAGCCACGGCGCCTGCAGATTGTTTTTGCCTTGCAGCAGCAATTCGCCGAGCGACGGCGAGCCTATCGGCAGCCCGAAGCCGAGGAAATCGAGCGACGTCAGGGTGGTGATCGAGCCGCAAAGGATAAACGGCAGGAAGGTCAGCGTCGCCACCGTGGCGTTAGGCAGCATATGGCGGGACATGATCACGCGATCCGGCACGCCCATGGCGCGCGCGGCGCGGATGTAGTCAAAGTTGCGGGTGCGCAAGAATTCGGCGCGCACTACGCCCACCAGGCTCATCCAGCCGAACAGGATGGTGATGCCGAGCAGCCACCAGAAATTGGGCTGGACGATGCTCGACAACAGGATGATCAGAAACAGCGTCGGCATGCCCGACCACACTTCGATAAATCGCTGCCCCCACAGGTCGAAACGCCCGCCGTAATACCCCTGGGTCGCGCCGACGCACACGCCGATCAGACTGGAAAACAGCGTCAACGCCAGGCCGAACAGCATCGAGATGCGAAAACCGTACAGCACCCGAGCCAGCACATCGCCGCCGTTGCTGTCGGTGCCCAGCAGGTTATGGCGCGAAGGCGGCGAAGGGAAGGGCACCTCGGTGGCGAAGTTGATGGTGTCGTAGCTGAAACGGATCGGCGCCCAGACCGCCCAGCCGTGCCGTTCGATCTGCCGCTGGACGAACGGATCCTGATAGTCGGCTTCGGTATTCAGTTCGCCGCCGAAGGCGGTTTCGCTGTAGCTAATCATAAACGGCAGGTATAACCGGCCTTCATAACGCACCAACAGCGGTTTGTCGTTGGCGATCAGATCGGCGGCCAGGCTCAGGGTGAACAGCACTAGAAAGATCCACAGCGACCAGTAGCCGCGGCGGTTGCGGCGAAAGCGCGCCCAGCGCGCCTGGTTGATTGGGCTAAGGCGGCTCATTGGCGGGCCTCGAAGTCAATGCGCGGATCGACCAGGGTGTAGGTGACATCGCTGAGGATGTTCAACAGCAGGCCGATCAAGGTGAAGATATACAGCGTGCCGAACATCACCGGGTAGTCGCGCTGCAGCGTGGCGTCGTAGCCCAGCAGCCCCAGACCGTTGAGCGAGAACATCACCTCAATCAGCAGCGATCCGGTAAAGAACATGCTGATAAAGGTGGCCGGAAAACCGGCGATCACCAGCAGCATGGCGTTGCGGAACACGTGGCGGTACAGGATCTTTTTTTCGTCCAGCCCTTTGGCGCGGGCGGTGGTGACGTACTGCTTGCGGATCTCATCAAGGAACGCGTTTTTGGTCAGCATGGTCAGGGTGGCGAAGCCGCCGATCACCGTCGCCAGCACCGGCAATGTGATGTGCCAGAGGTAGTCGGCGATCTTCGCCGGCCACGAGAGGGTGTCGAAGTTGCTGGACACCAGGCCGCGCAGCGGGAACCAGTCGAGGTAACTGCCGCCGGCGAACAGCACGATCATCAGGATAGCGAACAGGAAAGCCGGAATGGCGTAGCCGATGATGATCAGCGTGCTGCTCCAGGTATCGAATGCGCTGCCGTTGTGGACGGCCTTGCGGATGCCGAGCGGGATCGACACCAGATAAATGATCAGCGTGCTCCAAAGGCCCAGCGTGATGGAGACCGGCAGGCTCTGGCTAATCAGTTGCATCACCGAAGCGCCGCGAAACAGGCTGTCGCCGAAGTCGAAGCGCATATAGTTCCACAGCATGGTGAAGTAACGCTCATGCAGCGGTTTGTCGAAGCCGTACCGTTGGGTGATCTCGGCGATCACCTCCGGATCCAGGCCGCGCGAACCGCGATATTGGCCGTCGCCTGCCGCGATGCCCGTCCGCGCATGGCCCAGGCCTTCGCCGACACCGCCGCTGCCAAAACCGCTGCCGTGCCCCAGCTCGATGGCGGCGATGGCCTGATCCACCGGGCCACCGGGCGCGATTTGCACGATAAAAAAGTTGATGGTGATGATCGCCCACAGCGTGGGGCTCACCAATAACAGTCTGCGTATCAGATAGGCCGCCATTCCGACTCCTTATTGCCGCTGAGCCGGTAAGCGCGCCGCCTTGTTGACGTCGTACCACCAGTTGTCGAAGCCGATCGCATAGGCCGGGCGGATCGACGGCGTGGAGAATTTGTCCCAATAGGCATAGCGATCGTGGTTGGAGTACCATATCGGCAGCATGTAGTTGTTCCAGGTCAGCACCCGGTCCAGCGCGCGGCCGAGCGGCAACAGGGCTTTTTCATCGCCCTGATGGGCGGCGATTTGTCTGACCAGGCTGTCAACCGCCGGGTCCTTGACGCCGGGGGTGTTATAGCTGGAATCGATGTACTGCGAATCCCAAATGATTTGCAAGTTGGCGCTGGGGAACGGCATTGCCATATACACCGTCGACATCATGTCGAAATCGCGCTCGCGCAGACGGCGGGTGTACTGCGAGGCGTCAATCTCGCGGATTTGCATATCGATGCCCAACCGCTGCAGGTTGTGGCGAAACGGCAACACGTACTGGAAGTTGCTGCCGCTCAGCAGCATCAATTCAAAGGTGAACGGCTGGCCGGTTTTCGCGTTGACTAACTTTTGATTTTTGACCACCCAACCGGCTTCTTTCAGCAGTTGGGTCGCCTTCAGCAGGTTTTGCCGATCGTTGCCGCTGCCGTCGGAGGAGGGCGGTTGGTAGATGCTGGTAAACACCTCTGGCGGTATCTGGCCTTTGAGCGGCGCCAGCAAGGCCAGTTCAGCGGCGTCCGGGTAGCCGCGGGCGGCGTAGGCGGTGTTTTGGAAATAGCTGTCGGCGCGCTGATAGGCGTTGTAATACAGCGCTTTGTTCATCCAGTTGAAGTCGAAAGCCAGGCCGATCGCTTCCCGTACCCGACGATCGGCGAACAGCGGTTTTTGCAGGTTAAACGCCAGCCAGCGGGTATTCTGTGCCGCCTGATTGGTTTCGTCCTGTTTGATGATGTAGTTGCGCGCGAAATTACCGCCCTGATACTGGGTGGCCCAGCTCTTGGGCGACGGCTCGATGCGGAAATCATAACCGCCGGCCTTGAAGGCTTCCAGCGCCACTTTATCGTCCAGGTAATAATCGTAGCGAATGCTGTCGAAGTTATAGCGGCCGCGATTCACCGGTAGGTTGGCGGCCCAGTAGTCGCGCACCCGCTGATAGGTGATGTACTGGCCGAGGCGGTAATCGCCGATTTTGTACGGGCCGCTGGCGAGCGGCGGGGTGCTGAGTGGTTCGTTGAGCTTATGGTTTTTCCAGAAGCTTTCCGGCAATACGCGCAGGCTGAGCAGGCTGAGGATTTGATCGCGATTTGCCTTAGGCAGCTCGATGCGCACCGTCAGCCGGGAAATGGCCTTGACCGTGACGCCTTTGTAAAAGGAGCGAAACTGCGGTACGCCTTCGGTCATGAATTTATTGAAAGTAAAGGCCACGTCGGCGGCGGTGATCGGGCTGCCGTCCTGGAAGCGGGCGCGGGCGTTGATATCCAATTCCATCCAGCGCATGTCGGCCGGGAAACGGGCCGATTCGGCAATCAACGGGTAATAGCTGCCGGGTTCGTCGTCGGAGTTGGTGAACAGCGTATCGTACAGCTCCATCGTGCGCTCGCCGGGTACGCCGCGGGTAGCGAAACGGTTGAAGTTGTCGTAGGTGCCGATGGCCGCCAGCCGTACGTCGCCGCCTTTGGGCGCCGCCGGGTTGACGTAGTCGAAATGGCTGAAGTCGGTGGCGTATTTCGGTTCACCGAGCAGGGCGAAAGCGTAGCTTTCGTTGAGGGCTTCGGCCTGCAGACCGAAACTCAGTGCCGAGAGCACCAGAGCAGCGAAAATGCGCACGGACATCGGACGGTAAGCTCCTGCTGTGGAATAAGGTACAACCTGCGCCCAGCATAACATTCTTCGGGTGGGCGCAGGGTAAAGTTGCCTAAAGATTAACTATTTTTTTCCTGATAATCAAAGACCTGATTAGCATTGCAGTAAGCGACGAAATCATCGATGCTCAGCGGCTTGCTGAAGTAGTAGCCCTGCATGAAGTTGACGCCGTGTTCTTGCAGGAACTGCATCTGCTCGGCGGTTTCCACGCCCTCGGCCACCGTCAGCATTTTCAGCTTTTTCGCCAGCGAGATCACCGCATCCAGCACCGGCGCGGTGACCGTATCCTGGCCGATGGTGTTGACGAAGCCGCGATCGATCTTCAGGTAATCCATGGTGAAGCGCTCAAGATAGATCAACGCGCTGTGCCCGGTGCCGAAATCGTCCACCGCGATCTCGATACCCTGTTTGTGCAGCCAGTCGAACTCCGCCAGCGCGCTCTCTTCTTCCACCATGCCGCGTTCGGTGATTTCAAACACCAGCGTAAAGTAATCGCCCGGCAGCTGCGTCAGTAGTTCATACACGTCCTGATGGAACGACGGCGCGCTAAGGTGGGCGGGGGAAATATTGAGACCGACTTTGCCTCCCCGTGGCAGCGCTTTGGCGAGCTGCGGCGCATCTTCGGCGATCAGCCTGAACAGATGGCGGGTAAGCGGCACGATCAGCCCGTTGCTTTCGGCGTAGGGGATAAAGACATCGGGCGGGATGCGGCCCTCGAGCGGATGCTGCCAGCGGATCAGCGCTTCCAGCCCACCAATGCTGTTGCTGTCGGTATGGAACACCGGCTGGTATTCGATAAAGAACTCGTTGCGCTTGATGCCGCGCAGCAGCGCACGCTCCGGGCTTTGCCGCAACAGCAGCATATAGTAGCAGAGCACGCCAATCATCAGCGACAGCACCAGGCTGCCCAGCAGCGTCAGGCGAATGTCATTGGGCGTCAGTTTCTCGTTGTAAAACAGGATGGTCAGCGGCAGATTGGGCATCGTCAGGGTATCCGCCTTGCCTTTCGGCAGTTGATCGACCGGCATCAGGTTCGGGCTGAAGGTGGTCAGGGCGCGGTTGCCCATCACGATGGCGATGCCCGGCGCCTGTTCGTCATGCGAGGTGAACAGTAAATAGGGCATCAGATCGATGTCCAGCGTAGCGAGGATGCCGGTGGCCTTTTCGCCGGGATGCCGCAGCCAAACCGCAACCGCCGGTTTGTTCGGTACGATCGGCGTGCCCTGCTGCAGCTTCAGATCCAAAGGCAGATCCCAGTCGATTTCCTGGTAGAGATTTTTCATCGGCAACATCATGTCGCCGGTGGCGGAAGAGCAATAGGCGTAGCCGCCTTTTACCAACAGGAAGGTGCGCACGCCGCTGGTAAAGGCCGCTTGGTAGGTAATATCCGACTGGCTGGAGAGGCAAGGCTTGTCCAGCAGCGGCATCATTTGCTGCATCACTGCCGTCAGGTGCGAGATATAACCTAGCGTGAATTTTTGCGTACGCGCTTCGACCTTGTGTTGATATTGCGTGCGCTGGTGGTTGATCAAAGAAAGCGTGACCGCAGTGAAGAGCGTAAAAAATACCAGGGCAGCGACACCGCTTTTAGCCAGGCTGCGCTGTCGGTGAGACACGCTGCGGGCAAAAGCTCTTTTCAAGCCCATAACCGAGTCCTCTGCAACCGGGCGTCAGGGGTGTCGCACAGCCAGTTAATGGATTGTGCCAACGGCTTTTTTTTCATTTTTGACTTTTTATCCCGAACCAACCGGCGGCGCCGTTTAAATACGCGGCGTCGCCGACAGAAATATAATGCGCCTATTTTAAGCGGAAACGTTTTAAATAACGCCGGGGCGCCGTTGCCGTCATCTGACGATAATAGGCGAGTTTTTCCTCGATGGCGCGATTTCCTGCCAACAGTTTATCAAAATAACGACGTGCGGCAGTGTTAAGTGGGGAACGGTGACGATAAGGCAGGGATCAATCTTGATGATACCCATTCGACAGCCAAAAAAAACGCCGCCCGTAGGCGGCGCTTATCGCTCGTTTGGTATTCAGGATCTTCAGGGCGTTGCGCCGTCAGCCGTTGGTCAACACTCGGCGTGCTTCTCGATAACGTTTATTCCAATAGTTATCGGTCAGCTTGGAAATCATGACGCCACTGCTGGTAGAAGCGTGAACGAACTGATCGTTACCTAAATAGATGCCGACATGGCGCCCGGTAGAACCGGCGCGGAACAGCACTAAATCGCCGGCGCGCAGCTTGGTGCGCTGGATTTTCTTGCCGAGATCTTCTTGTTCATAGGTAGAACGCGGTAAATCCATACCGAACTGTTCGCGGAAGGTGCGCTGTACAAACGCCGAGCAATCGATGCCGCGCTTGGTGTCACCGCCTAAGCGGTAGCGAACGCCTTTCCAGTCCGCGTACTGATCCATAATCTTTGACTTGACGTCAACGTTGCGGACCATCGCTTCGAATTCATCCTGAGAGGCTTGCAGTAAAAGACCGTCTTTGTCATTAACTGCACGCATCTCAGTTTGTGCGTTATTCAAGTTCGAAGTGTGAGTCGAGCTGCACGCTGACAGCATAACCGCAGCGGCAATTGCAGGGACTACCCGCAAAAAATATCTCAGAAACGGTTGAGATTTGACCATTGTTGTTGTTTTCCCTTGAAGTCCTTAACGACGAAAGTCGCTACCTGAAAAATGCCAAACGGAACGAGCCTAGTCCGCACCTGTTGCATCGACAACCAGTTACCGTTGAAAACGTGCGAGAACGCACATTTTTATCGGATTCCATACTGATTCGACTTAAACCAGGCACAAACGCATCTGAGATTACCGGAACAAATAGGGGATTGCGAGCCTTTTTCCCGTCTTTTTTATATGAATTTGTGATGTAACATAATGTAAATCTTCATATAAAAAACGCCAATTGTCCGATGTATGAATCTGGCGTGAAATCAGGTTGCAAAAGCGTTAACGACTGGTGGCGACATTTTGCGCTCGGCGAAGGGGGAAAGGCCGGGAGGCGGGCACCTCCCGGTATGAGTCATAAATGCATATTATGGTTGGCTGGGACGGTGCTTGCCGGGCAACAGGCGGTTCAACCGATCGACGATCCAGTCGCTGCAAGGCGTCATCAGCACCCAGCTGGCACCAACCAGCACCACGGACAGCGAGCCGACGGCGATATCGGTAAACCAGTGGGCGCCAATCATCACGCGTGGCAATGAGAAGACCAGCGTAATCAGCAGGGCGATGGCAAAGGCGCCGCGGCCGAAATAGCGCAGCATAAAGCAGGAAAAAATAATCAGCATCATGCCGTGGTCGCCGGGGAAGCTGTCGCCGGAAGCGTCCTTAGTGGGGATGCCGGTCAGTTCGCTGACGCGATTGATATTGTCAAAGGTCAGGGTGGGGCTCGGATGCTTCACCGGCAGCAGATGGCCAAGCTGGTTCAGCACCACGGCGGTCAGCAGCATCACCACGCCGGTGATCACCAGACGGCGGCGGCCGGCGGCGTCCTGCTTCAGATAAAAGTACAGATACAGCAGCCCCATGGCGAGCAGCGAGATCGCGTCGAACGCGCGGTTGTTGGTGATGGCGACCAGGTGCAAAAACGCCGGGTCGGTGGCCAGATGGCGGTTAAAGAAGAAGAAGATCGCCGAATCCAGGGTAAACCAGCCGCCGTGATTGGCCGGCAGGAACCAGGACAGAAACAGCGCAACGCCCAGTAAATTGAAGAAGAGAATGAAGGGTAAATTGCGGCGTGTCATGACATAAACCTGTTGGAAAAATGAAAACGAAACAAAACCCGGTTGCCCTGCGACAACCGGGGGGCAACGGTACGGGGTTTAACTTAAACGAATCTTAAACAAGGCGGATTGCAGGGCGTTCCAATCGGCATTTTCGCTGTGGATCAGTTCAATTCGGCTGTCGAGCGGTGCGAGCGGGCGGGTTTCGATGTTGAGATCCTGCCCCTGGCGATTGATCAGCAATGTGCCTTCGGGGATGCGCACCACGCCTTTGATTCGTTCGACCGGCGCCAGCCGCACCCACTCCATGAAACCGACGGTATCGAACCGGGTGTCGCCGTCAAAAATCCAGCCGCAGCTGGTGAAGCCTTGCCCTTCGTTCAGCGCTCGCCGCCAACGGGCGTGTTCCGGCAGCCGCAGCGCCGCCAGCCCCTGCTTTTTCGCCTGACCATGATGATGCTGCGCGTCCGGCAATTCTGTACGATTTGTGCGAGGAAGTGACAACAGCGCGACATCTGCTTCGCCTTGCGCGATGGCGTAGCAGGGCCGCTGCAGCGAATCTTGCGCCCTCCAGGCTTCCAGCGCCAGTCTGTCTTGCGGTTGATAGGTGTCGTTTTTGCTGGCCAGAATAACGTCGGCCGCGGCCAGCTGATCGCGGAAATTTTCGTTGTCGCGGTAGCGGGGTTGGCTAAGCTGGCGGGCATCCAGCAGGCACAGCGTGGCCTGCAGATCGATCCAGCCGGCATAGCTCTCCTGGGTCAGCAGTGACAGGATTTGCTTCGGGTGTCCTAGCCCGGTCGGCTCGATCAGCAGCCGGTCCGGTTTGGCCTGTTGCAACAGCATATTCAAGCCCACCTGCATCGGCAGGCCGTTGACGCAGCACATGCAACCGCCGGGGATCTCTTTGAGCACCGCGCCGCTGTCCGCCAGCAGCGCGCCGTCGATGCCGATCTCGCCGAATTCATTGACCAATACCGCCCAGCGTTCATGTTCGGGTTTATGAGCCAGCAAATGGCGGATAGTGGTGGTTTTACCGCTGCCGAGGAAACCGGTAATCAAATTGGTTTTGGTCATTAATCATTCCTGGCGCAAAAATTAACCTGCTTAATAAATGAGTTACGCAGCCGTATCGGTGAAACGACCGCGATTTAATTTGTGCTCTATCTCGCAAATTTTGCACGTCACCCTGCGCTTTTCAACCGATAAAATCCACCTTTCTTTGCAAGAAAATTCTTAGATAAAACCCTGTATTAGATACGGTTAACTTTTGTTAGTAGCTTGTTTTTACATTGTTAATGACGCGATTAACGATCAAATCCTGTCCCTTTCCTTGCGATTATTCCTAACAAGATCCTCTATGGTTAAATTGGCTTAACTAAAAATGAGGTTGCCATGAATACCTTTCGGTTATTTTTGATCGTAGGAATGTTGTTTTCATGGACGGCAGTGAGTCAGGCAGGAGTGGCCGGCGGGGTAATTCGCTTCGTCGGCTCTATCGTTGAAAGTCCTTGCACGGTCAAGATTGCAGATTCTAAGGCGAATACGCAATGTTACCGCAACGGCCAGCATTATCAGGCCCAGCAAGCGTTGTCAGGTTTTGATACTACACGCAAAGAACTTCCGCTGAATCTTGGCACAACCGAAATGAAGTGGGTAGACCAACAGAAGAAACTTGCTGTTATGACGGTCGTTTATCGTTAAGTCGTTCCGCCATGCCGGCGTAACGTTACGTCGGCATGGTTATTCTCAGCCTGCAGGCACTTCACCGCTTCACCCACTCCTTCACCGTTTCACGCGCACCGCGATCGCGCAGTGACAAATAGGCTTGCGTCACTGCGTCGGTAAACCCCCCATGCGTCGCCAGCGCTTCGCCGAACACCGGTTTGAGCGCCAGCAGCGCCGTTACGCGCCGCCGATCGTCCGGCGTGGCGGCGACAGTCTGTTGCAGCACATCTGCCAGCGGATCGCGAATGTCGATCGGCTGTCCGGCGTCATCGACGCCGCCGATGTAACGCATCCAGCCCGCCACGCCCAGCGCCAGCCCGCTATAGTCGCCGCCGTGCCGCAGATGCCAGCGCACGGCGTCCAGCAGACGCTGCGGTAGCTTCTGCGAACCGTCCATGGCGATCTGCCAGGTGAGGTGTTGCAGCGCCGGATTGCTGAAGCGCGCGATAAGCTGTGCGGCGTAGTCGGCCAGACTGATGCCGGTGACGCTCAGCGTCGGGGCCTGTTCGTCCAGCATCAATCGCAGGGCGGCGCGACGGTAGTGCTCATCCGCCATGCACTCGTTGATATAGCGGTAGCCGCCCAGGTAGCCGAGATAAGCCAGGAACGAGTGGCTGCCGTTCAGCATGCGCAGCTTCATGTGTTCAAACGGCAGCACATCGCTGACCAACTGGGCGCTGCCCAGCTCCCACGCCGGGCGTCCGGCGACGAAGTGGTCTTCCACCACCCATTGAATGAAGGGCTCGCAGGCGATGGCGCATTCGTCGCGCACGCCGCCCAGCGCGGCGGCGATCTCATCCAGCGTGGTCGGCGTGGCGGCCGGCACGATGCGGTCCACCATGGTGCAGGGGAAGGTGGCGGCGGCGGCGATCCAATCGGCGAGTGACGGATCCCGCGCCTGCGCCAGATCGAGCACCGCCCGGCGCAGCACGTGGCCGTTCTCCGGAATATTGTCGCAGGAGAGCAGGGAAAAGGCGGGCAGGCCGCGTTCGCGCCGCAGCCGCAGCGCCTCTACCACAATGCCGGGCACGGTCTGCGGCTGATGCGGCGCCGCCAGATCGGCGACGATCCCCGGATGCTGCCAATCCAGTTGCCCGTTGCCGGGCTCGATGCAGTAGCCTTTTTCGGTGATGGTCATCGAGACGATTGCCACCTGCGGCTCTGCCAGCTTCTCCAGCACTGCGGCGATGCCCTCCAGCTTGCGGTGCAGGCTTTCATGCACCGCGCCGATCACAATGGCCTGATGGCCGTCCGCGCCTTTCTCCAGCACGCTGTACAGATGATCCTGCTGCCGCAGCGCCTCAAACAGCGGCACGCCGCCAGACAGGCTGATTTCGCAAATGCCCCAGTCGCCGCCCTGGGCGTTCAATACCCGATCCGTCAGCAGCGCTTGATGTGCGCGGTGAAACGCGCCGAAACCCAGGTGCACGATACGGCTGCGCAGGGCACGGCGATCATAGTTCGGTTGCCGGACGGTGCCCGGTAGCGGGGTGTTGGCGATCGTTTTCATCTCATCTCCAAAGCGTGTAGGACAGCTGGCGGGCCACTTGCATCAAGTTAGCGGACCAGTTTGCCGCCGTATGGGCAGGGTGGCGCCGGCGATAAAAAACTGCGACCAGTGTAGGTCTGTCGACAGGTTAAAGGAATTGGTCAGTCCAAAATAAGCCAAAATCGTGAAGTGGATCAACCAATGCGCGGTTCACTTTTGACAGCGCGTTGCGAAAGAGTACCTTAAAGGTAACTGACATCTACGTTAAACTGGTATAACAGCATCGCGATGCGAGACAGGCATAAGGACAAAACATGGAACAAACATGGCGTTGGTATGGCCCGAACGATCCGGTCTCTTTGGATGATGTGCGTCAGGCCGGGGCGACCGGAGTCGTGACGGCGCTGCATCATATCGCGAACGGCGAAGTCTGGCCGATTGATGAGATCCGCGCGCGCCAGACGTTACTGGCGGAAAAAGGACTGGTGTGGTCGGTGGTGGAGAGCGTGCCGGTGCATGAGGAAATCAAAACTCACAGCGGTGACTGGCAGCGGCATATCGCCCATTACCAGCAGACGCTGCGCAACCTGGCGGCCTGCGGCATCGATACCGTCTGCTATAACTTCATGCCGATCCTCGACTGGACGCGCACCGATCTGGCCTATTCGCTGCCGGACGGCGCCAAAGCGCTGCGTTTCGATCAGATCGCCTTCGCCGCGTTCGAGCTGCATATCCTGCAGCGCGTCGGCGCCGAGGCGGACTATACGCCGCAAGAGCGCAGTCAGGCTGCAGCCTATTTCGCCGCCATGAGCGAGGAGGAGAAAGCCACGCTGACCGGCAATATCATCGCCGGCCTGCCGGGAGCGGAAGAAGGCTATACGCTGGATCAGTTCCGCCGCCGCCTGGCGGAATACGACGGCATCGACAAGGCGCAATTGCGCGAAAACATGGCGGTCTTTCTGCGCGCCATCGTGCCGGTGGCGGAAGAGGCCGGCATCCGGCTGGCGGTGCATCCCGACGATCCGCCTCGGCCGATCCTCGGCCTGCCGCGCATCGTCTCCACGATTGAAGACATGCAGTGGCTGAAGCAGACCGTCGACAGCCTTCATAACGGTTTCACCCTGTGCACTGGTTCCTACGGCGTGCGCGCCGACAACGATCTGGTGCGGATGATTGAAACCTTCGGCGATCGCATTCACTTCACCCATCTGCGCGCCACCTGCCGCGAGGAGAACCCGAAAAGCTTCCACGAGGGGGCGCACCTGCAGGGCGATGTGGACATGGTGGCGGTGATCGAAGCGATCCTGACCGAAGAGCTGCGTCGGCAACGGGCCGGCGATCGGCGGCCGATCCCGATGCGCCCCGATCATGGGCATCAGATGCTGGACGATTTGAAAAAGAAAACCAATCCGGGCTATTCGGCCATCGGGCGGTTGAAAGGGCTGGCGGAGTTGCGCGGCGTCGAGCTGGCGCTCAAGCGGCGTTTTTTCCCGGAGTTGCCGTAGCGGAAAATGAAACGGGGCCAAGACTCGGCCCCGTTGGCACCGACTAGTCGGCGCGGCTCATGTAGCGGCGTTCGGCGATATGAATGCGAATTTTGTCGCCGGCGCTGAGGTATTCCGGCACGTGGATCACCAGACCGGTCGCCATGGTGGCCGGTTTGTTGCGGGCGCTGGCGGAAGCGCCTTTGATGCCCGGCGCGGTCTCGACGATTTCCATATCTACGGTCTGCGGCAGCTCCAGCGCCAGCACCTGGCCATCCAGCGTCAGCACCTGCATGCCCGGCAGGCCGCCTTCCGGAATGAACAGCAGCTCGTCTTCGATCTGGTCTTTCTTGAAGATGTACGGCGTGTAATCTTCGTCATCCATAAACACGTATTCTTCGCCGTCGATATAGGAGAAGTTCACCTTGCGGCGCGACAGGGAAATGGTGTCCAGGATATCGTCGCCCTTGAAGCGTTCTTCCACTTTCAGGCCGGTGCGCACGTCGGAGAAGCGCATTTTGTACAGGGTGCTGGCGCCGCGGGCGCTCGGGCTCTGCACGTCGATATCTTTTACCAGCAGCAGCTTGCCGTTGTAGCTGATCGCCATGCCGCGTTTAATTTCGTTAGCTCTTGCCATTTCAATTCATCCGCAATGAAGAGTATTAGAGAAGTTGCGACAAGGTACTCGCGCCACCGATTTCAGGCAATAGCCCGGCGCAAAAACAGTGCGGGAAAGGGAGGGCGGCCGCCCTCCCGTCGGGGATTAGTGGAAGACCGGCAGCAGGCCGAAAAGCGACAGAATATGCGCGGCGGCGTTGATCAAGCCGAACAGGATGACGAACAGGATCACGCCGTTACCGCCCGGTGCGCGGTAACCCGCCTGCGGATAGCGGCGGCGGCTGGCACGCGCCATCAGCGCCGGCACGATCACCGCCCAGATGGTGGCCGCCAGCCCGGCAAAGCCGATGGCGTACAGAAAACCGTTCGGGAACAGCAGCGCGGCCAGGGTCGGCGGCACAAAGGTCACCAGCGCGGTCTTGCTGCGCCCGACGGCGTCGTCCTTAAACTTGCAGAAGTCCGCCAGGTAGTCGAACAGGCCCAGCGACACGCCGAGGAACGAGCTGGCCAGCGCCATATAGGAGAAGGCGTTCAGCAGTTGGCTGACGGTCTGGCTGCTGGAGACGTTGCCCATTTGCTTGAGCAGGCTGCCGATATTGCCGCCTTCGGCGATCACCTGCTTAAAGGCATCGCGCGCGATATTGCCCTGAATCACATACTGCCACAGGATGTAGATAGCCAATGCCAGCAGGGTGCCGTACACCAGGCTGCGCACCACGGAGCTGCTGTCCTTGTGGTAGTACTTCACCAGCCCGGGAATGTTGCCGTGGTAGCCGAACGAGGTCAGCAGGTAAGGCAGCGCCGCCAGGGCGTAAGGCAGATAGCTGGCCTGGTCATCGTCGGTGTTGAACAGCACCGCGGGCTGCACGTGGGTGAACATGTCGCCCACGGACATCACGAAGGTGATCACCATGCCGCCGATCAGAATGGTGCTCAGGCGGTCGACCGCGCGGGTGGAGAGCCAGACGATAAACGCCACGACCAGTGCGAAGACCAGGCCGGCGGTGGTCTGGCCGACGCCGACGATGCCCTCCAGCGTATGCGCGATGATCGAACCGCCCGCGGAGATATAGGCGTAGGTCAGGATGTACAGCACGAACGCCACCGACAGGCCGTTCACGGCGTTCCAGCCTTTGCCCAGCAGATCCTTGACCATGGTGTTGAAGCTGGCGCCGCTCGGGTAGTGCAGCGTGGCTTCGAGGATCATCAGGCCGGAAAGCAACATGCAGGCCCAGGTATACACCAGCAGCGCGACGGAGCCGCTGAACCAGACACCGGAAGTGACGATCGGAATGGAAAACATGCCGGCGCCAACGGCGGTTCCGGCAATGATCATCGCGCCGCCGAGGACGGAAGGGCGGGCCAGCTTCTGGATGGTGTCCGTAGACATGCGTGCTCCTGATGGAAGAAGTTCTTTTGTACTAGCTCAATGGTACATTGGTGCATGGCGCATGTAAAGCGGGGGGATTGCACGTTTCACGCGTTTTTGTCTTTAAATTGCGGCTTTTTGGGCGTTTACTCGCCAGGCGGCGAATCAGGCGGCGAATCAGGCGGCGAATCAGGCGGCGAATCAGGCGGCGAATCAGGCGGCGAATCAGGCGGGGTAAGACGGTTGCGGGACGAGTGTAAAGATCGCCAAGGCGCAGGGATTCTGCTGGCGGCCACCGCGCGCGGCTGCTATTGTCGCGCTTCTTTTCCCCAGCCCACCAGGAGTAGCGCTGATGGACTGTCGCAGCGACTGCGGCGCCTGCTGTATCGCGCCGTCAATATCCAGCCCGATCCCCGGCATGCCGAACGGCAAGCCCGCCAATACCCGCTGCATTCATCTGGATGAACAGCTGCGCTGCGGCCTGTTTCATTCGCCGCTGCGGCCGAAAGTGTGCGGCAGCCTGCAGCCGAGCCGCGATATGTGCCACGATCACCGCGATCAGGCGCTGATCTACCTCGCCAGGCTGGAAGCGGACACCGCGCCCTAAACTTCCCTCAGCTTCCACAGACACAGCGTCGCACCTGCCGCCATCGCCAGCGCGGCGTAAAATACCGCATGGTAGTTCCAGATTTCCGCCACCGCACCGGCGATGGCGCCGGCAATGACCCAGCCGACCCGAATGGTGTTGGTGAACAGCGTGGTGGCCGTGCCGGCCTGGCCGGGCATCAAATCCTGGAAGTAGAGCATGCCGATCCCCGCCAGCACGCCGATAAACGCCGCATTCAGCAGCTGCAGGGCGATGAGTTGCCAACTGCCGGTGATAAACAGCAGGCTGCAATAGAACAATACGCCGGCGACGGCGGCACCTAGCATCAAACAACGCTTGCCGCAGCGTTTCGCCACCAGACCGGCGATCAGCATGATCGGGATTTCCAGCCCGGCGGCGGTGCCCATCAGCACGCCGACCAGCCGCTCCGGCAGCCGCAGTTCGTGCACCATATACAGCGGCATGTTGATCAGGTACATGCTGTTGGCGGTCCACATCAAAGTGCTGGCGCCAAACAGCAGTAGCGCATCGCGGCGATGCTGGCGCGGTGCGGCCAGGGGCGCACTCGCCGCGGCAGTTTTCGGCATGGAAGGCAGCCGTTTCCACACCAGCAGGCCGCACAGCACAAAGGCCGCCGCGCCCGCCAGATACATGGCCTTGAAGCCGAAGCCCAGCGCCAGCGCGAAGGCGATCGGCGGGCCAATGACCCAGGCGAGCGAGACCTGGGCGCGCATGATGGAGGTGAACATGACCGCCTCGCGGCCGGTGCGATCGGCGTGTTCGCGCGCCAGAGCGAACATTTGCGGGTTAGCGGTGGAGCCGAAGCTGGTGAGCAGTACGCCGACGAGCAGCAGCAGGTAATAGTTGCGGCTCCAGGCGAACAGCGTGAACCCCAGCGCCCCCAGCATACAGCAGAGAAAAATCAGTGATTTGCGGTCGCCTTTTTTATCCGAGCGGCCGGCGAGAAACTGGCTGACCAGTATGCCGATCACCGCGCTGCCGGTAAAGAACAGCCCGACCAGCGCCGGCCGCACCTTGACCTCGGTTTCCAGAAACAGGCTCAGCGTCGGGGTTTGCAGGGCGCCGGCGATGCCGGTAAGAAACGCCACCGCCAAAAAGGCCAGCGAAGTGAGATCGGGCGCGCGTCGCGTTACTGCGGATGAAGTCGGCATGGTGGTTGAGAATTCGTCGAAAAAGGAAGGTCGCGCGCATCATACGCCCGTTGAAATGAAACGCAAACCGCTCCTTTGCGGCGAAGGGTAAACGGATATGTCGCGCGGCGACGAGAAAAAAGGGGCGCGTTGCGCCCCCTTGCTTGCCGGTAAATCAGGCGCCTTGCGGTACCGCGTGCGCGGTATTTTTCAGCGCCGGCCCCTGATATTTCTCGATCTGCAGCTGCGCCATCTGCCCGCAGTTGCCCTGCGCCAGGCTGGAAGAGCCGATGTCGAAGGTCAGGCAGTTGACGTTACCGTTCTTGCACAGCGAGCCGGGCTGCGCCGGATCGGCCGGATCGAACCAGGCGCCTTCGCTGATGCGCACCACGCCGGGCCGCACGTCTTCGCTGACCACCGCGCCCACCAGGATCTGGCCGCGATCGTTGTACGCCCGTACCAGATCGCCGCCACTGATGCCGCGCGGCTGCGCGTCCTGCGGGTGGATCAGGATCGCTTCACGATCCGCTACCGCGTATTTCTCGCGCAGCGGCGTGTTGTCGAGCTGAGAGTGCAGCCGGTTGGTCGGGTGCGCGGTATTGAGCGACAGCGGATACTTGGCCGCTTCCGGCCCGCGATACCACTCGTGCGGCGGCATCCAGGTCGGGATGCCGGGGCAATCCGCATAATGCATTTTGGCGATCGCGTCGGAGTAGATCTCGATCTTGCCCGACGGCGTGCCCAGCGGGTTCAGCAGCGGGTTGTCACGATAATCGGCGAAGCGCACCCACTGCTTATTGGCCTCGGGCACCGGGAAACGCACGTAGTTATTGGATTGCCAGAACATGTCGAACGGCGGCAGCGCCACCCGTGCGGCGCGCGCCTGATTTTTCATGTCGTCATACATGCCTTTCAGCCACTGGGTTTCATCCTTGCCCTCGGTAAAGGCCTCCTGCACGCCCAGCCTGGCCGCCATCGCCGAGAAGATGTCGAAGTCACTGCGCGATTCGTGCTGCGGCGGCACGCATTGATGCATCGGGAACACATAGAGCTGCGAATAGTCACCCCCCATCTCCAGATCGTTGCGCTCGTAGCTGGTGGTGGCCGGCAGCACGATATCGGCATGCTTGGCGGTGGCGGTCCAATAAGGTTCGTTGACCACGATGGTGTCCGGCCGCTGCCAGGCTTTGACCAGGTTATTGGTGTCCTGATGCTGGTGGAAGGTGTTACCGCCCGCCACATACACCATTTTCACCTCGGGGTAGGTGACCTTGGCGCCGTTGAAGTCGATGGTTTTGCCCGGGTTGCTCAGGCATTCGGCGATGCGCGCCACCGGGATCGGCGCCGGTGAGTTTTTCGGCGCATTGCCGGCGGAGATGCCGGCGATGATGCCACCCTTGGCGGTTGGGCTACCGCCGGACGAATAGTGGTAGCTGAAGCCGAAGCCGCCGCCCGGCAGGCCGATTTGGCCGAGCATCGCCGCCACCGTCACCAGCAGCCAGTGCTGCTGTTCGCCGTGGTGCTGGCGCTGAATGCCCCAGCCGCCCATGATCATGGTGCGGCTCTTCGCCATCTCGCGCGCCAGCGCGCGCAGCGTGTCGGCATCGACGCCGCTGATGTCGGCCGCCCATTCGGCGGTTTTCGCCACGCCGTCGCTCTCGCCCAGCAGGTAGGCCTGGAACTTGTCGAAGCCGACGGTGTAGGTTTTCAGGAAGTCCGGGTTATGCAGCTTCTCGGTCAGCAGCGTGTGGGCGATGCCGATCAGCATGGCGCCGTCGGTGTAAGGGCGCGGGGCGATCCACTGCGCATTGACGAACTTGGCGCTGTCGTTGTGCACCGGATCGATGCTGATCACCCGGGTGCCTTTTTTCTTCAGCGCTTCGAAACCGGTCTGGCCGACGTGATCCGGCACGTTCCAGCTATTTTTCAGCGTGACCATCGGGTTGCAGCCCCACAGGATCACCAGCTCGCTGTTTTCGATCACGTTCGGCCAGGCGGTCTGCTGTTCGTAGACCTCCATCGAGCCGACCACGTGCGACATGATCACCTGCGCCGCGCCGGTGGAGTAGTCGCCGGCGTAGCCGAGGAAGCCGCCGGTCAGGTTCATCAGGCGCTGCAGCAGCGTGCGGCTGTTGTGCAGCATGCCGACGCTTTTCCAGCCGTAGGAACCGGCGTAGATCGACTGCGGGCCGTGATCTTTCTGCAGGCGGGTGATCTCATTGCACACCAGCTCGGTCGCTTTATCCCAGCTGACGCGCACCCACTCGTCGCGGCCGCGCAGCTCGGTACGGCTGCCGGGGCCGCCTTCCAGCCAGCTTTTACGCACCATCGGGTATTTGATGCGGTTCTCGGCGTGCACCTGATAAGGCGCCATGGTGATCAGCTCATTGGGATACGGATCGTCCTGCACCGGCTGCACGCCGACCATCTTGCCGTCCTGCACGATGGCCTCAAACGCGCCCCAGTGGGCGCCGGTCAGGATGCCTTTTTGCGCCTGACGCAAGACGATGAACTGCGGCAGCGCTTCGCTGATGGCCTGCGCCAGTGCCGCTTTGGGCCATAAGCCCGCCAGCAGCGGGGCGGCGGTCAGCGCGGCGGCGCCGGTCAGAAAGCGGCGGCGGCTCATGGTTAACGGTTGTTGGTTGCTCATTGCGCTTCTCCCTTAAAGCTTGGCCGGTGCGGCAGGTGGCATGTCGCTGGCGTGTTTTTGTACGTATTGTGTCAGCACGCGCAGCTGTTCCTGCGTCAGCGAGGTGCGCGGTGCCATGCCTTTGATGACGCCGATCCATTGGTTGGCGTTGAAGCGATCGAGCGCGGTCAGCCCGTGACAGCCGGTGCAGTTGGCCGACATCATGTCCGCGGCGTAGCGCCAGATTTTTTGCTGATCGTCGATCAGCTGCTTGCGCGGCAGCCACACCTGCAGAGAGACCTGATGCCAGACCAGGCCGGTTTCCGCATCGGTCTGGGTGGACGCGGTCTTCAGCTGTTTGCGCGCGTCTTCACCCAGCAGCACGCTGAGGATGCGCTTGCCCTGCGCGGCGTAGAACACTTCGCTGACCCCGTCTTGCTGCCAGCCTCTCACGGTGGCCAGCACCTTGTCGCCCTCCTGTTTCACCACCTGCACTTCGGTGGACGGCATCAGGTTGCCGGCGTTATGGCTGTCGTCTGCGCTGAGGAAGAACGGTTCGGTGGCGATGGTGTAGAGGGTGGTGGCGCCCGGTGCGGTCAGCGCCGCGGCCTTGGCCAGCTCGGCGGCGCCAGCCTGGGTTTCGCCGCTCATGTCCGGCAGGATGTGGGCCACGCCTTTATGGCAGTCGATGCAGGTTTCGCCCTGTTTGATCGCCACCGGGTGCTGCAGGCGCGCCTCAGGGCGCTGGGCGGTGATGTCCATGGCGTCGTAGCTGTGGCAGGAACGGCAGGTGGCCGAATCGTTTTCTTTCAGCGTCTTCCAGACCGACTGCGCCATCGCCAGCTTGTGCGCTTCGTATTTTTCCGGCGTATCGATGGTGCCGACCATCTCGCCGTAGATGTCTTTTACCGCGCGGATCTTGGTCCACAGGTAATCGATCGGCTGATGGGGGACGTGGCAGTCGGCGCACTCGGCGCGGATGCCCTTGGTGTTTTGGAAGTGGACGCTGCCCTGATATTCGGCCAGCGGTTGTTGCATGGTGTGGCAGGAAACGCAGAAGGCGGTATCGCTGGTTTTATGGAATACGGTGGCAGTCCCGGCCAACAGCGCCGCGCCGAGGATAATCCCCAGCAGCAAAAGCCATAACCATCCCCACCGGCGCTTTTTTTCAAAGCCAGTCAGTTTTTTGCTCATGGTAAACCCGCTTATAATTATGAATTTAAAATAAAATCTTGCCAAAAGGCCACCGACCGGAGGTCAGAATGCCACGTCGATTGCAGGGGTAATAATAGAAGAGGGTTAACCCCATGGGGTTATCCGTAGTCAAAAAAATGGTTTATATCGCAAAAAATAGCGTTATATTCTAATTTATATAACGGTGGGGCGGCGCAGCACGCGCTCGCGATGGGTCAGGCCGTGGGCAGATAGGCCTGGCCGCTCAGCCACAGGCGGATCGCTGTGCGGCTGGCTTCGAAATGGGGTTCCGGCAGAGAGTCTGGCGCGCACCAACGCCATTCGGCGCATTTTTCGGGTTCTTTCAGCTCGGCTTCGCCGCCGGGGTGATCCACCTGCAGGCAGATAGACACGGTGTGTTTGCCTTCGGCGTGCCAGGTTTGCAGATTGTTGCTGACGCCAACGAAGCGCGGCGGATCGATGATCAACCCGGTTTCTTCGGCAATTTCGCGCTGGGCGCACTGCTCGAAGGTTTCACCGGCATCCAGATGCCCGCCGGGGATCGACCAAAAGGGCGCGTGGGAGCCGCAGCGTTTGCCCAGCAAAATCTCGCCTTGCGGGTTGACGATGATCACCCCGACGCCCGTCACTACATTCATGCTTTTCTCCGTCAGCAAAGTTTCAGCACAGTATGTCATTTTGCCCCGGCGCTGACCAATGCGCCGATGAAAGTGTGCGTAAGCTCAAAAATCTGCAATGGCGAAAGGGAGAAAGCTTGCTTTCATCTTGCGCTGCTTACACACTCCTTGAAACGTTTCAGCGTTATCCGACCGCTTGTGGGCAGCGGGTAACGCTCCTTTTTCTCAATAAAGCTGAAACGATTCAATTCAGCAGGAGAGGAGAATCATGTTCCAGTTGTCACCGCAAGACATTCATCTGGGCGCCGCTGCCGCCGATAAGCAGGGGGCCATCCGTCAGGTGGCCGCCGCGCTGACCGAAGCCGGCTGCGTCAGCGCCGGTTACGTGGACGGCATGCTGCAGCGCGAACTGCAGACGTCCACCTACCTGGGCAACGGCATCGCCATTCCGCACGGCACCACCGATACCCGCGATCTGGTGTTGAAAACCGGCGTGCAGGTGTTCCAGTTCCCGCAGGGCATCGCGTGGGGGGAAGGCCAGACCGCCTATGTGGCGATCGGCATCGCCGCCCGTTCCGACGAGCATTTGGCACTGCTGCGTCAGCTCACCCACGTGCTGAGTGATGACAGCGTGGCGGAGCGGCTGGCGAAAACCACCTCCGCGGAAGAGCTGCGCAGCCTGTTGATGGGCGAACAGCAGAGCGCTGAATTCCAGTTCGACGTTTCGCTGATTGCGCTCGACGTCGCGGCCGACAGCCTGATGACGCTGCAGGCGCTGAACGCCGGCCGTCTGCAAAAAATCGGGGCGGTCAACGCGCAGTTCGTCAGCGATGTCATCACCCGCAGGCCGCTGAATCTGGGGCAGGGCATTTGGCTGAGCGACAGCGTTGAAGGCAACCTGGCCAGCGCGGCCACCGTCAGCCGCCCGGCGCAGGCTTTCGTGGAAGACGGCGAGCCGGTGGCGCTGCTGCTGACGGTGTCGGTCGCCGACGCGCAGCCGCTGGCGGTGCTCAACTACCTCAGCGATCTGCTGCTGGCCAACAAAGCTGAACGCTTGCTGAAGGCGGATGCCGCCGGGGTGCTGGCGCTGCTGACCAGCGACGTGGCGGAAGAGAGCAGCGTGCTGAGCGCCGAATTCGTGATCCGCAACGAGCATGGCCTGCACGCGCGGCCGGGCACGGCGCTGGTCAACGTGATCAAAAGTTTTAACAGTGACATCACCGTCACCAACCTGGACGGCAGCGGCAAGCCGGCCAACGGGCGCAGCCTGATGAAGGTGGTGGCGTTGGGCGTGAAGAAAGGGCATCACCTGCGCTTTACCGCCAATGGAGAAGATGCTGAAGCCGCGCTGAAGGCGATTGGCGAAGCGATTAATGAAGGACTGGGCGAGGGCGCAGCATGAGCAGAAGAGTAGCAACAATCACCCTGAACCCGGCGTACGATCTGGTGGGTTTCTGCCCGCAGATCGAGCGCGGGGAAGTCAATCGGGTAAAAACCGCCGGCCTGCACGCCGCCGGTAAGGGCATTAACGTCGCCAAAGTGTTGAAGGATTTAGGCATCGACGTCACCGTCGGCGGCTTTCTGGGCAAAGACAATCAGGACGGTTTCCAACTGCTGTTCAGCGATCTGGGGATCGCCAATCGCTTTCAGGTGGTGCCGGGCCGCACCCGCATCAACGTCAAGCTGACGGAAAAAGACGGCGAGGTGACCGATTTCAACTTCTCCGGCTTTGAAGTGACATCACAGGACTGGGATCGCTTCGTCAGCGACTCGCTGAGCTGGCTGGGCCAGTTCGACATGGTGGCGGTGAGCGGCAGTCTGCCGGCCGGTGTCGATCCCGACGCCTTTACCGACTGGATGACCCAGCTGCGCGCCAAGTGCCCGTGCATCATTTTCGACAGCAGCCGCGAAGCGCTGGTCGCCGGGCTGAAGGCCTCGCCGTGGCTGGTGAAGCCGAACCGCCGCGAGCTGGAAATCTGGGCCGGCCGCCCGCTGCCGACGCTGGCGGACGTGGTCGAGGCCGCGCATGCGCTGCGTGAACAGGGCATCGCCCACGTGGTCATCTCCCTCGGCGCGGAAGGCGCGCTGTGGGTTAACGCCTCCGGCGCCTGGATCGCCAAACCGCCGTCCTGTGAGGTGGTCAGCACCGTGGGCGCCGGCGATTCGATGGTCGGCGGCCTGATTTACGGCCTGCTGATGCGCGAATCCAGCGAACACACTCTGCGTCTGGCCACGGCGGTAGCGGCGCTGGCGGTCAGCCAAAGCAACGTCGGCGTGACCGATCGTCCCCAGTTGGCCGCGATGATGGCGCGCGTCGATCTGAAACCTTTCAATCAATAGCAGGAGGCAGAATGAAAACGCTGCTGATGGTAGACAGTTCGCTGGGGCAGGCCCGTGGCCACCTGGCGAAACGCATGCTGGAGGCCGCCGCGGCCAAAAACGGCCTGACGCTGGTCGAGTCACTGCAGGACGCCGAACTGGTGGCGGTGGCGGGGCAGTCTGCCCCTGCTGACGCCGGGCTGAACGGTAAATTGGTGTATGTGGGCGATGTCGAACAGGCGGTGCGTGAACCGGACGCTTTTCTGGCGCGTGCCCAGGCCGAAGCTGAAACCTATCAGGTGCCGCAGGCGGCGGCACCGGTGAAAGCCAATGGGCAAAAACGCATCGTGGCGATCACCGCTTGCCCAACCGGCGTGGCGCATACCTTTATGGCGGCCGAAGCCATTGAAAGTGAAGCCAAGAAACGCGGCTGGTGGGTGAAGGTGGAAACGCGCGGTTCCGTCGGCGCCGGCAACGCCATCACCCCGGAAGAAGTGGCGGCGGCGGATCTGGTGATCGTCGCGGCGGACATCGAAGTGGATCTGGACAAGTTTGCCGGTAAGCCGATGTATCGTACTTCCACCGGTCTGGCGCTGAAGAAAACCGCGCAGGAACTGGACAAGGCGCAGGCCGAGGCGGAGGTGTTCCAGCCGCAGCAGCGCGGTAGCGCGGCGCCGGCGGCGAAAAAGAAAGAGGGCAGCGGCCCGTATCGCCACCTGCTGACCGGCGTGTCCTACATGCTGCCGATGGTGGTGGCCGGCGGTCTGTGCATCGCGCTGTCGTTCGTGTTCGGCATCAAGGCGTTTGAAGTCAAAGGCACGTTGGCGGCGGCGCTGATGCAGATCGGCGGCGGCTCCGCCTTTGCGCTGATGGTGCCGGTGTTGGCCGGTTTTATCGCCTTCTCCATCGCGGATCGTCCGGGCCTGACGCCGGGCCTGATCGGCGGCATGCTGGCGGTGAGCACCGGCGCCGGGTTCCTCGGCGGCATCATCGCCGGCTTCCTGGCGGGTTATGTCGCCAAGGCGATCAGCAGCAAGCTGCGCCTGCCGCAAAGTATGGAAGCGCTGAAGCCCATCTTGATCATTCCGCTGGTCGCCAGCCTGATCACCGGCCTCATCATGATTTTCGTGGTCGGCACGCCGGTGGCGAAAATCATGGAAGGTCTGACCCATTGGCTGCAATCGCTGGGCACCGCCAACGCCGTACTGCTGGGGGCAATCCTCGGCGGCATGATGTGTACCGACATGGGCGGCCCGGTGAACAAAGCGGCCTACGCGTTTGGCGTGGCGCTGCTCAGCTCTTCGGTGTATGCGCCGATGGCGGCGATCATGGCGGCGGGCATGGTGCCACCGCTGGCGATGGGTCTGGCGACACTGCTGGCGCGCCGCAAGTTCCCGAAATCCGAACAGGAAGGCGGCAAGGCGGCGTTGGTGCTGGGGCTGTGCTTCATCACCGAAGGGGCGATTCCGTTCGCCGCCCGCGACCCGATGCGCGTGTTGCCGTGCTGCATCGCCGGCGGGGCGCTGACCGGCGCGCTGTCGATGGCCTTCGGCGCCAAACTGATGGCACCGCACGGCGGGCTGTTCGTGCTGCTGATCCCAGGCGCGATTTCGCCGGTGTTGCTGTACCTGGTGGCGATCGCCGCCGGTACGCTGCTGGCGGGCGTAGCTTATGCCCTGCTGAAACGTGCGGAAGTACCGGTTACCGCCGCGGCGTAAGCCTCGCGATACCGCAAAACGCGCAGCCCCGAGCTGCGCGTTTTTGTTTGTGCCTTAGGCAGTTAGCACGATTTACCCCTGGTCAGAAACCACAACGCTTTCTAAGCTGATAGCGCGACTTTGTTCCTGCGAACAAGCAATGACTCAAGGAGATTCATCCGTGGCTAAAAAAGTGGCGATCGTACTCACACCCGGTTTCGCCGATTGGGAATACGCGCTGATTGCCGGCGTTGGCGGCCCGTTTTATGGGCTGGAGGTGGCGTTTTTTGCGCCGCAGGCCGGAACGTTTCGCTCACAGGGCGGGCTGACGGTCGAGGTTGAAAAAAGCGTGGCCGAACTGGCGGATTGGCGCCCCGAGGTGCTGGTGGTGGTCGGCGGCACCCTGTGGGAAACCGAACGGGCGCCGGATATCCGCGCGTTGCTCAACGAACAGTCTCAACGCGGCGCGACTCTGGCGGGCATTTGCGGCGGGACGTTGGCGTTGGCGCGGGCTGGCCTGTTGAACGGCAGGGCGCATACCTCCAACGCTGCCGAGTTCTTGACGGGCAATGTTGAGGGCTACAGCGGGCAGCGCCATTACGTTGCGAGCGCCGCCGCCGTCGTGGATGACCGTGTCATTACGGCACCAGGCTCGGCGCCGGTCAGCTTTACCACCGCGGTGTTTAGGGCGGCGGGCCTGGATGAAGAAACGCTGTGTCAGTTCGGCGCCATGCTGGCGGCAGAGCACACGGTGGGGGAAACCGCTCGCGCATAGGCGAGCGGCCAAGGGAGGGTTACTGCTGTGCTTTCAGCCAGGCGATCTCTTCCGCCCAGATATCCGGGTTTACCGTTTCCAGAATCAGCGGAATATTGTCGAAGCGCGGATCGCGCATGATGTAGCTGAACACCGTTTTGCCGATGTTGCCTTCCCCCAGGCTGTGGTGGCGGTCGACGCGGCTGTTGAACTCGCTCTTGGCGTCATTCAGGTGCATGCCGCGCAGGTAGTTGAAGCCGACGATGTCGCCCAACTGCTTGAAGGTGTGCTCGCAGTCTTCTTCGGTACGCAGATCGTACCCGGCGGCGAAGGCGTGGCAGGTGTCGATGCAAACGCCGACGCGGCTCTTATCTTCCACGCCGTCGATGATCGCCGCCAGATGTTCGAATTTGAAGCCCAGGTTGCTGCCCTGGCCGGCGGTGTTCTCGATCACCGCCGTCACGCCGGCGGTTTTATCCAGCGCGATGTTGATCGATTCGGCGATGCGCGCCAGGCACTTGTCTTCATCGATTTGCAGCAGGTGGCTGCCGGGATGGAAGTTCAGCAGCGTCAGCCCCAGCTGTTCGCAGCGCTGCAGCTCGTCGATAAACGCCTCGCGCGATTTTTCCAACGCCTCGGCCACCGGGTGGCCCAGATTGATCAGGTAGCTGTCGTGCGGCAGGATCTGCCCCGGCCCGAAGCCGTACTGGGCACATGCGCTCTTGAACTTATCGATCACGTCGGCGGCCAGCGGTGCGGCCTTCCATTGACGCTGATTTTTGGTGAACAGGGCGAACGCGGTCGCCTCCAATTCGTGCGCGCGGATAACCGCCTGATCCACGCCGCCTGACGCGCTGACATGTGCACCGACAAACTTCATCTTCATTCTCCTGTGTTATCGGTGACATTATGGCATTGATGGCGGGCGGATTGAATGGCGAAAAGCGGCGGCCCGCCGAAGCGGGCCGCCGAGGGGGATTACAGCAGGTGTTGCACCAGTTGGTTTATCGCGCCGCCGCCGACCAGCAGCCAGACGAACAGCAGCGTGGCCAACAGAATCGGTTTCATCCCGGCCTGGCGCACGGCGCTGATGTGGGTGGTCAGCCCCAGTGCCGCCATCGCCATCGCCAGCATCCAGGTGTCGGCGGTGATCAGATGGCGCACCAGCGTGGCCGGCAGCAGGTTGAAAGAGTTCAGCCCGGCGACGGCGATAAACAGCACGGCAAACCACGGAATGGTGATGGCAGATTTTTCCGCCTTGCCTGCGCTGCCGCGGCTGATGTAGCCCGACAGCAGCAGCAGGAACGGCGCCAGCATCATCACGCGGATCATCTTGGCGATCACTGCCGCATTTTCGGCGTCAGGCCCGATGGCGTGCCCGGCGGCGACCACCTGAGCCACTTCGTGGATGGTGGAGCCGGCGTAGATGCCGAAGGTTTCCTGGCTGAACGGCAGCCACTGGAAGTGTTCATTCAACTGATACAGCCAGGGGTAAACGAAGATAGCCAGGGTGCCGAATACCACCACGGTCGAGACCGCTACCGCCACTTTGCTGGAATCGGCCTTGAGCACCGGCTCGGTGGCCATTACCGCTGCCGCGCCGCAAATGCTGCTGCCGGCGCCGATCAGTATCGCGGTCTGGCTGTCGATGCCGAACACTTTCTTGCCGAGCCAACAGGCCAGCAGGAAGGTGGTGATCAGGGTCAGCGCGTCGATGATGATGCCGCTGGCGCCCACGTCGGCGATCTGCTGAAAGGTCAGCCGGAAGCCGTAAAGGATAATCCCCAAACGCAGCAGGCGCTGTTTGGCTAACTGCACGCCGCTGTGACAAACGGTTTGCCAGCGGGGGTACAGCGTGTTGCCCACCAGAATGCCGAGCAGGATCGCCAGCGTCAGCGCTCCCAGCCCCAGCTCCGCCACCCAGGGAATGTCGCCGGCCCAGACGGCCAGCGCAGTGAGCGCGCCGGTCAGTACCAGCCCCGGCACCAGGCGCGGCAGGCCGAACAGCGGAAAGCGTCGCTCGGGATAAGTGTGAGTGGTATCAGTCGCCATAAAAGTCAGTCCTTCAGTCTGTTTCTTGCTGCTAAGAGTACGTTTGGGCTGAATAAAAGAGAAATTGATTATATATTTATAACCTATCTGAATAAGTGGTATTGAGCCAGGCATTGGCATAAAGCCGCATTGCGGCTAGGGTGAGGAGGAGCGGCAAGCCGCCGTCAACTTTCCAACTGAACAGGAGCAGGCGATGGATACCGACGATCAACGCAGAGAGCAGATAGATCAAGAAGTGGGGCGTGCGGTGCGGCGTTTGATTGAAGAAAACAAGGCGGTCGACCGCGATCATCTCGTTGCGATGCTGCAATTGATACTGCGGGACGAAGTCGGCACGCCGCGCGAGCCGGTGCTGGCCGCGGCGGCGCAACTGGTCGCGTTGGGCAAATAGCGCGCCGATCTGGCCGCAAACAGGGTAGCCTGGCCGGGCTGCCCACATCACCATGTTGGGTTCTCTGGCAGAACCTTCTTTCAATACCGGGACGGCTATGCATATCACGTTGCGTCAACTGGAAGTTTTCACCGAAGTGCTGAAAAGCGGTTCGACCACTCAGGCCTCGGTGGTGCTGGCGCTGTCGCAGTCGGCGGTCAGCGCGGCGCTGGCGGATCTGGAGGGGCAGCTGGGCGTGCAGCTGTTCGATCGCGTCGGCAAACGGCTGGTGATCAACGAGCACGGCCGGTTGCTGTATCCCAAGGCGCTGGCGCTGTTGGAACAGGCGGGGGAGATAGAGCAGCTGTTCCGCCATGACGGCGGGGCGCTGCGCATCGCCGCCAGCAGCACCATCGGCAACTACATGCTGCCGGAGATGATCGCCCGTTACCGTCGGGATTTTCCGGCCACGCCGCTGGAGCTGAACGTTGGCAACAGCCAGGACGTGATCGTAGCGGTGGCGGATTTTCGCGTCGATTTGGGGCTGATCGAAGGGCCTTGCCATATGCCGGAGCTGGTGACGCAGCCGTGGCTGGAGGACGAGCTGGTGGTGTTTGCCGCGCCGGACAATCCCTTGACCCACCAACCGCCGACGCTGGAGGCGCTGGCCAATGCGCCTTGGATCCTGCGCGAGCGTGGTTCGGGCACCCGCGAGGTTCTGGATCATCTGCTGTTGGCGCACCTGCCGCACTTCCAGCTGGTGATGGAACTCGGCAACTCGGAGGCGATCAAGCACGCGGTGCGGCACGGTATCGGCATCAGCTGCCTGTCGCGGCGCGTGGTGGCAGAACAGCTGGCCAGCGGCGCACTGGTAGAACTGCCGGTGCCGCTGCCGCTGCTGCGGCGCACCCTGTACCTGATCCGGCATCGGCAAAAGCACATTTCCAACGCCTTGCAGCGTTTTCTCAGCTATTGCGCGCTGTAATCGACAGCGCGTCACGTCCTCTGCTGCTGCGCAGGCCGAAGAAAGCATAAAAACCTGCGCGCGCTCACATTAATGAGAGTAAGTAAGGCCATAAGGGCCGCGGCTAATAATTGCCTCTGAATTATGAAGCTATCTTATATCAGTGCAATGTTGCTAGTTCACCGGCGGGTATTTGTTACAATCCGCCCTCATTTTTTCAAAGAGCAGATAGGGTACGAATGGCTCAGCAGGATATAAAAACATCGGGGCAGCAAGCACCCGGATTGCGCCGCGAGCTGAAAGCCCGGCATTTGACCATGATCGCCATCGGCGGCTCCATCGGCACCGGCCTGTTTGTGGCCTCGGGGGCCACGGTTTCTCAGGCAGGCCCCGGCGGGGCGCTGCTGTCTTACGCTCTGATCGGTTTGATGGTGTACTTCCTGATGACTAGCCTGGGCGAACTGGCGGCCTTTATGCCGGTCTCCGGTTCATTCTCCACTTACGGCGCCAAATACGTGGAAGAAGGCTTCGGCTTCGCGCTGGGCTGGAACTACTGGTACAACTGGGCGGTGACCATCGCCGTTGACCTGGTGGCCTCGCAGTTGGTAATGAACTACTGGTTCCCGGACACCCCTGGTTGGATCTGGAGCGCCCTGTTCCTCGGCCTGATGTTCCTGCTGAACTACATTTCGGTGAAAGGGTTCGGCGAGGCGGAATACTGGTTCGCGTTAATCAAGGTCAGCACGGTGATTATCTTCATCGCTGTCGGTGTGCTGATGATCGTCGGCATTCTGAAGGGCGGCGAGCATGCTGGCTGGCAGAACTGGACGGTAGGAGACGCGCCGTTTGCCGGCGGGTTCTCGGCGATGATCGGCGTGGCCATGATCGTCGGCTTCTCGTTCCAGGGCACCGAGCTCATCGGTATCGCGGCCGGCGAATCGGAGAATCCGGGTAAAAACATCCCACGTGCAGTGCGTCAGGTGTTCTGGCGTATCCTGCTGTTCTATATCTTCGCCATTCTGATCATCAGCCTGATCATTCCGTACACCGATCCGAGCCTGCTGCGCAACGACGTGAAAGACATCAGCGTCAGCCCGTTCACCCTGGTGTTCCAGCATGCCGGCCTGCTGTCGGCGGCGGCGGTGATGAACGCGGTGATCCTGACGGCGGTGCTGTCGGCCGGTAACTCGGGCATGTACGCATCGACCCGCATGTTGTACACCCTGGCGTCGGAAGGCAAGGCGCCGCGCATTTTCGCCAAGTTGTCGAAAGGCGGCGTGCCGCGTAACGCGCTGTATGCGACCTGCGTGGTGGCTGGCCTGTGCTTCCTGACGTCAATGTTCGGCAACCAGTCGGTTTACCTGTGGCTGCTGAATACCTCGGGCATGACCGGTTTCATCGCCTGGTTGGGCATCGCCATCAGCCACTACCGTTTCCGTCGCGGTTACATGCTGCAGGGGCGCGATCTGAACGATTTGCCGTACCGTTCCGGGTTCTTCCCTCTGGGGCCGATCTTCGCCTTCGTGCTGTGCCTGATCATTACCCTGGGGCAGAACTACCAGGCCTTCCTGCAAGATAAGATCGACTGGTACGGCGTGACCGCGACCTACATCGGCATTCCACTGTTCCTGCTGATCTGGTTCGGTTACAAGCTGTCGCAAGGCACCCGTGTCGTGAAGTACAGCGAAATGGAATTCCCGAAGATGGACGTGAAGTAATTTTCGGTGAGTGATACGCGGCGGGGGTTCCCGCCGCGTTTGGCTTTACTTTTTCCCGCCTTTGGCTTCCGCCAGCGCCTGCTGCGCCGAACTCATCAAATCTTCCACCGTCGCATAATGCTGCGTCAGCGCCACAATGCCAGCGTTGAGCTGCATGTTCACCTCGCCGAACGCGCCAAAATCGTAAGGTGCCTCCAGCGGCGGCACGATGCGCGCCAGGAACTCGCTTTCCGCGCCGTAGGGCAGATCGTGCACCAGAATCAAAAACAGGCCGCCGGTATAGCGGCAGACGTAGTCGCTCGGGCGGATCAGCGTCTTGAGACGCTCGCCGACGGTGCGCAGTACGTCGTCGCCGATCTGGACGCCGTGGCTTTGGTAGAGCGCCGCCAGCGGACCGAACTCAAGAATGAACAGGTGGGAGATCGTCTGTGCCGCTGCGGGGCGGCAGATGCTGCGCATCACCACCTCGCCGCCCGCTCGGTTGAGGAAGCCGGTCAGGCGATCGCGGTGCGACGCCTGCTGCTTCTCCCAGGCCAGCGTGACGTGCTGCACCAGTTGGCGGTGGTAGCGTGCGATCATGCCATGGGCCAGCACCAGCCACAGCGGCGCGAGGTCCGCCAGGACAAACAGATTTTGCACGCGCGACAGCGGTGCCGCCAGCAGGTAAGGCAGCGTCAGCGCGATCACCTCAAGCAGCGCGAAGCGTGGCGCGGCGGCGTGGCGCTGCATTAGCCAGCAGGCCAGAGCGGTGATGGTGAGGCCGGCGAAAAGTATTAAAACGAAGCGGCCCGACAGCATCGCCAGCGCGGCGCTGGCGCCGACCAGCAGCGTCCACAGCAACACCGTCACCAGCATGGCGTCCGGCCAGGCGGGTTGACGCCGGCGCGCCAGCCAGGCTCGCCCGGCGGTCAACAGCAGCAACAGCAGCAGCAGGCCGATACCGACCAGCGGTCGGTTCAGCCAGGCGTACCCCACCAACAGCGCGACCGGCCCTGCGGCATTCAGCCAGGGAGTGAGAGGAGAGGGCGTCAGCGTGAGACGCAGCTGGCGTTGAAACGGCTCGTCATCGGCCTGCAGCGGGCTGTATAACAGCCAGTTCAGCAGCGCCGGACGTTTGGGCGTTGTCGCCGGAGATGGACTTCTCATTACAGCCTCGTCAATAAGGCCGCTCTTGCGGCGGCCTGAAGGTTTTTTGCACGCGCGGTGCTGTGGCTTTGGATTCTATGTGGTTTTGCCGTTATTTGTCAGAGTCTGGTCGGATCAGGGATCACTTTCAGAATAATGAACCTACTGGCCGCTGGCGGGGGTAAGCGTGGTGGTTTGAAAAATGGCGTGTAAAAACAAATTGTTACATTTCTATAACGCTGTTTTCACCGATTGATATGATTGATAAGTATTATCGTTTGCTTTATTGTGGACGGCTGCGCGCAGGCTGCTGCCGCACACTTTCCGGTTCACGGCGGACGCCTTCGCGCCGCTGTCATGATGGTTGTAACAGGTATCTTAACGAATGAGCGTATCCACCGATCCCATGACTGACGCCAAGGGGCAACCCAACGCCGGCGTGATGGGGCGTTATCAGCATATTCTTCGCCATCGCCTGATGATGATGGGCGTGTTGGCACTGGCGATCCTGGGCTCGCTGCTGCTGGATTTCACCATGGGGCCGTCCGGCCTGTCGCTGTCGTCTTTATGGCACACGCTGCTTGACCCCGCCGCGGCCGATGCCGGCACGCGGGTGATCGTCTGGGACATCCGATTGCCTTACGCGCTGATGGCGGTGGTGGTGGGCTTTGCGCTCGGCCTGGCCGGGGCGGAGATGCAGACCATCCTGAATAACCCGCTGGCCAGCCCCTTTACCCTCGGGGTGTCTTCCGCCGCGGCCTTTGGCGCCGCGCTGGCGATCGTGCTTGGCATCGGCATTCCGGGTATTCCCGATCAGTGGTTCATCTCCGCCAACGCTTTTATCTTCGCGCTGTTTGCCGCGCTGATGCTCGACGGCATCACGCGCTGGACGCGGGTCGCCACCTCCGGCGTGGTGCTGTTTGGCATCGCGCTGGTGTTTACCTTCAACGCGCTGGTCTCGATGATGCAGTTCATCGCCAGCGAGGACACGCTGCAGGGGCTGGTGTTCTGGACCATGGGCAGCCTGGCGCGCGCCTCGTGGGACAAGCTGGGCATTCTGTTCGGGGTGTTCGCCGTGCTGCTGCCGCTGTCGATGATGAGCTCGTGGAAACTGACCGCGCTGCGTCTGGGTGAAGACCGGGCGGTGAGCTTCGGCATCGACGTGCGTCGGCTGCGTTTGACCACGCTGCTGCGCATCAGCATGCTCTCGGCGCTGGCGGTGGCGTTCGTCGGGCCGATCGGCTTTATCGGTCTGGTGGCGCCGCACATCGCCCGCATGATCTTCGGCGAAGATCACCGTTTCTACCTGCCGGCCAGTGCGCTGATTGGCGCGCTGGTGTTGTCGATGGCCTCGGTGGCGTCGAAAAACCTGGTGCCTGGGGTAATCATCCCGGTGGGGATCGTCACGTCGCTGGTCGGGGTGCCGTTCTTCCTGAGCATTATTCTGCGCCACCGGGGGAACGTATGAGCCAGGGTTTACGGATAGAAAACTTCTCGGCGGGTTACCCGAAACGCCAGGTGATCGACAATCTCTCGGTGCCGATGCTGCCGCGCGGGCAAATCACCGTGCTGCTGGGGCCGAATGGCAGCGGCAAATCGACGCTGCTGCGCTCGCTGGCCGGGCTGAACCCGGCGCAGGGCAAGCTGTGGCTGGACGACGGCGATCTGATGCAGATGCCGTTCGCCCGTCGGGCGGAGAAAGTGGTGTACCTGCCGCAGTCGCTGCCTGCCGGGGTGCACCTGCATGTGCTGGAGTCGATCATCGTGGCGCAGCGCGCCTCGGGCGGCCGCAGCAACGCCGGCAGCGAAGCGGAAGTGATGGCTTTGCTGGAACAGCTGGGCATCGCCCATCTGGCGTTGAGTTATCTCGATCAGCTGTCCGGCGGCCAGAAACAGCTGGTGGGATTGGCGCAGTCGCTGATCCGTCAGCCGTCGCTGCTGCTGCTGGATGAGCCGCTGAGCGCGCTCGATCTCAACTACCAGTTCCACGTGATGGATTTGGTGCGCCGCGAAACCCGCAAGCGCAATATCGTGACGGTGGTGGTGGTGCATGACATCAACATCGCGCTGCGTCACGGCGACCACGTGCTGATGCTGCAGGATGGCGATCTGATCGCCGATGGCGCGCCGGATCAGGTGATTACGCCGCAGAGCCTGGCGCGGGTCTACGGCGTGCGCGGGCGCATCGAGCGTTGCTCGCAGGGCACGCCGCAGGTGCTGATAGACGGTCTGGTGAACCAGCCGACGATTTAACCCAAGAAAAAGCCCGGCATCGCCGGGCTTTTTTTATCGCGCAGCGTGGTTCAGGGCCTCGCTCACGCGTTCGACGACGTGCTGGGCGGTGACGATGCCGCCGGACAGATACACCTCGGCTGCCGGCAGGTAGACCACCTGGCCTTTTTTCACCGCCGTGGTTTTCTTCAGCGCGGTGCCGGTGAGGATTTTCTGCGGTGCCACCGCGTTCGGCCGCCCGGTCGCGGCGTCTCTGTCGATGACGAACAGCCAGTCCGGATTCAGTTTGGCGACCTGCTCTGGCGTCAGCTTGTTGCCGCGCACGTCTTTTTCGTCGGACTGCAGCGCGGACGCGAAGCCGAGGGCGTCATAGACGAAGCTGAAACGGCTCTTGGGCGCGTAAGCGCTGATCTTGCCGCCGGAGAACAGCACCACCAGCCCACGCCCGGCCTGGGTGGCCTGTGGTTTGACCGCGGCGATCTGCGCATCCAGCTTATCGATCGCCGCCTGCGCCTGTTGCTGCTTATCGAACAGCTCGCCCAGCTGCAGGGTGCGCTGTTTCAGGCTGCCCAACTGATCCTGCTGATCGACGGACATGTTCAGCGTCGGTGCCAGCGCGTTCAGCTCGTCATAGGCTTTGGACGCCCGGCCGGCGATCAGGATCAGGTCCGGCTTGGCGGCGCGCAGCACGGCCATATCCGGTTCGAACAGGGTGCCGGCATTGAGGTATTTGTCATCCTGATAGCGCTTCAGGCTATCCGGAAAGTTCTTGCGGTTGCCGGGCAGCGCCAGCGGTTCGACGCCCAGCAGCTGCAGCGTTTCCAACGACGCGTAATCCAGCACCACGATGCGCTGCGGGTGCTTCTTCACCTCGGTGCTGCCGTTCAGGTGCTGGACGTTGACGGTGGCCGGGGTAGCGGCTACCGGCGTATCGGTTTTGCTGTGGCAACCCGCCAGCGCCATTGCGGCTAGCAGGGCGATCATCAGGGGGGAGCGGCGTAATCTCATGGAGCTTCCTCACGGTGATGGAATGAAAAGGGCGCGCAGTGCGCGCCCAGGGGCATCAGAAGTTGTAGGTCATGCCGACGGTGTAACGGCGGCCGTCCAGCGTGGTACGGTAGTGATCGTAATCCACGGTTTTGTCGAGGATGTTGTAAACCCCGCCGGTCAGCTGCAGGTTTTTCGCCGCCTGATAGCTCAGGCCTGCATCGACGAAGGTGTAGGATGGCGTGCTGGTCGCCATCGAGGTGCGGCTCAGATATTGTGAGGTTTTGCTGCGGAAGTTAACGCGCGACCACAGGCTGAGGTCCTGCGTGGCACGCCAGTCCAGCACGGTATTCAGCATGTGCTTAGGCATCTGGTTGAGCGCCTTGCCCTGGAACTCGCCGCTCTTCTGCTCGGAAGAGGTGTAGGTGTAGTTGGTGTTCCACTTCCAGTCTTTGTTGATCTGCCAGCCGAAGGTGGCCTCTACGCCGCGCATATTGGCTTTGTCGACGTTGACGCGATCGCTGATAAAGTCGTAGGACGTGCCGCCGATGGTGCAATCCGGCGTGTCTTCACAGCGGCGCACTTCGGTGATTTTGTCTTTAAAGTCGGTGTTGAAGACCGTCACGCCGGCGTTAACGCCTTTCAGGCTATCCCACATCAGGCCGATTTCTTCGCTCAGGCTCTTCTCTGGCTGCAGATCCGGGTTGCCGACGATGATGCCTTTACGCACGCCGCCGCCGGTGACCTGCCCCCAGTTAGGGGAGGATTGGCGCAGATCCGGCGATTTGTAACCGGCGGAGACGCCGCCTTTCAGCGTCCACTGTTCGGTCAGGTGCCAGACACCGTACATGCGTGGGGTCCAGTGGCTGCCGAAGTTTTCATCACGGTCCATACGGATGCCGCTGGTCAGGCTAAAGTCGTTGGTCAGCGCCCATTCGTCTTCAGCGAACAATGCCCAGCTCCAGCGCGTCAGCTTGCTGAGACCTTGAGCCGATTCAAGCTGGTTGCCACCGTCGCCCAGTTTTTCATAGCGGTATTGGCCGCCGAGGTTCAGCATGTGGGAACCCAGCTCGAACTGGTTCTGGGTGTTGAAGATGGTGTTGTAGGCCTTCATGTTACGGCCCGGGTTACCGGTTTCTTCGCGCTGCACGTAGCTTGTGGAGTTGCCGAAGTCGTAATAGCCGTTGTGGGTCAGCGCGTAGTTGGTGCGAGTGTATAGGCTTTCGCTGACCTCGGTTGGTGTGCACTTGCCTTTGCTGCAGCGCTCCGCCACTACCGATTTGCCCGGCGTGCTGTTGCGATCCTGCAGCGAGCGGCCGATTTCGAAATCGAATTCGTTTTTCTCGTCCGGCGTCAGGGTGAACACCGCGGTGCCGCTGCGCATGCGCTGTTCGTTGTAACCGTTGACGATTTTATCTTCCGCGCGGCGCGACAGCAGGCCGTTGACCCGCAGGCCGAGCAGGCCTTCAACCAGCGGGCCGGAGGCGTAGGCGTTGGTCTGGAACAGATCGCCGGAATCGCGGTTTTCCTGAACGGTGGCGTCACCGTGCAGCGAGCCTTTCCACTCGGTGCGTGAGGTTTTGCGGGTGATGACGTTGATCACGCCGCCCATGGCGTCGGAACCGTACAGCGAAGACATCGGCCCGCGCACCACTTCGATGCGTTCGATGGCTTCCAGCGGCGGCAGCCAGCCCTGTTCGATGCCGGCGTTGTCGCTGTTCGGGCGGGTGCTGCGGGTGTCGACGCGCTTGCCGTCCACCAGGATCAGCGTGTACTTGGAGGACATGCCGCGGATGCTGATGTCACTGCTGCTGGCGCCGCCAGTGACCACCACGCCCGGCACGTCTTTCAGCGCGTCGGTCACGTCGCGATAGGCCTTATCTTCGATCTGCTGGCGCGGGATCACCGAGATGGACGCGGCGGAGTCCTGAATTTTTTGCTGGAAGCCGGAGGCGGTGACGACCATGGTGTCCTGGGTGTCGTTCTGCGGCGCGGCCAGTGCGGCGGTGGCGCTGAGTGAGGCAATCACCAGAGCGGCGAGCTTGCTGTAACGTGGCGTTTCCATGAGGTGAACCTTTCCTGGATTGAAGTGAAAGTAATTAACCAATTGAATTTCTAATGAAATTATTCATCGTTCGCTGAGAAATACTTCGCTTCGTCAGCGTTGCGTGAGGGTATTGTAAGGATTTTTTACTGAATGTAAACGCTAATGATAATTCATATCATTTGTATGCTTGTTCTACTGACGGGAAAGGGTAACCGGATGAATTAAAGGGAAAAGCGGCGCAGCGGGCGTGCGCCGGGGAGGATCAGCGTTTCTGGATGTAGGTGATGGCCAGCGCCAGCGCCAGCACCAGGCCTTTGATAATATCCATGGCGTAGTAGGGCACCGACAGCATCACCAGGCCGTTTTGCAGCACGCCGAGGATCACTGCGCCGATCAGGGTGCCGAGCGCATTGGGTTTGCCGGAGCCCGCCAGCGAGAAACCGATATAGGCCGCCGCCACCGCGTCCATCAGATAGCCGCCGCCGGCATTGACCTGCGAAGAGCCGATACGTGACGCCAGCAAGATGCCGCCAAGCGCCGCCAGCCAGGAAGAAATGACGTAAGCGGCAACCCTGTAACGTACGGTGCGGATACCCGACAGACGCGCAGCCTCGGGGTTGCCGCCGATGGCGTACATCCGGCGGCCGTGCTTGGTCAACGAGAGGAACAGCTGTACCGCCACGGTGACCGCCAACATGATCAGCACGATCACCGGCACCTGGCCGAGGGCGGAAAACACCTCTGGGATCAGGCCTTCCGCCATGTCGCCATTCGGCAGCACCATGTTTTGGGTGATGGAACCGCCGTAGCTGTAGGTCATCGCCACGCCCTGGATCACGAACAGGCTGGCCAGCGTCGCCAGCATGTCGGGAATTTTGAGCACCACGATCAGCAGGGCGTTGAACAGGCCGACCAGCGTGCACAGCAGCAGCGTTACCACGATGGCGCCGGTGGTGCCGAACCCGTGCCAGACGAACAGTGAAATCACCAGCGCGTTGGCCAGCGAGGCGGTCGAGCCGACCGACAGATCGAAACCGCCGACCGACAGCGAGATAGAGACGCCGATGGCGATCACCGTCACGATGGCGATCGAACGCAGGATATTGATGATGTTATTGGCATCGAGAAAGTTGTCCGACGCCAGGCCAAACAGGGCGATCAGTGCCGCGACGGTCAACAGCATGCCCCACTTGTAGAGGAAATCAAACAGCTGTTGGCGCCAGGGCAGCGCAGGCCGCAAGGCAAATTCTTTACTCACGCAGGGGTTCCTCCGGTGGAATAGAGCAATAAGGTTTCTTCGTCGATGTCGGCGGCGTTCAACTCCGCCACGATGCGGCCGTCCCACAGCACGCAGATGCGATCGCACAGGCCAATCAGCTCGGCGAACTCGCCGGAGGCGTAAATCACGCCTTTGCCGGCGTGAGCCAGGCCGTCGATCAGGCTGAACAGCTCCTGCTTGGCCTTGATGTCCACGCCCTTGGTCGGCTCATCGAAGATCAGCACCTCGGCGTTGCCGCGCAGCCACTTGCCGATCGCCACTTTTTGCTGATTGCCGCCGGACAGGCGCGCCAGCCGCTGTTGCGGGCCGGAGGCGCGAATGTTCAGACGCTGCATGATCTCGCGCGCCCAGCGCAGCTCTTGCCGCCGGCTGAACAGGCTCCAGCGTGAGAAGCTGTCGTCGGCGCTGACGCTCAGGTTCATCGGGATCGCCTCATCGATGAAAATGCCCTCTTTGCGGCGCTCTTCCGGCACCAGCGCCAATCCTTGTTCGACCGACAGGTGCGGCGCGCGTGGCGCCCAGGGCTGCCCGCGCAGTTCGCCGCGCTCGAGCTGCACGGTGCTGGCGCCGAACAATGCCTTGCACAGTTCGGTTTTGCCCGCTCCGGCCAGCCCGGCGATGCCGAGGATCTCTCCTTCATGCAGCCGCAGCGAAACGTCGCGCAGCTTATGGCGATCGCGCAAGCCCTCCACCTGCAGCAGCTTACGCCCAGCGTGCGGCGGGCGCGGCGGCGGGAAAATGTCGTCCAGCCGATGGCCGAGCATTTTCTCGACGATCTGTTCGCCGCTCAGCCCGCGCATGGCGTCTTCGCTGACGCGCCGCCCGTCGCGCAGCACCGTCAGCCGATCGCAAATGTCGCTCAGTTCGTGGATGCGGTGAGAAATGAACACGATGCCGATGCCTTCGGATTGCAGGCGGCGCACCACGTTGAACAGGCGCTCGCTCTCGGCGCGATCGAGCGGCGCGGTCGGTTCATCGAGCACCAAAAAACGGCAGCGGTGCGACAGCGCGCGCGCCAGCAGCACCTGCTGTTTTTCCGCCAGCGTGCAGTCCGCCAGGCGTCTGCGCGGGTTGAGCGGCAGCGCCCATTGCTGCAGCAGCTGCGCGGCGCGGCGGTGCAGCTCCGCCCAGTTCAGCCAGTGGCCCGGCTCGTTCAGCCAGTCCAGCATGATGTTCTCCGCCACCGACAGCGTGGGGATCAGCGCGACGTCGACCTCTTGCTGTACCACGTGGATGCCGTGGCGGCGCGCCTGCAGCGGGGAATGAATTTCCACTGCCCGGCCGTCAATCAGGATCTCGCCGCGGTAGTGATCGTGGGCGCCGGAGAGGATCGCCATCAGCGTCGACTTGCCCGCGCCGTTGGCGCCGACCAGCGCATGGATTGAACCGCCCTGCAGCGTGAAGTCCACGTCCTGCAGCGCGTTGAAGCCGGCGAAGGCGATCGAGATATTGCGCATCTCGAGGCGTGAAGGCGTTGCGGTTGACATAGGGTAGTAAGGCCGTTTAGATGTTTAGATGGCTGTTTTGCTCTGTTGTAACACAGATTGCGCCGTTGGCAACCAACAAAATGGCATAACGGCGATGAAAAACGTGGAGAGGCAGGGGCGCAACCCGCGTCAGGCTGCGCCGGTGCGAGAAGCGGTCAGAAGGTGGTGGGGGTGTGTGCGCTGACGATGCGGCAAATGCGCGCCGAGGTATTGCTGAAGCTGTGCGGAATGCCGGTGTTGATGGCGTAACTCTGACCGGCGGTCAGGCAATAGCTCTGGCCGTTGATGGTTAGCACAATCTCGCCCTCCAGCAGGGTGCCTATCTCTTCGCCCTGGTGCTTGATCTTTTCACCGGTGGTGGTGCCGGGCTGGTAGGTTTCCAGCATCATCGCCAGGTTGCGCGTCGGGCTGCCGTTGTGCACCAGCTTCATCGACACCCCCTGGCTGCCGATCTCAATCAGATCTTCGGCGTCGATCACCACGCGCGGTTCGTCGGCGGCTTCCGGTTCGGCAAAGAATTCAGACAGCGACAGGCCATACACCTTCAGCAGCTTTTGCAGCGTGCTGATGGCCGGGCTGACCTTGTCCTGTTCGATGGTGCTGATCGCACTGTGGGTTAACCCGGACAGTTCGGCGACCCGGCGCTGTGACAAACCCAATTGCTGACGGATCTGCGACAGGCGTTTGCCCGGTGCCAAGCTGACTTCGCTCATAGCGGTACTTCCTTCTGGTAAGGGCGACAGGCAGAAATGAAGATCGCTATCGGGTGCCTGTCTGGTCGATAACGATACTGCATGATATCGGTAGTTAGGGTGGGTTTGGAAAATATATTGCCCATGTTCACTCTTGGTGCGTTGGACAAAATAGTTGACGTGAAAATGGCAGTAAGGCCTTTTCGGTCAATATTTTATCAATTTAGCAGCCGCTGGCGAATAATCAAACAGGATTGTAACATTTGCAAACCCATTCTGTTAATACTATGTTTCATATTGTGGATGTTATTTTGAGCGCCCGGCAGCGGCGCGGCCTGACGAGAAATCCAATCATGTGTTGAATCGAACGGTGGACGGGCGCCAACGCGCCTTCAGAGCATAATGGCGGGTGACGTATGCAAACCAATAGCGCAGCAGTTGAACATTTTGCACAGCATCATGAAGAGAGGCGAAGTAGCGCGTTCCAAAATGAGGTTGCTCATTATTTGGAACGCCATCCCGCCACGCAGTATGTCGATATCCTTCTCACCGATCTTAATGGTTCCTTCCGCGGCAAACGCATACCCGTCTCTGGGTTAAAAAAACTGGAAAAAGGCAGCTACTTCCCCGCGTCGGTGTTCGCCATGGACATCCTTGGCAACGTGGTGGAGGAGACCGGCCTTGGGCAGGAGCTCGGCGAACCGGACCGCATTTGCCTGCCGGTGCCCGGTTCGCTGACGCCGTCAGCCGCCGATCCGGAGCACATCGGCCAGGTGCTGCTCACCATGTTGGATGAAGATGGCACTCCCTTTGACGTTGAACCCCGCAATGTGCTGAACCGCGTGTGGCAGGCGCTGCGACAGCGCGGTTTGTTTCCGGTGGCAGCGGTAGAGCTGGAGTTTTATCTCATCGATAGGCTGCGCGACGCGGAAGGCGATCTGCAGCCGCCGTGTGCGCCCGGCACTCAGGAACGCAACACCCAAAGCCAGGTGTACTCCGTCGATAACCTGAACCATTTCGCCGAGGTGCTGAACGATATCGACGCGCTGGCGAAGCTGCAGGGGCTGCCGGCGGACGGCGCGGTGGCGGAGGCGTCGCCGGGGCAGTTCGAGGTCAACCTGCGTCATACCGACGACATCCTGCTGGCCTGCGACCACGCGCTGGCGCTGAAGCGGCTGGTGCGGCTGGTCGCCGAGAACCACGACATGCACGCCACCTTTATGGCCAAACCCTATGAGGATTACGCCGGCAGCGGCATGCACGTGCATGTCAGCATGCAGGATAGTGCGGGCAACAACCTGTTTGCCGACGCCGAAGGCGAGGATTCGCCGCTCTTGAAACAGGCATTGGCCGGGATGATCACCCTGATGCCGGCGTCGATGGCGCTGCTGGCGCCGAACGTCAACGCCTACCGGCGCTTCCAGCCGGGGATGTATGTGCCGATCCAGGCCGCCTGGGGCCACAACAACCGCACCGTGGCGCTGCGCATTCCCTGCGGCGAACCGGAGAACCACCGGGTGGAGTACCGCGTGGCCGGCGCCGATGCCAATCCTTATCTGGTGATGGCGGCGATCCTGGCCGGCATGCTGTACGGGCTGGACAACCTACTGCCGTTGCCTGAGCCGGTGACCGGCAACGGGCTGGAGCAGGAAGGGCTGCCGCTGCCGATCCGCCAGAGCGACGCGCTGTACGAGTTTGAACATCAGCACGCGCTGACGCACTATCTGGGCGAGCGTTTCACCCAGGTGTATCACGCCTGCAAGACCGACGAACTGCTGCAGTTTGAACGGCGGGTGACGGAAACCGAGATCGACTGGATGTTGAAAAATGCCTGAATGGGCGTATAAAGTAAGAGGTATGTGCGGGTGACTGGCCTGCCGGCAGCGGATTAATTCGCCTGCCGGGCTGGTTTTCCGTGCGATCGACAAAAAGAATTTGTATTTGAGGGTTTCCGGATCTTGTCATTCGGAGGCATTCTGGTGCAAAATATCTCAAATGCAGATAGCCGACGTTTTGAAAGCGTCGGTTATTTTTTTTGCATTATGTTTTACCAACGTAGCGTTTCATACACCAAGCGAGGCCGGACACCGATCCGGATAGATAAATAGTTTCGTGCACGATCAAACAAAACTTTATGGTCGTGACTCATGAGGATTAGAAAGATGGGGCAATTTTTCACTTTAGCGCCGGTGCCCGCCGGTTTCCGCTGTGGCCGCAGCGACTATGGAGCAGCCGAGGTTACCTCGACCCGTTATCCAGCTTACAACCCCCTTCTTTTAGAATTAAGTCGCTCGTTGCGAAGTTTCCCCGCAACCTTAAGTCTTGGCGTGTCCGCCATCCGCAAGGCTCAAGGTAAGGGGGGGCTGAACAATGTCCGATAACACCATCAACGCCGCTCCGGCTCAGCGCACTCAGCTGCGTAAAACCCTGACATTAGTTCCGGTAGTGATGATGGGCTTGGCTTACCTGCAGCCAATGACCATTTTCGATACCTTCGGCATCGTATCCGGCTTGACCGATGGTCACGTCGCGACCGCGTACGCCTTCGCTCTGCTGGCGATCCTGTTTACCGCCCTGAGCTATGGCAAGCTGGTGAAGAAATTCCCTTCCGCCGGTTCCGCCTACACCTACGCCCAGAAAGCCATCAGCCCGCACGTCGGCTTTATGGTGGGCTGGTCATCGCTGCTGGACTATCTGTTCATGCCGATGATCAACATTTTGCTGGCCAAGATTTACCTGGAAGCGATCTTCCCGGGCGTACCGTCCTGGATCTTCGTGGCGGTGCTGGTCGGCTTGATGACGATTTTCAACCTGCGCGGCATCAAGCTGGTGGCTAACCTGAACTCCATCATCGTGGTGGTGCAGGTGGCGATCATGATCGTGTTCCTCGGCCTGGTGATCAACGGTATTTACCACGGCGAAGGCGCCGGTACGCTGGTCAGCAGCCGCCCGTTCTGGTCCGATAACGCCCACGTGGTGCCGATGATTACCGGCGCGACCATCCTGTGCTTCTCGTTCCTGGGCTTCGACGGCATCAGCTCGCTGTCCGAAGAGACCAAAGACGCGGAAAAAGTGATCCCGAAAGCCATCTTCCTGACGGCGCTGATCGGCGGCATCATCTTTATCGTGGTGTCTTACTTCGTGCAGCTGTACTTCCCGGACATCTCGCGCTTCAAGGATCCGGACGCCTCACAGCCTGAAATCATGCTGTACGTGGCGGGCAAGTTCTTCCAGTCGGTGATCCTGGTGTTCTCCTGCGTGACGGTATTGGCGTCGGGCATGGCGGCGCACGCGGGCGTTTCGCGTCTGATGTACGTGATGGGCCGCGACGGCGTGTTCCCGACTCGCTTCTTCGGCTATGTGCATCCGAAGTGGCGTACCCCGGCGCTGAACGTGCTGCTGGTAGGCGCCATCGCGTTGTCCGCGGTGTCGTTTGACCTGGTGACCGCGACCGCGCTGATCAACTTCGGTGCGCTGGTGGCCTTCACCTTCGTTAACCTGTCGGTGATCTCGCAGTTCTATATTCGCGACAAGATGAACCGCACCGTGAAGGACACATTTAACTACCTGATCCTGCCGGTGATGGGCGCACTGACCGTCGGCGCGCTGTGGATCAACCTGGAAGCCAGCTCGATGACGCTGGGCCTGGTTTGGGCGGCCATCGGTTTGATCTACCTGGCCTTCGTCACCCGCAGCTTCCGTCTGCCGGTGCCGCAAGCGAGCGAAGACGCCGCCTAAGCGCGAGCCGTCTCCTCAGCCACAAAAAAGGCCGCTTTCGCGGCCTTTTCCTTTTCTGCTGCGGCGGGGTTTATCCCACCAACTCTTTGCCGTAATCGAACAGCGCTTTCAACAGGGCGGTTTTCTCTTTGTCGCCTTCGTGCAGGTTATACAGCGATTCGAGCTGCAGCAGGTAACTCTGCACGCGCTCTGCGCTCAGCGCTTCCTGGCGGTGTTGCAGCCAGCGACGCTGCTCGGCGTCGTCCAGCGTATTCGGGTAGTTGCGCGCGCGGAAGCGGAACAGCAGCTCTTTCATGCGGCCGTCGCTGAAGGCCAGATCCAGCGCCGGCAGGTTCTGCGGTTTGGTCTGCTGGATAATCCTCATCGCCGCCTTGTCGGCGTCGCTGAAGAAACCGTCGTACAAGCGGGCGTCGACGTCGTCGGCGCCTTTGAACGGCTCGGCTTCGGCGAACAGCGCGACCACTTTCTCGCGCACTTCCGGATGCTGTTTCAGCAGCTGCAGATTTTGCAGACACGCCTGACGATCGATGCCCAGCCGCTCGGCGTTCTCCGGCAGCAGGGTTTTGGCCGGCGCCAGCACCGGGCATTTGTTGATGTGCACCAGCTTGATCGGCACCGGTGCCTGATCCGGCGCCAGATCGTCACGGCGGGTATACAGCCGTTCACGCAGCTGCTCGGCGCTCAGCGTCAACAGCGGCGTCATGTCGCCGGCCAGATCGCACATGATCACCGCGTTCTTGTTGTCCGGGTGCCAGGCCAGCGGCGACACCCAGCTGGTATTGCCGCGCGCCGCGCCGAACATGCCGGAGACGTGCACCAGCGGCGTCATGTCGGCGACGTCGATCAGGGCGTTCAGCTTGTGCTTGTTGCGGTGCTGCAGCAGGAAATCGAACAGCCGCGGCTGTGCCTGTTTGACCAGCTTGGCCATGGCGATAGTGGCGTAAACGTCCGACATCGCGTCGTGAGCCTGCGTGTGCTCGACGCCGTTGGCGCGCGTCAGATGTTCCAGGCGGAAGCTGGGGAAACCGTCTTCGTTTTCCGGCCAAACGATGCCGTCCGGGCGCAGAGCGTAGCAGGCGCGCATCACATCCAGCAGATCCCAGCGCGAGTTGCCGTTTTGCCAGCTGTAGGCGTAGGGATCGTAGAAGTTGCGATAGAAGATATTGCGGCTCACTTCGTCATCGAAGCGGATGTTGTTGTAACCGAGAATGCAGGTGCCGGCCACGCTGAAGGCCTGATGGATTTGGCGGGTGAACTCGGCCTCGTTAACCCCTTTGGCACGCGCCACCTGCGGCGTGATGCCGGTGATCATCACCGCCTCAGGTTCCGGCAGGTAGTCATCGGCCGGGGCGCAGTAGATGACCAGCGGCTCTTCGATAATGTTGAAATCCATATCGGTGCGCACGCCGGCGAACTGCGCCGGGCGGTCCAGCGACGGGCTCTTGCCGAAGGTCTCGTAATCGTGGATATAAAATGTGGCCGGTGCCTTGCTGCTCAAAATCGCGTCTCTTCAGTGGCGGATACAATATGCCTCTATTGTAACGGCGTAGGGAGCGATGCCAAGCGGCGGTTAGCGAAATGCGCGCAATTACGCACGGCGATAGAAATCCAGCCGCTGGTGAAAGTAGGGGAGCAGGTGGTCGGGGATCTGTCGTTCTGTTTCCGCCTGGGTCGAAGCGATGCCGTAGCGCTCGTTGTAGATCACGCTGATGGCCAGCAAATCGGCTTCTATTTTCTCGCGTTGCGCCTGCGGTAAGCTATCCAGCTTTCGAACCATCGTTATCTCCCTGTTAACCTTAGGGTATAATAGGATCGTTAGCGGGTCTTGTCCCTACCCATTCCGAGGGGAGGTAGACGCCTGCGCGCTTTGCTTCGAGCTGGGGGCCAGACTGTGGCGCGCGGCGAACTCGCTCTGCGCCTGGTGCGCATTGAGGCGATCTGCCCGGTTATACAGCGAACAGGCGCCGCTTATCACCGCCCCCCAAAACAGGGTGCACAGCAGTAAAACCCCCAACCAGATTTTTTGGTTATAGGTCATAGGTCCTCCACGGACGAGAAGAGAAATAACATTGACCGTTAAATTAAATCAGGCACTACATCAATGGTATTTAAACGGCAGAGATTAATCATCCAATCTACGCGCTTCTTTTGTTACTAAAGCCACGATGGATGTTTCAAAAGATTCCTTAAGATAATATTAAGAAAAGTGATTCTGGGCGCCGTAATTCTATTTAATATTTGTTTAAATATCCGCAGATACAATCTCCCACATTCAATACCAATGTGGGTGACAATGATGAAAACGCTACTGTTAACCGGCGCTACCGGCTTTCTCGGTGGTGCAGTTCTTGAAAAATTATTGATTGAAAATCAGTCCATTAATTATCTTTTACTGGTGCGCGCCGATGATGCGCAGCAAGGATTGGCTCGTATTCGCACGAATATGGAAAAGTTTAATATCGACGCGAATCTGCTGTCTAAAATTACGATAGAAAATATATTGTTGGGCGACCTTTCCGAGCCGGCCGAATTTTTAACTGACGCACGTATTAACAATGTCACGCACGTTATTAACTGTGCGGCCGTTGCTTCATTTGGTAATAACCCGCTCATTTGGAAGGTAAACGTAGAAGGCACCCTGGCCTTTGCCGAAAGAATGGCGCAGGTGCCGGGATTAAAACGCTTTCTGCATGTTGGTACCGCCATGTCCTGTTCCCCGGAACCGGGTTCGCTGGTGGCGGAGAGCGGCGAATTTGAGGAAGATGCCGAGCATCTGGTGGAATATACGCGTTCCAAATCCACCATCGAACAGCTGATGCGCCAACGCTGCCCGCAAATGCCGCTGACCATCGCTCGTCCGTCGATTGTCGTGGGCCACACCCGCCTGGGCTGCCAGCCTTCGAGCAGCATTTTCTGGGTGTTTGGCATGGCGCTGATGCTGCGCAAGTTTATGTGCTCGCTGCAGGACAATATCGACGTGATCCCGGTGGACTACTGTGCGGATGCGCTGGTGATGCTGATGAACAGCGAAACGCTGGAGAACGACGTTTATCACATCTCCGCCGGTGAAGAGCGCAGCGTCAGCTTTGCCGAAATCGACCGCGCCATGGCGGCAGCGCTGGAAAAAGCGCCGGTGGGCGATGAGTATGCGCAGGTGACGTATGACGCGTTGGTGAAAATGCGCCGTCAGCTGAAAGACATTTTCGGCCCGTGCAACGAGCGGCTGATGCTGAAGGCGATGCGCCTGTACGGCTCGTTCGCCATGCTCAACGTGCGTTTCAGCAACGAGAAGATCCTCAAGCTGGGCATGCCGAAACCGCCGCGCTTCACCGACTACATCGCCGGTTGCGTGCAGTCGACTCGCGGGTTGTCTATCCAGCAGCAGATGGTGGTGGACTTCAAATAACCGCCGGGCGCAGCGGGCGCCCGAGGTTGCTCTGCTACCAGGACGAAGAGGACCAGAAGACGCGGCCGAGCACCACCAGTTGCTCCTTGCGCTGCTGATAGCTGAGATGCTCGTCCTGGTACTCTTCACGGTTGAGGGAGCGGATGATGACGCCGCCGTCCGGTTGCTCGATCAGCACCTTCACCCGCAGCAAATTGCCGTGGCGGATGGCGTAGGTCTTGCCCTCGCGGATGCGCGTGTCGTCGGTGTTGATGCCGACCACGTCGCCATCCTGCAGACGCGGTTCCATGCTGGAGCCGGAGATGCGGATAATGCGCGCGGCGTTGACCGCCACCCCCATCTTGTGCAGATAGTAACGGCGGAAGATCAGCGAAAATTCCTCGCGATCGACGATTTCGTAGCAGCCGTCGCCGGCGGAAAAATCAATATCCAGCAGCGGGATCTCCACAAACTCTTCCTTGTCCTGTTCGGTATCTTCCCATACCACCGGTTTTAAACGGGCGGGCTGGAAGTCCGACTCCGCCGCCACGTTGTCAAACGGGCGCACCAGCTGCTTTTCATGAAACACGTCGAACCAGCCCTTGGGCAAATTCAGCTTGGCCTCGATCCGCCTGGCCAGATTGTCGCCAAGATTGCGGGAGGATTTCTCCCCGATGATTTGGCTCAGCGTCGGCGCGGAAGACTCAACCAGCGTGGCGAATTCATTCTGGTTGACGCCTTGCCGGGCGTAGCGGGCCATCAATTCGCGCAGATTGTTGCGCCTGATTTCTTTAGTTTCCATCGTGCAATGATCGCACTCTTTAGCAAAAAGGTAAATAACGATTTTGCTAAAAAACACTTGCGCATGATTTAGCAATTAGCTAAAACAAAAAGGGTGAGCCAAGGGTTCACCTGTGCGGGGCGGCCTGTCATGATGAGGGGCCGCTCAGTGAAATCAAACGAGAGAGGGACTTTACGATGTATAAGATTGATTACAATAGCTACCGATCGGTCGCCAGCTTCGGCCACCGCGTGCGTTTTCTGGTGCTGCACTACACGGCGCAAAACTTCGCCGACTCGGTGAAGTCGTTGACCGGAAAATCGGTCAGCGCGCACTATCTGGTGCCGGATCCGACCGAGGCCACCTATCAGGCCGCCGGCTTCAGCGGCGTGCGCATTTTCAACCTGGTGGACGAGAACGAGCGCGCCTGGCATGCCGGTACCAGCCAGTGGGGCACCCGCAGCAATATCAACGACACCTCAATCGGCATCGAGATCGTTAACCTGGCGAGCGGCGACGGTGGAAACATCACCTTCCCGCCGTTCAATCCGCAGCAGATCGAGGCGGTCACCCAGCTGGCGCAGAACATCCTGCAGCGTTATCCGGACATCTCGCCGGTGAACGTGGTGGCGCACTCCGATATCGCGCCGGGCCGCAAGAGCGATCCGGGCCCGCAGTTCCCGTGGCAGCAGCTGTATCAGGCCGGCGTCGGCGCCTGGTATGACGAAGCGACCAAGCAGCAGCGCCAGCAGGAATACTGCAGCCAGGGCCTGCCGGCGCAGGCCGATTTGCTGAAACTGTTCGCCCAATATGGCTACGACACCTCGGCGGCGAACACCGCAGAAGGCTATCGCCAGCTGGTGCGCGCGTTCCAGCTGCACTTCCGTCAGCAGAAGTATGACGGCGTGATGGATGTCGAAACCGCCGCCGTTCTGCGCGCGCTGGTCGACAAGTACGCCGCCTGAGCCTGACCGCGAATGGGGGACGCCTCATTCGCCTTTTCCTCGCCGGGCTTCCTCCGCTAAAATAGCGGCCTGGCTGGTCTTTATCGGAGGCATTGTGCGCCTCGATCGAAAAATCTCTTCCCTTGAACTGCTGACCTATCGCCACTACCGCATCGTACACGGCGTGCGCATCGGGCTGGCGTTTATTCTGACCTTTCTGCTGATCCGCCTGCTGGCGGTGCCCGAAGGCACCTGGCCGCTGATCACCCTGGTGGTGGTGATGGGGCCGATCTCATTTTGGGGTAACGTGCTGCAGCGGGCGCTGCAACGCATTGCCGGCACGGTGTTCGGCGCCGCGTCCGGCCTGATCGCCCTGTATCTGGAACTCTATTCGCTGCCGCTGATGCTGGCTTGGTGCGGCGTGGTGATGTTCGTCTGCGGTTACCTGACGCTCGGCAAACGGCCATATATGGCGCTGTTGGTGGGGATCACGCTGGCGGTGGTATGCGGCGCGGGCGCCGGTGACATGCACACCGCGCTGTGGCGCAGCGGCGACGTGATCTTCGGCTCGTTGCTGGCGCTGCTGTTCACCAGCATCTACCCACAGCGCGCCTACATTCTGTGGCGCATGCAAATGGCGGACTGCCTGCAAACCGCCGCCCGCCTTTACGGCGCGTATTTTTCGCCGAACGTTATCGAGCGGCCGCGGCTGGAGCCGCAGCTTAAGGATCTGTTGAATCAGGTGGTGAAGCTGCGCAGCCTGATCGTGCCCGCCAGCAAGGAAACCCGCATCCCCAAAGCGGTGTTCGAGGCGGTGCAAACCCTCAGCCGCAATTTGGTGTGCACGCTGGAGCTGATGGCCGACGCCTACTGGGCCTCGCGCGAAACGCACTTCATCATGTTGAACGCCCGCACGCTGCGCAGTACCCAACTGCTGACGCTGAGCTCGCTGGAATCGCTGGCGGTGCTGATGCGCGAAGGGCCGCAGGCGCAGCGGCAGGCGGTGGCGGGGCAGCTGGCGGAGATCGCCGGCGAGCTGAAAACGCTGATGCAGGAGGTCAGCCTCGGCCAGCACGGCGAAGCGCCGATTTACGGCTACGTTTGGCTCAGCATGGAGCTGGCGCAGCAGCTGGAAGAGTTGGGGGATCTGCTCCAGGTTTGTACCGCCGCCGGGCGTGAATAGGGGGTCAGATCATGAAGGCGGCGCTTTGGGTTTTGGCCGCCGGGGCAAAGTGGGTAAGATAAGGCAATCACTGTTGTGCCGGACCGCCACAAACCTGTATCTTGGTGCCATGTGGCCGTAAGCAAATGAATCTGTGTATTACTAAAGCAAGGGTATAAAGATGGATAATGCAAATAAGCCGAGTTTCCAGGACGTGCTGGAGTTTGTGCGTATGTTCCGCCGCAAAAACAAACTGCAACGCGAGATCGTCGACAACGAAAAGAAAATTCGTGATAACCAGAAGCGCGTGCTGCTGCTCGACAACCTGAGCGAGTACATCAAGCCCGGCATGAGCATTGAAGACATTCAGGGCATCATCGCCAACATGCGCAGCGACTACGAAGATCGCGTTGATGACTACATCATCAAAAATGCCGATCTGTCCAAAGAGCGCCGCGAGCTGTCCAAAAAGCTGAAAGCGATGGGCGAAGTGAAGTAACCCGCTTTATCGGGCCGGGTGCGATGCCTGGCCCGCATTCCTGCCAATCATCTTCTTCCCGCCGTTTCGATCATCTCCCGATCCTCATCGATCCTTTAAATGGGATCGCGATCCGCATTTGTAGCATTTTTAGCCGCAATGTTAACGAACTGTGATTTTGCTCAAACAATTATTTTTGCAGCTTTGGTTATATGTCGATCAATGTTCACGTTGTCATTTTGAGTTTTCGGGATGTGTGATGATTAATTCATTGAAATTTATCATGTTGTTTCGTTACTTGTTTTTTGTTGAATAAAAATGACAACGTCAACATTAAGAAAATTCAAACGTTTAACGAGTGTATTGGAGGAAGAGATGAGCCAGTTGCCGGAAAAAATGCGCGCGGTCGTTTGCCACGGCCCGCAGGATTATCGTTTCGAACAGGTGCCTACGCCGCTGCCGAAGGCGCGCGAGCTGGTGATCAAGGTGGAAGGCTGCGGCATCTGCGCCGGCGACTGCAAGTGCAAGAACGGCGCGCAGATGTTTTGGGGGGAGAACCCGTGGGTCAAACCGCCGGTGGTGCCGGGGCATGAGTTCTACGGCCGCATCGCCGCGCTGGGCGAGGGCGCGGAAGGCAAATACCGGATCGGCGAGCGGGTGATCGCCGAGCAGATCGTGCCGTGCTGGGAGTGCCGCTACTGCAAATCCGGCAGCTACTGGATGTGTGAGACGCATAACATTTACGGCTTCCAGAAAGACGTGGCGGAGGGCGGCATGGCGGAATACATGCGTTTTTCCGAGAACGCCATCGTGCACAAGATCCCGGAAAGCCTGAGCCATGAAGACGCGGTACTGATTGAGCCGATGGCCTGCGCCATCCACACCGTGGCGCGCGGCGACATCCAACTGGACGACGTGGTGGTGCTGGCCGGCGCCGGGCCGCTCGGGTTGTGCATGGTGCAGGTGGCGCGCCTGAAAACGCCGAAGAAACTGATCGTGATCGATGCCATCGACGAGCGGCTGGCGCTGGCGAAGGAGTTCGGCGCCGACGTGGTGATCAACCCGCTGAAGGAAGATGCCGACCAGATCGTCAAATCGCTGACCGGCGGCTATGGCTGCGACGTGTACATCGAGGCCACCGGCGCGCCGATCGGCGTCACCCAGGGGCTGCAGATGATCCGCAAGCTGGGCCGCTTCGTGGAGTTCAGCGTGTTCGGTAAGGAAACCACCGTCGATTGGTCCATCATCGGCGATCGCAAGGAGCTGGACATTCGCGGCGCGCACCTGGCGCCCTACAGCTATGAAATCGCCATCGATCTGTTCGAGCGCGGGCTGGTGACTTCCAACGGCGTGGTTACCCACAGCTATTCATTGAACGACTGGGATGAAGCCTTCGCCCTGGCGGACTCGACCGACTCTATCAAGGTGATCCTGGTTCCCTGACCCTCCCGCCGTACCGCTGTTGCAGTCACGATCGCCGGCCCATCCGCAATGGGGAGCCGGCCGGTCGGCCAAACGTAAAGACATGCTGTTGCTCTGATAACCACAACAAGAAGCTTCCCTACAGGAGAATTGGCTATGTTTTCATTATTCAAAAAGACCCTGCCTTTTATCGTCGCCGGTGGAATGTTGGCGGCCAGCCATGGGGCGCTGGCCAAGCAAATCACTATCGGTATGTCGTTCCAGGAAATGAACAACGACTACTTCGTCACCATGAAGCAGGCGCTGGATCAGGCGGCGGCGGATATCGGCGCCAAGGTGTACGTGGCCGATGCGCGCCATGACGTCGCCAAACAGATCGGTGACGTGGAAGACATGCTGCAGAAGAAGGTGGATATCCTGCTGATCAACCCGACCGATTCGGTGGGGGTGCAGTCGGCGGTGATCTCCGCCCATAAGGCCGGCGCGGTGGTGGTAGCGATCGACGCCCAGGCGGAAGGGCCGCTGGATTCGTTCGTCGGCTCGGAAAACTACGACGCCGGCTTCCAGGCGGGCGAGTACCTGGCGAAAGCGCTGGGCGGCAAAGGCAAGGTGGCGATCCTCGACGGCATCCCGGTGGTGCCGATCCTGGAGCGCGTGCGCGGCTTTGAAGCGGCGATGAAAAAATACCCCGACATCAAGATTGTCACCAAGCAAAACGGCAAGCAGGAGCGCGACACCGCGCTGACCGTGACCGAAAACATGCTGCAGTCGGCGCCTGATCTGGCGGGCATCTTCAGCGTCAACGACGTCGGCGCGCTCGGCGCCCTGGCGGCGATCGAAAGCAACGGCGCCAAGGTCAAGCTGGTGAGCGTCGACGGCCAGCCGGAAGCCATCAAAGAGATCCTCAAGCCGAATTCGCCGTTCATCGCCACCTCAGCGCAGTTCCCGCGCGACCAGCTGCGCATCGCGCTCGGCATTGCGCTGGCCCGCTACTGGGGCGCCACGGTGCCGAAAACCGTGCCGGTCAAAGTGAAGCTGATCGACCGCAGCAATGCGGCCGGCTTTAGCTGGTAACAGCAGCCGGGTTCGCCCCGCTGCGGCGGGGCGTTCGGCGCGGAGGGCAATGCGGTGACACCTTTACTGGAACTGAAGCGAATAAAAAAGAGCTTTCCCGGCGTGAAGGCGCTGGATGGCATCGATCTGGCCATTCAACGCGGCGAAGTGCACGCCCTGCTGGGCGAAAACGGCGCCGGCAAATCGACGCTGGTGAAAATCATGTGTGGCATCTATCAGCCGGACGAGGGCGATATTTTTATCGACGGCGAGCAGCGCCGCTTTAACAACTATCGCCAGGCGATCGAGGCCGGGGTCGGCATTATTTTTCAGGAATTCTCGTTGATTCCCTACATGAGCGCCATCGACAACATCTTCCTCAACCGGGAGATCAGGAACCGCTGGGGCCTGCTGGATCGGCGGGCGATGCGGCGCAAGGCCGAGGCGATCTTCAAGCGGCTGACGGTGGCTATCGATCTCGATTGCCCGGTGGAGCAGCTGAGCGTGGCGCAGCAGCAGTTCGTTGAGATCGCCAAGGCGCTGTCGCTGGAGGCGCGGGTGCTGGTGCTGGATGAGCCGACCGCCACGCTGACGCCAGGCGAGGCCGAGCACCTGTTCAGCGTGATGAACGATCTGCGGCTGCTGGGCGTCGGCATGGTGTTTATCTCGCACCACCTGGACGAGATTTTCACCATCTGCGATCGCATCACTGTGCTGCGCGACGGCGCCTACATCGAAACGCTGGCCACCGGCGACACCAACGTGGAAGAGCTGGTGCGGCTGATGGTCGGGCGCAAAATCGAGAACGCCTTCCCGGTGAAACAGCACCCGGTCGATACCGCGACGGTGCTGCTGGAGGCGGAGATCCAGCGCGAGAAGCACGGCGCGACCGACCGTTTTCACCTGCACAAGGGCGAGATCCTCGGCTTCGCCGGGCTGGTGGGCTCCGGGCGCACCGAGACCGTTTCGGCGCTGATCGGCGCCAGCCGCTGCCACCGTAAACGTGTCCGCCTCGGCGGCCAACCGGCGGCGCTGCGCTCCCCAGCGCAGGCGCTGGCGCAGGGCATCGGCCTGCTGCCGGAGAGCCGCAAAACCGAGGGCCTGGTGCTGCCGTTCTCGGTGGCGCAGAACATCACCCTCAACCGGCACCACCGGCGCGGCAAGATCTTCGTCAGCGCCCGCAAGGATCGCGACGTGGTGCAGCGGCTGATCCGCGCCGTGGGGGTGAAAACCCCGGACGCTGAGACCGCCGTCAGCACCCTGAGCGGCGGCAACCAGCAGAAGGTGGTGATCGCCCGCTGGCTCAACAACGACTGCAACATCCTGATCTTCGACGAGCCGACGCGCGGCATCGACGTGGGCGCCAAGGCCGAGATCTACCAGCTGATGCAGCAACTGACCCAGCAGGGCCTCTCCATCATCATGATTTCTTCCGAACTGCCGGAGATCATCGGCGTGTGCGACCGCGTGCTGGTGTTTCGCGGCGGCCACATCGTCGCCGAGCTGACCGGCGACGACATCGAATCCAACCACATCATGCTTCACGCGACCGGGAGTGCCTTATGATCGGAATTGAACAACCCGCCGTGGCGCGCCGCGCCGTCGGCCCCAGCCTCGGCAAGCGCTGTGAAAAACTGCTGCATCACCCGGCGGTCTTGCCGTTTATCGGCTTTGTGATCCTGTTCGTGCTGATGAGCCTGTTGAACGACAGCTTCCTCAGCGTCAACAACCTGACCAACGTGGCACGCCAGGTGTCTATCAATGCCATCATCGCGGTGGGCATGACCTGCGCCATCCTGACCGGCGGCATCGATCTCTCGGTGGGGCCGGTAATGGCGCTGGCCGGCTCCGTCGCCGCCGGGCTGATGCTGGCGGCGGTGCCGATTCCGCTGGCGATGGTGGCGGCGCTGGCGGTCGGCGCGCTGTTCGGCCTGGCCAACGGCGCCTGCATCGCCTACCTGCGCATGCCGCCGATCATCGTCACCCTGGCGTCGATGGGCATCGCCCGTGGCCTGGCGCTGCTCTATACCGGCGGCTACCCAATCTCCGGCCTGCCCGACGTCTTCTCCTTCTTTGGCCGCGGCACGGTGCTGGGCATTCAGGTGCCGATCCTGATCATGCTCGGCGTGTACGTGCTGGCCTGGCTGATGCTCAACCAGCTGCCGTTCGGCCGCTACGTCTACGCGATGGGTGGCAACGAAGAGGCGGCGCGCCTGAGCGGCATCCGCGTGCCGCGCTACAAGATGCTGGTGTACGTGATCAGCGGCCTGACCGCCGCGCTGGCCGGGCTGGTGCTGACCTCGCGCCTGATGAGCGGGCAGCCCAACGCCGGCGAAGGCTTCGAGCTGGACGCCATCGCCGCCGTAGTGCTGGGCGGGGCGGCGATCTCCGGCGGGCGCGGCGCCATCGTTGGCACGCTGGTGGGGGCGATGATGCTCGGGGTGCTCAACAACGGCCTCAATCTGATGAACGTGTCGCCATATATCCAGAACGTGGTGAAGGGCGGCATCATCCTGGCCGCCATCTACCTCAGCTCCGTGCGGCGCAAATAGGAGGCGCGATGTCAGTCTTTCTTGGCATAGACGTCGGCGGCACGGTGATCAAGGCCGGGCTGTACCGGGCAAGCGGTGAAGAGCTGGCGATCGCCGAGCGCGACGGCGCGGCGATTGCCGCACAGCCGGGCTTCAGCGAACGCAATATGGACGCGCTGTGGGATGATGTTTGCGCGGCGATCCGCCAGACGCTGCACGCGGCGGGGCTGGAGGCCGGGCAGGTGCGCGGCGTCAGTTTCTCGGCGCACGGCAAAGGGCTGTACGCCATCGACCGCCACGGCAAACCGGTCGGCAACGGCATCCTCTCTTCGGACAACCGCGCGGCGGCCACGGCGGCTGAGCTGCGCCGCGCCGGCGTGGACGCGCAGACCTACCCGCGCAGCCTGCAGCCGCTGTGGCCCAGCCACCCGGCACTGCTGCTGCGCTGGCTGAAGCAGCGGCAACCGGCGCAGTACGCCGCCGTCGATCGCATCCTGATGGCGCACGACTACCTGCGCTTTCGCCTCACCGGCGAGGCGTCGGCCGAGGTGACCAACATCTCCGGCAGCAACCTGTTTAACCAGCACAGCGGCGCTTACGATCCGGCGCTGATGGCGGCCTTCGGCATCGAAGAGGCGCAGGAGAAGACCGCGCCAACGATCGGCTCGGCGCAGCTGGCCGGGCGGGTGACGGCCGCTGCGGCGGCGCAGTGCGGCCTGCGAACGGGCACTGCGGTGTACGGCGGCCTGTTCGACGTGGTGGGCGCGGCGCTCAGCTCCGGCGTGGCCGACGATCGCACGCTCAGCGCGGTGGCGGGCACCTGGTCGATCGCCACCTGCGTGACCGAGCGCATCATTCCCGCCGATTACCCCTACGCCTGGGGGCGCTACTGCATCGACGGACGCTATTTCGTGCACGAAGGCAGCCCGACCTCGGCCGGCAACCTGGCCTGGTTCCTGCGCCAGTTCTGCGCCGACGACCGGCAGCGCTACGCCCAGTTTAACGCCTGGGTGGCCGAGCGCCGCGAGCAGCCGAGCGGGCTGCTGTTCCTGCCTTATCTGTACGGCTCCAACCTCGGCGGTAACACGCCGGGCGGGCTGATCGGCCTGAGCGCCCACCACGAGATGGCGGACGTGGTGCAGGCGATCTACCAGGGCATAGTGTTCTCGCACCTGATCCATCAGGAGCGCATGGTGCAGCTGAACCCGCGCATCGAGCGGGTGCGCATGACCGGCGGGCCGACGCAGTCCGAGGTCTGGATGCAGATGTACGCCGACGCCGGCAACCTGCCGCTCGAGGTGGTGGAAACGCGCCAGAGCGGCTGCCGCGCCGCCGCCCTGTGCGCCGCCGTCGGCGCCGGGGAGTACGCCGGGTTCGCCGAGGCGATCGCCGCCGCGCCGCCCAAACTGCGCTGTTATTATCCCGCGACCGCCGCCCACCGGCGCCTGCGCGCCCAGCAGGCGCGCTATCTGGCGGTCGCTCAGGCTTTGAGTGAGGTGACTGATGCAAACGACTAACGCCGCCTGTCTGGGGCTGTATGAAAAGGCGCTGCCCGCCGATCTGAGTTGGCCGCAGCGGCTGGCCACCGCCGCCGAGCTGGGCTTTGAGTTCGTAGAGATGTCGATCGACGAACAGCCGGCGCGCCAGCAGCGGCTGGATTGGGATCGCCGCCAGCGGCTGGCGTTTATCCAGGCGCGACTCGACAGCGGGGTGACGGTGCCGAGCCTGTGCCTGTCGGCGCACCGGCGCGACCCGTTCGGCAGCGCCGACGCCGCCACCCGCGAGCGGGCGCGGGTGCTGATGAGCAAAGCGCTGGAACTGGCGACGGATCTCGGCATCCGCAACATCCAACTGGCGGGTTACGACGTCTATTACGAACCCGCCGATCGCCACAGCCGCGAACGCTTTATCGAGGGCATGCAGTGGGCGGCGGCGCAGGCCGCCAGAGCGCAGGTGATGCTGTCGGTGGAGGTGATGGACACGCCGTTCATCAACAGCATCAGCAAATGGCGCGACATCGCCCGCCACGTCAACAGCCCGTGGTTCACGGTGTATCCCGATCTCGGCAACCTCAGCGCCTGGGGTAACGATGTCGCCGCCGAGCTGGCGCTGGGCATCGGCAGCATCACTGCCGTGCACCTCAAAGACACCGTCGCGGTGGGGCCGGGCAGCGCCGGGCAGTTCCGCGACGTGCCGTTCGGCGAAGGCTGCGTGGATTTCGCCCACGCCTTTTCCGTGCTCAACGCGCTCGGCTATCGTGGCCCCTACCTGCTGGAGATGTGGGCGCGCGAAGACGGGCAGGATAAGCAACGCATCGCCCAGGCCAAGGCCTGGATCGAACAACAGATGATCGAGGGAGGCATCGCATGCTGAACGAACTCAAGCGGCAGGTGCTGGCCGCCAACCTCAGCCTGCCGGCATACGGGCTGGTGACCTTTACCTGGGGCAACGTCTCGGCGATCGATCGCCAGAGCGGGCTGGTGGTGATCAAGCCTTCAGGCATCGCCTACGAGGCGATGACGCTGGAGGATCTGGTGGTGGTGGATCTGAAGGGCAAGGTGCGCGAAGGGCACCGCAAGCCTTCATCCGACACCGCCACCCATCTGGCGCTGTACCGCGCCTTCGCCGATATCGGCGGCGTGGTGCACACCCACAGCCGCAACGCCACCATCTGGGCGCAGGCCGGGCAGCCGATCCCGGCGCTGGGCACCACCCACGCCGACTACTTTTACGGTGACATTCCCTGTACCCGGCCGATGAGCGAGGCGGAGATCGCCGGGGATTACGAGGGGGAAACCGGCAAGGTGATTATCGAGACCTTCAATCAGGCGGGGCGCGATCCGCAGCAGGTGCCGGGGGTATTGGTTTACTCCCACGGCCCGTTCGCCTGGGGCAAGGACGCGGCGGATGCGGTGCACAATGCGGTGGTGCTGGAAGAGGTGGCGATCATGGCGATGGCGACGCGCCAGCTGGCGCCGGCCATCGCCCCGATGCAGCCGGAGCTATTGGACAAACATTTCCTGCGCAAGCACGGCAAACACGCCTACTACGGGCAATAGCGCCCGTCAGCGATTCAACAGCGAGCCGGTGAAGAACTCTCTGCGCACCGGCAACTCGCCGCGCGGGCTGTTAATGGCGCTGAACAGCAGCTCCGCGGCGATCTCCCCCAGTTTCTGCGTATCGTGATACACCCCCGGAATGTGCAGGCCGTAAGCGCCGGCGCGCGGCGGCTCGTCTATCGAGAAGAACTTCACCTGCTGATAAAGCCCCATCTCGTGGCAAATGGCGATGGCGCCCAGCGTGATGATGCCGTTCAGGCCGATGATGTAATCCGGGCGGTTCTCCGGCTGCGCCAGATAGGCGCGCACTTCGCTCTCTTGCGAGGTGAAATCATAGTCGCCGTTGATGATATGAATCTCACGGCCGCTGCCCTGCAGCGCCGCGACGATGCCGGCAGTGCGCGTTAAGGTGATCTCCGAATCCGCCGGGCCGCCGATAATCAGCAGCTTCTGCTCCGGCTGCTCCGCCAGATAACGCCCGGCCAAAACGCCAATCTCGCGGTTATCGAGGAACACGCCGCTCAGCTGCTGATCGTAAAGATCGCGGTCGATAAGGATCAGCGGCACGCCGTACACCTCGGCCAGCTCGAGATAGGCGGGGCGGTAGCGCTTGTCGTCGCGCACCGCCGACAGCAAGATGCCGCGCGCCTTGTAGCCGAACAGCGCCTGAATGGCGCGCATTTCCGCCTCTTCGCTGCCGTCGGTGTCGAACAGCATGATCTGGTAGCCCTGCTGACGCGCAATGCGCGACACGGTCTTGATCAGGCCGGAATAGAACGGGTTGTACATGCTGCTGGTGACGATGCCGATAATCTGGCTGCTGCTGCTTTTCAGCCCCTGCGCGAAGGCGTTGGGCACATAGTTCAGCTCTTTGGCGATGGCGTGAATGCGCTCGCGGGTTTCCGGCTTGACCAGCTCGGGCTTATTGAAGGCGCGGGAAACGGTGATATTGGTCACCCTGGCGCGGCGGGCGATATCCACGATAGTGGCATTGGGATTGGCTTTCGACACCGTCTTTCCTTGCGTTATGCCTCAACAGATCCCTTATTGTAGGGAAAGGGCGGGGGCGGTGCTAGGGGGGAGTTGGGAGGAGATTTGTTTGTGGGAGGGAAATAAGGAAATGGAAACGAAGTGAATAATTTCATTTATTTATTAATTGCGAATTAAATGATTTTTATGTGGCTATATTTCGTTGAGGGAACACTTGCTAAGGTGTGTTTTAAAGTTGAAGCTAGTTATCAATGACAGCTTTGTGCCAGAAGCGGACGTTTTCAGTATCCCGTAATACGGACAAAACCTTTGCTCAATCAAATAGCGGAGCGAAGAAAGATAGGACGTAACACCAACACTATTAATCTACTGATTGAAATGTATTTTATAAATAATTATCCTTTTCCCTAATGGCCCTGAACCAAAATCCTGCTTCATTCAGAAACTGAATTCCGGCATGATATATACTCCCCTAAACGGAGGTGGTGCCGATGAAAAATTCACGATTCATTGAAGAGCAGATTGTCTTTGCCCTGAAGCGAGCAAGAGTTCGGGTAAGTTTTAAGCTGGAGCAGCGATCCTGCTTGAAGGTACGATCTCTTTCCAAAAAATATAGTCGAGTCGTCGTATTGCTTTATATCAGAGAAAGCGGGGAGCAAGTACAGAGGCACACCAAAAATGCACCACAGGATGGAAAAGCTTTACCGCGCAGCCGGAATGGCTACTTCGACCTCTCATATAAACTTTTGCAGGGTGACTAAACGTGTGGTCTAATAGGTAAAATAAAGCATAAATAATACATTTGAAAGGAAGAGGATGTGGCTAAGATAATCATTAAAAAATTACGGCATATTAATAGTCTTGAGTTTGATATTCCTGGTTCTGGAGTTTGGTTACTTACAGGCGCCAATGGTACTGGCAAGTCCTCTGTCCTAGGTTGCCTGCGCCGAATTGGGTATAGGAACGCTTTTCCTGTCCACTTTCCGGCATCAAGAAAGTCAGATCGACTTGACTCCAATGAGGGGGCCTCGATTGGTTACGTGACAAGTAATGGTGAAGTAGCATATACTTACGTTACTGAACGGTGGTCACCAACTCCTAAAAGTGCTAGTAAGTTTTTACAAGGTTTAGGTTACCCTGAAACTATTTATGTAGCCGCTGATGCTGACCGGATTGAACCCCGAAAGGAGGATTTTTCACCAAAGAAGCTTCGCCCTGCTCAGCAAGATATCGTCGATGCTGCTAATAAAATATTTGGTACACAAAAGTTTTCTGCTTTGAAGGTAACCAACGTTCGAACGGGTATTGGTTCTCAAGCGTTTGTTTTAGAGCTGCCGGCTCATAGCAAGCAAGCTAAAAGTTACTACTCAGAAAAGAATTTTAGCCTTGGTGAAATCTGTATTCTAAAGCTTTTGCGTAAGCTATCGTCATGTAAGCGTGGAGCGATGATTTTAATTGATGAGATCGAGCTGGCATTGCATCCGACAGCGCAAGCAGAATTGCTTGAATATCTAAAAAGAATCGCTAAAGATAAATCTCTTACAATCGTAGTGTCCACGCACTCGGCTACCTTAATAAAACAAGCTAGCCGAGGCAGTATTCTGCACTTGCAATCGGATGAGAATGGCAATGTAATTTGCGCTAAGAATTGCTTCCCTTCCTATGTGTTAGGTGCCTTGGCATATCAAGAGGAATCAGCCTCTGACGTTATCATATATGTTGAAGATGAAGCTGCCCGAACGATTCTCGAACAGTTTATACGAAGTTTTCTGGCAGACAAAATTGCCCAGCAGCACTTAACGCCAAGTGTCACCGTAATTGCGGTGGGAGGCTTTGTAGAAGTATTGAGGTTTTATGTCCGGCAGCGGCCCATGCTGCCATCAATTACGCGGTCTTACGTGATGCTTGATGCCGATGCGGAAGTTGATCTCGAGAATGCTACGAAGCACGACCTGATCAGTATCTACAAAGACGAGAGGCAGAGAATATCCTTTTTACCGTTCACGCCGGAGGAAGGGGTTGCTCAATATTTACACATGAATAGAGATCACTTAGTGACTGAAATTCGTCTGTACTTCGGACTCAATATTATACATCTTCGATCGCGCGATGTCCGCCAACCTCCTCAGCAGGGAACCCCTAAGTCGCGTGATATTTGCAAGGACATAGTTAATGAAGTTTGTGATGTATTATTGGCCCAGATTCCGAACGCGACATTCATAAGTGTAAAGGAGGCAGTATTAAAGATTTTTGCTCAGCACTACTTTGCAGCGAATCGACCAGCTATCATGCAGCTAATTGGGCCAATAATCTGAGGTTAGTTGCTCGGCGGTGTGGCCAACAGAGCGGCTCGAGTTGCTTTGTTGGCCCTGTTGCCGCAAGAATTAATTATGAAAAGGTGATATTTTAATTCTTCCTTTCTGAAGTGGTCTCTATTTTTAAGGGCTGAGACGACTTGTAGCCAATGCCGGGTGACCTGCACACCGTTGATTAACATGTCCTCGATGTAAGCAATGCCTTGTGAACGTCAGCTCCTCGCTCATAGCTGCCCTACGCCCGCTTTGTGCCAGGAGCGGACAGGATTAACTAACATCACAGCATAATGAACGAATGACAACCTTATTGATTTGGTTTTGGGCTTGGGCTTCAAATGAGATATAACTGCATTAATATTATTAAGCATGATGAAGTTGTTTTATAATTGTTAATATTTTGATGTGTAGAGAGATAAGCATGATAGATGATGAGCAACCACAAGCATTGAATTTATTTGATGTAATACAAGGTGATTCTTATACTGAAACAATATCTAACATTCTAGATATGTCTCAGAATAATGAAGTATTCAGAGATTTACTCCTTCGAGGTTTTTACCAAAACCCCAAGCGAGAAATTCACCATAAAGGCAATTCGGTTCTTGATAGATTAATTAATGCAGGTAAGAAATTTAACTGGAAATGTGAGCATAATAGTTGTAATAAGCCCAGTGCCTATTCTCATGAATTGTCTGAAAGGGCGGTGCTAAGCCATTTAGCAGACAATGAGAATAAAGCAATTATTCTAAAACGCAATTTCAGGAATAATTCATTTGAATTTTCCTTTGATAGAAAACATATACGCGATATTTTAAATTTTTCTGGTTACTGTAGTAAACATGATCAATCATTATTTAAATTGCTAGACCAGCCAGGTAGGGAAATCGATTTAGAATATGTAAACTTACAAGCTTTAAAAATGATGAGACGTCACATACTCAATTATGAAATATATTTAAAATTGTATAGAGATGTGGCTTCTGAAATTCATTCATTAATTAGTGAGACCATAGAAGTTGAACAAGATATTACGAGTCTTCAAGAGTTTTTTGATGATACTCAGCAAAAAATTAAAGATATGGAAGATTTGTCAAAGGCATCTCGCGCGTTTTATGATAATTTATGGATTGGCATTCAATCTGGAGATTATGTTGTTGATTACGCAAAATTTCCTTGTTATAAGCTTGGGTGGGTTTTCTCCCAGACTATTGAGGTGATATCGGAAGAAAGTCATGAATGCGCCTTCTCATTCATATTTAAGATGGATATTAATGATCAACCATTATTGATTCATGCTTGGGATAAAAAAACGTTAACAAGTAAACATGAAGAGTTTCATGTCTCTTTGGACGAAATAATAAAACAGATATTACTAAATAAAGAAAAACTTGCATTTTCCCTAGGTTTTTTAAAGCCTATTGAGGAGATGTATCTTGAACTTTTATTTATGGATGAAGAGATTTATAATAATATAGAAAATCCAATATTTCGTTTGCTATTTAAAAATATTTTCTTTAATGAACCAGAGGGCGATTCTGTTTAATACAATTAGGAATTAAGAATGAAGTTGGTATGGCTTTATATTTTTAGTAGAATTTGTCTGTAAGTATAACCAGTTCAACCATACCTAATAACAATTTTGTATAAGAAACTTGTAAGTTAGCTATAAACTAACCTCTTTTCTTTAAAACCCGCAAGGAGAGGATATTATTAATGTCCGCTCCTCGATCAAAGCCGCCCCTCAAATGCCGCCTATCAAAGCAATAAACCAGCACCAGTTGCGATGAGGCAAAAGCGGTGAAGGGCTTACTGGGGGAAAACAGCGAATCCCGTCTAAGAACGATCGAAAAAGCAGCGGGGCGATGAGCCCTAAGACCGTCTTCCGGTAACAACACCGCTAATCTAACAGCGAATTTTCACTCCCCAACTCCCCACCACAACCCCGGCAACAGCGCCAACGTCTCATCAATCAACGCCCGCCGGTCATTGCCCGGCTTCCAGATGGTCACCATGGTTTGGCTGATACCCTGGCTGCCCACTTCGGTGCGCAGCGTGTTGACGTTTTTCCACTGTTCCGCATGCATATGCGTCGGCAGGAATCCCCAGCCGCAGCCCTGTTCGAGCAGGGCGCGCAGCATCTCAAGCTCGTTGGTGAAAATGGTATGCCCGGAAATTTGCAGGCGGCGCGCCACGGGCTCGTCAGAATCCGGGTGCATGATCACCTGCGGTGTTAGCGAAAGTTCCAGCAGCGAAAGCGGCTGTTCCGCGTTGGGGAAAAGCGTTTCGGCGGCGTAAAAATCCATCTCTATCGCCCCTAAGGCGCGCCACTCCATGGCGTCGCCCACGCTGCGGTGGCGCGCTTGACAGATCCCCAGATCGGCCTGGCCGTTTGCCAGCAGCCTTTCCGCTTCGTCGCGTGAGGCGTTAATCAGGCTCAGCCGCGTGTTGCGTTGGGCCATGGCGGCAATCAGCGCTTGCAACAGCGCGCGGGGTGTAAAGGGATCGTAGACCAGCGAGATTTCCTGCGCCGCGCTCTTCGGCACGTCTTTGGCAAACGCCTCAAACGCTTTCACCTGGCGCATCAGCAGGTGCGCCTGGCGCTGCAGCTGTTTGCCTTCCGGCGTCAGGTGCAGGCTGCGCCCCTCGCGCAGAAACAGCGCATAGCCCAAGCCATCCTCGAGAAAATCAATCAAATCGCGCAGCGTCGTGCGGTCTTTGCCCAGCTTGAGCGCGGCTTTCGCCAGGCTGCCGTGCTCGGCGACGGCGGTGAAGGCTTCCAGTTGGGCAAAGGAATAAATCAGGCTCGGCACGCGGTTCTCCCGTCGATTTTTCGGGGGATTTTCCCCCATCAGGCGTTTTTTATTATAGGCCGCGTTTTTTTAAGCTGAACGCCTTCCTGAGCTAAGCGAGAAAAAATATGAAAAGCAAAGTGTTTAACCGTAGCCTGCTGGCGGGCGTTGTCATCAGTCTCTGCAGCGGCCTGTTGGCGCCCGCCGCCCTGGCCGCCTGTGCGGGCACCGAACTCAGCGCCTGTCCCGCACCTTTTGATGCGCAATTGCCGGACACGCACAAGATGCTCACCTGGAGCCAGAGCGATCGGGTGATCGGTTTTCGTAACGACTACCGCAACTATGCCGGGGATGTGTTTCATCACGGCAATGCCGCACCGCTGCCGGCTGCCGCTAAACCGTTAAAGGACGCCAGTTATCGGGTGAATGGCAAAACCTACAGCCTGCAGGACTATCTGCAGCGCCAGAACGTCAGCGGCATGCTGGTATTGAAAGACGGCAAAATCGCCTGGAAATATCTTGGGGAGGGCAATACCGACGCCACGCTGTGGACGTCGCGCTCGGTGGGCAAATCCGTGGTCGCCACGCTGGTGGGCGTGGCGATTAAACAGGGCAAAATCCGCTCGCTCGACGATCTCATCACGCAATACGAACCCGATCTGAAAGGCACCGCGTGGGACGGCGTGACCCTCAGGCAGCTGATCATCCACACCTCCGGCGTGGCGTGGAATGAGGATTACACCAACCCGAAATCGGACTTCGCGCAGCTGACCGAGTGTGAAGCCAGGCCCGGCACCTACGCCTGCGTGCGCAAGCTGGTGGCCGGCTTGCAGCGTGCGCACCCTGCCGGGCAGAACTGGTCTTACTCCTCCGGCGGCGCGTGGCTGCTGGGCGACGTGCTGGAGCGCGCCACCGGCATGCCGCTGGCGGCCTATCTGCAGCAAAGCATCTGGCAGCCGTACGGCATGGCGAGCGACGGCGTGTGGCATGCCTACGCCAAAGGCCAGCACGACGTGGGCGCGCACGGCTTTAACGCCACGCTGGAAGACTGGGGGCGCTTCGGCGAGTTCATTCTGCATAATGGGACGTTGCCGAACGGCAAACAGATCTTGCCGGAAGATTGGGTAGCCCAGTCGTCCAATTGGACTCAGGCGGTGGGCTCGGTGTCGGCGGCGCATCCCAACGGCATTTACGGATTCCAATGGTGGAACAACGAAGTGCCGGTGAATGCGACCAACGTTGAGCCTGTTCCGCAGGCCTCCCTCAAGCATTCCCTGTGGGCGCTGGGGATCTTCGGCCAGATGATTATGGTCAATCAGGCGGAGAATCTGGTGATCGTCCAGTGGTCCACCTGGCCGCAGGCGGAGCCTTCTTTCAGCGCGCAACCGCTGGAGGCGTCGCTGATGTTTAGCGCGATAGCGAAGGAACTGCGTTAAGCCCGCGGAGCGAGCAGGGGCTGGATGGCGTTTGCTATTCAGCCCCTGAGCGGCATATTACATGTCTTCGACGTCGACCTTAGGGGAGTCTCAATTCTCTACAGGGAGTGGAGGCCAGTCACCACCCTTTTTAATTAATAACTCTTTTATCTTGTCAATTTTCTCTTTATCCTCGGCATCGCCTACGCCTCTATCTATAAAGCGCTGAAGCTGATTGCCCATAGTCCAACCAAACTTCCCTTTGATTTTACTATCCGCACCTCTCTCTAACAAAAGAATCGTATGATCAAACGAATGAGAATCCAATGAGCTTATTAACAAGGTGTTTCCCAATGAGTCTCTTGTATTTATGTCTGCGCCATAATCCAGCATCACCTTTAACGTTTCAGGTTTTTTGGCTTTGATTGTTTGGAATATAATGGGTTCATTGAATACCTGGTCTTTTGCGTTTGGCGGTAAACCGCCGTCGAGCATGGCTTTGACCCAAATCCCCTTGTCGGCTTTCATGACGAATTCCGCTGGGCTGCTTCCTCCTTCTGGTCTGGGTTGCAGCGGGTCTGCACCCGCTTTAACCAAGTCAGTAATAATCCTCAGTCTTTTCGGCGTATTTTTATCATAGATTGCGTTTAGCACCGACCAAAACAGCAGGGTCATGTCTGCTTTCACCGGTCGATTCAGTTCTTCCTTGCTTATAGAGGGAAGCTGCTCTTTCAGTTTCACCTCATCACCATCATAAATCAGCTGTGCGATGTCCAGTTGCCGACCTTCAAAAAAATCCTGTGGCTCATATTCCATGCTTTTGTTGCATCCATGCACCATGAGAACAGTAAACAGTAGCGCTATCGCCATTATCAATTTTCTCATCTTCTCCCCCTGAGAATGGTGACATCCTCGTCTCTTCAATCCGTTTTATTGCGTGGTCTATAGCGTGTTTATCGAAAACCAGATGTAACCTGACAGCTTCAGTATAAATAACAGGCAGCTGTCAGATCTGCGTTGATGAAATTACTGTGCTTCCTTTGCTCCTTTCAAAAGCATGAGCTCGAGTATTTTCTTACACTGTTCATTGTATTCTGAGCCATCTTGGCTGTCTTTTATTTGCCGATTCACTGCTGTTAACAGCGAAAGATTGTTTATATTTACCGGATTAGGATTCGCACCCCGATTGAGCAGTAGGGCCATGTGCTCAAAGGCTGAGCTAAAAAAAGCATCCATTAATAAGGTTTGTTGCAAGGAGTCTCTGATATTTATATCCGCGCCATAATCCAGCATCACCTTTAATGTTTCAGGGTTTTTGGCTTTGATTGTTTGGAATACAATGGGCTCATTGAATACTTTATCTTTTGCGTTTGGCGGTAAACCGCCGTCGAGCATGGCTTTGACCCAAATCCCCTTGTCGGCTTTCATGACGAACTCCGCTGGGCTGCTTCCCCCTTCTGGTCTGGGTTGCAGCGGGTCTGCGCCAGCTTTTACCAGGTCGGTTATTATTTTCAGCCTTTCCGGCGTGTTTTTATCGTAGATTGAGTTCAACACCGACCAAAACAGCAGGGTCATGTCCGCCTTAACCTGTCGGTTCAGTTCTTCCTTGCTGACAGAGGGAAGTTTCTCTTTCAGTTTCACTTCATCGCCATCATAAATCAGCTGTGCGATGTCCAGTTGACGGCCTTCAAAAAAATCCTGTGGCTCATATTCCATGTTTTTTTTGCATCCTTGCATCATGAGAACAGTAAACAGTAACGCCATGGCCATTATCAACTTGCTCATATTCTCCCCCTGATAGTGGCGACGTCCTCGTCTTTCTGATCTTCAATCAACGTTATTGTCTGGTCTATACCGTGTTTATCGAGCAGGGTTCCTGTCCCACCGGCAAGCGTGTGCGGTATGCCAACGGCATCAGGCACCACCAGCGATGACCACTCTTTCAAGGTGAAAGGCAATGCTACGCCCCAGGGTTTTTGCAAAGAATCGGGTAGGGCATTTTTTAAAAGCTCATAATCACTTTCGTTATTAACCTCCTGTAACGTGGTTAACAGTTCTCCCTCAACTCGATAGGCCTGTATGTTCTTGGCTGAACCAATCATCTCAGCTCCGTATTTCCCTACAGTTCCATGATGGAGTCCGGCTGCATTAAACGTCCAGGCGGGTTTCCCACTGGTCATTGATGCAGCTGAGGCCATTCCCCCGCCCAATGAATGACCAGAAATATCGACGCCGGAGGAGTTCTTTACTTGTAATCCTATTTTAACCGCCTGTTTATAATAATCAGAGCTCGCCCCCATCCCCTGAGCACCATTATTTATCCAGTCATTCACATTTTTAATTCCTGACAAATCGCCCTAAGGGCCTTTTTGGCGGCGCTGCCGATTCCCTCCGGGAACTCTGGCGCTCTTGATCCTCTGAACACGACCGTTGGGTTCATCTCTTTACCAAAAACGGTGCTATCAGGTTGATATACCCTTGCCAAAAAATCCGGAGATTCATCTCTGTCGAAGAGCATATTTCTATTTAACCCAATTTTACTCAGGGCCGCATTATCGTTACTGATATCTTTCCAGCCTTCAGGAACGCCGGGTGTATCCTTTAGTGGATTCGTGGTCTTGTAGATATTCTCCGCCAGCTTTGCCTTCTCGACGGCGACATTGTTTGCCGCCAGGCGTTCCGAGGCGATTCGGGCGTCCGGATAGATACTCCGTTGCCCGCGGCCAATGAGGTATTTTCGCTCCTGCCAACGCTGCGCCTTGGTCAAGGGCTCAGACACGACCTGCTGTGAAACTCTTCCGCCCTGCACCGGGATATCCGGGCGAAGAGCCGGTTTGGCCCGCGTGACTTGTGCGGGGAAGACGGACGGGCGCGCCCGGCGGCCACCGTAAGACTTCACGGCCTCCTCGTACTGCCTCACTATCCTGTCCACCGGGTAGTTGGGCTCTTGTCTCCCCTGCGGTATCAGGTAGCCGTCGATGTCGGCGTAAAATGGTCCCATCGTCGCCAACACACCGGGCCGGGTTTCGACCGCTACGACAACGCCGCTCATCAGGTCGCTCTGCACTCTTGCGCGCAAGTTAGAGCTTATTCCGTTTTGCGTAACGCCAACTTCACGGCGGATCCGTTCACCACCGCGAAAACCAGAGAAAAGCGACAGAATGTCTTTGTCCGGCATGTATGAAAGGCCGTGACAGGCGCGGGAAGGGCTGACTATACGGGGGAATTCATCAGGTGAAATAATATCATCGGCGATATACAGCAGTTTCAAACGGGAAAACATAGTGTGTCTCTTCCTTTGCTTGCTGCGTCTTGGCCAATTCAGGCGGGCGCTCGCACTCCTTGCACTCGATGGCGCCCTGAGGGGGCATGTTATCGAACGGCAGTCAGCAGTAGCTAACGGCGCATAGGACACCAGATAAGGGATGATAACGGCTCAGGCCAATTTGTAAAGCCGGCCAATTATTAACCGGAAAGTTCTTGTTTTCCGAAGGCTGCCAGAGGGGGGAACTCCGCCGCTCAAATCGATAAACCAACGCCAGGATCAGTAGCGGCCGGGATGTGTGTCTCTATCTGTCCTTAACGCTATCAATCTTTGCCATACCAGGATTTAAAATACTTTAGGAAACTGTAGGCCACGGCATAAAACCCAGTAACGGCGCCGACTTTGCCTTCCTTCCATGCGCCGCTCAGTACGTACCATTTGAAAAACGCGCCGATCGCGCTTACGACGCCACGAAATATCGAGGGCCTGATGTCTCGGTATTTGACTACCCTTGTCGTATAGCTATTGAGCTTATTGAGTATTTCATGGAGAGAATAAAAAGTATCGTGCTTAACATTGCCGGGAATGACCGACGTGTGAATATAGCCTTCAGCGGCATCATCTACCGGAGCATCATTGAACCTGACCTGTGTTCTATTGAACAGTCGAACGGGGTAGTCCGGTGAGGAGATGGGATAAATCGTTCTGACTGGCTGCCCGAGTACAAACCAATTCCTTTTTATTCTATAGGCTTGCTGTGGTGGCGGGTTTGCCTGCGATTTGAATGTTAAAATGGACGCTATGGTTTCGGCATCAAGGATTTCGTCGCTGTCCAGGCACAGTACCCAATCATGGTGAGATTGAGAAATCGCAAAGTTCATTTGTCGTCCATGCGTTTCGAAACGATGGTAAATAGGGCTTATTCCAAAGCTTTGGCAAATAGACAGCGTTTTATCCGTACTTCCGGAGTCCACCACAATCCACTCATCCGCAATGCCCATGAGTGGAGAAAGCACCTCGTGTAATAAACGAGAGGAGTTAAAAGTCAGTATACAAACAGCTATCTTTGCCATTAACTAACATCCTTAAAAATCGCTGAGCAGGTGAGCGCGTAATGTTTTCTCTGGAATGGAAATTGCGATTCTCTTCTTATCCCTTATCAACCTCAGAAAATGCCTAACCCCGTCGATCAAACCGATAAACCAGCGCCAGCGACAATGCCAGGAGTAAAAGCGGCGGGGCGAGGGCGGTGAAGGGCGCGTTGAGGGCGAACAGCAACCCCAGATTGAGGACGATCTGGTAAGCGATGTAGGTCAGCAGCCCGATGATGACGCCGAGCGCTAATCGGCTGCCCATGCCGGGCGCGCGTGGGGCGGTGAAGGTAAACGGGATGGCCAGCAAAATCATCGCCAGCACCAGCAGGGGCTGGCCGAGTTTTTTCCACAGCGCCAGGCGGTATTCGGTGCTGGGCTGCCCCGAGCCCTGCAGGTAATCGATATAGCGATCCAGCTGTTGGAGCGAGAAGCTGCCGGCCGGCAGGGTCAGCTCTTTCAGGCTCGGCACGGCGAACAGCGAGCGCCAGAGCAGGCTGTCTTGCCGCTGAATCGTCTCCTTTCTGCCTTGCCAGCTTTTTTGCATCACGTTGTGCAGCAGCCAGCTGCCGTCGGCGGCGGTGCTGGCGCTGTCGGCGTAAATGTAAGATTCCAGCGCGTGGTTGGCCTGATAGCGGAAGATCTCAATGCCGTGGGGCTGGTCGTTCTCATCGACGGTTTTGACCGTCACAAACTCGTTGCCGCGCCGCGCCCACAGCGGGTTAACGGTGACGTCGTTATCGTTTGACTGCGCCAGCGCGTTGTTCTTTATCTGCAGCGCGCGTTGCTGCAGCGGCGAAGCGGCCCATTCATCGAGGGCGCCGAGCGAGAGGTTCATCAGCAGCCCGGCGGCGAGCATCACCAGCGCGATGCGGAATATCGACATCCCGGCGGAGCGGATCGCGGTCAGTTCCAGACTCTTGGAAAGCTGCCCCAGCCCGACGATGCCGCCGAGCAGCGCGATAAACGGCCCCAGATCGACCAGGCTGCGCGGCAGGGTCATCACGGTCACCAGCAGCGCCTGCTGCCAGCGGTAGCCGCCCGGAGTGACGTCCTCCAGCTCGTTGATCAGCGTAAAGGTGGTGAACAGCGGGATGAGCAACCCGGCCGCGGCGGCGAAGCCGATGAACACGTTGCGGATCAGGTAACGGCTAAAAATGGTCATCGGGAGGTTTTCCGCAGCAGGGATAAGTCGCGCGCCAGCAGCAGGGCGATGCCGACAGCCATCGCTATCGGCACCAGCCAAACCCCGGGGATCGTTGGCAGAGAGCCGTTGGCCACCAGCGTACGGCAAATGTTGCCGCCATAGAAAATCACGGTAAACAGCACCGTCAGGGGCAGCAGCGCGGCGTAGCGCCCCTGCCGCGGTTTGATGCGGCTAAAGGGGATCGCCAGCAGCACCATCAGCACGGTGGTCAGCCCGCGGCTTTCGCGCCATTGCAGTTCGGCGGCGTCGCCCGGATCGGCGGAGCGCGCCAGCTCCGCCGGCGAGGCCGACTTGTGCCGGCTCTCGGCGCTGGGCACGAACGGTTTGAGCGCGATGTCGAAGTTGTCGTAGTTCTGCCCGTTGTCGTCGGCGCCCTCACGATCCAGCACATAGGCAGTGCCGGTTTTCAGCCGCACGGCGGGGCTGGCGGGAGAGGCGTCGAGCACCTCCACCGACTGCGCGCGGTACAGGTTGGTGTGATGGCCGCCGCGCACATAAATCAGGGCGTCCGTCAGGTGGTTGGCCGTTTTGTCGACGTGATTGGCGAGGATCATACGGCCGTTGCCGCTGACGTTGAATTTGTCGGCCTGCAGGTGGCTCACGTCCAGCACCGATTGCGACTGTTGCTGCAGCTGATAAATATTGGCGTACGCCCAGGGCCTGCCATACAGCGACAGCAGCGTGACCGCTATCGCCAGCGGCACGGCGAGCAGCAGCACCGCCTTGTACAGCCGCAGCGGGCTGGCGCCGGCGGCCAGCATGGCGGTGATCTCCGCATCGCTGTACAGCTGGCTCAGCGCCACCGCCACCGAGACATACAGCGCGACGGGCAATATCATCTCCAACGCGATCAGCGATTTATAGAAAACCACGTCGGCCACCACCCGCAGCGCCAGCGTGCCGTTGGCGGCGTCGGTCAGGTAGCGCTGGGCGGAGTAGCTGGCGAACATGAAGATCAGAAACCCGGCGATCATCATCACCAGGCGGCGGATCTCAACCGTGATATAGCGTTCAATCAAAGACATGCGTCATCGGCTCCCGGCGGCGTGCGCTTCATGGCGTTTCCTGCGCGATCAGGGTGCGCAGCAGGGCGATCACCTGGTCAACTTCCTGCGGGGTGAGTGCGCCGTCCTTCGCCCACTGCACGCGCCCGGCCTTATCCAGCACTACGATGGTGGAGCTCTCCTCTGGCAGCCGCCAGGCCATGCGCCCCAGCCCGTCGCTGTCGACGATGAACTGCGCCCAGGGATAATGGCGCTTGTTTTTCTCGATCTTGCCGCGCACGAAGAAGCCGGAGCCCGGTATCGCGTCGTCGGTGTTAACGATGGTGGTCGGCTGGAAGCGATCGCCCGGCAGGTTCGCGTCCTTGACGGCGTTGATCAGCAGCGAGTTCTTCTTTTTGGCGGAGGTGCGCCCGGCGATGTACTGGATCACCCGCACCTTGCCCGCCAGTTTTGCGCTGTTCCACGGCCGGTAACTGAAATCGCCGTTGCGCAGCAGCAGCTCGCCGCGATCGGCGATGGCGATCGGCGCCACCGGCCGGCCCTGCACGAAGTTATGCGCCGGCGCCGCCAGCGGCGACAGCAGCAGGGCGAGGGCCAGCAAGCGAGGTAACGTCATCATGGCTACGGGCAACGCGCTTATCTGCCGGCCGCGACGGCCGACGGGGAAAACGACAGCGGAAAACGCGCCAGCAGCAGCTCCAGGCGCTGGCGGATGTCGATGTCCAGCGTCGCCGGCCGGTCATAGATATCGCCGCCGGCCAGCTTGTCCGCCACCATCACGTCGTGCCGGTCGCCCATCAGGCCGTTAATCGCCGCCAGGAAGCGCGAGATCTGCCGGGCCTCGCGGTTGTCCGGATCGATCGATCTCAGCGTGTCGTAAAACGACACCTGGCGGCTGACGATTTTGCGTACGTCATGGTACTGATGCCCGGTCAGCGCCGGGCCGGCGATCAGCGTTTGCAGCTGGCGCATCTGCTCCTGGCGGTAGGTGATAAAGCCCTGTGCGCTTTCCAGGCGGGTGTGGCGCAGCGCATAACGCACGTATGACCACACCGGCTTGCTGAGCAGTAGCCGCAGCAGGTTGCCGTACAGCGTGAGGTTCTTCTGGTTGCCGTTGCGAAACGCGTCCTGAAAATGGCCAAGTACCACGGTGGTGGTGTGGAACAGGCGGTTGGCGCGGTGGGGCGCACCGTACAGCTGCTGGGCGAAGCGCAGGTGCTTGTAGCGGGCGCGGATATATTTGTAGCGCATGCGGGTAGCCGCCGCCAACTGCGGGTCTTGCAGGAAACCGTTCACCAATTGCAGCAGCTCGCGGCGGGAAAAACCGTCTTCCCAAAACTGCAGGCACAGCGCGTAGTTGTCCCGAATGCTCTCGGGGGAGCATTCCAGATCGATCTGCTGCGGCAGGCTGATATTCGCCTCGACCAGGTCATCCTCTTCCACCGCGACAAACAGCGCCTGGGTGGTTTCGGCGGAGAACTTCTTCCAATTCGTGATAGCGGTCATTGATTACTCTCTTTGGGCACATTCAGCCCCAACATAAAGCGATTGCGGTAGGCGCCGATCGTCGGTATCAGGGATAACAGCACGTCTAAACATTGCCCCAGTAAATAAGCGAAGGCGGCGCCCTGCACGCCGAAGGCATACGCCATCGACACCAGCAGCGCAATGTAGGCCGCCGAGGCCGTCGCCTGCGCGATCAGGAAAGCGCGCTGCTTGCCTGCCATAAACAGTAAGGATTCCTGCGGGAAGCCCATCATGGAGACGATGATCGCGCCCAGCATGATTTGAATCAGGTCATAGGCTTCCAGGTATTGCTGCCCGAAGACGGCGGAAATGAGCGGTTTGCCCACCAGCAACATCAACACCGCGACGGCCAGGCCGATGCCGCCGGCCAGCAGCGAGGAGCGCAGGCCCAACAGCCACGGGGTCTTGGTGCGCGGATCCAGGCGCATGATCTCGGGATAGAAGCTTTTTTCCAGCAGCTTGGCCGGGGTGCCCGTCGCATCGAAGAAGGTCATGGCGATCTTGAACAGCCCGGCGGCGGCCGGTCCGAGCACCACGCCCACCAGCACGGTGGTGCAGGAGTTGCGCGCGGCCCAGATGGTATGGGCGATGTTGGTGGTCCAGACGAAGTTCCAGGCGCCCTCGATGCGGCGCGCGACGTTGAACAGGCGTGGCCTCAGCGCGCCGTGGATATCGCGGCGGCGCAGTTCGCGCGCGGTGAACCACCAAAACAGCGTGCCGCCGATCAAGTTAGAGGCGTACCAGGTGACGATAAAGCCGGGGAACCCCAGATCGAAATAATAGGAGATGACGCTGCCCACCGCCTGCAGGAACGGCTTGATCGCCTGCTGGATGGCGATGAGATCGAAGCGGTTGAAGGCGCGCAGCACGCCGGTCGGCGTGGACGAGGTCATCGACGGGATCAGGGTGCAGTACAGCATGGCGAGCCAGAAGCTTTCGCTGTCCAGCCCCAGGGCGTGAGACAAGAACGGCAGCATGATCATGCCGCCCAGCACGGCGATGACGCCGCTGGCGATATCCAGGCCAAAGGAGAAGGCGACGACGTCGCGGAAGCGCCCGGTATTTTGATGCTCCAGCGCCGGGGTGCCGAATTGCACCACAAACTGCCAGGTCTGGAATTTGATGAAATCGCTGACCGCTTTGGTGTAGGCCTGGATCACCACCAGCACGCCGAACATTTCAGGCGACATGCCTTTCCCGGCGCAGGAGAGCGCCAGCAGGCCGAGCAGCGCGCTGGCGACGCTGCCGGAGCCTAAATAGGCGGCATTACGTAAAATGGAGCGAAACGCGCCATCGGAAAACCACCGTTTCATAACCAAAACCAGCCGTTATCGTTGTTTTGCTGCACTTTTTGTTCCGCCGTCATGCGCTTGCCCTGTATGCGTTTAATAAACCTGAGTTTCTTCGCCGGCGTTTTCGCCGGGTTGCCCGATATCGCTCTGTGGGCGCTTCGCGGGATTCACTACGGCGGAAATGGCATTGAGCGCGTTGCTCAGCACCTCGTCGTAAGGGGCTCTGGCGTCCAGCTCGATGATGCGCGCACCGTTGTACTGCAGGCGCACCATGGCGGCGATCTTGTCTTTCAGCTCTTCATAGCTGTGATCGGGCTTGCGGGAAAACGCCGTATCGACGTCGATATCAAGGCGAATGATCAGCGCCGGCCGATAGACGGCCATGCGTTGATATAAACGGCGTTCGCGCGCCGCCAGGCGGCTCAATAGCCAGCCTTTTGCGCGTTCCACGCCGATGCCGGGCCCATCGTAGTAAAAACCTGAAATTTCCGCCTGCGGGTAGCGATCGCTGACCACCAGCACGCCGCTCTGCGCCAGCCGTCGCACCTTGCGCAGGTTGGCGGCGCGCCACAGCGAAAAGCCGTACATGATCAGCGCCGCCCACAGCGCCGGCGGCCTGTTGCTCATGCGCTGGGTTTTATCGGATTTGGCCGCGAGGCGCCGTTCCAACCACACGCCGATGAACGGCAACTTCTTGATTTTGTCGCCGTCTTCGCCGGAGATCAGCCCCAAATAGCGGCGCTCCGTGGGGCGATGTTGCTGCAGGTTTTTCACCAGATCGGCGGTCAGCGTGGACTTGCCCGTGCCGTCGCTGCCCACCACGGCAATCAGCCCGGTGATGCAGGTGGGGGAGGTATCCTGTTCGGCGGTGAGTTTATTTTTTTTCATCTGTTTCGGTACGGAAAGGTTATTTGGCGGCTAGGCATTGGCGGCCCTCAGCGATATTTTAACGGCGCGCAGTGAGGCATCGAAAATACGGTTAGCCGGCTCGCGGCCGTCTAAATCCAATATGTTAGCGCCATTAAACGTCAGGTGCGGGATGACGGCGATCTTTTCACGCAACGCCGCCAGCGAGTGATCGGGTTTACGTGAATAGGCCGTTTGTTCGTCAATATCCAGCCGAATTAATAATAAGGGCTGATAAGACGCCATCCATTGGTACAGCTTTTGTTCGCGCTTTCTCAGCCCGCGGATCCAGCGATTGCCGCCGGTGGTTTTCGCCAGCTGCGGGCCATCGAAACGAAACCCCGCCACTTCGGCCTGCGGATAACGATCGGTGATCAGCAATGCGCCGCTGCGGCTTTTCTTCAGCATGCGACGGAATTTATAAACGCGCCAATAGGAGAGTAAAAAAATTACCAGCGCCGTGGCATTATCCGGCGGTGTGGAAGGGCGCTCATGCACGCGCTGCGATTTCTTCAGCAAATAACGCCCGAAGGGCGCGCCAATAATCGGCAGCGAACTGATCCATTCGCCGATGCGCCCGGAAGACTGGCCGAGATACAGCAGTTCGGCAGGTTCTTGTGCCGATAACGCGTTGACCAGGCTGGCAGCTAACGTGGATTTCCCCGAGCCGTCACAGCCGGTTATCGCTATTACGCGCACGGGCGAGCGATCAGATGAAGGTCTTATCTGCTGACTCACAATAATTGATCCAATGCGAAAAAAACTATTGTATTCCAATACGCCTTGGGTTCAAGATATTTATTGTGCTTTGCTGCGATAAAATAATGAGATTGGTATTCTTGTTCGCTATTTGAATTGATATTTATGGCGTTCGTTCTTGTTATTTTGTGCTAATTGTTCGTGCGCGCGCCGGTTTCGCTTTTTATGTTAATTTCCGGCAGGGCTCACGGTGAAAAAAGAGCAGAGGTTTTCAATTTTCGCTTAATATTTTGTGCTTTTTGGCGCCGAGCTACGGTAAATTTTTTCACGTAGCCGCCACGGCAATGATAAGCGATAGGTCGCTTCAAATATGGCACGCCGGTTCTGGTGTATTGAAAGAGAGTCTTATTATGAGTGCAAAATTTCCGCCGCTGATTGCGGTTATCGGCAGCGACGGATCGGGTAAGTCCACCGTTTGTGAACATCTGATCGCGTATATGAAACATTATGGCCCGGCGGTGCAAGTGCATCTGGGCAAACAGGCGGGCAACGTCGGCCGCGCGGCGGCGAAATTGCCGCTGCTCGGGCGCTCGGTGGGCAAGGCTATCGAGAGTAATACCAAAAAAGTCAAAACGAAAAAATCCCGCATCGGCCTGTTGCCGTCGGCGGTGATCATCGCTTTCGTGGGGCGGCGGCTGCTGCGTTTCCGCCGCATGCTGGCGTACCGTCGGCAAGGGTTCATCGTGTTGACCGACCGTTTTCCGCAGGCGCAAATCCCCGGCGCTTACGACGGTACGGTTTTTCCCGTCGACGTGGAAGGGAGCCGTTTTGTCCGTTGGCTGGCGGCGCGGGAGCGGGCGGCGTTCCAATGGATGGCGGGGCAAAAACCGGATCTGGTACTCAAGCTGAATGTCAGTCTGGACGTGGCCTGCGCGCGTAAACCCGATCACCGCAAAGCGGCGTTGGAGAAGAAGATCGCCGTCACGCCGTTATTGACGTTCGAAGGCGCCGACATCGTGGATCTCGATGCCGATCGGCCGATCGAGGAGGTGCTTTCGGCGGCGGAAAAAGCCATCGGGGAATTTATGGCGGCGCAGGGTTATCGCTATTCGGCTGATGGGGTATCAACGGCTGCGCACTGAGGTGCGCAGCGATTCGGCAGGGCGGCGATACCATTTTGGCACCGCCGCCGCGGCCGAGAGGGAAGGCTTTATTTTTTCAGCGCCGCAAAGGCGCGCACGATGGCGTCTATCTCTTCATCGCTGTGCGCGGCATTGACGCTGCAGCGCAACAGGGTGACGCCCGCCGGTGCGGCCGGTGGCAGCACCAGGTTTACATACACCCCGTGGGCGATCAGCTCGCGCCAGAAACGCAATCCTTCTTCTTTTGAACCGATCATCACCGGCACCACCGGGCTGATGCGCGGCCCCAGGGTATACCCCAGTTCGGCGAGGCCGTGGTACAGACGGTGCGCGTTGCTCCACAGCTTTTCCCGCAGCTCGGGATGGCGCGCGATTTTTTGCAGCGCCGTGCGCACCGATGCGATGCTGGACGGCGACGGCGAAGCGGTAAAGATATACGGCCGGCTGCTGTAGCGCAGCACGTCCATCCCTTTGCCGCCGACGGCGAAACCGCCGATTGAAGCCAGGCTTTTGCTGAAGGTGCCCAGGATAATATCCACGTCTTGCTCGACGCCGAGCGCTTCGGCCAGGCCGCGGCCGTGCTCGCCCATCACGCCGAAGGAGTGCGCTTCGTCGACCAGCAGATAGCCGCCGAGCCGCCGCTTGATATCGACGATTTCCACCAGCGGGGCGACGTCACCCAGCATGCTGTAGATGCCTTCCACGATAATGATCGCCTCGCGGGCCCGCTCGCCCAGGCGTACCATGCGGCGCTCCAGATCGGCGGCGTCATTGTGGCGGAAGCGAATAATCTCCGCGCCGCCGAGGGCGCAGGCGTCGTAAATGCTCGCGTGGCTGTCCGCGTCGATCAACACCACGGCGCCCGGCCCCGCCAGGGTGCTGATGACGCCCAGGTTGGCGGTATAGCCGGTGGAGAAAACGATAGCGCTTGGGCGATCGAAGAATTCCGCCAGCTCCCGTTCCAGCGTCAGGTGCGATCCGTAGCTGCCGTTCGCCATGCGCGAGCCGGTGGTGCCGGTGCCGAGTGCGGCCAGGGCCGCCTGGCCGGCGGCGATCGCCTGCGCATCGAACGTCAGGCCAAGGTAATTATTGGTGCCGGCGAGGACAATCTTTTGATCGCCGATGCGCCCCTGGGTGGCGGAATAGACTTCGTCGATGCAGGTGCCGAACGGATTCAGACCGGACGTTTGAAATTGCTCACGGTCATTGGCGAGCCGCGCAAACTTATCATACAGTCCCATGGTTTTTCTCCAGATAAGGGCGCAGCGCGTCAAGCAGTTGCTCCGGCGTTCTGACATCAAGCAATATATTGATAGGAATGGAGATATCTAATTCATCTTCCAGCATCATCAGCAGATCCAAGACTCTGATGGATTCCAGGCCAAGATCATTGACGAGATCGCTATCAGGTTTTATTTCCACTCCGCCTTCGACGATACCTTGCAAACACGTCAGGATATAATCCATTACAGCATCGCGATTTAGCATAAGAACGTTGACATACCTCTAATTGGAATAATTAAAACAGCCCTTCGCGCAGTGCGCGCTCCAAACTTACCTGTGGAAACCAATTAATCTGTTGCGACAGCGCGTGATTACTGGCGGACCAGTCGTGATGCGTTAATTCGCGTATTTTGCTGCGCGTCAGCATCGGCTCTTGTTTGACCAGGCGGTTCCACACCACGCTGATATCCGCCAGAGCTTTCAGCAGCGGCAGCGGAATGCTCACCAGACGCACCGGCCCGTGACGCACGGCGGCGCCGATGTCGCGCAGGCGCAGCCAGTTATAGCCTTCGGCCACGCCGTCGCACAGTTCGTAAATATTCGGCTGCGCGGGTTCGGCCTGCACCCATTGGCTGACCGCCTTTGCCAAATCGCTCACGTGCAGAAAAGTGAGCTTGGCCTCAGGCGCGCCCAGCCGGGGCAGTACGCCGCGCAGCAGGCCGTTGAACAGCGGTTTCAGCTCTTTATCGCCCGGCCCGTAAACCGCCGTTGGGCGGAAAATCCCCAGCGCGATATCGCCGGAGGCGGCGATGAGTTGCTGCTCGGCGGCCTGTTTTGAATGGGCGTACCAGGACAGCGCCGGATGGCGGGCCGCCAGCGACGACATGAACAAGAAACGATTGCAGCGGCCGTTTTGCCTGGCCGCCTGCATCAGGTTCAGGCTGCCGGTGACGTTGCAGCGGGTGAACACCGCTTCCGCATGCCCGCGCACCTGGCCCGCACAATGCACGACGTATTCTGCGCCGCGCACCAGCTCGGTGAGCGAGGGCCGATCTTCCAGCGCGCCGGGGATCCACTGCAGGTTGTCCGCGGCGGCTTTGTCGGCTTGCCGCGTCAGGGCGCGCACGTTAAACCCTTGCGCCAGCAGTTCCTGGACGATATGCCGGCCGATAAAGCCGGTCGCGCCCGTCACTGCGACGGTGCCGCTCATTGCGCGAAACCGGCCAGCTGCGGCATTTGCGGATAGAGCGAAGCGCTCAGCCAGCGTTTTTTGGCCTCCGCACGGGCGGGTTTGCCCGATGACGTGCGGGGAATGCTGTGCGGCGGCAGCAGCTCGATGTCCACCGCAATGCCGAACTCGCTTTGAATGCGCGCGCTCAGCGAATGCACGATTTGTTCCCGGCGTTCTTCCGAACTGACTCGGCACTGGATTTGCAAAATGATCCTGGCCGCTTCGTCGTGTTCTTCAGTCACGAAGGCAATCGCATCGCCGGAACGGATTTCCGGTTCGGATTCCGCGACGTACTCGATATCCTGTGGCCAGATATTGCGGCCGCGAATGATGATCAAGTCCTTCTTGCGGCCGGTGACGTACAGATAGCCGTCCAGCAGGTAGCCCAGATCGCCGGTATCCATCCAGCCGGTCACCTGAATTTGCTTCTGAGATTCATCGTCGCAGAAATAGCCGTTCATCAGGCTGGGGCCGGAAATCGTGATATGGCCGACCTGGCGCTCCGGCAGCGGTTGCCCGGTTTCGCTGCGGATCTCGATGCGGTGGCCGGGCAGCGCACGGCCGCAGTTGACGAAGGTCGAGACGGCGCGGGTTTTTTTGCCCGGCGCGACCGCTTTACCCTCGTACTCCAAAATATCGCGGTCGACCGCGTTGGTTTGCGGGCCGGAGCAAGGATCGGAAAAGCTCACCGCCAGAGTGTTCTCGGCCAGGCCGTAACACGGCATGAAGGCTTTGCTGTCGAAGTTGATGCTGCTGAAGTGTTCGCCAAACTGGCCGAGCAGCTCGGCCGGGATCGGCTCGGCGCCTACGCCGGCAACCCGCCAGCTGGAAAGATCCAGATCGGCCAGCTCTTTGGCGTTGCTGCGGCGTAGACACAGATCGTAGCCGAACGGCGGGGCGACGGACACCGTGCCGCGATTCTTGGCGATCAGTTTCAGCCACTGCATCGGGCGCATGGCGAAATCTTGCGTGCGCAGATAATCGACGGACAGCTGGGTCGCCACCGGCGTCAGCAGGAAACCGACCAGGCCCATGTCGTGATAGAAGGGCAGCCATGAAACGCAGCGATCGCCCGCACGCAGCTTGATCCCGTCGCGGCTGATCGCGTTCAGGTTCGCCATGGCCGCCCGCTGGGTAATGATCACGCCGCGCGGGAAGCGGGTGCTGCCCGAGGTGTATTGGAGGTAGGCGATATCGTCGGGCGAAGGCGCGGGCAACGCGATCTCCGGCTCCGGCAAGGCGTTAAAATCCTCGTCGCTGAGGATGTGCATCGCCGACGTGTTTTCCGTGGCCGACGCGATGAGCGGTGTCCACTCTTCGCTGCTGATGATCGCCGCCGGGTTGCAGCTGGCGATCAGCCCTTTCAGTTTGGCGGTGTAGGAGTCGCGCTGGCCCACGCCCATCGGGATCGCCAACGGTACCGCCACCAGGCCGGCATATTGGCACGCAAAAAAGGCTTCGACGAATCCCGCGCTGGTTTCGGCGATAAGCGCCACGCGATCGCCTTTCTTGAGCTTCAGGGACAATAAGCGCCGCGCGCCCGAGATCGCTTTTTGCTGCAGCGTGCGATATTCGAGAACGGTCACGAGTTGATTGCGACGGTCGTAAAAATTCATTCCCGTATTGCCCAGCGCTGCGTAATCCAACGCGTCCACTAAAGTGGGGAAGTCCGCATAGCGCATAGGAAGAGAATGAACGGAACTTGTTTCAGACATAGACAAACTTAGCCATAGATTAAAAATCACCAAAAGAGAAAAATCACTCTTGGCGAGGTAATTGATGTTTTACTATGAATAGGTTTTTGAATAAGTTTGTTATTCAACCATCTTCATTCCGCGAACAGCGTATATTGCCGTGCTTGAGCGGCACGCCGGTTATTAACCGGTCAGAGCGCGAGTAGCCCGTGCTATCAGCCTGAACGGCACCCCGGCGATATACGAGAGGCTATTGTAATATCCGGGTTTCGCCGTTCTTTAGTCTGCATCTGTCGGGCAGGAAATAACTGTCGGCTCATAGGTTATGACCTCATGCATGGCTATCTTGGAACTTAAACACTTCCTAAACAGTATGCCGCAAGAAATCCAAAAGTGAACGATTCATTTAAGGCTAATCTTAAAAAGAGCATTAAGTGGTAAAGATGGCGGCACACCTCCTGATTAAAGTCGGTACACTAAAAACGGCGAGTTTCTTTTGCCATAACAGCACGAAATAATAAAAGAGCACCATTAGCGTAGCCTGGCTGCGCCGCTTTCTGTTTCCTTTTTTTATCAATTATGGACATCACAGGGTGAATGTAGAGCCAATAATGCGCTGATTCACAGGGGGTAATATTCGGTTTTTCTTATCATTGAACCGGAGGCAATACACAATCCAATAAAATAGAACAGCATAAAAAATGCTAAAGGCGTTGTCGCGCGCTCATTTAATTATTTTATTAAAACGTAAGGCTATTTATGATCCGTATTGAGAAAGTTCTGGATAAACGCGAACTTAAAGAATTTATTGCTTTCCCCTCGCAACTGTTTCGCGATGATCCGAACTGGATTGAGCCGCTGCATATCGAGCGCGAAGAGCACCTGTCAAAGAAGAATCCCGGCACCGACCATATTGAATGGCAGGCATGGGTGGCCAAAAAACATGGCAAAGTCGTTGGGCGCATCACGGCGCAAATCGATTCTCTGCACCGGGAGCTGCATGGCGAGGATACCGGCCACTTCGGCATGATTGACGCCGTTGACGATCCCGCCGTTTTCAGCACCTTATTCACGGTCGCGGAAGAGTGGCTGAGATCGAAAGGCGCGCGTAAAATAACCGGGCCATTCAGCCTCAATATCAATCAGGAAAGCGGCCTGTTGGTCGAAGGGTTCGATACCCCGCCTTCCGCCCTGATGACGCACGCGAAACCCTACTACGCGGCCCAGATAGCGCAACAGGGCTACAGCGAAGGGATTGATTTGCTTGCCTATTGGATGAAAAGAACCGATCTGCATTTTTCGCCGTCGCTGACCCGGATGATGGATCAGGTGCGCAAAAAGGTGACCGTGCGCCGCCTCAATCGCAAGCGCTTTCGCGAGGAGATGCAGGTGCTGCGCGAGGTGTTCAACTCCGGGTGGCAGCATAACTGGGGGTTTGTCCCGTTCACCGAGCATGAGTTCGCCACCATGGGGGATCAGCTGAAGTTTCTGGTGCCCGACGATATGATCCATATCGCCGAGGTGGATGGTGCCCCCTGTGCCTTTATTGTCGGCCTGCCAAACATCAACGAAGCGATTGCCGATCTGCAGGGGCGGTTATTGCCGTTCGGTTGGGCGAAGCTCTTGTGGCGGCTGAAAGTCAGCGGCGTGCGCACCGCGCGCGTGCCGTTGATGGGCGTGCGTCAGGAATATCAATTCAGCCGCATCGGGCCGATTATTGCGCTGTTGCTTATTGAGGCGCTGCGCGAGCCTTTCGCGAAGCGCAATATCGACGCGCTGGAAATGTCGTGGATCCTGGAAACCAATACCGGCATGCGGACGATTTTAGAACGCATCGGCGCAGTTCCCTATAAGCGCTACCGCTTGTTCGAGAAAACGCTTTAACCGGCTGATAACGCATCGCCTTTTCACGTTCTCAGAATAATAACCGCGGCAGGGTATTTTCGGGCGGTGCCGTTTCAGGGGCAGGGTGACGGCGCGTGAGGGAATGCATCACTTCCTGGAAGAGAACAGTTAAGGTCCTTAATTAATAAACTCGTGATAAATTCACGCCGCGTTATTTATTCGCGAGTGATTGTCGCAGTCTTGACGAGAGCAGATTGTATGCCTGTGGAAAAGAAAAAAGGAATAAGCCGATTAACCTACAGCATAAGGAATTCCTGGGCCGGGTTTATTGACGCCGTGCTTACCGAAGATGCGTTCCGCCAATTATTGGTTATTAACGCCATTTTACTGGTTGTTACATTTGGTTTAGATATTACAAATATAGAACGGCTGTTATTAATCACCTGCAGTTTTCTGCTATTGGTGGTTGAGCTGCTTAATACGGCGATTGAAACCGTGGTCGATCGCATTTCGCTGGAATTACATCCGTTATCCAAACGCGCCAAAGATTTGGGCGGCGCAGCGCAGCTGGTGGCCGTGGTGATGACTGTCATTATTTGGGGAATGGTGCTGCTGGGGCGATAGGGGCTTTGGTGGCTCAACCAGCAAGCCGGTTGCCGTGGCGATATAAGCGGTTATCATCGTTGTTTTGCGTCCTCTGCCATTTCAGCAAGGAGAGTTGGCCGTTATGCCCGTGAATTTTGATCTCAACGATCTTTATGCGTTTCGCGCGCTGGTGGAGTACGGCAATTTTCGGCTGGCCGCAGAGTCCATCTGCCTGTCGCAGTCGGCATTGAGCCGCAGGATTGAGAAGCTGGAAAACGCGCTGGGCATCAAATTGTTCGACCGCACCACCCGGCGCGTGACCTTGACGCTGTACGGGCAGGCCTTCGCCGAACGTTCGGAGCAGTTACTGATGAACGTCGAAGCGGTGATGGCCGATATCGATAAGGTCAGCCAGGAGCGGGTGGGGCTGGTCACCGTCGCCACGGTGCCATCGGCGGCCTACTATTTCATGCCCGACGTGATACGCCGTTTCCGGCTTCGCTATCCGCGCGTGCGCGTTAAGCTGATCGACGGCAGCGCAGGCAATGTCATCGAGGCGGTCACCGGCGGCCAGGCCGATTTCGGCATCTGCTTCGCCGGGCGGCTGCAGCCTAATCTTGAGTTTGTGCCGTTGGTGGGGGATGTCTACGTGGCCGCCTGCCGGCGTGACCATCCGCTCGCCGGTAAAAAGAGCCTCACCTGGCGGGAGTTTTATCAGCAGGATTACGTGTCGCTGGATAAAACCTCCGGCAATCGCAATCTGCTCGATCAGCGCCTGGAACACCTCGTGCCGGAACGCCCCAGCGTGTGTGAAACTCGCCATGTGACGACCATGCTGGGCATGGTTGAGGCGGGCATCGGCATTGCCGCCGTGCCCGCCATGTCGATGCCCGCTTCAGAGCATTCGGTGTTGACGTCGGTGCCGCTGGTCGATCCGGTGGTGAAACGCACCGTAGGCCTCATCAGACGCGGCGGCCGCATGCAGTCTTTCGTCGCCGCCGAGTTGGAAAAGCTGATTACTGAACAGTATCACTCTGCCTGACCGGCTGCGGCGCCGGCACGGTTCGCATGCCGGTCGCACGAATGGTCGGCTGCGCCTGAGAGGAGGTGAGGAAGTCCAGCAGCGCTTTGCCTTCGCGGCGGTGCTCCGCCTTGGCGGTTACCGCGCCCGCGAAGCGGGTGATGTACTGCACGTTTTCCGGCAGCTCGCCGATAAAGGTCACGCCCGCCACGGGTAGCAATTCGCTGACCTGCTGGAAGCCCAGTGCGTATTTCCCCTGCGCCACTTCAGAGGCCACCGGAATGCGCTCAACCTTATGCGCCTTTCCTTTTACCTGTTCCTCGATGCCGAGCTTTTTGAACAGTTGGCCGCTGACATAGCGGCCGCTGGCGCTGTCGGAATAGGCGAAAGAGTCCGCCTGCAGCAGGACATTGCGCAGGTCGGCATCCGTTTTTATCACCGGCTTGGGCGCGCCCTGTTTGACCACCATGCCGATCGGCGAATCGGCCAGCTCCACGCGCGAACCCGGCTGGGTCCAGCGCTCTTTTTCCAGTTGGGTGAGCGCGTCGCCCACCATGATCAGCACATCGGCTTGCTCTCCGCGCGCTAACCGCGCGGGGATCGCCTGCGGCGTTTTGCCCATCGAGGGGCCGGACACCAGAATGATTTTATCGCCGCTTTGGGCTTCATATTCCGGGGCCAGCTTCTCCAGCGCGGCTTTGAAGCCGCCGGAGATCATCACGGTCACGTCTTTGGCCAGCGCCGCCGTACTGCAGGAGACGCACACCAGCGCGGCGAGGATCGAACGAGTGAGTTTTAGCATGACATCATTCCTTTTGAGATGGCGGCTTAGCGCGCGGTTTGCAGCGGCATGGCGATGCGGCGATACATATACAGCGTCGCCAGCAGGGCGCACAGCGCGGCGAAGCTCATCCAGTAGCCCGGTGAAGCCTTGTCGCCGGTGTATTCGATCAACGCAGTGGAGACTACCGGCGTAAAGCCGCCGAACACCGCCGTCGCCAGGCTGTAGGCGAGCGAGAACCCGGCCACCCGCACTTCCGTTGGCATGATCTCCGTCAAGGCCGGGATCATCGCGCCGTTGTAGAGGCCGTAAATGAAGGACAGCCACAGCAGCACGGCCAGCATCATGCTGAAGCTGGGGGCGGCGGCGAGCAGGCTCAGCGCCGGGTAGGCGGTGGCCAACGTCAGCAACGTCATGGTGACCAGCACTGGTTTGCGGCCGAAACGGTCCGACAGCGCGCCGCCGATGGGCAGCCAGATGAAGTTGGAGATCGCCACCAGCAGGGTGACCAGCAAGCTGTCTGAAGCGCTGAGCAGCAGCACCTTTTTGCCGAAGGTCGGCGCATAGACGGTGATGAGGTAAAACGCGGTGGTGGTCATGGCGACCATCAGCATGCCGGCGATCACCACCGGCCAGTTTTTCAGCAGGGTTTTAAACACGTCGCGCATCGCCAGGTGGTGACGGCGAGCGGTAAATTCCTGCGTCTCTTCCAGCTTGCGGCGCAGGAAGAAGATGAAGGGAACGATCAGGCAGCCAAACAGGAAAGGCAGGCGCCAGCCCCATTCGCGAATGGCGCTTTCTTCCAGCGCCGCATTGAGCGCGAAGCCCATGGCCGCCGCCACCATGATAGCCACCTGCTGGCTGCCGGACTGCCAGCTGGTGTAGAAGCCTTTACGGCCCGGCGTGGCGATTTCAGCCAGATAGACGGACACGCCACCCAGCTCCGCGCCCGCCGAAAAGCCTTGCAACAGACGCCCGCACAGCACCAGCAGCGGCGCCCAAAGCCCGATGCTTTGGTAAGAGGGGATCAGCACGATCAGGAAGGTGCCCGCGGCCATGATCGACAGGGTGACGATCAGCCCTTTGCGGCGGCCGACTTTATCGATGTAAGCACCTAGCACGACAGCGCCGATCGGGCGCATCAGAAAACCAGCGCCGAATACCGCGAAGGTCATCATCAGCGAGGCAAATTCGCTGCTGGCCGGGAAAAAGGTGTGTGCGATGTAGGTAGCGTAAAAGCCGAACAGGAAAAAATCGAACTGTTCTAAAAAGTTGCCGGAGGTGACGCGCAGTATCGCGCCGGTTCTGGCCCTGATGGTCATGGGTGAGGTAGAGGAATGCATCTTTATCTCCAGTTTGTTATTGGCGCTTGACGCCGCGCCTGTTGCTGAAGATTCGCTCAGGAAAATAAACTAAATAAGCGCAATAAACGCATGGCGCGATGCGTTTGACGCATCAATCGGCGTTAACAATGTTGCCTAACCCGATGTAACGTGGCGTTAACAAGTTTGTCGCTCATTGCCCGCTGCGCAGAACGCCGAAAACGTTATGCGCTTTTTGTGACAGGGTTCATAAAGGGCGGCGGGGAAGCGCCCCGTGCCTCTGAACGATTGTTCGATACCGTACGTAAAAAGATGAATACCTCGCACTGCGTTTGCAAAATACGTGGATGTACGTTCAGCCTTGCAGTATCCACGTATGCCTTTGCATGTTATCCCTGCGCCTCTCTGCTATAGCTTTACATCTATATAGTTACTGATCTATATTTTAGGGAGGTCCCGTGTGGGAAATTAAAACAACGGATGCATTTGATCATTGGTACAGATCGCTCAGCGATGCCGATCGGGCCGGCGTACTTGCCGCATTGATGGTCCTGCGGGAAAAGGGGCCGGGGCTGCCCAGACCCTATGCCGATACGGTTAAAGGCTCACGTTACAGCAATATGAAAGAGTTGCGCATTCAGTGCCGAGGCGAACCGTTGCGGGCATTCTTCGCTTTCGATCCGTACCGTATTGGCATCGTGCTTTGCGCGGGCAATAAAGCTGGTAATGAAAAGCGTTTTTACGATCGGATGATCCAGGTTGCCGATCGGGAATTCACGAACTGGCTGAACACATTAAACGAGAAGGAGTGACGCGATGGGCAGAACGTTGGAACAGCTTATTGCGGATGAAAAGCCCGAGGTCGTGGCCAAAGCGCAGGCGCTGGCGGCGGACATCATGCTGAACATTCACCTTGCCGAGCTGCGTGAAAAAGTACAGAAAACGCAGGTTGAAATGGCGCAGGCGCTGGGGATCAGGCAGCCGACCGTTGCCGTGATGGAAAAACCGGGCCGCGATCTGAAACTGTCTTCGCTTAAACGCTATGTTGAGGCGGCCGGCGGCAAACTGCGCCTGGACATCGAACTGCCGGACGGCTCTCACTACGAGTTTGTGCTGTAAGCGCTAACGGCAGAAAGGCACAAAGCCCGCTCAGGTTCCCCGGAGCGGGCTTTGTGCACCAGGGCTCCTTTGACACAACCAGGCGGCCGTGAAAGCAAAGAGGCGCAAGACGGGCAGGCTGTCTGAGCGCTTTCGTTTGGGCCGGATAGCGTTAAACAAGCCACCCACACTCCCTTCGCGATGTCTTGCTTGCCCGTAACTGTCTCCTTGCTCCTTAGCTGAAACGATACAAATTATATTGATAAGTAGCTCGTTTCATGTGCAAAAAGTCAACGTCTTTCATTAAAACTGCGATGAAATTCGTATTTTTATCGCGCTATTTCGTCAAATACTCACCCGGTGAAGCTCATCACATTTCTTTAACCTGCTTAACAGTAGATTTTCCTTGTTTATAAAAAATCGATTCAGCTAAAGGGGAAGGGAAATGAAAAAGACATGGGTGATGGCGGTGTTTTCGGCCCTGATTTCAGGGCAGGCGGCGGCGCAGAGTTGGGTGCTGACCAGCGCTGAAGATGGCGTGGAGAAAGGAAACTGGAAGATTTCGAGCGAGGCGCTGAAGATTAAGGATAAAACGTTCAGCATTGAGCAGAAGGTGTTGCACGGCGGTAAGCAAGAAGGCAGCAAAGTCGTGATTATCCGCAGCGAGGATGGCCTGACCATCACGCTGAGTCCCACCCGTGGCATGAACCTCCTACGGGCAGAAGGATTTGGCGCGAAAATGGGATGGGATTCCCCGGTCAAAGAGGTGGTCAACCCCGCCTTTATCAACTTGGAAAGCCGCAATGGGCTCGGCTGGCTGGAAGGTTTCAATGAGATGATGGTGCGTTGTGGCTATGAGTGGACCGGTCATCCGGTGACCGAAGGAGGGCAAATGTACACGTTGCACGGCAAAGCGGGCAATACGCCGGCCTCGCGGGTTGAGGTTGAGGTCGCGGATACGGCGCCGTATGAAATTCGTGTTCGCGGCCTGATCAAAGAGAGCACATTCAAAAAAGCCGATCTGCAAACCCTGACCGAATTGCGCTATGTGCCCGGCAGCAACAGTTTCCGCCTGCATGATGTGTTAACCAACCGGGCGGATTATCCCCATGACTACCAGATTATTTATCACAGCAATTTCGGCGCACCGATTCTGGAAAATGGCGCCCGCTTCCTGGCGCCGATGGCCAGCATCAGCCCGTTTAACGACTATGCCAAAGCCGGGCTGAAGACCTGGGCAACCTATGCCGGTCCAACCAAAGGGTTCGATGAAATGGTCTTTAACATTAAGCCCTTATCGGATCCGAATCATCAGACACTGGCGGCGCTGGTCAATAACGCGGGCGACAAAGGGGTGGCGATTCAGTTCGATACCCGCCAGTTGCCCGTCCTGACGCTGTGGAAGAATACCGATACGTTAAAACAGGGGTATGTCACGGGGATTGAGCCGGGCACCAGCTATGCCTACCCGGTCACTATCGAGCGCGAACAAAAACGCGTTAAGCAGCTGCAGCCAGGCGCCAGTGCGCAGTTTGATCTGACCTATACCTTGCTGCACAGCAAAGCGCAGGTGGCGGATCTGGAGCAGAAGATTGCGGATATTCAGGGCAAGGTAAAAATTGATGAGAATGACGCGCCGATAGCCAAAGAGTAACGCTGCCTGTCGATGCATTTAGCGTTAAAGCAAAAAGCCCGCTTAAGTTTCCTGAAGCGGGCTTCTCTAAATATGGCTCCTCTGACTGGACTCGAACCAGTGACATACGGATTAACAGTCCGCCGTTCTACCGACTGAACTACAGAGGAATCGTGTGAACGGGGCGAATAATAGCGGGGCGCCTGGGGTTTGTCAAAGCGCTAAACTGCAAAAAAAGTGCGTTTGCTGAGGGAATGAGCACCTTGCGCTGTTTTTCGGCATTTTCCATCGCTATGCGTTGATTTTTGCATCCCCAATCGTTTTGACGCCGCTTGCACACGCCTTTGCACGGCGATGGTGCAGGGCCGTTCTCCCTCCCATACTTCCTCTCGCGCTAGCCGTATTGCCCAGTCTCCGGCTAACGCCGCCACACGCCGCGCCGCAACTGATATGTAGGATGAATAAGCAAACAATATGTATTCGTCGTCACAATGGCTGGATTTTTGCTTACCCATTTTTGGGGAATGCGACTGCGCTCTCAAGAAAATTATTTTCCCCGTCTACACATAAAGTGACTGATCCGCGCCCCAGGGCGTTTCGCTACAACAGTGCTGAGGAAGATAACAATGTCATCGAAATTGATAAAAAGTCCGCTCGCTGCTTTGCTCATCGGTTGTTTAGGTACGGCGTTTTCCGCGCAGGCCGATATTGTCATCGGCGTCGCCGGGCCGTTCTCCGGGCCGAACGCCACTTACGGCGATCAGTATTGGCGCGGGGCTTCGCAGGCAGCGGCGGACATCAACGCCGCCGGCGGCATCAAAGGGGAAAAAATCAAGCTGGTGCAGGGGGATGACGCCTGCGAACCGAAGCAGGCGGTCGCGGTCGCCAACCGGCTGGTGGATCAGGACAAGGTCTCGGCGGTGGTCGGCCACTTCTGCTCCTCTTCCACCATGCCCGCCTCCGAGGTGTATGACGAGGCCGGCATCATCGCCATTACCCCCGGTTCCACCAACCCGCAGATCACCGAGCGCGGCATGAAGACGATGTTCCGCATGTGCGGGCGCGACGATCAGCAGGGGGTGATCGCCACCAACTACATGCTGGATACCCTGAAGGCCAAACGCATCGCGGTGATCCACGATAAAGACACCTACGGCCAGGGGCTGGCGGACGCAGCGAAGGCGGCAATGAACAAGCGCGGGGTCAAGGAAGTGCTGTATGAGGGGCTGTCGCGCGGTGAGAAAGACTTCAACGCGCTGGTGACCAAGATCGCCTCGGTCAAGCCGGACGTGGTCTACTTCGGCGGCTGCCATCCGGAAGCCGGGCCGCTGGTGCGCCAGATGCGCGAGCAGGGCGTGACCGCCAAGTTCTTCTCCGGCGACTGCGTGGTGACCGAAGAGCTGGTGACCGCCGCCGGCGGGCCGCAGTACACCAACGGCGTGCTGATGACCTTCGGCAACGATCCGCGTCAGATCGCGGAAGGCAAGGCGGTGATCGCCAAGTTCCGCGCCAGCGGTTTTGAACCGGAAGGGTACACCCTCTACTCCTATGCCTCGATCCAGGCGATCGCCGCCGCCTTCAACGCCACCGGCGGCAAAGACAGCGCCAAGGCCGCCGAATGGCTGAAGTCGCACGATGTCGACACCGTGATGGGCAAAAAAGCCTGGGATCAGAAGGGCGACCTGAAGGTCTCGGACTACGTGGTCTATCAGTGGGATGACAAGGGCAAATATCACCAGCTTTGAACAACCCAATACTGACGTTGTGACTCTATGACAGACGGGCTCGCCGCCCTGGCGAGCCCGTTCCGCGATGACCTTTGGGCCGCGTCGGACGGCGTTGGCGGCCTTACCAGGCGAGACTGCTTATTATGGATGTATTCTTTCTGCAACAGCTGATCAACGGCCTGACCCTCGGTGCGGTGTATGGCCTGATCGCCATCGGCTACACCATGGTTTACGGCATCATCGGCATGATCAACTTCGCCCACGGCGAGGTGTACATGATCTCCGCCTACCTGTGCGCCATCGGTTTGGCGCTGCTGTCGTTCTTCGGGCTGCACTCGTTCCCGCTGCTGATCCTCGGCACGCTGGTGTTCACCATCGTTATCACCGGGGTGTACGGCTGGGTGATCGAGCGCATCGCCTACAAGCCGCTGCGCAACTCTACCCGCCTGGCACCGCTGATCTCCGCCATCGGCATGTCGTTAATCCTGCAAAACTACGCGCAGATAAGCCAAGGGCCGCGCCAGCAGGGCATCCCGACGCTGCTGAGCGGCGTGTTCCGCCTGGAATTCGACGGCGGCGTGGTGCAGATCACCTACACCAAGGTGTTCATTCTGGTGGCGTCGCTGCTCGGCATGGCGATCCTCACCTACATCATTCAGCGTACCCGGCTGGGGCGCATCTGCCGCGCCACCCAGCAGGATCGTAAAATGGCCTCGATTCTCGGCATCAATACCGATCGGGTGATCTCGCTGGTGTTCGTGATCGGCGCCGCCATGGCCGGGCTGGCCGGGGTGCTGATCACCATGAACTACGGCACCTTCGATTTTTACGTCGGCTTTATCATCGGTATCAAGGCCTTCACCGCCGCGGTGCTGGGCGGCATCGGTTCGCTGCCGGGCGCGATGCTGGGCGGGCTGCTGCTTGGGGTGGCGGAGGCGCAGTTCGCCGGTATGGTGAACTCGGATTACAAGGACGTGTTCTCCTTCGGGTTGCTGGTGGCGATCCTGATCTTCCGTCCGCAGGGCCTGCTTGGCCGGCCGCTGATCGCCAAGGTTTAAGGAGAACGCCATGTCGCAATCCGTGATCAACGGCGGGCTGGACGTTAAACGCAGCCTGCTGGACGCCGTCTTGGCCGGGCTGATCGCCCTGATCGTGTTCGGGCCGATCGTCGGCATCGTGCTGAACGGCTACAGTTTCAACTTCGAACCGCACCGGCTGGTGTGGATTATCGTCGCGGTGATGGTCGGGCGGCTGCTGCTGAGCCTGTTCCTGCAAACCGCGCCGGGGCGCAGGGTGTTGGAGCGCTTCGACGGCGGCAACGACGGCGTCTACGTACGGCCGCTGGGTTATAAATCCAACCTGCGCTGGATCTTGCCGCTGATGGCGGCGATCGCGCTGCTGTTTCCGTTCGTCGCCACCAAATACCTGCTGACGGTGGCGATCCTCGGCCTGATCTATGTGTTGCTCGGCCTGGGGCTGAACATCGTGGTTGGGCTGGCGGGGCTGCTCGATCTGGGGTACGTGGCGTTTTACGCCATCGGCGCCTACGGATTGGCGCTGGGCTATCAGTACCTCGGTCTGGGGTTTTGGGCGATGTTGCCGCTGGGGGCGCTGATGGCGGCGCTGGCCGGTGCACTGCTGGGTTTTCCGGTGCTGCGCATGCACGGCGACTACCTGGCGATCGTCACGCTCGGGTTCGGCGAGATCATCCGGCTGGTGCTGAACAACTGGATGTCGCTCACCGGCGGGCCGAACGGCATTTCGGTGCCGGCGCCGACGGTGTTCGGCCTGGAATTCGGCCGGCGCGCCAAAGACGGCGGCGTGCCGATCCACGAGTTTCTCGGCATCGATTACAACCCGAATCTCAAGTTCATTTTCATCTACGCGGTGCTGTTTTTGGTGGTGCTGCTGGTGCTGTACATCAAGCACCGGCTGACGCGCATGCCGATCGGCCGCGCCTGGGAGGCGCTGCGCGAAGATGAGATCGCCTGCCGCTCTCTCGGGCTGAACCACGTGCTGGTGAAACTGTCGGCGTTTATGCTGGGCGCCTCCACCGCCGGGCTGGCGGGGGTGTTTTTCGCCACCTATCAGGGCTTTGTCAACCCGACCTCGTTCACCTTCTTCGAGTCGGCGCTGATCCTGGCGATCGTGGTATTGGGCGGCATGGGGTCTACCCTTGGCGTGGTGCTGGCGGCCTTCGTGCTGACGGTGGCGCCGGAGCTGCTGCGCAGCTTTGCCGAATACCGGGTGCTGTTGTTCGGCGTGCTGATGGTGGCGATGATGATCTGGCGGCCGCGCGGGCTGGTGCGCATCAGCCGCGCCAGCTTTGCGGAACGCAAGGGGGTGGCGCCATGAGCGACGCCATTTTGCGGGTGGAACACCTGATGATGCGCTTTGGCGGCATCAAGGCGCTGAACGACGTCAATCTGGAGGTGGAGCGCGGCTCCATCACCGCCCTGATCGGCCCCAACGGCGCCGGCAAGACCACGGTGTTCAACTGCCTGACCGGTTTTTACCGCGCCACCGGCGGCGCGATCCTGCTCAATACCCACAAGCGGCCAACCGATGTGATCCAGGTGCTGGGGCAGAAGTTTCGCGCCGGTGATTGGATACGCCCGAAGCGGCTCGGTTCGCGCCTCTATTACAAGATGTTCGGCGGCACCCACCTGGTCAACCGCGCCGGGCTGGCGCGTACCTTCCAGAATATCCGCCTGTTCCGCGAAATGTCGGTGGTGGAGAACCTGCTGGTGGCGCAGCACATGCAGAGTAACCGCAACCTGATCGCCGGGGTGCTGAATACGCCGGGCTACCGCCGGGCGGAAAGCGCCGCGCTCGATCACGCCTTCTACTGGCTGGAGGTGGTAGATCTGGTGGACTGCGCCAACCGGCTGGCGGGGGAGATGTCCTACGGCCAGCAGCGGCGGCTGGAGATCGCGCGCGCCATGTGCACCGCGCCGGAGATGATCTGCCTCGACGAGCCTGCCGCCGGGCTGAACCCGGTGGAGACGGCCACGCTGAGCCGCATTATCCGCTTCCTGCGCCAGCATCACGGCATCACGGTGCTGCTGATCGAGCATGATATGGGCATGGTGATGGAGATCTCCGATCGGGTGATCGTGCTCGATCACGGCGACGTGATCGCCCGCGGCACGCCGCAGGAGATCCAGCACAACGAGGCGGTGATCGCCGCCTACCTGGGCGCGGACGAAGAGGAGCTGGCGGGATGAGCGAGGCGATGCTGGAATTTCGCGAAGTGGACGTGTTTTACGGGCCGATCCAGGCGCTGCGCAAGGTGTCGCTGCAGGTTAACGCCGGGGAGACGGTGGCGCTGATCGGCGCCAACGGCGCGGGCAAATCCACGCTGTTGATGTCGATCTTCGGCCAGCCGCGCATCGCCGGCGGGCAGATCCTGTTTGGCGGCGAGGACATCAGCCGCCGCTCCACGCACTTTGTTGCCAGCAGCGGCATCGCGCAGGCGCCGGAAGGGCGGCGCATCTTTCCGGACATGAGCGTAGAGGAGAACCTGCTGATGGGCACCATCACCGTCGGCAATCGCTACCTGGAGGAGGATTTGCCGCGCATGTTCGAGCTGTTTCCGCGCCTGAAAGAGCGGCGCAACCAGCGGGCGATGACCATGTCCGGCGGTGAGCAGCAGATGTTGGCGATCGCCCGCGCGCTGATGAGCCGGCCGAAGCTACTGCTGTTGGACGAGCCGAGCCTGGGGCTGGCGCCGATCGTGGTGCGGCAGATCTTCGGCGTGCTGCGCGAGCTGACCCGCAGCGGCATGACGCTGTTTCTGGTGGAGCAGAACGCCAACCACGCGCTGAAGTTGTCCGATCGCGGTTATGTGATGGTCAACGGCCAGATCCGCCTCACCGGCAGCGGCCAGGAGCTGTTGAACGATCCGGAGGTGAGAAAGGCCTATCTGGGCGGCGGCTGAGCGCCGCCCCACGGGCAGGGATGCCCGCGTTCATCCTTCGATGGCGCTTCGTTCTTGATCATCGTAGCGCGAGCGGGCCGCTCTGAAGGAGCCGGCGGAGGAGATAATCCACGACCAGAGCGGCAGCATATTGAGCAGCATCTCTTCCCCCGCGTCGGTGATGGTGTAAACCACGCGGGGCAGTTTTTCCTGATAATCGCAGCGCGATATCAACCCGTCCCGCTCGAGATGGCGCAGCGTCCGCGTCAGCATTCTCTGCGTCACGCCCGCTAATTGGCGGCCTATCTCGCCGTGGCGCAGCGGCCCGTGGGTGCCCAGGAGATGCAATACGCCCAGCGACCAACGGTTGCCCGCATGCGCGAGGATCTCGCGCTTCAACCCTTCATCGTCGTTGCTCAATGCTTCACAGAACGCTTGCGAAAATTGCAGCAGCGCTTCCCGATCGCTCGTCATATTCCTCCCCGGTATCACGCGTGTACCTAATTGAACCCGTTTTTGTCAGCTGTCAGGATGACGCAGTGTCAAGACAGGAGGCAAGAATGAAATCCACAAATCCATCTATCAATACCGTGCTCATCCTCGGCGCCGGTGAACTGGGGCTGCCGGTATTGCGTGCGATGAGCCGGCAGGCTCGGTTACACCATGCTTTAAAAATCAGCGTGCTGCTCCGGCCGGAGGCCGCCCGCGCCGTGAGCGGCCCGCATCGTGCGCGGCGGGATGCGCTGGCGCGGCTCGGTATCGCCGTGGTGGAAGGCGATCTGCAGCAAAACGGCGTGGAGGCGCTGAGTGCGCTATTCCGTTCCTTCGACGCGGTGATCAACTGCAGCGGCTTTGTCGGCGGGGCGGGCACGCAGATAAAGATCACCCAGGCCGTCTTGCAAGCGGGCGTGGCGCGCTACTTCCCGTGGCAGTTCGGCGTGGACTACGATGTTGTCGGCAAAGGCAGCGGGCAACAGGTGTGGGATGAACAGCTCGAGGTGCGTCACCTGTTGCGTGCGCAGAAGACGACGGAGTGGGTGATTGTTTCCACGGGCATTTTCACCAGCTACCTGTTTGACTCGGGCTTTGGCGTGGTGGACGCGGCAACCAAAACGGTGCGCGCGCTGGGCGACTGGCGCTACGCGGTGACGCTGACCACTCCCGCGGACATTGGCCAGCTGACGGCCGCGATTTTTTTCCATCGGCCCGCGTTTCGCAACCAGGTAGTCTATATCGCCGGGGACACGCTGACCTACCGCGAGCTTGCCGATGTCATGCAGGCGCACTGGGGCGTTGAGGTCAACAGAGTCTTGTTGGACAAAGAGCGGCTGCAGGAGGAGGTGCGGAACCATCCGCGCGACGTCGGCGCCAAATACCGGCTGGCTTTCGCCCGCCCCGACGGCGTGGCCTGGGATAAGGCGAAAACCTTCAATGCGCGCCAGGGCATAGCCACCACCACCGCCGAGCAGTGGCTGGCGCAGCAATGGCCGATCTGTCAGGACGGTTAGTCGCCTGAGCACCGGAATCAGAACTGGCGCTGCATCCAGCGCACGTTCAGCCGCACCAGGGCGATGATGGCGCTGGAGAGCAGCCGCAGCCCGCCGGGCATGTCGCGGCGGCGGATGTCCAGCAGCAGCACGGTGCGCACCTGCGGGCTGTCGTTCCACACCTCGTGTTCGAAGGTATCGTCCCACAGCATGAACTCCCCTTCGTGCAGCCGGTATTCGCGGCCGTCCACTTTCAGCACCGCCGCGGGTACGCCGTCGGCGCGTTTGGGCATGTCCAGCACCAGATAGCCGCGCAGAATGCCGCGAAACGGCCCGCGGTGGGGCGGCACCTGCTTGCCGGGCGCGAGGAAGGAGAGCGAGGCGGACAGTACGTCCGGCGACGAAGCGATCAGCGCCGCCAGCGTCGGGCAACGCGCCAGGTTGCGGTCAATCGGCTGGCCGTAGGCCTTCATGATGAACATGCGCCAGTCGCGCGCGTCGTTGGCGGAGATCGATTCCTGCTGGATCATGATCTCGTGAAAACGGGGAATATTGTGCAGATCGTGGGCGACGGTCAGCGCCTCTTCGCGGATCTGCCGCCATTGAGCGGTGAAACGTTCGGCGTCGGGGAACAGCGCGGCGCTGTCGAGCACTGGTTTGCCCTGAATGCGGCGATCGTAAACATTGCGCAATGCGAGCACGGACCAATCATAAATCGCAGACATAATGACCTCGCCTCAGAAAACGCCAAAGGGACACTGCGCGCGGTTCTTCGGCGCGGCGCGTCCTGTGTGGCGGCCGGAGGGGAAGAGCGGCAGGAAAAATTGGTACGCTTCAAGAGATTAGCACAGCATTTGTGCAACCGTGTGTCTGCGAATGTGTCGAAATGCGGCGAAAAAAACCACACAATTAAAGTGTGACGCGTATCGCATTTAGCGGGCCGGTTGGTTAAAATATCGCTACTTGCCCGCACCTGTCCGGATTTTGTTTACCATGGAACACGCTCCCGTTTCGCGCTCAACCGCCTGGTTGCGCGTGGTTATCCTCGCCGTCTCGGCCTTTATCTTCAACACCACCGAATTTATCCCGGTCGGTCTGCTGAGCGATATCGCCGCCAGCTTCTCGATGCAAACCGAACAGGTCGGCCTGATCATTACCATTTATGCCTGGATCGTCGCCGCCGCCTCGTTGGCGTGCATGCTGCTGACCAGCAAAATTGAGCGCCGCAAGCTGCTGATCGGCGTGTTCATGCTGTTTATCGCCAGCCACGTGCTGACCGCCGTGGCCTGGGACTTCACCACGCTGGTTATCTCGCGCGCCGGCGTGGCGCTGGCGCACTCGGTGTTCTGGTCGATCACCGCCTCGCTGGCGATCCGCGTGGCGCCGCCGGGCAAGAAAGCCCAGGCGCTGAGCCTGCTGGCGGGGGGCACCGCGCTGGCGATGGTGCTCGGCCTGCCGCTCGGGCGGGTGGTGGGGCAGTTGCTCGGTTGGCGCATGACCTTTATCGGCATCGCGGTGTGCGCCACCCTGGCGCTGGTGCTGCTGTGGCGCCTGCTGCCGGTACTGAAAAGCGAGCATTCCGGCTCGCTGGCCAGCGTGCCGCTGCTGTTCAAACGCCCGGCGCTGGTGGCGCTGTACATGCTGACTATCATCGTGGTGACGGCGCACTTCACCGCCTACAGCTACATCGAGCCGTTTATCCAGACCGTGGCCGGGCTGTCGGAGAACTTCACCACGCTGATGCTGCTGCTGTTCGGCGCCGCCGGCATCGTCGGCAGCCTGCTGTTCAGCCGCTACAGCGAGCGTTTTCCTTCCGGCTTCTTTATCGGCGCCATCGTGCTGCTGGCCTTGAGCCTGCTGCTGCTGTTGCCGGCCGCCGGCAGCGAAAGCCACCTGACGGTGCTGTGCATCTTCTGGGGCATGGCGATCATGGCCATTGGCCTGTCGATGCAGGCCAAAGTGCTGAGCCTGGCGCCGGACGCCACCGACGTGGCGATGGCGATTTTCTCCGGCCTGTACAACTTCGGCATCGGCAGCGGCGCGCTGCTGGGCAACCAGGTGAGCCTGCATCTGGGCATGGGCAACATCGGCTTCGTCGCCGCGCCGCTGGCGCTGATCGCTCTCGGCTGGTGCCTGCTGAGCGTCTATCGCAGCGAACGGCTGCAGCAGCACCACAGTCGTTAATCTACCGATTCGGGATGCCGCTGCGGCATCCCGCGCTGCATTTTCCTGCTATAAAACAGGCTGCTGCAGCGTTTTATGCTTAACTTTTTTTCATAGTCTGCTAATTAAAAATTTAACTCCGACGCCGCTTCGCTAGCATAGAAAGTCATCAAAAATGTTAATGCGAGGTTAACGGTGAGTGAATCTGTAGCGGCGTCGCCGATCCATGCGCGGGATTTGGCGGCCAGAATTGACGCCTTGCCCGCGTCGGCCGGCCTGTGGCGCTTTATCATTCTGCTGTCGCTGGGCGGCTTTTTCGAACTCTACGATCTGTTCCAGACCGGCTATATCAGCACCGGCCTTATCGCCGACGGCATTTTCCACACCGGCGCGCAGGGCGTCTTCGGCGTATCGGATCAGGCGGCCTTTGCCTCCGCCACCTTTCTCGGCCTGTTCGTCGGCGCCAGCCTGCTGAGCCCGTACGCCGATCGCTTCGGCCGGCGTGCCACCTTTATGTTCGCCCTGATCTGGTATGGCGCGTTCTCGCTGCTGCTGGCGTTTCAACAGCAGGCGGAATGGGTGATCTTTCTGCGTTTTCTGGTGGGCGTTGGGCTCGGTATCGAGCTGGTGACCATCGACACTTACCTGACGGAATGGGTCCCCGCGCACCTGCGTACCCGGGCTTTCGCCTTCGCGTTCTTCGTGCAGTTTCTGTCGGTGCCGGCGGTGGCGCTGATGTCCTGGTGGCTGGTGCCGCAGACGATTTGGGGCCTGAGCGGCTGGCGCTACGTGGTGATCGCCGGCGCGCTGGCTTCGCTGGTGATCTGGCTGGTGCGCAAGGGGCTGCCGGAGTCGCCGCGTTGGCTGGTGCAGCAGCGGCGCTATGCGCAGGCCCGGCAGGTGATGCGGGACATGGAACGGCGCTGCGGCGTGGCGGCCACGGATTTTCCGTCGCGCCCGGTGGACGATGCCGAGGGGGCGCCGCTGCGCGGCCGCTTTCGCGACATCTGGGCGCCGCAGTATCGCGATCGCACGCTGATGCTGGTGGTGATGAACTTCTTTCAGGCCATCGGTTTCTTCGGCTTCGGCAACTGGCTACCGGCGCTGCTGTCGGGCAAGGGCGCTTCGGTCACCCACAGCCTGCTGTACGCTTTCTTCATCACGCTGGCTTACCCGCTGGGCTCGCTGCTGTGCAGCTTCTACGCCGACAAGATGGAGAACAAGTGGCAGATCGTGTTGTCCTGCCTGGTGACGGTGATCTTCGGCTCGCTGTTCGCACTGCAGAACAACCCGCTGTGGCTGATCCTGTGCGGCTTCTTCATCACCTGGTCCAACGCCTGGCTGACCTACAGCTACCACTCTTACCAGTCCGAGATCTTCCCGACCCATATCCGCGCCCGCGCCGTCGGCTTCTGCTACTCCTTCAGCCGCCTGTCGACGGTGTTCAGCAGTATCATCATCGGTATTATCTTGCAGTACGGCGGTTCGCTGGGAGTGATCGCGTTTATCGTTGCCAGCATGCTGATCGTGATGCTGGTGATCGGGCTGTTCGGCCCGAAAACGCGCGGCATCGATCTGGAAAACATCTGACGTTTTGCGCCGGCGGTGACGCCGGCTTCTTCAGCAAAAAAATTCGCGATCATGCGAAAATTATTCCGTTATCACTGCCTTTGCGCCTGCCGTACTGTTAACCCGTACAAAATCCAATTCGATACCGAGCGGGGAACACGTCATGAGCACCCTTACCGCGCCCGATGGCGCACGCATTTTCTATAAGGATTGGGGCCGCGGCCAGCCGATCCTGTTCTCCCACGGTTGGCCGCTGTCCGCCGACGCCTGGGACAACCAGCTGCTGTTTTTCGGCCAGAGCGGATTCCGCGTGATTGCCCACGATCGCCGCGGCCACGGCCGTTCCGATCAAACCTGGCACGGCAACGACATCAACCAATACGCCGACGATCTGGCTCTGCTGATCGAAACGCTGGATCTGCGCGATCTGATCCTGGTCGGCCATTCCACCGGCGGCGGCGAAGTGGCGCGCTACATCGGCCGTCACGGCAGCGATCGGGTGGCGAAGGTGGTGCTGGTCGGCGCCGTGCCGCCGCTGATGCTGCAAACGCCGGTCAACCCTGAGGGTACGCCGATGGCGGCCTTCGACGGCATTCGCAGCGGCGTGGCGGGCAACCGCTCGCAGTTCTTCAAAGATTTGGCGGTGCCGTTCTATGGCCTCCACTGCGACGAGGTGGAGAGCAATGCGGGGCTGATCGACCACTTCTGGCTGATGAGCATGCAGGGCGGCGTGAAAGGGCAGTACGAGTGTGCGCGCGCGTTCTCCGAAGTGGATTACACCGCCGATCTGCTGGCGATCGACAAGCCGACGCTGCTGGTGCACGGTGACGCCGATCAGATCGTGCCGATCGGTGCCTCGGCGCTGAAAGCCGCTAAGCTTATGCAACAGGCGGAGCTGAATGTTTACGCCGGCGGTTCTCACGGTTTGGCGCAGGTCGATCCCGATCGCTTCAACGCCGATCTGCTGGCCTTCATCCAGAATTCGCCGTTTTAAGGGGGCGCGATGAACCTGACTGCTATCGCCGCCCGCTGCGTACAGCGGCTGCATGCGCCCGCGGTGCGCTGGCTGCTGCTGCTCGCGATTTGTACCGCCTATATTCAGGGCGGATTGGTCAAGGCGTTGAACGTTGAGGGCGCGATTGCCGAAATGACCCACTTCGGCCTGCAGCCGGCGGCGCTGTTCGCCGTGCTGGTGACGCTGCTGGAACTGGCGGCGTCGGCGCTGATCCTGAGCGGCTTTTATCGCTGGCTCGGCGCGTTGGCGCTGGCCGGTTTTACCCTGATGGCGACGCTGATGGCCAATCCGTTCTGGCAGTTCGACGGGGCGGAGCGCGGCCAGATGATGAACGGATTTTTTGAACACCTCGGGCTGGCCGGCGCGCTGTTGCTGGTGGCATTTAACGATTTGAAGGAGCGAACGGATGGCTGAACAGACGGAAAACAAGGCGGCGGCGGGCGGCTTCGCGCCGCTGAAAATCCCATTATTTGCGGTGCTGTGGGGCGCCACGGTGCTCGGCAACGTCGGCAGCTTTATGCGCGACGTCGCCAGCTCGTGGCTGATCACCGACCTGTCGAGCAACCCTTCGGCGGTGGCGCTGATGCAGACCGCCGCTACGCTGCCGGTGTTCCTGCTGGCGATCCCGGCCGGGGTATTGTCGGACATCCTCGATCGGCGGCGCTTTCTGATCTTCGTGCAAATTCTGCTGGCCTGCGTCAGCGGCAGCCTGTTGCTGCTGTCGCAGACCGGCGCGCTGACGGTGGAATACCTGCTGGCGCTGACCTTCGTCGGCGGCATCGGCGCGGCGCTGATGGGGCCGACCTGGCAGGCGATCGTGCCGGAGCTGGTACCGCGCACCGAGCTGAAAAACGCCGTGGCGCTGAACTCGCTGGGCATCAACATCGCCCGTTCCATCGGCCCGGCGGCCGGCGGTCTGCTGTTGGCCAGCTTCGGTGCCGGCGCGGCCTACGGCGCGGACGTGATGAGCTATGTGCTGGTGATCGCGGCGCTGCTGTGGTGGAAGCGGCCGAAGGCCGAGGACAGCGGGCTGTCGGAGCATTTCTTCGGTGCCTTCCGCGCCGGCCTGCGTTATGCCCGCTCCAGCCGCGAGCTGCACGTGGTGCTGCTGCGGGCGGCGGTGTTCTTCGCCTTCTCCAGCTCGGTTTGGGCGCTGTTGCCGCTGGTGGCGCGCCGCATGCTGGGCGGCAGCGCCGGTTTCTACGGCGTTCTGCTGGGGGCGGTAGGCGCCGGGGCGATCCTTGGGGCTATTGTGCTGCCGCGTCTGCGCCAGCGGCTGAATGCCGACGGGCTGGTGTTGCTGGCGGCGGTGCTCACCGCCGTGGTGATGGCGGCCCTGTCGCTGGCGCCGCCGCAGTGGCTGGCGGTGGTGCTGCTGCTGGTGCTGGGCGCCGGCTGGATTATCGCGCTGACCACGCTTAACGGCGCGGCGCAGGGCGTGCTGCCCAACTGGGTGCGCGGCCGTGGTCTGGCCATTTACCTGATGGTGTTCAACGGCGCGATGGCGGCGGGCAGCCTGCTGTGGGGACTGGTGGCGCAGGAGCTGGGCGTGGCCGCCACGCTGCTGGTCGGCGGCGTCGGCCTGTTGGCGGCGGGGCTGTTGTTCCACCGCCTGCGTCTGCCGACCGGTGAGGCCGATCTGCAGCCGTCGAACCATTGGCCGGAGCCGTTGGTTAACACGCCGGTTGAAAACGATCGCGGCCCGGTCATGATCCAGGTGGAGTACCGCATCCGCGAACAGGATCGGCCGCAGTTCTTGCGCACGCTGCTGATGCTGGAACGGGCGCGCCGCCGCGATGGCGCTTACGCCTGGGGCATCACCGAGCACACCGGCGATCCGGAATACATCATGGAGTGGTTCCTGGTGGAGTCCTGGGCGGAGCACCTGCGGCAGCACCAGCGGGTGTCGCACGCCGATGCCGACCTGCAGCAGGAGGCGCTGCGCTTCCACATTGGCCCTGAGAAACCGGTGGTGCATCACTTCCTGTCGCTCGACCGGCGTCAGGTGAAGCATTAACTGCACGGCCAGGCGGCGAGAAGGTGCTATGCTTTTGGTCGGTTCGGCGGCGCGGCCGCCGTAAGACGAATGTAGTCAGCACAGGGAGACACATTGATGACGGCACCTTCTGCTTTTGCCCGCGAGCTTGGGCTGCGCTATCCGATCGTTCAGGGGCCGATGAACGGCGCGTCGCCGCCGGCGTTGGCGGTGGCGGTGAGCAACGCCGGGGCGCTGGGATCGTGCGCGGCGGCGCTGTTTTCACCGGCGGTGATCCTCGAACGGGTGCAGCAGATCCGCGCGCAGACCGCCGCGCCGTTCAACATCAACCTGTTTCTGCTCGATGAGCAGCACCCGGATCTCGCCGAGCTCAAGCGCGCCCAGCACCTGCTGCGGCCGTTCCGCGAAGCGCTGGGGCTGAGTGAGCCGCCCATGCCGACCCAATTCGCCGAAAACAACCGCGACCAGATCGCGGCCCTGTTGGAGGCGGCGCCGCCGGTGGTCAGCTTCACCTTCGGTGTGCTGCCGCGCGCCACGGTCACGCAGTTCAAGAAGGCCGGCTCGCGGGTGATCGGCACCGCCACCACGGTGGCGGAAGCCCGCGCCTGGGAAGAGGCGGGCGCCGACTTCGTGTGCGTCTCGGGCGCGGAGGCGGGCGGCCACCGCCCGACCTTCCTCGGCGATATCGAACAGTCCTGCGTCGGCCTGATGGCCCTGCTGCCGCAGGTGGTGGCGGCGGTGAAGATCCCGGCGATCGCCGCAGGCGGCATCATGAACGGGCGCGGTATCGCAGCGGCGCAATTGCTGGGCGCGCAGGCGGCGCAGCTGGGCACCGCGTTCCTGTGCAGCCCGGAGTCGGGCATCGCCGAAGCCTGGCGGGCGGCGCTGCGCAATGCCGGCGATGACAGCACGCGCCTGACGCGCGCCTTCAGCGGCCGCCCGGCGCGCGGCATCGTCAATGATTTCATGCGCCAGATGCGCGCGGAAGAGGCGCAGATCCTGCCTTATCCGGTGCAGAACGCGCTCACCGGCGATATCCGCCAGGCGGCGGCCAAGGCCGGGCGCGGGGAGTTTATGTCGCTGTGGGCCGGGCAGGGCGTGGGCCTGGCGCGGCCGATGCCGGCGGCGGAGCTGGTCGCCACCCTGGCGGCGGAGCTGGAAGCGGTGTGAGCTCGTCTGCGCGATTTATTGCTGTGGCAATGTAAAAAGACGCCGGGGTGAGGCCTGAGAAGAGATGAACAGTCCGGCGTGAAGGCCGGACTGCGGGTTTGCCTTGGCTAGACGAGAATATCGGCGGAAGCGTCGACATGCCCAACGATTTTGACAAGGAAATCAGGTAATTGATTGCCGGAGAGATTGATGGCCAGATCGGTGACATTCTGCTGCGCGTCATAATTCAGTGCCGCTTCATACAACGAGCCGCTTAAACTATCCACGAAGTGCAGCTCGCTCCCGTCGGCCTTAGCCGTCTGGTTGAGCCACGACAGATCGATTTTATCCACCGCCGTCTGGAAATCGCGGATCCAATCCGGCGCGGCGGCTTGGCTGTCGCCGGCTTCGCGGAAGACGAAGGTGTCCGCGCCTGCATTGCCCCAGAGCTGATCGGCGCCGCCGGCACCGTAAATGATGTCGTTGCCTGCACCGCCTTTTAGCGTATTGCTCAGCGCGTTGCCCACTAAAATGTCTGCGCCGCTGCCGCCGATGATATTTTCAATCTGCGCGCCGTAGGCGATGGCGATATTTGCCTTCAAGCCGCCCACATCAGAGAATGCGCCTTCGTTAATGTTGATGCGCTGATCCTGGCTGTAGCCTGAAAAATCCAGCGTGTCATTGCCGCCGGCATCCCAGATAGCCGCCACGATTTTGTCCGTGGACGCCTTAACGCTCAGAAAGTCTCTGTCCGTATTCGAGTTGAAACCATAGGTGGTATCGCCGGTGCGTGTGGTGGTATTCGCGCCGTAAAGCTTCTGTATGGCGGTAATATCATCCAGCTGCGGCCCTGATGGCCAAACGCCTTTATAGTCAGCGCTGGTGTATTGTTCGTTAAAATAGCTCATCAAAGAATATTGATGGTCGTCTTCATAATACTTCGCCGAGTTGGCGTAGGTGGGGTAGGTGGCATTTGACGCATCATAATTGCCGGGATGAGAAAGCCCCAACGCATGCCCTATTTCATGAGTCAGCGTATCCCTGGCGTAGTTATTGGTTTGCGGATTGGAGGCGTCGTAGCCGTTATTGCCGCTGATCCAAATGGTGCTTTTGAGATTGCTCTGCGTACTTTCATACGAGGTGTAATTGCCCCCGCTGGCCGCCTTATAAAAACCAAACTTTATATCTGCATTTTTCGCGTCGTTGCCTTTAACCTCGGTGAACGTGATGTTGGCCACATCCGACCAGGATTGCAATGAAAGCTTGGTTTGGGCTTGCTGGGCGGCGGTAAGCTGCGCGGCGCCCGTCTTGTCGCTGTCGGTATAGACGGGGAAAGAGTAGGTCAAGGTAGCCGCATGGTCGGTCACGCCTTTGCCATTGGCGGAATAATGGCTCCTCAGCAGCAGATCTGAAACCTCTTGCGTGGTATATGACGGTTTACTGCTCCCCGCGTGATCGCCTCTTTCATAACGGGTTAAATAATCGGAAATCTTATCGGTCGCTAATGACATATCAAACTCCTTTGGACGTTGACAATATTGCAGCTAACGCTCTATATGCTCGTACACAGGTTTGAAAATCAGGGGTAATTAATGTGATATCATTGGTTTGCCTCCTTGGTCTGGCTTGAATATTGCGTTCAAGCGGAATATATCCTTCTCATTAATCACGGTGAGGAATTAATTGTGCACTGTGATTGAGTTAAAGCAGTATAAACACAATTATTTCATTAATGAGTTATTCTTATATGAATCTTTTACATAAGATATGCGTAAAAGGCGTGCTTAAATAACCAGGTGGAATTAAATGTTTATTTAATATTACACTGTAATTGGCTCGCGGAGTTTACGTGATTGATTTATCTTTTTGCTTTTATTTAGCTTTTATCTGTGAATGGCGGCGAGTAGCCGCCATTGCCGCAATGCATATGGACGGCTACTCGCCGGCGCTCGTCATTAATTGAGTACGGGATTATTAAGGGCGTCCGCGTACACCGATTAACTTACCTGATACTTAAAAACTGTAGGTGCCCTGCGCCAGCACGAAGTTCATGTTTTTCAGCCCGGCATGTTGCTGCAGGCTGTTGCTGACGTCGAAGTAGACATAGGCCACCTTGAACTGAAGATCGCTGCGCGGTGTCCAGGTCGTTTCAACCTGATACTGGTTGCCGATAAAGCGCGAGCCCTGCGCACTGCCCTTCACCGGGCGCATTGGCCCGAGGTAGAAGGCATCCTCGCGGCGTTGCCGCCACAACGCGTCCCAGCTGAAGTCGATGGCCAGGGTTTGCCACGGCATAATCGTGACCGAAGGATGGATGGCGATCAGGTTAGCCGGCGCCACCAGCCCGTTCTCGGTTAGGTAGGGCAGCTTGGGGTACATGGCGTTAAAGGTGTTGAGCTGCCCATCGTGACCGTTTTTATCGCCGCTGGCGATGCCAATCTTGCCGCCGAAGCGCGGTTGCCAGCGCCAGTCGTTGACCGTATAGCCGGCGTGCGCCGACGCCGACCAGGCGCGGATGTCACGCTGTTCTGCGCTGCCGAACTGCCAGGCGGCTTCATTATCCCAGTCGAACCCCTGTGCCGCGCCGAAAATGCGTGCGCCGAGGGTATAGCGCCGCTCTTGCCCGCTGAGCTGCGCGTAGTGGACGTCGTTATCCTCAAAGCCGAAGGTGTAGAGATCGAGCGAGGAGGCCAGCGCTGCCAGCGGCGTGGTGCCGTACAGCCCCCAGACCTTTTGGCTGTTGTCAGTATCGTCGTCGAAACTGCCGGTTTTGAGGGTGACGGGATGGCCGATAAAGGCGTCGAGGCGGTTTTTATCCTTGGCCCAGCTGGCGCGGATAGCATCGAAGGAACGGCGCACGTTGGGGCCGTCGCGGGTGCCCAGCAGGTGCAGCGAGCCCAGCGCAATCTCCTGGCGGCCGATCCGCAGGGTGCCGAGGCCGTAGGCGGTGGGCAGTTTTAAGTCCACATAGCCCTGGCCGAGGTAGGCATGATCTTCGTCAGTCGGCTTGCGCCCGCGGTCGCGCGGGGTGGCCAGCGACGATCCCACCTGCACATAGGCGCCGACATAGTCGCCGTAGTCGAGGCGCGCGCCAACCAGCAAGCGCTGCATGAAAGTGTCGTCGCGTCCGCCGTTCAGATCCCGCTGATCCGTCCATTCATAGCGCTCGCGCAGTGAACCGTCGAAAGACAACGTGGCCGCATCGCCCAACGGGATGTTTTTCCAGGGGGAAGCGGCGGGCTCCGCCGCCAGCGCGGGGAGCGTGGAGAACAGCAACAGTGCGGGTAGCGTGCGTTTCATCATGAATATCCGAAGAAAAAAGCGCGCCGCAGCGCGCCTTGGGTTTATTTAGCCGTCTGGTGAATTTCGGCGATATAGCCGCCGGGAAAACGCACCAGCGCCGAGGCGCGGCGTTCCGCCGCCGTCGAACGCCACAGCACCTGCGCGCCGCTGGCCGTCGCTTTGGCCAGCGTGGCCTGCAGATCGTCGACGCCATAACCGGTGCGCTCATGGCCGAACGGATAAGGCAGATGTCCGTCGGTGACGAAAATGCGCGTTTTGCCGAAGCGGGAGTCCAGTTCGATCTGGCGGATCTTGCCGTTGCCGTTACGGCCGATCGCCGCATCGCTGACTTGCGCATCGCTCGCCACCTTGCCGTGTGAGAACGCCTGGTAGCTTTTCAGGAAATCGTCGACGCGGTAGGCGGAGAGATACAGGCGGTTTTCCGGCACGCTCAGCAGCGGCTTGTAGTCAGGCGCCTTGGTGTGCCAATAGAGCTGCATGTTGACGCCGCCGGGCCATTGGATCACCGCGTCGCGGCCGATCGGATCGTCGAAAGGCGCAACCTGCACATCGGCGCCGGCGGCCCTGACCTGCCGGATGGCGGCGTCCATATCCCTGACCAGAAAACCGTTGCGCTCGGTGCAGAACGGGTACGGGATCGGCGTTTTGAAATCGAACACCGAGAAGCTGCCGGCCGGCGTCAGTATCAGCTGGGAATAGGTTTCACTCGGCGTGGGCGTGACGTTGACCAGCACGCGTTCGGTACTGGTGCCGCCGAAGGTTTTCAGGATGCTGTCGACAAAGGCGTCCATCTTGCCGCGTTCGACGTAGACATGGGTGGTGTCATATTGCGGCCCCACGGCAAGAGGCGCCGTATCGGCCGCCCATGATACGGCAGGGAGCAGCAGTGCAAGGGCCGATATCCTCAGCCGACGAGAAGAAATACCGATAATATGTTGCATGTTGACCTCCAGGTAGCGGTTATTGTCCTGAGTGAAGCGTCATTTCCTATAAGCTTTCCCGTCGGCTGAAAAATAAAAACGAAAAACGCAATGTGCGTCGTGAAACATTAAATAAGGGCGACGTTCTGGCGCCTAAGCGAATATCGCGCAGGTGCAAAATATCTCTTTTTATGGGCGTGGAACGATGGGGCGCCTTTGCCGGTTCAGCCCGCTATCGCTAAGGAATGGCGGTGGTCATGAGGCCCGCCTCGCCGCGTGTTGAGATAAATCGAAGATAATCCATAACGGTGTTCTCCTTGATGGGATATATCGCATGAGCCAGCTGAGTTTACGGTTTTCATTGCCGTCTAAATATAAATACAGCATTAAAAGAATTGCCGCCCATCAAATTTTTATATGACTTGTTGAGTAAATACGAATAAGCGGGGAAATGAAATATAACGACGGGCGCTACGGCTGGCGTTGAGCGGAGGTGGTGCTGATCTCGGGGGAAAAAACGGCCTGCCAAAGCAGGCCGTTGGGGGGACGTTACGCCAGATCGAAACGATCGAGGTTCATCACTTTGTTCCAGGCGGCGACGAAGTCGTGGGCGAACTTCTCCTGCGCGTCGGCGCTGCCGTAGACCTCGGCCAGCGCCCGCAGCTGCGCGTGCGAACCGAACACCAGATCGACGCGGGTGCCGGTCCACTTGACCGCGCCGCTGCGGCGATCGCGGCCTTCGAACAGGCCGTCTTCACCGACCGGGTGCCAGGTGGTGCCCATGTCGAGCAGGTTGACGAAGAAGTCGTTGGTCAGCGCCTGCGGCCGCTGGGTGAACACGCCGTGCTGCGTGCCGCCGACGTTGGCGCTGAGCACGCGCAGCCCGCCGACCAGCACCGTCATTTCCGGCGCGGTCAGGGTCAACAGCTGCGCTTTGTCGACCAGCAGCGTTTCGGCCGGCACGCGGTATTTGCCCTTCAGGAAGTTGCGGAATCCGTCGGCGAGCGGCTCCATCGCCTCGAAGGAGTCCACGTCGGTCTGTTCCTGCGAAGCGTCCATGCGGCCCGGCGCGAACGGCACCGTCAGGGTCAAACCGGCGTTCTTCGCCGCCTGTTCCACGCCTGCCGCGCCGGCCAGCACGATCAGATCCGCCAGCGAGACGCGCTTGCCGCCGGTCTGCGCGTCGTTGAAGGCGCGTTGGATGCTCTCCAGCTTGGCCAGCGTCGCGGCGAGCTGCGCAGGCTGGTTGACCGCCCAGTCTTTTTGCGGCGCCAGGCGAATGCGCGCGCCGTTGGCGCCGCCGCGTTTGTCTGAACCGCGGAAGCTGGAAGCCGAAGCCCAGGCGGTGGAGACCAGTGCCGACACCGGCAGGCCGGAAGCCAGCACGGCGTTTTTCAGCGCGGCGATGTCCTGCTCGTCGATCAGCGGATGATCGACCGCTGGGATCGGATCCTGCCAAATCAGCTCTTCCTGCGGCACTTCCGGGCCGAGGTAGCGCGCGCGCGGCCCCATATCGCGGTGGGTCAGCTTGAACCAGGCGCGGGCGAAGGCGTCGGCCAACTCTTCCGGATGCTCATAGAAACGGCGCGAAATCTTCTCGTAGGCCGGATCGAAGCGCAGCGACAGGTCGGTGGTCAGCATGGTCGGGCGGCGTTTCTTGTTGGGATCGAAGGCGTCGGGAATGGTTTCACCGATGTCTTTCGCTACCCACTGATGCGCCCCGGCCGGGCTTTGGCTCAGCTCCCATTCGTATTCGAACAGGTGGCGGAAGAAGTCGTGGTTCCACTGGGTCGGGGTGGTGGTCCAGGTGACTTCCAGGCCGCTGGTGATGGCGTCTTTGCCAACGCCGGTGCCGAAGGTGCTGTGCCAGCCTAGGCCCTGCGACTCCAGCCCGGCGGCTTCCGGATCGGCGCCGACGTTAGACGCCGGGCCGGCGCCGTGGGTCTTGCCGAAGGTGTGGCCGCCGGCGATCAGCGCCACGGTTTCTTCGTCGTTCATCGCCATGCGGGCGAAGGTTTCACGGATGTCACGTGCGGCGGCCACCGGATCGGGATTGCCGTCCGGGCCTTCCGGGTTAACGTAGATCAGACCCATCTGCACTGCCGCCAGCGGGTCCTCCAGATCGCGGTCGCCCGAGTAGCGGCTGTTTGGCCCGCCGCTCAGTTCCAGCCAGATCTTCTCAGAACCCCAGTAGACATCGTCCGGCTCCCAGGTGTCGGCGCGGCCGCCGGCATAGCCGAAGGTTTTGAAGCCCATCGATTCCAGCGCCACGTTGCCGGTCAAGATAATCAGGTCGGCCCAGGAGAGGTTGCGGCCGTATTTCTGTTTGATTGGCCACAGCAGGCGACGCGCCTTGTCGAGGCTGACGTTGTCCGGCCAGCTGTTGAGCGGGGCGAAGCGCTGCTGGCCTTCGCCCGCGCCGCCGCGGCCGTCGCCGATGCGGTAGGTGCCGGCGCTGTGCCAGGCCATGCGGATGAACAGGCCGCCGTAGTGGCCGAAGTCTGCCGGCCACCATTCCTGCGAGTCGGTCATCAGGGCGTGCAGATCCTGTTTGACCGCCGCCAGATCGAGACTGTTGAAGGCATCGGCGTAGTTGAAGTCTTTATCCATCGGATCGGACAGGGGGGAATGTTGGTGCAGCGGTTTCAGGCTGAGCTGATTAGGCCACCAATCCTGATTGGTGGGGCCGTTCTGCGGTGCGGGCTGCTTGCCGCCCGAAAACGGGCATTTGCTTTCAGTTGTCATAATGCGCTCTCTGCTTCCATAAAGGTGCTCCAGCCGCCGGGCGTGGAGCGGTTAACAAGGCATGCGGGTAAGGCTTGCGTCGGGTGTTGCGCTAAATAACTGAACTCAATGGATTCGCATCGCCCCGGCCGCTAACGGGCAAAAGGCGACTCATGGCTAAGCTTAGTCAGCGGTGGCGGAGAGATAAAATAGGAATGAGTGAATATTGTGATAGCTTGCGGCGATTTATGGGTGTGCTATTGATAGTCAACACGCCGTGTTATCGGCGCCGCAGCATAACCTTGAGCACCGCGTCCGCCAGCTTGCCGAACGGCGCGCGCAGGAGGTCGGTAAAACGCCAGCGGCTCTGGATAAAGACGCCTTTGGCGTGGCTCAGCGCCCGAAATCCTTCGATGCCGTGACAGGCCCCCATGCCGCTGGGGCCGATGCCGCCGAACGGCAGATCGTCCTGGGCGAAATGCAGTAGGGTGGCGTTAACGCTGACGTTGCCGGAGGTGGTGCGCGCCAGCAGCCGGTCCCGATCCTCGCCCGGCGGACCGAAGTAGTAGAGCGCAAGCGGGCGTGGCCCGGCGTTGATAACGTCGATCGTTTCATCAAAGGCGGCGTAGGTGCGCACCGGCAGCAGCGGCCCGAAGATCTCCTCTTGCATGATCCGGCTGTTGTCGGGGGCGCCGACGATAAGCGTAGGGGCCAGCGTGTTCGGCCGTTCAGACGCCGAGTCCGGGCGGTGGCCCACCGGATGGATTTGCGCGCCCCGCGCCTGGGCATCGGCGAGCAGATCGTGCAAGCGGTGGTAGTGCCTGTCGTTGATGATGGCGCCGTAGTCGTCGCCGGTTGGCCCGTCGGGATAAAAGCTTTTAACCGCCGCGTCATAGAGCGCCATGAAGCTTGCCAGATCGTCCTGATGAACCAGCAGGTAATCGGGCGCGATACAGGTTTGGCCCGCGTTTGACAGCTTGCCGAACGCCACGCTCTTGACGTTTCTGGCGTTAACCGCGCCGCGCGCCATGACGGCGGGGCTTTTGCCGCCCAGTTCAAGCGTTAACGGCACCAGATGTTTGCCGGCCGCCTGCATGACCTGACGGCCGATCGCCGTGCTGCCGGTGAACACCAGATGGTCGAACGCCAGCTCGCTGAATTTGGCCCCGACGTCCGGCCCGCCGGTCACGACGGCGACCTCATCGACAGGAAACAGCGCCGCCAGCATCGTTTCGATGAGGCGGCTGGTATGTGGCGTGAGCTCCGAAGGTTTCAGCATCACGCGGTTGCCGGCGGCCAGCGCGGTGGCCAGCGGGATGAAGGTCAACGAGAAGGGATAGTTCCACGGCGCCATGATGCCAATCACGCCCTTGGGCTGATATTGCACATAGGCGCGTGCGGCCTGATACGGCAGGGCGACGTGGCGGCGCTCCGGCTTCATGAAGCGTTTCAGGTTGCGCAGCAGGTAATCGATCGCCTGAACGGTAACCAGAATCTCCAGAATGTCGGTTTCGTAAGGCGAACGGTGGCCGAAGTCCGCGCTGACGGCCGCCGCCAGCGCGGCGCGCTGGGCCAGAATGGCGCTTCGCAAGCGGCGCAGGGCGGCCTTGCGCTGTTGCATCGTCGGCGCGCCGTCGCGCAGGAAGGCGTGGCGCTGGGCGGCAAGCCACGGCTCCATCGTCGTGGCGGTGTCATCTCCTTGCACTTGAATACTCCTGATGCCGATCGCGTTACTGAGGGAAATACCGCTTGCCGGGCCACTATTGACCTTAAAGTGAACTTTAAACCTATACTCGTTAAACGATCAACGCAAGATCGTCGGCCAACCGGGCTGAGGGAGCCAGAGATCCCGGCGCCGCGCGCAGTATAAACCTTCTTTTTTAACCATAGTGTAAATGGGAGAAACGACATGGGTTATGTAACGACCAGCGATGGCGTCGAGATTTTCTACAAGGATTGGGGCCCAAAAAACGGCAAGGTTATCTACTTCCACCACGGTTGGCCGCTGTCCAGCGATGACTGGGATGCCCAGATGCTGTTCTTCGTGAACAAAGGGTTCCGCGTGGTTGCGCACGATCGCCGCGGCCACGGCCGCTCCAGCCAGGTGTGGGAAGGGCACGACATGGATCATTACGCCGATGACGTCGCCGCGGTGGTAAAACACCTGGGCGTGCAGGGCGCCATGCACGTAGGCCACTCGACCGGCGGTGGCGAGGTGGTGCGCTATATCGTGCGCCACGGCGAGGACAAGGTGTCCAAAGCGGTGCTGATCAGCGCGGTGCCGCCGCTGATGGTGAAAACCGACGCCAATCCGCAGGGCACCCCAAAATCGGTATTCGATGATTTCCAGGCGCAGCTGGCCGCCAACCGGGCGCAGTTCTATTACGACGTGCCCGCAGGCCCGTTCTATGGCTATAACCGCCCGGGTGCCAAACCGTCGGAGGCGATTATCTGGAACTGGTGGCGGCAGGGCATGATGGGGGGCGCCAAGGCGCACTATGACGGCATCGTCGCCTTCTCGCAGACCGATTTCACCGAAGATCTCAAGAAGATTGCCATTCCGGTGCTGGTGATCCACGGCGATGACGACCAGGTGGTGCCTTATCAGGATTCCGGCGTGCTCTCGGCCAAGCTGGTGCAAAACGGCACGCTCCATACCTATAAGGGCGCGCCGCACGGCATCCCGACCACCCATGCCGATCAGGTCAACGCCGATCTGCTGGCGTTCGTGAACAGTTAAGCGCGAACAAGCACTTTTGCTCCGCCCTGAGTGGGCGGAGCTTTTTTCATTACGATGAGGAACGGAAATGCAAACGATCCTGGGCGCCAGTGGCCAGATCGCCCAAGAGCTGGCGCGTGAACTGAAGCGCGCGTACACCGATGATTTAAGATTGGTCAGCCGCAACCCGAAGAAGGTCAACGACAGCGATACGCTGGTCGCGGCCGACCTGCTCGATGCACAGCAGACCCTGGCGGCGGTGAAGGGCAGCGACGTGGTGTATTTCGCCGCCGGCCTGCCGCCGGATTCGGCGCTGTGGGAGCGGCAATTTCCGACCATGCTGCAGAATGCGTTGGACGCCAGCCGTACCGTGGGCGTGCCCTTTGTTTATTTCGACAATACTTACATGTATCCGCAGAACGGCGAGCCGCAGACGGAATCGACGCCGTTCGCGCCTCGGGGGCGCAAGGGACGGGTGCGCGCCCTGATGACCGAGAAGGTGCTCGACGAGATGGAGCGCAAGCAGATCCCCGTGCTGATCGGCCGTGCGCCCGAGTTTTATGGGCCGGGAAAAACGCAGAGCTTCACCAATGCGCTGATCGTCGACAGGCTGAAAGCGGGGGAAAAACCGCGCGTGCCGGTTCGCGACGACAGGCTGCGCACGCTGATCTGGACGCCCGACGCCAGCCGTGGGTTAGCCCGGCTCGGCAATACGCCCGACGCGTTCGGCCAGACGTGGCATCTCCCGTGCTGCGACGAACGGCTCACCTATGCGCAGTTCGCCGCCTTGGCCTGCGAGGTGTTTGGGAAGGACATTTCATATTCCGTCATCGGCAAATGGGCGTTGATCGCCGCAGGGCTGGTTTCGTCCGGGGCGCGTGAGATGCGCGAGCTGCTGCCGCGCTACGAGTACGACAACCTGTTCGACTCGACCAAGTTCAAGCAGCGCTTTCCCGACTTCGCCGTCACGACGTATCGCGCCGGGCTGGAAACGATTTGGCGGGAGTGGAAGAACGCGCAAGCGCCGCGTTAAGATGCCCGCCGCGCCAGGGCTAGCCATAGCGCGCTACGCTGGGCTGCCGGCCCACTCGAGCCATTAAGCGAGCCTCGCCCCTCACCGGGCGGGGCTTTTTATTGGCTGCGCGAAAGCGGATCACCAGTGATAGCTGATGCCCATATCGAGCTTGTCCGACGCATCGACGCCGGCCGCGTGCTGCGAAAGGTTATTGAATTCATAGTTAATAAACACCTGCATGTTGCTATTGAGCAACCAAGTCACCCCCAACTCTTCGTAGTTCAATAAGTCGGTGTTGCGGCCTGCCCGGGCCTGTATTAAACGGGTATAGCCGATGTTGGGCTGAATATGGTCCGTCAGCCGGTATTTGACGAGCGCTTCATAACTTGACGCCGAGCCGCGGTTAGCGGTTTGTTGCGGGCTGATGGCGTTGTCGCTTTGGGTGAACACGGCCGCAAGATAGATTTTTTTCGACGCATAGAGAACCCCTTCGGCCAGCGTATCGATGCGTCGGCGATAGCCGGCGGCGTGTTGCTGCCGCTGCGTGGTTTGAGACGCCGAGGCGGCGGCGATGAGGCTGAGCGTCGGCGTCAGCGCATAACGGAACGAGGCGCCGAAGCCGTTGCCGTTTTGTTTGCCCGGCGCTTGCCGATCGTCGCCGTCTTTGAACTGATATTGCAACGCGAGGGCGGCGCGCCGCTGAAACAGGCTGAAAGTTTGGCGGTAGGTGAGCAGGTTATGCGCCCGGCCGCGCATAAAGTTATCGATGTAGTTGTACGCCATTTCCCTAAACAGCGGGGAGCGATCGGTCAGGGCGGTCACATCATAAAGCACGCCCCAGTTACGGCCGATATCGAGGCTGCCCAGGGTGGCGTTTTGCACGCCGATATAGGCGAGCCGGGTGCTGTTTCGGCTCGCGTCGGCGAAGCTGACGGTATATTCCCAGTGGGCGTAGGCCTGCCAGCGCGGCGCGATCTTTTTTTTGCCTATCAGGCCGAAATAGAGGTAGCTGCGGTCGCCGTCGTCGCGTTCGTTTTGGCCGCTGTAGCGTCTGGCGATAATCGTGCCGTAGAAATTCAGGCTGTTTTGCTGCGATCCCGTCAACGACACGGCGAAGGCGCCGCGCGGCAACAGGGCCAGCAGGGGGAACAGCATGCCCACCGAAAAATAACGAGGATTGCGTTTTATCATGATGGCACCGTCCCTGTGCGCGGCAAGCCCGTGTGCTTGCCGCCCTGGCGAAGCTTAAGCGTGCGTTTCGCGTTTAAAGTAACTGACGATCCCCTGAGCGATCGCCGTGGCAATTTTATTTTGGAAGGCGGGGGTGCCGAGCAGCCTTTCTTCCTCAGGGTTGGTGATGAAAGAGGTTTCCACCAAGACGGAAGGAATATACGGGGACTTTAAGACCACGAAGGCCGCCTGTTCGGTATTTTTGGCATGCAAATGATGGATGGGCGCAATATGCTGAATCAGGTGCGAGCCCAGCGCCAGGCTCTCTTTGATTGTTTCCGTCTGCTCCAAATCAAACAGTATCTTCTGCAAATAGCGATCTTTCTTGATGACGTTGGGGCCGGCGAGATCGTCCGCCGCGTTTTCACTGTTCGATAAGTATTTCGCCATCGCGCTGCTGGCGCCTTTATTGGAAAGCGCAAAAACCGACGCGCCGCAGGCACTGGGGCAGGTAAAGCCGTCGGCGTGGATGGACATGAAAAGATCGGCGCCATGCCGGTGCGCGATCTCCACCCGATCGTACAGCGGAATAAAAACGTCGCTGTCGCGCGTCAGGCGGGCATCGATGCCGTGTCGATCAAGCTGTGCACGCACATTTCTGGCGATCTCCAGAACGACATGTTTTTCCAGCGAACCGGTGTGGCCAATGGCGCCGGAGTCGATGCCGCCATGACCGGGATCCAACATGACCAGGAATCTTTTTCGCGCCCCCTGAGGGCCGTTCTGCTTTTTGGGACGTGGCAGGCCGTGGGCGTGAGCCAGCGGGGAAACGGCGCCGTTCAGCGCCAGGGCCGCCAACCCTGCCAACATCATTCTGCGGCGAGATAACCGGGTGTTCAAAAGGTCCGTCTTAGCCATAAGGTTAACCAGCATAAAAGGAAAGGGTGTTTTTGTTATAACATAACAATTTCACGCGCCGGCGGGGTTGTCTGTTAGCGGCTGTTACTTTTAATGTCATTCCTTAAATTCACTGGTTTTTATACTGCATTTATTTTGTTTATTGAATGTTTATATTGATATAAATTTGTTTTGCATTTGTTAATTCTTATTTTGACACACTATTTAATCTAATATTTCAAATGAGATTTATTCTCCTCTTTAATTGATATGTTATAACGTAAACATTAAAACGGATAAAAACGGGGTCTTTGCCGCCGGCATGAAGCTACTCACGTTTTTGGAGCGTTAACATGACTTTTAAACACCAGGAAAAAGAGACACTAAATATATTCGCCGTTCTCGCGGTCTCGTTAAGCACGGTCATCGCCATGCTCGACAGTACCATCGCCAACGTGGCATTGCCGGTTATCGCCAAAGATTTCGGCGTTTCCGAATCGGCCTCCATCATGATTATTAATGCCTACCAGTTTGCCGTTGTCGCCTCTTTGATGCCCTTCGCGGCGCTGGGCCGCGCGGTGGGCAATAAAAAGATCTTTATAGCCGGGGTGGTGCTGTTCGCTTTTTCATCCTTGGGCTGCGCGCTGTCCACGACGCTGTCGATGCTGACGGCATTCAGGGTGATACAGGGCTTCGGTGCGGCGGCGGTGCTCAGCGTCAATGCGGCGCTGATCAAGGAGATATACCCGGAAAGGCTGCTGGGGCGCGGTCTGGGGATTAATGTGATGGTGGTGTCGGTTTCCGCCGCCGCCGGGCCGTCCATCGCCTCGGCGATACTTTCTCAGACGAGCTGGAACTGGCTGTTTACCATCAATGTTCCCATCGCCTGCCTGTCGCTGCTGCTGAGCCTGATCTTCCTGGCCCCCCGCGAGCGGCGCAGCGGTGGATTCGACAGCGGCGGGGCTCTGTTGGTGTTTGTGCTGTTCATCGCTTTCTCGCTCAGCACGATGAGTATGACCACCCACCATCTGCCGGCGGCGGCGCTCAGCTTTGCGGTATTCGCCGGGCTGGCCGGGTGGCTGTACATCAATCAGAAAAGAAAGGCCAACGCCGCGCTGATCCCGGTCGCGATGCTGCATAACCCGACGCTGTCATTGTCTTTGCTGATGTCGATGCTGTCTTACAGCACCCAGCTTTTGGCTTTTGTATCGCTGCCTTTCTATTTCCACAATGTCCTGCAAAGAAACGTGGTGGACATCGGTCTGCTGCTGACCGCCTGGCCGCTGGCCACCATGGCGTCTTCGCTGATTTCCGGTGATTTGGCCAAGAAATACGATCCCAATCTTGTTGCCCTCTCGGGCCTCGCCTGTCTGCTGGCAGGCATGCTGCTGATGGCCAATTTGCCCAGCGATCCGTCGAATGGGGCGATCGTATGGCGCGTGGCGCTGTGCGGCATCGGTTTCGGCCTGTTTCAATCACCGAACAACCTGCTGATCATGACCTCTGTGTCCCATGAAAACAGCAGCATCGCCAGCGGCCTGTTGGGCAGCTCCCGATTGATCGGGCAAATCGTCGGTTCGGCGTTAGTGGCGATTTTCTTCAATATGCGCGGCGCGCAAGCGACGAATATCAGTTTAATGGCGGGGGCGGCATTCTCGTTCCTTTCTCTGGTCGTGAGCTATATGCGCTTCAAGTCCGCCGTTACGTTAAAAACCAGCAAATAGAAGCACGAGGTTTCCCATGCGATTTATCCCATTAGTGCCGTTGGTTATCGGGATGGCGGCGTTTTCCCTTGCCGGCTGTACGACCTACCACGACGTGGCATTGCAACAAAAAGAGGCGGGGCTCAATAGCCCGTATTACCTGCTGCAGCCGCCGGTCTATGTCGGCGACCAGTTGAAATATGGCCTGAAGGACGGCAGCGGCGGCGAGCTGACGGTGGCGAAGGTTGAACCTAAAGACATCGTCGCCGACAGTGGAAAAATCATTCCCCTGGCAGAGCTTTCTTTCCTGCAACGAAAAGACCTTTCCACGGGAAAAACCGCCGCGTTGGTTGGCGGCGGCGCGGTAGCCACCACGGCAATCGTCTTTGTGGCCGGGATAACCATTATGGCAGCAGGCATCGCCGCGTCGGCCTAATACAGCCCATCGACGCGCGCCGCCGAGCGTGCGCGCAGGAGGCACCATGTGCGTAACAGTGAAATTTATCGCCACCGCGCTGCTGGCCCTATTTGCCTTGCCGACGGTGCCTTGCGCCGGCGCCAGCCTGCCGGCGGCGGCCGAGCCGTTGCAAAGCGCGGCGACGCAAACGCTGCCCGGCAGCTACCCGCGGATCGTCATCACCGGCAACTGCCCCTTCGGCGTGATCCTGGCGAACGAGGCGGCCTATCGGCATGTCGTCGGCGTGGGGCCCTGGGCGTTCATGCATGCCGATAGGCATGTGTTGAAGGACATGAAGCCGGATATCGGCAGGATCACGTCCGATTTCATCAATAAGGACTATCGGGTCAACATGGAGTCGTTAATGAATCTGCGGCCCGACATCATTTATTACTACGGCAAAAGCCAGGACGATCGGCTGGAAAGGGCGGGCGTGATGACGGTCGATCTGGACGCCGGCGGGAAGACCAAATACCAGCCGATGGTTACCCAGGTGTATTGGGAAAATACCTTCGCCGACACCCTCGGCCTGCCGCGTACGCATAAATTCAAAGACGCCTGGGAAAAGACCCTGAAACAGATCCGCCCCTATGCCGCCGCCATCCGCGCGCAGCACGTCAGGGCGTTATATCTGGAAGAAAGCGACGGCAGGCAGCTGAAGGTGAGCGGCCCACACACCTACGGCGACACCTATCTGAAAATGGCCGGCATGGACAACGTCGCCGGGGATTTGCCGGTAAAAGGGGATGCCGGCAGGTACATCAACGTTTCGATGGAGCAAATCATGGCCTGGGACCCGGATGTGATTTTCGTGGTGTTTGGCAGCGCCAAAGCGCTGCTGCACGGGGGGATCCCCGGCCAGGCGTGGGAGACGCTCAGGGCGGTGAAAAACGGCAAGGTTTTCTCGACGCCGGTGGGCATTCACAACTGGGGGGGCCTGTCGGCGGAAACGTCACTGCTGCCGCTGTTTATGATCAACCGGTATGCCCCTGAAGACATTAGCGACAAAACGCTGCGGGAGGAGACGCGTCGCTATTATCAGACGATGTTCTCTTATGCGATCCCGGACCGGTTGCTGGATGAGGTGCTGGCGCAACGCTAGTGCCACGGTTGAATAGCGTGAGTTCGTTGGAGGAGCTTGGGGATGCCGGGCAGAGGAAAATATGTGGCGATCATGGCGGGATTGTTTATTTCGCTCTGTGTGGTCGCCTTCGCATCGCTGTTTGCCGGCCGCTACGCCTTGTCGGCCCATGATGTGGTGCAGATTTTATGGCAGGGGAACATGCCGGGGGAAAACCAGGCCCGCTACTCGGTGATTTTTAACCTGCGCGCGCCGCGGGTGGTGGCGGTGATGCTGGTGGGCGGTGGGTTGGCGGTCGCCGGTGCGACCTTTCAGGCGGTGCTGAAAAACGCGCTGGCCAGCCCGGACGTGCTGGGCACCTCTTCCGCCTCCGCCTTTGGCGCGGCGCTGGGCATTTTGTTGAGTTTGCCTTTTGCCCTGAGTTCCCTGCTGTCGTTTCTTTTCGGCGTGGTGAGCTTGCTGCTGGTGCTGGGCATCTGCCGCCTCAAACGCCGGCAGGATGCACTCACCACGATTTTGTCCGGCATGATTATCGCGTCGCTGTTTATCGCGTTTGTCTCGGTCATAAAATATGTCGCCGATCCGCAGGATACCTTGCCGGCGATCGTCTTCTGGCTGATGGGCAGCTTCGCTTCGGTAGCGAAAGCGCAGGTTTATTGGCTGATCCCGCTGTTTGCGGCGTGTTACCTGACTATCTACCGGCTCAGGTGGAACATGAACATTCTCTCGCTGGGAGACGACGAGGCGCGCATCGCCGGCCTGAATCCGCCTCGGCTGAAGATCCTGCTGCTGATCGCCGCCTCCCTGCTGGTTTCCGCCTCGGTGAGCTTGGCCGGCGTGGTGGGGTGGGTCGGCTTGGTGATCCCGCATTTGGTGAGAAGCGTGTTGGGGTATAACCACGGCCGCCTGATCCCCGCTTCGGCGCTGAGCGGGGCGCTGTTTTTGCTGGTGATCGACAATATCGCCAGAGGTGCCACCTATGCTGAAATCCCGATCGGCATCCTGACCGCGCTGATCGGCGCGCCACTTTTCGCTCTCCTTTTTGTTATGAGCAGCAAACATGATCACAGTTAACCAGCTGACCCTGGGTTTCAAGGGGCGAGAACCCCTTCTCGACAACGTCAGTTTTAATCTGGCGCGGGGCGAGATCCTCAGCGTGCTCGGGCCGAACGGCGCCGGTAAAACCACGTTGCTGAGACACATCGCGGGCCTGTGCCGGCCCCTGTCTGGCGGGTGCAAGATCGGCCGCATCGACAATCGGCCCGCCCGGTTGGCCTATGTGCCGCAGGCGAAAACGCCGCATTTCGCTTATGGGGTGCTCGATTTTGTCACTTTCGGCTGTGCTCGCCAGGCGGGGTGGTTCGCCAGGCCGCGGCGGCAAGATGTCGCCAGGGCGCAGGCGGTGTTGCATGCGCTGGAGATCGCGCCGCTGGCGCAGAAAAATATCAACCAGATCAGCGGCGGGGAACTGCAGATGTGTTATTTCGCCAAGGCGCTGGCGGCGGACCCCGACGTCATGATCCTCGACGAACCGGAGTCGAACCTGGATTTTTACAATCAGGCTAAAATGATCGAGATGCTCTGGCGCCTCGCCAAAGAGCGGCAGATGACGATCGTGCTGAATACGCATTTTCTGCATTATGCCGACCGCATCTCCGACAAGTGCCTGCTGATGAATAAGCGACAGTGCATGTTTGGCGATAAAAACGCCTTGCTGCAAGAGGATATCCTGGAGCGTTACTTCCAGGTACCGGTGAGAAAGTGCCGGTACGAATATGCCGGCGTCAGCGAAGAAACGTTCATTGTCGCGCTACCGCACCCCGCTTGAGCGCCGCCAGCGCGAGGGTGATTGAGGGATATCCCTCATTGCGGCCCCGCCGGCGGTTATTTAAGCTGAAAGAGAAATGCAACGGTGAATATGGAGATAATCATGACTGATTCAGTATCCAACGATCGTAATCCCACCCCGGATGTGGCGGAAGACAACGCGTTCTTCCCATCCCCTTACTCCCTCAGCCAGTACACCTCGTCCAAAACCGACTTCACGGGCGCCAGCTACCCGAACGCCTATCGCGGCGGCAAGTGGAAGGTGCTGATGATCGCCTCGCAGGAGCGTTACCTGCTGATGCAAAACGGCAAGTTCTTCTCCACCGGCAACCATCCGGTCGAGATGCTGCTGCCGATGTATCACCTGGATCTGGCCGGTTTCGAGATCGACATCGCCACGCCGTCCGGCGATCCGGTGAAGCTGGAGATGTGGGCGTTCCCGCATGAAGATGAAGCAGTCAAGGCCACCTACGAGAAGTACCGCAGCCAGCTCAAGCAGCCGAAAAAGTTGACGGAAGTGGTGAAGGATCTGGATGGCGGCAACTACCTCGGCGTTTTCATTCCCGGCGGCCACGGCGTGCTCAATGATATCCCGTTCAGCGAAGAGGTGAAAAAGACCCTGCACTGGGCGCATGACAACGATCGCTACGTGATTTCGCTGTGCCACGGGCCGGCCGGTTTGCTGGCGGCGGGCATCGGCGAGAACAAAGAGGATTTCCTCTATCGTGGCTATGAGATGTGCGTGTTCCCGGACTCGCTCGATACCGGCGCCAACATCGACATCGGCTATATTCCCGGTCCGATGCCCTGGCTGGTGGGCGAACGCCTGCGCGAGCGGGGCGTTAAGATCGTCAACGCCGACATCACCGGCAAGGTGCATAAAGATCGGCGCCTGCTGACCGGCGACAGCCCGCTGGCTTCCAACAACCTCGGCAAACTGGCGGCAGAGACGCTGCTGGCCGACGTCGCCACGCGATGAGCGACGAGATCGCGCAGCGCGCTTTCCAGACGGCGCTGGCGATGGACCACGAGCGAACCCTGTCCGCCATTCAGGGGCGGGTTCGCGCCTTCGCCGCGCCGTTCGGCTTCGATCGCTTTGTGCTGTTTTCCGCTTCCGCCACGGCGGAGGCGGGGATCGAGCATATCTACTGGGTCGAGGGCGACTGGTTCGGCGACGGCGAGGCCGTCGATGCGTTGACCTACGTGCGGCACTGCCCGGTGACCCGGCACATGCTGCGGGCCAGCGAGCCGTTCTTCTGGACTAAAACCCGGGCGCAGCAGGGCGAGCGCTATCGGATTGTGCGCACGCCGCGCGGCGCCGGCCTGCACGGCGTGCAGATCCCGGTGTTTGGCCCGGCCGGTTTGGAGGGGGCCGTCAGCCTGGGGGGCGAGCGCATCGATGCCTCGCCGCCGGTGCGGCTGGCGCTGTCGCTGGTGGGTACGGCGGCCTTTCAGGCGGCACGGCGGCTGTTCGCACCGGCGGCCGGCGAGGGAGAGGGCCGACTGTCGGCGCGTGAGCGCGAAGTGCTGAGCTGGACCGCCATCGGCCGGCGGCAGGCGGATATCGCTGCGATGCTCGGCCTGTCTGAACGCACGGTGGAAAACCACCTGCGGCGTATTCGCCAACGCCTCGGCGCCGCCACCACCGCGCAGGCGATCGGCGTGGCGATCCGCCTGGGGGAGATCGCCCCCGAGCGCCGTTAGCCCGTCGCCATTTGCCGCAGCAACCATTCGCGCAGCGCAATGATATCGGGGCGCTGCGCAGTTTCTTCGGTGGCCACCAGATAGTAGTTGGCGCCGGGTAACGACATCTCGAACGGCGCGGCCAGCACGCCGCGCTGCAACAAATCGCGCGCCAGCAGCCGGCTGGCGATCACCACCCCCTGGCCGGCCACCGCCGCCTGCAGCGCATGGGTTTCGTCGCTGAAGGTCAGCCCGGCTTCCACGTTCAACCCTTCCGGCCCGTAGCGCCGTCGCCAGTTTTCCCAGGTCGGCGCGTCGGCGGGCACCTGCCGATGTTCCACGTGAAACAGCGTCACCCGCTGCAAATCTTCGATGCGCTCCAGCGCCAGCGCCGGGCTGGCCACCACGATAAAACGATCCTCATGCAGCAAGGTGCAGTGCAGATCGCTTTCCGGTGTTTCGCGGTAGCGGATGGCGACGTCCACGGTGCGCTGGCTGAGATCGACCCGCTCGACGCTGGTGTGCAGGCGCAGATCGATGGCGGGAAACTCCGCCTTGAAATCGGCCAGGCGCGGCACCAGCCAGTGGGTGAGAAAATTGGAGGTGGTGGTGACGGTCAGCGCCGGCGGCTGCTGGGCGCGGGTGATTTGGGCGACGGACTGCTCCAGTGCGGCGAAGGCGCGCTGGGTGCCGGCATACAGGATCTCGCCGGTCTCGGTCAGGCTGACGCCCTGCGCGCTGCGCTCGCACACCCGGCATTCCAGCACCGACTCCAGCAGCTTGATCTGGTGGCTGACTGCCGTCGCGCTGACGCCCAGCGCTTCGGCGGCATGTTTAAAGCTGCGGCAGCCGGCCACGGCGTGGAAGGCGCGCAGCGCGCCCAGCGGCGGCAAACGGGTTTTTCTCATGGCTGAGTTATTCTCATCTAAGGCTGAAAACTATGAGTTTGTCTGACCGATTATACAAGAGATAGGCTACTGACATGTGAACAGGGAAATGAATTTATTTCATCATTTCCATCATGTCGGGAGTGAACGATGAGCCTTTATATCAACAACGGCGCCCTGGGCGCCATGGAACACACGGGAACGGCGGCGAGCGCCCTGGCGCTCAGCGTGCCGATCGCGGCGGGCGCTTTGCTGCTGGGGGCGGAGAGCCTGCTGGGCATCGGCGCAACGCTGATGCTGCTAACGGCATTGGCGCTGGCGTTTCTCGGCGGCGCCGCGCTGGCCCGCTGGCAGCCGCTGCGGAATCGGCCTGCGCTGGCTATGCTCCGCTACGGTTTTTTGCTGGCGGCGGCGGGATGGCTATTGACGCTGCTGATGCTGTTCGGCGGCCATGATTGGCCGGCCCTGCTGGCGGGCATCGTCCTCGGCGGCCTGGGGCAGGGCGTCGCCTACCGCACGGCGGTGGGAGAGAAAGCGGCGTTCGCCGTGGCGTGCAGGCTGACGACGGTGGTGACTATCGTGGCCGTAGTAGTTGCCGCTTCGCTGGTGCAAACCTATGCCGCACCGGGGATAAAGGGAGCCTGTTTCGCGCTGGCGTTGCTGGTCGACCTGGCGTTGCTGGGGGCATTGATGGCGCGGGTTGCGGAGCGGGATGGGGCCTGAGACATTGCGGAGGGATAAAGGCCTGCCTGGGGGCGGGCCTTTTGGTGTTTGTGGGGATTGGTAGGGTTAGCAATCTGACGGCCGGCTTTGTACCAGGAGCAGACATTGATTGTGAATTGAAAGCCGTGGCGATGTGTTTCCATTAACGTAACTTTAGTTAGAATGGCCTCGTTGAAAACGAGAGAACTGGAGTGAAAATGTTTGCTGATTTTGGTGTCGTGAATTTCTGGACGTACCTGCTTGGTGCGACGCTGATAGTCCTTGTGCCAGGCCCTGAAACCCTGTTCGTGATTAAAACGAGCATTACCAGCGGCATCAAGCGAGGCTTTGCTGCAATATTTTCCATCCTCCTGAGCGACGTTATCCTGGTTCTTTTGGCCTGGTGCGGGCTGGCGGCAGTTATCAGCTCAACACCAGCCTTGTTTAACGCCATCAAATACGCAGGTGCTGCTTATCTGTTCTATCTCGGAGTCCAGACGATACGCGCTATCTTTAAGCCAGCGGTCGAAACGAGTGAGGAAAAGAAATCTTCAGCTGATGCTAAGGGGATCATCGGGCGCGGAATGCTGGTTACGCTATTGAATCCAAAGACGCTGCTGTTCTATATCTCTTTCTTCGCCCAGTTCATCAATGTTCAGGCTGAGCACTCCTGGATGGCGTTTATCATTCTTGCTGCAGTGATGTTCGCGATTACTCTCGTTTATTTCGGCTTCCTCGTTTTCTGCGGCTCTTATCTGCTCAGTCGTCTGAAAGGCAACCGTAGGTTATCTGCCACCGGAAACGCGCTGGTAGGTATGTTCTTCATTGGATTTGCAGCACGGCTTGCAAGCGCAACTTCCTAACTGGATAACTAAACCGCCGCGAGGCGGTTTTTTTACGTTCTTTCGCTGGATGGGACGTCCGCTCTTCGTATAGCAGCCCTTAGGATTGAAAGTGCAAAAATACGACCTAACACCATTCTGCACAGTGAAGGCTCGGTCATCGCTAAACGCTCAGATTTTCAATGTTTCAATGACCATTCGCAGAGCGGGGGATACATTGCGATGAGGGTAATAGAGAAACAACCCCTCCATTCGCAGGCTGTAACGCTGTAAAACTCTGATAAGCGCCCCGCGTTCCAGATCATCTGTGACCAGTTCGACAGGAACATAGGCCAGCCCCAAGCCCAGCCGGGCGGCTTCTGCTTCCATATAACTGTCAGATAAGGCCCATTGTCCTTCAGGCCGATGAGTGATTTTTTTATCATCCTGATTGAGTTCCCACTGGTACACGCTGCCGTCGGCAAACTGATAGGCGATACAGGGATGCGTTGTTAAATCCGCCGGGGTTTGCGGAAAACCGTAGCGACGAAAATGCTCAGGGGTACCCACAATGGCCATCTCCATATCGGGCGTAATGCGTACAGCAACCATGCCAGTGCTTACTTCGGGCCCCAGGCGAACGCCCGCATCGAATCTTTCTTCGATAATATCGACGAACCTGCTCTCGTTTATGAGTTCCAGCCTGATATCAGGATAGCGCTGTTTAAATATCGCAAGCTTTGGCAGCAGGCATTTATCAATCGCGTGCTGGCTGGCATTGATACGAACCGTGCCGGAAGGGGTCTCGCGATAATGTGCCAGCGCGGCAAGCCCTAGATCTAGCGTATCAAATCCAGATGCCGTCTTCTGGTAGAGCTGCTCGCCCGCTTGCGTCAGCGACAGTTTACGCGTGGTGCGCACCAGTAGCTGGACACCCAGCCTTTCCTCAAGCTCACGAACGGAACGGCTGACCCCTGATTGAGCAAGCCCCAGCCGTTGAGCCGCCGCGGTAAAACTGCCTTCCCGTACCACCTGCATAAATAGGTACAACTCGTTGTAGTTCTCCCTTTTCGCCATTGAATAATCCCTCCTGAACGACAGCAAACTCAGCATTAATTTATAACAATATGGTATCAATCTTAGCAGTAATACCCCTCTAATCAGCACTAATTCTGCTCACTATAATGACCCCATCAAAACAAAGCACCGCAGCGTTGTCCGTAGGAAACCTGTATCTCTCTTGTTTTTCATGGGGATTTTTATGAAAACCTTCACCCGAACGCTAAAAACCGCGATGCCGGCCATGCTGTTATTCGCATCATTAAGTGGAGTCACGACAATGAGTTATGCTGATTCAACCAATCCGAACGCCCCTGTATCCATGACAGATAAATGGGATAAAACGTTCGCCGAGAGCCAGAAAGTCGATCATCGTAAAGTCTCGTTCCAGAATCGATATGGCATCACCTTAGTGGGCGATCTTTACCTGCCCAAAGATCGCGGCGATCGCAAGCTGGCGGCGATTGCGGTCAGTGGGCCTTTTGGCGCGGTGAAAGAGCAATCCAGCGGACTGTATGCGCAGACGCTGGCGGAACAAGGGTTTATTACCCTGGCGTTTGATCCCTCTTACACGGGGGAAAGCGGCGGCTATCCGCGAAACGTCGCCTCACCGGATATCAATACGGAAGATTTCAGCGCGGCGGTGGATTTCTTAGGGCTGCAAAAAGAGGTGGACCGCAACCGTATCGGGCTGCTCGGCATTTGCGGCTGGGGTGGCATGGCGTTAAACGACGCCGCGATGGATACCCGCGTTAAAGCAGTGGCAACAAGCGTAATGTACGATATGAGTCGGGCGATGGGCCATGGCGTGGGAGATGGCAAAGACCGTTACTCCACCGCTGACCGTCGTGCCGTTCTGCAGTATCTGAATGAACAGCGCTGGAAGGATGCGGAAAGTGGAACGTTCGCTCACGGCGCTCATGATATTAACGTCGACAGAAATGGCAAGGTCAGCGCGGGTCAGCGCATTCTGCCAGAAACCCTGCCGGCCGATCCGCATCCGGTGCTGAAGGAGTTCTTTGATTACTACCGCATGCCGCGCGGTTTCCACGCGCGTTCCGTTAACTCTACGGGAGCGTGGACGGCAACGATGCCGCTGTCGTTTATGAATATGCCGCTGCTGAGCTACGCCAGTGAAATCACCATCCCGACGCTTATCGTGACCGGCGAGAAAGCGCATTCACGCTATTTTGCCGAAGATGCTTATAAGGCGGTCGGCAGTAAAGACAAAGAGCTGGTGATTGTCCCCGGTGCAAATCATGTGGACCTGTACGATAACGTTGCCGGAAAAATACCTTTCGCTAAGTTCGAACAATTTTTCAAAGCCAATCTGAAATAAACCCTCTACTGACAACATTAAAAGCCACCTGTCTACGCGGTGGCTTTATTCTGACTTTTGTGAAATCTGACTATGTCTATACTTAGCCAAACACCATCACCGAATAATCAGCACGCTCACTGGAGCGGCATTTTTGCCATGACCCTGTGCGTCTTTGTGCTGATTGCATCGGAATTTATGCCCGTCAGCCTGCTTACGCCGATTGCCCGTGATTTAGGCGTGACGGAGGGACTGGCAGGACAGGGGATTGCCATCTCCGGCGCGCTGGCCGTCCTGACCAGCCTGACGCTTTCGGCGCTGGCTGGAAACAGGGATCGCAAGTCCCTGTTACTGGGGATGACGTTTCTGATGGCCGTGTCGGGGCTCGTTATCGCACTGGCCTCCAGTTATCTGGTGTATATGGCCGGTCGCGCGATGATAGGTATTGCGATCGGGGGATTCTGGTCGATGTCTGCGGCAACGGCGATTCGTCTGGTGCCACAACATCAAGTCGCGCGTGCCCTGGCTATTTTCAACGCCGGCAATGCGCTGGCGACGGTAGTGGCAGCCCCGCTGGGGAGCTACCTTGGCACCACTGTCGGATGGCGAGGCGCTTTCTTGTGCCTGGTTCCTATCGCGGTGGTGGCCTTTATCTGGCAGTGCGTTAGTTTGCCTGGTATGAACGGCAATAAAGCTCCTGCATCACGTGGAACCGTACTCCGCCTGTTCGCTCGTCCTGTTGTCTCTCTTGGCATGCTGGCCTGTGGCCTGTTCTTTATGGGGCAGTTTGCGCTATTTACCTATGTGCGCCCATTCCTGGAGACGGTGACGCGTGTTGATTCCTCTGGCTTGTCGTTGATTTTACTGATTATCGGCGTGGCCGGTTTTATTGGCACGCTGGTTGTCTCGGCATTCCTCAACAGGAAATTCTACCTAACGTTGATGGTTATCCCTGGGCTGATGGCCGTCATTGCCGTCGCCCTGATTCTTACTGGGCATCACGTTTGGGCTGTCTCGCTGCTGTTAGGTCTCTGGGGCATGCTGGCCACCGCCGCCCCAACGGGATGGTGGACATGGATTGCCCGCACGCTTCCCGACAATGCGGAAGCCGGAGGCGGACTGATGGTTGCGGTGATTCAGCTCTCGATTGCGCTTGGTTCAACGACAGGAGGCATGGTGTTTGACCATCTCGGCTGGCAGAGCGCCTTTGCCATCAGTAGCATGCTGCTGCTTTGCGCCGGAGTGTTGACGTTTTTCACCTCACGCCAGAAGAGCAGTGCGCCTTAATCCGGCGAAGGCCCGCGCGCCAGAAACGTGGAAAGCGAGATGTCGCTGCGCACAGAGCGTACGCCCTCAAAGCCCTGGATCTCCATCAGGAAATTCTCCAGCGATTCGGTATCGGCGGCGCGTACTTTGATAAAGACGCAACCGTCCCCGGCAAAGGGTATGCAATTCTTCCACTTCCTTGCTGCTGGTGAACTGCAAAAGGGCGCGCGTTGCTTGATAGTTTAGCTGCTGGTATCGGTCACCAAAAACGTTAGTACTCTATACCTCAAGGTCGCGTTCGCCATACCAAATAAGCCTCAGTGCGATGAAACAAATACCGAGGCAGGCTGCGCGGGCGGAATGGCGAAGTGACGCTGCATGCGTTTTATCTCCTCTGCCGGTGGCAGGCCAAACAGACGTTTGAATTCGCGATTAAATTGCGATGGGCTTTCATAGCCAACGGCGTAACTCGCGGCGGCGGCGGTGATTTGTTGGCGCACCATCAGCATCCGTGCCTGGTGCAGGCGTACCGATTTCACATACTGCATTGGCGGCATCTGCGTTATCGCTTTGAAATGGCTATGAAAGGTCGGCACGCTCATGCCGGCCATCATTGCCAGCTGCGTCAGCGTTAACGGCTCCGCGTAAGCGGCATGGATGTGCTGCAACGCTTTACCGATTTTGCCAAATTGGCCCTGCAAGGCCAGCGCGGCACGCATTGCGTTGCCCTGTGCGCCTGTCAGCACGCGAAAATAAAGCTCACGCACCCGCGCCGGGCCGAGGATCGCCGCCTCAAGCGGGTTAGCCAGGACTTCAAGTAAGCGAAGTACGGCCATTTTTACCGCGCTGTCCATGGGGCTCGACATCATGCTTTGCGGCGCGACGGGAGGATGCGGGGCGCCATGCTGTTCAATCTGCAACATCAGTTCCGCGGCAAGCTGAAAATCCAGATGTATATAAATCGCCAGCAGCGGATGTGCTGCCGACGCGTCGGTTTCCATCACAAACGGCACCGGCACCGAAACCGCCAGGTAGTGCTGCTCATCATATAAATAGGTCTGTTGACCGAAATAGCCGCGTTTGCTGCCCTGGCAGACGATCACGATCCCCGGATCGTAAAGCACCGGCGTTCTGGCAAGCGGGCGATCGGAACGCAAAATTCGCACATCAGGTAGGGCAGTGAGGTTGTATCCCTCTTGCACCGCAAGTCTATTCATCAGGGCAATCATGTCGGACATCCCACCACCTCATAAAATCAGGCAAGAAAAAGAGAAGATACGGCCTAAAAATGCGGCAGAACAGAGAATACCATGCAACCTTCATGGTTCATGGGAGTTCTTTTTATGGCATCTTCAAAAACGATTTTAATTACCGGCGTCAGCAGTGGCTTTGGTCAGGCGCTGGCGCGGGAAGCCCTCGCCGTAGGGCATCGGGTTGTAGGGACGGTGCGCAACAGCGAAGCACTGCAGGCTTTCGCCGCGCTCGATACGCAGCGGGCTTTTGGCTATCTGCTTGATGTCACGGACGATGAACGTATTGATGAGGTGGTTGGAGAGATAGAGTCCGCCGTCGGTCCGATAGATGTGCTGGTGAACAATGCCGGTTACGGCCATGAAGGCATTCTGGAAGAATCCCCGCTTGCAGAGCTGCGCCGCCAGTTTGACGTCAATGTGTTTGGCGCGGTGGCGATGATCAAAGCCGTGCTACCGGGCATGCGCCAGCGCCGTCGGGGCCACATTATCAATATCACCTCAATGGGCAGTTTCATTACCTTGCCCGGTATCAGCTATTACTGCGGCAGCAAATTTGCACTGGAAGGAATATCAGAAACCTTAAGTAAAGAGCTTGCCCCGTTCAACCTACACGTGACCGCCGTGGCGCCCGGCTCGTTTCGAACGGACTGGGCCGGGCGTTCAATGGTACGTAGCCCTCGCCGTCTCCCTGACTATGACGCGTTATTTGAACCTGTTCGTCAGGCGCGTCAGGAAAAAAGCGGCAAGCAACTCGGCGATCCGGTTAAGGCGGCTCACGCCATGCTGGCATTGATCGAGAGCGGGAACCCACCCACGCATCTGTTGTTAGGCAGTGACGCATTAAGTTTGGTGCGGCAAAAGCTCGAGGCGTTAGGTCAGGAAATTGAACAATGGGAGAAGCTCACCCGTTCAACGGATGGCTGAACGGTTTGGGGTAGCGAGAGTTCAGGGGATCACCGATTATGATCCACCCAACAGCAAAAAGCCCGCTCAGGTTTCCCTGAGCGGGCTTCTCTAAATATGGCTCCTCTGACTGGACTCGAACCAGTGACATACGGATTAACAGTCCGCCGTTCTACCGACTGAACTACAGAGGAATCGTGTGAACGGGGCGAATAATAGCGAGGCGCCGTCGGCATGTCAAAGGCGGATTACACATTCTGTGACTGTTTGCTTACAGAATGCGCAACCCGTTGAGTTTTTTGGCAGATTTAGCCCTCGGGCGCCCGCTGCAGGCGCAGCTGATAGCGGTAAACGCCGGCGGTGAGCAGGTAATCCCGGTGCACGCTCGGGCTCCAGGAGTCGTCGCCGCCCACCCCCATGTGGAAGCCGTCCAGATGCAGCCAGGTGCCTGCTTCCGGCTGCAGCAGATGCTGGTGGCTGCAGGCCATCAGCTGTTGTAGGCCGTAGCGGCTGAGCGAGAAGTGGAAGCGGCCGTCGATGCGCCAGCCGCCGTAGCGCAGGCTGCGGGTATCGCAGCGCAGGCCGTTCTCGCCGGGGAAAATATACGGCGTGTGCAGATCCGCCAGCGGCAGGCGCCAGCGCCCGTGCTGCGCGGCCAGGCAGCGATCCGGGTAGTTCTCGTGCGGGCCCAGGCCCAGCCATTCCGCCTGCGGCTGCACCGTCGCCAGTTGGCAGTGCAGGCCGATGCGCGCCGGCGGCGGCAGGGCATCGGCCACCTCGACCTCCACGTTCACGCTCACCGCGCCCAGCGCGTCGAACAGCCACTGTTTGCGGCTGATCAGCAAAATCTCCCCGTCCACGCCGAACTGGTGTTCGCTCACCACCTGCACGCCGTTTTGCAGCGCATCCGCCTGCAGCCGCGTGCAGCGCTCCTCCAGCCGGTACAGGCCCGCCAGCTTCCAGCGTTCGACCCAGGCGTTGGGATCGATATGATCCGCCTCGCTGACGCCGATGTCGTTATCGATCGGCGCGCGCGCAAAGCCGTCGCGCAGCGGCGTCAGCAGCTGCGGCTGTTCATTCTGCCACCACTGCGTCAGGTGGCCGCTGCTGCGCTCGAAGCGCCAGCGCTGGTCGCCGTGGGTGAGCGTCAGCCCCTGATCGTCTTCAGTCAGCGTGGGCGGCAGGCCCTGCGCCGGCGGCGGGGCGGGATGCAGCGCGCGCGGCACCCGCCACTGATCCCAGGCGCAGCGGTGGTGCGCTTCGGACCAGTCGGTGGCCTGCGGCTGCACCACCTCCACGTTCAGCCACAGCTCGCCGGGCTGATGCAGCATCGGCAGCCGGTCGAGCAGGGTGAAGCGAGTGCTGCCCTGCGGCGGCAGCGCCAGATCGAAGCTGCCGCTGGCGCGCTCCACGCCGTCCAGCTCCAGCCGCCAGTTGAGCTGTTCGTTGTCGGTGTGGCGGAACAGGTAATCGCTGGTGACGGTCAGCGTCAGCGAGGCGGCGTCGAAGGCGAAGCGGAACAGCTGCTGGGCCCGCTGCGCTTCGAACAGTGCCGGGTGTGGGGTACGATCCGCGAACACCAGCCCGTTCAGGCAGAACTGGCGATCGTTGGGGGTGTCGCCGAAGTCGCCGCCGTAGGCCCAGAACTCTTGGCCGTGCTCATCGCGTTTGATCAGCGCCTGATCGACCCAGTCCCAGACAAAGCCGCCCTGCAGGCGCGGGTAATGGTGGAACGCGCGCCAGTAACGCTCAAAGCCGCCGAAGCTGTTGCCCATCGCATGGGCGTATTCGCACAGGATCAGCGGGCGCGGCTCCTCCGGCAGGCCGATCCACTTGCCGATCGCCCATTTGGGCACCGCCGGGAACGGCTGATCCTGATCCACTCGCGCATACATCGGGCAGATGATGTCGGTGGCGGCGGTGTCGGCGCCGCCGCCTTCATATTGCACCGGGCGGGTCGGATCCTGGCTTTTCACCCAGCGGTACAGCGCGTCGTGGTTTACGCCGTGGCCGGACTCGTTGCCCAGCGACCAGATAATGATGCAAGGGTGGTTGCGATCGCGTTGCACCATGCGGGTGACGCGCTCGCTCATCGCCGGCAGCCACAGCGGATCGTCAGCCGACCGGTTCATCGGCTGCATGCCGTGGGTCTCGATATTGGCTTCGTCCACCACGTACAGCCCGTAACGGTCGCACAGCCGGTACCACAGCGGGTGATTGGGGTAATGCGAGCAGCGCACTGCGTTGAAGTTGTGCTGCTTCATCAACAGGATGTCGTGGCGCATCGTCGCCTCGTCCATCACCTGGCCGTGGCGCGGATGATGCTCGTGGCGGTTAACGCCGCGGATCAGCAGCGGCTGTCCGTTGAGCTTCAGCAACCCGCCGCTGATTTCTACCTGACGGAAGCCGACGTCATAGGCCTCCACCTCGATAATCTCCCCCTCGGGCGAGAGCAGGGCGACGGTGGCGCGATACAGCGCGGGCGTTTCGGCGCTCCACAGCGCCGGGCGTTCCACCGGCAGGCGCAGCGTGGCGCGATCGTCATAGGCGCCGCGCTCGTCCACGATCTCGCTGCCGAGCGGCTGGGTGCGTTCGGCCACCCGCGCGCCATCGCGCCACAGCTGAACCTGCACCTGCAGCGGGCCGGGCCGGTTGGCGCGCGCCGTCACCACCAGTTCGCCGCGGGTAAAGCTGTCATGCAGCGGCGTGGTAATGCGCACATCGCTCAGGTGCGCGGCGGGTTTGTGCAGCAGGCTGACGTCGCGGAAGATGCCGCTCATGCGCCACATGTCCTGATCTTCCAGATAGCTGCCGTCGCACCAGCGCAGCACCATCACCGCCAGCCGGTTTTCACCCGGCCGCAGCCACGGGCTGAGATCGAACTCCGCCGGCAGGCGGCTGTCCTGCGAATAGCCGACCCAGTGGCCGTTGCACCATAAATAGAATGCCGAGTTAACGCCGTCGAAGATGACGCGCGTCTGGCCGGCGGCCAGCCAGGCCGGATCGACGCTGAAGGTGCGCGAGTAGCAGCCGGTGGGGTTGTCTGCCGGCACGCGCGGCGGATCGACCGGGAACGGGTAGCGCACGTTGGTGTAAATCGGCGCATCGTAGCCGGCGAGCTGCCAGTTGCCCGGCACCGCCAGCGGGGCGGCGTCCGGCAGATCCTGCTGCAGCCAGCCTTCCGGCGCCGCCTCTGGGCGCGGGAAATAGCTGAAGCGCCACTCGCCGTTCAGCGACCGGCGGCTGGCGCTGGGGGCATCGTCGCGCGCGTCTTCCACCGTGCGCCAGCTGGCGAACGGCGGGTGAGCGTCCAGCCGGCGGTAGTGGGTGCAGGCCGGGTTTTGCCAGTCACGGCGGGCGAGGATCTCGGTCAGGGAAGCAAGGGGCGCAGCGGGCATCGGCGATCGTCCAGTCGGCTAGGTGATGCTCACCAAGATGCTGACCGGCGCATAAAAAGTAAAGCGGTTACACGCAACCTTGCAAGGGCGATCAAATAACCGTTAATGCGGTTCGCCGGCGCGGTAGATCCGCTGTGGGCGGCCGACCTTGCCGTAAATGATCTCGGCGCGCAGCTGCTGTGCGGCGGTGCAAAACTCCAGATAACGGCGCGCGGTGGTGCGGCTGAGCCCCATTTTTTGCGCAACGCTTTCAGCGGTGTGGCGCGCGGCGGGTTCGGCAAACAGTGCGCGGACCTTGCCCAGCGTCAGCTCGTCGATGCCGGCGGGCAGCGCCGCCTGCTGTTCGCCACGGGCGTAGGTGTTGAACATCTCGTCGATGCGGCGCTGGTTGAGGCGCGCTTTGTCCTTCAGCGCTTCGCGGCGTTGGCTGAAGCGCTGCAGGGTCTGGCTCAGCCGGTCATAGGCCAGCGGTTTGATCAGGTAGTCGAACACGCCGTAACGCAACGCCTCGGCCACGGTGGCCATGTCGCTGGCGGCGGTGATGAACACGATGCCGCCGCGATACCCGCTCAGCGTCAGTTCGCGCAGCAGGGTGATGCCCTGGCCGTCGGGCAGAAAGTTGTCCAGCAGGATCAGGTCCGGCTTGAAGCGCTCGGTCATGGCGCGCGCCTGCGCCAGGGTGCCGGCCAGCCAAATCTGGCGGCAGCCGCCGTTCTGGCGGATAAACTCCGCGTGCATTTCCGCCAGCGGCGTTTCGTCTTCAACGATCAGGATGTTCAGCCATTCCATAATGAAACCTACTATTGCAATCAAGATGCTAAATGAATGTAAGTAAACTGCGGCGCCAAATAAAGATTATCTCAATAATAAACACCATAAGATTAATTAAGCAAATAAAGAACATTAAATAACTTATTAACCGGGAACGGTTTGTGAAATAGGTCAATAATCGGCGTTTTTTTTCTGTTTACCATTGCTTTATCGAACGCGAAGCGGCGTTTATCTCCATGGTTTTTAAGGTTTTAATTATCCTTGTTGATGTTAATTAAAATGCCTTTTTGTATTTAACTTGTTGTTTGTTAGTTAACCCGGAGAGCGTGTTATGTTAGGCGATGCCGTATTTAATCGGGTAAAGCGATCGGATCATAAAGCGATTTCGGAAATAAGCGCCTTCTTGCGCAGTAACGATCTGAATATCGACACCACGGTTGAAATATTTATTACCGTTACCCAGCACGACAAATTGGTCGCCTGCGGCGGTATCGCCGACAATATTATCAAATGCGTCGCCATCAGTCCGCTGATGCGTGGCGAAGGGTTGGCGCTGGCGCTGGCGACCGAGCTGGTGAACCTGGCCTACGAGCGCCATCACACTCAGCTGTTTATCTACACCAAGGTGCAGAACGAGCCGCTGTTCCGCCAGTGCGGTTTCTACCCGATCGCCACCGTGCCGGGCATCGTGGTGCTGATGGAAAACAGCCCGTGTCGCCTGAAGCGCTACGCCGCCCAACTGGCGAGCCAGCGTCGGCCGGGCGATACCATCGGCAGCATCGTGATGAACGCCAACCCCTTCACCCGCGGGCATCAGTATCTGGTGCGTCAGGCGGCCAAACGTTGCGACTGGCTGCACCTGTTTCTGGTGAAGGAAAACACCTCGCGCTTCAGCTATGAAGACCGGCGCCGGCTGGTGCTGGCCGGCACCGCCGATATTCCCAACCTCACGGTACACGAAGGCTCGCAGTACGTGATCTCGCGCGCCACCTTCCCCTGTTACTTCATCAAGGATCAGGGCGTGGCCGACGACTGTTACACCGAAATCGATCTGAAGATCTTCCGCCAGTATCTGGCGCCCGCGCTGGGCATCACCCACCGCTTCGTCGGCAACGAGCCGTTCTGCGCGGTGACCGCGAAATACAACCGCGACATGCGTTACTGGCTGGAAACGCCGGCGCTGCCCAGCCCGCCGATCGCGCTGGTGGAAATCGAGCGTTTGCAATATCAGGGCACGGCGATCTCCGCCTCCTGGGTGCGCAAGCTGCTGGCGGCGGGGGACTTCCACGCCGCCGCGCCGCTGGTGCCGCCGGACACTCTGTACTACCTGCAGGATCTGCAAACGCAGCGCCGGGCCAAGGCGGCCCCGCATCCTTTTGAGTCCGCACAATCAGGTGAATGATGAAAATTATCCGAGAAGCAATGGCCGGCACGCTGGAATCCAGCGATGTCATGGTGCGCATCGCGCCCGCCGAGGGGCCGCAGCACGATCTGTTGATCGCCAGCAGCGTGGAAAAACAGTTCGGCGCGGCGATACGCCACACCCTGCTGGAGGTGCTGCAGCGCTATGAGGTGGAGCCGGTGCAGGTGATCGTCGACGACAAGGGGGCGCTGGACTGCGTGCTGCGCGCCCGGCTGGAAACCGCGCTGATGCGCGCCTGCGAGGGCGGCCAACTGCCGTGGGAGGCGAAAGATGAAAACGCTGAATAAAACCCGGCTGCGCCGCAGCATGCTGTTCGTTCCCGGCGCCAATGCGGCGATGGTCAGCAATGCCTTTATCTACCAGGCCGACGCCCTGATGTTCGATCTGGAAGACTCGGTGATCCTGCGTGAAAAAGACGCGGCGCGCCGGCTGGTGTACCACGCGCTGCAGCACCCGCTGTACCAGGAGGTGGAAACCATCGTGCGCGTCAATGCGCTCGACTCCGCCTACGGCCTGGCGGACTTGCAGGCGGTGGTGCGCGGCGGCGCGGACATCGTGCGCTTGCCGAAGACCGACAGCGCGCAGGACGTTGTCGACATGGAGCGCGAGATTGCCGCCATCGAAGCGGCCTGCGGCCGGCCGGTCGGCAGCACCGGGCTGCTGGCGGCGATCGAATCGGCGCAGGGCATCACCAACGCGGTGGCGATCGCGCACGCTTCGCCGCGGCTTATCGGCATCGCGCTGGGGGCGGAAGACTACGTGCGCAACCTGCGCACCGAGCGCTCGCCGGAGGGCATCGAGCTGCTGTTCGCCCGTTGTTCGCTGCTGCAGGCGGCGCGCGCCGCCGGCATTCAGGCGTTCGACACCGTCTATTCCGACGCCAATAACGAAGCCGGCTTCCTGCAGGAAGCGGCGCTGATCAAACAGCTCGGCTTCGACGGTAAATCGCTGATTAACCCGCGCCAGATTGAGCTGCTGCACAACCTGTACGCGCCGACCGCCAAAGAGGTGGCGCACGCGCAGCGGGTGGTGGACGCCGCCGAAGCGGCGGAGCGGGAAGGGCGCGGCGTGGTGTCGCTCAACGGAAAAATGGTCGACAGCCCGGTGATTGAACGCGCCCGGCTGGTGCTGGAGCGCGCCGCGCTGTCCGGCTTGCGGGAAGAACCGGCGCAGCACGGGGAGGAAGCATGATGAACCGCCAACAACGATTGATGACCTTCGCCAACCCGGCGGATCTGCCGGGCTATCAGGACGTGTCCAAAGCCAACCTGCAGGCGCGCAAACCGCGCGATCTCAAGCTGTGCGATTCCTTGCAGGAAGCGGTGCGCCGCAGCGGGCTGCAGGACGGCATGGCCATCTCCTTCCACCATGCGTTTCGCGGCGGCGATTTGACCCTCAATCAGGTGATGGAGACGCTGGCGGCGATGGGGTTCCGCAACCTGACGCTGGCCTCCAGCTCGCTGACCGACTGCCATGCGCCGCTGGTTGAGCATATCCGCCACGGCGTGGTGAGCCGCATTTACACCTCCGGGCTGCGCGGCCCGCTGGCGGACGCGGTTTCGCGCGGCCTGCTGGCGGAGCCGGTGCAAATTCACTCGCACGGCGGCCGGGTCAACCTGATCGAATCCGGCGAGCTGAAGATAGACGTGGCCTTCCTCGGCGTGCCGGCCTGCGATGAGTTCGGCAACGCCAACGGCTACAGCGGTGAAGCCTGCTGCGGCTCGCTCGGCTATGCGCGGGTGGACGCCGAGGCGGCGGGCACCGTGGTGCTGCTGACCGAGCAACTGGTGCCGTATCCGCATCATCCCGCCAGCCTGGCGCAGGATCGGGTGGATCTGATCGTGCAGCTGGAGCGGGTGGGCGATGCCGACAAGATCGGCGCCGACGCCACGCGCATGACCTCGAACCCGCGCGAGCTGCTGATCGCCCGCCGCGCCGCCGAGGTGATCGCCGGCTCCGGCTACTTCACCGAAGGGTTCTCGCTGCAAACCGGCACCGGCGGCGCCTCGCTGGCGGTGACCCGGTTCCTGGAAGACAAGATGCGCGCCCGCGGCATCCACGCCGCGTTCGCCCTCGGCGGCATCACCTCGACCATGGTGGATCTGCACGAGAAAGGGCTGATCGGCAAGCTGCTGGACGTGCAGAGCTTCGATCGGGCGGCGGCGACCTCGCTGGCGCGCAACCCGCGCCATATCGAAATCAGCGCCAACCAGTACGCCAACTTCAGCTCCAAGGGCGCGTCGGTCGATCGGCTCGACGTGGTGGTGCTGAGCGCGCTGGAAATCGACACCGGCTTCAACGTTAACGTGCTGACCGGCTCCGACGGCGTGCTGCGCGGCGCGTCCGGCGGCCACTGCGACACCGCCGCTGCCGCGCGGCTGGCGATCATCGTTGCGCCGTTGGTGCGCGGGCGCATCCCGACGCTGGTGGAGCAGGTGACTACCTGCGTCACGCCGGGCTCCAGCATCGACATTCTGGTGACCGACCACGGCATCGCCGTCAACCCGGCGCGGCCGGAGCTGGCGCAGCGCCTGCGGGAGGCCGGCCTCGAGGTGGTGAGCATCGACTGGCTGCGCGCCCGCGCGCTGCAGCTGACCGGCGAACCGCAGCCGATCGCGTTTACCGACAAGGTGGTGGCGGTGGTGCGCTACCGCGACGGTTCGGTGATCGACGTGGTGCATCAGGTGGCGGAGTAAGCGATGGCCGCCGTCGACCCCCAACTGGCCGCCGAACGCGCGGTCAGCCTGCCGGCGCTGCTCACCAGCCGCGAATGCCGCCAAGCGCGCCAGCAGGCGTGGCTGGCGCAGCACGAGTGCACGCTGCTGGTGCTGACGCTGGTGGTGCCCGGTCCGGTGAAGGACAGCGCGTTGACGCGCGGCATCTTTAACCTGGGGTGGGCGGCGCTGCTGCGGCTGTGCGCCGAACAGGGTTGGCCCAGCCCGCAGGCCGAGGCGCTGGCGCTCGCCACCGGTTGCGAAGGGTTTGTGGCTCTGCGCGCCGATGCCCAGCGGGTGAAAGACTGCGCCATGCAGCTGGAGGTGAGCCGCCCGATCGGCCGACTGTGGGATATCGACGTGCTGGATACGCAGGGGCGCATTTTGTCGCGCCGCGACATCGGCCTGCCGGAACGGCGCTGCCTGTTGTGCGGCCAACCGGCCAAGATCTGCGCCCGCCAGCGGCGGCATAGCAGCGAGCAGCTGCTGCATGAAATGGAAAGGATGTTCAACGATGCGATCTCTGCCGATTAATCCACCCGCCCGTCACACCGAGCCGGCCTGCGGCTTCGCCCGCGCCGCTTTCCGCGCGCTGCTGGTGGAGGTCAACCTCACGCCCAAACCGGGGCTGGTGGATCGCCATAACACCGGCGCTCACCGCGACATGGATCTTGGGCATTTCTACCGCAGCGCCCGCGCCATCGGCGTGTGGCTGCCGCGCTTTATCCAACGCGGACGGGAAGACGCGGCTTTGCCGGCAGAGCAGCAGCTGGCGCGGCTGCGGCCGCTCGGCATGGCCTGCGAAAACCAGATGTTTCGCGCCACCGGCGGCATTAACACCCACAAGGGCAGCGTGTTCTCACTCGGGTTGCTGTGCACCGCCTTCGGCCGCCTGCAGCAGCAAGGGCAAGCCATCGGCGCGGAGGCGCTGTGCGCCGAGGTGGCGGCGATGTGCAGGGGGCTGGTGGAGCGTGAGCTGCGGCGCAACAACGCCGGGCAGACCGCCGGCCAGCGGCTGTTCGCCGCGCACGGGCTGAGCGGCGCACGCGGCGAGGCGGAGGCGGGTTTCCGGCTGGTCATTGACGGCGCGCTGCCGCTGTATCGGCAACGGCTGGCCGCCGATGGCGACGAACAGCGGGCGCTGCTGGACAGCCTGCTGTGGCTGATGGCCCACAACGACGACACCAACGTCGCCTCGCGCGGCGGCCTGCACGGGCTGCGCTGGTTGCGGCGCCGGGCGGCCTGGCTGCTGGCGCAGGGCGGCTCGGCCGGGGAGGCGGGCCTGGCGCGCCTGCAACGCTTCGATGCCGACTGCATCGCCCGTAACCTCAGCCCCGGCGGCAGCGCCGACCTGTTGATAGTGACCTGGCTGCTGGCGCAGCTGGGTGCCCAAGAATAATAACCAAGCCTTCAGGAGAGTCCCAATGTCCCAAACCCAGGAAAAGATCTGGAAAGCGATAGCGCCGCTGGCGGTGCTCGCGATCCTGTTATTGATACCGGTGCCCGACGGCATGCCGCCGCAGGCCTGGCACTACTTCGCCATCTTCGTGGCGATGATCGTCGGCATGATTTTGGAGCCGATCCCGGCCACCGCCATCAGCTTTATTGCGGTGACCGTCAGCGTGCTCAGCGCCAACTGGGTGCTGTTCGGCGCGCAGGAGCTGGCGGAGCCGGGCTTCAAGGCCGGTAAAGAGGCGCTGAAATGGGGGCTGGCGGGCTTCTCCAGCACCACCGTCTGGCTGGTGTTCGGCGCCTTTATCTTCGCGCTGGGCTACGAGGCCACCGGGCTGGGGCGGCGCATTGCGCTGTTCCTGGTGAAGTTCATGGGCAAGCGCACGCTGACGCTGGGCTATGCGGTGGTGATCATCGATATCCTGCTGGCGCCGTTCACGCCGTCCAACACCGCGCGCACCGGCGGCACGGTGTTCCCGGTGGTGAAAAACCTGCCGCCGCTGTTCGATTCTTTCCCTAACGATCCCTCCTCGCGCCGCATCGGCGGTTACCTGATGTGGATGATGGTGGTCGGCACCAGCATCAGCTCCTCGATGTTCGTCACCGGCGCCGCGCCGAACGTTTTGGGCATCGAGTTCGTCGGCAAGATTGCCGGGGTGCATATCAGCTGGATGCAGTGGTTCCTGGCGTTCCTGCCGGTCGGCCTGCTGCTGCTGATCATCGCGCCGCTGATCTCCTACTACCTGTACAAACCGGGCGTGACCCACAGCAGCGAAGTGGCCGCCTGGGCGGATACCGCGCTGGGGGAAATGGGCAAGCTGACGCGCAAGGAGTACACCCTGATCGGCCTGGTGCTGCTCAGCCTGTGTCTGTGGGTGTTCGGCGGCAAAATGCTGGACGCCACCGCGGTATGCCTGCTGGCGGTGTCGCTGATGCTGGCGCTGCACGTGGTGTCGTGGAAAGAGATCACCAAATACTCCAGCGCCTGGAACACGCTGGTTAACCTGGCGACGCTGGTGGTGATGGCCAACGGCCTAACGCGCTCCGGCTTTATCGACTGGTTCGCCCAGACCATGAGCACCCACCTGGACGGCTTCTCGCCGAACATGACGGTGGTGGCGCTGGTGCTGGTGTTCTACTTCGCCCACTACCTGTTCGCCAGCCTGTCGGCGCACACCGCCACCATGCTGCCGGTGATCCTGGCGGTCGGCAAAGGGCTGCCGGGCGTGCCGATGGAACAGCTGTCGATGCTGCTGGTGCTGTCGATCGGTATCATGGGCGTGCTGACGCCGTACGCCACCGGGCCGGGGGTGATCATCTACGGCTGTGGTTACGTGAAATCGAAAGACTACTGGCGCCTGGGCGGCATTCTCGGCGTGGTGTACATCGCCGCGCTGCTGCTGATCGGCTGGCCGATCATGAGCCTGTGGTACTGAGTTGAAGCCACGCGGCCACCGCCCGGTGGCCGCGGTTACGATCCTTTCCCGTGAACCCTGTCACACACTTGTCACACTAACCCCGCCATCATACGCAGGCAAACGCTAACACCTTAAAAATAATCATTTTCCGGGAGCCTCTGCGGATGAGAAAAAAAACGTTATTGCTGTGCCTGCCTTTGTTATTCACCGGGAACGCGCTAGCGGACGCCGGCGGTTATCAGCTGGAGCAGGTGCTGGTGATGAGCCGCCATAACCTGCGCGCGCCGCTGGCCAACAACGGCAGCGTGTTGGCGCAGTCCACGCCGAAGGCTTGGCCGGCCTGGGAAACGCCGGGCGGCCAACTGACCACCAAGGGCGGGGTGCTGGAAGTGTATATGGGGCACTACTTCAACGCCTGGCTGAAGCAGGCCGGCCTGTTGCCGCAAGAGGGCTGCCCGACCGCCGGCAGCGTATACGTTTACGCCAACAGCCTGCAACGCACGGTGGCCACCGCGCAGTTCTTCAGCAACGGTGCGTTCCCTGGCTGCGACGTCAGCGTGCACCATCAGGACAAGATGGGCGAGATGGATCCGACCTTCAACCCGATCATCACTGACACCAGCGAAGCCTTCAACCAGCAGGCGCTGGCGGCGATGAACGCCGCGCTGGGATCGCTGAAGCTGGACGCCTCTTACCAACAGCTGGCGAAGATCATCGACTACAAGGATTCCGCCGCCTGCAAGACCGACAAACACTGTGACCTGACCAAAGAAGCCAGCGTGATGAGCGCGGTGCCGGGCAAAGAGCCGGGCGTCTCCGGCCCGCTGCGGGTGGGCAACTCGCTAGTGGACGCCTTTATGCTGCAGTATTACGAAGGTTTCCCGATGAAAGAGGTGGCCTGGGGCAAAATCGCCACCCCGCATCAGTGGAAGCAGCTGGCGCAGTTGAAAGACGGCTATCAGGATTCGCTGTTCACCTCGCCGGTGGTGGCGCAAAACGTCGCCAAACCGCTGCTGACCTACATCAACAACGCGCTGCTGGGCGAGCGCAAACCGGACGCGCCGAAGTTGACGGTGCTGGTCGGCCACGACTCCAATATCGCCTCGCTGCTGTCGGCCATGCAGTTCCAGCCGTATCAGCTGCCGCAGCAGTACGAGAAAACGCCGATCGGCGGCAAACTGGTGTTCCAGCGCTGGCGCGACGCGCAGAACGACCGTGAATTGCTGAAGATTGAGTACGTCTATCAGTCCACCGAACAGCTGCGCAAGGCGACGCCGCTGACGCTGCAAACCCCGCCGCAGCGCGTGACGCTGGCGCTGAAAGGCTGCCCGATCGACAAAGACGGCTTCTGTGCCTGGAGCGATTTCGAAAAGACCATGAAAGGCATCTTGTAATGCCCGGCCTCTCTTCCGATCGCGGGGGAGAGGCATAGGCGCGGCTGCCGGGGGATTGTGCTTGAATCCCCTCAACCGATCACCTAGCATTTCGTTAGGTGTAACGGGGAGAGAAAACCATGCGACCATCCATTGTTCTTGCAGAACATCGCCAGGCGATCCGAAAAACGGTTGGGCTGTTCCCTGCGGCCAATCCGCGGATTTTCGGCTCGGTGCTGCATGGCACCGATCGGGAGGGCAGTGATTTGGATCTGTTGGTCGATGCGTTGCCGGGTGCCACGTTGTTTGATCTGGGAGGGCTGCAGTCGGAACTGGAAGCGCTGCTGGGCATTCAGGTGGATCTGCTGACGCCGCTCGATTTGCCGCCGACCTTTCGTCAGCAGGTTTTGGCGGAGGCCCAACCGGTATGAAAGATGCGCGGTTGGTCGATTATCTGAGCCACATGCAACAGGCGGCGCAGGATGCCTGTGATTTCGTTGATGGCTTGGCGGCGGCAGATTTTATCGAAGATAAACGCACTCAGCAGGCGGTCATTATGAGCCTGATTATTATCGGTGAAGCCGTGACGAAAATCATGGATGGCAGCCCCGCGTTTACGCAACGCCATCCTGAAATCCCCTGGCGAAACATGCGCGGCATGCGTAATCGCATTGCGCACGGTTATTTTGATATCAACCTTGAAGTGGTCTGGGCGACGGTGCAAACGGCGTTGCCGGAACTGCTTACACAGCTGTTGGCGGTACGCCAGGATGCTGAGAAGTTAAACGACGGTGATTAAGCTTTCTTTGGACAGTGACTCTGGTTCCTGCCGGAGCCCCACTTTTATCCGCAATATCGAATTTTTCACGCCGGACGGCTATCCGGGCCAGGTCGCGCGCTGCCATTTTGCGCTGGCGGAGTATCGCGACGAGAGTTTTCCCGAGGCGGGCTTTGCGCTGCCGGACCACCTGGCGCGCGCGGTGCCGAAACGCCGTGCGGAGTATCTGGCCGGGCGTGTTCTGGCGCGGCAACTGTTGGCGCCGCTCGGTTTTGCCGATTTCACCCTGGCGCGCGGCGAAGATCGCGCGCCGCAGTGGCCGCCGGGCATCGCCGGGGCGCTGAGCCATAATTCGCATACCGCGCTGTGTGCCGTACACCCTGAGCGCGGGCTGGGCGGCGTTGGGCTGGATGTGGAGACGCTGCTCTCCGACGTGCGGGCGGAGGAGCTGTGGGGGGCGATCGTTTCGGCGGGGGAGCGCGAGGCGTTACTGCGCGAGGCGCTGCCGTTCAACGAACTGCTGACGCTAACGTTTTCCGCCAAAGAGAGCCTGTTCAAGGCGCTTTATCCGCAGGTGTGCTGTTACTTCGATTTTCTCGATGCGCGCATGGTCGCCGTGGATACGCAGCGGCAGACGTTTGTATTAGCGTTGCTTAAGACCTTGACGCCAAATTGCCCCGCCGGCCGCCGGTTTAACGGGCGTTTTTGGCGTGAAGGTGACGATGTCACGACTTTTATTTTTTGCTAAAACATAATAATAACAGTGTGTTATTTCTTGCGGCGCCGTAACGCGGATGTGCCGCGGCGGGCGGAAAGATTCATTCATCGGAGATTGACCCACGGTGGGGTTCCGGTGTAGTTTATTCTCCTTTTTATAGCTAATGATAATTATTCGCATAAACATTATCATTGGTAAGGCGCAACAAAGGAGTGGTCTTGTGGCGACACTGACGACAGAAAACCAAACCTTCCCCGGGTTTGTGTACGCCGAACAATCGACCTTTTTGTACCGGTCCGAATTCCGGTCCCTCTCCGCCGACGGCGTGTTTGAGCGTATCGAAACGCCGGCGTTCGGCGGCGAGCAGGAAGGCAGCGCGCTGGCGCAGCATATTCGCCAGGCGCTGGCGCGCGCCAAAGCCGCCGGCCAAGAGACGCCGGTGGTGGTGGGCGCCATTCCGTTCGATACGCGCCGGCCTTCCTGCCTGTACGTGCCTGAAAACTGCCAGTTTGTCGCCAACGACAGCTTTACCCGCGCCGCGCGCCCGATGCTGCAACAGCCGCATCGCCTGGCCGCCTGCACCAGCATTCCGGACGAACCGCGCTTCAAGCACGCGGTGGCGGAAGCGGTCAGCCGCTTTAAACAAGGCAAGCTGGACAAGGCGGTGCTGTCGCGCATCCTCGACATCGAGCTGGAGCAGCCGGTGGCGGGTCACCAGATCCTCAATAACCTGATGGTGCAGAACCCGACCGGTTATCACTTTTCCCTGCCGTTGGCCGATGGCGGCGTGCTGATCGGCGCCAGCCCGGAGCTGCTGATCCGCAAGCAGGGCGGCGAGATCCACACCAACCCGCTGGCGGGCTCGGCGCGCCGTCAGGACGATCCGCAACAGGATCGCCTCGGCAGCGAGCGCCTGATGCGCTCGACCAAAGACAAATACGAACACAAGCTGGTGATCGACGACATCCGTCGGCACCTGGCACCGCTGTGCGCCAGCCTGAGCGTGCCCAGCGGCCCGTCGCTGCTCAGTACCGGCACCATGTGGCATTTGTCCACCCGCATTCGCGGCGAGCTGCTGAACCCGAATCTCAACGTGATGCAGCTGGCCTGTCTGCTGCATCCGACGCCGGCGCTGTGCGGCTTCCCGACCGAGAGCGCCCGCCAACTGATCGCCGATCTGGAACCGTACGATCGCGGCCTGTTCAGCGGCATCGTCGGCTGGTGCGACGCCAACGGCGACGGCGAGTGGGCGATCGTCATCCGCAGCGGCCTGCTGCGCGGCAACCGGGTGCGGCTGTTCGCCGGCGCGGGTATCGTCGCCGCCTCGACGCCGCAGTCCGAGTGGCTGGAAACCGCCGCCAAACTGGGCACCATGCTCAACGCTTTCGGCCTGAACAGCGGCGCGCTGTAGGGCCACTTTGCGGCGCAGCGCGCGCCGCATCCTATCCTTTTCGCAGGAGACAACGATGAACAACAATATGACCCGGCTGTGCGCCCGGATGGCGGTGCGCGCATGAGCATTCAGATGGATTTCACCGGCAAACGCGTGTGGGTGACCGGCGCGGCACGCGGCATCGGCGAGCAGATCGCCCGGCATTTTTTGACGCAGGGCGCCGAGGTGGTGGGGTTTGACCGCGAGTTCGCCAACCCGGATTTGCCTTACCCTTGCGTGACGCTGGACATCAGCCGGCCGGAGCAGGTGGAGGCGGTGTGCCGCCAACAGCTGGCGGAGAACCCGCAACTGGACGTGTTGGTCAACGCCGCCGGCATTCTGCGCATGGGCAATACCGAAGATCTGAGCGTGGAAGACTGGCATCAGTGCATCAATGTCAATGCCTCGGGGGCGTTTTACCTGTTCCGTGCCGTGCTGCCGCACTTCAAGGCGCAGCGCAGCGGAGCGATCGTCAGCATCGGCTCCAACGCCGCGCACGTACCGCGCGCGCAGATGGCGGCCTACTGCGCCTCCAAGGCGGCGCTGACCAGCCTGAACCACTGCGTGGGGCTGGAAATGGCGCCGTTCGGCGTGCGGTGCAATCTGGTGTCGCCGGGCTCGACCGACACGCCGATGCAGCGCGGCATGTGGCAAACCGACGATGCACAGCAACGCACCATCGCCGGCTTCCCCGAGATGTTCAAGCTGGGGATCCCGCTGGGTAAAATCGCTCGCCCGGACGAGATCGCCAACGCGGTGTTGTTCCTGGCCTCCGACCTGGCCAGCCACATCACCATGCAGGACATCGTGATCGACGGCGGCGCCACGCTGGCCGCCTGAGTCAGACCCGCTGGCGGCGCAGCAGGTGCTGCGCGCCTTCCGCCGCCAGCAGCAGCACCGCCAGCCAGATCGCCAGATAGGTTGGCCATTCGCTTTGGCTGATGCTCTCGCCGAGCAGCAGCGCGACGATCACCAGCAGCACCGGTTCCACATAGCTCAGCAGGCCGAACAGGCTGAACGGCAGCAGGCGGCTGGCGAGGATATAACACACCAATGCCACGGCGCTGATGACGCCGAGTAGCGGAATGCGCCAATACAGCTCGGCATTGATCGACAGCGCCGCCGCGCCGCCGTCGCCGAAGGCGAACCAGGCCGCCGCCGGCAGCATCAGCGCCAGCTCGCACCACAGCCCGCCGAGATTATCGGTGCCGAAACGCCGCCGCAAAATAAAGTAGAGCGGATAGCCCAGCGCCACCACCAGCGTCGGCCATGATACGCCGCCCGCCTGATACAGCTCATTGCCCACCCCCACCATGGCGCACGCCACCGCCAGCTTTTGCAGCAGCGACAGCCGATCGCGGTAGATCAAACGGCCCGCCAGCACCATGGTCAGCGGCAGCAGAAAATAGCCGAGCGATACGTCGAGCGCCTTGCCGTGCAGCGGCGCCCACAGGAACAGCCACAGCTGCACCCCCAGCAGCGCCGAGGTGAGCAGCAGGCCCAGCAGGCGCTGCGGCCGTTGGCCGATCCCGACCAGCGTGTCGCTCACCCTGCGCCAATCGCCGGACAGCGCCATGAACAGCGTCAGGAACGGCAGCGTCAGCAGCGTGCGCCAGCCGTAGACCTGCTCGCCGTTCAGCGGGGTGAGGGTAGAGGTGAAGTAATACATCGCGCCGAACAAGATGGAGGCGACGACCGAAAGAGTGATGCCCTTAATCACACGCATTCCTGGTGAGTGATTGATTTTATGGCGGCTACTGTAGAGAAATTTGCCGCTAACGACAATGGCGTTGCCGGGCGCTGGACAATCGGCGGCGGCGGGTTACAATGACTACTGTGTATTCATACAGGATATGGCGATGACAATCGATCTTTTTGAAGACGCGCTGCCGCCGCCGTGGCGCGAAGAGATCGCCCCCGGCGCGGTGGTGATGCACGGCTTCGTGCGCGATCACGGGCCGGAACTGCTGGCGGCGGTGCAGGGCGTGGTGGCCCAGGTGCCGTGGCGGCATTTGACCACGCCCGGCGGGCACGTGATGTCGGTGGCGATGAGCTGGTGCGGCAACGGCTGGACCAGCGACAGCCGCGGCTACCGCTATTCGGAACGCGACACGCGCAGCGGCAAACGCTGGCCGCCGATCCCGCCGATCCTGATGGCGTTGGCGGACGAAGCCGCGCAGCAGGCGGGCTTTGGCCCCTTCGTGCCGGATTCCTGTTTGATGAACCGTTACGATCCGGGCAGCAAGTTGTCGCTGCATCAGGATAAAGACGAACACGACTTCGGCGCGCCGATCGTCTCGGTATCGCTCGGGCTGCCGGCGGTGTTTCAGTTCGGCGGCCTGCAACGCAGCGACCGGGCGCAGCGCATCCCATTGGCGCACGGCGACGTGGTGGTGTGGGGCGGCCCATCGCGGCTCTGTTTTCACGGCATCCTGCCGGTCAAGGAAGGCTACCACTCGCTGGTGGGGCCGCACCGCATCAACATCACGCTACGCAAGGCGCTTTAACGGCGGCTCCTGCGCCAGGCAGGCGACGAGATAGTCGATAAACACCCGCAGTTTGGGCGGCAGATACTGGTTGGACGCGTAAAGCAACCACAGGCCGCCGTGATAGCTGCTGAGGAAATCCCATTCCGGCAACACCTGCACGATCTCGCCGTCGTCGAGCGCCTGGCGAGCGGTAAAATACGGCAGGCTGCCGATGCCGATATGCCGTTTCACCGCGTCCAGCCGCACGCCGGTGTGGTTGGCGGCGTAGCGGCCGTGCACGTTGACCGTCACCGTTTTGCCGCTGCGGCGGAACTTCCATTGCGCGTCGCTCGGCGTTTCTCCCAGATAGATGCAGCTGTGCGCCGCTAGATCGTGCGGGTGCTGCGGTGTGCCGTGCTGCGCCAGGTAGTGCGGCGTGGCGCACAGCAGATGGTCTATTCTCATCAACTGGCGGCCGATCAACCCGGGCGACGGGCGATCGGTAATGCGCAGCGCCAGATCGACCCGATCGTCGATCAAATCCATGTAGCGATCTTCCAGCCGCAGCCTCACGTCCACCTTTGGGTAGCGGCGCAGGAACTCCGGCATGTGCGGATGCAGCACAAAGCGGCCCACCGCTTTGGGTACGCTGACGCTGACCAGCCCTTCGGGCTCCACGGCGCCGCGCCCGCCGATCGCCATGACCGCGTCGGCCGCCGCCAGCAGGGTGCGGCAGTGCGCAAACGCCTCTTCGCCGCTTTCGCTCAGCCGCAGTTTGCGGGTGGTGCGGTGCAGCAGCTGCAGCGCCAGCGCCTGCTCGAGCTTCGCCACGCTGCGGCTGACGGCGGAAGGCGAAGTGCCCAGCTTGCGGGCGGCGGCGGAAAAACTGCCGCTCTCTACCACCTGAACGAAAATGGCCATTTCGGGCAACAGCGCGTAAGAAAGATTTGTGCTCATGACGCAAAGGTCCATTGTGATGGCGGCGGATTATGCTCCGATTATGACATGAATATAATGGCTCTTCGAACCGAGGAGAAAAATGATGACCGAACGACGTTATTACTACAGCGACGATTTACAGGGCCAGGCACAGGTGTTGAGCTGCGCGCCGGCCGAGGCGGGCGCTTACGCCGTGGAGCTGGACGCCACGCTGTTCCACCCGCAGGGCGGCGGCCAGCCGTCCGATGTGGGAGCGTTAGACGGCGTCGCCGTGCTACGGGTGCAGCAGCAGGGGGATTCCGTGGTGCACTTTACCGCCGCGCCGCTGCCGATCGGGCCGGTCACGATGCAAATCGATGAAGCGCAGCGTCGGCTGCACGCCCGTTGGCACTCCGGCGGGCATCTGATCGGCTGGCTGGGCGAAACCCGGGGGTGGCGGCCGGTCAAGGCGCATCATTGGCCGGGGGAAGGGCGCATCACTTTCGCGCCGGGACCGGATGCACAGACGATAGAAGCGGACTTTTTGCAGGCGGAGCTGACGCGCTTGATAGCCGCCGATTTACCGCGCCGCCAGCTGGCGGTGGACGGTTTGCGCCAGATCGGTTTCGGCGAGCTGCCCGCCTACGGCTGTGGCGGCACCCATGTCGCCGCGCTGGGCGAAGTGGGCGCGATCGCGATCACCGGCATAAAGATGAAGAAAGGGCAGTTGAATGTGCAGTATGAGCTGGGTTGAATAAGGGAGAGCGGCTCAACGCCCGGCCTGCCGCAGCTGGGTGCAGAACGCACAATGGCATCCCGCTACCGGCACTGCCGCGCAGCTGCCGATGTTCACCGGCTGGGCGTCCATGGCGTGAAAGCCGTAAAACAGATTTTCGATGTTTTGTTCCGCCGCGCGCGCCTGTTCCGGGCGCGGTTCGGGCACTTTTGACTGAAACGCCGCGGCCTTGCCGGCCAACAGGCTGAGAAACAGCAGCGACAGCTGGATTTTCATCGTCGTCTTCCTTTGGCTGAGATTTTGATACTTTATAACAAAATGCATTCGCCGCCAAGCGACGCGTCTTGTGCGATTTACACCATTGGTTAGCGAAATTAGTTCGTTCAATTCCCCGCCGATTTGGTTTGTTATCTAACCCATAACTTTCAGAAATAATATGGGTGCGGCGCGAATGTTTAAGTTTTCTTTCAAGGTATTAACCGGTGGAATAGCGGTGGCGTTAGGAGGGGCGGCGGCGATGAGCCCGGCGTTGGCGGCGGTGCAGGGCGGCACGCTGATCTACCTCGAACAGCAGGCGCACACCAATCTTTATCCGCCTTCCGGTGGGTTTTACCCCAACGGCGGTATTCTCAATCAGATCACCGATAAGCTGACTTACCAGAACCCCAAGACGCTGGAAATTGAACCCTGGATCGCCGAGTCCTGGAGCAGCAACGCCGACAAAACCGAATATACCTTCAAGCTGCGCCCCGGCGTGACTTTCTCCGACGGCACGCCACTGGACGCCAACGCGGTGGCGAAGAACTTCGACACCTACGGGCTGGGCAACAAGGAGAAACGCCTGCCGGTTTCCGAGGTAATCAATAACTACCAGCGCAGCGAAGTGGTGGATCCGCTGACGGTTAAATTCTACTTCACGCGGTCGTCGCCGGGTTTCCTGCAGGGCACCGCCACTATTGGCTCCGGGCTGGTATCGCTCGGCACGTTGAACCGCAGCTACGACGAACTGGGCGATGCGCGCCATATCATCGGTTCCGGTCCGTTTGTGGTCAGCGGCGAAAAGCTGGGGCGTGAGGTCGAGCTCAGCGCCCGCAAGGATTATGACTGGGGGCCGGCCAAATCGCCCCAACAAGGGCGAGCCAATCTGGACGGCATCAAGGTGATCGTCACCGGTGAGGACAGCGTGCGCATCGGTGCGCTGCAGGCCGGGCAGGCAGATTTTATCCGCCAGATCCAGGCCTATGACGAGAAGCAAACGCAGGATCAGGGCTTTATCATTTATGCCGCACCGACGCGCGGCGTCAACGACAGCATCGCTTTCCGGCCGGATAATCCGCTGGTGGCCGATCTGCGCGTGCGTCAGGCGCTGCTGCATGCCACCGACAGCAAACAGATCGTCGATACGCTGTTTTCCGTCAACTACCCGCAGGCCAAATCGGTGATCGCCTCCTCGGCCGCCGGCTTTGTCGATCTGTCCGACAAGCTGAAATTTGACCCGCAGCAGGCTAACCGGCTGTTGGATGAAGCGGGTTGGAAAAAGGGCGGCGACGGGCTGCGGGAAAAGGACGGCAAGAAGCTGGTGCTGACGGTGTATGAATCGTTGCCGCAGCCGCAGAACAAGGCGGTGTTGCAGCTGGTTTCGCAGCAGTGGGTGAAGGTCGGCGCGCGGCTGAACATTCTGGCGGGCGACGCCGGCAGCCGGGTGGCGGATAATCTCGACCCACAGAAAACCCCGGCGACGGTGGTGGAGGTGGGGCGCGCCGATCCGGATGTGATCAAAAGTCAGTTTTATCCAACCAATCGCGATGGGCTGCTGCAGAAGGGCGGTACCAGCAGCAACAGCAATTTTAGCGATGACAAGCTGAACGCCCTGCTGCTCGGCATTGCCTCCGAGGTTGACGCGCAAAAGCGCCTGCAGACAGCCGGTGAGGCGCAAAACTACCTGATTGACCAGGCCTACGTGATCCCGTTTTTTGAGGAGCCGCAGGTGTTCGCCGGCGCGCCTTATTTGAAGGGGGTGAGCTTCGAAGCGGTCGGCCGCCCGAGCTTCTACGGCGCCTGGTTAGAGAAACATTAAGGGGGCGCAATGAAGCGATATCTGGCGGGGCGCATCGGGCAGGCGGCATTGGTGCTGTGGGCGGCCTTTACCCTGTCGTTCCTCCTGCTGCAGGTGCTGCCGGGCGATGCGATCCTGATCAAATTCCAGAACCCGGACATGGGGCTGAGCCCGGCGCAGATCGCCGACATGCGCGCGGCCTATGGCGCGGATGTCCCCTTGTGGCGGCAGTATCTGCATACCCTGGGCAGCGTGCTGCATGGCGATTTGGGCTTCTCAATGCAGGCCGGGGTGCCGGTTACCGCGCTGCTGGCGGCTAATCTGCCCGCCACGCTGCAGTTGGCGGTACTGGGCTTTGCGGTGGCGTTGCTGCTGGCGCTGATTATCGCTTTTGCTTCCAACCTGACCGGCTTCGGCTGGCTGCGTTCGGCGCTGCAGATGCTGCCGTCGCTGTTCGTTTCAGTGCCCACCTTCTGGCTGGGCATTGTGCTGATTCAGCTCTTTTCGTTCCGCCTGAAGCTGATCCCGATCATTAACCCCGGCGAGTGGCAGGGGTTGATTTTGCCGATCGCGACGCTGGCGCTGCCGATCTCTGCGCCGTTGGCGCAAATTCTGATCCGCAGCATCGATGCGGTGCAAACCCAGCCGTTCGTCGCGGTAGCGCGGGCCAAGGGCGCCAGCCGCAGCGGGGTGCTATGGCGGCATGTGGCGCGCAACGCCATGCTGCCGGCGCTGACCATCGCCGGCATGCTGTTCGGCGAACTGATCGCCGGGGCGCTGATCACCGAAACCGTGTTTGGCCGCAGCGGCCTGGGGCAATTGACCCAGCAAGCGGTGGTCAACCAGGACGTGGCGGTGCTGCAGGCGATAGTGCTGATCTCGGCCACCGCTTTCGTCATCATCAATTTGCTGGTGGATCTGCTGTTCCCACTGCTGGATCCGCGGCTGAAAACCCAGGCAGGAGCATCCCTATGAGCAGTATCTCCTTTGAAAAAGCCACGGTTCCTGAGCGCGATCTGTCCGGCGCTGAAAGTGAAGGCGCGCTGCCCGCCAGTCGTCCGAGCCGCCGCCGTGTCCCCCTGACGCTTTTTCTGGCCTGGGCGGTCATTGCGCTGGTGGTGCTGTGGGCGTTGGCGCCGCAGCTGTTTACCGCCTACAGCGGCACCGAAGGCATTGCCGGCGCGCAGCGGCTGGCGCCCGGCGGTGACCATTGGCTTGGCACCGATCAGCTGGGACGCGACCTGTATGCGCGCATGGTGTACGGCGCGTCGCAAACCCTGACCGGCGCGGTAGTGGCGGTGGCGCTGGGGTTGGTGTTCGGCACCGCGCTCGGCCTGATCGCCGGTGCGTTGGGCGGCGTGGCGGACGACGCGGTGATGCGCGTCGTCGATGTGCTGTTGTCGATCCCCGGCCTGCTGCTGTCGCTGAGCATTATCATCCTGCTTGGTTTCGGTACGGTCAACGCCGCCATCGCGGTGGGTGTCACTTCAGTTGCCAACTTTGCCCGTCTGGCACGGGCGGAAGTGGTGCGAGTGCGGCACAGCGATTACGTTGAAGCGGCCTACGGCAGCGGCGGTAGCTTTTGGACGGTGCTGTGGCGGCATATCCTGCCGAACTCGCTGACTTCGGTGATCGCCTTCTCGGCGCTGCAGTTCGGCAGCGCGATCCTGGCGATCGCCACCCTGAGTTTCCTCGGTTACGGCACTCCGCCGCCAACCCCGGAATGGGGGCTGCTGATCGCCGAAGGGCGCAACTACATTTCCACCGCCTGGTGGCTGACCACCTTCCCGGGCATTGTGGTGGTGGCGGTAGTGTTGGCGGCTAACCACATCAGCCGTTCGCTGGGAGGAAAAGCGCGATGAGCATGCAAGCGGCATGGCAACGGGCGGCGCGGCCGCCGGTACTGGCGCTGGACAAGGTTTCCATCGCTTATGAGGGCAACGAAGGCAGGCGAAGGGTGGTGCATGAGGTGTCGTTCACGATTGAGCCGGGCGAGGTGGTGGCGCTGGTTGGCGAATCCGGTTCCGGCAAAACCACCACGGCGCAGGCGATCATCGGCTTGCTGGCCGACAACGGCCACCTTGAACAGGGCACCATCCGGCTGCACGGTACCGATATCGCCGGCTGGTCATCGCGGCGGCTGGATGCGGTGAGAGGGGCGCAAATCAGCCTGATCCCGCAAGATCCCGCCAGCTCGCTCAACCCGGTAAAAACCATCGGCGAGCAGGTGGCGGAGATCGTCAATATTCACCGCCGGTTGCCGCGCGCGCAGGTACAACAGCGGGTGACGGAACTGTTGACTCGCGTCGGGCTGACGCACCCGGAACTGCGGGCGCGCCAGTTTCCGCATCAACTTTCCGGCGGCATGAAGCAGCGGGTATTGATCGCCATCGCTATTGCGCTGCAGCCGGCGTTGATCATTGCCGACGAACCGAGCAGCGCGCTGGACGTGACGGTGCAAAAACGCATTCTCGATCTGATCGACGAGCTGCGGCGCGAATTTGGCACTGCAGTGTTGCTGGTGACGCACGATTTGGGCGTGGCGGCGGAACGCGCCGATCGACTGCTGGTGTTCCGCCACGGCCGGGTGCAGGAACAGGGGGCTACCGCCGAGGTGCTGCGCGCGCCTGCCAGCGCATACACCCGCAAACTGTTTGCCGATGTGCCTTCATTGAGCGGCGCCGTTGCGCCGCCGCCGAAACGCAGCGGGCAGCCGCCGGCGATCGTGGTTCAGGCGCTGGTGAAGGATTTTCGGCTGTCCGGCGGCCAGGGGTTCCGCGCGCTGGATAGTGTGTCGTTTAGCGTGCCGCGCGGCACCACCCATGCGTTGGTAGGAGAGTCCGGGTCGGGCAAAAGCACGCTGGCGCGTTGCCTGCTGGGCTTCGAGCGGCCGGATGCCGGGCAGATCCTGATCGACGGCGTCAACGTTATCGGTCTCAGGGGCGAAGCGCTGCGTCAGTTTCGGCAGCGCATTCAGCTGGTTTATCAGAATCCGTTCAGCTCGCTCGATCCCAAACAGACTCTCTATCGGGTGATTGAAGAACCGCTGCTGAATTTCGCGCCGATCGGCAAACCGGAGCGCGATCGGCGGGTGCGTGAGCTGTTCGAACGGGTTGCGCTGCCGCCCGATTTGCTGAACCGCAGGCCGCACGAGTTGTCCGGCGGCCAGCGTCAGCGGGTGGCGATTGCCCGCGCGCTGGTGCTGCAACCGCGAATATTGGTATTGGATGAGGCCACGTCGGCGCTCGACGTCACGGTGCAGGCGCAGATCCTGCATTTGTTGCAAGAGTTGCAGCAGGAGCGGGACCTGACCTACCTGTTTATTTCTCACGATCTGGCGACGGTGCGGCGGATTTCGCACAGCGTTTCGGTATTGCACCGCGGTGAACGGGTGGACGGCGGCGCCACCGCCGAGCTGTTCGCCATGCCGGGGAGCGATTACACCCGTCAATTGATCTCCGCCATTCCCGGCCGCGCATCGCATGCCGGACAGCCAAAATTCGAGGAGGCGATATGAGCGGAAAAAGACTCGGTTTCTTCACCCGATTGCTGGATCAGGGCAGCGCGCAGGAGCGCTACCGGCTGGCGATCGAACAGATCGTGCACGCCGAACGAGCCGGGTTCGACACCGCTTGGGTGGCGCAGCACCACTTTCATGCTGATGAGGGCGGTCTGCCATCACCGCTGGTGTTTTTGGCGCAGGCGGCGGCACGCACCCGCCGTATCCGGCTGGGCACCGGGGTGATCACGTTGCCGATGGAGTCGGCGCTGCGGGTGGCGGAAGACACTGCGGTGCTGGATCTGTTGTCCGACGGCAGACTGGAGGTGGGCGTGGCCGGCGGCGGCACGCCGTCTTCTTTCGCCGCTTTCGGTCTCGACGCCGGTCAGCGCAACACGGCATTCGCCGAGAATTTGCGCACGTTGCTGAGTGCCTGGCGCGCAGAGGCGTTGGGCGGCGAAGACAACCGGCTGTACCCGGCGGCGCCGCAGCTGGCGCAACGTGTCTGGCAGGCCACGTTCTCGGTGGAGGGGGGGGAACGGGCCGGCCGCGCCGGTGACGGCCTGATGCTGTCGCGCACGCAGCCGCGCCCCGCGGACGCGCCTGACCTGCCGCTGGACGAACTGCAGAATCCGATCATTGACGCTTATCTGGCGGCGCTGCCGCCAGGGGTGGCACCGCGCATCATGGGGTCGCGCACCGCGTTTGTCAGCGAGAACGGCCAGCAGGCGCGCGACTTCGCCACGGCCGGGTTGAGCCGTGGGCTGGAGCGTATGCGCGCCAGCGGCCACCGGTTGGCCGATACGTCGCTCGACGGCCTGATCCGCGCTTTCGACGTGCACTTGGGCACGCCAGATCAGGTGATAGCCTCGCTGCAACGGGACAGCGCGCTGGCGCGCGTCACCGATCTGGCGTTTCAGGTGCACTCTATCGATCCACCGCACGCCCATATTCTGCGTTCTATCGATCTTATCGCCCGCCACGTGGCCCCTGAACTGGGCTGGCGGCGCGGCACGCCTGCCGCTGCTTATGAATATCACGTTGAGGAAAAGCTATGACGACATTATCGCACCAGGTCGATCTGCTGGCCGAACTGGCCGAGATTGCGCCGGATTCCACGCTGGCGCAGGCCAGAGCCACCCGTCAGGCGGCGACCGATGCCGTTCAGTCCAGCTATCTGGCGCTGTTTGCGCCTGCGGACGCCGGCGATTTTCCGCTGGCGCAGCGGCTGCGCTTGGCTCAGCGCATCAGTGAATGGCACGGCGAGCCGCGCTTGGCCGCGCACTACGCTGCTCTGCTGGAACGTCAGGGCGACGCGCCGGAAGACGAGCGGCTGCCGGTGGCGTTGGCGCATGCAGAACGTTTGGCGTTTCAACCGGCCAACGCCAACGCCCAGCACTTGCAGGCGCTGCGGCAGGCCGGCTGGTCGCTGGACGCCATCGTCACATTGTCGCAGTTAATCGCCTTTGTCAGTTTCCAAAGCCGCTTGCTGCGGGGCTACCGGCTGTTGGGCGGCAAGACGGACGACGCTGCGGCGCATCAGCCGGTAACGGCCGGCCGCTGGCGTACGGAGCGCACGACGCGAGGCGGCCGTCACGCGCCGCCGGCGTTTACCCGGCAAGAACTGGGGTGGGAGCCGTGGATCGCCGCCAAACCGTTGGCGGAATTCGATGACGCCGGCCGGGCGTTGCTAGAGCGGTTTGGCCACGCCGATTCCGATTACTTCCGCCTGTTGGCGCGCAACCATCCGGTGCTGGAACAACGCACGCTGGCGGACCGGGCGATTTTTTATACCTCCGGCGGGTTGGCGCGGCAGGATCGCGAGCTGGCGGCAACGGTCGCCAGCAAGGTGAACGGCTGCATCTACTGCGCCTCGGTGCATGCGCGCAAGGCGGCGCAGCTGTCGAAGCGCGAAGCCGAGATAGATCGGTTGCTGGCGGTGGCGCCGGGCGGCGCGTTGAGCCAGGGGCAGGATGACGCCAGGCAAGCGCAGATAACCTTTGCCGCCGCACTATCCGCAACGCCGCCGCAGGCCGACGCCGGGCAGCTGGCGGCGTTGCGCGCTCAGGGCCTGGATGAGCTGGCGCTGTTGGATTTGGTGCAGGCGACGGCGTTTTTTGCCTGGGCCAACCGGTTGATGTTGACGCTGGGCGAACCTTATCTCTGATCCTCTTAACCGTTCAGGCGGCAGCGCCGTTGGCTGCCGCCTGAACGCGCTCGGGTATTGCCATTGACGTTATTGTTACGCGCTGTAACAGTTTCTCACCCGATTAACATTTTGACGCATCTTTTGCCGATACGCAGACAGATAATTCAAATTACAAAAATTGCCCGACTAAACGAATATTTAGATACTCGCTGGGCAGCCTGGCCAGTGCTGACACGTTTTTAAATTCTGAGCATACAGAAAGATGCCTCTGTAGGTATCGTCACGCACTCTGGACAGGACATCGCCACCATGGGCTCTTTTTTTAAGCAGATCTACCGCTATTCCCACGCGCGCCCTTATCGGCATAACGAAAACCTCTGGCCCTACGTGAAGATCGCGCGCGGCGAAGGCGGTGAAATCGCCGCCTTATGGTACAAGCACCGGGCGGTGCCGATCGTCCCGCTGAGCGAACTGCGCAGCAGTTGCCGGGGAGAGGTGCTGCTGACGGCTACCGGCCCGTCGGTGAAGGCGCTGCGCTTCGAAAATATTCCCGCCATGCCCGCCATCGGGGTCAACGGCGCCTATTTTCTGCATCGGCAGGTGGATTTTCGCTTCTACGTCATCGTGGACATGGGGTTTATCGACAGCCGCCCAGAGATCGTGCGCGACGTCATTCAACGGCCTGAGCTGACGCTGTTCACCACCGTGCACGGCGTGGCGCGCATTCTCGATCGCTTTGGCCCGGCGGCGATCGGTTGCCGATTGGCGATCGTCGAAGACGCGGCCTGCAAGATTTACCGCCCTCGGATCGACAGCGGCGCGCTGTGGGATCACTACTGCCGGGAAAACGGCGTGGTCTTTGCCGCCGAGAGCCGCATGCTCGGCTTTAGCCAGGATATCCGCTGCGGCATTTTCGATGCCGGCACCGTGGCCTATTGGGCGCTGCAAATCATCGCCTATCTCGGCTTCAGGCAGCTGTTTATCGCCGGACTGGACATGAACAACTTCCACCAGCCGCGCTTTTACGAAACCGAGCAGGATCGCTTGCCGACGTTCCTGGCGGACAAGGTGGCGTCGCTGGTGATCCCCGCTTTTCGACACGCCGGCGCGATCATGAAAAAGCAGCAGATCGCGATTAAAAACCTCTCCCTGCACAGCGCTATCGGCAGCGATATCTTCGAGAAGGTGGACGGCAATGTTTACTTTCAGCAAGCCTGAGCGGTGTTATCGCTTCGGCAGCGCGCTGTTTTTAGCCTTCGCGTTTTTCAGCGCGATCTTTTGCGGGCAGACCCGCGTCAACAACCTGTTTCATTTGGCGGCGCTGCTGTGGCTGGCCGCCGTGTTCACCTGGCCGCCGCTGCGGCGGCAGCTGTGGGCCAATCGTCAGGCGCGCTGGGGCGGCGGGCTGGCGCTGATGTTTTTGCTTTATTATTCCCTCAGTGCGCTGTGGGGCGAGACGCCGGGCGACATGCCGTCGGCCCTGACCCACAGCGCCTATATTCTGCTCTATCTCGCCTGGCTGGTGACGCTGCTCGACGGTGAGCGGCGTCATCAACTGCTGTGGGCGATGCTGGCCGGCATGACGGCGCTGTGCCTGTATCTGACGCTGGTAGACGCCCCGTCGATTTATCATCTGCGGGAAACCACCGCCCGCAATCCGGGGCCGAGCAACGTGATCGATCTGGCCGGTTACGCCGCCATCGCCATTTTGTTGAGCCTGATGATTTTCCGCGATACCGGGCAAAAAGCGGCGCTGTGCTTTATCCCGCCGCTGCTGGCATTCATGGTGCTGACGCAAAGCCGCGGCCCGCTGATCGCACTGGCGCTCGCGGTGGTAGTGGCGATGCCTTATCGACACCGGCCGGGACGGTGGCTGTGGTTTCTGTTGCCCGGTGTGCTGGCTGTGGTTCTTGTCGTCGTTTACAGCGCGATCGGCGAAATGTTGCTGACGCGTTTTGGCGAGCTGTATCAACAGAGCTTTGTTCGCATCAGCATCTGGCGCCACAGCCTGGCGCTGATCGGACAGGCGCCGTTCTTCGGCTACGGCTTTGATAAGCAGCTTAACTTTCTCAATTACACCGGCGAGCTGAACCACACCACGCACAGCCTGTACCTCGGCGCGTTGCTGAAGGGCGGCTGCGTGGGTTTCCTGCTGCTGCTGGCGCTGCTGGGATATGGCGCGCGGCTCGCCATCGCGCACTGGCGCGCAGGGCGGCGTTGGGAAGCGGCCATGTTTCTGTTTATGCTGGTGTTCTACAGTTCGCAGGGCATGTTTGTGATCGCCAATCCGGCGGAGTTTTGGTACCTGTTTTGGCTGCCGCTGGCGATGCTGCTGTCGCAGCCTAAGCGGTTGCCGATCAGGGGTGTACCGGCGGTAACGCCGCCAGGGTCTTCTCCAGCACCTGTTCCGCCGCGATGAGGCTGAGCGGTTGGCTGCGCTGGGCCGTATCCAGCGCGGCGCTATCAACCGGCACGTGCATCACCTGATGCCGCTCGCTGTCCTGATAGGGGCCGGTATGCCGCGGGTTAGCGGTGACGAACAGGCTGACGGTGGCGGTTTTCAACGCCACGGCGAGGTGAAGCGGGCCGGTATCGCCGGTCACCAGCACCTGCAGATTGGCGATGGTCGCCAGCAGTTGCGGTAACGTGGTCGCGCCGATATGGCTTACCACCCGCTGTTGCTGTTCCTCACTCAAACCCGCCATAAATTCCCGCTCGAGGCTGCGCTCCGCCTTGCTGCCAATCAACTCGATCTGGCAGTCGGGGGAGTGCGCCAGCAGCCGTTGCGCCAGCTGAACAAAGCGTTCGACCGGCCAACGACGCAGCGTTTCGGAGGCGCCCATCTGAAAGCCGATCGGGATCTTGCCCGTCGGTTTCGCCAGTGCGGGTAGGGCGACCGGGATGAACATGTCAGGATTGTCGGTACGGCATCCCAATTGCCCCACCATATCCAGCTTGCGCTGAATCAAATGGCCGCCGGTGCTGCGGCTGACGCCGGTCAGCCAGCGTTCCATGCCGCTCGGTTTGTTGCCATAAATGTCTTTGAACAGGTATTGGCAGCCGGCGGTGATGGCGACCAGCACGTCATAAGGCGCCTTCGAGTGCAGGATGACCGCCAGCTGCGGCCGGTTTTTTCGCAGGCGCCGGATAACGCCCAACATGTCTTTAGCCTTGTGATCCCAGTAAATTACGTCATGAAAGCAGGGGCTGCCTTCGACCAGCTGCCGGTTTTTGTGGCTGGAGACCAACGTGATTTGCGCGCCGGGATAGCGCTCACACAGTGCGCGGATGGCGGGCGTATTGAACATCAGATCGCCGAGGGCACTGGTGGAGAAAATCACGATGCGTTCAAAGGATTGCTGCGGATCGAAGCTCGCTGCGGGCCGGAAATTGCCCGCGATGCGGGTATAGAGACGCAAACCGGCGTTGGCCGCCGCTATTTTCCACTGTTTAGACATTGCCGTTCGCTTCCGCTTGAGTTCGGTGGCCACCGTCTGGCGCCGCGTCGTATCATACAAGCGCGGCCACGGCAGGCCAATGGCCCGCAACAGATTGCGACAGATGCTAACGTTATGCTTGCAATTGCCTTCGGGCGCCGCCGGTCAGGCGCGAAGAAAATCCTGCCAGCGTCGTACCAGATAGTTATGTTCATCCATCACGGAATTCCAGACGGCAATGTGACTCATGCGCTGCTCATAGCTGCCGCCATCGCGGATTTCCCCCTTAGCGATGAGCGGGTTGCCGTAAGCGTCCGGCAAATCTTCACTGGCGGCTTTGCCTGCATACCAGTAATCCCATTCGGCGGCAGACAGGTAAGGCCGGCTGCGCTGAGGATTGGAAATATAGTACCCCTGCCTGGCCATCACTGCGCCCGGCCATCCGGATTGCCACCAGTTAAGGTAAGCATAGGCGGCGTCGAGTGTTTTACCGGTGGCGCAGCGTGAAAGCGACAGACCGCCATACCAGGCGCGGTAGCCTTCACGCGGCGTCGCCAGCCGGTAATCTTTTTGCCGCGAGTGATGACGAAAATACGTTGGCGCCCACAGGCTTTGGATATTGACGCGCGGATCGTCAATCAACCGGCAGGCTTCGTCCTGGCTGGTCCAGAATGCGGCGAAGTGCCCCTGGCGATGCAGCAGGGACAGCGCGTCGGTCAGGCTGTCTATCTCCTCCAGACTGAGGTTGCCAACGTTGGCGAAACGCGCGAGCCCTGCGCCTTGCGCAGCCAGAGCCGCATCCAGTCCGCCCATCGCCGCATCGTCCTGCAGCGCCGACTGGCCGGAAAATGCCGGGTGCAGCAACCATCCCCAGCTTTCTTCTTCTTCGTGCAGCGCGGGCGGCAAGCGAGCTTCATGATAGGCGAAGCTGTCGGCGTTATGCGTCAGCGGCAGCATGCTGATGTGATCGGTGGGCCGGCTGTTCAGACTACGGTCATGTTGCACATACAGGCGGTTTACCGGCACGCTGCCGTCACCCAACCGCCCACCGGGAAACAGGGCGCCGAGTTTAGGTAAATCGTTAATCTCGTCCCAGTAAGCCAACCTCTTAATCTCCAACGGCTGGATGGCTCGCGCCGGCCAGACAAAATCCACGTTGTGAAACCATTGGTCGTAGAGATCGTAACGCTCCGGGTGCATAACGGCGATACGCTGGGCGTCTTGCACATCGTGAATGTGATATTCGATATGCAATCCCAGATCCTGCTCTGCCCGTTGACGCAACAGTTCGAGCAAGGTCACCGAAGTACCCAATACCCGTAACGTGGGACGACCGCGGGGTGAAGGTGTCGAGGTCATGAGGTGGCAGCTCCGTCAAAGGGGAGCCATCAGAAGGATGGCTGCGTAAAAGGGTGTAGAAAACGTTGAAAAGCGTTCTGCAGCCGCTTGGGGTCAAGGCCGCGCAGAATGAAGACCAACTGCGTGCGCCGCCGGCCGTCCGGCCAGGCGGCAAGATGTTCCGGGGGATGCAGACTGTGCTGCACGCCGTGGATCACCACCGGCGTATCGCTTTCCAGCACGTTCAGCATGCCTTTTATCCGCAGTATAGATTGTCCGTGGCAATGCAGCAGCATTGACAGCCAGACGGTGAAAGCCGACCAGTTTATCTGTTGCTCGAAGGTGATGATACAGGTCTCGGTGGTAGGGTGCGTCTGCTGCCCAGGCTTGCTGTAAGGTGTTGCCCCCTGTTTGGCCGGAACGGCCGGCCAACGCCGAAAACGCGTAGGCACCTGAGGGGAGGATGGGGTATCAAACAGACTGAGATCGCCATTGGCCAATTGATGACTCATGGCGGTTTGCGCGAGCGGATTCAATTGCTGCAGGTACGCCAGTAACGCAGGCCCTTCGCCGGCCGGCACGCGATCGGTCTTACTCAGCACCAGCCAGTCGGCGGCGCTGACCTGGGCCAACCATTCGGGATGATGGTTGGCTTGCTGCCAGGCATGTTCGCTGTCGATCAGCGTGACCATGGTACCGGGGGTGAAATGGTACTGTAACTGCCGGTCTTGCAGCAATGTGGCAAATATCGGTGCCGGATCCGCCAGGCCGGTGGTTTCCAGGATCACTTTGCTGAATGGCGGCACCTCGCCACGTTGACGGCGTTCATACAGCGCCAACAGCGCCTGTTTCAACTCGCCGCGGATCGCGCAGCAGACGCATCCTCCGGGCAACAGCACGGTGTCCGGTGCGATCTCCCCCAGCAGCAAATGGTCGATGCCGACCTCACCGAATTCGTTGACCAGCAGAGCGACATCATCCAGGTTCTGCCCTGCCAGCAAACGTTGAAGCAAGGTGGTTTTGCCGCTGCCCAGGAAACCGCTCAACACGTGTACCGGCAGTTTATCTTCTGGGCTCATGGCGCCTCCGCAGAGATGAGGGCGGTGAGATAGCGTTCATCGAGCGGGTCAATCGGCCGTTTCAGCAGCCGTTCGGCCTCTTGCCAAAGCTGATCCAGGCGGGTAACGATCGCCTGCTGTCCGGTAGCGCCGGCCAGTAGCCAACTGCTGCCGTGGATATCGCTTAGCGTCAGCTTTAAGGGGGCCAGAGCGCGATTCAGTATCGCCAGCTGTTGCAGCCGACGCTGGCGCATGGGCAAGTCAGAATGTCGCAACGGATCGCTCCATTGCGGCGTGTCGTTCAATAGTCCGCAGAGTCCGCACATCGTTCGGGGTTCTCCTATCAAGGCATCACATCGCCGGCGTTGGGCCCCAGCGTTTGGCCGACAAACAGGTTGCCGCCCGGCTCACTGGCCAGCAGCAGCGCCACCGGCGCGATTTCCTCGACCAGGCCGAACCGTCCCAGCGGCAGCTCATTTGCTTTGGCCTCTTTCCAGGCATCGCTGATGCCGGCCACCAACGGGGTCTTGATCGGGCCGGGTGCAATGGCGTTTACCAGCACATTGTCGCAGGCGACTTCAAGCGCCAGCGACTTGGTGAAGCCGATCACCCCGGCCTTGGCGGCGGCATAGTGGCTCAGTTCGGCGCCGCCTTTAATGCCCAATTGCGACGCGATATTGATGATGCGGCCCCAGCGTTGTCGGCGCATATAAGGCAGTGCGTGCTGCGAAGCGAGGAAAACGCTGCGCAGATCGACCGCCATCATCTCGTCCCACATCTCCAGCGTCAGTTCGCTGCAGGGCGCCTGGGTAAGCATGCCGGCGTTATTAACCAGAATGTCGATACCGCCTAACCGTTGCAGGCAGGCCTCCACGCCCCGTCGGGCGCCGTCCGGTTTGCCGACGTCGGCGACAGTGCCATGGCAGGTTGCGCCCTCAGCCCGACAGCGTTCGACGATAACGTTCAGCCCGGTGCCGTCGCGGTCGCTCAGCATCAGCGCTGCCCCCTCCCTGGCAAACAACAGGGCAATCGCGGCGCCTATGCCGCTGGCGGCGCCGGTGATCGTTGCGCGGCGGTGTTTCAGCATCATATTTTCCTCCCCGCTCACTCTGGCCAGCGAACCGTCAGGCCGCCGTCGATAATCAGGCTTTGTCCGGTGATGTACGAGGCCTCGTCGCTGGTCAAGAAACGTATCAGGGCGGCGACCTCCTGCGGCCGTCCTACGCGTCCCAGCGGAATGCCTCGTGCGGCTTTGGCCAGGCCCGCCGGCCCCAGCGAGTGGGTTTCATCCAGCGACTGCGGCGTTTCAATCAAACCGGGGATCACCGCGTTGCAGCGAATGCCGCGTGGGGCCAATTCCACCGCCAGTGAACGACAGATGCCGGGGATGCCGGCTTTAGCGGCGGCGTAGTGAGCATGATCTTGCCAGCCGTAGACCCCACCGGCGATGGAAGATACCGCCACCAGGCTGCCGCCGCCGCGCATCTGGCCGATCGCCGCGCGAAACAGTCGCATCACGCCGCTGAGATCAACATTGAGCATTTCGTGCCACTGTTGGTCGCTCATCTCTTCCAGCGGTGAGCGGCGTAGCAGGCCGGCGTTGGCCACCGCATAATCGACGCGGCCGAAGTGTTCTGCCGCGCGCAGGGCAAAGGCTTCCACCGAGGCGGTGGAGGCCACGTCCAATTCCAGCCACAAGGCATCACCGCCGGCGTTGGCGACGCGCTCCGCCGCTTGCCGATAGTCGTGCGGATCCTGGGGAAAATAGCCGGCGGCGATCCTGATGCCACGGCGGGCATACTCTTCCGCCAGGGTCAATCCTATGCCACTGGCCGCACCGCTGATCAGCGCCACCGGTTGAGATGAAGATAATTTTTCAGTCATAAACGATTCCTCGAACATGAGGGGGCTCCCCCCCTCGAGCACTTAGTGCACGCTGTGCGGCGCCACATGGCGGGCGAACAGCATGATGACGCCGGAAGCGAAGCAGGGTACGGCGCCGAACCACAGCGCGGCGGTTTGCCAGTGGCCGCCGTCGCTGAGTACGGTGGTGGTACCGATGCCGGCGATAATGGCGCCGATCGGCCCCATCGCGCCGATCAGCGCGCCGGCCGTGGCGCGGATGGCGGTAGGGAAGCTTTCGCTGATGAAAAACAGCGCCGCCGCATAGGGGCCGATCAGAAAGAACAAACCGATGCTGTACAGCGCGACGATCGTCGGGAGGTTGCTGGGGCAGAAAAGCATCACGGCGAATGACACCCCGCCGATCATCCAGCCGACGGCGATGGTATTGCGGCGACCGAAACGATCGCCCAACCAGCCGTGCGTCAGGTAGCCGCAATAGCCCACCAGGTTGGACAGCACCAGAATCAGCAGCGAGTTGGCGAAGGAGACGCTGTGCACTTTAGTAAGAACCGTAGTGCCGAGCACGCTGAAGATTTGGATAGCGAACCAGTTGATCAGCACGGCACCGCCCAGCACCAATGTGGCGCGCAGCGAAGCGCCGCGGAATGCGGCTGACAGCCCGGCCTGCTGATGAGCGTCATAATCGACCTGGTAATCGCGAGCGACCTGCCGAGCTTGCTCGATATCACCGAGATGGCGCAGTTGATGAATGTGCTGGTGGATTTGAAACTGCGGAGTCTCTTTCAGTTTCAACGCCAGCAACGCGATGATAAACGACGGCAGCGCGGCGAAAATAAAACTGCCTTGCCAGCCTATGATCGGCATCAGCAATGCCGTCAGCGCCGAAGCGACCAGCGCGCCGACCGGCCAGCCGCCCTGGACCAGACTGTAGATGAATCCCTTGCGGCGATTGAGGGCCGGATCGTCGAGAGCGGCGTAGATCTCGGTGAGGTAGGTGGCGTTAACGGTTTGTTCCGCGTAACCGAGCCCGGCGACGGAACGGATGCCGATCAGCGCGCCTTTCCCCCAGGCACCGCCGATCGCAGTCAGCAGCGAGCAAACGGCGGCTCCACCGACGGTAACGACGATGCCCAGCCGCCGGCCGAGTTTGTCGACCAACGGGCCGATAGCCAGCGCGATGATCGCGCCGCCTACCGCCACCCAGGTGGCCAGTTCGGCCTGTTCTACTTCGCTCCAGCCAAAGTGATCGCCGATTTCCGGCAGCAATGTGCCGAAAAGAATGAAATCATAGACGGCGAAGACCCAGGCGAAGAAAGCGATCCATGTTGCGAATTTGGCGTCCCTGATGGTTAATTGCTGGGGTTGCCAGCCGTTGACCGTTGTCTTTTTATAGAGGCTCATGTTTGCTGTCACTCATGCGGTGGAAAGCGGCAGTTTCAGACTTTGCGCGGTATGCGGCGCAGGTAGTCGTCGGCGATTTCATCAAAGGTCACGAAGCGAACCCCTTGATGGCTCTGGATGTGTTTGATCAAGCGTTCCAACATCAACAGCACCTGCGGGCGGCCGGAGACGTCGGGGTGGATGGTCATGGTGAAGACGGCGTAGTCGTGCTCGCGGTAGACCCAGTCGAACTGATCGCGCCACATCTCTTCGAGATGGCGAGGGTTGACGAAGCCGTGGCTGTTGGGGGATTTTTTGATGAACATCATGGGCGGCAAATCGTCCAGATACCAGTTGGCTGGGATCTCCACCAAATCGGTCTCTTCACCGCGCACCAGCGGTTTCATCCAGCTGTCGGGATGCTGGCTGTAGTTGATGCGGGTCCAGCTGTCGCCGACGCGGACATAATAAGGGTGGAAGTCGTTGTGCATCAGGCTGTGGTCATACTTGATGCCTTTCTTCAACAACAGTTCGTTAGTGACGTTGCTGAACTCCCACCAGGGCGCGACATAGCCGGTAGGGCGCTTGCCGGATAATTGTGTCACCAGCTCAATACAGCGATCGAGGATTGCCTCTTCTTGCGCCGGGGTCATGGCGATCGGGTTTTCGTGGCTGTAGCCATGCACGCCGATTTCATGCCCGGCATCTGCGACTGCTTTCATCTGTGCCGGGAAGGTTTCGATGGAGTGGCCGGGAATAAACCAGGTAGTGCGCAGGTTGTGATCGGCGAACAGCTTAAGCAAGCGCGGCGCACCTACCTCACCGGCAAACATACCGCGTGAAATATCGTCGGGTGAATCTTCGCCGCCGTAAGACCCCAGCCAACCGGCAACGGCGTCCACATCGACGCCGAATGCGCAAAGTATTTCTTTAGCCATGTTGTTATCTCCTGAGTGTGCGAACAATCGCGAGAGCCGGCCGCAACAGCAGCGGCCTGCGTGGGTTAATTCTGTTGCGTCAACCGATATTCGATACTGAGAGCCATCCGGAGCAGACGCTCATCGTCGCCGGCCGGCAGCGACAGCAGTACGCTGGTCGCCAGACCATCGCCATCATGGCCGGTAGGCATGGCAATCCCCGGCATGTCCAGCAGGCTGCCGGGCATGGTGAGCCGCAACGTGGCCAGATTGGCTTGGGCAAACAGCGCAGCGTCGTTTTCCAGTGCGGCCAGCGGAGGGGCAACGTGGGCGACGGTCGGCGTTATCAGCAGCGCACCGGCCAATTCATCGTGCATTTGCTGCTGCCAGCCGGCGCGCTGGCGCAAAAACTGCGCCAGCAGATCGGCGGGGAGCGTTTCCGCCGCCAGTAAGCGGCTGCGCACGCGCGGATCCATACTCTCGGCCAAGGGGCTGTGCAGACGTTCCCGATGCTGTTCCAGCGCTTCTGCGGCGCCCGGCCACCCTCGTTCGGCTACCCAGATGAGCGCCTGACGCAGCGTGGCGACCGGGCGCTCGTCAATATGTGCGCCGGCCGCGCTCAGGCGCGCCAGAGCAGCCTGCAAATTTTGACGGACTGCAGGTTGTACGTGCGGATCGTGCAAGACATCGGGATCGACCCGCAGCGTCATGCCCGTGAGCGGATAGGGCGACAGCGGATGGGACGCGGGTACCAGCACCCGATCGAAAGCGATCGCGTCGCGAACGCTGCGGCAGAGGGGGCCGAGGGTATCCAGGCTGGGGGATAACGGAAAAACGCCGCGTCGACTATAGCGTTGGCTACTGCTGCGGTAGCCAATCAGTCCGTGAAAGGCGGCGGGTATGCGAACGGAACCGGCGGTATCGGTCGCCATGGCTATGGGGACGATACCGCGTGCGACCGCGCTGGCCGAACCGCTGGACGATCCGCCTGGTGCGCGAGCCGTACCGTGGCGATCCAAGAGCGCAGGGGTGCCAAAATGTGGGTTGAGGCCAAGACCGGAATAGGCGAACTCGCTGAGATTGGTTTTGCCGATGCTGACCAGCCCGGCCTTCTGAAGCTGCGCGATCGTCGCCGCATCGTGTGTCGCCGGCGGGGCGGTGGCTAGGGTCGCGGAACCGGCGCTGGTTTGCGTTGCGGCCATATCGAGCAGATCTTTCACGGCCATGGGAATCCCGTCCAGCTCGCTGAGCGGCGCATTGCTGCGCCAACGCCGGGTCGCTTCAGCCGCTTCGCGACGGGCGCGATCCGGGGTCAGGCAGATGAAAACCGTTGGCGCTTCGGCGGCTGATGACAAAGCGTGTTCCACGAGTTCGCTCGGTGTCAGCGTTCCTTCGCGAAACGCGCTCGTCAGTTGGATGGCATCAGGGAAGGCATGCCCAGGGGTGTGATTCATAGGATGACCTTAAAATGTATCTTTTATTAAAATATACATTTTAAGGTAGCAAGCTGGATGCCAGGTTGTCATTACCCTTGGTTAAAATTCGTGCTGAGTTGTGATCGAAATGATAAATAACGTGTTATTTAAGCTGAAAATGGTGATGGGGGGCACGTTTTTCGTTGGTCTAGCACGGTATTGAAAATGTATTTTTATTTAAATTAGCCGTTATGGTGCATGCCGGGGGGCAATTGCCCTTAGGAAGGGCAATGACGGGATAAGAACGAGTGAGTGCCAATTTGGTGGGGGGAGTGTGCCATAATGCCAGTCACTCCATGGGGAACGGTGGTTGAGTGACGAGCTAATGGAAAAAACGAGAGTGGAGAAAAGCAGCGGTGAAACACGCGCCGGCGCGCGTTATGAAATGATCCGACAAACCCTGGATGAGGCCATTCGTGCGGGGTCGGTGCCCGCAGGGTTGGTATTGCTTGAAGGGCCGCTGGCGGACATGTTCGGTACCAGCAGGGTGCCGGTTCGCAAAGCGTTGGGGCTGCTCCATCAAGAGGGGCTGATAGCGCGTTTCGAAGGCCGAGGTTTCATCGTGACGCCTGAAGGGGGCGAAGTAGAGCCGCAGCGTTTGCCGCTTAACCGAGCCGTGTTGGGATTGTGCCCGCAGGAAGAATTGGTGGATACCCGTAGCACGAGTGAGAAGGTATTCAGCGATTTGCAGGAGGCGTTGTCTACCTGCATGGTGTTTGGTCACTACCAGGTCAATGAAGCCAGCGCGGCGGAATTTTATAATGTCAGCCGCAGCGCCATTCGCGAAGCGTTGATGAGACTGCGCGATCAAGGGCTGGTAGAGAAAGAGCCCTATGCGCAATGGCTGGCCGGGCCACTCACCGCCCGAGAAATCACCGATCATTATGAAATTCGGGCCTGTCTGGAGCCCGCCGCCTTGCTCAAGGCGGCACCCCATCTCTCGCGCCAGCATGTGTTAGACAGCCTGGAACGCCTGACTCAGCTGGAACAAGGCACATTTTCCCTGGCGAGCCTGGAGCGGGTAGAGGAAGACTTGCATATTCATTGTCTGGCGCCGGCGGGGAATAAAACCCTGCTGGGGGTGTTGCGTCAAAGCCAGTCGCCGCTCATCGTCACGCGTATTTTCTACGATATGCTGGGGATTAAGATTGAGGAAGCGATGTTGAATGAACACCGCCTGGTGTTGCAGATGTTGTTGCAGGGCGCTAACGACGCGGCTGCGCTGGGGTTGCAGGAGCATCTGCGCCGCGCACAGATGCGTACCTTGCAACGGCTGAAGGTCATTTCGGTATTGCCGGAACCCGCCTTGCCGCCTTACCTGTTGCGGCTAAGCTAGGTCTACGGTCGCGTTTATTCCGCCCGGGCATGCGCGGGGCGGCCGATCTCGCCGCGCCGGAGCCTCCGGCGAGAGGGAGTCACATCGGCCAAACCGCCTCGCGCACGGCGATCGCTCTGGGCAGCAGCCCGAGGGCGTAGAAGCGGTCGGCGATGCTTTGCTGCTGGCGGATCACCTGTAAATCCATGGCGCGAACCTCGTGGCTGCGGCGCGACAGCGCGAGTTCCAGTGAGGCGCTCGCCAGCCCCAGTTCGTTGGAAAGGTGACGAGCGGCTTCTCTCGGCTGCGCGGCGATGTAGCGGCCGGTGTGCTGCAGCGCCTGCATCAGCGGCCGCAACAGATCGTCCGAACGATCGGCGAAGCCGCGGCGCGCCAGGTAGAATTGCTGATTGAGCACCCGCTGGGTGCCGTCGGCGATCACGCGCAGTTCCCCGTTGCGCTGCGCGTCGCTGAGCAGCGGATCCCACATCATCCAGGCGTCCACCGCCTGCAGGTCGGTCGCCGACAGCGGATACTTCGGCGGCGCGTAGACGATACGCACGTCGTTCAACGTCAATCCCTGTTCGTCCAGCATCTGCAACAATAAATAGTGCACGTTGGAGCCTTTGTTGAGCGCGATGCGTTTGCCGCGCAGATCGGCGGCGCTGCGTATTGGGCTGTCTTGCGGCACCACCATCGCCACGCTCTGCGGCGCAGGCGGCTCAAAACCGACGTACACCAGCGCATTGCCCTGTGCCTGGGCGAAGATCGGCGGCACTTCGCCGGTGGTGCCGAAGTCTATCTCATCGCCGTCGAGCGCGTGCAGCAGCTGCGGCCCGGCGGGAAACTCGCTCCACAACACGCTGATGCGCTGTGTGGCGAAGAGCTGTTCCAGGCTTTGCCGCGCCTTGAGCACCCCGAGGTTGCCGAACTTTTGATAGCCGATGCGCAGTTCGCGTTCGGGCAGAGACGCTGCGGCGATGGCCGGTGAATGTGCGGGTGCGCCGGCGCTGCGACGGCGCGGTTTGATCAGACCAAGATGTGCCAAATGGGTGCGCAGGGTATTGCGGCTGACGCCAAGCAACGCCGCCGCTTGCAGCTGGTTGCCGCCGCTGCTTTCGAAGGCGTTGCGCACCAGCGCATCCAGCACCCGTTGGTAAAGCTGTGCGCTGTCGCCTTGCAACTGCCGCTGCACAAAGCGGTCGATGGCGTCGTCACTGCTGCCGTCGTTATCCGTCAGGCGATGGGTGAGCTGCAGTTGCTGCGGTGCGATCGCCCCCCCCTGGCTCAGCAAGACCGCATTATGCAGCGTGTTCTCCAGCTCGCGCACGTTGCCAGGCCAAGGGTAGTCCAGCAGCGCCTGCTGCGCTTCCGCCGTCAACCGCGGCAGTGGCCGTTCCAGACGGCGGGCGTACAGCGCAAGAAAATGTCTGGCCAGCACCGGAATATCCTCCGGCCGCTGGCGCAAGGGCGGTAAAGTCACCGCCGCCACGTTCAGGCGGTAATAGAGATCTTCACGGAACCGCCGTTGGCGAATCGCGCCGGCCAGATCGACGTGGGTGGCGGCGATGACCCGCACATCGATCTTCAGCGGTTTGCGCGAACCGACGCGGGTGATCTCCCTTTCCTGCAGCACGCGCAGCAGCTTGACCTGCAGCGACAGGTTCAACTCGCCGATCTCGTCCAGCAGCAGGGTGCCGCCTTCCGCCGCTTCGAACCAGCCCTGATGAGTGCCGACGGCGCCGGTGAAGGCGCCTTTCTCATGGCCGAACAGTTCGGCTTCCGCCAGGCTTTCCGTCAGCGCGCCGCAGTTGACCGCCAGGAAAGGTTGATGGCGGCGCGCGCTGTGGTGGTGCAGATAGCGCGCCACCACTTCTTTGCCGGTGCCGGTTTCACCGACGATCAGCACGGTGGCGTCGGTGGGAGCCAGCCGATCGAGCACGCTTTGCAGAGCGAGCGACGCCGGATCGATCAGCACCGGCTTGTCGGCGGCGAACGGTTGGGGATCGTACATGGGCGTCTCCTGTCTACGACGATGGGAAAAAAATCTTATCCCAGCCAATGGGCAGCCGCGAGAGGATAAAAGGCGCACGGTGCTGCATTGGCAACAGCTTTCCGCCGCTGCCTGCTGCCAATGCAGCAGTGTTTTGACGTCGATATTTCATCAATGTATTGATATGTATTGGTTTTTTAAAATCTGCAATGTGGCATGCATCCTGCTTTTCTTTTTATAACCAAGCAAGGTTTTTCTATCGATAAATACTGAAAATAGTTATATAGGAAAGGCATAAATGACTGAGTCAGTGAAAGATCGCATCAACGTTTTCTGGTTTCTGCCGACCCACGGCGACGGCCGCTATCTGGGCACGGTGCAGGGCGGGCGCCCGGTGGACCTGCCTTATTTGCAGCAGGTGGCGCTGGCTGCCGACAACCTCGGCTATTACGGCGTGCTGATCCCAACCGGTAAAAGCTGCGAGGATTCCTGGCTGGTGGCGGCGGCGCTGGCGCCGATCACCCGCCGGTTGCGCTACCTGGTGGCGGTGCGCCCCGGCCTGCAGCCGCCGAGCCTGGCGGCGCGCATGGCGGCGACGCTCGATCGGCTGTCGGACGGACGCCTGCTGATCAACGTGGTGACCGGCGGCGATCCGGTGGAAAACAAAGGGGATGGCATCTTCCTCAGCCATGCCGAACGTTACGAAGTGACACAGGAATTTCTCACGGTGTATCAACGGCTGCTGCAAGGGGAGAAGGTGGATTTCAGCGGTAAGCATATTCGCGTCGAAGGCGCCGAATTGCTGTTCCCGCCGGTGCAGGAAAACGGCCCGCCGCTCTATTTCGGCGGCTCATCGCCGGAAGCGATCGACATCGCCGCTGGGCAGATCGACACCTACCTGACCTGGGGCGAGCCGCTGGCTCAGGTGGCAGAAAAGCTGGCGGTGGTGCGCCAGCGCGCCGAGCGGCAGGGGCGTAAACTCAGCTATGGCATTCGCCTGCACGTTATCGTGCGCGAAACCGAAGACGAAGCCTGGGCGGCGGCCGAGCGACTGATCGCGCATCTGGATGACGACACCATCGCGGCGGCGCAGCAGATCTTTGCGCGCATGGACTCCACCGGCCAGCGCCGCATGAGCGAGCTGCACGGCGGCTCGCGCGAGAGTCTGCGCATCGGCCCCAACCTGTGGGCCGGCGTCGGCCTGGTGCGCGGCGGCGCCGGCACCGCATTGGTGGGCAATCCGCAGCAGGTGGCGGCGCGCATACGCGAGTATCAGGCGCTGGGCATCGACAATTTCATCCTTTCCGGCTATCCGCATCTGGAAGAGGCTCACCGCTTCGCCGAGCTGGTGATGCCGCTGCTGCCGCTGGCGCAGCCGGCCCATCAGACGGCTCGCACGATCAATACCGGCCCGTTTGGCGAAACCATCGGCGGCGATCGTCGTCCCGGCCCGGCGCAGCGGGAGGGCTGATGGCGAAGCGTGCCCATATTATCGTTATCGGCGGCGGTTTCACCGGCGCGGCGCTGGCGATCCAGCTGGCGCGCGGAGCGGTGGATGTCACGGTGATCGAACCGCGCGCCGCGCCGGGGTATGGCGTGGCGTATTCGACCACCGAGCCGACCCACCGCATCAACGTCCCGGCCGATAGGATGCAGCTGGCGGATGAGCCCGCGGGGGATTTTGACCGCTGGTTCCGTCAGGGCGGCGGGCTGACGGCCGATCCGCAGGCGCTATGGCGCGACGGTAAGGCCTATCCGCAGCGCGGCGCCTTCGGCCGTTATGTCGAGGAGCGTTTTCATCAGGCGGCGCAGTCGGGCCAGGCCCGCTTGCGGCACCTGCGCGATCGAGCGCAGTACCTGCAGCCGCAGGCACAGGGCGCGTCTGTCATCACCGCCGGCGGCGAACGGCTGTGGGGCGATTATGTGGTGTTGGCGACCAGCCATCCGCCGCCCGCGCTGCCGCGGCAGATCGCCCCGGAACTGGCGCGCGACGCGCGGTTAATCGCCAATCCCTGGGCGGAGGGGGCGCTGGATGAGATTGAACCCGATGAATCGTTGGCGATCGTCGGCAGCGGGCTGACGATGGCCGATGCGGTGGCGGCGTTGCACCGCCGCGGGCATCGTGGGCCGATTACCGCGTTCTCTCGTCATGGCTTGTTGCCGCGTGCCAATGCCGAAGGGGAGTACCCGACGTGGTCGTTTACCCCGCCATCCGGACTGCGTGACGGGGTGCGGCAGGTGCGCCTTGAGGTGGCGCGCGCCGCTGGGCAACGGGTGCCGTGGCAGGCGGTGTTGGACGAGGTGCGCGCCCAGGGCCAGCGTCTGTGGCAAGCATTGACGCCGACCGAACAGCAGCGCTTTCTGCGGCATCTGCGCGCCTATTGGGACGTGCACCGCTATCGCATTGCACCGCAGGTGAGCACGTTGCTGGCGGAGCAACAGGCGGCGGGCACGCTGCAGGTATTGGCCGCTCGTTTGCGGCGGGCAGAACCCACGCCGCAGGGCGTGCGTTTGACGATTCTGCCGCGCCAGGGCGCAGAGCGGGCGCTGCAGGCGCAGCGGCTGCTGATCGCTACGGGTCCGGCCCATGCTGGCCTGATCGCCGCCAGCCCGTTGCTCAGCTCGCTGGCGGAGCAGGGGGCGCTGCGCGCCGATCCGCTGGGATTGGGGCTGTGGGTCAATGCCGACAGCCAGGCGATCGGCGGCGACGGCCTTGCCAACCCGCGCCTGCTGGTGGCCGGCCCGGCGGCGCGTGGCCGCTTCGGCGAACTGATGGGGCTGCCGCAGGTGGCGGAACACGCCCAAAGCGTCGCGCAATATCTGCTGGCGCGATGTCCGGCTGCAAACTGATCGTCCATTCCCGTTTTTAACACCCTAAGACCCCCCATCCGGCCCGGCTCCGCCCGTGGCCGGCAGATAATTGTGGAGCTCGCTATGTCATCGCAACGTGAAATTCGTCTTAACGCTTTTGATATGAACTGCGTCGGCCATCAGTCGCCGGGGCTGTGGGCGCACCCGCGCGACCGTTCCTGGCAGTATAAGGATCTCGAATATTGGACCGATCTGGCGCGCCTGCTGGAACGCGGCAAGTTCGATGGATTGTTTATCGCCGACGTGCTGGGGATTTACGACGTGCTTAACGGCAGCGGCGACGCGGCGATCCGCCAGGCGACGCAGGTGCCGGTTAACGATCCGCTGGCGCTGGTGACGCCGATGGCGCTGGTTACCGAACATCTCGGCTTCGGGTTGACCGCCTCGCTGTCATTCGAGCACCCTTATCCTTTCGCCCGCAGATTGTCGACGCTTGATCACCTGACCAAGGGGCGTATCGGTTGGAATATCGTCACTTCTTACCTGGAGAGCGGCGCGCGCAATATTGGCCACCGGGCGCAGACCGATCACGATGCGCGCTACGACTACGCCGATGAATACCTGCAGGTGGTTTACAAGCTGCTGGAGGGCAGTTGGGAAGACGGCGCGATTTTGCGCGATCGTCAGCGGCGCATCTTCAGCGATCCGGCGAAAATTCATCCGATCAACCACAAAGGCGAGTTCTTCCAGGTGCCGGGCATTCACCTGAGCGAGCCTTCGCCGCAGCGCACGCCAGTGTTGTATCAGGCCGGCGCTTCCAGCCGTGGCAAGCAATTTGCCGCGGAGCACGCCGAATGCGTGTTTGTCGCCTCTCCTTCGAAAACCTTGCTGAAAAAAACCGTGGCCGATATCCGCCGCCGCGCCGCCGAGGCCGGGCGCGACCCGCGCAGCATCCTGATCTTCAACCTGCAGACGGTGATCGTCGGTGAAACTGACCGGCAGGCGCAGGAAAAATGGCGGGAATACAAATCCTATACCAGCTACGAAGGCGCGCTGGCGCTGGTGTCCGGCTGGACCGGCATCGATTTCGGTCAGTATCAGCCGGATCAGGTGCTGAAGCATCTGCACACCAATGCCATTCAGTCGGCGGTGGAAACTTTCTCCAGCGCCGATCCCAGCCGTGAATGGACCGTACAGGGCATCGCCGAATGGGTCGGCATCGGCGGTTTCGGCCCGCTGTTGGTGGGCGGCCCGCAAACCGTGGCCGACGAACTGCAGGCGTGGGTGGAGGAAACGGATGTTGACGGTTTCAATTTGGCCTACGCCGTTACCCATGAAACCTTCACCGACGTGGTGGAACTGCTTATCCCCGAGCTGCAAAAACGCGGAGTGTATAAGCGCGACTACACAGCGGGCACTCTGCGAGAAAAATTGTTCAATCAGGGGCCGCGCCTGGCAGAGCCGCACCCGGCGGTGGGCTACCGCTGGCCGGCCGGCGCGCTCTTGGCCGATGCACTGAGCGTCAAGTGAGGATGCGATGATAGAGATTGAAGGATTGCACAAGGCTTACCGCGCGCCGGACGGGCGACGGATTGAGGTGCTGAAGGGCGTTTCGCTGCAGGTGCCGGCCGGATCGATTACCGCCGTGGTCGGCCCCAGCGGGGCGGGCAAATCGACGCTGGCGAAATGCATCAGCCTGCTGGAGCGGCCGAGCAGCGGCAGTATCCGGGTGAACGGCCAGGACTTGTCGCGGCTTGCGGGCGAGGCGCTGCGCAGGGAGCGGCGTGCGATAGGCACGGTGTTCCAGTCTTCCGCGCTGCTGCAGCGTAAAACCGCCTGGCAGAATGTGGCGCTGCCGTTGACCTATCTGGGCGTGGTGCCGCGCGATATCGACAAGCGGGTAAAGAGCCTGCTGGCAGCGGTAGGGTTGGCGGACAAGGCGGCGTTTTACCCGGCTCAACTGTCCGGCGGCCAGCGCCAAAGGGTCGGCATCGCCCGCGCGCTGGCGCTGAATCCGTCGGTGCTGCTGGCGGATGAGGCCACTTCCGGGCTGGATCCGGACGCCACCGGGGCCATTCTCAGCCTGCTTAAACAGCTGCGCGATCGGTATGGCCTGTCGATCATCCTGATCACCCACGAGATGGATGCGGTGCGCGACGCCGCCGACGCGGTGGCCGAGATCCGCGACGGCGTGATTGTGCAGCAAGGGCCGGTGCGCGAGCTGTTGGCGGCGCCCGATTCCTCGCTGGGCCGCCAGCTGTTCCCGCTGAAGACGCTGGCGTCCGACGCCGCGTTGCGGTTGCAGGTGACCTATTCCGCCCGTCAGCCGGCGGCCACCGACTGGATCAGTCGCATCAGCCGCCAACTCGACCTGCAGATCGATCTGCTGGGCGGCCACGTTGAAGTGGTGGGCGGCAGCCTGGCCGGGCGGTTAGAGATTGCGGTGCGTTTTGGCGGCGGTTCGCGTTCGGTCGCTGAACTGCAGGGCGAGCTGCGGCGGTTGGGCATTCTCGCCGAGGTGCTGGAACAGCCGGCGGCCTTGCAGGAGGCGGTATGAAAAATCTGTCTGACAGCGTGATGAGCCAGGACACACCCTGGCGCGAGATCCATCGGTTGATGCTGCCGGCCTACGGCGAAACCTGGCTGATGGTCGGCATCGTGATGCTGTTTGTGGTGGCGATCGGCGGCGCCGTCGGCGTGGTGTTGTTCAACACCTCATCGCGCGGCTTGTTTCCGCGTCCGGCGCTGAATCGCGCGCTGAGCTGGTTAGTGAACATGGGCCGTTCGCTGCCGTTTCTGGTGCTGATGGCGGCGATTATTCCGTTCACCTTCTGGTTGACCGGCACCACCATCGGCATTCCGGCGGCGGTGATCCCGATGATCGTCGCCGGCATTCCGTTCTTTGGCCGGCTGGTGGAGAACGCGCTGCGCGAACTGCCGCCGGAGGTGACGGCGGTGGGGCTGGTGTCCGGCGGTTCGATCTGGCAGATAGTCACCCGCGCGCAGCTCAGCGAGGCGCTGCCGGCGATCGTCGCCGCCATCACGCTGAACGTCATCTCGATGATCGAGTATTCGGCCATCGCCGGCACCATTGGCGCGGGCGGCATCGGCTATCTGGCGGTGGTGTACGGCTACCAGCGTTTCGACAATCACATCATGATCGCCACCATTGTGGTGTTGATCGCCACGATTCAACTGATTCAGTTTATTGGTGACCGCCTGGTCGCCGCGTTGCGTCATCATCAGGAAACCTTTTAATCATGCCTAATCACGATTTTGAGATAGTGAAGAAGAAACGCTGGCCGTGGCCGGTGGGTATCGCGGCGGTGGCAATTATCGCCGCCGCGGTTTGGCACTTTAGCGCCGGCCAGCAGCAGACGGTGCAGTTCGGCAGCACGCTGAAAGTGCACTTTGAGCCGGCGATGGCCGGAGAGCAGCGGGTGATCGAGTACGTCGGCGACCATATCGCGCCGGATTACGGCCTTAGGCTGGAGGCGGTTGGCCTGCAGGATCCGGTGCAGGCCGATCGTGCGGTGGCGCAGGGGCAGTACGCCGCCACGATCTACCAGCACCAATGGTGGCTAAAGCAGGTGGTAGATGCCAATGGTTTTAAGCTGACCCCGACGCTGCCGGTGTTTCAGTGGGCGTTTGGCATTTATTCCGACCGCTATACGTCGATCGCGGAGTTGCCGGACGGCGCGGAGATCGTGGTGCCCAACGACGGCGCCAATCAGGGGCAGGCGTTGTGGCTGCTGCAGCGCATTGGACTGATCGGGCTGGATCCGGCGATCGAGGCGCGCACCGCCAGGCTGAAAGACATTCGCGAGAACAAACGCCATTTTAACTTCAAGGAGCTGGATTTGCTGACCATGCCGCGCGCGCTGAATTCGGTAGATGCGGCCATTGGCTATGTGTCGCAGTTCGACGCCGGCAAGGTGCCGCGTGAGAAGGGCATCTTGTTCCCACCGGCGCCGAAAACCTTCGCCTCGCAGCTGGTGATTGGCACGCCCTATCTGCAGGACGAAAATATTCGCAAGCTGCAGCGGGCGTTTGCCGATCCCAGGTTGCAGGCGTGGCTGAAAAGCACCGACGACCCGCTGGTGAAAGGCGTGCTGGTGCCGGTCTCGGCAGAATAATCCCCGCCCGAAATGACCGTGATAAAGACCGGATTAACGCGCGTTAATCCGGCGTTTTTGTTACGCTGTAACTGTGTTTAATTTATTGATATTAATGATATTTATAGAAGAAATTGTTGTTTGTCGGCGTAATTTTTTCACCCTATAAACGAGGTGTCACCTGCCAATTACAACGAGGAAGCTATGAGTACCTTAAATATCGATACCGCGCCGCCGTTATCTGCGCCCATCGGCTCGGCCAGCGATGTGGCGCGTTTGATTAACCAGCGCAGCGAGAAGAATACCCATGCGCGCATGATCGTGCTGTTGGCGCTGGGCGGTGTTTTTCTCGATGCCTATGACCTGACCACGCTGTCTTACGGCATCGATGACGTGGTGCGTGAATTCAGCCTCAGCCCGCTGCTGACCGGGGTGGTAACTTCTTCGATCATGGTCGGGACCATTCTCGGCAACCTGGTCGGCGGCTGGTTGACCGATAAGTACGGCCGCTATCAGGTGTTTATGGCCGATATGCTGTTTTTTGTGGTTTCCGCCATCGCCGCCGGGCTGGCGCCCAACGTCTGGGTGCTGATCGGCGCGCGCTTTTTGATGGGGATCGGCGTCGGCATTGATTTGCCGGTGGCGATGGCCTATCTGGCCGAATTCTCCAAATTCACCGGCAAGGCCAACAAGGCGTCGCGCCTGGCGGCCTGGTGCCCGATGTGGTACGCCGCTTCGTCGGTGTGTTTTCTGATCATCTTTGCGCTCTATTTTCTATTGCCGGCCGAATATGCGAACTGGTTGTGGCGCGCCTCGTTGATTTTCGGCGCCGTGCCGGCGTTGCTGATCATCATGGTGCGCAGCAAGTTTATGAACGAGTCGCCGCTGTGGGCCGCTAACCAGGGCGATCTGAAAGAGGCGGCGCGCATCCTGCGCGAGTCATACGGCATTGCCGCCCATGAGGCGGAACCTGACGCCGCCCAACCGGCGGCGCCGCCGAAGGTCAGCTTCCGCGTGCTGTTCCGCAAGCCGTACCGCGAGCGCACGCTGGTCGCCAGCGTGATGAACGTTTGCATTTCCTTTGAATACACCGCCATCGCCTTCTTTCTGCCGTCGATTCTGGCGCAGTTTCTCGGCGCCGGGGTGTTTGAAACTATCTCCGCTTCGCTCGGGCTGAACGTGCTGTTCGCTTTTACCGGTGGCCTGCTCGGCATGCGTCTGGCATGGAAGTATCCGTCGCGCCACGTGGCGATCGCCGGATTCGCGCTGCAGTTTATCGCGCTGATTGCCCTGGCGTTGATCGGACATCCGCAGGCGGCGTTCGGCGTTGGGCTGGCGATCCTGATGTTGGGCCTATGGCTGTTCGCCGAAGGATTCGGCCCCGGCGCGCAGATGATGATTTATCCGGCGCTCTCTTACCCGACGGCGATCCGCGCCACCGGCGTCGGTTTCGGCCGTTCGCTGTCCGGTATCGGCAGCGCGCTGGCGCTGTTTATTCTGCCGATTTTGCAGGCGCGCTTCGGCACCGACATGTTTTGGATTGTTTCACTGGCGGCGGCGATCCCCATCGTCTTCCTGCTGATCATTCGCTTTGAACCGACGGCGCACGATATCGACGATCTGGCCGATCGCGCTTAACCACAGAGGACACTGACATGACGCAACACCTGTTATCCACCGGAGCAGACTACGCACAGCTGGCCGCGCGTTTTCGGCCGATCTTCGCCGACATCGCCGCCGGGGCGGTGGAGCGCGAGCTGTCGCGCACGCTGCCGCATGAACCGATCCGTTGGTTGAAAGAGGCGGGGTTCGGCAGGGTGCGCATTCCGCGTGAAAAGGGCGGCGACGGCGCTTCGTTGCCGCAGCTGTTCGAACTGCTGGCCGAACTGGCGGAGGCGGACTCTAACCTGCCGCAGGCGCTGCGGGCGCATTTCGCCTTTGTTGAAGATCGGCTGAACGCGCCGGACGGCCGGGAGCGCGATCGCTGGTTCGAACGCTTTCTCGAAGGCGAACTGGTCGGCAGCGGTTGGACCGAGATCGGCGGCGTGAAGCTGGGGCAGGTCAATACCCGGGTAACGCCGCAGGCCGACGGCTGGTCGCTCAGCGGCGAGAAGTTTTACAGCACCGGTAGCCTGTTTGCCGATTGGATCGACGTGTATGCCGAGCGCAGCGACAACGGCGGCCCGGTGATCGCTTTGGTGAACGTCACCCAGCCGGGCGTAGAGCGCGACGACGACTGGGACGGATTTGGCCAACGCACTACCGGCAGCGGCACCACGCGTTTTATTGATGCGCAGGTCGAGCGGGCGCACGTCTATGACTTTGCCGAGCGCTTCCGCTACCAAACTGCGTTCTATCAGCATGTGTTGCTGGCGACGCTGGCGGGGATCGGCCGCGCGGTGCTGCGAGACGTCGGCGAGGGCGTGAGGCAACGTAAAAGGATCTATAGCCACGGCAACGCCGGTTGGGTGAAGGACGACGTGCAGATCCAGCAGGTGGTGGGGCAAATCAGCGCCTGGGCCTATGCGGTTGAGGCGACGGTACTGAAAGCGACTTCCTCGCTGCAGCAGGCTTACGAGGCGCATCGATCCGGCGATGAAGCGCTGCTGCAGGCGCTTAACGTGACGGCGGAGCTGGACGCCGCCAGGGCACAGGTCATCGCCGGGGAGTGGGTGCAGCGCGCCGCCGGTGAATTGTTCAATGCGCTCGGCGCTTCAGATACCCGTACCGGCAAGGCGTTGGATCGCCACTGGCGCAATGCGCGCACGCTCTCTTCACATAATCCGGTGATCTACAAGGCGCGCAATATCGGTGACTGGGAAATTAACCGCCATACGCCGACCTTTATCTGGCAAATCGGCAGTGGCGGTTGAGGCCGTGGCTATTCCGTCCAAACCTGCGTGCTGCGCGGGCTGTCCATCTGATAATCCGAGTAGGGGCGGGTGAAGAACTCGCGCCCCAACTCGCGGGCGGCCTGCAGCGGGTTGCGCGGATCGCGGGCGATCTCACCGCGCTGGTTGCCGGCGCCGTGCACCAGCCCGACGAAGGCGGAATGGGTGTAACGGCTGAACTCCTGGATCTGATGCACGATGCCCAGCGCTGCGCCAGGATAAGTTTCTTCCGACGCCACCGCCAGCCCGATGCGTTTGCCGCTCATGCGTTGGTGCACCTGTTCCGCCTGAGGGTAGGCGTTGGAATAGAAGCTGAACGAGCGATCGAAAAAGGCCTTGGTTTGCGCCGACATGCCGTACCAGTAAATCGGCGTGCAAAATACCGCGCCGTCGGCCGGCAGGAAGTGCTCCAGGAACAGCTCGGCGTAGCGATCGCCCGGCGGCGGCGTATGGCGTTCATCGCTCAGAAAACCGCTCAGGTAATCATCGAGAAAATGCAGGCTGGCGACGGTGCCGGCTTCGGCGGCGCCCACCAGGATCGCCTGCGCCAGCGTGGCGCTGTTGCCGTCACGGCGCGGGCTGCCGACCAGCACAACCAGACGTTTGGATTGATGAGTTGTATTCATGTCATGTTCCTCGGTATGAAGTGAATTCAACCCTACTTTAGAAACAAGTGACGGCAGGCGACAAATGACGGCTTTTCTGTCAGGATGAATTCAACTCACCTAGAGGGATTTCGCCATGTTCGCCACGCTGCCCGTCAACGCATTACGCACCTTTGAATCCGCCGCTCGCCTGCGCAGCTTCAAGCTGGCGGCGGCCGAGCTGGCGGTGACGCCGACGGCGATCTCGCACCAGATCAAAGCGCTGGAGCAGCAGTTGGGGTTTGCGCTGTTCGAGCGAGTGCCGCGCGGCGTGCGGCTGACGGCGAAGGGAGAAACGCTGTTCGCCGGGGTGCACGGCGCGCTGCTGGACGTCGCCGCCACGCTCGAAGGCCTGCGACCGCAGCCCAGCAGCGGCTCGCTGTGCGTCTCGGTGACGCACTCGTTCGCGGCGCTGTGGTTGGTGCCGCGCCTGGGGCGTTTCTACCAGGCGTACCCGCACTATCTGGTGCGCCTGGAGGCCTGCGCCGAGGTGATCGATCTGCAGCAGGACGCCAGCGTGGATGTGGCGGTGCGCTACAGCCGCGCACACTATCCCTCGCTGCATCAGACGGCGCGGCTGGAGGAGAGCTTTGGCGTTTACGCCGCGCCGGGGCTGGCTGCCGCCGAACCGGAAAATCCGGTGCTGATCACCGTGAAGTGGGGGGATTCTGTGCTGTACGACAGCGGTTGGCATGACTGGTGCCGGGCCGCCGGCGTGGACTGGTGGCAGCGCCATGCGGCGATGCGCAGCTATCACGAGGAACATTACGCCCTGCAGGCGGCGGTGGCCGGGCAGGGGTTGGTGCTCGCCAGCTCGGTGATGGTGTCCGAGATGGTGGACAACGGTCTGCTGGTGGCGTACCGGCCGGAGGTGCGCGTTCCGGGTGCCGCGTACAGCGTGTTGTGCGCGCCGGGACGCGAGCGGCACCCGCCGGTCAGGGCGTTTCTCGCCTGGCTGCAGCAGGAACTGCCGCAAGGCAATGGCACGAAATAAAAGTTTTACCGTCCTAAGCTGTGGGAATATCAGCGAACTTTTGTTTTTACTTCACTGCGAGAACCTATCATGAGCCAGCCAAGAACCTCCGATTACCCGATTGACGCGCAATTTATCGAGCGCTGGTCGCCGCGCGCGATGACCAACGACGCCATCGACGATCAAACGCTGCTGAGCTTCTTTGAAGCGGCGCGCTGGTCGCCTTCGGCCTACAACATTCAGCCGTGGCGCTTTGCCTACAGCAAGCACGGCTCCGACAGCTGGGAGAACTACCTGGAGTTCCTGATCGACTTCAACCGCGGCTGGGCGCAGCACGCCTCGGCGCTGGTGGTGATCGTCTCCAAAACCACCAGCCTGAACGGCGAGCGGCTGGTGGACAACCCGACCCACGCGTTCGACACCGGCGCAGCCTGGGCCAACCTGGCGCATCAGGCGCACCTGAAAGGCTGGCTGACCCACTGCATGAGCGGCATTCACCACGACAAGATCAAAGCGGCGTTGCAGCTGCCGGACGACTATGCGGTGCACGCCATGGTGGCGATCGGCAAACCGGGCGACAAAGCCCGCCTGCCGGATTTCCTGCAGGAAAAAGAGGCGCCGTCGGGCCGCCTGCCGCTGGGCAAGACCGTCAGCGAAGGGCTGAATTTCACGCTGTGATTGCCCGCGTTCTCGCCGAGGCCCGCTTTGCGGGCCTTTTTTATGCGGCGAGTAAAACTTTGGGAGTATGTTCGCGTTCGCTTATTCGCTGTATATTTTGTTATATAGCGATTGCGTAATGAGGAGGAACCCGTGGGAGATCATTTTGGCAAAGGGCTGTTGGCGGGGCTAAAGGCAGAGAGCCTGAAGCCGGAGACGGAGCTGTCGCGCTTTTGCTCCGACTACAAGCGCGGCTTTGTGCTCGGTTATGCGCACCATTTGGCGCAGCGCTGCGGCGACGAAAACCGGGCGGCGTTCGAGGCCGGGCAGCTGAGCCGCGCCTATGGCCTCGGCAGTGAGCCGATGAGCGAGTTCTTTTCCGGCGGCGACAGCCGGCTGGCGGCGAAGTTTTTCCGCGCCGGCTATAACCGGCCGACGCAGGGCTAGCGCGGGCGGGGTGTCAGGCGGCGCTCAGCACCGCCACCATATACACGCACGGTTGGTCGCTCTGGTTTTCAAAGCGGCAGTCCGCCGGCGGGCCGAGCTCCAGGCAGTCTCCCTCGGCCATGTCATGGCGCGCGTCACCTTCCACAAAGACCAACTCACCGGATAAGACCCAGATCAGCTGGCGCTTGAAGGCATACACCGAAGCCGGCATCGGGATCGTCGCGCCGGCCGGCAGTTCAATGCGCACCAGATCGAGCGGCAGATCGGTGCGCGGCGACACGTGGCGCCGCACGTAGCCGCTCTCCGGATCGACCCAGACCGGTTGATCTTCCCGGCGCAGCAGCCGGCCTTCCTGCGTTTCCGCCCGGGCGATCAGCTTGGACATGCTGAGGCCGAACGCCCCCGCCAGCCTGCCCAACAGCATCGCCGTCGGGCTGCTCTCGCCGCGCTCGATCTTATGAACCATCGCCCGTGAGACGCCCGCCCGTTCGGCCAGATCGGACAGCGACCAGTGGCGCGCCTCGCGCTCAATGCGAATGCGTGCGCCGATCAGCTGATTTAGATTGTCTAATTTAATATTCATATCGTAGTATTATAGTGGACAATTGGCCGGGGTAAACCATGATTATACGAAATGCGACGCTCAACGATAGCGCGGCGATTGCCGCTATCTATAACGACGCGGTGTTGAACAGCACCGCCATCTGGAATGAACAAACCGTGGATGCGGCCAACCGCGCGGCGTGGATCGGCGAGCGGCAGGCGGCAGGTTACCCGGTGCTGGTGGCGGTGAACGGCGCGGACAAGGCGATCGGCTACGCGTCGTTCGGCGATTGGCGCGCCTGGGACGGCTATCGCCATACCGTAGAGCACTCGGTGTATGTCCATCAGGCGCATCGCGGCGCCGGGATTGGCAAGGCGCTGTTGATCGCCTTGATTGCACGGGCGCGGGAGATCGGCAAGCATGTGATGGTGGCCGGCATCGAATCCGGCAATCAGGCGTCGATTAAGCTGCATCTGGCGCTGGGGTTCCGCGACGTGGGGCGCATGGAACAAGTGGGCGCCAAATTCGGCCAATGGCTGGATCTGACGTTCCTGCAGCTGACGCTTGACGAGCGGGCGGCACCGCCGACGCGCTGACCCCGGGAGGCAGGGCGATGAATATGCTGTTACTGCTACTGCTGATCGCGGCCGGGATGGGGCTGGTGGTGCAGAATCTGTTGATGGTGCGTATTACCGAAAGCGTTTCGACCATCCTTATCACGCTGGTGATCAACTCCAGCGTCGGTTTGTTGCTGCTGGTGGGGTTGCTGCTGGCCAAAAACGGCCTCGGCGCGGTGGCGGAAGTGACCGGCGCCGCCAGGTGGTGGATGCTGTTACCGGGGCTGCTGGGATCGCTGTTCGTGTTCGCCGGCATCCTGGGCTACCAAAAACTGGGCGCGGCGGCCACCATCTCGATCTTGGTCGCCAGCCAGCTGTGCATGGGGCTGCTGGTGGACGTCTACCGCGCCGGCCCGGCGGCGCTGCGCGAGAATCTGCCGGCGCTGTTGGGCGCCCTGCTGCTGGTGGCGGGCGCTTATCTGGTGGCGAAACGCAGCTTTTGAGGGCGGCTGACATGCAAAAAGCCCGCTCAGGTTTCCCTGAGCGGGCTTCTCTAAATATGGCTCCTCTGACTGGACTCGAACCAGTGACATACGGATTAACAGTCCGCCGTTCTACCGACTGAACTACAGAGGAATCGTGTGAACGGGGCGAATAATAGCGGGGCGGTTGCGGCTTGTAAAGCGCGAAAATGCCCGATGCGTCCGTTTGCTGCAAGATTACCCAACCTGCTGCTTTTTCTCGCTTTTATTGCTTATCCCGCGCGCAGCGCCGCCGGGTTGCCCGTTGTTTGGCGCATTTGCCTGCCGATGGTGCAACGCCTGCCCTGCGCGGTGGCGCGCGCCGCCCGGCGAACGGCCATTTACCGCTTTGTACCCCGCTTCCACGGCCGTTTACCGACTCTGGCCTGGATCTTGCTGTGATTGCATGACCGGATTTCGGCATTCTCAATTTAGCGGCTCGCTGGAGGCACTATGAATTTCAGACGTCTGAAGTACTTCGTGAAAATCGTCGATATTGGCAGCCTGACCCAGGCGGCGGAAGTGTTGCACATCGCCCAGCCGGCGCTCAGCCAGCAGCTGGCGACGCTGGAAGGGGAACTGAAGCAACAGCTGCTGATCCGCACCAAGCGCGGCGTGCAGCCGACCGAGGCCGGCAACATTTTGTATGCCCATGCGCAGACCATTCTGCGCCAGTGCGAGCAGGCGCAGAGCGCGGTCAACAGCGCCGGACAGGCGATGAGCGGCCAGGTGTCGCTCGGGCTGGCGTCGGGTAGCACCGCGGCGCAGCTGGCGCTGCCGTTGCTGCAGACTCTGCGCGATCAGCAGCCGGGCATCCTGCTCAGCCTGCATGAAAACGGCGGCACGACGCTCACCGGGCAGGTGGCTAACCAGACGCTGGACATGGCGATGGTCTACGGCGCCAAAATGCCCGCCGGGCTGCACGCCATCGCGTTGATGCGGGAAGATCTCTATCTGGTGGCGACGCGCGCGGTGCCGCATCCCGGCAACAGCGTCGAGCTGCTGGACGTGGCGCGGCTGAACCTGTTCCTGCCGCGCGAGGGCGATGCGGTGCGCAACCAGCTGGAGGAGGCGATGGCGCTGCGCAAGCTGGCTGCCAACGTGGTGGGGGAGATCGAATCCTCGGGTGCGTTGAGCGCCGCGATCGCCAGCGGGCTGGGGGCGACCGTGCTGCCGGAATCGGTGGCGCGCGCGATGATCGGCCCGGCCAAGGCCTGGATGGCGCGCATCAATGCGCCGACGATGTCGGTGCCGCTGGCGCTGTGCATGTCGGGTCAACAGGCGCTGTCCGCCCCGGCGCTGCTGGTCAAAGACCTGCTGCTGTCGATCGCCGGCGGCCGCAGCCAGGAAAAACGCGCACTGGCACTGGTGCGTTGAGGAAAAAAAGGCCCGCCGCAGCGGGCCTGAGCACCGTTACCGGAACGGCGGTTCGTTGAAGGTGCGCAGCTTGCGCGAGTGCAGACGATCGCCCTCGGCGCGCAGCAGATCGATGGCGCAGATGCCAATCTGCAGGTGCTCGGAGATCGCCCCTTCGTAGAAGCGGTTGGCCTGGCCCGGCAGTTTTATTTCACCGTGCAGCGGTTTGTCGGAGACGCACAGCAGCGTGCCGTACGGCACCCGGAAGCGGTAACCCTGGGCGGCGATGGTGGCGCTCTCCATGTCGACCGCCACCGCGCGGCTGAGGTTGAAGCGCCGCGCCGAAGCGGAGTAGCGCAGCTCCCAGTTGCGATCGTCGGTGGTGACCACGGTGCCGGTGCGCAAACGCTGTTTGACCTCTTCACCGGGCATGCCGCTGACCATCTTGGTGGCGTCGTACAGGGCGCGCTGCACCTCGGCGATGCTCGGGATCGGGATATCCGGCGGCAGCACCGCATCCAGCACGTGATCGTCGCGCAGATAGGCGTGGGCCAGCACGTAATCGCCGATCTTCTGGCTTTCGCGCAGGCCGCCGCAGTGGCCGATCATCAGCCAGGCACTCGGGCGCAGCACCGCCAGGTGATCGCAGATGGTTTTGGCGTTGGACGGCCCGACGCCGATGTTGATCAGCGTGATGCCCTGACCGGTGCGTGAAATCAGGTGATAGGCCGGCATCTGGTGGTTTTTCCACGCCAGATCGGACACCGCCTGCTCGGGCGCGCTGGTTTCCGGCGTGATGTAGGTACCGCCGGCGCTGGAGAGCGCGATGTACGGGCTAGCCGGATCGGCGATCTGCGCGCAGGCCCAGCGCACGAACTCATCCACATAGCGGGTGTAGTTGGTGAACAGCACGAACGGCTGGAAATGCTCCACCGGGGTGCCGGTGTAGTGCCGCAGACGCGCCAGCGAGAAATCCGCGCGCAGCGCATCGAAATGCGACAGCGGGAAATAGTTGTCGGTGGTGTGATACAGGCCGTCGGCGGTCTCGTCACCGATCTGCGCCAGCTCGGTGGTGGGGAAATGCTGCGCGATGCCGGCGCTCATTGAGCGATCGAGCGCCAGGCTGGAACCGTCGATCACGTAAGGGAACGGGATCTCCTGCTGCGACGGCGCCACTTCAATATGGGCGGCGTAATCGTGTTCCAGCATCGCCAGCTGTTCGGCCAGATAGTGGCGGAACAGCTGCGGCCGGGTCACGGTGGTGCTGTAGCTGCCGGGATGGGTAAAGCGGCCGAAGGCGCGGGTTTTGTTTGGGCCGGATTGCTGCCCGTCCCAGCTGACGCGCAGCTCGGGATACACGAACAGCCCGGCGGCGCGCGCCTGCGCATCCGGCAGGGTGCCGTGGCTGATAAAGTCACTGACCGCCTGACGCAGCGCGTCTACCGCGGCGTCATACAGGGCTTCCAGTTGATCGAGTGCCTGATCGGCGCTGAGGCCGCTGCGAGGTGGGGCATAGCTCATACTTTCTCCTTCGATGTCCCGGCTCTGGCGGGATTGGCGGCGTTTCACCGTCACAGGTTAGCCGAAGAAGGGCGTAAAAGCTTGGTCGAAATGACGGGCGCGGCAAAGAAAACGCCGCGCCCGTAGCGTGCCGGGGGTCAGGAGGCGGGCGCGGCCGCTTCGACCTTCAGCGACACCAGCCCGATGCCCAGCTTCTTCGGCGTGAAGCCGCCGCTGGCGCTCTCTTTCGGCTCGGTGGGGGCCGGCGGGGTAATGCTGATCTTCTGCGCGCCGCGCGGGTTGTCGAAGCGCAGGGTGACGGTGCTGTCCTGCTCGCCGAGCGACACGAAGCGCTCTTCGTCGCCGACGCGCACCGAAATCGGTTCGCCGACGTTGTTGCCGTAGGCGCGGGCGCGCAGCACCAGATCAAAGGTCTTCGGCAGCGGGTCGACGTAATCGATGTCGACCGCCGGCGCCAGGTTGGCGTCGGACCAGCGGCCCCACTCCTCGACGGCGGAAACGCCGGTAATGGCTTTCACCTGTTCCGGCAGGCCGGGCAGCATGAACTCGATGCTGTCCGCCTGGTACTTCATCGCCGCGTCGTCCACCTGCAGGCGAGCGACGGCGTTTTGGTACTCGGCGACGCTGTCCGCCGCCGGGCCGGTGAAGTTCACCTTGCCGTTGAAGCGTTCGCCGCTGGCCTGCGCGATCTGCGGCGGCGAGGCCAGGGTGCCGGAGGCCACGCAGATGTCGGTGCTCAGCGCCAGCTGCGGCGCCCAGACCCGGCCGATCTCGTAGCATTTATCGACCCAGACGAATTTCTCCCCCGCGCCCAGCCCGGCCAGCTGTTTGCGCAGCGGGGTGGAGAGGTAGACGTTGAACATCGGTTCGATGCGGTTGTCGCCCACCCGCAGGATGAACGGCACCTTGTAAGTGACGCCGGAGAAGCTGAAGCTGCGTTGGCGCGTGTCCACGCTGTAGTCGCTGATGCGGTTCGGCAGGCCCCACTGGTTGATCACCGCCGGTTTCCAGCCGTTAATTTTCTCTTCGATATTCAGGAACACCGTAGACAGCGACGGCGCCGACAGGCTGCTGCGGCCGAGGCCGATGTAGTTGTCGCCGCCCATCACGTCCAGCACCGTGGCGCCGTTGTCCAGCGTGCTGCGCTTCTCGTTGCGCTGCTCCGCCTGCGGCCGGGTGCCGTCGATGATGAAGAACAGGTTGCGGCGCTTCTGTTTGGTCAGGATGTCGTAGGCGGTGTTGTTCATCGCCAGATGATCGGAGGACACCACGATCACGGTGTTGCTGAAATAGGGCGAGCGTTTGATTTTGTCGATCAGCGCGGCGATGTGTTGCTGGCTGCAGGCCACCGCGCTCAGCGAGCGGTTTTCCTTGTTCTGCCAGGCGTAACTCTTCTTGCTGCAGCCGGCGGAGATAAAGCCGTCCGGGTGATGGGTATCGACGGTCAGGGTAAACAGCGAGAACGGCTGGCGCTGTTTGGACAGCTCGACGAACTTGCCGTACACCACGTCCAGCACGCTATCGTCGTACCAGCCCCAGTCGTTTTTGTAGCTCGGATCGGCGACCTGTTCGCGCAGCTCTTTGAAGCCGTAAATGTGGTCGAAGCCGTGGGATTTCAGGAAGGTGTCTTTACCGGCGAACGCCAGCTCGGCGCCCTGATAGAAAGAGTTGCTGTAGCCGGCGGCCTTCAGCACGTCGCCCAGGCAGACGTTCTCCGGGTAGAAGGTGGAGACCGCGCTGGAGGCGTTGCCGTCGAAGGGCGCGAACAGCGGAATGCCGCACTGTGAGGCGACCATGCCGGCGATGGTGTAACCGGTGCCCGGCAGCTGTTGGGTGTTGCTGAAATCGATGCTGTCCGCGCGCAGGGCGTTCAGCTCGTCGGCCAGGCCGGGAAACAGCTCGGTATCGAAGTAGGTGCGCTCCAGGCTCTCGGCATAAATGTACACCAGGTTCGGCCGCTTGCCCTGCACGGTCTTTTTCGGCGCCTTGTAGTAGGTGGTGAAATCGGCGGTATCGCCGACGATCTGGCTCTTGACCAGCAGCGAGATGTCCTGAAATGCCGGGGTGGTGCCGACCGAAAACAGCGCCAGCAGCACGGCGACGAGGCTGTAGGCCACGCTGCTGCCTTTGGCTTTGCGGCGCAGCAGGCTGCGGGCCAGCACCGCGAAGATAAGCCCCAACGCCGCCAGCAGGCCGATGAACGGCAGCACGTATTTGCTGATGCCCGCGCCTTTGAGGCTGCTGGTGACGGTGTAAATCACCGCGTCGGTGATGCCGTCGCCGGTAAAGTAGTTGCTGGCGATCAGAATAACGTTCAGCACCAGATAGCTGCCGAGCAGCGTCAGCAAAATGGCGAACCACCAGCGGTTGGCGGCGGCCCGGGTGCGATAAATCAAAATCGACGCCAAGAAGAGAACAAACGAAACGACTGCTAAAACCATCCGCCAAACCCTGTCTGATTGAAAAAACGTTGCTGCCCTGGTCTGCGCCGTCGACCGTGCCGCGGCGCGAAAAGTGAAGGGTATAGCCTATTGCCGGCGGCGGAACAACGCGCGATCTCCCGCTACGGCCGACGAACGGCGGCTATTGTACATTTTTATGACAATAGTGTGACGTTAATCACGCCGACGGCGGCCTCGGCGGCGAAAGCTTGCTGGTCGGAGGTTTCGCTCTACGCTTAATGAGCGCCACGACGGTGCGCCCATCAGCCTTTCACAGGAGGAAGTATGCAGACGATTCCCGCCGCGGTACTCGACGATCTGGCCCCGCAAGGCGTGTTGCGCGCGGCGATCAACTACGGCAATCCGGTGCTGGCACAGGCCGGGGCCGGCGGTAAACCGCAAGGCGCTTCGGTGGAGCTGGCCGCCGCGCTGGCCCAGGAGCTGGGCGTGGCGCTCGAGCTGGTCACCTATGACGCGGCGGGCAAGGTGTTTGCCGACCTGGACAGCGGCGCCTGGAACCTGGCGTTTATGGCTATCGAGCCGGTGCGTGCGGCGCAAATCGCCTTCAGCGAACCCTATGTGATCATCGAGGGGACTTACCTGGTGGCGAACGACGCGCCTTACTTTGAGGTGGCGCAGCTCGACCGGCCGGAGGTGCGCATCGCGGTCGGCCAGGGGGCGGCGTACGATCTGTTTTTATCGCGCACGCTGCAGCAGGCGCAGCTGGTGCGGGCGGCAACCTCCGCCGAGGCGATCGCGCTGTTTTTCGAACGGGGGCTGGAGGCGGCGGCCGGCGTGCGTCAACCGCTGCTGGCCGCTGCGGCCGCCCATCCCGGCTACCGGGTGCTGGACGGGCATTTCACCGCCATCCACCAGGCGATGGGGGTGCCGCGGCAAAAAACGCAGGGCGCCGCCTACGTGAACGCGTTTATCGAACGCTGCAAGGCCAACGGGCTGGTGAAGGCGGCCTTGCAGCGCAGCGGCCAGGGCGAGGTGACGGTGGCGCCGCCGGCCGCCTCGGCGTGATCAGTCGAGCTCCACCGCGTACTGTTCCACCGGGGTGATTTTCTTGATCAGCTTGTTGTCGAACAGGAACTGTTCGTAAGCCTGGTAGCGCGCGCGATCCAACTTGGCCGGATCGCGGGCGAACAGCGGCAGGCTGGCTTGCCACGCCTGTTTGTTCAGCTCGGTATTCAGCTCTGGGTGCGCCTTGGCGAATGCCAGCCAGGTGTCCTGCGGGTGGGCGTGCAGGTAGTCACTGCCTTGCTTCAGCGCGGCGAGAAATTTGCGGATTTTCGGCTCGTTCACCGCATCGCGGTTGGCGACGATGATCAGCTCGTCATAGGCCGGCACGCCGTAGTCTTCGACGTTGAACACCACCGGTTCTTTACCCTGTAGCTTCAGCTCCAGCGCTTCGATGTTGCGGTAGCCGCCGATCACCGCATCGACCTGGCCCGCCAGCAGGGCGCTGGTCAGCTGGAAGTTGACGTTGATAAGCTTGATGTCCTGCGGCTTGAGGTGCTCGTGTTCGACCATGGTGGCCAGCGTCGCCTGTTCGATGCCGCTGACCGAGTAACCCACCGTTTTGCCCTTGAGATCCGCCGGCGACGTGATGTTTTTGTCCAGCGCGATCACCGTATTCAGCGGCGTGTTGATCAGGGTGCCGACGCGCATCAGCGGCAGGCCCTGATCGGCGAAGAAGTGCAGCTGCGGCTGATAGGTAATGGCGAGGTCGGCCTGTTTGGCGGCCACCAGCCGCGGCGGCAGCGCCGGATCGGACGGCGGCACGATCTTGACGTCCAGCCCTGCGGCCTTGAAGGCGCCGATCTGCTCGGCTACCATAATTGGCGCGTGATCGGGGTTGATGTACCAGTCGAGCACCAGCGTCAGCTTCTCGGCCGCACCGGCCTGGCCGGTGAGGGCAGCGCCCAGCAGCAGTCCGCAAACGGTTTGTTTGATCATGGTCGTTCCTTTATCCCTGGTTATGGTTGCAATCATCAGTCGTTTTCCGGCGCCCAGGCGATCAGGCGCCGCAGCAGCGCATCCACCGCGGCCCACAGCAGCACGGTCATCAGCACCAAAATAAACAGCGCGGCGAAGCAGACGTCGGTCTGCATGCGCGCGTTGGCGTTCAGCATCACGTAGCCCAGCCCTTCGGCCGAGCCGACCCATTCGCCGATGATGGCGCCGATCGGCGCGACGGCGGCGGCCATGCGCAGGCCGGAGCCGAAGGCCGGTAGCGCCGCCATCAGCCGCACGTGCCGCAGCTGCGCCCAGCGCGAAGCGCGCATCGTGCGCGCCAGATCGAGATAGTCGTTGTTGACCCGGCGCAGCCCGTCGAAAAAGGCCGACACCACCGGGAAGAAAATCACCAGCACCGCCATCGCCACCTTGGCGCTCATGCCGAAGCCGAACCACAGCACCAGCAGTGGCGCCAGGGCGAACACCGGTATCGCCTGGCTGGTGAGCACCAGTGGCATCAGCCAGCGCTGCAGCCGCGGCGAGAAGATCATGCACAGCGCCAGCGCCGCGCCGAGCAGCACGCCCAGCACCAGCCCGCTGACGATCTCCGAAGCCGTGACCAGCGTGTGCCAGGCGAGATAGCCGCGCCCGTCCCACAGCGCCTGCGCCACCGCGCCCGGCGTGGGCAGCAGAAAGGCCGGAATGCCGCTTTGCGCCGCCAGCCACCACAGCAGCAGCAGGCCGGCAAACACCGTCAGCCCACGCCGCAGGCGGGTGAGGCCATGCTCTTCGGCAATCTTCATTGCGCGGCCCTCACCAGCTGTTGCAGCAGCTCGGCCTGGCTTTTCAGCAGGTCGGCGTCATCCGGCGCGCGCGGCGGTTGCCCGCTGATACGGTGGGTATCGTCGAGGCCCAGCGGCCAGGGCGACAGTACCAGCAGCCGGTGGCTCAGGCGGCAGGCCTCCATCGGATCGTGGGTGATCAGCAGTACGGTATTTTGCGCCAGCAGCTCGGCGGCCAGGCTTTGGATCTCGGCGCGGGTAATGGCGTCCAATGCGGAGAAGGGTTCGTCCATCAGCACGATCGGCTGGCGTTCGTAGAGCGTGCGGGCGATGGCGGCGCGCTGGCGCATGCCGCCGGACAGCGCGGCGGGCAGGCTGCGGCCATGCGCGGCCAGGCCTACGCGCTCCAGCAGATGCGCCACCCACGCCCGATCCGGCGCTTCGCCGCGCAGCCGCGAGCCGAGGGCGACGTTCTCTTCAACGGTCAGCCACGGGTAGAGCAGGTCTTTTTGCCCCATGTAGGCGATGCGCCCGGCGATCGGCAGGCCGTCGCTGCCGGTCACCGTACCCGAACTGGCCTGCGCCAGGCCGGCGATGATCTTCAGCAGGCTGGTTTTGCCGGCGCCGCTGGCGCCGAGCAGGGCGACGAAGCTGCCGCCGGCGATGTCGAAGCTCAGCCGGTCGAAGACGATTTGCTGACCGAAACGCAGGCTGAGATCCCGCACCTGGATGCCGGGTGGGAGAAGCGGGGAGGTCATGAGGCGTTCAGCCCCATCTGCCAAAATGCCGATTCCAGCTGGGTGGCGGTGGTGAAAATCTGCGCCAGCTCGGTGAAGCGGCCTTGTGCGCCGCGCTGGTGGCCGACGGTTTCCAGCAGTTCGATGGCGGCACGCACGCCGGCCAGATAGCCCTCGTCGCCGTAGTTGCGGATCCAGGAGGCGTAAGGATTGCCCTCCATCTGAGTGGCGGGATCGTGCAGCAGCCGCAGGCCGATTTCGGCATAGCCGGCCACGCAGGGCAGCAGGCCGGCCAGCAGATCGAGGGCGTCGCCGGCATGGCCGATATCCAGCACGTAGCGGGTGTAGTTCATGGTTTCCGCCGCTTCCGGCTGGGCGGCGATCTGCGCTTCGCTCAGCCCCCATTCGGCGCAGTAGGCCACGTGCAACGGCAGTTCGGCGACGATGCCGTTGAGCGAGGCGGTGGCGGCGCGCATCTCCGGCAGGGTGCGTAGCTTGCTGACCAGCAGCGCGTAGGCGCGGGCGAAGTGCAGCAGAAACAGATAGTCCTGGGTCAGGTAGCGGCGAAAAGCGCGTTCAGGCAAGGTGCCGGCGGCCAGCTGCTGCAGAAATGGATGATCGACGTAATCTTGCCAGTGGCTGCCGGCATGGTGGCGCAGCCGGCCGTAAAGACCGCTTTCGAACAGGGTAGTGATGGACATGGGACCTCCTTGAGTCAGTGGAGATCCGGGCACGCTGGGGTATGAACAGGCAACGGGTGAGAGCGTTGTTGCCTAACCGTCCCTTCGCTGGCATGACCCAGATCAGGTTCAAAGGGTTCGGCTTGCGCCATCTCAGCCCGTAACAGGACACCCCTCGGAGCTGCTTGTTATACGACATTTGTTTTTTGATTACAATCGCCGGGCGGTGCGGCGGCAATCGGTTCGTTTAGTGCGATCGAGGGTGATTTTGCTGGCGCAAGGCGCGCGGTTTTTGTCACTGTAGGCCCATGTTTTGCCTCTGAGGATGATGCCCGATGAAAAAGATTGGTTTTCTCTCGTTTGGCCACTGGTCGCCTTCCGCCCAGTCCGGCACCCGTTCCGCGGCGGATGCGCTGCTGCAGTCCATCGATCTGGCGGTCGCCGCCGAAGAGCTGGGGGCGGACGGCGCCTATTTTCGCGTGCACCACTTCGCGCGCCAGCTGGGATCGCCGTTCCCGCTGTTGGCCGCCATCGGCGCCAAAACCCAACGCATCGAGATCGGCACCGGCGTGATCGACATGCGCTATGAAAATCCGCTGTACATGGTGGAGGACGCTGGCGCGGCGGATCTGATCGCCGGCGGGCGGCTGCAGCTCGGCATCAGCCGCGGCTCGCCGGAGCAGGTGATCGACGGCTGGCGCTATTTCGGCTATGCCCCGGCCGACGGCGAAACCGATGCGGACATGGCCCGCCGCCATACCGAAGTGTTCCTGGAAGCGCTGCGCGGCGAAGGGTTCGCCGAGCCCAATCCGCAGCCGATGTTCCCGAATCCGCCCGGGCTGCTGCGGCCGGAACCGTTTTCCGCCGGGCTGCGCGACCGCATCTGGTGGGGCGCCGGCTCCAATGCCACCGCCGTCTGGGCGGCGAAGCTCGGCATGCACCTGCAAAGCTCGACGCTCAAGAACGACGAGACCGGCGAACCCTTCCACATCCAGCAAGCCAAGCAGATCCGCGCCTACCGCGCCGCCTGGCAAGAGGCCGGCCACACGCATGAGCCGCGGGTTTCCGTGAGCCGTAGCATCTTCGCGCTGGTGGATCAGCGGGATCGCAACTACTTCGGCGGCAGCGGTAAGGAAGGCGACCAACTGGGGTATATCGATGCGCAAACCCGGGCGATCTTTGGCCGCAGTTACGCCGCAGAACCTGACGCGCTGATCGAACAGCTGGCGCAGGACGAGGCCATCGCCGAAGCGGATACCTTGCTGCTGACCGTGCCTAACCAACTGGGCGTGGATTACAACGCCCACGTTATCGAATCGATTTTAACCCATGTCGCGCCGGCGCTCGGCTGGCGCTAAACGGAGGAGCTGCATGTCACGCATTTTCATTACCGGCTCGGTGGACGGGCTGGGCCGCGCCGCCGCGCAAACGCTGTTGGACGAAGGGCATCAGGTGATTCTGCATGCGCGTGAGCCCGGCCGTCTGGACGCGGTGCGCGATCTGCTGGATCGCGGTGCACAGGCGACGATCGGCGATCTGTCCGATGTGCAGCAGATCCGGCAGCTCGCCGAGCAGGTCAATCGCCTCGGTCGCCCGGACGCGGTGATCCACAATGCCGGTATGTTTACCGGACCGCAGGTGATGCCGGTGAACGTCATAGCGCCCTACCTGCTGACGGCCCTGATCGAACGCCCCAAGCGTATCGTCTATCTGAGCAGCAGTATGCACTTTGACGGCGTGGCGGAACTGAACGGCGTGGATTGGCTTGGCGGCGCCGCAGGCTCTTATTCGGACAGCAAACTGTTCGTCACCGCGCTGGCCGCCGCCGTGGCGCGCCTGTGGCCTGACGTGATCAGCAGCGCGGTCGATCCCGGTTGGGTGCCAACCAAAATGGGCGGCGCGGACGCGCCCGACGATCTGGCGCTGGGGCATGTGACGCAGGCGTGGCTGGTGAGCAGCGATGAACCGCAGGCCCTGGCGTCCGGCGGATATTGGCACCATCAGCAGCGCCTCGAACCCCACGCGGCGGTACACGACGAGGTGTTTCAAACGGCGCTGTTGGCGCAATTGGCGCGCGCTGGCGGGGTGAGCTTGCCGCAGGTTTGAATGGTTATTCCTTCCAGGCCCGTCGAGGTTATCGGCGGGCTTTTTTATGCCCGCAGGGTGAACCCGTGGCGCTTTTCTTATACAGTGGTTGTCTGGCCTGTTTTGCTCTTTCTTGTAATTATCGCCATGCATACATTCCTGATTATCGTCCCTGAAGGGGGCATGCTGTTCGAAGCGGCGGGCATCGCCGATATCCTGATGCAGGCTAATCGCCTGAGTTCCGCCGAGACGCCGCTGTATCAGATCGCGGTCGCCACTACGCAATCTCACCGGGTGGTGCACGGCCTGTCCGGGCTGAGCCTGTTGGCTGACCATCGCCTGGCGGATCTCGATCCGGCCCAGCCGCGCGATACCGTCATTGTTGCCGGCAAGGGGGTAACCGAAGAAGAGGGCGCCCTGGTGGCGGATTGGCTGCGCCGCGCGGCGCCGCAGACGCGCCGTATCGCCTCGGTTTGCGGCGGGGCTCTGCTGCTGGCCGAAGCCGGATTGCTGGACGGGCGGCGGGCGACTACCCACTGGCGGCTGGCGGAAACGCTGCAGGCGCGCTTCCCGCGGGTGCAGGTTGAAAACGGCCCGATCTACGTGCAGGACGGGCCGATTTGGACCTCCGGCGGCGTCAGTTCCGGCTTCGATCTGACGCTGGCGCTGGTGGAGGATGATTACGGCTTCGTGCAGGCGCGCGAAGTGGCGCAGGATCTGGTGATGTTTCTGCGCCGCCCCGGCGGGCAGGCGCAGTTCAGCCGCTACCCGCTCAACCAGGCCAAATCGCCGGGCCCGATCCGCGACCTGCAGTCCTGGATCCTGGAAAACCTCGCCGACGATCTCAGCGTCGAACGGTTGGCCGAACGCGTGGCGATGAGCCCGCGCAACTTTACCCGCGTATTCACCCGCGAGACGGGCATTTCTCCCGCCAAATTCGTCGAAGAAGGCCGGTTGCATACCGCCAGGCAGCGCCTGGAGCAGAGTGCGCAAGGCATCGAGCAGATCGCCCTGGCCACCGGCTTTGGCAACGGCCTTAACCTACGGCGGGTGTTTGAGCGCAAACTGCAGCTGACCCCGAGCGAATACCGCGAACGCTTCCATGCGCGCAATTTGGCGTAAATTGATCGGTAAACGTCATTTACGCCGCCTCGGGGCAGGGCTAGAGTCGAGGCAAAGCCCAAAACGAGGAGTGCATCATGGTGAGAGTAGGCATTAATGGATTTGGCAGGATCGGACGCAACGTGCTGCGCGCGGCGCTGGGGCGCAGCGATTTTGAAGTGGTGGCGATCAACGATCTGACGGACAGCAAAACGCTGGCGCACCTGCTGAAATACGACACGCTTTCCGGCACGCTGGCGGCCAGGGTGGAAGCCGGCGACAACCAGCTGCTGCTGGACGGCCGGCCGATTCAGGTGTTTTCGCAGCGCGATCCCGCCGAGATCCCCTGGAGCAGCGTGGGCGTTGACGTGGTGATCGAAGCGACGGGCTTCTTTACCGACAAGGCCAAGGCGGAAGTGCACATCACGCACGGCGGCGCCAAGCGGGTGATTATCTCGGCGCCGGCCAAGAACGACGACATCACCATCGTCATGGGGGTTAACGACCAGCTCTACGATCCGGCGCTGCATAAAGTGGTCAGCAACGGCAGCTGCACCACTAACGGGCTGGCGCCCGCCGCGCAGGTGCTGCATCAGGCGTTCGGCATCGAATACGGGCTGATGAACACTACTCACGCCTATACCAATAGCCAGGCGCTGCACGATCAGCCGGAAAAAGATCTGCGCGGCGCGCGGGCGGCGGCGGAATCGATCGTGCCTTATTCCAGCGGCGCGGCCAAGGCGCTCGGCAAGGTGATCCCGGATCTCGACGGCAGGTTGACCGGTTACTCGCTGCGGGTGCCGGTGCCGGTCGTCTCGATCGTCGATCTGACGGTGACGCTGAAACGCCCGGCGACGGTGGAAGAGATTAACGCCGCTTTCCGCGCGGCGGCGGCATCCGGCCCGCTGAAAGGGATCCTGGGCTACAGCGATGAACCGCTGGTGTCGAGCGACTACCGGGGTGATGCGCGTTCGTCGATCATCGACGGGCTGTCCACGCTGGTGATCGGCGGCAATCTGGTGAAAGTGCTCGCCTGGTATGACAACGAATGGGGCTTCTCCAATCGGTTGGTCGATCTGGCGCTGCTGATGGAAAAACGCGGGCTGTAAACGCCCCATAGCAAAAAGCCCGCTTAATTTTCCTTAAGCGGGCTTCTCTAAATATGGCTCCTCTGACTGGACTCGAACCAGTGACATACGGATTAACAGTCCGCCGTTCTACCGACTGAACTACAGAGGAATCGTGTGAACGGGGCGCATGATATCCAGCGGCCCCGGGTGTGTCAACGCTAAATTGCCCCAGGCGGTGCGACTGCTCGGTATCTGAGCAATAAGCCCGTCAATCAGCCCATTGCGCGTCGTTTTCCACCTGGCCGCGCAACAGGCGCGCCAGCGGATCCTGGCGGTAGAAGCGGCAAAAGTGCTGATACAGCGCCGGGAAGCGTTCGGCCAGCAGCTCGGGAGCGCTGAAGAAATACTCCGACAGCACGGCGAAGCACTCGGCCGCATCGGTGGCGGCATAGGCATCCATGCTGGCGGCCTCTTCACCGACCATGTCGATCTCGTCCTGCAGGCTTTCCATCGCGGCGTGCAGATCATGTTCCCAGGCGGCCACCTCGCGCAGCGGGATCGGCGGCACGCCGGTGGCGACGCCGCCGTTGCGCATATCCAGCTTGTGCACCGCTTCGTGGATCACCAGATTGAAACCAGAGAGATCGAAAGAGTCCTGCACGTCTTGCCAGTTGAGCACGATCGGCCCCTGTTCCCAGCTTTGGCCAGACTGCACCACTGGCCCCGAGTGCACCAGGCCGATCTCGTCCTGCCATTCGTCTTCCACCACGAACGGGGTGGGGTAGAGCAGAATTTCGTTGAAGCCGTCGAGGCACTCCGCGCCGAGTTCCAGCACCGGCAAGGCGAACAGCAGGGCGATGCGCGCCTGCATTTGCGAGGTGAGCTGCAGCCCCTGCAGCGGCACGATGCGCTTTTGCTGCAAGATCTGCCCGGCAACGGCCACCAGCCGCTGCTGCTCCTGCTCATTCAGCGGCGAGAGCAGCGGGATCGCCAGCGCGTCCTGCCACTGGGCCTGAGTGTCTGCCTGGGGTTGAGAGGGTTGAGTCGCTTTCCACGGCCATTTAATCATCAGGTTGCTCGTAAAGTCGTCACTTGAACGTTCAGCGGTGTGCTAATGCTGTAAAAATGCCGTAAAAGCGGGCATGATAGCAAGCGTTGTTAGGAGAGATGCCGGAGCGGCTGAACGGACCAGTCTCGAAAACTGGAGTAGGGGCAACTCTACCGGGGGTTCAAATCCCCCTCTCTCCGCCACTTTACCCCTCGTTGTTCCCTATCGAATCAAAATCCTTTTCTTTCGCTAATGCTTGTAAACCGTTCGATCTGAAACCGGTTTGCGTTGGCCGAGATCCTTTTCCGCATTATAACCCGTGCAATATCAACGAATAGCATTTTGCGATTATGTTCTTCATTTTGTGAGCCATGTTGCGCTTAAACCCGGTGCGGCGCTTGTGGTAAGCCCAGTGCCAGGCGCAGGCCAATCATGCTGAAGGTGTGAAACCGCCACGGTGATAATGCCTGCCGGCAGGGGCGTGCATGGCCTGACTCCGCTATCCCTTGAAGCGTTTGCCAGACTGACAACATGCCCAACATCTCCAGGGTAGCGTGTATTTACACGCGATTTTTCGTGCACTAATATGTGTGCACATGCACATAAAAACGGTCTCCTCTCCGCCACGATGGGAATAGAAGGGACTGAACGCCCGGAAACTGGAGGATTTGCCATGAGTTTGCTCGATTGCGCACTGGATTTTCGTCACTTCATTGAGGAATTGCGTCGCCGAAACGATTTGGTCGACGTGCATCAGGAAGTTTCCGCCGACTTGGAGATAGCGGCTGTCTGCCGCCGGGTCTATGAGCAACGGCTTTCGGCTCCGCTATTTCATCATGTGGCGGGCGCGATGCCGGGGGCTCGCATTCTCGGCGCGCCGGCCGGCATGCTCGCTTCTGCGGAACATGCCTATTCTCGCCTCGCCCTCCATTTTGGCCTACCGCCAGAGAGCTCCCCGCGAGATATCGTGGCGGCGATTCGCCGGGCGGTGAAGGCGGAACCGCTTGCCCCCGATTATTGTTCGACCGGCCCGGTGAAAGAGAATATTCGGCGAGGTGACGAGGTTGATCTGGCACGCTTCCCGGTGCCTCTGCTGCATGAACGGGATGGCGGGCGCTATTTCGGCACCTACGGGTTCCATGTCGTGCAATCCCCGGACGGGAAGTGGCACAGCTGGGGCATCGGCAGGCTCATGATGCTCGATCGCAATCGTCTCACCGGCCCGGCAATCCCCACCCAGCACATCGGCATGATCCGTGAAATGTGGCGTCGGGAAGGGAAACCTACGCCGTGGGCGATGGTGCTCGGGGCGCCGCCTGCCGCGGTGGCGGTCGCGGGGATGCCGTTGCCGGCCGGCGTCAGTGAGCCTGACTATGTCGGCGCGTTGCTCGGTAAAAGTGTCACGCTCACCCAAGCGGAAACCAACGATCTCTGGGTGCCGGCCAATGCGGAAATTGTGCTGGAAGGTGAAATCAGCCTGACGGAGACGGCGCTGGAAGGGCCGATGGGGGAGTATCACGGCTATCAACACCAGCAGGGCCATGAACAGCCGGTGTTCCATGTGCACGCGATGACGTTTCGCGATGACCCCATTTTGCCGATTTGCGTCGCCGGCACGCCGCCGGAGGAAAATCATACGATCTGGGGCACCATGATATCGGCCCAACTGCTGGAAACCCTGCAGAGCGCGGCATTGCCCGTCGACTTTGTCTGGTGTTCCTATGAGGCGGCAACCTGTTGGGCGGTGGTGTCCGTCGATATTGAAAAACTGGCCGACATGAGGACCAACGCGGCGGATTTTGCCGGTAAGGTGGCGGAAATAGTCTTCGGTTCGCATGCGGGCTACCTGATCCCCAAACTGATTCTGGTCGGCAATGACATTGATATTGTCGATATCAATCAGGTGGTTTGGGCGTTGGCTACGCGCTCACATCCGGCGCGCGATCATTTTATTTTCCCGGACGTACGCGAGTTCCCGATGGTGCCGTACCTGTCGGAAGAAGACAAGGCGCGCGGCAGCGGCGGCAAAGCCATCATCAACTGCCTGTTCCCCGAGCAGTTCAGCGGCGTAACACGTGCGGGTACCGCCTCTTTCAGGCACTCGTATCCGGAACAGGTCAGGGTAAAAGTCGAGGCTAATTGGAAACAGTATGGGTTCTGAAAAAAAAGACAGGCATAGCGGCCGACAGGGAATGGGATTGCCCGACGGTGCGCTTTACAGGATGACGGAGGTGGTGCGTCACCGCGAAAAACGGCTGTCTGCGTTACTCGCATTGCAAGGGCTCAGCCTCCATGAGTGGCGCGCGTTGCGTATTCTCTACAGTTTTCCGGGCGACGTGGCCATGAGCGAGGTGATAGCGCATTCGCAGACCGATCGCACCGCGCTAGGCCGTACGATCACCCAACTGGTTAATCGGGGGTGGGTCGCGCGCTTCCCCGATCCGGAAGATAAGCGCGCGGTATATCTGCGCGTCATGCCGGCGTCTCGCCCCATTTTTGACCAGGCGAGGCAATGGGTGGCGGATTATGACGCCCAGCTGATGGCCTGCCTGGATGACGCGGGGCTCAGTGCCCTGGATAACGCTTTGCAACGCATGATGTTGTTTATCGATACCCCTTAGCTATTCCGGTCCCAGTTGCGGAGAAAACGCTCGGTGGCGGGGGCGCCGTTTTATCCCGCTTGACCGCATTCTGCTGCACGATGCGGTGTTGTACTGTTGACCGCAGGTAAGGTAATTTGCTGATGGCAATGATGACTGACGCGGGGGCAACGGACATGAACGAAAGAATCGACTACCACATCGAGAAATACCATTTCGCGCCGCTGGATGAAGCCCCGCGGCTCGCGCACCAGTGGAGCGAGGTGTTGAACGAGTGCCGCGAGACGCAGGCCGGGGCGGAAGAGCGTCTGCGCATTGCGCTGCTCAATGTGGACTACGTGACCAGTTTCGAATTGCCATTTCGCTTATTGCTGGTGCGGGCACCGCAGCTGATTGCCGGCCTGCGTGATGAGTTGTCGATCAGTCAAAAAAATGTGGTGTTCAACGGCAAGCGCTTTGGCTGTGTCTACAGCCTGAAAAGCGATTTGAGCGGCGTGCCGGAGGCTTTCCAATACGGCCTGTCGACCCGTATTCACCGAACATCTGCGTCGGGCGTGGATGCGCTGCCTTACCGGGAAATTGCCAAAGCGCTCAAGGCGCCGCGTGAGCGGCTTAAGCTGGCGCTGGAGCAAGGGTTGCCGGTGACGGCGCTGGATGGCTTGTTTTGGTTCGGCATCCAGCGCATTGCTGCCGAGGTGCGCAGGCTAAGAAAAACTGGCATGGCGATCGTGACGGCGGAAACGGAGATCTTCGACACCCTGACCGGCACGACGCGCAAGGTCCCAGTGTACCGCCTGGCCGAGAGTTAAACGCCGTTTCCGCACCGAGGAGGTTCAAACCAAAAACCTCCTTATGGAATGCGCGGCTTACCGATAGGCTTCATTACGCGCGATCGTGTATTTGCCGCTGCCCAGCAGCAGAATGGCGAGCCCGCCCATAAAGAACACCAGTTCGTTTTCAATGCCCCAGGCGCCGACGTCAGTGACGCTGAACACCTTGCCGGTGCCCACCATCAAAAATGCCACCACCAGCGTAAAGGCGTAAACCAGCGCGGCGGGGCGGGTGAACAGCCCCAAAATGATCAGTATCGGCGCCAGGATCTCCCCTACATACACGCCGTAGGCGATGAAGGCGGGCAGCCCCTGTTCCTGCAACGCACCGGCAATCCAGCCGACGCCGTGCTGAATTTTCGCCACGCCGTGAAACAGCATCAGTCCGCCAAAGGTCAGTCTGAGTGCCAGCTTGCCGGCGTCCGGACGATCAAAAAGGCGCGTGAACACTGCATTCAATGACTTAACCATGGCCCTTCCTCCTGAATAGGAATGATTTTCAATTAATATATCAATAAGGTGAATGCGAAAGATGTTCTGGATCAGTAAAACGGCGGACTTTACGCCGAATCACCGGGTGAGATTTAGCGGGCGCTTCACACGGCAACGCAGGCTGTCCCCGCGACCCAAATCGCGGTAAAATGCAGCAGTTCACCTTATCGCACGTCATCAGGCCGTCGTACTCGCTATGAAAATGCGCAAACCCCGTCGCCCGCCCGGGCGGTGGATTTATTACATCCTGCATGAAGACATGCTGTGGCCCTGCCCGGTCAAATGGGAGTGGGAGAGCGGCTATAACGCCTGGCTGCCGTTTTATTATTCCCCTACGCTGGAATTCGTCGCCGGCAACCCCGCTCGCGCCACCAAGGTCAGCAGCGGCCGGCGCTAAGCGCGCTGCCCGCCTTGCCGCCCGGCATCCGCTCACCTAAGATAATTGCATCACCCACAGGTTTCCGGGAGTGCCCATGTCTACTCTGTTTCGCACGTCTCTTTGCGGCGCGGTGGCGTTGCTGCTGCTTGCGGGTTGTCAGCAGACGGCGCATCGACCGGCGCCGCCGCTGCAGGCGCAATTGGATCACATCGCTCTGATGCTGGCCGGCGGGCATTTCCTGCGCGTGGACTGCGGGCGCAGCGACGTGCCGGACGACGTGAAATTGCAACGCACCGCGATGCGTGCGGCGCAGCATCGCGGCTGGGATACGCATGCGGTAGGGTATCGACAGTTGCCGACGCTCACCCAGGCGCGTTACCTGACTCTGCAGCAGGACAATCAGCTGCTGACGGACAAATGCGCCACGCTCAGCCGCAGTACTGCGCGTTTTATTGCGGCGGCGCAGGCCGATCAGGAAGACTACATGGAGTAGCGTTGGGTAAGCCTGTCGGGCGCTCGTTACGGGCGCCTAAAAATTCTTTGCAGGATAACGATTTATCGATCATCATTTGAAATGATGTTTCACTTTTATCCATCGAGCCCACCTTGAATCTGTATGCCGCACTGCGTCAGCGCGTGGAAAATACGCCCTGGTACGCCAAACGGAAAAGCTACCGCGTGCTGTTCTGGCGCGAAATCACGCCGCTGGCGGTGCCGATCTTTCTGGAGAATGCCTGCGTTTTGCTGATGGGGGTGCTGAGCACCTTTCTGGTGAGCTGGCTCGGCAAAGAGGCGATGGCCGGGGTGGGGCTGGCGGACAGCTTCAACATGGTGATCATTGCCTTTTTTGCCGCGGTGGATCTCGGCACCACCGTGGTGGTGGCCTTCAGCCTCGGCAAGCGCGATCGCCGGCGTGCGCGGGCGGCGGCGCGTCAGTCGCTGGTCTTGATGACCGGCGTGGCGGTGCTGTTGGCGGCGGGCATTCACCTGGCGGGCGAATCGATCATCGATGTGATCGCCGGCGCGGCGTCGCCGGAGGTGAAAGCGCTGGCGCTCTCTTACCTGCAGACCACGGTGTGGAGCTACCCGGCGGCGGCGATTGCGCTGATCGGCAGCGGCGCGTTGCGCGGCGCGGGTAATACCAAGATCCCGCTGCTGATCAATGGTGGCATGAATATCCTCAATATCATCATCAGCAGCATCCTGATTTACGGCATGCTCGGCTGGCACGGGCTGGGCTTTGTCGGCGCCGGGCTGGGGCTGACGATTTCCCGCTATATCGGCGCCATCGCCATCCTCTATGTGCTGGCGATCGGCTTTAATCCGGCGCTGCACATTACGCTGAAAAGTTATTTCACGCCGCTCAAGATGAGCATCCTGTGGGAAGTGTTGGGGATCGGCATTCCCGCCAGCGTCGAATCGGTGCTGTTCAACGGCGGCAAGCTGTTGACGCAGATGTTCGTCGCCGGCATGGGCACCAACGTTATCGCCGGCAACTTCATCGCCTTCTCCATCGCTTCGTTGATTAACTTGCCGGGCAACGCATTGGGATCGGCCTCGACCATCATCGTCGGTCGGCGGCTCGGCAAGGGCGAGATCGGTCAGGCGGAGCGGCAACTGCGCCATATTTTCTGGCTATCGACCCTTGGGCTGACCGCCATCGCCTGGGGCACGGCACCGCTGGCCGGGGTATTCGCCGCGTTTTATACCTCGCAGGATGATGTGAAAACGGTGGTGAAAACCCTGATTTGGCTCAACGCCGCCTTTATGCCGATCTGGGCCGCTTCATGGGTGTTGCCTGCCGGGCTGAAAGGCGCGCGCGACGCCCGCTTTGCCATGTGGGTGACGATGCTCGGCATGTGGGGCTGCCGCGTGGTGGCCGGCTACGCGCTGGGTATCGAACTGGGCATGGGCGTGGTGGGCGTCTGGTTGGGGATGTTCTTCGATTGGGCGGTGCGCGGCGCTTTGTTCTACTGGCGCATGATCAGCGGGCGCTGGCTGTGGAAATATCCGCGGGCCAAACGCCGGGAGGCCGAGTAACGTCGGCCGCGGGGCACCGGCGAGATGGCCTCAGTATAAAAGCGTCATCGCGCTGAAGAACAACAGCGTCAACGCGATAATGATGACGTTTTGCGTGGCTTTGCGCACCAGTCTGCTGGCGCTCAGTCGGCTGTCGATGACGTAGAGCAGCGGCACCATCAGCAGCACGTAGGCGAACATCAGCATGGCGGTAAAGGGTTGCAGGTTCATTTATGCTTCTCCTGTACGTCATCATGGCCGACCAGGTGCACCAGCACCGCCTCCGTCTGATGGGCCAAGCCAATAAAGGGCGGGGCGACAGGGGGATCCGCTGCGAACGGCAGGCCGGCGCGCCGCGTGTTCACCGCCGCTTGCAGAATTTTCTTTCTATGCTTCCGAGTATGGTCGACCATGCGCCTCCGAATAAGGCCGCCCGCAGGCGGCTGATCGTAGTATTACCATTAAGCTGGAGTAGGATTGCAGGCCGCTGCCGGGGCCATGCATTCATAATATTGCGAATGATAACCATTATCAATAATGAAAGTGAAAAAATTAAGGGTATTGCGAGAGGGGTGTCAGCGGGGAGGGAAAAGAAAAAGCACGCCTTGCGGCGTGCTTTGCGAGGTACTAACGGCGGTGGTTACTTCTGATCGGGCAGGGCGTAAGCGATCACATAGTCGCCCAGCTTGGTGCCGAAGGAACCGTGGCCGCCGGCGTAGATCAGCACGTACTGCTTGCCATTGACCTCATAGGTCATCGGCGTCGCCTGGCCGCCGGCCGGCAAGCGCGCTTCCCACAGTTTTTCACCGTTGGTCACGCTGAAGGCGCGCAGGTAGTTGTCTGCGGTGGCGCCGATGAAGAACACGTTACCGGCGGTGGTTACCGGGCCGCCCAGCATCGGCATGCCCATTTTGAACGGCAGTGGCAGCGGTGAGCTGTCGCGCACGGTGCCGATGCGTTTTTTCCACACGATGTCGTTGGTTTTCAGATCCACGGCGGAAATGTAACCCCAGGCCGGCTGTTTGCACGGCAGGCCGAACGGTGACAGGAACGGGTTCAGGGTAACGCCGAACGGCACGCCATATTGCGGCTGTACGCCGGACTCGGTGCCGCTGCCGCCTTTGTCGCCTTCCGGCGGCTCAATCGGGTTGCCTGGGCCGCGCGGGATCAGTTTGGAGACGAACGGCAGCGCGATCGGGTTGGCGATGGCGATTTCGCGATCGGTATCGACGGCCAGGCCGCCCCATTCGAACATGCCCAGGTTACCCGGGAACACCAGCGTGCCCTGCTCGGAAGGCGGGGTGAAGGTGCCTTCATAGCGCAGGCTGTGGAACATCACGCGGCAGACCAGCTGGTCATAGATGGTCGCGCCCCACATGTCGGCGCCGGTCAGTTTCTTCTCAGGACGGAAGGTCAGCTCGGAGAACGGCTGGGTCGGTGACAGGCGATCGCCCTTGGCTGGGCCCTGCGGTACCGGTTTCTCCGGCGCCGGCACCACCAGCTCGCCGTTGGTGCGGTTCAGCACGAAGATGTTGCCGGTTTTGGTCGGCACATAGATGACCGGCACTTTTTTACCGCTCTTGTCGGTAATGTCCGCCAGGGTCGGCTGCGCCGGCACGTCCATATCCCACAGGTCGTGGTGGACCGTCTGATAGAACCAGGCCAGTTTGCCGGTGGAGGCGTTCAGCGCCAGCAGGCCGCTGGCGTAGCGCTCCATTTCCGGGGTGCGGTTGCCGCCCCAGATGTCCGGCGTGGCGACGCCCATCGGCAGATAGACGATATCCAGCTTAGCGTCATAGGCGGCCGGCGCCCAAGAGTTCGGCGAGTTCGGCACGAAATGGTGCTCGTCCGCCGGGATGGCGTTCGGATCTTTCGCGCCCGGATCGAAGGCCCACAGCAGCTTGCCGCTGTTGATGTCGAAGCCGCGGATCACGCCGGAAGGCTCACGGTTGGAGTAGTTGTCGGTCACGGCACCGGCAACGACGATCACGTTATCGGTGATCACCGGCGGCGAGGTCGGCTCGTAGTGGCCCGGCGTCGCATACGGCATGTTGCTCTGCAGGTTCAGCTCGCCGTTGTTGGCGAAGTCCGGGCACGGTTTGCCGGTTTCGGCGTCCAGCGCGAACAGGCGGCCGTCGTTGACCGGCAGAATGATGCGGCGTGCGCACATCGCCGGTGCGGCATCGCCGGCGGCGCCCGCGGCTGCAGCGGTTTCGTGGTAAGACACGCCGCGGCAGGTGATGTGCTGGAAGGTCGGGTTGTACTTCAGCTGCGGATCAAATTTCCACTTTTCTTTACCGGTGGCGGCATCCAGCGCGAACAGCTTCTGGTGCGGCGTACACATGTAAAGGGTATCGCGGATCTTGATCGGCGTGACTTCGTTGGTGATCTCACCCGGATCGTTGGCGGTCTTCAGATCGCCGGTCTGGAAACGCCAGGCTTCTTGCAGCTGGCCAACGTTTTTGTCGTTGATCTGGCTCAGCGGCGAGTAACGGGTGCCTTCCTGGGTGCGGCCATAGGCCGGCCAGTCGGCGCCGGTGGCGTCTTTCGGCTGGACTTGCGCGGCGTCAAGGGTGCCGTTGATCTCTTGCGGATCGTTGAATACGGCATAGGCCAGTGCGATGACGGTGATCGCCAGCGCCGCGCTCAGCGCACCGTAGGCGAATTTGCCGTTGGCGACCAGCTTACGGTAGATAAACGGCAGCACCAGCCACAGGCCGAAGAAGAAGGTGACGTCCAGGCGCGGCGTCAGCGCCCAGAAGTCCGGGCCGACTTCCCACAGGGCCCAAATAGTGGTGCCCAGCAGGAACACCGCGTACAGCAGCAGCGCGGTGGCGCGGCGGCGGAACAGCAGCCAGGAGGTCGCCAGCAGCACCAGCCCGGCGATGATGTAATACAGCGAACCGCCCAACTTGGCCAGCCAGATGCCGCCGCCGAGCAGATAAAGCCCGCTCAGCGCGGCAAACAGCGCCGTTATGACGATAAGCGGCGATAGTGACGCTTTATTTTGCATAGCAATACCCTTACCAAAAATGAAAGTCCCCGATTTAGAGATTAAGCCAAATCGGAAAAAACACGCGGTTTCTCCCTATTATTTCAGCGGGAAGCCGCTAGGGTGACGTAAAACCCATCCCGTCTTTTAACCTTAAGGTGCTTTGCCTTATTCAAAGCGGTAAGACAAGGTGGCGCCGCCACCCCAGTTGCGACCCGGCGCCGGCTCGAAATAGCGGCCATTGCCTTCGTTGACGATCACCGAACCGACGTAACGGCGGTCGAAAATATTGTCCACCCGGCTGAACACGTCCAGCGCCCAGCGGTTCCAGGTAAAGCGATAACCGGCGTTTACGCCGGCCACGGTGTAAGAGGGGGCCTGCGCGCTGTTGGCGTCGTTGGCCTGAATGTCGCTCATGTAGCGCAGTTCCGCGCCGGCGTGCCAGCCTTCCGGCGGTGCAAAGGCCAGCGAGGCGTAGCCCATGTTGCGGGCGATGCCTGGCAGGTGATTGCCGGCGGGGGTACAGCCGGATTTACCGCACATTTCGCTGCGGTAGGTGGCGTCCAGCAGCGTCCAGGCCATATGCAGGCGCCAGTCCAGCGCGAACTCTTGATCCAGCGCCAGCTCCAGGCCGCGCCGCCGGGTTTTGCCGGCGTTGGCGTAGCTGGTGCGTCCGCCGCTGCTTTCCGCCACCACCAGCTCGTTGTCGGTATCGGTCTGGAACAGCGCAGCGCTCACCAGGCCGTTGCCGAGGCGCAGCTTGCTGCCCAGTTCGACGGTATCGCTGGTGGACGGCTGCAGGCCGATATTGAGGCCTGTCTGGCCGTCGGGGCGGTAGGAGAGCTCGTTGATGGTCGGGGTTTCAAAGCCGCGGCCGGCGGAGAGATAGACGTTCCACGCCGGGTTGATCTTGTAGTTGAGCGAGCCCATCGGCAGCCACTGGTGGTAGCGTTTGCTGCCGCTGTCGTCGCCGTTGCGCGGCGTGATGTAATAGTCGGTCGAGTCGAAGCTGACGGTGCTGTAGCGCAGGCCGGCGTCCAGCGTCCAGCGCGGCGTCAGTTGCCAGGAGGTTTGCAGGTAAGGATCCAGGTTCCAGATACGGTTCTTCTCGTTGCGCCGCTGGTCGCCTTTCTCGCCGTAGTCCACAGTGCCGTCTCGCAGAATAAAGTTTTCGAACCCCTGGCGGCGTTCGGTCATGGTTTCATAATCCAGACCGCCGATCAGTGTTACCGGTAACGATGCGAGAGTATCCTCATGCTTCCAGCGAGTGTCAATGCCCTGATATTTTCTTTCCAGCACGATCACCCCGCCGGCGTGGGTGGGGTTGAGCTGTGGCCCCATCGGGATGGACTGGTACTGCGTGGTGTGGCGCTCGCCGTGGTAGGCAGTCAGCGTCAGTTCGTCGCGCTCGCTCATCTGGCGCTGATAGCGCAGGCCGGCCTGGGTCTGATCGAGCGACTTGCGGGTGTTAAATTGATCCGCGCGCGGCGCCTGGCGCGGGTTTTCCTTCCATTCCGCTGCGGTCAGGCCGCCCGGATCGCCGGCGTCGATTGAGACGCTGTTGAACATCAGCGTCAGGGTGCTGACGCCGTCCAGCCGCACGCCGAGCTTGCCGTTGCCGAGGTTTTTCCGCGCGGCGCTGTGATCGCGGTAGCCCTGAGTGGTGAAGCGGGTGCCCGAGATGGCGTAGTTGACGTCGCCGGCCTGGGTACCGTCGCCGGTGGCGCCGGTCGCTTTCACCCCATAGCGCCAGGTATTGTCGCTGCCGAAATAGCCGCCGGCCTCCAGCGTTGGCGGCTGGGTGCCGGTCTGGGTGTCAACGTTGATCACCCCGCCCGAAGCGTTGCCGTACAGCGCGGAATAGGGGCCGCGCAGCACCTCGATGCGCTCGACGGAGTTGATGTCGATGTTGGAGGTTTGTCCCTGGCCGTCGGGCATGGTGGCGGGAATGCCGTCGACGTACATGCGCACCCCGCGCACGCCGAACATCGATCGGCTGCCGAATCCGCGTATCGACAGCTGCAGATCCTGCGCATAGTTTTGCCGGTTTTGGAGCTGCAGGCCCGGCACGCTGCCGAGGTTTTCCGACAGGTTAATCTGCGGTGCGGCGTTGCGCAGGTCCTGGCCGTCGATCACGCTGACGGACACCGGCGATCCCAGCTCGGTCAATCCGGTGGGTTGCGCCATCACCACTAGGGTGTCGCTTTTCTCTTCATTATTTTCTGCCGCCAGCGCCTGACTGGCAAACATGGGATGTAGCAATAGCATTGCAGCCGGGGTAAGCACGGCGCTTTTCTTATTGGTCATGGAATAAATCTGCCACTGGTATTGAAAGGGAATTGCAAGTCGATTCAGAGTTAGCCATCTGTCGCTCCATCTACATGACGCTAAACGAAAAGGGTAAGGCATCCTGATATCAGTATAGAGTATCTCGGGCAGGAACGTTCCCGCAAAAACACCGGTCCCAGCGACGGTTAACGGATTCATGAGCCTGGCTCATAAGCTCAAGCGTATTTCGCCCCATAGTCATGGCGGCAGTCGCGTTTTACTGTCACCACACCGGAACGGCTCCGCGTCAGGCGGGGCCGGTATCAATCAGTGGGAGAGTGAAGATGCAAACACGCAAATTGGGGCGCGAAGGGCTGGAAGTCTCGGCGTTGGGGTTGGGCTGTATGGGACTGAGCTTTGGCTACGGCCCGGCCACCGACAAACGGCAGGCGGTCGATCTGATCCGTGCCGCGGTTGACGAGGGCGTGACGTTCTTCGATACCGCCGAGATTTATGGTCCGTTCACCAACGAGGAATTGTTGGGCGAAGCGCTGGCGCCGGTGCGCGACCGGGTCGTCATCGCCACCAAGTTCGGTTTCGATCTGCCGCAGCCGGCGGGGCAACAGGTGTTGAACAGCCGTCCGGAGCATATTCGCCAGGCGGTGGAAGGCTCGTTGAAGCGCCTGCGGATAGAGACAATCGATTTGCTGTATCAGCACCGTGTCGATCCTGAGGTGCCTATCGAGGAGGTGGCCGGTACGGTGCAGCAACTGATTCGCGAAGGGAAAGTGAAGTATTTCGGCCTGTCGGAAGCCGGCGCGCAAACCATTCGGCGAGCTCACGCGGTGCAGCCGGTCACGGCGCTGCAAAGCGAATATTCGCTGTGGTGGCGCGAGCCGGAGCGTGAAATCTTGCCGACGCTGGCAGAGCTGGGCATCGGTCTGGTGCCGTTCAGCCCGCTCGGCAAAGGCTTTCTCACCGGCGCCATTACCGAGGACACCCCCTTTGACAGCGGCGATTTTCGCAACCTGGTGCCGCGCTTCAGCGCCGAAGCGCGCCGGGCCAATCAGGCGCTGGTGAGCGTGCTGGGGCAGATAGCGCAGCGCAAAGGCGTGACGCCGGCGCAGATCGCCCTGGCCTGGCTGCTGGCCCAGCAGCCGTGGATCGTGCCGATCCCGGGAACCACCAAGCGTCACCGGCTGGAAGAAAACTTTGCGGCGGCGTCGGTGGTGTTGGCGGCGGACGAACTGGGCGCGATCGAGCGTGCGCTCTCCGCTATCGACGTGATCGGCGATCGTTACCCGGCGTATCTGCAGAAGAACGTCGGGCGTTAAGCCCCGCGTCGCAGCGCCTCAATCAGCAGCGCAAAGGCGGTAGTGTGTTGCCTGCGGCTTGGATAATAGAGGTAATAACCGGGAAACGGCGGGCACCAGTCGTCCAGCGCCATCAGCAACCGACCGTCGGCCAGCGGCTCGGCGACGGTATCTTCCGGCACAAAGGCGATGCCGAGGCCGAGCTGCGCGGCGTCGATTCGCTGGCGCAGGCTGTTGAAGGTCAGTTGCCCCTCCACCCGCACTTTAATCTCCCGGCCATCGCGGGCAAATTCCCAGGCGTACAGCCCGCCGAGGGTGGGCAGGCGCATGTTGATGCAGCGATGGTTTTGCAGCGCTTGCGGCGTAGCGGGGAGGCCGTAACGGGCGAAATAGTCAGGGGAGGCGACGGGCACCATGCGCATGGCCGGCCCGATGCGCACCGCGACCATGTCCTTCGCCACCTGTTCCCCCAGCCGGATTCCGGCGTCGAATCGCCCGGCGACGATGTCGGTCAGGCTGTTGTCGACGGTGATTTCCACGTTGATATCCGGGTAATCGACGAGAAAAGTGCGCAGCACCGGCCACAGTACCGCATCCACCGCGTGTTCGCCGGCGGTGATGCGGATGTTGCCGGCGGGCCGATCGCGCATTTCACCCAGCGCGTTCAGCTCGCTTTCAATCTCCGCCAAGCGCGGGCCAATGCTGTTGAGCAGCCGCTCACCGGCCTCGGTGGGGGCGACGCTGCGAGTGGTGCGCGTGAGCAAGCGCAGCGCCAGGCGTTCTTCCAGGCCGCGAATAGCGTGGCTGAGTGCCGATTGGGAAACCCCAAGCTGCGCCGCCGCTTTGGTGAAGCTGCGCTCCCTGGCCACCATCAGGAAAGCGATCAGATCGTTAAAGTTTTCTTTCAACATACCGGCACCGGAGAGCAAAGTTGGGGCGCTGCCGCGCGTAGATTTATGAATTGAGCTCATAGCTCCTTGCGCATTTTACCCGCTAGTCACCGGAAAAGCATGGCGCTATCTTGGCATCGCTGACTTATAACTATCAGCGTCGGTTGGAAAGCCGACGTGGAGGACACGACAGATGAAAATACAACGCAGCGGTTCTATCCCATCACAGCGCGGTTCGGCGGATTACTTTACCGGGCAGGTACGCATCGATGCCCCCTTCGCCGGTGACGCGCCGGCCAGGGTGGGCGGCGCGACCGTCACCTTCGAACCCGGCGCCCGCACGGCCTGGCATACGCATCCGCTCGGCCAGACGCTGATCGTCACTCAGGGGCGCGGGTGGATCCAGATGTGGGGCGAGAAGACGCAGGAGATGCATCCCGGCGATATCGTTTGGATACCGGCCGACGTCAAACACTGGCACGGTGCGACATCGGACACCGCCATGACCCATATCGCCATCGCCGAAGCGGTGGACGGCAGCCCGGTGACCTGGCTTGAGCCGGTCAGCGAGGCGGAATATCGGCCATAACGCCGATCAGGCCGAGGGGCTCTGTTCGCAAAACCGCAGCCGGTTGCCGAACGGATCGGTGAGGTTCAGCTCTTTGCCCCAGTCGACAATCTCCAGGCCCGGCCGGGCATAGCGATAGTTTTTGGCCGTGAGCTCCCGGTGCAGCGCGTCGATATCGTGCACCGGGATGAAAATGGCGGCGCCGGGCGTGCTGTCGCCGTAGTGTTCGCTCAGGTGCAGCGTCAGCCCGGTGCGGGTCACCTGCATGTACAGCGGTAGGTCTTCGCTGAAGCGGTGCTCCCACGCCAGCGTGAAACCGAGAAAATCCAGATAAAACTCTTTGGCCTTGTCGACGGAAAAGATACGCAGGATCGGAATGGCGGGGGAGAGCGTCATCATTGTTGACCTCACTGTCGCGTTAGCGGCAGCCGATATGGATATCGACCGCGTCGGGGCCGGTATAGGCTTCGAAGTCGGTCAGGAAGCGACGTTCGATTTCCGGGTGTTGCTCGAAGTAGGCCCAGATGGCTTGCCAGCCTTCGATGACCGCCGCCGGCATGGCGCCTCGGGCCTGGAACACCAGATAGCGGCCAGGTTGGATGTGCAAACCGCTCTGTGCCTCACTGCCGGCGGTGACATCAAACGGCCCGCTGGCGTCGGAGGCGTAGTTGGAGTAGACCCCGTAAACCGGCATGGCGGGCGAGGTGGCGAAAAAGTCTGACCACAGCGCGGGGATTTTAGCCGTCTCGGGCTGGGTTTCGTCCTGATTGGTGGTTCTGATTGTCTGGCCGGCGACGTAAAAATCGGGCAGGTGTACCGAGAGGGGCTGCATAGAGGCAATTCCTTTTAACCGCTGAAAAGATGCCTAAAGGTAGCAAAGGCTCCCCAAAACCGCCAGACAGGGCCCCCGCAGGCGCGGGGAGCCCTCACATCAGGCGCCCAAACCGCCGAGGCACAGGTATTTGATTTCGAGATAGTCCTCGATGCCGTATTTTGAGCCTTCGCGGCCCAAACCGGAGTGCTTCATGCCGCCGAACGGCGCCACTTCGGTGGAAATCAGCCCTTCGTTGATGCCGACAATGCCGTACTCCAGCGCTTCGGCCACGCGCATCACCCGGCCGATGTCGCGGCTGTAGAAGTAAGCGGCCAGGCCGAACGGCGTGTCGTTGGCCAGTTCGACGGCGTCGGCCTCCTGGCTGAAGCGGATCAAGGGCGCCACCGGGCCGAACGTCTCCTCACGGAAGATTTTCGCCGTGCGCGGCACATCGGTCAGGATAGTCGGGGTGAAGAAATTGCCGCCCAGCGCGTCAGGCTTGCCGCCCAACAGCACCGAGGCGCCGTGCTCGACGGCGTCGGCGATATGCTCGCGCACTTTCTCCACCGCGTCCGAGTTAATCAACGGGCCGATGGTGACGCCATCATCCAGGCCGTTGCCGACTTTCAGCTTGGCGACGGCGGCTTTCAGCTTGGCGGCGAACGCATCGTATACGCCGTCCTGCACCAGAAAACGGTTGGTACAGACGCAGGTCTGGCCGGCGTTGCGGTATTTTGAGGCGACCGCGCCGGCCACGGCGGCGTCCAGATCGGCGTCATCAAACACGATAAACGGCGCGTTGCCGCCCAGCTCCATACTGGTTTTCTTGATGGTGGGCGCACACTGGGCCAGCAGCTGCGCGCCGACTTCGGTGCTGCCGGTGAAGGAGAGTTTGCGCACGTCCGGGTTGGCGGTGAGTTCGCCGCCGATGCCTTTGCTGGGGCCTGTTATCACGTTGCATACCCCGGCTGGCAGCCCGGCGCGCTCCGCCAGCACGGCGATCGCCAGCGCCGAGAACGGGGTCTGGCTGGCGGGGCGGATCACCCCGGTGCAGCCGGCGGCCCAGCCGGGGCCGGCTTTGCGGGTGATCATCGCCGCCGGGAAGTTCCACGGGGTGATGGCCGCGAACACGCCGATCGGCTCTTTTTGCACGATGATGCGGCGACCGGCCTGCGGCTGCGGAATGGTGTCGCCATATACCCGTTTGCCTTCTTCGGCGAACCATTCGATAAAGGAGGCGGCATAGGCGATTTCACCGCGGCTTTCGGCCAGCGGTTTGCCCTGTTCCGCCGTCATGATGCGCGCCAGATCTTCCTGATTTTCCATCATCAATTCAAACAGCCGCCGCAGCTTGCCGGCGCGCTCTTTGGCGGTCAGCGCGCGCCAGGCGGGCAGCGCTTTTCTGGCGGCGGCGATGGCGCGAGCGGTTTCTTCGGCGCCGAAGGCCGGTACGTGGCCGACCCGTTCTCCGTTGGCGGGGTTATGAATGGCGATCGAACGGCCTTCCTGGGCCGGCAACCATTGCCCGTCGATGTAGTTGGCCTCGCGGAACAGCGTGGGATCCTTGAGGGTAGCGCAGATGCTGGTGCTCATGAGTCTCTTCCTTCTTTCCTGAGTTCAACAGAGTGGTCTATCCCATACGGCTACCCTTTACCCTAGCAAATTTTGCCGCCGCCGTTTGCCCGCGCGGCAACAAGATGGTCGTTTTCTTTATGCGCACCTTCTGTACAAAAAACATCCTCCGTCGGGCCGATACTGAAAGAGCAGGCATATGACCCTTTTCGATGTAATTAAAAGGAGTGTGCGAATGATGAAATCAGTGGACAGACATCTCGCGGCCTACGGCAGCGAAATGGATTTTTTGGCGTCGAGCATCGCTCTGATGGAATGGCAAGGGCGGCAGATTGACGCCGGGCAGGTGGCCGGCAATATGTCGGAGCAGCAAAGCCGCCTGTTCTTTGCGCGGTTGAATTATTTTCGTCAGCTTTATCAGGCCGCATCGGCGGCCGAACACAGCCTGTAATTTCCGATCCAGCCCCGCCGCAGCGGGGCTTTTCATTTCAGCGGTGCCACACCCCGGTCGCCAGCGTTGCCGGCGAATACTCCAGATTTCGTCCCCGCCACGGCAGCGCTGCCGCAAAACGCCAGGCGCGGCGCACGTCAAACCGCCAATAGCGTTCTGCGCCTTCAACGGCGGGATGCCCCTCCGTTTGCCAGAGGATCTGCGTTTCCCCCTGCAGATGCAGCACGTCGCCGCGTTCAAAATCGATGAACAGCAGCGCCGCCCGCGGTTCGGCCAGCAGATTGCCCAGCGTGTTCATGTAGCGGTTGCCGCGAAAATCCGGCATCCACAGCGTGTCGCCTTCCAGATGGATAAAGCCGGGGCGGCCGCCGCGATGGGAAATATCCACGCCGCCCTGCGCCAGTGCCAGGTGCGCGCCGCTGGCGACGAAGCAGGTGTCCGCGGCGCGGATCAGCGCCTGCGCCGCCGCATCCAGCGAGGCTAAATGCTCAACCGGCTGCGGCCGGCTGTCCACCGGGTAGAGTTCTCGGCGCTGAATGTACTGCGGGCAGTTGCCGAAGCTTTGCTGAACGAGGATTTCCACCCGGTTTTTGTCGGTGCGGCTGACGGCGCCGTTGGCGCGGTTGCGCCGCCGGTTGCTGAAATCCAGCCCCAGCGCGCCGACCGGCTTGCCGGGCAGCAACAGCGCCTGGGCGGGATCGTCGCTGCGGCGCGGCGCGCTGATGCGTAAATGCGTGTCGTCCGGCGTGCGTAAAAATCCGGGCGGGCCGGTAAACAGGGTGGCGATGGGCCAGCCTTGTTCATCCAGCGTGGCGACGAACAGGTAGGGCAGCGCGGCGAAAAACGCGCGGTGCTGATCCGGCATCGCGGGGTAGATGCCGCCGCCTACGCCGCCAAACCCGGCCAGCGTCTGTGCGCGCAGCTCATCCGGATGGAACAGTTGCGGGATCATGGCGTCAGCTCGCCGCCGGTTCCGGCAGGGCCGGCATGGCAAAGAAGCCGGGCAGTGCAACGATGCGCGCCGCCCAGCGCCGTATCGCAGGGTAAGGCGCCAACGAAATGCCGCCTTCGGCCGCGACCGCTACGTAGCTGTGGCAGGCCAGATCGGCGATGGTGGGCTGTTCGGTGGCCAGGTAGTCCCGCTCGCTCAGATGCTGTTCCATCTGCGGCAGAAAACGATCGCTGACCGCCCGCGCCGCCTGATAATCCTCCGGCACCGCGAATTGGGCGATCAGTCGGCAAGAGGCCGGGCCGTAGCGAACTTCACCGGCGGCTTTGGAAAGCCAGGCCTGCACCCGCGCGGCCGCCGCCGGCTGTTCCGGCAGCCAGTGGCTGTCCGGCGCATAGCGCTTCACCAGATAGACCAGAATGGCGTTGCTGTCGGCCAGCGTCAGATCGCCATCCTGTAAGACCGGGATCTGGCCGAACGGATTGAGCTGGCGGAAGGCTGCGCTCTGCCGTACGTCCGCCGAGGCTTCGACCCATGCATAGGGCAGCGCCAGCATACGCAGCAGCAACGCCACGCGATGAACGTGGCCGGAAAGCGGGGTGCCGTAGAGTGTGATGGTGGACATGGCGTTTCTCCTCAGTGCTTTTTGTCAGCATACTCTTGCGTTGAACGAGCGAAATCCGGCAATGTGGAAATTGATAATTTCACTTTTCGGAAGAATCTATGGATCGGTTAGACGAGTTGGCGATCTTCGTGGCGGTGGTGCAGCAAGGCAGCCTGGCGGCGGCCGGGCGCAAACTGCGGCGTTCGGCGCCGGCGATCACCCGGGCGATCGCCGCGCTGGAACAGCGTTTCGGTACCCGATTGGTGGAGCGAACGACCCGGCGGCTGGCGCCCACCGAAGCGGGTATGCGGCTGTTGGAACGCGCGCAACAGCTGCTGCAGGATTATCAGGCGGTGGTGCAGGATACCGCCGAAGCGCAGCTGAGCGGCTTGCTGCGCGTCACTTCGCCGGTGCAGTTCGGCCGCCGCTATGTGGCGCCGGTGGTGATGGCGTTTCTCGATGATTACCCGCAGATGCAGATCGAAATGGTATTGAACGATCGCAATCTCGATCTGATTGACGAAGGATTGGATATCGCGGTGCGCATCGGTCATCTGCAGGACTCTTCGCGCGTGGCGCGGCGGCTGGGGCAGGTCAGCCGGGTGACGGTCGCCAGCCCGGATTACCTGGCGCGCTGCGGTGAACCGAGCTCACCGGCGCAGCTGGCGGAACATGCCACTATCGTCGGCACCCAGCGGCCGTCGCTGCGCGAATGGCGCTTCGGCCCGCAGGAAAACGGCGAGCGGGTGCGATTGACTCCCCGGCTATTGCTCAACGACGTGGAAGCGCAACTGCTGGCGGTGCGCGCCGGCAAGGGCGTCGCCCGGTTGCTCTCGTATCAGGTGGCGGACGATTTGGCCGCCGGTACGCTGGTGCGGCTGTTGACGGATCACGAGCCGTTGCCTATGCCGGTACAGCTGGTGGCGCAGCAGGCGCAGCACATGCCGCTGAAGGTGCGCGCCTTTTGGGATTATGCATTTGAACGGCTCAGCGCCTTGCCGCAAATTCATCCGGGTGGGCGGGGGAAATAAGCGCAAAAAGTTTCATGGGTTAAACTTTTTCATTATTCATCAGGTTTTATTTTACCGGGCGCGCATTGCTGATGCGCCCGTCTTGACAATAATGTTGCCGGTGCTAATAGTTAATTCACATCTTAAATAATAAACGAAGTTTAATATATGAAACCACTTGCGGGGAGTTATGACAACGGCGCCACGGTGGATAATGAAGCGGCTATTTTGACTTCATTTCAAACCCGCAGTGCGGCTGTTTATAAACAGACGCGCCATGAAAACAATATTGCTTATGGCAACGGCGAACGCGAAACATTGGATTGGCTCTATTCTGCAAAGCAGCATCAGGGGACGTTAATTTTTATTCACGGCGGCTATTGGCAATTCTGCGATAAGGCAGATTTCGCCTTTATCGCCGCCGGGCCGTTGGCGTTGGGTTTTGACGTGGTGTTGGTGGAATATGCGCTCGCGCCGGCGGTGGATCTCGACGAAATATGCCGGCAGATCGGTATGGCGTTGAATGCCATTCAGCGCCGCCTGCCGCCGCACTATGCCTATCCGGTGCATCTGTGTGGCCATTCCGCCGGCGGCCATCTGGCGGCGTTTTGGCAGCAGCATGCGTTGGTGGATGCGGTCTTTCCCATCAGCGGCCTGTTCGAGCTGGCGCCGCTGCAACAAAGCTATGTCAATCGGGCGCTGCAGCTGACTGCGCGGCAAATTGAAACGCTCAGCCCGGCGCGCCACCTGCCGACGCGCGGCAAGCCGCTTACGCTGTATTACGGCGCATTGGAGCTGCCGGAACTGAGAGGCCAGTCGCAACACTATCATGCGGCGCTGCGCCAACGCGGGTTGTCAGCAGAACTGGTCGTGGTGCCCGGCGCCAATCATTTCACCATTCTGGATGCGTTGTTCGCCGCCGACGGCGCGCTGCTTCGCCAACTTAACCACCACGGGAACCACTGACATGCGCGAGATCGTAGATACCGGGCTGCCGGAGATCGGCCAGCCTTTTTCCTGGGCCACCCGGGGCGGCGGCATGCTGTTTACCGCTCACGGCCCGGTGCGGGCGGACGGCAGCATCGACACCGGCGCGCCGGAGCGACAGATTACGCTGACCTTCGATAATCTGGCGCAGACGCTGAAGGCGGCGGGCAGCCACAGCGATAAGGTTCTGCAGGTGATCGTGTATCTCACCGACGTCAACGACGTTAAATGTCTCGATGATATTTACCGGAAATACTTTAATTATCCTTATCCCAATCGCTCCACGGTCATTGTCGAAAAATTGGTGGTGCCGGGAATGAAAATAGAAATTACCGTCAGCGCCATCGCCTGATTTAATTTCTTATTAAGTTCGCCTTTATATTAATTCAATAACGAGTTAAGGATGTGTCATGTTTAAACAGATTGCACCTTCCGCGGCCGATCCTATTATGTCGCTGATGGAAGCCTATTTGCAGGACCCCAATCCGCAAAAAGTGAATTTAGGCATTGGGCTGTATTACGACCGACAGGGGAATATTCCGCTGATGCAGGCGGTTGAGGCCGCCGAGCAGCGGTTGCTGGCGCTGCGCCGCCCGCACGGCTACCCGCCGATCGAAGGTTCGCCGCAGTTCGCCCGCCAGGTGCAGGCGCTGCTGTTCGGTGAGCAACAGGCGGCCGAGATCGCCACGGTGCAGACCGTCGGCGGCTCCGGCGCGTTGAAGCTGGCGGCGGATTTTTTGCGCCACTTTCTGGCGCGCGGTGAAATTTGGGTGTCCGATCCCACCTGGGCCAATCACTGGGCGATTTTCGAAGGCGCCGGGCTGCGGATGAATACCTATCCCTACTTTGATGAAGCGGCGGGCGGCCTGCGTTTCGCCGCCATGCTCGACGCGTTGGACAGCCTGCCGCCGGGCAGCGTGGTCCTGTTGCATCCTTGTTGCCATAACCCGACCGGCACCGATCTGACGGCGGAGCAGTGGCGCGCCACGCTCGCCGTGCTGCAGCGGCGTAACCTGCTGCCGCTGTTCGATATCGCCTATCAGGGCTTCGGCGACGGGCTGGAGGAGGACTGCTTTGCGTTGCGCGAAGCGCTGAAAACCGATCTGCCGTTTTTGGTCTGCAATTCGTTTTCCAAAAACGTCGCGCTGTACGGCCAGCGTCTGGGCGCGCTGTCGGTGCGCTGCGCCGACGCGGAAAATGCCGCCAACGTCAAAGGGGCGTTAAAAACGCTGATCCGCCGCAGCTACTCCTGCCCGCCGACGCACGGCAGCCAGATCGTGGAAACCCTGCTCGGCGACGCCGAACTTGGCGAGCTTTGGCGCAATGAGCTGGCAGAAATGCGCTCGCGCATCAAGCAAATGCGTGAACAGCTGGCCGCCGGGCTGGCGCAGGGTGGCTCTTCGCTGGATCACCGGCGTATTCGCGATCAGCGCGGCATGTTCAGCTATACCGGCCTGAACGAAGCGCAGCTGCAGACCCTGCGGCTGCGCTATGCCATCTATCTGGTCTCGCCCGGCCGCATGTGCCTGCCGGGGCTCAATCCCGGCAACATTGACTATGTGACCGCCGCCATTCTCGACGTCACCCGTACCGCCTAACTCCGCTCGGGAACCCAGCCATGCCACAGATGAATGATTTTGAGCATATCGCCCGCCGTCAGGGCGGGTTGAACAAGCATCTTACCGCCGGGCAGATGTCGATGCTGGCGATCGGCGGCGCCATCGGCACCGGGCTGTTTCTCGGCAGCGCCTACGCCATTCAGATGGCGGGACCGTCGGTATTGTTGAGCTACCTGATCGGCGGCGTCATTGCGCTGCTGCTGATGGGCAGCCTGGCGGAGATGACCTCCGAACACCCAACGCCCGGCTCGTTCGGCGACTACGCCGAATTCTATCTCGGCCCGCTGTTCGGTTTTCTGGTGCGTTATTCTTACTGGTCCTGTGTGGTGCTGGCGGTGGGTACCGAAGTCACCGCCATCGGCATGTACATGCAGTTCTGGTTCCCGGCGACGCCGACCTGGCCGTGGGTGCTGCTGTTCTCGGCGGCGGTGATCGTCGTCAACGTGATCGGGGTGAAGTCGTTCGGCCAGGTGGAATACGCGCTGTCCACCGTCAAAGTGACGGCGATCGTGGCGTTTATTCTGATCGGCATCGGCATTCTGGCATTCTCGGGCAACCCGGCCTACGGCCTGCGCAACCTGACCGCCGGCGGCTTCATGCCGTTTGGCGTCAAGGGCATGTGGTTCGCGGTGATCGTGTCCATCTTCAGCTACCTGAGCATTGAAATGATTGCGGTGGCCGCCGGCGAGGCGAAAAATCCGGTGATTGCGGTGAAGGCGGCGTTCAAGGGCACCATCGTGCGGCTGTTCATCTTCTACATGCTGTCGATCGCCCTGATGCTGGCCATCGTGCCCTGGCGCCAGTCCGGCACCGGCGAAAGCCCGTTCCTGATGGCGATGAACGTGATCCATCTGCCCGCCGCCGCCGGTATTTTCAACTTTATCGTGCTGGTGGCAGCGCTGTCGGCAATGAACAGCCAGCTGTACATCACCACCCGCATGATGTTCTCGCTGTCGCGTGCCGGGCAGGCGCCGGCGGCATTGGGGCGCGTCAGCCGGCGCGGCATTCCGGTCAATGCGTTGGCGATGTCGTGCATCGGTATCGTGGTGTCCATCGTGCTGAGCCTGGTGGCGCCGGAAACCTCGTTCGCCGCCATGATGTCTATCTCGGTGTATGGCGCCTGCTTTACCTGGCTGATGATTTTCGTCACCCACCTGTTCTTCCGCCGCCGGCATCGGCATACCCACCTGAAGTTCCGCATGTGGGGCTTTCCCTATACCACCTTGCTCGGCGCCGGGCTGATGGCGGCGCTGATGATCTCGACGGCGTTTACCGAATTCTTCCGCATGACGCTGTGGTTCGGCATTCCGTTCACCTTGCTGCTGGTGGTGGCTTATCACTTCCAGAGCCGCCGCGCGGCTACACCGTCGCCGTTCAAGGCGCCGGAGGTGGAGTAATGAGGTGGAGTAATAAGGGGAGGGGCTGAGGCGCATCTCAGCCCCGGGGATTAAAGCTGGCTTTTCGGGATCAGGTGGTCGCCGAAGCTCAGGCGTTGGCGGCCCGGTTCGATTTCGGTCAGCGGCGCCACTTCGTGCAGCGAGGATTTGCAGCGCTGTACCAGATCCTGATACTCGCGGGTGCCGGCGATCTTCCAGGCCAGCTCCTGTTCGGTCAGATCGCGCAGCACGCGCGCCGGGCTGCCGACCACCAGCTTGTTGGCTTCGATCACCGCCGCGGCTTTGACGAACGCCATCGCGCCGACGATGGTGTTCTCGCCGATCTCCGCACCGTCCATCACCACCGCGTTCATGCCCACCATCGCGTTGCGGCGAATGCGGCAGCCGTGCAGGATGGCGCCGTGGCCGATATGGCCATCTTCTTCCACCACCGTGTCCTGCTGCGGGAAGCCGTGCATCACGCAGTTGTCCTGAATGTTGGCGCCGTCGCAGATTACCAGGCGGCCAAAATCGCCGCGCAGGCTGGCGTTCGGGCCGATATACACGTGTTTGCCGACGATCACGTCGCCGATCAGCACCGCCGTCGGGTGCACGTAACTGCTGGGGTCAACGACCGGCGTCAGGCCGTCAATCTGATACACAGGCATAGCGTGAGTTCCTTAATATGTAGGGTCGCGCGGCAGGCCGCCGAAGCGCCGATAGTAGCCGGCGGCCGGCGCGGGCAGGGCGCCGATGGTGGTCTCCGCCAGCGCACTGACGTACTCCGTCGCGGCGCGATCGACCTGCTGATAGAGATTGATGCACAGATTACGGGCGATTTGGCCCTCCCACTGGGCGGGCAGCAGCGCGTCCGGCAGCAGCGGATCTTTCAACACCACGCGACGGAAGAAGTGAATCAATAATAGCTTAATCTGGAAACCGCGCAGCGGCGTCAGCGCCGCCGGGTCGACTTCGCGCAGCAGCGCCATCAGCGGCCGGAAGGAGACGATAAACTCGTGATAGCCGGCCGCCACATCGCTGAGCGACCAGCAGTCGGCCACCAGTTTCTGCAGCGTTTGCTCGGAGCGGTTGTAGGGGTAATCGGCGCGAAAGTAGATCACCTGCTCACTGGCGTTCAATTCGCCGAGCAGCGCCGTCACGTCGGTTTGCGCATGGGTGGGGGCGGCCATCAGATTGTTGGCGATCTGCCCGAACCCGAGCCAGCCCAGCTCTTTTTTCAGCCGCGCGCGCGCGTTTTTTTCGGCGCATTCCAGCAGCAACAGCTCCCACTTGCCGTCCCAGGCGGGCTGCTCGCGCAGATAGATTTTCGATTCGGCGTGGCGGAACTGGCGCATTCCCTGCTCGGTCACGCGGTAGAAGCTGCGGCGGCCGATTTTCTCCACCGCCAGCCAACCCTCTTTCTGCAGGCGGAACACCGAGGTGCGCACGAAGCGATCGCCGAAACCGAAGGCCTCCAGCAGCGCGCTCAGGCTGCCGAGCCACACTTCGCCGCCGCGGTGGCTGAGCGCGTCGCCGTACAGCGAAATGATCAGCGAGGTGCCGCTGATCGGCTGCGCGTCGACGGCATGGCGAATGAACTCATCCAGTTTATGTTCCATATTTTTCCATGGGTTAGCCTTCGATGAGCCATAACATTACGCCTAATTTGGGGCGGCGTCATCCGTGACGCCGTGCGCCTCAGCGCGGCCGCAGATCGACCACGCGCTGCGCCTTGCCTTCCGAGCGCGGAATATCGCCGCAGTTGGCGATGCTGACGTCGGTGCTGACGCCCACGATCGATTTGATGTGGTGGCGCAGCTGGTGGCAGATATCGCAACGCTGCTGGTGGCTGAGGCTGAGCGCCGACTCCTTGAGCTCGACGCGCACCGCCAGCGTGTCCAGATGCCCGCTGCGGCTGACCTGCAGCTGGTAGTGCGGAGACAGCTGCTCGAACTGCATGATCTGCTCTTCCACCTGCGACGGGAAGACGTTGACACCGCGAATGATCAGCATGTCGTCGGAGCGGCCGGTGATCTTGCCCATGCGGCGCATCTGGCGCGCGTCACCCGGCAGCAGCCGAGTAAGATCGCGGGTGCGGTAGCGGATAACCGGCAGCGCCTCTTTAGTCAGGGTGGTGAACACCAGTTCGCCGTGCTCGCCGTCCGGCAGGGCAATGCCGGTTTCCGGGCAGATGATCTCCGGCAGGAAGTGGTCTTCCCAAATGGTCGGGCCACCGCCGCTCTCCAGACACTCCATCGCTACGCCCGGCCCCATCACTTCCGACAGGCCGTAAATATCCAGCGCCTTGATGCCCATGCGGGTTTCGATTTCGTGGCGCAGGGCTTCGGTCCAGGGTTCGGCGCCGAACACGCCGAGCCGCAGCGAGCAGCCGCGCGCATCGCCGCCCATTTTGCGCTCCAGTTCGTCGATCAGCGTCAGGCAATAGGACGGCGTCACCATGATGATGTCGGGCTTGAAGTCGAGGATCAACTGCGCCTGGCGCTCCGTCTGGCCGCCGGACATCGGGATCACCGTCGCGCCGAGCCGCTCTGCGCCGTAGTGCGCGCCGAGGCCGCCGGTGAACAGGCCGTAGCCGTAGGCGACGTGCACCTTGTCTTTGGCGGTGGCGCCGCCGGCGCGCAGGCAGCGGGCGACGATATCGGCCCAATTATCGATGTCGCGCTGGGTGTAACCGACCACCGTCGGGCGGCCGGTGGTGCCCGAGGAGGCGTGGATGCGCACCACCTGTTCCATCGGCACCGCGAAGGTGTCGAACGGGTAGTTGTCGCGCAGATCCTGCTTGGTGGTGTAGGGGAAGCGCGCCAGATCGCTCAGCTGTTTGAGATCGTCGGGGTGTACGCCGGCCTGGTCGAATTTGCGTTTGTACATCGGCACATTGTCGTAGGCGTGGTGCAGCGTCCACTTCAGACGCGCCAACTGCAACGCTTCAATCTCATCGCGCGAGGCGAATTCGATCGTTTCGAGGGGCTGTGGATTTATTGTCATGGTTAGCCTCAGGGGTCAGACACGCTCAATGATCATGGCGATGCCTTGGCCTACGCCGATGCACATGGTGCACAGGGCGTAGCGGCCGGCTCGCCGTTCCAGTTCAAACAGGGCGGCTAGCGCCAGGCGCGTGCCGCTCATGCCCAACGGATGCCCCAGAGCGATCGCGCCGCCGTTGGGGTTAACCTGTGGGGCATCGTCCGGCAGGCCAAGCTGGCGCATCACCGCCAACGCCTGGGCGGCGAACGCTTCGTTCAATTCGATGACGTCCATCTGCGCCAGGCTCAGCCCGGCGATCTCCAGCACCTTGCGGGTGGCCGGCAGCGGGCCGATGCCCATCAGCCGCGGTTCCACGCCGCAGGTGGCGGTGGCAACGATGCGCGCGCGCGGCGTCAGGCCTTGGCGTGCTGCCATCGCTTCAGAGGCGACGATCAGCGCCGCCGCGCCGTCGTTCAGGCCCGAGGCGTTGCCGGCGGTGACGCTGCCGGGCTGACGGAACGGGGTTTTCAGCGCCTGCAGCTGCTCGAAGGTGGTGTCGGCGCGCGGGTGTTCATCCTGGCTGAACAGGGTGACCGCGCCTTTTTTACCGGTGAGGCTGACCGGCGCTATCTCCTGCGCCAGGTGGCCCAGCGCCTGCGCCCGGGCGGCGCGCTGCTGGCTGCGCAGCGCAAAGGCGTCCTGATCGGCGCGGCTGATGTTGAACTGCGCCGCGACGTTTTCGGCGGTCTCCGGCATCGAATCGGTGCCGAACTCGGCCTGCATCCGCGGGTTGACGAAGCGCCAGCCGAGGGTGGTGTCGTACAGCTGCGCCTGGCGGCTGAAGGCGCTGTCGGCCTTGCCCATCACCAGCGGCGCACGGGTCATCGATTCCGCGCCGCCCGCCAGCAGCAACCCGGCGTCGCCGGCCTTGATGCTGCGCGCCGCCATCGCCAGCGCATCCAGGCCCGAACCGCACAGGCGGTTCACCGTGGTGCCGGAAACGCCGATCGGCACTCCGGCCAGCAGCAGCGCCATGCGTGCCAGGTTGCGGTTGTCTTCCCCGGCCTGGTTGGCGCAGCCGAGGATCACGTCGTCCAACTGCGCCCAATCCACCTGCGGATGGCGTTCCAGCAGCACGCGCAGCGGCAGGGCGGCGAGATCGTCAGCGCGCACCTGGGCCAGCGCGCCGCCATAGCGACCGATCGGGGTGCGCACGCCGTCGCAGATAAATGCCTGATTCATGCCTGATCTCCTAAAATACTGTGGCCGAGGCGGTGCGCGCGGCCGCGGAACCAGGCGACGGTTTTGCCCAGTTGGTTGACGATCTCGACGTCGTACAGCCCGGTGGCTTTGCCTTGGTGGCGCACCGCCGCGCTGGCGGTGAGGCGATCGCCGGCCAGTGCCGGGCGGACGAAATCGATGCTGCAGCCGGAGGCCACCGCCGCCAATCCCTGGCTGTTGCAGGCGTAGGCGAAGGCGGTATCCGCCAGGCTGAACAGCTGGCCGCCGTGGCAGGTCTGGTGGCCATTGAGCATCTGCGGGCCGACGGTCATGCTGACCTGAGCGTACCCTGCATCGACGGCGTCGATATGCATCCCCATCGCCTGAGCGCAGGTATCTTGCTGGAACATCTGTTCGGCGCAGCGCTGAGCCAGCGCGCGCGGCGTATTGGCGTTCATCGTTCGGCTCCTGAGAAAGAGGCGGGGGAAGCGTAGCGGCGCAGCAGTGGCATCGGGCGATAGCGCGCTTCACCGTAATAGCGTTGCAGGTTTTCCAGCGTCGTCAGAATGTGGCGCCAGCCGAGTGCGGCGCCCCAGGCCAGCGGGCCGCGCGGATAGTTGACGCCGCGCAGCATCGCCAGATCGGTATCTTCGGCGCCGGCGACGCCTTTGTTCACCACGTCGAGCGCTTCGTTGGCCAGCATGGCCAGAGTGCGCATCGTCAGCAGGCCGGGATAATCCGGCAGTTGAATGACCTGCTTGCCGAGGGACTGCAGCAGGCGAATCGCGTTGGCATTGTGTTGCGCGCCGTTTTGCGCAGCGCAGCTGATGGCGATGGCGGAGGCATGCGCATAGTCGGCACAGAGATCGAACAGCACCACGGGCGTTCCACGTTCGTCGGCCAGTTGGCCGGCGGTTTTACCATTGGTTAACATCATTGTAACGTCGTCGATCGTGAGGTACGGGCTGGTCTGGCCAGGTTGTTTGATCGCCCCCGCATTTTCGATCAACAGTTCCGCCAAATCGGCCAGCGAAGACCAGTCGCCGTGCAGCGTGACGCGTTGCGGCGGCGCGGCCTGCGCCGGCGGCGCAAAGGCGATCATCTCTGCGGCGGGCCGTTGCGCGTCGTAGCGGTAGAAGCCGCGGCCGGATTTGCGGCCGAGATGTCCGGCGGCCACCAGCTCCTGCTGCACCAGTGAGGGGGTGAAGCGCGGATCCTGGTAGAAGGCCTGATACACCGAGTCGGTCACGGCGTAATTGACGTCCTGGCCGATCAGATCGGTCAACTGCAGCGGGCCCATGGCGAAGCCGCCGGCGTCGCGCATGACTGCATCCAGGGTGGCGGCGTCGGCCACCCGTTCCTCCAGCGCGCGCAGGGTTTCGGCGTAGAATGGCCGCGCCACGCGGTTGACGATGAATCCCGGCGTCGAGCGGCATACAACGCTCTGCTTACCCCAGCGCTGCGCCAGGGCCTGCAGCGCGGCGAGGGTCTCGGCGCCGGTCTCCAGACCGCTGACGATCTCCACCAGCTTCATCAGCGGCGCCGGGTTGAAGAAGTGCAGCCCGGCCATGCGTTCCGGGTGTTGCAGTGCCCCGGCGATGGCGGTGATCGACAGCGAGGAGGTATTGCTGGCGAACAGCGTCGTGGGCGAGCAGAGCGCCTCCAGATCGCGGAACAGGCCCTGTTTGATGGCCAGATTTTCCGCCACCGCTTCAATCACCAGCGCGCAGTCGGCCAGCTGCTCGAGCGAATCGGCGCGTTCGAGGCGCGCCAGCAGCGCTTCGGTGGTCGCGGCATCGGCCTTGCCGCCGTCTACCCGCTGGCGCAGGCGGCGAGCGAGATCGTCGATCGCGCGCTGGGCGGCGGCGGGCGCGATATCGAACAGCCGCACCGGATGGCCGGCGGCGGCGGCCACCTGGGCGATGCCGATGCCCATGGTGCCGGCGCCGATCACCGCCACCTGGCCGTTAAGAAGGGGCGCGTTCATGGCTATTTCCCGCTGAAGTTTGGCGTGCGTTTGGCAAAGAACGCGCTGACGCCTTCGCGATAGTCGTCGCTGCGGCCGCCCAATCGCTGCAGATCGCGCTCCAGATCGAGCTGCTGATCGAGGCTGTTGGTGGCCGAGCTGTAGAGGGCTTTCTTGATCAGCCCCAGGCCGTAGGTCGGCTGGGTGGCCAGATGGCGCGCCAGCGTTTGCGTGCGGTCGGCCAGCTCGTCCGCCGGCACCACCTGCCAGATCATGCCCCATTCCAGCGCCTGCTGGGCGCTGATTTTGTCACCCAGCAAGGCCATGCCCATCGCGCGGGCGTGGCCGGCCAGCCGCGGCAGGAACCAGCTGCCGCCGGAGTCAGGCACCAACCCCAGACGGCAGAACGACTGAATAAAGCTGGCGTTGTCGGCGGCGATGACGATATCGCACGCCAGGGCCAGCGCGGCACCGGCACCGGCCGCCACGCCGTTGACCGCGCACACCACCGGCTTTGGCAGGGCGGTCAGGCGACGGATCAGGGGATTGTAGAAACGTTCGACCGACAGGCCGAGATCCGGCGCCTGTTGGTCGGCGCTGACGTTGCGATCGTTGAGATCTTGCCCGGCGCAGAAACCGCGCCCGGCGCCGGCGATCAGCAGGCTGCGCACGCTGTCGTCGCGCTCGGCTTGCGTCAATGCTTCGCTCAGTTGGCGATGCATCTCGTCGTTAAAGCTGTTGAGCCGATCCGGCCGGTTGAGGGTCAGCGTCAACACGCCGGCGTCGAGATGGCTGAGAACCAATGCGTTATCCATAAATCAGCGCCCCTGATAGTTTGGCGTACGTTTTTCGAAAAAGGCGGCGATGCCTTCGCGGCGATCGTCGGTAGCGGCCAGGGTGACGAACTGCTGGCGTTCCATCGCCAGTCCCTGGCTAAGGCCGATCTCCTCGGCCTGTTTCAGCGCCTGTTTGGCGGCGCGCAGCGCCAGCGGCGCCTGACGGCTGATGCGATCGGCAATCTGCTGCGTGCGTTCCAGCGTCAGGGCATCGACGCACACTTCGCTGATAAGGCCGGCCTGCAGCGCGGTGCGGGCGTCGATGGGCTCGCCGGTCAGCACCATCTGGCTGGCGCGCGCCTTGCCGACGCAGCGGATCAGGCGCTGGGTGCCCCCGGCGCCCGGCATCAGGCCGAGGGTGATCTCCGGCAGGCCGAAGCGGGCGCTTTCGCCGCCGATGGCGATGTCGCAGGCCAGCGCCAGCTCGCAGCCGGCGCCCAGGGCATAACCGTTCACCGCCGCCAGCAGCGGCTTGCTGAACTGCGCCAGACGCTGCCACAGCTGCGGACGGCGATCCGCCAGCGCGGCCGGCAGATCCTGCTGTTGCAGTTCGCGCAGATCGGCGCCGGCGGCGAAAAAGCGCGCCGCGCCGGCGATCACCACGGCGCCCACGCCGCTGTCGGCGTCTGCCTGCTCCAGACGGGCAACCAGCTGTTCCAGGCACGGCGTGCTCAGGGCGTTGCGCGCCTCCGGGCGGTGCAGCGTCAGCGTGACCACGCGGTGTTGCTGCTGATGCAAAATAAAGGGGGTATCCATCGCGGCTCCTAGACGTCGAAGTCCAATACCACGCCGTCGCCTTTCGGCCACGACTGGCAGCTCAATACGTAGCCCGCCGCCAGCTGATCCGGCTCCAGGCTGTAGTTGACGCCCATCTCCACCTGGCCGGCCTTCAGACGGCATTTGCAGGTGGCGCACACGCCGCCTTTGCAGGCGTAGGGCAGATCGGCGCCCTGGCGCAGCGCGGCATCGAGAATGCTGTCGTCCTGTTCACCGATCTCGATATCCAACCGGCGGCCGTCGAGCAGGATCGCCACCCGGGTAGCGTTGCGATCGCCGCTGTGGCGCGGGCGGGCGACCAGGCCGCCGGTGTTGAAGCGTTCACTGTGGATGTGATTGGCCGGTACGCCGGCCTGCTCCAGCACGGTTTGCGCGTCGTCCATCATCGATTCCGGCCCGCAGATAAAGGCGTGGTCATAGTCGCGGAAATCCAGCAGCGCGCCGCCGATCGCCGTCAGGCGTTCACGGTCGATGCGGCCGCTGAGCAGCGGGCTGTCGAGACTTTCCTGGCTGAACAGGTACAGCGGCTGAAAACGCTGCGGGTAGCGGTTTTTCAGATCCGACAGCGCCTCTTTGAACATCATTGAACGGCTGTTGCGGTTGCCGTAGATCAGGGTGAAGCTGCTGCCCGGTTCGAGCAGCAGCGTCGCCTTGATGATCGACAGCATTGGCGTGATGCCGGAGCCGGCGGCGATCGCCAGGTAGTTGCCGTGGCGCTCTGCCTGCGGCTGGTAGCCGAAGCGCCCCTGCGGCACCATCACCTCCAGTGCGTCGCCGACTTTCAGCATGCGGTTGACGAAGCCGGAGAAACGGCCCTGATCAATCGCTTTTACGCCGATCTGCAGCAGGCCTTCCTGCGGCGAACTGCAGATGGAGTAGCAACGCCGCAGTTCTTCGCCGTTGACTAGCGCCTTGAGCGTCAGGTGCTGGCCGGGGGTATAGCGGTATTGGTTTTGCAGCTCTTCAGGCACCCGCAGGGTGATGGCTACGGCGTCAGGCGTTTCGCGCTCGATGGCGGCGACGCTCAGGCGATGAAAGACCGTCATGGTGTCAGCGCTCCTATATGCATTTGAAATAGTCGAACGGTTCCCGGCAGTCGCAGCAGCGGTACAGCGCTTTACAGGCGGTGGATCCGAACTCGCTGATCTTCTCGCTGTGGGTGCTGCCGCAGCGCGGGCAGGCGACCGGGCCGTGGGCATGCGGCCGATCGCAGGTGTGGCCCTGCGGGGGCGCTACGCCGTATTGCCGCAGCCGCTCGCGGGCGTCGGCGTTCATCCAGTCGGTGGTCCAGGCCGGGCTGAGGCGAATGTCCACCTGCACCGGGCTGAAACCGGCGGCCGCCAGCCGCTGCTCGATAGCGTTGAGCAAAAATTCGGTGGCCGGGCAGCCGGAATAGGTTGGGGTGAAGGTCACGCGCCAGCCGCTGCCGTCGCGTACCACGTCGCGCACCATGCCCAAATCGGTGATCGACAGCACCGGCAGCTCGGGATCGCTGATCTGCTGCAGGCAGTGCCAAATCTGCGGGATTTCGGCGGGTTGCAAACGAGTGACGTTCATCGCGGCCTCCTACCACTGACTGTTTGGGTAGGCGCGCTGCAGGAACTGCATCTCCGCCAGCAACGGGCCGAGGTGTTCGCTGTGCTGACCTTGCTTGCCGCCGTGACGGAACGCCTGCTCGGCGGGCAGCGCCAGCGTCGCCTGCCGCAGCGTCTCTTCCACCTGCGCTAGCCAGGGGGCCTGCAGCGTGCGCGGATCGACGGCGATGCCTTGTTCCGCCAACGCCAGTTCCAACGCGTCGGCGTGGAACAGCTCGGCGGTAAAGCGCCACAGGTTATCCAGCGACTGTTGGATCTTGCGGTGGCTGATGTCGTTGCCGTCACCGAGGCGGATCATCCAGCCGTGGCTGAAGCGCAGGTGATAATCGGCCTCCTTCAACGATTTGGCGGCGATGGCGGCGATCTGCGCATCGCGGCTGCGGCTCAGCGCCTGGTGCAGCTGTACGTGGTAGGCATCGAGCAGGAACTGACGCACCAGCGTGTCGTTGAAACCGCCGTTCGGCTGTTCCGCCAGCAACAGGTTATGAAACTGGCGTTCGTCGCGGCCGAAGGCCAGGCTGTCTTCGCTGCAGGGCGGCCCGGCCAGTTCGGCGGCGTAGCTCAGGAAGTGGCGCGCCTGGCCGAGCAGATCGAGACCGATGTTGGCCAACGCCAGATCGATTTCCAGTTCGGGCGCGTGGCCGCACCAGGCGCACAGACGCTGGGCGAGGATCAGAGGCGTGTCGCCCTGGCGGAGCAAATAGCTGATGCGCGGATCGTTAACCGTCATGGTCGCCTCTACATGTTCTTGATGCCGTCGGGGATGGTGTAAAACGTCGGATGACGGTAGATCTTGTCTTCGGACGGATCGAAGAACGCGCCGCGATCTTCCGGCTGCGAGGCGATCAGATGGCGCGATTGCACCACCCAGATCGAACAGCCTTCGTTGCGGCGCGTGTAGGCGTCGCGGGCGTTTTCCAGCGCCATTTGGTCGTCGGCGGCGTGCAGGCTGCCGACGTGGCGATGCGCCAACCCTTGTTTGCTGCGGATAAACACCTCATACAGCGGCCATTCAACGTGGCTCATGATCTCGGTTCCTTATGTTGGCTATGCGGCGGAAGCGGCGTTTTTCGCGGCGTGGGCCATGGCGCCGTCGCGCACCCAGGCGCCGTCTTCCCAGGCGCGGCGTTTGGCCTGCAGGCGTTCGTGGTTGCATTGGCCGCGTCCTTTGATCACTTCATGCAGTTCGCTCCAGTCGATCTCGCCGAAGCGATAGTGGCCGGCGGCCTCGTCCCAGGTAAGACTCGGGTCTGGCGCCGTCATGCCCAGCGCCTCAAGCTGCGGCACGGTGTTGTCGACGAATTTCTGCCGCAGCTCATCGTTGCTGTGGCGTTTGATTTTCCACGCCATGCTCTGGGCGCTGTGAGGGGAGTCGGCGTCGCTCGGGCCGAACATCATCAGCACCGGCCACCAGAAGCGATCGATGGCGTCTTGCAACATCGCGCGCTGCGCATCGCTGCCGTGGGCCATCGCCATCACCGCCTCGTAGCCCTGGCGCTGGTGGAAGCTTTCTTCTTTGCAGATTTTCACCATCGCCCGCGCATAGGGGCCGTAGGAGGCGCGGCACAGCGCTACCTGGTTGACGATGGCGGCGCCGTCGACCAGCCAGCCGATCACGCCGATATCCGCCCAGTTGAGCGTGGGGTAATTGAAGATGGAGGAATACTTCATCTTGCCGTCGAGCATCTTTTGGTAGATGTCCTGGCGCGAACAGCCGAGGGTCTCGGCGGCGCTGTAGAGGTACAGACCGTGGCCGGCCTCATCTTGCACTTTGGCCAGCAGCACCGCCTTGCGGCGCAGCGTGGGGGCGCGCGTCAGCCAGTTGGCTTCCGGCAGCATGCCGATGACTTCCGAGTGGGCGTGTTGGCCGATCTGCCGAATCAGGTTCTGACGGTAGGCGTCCGGCATCCAGTCTTTGGCCTCAATGGCGATATCCGCCGCGATCTTGTCGTCGAAATGCTGCTGATATTGTGCGTCAGTTGTCATGCTCGCCTCTTGGTGATTCGTGTTTTTCACATTAGATATAAAAATGTGAATCACTTTAACTAACCATAAGGCTACAAACTGATAACAAAAAGATCAAACGAGATTCATGTTGTTTTGCGAGCTCACTCACAAGGTTTTTTGTTATTTTATTGATTTAATTTGATAAATAAAATAATCAATTCCGTATTAATGACAGGGTAAGCGGCTTGAAAACGGGTTTTGTTCTGTTTTTGTTAAAATTTGATTTGGCGTTGACTGGCATTTATGTGATACGTAATTAAGCTGTAGGGTGAAAATTTATGAATTTTGGAGGGCACATGCAGCAGTTACACAGTTATCTATCTGGCGCCTGGGTGTATGGGCAGGGAGAGGGCCGCGAGATCCGTCACGCCGTGACCGGCGAAGCGCTGTACCAGATCTGCTCCGACGGCCTGCCGTTAGCGGCGAGCCTGAGCTATGCCCGCAGCCACGGCGGCCCGGCGCTGGCGAACATGACATTCCAGCAGCGCGCCCAGATGCTGAAAGCGGTGGCCAAACACCTGCTGGCGCATAAAGAGGCGCTGTATCAGATTTCCTATCAAACCGGTGCGACGCGCAGCGACGGCTGGGTCGATATCGAAGGCGGCATCGCCACGCTGTTCGCCTATGCCGGCATGGCCGGCCGCGATCTGCCGGATGATACGCTGTGGCCGGAAGACGAGTTGATCCCGCTGTCGAAACAGGCGCAGTTCGCCGCCCGCCACGTGCTCACTTCGCGCCCTGGCGTGGCGCTGCACATCAACGCCTTCAACTTCCCGTGCTGGGGCATGCTGGAAAAACTGGCGCCGACCTGGCTGGCGGGCATGCCGGCCATCATCAAGCCGGCCACCGCTACTGCGCAGCTGACGCAGGCGATGGTCAGGCTGATCGTCGACAGTGGGCTGGTGCCGGAAGGGGCGCTGCAGTTGGTTTGCGGCGGCGTCGGCGACATGTTTGCGCACCTGGATTATCAGGATGCGGTGACTTTCACCGGCTCGGCGCAGACCGGGCAGCGGCTGCGTGCGCATCCGCGCCTGCTGGAAAAATCGATCGCCTTCACCATGGAGGCGGATTCGCTCAACTGCTGCGTGCTGGCGGAGGACGTGACGCCGGAGATGCCGGAGTTTGCGCTGTTCATCAAAGAAGTGTGCCGTGAAATGACCGCCAAGGCGGGGCAGAAATGTACTGCGATCCGCCGCATCATCGTGCCGGCGGCGCAGGTGACGGCGGTGCGTCAGGCCTTGTTGCAGCGCCTGGCGGGGGTGACGGTGGGCGATCCGCAGCTGGAACCGGTGCGCATGGGGGCGTTGGTCAGCCACGAGCAGCGTGAGGATGTGCAAAGCAAGGTAGAGTTCCTGCTGCGCAACGGTTGCGAACCGCTCTGTGGCGCGGCGCTGGATAAGCTGGAGATCCTGGGCGACGGCGCGCGCGGTGGGGCGTTTTATCCACCGACCCTGCTGTATTGCGCCGATCCGTTCACCCATCAGGCGGTGCACGGCACCGAGGCCTTTGGGCCGGTGGCAACGCTGATGCCGTATGCGGATACCGAGCAGGCGATCGCGCTGGCGTTGCTGGGGCAGGGCAGCCTGGCGGGATCGCTGGTGACCGCCGATCCGGCGTTGGCCAAGCGCTTCATTCGCACGGCGGCCTGCGCCCACGGCCGAATGCTGATTTTGGATGAACAGGCGGCGGCGGAGTCCACCGGCCACGGTTCGCCACTGCCGATGCTGGTACACGGCGGCCCGGGGCGCGCCGGTGGCGGGGAAGAGCTGGGCGGACTGCGTGCGGTGAAGCACTATATGCAGCGCACGGCGATCCAGGGCAGCCCGGCGATGCTGGCGGCCATCGGCGGTGAATGGGTGCGCGGCGCGCCGGTCGCCGAGCATCCGGTACATCCGTTCCGTAAATACTTCGAGCAGCTGCAGCTGGGCGACAGCCTGTTGACCGCGCGCCGCACCGTGACCGAAGCGGATATCGTCAACTTCGCCTGCCTGAGCGGCGATCATTTCTACGCGCACATGGACAAGATCGGCGCCGCCGATTCCCTGTTCGGCGAGCGAGTGGCGCACGGTTACTTTGTGGTGTCCGCCGCGGCCGGGCTGTTTGTCGATGCCGCCGTCGGGCCGGTGATCGCCAACTACGGCATGGAGAATCTGCGCTTTATCGAACCGGTGAAGATCGGCGACACCATTCAGGTGCGGCTGACCTGCAAGAAGAAAATCCGCAAGCCGCAAAAAACCGCCGAGGATCGGCCGCACGGCGTGGTGGTGTGGGATGTGCAGGTGTTGAATCAGGAACAGCAGCCGGTGGCGCTGTACAGCATCCTGACACTGGTGGCGCGCCAGCAGGGGGACTTCGAGGCGTAATACGCGTTTGCCGCCGCCGGCAGCCCCGGCGGCGGCAATCTATTCAGATCAGCGGCTGACCGCGCAGCTGTTCCAGCACTTTCAGCGGCGAGCGCTGCGGATCCTGCATCTTGTTCACCGGCAACAGGAAGGTCTGTTCCAGCATAAACTGGCCGCCCATCGCGGCGTGCGGCGTTTGATCCGAGAAACAAATCCAGCTGCTGCCCGGCGGAAACGCCAGCGCCAGCTGCGGCCCCTGCTGCTGATAATCGCCGTCGGCCTTCATGGCGTCGTGCAACTGCAGCATCAGGTGGTCATAATGGCTGCGGCGGGTCTTGGTGATGCGCACCTGATGCTGCAGCCAGCTGCTGAGGGCGGAGTAGCGTGCGAGGCGCGGCATAAAGCGTGCCGCCAGCTCAGGGAACGGTTCACCGACACGCCATTGGCGGTGCTCGCCGTGCGGGTTGATGTTGGTAAAAATGCGCAGAATGCGTTCGCCGTAGTTCGGGCGCGACGGGAAAGCGTCAACGTGCAGGCGGCTGTCGTCTTTGCGCCAGGAACTGGTCGCCCGCCAGGCGGAAACCGGGTGCAAACGCAGGCTGCCGGTCGGATGGTGCAGCGCCTCCTGATACTCGGGCAACAGCCCGGCGATCAGTTGGCGGCACGACTGGTAATAGCGCTCCAGCAGTTGCTGAACCTGCTGCCGGCGTTCCGCGACGGCGACGCCGGTCAGCTTGCCGGACAGCGGCTGATAGCTGATGTTTTTGCGCTTCGGATCGACCAACGTCGGATCCAGCAGTGGCATTTCCTGTTCAGACAGGGTGAAGGCCAGCTCGGGCAGAAACAGTACCTTGCCCTGTTCCAGTTCGCTGACCGCGCTGGATGCTTCCGCTGCCGCCCATTGTCGCAACGGCAGCGTCAGGACGGCCTGTTCACGCATAATATCGCCAGTAGGCATGAGATCTCCTCGCAAATCTATATCGCTTTATTCCCGTCTTTCAGGTTGCCGCGTGATTGGCTGCACTGGCTTGCGCAGTGGCTGGCTGGAGCGGCGTCAGCAGGCCGCTCAATTGCAACGTGAAATTTGTGGGTTCTATTATGGATGTATCAGCAGGGCGCAGTGCGCCGAAGCGTGCGATGGCTTCCTGATAGAGAGAATATTCCCAATAAGGATATCACCGGCAATACCAATGAAAAGTAAACGAGGGCTAAACGGGGCTGCGCGTAGGCACGAATAATCAAAAATGGCACGAATTGTCTGCGGAATGGTGTATTTTTTATCTTATTGAATTGTAATGGAAATAAATATGCTGCTTATTTATTGGCGTTATTTCATTCAAATAGCAGGGCAAACCGGGGAAATAATGTTGCGGAGTGGAATTATTTGATCTTGTCGGGAATAAATCGGGCCGCCAAATTTGGAGACCCGATTATTGATTAAGCACCGTAAATGCAGTTTTTGCCTTTTTTCTTGGCCTGATACAGCGCGCTGTCCGCCTCATTGATAAAGCTGATCGGCGTATCGTTATACATATGTGGCACTTTGGCGCAGATGCCGATGCTGATGGTGACGATGCCGTGCGGGTTGCCCTGATGCGGGATCTTCAGATCGCGTACCGCCTGGATGACGCGTTCGGCGAAAATCAGTGCGCCCTGAATGTCGGTATCCGGCAGGATAATCCCCATCTCTTCGCCGCCGTAGCGCGCTAAAACGTCGTTGCTGCGGCACGCCAACCCTTTGAGCGTTTGGCCGATCTGCTGCAGGCACTGGTCCCCGGCGACGTGGCCATAGCTGTCGTTGTACTGTTTGAAATAGTCGATATCCAGCATCAGCAGCGCCACGCTGCGGTAGTTGCGCGAAGCCCGCGCCAGCTCGTTCTTCAGCGCGATATCAAACTGGCGGCGGTTGGCCAGCCCGGTCAGGCCGTCCAGCAGCGCCAGTTCTTCGAGCATCTGGTTGATGCTGGTCAGCTGATCGCGGGTGCGCATCAGCTCGGCTTCGGTTTGCATGCTGTGCTTGATTTGCCGCAGCAGCACCATGCCCATCGCCAACAGGATCATCAGCAGCGAGAGGCCACCGGCGGCGAACAGCCCGGCGTCGGTGCGCCAGTCCGCCAGCGCGTCGCGTTTCGACAGCCCGGCGGCGATCACCAGCGGAAAGCGGTTGACCCGCGAATAGCCGTAGATGCGCTCCACTTTGTCGTACAGCGAGGTGATGGTGGCGTTGCCGAATTCCGAATGCGGCAAAATTTCGCTGAACAGCACGCCCTTGGCGATGTTTTTACCGATCGACGCCGCCGAGTAGGGGCGGCGGTAAAGGATGGTGCCGTCCGCCAGCAGCAGGTTCAGCGAGGCGTCAGTGTTGAGGGCGAAGCTGTCGTAAAACTGGCGGAAATAATCGACGTACAGCGTCGCCAGCACCACGCCGCCAAAGCTGCCATCCGGGTGGTTGAAGCGCCGCGAAACGGGAATGATCAGATCGCCGGTGGTGCGGCTGCGGATCACCTTGCCGATGTACAGGCCGCCGCCGTCGCGGTTTTGATGGTATTTGAAGTAATCGCGATCGGCGTTGTTGGCGTTCTTGATGAATTTGCCCGAGGAGGTCGCCAGCCAGCGGCCGCGCGCATCGTAGAGAAACAGCCCATGCAGCTGCGGCAGGTTGCCGACCTGCGTCTGCATGACGCGCTGCAGCCGCGTCAGCTGCGATGGACCCAGCCCGTCGTTCTGGAGACGTTCGGTCAGATCGAGCAGATTGCCGTCCACCTGCATGAAAGTATCGTCGGCATGCTGCGCCAGCGAACGGGCGAGGTTGGCGGATTCATGCTCGGCGCTGCGCAGATCGCGCTGGTGCGCGTTCCAGATTTGCCAGCTGTTAAAGAGGATCAGCGTGGCGGCAACGATGATGACAAACACGCCGGCCTGAAATAATAATGGGGAGCTTTTAACGCTGCGCGGCGGCACGGCATCCTGTATGGGTTGCTGCTGAGTCATGTCACCCTTGTTGTTTGATTACTATTTAGTTCGAGTTAAGAGCAATCTTATATTTTATGCATAAACGCGCCAGACCTCTAGCCCTTAACGAGGCGATAAGGCGAAAGGGCGATCGCAACCCGCATTTGCGGCGGCGTTAACGCGAAGGAGTAAAAGGGCCATGTCGGATTACATCATTATCGCTTTACTGACGCTGGCGGTGTATTACCCCCTCACGCTGGGGGGGCTGGCGGTGATGATGTTCTTCGCCTGGCGGCGGCGCCGGTCGCCCTATTGGCGGTTGGGATTGGCGCTGTTGGCGCTGCTGTTCGTGCTGTTCGCCAAGGTGGCGTATGACTGGCACCGCTACAGCTAGCGGCGCCATGACGGGTTATTCGACGTTGATCATCCAGTTGACGCCGAATTTGTCGGTGAGCATACCAAAGCCTTTGGCCCAGAAGGTGGCTTGGTAAGGCATCGTCACCTGGCCGCCCTGCGCCAGATTGTCGAACAGTTTGCGTCCTTGCTCCGCATCGCTGGGGTTCAGCGACAGCGAGAAGCCTTTGTGAGAAGCGCCGCCGCTGTCATCTTGTGGGCAGCCATCGGAGGCCATCAGTACACCGTCGCCGATCAGCAGACGCGCATGCATGATCGCTTCAGGATTGGCGTCCTGCGGCCCGCCTTGGCGGGCTTCTTCGGGCATGTCTTTGAAGCGCATGACCATTTCAATTTTGGCATTCAACTGCTGTACATAGAAGTTAATCGCTTGCTCACAGTTACCGCTGAAAAACAAATAGGGTTGTACCAGCATGACATTGACCTCGGTTGCGGCCCGACAGGCAACGACCGGCCCTCGGGCAGGAAGAAATGGTTGCTGGCGGCAATAATTGCCGTCGGTGACTTATTAGTGTAGTTCCCCTGACGCAGAATGCTCGTGCGAGGTGAGCGCCTTCGCCGCCGGCAGGGCGGGCGAAGGCGCGAAGGCGGTTAATACAGCGAAGGTTCGCCGGGTGGGCGGGTTTTAAAGCGGCGGTGCAACCACATGTATTGATCGGGTGCCAGCAGCACCTGTTCTTCCACCACGCGGTTCATCATGGCCGCCGCGCGCGTTTCATCGTCCAGCGGGAAGTCCGTCAGCGGTGGCTGTACGATCAGCTCATAACCCTGCGCATGCGGCAGGCGGCGCGGCACGAATGGCACGATCGACGGCCGCCCCATGCGCGCCAGGATATAGGTGCCGGTCGTCGTGGCGGCGTTTTCCACGGCGAAGAACGGTACGAACACGCTGCTTTGCGGGCCATAATCGTGGTCCGGCGCATACCACAGGATTTCACCCTGTTTCAGGTTGCGGATCATGCCTTTGATATCTTTACGATCGATCATGAATTTATTCGAGCGTAGCCGGCCGCGGGTCTGCACCCATTCCATCAGTTTGTTATTGTGCGGGCGATGCACGCCGATGCCGGGGTTTTGCATGCCGAAGATGCGCGCACCCAGCTCCAGAGTGAGGAAATGCAGGCCGATCAGCAGCACGCCTTTCCCGTCCTGACGCGCCAACTGCATGTTTTCCATGCCGCTCACCTTAAACCAACGGGCGATGCGCCAGTCAGGCCAGAACCAGGCCATGCCGACTTCGAACAGGCCCATGCCGACGGACTCAAAATTTTTGACAATCAGCGCCTCGCGCTCGGCGGCGAGCATCTCAGGGAAGCAGAGTTCTACATTGCGGCGTGCTATTTTTACCCGGCGTTTCATCAGGCGCATGGCGATTCTGCCAAGGCCGTGTCCGAGTCGATAAATGAGCGGGTAGGGCAGTAACACCAAGAGATAGAGTATTCCCAGCCCTATCCACAGCAACCAATAACGAGGGCGCAAGAATTTGCGCTCAAAGCGTTGGTTAGAAAGCATTTTTTCTATGATTCCTTTTCTTTCCCAATGGGACCTTAACCCAAATTTTTATAAGGCGAATAGTAGAACATTTCGTGCTAAATAGGATTTTCCATTAATGCTTTTTTTTCACTTTATTTAAGCGCAGGCGAAAAATGGAGTGAGATAGGATTTTTACCGAGGGAAGGGAAGATATTTTCCGCTATTTCAACCGGCTGGTGCAATTGAAAAATAAAGACACAATTAAGCGCATCGCAAAAGTGACAACTGCTATGTAACCTTAATGAAACAGTAACGCGACGGAACCGTCCCAAACGGCGGCCAGTGCGTACAGTAGCGCGAGAATCAGGACAAAGGGGGCATTGAACATGGATGTTTCCTCCATGAGGATTTGTTTAAAGTTTAGCCTCTCGAGATGACGGCAGGATGAAGTTAGATCGTTTTTTGTACGGTGAAATTCAGACGGACGGAAATGGGTAAACCGCTGATTTTTTACTATAGTCATAGTGTGAAGTTGTGCGTTTGTCGGCGTACGCCTCTGCATTGAGCGGCAGCGGGCAGGTTGCCCAGAGCAAGATCGCGGAGCGGACGGCGCCTGGCGCGAAACATGTGACGAGATTCTCAGAGGGTTGGTCTGTAAGGATTTGACATGTCATATGAAAATGACGAACTAAACGGTGTTGAGCAACCGAGCGACTACGTGAAAGCCACCGCCTGCGAAGTGCGCAGCGGTGTAAAAGCGGCGCTCGAGCAATCATGTGCCTGCCTTAAGGATAACCCTTGGGCGGGGATAGGCGCCGGCGCCGTCGTGGGCCTGGTAATAGGATTTCTGTTAGGCAAAAGGTAATAGGGAGAGTAAAGATGGGCATCATTTCCTGGATCATTTTTGGTTTAATCGCCGGTATCCTGGCCAAGTGGATTATGCCGGGCAAAGACGGCGGCGGCTTTATTGTGACCGTTATATTGGGGATCGTGGGCGCCGTCGTCGGCGGCTATATCAGCACCTTCTTCGGTATGGGCCGCGTTGACGGTTTTAACCTGGGCAGCTTTGTGGTGGCGGTAATCGGTGCCCTGGTGGTGCTTTTTGTCTACAGGAAGATCAAAGGTTAAGCAGCCGTTGCTCAACAGGGTCGCCGCGGCGGCCCTTTTTCGTGAAATCAATCCGGCGGTGCGGCGCGGGCCGTACCGGCTGAAAGGGGAATATCATGGGTCTGTTCGATAGCGTATTGGGTAACATTCTGGGCGGCGGCGCCAACGGTAAAGGCATCGACTACATCGCCATTATGCAGTGGGTTGAGCAACAAGGCGGCCTACAGGCCATTTTGGACAAATTCCGTCAGGGGCAGTTCGGCGATATCGTCGGTTCCTGGCTCGGCAATGGCGAAAATCAGCAGATTACCGGCGATCATGTGCAGCAGGCGTTGGGTAGCGATGCGATCAACCAACTGGCTGAAAAGCTGGGTATCGATCCTGCACAAGCCTCCAGCACCATTGCACAGTTCTTGCCAACGGTCGCGGATGCCGCCTCGCCAAATGGTGAAGTGCAGCAAGACAGCAACGAACTGGGCGACATGGTCGGCAAACTGTTCAAATAATGATTAGGCTCCCGGCATCTGGCCGGGAGCATTCACTCCGCTAATTCCCTCGATCGCCGTCAACGCTTGCTGCAGATGCGCCACCCAGGCGCGCACTTTCTCCGGAATAAATCGTAAGGCGGGATAGACCGCGTGCAGCGCCATGGGCGGGTAGCGGTATTCCGGCAAAACGGGCACCAGCGCCCCCGTCGCCAGCTGCTCGGCGATTAAAGGCCGTTGGGCGCCGCCGATACCCACTCCAGCCTCGATGGCGGCCAGCAGCGATAGCGTATTGTTGGCGCGGAACGTGGGCCGCAGAGCAACCATCTCGGGGCCGTGCGGCCCGAACAGAGTGAGCGTATCGCCGTCGTTCAAACCGCTATAACGAATGTGCGCATGTTTCGCCAACTCCGCCGGCGAACGGGGCGTGCCATGCTTGTCCAGATAGGCCGGCGATGCCACCAGCAGGCGTTGCAGCTCGCCCAAACGTTTCGCCACCATGCCGGGCGCATGGAGTTCACCGAAGCGCAGCGCCACGTCGATGCCTTCGCCGATCACGTCGGCGCGGCGATCGTCCAGCAGCAGTTCGATGGCGAGGTTCGGATGACGTTGCTGGAAAGCGATGGCCAGCGGTGTGACGTGCAACTGCCCGAATCCGGTAGGGGCGTGAATGCGCAGATTGCCCTGCAACTGGTGGTGCTGGTCGTGCAGTGCGTCTTCCGCTTCGTCGACCGCCGCCAGAATCGGTTTGAGGCGCTGATAATAACCGCTGCCGGCATCGGTCAGCGTGACCGCCCGGGTGCTACGAAACAGCAGCTGGGCCCCCAGTTGCTGCTCCAGGCCGGCGATTTGCTGACTGACCGCCGGCTGCGTCAAACGCAGATCGCGAGCGGCGGCCGATAGACTGCCCAGTTCGGCCACTCGCATAAAGGTTTTCATTGCGTTCAGCTTATCCATGTCGACCTTGCCTATAGATTTTTCTTATAAGTGTTAGTGAAAATCCTCTTCTACCGCAAGCATTACTAATCAATAACACTCAGGGTATCGATAACCTGAGGAGTGGCAAGATGAATGCAAAGCGACAGGCATTGGTGATCGGCGCCAATGGCGTGATTGGGCGCCGATTGATTGAGGAGCTGATTGATCAAGGTTGGCAAGTGGTGGGCGTCTCGCGCCGGGGGGGCGAACCGGCGTCTGGGGTGCGCCACCTTCAGGTTGATCTGCTGGATGCGGCGGCGACGCGGGACGCGCTGCGGCCGCTGAGCGCGATTAGCCACGTTTTCTATGCCGCCTATCAGGATGCGCCGGACTGGGCGGGGCTGGTGGCGCCCAATCTGCAGATGTTGCAACACGTCGTCGAGGGGCTGGAGCCGGTCGCGCCGGCGTTGGAGCATATCAGCCTAATGCAAGGTTACAAAGTGTATGGCGCGCATTTGGGGCCGTTTAAAACGCCGGCGCGCGAAAGCGACGCCGGGCATATGCCGCCGGAGTTTAACGTGGCGCAGCAGCAGTATCTGGCGCTGTGCCAGGCAGGCAAGCGATGGCGTTGGAGCGCCATTCGTCCGAGCGTGGTGGGGGGCTTCTCTCTTGGCAATCCGATGAACCTGGCGTTGAGCATCGCGGTTTATGCCTCAATCAGTAAAGCGCTCGGGCTGCCGCTGCGCTTTCCCGGTAAGCCAGGCGCTTACCACAGTCTGCTGGAAATGACCGACGCCGGGCTGTTGGCGCGCGCCACGCTTTGGGCGGCGACCGAGCCGGCGGCGGCCAATCAGGCGTTTAATATCAACAACGGCGATCTCTTTCGCTGGAGCGAGATGTGGCCGAAAATCGCCGCTTACTTCGGGCTGGAATGCGCGCCGCCGCTGCCGATGCCGCTGGAGAGCACGATGGCGGACAAAGCGCCGCTGTGGCGAGAGCTGGTGCAACGGCACCAATTGACCGAACCAGACTATCGCGCGGTGGCCGGCTGGCGTTTCGCCGACTTCGTCTTTTCCTGGGACTATGACATGTTCGCGGATGGCAGCAAGGCGCGGCGTTTCGGTTTCCATCAGTTTGTCGAAACCGAAGCCATGTTTTTCTCGCTGTTCGATGAGTTCCGCCGCCGCCGCATCATTCCCTGAGCGTGGCATCGGTTTCCCCGCAGCACAGGCTGCGGGGAATGGCCTCAGAACGTCAGCATGATCTTGCCGATGTGCTCGCTGGACTCCATCAGCGTATGCGCGGCGGCGGCCTGCTCAAGCGGGAAGGTTTTAAAAATTTGCGGTTTCAGCACGCCGCGCTCCAGCAGCGGCCAAACCTTCTCGCGCAGCTCGGCGGCAATCAGTGCTTTGTCCGCCACGCTGCGCGAGCGCAGCGTCGACCCGGTATGGGTCAGGCGTTTCAACAGCAGCGGCATCAGATTGAGCTCTTTTACCACGCCGTTTTGCGTGCCGATTTGCACGATGCGGCCTTCCATCGCCGCAGCCTGATAGTTTTTGGCGACATAATCGCCGGCGATCAGGTCGACGATGACGTCGGCGCCTTTGCCGTTGGTGGCGTCTTTGGTGCGTGCGACAAAGTCTTCGCTGCGGTAATTAATCGCCACGTCGGCGCCCAGCGCCAGGCTGGCCTGACGTTTCTCTTCGGATCCGACGGTGGTGATCACCTGGGCGCAGAAGGCTTTCGCCAGCATGGTGGCGACCGTGCCGATACCGGAGGTGCCACCATGGATCAACACGGTTTCGCCGGCTTTGAGATGACCGCGCTGGAACACGTTGACCCAGACGGTAAAGAAGGTTTCCGGCAGTGCGGCAGCCTCGGTCAGGCTCAGACCCGCCGGTACCGGTAGCGCATTGCTTTCATGCACGGTGCAGTATTCCGCATAGCCCCCCCCGGCGATAAGGGCGCAAACCCGATCGCCGAGCGCGAAGTGGGTCACGCCTTCACCGATGGCCACCACTTCGCCGGCAATTTCCAGGCCGGGGATATCCGAGGCGCCGGGCGGTGGCGCATAGTTCCCCTGGCGCTGCAGCACGTCGGGGCGGTTAACGCCAGCGGCGGCGATTTTCACCAGCAGTTCGCCCGCCTGTGGCTCGGGTACCGGGCGTTCGGTGACAACCAGAACCTCGGGGGCGCCCGGTTGGCTAATCTCAATCGCTTTCATCGTGCCGGGCTGCGCTGCATTTGTTGACATGGTCACTCTCCTCATCGTGGCGGACGTGGTTATCAGGCTGAACGCCCGCAATAAAGTCTGCTGTTAGCTTAGCGAAATCGAAGGAGGTGCGCGTGGTCGAATAGAGCGGTTTTGCGAGGAGGAGAGGACGCCGCCGCGATGGGCGGCTGGATATCAATCGTTAGGGGGGATGCGGAAGCCTTTCAACGAGACGATAAAATGTTCTTTCCCTTTGGAGATCTTGGCGCCTTTATCGCACCACAGGCTGGCAAGCTGGAAGAAGTCATCGCTGCCGATATCGTAGGCCAGTTCGATTTTCTTGGCTGTGCCGGCGCGGATGAGCTTTTCTGCTTCCTGATGGTTTGCAGCTTTAATTATGGTCATGGGCGAAATCCTTGGTGTTAAGCCAGAGCGGATAATCGCGAATCATCATATGGCCATAGTGTGACAATTTTGTGATGAAAACATGACGGTCCACGAAGGTGCGGCGTGCGGCGTGCCGCGCCTTCGCGGTGAAAATGCGTTATCGATTACCGATCGTGCGGGCGAACGAATGTGCTTTTTTTCTGAGATTTGAAATGCTTATAGAGCGAATAGCCCGCAATGCCGGCTAAGACAGCCAAGAGGGCAAGGGATCCTGTGGCCATGAACATCACCTCCGAATAAGAATGGCAAGGAGGCGTATTTGTGACATTCATCACTTTACGGGGCAATGAGAGCAATCTGTAATCGGGAAACTGGCATGAGGGAGGAGCAAAAAAAAAAGCGCCTATAGGGAGGCGCATAAAGATTTGCAACACAGCTTGTTGTGTTCAACACCAGGAGGAGTGGTGAACTGGCGCTATTCTATGCAGCGGCGAGGGCGGCTGATATAGGTATTACTCCGAAAGCGGCGCTACCACTCATAGCCCAACTGGATGTTGTAATCGGGATCCTGGTTGGTGGAGTAAGGATCGGATTGGCGGCGGCGATCGGTTTTCTTCACCGGGCCTTCATACGCGGGATAAGGTTTGGTGCGCGGTTTGCTGCAGCCCGGATGATCGCATTCGATATCGACGCGAAAGCCGTTCTTGTCGCGTGCTTCTGCCCAGGTAATCGGCGGTTTCGCCGCCTTAGGGGCTGGCCCTGACGGTGCTGTCGGCTTGGGAGCGGGAGTCACACTGGGTTCTGGAGCTTGATAATTCAGCTCCAGTGCACTCTGCGGAGCGCTGTAAGCGGCAAAGGCCAGCAGGGCGGCGGCACTGGCAGTTGGTAAGGTAAGCCATCTCGGCATGATGAATCTCCCTGAATGATTTCTGTAGGCAACTATAAAACAGCAGAACGAGAATTACTATCATTTACCTTGGCTGTTACGGGGGGCCAGGCGGTGATTCTATCGACCGACAGGGTCAAATCCTGTGCGTTTAGCCGAGATTCACGCCCCATCACGGCGAAAAAGGTTGCTATTGCCGCTCGCTCATGAGTTAATGATGTCGGCCTGTGGTACAGACCTATTTATGCACGACATTTTGAGTAAAGTAGTTCAAATTTAAAGCGTTATCCCGGATAGCCCTTCTCTGACGAATTTCCTTTCCAGTGCCTCCATAAGTAACTGATGACCGGCTATCTCGCCCATGGCGGCTAACATTATTATTGAAGGAAATTAGACATGTCCAACATGATCAAAGGTCAAGTGAAGTGGTTCAACGAAGCTAAAGGTTTTGGTTTCATCACCCCAGCAGACGGCAGCAAAGACGTATTCGTACACTTCTCTGCTATCCAGGATCAAGGCTTCAAGACCCTGGCTGAAGGCCAGAACGTACAGTTCTCTATCGAGAACGGTGCGAAAGGTCCATCTGCGGCTAACGTTACCGCTATCTAATTGGCGTCTACCGCCGATTGAAAAAACCCGCTGCGGCGGGTTTTTTTATGCCTGCAATTTGGCAGCGCGTAAAAAAAGCCCGCAAGTCTGCGGGCAAAAGTTCCTTGTTACTTCATTTGCGAGCGCTTCTCTGGGGGGGAAACGCCTGAAGACAGGCTACGCGAGACCGGCTTAAGATTCTGCGGCCAAACCGTTAAGAAAGTGAAAATCCAGGCGGCTGCTACGCTGATAGCAGAGGCCGGCAGGGCTGGAGTGGTGTCCATCGCCCTCGCTTTTGTAATACACTGACGGCAATCGCAAATAATGGGGAAGGGTATGCAGGTTAACGATCGAGTGACGGTAAAAACAGACGGAGGCCCGCGGCGTGAAGGCGTGATTTTGGCCGTAGAGGTGTTCAACGAAGGCACCATGTATCTGGTTTCTCTTGACGACTACCCGGCGGGCGTATGGTTTTTTAATGAAATCGACAGCCGTGACGGCACGTTTGTGGAGCCCTGCCGCGAGCACGGGCAGTAACTTAGGTTAATCTCATTAATTTGCTAATGAAATTGTCCATTTTGAGATTATTTCATTGCGGTAAGATTTTTTTTATCGGCGGCAAAAAAATACCCGTTGCGCTAGCGGGGGATAACGCAGCAGGTATTTTTTTGTGGTTCCAGCGGCTGCTATCCAGATGACATTATCACCGGGTATTTAACGGCTGGTAAAACAGAGCGGGGGCGTTCTCTGTGGTTCAGCGGCTATTGACGAATATTCCACTGGTCAATGTATCGGTCAAACGAACAACGTGATAAATGATCTGCTTGTTGTGCGTTTTTATTTTCCGCTTGATGTTTCCCTTGTGGGAAGAGACCGTTTTGGCCTTTATTTGCATCTGGTCTGATATCTGGATGGTACCTTGACCGGACATCCACATGCGTAGCATGTTTGATTCAGTCTGGCTCAGCGTTACCGGCGTTTGATCCAGAGAGGATTTCTCCGTACGGAGGGACGTTCTCTCGAGATAGTGACTAAGTAGCTGATTCATAGTCTCTGGTTTGATGGATTTTGACGATATGATGACGTTCTTGCGAACATATAAATAATCGTCGAAATGTACGTTGGTAATGGCCATGAAGATGAAGAATAACGTATCCGGGTGCAGTGAAATCACCCGTTTTATTCGCTCGGTGGCGTTTGCTTCGTGGATGAAGCAGTCCTCGTTAATAAACACCAGGCTCGGATTTAACTTGCTGCATTTTTCATGCAGGCTGTCAATGTCCTCGATGGCATTAATATGGCGCCTCTTCACGCCATGCGAAGTCAGATAGTCGGTTAACCCCAATCTGGTATAGCTACATGAATCCATGATAATCGTTGGCATATCGCACCCCCACTTAAATCCGTTTTACTGCGGTAATATGAGAAAAAGCCTAAAAAGCCGAAAGGCAAAATGGAACAATAATTCAGTGTAGCGAGTGTTCTATCAATAAACACGACGGCACTCAATGATATTTTCATACTAAACTTATTAATTGCATGAATCTATAAGTTTGGCTTAAGTCAGGGCGATCTGCTGCTCGTCCAGCTTAGGCATGTTGAGCCTGATTTGCGCTTGGCGCCCGTGCCTGTCTGCATTGCTTGCCGCTAATCTGTTCATCATGTCACGAAACAAAATTTTAGTTTGCTAGGAAAAGTCTTAAAAAAAATTCATGTGTCGTTTTTTTGATGTCTTTCAGCGCGTTTTTTGAGTGGTCAAAAAGCGCTCCCCTGGTGTTTTTGACTTTTTACATATAAAAATCATTATCTTATAGATGTTTTTGCTCTCCATGCTAATGATAAGCACTTCTTTTTTTATCATAACAACAAACAAAAGTTAACATTATGACCGGAATGTGTAGCTTAATTGTTGCTATAAATCACCGTTTTACAATGAGTTATATAGATATTTATTTCGCATGAAATAGTTTTCGTGAATGTTTAACGGTGATTGAGTGATTTCTCTAAACTATCATCCTGCAGTCCGATCCACGGGGAGGAATGGCAGGTCGGAGTTGTCTCTGGCCCGCGTTGGTTTTAACTTGCCTCTCAACCTTTCAAAAACAGGATGTCGCGGTGAGACAGAATCAGTATGGGCAGCCGATAGGTGAGGCCCTTCCTCATTGGCAGCCGGCAGGCATACCCGGGCACACGCCGCTGCAAGGGCGGTTTTGCCGCCTCGAACCGCTTAACCTCGCGCGCTGGGGGGATGCGCTTTATCAGGCTTACCAAACCGCTGAGGACGATCGTGACTGGACCTATCTGTTTTGGGAACGGCCGCAGTCGCACGCAGATTTCCAGCGTTATCTTCAGGCGCAGGTGTCCAGCGCAGACAGAAACACGATGGTGGTGATCGATCAGACGAACGGGCACGCCGTGGGAACCTGCGCTTTTTTACGCATCGATCCTGGCAACGGCGTGGCCGAACTGGGCACCATCAACTGGTCGCCGCTGATGAAGCGCAGTGCGCTGGGCAGCGAGGCGATTTTCTTGATGCTGCGGCATCTTTTCGACGATCTTGGCTACCGGCGCTGCGAATGGAAATGCGATAGCCTCAATCTGCCTTCACGCCAGGTCGCCGAGCGCTTGGGTTTCCGCTATGAAGGCACGTTCCGCCAGGCCGTCGTTGTTAAAGGACGCTCGCGCGACACCGACTGGCTGTCGATCGTTGATGGAGAATGGCCGGCACGATACGCGGCGTTTGCCGCCTGGCTGTCGCCGGATAACATCAGCGAAGACGGGCGGCAAGAACGTCGTTTGCAGGCCTTCCAACGCGGGTAATCGCCGCGCGTGTTAGGCCGTTTCCGCCAGGCAATGGCGCAGCGAGTCCATCGTCAAGCGGATGTCCTGTTCCTCTGTCATCCAGTTGACCAGCGCGGCGCGGATCCCCGGCTGGCCGTTGTAACGCGTAGGGGTGCAACGCACCACGCCATGCCGGCTAAGGCGTTCGAGAAAGCGATCGCGCGCCGCTTCGCTCTCACCCTGTGGATGACTGAGGGCGAAGCACACCACGTTCAAATTCACCGGCGCCAGCAGATGGAAACCGTCATCGGCCGCTAACGCCGTCCCCAGCGCCTGCGCCAGTTCGACGTTGCGCTCGACGATATCTCGTATACCGCTGCGGCCATAGGCTTTCAGCGTCAGCCAAAGCGGCAAGGCGCGGAAGCGGCGCGAATTTTCTGGCGTCAGATGCAGATAGTTGTCTGGCCGCAGCGTCGGTGCTTCCAGGTAAGCCGAATGGTTCTGAAATACCTGCATTTGCAGATCCAAATGGCGGGTAAATTGGATCGCGCTGTCATAAGGCACATTCAGCCATTTATGCGCATCGACGGTGATGGAATCGGCATGCTGCCAGCCCTCGAGCTTTGAGGCGTATAGCGGTGAGCAGGCCGCCACGCCGCCGAATGCCGCATCGACATGCAGCCAAAATGGATAACGCTCCCGCAGCGCCAGCAGCTGCGGCAGATCGTCGAAAGCGACAGTGTTGACCGTACCGGCGCTGGCCAGTACCAACGTTGGCTGGCCAGCGCCGGCGGCGAGCTGCCGCGCCAGCGCTTCCATATCCATGGCTTCAGACTCCGGCAGGCTGGCGACGATCGTCAACGCCTCGCGGCCGATGCCGAGCATGCTGAGCGCCTTCACGCTGCTGGAATGCGGATTGGCCGCCAATACCCGGATGGGGCCCAGCGCCGCCAGGCCTTGTTGGGCGATATCCACGCCTTGCTGTTGTCCCAACCACTGCCGGCCAATGGCCAACCCGGTGAAATTGGCCATGGTCGCGCCGCTGACCAGGCTGCCGCTGAACGTTTCCGGCAGGCCCAGCAGGGATTTCAACTGCGTCACGGCCGCCAGCTCGATCGTGGCTGCAATGGTATCATGGCTGAGCAGGCTATTTTGGTCTGTCACGCTAACCAGCCAGTCCGCTGCGACCGCCGCCGGGGTGCCGCCGCCGGTGACGAAGCCGAAATAACGCGGGCCGGCGCTGGCGGAAATGCCGGCCTGATAACGTTGCCAAAAGCGCTCCAGCGCTGCCAGGGCGCCTTCGCCGTTTTCCTCCAACCGATCGTCGCCCGGTTGCAGCTGCTGATGCTCGAGCGGTGGGCAGACCGAGCGTTGCTGCAGCCCGGCCAGGAAATCCTCCGCCAACCGGCGGGTGTGGTCGAGGATCTGCGGAAACTGCGCGAGGTCCTGTTGTAAACGTGGGTGCATGGTGGCTCCGAAAGCGTCAGGGATGATGGGGTAAACATAGAACATTTGCCTGCCGCTCAAAATCGATGAAAAATAACCTTTTTGGATAGCCTGGTTAACCAATGATGAATGAACGCATTCCCTTGCATGTCTTGCCGACCTTTGCGATCGCCGCCAGGTTGGAAAATTTGCGCGCTGCGGCGCAACAGGTGCATTTGACGCACGGCGCGGTCAGCCAGCAAATTCAGTTGCTGGAGCAGGCGGTCGGCTATCCGCTGTTTGAACGGCGCGGGCGCGGTGTACGCCTGAATGCCGCCGGGCGAGAGTTGTTGGCGGCGGTAGAGCCGGCGCTGCAGGCACTGCAGCAGGGCGTCGCCCGCGCCCGGCGTGCGGCGACAAGCCAGACGCTGCGTATCAGCGTGTTGCCGTCTTTTGCCCATTATTGGCTGTTGCCGCGTCTGCCTGCTTTTCATGAGGCCTGCGCCGATATTGCGCTGGATATTGATGCGTCGCTGGCGCTGCAGGATCTGTCGCAGCGAGGGTTCGATGCGGCGATCCGTATCGGCAGCGGTCAATGGACGGGGCTGCAGGCGCAGCGCATCGCGTCGGGTGACGTGCTGCCGGTCGCTTCGCCGGATATGGCGCGAGAATGGAGGGCGGCGTTCGAGAACGGTGGCGATATTCCGTTGCTCGAGCACGACGTCAGTCCCTGGCGCGACTGGTTCAACGCGCAGGGGCGGCCGTTATGCGGGCGACAACAGGCGTTATTCAACGATGCCGGATTGTTGATTCGCGCGGCGGAGCAAGGGTTTGGCATCGCGTTGGCGAAAAAGCTGCTGGTGCAGGATGCGCTTGACGCGGGGAGACTGGTGGCGTTGGCCGCGCCCCGTCGTCTGAGCGATGACGACGTTTACCTGGTGTGGCCGCAGACCGCCGGGTTGACGCCGGCGGTTACCCGCTTGCTGCAGTGGCTTCAGCGACAGTTGGCGGCGATTTAGCGGCGTAGCCATTCCGGTTGCGAGGTGCCGAGCGTAGTCGCCGGCAGCGCCCATTGCAGCGCCGTACCCTGCAGGCTTAACGGGGCGCGCAGGCGTTGCGCGGCCCCCCAGTAAGTCAGTTCTGTTTCCGGGTTCTCGTCGGCGGGGCCGGCCGGTGCCAGCGGTTCCGGTCGATAATCTGCCGAACAGGGGTGCGCCAGCAGCAGTTGCGCCGTGCGCGCCAGCGACAGCCGCGCGTGGTAGCCGGTACCGCGGCTCAGGCGCTGTGTCATACCGGTCAGCACCGCTGCCGCCATCAAATAGCCGGTGGCGTGATCCAGAGCCTGTACCGGCAGCGGCACCGGCAAACTGGCGCTGCGCCAAACCATACCCGCCTCCGCCAACCCGCAGCTCATCTGTACCAGGCTGTCGAAACCGCGCCGGGTCCGCCACGGCCCGCTCCAGCCGTAGGCATTCAGGCAGACGTCGATCAGGCCCGGCGCCAGCGCGCGTCTTTCCTCCGCGCCATAGCCCAATTTCTCCAACGCACCGGCACGGTAGCCGTGCACGAGCACGTCGGTGTTTTTCAGCAGATGTTCAAACGTATGGCGATCGCGCGCATTGGTCAGGTTGAGGCGTGCGCTGCGCTTGCCCAGCATCACCTCGTGCTCGACGCCGGGTTCATCCCAGCCGTAGGGGTCGATGCGCAGCACGTCGGCGCCCAAACCGGCAAGAAAACGGGTGGCGATCGGCCCGGCGAGAATGCGCGTCAGATCCAGTACCCGCACGCCGTGCAGCGGCCGGGCGACGGGTAGCGCCCAGCCCGGCGGTGGCGCTTCCGGCTGCAGCGAGGCGTGGATAAGCGGTTCGAGCGCTACGCTTTTGCCTTGAATATGTTGTCGCCACGCGGCCGCCGAGCGCATTTGGGCCGCGCAGCCGCCGGCCTCGATCACGGCTTCCTCCAGCTCGCTTTTTTTCCAGTCCAGCACACGTTCCGCCAGCGTGCCTTTATCCGATGCCGAACCCAGCACCTGTTCCACCGCTCGCCGATGGTGCGGCGCATTGGTATGCAGACGTATCCAGCCATCCGCCGTCGCGTAGTCGCCGGCCAGTGCGTCCCAGGCCGCAGGCAGCGTCCATCCCAGCGGCCGCAGCGTCCAGCCAAACCAGAGTGAGGCCAGGCGTTGATCTATCCAGACCTGCGGCGCGTCGGCGGCCTCGCAGCGAAGCAACTCGGCGCAGGCCAAACCGGCGGCGCTCCAGGCGGCGGTCGCCAATTCTGTGACGGGAAAAGCCGAAGGCAATGCGCCGACGCCGCTAATGGTTAACCGGTCGGTAGGGGCGGGGCGCTGTCCCAGGCTTCGCCAAATCTCGTCGAGCAGAGTGTGGATCAGAGGCGTCATCGGCCACTCCTTACGGGTTGTCGGAAATATAGCCTAGCGTAGCCCACCGCCGGCGACCTTGCTAAGGCGTAACGTCGAATGTGCGGCCGTCGGCCAGTTTGGCGCGCAGGCTGTGGGCCGCGATGACAGTGAAAGGCTGCGCGTAAAGTTGGCGGCCAGCGTCGAACCGTCGCTGAAGGTCGTCTGCTGCACCCAGCCGTCCCGATCGAGCCAGCGGAAGTCCAACAACGCTTTGTCCCACAGAGCCTGATGCAGCGGCCGGAAGGCGGCGTCGGCGCCCAATGTTGGCACCTTCTATTTGTGACATCGAAATATAATCGCCGTATTCCAGTTTATTTTTCGTTTAATAAATTAGCCTTTACTTCATTATCCGACGTCACTATACTCAGCCAAAATTTCGGTGGAGAAACCCAATTGGACAGTTGTAGTTGTAATAAAACAAATAAGGCAAGCTGACCAATTCTCTTCTGATTTGTTGCTTGCCGTTATCGGCGGGCAGCACCCCTCTCCAGTTATTTCTGAGCTGTGCATACCCGAGTAATAAACGTTTCCTGATGCCTGACGGTTTCAGGTGAATCGAGTTGGACGTTATTATGGTATTTTGCAGCCACAGCCTTTTCCCTCCAGGCACGACACGCTGATGCGCTGATTTATTTTCAGCGCGCTTTCGCGTGTGCTAAACAGCACATGATTTTATCTCCTGCGGTTAATTAAGGGGACAGTCATGGCTATGACTCCTTTCGTTTTAAATTTATTGCTGGCGATGTGCCTGGGCGCGGTCATTGGCGCCGAGCGCCAGTGGCGCCAACGCATGGCCGGCCTGCGCACCAATGCGCTGGTGGCGACCGGTGCGGCGGTCTTTATTCTCAGCTCCATGTCCACCGATCCGGCCAGCGCCGGCCGGGTGGCTGCGCAGATCGTATCCGGTATCGGTTTCCTCGGCGCCGGCGTTATCATGCGTGAAGGGCTGAACATTCGCGGCCTTAACACCGCCGCTACGCTGTGGTGTTCGGCGGGGATCGGCGTCCTGTGCGGCCTGGGCCAGCATTGGGATGCGGTGGTTGCTACGCTGGTGATCCTGTGCGCCAATATCCTGCTGCGCGAAGCCGCGCAGCGTATCAATCTGCAGCCGCATCAGCAGGCAACCGATCTGGAACTGTGCTATCGCATTCAGGTGACCTGCGGCGAGCAGGACGAAATTCTGGTGCGCACCCTGATTCTGCAGGCGCTGAACGGCGTGGCCTTGCGGCTGCAATCCTTGCGCAGCGCCGATATCTCCAGCCCGGGGCAATTGGAAGTGTGCGCGGAAATTACCGCCACGCCGGCCGCGCAAAAAGAAATTGAGGGTATTGTCTGCCGCGTCAGCCTGGAGAAAAGCGTGAGTGCCGTTCGCTGGCGCGTCGCGTCCGAATTACCGGTCTGATTAATTATATAAATATTTATTAACTTGATTATATGCTCAGGTTATTCGGGCTCGCCTGAATAACGCGGAGCATTAAGGAGGCGTTATGGACGATGACCCCGGAAGGAAAATGATTCCAGCGTGGCTGACAGGGTAATTCCGCCATTTAGTCACGCTAATAAAAAATTCCAAGCTGCGCAGAGTCACCTGTTTATCGGGCGGGGCTTCGCTGTGCGCAGAACGAAAATAAGAGAATAGCGTTATGACTCAGATTAATGAAAGAACGCGTCGCCGTGATAAAGACGCGGTGACCTACGCCATTGCGCAAGAGGCGACCAACAGCATCGCTCAAACGCTGGCGAACCTGAAGTGCAACCGCAACGGCTTGACCCAGGACGACGCCGATGAGCGGCTGGAACAGTTCGGCGCCAATCAGGTCGCCCATGACAAGGCGCCGCATGCCCTGATCCAGCTGATCAAGGCCTTCAACAACCCGTTTATCTTCGTGCTGATGGTGCTGGCTGCGATCAGTTTCTTTACCGATTATTGGCTGCCGCGCCAGAGCGGTGAAGAAACTGAACTCACCGGCGTCATTATCATCCTGACCATGGTCACGCTGAGCGGGCTGCTGCGTTTCTGGCAGGAATACCGCACCAACAAAGCGGCGGAAGCGTTGAAGTCGATGGTGCGCACCACCGCTACGGTGCTGCGCCGCAGCAGCTACAGCGCGCATCCGCTGACGTTGGAAGTGCCGATCCGCGAACTGGTGCCGGGGGATATCATCCAGCTCTCCGCCGGTGACATGGTGCCGGCCGACGTGCGTCTTATCGCCTCACGCGATCTGTTCATCAGCCAGGCGATTTTGACCGGCGAAGCGATCCCGATCGAGAAATACGATGCCATGGGCAACGTGGCGCAGAAGTCGAGCGAAGGGGAAGTGTCCAGCGAGAACGCGCTGCTTGAGCTCTCCAACATCTGCCTGATGGGCACCAACGTCGCCAGCGGCACCGCTACGGCGGTGGTGGTGGCGACCGGCGGGCGCACCTACTTCGGCTCGTTGGCCAAGTCAATCGTTGGTTCGCGGGCGCAAACCGCGTTCGATCGCGGGGTGAACAGCGTCAGCTGGCTGTTGATTCGCTTCATGCTGGTGATGGTGCCGGTGGTGTTGCTGATCAACGGTTTCACCAAAGGTGACTGGAGCGAGGCGGCGCTGTTCGCGCTGGCGGTGGCGGTCGGCCTGACGCCGGAAATGCTGCCGATGATCGTCAGCTCCAATCTGGCGAAAGGGGCGATCGCCATGTCGCGTCGCAAGGTGGTGGTGAAGCGTCTGAACGCCATTCAGAACTTCGGTGCTATGGACGTGCTCTGCACCGACAAGACCGGCACGCTGACCCAGGACCGCATCATTCTCGAGCACCACATCGACGTCACTGGCGCCAGGGATAACGAAGTGTTGCACCTGGCCTGGCTGAACAGCTTCCATCAGAGCGGCATGAAGAACCTGATGGATCAGGCGGTGATCCGTTTCGGGCGCGGCAAACCGGGGATTGAAGCCCTGGGGCGTTTCAGCAAGGTGGATGAGCTGCCGTTCGATTTCGTGCGCCGCCGTCTGTCGATCGTGGTGGCGGATGAGAATGGCAAGCAGCAGCTGATCTGTAAGGGCGCGGTGGAGGAGATGCTGGAGATCGCCACCCACGTGCGTGAAGGCGACAAGATGCTGGAGCTGGACGACGCGCGCCGTGCGGCGTTGCAGGCGCTGGCCCGCGAGTACAACGAAGACGGTTTCCGCGTGCTGGTGCTGGCGACGCGTGAGTTGGATGCGCAGCGCCCGGCCGAACCGCTAAGCGTGGCCGACGAGCGCGACATGGTGGTGCAAGGGCTGCTGACCTTCCTCGACCCGCCGAAGGAGAGCGCGCAGCAGGCGATCGCCGCGCTGCAGGAAAACGGTGTGACGGTGAAGGTGCTGACCGGCGACAACCCGGTGATCACCTGTAAGATTTGCCGCGATGTAGGCCTGGAGCCGGGCGAACCACTCTCCGGGCTGCAGATTGAACAGATGGATGACGAAGAGCTGGCGCGCGAAGTTGAACAGCGCACGGTCTTCACCAAGCTGACGCCGCTGCAAAAATCGCGGGTGCTGAAAATGCTGCAGGCCAACGGCCATACCGTCGGTTTCCTCGGCGACGGCATCAACGATGCGCCGGCGCTGCGCGACGCCGACGTCGGCATCTCGGTCGACACCGGTACCGATATCGCCAAGGAATCGGCGGACATCATCCTGTTGGAAAAGAACCTGATGGTGCTGGAAGAGGGGGTGATCAAAGGGCGCGAGACCTTCGGCAATATCATCAAGTACCTGAACATGACCGCCAGTTCCAACTTCGGCAACGTGTTCTCGGTACTGGTGGCGAGCGCCTTCATCCCGTTCCTGCCGATGCTGGCGATCCACCTGTTGATTCAAAACCTGATGTACGACATTTCTCAGCTGTCGCTGCCGTGGGACAAGATGGACAAAGAGTTCCTGCGCAAGCCGCGCAAGTGGGACTCCAAAAACATCGGGCGCTTTATGCTGTGGATTGGGCCGACCTCGTCAATCTTCGATATCACGACGTATGCGTTGATGTGGTACGTGTTTGCCGCCAACAGCGTGGAACACCAGGCGCTGTTCCAGTCCGGCTGGTTCATTGAGGGGCTGCTGTCGCAAACGCTGGTGGTGCATATGCTGCGCACCCAGAAGATCCCGTTCATTCAGAGCACCGCGGCGCTGCCGGTGTTGCTGACCACCGGGTTGGTGATGGCGCTCGGCATCTACATTCCGTTCTCGCCGCTCGGCGCCCTGGTTGGCCTGCAGCCGCTGCCGTGGGAATACTTCCCGTGGTTGGCCGCTACGCTGGTCAGCTACTGCGTGGTCGCGCAGTTGATGAAGCGTTTCTACATCCGCCGCTTCGGCGAGTGGCTGTAAGCCGCCTCGGCGTTCACTTCGGGGGCGAAATTCTTCGCCCCTGCACTACTACAGCAGTTTGTTGACCAGCAGGCCGAGCATGATGGTCAGCGTGAAGGAAAACAGCGTGCCGAGCAGCACATACTCGGTGCGCATCTTATCGTCGCTCTGGCGCAGATCGCCGAAACGGAAGATAGATTTGGCCGCCAGCAAAAAACCGATCGCCGGAATTTGCCCCAGCAGCACGAAGGTCAGGATCAGCGTTCTCTCCAGATAGCCAATCTGTTTGCCCGCGCGCAGCAGCGAATCGTTGTCGGCCTTGGCCGAAGGCGGCATTTGCGGCGTCCAGTGCGCCAGTAGTTGCCCGATCAGCAGGCTCATCGGCAGATAAATCAGGCTGTAGGCCACCAGCACCAGGCCGGTTTGCCAACGCCCCAACTGCTGCCCCAGCGCGGCGAGCAGTTCACCGGCATTCGGCGTCAGCCCCAGCCACAGCAAGGCGATCACCGCCAGATGCAACCCCTGATCGAGCAGGAAACTGCGGGCCGGGCTCAGGCGGGTCATGACGGTGACTTTCAGCAAATCGATCAGGTAGTGGCTGACGGCGATGACCAGCAGGCTGACCAGCACCTGAAGTGAAGAAAGCCCGCCGTGCAGCAGGCCGAACCCGGCCACCACCCAGGCGGCCAGCACCCCGTGCAGCAACGCGTGCAATACCAGAAAACGCGAACGCGCGCGATGTTGGATTTTGTCTTCCACCCAACTCAGCGGCTGCAGCGGAAAATCCGCCAGCAGATGGACGAGCAACAGCCAGGCCAGCAAAGGCGCATAGGTCAGATCCATAGTCAGACGATCCTGTTAATGGCGTGAATAAACCGCATGATTTCCTCGTAGGCCGCGCGTTTCAGTGCGGCGGAGACCGTGGAGGCGGCTTTTTGCAGCTGGTCCGCCACGGCGGCGCCGCTGTCGGCGAACATTCTCATCTGGACGATGCGCGCTTCGGTCTGCGACAGGCGGCCAATCACATGATCTAACATTGGCAGCAGATCGCTGACAATGGCGTTTGTCCGATCGTTGTCGGTTTTCAGAGCCAGGCGGCAATTTTTCGCCATGGCGTCCAGCGCGCTGCCGGAGTTGATAAAGGCACTGCCGTAACCCGCGGCGTCGGGCCGTTGGCTGCCCAGCCCGACGGCGACGCGCGCATCCCAGTGCGCGGCGCCCATCGCCCGCAGCGCGAGGCGAATATATACCGCCAGCAGCAGCCCGTCCTCCGGGGCGGCCTGCGCCTGGAAGGCGTCGCCGCGAAAGATTTCCACCTGATGAAGCTGCCCGTCGCGCTGCAGCCGATCGAGCAGGCTGTGCAGCTCGTTGAGGTAGTTGACGGTATCTGATCGGCGAGAATCGACCAGATCGCCGCTGATTACGCTGATTGGTGTCGACATAGCGTGTTCCGTTGCTTACCGAGGGATGACTATAAATTCGCACCTGGATACGAATATGTCAATAATTCGTCTTTGGATACGAATTTGTAGGAAATTCGCCTGTGAGAACGAAATGCGGTGGCGTGAGGAAAGGGGACGAACGGCCGGGAATGCGCGGGCCTGTCAGGCTCGCCACCGGCGGCGTAGAGGGAAAATGGCCGGCAACCGGCCGTTCAGAAACTTTTAACCAGCACTTCACGCGGCATTTCGCTGCCGTGCTTCAGCAGGTGCTCAAACGATCGTTCGCTGCTTTTCAGCTGTTGCAAAAACTCCTGCGGCGACAGATCGTGTTTTTTGCCGCTCATGTAAGCCAGCGCCAGTTCTTTTGCCTGATAGCGGGAGAAGTTGTACATGGTGTCCTCGATACGGTGAATGTCAGTGCTCACGATTGTAGCGAAAGAGCACATAATGAACAGTGGCTTTGGCGTATGGAATCGATAGCCGAAACTTAACTTGCCGGTTGCAACAGCTCATCGCACAGGCGTTTGATCACCTGAGCCTGCGGCAGGCCGTTGTGCAACATCTGACGGATATGCTCCGAATCGCTGATGCCCTGGCGGACATGGCGCTCGACGGCCTGTAACACGGCCCGATCCTCCCGCCGCTCGGCGAAATCGCTCAGCGCCTCGAGGGTGTGCAGGATGTGGGCGGTCAGGCTGCGGCGGCGCAGCGTCGTGGGATCGACGTATTCGGCGGCAAAACCGCTGCGATAGGCGTTGATCTTGTTGTAGTGGGTGAAGGCATCGTATTCCGGCGCGATCGGCGTCCGGCGTTGCAACAGAAAATCGGCCAGCAGACGGCAGTAACCGACCAGCAGCACGGCGTGCGCGAGGCGCAGCGGCGTATCGCAGATGCGGATCTCCACCGTGCCCAGCTCCGGTTTCGGCCGTGCATCCCAGTAAATATCCTTGACGCTTTCAATCACGCCGGCGGCGTTCAACCGTTCGTAGTAAGCGTTGAATTCGCGCCAGCTGTAGATGTGTTCCAGGCACCCGTAGTTGGGGAAAGAATTCTGGGCGCTGAAGCGAGAGCTGGCAAAGCGCGTGTCGACCCCCTGATACAGCGGCGACGAGGCGCTGAGCGCGATCAGCTGCGGAAAATAGGGCGTCAGCGCATGGCACAGGTACATCGCCTCGTCCCCGTCGTTGACGCCGAGGTGAATGTGTTGGCCGAATACGCAGGCCAGCTTGGAGAGATAGCCAAAACGGCTGGCCAGCTGCCTGTAGCGCGCGCTGTCGCTGATGACCTGCTTGCGCCAGTCGTTGCTCAGGTGCCGACCACCGCCGCAGACGTCACAGCCCAGGCGCTGCGCGCTGCGCCGGACGGTATGGGTCAGGGCGCGCAGCTCGGCGTGCAGCTCATCGAGATCGCGGTGCACCGAGCTGTTCAGCTCCACCATCGATTGGGTGAGCTCATGCTTGACGCGCCGGCGGTCGCCGACCGCGCTGACCACCCGGTCGGCCCGATCCGCCAGATCGTAGTGCTCGGCATCGACCAGCTGTAACTCTATTTCGGTGCCGATGGAGAGCCTTTCCGAACGTTTGAATGTGAGCGGCATGGTACCTCCTTCCTGCAAGAACGGCATAAAGATAAGTATATGTCTCGGTGAGGAGGGCAACGTTTTGCATTTTATATTTGTTTTTTCGAATATGAATATGGTATCTTCACGAGCGATTTGTGGAGAAGATAAAGGTTAACGGGAGTGCGACATGACGTCATTGACGCCGCTGAAGCTGTTTAAAAACCTGTCTGACGAGACGCGTCTGACGCTGGTGCTGTTGCTGCGCCACGCCGGCGAGCTGTGCGTTTGCGAGTTGTCGGGCGCACTGGCGCTGCCGCAACCCAAAATCTCAAGGCATCTGGCGATGCTGCGCGAAAGCGGGCTGTTGCTCGATCGGCGCGATGGTAAATGGATACATTATCGCCTGTCGCCACATATGCCGGCTTGGGCCGCGGCGATTATTGAGCAGGCTTATCAGTGTCGGCCAGAACAGATGACGAAGTTAGCGCAACGTGTGGCGAAAGGTTGTCCGTAACAGTAAAAAAATTTACGTAAATACATATGAAAAATCGAATATGTAAACTTAAAAGGGCGAAAGAGCAGCGATGATAGTGGCAGGGGCGATCTTTATTCTGACGTTGATCTTGGTCATCTGGCAACCGAAAGGGCTGGGCATCGGTTGGAGTGCGTCGTTCGGGGCGGGATTGGCATTATTGAGCGGCGTGGTGCACGTCGGCGATATTCCCGTGGTGTGGCAGATAGTCTGGAATGCGACCGCGACCTTTATCGCCGTCATCATCATTAGCCTGTTGCTGGATGAAAGCGGCTTCTTCACCTGGACCGCCTTGCATGTCGCACGTTGGGGCAACGGCAAAGGTCGATGGCTGTTTACCTATATGCTTCTACTGGGGGCCGTAGTGGCGGCGCTGTTCGCGAACGATGGCGCCGCGTTGATTCTGACGCCGATCGTGATCGCCATGCTGTCGGCGCTCGGTTTTCGTCCTGCTGCCGTGCTGGCTTTCGTCATGGCGGCGGGCTTTATCGCCGATACTGCCAGCCTGCCGCTGGTGGTGTCCAACCTGGTAAATATCGTTTCAGCGGATTTCTTCCGGCTGGGCTTTACGGAGTATGCGGCGGTGATGGTGCCGGTCAACCTTGCCGCCGTCGCGGCGACGCTGGTGATGTTGCATCTGTTCTTCCGCAAGGATATTCCGCAGCGCTACGCATTGACGCGTTTACCGGTGCCACGGGAAGCGATTCGCGATCGTGCGACTTTCCGAACCGGCTGGGCGGTATTGGCACTGTTGCTGATTGGCTTCTTCGCCCTGGAACCGCTCGGTGTGCCGGTAAGTTTGGTCGCTGCCTGCGGCGCGCTGGTTCTGTTGGCGGTGGCGAAACGCGGGCTAGCGATCGATACCGGTAAGGTGTTGCGCGGAGCGCCCTGGCAGATCGTCATTTTCTCACTGGGCATGTATCTGGTGATCTACGGGCTACGCAACGCAGGCTTGACCGATTGGCTTTCCGGTGTGCTGGACGCATTGGCGCGGCAGGGGCTGTGGGCAGCGACGTTTGGCACCGGCTTCCTGAGCGCATTTCTCTCTTCCATCATGAATAACATGCCGACGGTATTGGTGGGGGCGTTGTCTATCGACGGCAGCAGTGCGGAAGGCGTCATCAAACAGGCGATGATTTACGCTAACGTTATCGGCAGCGATCTCGGCCCCAAAATTACCCCGATTGGCAGCCTGGCGACGTTACTGTGGCTGCATGTGTTGGCAAAAAAGAACATCGTCATTACCTGGGGCTATTATTTCCGCGTGGGACTGGTGATGACGCTGCCGATCCTGTTCGTCACCCTGGCCGCGCTGGCGCTGCGGCTGTCCGTTTTGTCCTAACCGGAGAAACCGTCATGAGCAGTATCAAGATTTACCATAACCCGGCCTGCGGCACGTCGCGCAACACGTTGGCGCTGATCCGCAACAGCGGCGCTGAGCCTGAGGTGATTTTGTATCTGGAAACGCCGCCCAGCCGCGAACGGTTGATTGCGTTGCTGGCCGAGATGGGCATGACGCCGCGCGCGTTGCTGCGTAAAAACGTCGCGCCTTACGCCGAGTTGAAACTGGACGAGACTCGTTGGAACGATGATCAACTGATCGACTTCATGCTGCAACAGCCGATCCTGATCAATCGCCCCATTGTGGTGACTCCGCTTGGTACGCGTTTGTGCCGTCCGTCGGAGGCGGTGTTGGAGATTCTGCCGGATCCGCAGCGTGGCGCTTTCAGCAAAGAGGACGGAGAGCCGGTGATTGATGCGCAGGGCCACAGGATAACCAATGGCTAATCGCTGTGGCCCCGCATTTCATTCAATCAGTGCAGTTCGGCGCCGCTGCGGTCGGCCAGCGCTTCCAGCAGCGGGGCAGAAGGCACGAAGAACAGGGTGCCGGTCACCGCGTGGCTGAAATCGAGCAGCCGATCGTAGTTGCCGGCCGGGCGGCCGATGAACATGTTTTCCAGCATCTGCTCGATCGGCTGCGGGGAGCGTGCATAGCCGATAAAGTAGGTGCCGAATTCGCGCAGGCCGGGGCGGCCGAACGGCATGTTGTCACGCAGAATTTTCACCTCGTTGCCTTGCTCGTCGGTGATGGTGGTCAGCGAACTGTGCGACGACGACGGTTTGACCGCTTCATCCAGCTCGATGTTGGACTGCTTATGGCGGCCGATGATCTTCTCCTGCGTTTCCACGCTGAGCGAGTTCCAGCCCTGCATGTCGTGCAGGTATTTTTGCACCAGCACATAGCTGCCGCCGCTGAACGCCGCGTCTTCGTCGCCGATCACCGTGTAGTCGAAGGCTTCGTGCCCCTCCGGGTTCTCCGTGCCGTCGACGAAGCCGATCATGGCGCGCTGATCGAAATAACGGAAGCCGTGCACCTCTTCTATCACCGTCACGGCGTCGCCGAGCTTGGCGGTCAACTGAGAGGCCAGTTCAAAACACAGATCCATTTCATCGGCGCGGATGTGCAGCAGGATGTCGCCGGGCGTGGCGACGGCGACGCGCTCCCCGCTGCCGATCGGGCTGAACGGATGCAGCTGGCGAGGGCGCGGCGCGCCGAACAGCGTATCCCAGGCTTCGGAGCCGAAGCCGCAGACGCAGGTGAGATTGCCTGCCGGCGCGCGTTTGCCGACCGAACGCACCACGGCGGCAATGTCGCCGCACCAGGCGCGCACCGCCGCCAGATGGGCGGGAACGGGCGACAGGGTAGCGACGATGAAGATGGCATGGCGCGTCACCGGTGTGAATACGGCTTGCGGCAGAGGGTTATTTGCATTCATTGCATTCGGCTCCAGTGTGTTCGGGTGAAATCGGTCAGATCAAATTAAAGTGCTCGTCGGGTTTCATCGGCGGTGGCAGCGGGCTTTGGTCGTTCATTTCCAGCAGGTTGCGCTCGATGGTGTTGCAGATGGCGTTTAACGGCAGATGGTTAGCCGACACGCCAAACGGATCCTCCAGCTCTTCGGCCAGTGAGTCCCAGGATAAGAAGGTATAGGAAATGAACACTGAAACAAACGGTGTCATGTAATGCAGGTCGGTCACCAGGGCAAAAGGCAACAGGCTGCAGAACAGGTAAACGGTGCGCTGCAGGATCAGGGTATAGGCGAACGGCACCGGCGTGCTGGCGAGCCGTTCGCAGCCGCCGAGGGCGTGGGACAGTTCGCTCAGCTTGTTGTCGAGCAGCTCGAAAGTGATGTCGCTCAGCAGCCCCTGTCGGCGCAGCTTGCCGATCTCCTGGCCCAGCATCAGCAGGATGCGGTTGGTCGGCATCGGGCTGGCGATCACCTCGGCCAGCTCTTGGCTGCTGAGATTGTGGTACAGATCGGCGGTCGGGTCGGTGCCGCGCAGCTGATGCTTCAGGCTCCAGCTGAAGGCGATCAGCAGCTTGGCAACCTTTTGCTGCACCGCCGATTCGTCCGGCAGCAGGCTTTTGATCTGGCGCAGCAGGGAGCGCTCGGTAATCAGCAGCGAGCCCCACAGGTTGCGCGCTTCGACAAAGCGGCTGTAGCCGGCGTTATTGCGAAAGCCGAGAAAAATGGCGATGGCGATGCCCAGCAGGCTGAACGGTGCGATGGTTAAATGCACGCCGAGCTGTTCGTACCATTGGTAGCTGATCACCGCCACTATCGACATCAGCACGTTCAGCGATAGGCGAAAGGTGATCTTTGATAGCACGGAACCGTGCCAGGCGAACAGGCGAAAAAACCAGTTCTGATTCGGACGAATTATCATGACGTGGGTGCTTCCTGGTGTCCTGCTATTGAGAATAGTCGATTCTTATCCGGCGGCGTTAGGCCGCCGTTGTCGATTGCCAGAGCCGCTGCGGATGCGTATAGACGGTGGCGCGCCCCGGTTTGCTGAAGCCCACCAGCGTCAGGTTGCTGCGTTCGGCCACTTCCACCGCCAGGCGGGTGGCGGCGGAAACGGCGAACAGGATCTCGACGCCGCACATGGCGGATTTTTGCACCATTTCATAGCTGGCGCGGCTCGACACCAGCGCCGCACCCTGCAGCCACGCCTGTTGGCTGCGGTAGCCCAGCAGCTTGTCGAGCGCCACGTGGCGGCCGACGTCTTCACATCCGCCGCTGAGCGCGCCGTCCGGCTGGATCCAGGCCGCCGCATGGGTGCAGCCGGTCAGTTTTCCTACCGTTTGCACCTCCTGCAGCTGCGCTAACGCCCGGTCGAGCAGCGCCAAATCGAAACGTTGCGTGAAAGGCAGTGGTGCGATGGGCTGAGCAACCTCCTGCAGCTGTTCCACCCCGCAGACGCCGCAGCCGGTGCGGCCGGCCAGGCTGCGGCGCTTCTCTTTCAGCTGCATAAAGCGGCGGCTCGAGAGTTCCACATGCACTTCAATGCCGTTGCAGGCCGGTTGCTGGCGGATGTCGTAGATGTCGTCGGGGGAGGCGATAATGCCTTCGGACAGCGAAAAACCGATGGCGAAGGCCGCCAGATCTTTCGGCGTCGCCATCATCACCACGTGGGAAATGCCGTTGTACACCAGGGCGACCGGTACTTCTTCCGCCAGCCAATCCTGTTGCGCCTGAGCCAGATCGTTGCGCTGCCAGACCGCGTGGCGCGACAGGCATTCCTGTTTGATATCGTCGGTTTCTGCGAGGAGTAGGTGCTTGTTCATAACGTTCTCGTGACTGTCGGTGACGAGGCGCCGACGGGGATGAATTCTTATTAGCAGGTGTGGGGATTATACAGGATTCTGATCCCGCTCGCGTAGGGAATCACGCCCTGCAGGTTATCCACAGTTTTGGTGGATAACGTGTGTGCAAGGCAGAGTGAAACCGTTAGCAGGCGTAAAAAAATCGCTAAGAAAATTATTATATTACGCAGAGGACTGCAGCGTATGGCGACTTTTGGCGATGGATGCCGCTTTGCGCCACGAACACAATGACGGTATTAAAATACAGTGCTTTAGAAAGTCAGCGGGCATGGAGAAGAGGCGCATTTTTTAATCAGCAGGTTTATCCTGTCGTCGTTTGCTCTGGCAATGAGCCTTACGTGATTAAGCGCCGGTGCAAAAATGTCAAAATTGGTACTCGACGATGCGGCATTGCGGCGAGTCTGCGCTTGAACAGCCGCGGCACTTTTTCTTCTGACAAGCCACCAGAGTGAACATAACCCTATCGATATAGTCACCGTGATTTCAAATGAGCCGCTGACTTATCAAATTGAAACGTTGTCGGCATTTTATGTGGGTTTTTACGTCATGGAATTTTTTGGCGTTATTAATAATGACTTGTGACTTGTGACTTGTGACTTGTGACTTGTTATTGGTGTAAGTGATTTTTTTTATTATCGCTGAGGTCAGCCTCTGTTTGATTGCTGCTTCTGTCTTTTTCTCATCGCCCCCTATTGTTGTTGTTTAGTGAAACAATACGTTTATATTTTTGCTATTTATCGCAAACAATATCCTTACTAGTATCCATCTCAGCTAAGCAATACAGCGCATCTGCGAACTATTGATTAACTAATATGCACTTTAACCAATATATTATAAATGGAGCACAATATCATGACACAGACAACGTCTACGCCAAGCCGTGAAGAAGCCGATGCCATCGTTGAAAGCATGGTTGCTATTTTCAGTAAACCTATCCGTTCTCCGGTCATCGGCAAACCCACTGACTTCGGCTTGCAGTATGAAGACGTCTTTTTCCCAGCGTTGGACGGCGTGCCGCTGGAAGCGTGGTTCATCCCTTGCGTAGGTTCCGACAAGGTCATCATCTGTAACCACCCTGTGTGGTGCAGCCGGACTGGCCTGCCTGCCGACCGCGAGCCGTGGCGTTCCATCGGCGCTGCAGGCGGTAACGATTTTGCTTTCAGCTTCCTGCCGGACTATAAAATTCTGCACGATGCAGGCTACAACGTACTGGCTTACGACCTGCGCAATCTGGGTCTGAGCGGCGAAGCTAACGGCGGTATCGGCAGCATCGGCGTGCTGGAAGCGCGCGACGTCGTGGGGTCATTGAACTATGTCCGCAGCCGTCCTGAACTGAAAGGAAAGAAAATCGGTTTGTTCAGTCGCTGCATGGGCGGTAACGCGACGTTCTTTGCGATGGCGAAATATCCGGAGCAGTTCAATGATGTCCGTTGTGTGGTTATGCCACAGCCGATTTCCATGCGTGCCGCCGTCGGCGTCGCGACGGAATTGGCCGGCATCCCGGACCGTCTTGATGAAATTGATGAACGTCTGGCGATGGTCACCAGTTTCCATCTGGATGACATGGATCCTTCCGTGCCTGCGCGGACCAACACCAGTGTTCCCACTTTCATCTATCAGGTACATGACGACGTGATGACCCGGCCATCCGATGTGCAGAACATTTTCGACAGCATGCCGGTTAAAGAGAAACAGCTGCACTGGATCCGTAATACCACCCACCGCTGGGATGGTTATCTGTACTTCCAACGCGAGCCAAAGCTGATGTTGGACTGGTTCAATAATTACATGAACTGAGGGTGAATGGATCTTTTAAGCAGTATTTATTTTTAATGTGATGAATAAGTGAGTGTGTCCACATGGAGTTATAAAAACTGCATTTCACCATCACCTTTTTATTTCACGGAATTCTCCTAGGGCATCGCTCGTTTTGGCGGTGCTTTTCTTTATTTTTTTTGTTATTCAATTAATATATTTATTTCTGGTTGTGACGGAATAGTCGTTCTGGATAATATTTTGCGGTGGCATAACGTCTGGACCTCCCCATGAATATGCAAAACGTTAGGAGATATCGCATGAATACCCTGGAAAATCTGAGGATTTTTTTGCGTGTGGCCCAGACCTGCAGCTTCACAAAAACGGCAGACGATCTGGGGGTGAATAAGAGTCGAATTTCCATTGTTATCCGCCAGCTGGAAGACGTGCTTGGCGTACGCCTGTTACATCGAACCACCAGGGCAGTGCATCTGACGGAAGACGGCTTGGCATTTTACGAACGCGCAGTAGAAATACTCTCTTCGGTAGATGACCTGCAGACGATGTTTGTCGAAAGGACAGAACTGAAAGGCAAGCTGAGGGTGGATATGCCTACGGATATAGCCAACAGCATTATTATCCCTAAACTCCCCGATTTTTTTTCCCGCTATCCCGGCATTACGCTGGAATTATCTTGCACCGACCGGCGGGTGGATCTGGTACAGGAAGGCTTCGACTGCGTTGTCCGGGCGGGTGCCGTTTACGATAAGAACCTGGTGGCGAAACTGATTGGAGAAATGCCCGTATTCAACCTCGCCAGCCCGGATTATCTGGCGAGAAAAGGCACGCCATACAGTATCGATGACCTTCTCAAGTATCAGCATGTGGCCGTGCACTATACGCCGAATATTGGTAGTAAGCCGATGGGCTGGGACTACCTGAAAAACGGTAAATATGAATATTTAAATCTGCCAGGATCGCTGAAGCTGAACAATGCGCAGTCGTTTATTGCTGCTGGGTTGGCGGGGATTGGCTTAATCCAGTCACCGATGCTTGGCGTGCATAACCACGTCGAGCGTGGCGAGCTGCTGCAGATTCTGCCTGATTGTGAGCCTGAGCCGATGAAGTTCTGGTTCGTCGTCGCGCATCGTCATAATTTGTCCCGTAAAGTTAACGTATTCATGGATTGGATAACCGAGCAGCTCGCACCGTGGCTTACGAAGAAGGGCGCGGTACGGGATAACACGCCGATTAATCGCTGAATATCACGGTCTTCGGCACCGTTCGCCATGACAGTGCATGACTCACCATGGCTATCGATATGCCGTGGGGGCGAGTGCCAGGTTATCCACAGTTTTGGTGGATAACGTGTGTGCAAGGGGCAGTAAAACACTTAGCAGGCGTAAAAAAAAATCGCTCAGAAAATTATTATATTACGCGGCAAAGCGCGATCCGCAGGGGGATAGGGGGTTGCACGCGTTCGCGTTTTGTTTATGCCTTGCTGTATAAATATACAGCCTGGTTGTGATTATGCTGAGTACTTTAAGGTTGTATGCTTTTTCACCAGGTGAGCCCCTGACGTTACCGCTGTTTGCCGATCGCGTGGCCTGCGGTTTTCCTTCCCCGGCGCAAGACTATGTCGAAGGTCGGCTGGACATCGGCAAGCTGCTGGTACGGCACCCCAACGCCATCTATTTCGTGCGCGCCAGCGGTGAGATGGAGCGAGCAGGATGGATCAGGCACTGAATTTTTCACTCAGCTATGCGCAGCTGACCCGGGAAGCAGAAGATGCGATTAAAAAATGCAATCTGAACCAGGGCGGGATGGGTTACACCCTAGAGTTGGGTAAGGCTTCTGTCATTCTGAGTTTCTGGTACGGTCTGGCGCTGCAGGGCTATCCGGGCACAATAATGGATGAACGTGTTGATGCCGACCGGCTGCGCCTGCATGTCCTCATCTATAAGAGAGAGGAGTGACATCGTGGCAACGGTTAACGTTCGCCGGCCGTCGCCGCTGCAGCGACGGATGCTGATTGTGCTGGCCGCCCCCAAACGGTAACTGATATTTTGCTGGTTGAGCAGATAGACCGCCTGACCCGTCTCAGCAACAGTGACTGGATGACGTTGAAAAAGCAGATTGAGCAGCATGAGTTACGGATTGTCAGCCTGGATGTCCCTACCTCATGGCAGGCGCTGTCAGAGAAAGATCCTTCACAGGCGGGCCCGATCACCCGTGCAGTAATAACCGCCATCAATAACATGCTAATCGACCTGATGGCCGCGATGTCACATAAGGACTGGTTGAGTCGCCGCTAACGGCAAAAGCAGAGAATTGAACGGGCGCATACGTTGGGTAGATACCGGGGAAAACAGGCAGATCAGGAACGACATCAGAAAGTCCTGTACTACCGACAGATTAAGAAACTGAGCATCCGAGAAACAGCAGACGCGACAGGCTACAGTACTTCCCAAGTTTGTCGCATTCAGGCCTTCTATTTCTATAAAGAAGTTGAGACTGATTAAAAAGCAGCCTTAATGTACAATAATTTTCGATATCCAAACTGACCCCATGAACAATCAATGAGTTAGAGGTGAAAGATGATTTCATACAAAAAAATCATACCTGCTCTTGTCATATTCGCTTTATCTAATGCTGTGGCATATGCGAATGATTTCGACAAATCAAATGAAGCGATGGCAATTTCAGCAATAGGTTTTTCTGGCTCAAATGCTCGTGTTGCACATGATGTTTGTGGGGCAACCAATGAGAAAATTGATAAATATAAAAAACAAATAAAAGACTCATTAACTAGAACATTAAAGTATGAACAGTCAGGATTCGATACGCATTGGGATAATGGTTGGAAAAATGCTGATTTTTTGGTTAAGTCATTAAGTAATGATGAAGCCTATAAAAAAGAATATTGCCGAGAGGTTTTAGATGGAATTAATAATCCTGAAATGAATTAAGGATTATTCCTTATTCGGGGTTCTACGCCGGAACCCCAGATTTTTCCGTCCGCTAAAATTATCCCCGGTTGAGCAGCTTTATACCGTCAGCTCGCAGTGGACCATCAGGGGAAATGTGGCGGTACAGCGTTTGTCGGGTTATCCCAAGCTCCTGGCATAACGTACTGACTTTCGTCTCTGGCCGTCCCATTGATGCCATTGCTAGTCGCAATTTTATTGGCGTCATTTTGTAAGGCCGTCCGCCGTTCCTCCCGTGGGCTCTTGCTGAGGCAAGGCCTGCCGCTGTTCTTTGCGGCGCTGTACGCAGCAGAGACCGACGGCCGCGCGCGACTGGCTCGACACCCGCTTAGTCCCGCCCTCTGGTCAAATGCAGGCTGACGTGTGCAGCCTGCAGGCAGAGGATTTCGTCTGGCAACCGGTATCGCCCGCCGTCGGCGCCGTTCGCAATGACAACCCCTCACTCATCCTGCCCATCGATACGCCAACGGTCTGAGTGCCGCATTATCCACAGTTTTGGTGGATAACGTGTGTGCAAGGGGCAGTAAAACACTTAGCAGGCGTAAAAAAAAATCGCTCAGAAAATTATTATATTACGCGGCAAAGCGCGATCCGCAGGGGGATAGGGGGTTGCACGCGTTCGCGTTTTGTTTATGCTTTACTGTATAAATATACAGTTTGGTTGTGATTATGCTGAGTAATTCAAGGTTGTATGCTTTTTCACCAGGTGAACCCCTAACGTTACCGCTGTTTGCCGATCGCGTGGCCTGCGGTTTTCCTTCCCCGGCGCAAGACTATGTCGAAGGTCGGCTGGACATCGGCAAGCTGCTGGTGCGGCACCCCAACGCCACCTATTTCGTGCGCGCCAGCGGCGAATCGATGATCGACGGCAATATCCGGGATGGCGATCTGCTGATTGTCGACAGCGCCCTGACGCCGGAGCACGGCAATATCGTGATCGCCGCGGTGGACGGCGAATTCACCGTCAAAAAACTGCAGCGTCACCCCGATGTGCGGCTGTTGCCGATGAACCCCGCCTACGCGCCGATCGTGTTCGACGACGAAGCGCAACTGGAGATCTTCGGCGTGGTGACCTTTATCGTCTACGCGGCCCGGTGACTTCGGCCCTTTTTTTCATTTTTTTTCTGCCCGATCTTTTCGTTGGCGTGACCTCTCTACTGAGTTTCCAGTTCATTACACTCAGGGGAATCCTTCATGGCCATAAAAAACAAGAACGGCGCAGGGCGTACGTTCACATCAGCCAAACGTACCGCCGGGAAGCGGGTCGCTATCGGGGTAGGGTGCGCATTATCGGGCATGCTCACCTCCGCGATGGCGGCGCCCGGTGCGTCGGTGCCACCGGCGGCGGTCGAGCAGTCCGCTATCCTGCCTTTCGCCATTCCCGCCGGTGACCTGGCGCCCGCCTTGCAGACGGCGGCCGCTAAGGCCGGCGTGATAGTGATTTTCACGCCCGAACAGACGCGTGGAAAAAACACCGCGGGCCTGCAGGGGCATTATCGCCTCACCGACGCGTTCGATACGCTGTTGGCGGGCAGCGGATTGCGCGCTCAGCAAACCGCACAGGGATATCGGTTGGTCGACGCCGGGCCGGTTCAGCCGTTGACGATACCGGAACTGTCGGTGGTCGGCGGCTTGTCCGACAGCGTCGCCGCCGGCCGTTCGGTGTTGGATAAAGAAGACATCGAACGCGTGCAGGCTGACAATATCGCCAGTTTGCTTGATCGCTTGCCTGGCGTAGGGATGGCGGGCTCGCCGCGCCCGGGCGGCCAAAGCCTGAATATCTGGGGCATGGGGGACATGGAAGATGTGAAGGTCGTGCTGGACGGGGCGCCGAAGGGATTTGAGAAATATCGGCAGGGCTCGGTATTCATCGAACCCGAACTGCTGAAAAAGGTTGAGGTCGATAAGGGGCCGCACAATCTGTTGAACGGCAATGGCGGCTTTGGCGGGACCATTACGCTGGAGACCAAAGATGCTGGGGACATGCTGCTGCCGGGCGAAGATTTTGGCGGCTTGCTGAAGTACAGCTACCACACCAACGATCGTCAGGGCATTTACAGCGGTGCCTTGTACGGCCGTACGCCGGAAGGATCCGCCGACGGTTTGCTCTACATGAGCAAGCGTGACGGCGGCAACCTGAAGCGGCCGGACGGCACGCGTTTTGCCTATTCTGCCAACGATCAGGCTTCCTACCTGTTAAAAACCAATATTTATCTGAGCGAGGCGCAAACGCTGACGCTGTCGGCGATGCGATCCGATTCCGATGGCTGGCAGCCTTTCGCCGCCAAGCGGGACGATATCGCCGCGCCCAGCCAGGCGGATATCGATAAATATGGCCGGGAAGAAGCGTGGCGCCGCATTCTGGTGTATCGCGACCAGACAGACACCAATTACTCGGTGAAATGGAATCTGGCGCCGGAAGCGCAGCCGTTGCTGAATCTGACGCTGTCTTACGCCTATTCGAAGACCGAGCAGCATGACAAGCGGCCGGATTCCGCTTCAAAGTTCAGCTATCTCGGTACGCTGGGCAATGAAAGTTGGGTGAACTATACCGATCGGCAGTTTGACGTCAGCAATGAAAGCCGTTTCGCCAGCGGTCCGCTGGAGCACAAGCTGTTGCTCGGTGCGCGTTGGCATAAACATCAGCGCGATACCCTGATGTATTACCCTTCGCAGGTGAAAAATGCCAGTTACAACTACGGCTATTTCCAGCCGTACTACATGCCGGCGGGCGAACAGGAAACCCGCAGCGTTTATCTGCAGGATGCGGTTAGCTTCGGCAGCCTGACCGTGACGCCAGGCGTGCGTTACGATCATGTGACCAATACCGGGCAACCGAACCGGGCGCCGCGCTATAACGACAGCGATCCGCTCGTGGGCCATGATTACAGCAGCGTGACCTATACCGGCTGGTCGCCGCATTTGGGCGTGATGTGGAAAGCGACGTCGAATCTGTCCCTGTTTGCCGACGTTAGCCGCACCTGGCGCGCCCCGGTGATCGACGAACAGTACGAAGTGCAATACGCCGCTTCCAGCGTGCCCGGTACCAGCCGCGGCCTGCAGGTGGAACGCATGACGGGCGTTCGTCTCGGCGCGGTGCTGGACTTCAACGATGTGTTGATGGCGCGGGACAGCCTGCAGATCCGCACTACGCTGTTCCGCAATCGCGGCAAGGACGAGATTTTCTATCGTCGCGGCGTAGTGTGTGACGCCGCACGGCACGGGGGCCAATGTGGGCAACCGTTGTCGAACTATCGCAACTTGCCGGGCTATACCATTGAGGGCGTGGAGCTCGAATCGTTTTATGACAGTGAAAGCCTGTTCGGCAGCCTGTCGTTCTCCTCGAACCGCGGCAAACGCGACGCTTCACCGCGCGATCCGTGGGGCAACGAAACCTGGATTGCCGAAATTCCACCCGTTACGGCACACGCGATGCTGGGCATGAAAGTGCCGCAGTGGGACATGGCCTTCGGCTGGACCGGCGATTTCGTACGTAAACAGGATCGTTCACCGGCCGACGGCGATCCGATGGCCGTTGTCTGGGCCCTGCCGAAAACCTCGGGTTATGCATTGCACGGCCTGTTCGCCTCGTGGCAGCCCAGCGGCTTGCACGGCTTCGAAGCCCGCGTGGCGGTGGACAACCTGTTCAACCGCGATTATTACCCTTACCTGGGCGAATCGGTGTCCGGCGTAGGGCGCAACATCAAGTTCAGCGTCAGTCAGCGTTTTTGACGATCCTGTCTGCAGGGGCCATTTAGGCCCCTTTTCACGTTTCCTCCCCCGTATTTCCCTACTTTTTCGCTGTTTATAAATCATCAGCAATCGCTTGACACAGAAGTTACAATTTTAAAATAATAATAATTATCATTTTCAGTCTCATTATCAATTGGTGTCACCGAATGGCGAGGAAAGAGGCCGCGGCAGCCAACGGGTTTGCTCAACAGCTTTACCTTGAGCATCACAGTTGGCTATGCCATTGGCTGCGACAGAAGGTTGGGTGTGCGCATCATGCCGAAGACCTGGCGCAGGATACTTTCATCAGTATTTTACTGAGCCCGCAGTTGCTCGCCATTCGGCAACCACGCCCCTTCCTGGCGACCGTAGCGCGCCGGCTGGTGGCGAATTATTACCGGCGTAAAACAATCGAAGAGAGCTATCTGCAGGCCTTGAGCGAGTTGCCGGCGATCGAGGCGCCCTCGCCGGAAGTTCGTCAACAAACCCTCGAAATGCTCGAACAGTTGGATCAGGCGTTGGACGGATTGCCGGCGCACGTCCGCGAGGCTTTCCTGTTGGCGCACCTGCAGGGCATGCGTTATTGCGACATCGCTGAACGTTTACGGGTGTCGACCAGCTCGGTGAAACAATATCTGCAGCGCGCTAATTTGCACTGTTTCTTTGCATTGGCGGCGTAACGGCAGGTGCGGAACCCATGATGGAATCGGATATCGATCGGCAGAGCGCGCGAGAGGCCGCCGCGTGGTTAACGCAGCTGATGTCGGAAGAGGCAAGCGACGCGGATAGGGAAAACTGGCGACGTTGGTATCAGGCGAAACCGGAAAATGAACGCGCCTGGCGGCATATCGCCGCGTTTTCATCCCGTTTTTCTCTGCTTAACGGGGCGGCGGCGCAGCGTAGTCTGTCGCAGTTGCCGAACCCGCAACGTCGCCGGTTATTGAGAAGCCTGGCGGCCATCGGCGTGGTGGGGACGGTTGGTGTCGGTTCGGGCGCGCTGCCATGGCGCCCCTGGCTGGCGGATTACTGTACGGCGGTGGGGGAACAGCAAACCGTCGCGTTGGCGGATGGCGCGCAGTTGATGCTGAACACGCAAACGGCGGTCAACGTCAGCCGTCAGCAGGCCACATTGCTGGAAGGCGAAATGATGGTGAATCTGCCGCCGGAAAGCGGTGCGTTGACGGTGAGATTGCCGCAGGGCGAGCTCATGGTGCAGGCTGCTCGCTTCAGCATTCGCCTGTGGGAAACTTACAGTGATATCGCCGTTTATCTTGGCCGGGTCACGATCCTTTCACCGGCGCATCGGAACGCGGTGCTCAACGCCGGTCAGGGCGGCAGATTAAGCCGGCAAGGCATTGGCGAACCGTATCGCGTGACGCAAGAGCCCGGTTGGCGGCAAGGCATGCTGCTGGCCGACAACATGCGGCTGGACGACTTCCTGATGGAACTGGGGCGTTATCGTCAGGGCGTTATTCGCTGCCGGCCGGAGGTCGCCAGCCTGAGGCTCTCCGGTGCGTTCCCGCTGGCTGACCCCGAGCGCGTCATCGCGGCACTGCCCGGCGCGTTGCCGGTTAGGGTAAATATGCTGTCAAAATACTTCATCACCGTATCCTAAAGTTTTTTACTCTGCCATTAGGGAATTTCCTTTTCTATTGACCTGTTCTTTCTCGTTACCTGCCCGGTGCCGCGTGCCTAAACGACCTTTCTGACATACCCCGACTGCCGTTGACCGCTGCGTACGTTGGTCTGTTTTACGCTTAACCTGAGTACCGCTCCCTATGTTCAATCACAACGTATTATCTGGCGATTTCTCTTTACCCCCTACAGGCGGGCGATGGCGCTGGGCTACCGCCAATGTGTTGGCGTTGGGTCTGCATGGTGCGTTGTTGCTTGGCCTTGGTTATCACCTGGTGCCACCGTTGCTGCCCGCGGCGCAACCGATGGTGTTGATGATGGTTGCCGAGCCGGCTGAATCGACACCCAATACGGAGCCGATGCCAACCGGCGTGCGCCAGGTGCAGGCGGTGGCGCAACGGCAGGCCAATCGGGAACCGGAGGCGGCGATGCCTCCGCTGATTCATGCACCGCGTGCAACGGAGCGGCAGAGCAAGGCCAAAGGGCAACGGAACGACCCCATCAAACCGAAGACGGAACCGCCGCGCCCAAGGCAAGAAGAACAGGAAAAAATGGCGTCTGCAAACTCAAGAGCATCAAGCACCAGCGCGCCGCCGTCTCTGGATGGAAAGCGTGTTGCCGCGCCGCAAACCAGCGTGGCGTCGCAGCCGAGTCAGGATGCCTCGGTCTGGAGCGGCCTGCTGTTGGCGCATTTGAGCCGTTTCAAACGCTATCCCGCCCTGGCGGTACGCCAGCAGCGCCAGGGTATTGTTCAGGTTGCCGTGACGTTGGATCGACAGGGAAACGTGCTGGGCGTGAAGCTATTGCGATCGAGCGGCGTTGCTTCGCTCGACCGGGAGGCGCTTCAGTTACCGCAGCGCGCTTCTCCACTGCCCACACCCGGCAACGAGATCGCAGCGGGGCAGGCGGAATTCAGCGTGACCATTCCGATTCGTTTCGATCTGCGTGAAGTTCGCCGTTAATGAAAAACTCGGCTCCAGGTAAACGGAGGGCTGAGTTAAAAGCCAAAGTGCATCAAACGGATAGCAGCGATGAGGTGGTTTCTACTTGATCGTCGCCAGAAAAATACAAATACTGTATGCATGAACAGTAACCTGGTGCCGTTATGAATAACAACCCACTGACGATAACGCCAGTCTGGCCTCTGGCGATGAAGGGGCAGTAGCCATGTTCGCCCTGGTAGACGTCAACAGTTTCTATGCTTCCTGCGAGACCATCTTTCGGCCCGATCTGCGGGGGCGGCCGGTGATTGTACTGTCCAACAACGATGGCTGCGTGATCGCCCGTAGCGCCGAGGCGAAGGCATTGGGCGTGCCGATGGGGGCGCCTTATTTCAAAATCAAAGAGGAGATGCGCCGCCGCAACGTTGCGGTGTTCTCCTCCAACTACGCGCTGTACGCCGACATGTCCCGCCGTGTGATGGACACGCTGGAAGAGATGGCGCCGGCGGTGGAGATTTATTCGCTGGACGAAGCCTTTCTGCGGCTGGACGGCGTGGCGCACTGCGAGGCGCTGGAGCCATTCGGCCAGCGGGTGCGCGATCGCATCCGGCGCGAGCTGCATTTGACGGTCGGGGTCGGCATTGCGCCGAGCAAAACGCTGGCCAAGCTGGCCAACTTCGCCGCCAAGAAATGGCGCGGCACCGGCGGCGTGGTGGATTTATCCGATCCGGCGCGCCAGCGCAGGCTGCTGGCGTTGATCCCGGTGGAAGAGGTGTGGGGCGTGGGCCGCCGCCTGACTCGCCAGCTGCAGGCGATGGGCATTCACACCGCGCTGCAGCTGGCGGACTGCGATACCCGGCTGGCGCGTAAAACCTTCAGCGTGGTGCTGGAGCGCACGATACGCGAGCTGCGCGGCGAATCGTGCCTGCAGTGGGAAGATGAGGCGGCCGCCAAAGAGCAGATCATCTGTTCCCGTTCGTTCGGCCAGCGGCTGACGCACTACCCACACATGCGCGAGGCCATCTGCAGTTATGCCGAGCGCGCCGCCGAAAAGCTGCGGCAGGAAAAGCGCTATTGCCGTAACGTGTCGGTGTTTATCAAAACCAGCCCGCATTCGGCGGGTGAAGGGTATTACAGCAATATGGGCACCGCCCGGCTGCAAACCCCGAGTAACGACAGCCGCGACATCATCGCCATGGCGGTACGTGCGCTGGAAAGCATCTGGCAGGAGGGGCGACGTTACCTGAAGGGCGGCGTGGTGCTGGGGGATTTCAGCGCCGCCGCCATGGCGCAGATCGATCTGTTCGACGACTGCCCGCCGCGCCGCAACAGCGAGCGGCTGATGGCGACCCTCGATCGCCTGAATCAGGAGGGGCGCGGGCGCGTGTGGTTCGCCGGGCAGGGGATCGTCAAGCCGTGGCAAATGAAGCGCGACATGCTGTCGCCGGCCTACACCACCCGGCTGGGGGACATTCCCGTGGTGCGGCTGGGGGAGCGGGCGCCGTGCACCGCCGAATCGAAGGAAGAAAAACGCCGCGGGTGACAACCGGCGGCGTGGGTAGGCTGAGTGTTACTTCACCGCCGCCGGATCCGGCTTATCGGGGGCGATGCCGTACAGCACCATGGCGCGGTTGACCTCGCTGCGGGCGATACGGCCTTCGTCAGCCAGCAGCTTCAGGGCGGCGAGCGCGATGAAATGGCGGTTGACCTCGAAGAACTCACGCAGCGCCTCGCGTGTGTCCGATCGGCCAAAGCCGTCGGTGCCCAAGGCGATAAATGTGCGGTCAGGCAAGAACGGTTTGATCTGATCGCCGACGATCTTCATATAGTCCGTCACCACCACCACCGGGCCGGGATGCGCCGCCAGCAGGCTCTGAATATAAGGAACTTTCGGCGGATCTTCCGGATGCAGCAGGTTCCAGCGTTCGGCCGCCATGCCGTTGCGGCGCAGCTCGCTCAGGCTGGTGGCGCTCCAGATATCGCTGGCGACGCCAAAGTCCGCCGCCAGCAGTTCCGCCGCCGCCAGCGCCTCGCGCATGATGGCGCCGCTGGCGACCAGCTGAGCGCGCGGGCTCTCTTTATTTGCCGTTTCGCCCTGCTTGAGCAAATACGCCCCCTGGATAATCCCGTCTTCAACGTCCGCCGGCATCGGCGGCTGCGGGTAGCCCTCGTTGAGCAAGGTGATGTAGTAGTAAATATCCTCTTGTTCAACGAACATCCTGCGCATGCCGCTCTGGACGATCACCGCGAGTTCATAGGCATAGGTCGGATCGTAGGAGACGCAACTGGGGATGACTGAAGACAGCACGTGGCTGTGGCCGTCGTCATGCTGCAAGCCTTCGCCCATCAGGGTGGTTCTGCCGGAGGTGGCGCCGAGCAGGAAACCCTTGGTGCGTGCGTCGGCCGCCGCCCAGGCGAGATCGCCCACCCGTTGCAGCCCGAACATGGAGTAGAAGATATAGAACGGGATCGTCGCGACATCGTGGTTGCTGTAGGCGGTGCCGGCGGCGATCCAGGTCGATATCGCACCGGATTCGTTGATGCCTTCCTGCAAAATCTGGCCGTCTTTGGCCTCTTTATAGTAGCTGAGCTGCCCGGCGTCTTGCGGGGTATACAGCTGGCCGAGCCAGGAATGGATGCCAATCTGGCGGAACAGGCCTTCCATGCCGAACGTGCGCGACTCGTCCGGCACGATGGGCACGATCAGTTTGCCGATGTTGACGTCTTTGAGCAGCGTGCCGAGGATATTAACGAAAGCCATGGTGGTCGACATGTTGCGTTCGCCGCTGCCCTTCAGGAGGCCGTCGAAGCGCGATAGTTCCGGTATCGCCAGCGGAGCGGATTGGCCGAAGCGGGCAGGGATGTAGCCGCCCAGCGCGGTGCGCGTCGCGGTGATGTACTTCGCCGCCGCGCTGTCGGGTTCGGGCTTCAGGTAAGGGATCTCTGCCAGTTGGGCGTCGGAGATGGTCAGCCCTAAACGGTCGCGGAAGGCTTTTACCGCATCCTGGCTCATTTTTTTCAGCTGGTGGTTGATGTTCTGCCCTTCACCGGCTTCCCCCATGCCAAACCCTTTGACGGTTTTGGCCAGCACCACCGTCGGCCTGCCCGGGGTATGCACCGCCTGATGGTAGGCGGCGTACACCTTTTGCGGATCGTGGCCGCCGCGGTGCAGCGCCCAGATCTCATCGTCGCTCAGGTCGGCGACCAGCTCGAGCAATTCCGGATACTTGCCGAAGAAGTGCTCCCGCACATAGGCGCCGCTTTGCGACTTGAAGGTTTGGTAATCGCCGTCGACGCACTCCATCATGCGTTGCATCAGCAGCCCGGAGCGGTCTTTTTGCAGCAGTTTGTCCCAGCCGCTGCCCCAGATCACCTTGATCACCTGCCAGCCGGCGGCTTTGAAGGTGCCTTCCAGCTCCTGAATAATCTTGCCGTTGCCGCGCACGGGGCCATCCAGCCGTTGCAGGTTGCAGTTCACGACGAAGATCAGGTTATCGAGTTTTTCTCGCCCGCCCAGCGCAATCGCCGCCAGCGATTCCGGCTGATCCATCTCGCCGTCGCCGAGAAACGCCCACACCTTTCTCCCCTGGTGCGGTTTCAACTCGCGGTATTCCAGATAGCGCATGTAGCGCGCCTGGTAGGCGGCGGTCAGCGGCCCCAGCCCCATCGAAACGGTGGGATATTGCCAGAAATCCGGCATCAGCCGCGGGTGCGGGTAGGAGGAGAGGCCGCGGCGCGCGGATTCGCGGCGAAAGTTGTCGAGCAGCTCCTCGTCGATGCGGCCTTCGAGATAGGCGCGGCCATAAATGCCGGGGGCGGAATGGCCCTGGATATACACCATGTCGCCGGCGAAATCATCGGTGCGCCCACGGAAGAAGTGCGTGAACCCCACATCGTAAAGCACTGCGGCCGATTGGTAGGTGGCGATATGCCCGCCGACGTTGGAATGTTTGCCGGCACGCAGCACCATCGCCATGGCGTTCCAGCGAATAAACGCATTGATGCGCGCTTCAGCGGCCAGATCGCCGGGATACGTCGGTTGCTTATAGGCCGGGATCGTATTCACGTAGGGCGTGGTGACCATGCTGAAGAAATCACCGTGTTTTCGCTGATCGGCTTCGGCCATTCTTTCCAACAAAAAATGCGCGCGTTCACGGCCGTCGATGTCAGTGACACCTTCAAATGCCTCAAGCCATTCAGCCGTCTCTTGTGGGTCGAGATCTGCTTTTACCGCAGGTTGGTTCATAAAAGCTCCAAATGTACTTACCTGATAAGGCGCTGAGCGATACAGGGATTCAGTGAATTGCAAGTGCAAGAGTTGCAAATGCAACAATGGCGAAAGCCACTCTATCCCTTTACAATTGCAATTGCAACTCACCGGTTTTGACGAGAAAAATGGCATGACAGATAAACAACCCGACCTGTGGTTCTCCTTTGTGCGCGCGCATCGGGCGATGATCAGAAAGATAGAGGCGAAGTTGTCGGAAGCGGGGCTGCCGGTTTACGCCTGGTATGACGTGTTATGGGGATTGGAAAGCGGGGAAAACGGCACACGCCGCATGCATGAGCTGGCGGACGTGTTGGTGATTGAGCGTTACAACCTGACCCGCCTGATGGATCGCCTGGAAAAAGAGCGGCTGGTCACGCGTTTTCGATCGGATGACGATCGCCGGGCCTCCTTCGCGACTATCACCGAGGAAGGCAAGGCCCTGCGGAAAAAGATGTGGGAGATCTACCGTTCGGTGGTCAACACCCACTTTCTCAACCAGTTCAGCGAAGAAGAGGTCGCACGCTTCTCCGACGCGTTGAACAATGCGATGCAGCTGGCCAGAGAGTGATCAGGCATCGGGCGTGATGTGCAGAACGCGCAGCGCATCGGCGATCAGCGCCGAAGGGATTTTCTGCTCGTCGGCCAGCAGTTTAAGGGCGCAGAGCGCAATCCATTCCGCCTGCGGGTAGTGGATTTCGCCACGCACCCGTGAATCTGAGCCCACCGCGGCAAAGCGCGCGGGAATGAATCGCCTGAGCTGATTGGCAATCAGGTGCGAGTAGTCGGTAACGGCGACGACGGGGGCATTCCCGGTACCCAGGCACGTTTTCAGATGGCATTCGCCGCCGCTGTCCTGGCGCTGCATGTCGGCGAGTTCGGCGTCCTGCGCCAACCGCGTGTAGCTGGGGCAACTCCAGATTTCAGACGCAATCCCCCAGTTTTTCAACACCTTGGCCGCCTGCTGAACGCGGGCGAGCGCTCGGCCAGCGCCGCACAGACGAACCTGCAACGGCGAGTCTGCCGCGGCGGCGACACGATACATTCCCTTGAACGCCTGTTCTGCGACAAACGGTTCCCCTGAAGAGAGGGGGCCATTGTCTGCGTTGGTCGCGAGATACACCATCTTCCTCGTTCCCTCCAGATAGAGCGCGTGGAGGGCGTGATGGAGTATCGCGCCGGTTTCTCGGGCATTGGCCGGATCGAAAGGCAACCAGCCCGGCATGGCCGTGAGCTGAAGCGGGAACCAGGCCTGAACGCCTTTGGGCAAATCGGCACTGCCAGTATCCGCATCGCTGATGAAAATCCCTTTACGATTGGTTTCCGGCTCAAGCCCGCGAAGCATGTCCACCGAGGGCGTGTTGACGAAGTAAAACAGCGGCTTCTCATAACGCTCTGATTGATGGCCAAACCAGAGCGGCCAGGCGGTGGCGTAGTGGGAACTCGGTGGCTCGGTGCGCCTTCTGCCGTCGATAAGCCAGATGTCGCCGCTGGCGTTAAGTTCGTCCAGCGTTTGCGCCGTCCAGGCGCTGGAAGAAGGGCGCGAGGCGCCGGCTTTTTGGCTGACGGAGGTCATCTTGCGGATACAGGCTTCGGCCAGGGTTTGGGTTCTGGCCGAAGCGGCGGGCAGTGTTATACGTTGAGGCGACATGCGGAGTACCCTTTTTTAGTTGCAATTGCGATGATTGTAATTGCAATTCATGGCGTATGCCAATGACTTCTGAACAGGCCGCCGCCGTCCAGGCATGACCTGCGCCGGTATATTCAGGTTCTGCGGAAGGGAGCCTATTTGTTTCACCGACCAGACAGCCGTCATCCGTTGTCCTTATTTCTGCGGTTTTTTATAAATGGCGGGCAGCTAAAAACGGTTTGCCGATATTACTCAGGCACGCGTTAGTGAACGCTAAACGAGGATATCGGCATCTTAAAAATAAAACGAAATAAGGATGAAAGCATATGCCTGGATTTAATTATGGTGGTAAAGGGGATGGAACTAATTGGAGTTCTGAACGCGGTACGGGCCCAGAGCCGGGGGGCGGCGATAAAGGCCATTCCGGCGATCGCGATCGCGGCGGCGCCGGCGTTGGCAACAGCCCGGAACAGCAACAGATAGCGGCGATCCAAAACGATCCGGCGCTGCGCATGAAGCTGGCGGCGGTGATTAAGGCGGCGCGCAGAATTAACCCGGATGCGAAATTGCATATTGAAAGCGTCAGCCCATCCGGCACGCTGAGCCTTTCCGCCACCGGTTTGACGGCCGATCAGGCGAAGCACATTGGCCTGGGGGGACTGGTGATGGGGGTCAACGCCAAGGGGGTGACAGTGGCGATCGGGGATATCGAAACCGGCCATGCGCGCAAGCCCTCAACCCCTGGCAAAGGCGGCAACAATGGCCTGAATGCCGGGCAGATCGGCGCCTCTTCGTTAGGCAGTTTCGTGACAGACTCGCATCGCGATCGGCCCGTCAGCGGCTGGCATGGCAACGGCAAAACCGGCGAATTCTCGACGACCCGCACGACCGGGAGTTACTACGGTTTTCATCATTTGAAGGTGGAAAAGCAAGACGGAGTGGCGACCTACAGCCTCTACTATAAGGCCAATAAGAACCGGCCCGCGTTTATCGCCGTGGTGAGAGGGGATAACCTGAATGCCATGGAGGTGAAATATGCCAACGGCAAGCCGGTAAAATCGCCCGGCTCGGTAAAAACGATCGTTAAGGACTTCGTCGAATATCAAAATGCGGAATTAAAAGCCATCAAGGATGGCGTCAGCCTGGCCGCAGGTATCAATAAAGATATCGCGGAAAAGATCGGCGCGAAATACGCCAAACTCGCCAAGGATTTGGAGGCGGGAATTCAAGGAAAATATATCCGCAACGTGCAAGATGCGGAGAAAACCTACGAGCAATTGACGAAGGGCCTGAACAAAAAGCTCAAGGCGCAGGACAAAGCGGCGATTGTCGCCTGGCTGAAAATGATCGATGCGGAACAGTATGCCCGCAATGCGCGGGTATTGGGCAAGGTCTTCACCGGGGTGGACTGGGCGATCAAGGGCGCGGATCTGGTAAACGCTGCGATTGAAGGTTTCTCTACCGGCAATTGGAAAGCGTTCCGCAACCAGCTCGAAGCGCTCGGGTTGTCGATCGGCGCAGGGTATACGCTCTCCGTTATCGCCGCGTTTTTCGCGCCGACGCTGGTGTCGTCGACGGTGGGCATTTTCGCCTTCGCTTACCTGTTTGGCTGGGCCACCAGCTATATCGATGCGGCCCTTGCAGGAGAACTGGAAAAATTCATCCTCGAGATGTAACAAGCTCATGACAGAAGAGGGGGGCATGCCCCCTCTTTTATGGGGTATGAACGCGCCCTGAACAATGCATTAGCATGTCTCATGTAGTTCTTAAGTTGATGATTTTTATCTGTGTAGTTCGTCTTATGTAGCCATCTCCCCGTCATCGGATAATTTCATTATTTTTCTTCCTGTTATGTGATTTTCTTCACGTAAAACACTATTTATCATCCTTTATTCATTAGTGATATTTACATATAACAATTGTTCTCCTAGTTTGTTCATGGTTATTAACATTCGGATTAATGTTCTGTTGGAGTATGGATATGTTGACAGGAAAGTGGGTGCCTCTGCCCTTTATCCTTGTGGTTTCCTTATTGGCTGGGTGTATTGAAGTGGATATGTCCGTTCCCAGCTTTCCGGATATGGCTGCCAGTTTCGGTGTTTCTGAAGGGCATATTCAGCGTACGATCACCTATAACTTCTTGGGATTTGTGTTTGGCGCGTTGATTTATGGCCCACTGTCAGAGTCGATTGGTCGACGCAAAACCATGTTGATCGGTGGGGCTATCATGCTGTTAGGTGCTCTGGGATGTACCTACGCCACTTCAATCGATCTTTTGATGTTGTCCCGCTTTATTCAGGGGTTGGGGGCTTGCACGCCGGTGGTAGTGGCTTACGCGATCATCGCAGACCGTTATCAAGGGGCGGCCATGTACAGCATGATCGGTCTGGTTAATGCCTGTATCTCGATTTTCATGTCGCTAGCGCCGATCGCCGGTGGTTGGATTAATGAGCATTGGGGGTGGAGAGGAAACTATGCGGTTGTCGCGGTGATCACCGCAGCGGCGGTACTGCTGGAATTGTTGTTCCTGCCGGAAACGAAGAAAGAAAAAACGCCATTCGATCTCAAAGCCATTGTGGGAAGCTATGCCCGGCTGACGGCGAGTTTCCAATTCATGCGATTATCGTTGATTCCTTCACTTTTCTTTGCTGCTTATATGGTATTCATCGCCTCCAGCGCTTTTCTTTACCGTGAAACCTTTGCGTTCTCGCTGTCGGCATTTGTCGTTCACTTTTTTATTATCGTGGCGTCATTTTCAATCCCCAGCCTCTTTTCCGCCCGTATTATCGCCGCGTTTGGTGGCGATCGGCGCGCTGAGAAAATCGGTATGGCGTTAGCCATCGTCAGCATTCTCGCTCTACTGACGGCGACAACGCCTTGGGCTATTACCCTGCTGATGAGCCTGTTCTGCTTCGGTTTTTCTATCTGCTATCCGACGCTGTTCGCACGTTCCATGAGTGTCTACCCGGAAATTTATGGTGTGGCGGCCTCCTATATCATGAGCATGCGCTCGCTGCTGGTTGTGGCTATCACGGGGATGGCCAGCTACGTCTTTATCGGGCGGCCGGAGGAAATGAGCTATGTGATGGCGAGTGTGATAGGCGTTGTCGTGTTGTTGTCTATGTTGAGTATCGTGGCATCCCCAAGCAAAGCTGAAGAATAAATAATCGTTTTCGCATGACCCCCGGCTAAATATTTATATTTGGCCGGGCTCGGCATGATTTTTTTAAATACATGTATTCCTTCATCTGGAGAATATCTATGGAAAATGAAACCATGGTTTCGAAGGGCGGTTTGTCTGCCGCCTATACTGATAAATGGGAACAGCGCGCATCAATAAGAACCCGCCCCGGTAAATTTATCGACTTTACTATTCCTGGCGCATTTTTCCCCGAGGAGAATCAGCCGATATTTTTGGCTGACATGATGAGCGGCATGGACAATGAGAGGAAGTCAAAAATACTTACTCAGTCATTGTTTAAATACCTCAATGATATCGTTAATCTTGAGATCAAACTCATTAACTCAGCATGCAATAAAATTATCTACGGCGATCTCGCTGTCAAATTTGACGAACAGATTAAATTGAATGCCTATACCGTCATCATCGATGAGTATTACCATGTTTATATCGCCAGACATATGATCAATCAACTTAGAGAGCATGATGCCGATCTCGGTGCGCTGAGTTACCCGGATTCTGACGCCTATGTGGCCGTTACAGAGGTGATGAAACGGTTACCTGAGCGCTGCCATGACATTTTCGAGATCATTGCGGTGTGCATTTTCGAAACGACCCTGGTGAGAGAGCTGGTGGAGTTCTTTAATAGTGACGGCGTTCATCCATCGATTAAATACTATGTTAATGACCATATGAACGATGAGTCCAGACACTATATTTTCTTTCTCGAATTACTTGGCTATATCTGGACGAGGTTGGATGAAAACGATCAGGCGATGATCGGCGGGCAGATCGCTGATTTCGTAAAAATGTATTTGAATGTTGAATCAGAGAAACAGTTTAACATTGAGCTGTTATCGAAGATAACTCATGATTGCGAAGCCAGCCGGGAGTCAATCAATAAGGTTTATCGCGGTTTTGAAGTGACGCCTGATGTCCCCATTGTTAAAAACGTGCTAATGGCTTTGAAACGAACCGGCATTCTGAATTCGCCGATAGTGCGCCAGGGATTCGAAAATATTGGTTGGATAATTTAATCATGGAGATGGGTATGGATAGTTTCGCCTCGCATAAAACACATTCTAAACTGGCCTATTTGGCTGAAACAAAGATGTTGGCCGATGAAATAAAAGCGCGTTTACGGAATAGCAATTCGCTTATTCTTCCATTAGAGAGAAATCTTGAACTGGTCGATCAATTGACGGAGTTTGAGCTTGGTCGTTTCCTCCTGCATAACCGCGGCCTCAATGGCTACTGGACGTCTTACATTTTCCAGCATCCCGCCGGAAAACCCGCCGAACATGTTTTGGAAGACTGGCTTCTGAATCGCTCGTTGCTGTGCCGGGCGCGCGAGCGTTACTACCGTTATCAGACCTTGCTGGCTGAGTTGATTACGCAGGCGGAGATGCTGGCTTCAATCCCGTGCGGGGTGATGGATGATTTATTGGATTTGGATTACAGCGGCCATGGCGCGGTGCAATTGACCGGCATTGATCTTGACCCGGAGTCACTTTATCACGCCAACGAAAAGGCCAAGCGCGTTGGCATGGCGAACCGTTGCCGATTCTCGCAGCAGAATGCCTGGGAGTTAAAAGAAAAAAACGCTTTCGATGTGATTACCAGTAACGGCCTGAATATGTATGAGTCTGACCCGGACAGGCTGGTGGCTTTGTATCGTCGGTTCTTCGAGGCATTAAAACCAGGGGGAACCTTGTTGCTCAGTTTCCTCACGCCACCGCCGGAAAAGAACGCGCCCACCGGTGAGTGGGATAAATATGAAACGCCAATGGCGGACCTTTTGCAGGAGTTCGCGATCTTTGGCGACATTATTCAGGCTACCTACCTTAATTTCACTTCAGAAGCAGAGATCAGGCAACAGATAACCCAGGCAGGGTTCACGGTTAAAGATATCAACTACAGCTCACGCGGCGTGTTGCCGATCCTCGTGGCGGTAAAACCCTGATAACCCAAAAGAGTAATATCCATGAAGATTCTGAACATTCTTGTCAACCACACCGTAGAACCGTTGCGCAGCCATATTGTCCGTTACTTGCTGGATGCCGGCCACTTTGTCTACTTAATCGGTCTGAGCGACGCTGAGCGAACGCGCTGGACAGGTTCGCAGCACAACCTCTTTTGCTATTCCGACGTTGGCGATCAGCGTATCGACTATGAGCTCTGTCTCGAAGAAAGCGCCTCGGTGAGAGGCCCCATCGTCCGGTTAGCCGTTTTCGCCGATCGACAAAATGTGTTGTTCCAGATTCATGCTGAAGAAGACGGGAATATCAGGGCGTTAGCTGAGCGTGAGCTGCCGTGGCGGGAAGCCCGCCGAGCGTTGTCGCAGACGATGTTGGGCGAGTTGTTCATCGATGGCGTGGTCATGCTCAGCCGTGAGGCGAAAGATCTGGATATTGCTCTGCCCGAAGGGCCAAACCGAGTTACGGATTGGCTGGTTGCCCAGCAGAGGGTACAGCAAGAGCAGCGAGCGCTGGAAAACGATGAACCGCGTTATGGCTGCTTCAACCTGAGGGATGAAGTGTCTGCCGTTAACGATGCTGCAGTGGTTCAACGGACCATCGATGGCGTTGCGCAGCCGCAACAGGCTTTGCTGTTGGCTTTCCAGTTGCAGTTTCTGCTCAATGCACGGCGGCCTGGGCTTTATGCTCTGCAATTGCAAGATAGGCAACGCAGCAGCAAAGTATTACGGTTACTCAACGGAACGGAAACATACGCCGAGCTCTCTCCTTGGTTAGTGCGGGTACTGCAGGGGGACCCGGCGAACCCATTCTACGAATCCCATCATGACGGCCGTTTTTTATCTGTGGTTGGCGTAGATGTCATCATGGATGAGGGGGATGTCGACGCGGCAGCGGCCCCGATCAGGATCGTATGGAACAGCACGCGCTGTACGCTCAGTTTGCAATTTTACGGCGAAAACCCCTTTTTCGACGTTGTAGCCGCAAATATCGATGAGTTTATGGCGGCGCTCGCCACATTCATGCGTAATGAAGGGGATATAGATGCGTTGACCGGCGTGTCTGAAAATAGCTACCAACGTTATTATGCGAAAATTAATGCCACGCAATGTGAATATCCGAGACAGACTATCGTCGGGATGTTTGAACAACAGGCAAGGGCGCTTAACGATCACCCTGCAGTGATAACGAAAAATGAAACGCTCAGTTATCGAATGCTGCAGCAACAGGCCAGTCGCCTGGCCGACTATCTGCAACGGCAATATGGGGTAGCGGCAGGCGACAAAATTGCCTTGATGATGCCGCGTGAGGCGGAGTTGGCAGTATGCCTGATGGCCGTGCTTAAGCTGGGATGCGCCTATATTCCGATCGACAAAAATGCGCCCGTAGTGAGGACCTATTCTATTTTGGCCGATGCCCAGCCGGCGTTAATCATCGGTGCGCATGCTCAGTCAGCTGGCAGCCTGCCGCAAGGGCTGAGTTATTTGGATTGGCGTGAATATGCCGCTTCTCCTTTCGCTGGGGCCGACGGTTGCAACGAATTCCCCTCCCAGGCTGAGGCTTCAGCATTGGCCTATATTATTTACACCTCGGGAACGACAGGTAAGCCTAAAGGGGTTGCCGTAGAACATCGCAGCTTTGTGAATATCGCCAGCGATATTTCTCGACGCATGTCTGTGACGCATCAGGATCGTTTTCTGGCGATCACGACGTTGGCATTTGATATTTCAACTCTGGAAATATTTATGCCGCTCATGTTTGGCGCCACGGTGGTATTAACCGACCAGAAGACGTTGTTGGCGAATAATGACTTGCCGCACTTTATCGCGAGTCATTCCGTGAGCCTGATGCAGGGGACGCCTTCTTTTTGGCATCAGGTCGCGCAGCAATATGCCGAGACAACGCTACCCGTTCGGGCATTGTGCGGTGGGGAAGCGGTGCCGCATGCGGTGGCGCGTTGGTTGTCAGAAAACACCGAGCGTGCGTGGAATGTGTATGGGCCAACCGAAACGACGGTTTGGTCTACCGCGGATGAACTGTTGCCTGGGGTTGATAGCGTCACCATTGGGCGCCCGCTGGCGAATACCCAGTGCTTTATCTTGGACGAACGGCGGCGTTTACTTCCTCCCGGCGTGATCGGGGAAATGTATATTTCGGGGTTGGGTGTTGCGCGCGGTTACTACGGCAATGCGCGTCAGACGCAAGCAAGCTTTTTGCCGAACATATGTTCCAGCACGCCGTCAGCCTGGTTCGGTCGCATCATGTACAAGACGGGCGATCGCGTGCGTTGTTTGCCCGACGGCAGATTTGAATACCTCAGCCGATGGGATAACCAGATAAAATTGCGGGGACATCGGATCGAACTGGGTGAAATAGAGTCGGTTTTGCGAACCTACCCAGGGATGCAGCAGGTTGTTGTAAATTTACAGCCGGCCAAGGAAGAACAACAGGCGTTCCTGGTTGCCTATTATCAGGCCAAATCGCCGGTGGCACGCCAGCAACTGCAGGATTATCTGGTGACGCTGCTTCCGGACTACATGCTCCCCAGCGCTTATATGTACCTGCCTGAGATCCCCTTGAATATGAATGGCAAAGTGGATCGTAAAGCCTTGCCGCAGGTACAAGCGCAAGATAAAGCGCATTACGTAGCGCCGGGAAACGAGTTCCAGCGATGCCTGTGCCAGCTATTCCAGGATGTATTGGGGAGCGAAAGCGGACGAATCGGCATTACCGACGACTTTTTTGCTTTGGGAGGCAACAGCCTGTCGGCCATTCGCTTGGTAAATCGCATAAACGGTACGCTTCAGTGCGATCTGAAAGTTAAAGATATTTTCGAAAGAAAAAATGTGGCCAGGTTAACGCCATTGGTGGCCGCCGGGCGCGGCAGTTTTCTTTACCAAGACTACCAGATTGCACAATGTGATGAGACCCATCTGTACCATCCTTTCCCGCTGAATAATGTTCAGCAATCTTATTATCTGGGACGAATGAAAAGTTTCGATCTCAGCGAGGTCTCTACCCATATTTATAATGAATTTGTTTTCGACCATATTGATCACGAAAAATTGGAGCGTGCCTATAATCAACTTATTGCACGCCATCCTGCGTTGCGCACCGTATTTGAAGAGGGAGAACAGCGATTTTTAAGTGTGGCAGCGCATTACAAAATAGGCTACCACCCCCTGAGAAATGAAGACGAGCTATTGGCTTTGCGCGCCGAGTACTCGCACAAGGTTTACAAACCGGATTGTTATCCGCTGTTCGATATTTTCCTGAGCGAGTATCAAGGGAAATACCTTCTGCATGTCAGCTTTGATGCCATTATCATTGACATGACCAGTTTTGAAATATTATTCGGCGAGTGGATTGCGTTATATCACGACGAAAATCTGGCGCTGCCGCCGCTGGATATCAGCTACCGCGATTATCAGCTGCAGTACGAGCGCCTGCGCGGCAGCGCATTATTTGAGCGGGCGCAGCAATATTGGCTGCAGAAAATCGATGATTATACGCTGGAGGTCGGATTGCCGCTGGCCGCGCATCCCGCCAGGATCGATAAGCCGAGCTTCCGGCGTTTGTCTGCGACGATACCCATGTCGAGTTGGCAAAAGATCGTCGACAAATGCCAGCGCTTCAATATTAGTCCGACCGCTCTGATCCTTGAGCTCTACAGCAGAACGTTATGTTATTGGTCTGGTCAAGAGAGCCTTTGCCTTAATTTAACGCTGTTCAACCGTTTGCCGTTACATTCTCAGGTCGAGCAAATTATTGGCGATTTTACCGTTTTAAGCCTGTTCAATTACCAACGTCAAAATGGCGTTGCGATGAGCGAACAGCTATCGGCTATCCACCGCACCTTGCTTAATGACGTCGATAATAATTTATTTGACGGCATTGACGTACAGCGTTTGTTGAAACAGCGGCGGAATCTGCCCGCCAATACGGTTATCGCGCCGGTGGTGCTGACCAGCGTGCTTGGCATGAACAATAAAGCGAGCATGTTTGAATTGCCGCTTAATGAAGGATATCGCGGCGTTCAATACGCAATCTCCCAAACGTCTCAGGTGTGGCTCGACCATAAAGCCTACGAAAACGATGAAGGGTTCGTTGCCGAGTGGGATTATGTCGAACAATTGTTTGATGAGAAAACCATCAAGGCCATGCACGAAGGCTATTGTTCTCTGATTCGATGGGTGGCAGAACACGATTGGGAAACCATGTCATTCCCGCAGCCTGAACTGCCGGCGGAACATGCGGAAGCGGTCATGCGCTGGAATGCCACGCAAAGTACGGTGTCGGAGCAAACGCTGCACGGGTTGTTCCTTTCCAGTCTGGAAACGCCGCAAACGGCCGAGCGCATTGCGGTGATCGAAACCGAAGGCGAACGCCACTTTACCTACGCCAGGCTGGAACAGGACAGCAACACGCTGGGGCGTGCGCTATTGCGGCATACCAAGGGCGAAAAGGGACGTATTACCGCTATTCTGCTGGAGAAAGGGTATGCGCAGGCCGTCTCAACCCTTGGGATCATGAGAAGCGGCGGCGCTTATCTGCCGTTGCACATCGAATGGCCATGGGAGCGCATACGCGACATTCTGCAGCAAGCCCGGTGCGATATCTTGCTGCTCTCTGCTCAGCAGCGTCATGACCTGGCACATGAGCTGTCGGCGTTGCCTTCGGATATCACGATTTTGGTGTTCGACGAGATAGTGGCGCCGGCGCAGGAACGTGCGTCGACGGAGGTTGCCTGGCCGATCGTCAGGGCTGACGATCTGGCCTACATTATTTTTACCTCTGGCTCTACCGGTAAACCGAAAGGGGTAGCGATCGATCACCAGGGGGCGGTCAATACCATCCTGGCTGTTAACCAACGTTGGTCGGTCGGTCGGGAAGACCGGATACTGGCGCTGTCCGAGCTGAGCTTTGATCTGTCCGTTTACGATCTGTTTGGCTTGTTGGCCGTGGGGGGCGGTGTGGTGATCCCTTCCCAGCGTGAGACCAAAGCGCCGCAAGCTTGGGTGGCCGCGCTGCGCCGACATGACGTGACCCTCTGGAACTCGGTGCCGCAATTAGCGGGCCTGCTGGTTGACGAAGTCGAACCTGCGACGCAGGCGCTAACCCGGTTACGGCTGTTCCTGTTGAGCGGCGATTGGTTGCCGCTCAATTTGCCTCATCGCCTGAAAACCCAATCGCCAGACAGCAAGATGGTGAGCCTGGGGGGCGCGACGGAGGGCAGCATCTGGTCCATTTGGCATGAAATCGATCGGGTAGACGCGAGGTGGAAAAGCATTCCTTATGGCGTCGCCATGCCGAATCAACAGATGTGGGTGCTGGATGAGTGGGGGAGTGCTTGTCCTTTCGGCGTAACCGGAGAAATACATATCGGTGGGCTCGGCGTTGCTCAGGGATATTGGCAGGCTGAAACGCTGACTCGAGAACGCTTCATTTATCATCCAACCTATGGACGCCTGTACAAAACCGGCGATCTGGGTCGCTGGTCGGCGGAAGGCTATATCGAGTTCCTCGGCCGAAGAGATGCCCAGGTCAAGCTTAACGGTTATCGCGTGGAGCTGGAGGATATCGAGAATAACTTGAGCCAATTACCTGGGATCCGGCAGACGATCGTGCGGCTCAGCGAGGGTGACCTCATGGCTTACGTTGTTCCCGAGGCGCAACAGCCGGTGCCGCTCTATTTTGCTAACCGCGACGCATTCGTGCTTTCGCTGCCGGCGTTACGTCAAGATCTGCAACCTTCGCGAGCGATACCCTATCCGCTGGATGAAGCGGTTTACCGTGCCCGCAAGAGCACTCGCCAGTTTACCGCGGAGGCGTTATCCGCCGAAACCATCAGCAGTCTGTACGAAGCGCTGCCGGGGTGGTTGACGCAACAGATGGCGCAAGAGGGAAGCGCGCTGCCGCCTGCGTCTTTGGCCGGGCTGTTGGCCGTATGCGCCGCTTTCCGTTCGCCGCAGCGCGCGTTGCCAAAATATCGCTATCCTTCGGCCAGCAGCCTCTATGCGGTGCAAGTGTATCTCGGGCTCCCGGCGGCGATGGGAGAATATGCCGCGGGTTATTACTACTACCATCCGCTGGAACAGCATTTGTACCAGGCAGAAGCGTCGGGAGAACACACCGGGCCTTATCTGGACTTGGTGGTTCGGTGGGAAACCATCACCGCGTTATATGCCGAGCGCGCATTCGCTTTGGCGCAGATAGAAGTCGGCCACATGTTGGCCTTGCTGACTGAGCATCTCCAGTCTTTGGGCGTCGCTTATTACGTCAAGCCCGCTGACGCCGTTTCACCTGACGAGGGTGCATTAGCGTGTCGGATCCACCTCGGCGTTTGCGCCGTCACTTCACCACCGCAAGTCAGCGTCGATTTCAGCGTGATGGAAAACGAGGGGGGAACCTATGTCGCTCGCGCGTCAGGGCGACACTATTGCCTCGGTGAGACCTCCGTGCTGGCCGAATCATCAGACGTGTACGGGGTGTTGCAGTCGTCTCAGGTGTTGTTGCAGGCCCATGGCGCTAAGAACGCGTGCCATTATCAGGCCAGTGGCTGGATGATGCAGCGATTTGGCGCGCTCGCCGCCCAGCGGCGAATTGGCGGCTGCATTCTTGGCGTCACGCCGGCCGAGGACACGTTGTGCAGCATGGCGATAGGGTATGCGCGGGCCGAGGATGAACCGGCCTTTGACGTTCCTGCGCTCACTGTCTCGATGACCCAGGCGATCAGACGGCATTTGGCGCGTCGTTTGCCGGACTATATGTTGCCGCAGCACGTTACTTTGATCCCGGAAATCCCCTTGTCTAACAACGGTAAGGTCGATACATCACGCTTGCCGAAAGTCGTCAAGCACAGCGAATGTTTGGCTCCGCGCAGCGATGATGAGATACGGATGCGCCGACTTTGGGCGGAGCTTCTGGACAAGCGTGAAGAGCGAATCGGTTGTGACCAAAGCTTCTTCACTCAAGGGGGGAATTCGCTTCTGGCTATGCGACTGGTACGCAAGATCAACCTCGCGACGGGAACCGAGATGCGTCTGGAAGACCTCTACAACAACAATACGATTCAGGAAATGGCGGCGTGGGTCGCCGGGCAACCTTGTGGCAACGGCAGAGAAGAAGGGGCGCTGTAATGATGTTGACGGATTTATTGAACAACCTGAAAAAAAATAACATTTTATTGTGGGCTAAAGCGGACGATCGGTTGGGTTTTTCTGTCGACAAGGATATCGGCTTTGATGCCGATCTGAAGGCTGAAGTGGCGGCACGCAAAGACGAATTGTTGACGCTGTTACAGGACAATGGCGTGACCAGCGAACAACTCGCGAAGGAAACGTCTTTTCTGAGGCTACCGCCAAGTAGCTGGCCACTTGCGCTGGACTCAATTCAGCAAGGCATGTATCTGCAAAGCGACATCGACGGCTTGCCGTATACCTATACGGTACCTTTGTTCATTGGATTGCCGCAGGTGGATATCGCGCGGTTGCGAAACGCGCTGCAAACCTTTTTACGGCATCAGCCCCTGTTGCGTCAGTCGATTGATAGCGATATGAAGCGCGTTTTTCTGGCGCCTGAGCAGTTTGCACTGGAAGTAGAAAGGATTTCCTGGTCCGAGCTGGAAAGTAAGAAACGGGCGTTGGCACAACAAACCTTCCCTATGCCGGAAGGGCAGTTTGCGCGCTTTGTGCTGCTGGTGCGGGCTGAGACGCAAGAGGCCGTTTTGGCGTGCGTTCACCATCATATGCTGTCTGATGCCCCTTCCGTCCAGCATTTTGCTCATCAACTGTTGAGTGCGTACGCCACACCGTCTGTATCGGCGCAGCCTGAAGCGGGGTACCTGGATTACTCCGCATATCAACAGTGGCGGGTGCGGCAAGATGATGTTCAGGCGTTCAGAACATCGTTGGCCGCCCGTTTGAATCAGGCGGAACCGCCGGCATTGCGACAGCGCCATCTCTCTGGCGTGGAGAATCGTGCCTTTGCCGTGCAGGCAGGATTGACGTCGGAGGTTGTCGAGCGTTTGACGCAGGCATGCGGCGAACGGGGACTGACGCTCTATTCTCTGTTGTTTACGACGTTCGCCCATGTATTACGGACCTTTAGCGGCCAGGACAGCGATTTCCCTATTGGACTGACAGTGATGAATCGCCCCGAGGCGTTCAGCCGCGCCATTGGGCCGTTTATCAGCACCCTGCCGGTCATCGCCGCATTGCGCGCAGACCAAAGCGTGTTGAGCAATGTCAAAAGCATTCAGCACGATATTTTGCAGTTGCAGGAACATCCGTGGGTGAACATTGGGCACTTGGCGCCGGAGATCGACGGTGGCGCGGTGCGCATCAATGAACTGGTTCAGCTGCTATTTACCTTCCATAACTTTGAAAACGGCGATATCGCCGTCCCCGGCGTGGAATATCGTCTGGAGCCTTATCCCGATCTGGCGGAAAAGTTTGGCATGTCCTTATTTGCCGCTCAACGAGACGGTCAAATCGATTTCACGTTAACCGCGGCGGAGAATCGTTACGAAGAGGACTACGTTCGCAATATTCTCGAGGCGTTAGTTTATGCGCTGGGCCAGTTTGATCGGCAATCCTGGGAGACGCCGCTCGAACAAATCGATTTAATCACGCCAGCCCAGCGTCGGCAGGTGCTGTCTGAATGGAATGACACGCGCTGCGATTATTCAGAAGATGAGCATATCGCGTCTTTATTGGAAGCGCAGGTAGCGCTGACGCCGGACAATATCGCCTGTGCGGATCGGCATCGGCAATTGACGTATCGCCAGTTGAATCTACAAGCCAATCAGTTGGCGGCCGCCTTATCGTCACGTGGGGTGGGGCATGGCGCCTGCGTTGCGCTGTGTCTGGATCGCAGCGTCGAGCTGTTGGTCGGTATTTGGGCGATCCTGAAATTGGGGGCCGCCTATTTGCCTGTCGACCCGGCATTCCCCGACGATCGTCTCGATTACATTCTACAGGATAGCCGGGCCGACGTAATTATCTGCCATCAGGCCTACCGACACCGGGTGGCGGCGCCAGGGCGGCGGCTGGTGGTGTTGGATGATGAATCGCTGCGCCACGAGCTTGAGTTGTTGAGCGATGAAAACATGGCGCGTCAGATATCACCGAACGATCTGGCCTATGTCATCTATACCTCCGGGACCACAGGGCAGCCCAAGGGCGTGATGTGCACGCACCGCGGTTTGATCAACCGTATCCAATGGATGAATAAATCCTATCCGCTGACGGCAGCCGATCGGGTGTTACAAAAAACGCCGTACATTTTTGACGTCTCCGTATGGGAACTGATTTGGGCCTCTCTTTACGGCGCCAACATCGTTTTTGCCGATCCGGATGGCCACAAGGACGCGGATTATCTGATTGAGCTGATCGAGCGCGAAACCATCACCGTACTGCATTTTGTGCCATCCATGCTGGCGGCTTTTACCGAGACATTACAGGGCATTCAACGCGATCGAAACGTCAGCTTGCCGAGCTTGCGCTACGTGTTCTGCAGCGGTGAAGAGCTCAAACTGACTCAGGTCAAAGGGATTAAGCAGTGTTTGCCTCATATCGCCCTGCACAATCTTTATGGGCCAACCGAAGCCTCCATCGATGTGCTGTATTTCGACTGTAACGATCCGGATATAGATAACGTCCTGATCGGGCGGCCGATTGATAACATGAAAGTGTTGGTCCTGGACAAAGGGCAGCGGCTTTTGCCGCCCGGTGCGGTGGGTGAACTCTACCTTTCCGGCGTCGGACTGGCGCGCGGCTATCTGAATAAAGCGGCGCTGACGGCGGAGAAATTCATCGTCAATCCGTATTGCACCGAATGGGATGAGCGGGCGGATGACTATGCCTGTTTGTATAAAACCGGTGATTTGGTGTATCAGCGGAATGATGGGCAAATCGTTTATGTTGGCCGCAATGATTTTCAGGTGAAAATACGCGGATATCGCATTGAGTTGGGTGAAATCGCCCAGCGTCTCGAAGCGTTTGACTTGGTGCGCCAGGCGGTGGCGCTGGTTTATCAACAGCCCCATCCCCGCCTCGTGGCCTATTACACGGCGCAGGCACCGTTGCCGGAGGCGACGCTACAACACTTTCTTGCCGCCGCCTTGCCCGAGTACATGGTGCCGGAGACCTTTATCTGGTTGAAAGAATGGCCCGTCACGGTGAATGGCAAACTGGATCGGCGTGCGCTTCCTGAACCGTCTCTGCCGGTCGTACAGGAACGTGTCGCACCGCAGTCGGAGAGGGAAGCGCAGATCGCCGCCATTGTTGCGGAAATGATGGGGATCGATGAAGCGCATTTCAGCTGTGAGGCTAACCTGTATCAGTTGGGGCTGGACAGCATCATGGCGATCAAGCTGGTGAGCAAATTGCGCCAGGCGATGGGCGTATCGATCCGGGTGAAAGACGTGTTCGCCAGCAAAACCGTGCATGCACTCCATTTACGTCTCGCTCAGCATCAGCAGCAGGTGATGATTGAAGGCAAACGGGAGCAGGGCGTATTGGTTGGCGAGTTGCCGCTGCTGCCTGTCCAACGCTGGTTCTTTGACTGCGCATTCCCTTATCCGAGTTATTGGAACCAGGCGTTTCTGCTGGATGTGCCGGCGCTGGACGTCGAACGCCTGCGCGAAGCGCTGCACGCATTGATTCAACATCACGATGCGCTACGCCTGACGTTTACGTCTGAGGATTCGTCGCATTGGCGCCAAGGCTATCAACCGATGACGGACGCCATCGAACTGCGGTGTCATCATGTCGAACGCTCGGCACCGCAATGGCAAGAGGCCCTGTCCGCCGTGCTGACCGAATGGCAAAGCGATATCGATCTGGCCGACGGGCCGCTTTATCGTTTTGGTTATGTCACGGGGTTCGACGAGGGGCGAGCCCGTATTTTCTGCGCTTGCCACCATTTGGTGCTCGATAGCGTCAGCTGGGGCATTCTGGCCCGCGATCTGGCGAACGCCTACCACGGTGAAAGCCTTGGAGATAAGGGAACGAGTTATCGTCAGTGGACTGAGCACTTCGAGCAATATTGTGCCAATCACGCGGAAGAGGCGTCTTACTGGCGGGCCAGGATGGCGGACTACCGCCCCGTTGCGTTGCCGGCTGCGCGCGGCGCTACGATGGCATGCAGCCGCCTCGCGTTATCAATAAAAGTGACGCAGGCGCTGCAAACCGAGGGTTTACGTGCCTTCAATGCGAAAGTCGACGAATGTTTGCTGGCGTGTGCAGACGGCATGCTCGCTCACTGGTTTAACGGAGAGCTGACCCATGTCACCGTTGAAGGGCACGGACGCGAAGAGATTGATGCCGCTCTGGACGTTCATCGTTGCGTCGGGTGGTTCACGTCACTTTATCCCTGTGCGCTCTCATCCTCTCCCGATCCGGCAATGCGTTTGCAGGCGGCCAAAGCGCAACTGCGCGGCGTGCCTCATCAGGGCGTAGGATTTGGCGCGTTTGCCCGTGAGCTAGGGTTGCCGCTGCCCAATGTTTGTTTCAACTACCTGGGACAGCTGACTTCGCCGGATGAAAAGGATTGGGCGCTGGTCATGTCGCCGGTCGGTGAGACGCGCCATCCTGACAACGGCTTGCCTTTCGGTATTACGCTCTTTAGCTACATAGAGCAAGGTCGGTTGCAGCTCGAAGTCGTCAGCGGTCTGTCCGGTGAGCAAAATCAACAGTTGCTGGAGACCTGGGAGGCGGCTATAGACACGCTGATAGCGTGCTGTGAACGGCAGGGAAGAACCCAATACGGCCTTGGCGATTTCATCAATGTTGCGGATGAACGCGACTTACAGCATTTACCTCTGCAGGGCGGTGCCGAAAACGGCGACTGCTTTGCCATGACCGAGATTCAGAAAGCCTATCTGGTTGGGCGCTTTGAAAACTATGAGATCGGCAACGTCGCCAACCACATCTACAACGAGTTCGTGTATCCGCGCCTTGATGACGAACGTCTGGAGCTGGCGATTAACCGATTGATCGCCCTCTGTCCGGTGCTGCGCACCGTGTATGACGCGGAAAGCATGACTCAGCGCTTCATTTCGGTGTCGCAGGCCGGCCATTATGCCTTGGCGGTGAATGACCTGCGCCTCGACGATGAGGCTACCGCGCTGGCGCGCGTGCGCAAGCGTCTGTCCCATCAGGTCTATCAGGTCGACCGTTTCCCGTTGTTCACTTTTGAAATCAGCCGGCTGCGCGATCGCGACGTGCTGCATATCAGTCTCGATCTGATTTTGCTGGATGTGCAAAGCCGTCTGGCGCTGTATCAACTGCTTAATGCGCTGTATCGGGGAAATGTCTTGCCGCCGCTGGCAACCGTGAACTTCAAAGACTACCAGGAGCATCTGGCCCATCTGAAGGCCTCCCGTTGGTATCAACGAGATTGCGCTTATTGGCAGGACAAGCTGGCCGATATGCCGCTGCGGCCAAACTTACCGCTCAAGGTACCGTCGGCCACGGTTGAACACCCGCGCTTTGCAGAGCATACGCTATATATAGACAAACAAATTTGGCAGGATTTCAAACGGCAAGCGCAGCATTATCAGGTCTCATACTCGTCGGTATTGCTGAGCCTCTATGGCTACCTCATCGCGCGATATTCCGGCAACAGCGAGTTTCTCATTACCATGACGCTGTTCAATCGCTACGCGGTTTGCGAGGACGTAAACGACATTTTGGGTGATTTTACCTCGACCAACCTGTTCCACTTTCGCGATGCCGGCGAGGATCTGTTCACCACCATCGAGACGACGCATAAGCGCATGTGGGACGACATTCAGCATGCGTTGTACAGTGGGTTGGATGTGCAGCGCGATCTGGTGAAACTGCACGGCCTGGATCGCCATTCGGCGGTGTCGCCGTTGGTCTTCACTGGCGTCGTAGGGCAACAAACCGGCGATTGGGATAAACAGGCGTATCTGGAAGACAGCGAGGCGCGCGAGCAGCGGTATTGGTGTGCGCAAACCTCTCAGGCTTGGATCGACCTGCAGGCTATTGAAGTCGATGGCCGCTTTATGAGCAAGTGGCTTTATGTCGACCAGCTGTTTGATGAAGAAACCATTGCGCATCTGAATCGCGCCTATTGCCGTCTGATCTCGCTATTAGCGCAGCAGCCTTGGGAAACGCCGGTGGGATGCGAAAACTATTTGCCTGAAGCGCAAAGAGAAATGATGCAGCGGGCAAATGCCGTCACTCAGCCTCTCAGTGAAGAAACCCTGTTCAGCGCGTTCGATCTGTTGGCGACGCAAGCACGGCATCGAGAAACGATCGCGGTGTATGACGGGGAAGCGGCGATCGGCATGACCTATGGCCAATTGAAACAAGACAGCGATGCGTTGGCGCAGCAGGGGATGGGCTCATCTGCGCCGCTGATTGCCGTATTGGCGGAAAAAAGCTACGCCCAGGTCTGTGCCTGTCTGGCGATCATGAAGGCCGGCAAGGGCTATCTACCGTTGCATGTGGAGTGGCCGGCGGGGCGCATCGCCGATATTTTACAACAGGCCGGTGTAGAACAGCTCTGGCTGACCCGGGCACAGTCGGCGCGTGTGGATATCCGGACACTGAGCGAAGCGGGTTATCAACTGCTGGTCATCGAGGATATGCTGGATGAGGCGACCGCTTTGCCACCGTGTTTCGGCTTGCCGCACGTCAGCGCCGCCGATGTGGCCTATGTCATTTTCACTTCCGGTTCCACCGGGCGGCCAAAAGGGGTCACCATCGATCACCGTGGCGCAGTGAATACGCTGCAAGCGGTAAATCGACGCCTCTCGCTGACCGCTGAAGATGCCCTGTTCGCGCTGTCTGAATTGAGCTTCGATCTCTCCGTCTATGACATCTTCGGCGCGCTTAGCGTCGGTGCGGAGATCGTCTTACCGGCTCAAGAGAGCGTAAAAGATCCGGAGCGGTGGTTGCCGCTGCTTGCTGAGCGTGAAGTCACCGTCTGGAACAGCGTTCCACAGCTTGCCGGGCTGCTGGCCGATGCCGTGGCACGGCAGGGATGCTCACTGCCAAGGCTGCGCGCATTTTTAATGAGCGGTGATTGGATCCCGCTGAATCTGCCGGAGACGTTGCGCACACTTTGGCCGCACGCTGACTGCATTAGTCTGGGCGGGGCGACCGAGGGCAGCATTTGGTCCGTTTGGTACCCGATAGAGGCGATCGATCCGGCCTGGCGCTCCATCCCTTATGGCACCGCGATGCCTCATCAGACGCTTTATGTTTTGGATCCGCAGGGACAGATGTGTCCGGTTGGCGTGACCGGTGAGCTCTATCTTGGCGGGATGGGGGTGGCATTAAATTATTGGCGAAATCCACAGCTCACGGCGGAGCGTTTCATTTCGCACCCTCGTCACGGACGCCTCTACAAGACGGGCGATTTAGGGCGCTGGCATGCGGCAGGTTATGTCGAATTCCTGGGGCGCAACGACTTCCAGGTCAAGCTGCGCGGGCATCGCATTGAGCTCGGGGAGATTGAAAGCCGGCTTCTGCAATGCGGCGGGATCCACCAGGCCGTGGCGCTGGTGATGGCGCAGCCGGCACCGATGCTGGTGGCTTATTACGTCGGCGAAGCGAACGCTGACGAGAAAATGCTCCGTTCGCGACTGGCTGAACAATTGCCGGAGTATATGGTACCGGCGCATCTTATCGCTTTGGATGCCTTGCCGCTGACGGCGAATGGCAAACTGGATCGCAACGCCTTGCCGCTACCCGCAGCCGAAGAGCAGGCGACTTATTGCCCGCCGCGTGACGACCGTGAACATCAACTGTGTCGGCTGTGGGGCGAGATCCTGCACGTGCCGGCGGATGAACTCAGTACCCAGGCAGATTTGTTCCAGTTGGGCATCGACAGTATCGCCAGTATCCAAATGGCGGGGCGGTTAAGGCGCGAATTGCAGCTGGATGTCACGCTGAAAGAGTTGCTGACGTATCGCACCATCGCATCGTTCTACGACACTCTGCTCGGCCGTCAAACCGTTGGCGGCATCCAGACCGTGCAGTGCGAAACGGGGGCCTTGAGCGGCGCAGTTCCGCTGCTGCCCATCCAGCAATGGTTCCTGGCACATGATCTGCCGCATCCGCAGCAGTGGAACCAGTACGGGCTGTTGGTGGCGCCTGGCATGACAATGGCCCGTCTGCAATGCCTGTTGCCGCGCCTCGTGGCGCAGCACGACGCGTTCAATCTGCGCTTCGAAAAAGATACCCAGGGAGAATGGCGTCAATGCTACCAGCCGCAGGCTGCGCTGCCGCCATGCCACGCTTTGGACATTCGCGCATTGTCGCTGCCGGAAGACCACCCGGATTTTGACGCCGCGCTGTTGCAGCGTTTTGCCGACTGGCAGCAGGCGTTCGATCTGCAGAGCGGGCCTTTGGCCGCGTTCGCCGTTCTTGAAGGGTACACGGACGGCAAGGCCAGGGTGTTCGTCGCTTGCCATCACCTGATTGTCGATGCGGTCAGTCTGCAGGTGATCGTCGACGATTTACGACGCCTGAGCCAAGAGGAAACGCTGCCGGAGAAGGCCAGCAGCTATCGCCAATGGGTGAACCATCTGCGGCAACGTGCGCAAATTACCTCTCATGAACGTGAAGAGTGGCTGGGGCAATTGCCGGGCAGCGAAGTTCATGCGTTGCAAGCGCTGGGCGGAACCGCGACGACGCGTCATGCCCTTGCGTGGGGAGAAGGGCCATCCTGTCGCTTGATGCAGCACCTCGCCATGTTCGGCATGCAGCCGCAGGACATGGTGGCCTGGGCGGTTGGCCGCGTTTTGCATGATTTGACCGGACAAACCGCCTTTAGCCTATGGTTTGAGGGGCACGGTCGGCAAGCGGATGAGCGAACGCTGGATATCTCCAGGACGATGGGCTGGTTCACCAGTCGTTATCCCGTGCGTTTTAGCTATCAACGCGATGCCAGGGAGCATTTGCTCGCGGTGAAAAATAATCTGAGACGTTGGTCGCAGCGGGCGGAAAACTTCGGTGTCCTGTGTGGTTTGCCCGTGGTGAGAGAGGACGGCATCAGCATCAACTACCTGGGCAAGATGGAGGCGGCGGGAGACTGGGCGCTGGATCACCACTTTGTGGGGCTGCATCGCCATGCCTCCCAGGAAGGGACGCATCTGATCGATATCGTCGTGTTGAACGTTGGCGATCGTCTTGAATTGCGGGTCGAAAGCCGGCTGCGGGAGCATGACGCGGCCTGGTTGACGCAGCGGCTTATTCGAGAGTTGGAAGATGGCCTGGTATCAATGAATTGGCCATCCTGGCGTTGGTTAACCGAATCGGATGTCGATTTCGCCCTCCCGCAACCCCATCTGGATCGGCTGCAACATGCGCAGGCGGTTGATGCGGTCTTCATGGCCAATAGTCTGCAGCAAGGGATGTTGCACCATTCGCTGGCATTTGGCGACGCCGATCGGGTGTATCGCGTGGCTACGCGCTGGGATTATCACTGTGCGATCGAGCCCGAGACGTTCAAGCGGGCGTGGCAATGGGTGCAACAGCAGTTCTCCTGCCTGCGGTTGCGGTTCGATTGGCGCGGTGAAATCGTGCAGGTCGTGGATCATGAAGGGCGCTTCCCTTGGCACGTCCATGACATCAGCCATCTGTCGCCTGAAGAGCGGGAACACGCCTTGCACAGGCTGCAGGAAAGTGAGCAGCAGGCCAGCTTCGATCTCCAACAAAGCGGACTGTACCGTGTCTGCCTGGTCAAACTGGCGGATGATCACTTCGCTTGCCTGTTCTGTGTACATCACGCCATCCTCGATGGTTGGAGCAGTCCGCTGCTGGTGGGGGCGCTGCATGACGCTTACCTGGCGTTTTCTCACGGACGTGAGCCGGCGGACAGACCGGATCTCTTTGCTTCAGTGCAGCGCTACATTCAACGGCATCGCGATAGGGACACGGATTTCTGGCGCGACTACCTGAGCTCGGTCGACACCTCGCCGGATCTGAGCGGATGGCGCCGTCCGGATGCGGAGTCATCGGCGTTAGCAGCCATTAAGAGCGTCTCTGCTGCAGGGATTTGCCGCTGTGAACTGAGCGCCGAAGAGCGCCGGTGCGCGCTCGAAGCTGCCCAGCGCCAAGGCATGACCCTGAACGCCTTGCTGCAATACGCCTGGCACAAGGTGCTCGCACTCTACTCCGGTGCTGCCGTGACCGTGGTGGGCACCGTGGTGGCGGGAAGGATGCTGCCGTTGAATGGTATCGAAAACACGCTGGGCATGTTCCTCAATACGCTACCGTTGAAGGTGGAGCATCAAAGCGATGTGCCTCTGATTCAGCAGGCACATCGGTTGCAGCAAGATATTAATGAAGCCAATACCCGATGCCTGGTCGATCTGGCTCATCTGCAGCCTGCGGGCCAGCGCCTGTTTGACTCGTTGTTCATTTATGAAAATTACCCGCAGCCTGATGAAGACCGCCACCGCGAACTGCGTCATCAATTCGTCGGTCGCAATGAGCAGAGGGATTATCCATTGGTCGTCAGCGTGGAGGAGGAGCCGGACGTTCTGCTGATTAAGCTGGAATATGCGGCAGAGTACTTTGATGCGGCGATGATGCGGCAAGCGATGGCACTGTTAAAGGACATCGTCGGCCACATGGCGAAAGACGCGAGTACGGAGACGGTGGCGATAGCTCCGGTTTATTGTGAGCCGGAGCAACCCTTGTTGCTTCCTGCGCCGGGGAATGCCGCCACCTTATCGCAAGTGTTGGCGCACTACGCATGCAGCCGGTCAGACGCTCCGGCGCTGAGTGACGGCGAGCGCAGCTGGAGCTACGCCCAGCTTGACGCAGAAGTGACGCAACTCGCCAATCTCATCGCCGGCCGCCTTGAGAAGACGCCGCACGCGCCTATTGCCTTGCGACTGCACAGCAAAGTCTTGACGGTCATGGCCTTGTTGGCGATAGGACGACTGGGCGCAGCTTATGTGCCGCTGGACAAAGACTATCCGCAGGAGCGTATCGATTTCATTCTGCGTGACAGCCAGGCTATCGCCGTATTGACGATGTCTGGGGATGAAGGGGCCGAGTACGGTATTCCGTCTATTCCCTTGTTCGGCACCGCGGGAGAAGCGCTGTGGCGCAAACAGGCCACGATGCCGACGTTCACACCTGCGGCGGAGAAGACCGCCTACATACTTTACACGTCCGGCACGACGGGTAAACCCAAAGGGGTTAGCGTGGGGCATGGGGCGCTGCTCGCCACATTGCGAGGTTTCTGGCAGCAGTACTTCCAGGGCAGGGAAGCGCTGAAAACGTACAGCATGACCAACCCCGTTTTCGACATTTTCGGTCTTGAATACGGTTTGCCGTTATTGAGCGGCGGCTGCGTTACCTTGGGAACTCACCATGTCACTGGGCTGGATTGCCGTAAGTTCGATTTCATCCAGTCAACGCCCAGCATGCTGGAAATTGTCCTACCGGTATTGCAGGGGGACGAGGAATGTTTACTTCTGGTCGGCGGTGAAAAGCTTGAGCCGCATTTGGCGCAGAAGGCCCTGGCTGTTTTCACGGCGCTCGTCAATGTCTACGGTCCGACGGAAACCTGCATTTGGTCAACCGGTAAACATTATCGGCGTGCCGCGACGGATCGCGTTTTAACGATAGGCCGCCCTTTGCCGGGAGAACGTTGTCTGGTGTTGGACCCGGCCGGCAGACCTTTGCCTGTCGGGGCCATCGGCGAGCTCTATATCGGGGGCAGCGGCGTGGCCGAGGGTTATCACAACCAGCCTGAGCTGACCGCCTCACGCTTTGTCTCACTGTCGTTTGCTGAGGGGATATGGTATCGCAGCGGCGATCGCGCGCGCATTTTGCCAAATCGTGAAATAGCATTCCTTGGGCGGCAGGATCAGCAAGTCAAGTTGCACGGCCATCGTATTGAGAAGGGCGAGATTGAGCAGGTTATATTGCAGCACGAGTCGATCTTGCAGGTTACCGTGCAAATATGCCAAGTGGCGGGGGATGGGAACGTCGGTCAGGCGTTGGTTGCCTATTATGTGGCGCAGGGCGAAATTAACGCCGGGCAGTTGAATGAACACGTCGGTCGACAACTGCCGGGTTATATGGTGCCTGCCTATTGGATTGCGTTGTCTGCCTTGCCGCTGAACGCTAACGGCAAACTGGATGTGCGTGCGTTGCCGTCGGTTGACGCCGGTGAGGCATCTCCAGCGGCGCAGAGCGAAATCGCTACGCCGCTGGTGAAGCAGTTGCAGGTTATCTGGCAAGAATTGCTCGGTTGCGAGGCGGTGGGCGTCAATACCTCGTTCTTTGAACTGGGTGGGAACTCCATCATGTTGACCCGGCTCTATGGCATGTTACCCGACCAGGTTCAGCAAAAAATCGGTCTGATAGATCTCTTCCGTCTGCCGACCATTGCCCGCATTGCCGCGCATATCGAAGGCCGCCAACATGAAGCGGCGCCGGCACCGACGACTGGACCGATCAATGCCCGGGACGATATCGCCATTGTGGGGATGGCGGGCCGTTTCCCAGGCGCGCAAACGCTGGCGGCATTCTGGCAACGGTTATGCGATGGCGAGGCGTTTATTACGCATTACTCGCGCGAGGCGCTGGCGGCATCGGTTGACTCCGCACTGCTGGATCATCCGCATTATGTTCGCGCCCAGGGGATGCTCGACGATATCGATCGCTTTGACGCCGATTTCTTCGGCTGTACGGCTCAGGAAGCGCGTCTGATGGATCCGCAGCAGCGAATTTTCCTGGAATGCGCCTGGCATGCTTTGGAAGATGCGAACTGCGATCCGCAGCGCTTTGCCGGTGATATCGGCGTCTATGCGGCCATCGGCAACAGCAACTACGAAAGAGACGTTGTTCTACCGAACATGCCTCAGGCTGATTTGATCGATCATTACCAGTTGATGATTCATAACCAATCCCACTTCCTGGCGACAAAAACGGCGTACAAGTTGAATTTGACCGGGCCGGCGATGACGATCCAAACGGCTTGTTCATCCTCGCTGGTCGCTGTTCATCAGGCTTGTCGCGCCTTGCAGGCGGGCGACTGTCAGGTCGCATTGGCTGGCGGCATCTCCATTGGTCAATTAGCGCGCGGTGGTTACCTGTACCAGCCAGGGATGATCTTCTCACCTGATGGTCACTGCCGTCCGTTTGATGCGCAAGCGGCGGGAACCATTGAAGGACAAGGGGTAGGTATTGTCGTGCTGAAACCTTTGGCGCAAGCGCTGGCGGACGGTGATGCTGTGTATGCCGTTGTGAAAGGGTCGGCCGTAAATAATGACGGGCGGGATAAAATGGGATTCACTGCGCCAAGCGAGAGCCGTCAACAGGCGGTGATTGCAAAGGCATTGGCCGATGCCGATGTCACGCCGGCGGACATTTCCTATGTCGAAGCGCACGGCACCGGCACGCCATTGGGCGACCCTATTGAAATTGCCGGGTTGAAAGCGGCCTTCGCCGGACAACAGGCGGAACACGCCTGCGCAATCGGCTCGGTGAAAAGTAACCTGGGGCATTTGGATGTCGCGGCAGGCATCGCCGGCTTGATTAAAACGGCGTTGTGCCTGCAGCATCGCACGTTAGTTCCCACGCTACATATGCAGCGTGAGAATCCGGCATTAAAACTGGCTGAAGGGCCGTTTTATGTGAATGTTGAAACCCGCAACTGGGAAAGCGCCACAGGGCTCCGCACCGCCGGCGTCAGCGCTTTCGGCATTGGCGGCACCAACGCGCACGTTATCCTTCAGCAGGCGCCGAACACGCCGACAACCGCACCTCAGTCCGCTCAGCGCAATATGCTTTGCGTTTCTGCGGCGGATGACGCAGCTCTCGAACGGATGAGTGAGGCTTTGGCCGATCATTTGGCAACGCATCCTGAGCATTCGATGGAGGCGGTTGGCTATGCCCTGATGGCGCAGCGACACCGCTATGCATGCCAACGGTGGGTATCCGGAGATTCACGGGAAGCGGTCGTCGCGCGGTTGCGCGAGAAGGGCGAAACGATGGCCCGACCTGCGTTCGAGGCGCAGGTGGCCTTTATGTTCCCGGGCCAGGGCGCACAATTCGTCGGCATGACACAGGCGTTATATGACGCCGAACCGCAATTCCGAGTGGAGGTCGATCGTTGCCTCGCATTGCTCGAGCCGATGATGGGCGGTGAAATAACGCGGGAAGACGTATTGGCGAACGGGGAGAGCGTACACCACACCGCAATCACTCAAGTGGCGCTGTTTGTGTATGAATATGCGTTGGCGCAGTGGTATCGCTTCCTCGGTGTTGAGCCGACGGTGATGATTGGTCATAGCCTGGGCGAATATGTTGCCGCATGTATCGCCGGCGTATTTTCACTGGAGGATGCGCTCAAGTTGATGCTCAAACGCGGTGCGCTATTGGCGCACACCGCACCGGGGGCGATGCTGGCTATCAAACAGTCGGCGGAGGGCGTAAGCGAACAGGCTGCCGCGTTGGGCGTCGATATCGCCGTCGTTAATGATTCGGGAAGCTGTGTCATTTCCGGCGCGGCGTCGGCAATCGCCTCTTTGCAGGCGAGCTTGATCGCCCAAGGGGTATCTTGCCATCCGGTTAAGGTTTCGCACGCGTTCCATTCGCGTTTATTGGAGCCTGTGTTGGCAGAGTTTAAGGCCGCGCTGCAAGACATTGCCTTCAACGAGCCGCAGTTACCGTTTATCTCCAATTTGACCGGCCAGTGGGCAACGGCGGAACAGGTTTGTCAGCCCGAATATTGGGTGCAGCACCTGCGGCATACGGTGCAATATGACGCCGGCCTGCGTACCTTGCTTGAACGCCGTGCCGATGACAACTGGGTATTGCTGGAAGTAGGGCCGCGTCAAATTCTGAGTACGCTGGCGTCGCGCCATCCGGCATTGGGGAATGCGGCCGTTGTCGTTTCTTCACCGCGCAACGCTACGGATGAGCGGCAGGCTGCGCAGATGCTGTGGCGTTCCGTTGGCGTGCTGCATATGTCAGGTGTGGAAATCAACCAGGAGCGTTTCTGGCGGTGTACGGGGCAAGCGTCTTTGCGTCTACCGGCATATCCTTTCGCGCCTCAGCGGCATTGGTTCGGTGTGATGAATTCACCCGCTCATTCGCGGCCGGCCCCGGTTCCGGCGGAGGCAGCCGTGCACCAAGGGGATATGCAACAACGGGTGGCAATGTTGTTCAACGAGGTTCTGGGGTGTGAGTCGGTCGATCCACAGCGCGGGTTCTTCGAACTGGGCGGCGACTCGCTGAGCGCATTGCAACTGATTGGCCGCCTGCAAAAAATGACCGGTATACGTCTTGAGCTTATGGCTATGGAACAGCCGAGCGTCGTGCAAATAGCGCAATCGCTGGAGGCTCATGCGACAGCGAAGCCCCAGGGCGAAAGCGGTTTGGTGAAGCTGCGCGACGGTGAGGATGAGGGGATGATGCCACTTGTGTTGATCCACCCCATCGGCGGCGACATCTATTTCTACCGGGAGTTGGCTCAATGCTTGGGAAGCAGCAGAACGATTTATGCCATACGTTCACCTCTGCTCAATGGCTCGGGCGCCTTCGAGAGCATCGAACAATTGGCGGGAGAGTATCTGGCTTTGCTGAAGCCGCATCTTGAGCGAGGCGAATGTTGCCTGGCCGGTTCTTCGTTCGGCGGTATTATCGCGTTTGAAATGGCGCGGCAGTACCAAGAGGGAAAACATGTGTCTCTGCCGGTAGTGATGATTGATTCCCCAGGACAGGGAAATCTGCCTGCGGCCATGACGGATGAACAGATTTTGGACTACCTGCTTTCATTTGGCCTGGTGTCACTGGACATTGATTGGGATGCCTGGAAGGCGATGACCCAAATGGCGGATAAAATCCATTATCTATCTGAGATCACCAAAGGAACTGCGGCCGAAACGCTCTTTTCCTCGGCGTTCTTACCTCGTTACTTGAGCACCTGGCAACGGCATAACGTGATGATGCAGCGTTACCACCCGCATGCGTTGATGAGTGATGTGCTGTTTTTCTCTCACCGTGAGGTGATTGCAGATTTTCCTGAAAATCAAAGCAAGTTCTGGCATCCCTGGGTGTTGGGCCGCTTCGAGGTGCAGGTAATTCCGGGGAACCACCTGACGATGAACGCGGGAGAAGGCGCGGCAATGATGGCGGAAAAAATGACTTCGTGGTTAGGGCATTGGACGCTGGCTTGATGGCGCAGCGTGTTCGCTATACCTGAGGGGAAATCAGCGGGATAAACTATCCCGCTGATCCCGCTACGGTATTGATTTTGATTACGCCGCTCCCGTTCTCCGCGGTGGCGGATAGCGTCATATTCTTGCAAAGCAGAGGAAGCCGTATGTGGTTTGAGCAAATAAAAAGGGGTACCGGTGGGGATGATGAGCATATTTTATTTTGTTTCCCTTATGCCGCCGGAAATGCCGAGGTATTCGTGCCATTCTCTCACTACGTCAATAGCAATACGTCCGTGTACGCCATGCAACTGCCCGGCAATGGGCGCCGCTTTTCAGAGGCGTTGTGCAATGATGTCTGCAAAATTCTGGATGAGGTTGAACGAGAAGCCACGAGCCTGATGTCGGGAAAACCGTACTCATTTCTTGGTCACAGCAATGGCGGATTATTCGCCTTTGAATTGGCGAGTCGTTTTATCGCTCAGGATAAACCGCCGGCGCGAATTTTTATCGCCGCAGAAGCACCGCCGCACATTACGGATTTTAAGCATGATCCGATGCATTCAGATGATGATGAAATGGCCGAAGTATTGCGTCGTTATGGCGGAACTCAACCTGATATTTTGGATGACGTTGATTTCAGAAGCTTATTTTTTCCTATTATACGCAACGAGCTGTCGATTAATTTTCATATGAAACGGGCGTTGAAGGAGAAGACAATCAATTATCCTTTGGTGTTGATTCACGGCAGCCGCGACAGCACTGTTTCCAAGACGGACATGGCGGCTTGGGCGCGCTATACAAGCGCGCATATCGGTCTGCACACCGTTTCGTCGGATCATTTCTTCATCAATCATCAGCCGAAAGAAGTGGCGGATATCGTGAATCAGCAGCTGGCGTAAAGCGCAGGTATGGCGGTTGGGGCACAACCGCCATTAACGCAATGGCGTCATCACACCACCGGCGCCACCGTCAGCAGCAGGTTGGCGAAGCGGCGCTGTTCGCCGGAGGCGATCACCAGCAACGTCCGATCCGATTTGACCGCGGCGTAAAACGCCTCGCGCGGCAGGTATTCGATCGGACAATGTTCTGGCAGCAGCTGCCGGTATTCGGCTTCGATAGTGTTGGTGAAGTCCGGCGGGCAGGCCATCAGCGCCGCGCTTTCCACGTTGATGCAGGCCAGCAGTTTTTCCAGGATCGGCGGAGCGGCGAGCGTGCCGGGCGCCAGGTTCAGATAGACCACGGTGGCGTCTTTCGGCGCGTGGGTCATGCAGGCGTAGTTGCCGTCGGCGATCAGCACCTGGGTTTTATGCCCGCATTGCGCCAGCGCGGCGAGCAGCGGCGGGTGGGTGATGGCGGATTTAATCATAAGGCGATACCTGAATAGGGGGCGGCAGCCGTGCCGCCCGCAGCTGAATTACATGCGGTAGATGCCGCCGTTGATATCAAGAGTGGCGCCGGAGATGAAGCCGTCGTATTCCGCTGCCAGAAAGGCGATGGCGCGCGCCACGTCGTCCGGCGTGCCTGCGCGGCCCAGCGGGATGGCGCGAACGGTTTCCTCCGCCGATTCTTGGGTGGTGTGGCGATTATGGAAGCGGGTGCCGAGGATCAGGCCGGGCGCCACCGCGTTTACCCGGATGCCGTGCTCGCCCAGCTCCGCCGCCAGCGAGCGCGTCCAGGTGAGCACCGCGCCCTTGGTGGCGGAATAGACCAGCGAGCCGGAGTGGCCGCCGGCGCGGCCGGCCTGCGAGGCCAGGTTGACGATGCTGGCGCCGTTTGCCGCCGCCTTCAGGAACGGTAGCGCGCTCTGCGTCACGTTCAGCATGGTGGTCATGTTCACGTCGATCACGGTTTGCCAGAAGGCGCGGTCGATCTCGCCCAGCCATTTGCGCCCGACGATGCCGCCGACGTTATTGACCAGAATATCGATGCCGCCGAGAAACTCGGCGCCGGCCGCGACGCAGCGCAGCGTTTCGTCGGTATCGATGAGATCGGCGTAGCCGTAAGCGGCTTTTTGCCCCAGAGAATGGGCCAGCGCCACCAGCGCCTTGGGGCCGCTTTCGTCGCTGTGATAGTGAAAATAGATGTCGCAACCGGCCTTGATCAGCCGCTCCGCAGTGGCGCGGCCAATGCCCTGTTCCGCTCCGGTGATAAAGACCTTTTTGCCCGCAAGATCGCCCATGATTGACTCCTTATTGGTTCGTTAAGAATTGATGACGCCTTCACGCTGTTTGGCGCAGTAGAAAATGCAGATCAGCCCGGTGGCCAGCAGGCACGAGGCCAGGAAAAACAGCCCCGGCGCGCTGCTGCCGGTCAGATCGTTCAGCACGCCCACCGCATAGGGGGCGACAAAACCGCCGATATTGCCGATGCAGCTGACCACCGCCAGCCCGGCGGCCGCAGCCGCGCCGGTGGAGATATTGGCGGGCATGGATAAAAACGGCGGCACGGCGGTGTAGATACCGATGGCGGCGATGCACAGGAACGACAGCGCGACGAGCGGGTCGTATTTAAAAAACGTCACCGCCCCCATCAGGCCGATGGCGGCAACCACCATGCTGAGGCCGGCAAATACGCCGAGCTTTTTGGTTTTGCTGGCCCACAGGCTCCACGGATAGACCAGCAGCGCGGCCAGGCCGTAGGGAATGAGCGCCAGTAGGCTGACGCGGAAGATATCGCCGCCGGAGAGGGCGCTGATGATCGACGGCAGCCAGGTGCCGAAGCCATAAATGCCGCACACCATGCCGAAGTTGAGCAGCGCGTAGAGCAGGTATTTCTTGTTTTTAATCCCCTTCAGGAAGTCAGCCAGCGTGATTTTAGAGCCGGATTTGGAGCGGCCGGCGTTGCTCATCAGCCAGGCTTTTTCCTCCACGTTCAGATAGCCGACGTCTTTGGGGGAGTTCTTGATCAGGAACGGGATCAGCAGGCCGATGACGATCGGCGGCAGCCCTTCGAGGATAAACAGCAGCTGCCAGGGGGCGAACCCGAACCAGTCATGCTGAATATTGAGAATAAAGCCGGAAATCGGCGAGCCGACCGCGTTGGACAGCGGCTGGACGATGATAAACATGCCGAGAATTTTGGTGCGGTATTTCTCCGGAAAGAAAACCGTGAAGTAATACACCACCGAGGGAAAGAAACCGGCTTCGCACACGCCCAGCATAAAACGGCAAATATACAGCTCCAGCGGCGTGCGCACAAAACCGAGCAGGGTCGCGAAGATGCCCCAGGAAATTAATATTCTGGCGAACCAGATACGCGGGCCAAATTTAATGGTGCCGGCGTTGCTGGGTATTTCAAACAGGAAATAGCCGATAAAGAAAATCCCGGAGGCGAAGCCGAAAGCCGAGGCGGTCAATCCCAGATTATCTTCCAGCGCTTTGGCGGCGTAGGCCATATTGTTGCGGTCGAGAAAGGCCAGGAAATACAATAAGATCATGAGGGGGACAATATGCAGCGTCAATTTCCTGATGGCGCTGCGTTCAATATCCGTTGGCATTGTTTTTTTCATCATGGTTTTTCCCATGTGGTTAATCGGAATAATAGCGGCCCAGCCCAAAGTCATGAGCGGCGTGCTGAATAACGACGTTGCGTGCATAAAAGCGTCGCGCCGTTTATTTATTGCGACGATTCTATTTTTTCTGCTTTTAGCTGCGACGATCCGGACGATGCCGGCTGCGCATCGTCTGGGAAAATCGTTTTTACCGTATTAACCGGCGGCTTTGACCGAGCGCCGGCTGATGACCGACGGCGGGAAGAGAAACTCGCCGGGCGGTTTCAAATCATTGTTGATACGGCCGATCAGGCGTTCGACCATCAGCTGCGCCATCTCCGCCAGCGGTGGGCCAATCGACGTCAACCCCGGTTCGGCCAGGCCGGCCAGCGCGATATTATCGATGCCGATCACCGAGATGTCTGCGGGCACCTGGATGCCGGCGGCGCGCAGGCCCACCATCAGCCCGATGCCCAGCGCATCGTTAATCGCCACGATGCCGTCCGGGCGCGGTGCCAACGCGAGAACGCGCGGCGCCAGCGTCAGCCCCAATTCGAACATTTCCGTGTCGCCGTAGGCGCTGTTGGCTTTGCCTTCGATCACCCGTTGGCGTTCGCTCAGGCTGTGCCCCAGCGCGCTCAGAAAACCGTCGATCTTGTGGCTGCGCCCGACGGTCAGCGTCGCTTCGGTGGCGAACACGATGTGTCGGCAGCCGCGCTCGAGCAGGTGCTGCGCGGCCAGGCGCCCGGCGGCGATATTGTCCATCGACACGCTGTCGAACAGTCGGGTATCGGTGGCCATCGGCTCGGCGAACGGGCTGTCGTAGCTGACAATCTTCATGCCTCGCTCGGCGGCCCGAACAAAATGAGTCTGGCGAATGTCGCTCGCCGCTACGATGATGCCGCGCACGCCGTGCAGGAACATATCGTCGATAAACGCGGCTTCTTCCTGTTCCTGGCGGTAGGCGTTGCCGAGCAAAACGCGGTAACGGTGAACCCGCGCCGCGCCGTCGACCGCATGCGCCAGCGCCGAAAAGCTCGGGTTGACGATCGACGGCAGCAGCAGGCCGATGATCTTCGCCTGCGGCGCGGGCACCGCCGCTCGGGCCGGCCGGTATCCCAGAGTTTCCATCGCCCGTTCGATGCGCTCACGGGTCTGCGCGCTCATCTGGTGGCTGCGATTGTTCAGCAGGTTCGACACGCTGCTGATGGACACGCCGGCCAACCGCGCCACATCACGAATATTTGCCATTTGCCGATACCTTGCTGCCTGCCGTTAGCCTGCAATCTATAAGGGAAGCCGGCCGCAGGCAAGCTGGAACCGGGGCGCTGCGCGCATGGGATTGCGCATTTGTGAGAATCGTCAGGCGGCAGCCGTGTTGTTTACTAAACAACACAGGGGGAGAGGGGCAATGTGTTAACGCAGATGAGTGAGATCTGCGAAGCACCTCTCGTTTATCGCCCTTCGGGGCGGCGGGTTCTGTACTATTGTTTTCTCTTTGCGGCACGTTCCAGGCCGATGGGGCGCTGGGCGCAACGGAGAGAACAGATGAACAAACGGGAATTAGAAAGCGCGATTGTCACCGATTTTTCCAAACGCATGAGCTATGGCGACTACCTGTGCCTGGACTCGCTGCTGGACTGCCAGCACCCACTCTCCAACCCGCCGCATCATGACGAAATGCTGTTCGTGATACAGCACCAAACCTCCGAACTGTGGATGAAGCTGATGCTGCACGAGCTGCAGGCGGCGGTGCGGCTGGTGCAGCAGGACAAACTCAGCCACTGTTTCAAAATCCTCGCGCGCGTCAAACAGATCCAGCGGCTGCTGTTCGAACAGTGGGCGGTGCTGGAAACGCTGACGCCGTCGGAGTACGTCGAGTTTCGCGATGTGTTGGGCAGCTCGTCGGGCTTCCAGTCGCATCAGTACCGGTCGATCGAGTTTCTGCTCGGCAACAAGAACGCCGCCATGCTGGCGGTGTTTAGCAGCGATGCGGAAAAGCACGCCGCGCTGAAGGCGATCCTCGAAGCGCCGAGCCTGTACGACGAATACTTGCTGTACCTGGCACGCCACGGCCTGCCGATCCCGCAGGAGTGCCTCGAGCGTGACTGGACGCAGCCCTACCAGCGCAACCCGGATCTGCTGCCGGCGTTCAAAGTGATCTACGACAACCCGCAGACCTACTGGGAAGCCTATGAAATGGCGGAGAAGCTGGTGGATATCGAGGAGAGTTTCCATCTGTGGCGTTTCCGCCATATGAAAACGGTGGAGCGGATCATTGGCTTTAAGTCAGGTACCGGCGGTTCCAGCGGCGTCAGCTTCCTGAAAAAGGCGTTGGATCTGACCTTTTTCCCCGAGCTGCTGGACGTGCGCACCGAAATCGGCGCCTGAAATAACGTGGGAGGATAAGGGCGATGAGCGTGAGGATTATCGATAAAGCGGCGGAGAAGGTGGTGGGAGTGAGAGTCGTGGGGCCGTATCCGCAGACCATCCCGCAGGGCTCGCAGCAACTGCTGGCATGGCGGAAACGCCACGGCGTGCCGTTTGGCAAATGGCTGGTGCTGTATTGGGACGATCCGGCGGAAGTGGCGCCGGAAAAGCTGCGTGCCGACGTAGTGATAAGCGTGGCGGACGATTTCGCGCTGCCGGCGGGCAGCGAGGGCGTGACCGTGCAGACGCTGCCCGCCGGGCAGTATGCGGTCTACCACGTGCGCATCAGCGATGGCGATTTCGAGCGGGTGTGGGGCGAGTTCTATCAGAAGCTGCTGCCGGCCAGCGGCTACCAGCCGGTTGAGGGGGTGAGCTATGAGCACTATCTCAACGACTGCGAGGCCGACGGCTATTTCGACCTCGAGATTTACCAGACGGTGAAGAAGTGGTGAGGGGGCTAACGGCGCGGTAGCATATCAAAAGGCTCTTTGGGAGCCTTTTGATGGGATATTTAAAGATTCATTTAAAAGAGGAACAGTCATAAGATAATTATTCCATGTCTATATCATAGAATGTATATTTAAGGTTTTTTATAAAATCTATTGTTTGCAGTAAGCGAACGTCTATCTTTTGATATGCCAAACAATCCTTCTCTAACTGGTTTATTATGGATAAACATCTTTCATCTTGCTCGTCCATGGCATCATAAAAATCTTGGTTGCACAAATCTAGCATTCTTAAGAATAACGAATCGGAAATTGTCTCATCTGATGGTGGTGTTTCCCCTGGGATATGATGGGTCGCACTGAGCAATAAAAACCCATGATACGAAAAATCACAGCCCAACAAGAAATAAAGACCCTCTTTGATTGGTGTCTTATAAACGATGGCCGATGTATCCGATGCGACAATTAAAATGTTCTCTTTGGATTGGAAAACTGCTTCGTCTTGAATAGTGACGTGAGATACGAAGCTACCGATACATTCTGATAATTTTATTTCTCGTAATGAGTCAACATCAAGGGCATGACGCTCGCTTGATGCTTTAAAAAAAGAAGGAACGCTCAACAACAAAAAAGAAAGCTCGTTTGTTTTCTTGTTGATTAAAAACCAGTCAAGGGAGTCCATTTCACTAAAATTACTGCTTCCAAAGAAATTACTGATATCATTTTCTAACTCATAGATATCACTGTACTGGCTTTTCATTGATATATTAAAGTTGGCGATATCCCGGGAAATATTCATCATCTGTTACCTCAGAGTGTTATAAAGATTTCAGTGGGGTCGCCTCTAAGAGAGCGCTAGTGAAAAATGAAACCCAGCAACTTTATCTTATATCTTGCTGGTTGTGATTCACCCGTCGCCGTGATTATTGTTATTCTGTTTTTGTGCATTTCCGACTCTACATTCTGAATGTAGATATCCAGATTTTCATTTTTATATGAAGGTATTGGGTCATATGGGTACTCTATGACTTTTATCCCGCTTATTTTTTCTGCGATCGCCTTCCTGATGTTTTCATCTATATCCCATATGGGTATCGCAGAGCTGTTATCATAAAGTACTTTTTCGTTAGAGTTAGGGATGGATACTTCTTTTTTAAATAAACGAAACTGCTCTTCGTTACCATCAAATAGTTGCCTGTTTGATGGGGTAATGACAATTTTCTCTTTGTTCATAATATTTAAATAGATCTAGTGAATAAATGATTCATGCCTTTATTGATTGTTAGTGTGCGAAGTGAAGATGTAGTTATTTGCGATATTCGAGGGGGGGGTGAAAAATCACACACACTCTGCATTATGGAATGAGTGTGTGAATTTTTATATAATAATGTGGATGAGTTTCCTCTTTTTTAATAAATTATGTTATTCCTTTTGCAATATTTTCGCCATTCATCCTCAGTATGAAATGCACTGCGATAGTTGCACACTATTGTTCCCGTTAAATTATGTGGGTCATAAGCAGCGTCAATATGCCCCCATGAACCACTAACTGGAAGTTGTATATGAGTTTTTTCATAAAACCATGTTCGAAGATTTTTGGTAATAGCACCTTCTACTTTTTTTTGTATTCCCATCATGAGTTTTTCAGGCGCAAAACGCCAACTGCAAAGCACTGCATCTGTAATGAAGGCCCCGGAGAAGTCGGCAATTATATATATATCGCCGGCTTTTTCTTTTTTTGTACTGATTATTGTTCTGTATGATGTAGTCCTACCATCTGACTTTTCTGGCCAACCCTCCCACAATCTGGAGCCTTTTATTAGCATTTCTCGGGTTGTCGCTGTACCTAGCGTTATTCCCGCGAGTTCTAGTGTTCCGTCATAAGTATCTAGTTGCATTTTACAATCCAATTTCAAAAGGCTTATCAATTGGCTCAAGAACAGTTTTATAGTTAGAAAGGAAAAATTGAGTTCCTCCGCCTTCGCCGAATCTCGTTGGGTCTTGAGATATCGCTTTACCTGTTCCTGCAATCGTTTCTCTTTTTACTCTATATGCTTGTATTTTAGATCTATAACCAAATTTTTCATGTGGAAGCACCTGCAAACTTTCCCATAGCTTGGCTCTACTGCCACCTGCAGCATCTAGCGTCGCCTTGTTGAAGTAAAAACCAGATTGCCCTGGAGCGCCGCCATAAACAATGTCACCTTCTTTCAACATGATATTTGACCAAGAGTCTCGTCCTTTGTAGATACCTCGACCTTGCCATTGTCGACCAAAAGCTGCCTGATTATGATCGTTGGCTTTGGTTGCTGCGCATCGTGGCTTCCATCCCCAAGGATCCACCCAACCCAGCGGATTCGGCGCGTATTGGTACAGGTTGATCCCGCCGGCCAAACCTATCGGATCGTGCTGGGTAAATCTGCCGATATCCGGATCGTAATAGCGGAACAAATTGTAGTGCAATCCCGTTTCCCGATCCAGGTATTGCCCCTGCAGGCGCAGGTTTTGGGAATAATCCAGATCTTGCTGATTTTCCTCATACTTTATGCGGCCCCAGGCGCTGCTGTGACTCTGCCAGCGCAGCGTTCCGTCGCTGTCGGTCAGGCTTTCCGGTTCGCCGTTCGGCGCCGTGTGGAAGTAAAATACTTGGGCCGGCGTGTGGCCGTCGATGCGCGCCAAAGGTTCATAGCTGCCCTGATCGGCATAGACATAGGTGAGGGGCATGCCGTCGCGAGTTTCCTGCAGCAGCCGGAAACCTTCCCACAAAAACGTGGTGGTTTGGCATTTGCCGGCCGGTTGGCGCAGATCCTGACTTTGCTGCCACACCCGCTTTTGCGTGCGCCGCCCGAGCGGATCATAGTGGAACTGCACATGCTGCTGGGCTTCGCTGCGATGTTGGCTGTAGCGCACCACCTCGCAGAGGCGATGATCGGCGTCGTAGAGATATTGCCAACGGTAGTGGCCTTTGCGTTTTTCCACCGTGCGGCCAAAGACATCGTATCGGTAATCAATTCCCTGATAATGCAGTACGCGGTTGTGCCGCTGGCGGAATTGCCCCTCATCCAGCAGGTTGGATGCCGGATCGTACCGGTAGCGCTCGGTATCCGGCAGCGTGCCGTCCCGGCTCAGCAATCGACCGGTGGCATCGTACTGATAACGCTGGTAGGAGAACGGGTTGGCGTTGTGTTCTTCGCGCGTCAGGTTGTTTTGATAGTCGTAGGACCACTGGCGCGAGCTGCTGGCCGGCGCCGGGCGCTGGCGGTTGTCATTGAAGATCTCCCGCCGGTCTTTGCGCCCCAGCCGATCATAATGCACTCGGCTGGTCAGGCGACCCTGCGTACGGCTCAGCTCGCGGTGCAGATTGTCACGCTCGAACTCGCTGAGGGTGATATCGTCCAGCGCCAGCTGCAGCAGGTGGCCGCTGCCGTAGTACAGCGCGCGCAGCGCGCGTCCGTCGGGCAAGGTGGTTTGCGTGCGGTTACCCATCGGATCGTAATCATAGCGCAGCGTACCGTTGGCACCTTGTTCACGGGTTACCCGCCCCAGCAAGTCATAGTCAAAACTGACCTCGCTCTGAGCCGTTGTCGGCTCGTCATGCCATGCGTTGCCGCGGTCACTGGCGGCATGCAGCAGTTGGCCGAGCGGACTGTAGCGGTAGCGGGTTTCTCCATCGGGCGTCTGTTTGCTCACCAGTTGGCCGGCGCCGTCATGGTTGAAATAGTGCGAGAAGGCGGCGGAGGTATTGGCGGCGAAGCGGCGCTCGACGACCCGGCGGCATTCGTCGTAACGATAGCGGGTGCTGACGCCGTCCAACCCGATTTCTTCCTGCAACAGATTGCAGGCCGTCCAATGGAACAGGTAACTTTCGGCATTCTCGTTGCGCAGCGCCGTTAATCTGCCGCGGGCGTCGTAGTGGCGCACCACCTCGCCATCGAGCGGATTGCGCGTGGCCAGCAGGCGGCCGGCTGCGTCATAGCGATAATGCGTCAGGCGCCCATCGGCCCCCTGATAGCGATCCAGCTGGCCCTGCGCGTTCCAGCTCAGCGTCTCTTGCCAGCCCTCGGCGCGCTGCAGCTGTGTCAGGCGGCCGGCGGCATCGTAGCGGTAATGGACGCGTTCGCCGGCGGCGTCGGTCACCTCGCTGAGCCAGCCTTGAGCCGTATATTTGTAGAGGGTTTGTTTGCCGGAGCAATCGCGGGCGCGCAATAATTGCCCGTGCTCATCATAAGCGAAATGGCTGATGCCGCCGTTGGCGTCGACGGCTTGCACCACCTGGCCATAGCCATCGCGCAGGTAGCGCTGGGTATGGCCGAGCGCATCGATCTCGGCAATCAAGGCATGGCGCTCGTCGTAGTAGAAATGCTGTGTGGCGCCGTTGGGCTCCTTGACGCTGATCGGCAGTGCGCGCTGCGGTAGCCAACCGGTGAGGCGGATATGGCCGAGCGGATCCTCTTCCTCGACCAGATTACCGGCTTCATCGTAGCGGAAATGCCAGCCGTGGCCGAGCGGATCGCGCGTGGCGATCAGCATGTCTTCGTCATTCCATTGGTAATGCCAGACCTCACCACGCTCGTCGGTATATTCGACGATCAGCCGTTGGGCGTTCCAGCGGTGCTGGTGCCGCAAGCCGTCATTCTCGGTGACCGTCGTTAACCCGGCGGCCAAATCGTAGTCGATTGTACAGCCGCCGCCGGCGCTGTCGCGGTGTTCCACCACGCGCCAGTCGTCGAACATCGCCCAGTGATACTCGAAGCTGGGCCCGCCGGCCTGTTGGTGGCGGGTCAGCAGGTGTTGGGCGTTATAGTGAAATTCGCGTGTGACCAGGCCGCCGGCGTCGATCACCTGATGCAGATCGCCGCCGTCGTCATAACGGTAGCGCACGCGTGGTTCGTCGTTATGCCGCAAGGCGGTGACGCGATCGTCGAAGCGCGGATCGCCGTATTCCAGCCGCAATGTCATGGTGCCGGCGCTGTCGACGATGTGGCTCAGGCGCTGTCGTTCGTCGTAGTTCAGCAGCAGCGCATTATCGTACTCATCGCTCAACGACACCAGCCTCAGGCGGGAAGGGGTCTGCGGCAGCGGCACGAACAGCCGCCAGACGCTGCCGTCGGTGTCGGCGATCAGCAGCTGTCCCTCTTCACCGCGGCGGAACATCAGCCCTTCACCGGCGCTGAAGCTCGGCTGGTTCACCTCAGGCAGCGGGAAGCGTAGCTCACGACCGGTTTCATCATGCAGGCAACACTCAATGACGCCGTCCCGGTCGTTAAGATCGACCCAAATTTCAAAAGGCGTGCGCCAGCCGTGGCCAAACAGTCCCTGATAGCCATTGCGGCTGTTGTAATTGCGCTGCCAGATCAGCGGAAAGCGCGCCGGCAGCAACAGGTCCAGATCTTCTTCGTCGTTCAATACCTTGGCGCCGGTGGCGGCATGCACCGGGTTAAAGGCGGCGTGGATCGCTTCGCCGAGGGCGTTAACGCCCGCCGCCGCCAGACCGCCGCCGATCATGCAAGGCAGGTTCTTAACCAGCTTGGCCGGATTACCGAGCAGCAGCGGCAGCACGGTCAGCGCCAAACCGATACCCGGCAGCTTGCCGCTCTTGATGTCGCGTACCACCACCGTGCCGCCGCCGATCTGCACATTTTTGGAGACGTCGGTCGAGACTTTCGCCTCGCAGGTTGAACGGTCATTGCTGCGTACGGCCGGTTGGCCGTTGATAAATACTTTACTGGAGCCTTCCGCCAGGTATTGCGGAAGCGGGTGTTTGTCGCAGCTGATTTTATCTTCTTCCAGCGGTTGGCTGGGCTGGCTGGGGCCGGCGACGCCGGGCTGCCATAGCTGCGAGAGGATATTACCGCCGGCGGCCAGCAGCTCGGCGCCATAATCCCAGAAGCTTTGCGGCGGCTGTGGCGCCGGTAACGCTTTGATCTCTGCGGGCGTGAGTAAACGACCTGCGGCGCGTGCCGCCGGTTTGGCGTTGGTGAAGACGTTGGGGGAGCCCGTGAGAATGACGCCGGAGACGGAAGGCGGGAAGAGCCAGTTGGCCACGGCGTCGCAGCCGTTGCTGATATGTTCTCCGACGCCGGTCAGGCTGGTGGCAAAACCGACGATCAGCCCGGCGCCGACGCAGCCGGAGGCCGCCGTCGCCGCTGCGCCGAGCACCGCCACCCCTGCCAATGCCGGCGCTGCGGCGGCGGCTGCTGCGGACACGGCGGCGGTCGCCACCGCATACACCGCGACTTCGGCGACGGCGCTGGCGATGTCCGCCAACGCGCTGGTGTGGATCAGTTCATCATCCTTTCTTGCTGCCCAGATCTCAGCCATGGCTATTGTTCACTGTGTTCGGTCAAGACCAGCGACGCTTTCACCTGCTGCCAGTGAGCGTCATCCTCGGGGGTGAAGGGGCGCATGGCGGCATAGGTGACGATCAGTAACGTCTGGCTCTCGTCCGGCTGCACCGCCAACTGATGCTGATGATGGTGGTGTCCGGCGCGGATAAAGCGACTGGTGACTTCAATCGCCTTGAGATGGCCCTGCGGCCCGGCGCTGATGCGCCGGCGCGGCGACTGTTGCAAATCGCTGATCTGTGGCAGCAGTGCTTGCCACTGCTTCTCGAATTCGTCCTCCAGCGTGGCACCTTGCGGAATGATGCCGCGGGTGATGACCAGCGAGGCGCCGGTTTGCGGGTTTTTGAGAATATTGACCGTGCAGTCCTGCCAGGCGATGGCGGGGAGGGTGAAATGGCCTTCCTGGAAAAGGTAATCCATGGATGTCCTTGCAAGTAATCAGGGGAAAGGACGCGGCGCAGGGCCGCGTCGGCATCAGGATTTCGGGAACAGCTGATCGACGGCGCTCTGGATTGCCGCCTGATGGCCACCGCCCGGTGCGGCGGTGCGCGCGGCGCCGCCAGGCTGGTTGAGATCCAGCTGGCCGCCGGTATTGATCTCTCCGTCCTCTTTCACCGTGATATTGAAGCTGGTGCCGGTGATGTTGATTTGGCCGTTCGCCAGCAGCTCGATCACGCTTTCGCCGCACTCGAGCCGCAGCGATTCGCCGGAGCCGAGGGTAAAGGCGTTAACCACGGCGTCGCTGCGCGTTTTGCCGGTCAGCGCGGAGGATTCGCCTTTGACGCCGGTTGCCTGATTGAGCACCACCCGTTTGATCTGGTTGCCGCCCACCAGATGCGTGTGGTCGTTAGCGATGGTGTGGCTTTCATCGTTTTTCACCTGGGTGTCCATGTTGCGCTCCGCCTGGATCCACACCTGTTCGGCGCCGGCCTTGTCTTCGAAACGCAGGGCGTTGGCGTTGTCGGCGGTGCCGTCCTTGGTGCGGCTCATAAAGCCCATCTGAGTGGCGGCGGCCGGCAGCGCCCACGGCGGCATGCTGGCTTCGTTATAGACGCGCCCGGTGACGATCGGCCGATCCGGATCGCCGTTGATAAAGTCCACCACCACTTCGTCGTTCACGCGCGGGATCTGCACGCCGCCGTAGCCTTGGCCGGCCCAGGCGCTGGAGACGCGCACCCAGCAGGAGCTGCCGTCGTCTTTCGGCCCGAAGCGATCCCAGTGGAACTTCACCTTGATACGGCCGTATTTGTCGGTCCAAATCGATTCGCCGGCCGGGCCGACCACCCGGGCGGTCTGCGGCCCGTGGGTTTTCGGCCAGGTGGCCTGCTGCGGCGGGTGCCAGGGCACGTCCGCCGGTAGCACGATGAAGTCGATACGGTGTTCGCTGCTCTGATCGTCGCCGCTGGCATAGCGGTTCTCTTTCAGATGGTAGTTGGCCTGCAGCGTCAGGTACTCGCGGTTGTCGTCGGCGTGCGGGGCGTTATACAGCGTAAAGGTGCTGCCGGGAGCAATGCCCAGCGCGGTGGCGGTACCGCGGATCTGCTGATGTTCGGCCTGCCAGGCCTCCTGGCGCACGCGGGCGTAGAACTCCCCCTGCTGATGCTCGGTGTAGCGGCCCGGCCAGTCGTAAACGTCGATCTGCCCCGGCGTCGGCGAGGCCGGGTTTTGCCGCGCCTGGAACAGCCAGGCGTTCGGCTTGCGGAAATCGTAGTCGTCCAGGCTGTAGATACCCGGCGTGACGCGATCGGACAACGTCCACTGGCTGATGCCTTCCTCGCTGGTGCTGCCGCCGGACGGCGTCAGGTGGTAGGGGATCATCTCATAGCCGGGATAGGGCTGGTGGTGGTGGGGGGCGTCCCCGAGCACCAGCGTGTGTTTGCCCATCTCGTGTTTGAAATAGTAATAGATGCCCTCCAGCTCCATCAGGCGGCTGATGAAGTTGAAACTGCTTTCGTTGTACTGCACGCAGTAGCCCCACAGGCGATAGTCGCCGGTCAGCTGATCTTCCAGCTGCACGTTGTGCTCCGCCAGCAGGGTCTTGACGATCTGCGGCACCGTCTGTTCCTGGAAGATGCGGAAGTTGCGGTCCTTGGTCATCGGCCAGAGATCCGGCTGCACGTGCAGGTTATACACCGCGTAGCGCGTGCCGCCGATCTCTTCGCTGCTGACGGCGATGGCGGTGATCTTGCCGTTCAGGTAGCGCGGGGCGCTGAGGAAGCCCTGGGTTGGGATCTCCAGCGTCAGCGGTTGGCCGAGCAGCGCTTTGCGATCGAGCCGCGCGTCGGTGCTCAGCAATTCAATAGAGAAGTCAAAAGGGGTGGAAAGCGCTTCGATACCGTCCAGTGAGCGGAACAACAGTTGCTCCTGGCCCAGCGGCGTGTGCGCAATAATGCGGTCCAACATGAGAACGTCCTCTGTGATTGACGTCATGCCCTGCATACTCCGGCGTTGCAGCGGCCTTGCCGCGCGGCCAATGAGGATGGGCAGTGGTGCGTCAGTCTCATGAAATAGGGAAACCCCGCCGAGGCGGAGTTTCAGAACGGGATTAACCGGCGGTGGCCGGATTGACCAGCCAGGTGCCGGCGGTGTCGATGCTGAGTTGCTGCCGGCGGAGTCGATCGTCGTGGCGGATTTCCAGCTGATAGCGGCCTGGCGCCAGGTTCAGGCTGGCGAAGCCGTTTGCGCCCGGCGTCACCTGCTGCGGCTTGCCGTCGAGGCTGACCTGTTCGCCCGGTTGCAGTTTGAAGTACACCAACGCCACCGGCTGCGGTGGCGGTGCCACCTTTTCAGGTTCCGCGGCTGCAGGCTGCGCGGTTTGCGGCGCGCTCGGCTGCTCCGTCAGGGTTTTCTGCGCCGGCGACGCCTCAGTGTTTTGGGTCACGGCCTGGGTATCGTCCTCGCCGCCGCTCAGCCAGGCGACGGCACCGATCACCAGCAGCGCCGCGACGCCGGCGCCGGCCATCATCGGGCGCGAGAATTGGGTGCTGCGCGCGGTAACGGCGCCGGCGGCGGCTGCAGCGGCAGCCGGGTTGGCGGCGACCAGCAGGTTCTCCGGCGCAGCCGCAGGGGTGCTGATGATTTCGTTCTCATCGGCGATTGGCAGATGCAGCAGCTCGGCCATTTCATCGATGGTCTGCGGGCGGTCTTCCGGCTTCAGCGCCAGCGCGCGATCGACGGTGCGCAGCAGCTCCGGCGAGTAGCCGGCGGGGCGGCGCTCGGCCAGCGGCTGGTAGCTGTCTTCGATGCTGCGCACCACGCTGACCGGCGGCGGCGAACCGACGATCAGCGTGTGCAGCACGGCGCCCAGCGCGTAGATATCGGTCCAGGGCCCCTGTTCGCCGTCGCTGTTCTCGGTGTACTGCTCGATCGGCGCGAAGCCCGGTTTGAGCATGATCTCCGTTTCGTCTGACAGGTTACCGATCTCTTTACGCGCCGATCCGAAGTCCAGCAGCACCGGCAGCTGGCTTTCCTGGATCTGGATGTTATCCAGCGAAATGTCGCGGTGCAGATAGCCTTCCTGGTGGATGGTGTTGATGGCGCTGAACAGCGGCGGCAGCAGCCGCCGGATCCACGCCTCGTCGATTTTCTCCGGTTGCTGCGCCTGCAGGTTCTTCAGCGTGGTGCCGCTGTAAAACTGGGTGCCCATGTAGGCGGTGCCGTTCTCTTCCCAGAAGCGCAACACGTGCAGCAGGCCGGGGTGCGAGAAGCGCGCCAGCAGACGCGCCTCCTGAATAAAGCTGTTCAGCCCGGCCTGGAAGGTTTTGCTGAAGCGTTCACCGCGCAGCCCGATGCTGAGATCGTCGTTGCGTTTCGCCAGCGAGGTTGGCATGTACTCCTTGATGGCGATGGTGCGTTCCAGTTGGTGATCGTAGGCGCGGTAGACGATGCCGAAGCCGCCTTCGCCGATCGCTTCCTGGATCTCGAATTCATTGAATCGATAGCCGCTCGGCAGGCTGTTCGAATTCGGTTTGGTTATCCCGGTTCCCGACATAGTGATGACTCTCTGTGTTCAAAGGGCCGCCGTCTCGGCGGCCGCGGCGTTATGCCTGAAATTGACAAATGAATTCGTGGTTCTGCAGCGCGATATGCAGCTGGCGATAGCGCTGGTCGTTGGCGCTGCCTGTCAGCAGGGTGTGGCTGATCTGCGGCAGCAGGGTGTTGGTCAGGATGGCGTCGACCATGCGGCCACCGGACTCCACCTCGGTGCAGCGGCTGACGATCTGCTCGATGACCGCGTCGTCGAAGGTGCAGACGATGTCGTGATTCTCCGCCAGGCGACGCTGGATGCGCCCCAGCTGCAGGCGCACGATGTTGCCCAGCGTGGCGTCGGTCAGCGGGTAATACGGCACCACCAGCAGGCGGCCGAGCAAGGCGGCCGGGAACACCGACAGCAGCGGCTGGCGCAGCGCGCCGCTCAGCGCCTCCGGCTCCGGCAGCAGCTCCGGATCGCTGCACAGCCCGGCGATCAGATCGGTGCCGACGTTGGAGGTCAGGATGATAATGGTGTTGCGGAAATCGATATGGCGGCCTTCGCCGTCCTCCATCCAGCCCTTGTCGAACACCTGGAAGAAGATCTCATGCACGTCCGGGTGCGCCTTCTCGATCTCGTCCAACAGCACCACGCTGTAAGGGCGGCGGCGCACCGCCTCGGTCAGCACGCCGCCTTCGCCGTAGCCGACATAGCCGGGGGGCGCACCTTTCAACGTCGAAACGGTGTGCGACTCCTGGAATTCGCTCATGTTGATGGTGATGACGTTCTGCTCGCCGCCGTACAGGGTTTCCGCCAGCGCCAGCGCGGTTTCGGTCTTGCCGACGCCGGACGGCCCGGCCAGCAGGAACACCCCGACCGGCTTGTTCGGATCGTCCAGCCGCGCCCGCGAAGTGCGCACCCGGCGGGCGATCAGATCCAGCGCATGGCGTTGGCCGATCACGCGCTGGTTCAGGGTGTCGGAGAGCTGCAGCACCGCCTCAATCTCGTTTTTCACCATGCGGCCCAGCGGGATGCCGGTCCAGTCGGCCACTACCGCCGCCACGATGTTGGCGTCGACGGCGGCGAAGATCAGCGGCGCTTCGCCCTGCAGCGCGCTCAGCTGCTGCTGAAGTTCGCCCAGCTGGGCGCGCAGCGCGTCGGCGTCAGGGGCCGCCTCTGTTTCTTCGCCGGTAGGCTCCGCTTCCTGCTGGTGCAACTGGGCGCGTAGCGTGATGATCTCTTGGATCAGCGCCAGCTCCTGCTGCCAGCGGTCGGTCAGCTGTTCCAGCGCCTGGCGCAGCGCGGTCAGCTGGGTTTCAATTTCCTGCGGGCGCAGGGGATCGCCAATGCCGACTTTGGCCTCGCGGCGGGCGATATCCAACTCTATCTGCAGCGCATCGATGCGGTGGCGGCAGTCTTCGACCTGGGCAGGCTCGGCGTGTTGGCTGACCGCCACGCGCGCGCAGGCGGTATCCAACAGCGCCACCGCTTTGTCCGGCAGCTGGCGGGCAGGAATATAGCGATGCGACAGCCGCACCGCGGCGTCCACCGCTTCATCCAGCAGCAGCACGCGGTGGTGTTGTTCCAGCGGACTGACGGTGCTGCGCAGCATCAGCAGCGCCTTGTCTTCGCTTGGCTCGTGCACCTGCACCACCTGGAAACGGCGGGTGAGCGCCGGGTCTTTCTCGATGTATTTCTTGTATTCCGACCAGGTGGTGGCGCCGACAGTGCGCAGTTGGCCACGCGCCAGCGCCGGTTTCAGCAGGTTGGCGGCGTCGCCGGTGCCCTGGGTGCCGCCGGCGCCGATCAGGGTGTGAATTTCGTCGATAAACAGGATGATCGGCGTCGGGCTGGACTGCACTTCGTCGATCACCGCCTGCAGCCGTTTTTCAAACTCGCCTTTGACGCCGGCGCCGGCCTGCAGCATGCCGATGTCCAACAGGCACAGTTTCACGTCGCGCAGCTGCGGCGGTACGTCGCCGGCCACGATGCGCAGCGCCAGGCCTTCCACCACCGCGGTTTTGCCGACGCCGGCCTCGCCGGTCAGCAGCGGGTTGTTCTGGCGGCGGCGCATCAGGATATCGATGATTTGCCGGATTTCCTCATCGCGGCCGGCCACCGGGTCGATCTCGCCGTTGCGCGCTCTGGCGGTCAGATCCTGGGCATACTGCGCCAGCACGCTTTCACCGCTGCGCGGCGCGCCGGATACGTTCTCGGCGCCGCTTTCCGCCGGCGCATCCTGGGCGTTTTCCGCCGAGTGAGCGGTGATGGCGGCGAACTGATCCATCAACAGATCGGCGTTGATGCGCTCGAACTGCGGGGAAATGGCCTTCAGCAGATGGCGCAGGCTGTAGGTTTTCAGGATACCGAGCAGCAGGTGGCCGCCGCGGATGCGCGCCGCGCCGAATTTCAATGAGCCATAGACCCAGGCGCGTTCTACTGCGCTGTCGATGTGCTCGGACAGATCGGAAATGGCGCTGGCGCCGCGCGGCAGGCGATCGAGCGCCTCGACGATGTCGCGCGCCAATTGCGCCTCGTCCAGCGCGAAGTGGCGAACGATTTGCTGCAGATCGCCGTCCGGCGATTGCATCAGCTGATGCAGCCAATGCGCCAGTTCGACGTAGGGGTTACCGCGCAGCTTGCAAAACGCCGTCGCACTTTCCAGAGAGGTGAATAACAGGCTATCCAGTTTGCCAAATAATACCGAGCGGCTGATTTCAGACATGGTTTTCCTCAGGTCTCAGAGTGGCCTGGCGCCGCAGGGCGTCGGCCGAAATAGGGTCAGAACGGGTTTTCCAGCGGTTCAGGGCTGAAGATCAGATCGTCGAGATCGCGCTGTCGCCGATGGTCGGCCAGCCAACTGCTCAGGCCCAACCGCTGCGCGCCGCCGAGCTGGATGCCGTGCGCCTGTTCCTTCGCCAGGATCAGGCGCACTTCCCAGACGAACTCGATGCCCAGGTATTGGCGCACCCAGTCGCGCAGTTGCCGGCACAGATCGGCGCCGGGCAGGAAGCGGTCATAGTCCCGCTGCGGCATCGGCCCCAGCTCGATGCGGAACTTGTGCTGGATATCCCGCACCGCGATGCCGAGAAAAGCCGACTCGCCTAGCCGTGGCGCGCCGCGTCCGGCCTTGAGCCGCGCCTGCTCGCGCGGCTCCACCCGCAGCCAGTGCGGCACGTTCTCGACGATGCGCACCGGCACCTTGAAATACTGCTGCAAAATCTTGCTCAGGCCTTCCGGATCGCGGCTGTGGCGAATCAGATGACCGGCCATAAAATGTTTGGCGTGGGCGTTGATGCTGTCGCGTTCCTGCTGCGCCGGCTGGCCGAGGCCGATCAGGCTCGACAGGTACTCGTCGAAGCGCCGGTTGTCCGGGCGATCCAGCGATACCGTCGGTTGCGCGTCGGCCCAGGCGCGGTAAAACAGCAGCGTCAGCCGGTGATGGAACAGATTGGTGAACGCCAGCAGGGTGGTGTCCTGATGGTGATACACCCGTTCGCGCACGTATTCGGTCAGGTGCAGCGGCAGCGGCCCGTTGGGGCCGAACAGACCGAAACTGAAGATCGAAACGTCGTGCAGCGGGCTGTTGGCGCGCGGCGTCACCTGCGCCAGCGTGGAGGGTGCGAACGACAGCGAAGGTTCCTGCCCCAGGCGCAGCATCTCGTGGCGCGGCAGCGGCGCGCGTCCCAGCAGGTAGGGCTGGCCGCCCTGGGCGTCGATGCGGCGCAGCAGCTGAAACAGATCGTGCTTGTAAGGCGCGCTGCGCAGCCGCGGCCAAAAGTCGTCCGGCAGGCGATACAGCGCGTTGATCTGCGGCGGCGCCAGTTCGGTGGCGATCATCTCCGCGTTCATATCAGCGTCCTTTTGCCCATGCGCGCCTGCCAGTGGGCGATTTCGCCGCGTTGCTGGCTGGAGAGCGTCATCTCGGTGAAGGTGTTCATCGCCACCAGGCGCGAGAACAGGCGCTCCAGCACGCTGCCGAGCAGGTAAGGGCTGTTGCCCGAGAACGCCTGCTCATCGACCGTCAGATCGATGGCGATGCCGCGCGCGAACACGATGGGGCCGGGTTCAGGCACTCGCCGATAGACCGGCCGCAGGTTACAGTGGCGCACGCCCTGAATTTGTTTGGCGATCGCCGGTTCGCTCAGGTTGCCGTACAGCCCCAGCAGCTGGCGCAGGCTGGCGGCACCCTGTTCCGGATCGCCGTCCATCATGCTGAGGTAGTTCAGCTGCAGCTGGCTGATCAGCCGCCAGGTGATCATCCCTTCGGCCAGCGCCGGGCGCGGCGGGGTGGGGCCTTTGCGCAGCGAGACCTGCTTGATCGGGATCGAGTCGGGCATCACGAAGTTGCCCTGATCTTGCTGCAGCAACATCAACGGCAGGTCGCGGCTGGTGCACAATACGTCGGCGGTGAGGTATTTCAGATCGCTGTGCCACGGCGATTGCCGTTCGTCCACCAGCGATACGAACACTTCCGATCCGGCATAGCCGGTGCGGGTGCCATAGCGGCGGGCGTGCTCCGAGAGCGTGCGCTGTTCGCGCCGCAGCGAGAAGTAGGCGCCATAGTTGCCGTCGTCCGCGCTCAGGGTGCTGTAAAACGGCCGAAACTCTTGCTCGTAGCGTTTTTCGCTGGCGCTGCCGCCGAGCCGCTGCACCGAGAACACTTCGTAATCCAGCGGCCGGATATTGTCGACCACCAGATGGTATTCGTGGTTTTTTTCGTTGATCGCGATGCGTTCGGCGATCTTCGGAAACAGGTTGATCACCGGCGTACAGTGCAGCGCCAAATGGGCAACGTCGACCACCCGTTCCAGCGCGGCGTCGTGCCGATCCAGCAGCACCACGATCTCGAACTGGCGCAGCGCTTTTTTCCCTTCGCGCACGCTCTGCAGCAGCGGACGCAGGCCGTTGACGCTGAAAAACTGGAAGCGCGCCGGGAAGGCGAAATACTCCTGCAGCAGCCGGTAGCCTTCAAAGTTGCGCAGGTCGTTGGGCAGCAGCGCCTGCTCGGCGGCGAAGCCCTCCTGCCGCAGCCCGTCCAGCGCCAGCGCCCGCCGCTGCGGTTGCGCCTCCACCGTTTGGCAGACAAGCCCGACGCTGTGCTGCATCAGCAACTCCAGCAGCTGCTGCGCCTGCATGTCCGGCCCGGCCAGGTAAAACATCAATTGGTCCAACTGCAGGTTGTTGAGCGTCACGCTTTCGTAGCACTCGAGCCGAATGCGCAGCGCGCTAACGCAGCCGCTGTGCTGCAGCCCCAGCGAGGCCAGCGGGATATCGGCCGGAATGCCACCCAGCTCGACGCCGGCGATGCGCACCGGCTGCAGCGTGACGTCATGGGCGGTGGTGTAGCTGCAGGTGATGCCGCTTTTCTTCAGCGTCTGGCTGTCCATCATGGTGCCGCGCGGCACCACGAAACCGTTGCTGATGTCGCCTTTGCTGCTGTCCGGCTGCAGCTCGGCGATCGCCATCGACGGCGTCGGCGACAGGTAATTGGGGTAGATGATCTCCAGCAAGCGCTGAGAAAAGCGCGGGAACTCGGCGTCCATTTTCAGCTGCACGCGCGAGGTGAGGAAGGCGAAGCCTTCCATCAGGCGCTCGATATAAGGGTCCGCCACGTCGATGCCGCGCATGCCGAGACGGCCCGCGACCTTCGGGTACTGTTCGGCGAACTCGGCGCCCATCTCACGCAGATAGGCCAGCTCGCGGTTGTAATAATCTAACAGTTTACTGTCCATCGCCTTACCCTATGTCTTTCAGATCGAAGTGGCCGTTTTCCAGATCCACGTCGGTACGGAACAGAAACTCCAGCGGATAGGGCACGCACCACAGGCGGCCCTTGATTTCGATCGACAGCACGTTGTGCAGTTCCAGCGAACCGGTGTCCGAGATGCAGCGCACCTGCAGCCCTTCGGGCAGAATGCGCGGTTCGAAATGGAGGATGGAATCGGTCAGCGCGCGCTGAATGTCGAGCCATTCGATGTCCGACATGCGCTTGCCCGCCAGCGAGGCGATGCCGTAATTCAGCGTGGAGCGCCGCACCTGCGGAAAATCGCCGAGATCCAGATTGGATTCGCTGTTGACGCAGTTGAACAGCCACTGCAAATCGCGCAGCACCCGACGGCGCAACTCGCTGTGCGACACCAGGTTGCGCACCTGCGCCTCCTGTTTTTTCTGCGGTTCGTCGTCGGTCAGCATGTCGAGCAGCACCGGCTGCATTTTGTCGCGTGAAGTCAGGCGCTCGCTGTCCTGACGATTGCGATAGCCCTGGCGGCGCAGATCGCCGCCGTCGTAGTGGGGTGGGCGTTTATCGTTCATGTTCAGGCGCTCGCGTCGAAGCTCAGCTGCCGCAGGCTGTGCAGCGGGAATTCGTCGCTTTCGCTGAGCCAGGTCTTCAGGCCTAGCCCCGCATAGTGGGTGCCGTCGCCCAGCGGTTGCCATTCGGTGCGTTTGCCCAGCAGCAGCGCGTCGTCGCTGCCTTCGGCCAGCGGGTAACGGGCGGGCAGTTGGCATACCTGTTCGCGGCCGTCGGTCAGGCGCACCAGTGCATGGCTCCACACCAGATCGATGGCGCTCTGCGGCGCCTGGAACTGGATCGCGGCGATATCGGCGAACGGCAGCCAGTAGTAAACGCCGTTCAGCGCCAGCTCGCATACCGGCCCGAGGCGGCCGTCACCGTCGGTCAGCCAGTCGAAACTCAGCTGCCGCTCTTGGTTCCCTTCAGCCAGCGTTAACTGCCCGGCGCCGGCCGGTGCGGCCTCCAGCGCTTCGTCGCGCAGCGTCTGGGCCTGTTCGGCCGCCCCTTGCGCATCCTGATGCAGCGCCTGCACCAGCAGTTGCAGCCAGGGCTGATCCTGCCGCAGCAGCGCCGGCGCGGCCGCGCCGGCAAACACCGCCTGGCGTTGCAGCTCGGCGTTGACCGACTGCATCAGCAGCAGCGTGGTCGGTTGAGCGATCGGTTTCAGCGCCTGCCAGGATTTCAGCTGCGCGTTGGCGCGCGTCCAGTTGCCGCTCAGGCACAGCAGTTGCACCAGCGCAGCGCGCAGGTCGGCATCCGCCGGTTTCGCCTTGATATCGTTTTCGACGGCGGTGATGGCCGCGGCGATCGACTGGCCTTGCAGCATGCTTGCTAATGATTTCACAGGCTTTCCTTATAATCAGTGAGTGGCGCCGTTAACCGACAGGTAGCTGCCGCTGGCAGGATCGACGCGGTCTGCGGCCAGCTTTTCCACCAGCTTGAAGGTCAGCGGGGCGGGGGCGCTTAGCAGCGGCTGCCAGGCGGTTTGCGCCTGCTGTACGCGCTGTTTGACCTTGTTCTCGTCGACGGCATCGACGCGCGGCATTTCAACGATCGCTTCACCGTTGAACGCCCAGGCGTGCAGCTTCGGTTCGAAGCTCAGCAGCAGGAAGCTGCCCGGCGCCTGCGGGTTGCCGCCCAAAACCAGCCGTTGGGCGTTGGCGCTGACGACGGTCAGCGCGCGATCGCCGCCGTTCACCTTCGCCAGCGGGTAACCTTGCAGGAACCACAGCGTCGGCGAGAGGGTTTGGCCGCCCTGTTGCAGCGTGACCGCGCCGCTGCCCTGCAGCCAGCCGTCCTCGCCGCAGCGCAGCGCCTCACCAGCGGGAATGAATAGCGCGCCGCCGTTGGCTTCGTCACCCCAGAAGGTGCGGAAGTGGCAGCCCTGCGGCAGGCTGAAACGCTGAGGCGGCGCGGTGTCCGCCTGCGGAGAAGTCACGGCCACTGCAGCAGGGATAGCCGGCTGCGGCGGGGTTTCCGGCTGCTCGACGGCTTCCTGTTTGACCACCGGTTTCCAGCCGCGCGCTTTGGCGGCTTCGCCGCTGGCCAGCTTCTCACCGCGCTTGTCGGTCAGCGTCCAGGGCAGGTGGCCGGCTTTCGGGCACTGCTTTTCCAACAGATTGCCGACGCGCGGCAGGAAGTCGTTCAGCACCGCCGGATCCTGGCTTTGCGCCGAGACGATGCGCAGCGGGATGCTCTTGCCGCACCAGCTTGCCGGATTGCTGTTTTTGACGTCATCGATAAACACTTCCAGCTTCTGGCTGGGGGAGTAAACCAGGCGATAGTTCATCGCCTGCGCGGTCGGCACCGCCATCAGGGCGACGAGCCCCGGCATCCAATATTTCATAGTGAACCTTGCTGTGAATGTGCGCTGCTCAGTCGCGGCTCAGAAACCGCTCCGCATCCGCCAGCGAATGCAGCAGGGTGGTTTCCTGCGGTGAGCCAATCCAGACGGCGATAGCGCTGTAGTTATCGCTGTTATTGTTTTTCTTCCATGCCTGCTGCATCAGGGCGATCCACTCGCTGGGGGAGTTGACCATATGCAGCGACTGTTCCAGTTCGGCCTGGCTGAAGCTGTGCCAGAAGCCGTCGGTGCACAGCAGGAAAACGTCGCCGTCTTCCAGCTGCAGCACGTCGCTGTAGGTGGCGTCGCGCTCTTCGTTGAGCCCCAGCGCGAAATACAGCAGGTTGCTGTTGATGCCGTTGGTCTGGTAGCCGGCGTCCTGCATCTGTTGGATCAGGCTGTGGTCGGTGGTGACGGTATGCAGGTAGCCGCGGCGGAACAGGTACAGGCGGCTGTCGCCGGCGTGCGCCCAGTAGGCCAGCTGGTAATCGCGATCGATAAACAGACTGACCAGCGTGGTGCCCATCTTGCTGTATTCGTCCGACTGCCGCTGCTGCTGGTGGATGGCGGCGTTGGCGCTGGTGATGTGCTGACGAATGCTCTGGGCGTTCAGGTGCTTTTCGCCGTCGAAGTTTTGCAAAATGGTGTCGCGTGCCAGTTTGGCGGCGATATCGCCGCCCGGAAAACCGGCGATGCCGTCGCACACCACGAAGCAGGCGGCGCGGTTGCCGAGCACCTCGCCGGTCTGATCCTGGTTGGAGGCGCGGCCGCCCTGGTTGGAGGTAGAGGCTATGGTGATATTCATTACGCGTCCGGTTTGGTCTGTGAGTCTTTGTATTGATTCACTTCAACGTCATAGGCGTGCAGGAAGGCTTCGCCGAACAGGGTGTGGAAATCGTCCTCGATTTCGCCGGAGGTTTGCTGATAGTTCTTTACGAAGTAGTCCCACAGCGCGGCCTTGCGGTTGGCGGGCAGCGACAGACGCGGCGCCACGCCTTCCTTGCGCGCTTCTTCTTCGAGACGCTCCGGGTTAAACGACTGCAGCATGGCGGCGATGATGGCGCGAATACCGGCGATCATCCCCAGCTGGTGCGCCTGCAGGTCGATCAGCGCGTCGCGCACCGCCTGCTCCGGCGGCATAAAGCCCGGCATCTGGCTGCCGAACATCTGCATCAGCACCGTTTTTCCCGAAGGCAGCAGCTTGAACGGGTTGTTGGCTTCGTCGAGGATCATGGTCATCTCGGCCTTCACGCCGCGCTTGAGGATCGAGCGGGATGAGAGCAGGGCGACGGTGCCTTGCGAGAACAGGCTCAACAGGCGACCGGCCTGGCGGATCTGTTGTTCGTCAAAGTGCGGCTGCGGTTGCAGATCGTCGAGACCGATGCCTTGCAGCAGCGCCGCCAGCAACGGCCCTTCCAATGCGTCGCCACTTGGCGCGGCGGCGTGCTGCCGCTGGGCAGACTGGTAGGCAACTGGATCGATGCCCAGGCGGTTGCCCTGGCGCGGGCGCGGCGGCTGTGCAGGCGGTTCCTGCTGGCTGAACTGCGGCGCAGGTTGGGGCTGTGGCTCAGGCGTCTGCACGGGCGGCGGCGTCGGCTGTGGGCGCGGCGCCGCCGGTTGTGCGGCGATCGGCGCCGGTGACGGCGACGGCGGTGCGGGCGGCTGTACCGGCTCCTCCGGCTGGGCCAGCGGCACGGCGCCGCCCATCAGCAGCCCCAGCGGATCGTTGCTGTTTAACGTCTCTGGCGAAGCGGGCGCGGATGAACCGCCGAACAGCGCCAGTGGATCCAGCTCTTGTTCCGGTTGCTGCGCATTCTGGACGGGGGGAGCAGGGCGCGGTGGCGCAGCCTGCTCCGCCAGCAGCGCGCTGGGGGTGGTGTCGGCCAGGATATGCTCACGCTCAAAGGTGGTGTCGGTGTTGAATAAGGCGGCCGGATCGGTTTGCTGTTGCTGCAATTGGCGCAGATCGACATCGCCCGCCAGCTGCGCCAGCGGATCGGCCGGGTTCAGCTCGCGAGCGGGGGTCTCCAGCAGTGGATGGCTGTCTGGATTGGCGACTGGCGGCGGCGTGACGGCGGCCGGCGCATTCGGCGTAAATTCTTCCACCAGGCTGTCCCAGATTTCGTTGGGGATTGGCGCAGCAGATTTTTCTTTGGCGGCGGCTGCGGGGGCCGCAGCCGCGGCAACGGCCTTGGCCACCGGTTGAGCCTGCGGCGCGGCGTGCTGTTGCAGCGCGCTGACTTCAATCTGGTAATCGTCGATGCCGAGCACGTCGCCGTCCTGCAGTTCAACCTGGCGGCCACGTTCCAGCGGAATGTCGTTCAGCAGCACGCGGGTAACGTTGCCGCGATTGGTGATGCGGCATTCGCCGTCAGCGGAAATGTGCACGATCGCCTGCAGGCGGGAAATGGCGCGCTCTTCGTCCGGCAGCACCAGGTTGTTGTCCACGCTGCGGCCGATGGTGCCGCCCGGCGGCAGAAAATCGCAACTGCTCTGCGGCGGAACCTGGCCGCTTTTATTTTTTACAATGGAAAATCGCATAAGGCATTCCTGCTGATAAGATCTTATGGCTAGACAGTGGAACTCAATAACGGGATGAGTTCGACTTTATTTCTTTCCTAAGAGAGAACTTTGAACGTGAGTGACTAAATTTTTTTTGGTTAACGCATTATATGGTCGAAAACTTCAATGTTATAACGTGAGGCTGTATGTGTCAGGTGATGCCTTTGCTATTGCTAGCATTATTCTTACCCTTTTTCTTGTAATAGAGATTAGTCGGTAGTTGAGACAAGTAAATTAGGGCGAATATAATACTGGCGTACCATACCTCGTCATAATCTTGGAATTTTATATTGAGCATTGAATCCAGTATCTCAGAACCATAGTTAAATATTAAACCTTGGGTGATGCTTGTAAATAGATTTACTATGGTAACTATCACAAAAAGAGAATAAGATTTTTTATTGTTAACTTTCTTTTTTAGGTGATACAGCCCGACAAAAACTACAACTGACAGGAAAAAGTATAAAAACACAAATGAGTAAGAGTAGGTGGAAAGCGTGACGTCATCGCTCACTGTTTTGTTTCCTCATCGATTAATTTGTAAATTCCATAGCCGGTTATGGCATTGGAAAAAACCTCTGTGCCTAATGGAACCGTGCCAAGCTTTTTCCATCCAATAATATAATCGCTATTTATGTGTTTAAACAACCACCAAGAGTCTGGTCTTAATGACTTGCTAAATATACCGTACCCAGATAGTGAGATGTCAACGGAACTATAAACGATGTCAGCTTCATTTTTATTATAGCCTAGATAGTTAGCCGCGTAGTGGTATGCCTCTCTTATACTGCCAACCTTATCTTTTCTGAAAAGTAAATAATAGCCACTTTCGTAAAAATTATTTGCTCCTTGAGCCATTAACGGTACGCCAACGCCCCCGCAGGCCATGCCTGCAGAAAGTGCACAGGTTCCGATTCCGGCAAATATCTGAGAGCCGCCACTGACAAAACCAACTTGTTTCATCACCAGGTTTGAAAATCTTTCTCTTTTTTCTTTTTTTATTGCGACAAAGAGCTTGGCTTTACCTGTATTAATGTTGAATTCTTGTCGTCTGAGGTTGTTGATTTCTTCTTCGATTATACTGATTGCCCCAGCGTAGGATGTGCAGTGTATACTGATATCCCTTTTTGCAAACTGAATAAGTTGGTCTATTTCCAGTGAGAAATTAGCTCTTGATTCGTTGGTGTATAGATACTGTCGTGAAAACGTTCTTGATAGTTTTTTGAGTTCATCGATAGATCTATCCAGATCTACTTTTGTTTTGTATTGCATAAGGATTCCTTTCCTATTCTTTATACCAATATTTACTCTGTGAAGGGATGCGGATTTACTCTCAGTTGTCGTCTTTCCCTTGGTATTTCTTGATGATGGCTTGCAGCGCTTGGCTGTGTACAAGATCGATGCACTTGGCCATCGTCATCGGCTCCCCTGACATACTGTCATAGGGCTTTGCCAGAAATTCTTTTGCCAGCGCCCTGACGGCGGTATGCGCTTCCAGAGAATAATCGCCGAATTCCGTGTAACCCCGAGCGGCGGCGGCGGCATCGTTTTTGACTTCTTTTGCTGAGTACCCCTCGGCGATGCAAACGCTAAGCGCGTAGTTTTTGAGGTACTCTTCGGGGGTATAGGTTTCTTTGGCTTGAGCCGATTGAATACATCCCAAAAATATCATGCTTGCAACACACAGGGATTTTATTTTAGTAACCATATAGATGCCTCGTTGGATTTTGGAAAGTAACAATGATCTGAGCAGGTTGTACCGTTCCATAATGTTGCGTGTCCGCTGGCATCATTCCATCCTGGAACAGTGAAAACCAATATCCCTTTGTCTTTTGAAAAATCACTAGGGGTAGGGTTTTTAATCGTTTTATCAGGTTTGCCGAACTTATAATTCAAAAAGTTAATAATATCTCTGACGCGATAAATGTACCAATTTTTATCTTTGCCTGAAACGGTCTTCCATGCTCCTCGTTCAACTTTAAAACCAGAATAATTGAGCGTGTAACTCATGCGTATTGCGCAGGCATTGGTGAATCCTTGCAATGGGTCATTGACGCCAAGCTCAATGTTAAGACCTACATTTCCACCTATCTTTTTGCCAACGTCAGTAATATCTACGTTGATTTCGCTAAATCGTTGCCACGCTTGTTGGAATGAAGGGCGACTCATTATAACGTCCTCTGTTGATAGATGCCCCTAAGTCGGGGCATCTGTGTGGGAAGATTAAGCTTCGCGGTTTTCCTTGATGTTCCAACCTGCGCTGCTTTCGGCGCCTTTGCCGCCTTTGTCGCTCTGCTCCCAGTATTGCTGTTTCACTTTCGCCGCCTGGAAGGAGTAGGTGACGCCCACGGTGTCTTCGCCGCCTGCGCCGGTGTACTGCACGGCGGTGACCAGCACGTCGTCCAGGGTGATTTTAACGTACTCAACCTGAGTACCGCCCGCCTTGCAGACAGACAACTCAACCTTGGTCAGGTGCTTACCGCTGGAGCAGTGCTTCAGCAGCGCCGGGGTTGACTTGTCGACCAGCGCGTTAACGTGCAGATCGTTGAAGCACACTTTGCCGGCGCCACCGCCGCCGCCAACGCCCATATTGCCCGGTTGAGAAGCGCCCCAGGAGAAAGAAGTAATGTCGGTCCAGCCTTTGTGATTCGAATCTTTGGATTCGCCGCTGGCACCTTCAACTTTCAGGAACATATCAATAGCCATAGTTTCTTCACTCTTTATTAAGGGTTAACAGTAGTATTAACGTTACGTTGAAAAACTCAGGTAATAGCAGCAGGAATTGCAAGTGTGGTAATGCATTACCAATTTATATCCTTGTGCCATGCACCTTCTTAAATACCGAAAACTATCGGTACGGGTTACCGAGCCACTATTAAGTGCTAATGGCTCAATGCTTAATTATTTCGCGTTATCGTGATTCCACGTGCGATCTGGGTTTTCTGCGATAGGCTGACGATGAGGTTGATACATCAGCCAGGCCGCACTACCGCGGCCTGACTTTAGCCCATCAGGACGCGTCGTTTTGCTTCAGCGAAGGCAGCTTCGACACCAGGCGCAGGGAGACGGTCAGGCCTTCCAGCTGGTAGTGCGGGCGCAGGAAGAACTTGGCGCTGTAATAGCCCGGGTTGTCTTCGATCTCTTCCACCTGCACTTCCGCCGCGGCCAGCGGTTTGCGCGACTTGGTTTCCTGCGAGGAGTTGGCCGGATCGCCGTCCACGTAGTTCATGATCCAGTCGTTCAGCCAGCGCTCCATGTCATCGCGCTCGCGGAAGGAACCAATTTTGTCGCGCACGATGCACTTCAGGTAATGCGCGAAGCGACAGCAGGCGAACAGGTACGGCAGGCGCGCGGAAAGCTGGGCGTTGGCGGAGGCGTCGGCATCGTAGTATTCCGCCGGCTTCTGCAGCGACTGCGCGCCGATAAAGGCGGCAAAGTCGGAGTTTTTGCGGTGCACCAGCGGCATAAAGCCGTTTTTGGCCAGCTCGGCTTCGCGGCGATCGCTGATGGCGATCTCGGTCGGGCACTTCATGTCCACGCCGCCGTCGTCGCTCGGGAAGGTGTGGCACGGCAGGTTTTCCACCGCACCGCCGGATTCCACCCCGCGAATGGCGGTGCACCAGCCGAACTCTTTGAACGAACGGTTGATGTTGGCGGCCATGGCGTAGGCGGCGTTGGTCCAGGTGTAATTGCCGTGGGTCGCGCCGTCGGTGTCTTCTTCGAAGTCAAACTCGTCTACCGGGTTGGTGCGGATGCCATACGGCAGGCGCGCCAGGAAGCGCGGCATCACCAGCCCCAGGTAGCGCGCGTCTTCCGATTCGCGCAGGCTGCGCCAGGCGGCGTACTCGGTGTTCTGGAAAATCTTGGTCAGATCGCGCGGGTTGGAGAGCTCCTGCCAGGACTCCATCTGCATCACGCTCGGCGCGGTGCCGGCGATGAACGGGCAGTGCGAGGCGGCGCCGATCTTGGCCATTTCGCCCAGCAGCTCCACGTCCTGCGGGCTGTGATCGAAGTAGTAGTCGCCCACCAGGCAGCCGAACGGTTCGCCGCCGAACTGGCCATACTCTTCTTCGTAGACTTTCTTGAAGATCGGGCTCTGGTCCCAACCCACGCCTTTATAGCGCTTCAGCGTGCGGCCCAGCTCCTGCTTGGAAATGCTCATGAAGCGGATCTTCAGCATCTCGTCGGTTTCGGAGTTGTTGACCAGATAATGCAGGCCGTGCCAGGCGCCTTCCAGCTTCTGGAAGTCGTCGTGGTGAATGATCTGGTTGATCTGCTGCGACAGCTTTTCGTCGATTTCCGCGATCAGCGCCTGGATGGTGCGATAGGCGTCGGAAGAAACGGTGACGGTGTTTTCCAGCGCCTGCTGCGCCAGGGTTTTCACCGCGTTCTCGACCGCTTCTTTGGCCTGATCGGTCTTCGGCCGGAACTCTTTGTTCAGCAGCGCGCTGAACTCGTCGCTGGAAAAAGTCTCGGTGGTTTGCAACGCATTCTGTTGCTGAGGCGAGTTGCTCATCGATTAATCCTCACGCTCGTTGTTGTCGTCGTTAACCGCCGGCTTCGGCGCGTCGGTCAGGGATTGCAGCAGCGCCGGGTTTTGCAGGATCTTGGAGATCAGCTCTTCGGCGCCGTTCTTGCCATCCATGTAGGACAGCAGGTTGGAAAGCTGGGTGCGGGCGTCCAGCAGATTGTCCAGCGCGTCGACCTTGCGGGCGATAGCGGCGGGGGAGAAGTCTTCCATGCTTTCGAAGGTCAGATCGATGTTCAGCTTGCCTTCGCCGGTCAGGGTGTTGTCGACCTGGTAAGCGACGCGCGGCTTCAGCGATTTCATACGCTCGTCGAAGTTGTCGACGTCGATTTCCATGAATTTGCGCTCTTCCACGCTGGCTTGCGGATCGACCGCTTTCCCCACCAGATCCGCCATCACGCCCATCACGAACGGCAGCTGGATTTTGCGCTCTGCGCCATAAATTTCGACATCGTATTCAATCTGTACGCGCGGCGCGCGGTTGCGGGCGATGAATTTCTGCCCGCTGCGGGATTTCGAGTTTGACATGATTTACTCCATCTAATGGCGATTGGGAACGCGCCTCGTCCGGCTGGGAGAGTCAGGTTCTGATTCGGGTCTGCGCAGGGCAGACGGTATCGGATGCGTCAAGAGAACAAAGGTCGGCGGCTAGCTGTTCTCCTCGTTGTCGGGGCGACCGAGAATGGTCTCCAGTTGGTTAAGCCCATCGGGCGCCAAATCGCGGACGATTTGCATAAAGTCCAGCGTAATCAGTCGCTGGACTCGATCGATCATCAGTGGCGCCGGGTGGCTCGGTTCATGAAGACGAAAATAGTTTTTCACCTTGTCCAGCATCAACTGGGCGTCGTCGCGCGACTGGATCTGCGCGCTGCGCCAGTTGAGTGGAGCGGTGGCGCTCTGTACGGCGGCCGGTTGCTGCATGGCAGCCGCTTCAGGCGTCGCGTCTGGTTCGTCGGCGGCCGGGGCATCGCTCTGGCCGGCGAGCGCCACCAGAGAAAACACCTTGGTCAGCGCGCTCATTTCCGGCAGCGCGCTTTCCCCCAGATGGCGGGTCACTTCGCTGCGAATGGCGCTCAGGGTGTTGGCGATGCGCGTCACCAGGGCGCCTTCGGGGCGATCCTGCTGCGCCAGTTCATCCTGCAGCCGCGCGCGGCCGCCGGGAAAGTTGGGGCACTCCTGTTTGCTGCCGTCGAGCAGGGCACCGGCATCGCGCAGCGAGATTTCTCCGGCGGCGCTTTTCAGCAGCGGCGCGGCGCGTACGCTGGCGGCCAGTGCCGCTTTGTCGCCAAGGTCGGCCAGCGCGTTGATGCGAAACAGCGGATCGGCTTCTCCATCGAACTCCAGCGGCGGCTGCAGGGTGTTCCAGTAACGGGTCATCGACTGGTGGACCAGCGTCAGCCCGTCGGCGTAGCCCGGCAACCCGCGCAGCTGGGTCCAGGCGCGGGTGAGATACAGCATGACGCGCAGGTCTTTGGTGCGCGTTAGCAGCGAGGTCGCGAGGCGCTCGACCTGCACCCAATCCGGCGCTTCTTCCGGAATGATGGTGCTGCCGAACTGTTGTTCGGCCTTGCCGGTGGCGGCTTGTTCCATCGCCAGAAAGTCGGCGTCGTATTCCAGGTTGTCGCCGCAGGGATTGTCCGCGTCAACCGGGGCCAGCAGGGTATCGGTATCGATAGCCATAGAATTTCCTTCAACGAACGATGTTAATCAAACATTTGCGGGTACTGGCCGCCGCGGCCGGGGCGCGCCCAGCCGTTGGGTTCGAACAGCAGTGAAAACAGCTGCACGGTGAGGTTGCCGCTGTGCACGTGGGTGTAGAGCGGATGTCCGTCGGCCTGATTGGTCCACCAGAAGCTGGTGTACTGCGCCGGATCGAAGCAGTCGGCGGCCTGTTGCCAGCCGAGGCCCGGTACGTCCGGATGCTGGAAACCGATAATCGACAATATCTCGGAATCCGCTTCCGCCGGTGGGCTGGGCAGCGCCGGGATCGCCTGCAACGTGCGGTCGATCTGCTCGGCGGAGAAACCGTTGCGCACGCCGTTCAGCAGGGTATGGCCGAGCTGTTGATACCAGCTCGCCGCCATGTTCAGCTGTTGCGGGCGCCATTCTTGCAGGCTGAACAGGCGCAGTGCGCAGATGGGGTAGCGCCGCCCGACGCGATCGCGCGCCGGCAACAGGCAACCCATCTGCACGTACGGGCTGCCGAGCGTGGCGGGGATCACGAAGTTCCACACCGGTGCGTTGCTGAACGGGTGGCCGTTCGGCCCCTGTGCATCGCGCTGTAAATTCACCAGCCCGTTATGGAACCAGTGGGCCCAGTTGTTGACCACCGGGTCAGGCAAACGGCGTTGCAGGAAGTCACCGGCGGAAGGAAGTTTGCCGTACCAGCCGATGCTCGTCGGGGCGCTTGAATCAGTGCTCATGGTCATGTCCTTTCGGGGCTACGGGCACGAGAAGGCCGGCAGTTGGAACGGATTGCGGATGCTGTTGGGCGTGAACTCCAGCGTGACGCGGTGGCCGTCGAGATTGAACGTCGCCTGGCGGCCGAGGCCGCCGGTGCCCGACGATTGCGCCATGTCGACCAGGCGATTCAGCGCCCATGGTCCGCTGGTCACCAGGCTGGCGGTGGTGCCGTTGGCCAGCGCCAGCTGCAGATGCACCTGGTTGGTATTGCGGGTGCCCGGCCAACTGACCACCAGCGGTACCTGTGGGCCGTGGCTGTATTTGAACAGCTGCCCGTCGATATCCAGCGTCAGGTTGAGGATGTCGTTATCCATCCGCACCGGCCGCACGGTCACGCGGTAGGAGGGCGTCGCCGTGCCGTTGGCGAAAAAGGCGTCGCGGATGCGCTGCGCCTGCTGGAACGACCGCAGGATGCCTTCGCCGCCGGGCAGCGTCTTGCCGTCCACGCCGGGCGTGAAACGCCAGTTGGCGCGGGTGGTATCGACCTTGCCCTGCAGATTGTCGCGGAAGAAGCTGTCCATCAGCCCGCTGTTCGGCGCGAACATGCGCGCCAGATCGTCCGGCGTCACTTCCTGCCGCGCCCGGGCCACCAGCGGATAACGGCCGGCGATCGCCTGGCGGCAGAAGCTACCGACCTCGAAGCTGATGCGCTTTTTCACGTTCTCCATCTCTTTGCGCTGGGTATCGCTGCTGGCGCCGATCGCCAGCGACAGCAGCATCTGTTTGAACGGCACCGGCAAGCGGCCGGATTCGGCCTGCAGACGCGGGATAATGTCGCTCGGCGGCGCCGACATGCCGCTGTTGGCCGCGCCCTGCACCGCCGTCAGGTAACTGTACAGTTCATCGACCTGTTTCAGCACGCTGTCGAAAGGGATCGCCTTATTGCCTTCGCCCTGGCTTTGCGCCAGCTCCAGCAGCGGCGCGAAGTGCGCCATCACCAGCTGTTCCGGCTGGGCCGACACGTCACCGTCGGCGTTGGCCGGCCGGTTGGTGAACAGCGCTTCCAGCGTGCGGTTGGCATTTTGGTTCAGCTTATCTTCGGTTTTTGCCAGCAGCGAGCGCGAATCGGCGTCGTTTTTTTCGTCGCGCAGGGTGACGTTTTTGCTGACGTTGACCAGCAGATTGCGCATTGGCGACGGGTTGCCGGACAGCAGGCGCGCGCTGCTGATGCGCTGGGTCAGGTTGCCGATGTTGGCCAGTTGGATATCCCCCAGCAGCTCATCCCAGGCGCTGATGAAATCTTGCATGTACAGCTGGCGGATGGTCTTGGTCAGATCGGCGCTTTTCTGCTCCGGCGTCTGGCTGTTCAACACCCAGACGTCTTCCTTGCGCAAGGTGTCGGTCACCGGGTCGATGTTGTCGTTGAACGCTTTCCAGTACCCTTGTGAGGTGAACAGGCCCGGTACGCCGTCGGTGACCGGTTTGCCGCTTTTGCGGCTGAACGCCAGTTCGGTCTGCGGGCCGGCCAAATCGACCAGGCTGACCGGCTTGATGTCGGTCTGTTTCAGCAGCAGGCGCTTGAGGCGGCCATAGACGCGCTGCGACAGCGGCGCCCGATTGAGTGCGGCCTGCGCCTGCGCCACCAGCTGTTCGTCTTTGGCGTAAGGCGAGGCCTGGATCTGCGCATCCAGCAGTTGGCTGAGGTGCCATTCGATCTGCTGCAGCTGTTTCTGCGTGCTGCCCTGCGGCAGGTTGCGTTGCAGGTTGAGCATCACCCAGGCGCGCAGGAATTTACCGTCGTACTGCTTTGGCAGATACAGCATCTGATAGGCCTTCAGCGCTTCGTAGCTGAAGTCCGCGTCGCCGTGGTTGTCGTTGCGCAGCGTGGTGGCGATCTGTTGCGCCACCTGCGGCAGCAGCAGCTCTTTCAGCGCTTTTTGGTACAACGCATTGCCGGCGTCGCCCACCTGATCGCCGCGGAACAGCCCCATGCGGTAGGTGAACGGCGGATCGTCCAGCGAAAAGTTCTGGCTGTCCGGCAGATGCAGCAGGCTGTTGAGGAACGGCAGCAGCGAGAACATGTCGCCGTTGCCCAACTGGGTCAGGCTTTGCCCCTGTCGCTCGACGCCGGGCACCTTGGCGGCCACTTCCGCCAGATAGGCCTTGTTGTTGCCGTAGCTGGTGAACCACAACATCGCCAGCACCGCCAGGATCACCGCCAGCGCGATGTACCCTGCCCAGTGCAGGGCGCGGTTGCGGTATTCCCACCAGCGGTTGCTGCCCGCCAGCCCGGACTCCTGGAAGACCACCGATTCCAGCGTCTCTTTCAGGAAGAAGCTCTGGCCTTTGGCTGCCGGGATCGGCGTTTCCTGCCCCACGCTGTCCCAGGCCGCGTTGGCCTGCACCCCTGAGTTGGCCGTCGGCAGCTGCAGGTAGCGGTTCAGTTCGCCCATCACCCGGTCAAACGGCAGACCTTCCTGCGTGCCGCTGGTGAAATAGATGCCGCGCGGGGTAAAGCGGGTTTCAAAACTGGAGGTGGCGAACACCTGTTCCAGATATTGGCCGAGCAGCGGGCGCAGCGCGGCGAACTCCTGCGGGAACAGGTAGCTTTCGGCGCGTTGGCGCGCGTCGTGCTCCATCAGCAGCGTATCCGGCAGCGCCGCATCCAGCCGTTGTTGCAGCAGGGCGTATTGTTGTTCGAAGGCGGCGTTCAGGTTGAAGTCCGGCTGCCGTGAGCGCTCGTAAGGGAAGGTGAATCCCCAGATCTGGTCGCGCTGCGCTTTATCGAAGCTGCCGAAGTAGGCCATAAAGCCGTTGAGCAGGTCGGTTTTGGTCACCAGCACATAGACCGGGAAGTGAATGCCCAACTGTTCGTGCAGTTCAATCAGGCGTTTGCGCAGTGCGCTGGCCTGGGCGGCGCGTGCTTCGGCGCTGTCGCTCAGCAGATCGGCGACGCTGATGGTCACCATCACGCCGTTGATCGGCTGGCGGGTGCGGTATTTTTTCAGCAGCGCGACGAAGCTTTGCCATTCACCGGCGTCTTCTTCGCGCTGGCTTTCCTGGGTGGTGTAGCGGCCGGCGGTGTCGAGCAGCACGGCGTCGTTGGTAAACCACCAGTCGCAGTTGCGGGTGCCGCCCACGCCGCGCAGCGCGGCTTTGCCGAAGCGATCCGCCAGTGGGAAGTGCAGGCCGGAGTTGACCAGCGCGGTGGTTTTGCCGGCGCCGGGTGCGCCGATGATCACATACCACGGCAACTGGTACAGATATTGACGGCTGAAGCGGGTCATCCAGCGATGTTTACCGTCGCCCTGGCCCGGTGCGAAGCGCGCCTTTTTCAGCAGCTGCGCCGCTTCGTCGAAACGCTGCGCCAACTGATCGTCTTGTTTGACCTCGGGCTTGCCGTCTTCCGCCGGCACCGCTTCGGCGGCGCGCAGATTGCTCAGCAGGCGGCTGTTGAACCAGGCACTGTAGAGGCGCGGGATCAGGCGGCACAGGAACCAGATCAGGTAAATCACGCCGATGGCGATCTGGCGGTTGAGTTCCGGCTCCAGCGGGCGATAGTCGCCGATGGCCACCAGCGGGCCGATCGTCCAGATGATGAACGCCAGCGCGGTGATGCCGACAAAGCCCCACAGCAGGCGGCTGGTGATGATGGAGAATAACGTACTGAGCATTACTTTCCGGTTCCTTGCGGCAAGCCGTTGATTTCCGCCTGGGTATTTTCAGGGGCGACCAACAGCGTAATTTCTACCCGGCGGTTCAACGCGCGGTTCACTTTGTTATCGTTCGGCGCGACGGGGTTGCTCTCGCCGCGGCCCTCGGCCTTGACCCGCTGCGGGTTGGCGAGGTGTTTTTGCAAGCGGGCGCTGACCGCTTCGGCGCGCGCCAGCGACAGCTCCCAGTTGGAGGCGAAACGGGCGCTGCGGATCGGCACGTTGTCGCTGTAACCGGTGACCAGGATCTTGCCGCTGACGCCGTTCATGGCGGCGGCGATGCGGTCGATGACCGGAATATAGTTGGCGCGTACCGTGGTGGCGGCAGAGTCGAACAGCCCGTCGCCTTTGAGGATCACCACGCTTTGCTGCGCTTCGTCGCGCACCACCACCAACCCCTCGGCGATCTCTTTGCGCAGGAAACTTTTCAGGCTCAGCGTCGGCGGCGCAGCCGGCGCCGGGTTACCGATCGCCACCTGCGGCAGATTGGTTTGGTAAATCGCCGCCAGCACCGGGCTGGTGTTGTCGCCCAGTCGCCAGTTGAGGGCGATGAACAGCAGCGAAGCCAGGAAGCCGGTCAGCGCCACGCAGGCCCACAGCGGCACCAGCGGCCGCCACAGCTTCTGCTGTACCGGCAGATCCAGCGCATGAGGCGACAGCGGCGGGGCATAGCCGCCACGAACCGACCGGATCAGTTGCAGCAGGCGCTGCTTCATGGTTTCCAGCTGTGAGCGGCCGTTTTCCATCACCCGGTAGCGGCCTTCAAAGCCCAACAGCAGGCAATAATTGATCAGCTCCAGCAGGTTGATGTGCTCGCGCGGGCTTTGCGACAGCTTGGCCAGCAGCTGGAAAAACTTCTCGCCGCCCCAGGTTTCGTTATGGAAAGTCACCAGCAGCCCGCTGCCGGACCACACGCTGTTGCTGCCCCACGGGGTCAGCGCCGCCGCTTCATCCAGCGCGGTGCACAGACAATAACGCGCGCCGATGATCACCTCGTAAGGCAGGTTGGCGCGTTGGCCGCGGATCTCGAAGCGGCGCATTTCGTCAATCAGCTGTTGGCGCAGCTGCGCCGGGTTGGCGTGCGTGGCCGATTGGCGGATCTGCGAAATGGCGTTCAGCAGCGGGTTGGCGGCGTCTACCAGCGGGTTGGCCGCCGGCGCCATGCTATTTTCCTGAGTCATAGGTTACCGGTCCGTATGGCTGCGAATCGCCCAAAATTCCATGTCCAGCCCCGGGAATTCGCCGGCCAGGTGCAGGGCGAAGGCGCTGGATTTTTCCATCTGTTTCCACAGGTCGCCGCCTTTTTCCAGCTCGAAGTAGGTGTAGCCGGCGTGATAGGGGATCTGGCGCGGCGCAGCGGGCATGGTGCGCAGACCGATGCCCGGCAGCTGCAGCTGCACCAGATCGCGGATGCGCGTGACCGGGGCGATCTTCATCTGCGCCGGGAAGTGGGTCAGCAACACCTCGGCGGCCACGTCGGCGCGCACTGCCAGCACGAAGCCGAAGTCGCGCATCATTTTGGCGTCCTGCACGGTGGCGACGTTCAGCCCGTGGGAGCGTTCGACCAGCGTCAGCTGAATGGCGTTGTCTTCCAGCACCACCGACAGCCCCTGACGCAGCAACAGCATCAGCTTGCCGAAGCACAGCGCCAGGTTGTCGTGGTCATACACCGGCAGGCGGCCTTCCGGGGTGCGCTGCGCCGAGAAGCTGGCGAGCTCGGTGGCGAACTGCAGCCAATCGGCGAACAGGCGCTCCGGGTGCAGATGATCGAGGTGGTAGGCGTGGCTCACCTGGCCGAGATGGCGGTTGATCAACTGCAGCAGCATGAAATCGACCATTTCGGAACTGCCGCCGCGGCCCGGCTGCAGCAGGCGCTGGCTCATCTGCTGGCTGCGCTGTTGCAGCAGGCCCTGCAGATCGTTGATGAAGGTTTTCAGTACCGGGTTGCCCTGGCAGTTCAGCATCGGCGGGATCTGCGTGGTATCGAGACGCAGGCTGTTGTCACCGCGCTTTTCCAGCACGCGGGTCACGCCGAGCGCCGTCCATTCGGCGTTGAGCTCACTCTCCAGCATCAGCCGCAGGCGCAGGCGACCGAACTGCAAGGCCGCGCTGCCCACCGAGACGGCGTTGAGATCGTCGACTTCGTTCTCATAAGCCAGATAGCGCGCCAGCGCCTCCGGGCTTTCCTGAAAGATCACGTCTTCACGCCCCGCGCGGTAGGTCGGCAGAGCCAGCACCACGTTTTCACCGGTCTTGTTTTCAGCGATGGTCAGCGGCGCGGGCGCCTGCTGGGCGCCGGAGAAGCGAAACGGCGTGCCGTCCGGCATGATGCCGCTGGCGGCGTTGAGCGCAATCTTGCCCTGGCGCAGCAGCGTTTGGTCCAGATCCAGGGTGAGGAACCCCCAGAAACAGCCGCTGTGGGCCTGGCCCCAGTTGCGCATATAGCCTTCGAGATAGTTTTCCGCCTGCTGGAAATGGTGAGGGCGCAAAAACATCCCCTCAGTCCAGACAACCTTATGAGCATCTTTCATCATCACACCTATAGTTACTTCGCTTCAGCGCAGCGGTAGGTCAGTCGACCTTTTTTACGGGGCGCAGACCACTCACGCCCGCGACGATATGCGCTTCCAGCTCATCCGGCGAGAATTGCCATACCTTGTAGAAATTGGTTTCGGTAGGTTCCGGCAGCGGCAGTGACATGCGCCAGGTCTTGCCGTCCAGATTTTGATATTCGGCGATCACGCCGATGTAACGTGCGTCCAATGCGCTTTGCCCACCGAGCTTCTTGCCGGTCTGGCCTGGCGTCAGGAAGAACTGATCGCTGTCCAGCAGGCTGTTGCCGAGCACGCTTTTGGCGTCGTTTTGCAGACTGAAGAAGTCGGCATCCATGAATTCCGCATCCGAGCGCAGCAGCAGCACGCGAATTTTGATCGGCGCCGGTTGCGCGCCGGCGGCGGCGTTGACCTGGCGGTCAGCGTCAAACACCAGACTGTAACGCGACGGCACGCTTTTGGCGGAAGACATGCAGCCGCCGAGCGCCAGCGCGCCCAGCAGCAGAAACAGCATCCCGCACCAGCGGGAAGCGATAGGGGTCGTCATCATAGGAATCTCGTCGCCCGCAGGCGTGCTGACTACTGGAGGATCCAGGTGGCTGAGCCGGCGTTTTTACACGCCTTGCTGTCGCCGCCGACTTTGACGCAGTCCTGTTTGGCGGCGCGCGCGCGACGCGGCAGATCTTTGCGCAGCGTTGATTTGTAGCGCGTTTCCGGCACGCCGGCGTTGGCCTGGATATACCCCATCAGATCGCCCCCGCGGATGGCGGAGATCGCCAGCCAGTTGTTTTCCACTTCGCCCAGCGCGTAGAACGCGGCGGCGTTGTCCAGGCTGCCGACGGCGGTGCCGGTATAATTCGGGCTACTCATGATGCTGGCGGCATACAGGCTGCGGTACTCCTCACCGATCGGCTTGAACTGTTTCGGCGCGCTTACCGCGGCGCGGTGCTGCAGGGTGACGCCGTTGACTTCACTGCTGATGAGGGCGTCGTTATTGAGCGCCGGCGGCGGTGGCGGCGGGGTGGAACAACCGGCAAGCGTCAGGGCGGTCAGCAGCGTCAGGGTAATCCGTGTTTTCACAATGTCCTCTTTTTCTTGATTGAATGGCTGTGTAATAAGGCGCCGTCATCAGGGCGCAAGCAGCAACACTTTTAATTGGCTCGGCACGATGCGCATGCCGAGCGCGTTGGTGGAATTCTGCAGGCTGAGGCTGGTCAGCCGGGTGGCCGGAGTGCCTTTGAGCAACACGGTAAAGGCGCCGGTCAGGTGGCGGGATGGCCCCATCACCGTCCCGGAAGCGACACCGGTGGCTACGCCGGGGTTGTCGCCGTTGGTCAGGGGCGTTACCGTCGCCATGTTGTGCGCCGGGGTACCGACGAACAGAATGTTGAACGCGTTCGGGATGGCGGTCGGCGCGAGGGCGATATCCGGGTAGGGTACGGGCACCGGCGCCGGGCTTGGCGTCAGACAGACGTCGGGAAACGCCAGGTCCACGCCGATCATTTGGCTGTTGGCAAACATAAAAGGCCTCCGCAGGTTATCCGACGTGGATTTGTTCTGAATCCAGCTTGGTGATGTCTTTTGAGGTAATGAGCGTGTTGCGGGCATGAATGCGGGCGTAATCTTCCGCCTGATAATCCAGCTGCCCGGCGCGCACGTGCTCGGTTTGGCGCACTTTGCGGAACAGCGAATGGCTGATCTGGCTGACCGAATGCCACAGCGACTCGCAGCGTTTACCGACCAAACGGCTGATGCTGACGAAGGCCGACAGCTCTTCGCCGCTGTATTTCATCTTGTCGACGTGGCAGTCGCCGCTGTTCGCCTGCAGCGTCATGGCGTCGCCGCTCAGTTTCAGCGCCTGCGCGCTGTGCAACGACAGCGAGCCGTTCGGCGTTTCAATCTGCAGATCGCCTGCGACGCAGAGCCGCGCCGTGCTTTGCGGCTCTGCCCGCTCGAGGACGGCGATCGCCCACAGCTGGTGGCCGCAGCCGGCGACCAGCACGTTATCGCCGAGGGCCGGCGTCAGCAGGCAGCTCGCCGCCCGGCGACAATGCCAGCCACGACCTTCACATTCCACCACCAGACTGCCGTCCGGCAACAGGTTGACGACCTGGCCAGCGGCCTGTTGGGGCGGTGCGATGTTGACGGCGCGAGTTGTGTTGGCAACGCTCATGGTGATCCCCTCGTGAAGTGGTCAATGCATTCAAATTCGGCTCTGGCGCTGTGCGCTCCAGGTTTCGGCGGCGTACAGCTCTTCGTCGCTCTCGAGGATCCCGCTGCGATCGCTCCAGCGCGTTTGCTGCTGGTGGGCGCGATGCATACGGGTGCGCATAAAGCGCGCGCGCCGGAAATCGGCGGCGCCAATGTCGGCATAACAGAAGTCGGCGTAGGTCAGGTCGCTGTCGCTGTAATCACAGCGCGCCGATCGGCTGTGCTGAAATACGCATTGATACAGGCGCGCCTGGCTGAAGTTGGCGGCATCCAACGTCGCTTCGCTGAAGATCGCCTGATCGAACTGCCCGCCGCGACACTGCGCCTGAGTCAGATTGGCCTCCAGCCACAGCGACTGCTGCGCCTGTACGCTGGTCAGGTTGGCGCGCCGCAGCGAAGCGCCCTTGAAATTGCTCTGGCGCAGCGTCGCCTGGCTGAAGTCGACGTCGTCCAATTGGTTATCGGTAAACTGGCAGGCGATCAGGCTCTGCCCGGCGTAACTTTTGCCGCGGTGGTCACATTCGAAAAACGTGACGCGGTCGAAGTTCACGCCTTCAAACTGCGTTTTACAGAGATTTAATCGAAAGAACGTGACAAGGCATAAGCGCGCCTGATTCAACATGGCGCCGTCGAGCGGGCTTTCGTAAAAGGTAGTGCGATCGTGCTGAGTGGCGGAAAAATTCGCGCCGGCCAATTGGCACGACATCCAGTGACTTTGGTTGAGCGACAGCCGGCTGAAGTCGCTCTGTTCAAGCCGGCAATCGTTGAACATCGTCAGTTCGATATGGCTCTCGCTGAAGCGGCTGGCCGACATGGCGCACTGATTGAAGGCCGTTTGCTTCAGATCCGCCCGCGTAAATTGTGCGTGTTCGAGCTGGCAATCGCTGAAAACGCTGTCGCGCAGATCGCAGTCAGAGAAGTTCACGCCGTTCAGGTTCAGTTCGTTGAACATGCCGCCGGCCAAATCCAGACCGGCGAATGACAGGCCGTGCAAGTCCTCTCCGGCGATCGGCTCGCCGCGTTTTACGCGCTGGCGTATCTGCTCTGGTTTTGAGGTCATACTTCCTTCCCGTTGTGGCGAGGCAATGTTTTCACCCTGGCGGTATAGGCTCTCTCTAGCCGGGTTGCCTGATCCACTTGCGACTGCGACAGGTCAGCCCGGAACAGATTGGCGCCCTGCAGGTCGGCGCCTGACAGCACGCATTTTTGCAGGATAGCCGCAATGAAATTGGCATCGCGCAGGCTGGCGCGAGACAAATCGCTGCGGATGAACAGGCTGCCACTGCCGTTGGCCTGGCGGAAATCGGCCTCGTTCAATCGGGTTTCCGACAGATCGCAATTATTGAGACGCGCCCGGCTAAAATTGGCCCGCTGCAACGGCATCTGGCGTAAATTGCACTGGTTTAGCGTCGCGTCGCTGAAATCCGCCTGCGGCAACAGTGTCTTCGCTGCAAAGGCGCAGGCCGTGAGACGTGCGGCGTGGAAGCTGAGGCTTTGCGTCTCGGTGTCAACCCAGGCGCAACTTTCCAGCCGCGCCTGACTGAAGTTCACCGCCAGCAACCGGCATTTGACGAAGCTGACTTTGTCGAGCCGGGCGTGGCTGAATGTCAACTGCTCCAGCTGCAGTTCCATCAGGGTAATGTTGGCCAGCGTGGCGCGGCTGAAATCACATTGTCCGAGCAAGGTTTCGTATCCCAGCAAATCGCGTAATGACGCCATCGTGAAATCGCAGCGTTGAAACAACGTTTGCTGAATATTAGTCTCATGCAGCTGCGCGCCGCCGAAATCTGTCGCTTCGCATTTCGCCAGGGCCAAAGAGGCGTGGCTCAGATCGGCCTGCTGCAAGACGGCGCCGCTGAGATCGGCGCGCGCCAACATCGCCTCGCGAAGATCGCAACCCACCAGTCGGGTTTGGCGTAGATTGGCGTTTTCCAATAACGCGCCGCGTAAGTTAGCCTGGCAGAGATCCATGCCGGACAGATCGGCGCCGGTGAGATCAAGGCCGCTGAGATCTTTATCGCGCAGCATGGCGGCGGCGACGCGTTGGCGAATGATTTGTGCCAGATCGCCACTTAAGCGCAGTGCAGGGCTTTGCGCCTGCGCTGACATTAAATACATTTGGTGCAGCGCGCGCTCGCTTTCCCCCAGCTGCTTCTCGCTGAACGCGTCGGGATGCTGGCGCGCCTCCTGGAACAGCAGATCGCGCTGCTGCTGGTAGCTTTCCGCACCGGAGGGCGACACGTGATCCCCTCCGGGGTTAAGCGGGTCGATACCCTCGGCTTGCGCCAGCTTGAGCATGTCCTGATACTGCACCTCGGCCTGGCTTTCCAGACGCTCGACGAATTCGGCGAGTTGGTCCAGCTTCGGCGGCGCTTCTTGCGACGGTAGCGGGAACAGTTCATCGATGTCCTGGCCTTCACGCAGCAGGCGCTGGCGATGCTCTTCGCGCTGCTGGTGCTCGTAGGCGGCGATATTTTCCGCCATTGGGCTTTGCTGCGTCGGCGTTTCCGTATCCAGCCAGGCACCGATGCACGCCTCCGGCAGCAATTCTTGTTCGCGAAAAGCGTGCAAAGCACCCTGTTCTTTATCCAGCCGCTGGGCCAACACCTGCCGATAATGCGCGGTGGAACGGGGCTCCCCTTCGGTTTCCAGGGCCGGCATCAGTTGCATCACGTCGGCGGCATCGTCCTCATTGATGCGCGCGCTACCCTGATAGATCAACAGCATCTGTTCCCGATGCGGGAAGAACCAGACGGTGGTATGGCGCATCGCGATCTCTTCGAAATGCGTTTCACCGCCGCGCAGTCGGTTGATGAAGCAGCGCGCGCGCCACGGCGGTAAATGCCCTTGCTGCACCGGTTCTGAAGGGTGCATATTCCAAATCCGATAGGCAGCCCGCGGCGGCAAGCTATCACGTTGAGGAAACTGCTGATCGCTTTCTGCCATGTTGAACAGGCGCCAGTCGATATCGTTGGCGAAGCCGGGAAAGCCGTGCTTCAACCAGTCGGCGTCGTAGTTTTTACCGATGCGGGAGAAGCGACGCGGCCAGGTGATATCCAGCGCGTCAAAGCTTGCCGGCTGGGCGCTTTGCCGAGGAGACGCAAGGCGTCCCTGCAGCGGTTCAACATTGGGTAGGCGATGGATGCGGCCCTGCGGAAATGTTTCGGGAGTGGCGCCGATGCCGTGCGGATTATCGGCGAACTGAGTACCGCCGTAAGCCCGGCGCCAGTCCAGACGCATTTCTGCAAAGGGTAGAGGCGTGGAGGGACGATCGTTGATCCAATGGCGATCGCCGAAAACCACCAGCGTTTTCTCCAGCGAATCAAACTGGATCTTCACGGCGCAGGCGGTTTTGTCTTGTTGATGGTGGGTGTAGGCGTTGCCAGTGGCGAGAAACTCCGCACAGGCTTTTGGGATAGCCAGATCGAGCACGCCGCCACTTAACGTAAGTTCGTCGGCGGCCAACTGCCACAGTTCCGGTTCGGGGCGCAGACGCGGGGAGGCCCCCATGTCGGCCAAGGCCAAAACGGAAACGCCCAGATGATTTTGCCCTTGCCAAGAGAAGGGGCGATGAAGCGCGCTGAGGCGCAGAGGTTTTACGACTTTCATTGTGTGTGTAAAGCTTCCTGTGGATATCAGCTGGCAGCCAGGCTGCTTGCTCAAAAACAATCCGTTTTTCGGTTTAATAGATATCAGGCTATGTCACAACAGATGAAGAAAACGATGCGGCGTTCAGCGCCGATCGCTAATGCGGGGAGAGTCCCACTTCGAAATGGATGATCAAGAGGACAGTGCGTTGTCCTTCCCGTTTATTCCGCGAGCCAGCAGCACGGCGGCGACGGACAATGACGCGGCGATCGCCTTGGCGGTAAATTGGCCGGTGCTCTCCAGGTGATAGGGCGCAAAAAATCCGATGCCGGCGGTGCTCAGAACCAGCAGCGCGACGAGCGCCGCAAAACAGGGCAACTCTATCGCCAGCGTCAGTCTGCCGGGTGTCGCCGCACCGAGGTAACGCATCAAAAAACCGGGCAAAATCAGGAACCCGATCAGCTCTGCGGGAGCATTCACCGCAGACATCACCTGCTGATTGTATTTCAGGAGCGCCAGCATCAGCGCGACAAAGATCAGCAACCGCATGGGTAAGGCGGCCGCTCGGCTTGCCGACAAAAAGGTTTTGCCGATCGCAGCGAGCAATACGCAGCCGACCAGGATGCCAAAGACGGTAAACAGGATCTGTCCCCAGAGGCTGTCCTGCGTCGAAAAGGCAATGAACGCGCCCATCGTGACACTTCCTTATGCAAGGTGATTTAGCGAACTGATGAACGATAAGCCGTTTGCAGAACGTTGAAATCGGATCGCGTGATTGAGGGATCCTTTTCGCTTAAAGCCGGGAAAGCTCTTCGATCACCGCTTTTTTGGGGTTCTTCGGGTCGTACTTTATCGCGGTGAAATGGCCCGGTTGATAACGCGGCAGATCCACGACGCTGATCGGGCCTTTCGCCACGGCCGTATGGTTTTTTCCGTCTTGGGCGATGTACTTGACTTCGACTTCGCAGACCGGCCGATTTCCGTCCCACAGGTTGGTCTGGCGAATGCTGACGATTTGCCCGGAAGCGGAAATACCGTTCTCCATCACGCTGAGGGAAGAACCGATATGTTTGAAATAACCCCAGATATCGACCGTGATGAATTTGAAAAAACCCACCAGACTGAGGATGGGAGCCAATAAAATCAACCCGATAACGGTGAAAACATTTTTGGCCTTCGACATGGGAGTCCCTTTACAAGAAGATCGCCAGCGCCTTGGTGCTCAATCGTAAGGCACCGTTGGTGACCAGCGCGCCAAGCTGAGTGAACGTCATGGGATCATTACTGAGCTTGAAATTGGTTTTGCTGATCGACAGCGGGTTATGCGAGATATCCAGCATCGTGTGTTTAAGGCTGGTCGCCGTCAACGACAGATTGGAGCCGTAGAAGGCAAAATTGGCCCCGGTCGCCACCCATTTCCAGCCGTGGCAGTTATCTTTCCAGTTCGGCGTTTGTACCGAGACGCCGTCCGCACTGGTGATATCAATGGTTTTCGCCTTGATGGTCAGCGTGCCGGTGATCGTCGTGTTCTGGTTATTATTATAGGTTTCGGTGACATCCCCGGTCACGGTAGCGGTCTGGCCGCCCGCTTCAATCGTCAGGACTTGCCCGCCGGCAGTAATGGTGGTGTGCTGACCGCCGGCGGTGATGTTGACGGTCTGCCCCTGCTTGATGGTGCTGGTCTGTTGCCCTTCGGTAATGTCGAGGGTCTGGTTGCCTTTCACCGTGACATGCTGGGTTTGCGTAATGTTTTGCGTCTGCGCGCCGTCAAGCTTGAAAGACTGATTGCCGGTGATGTCGATTTTATCGCCGCCGTCGATAATCGTCAGGTCGCGGCCGCCTTTGATGTTCACCGTCTGGTGAGCGTTCAGGTTGGCGGTGTCCAGCCCATTGACGGTCGTCGTGCGTTTCGCTTTGTACAGGAACGTGGCGTCGCCGGTGACGGTGTCGTCCTGCTGGCGCCCGATGGTGGTGGTGCGACTGCCGTCAATATTGACGTTCTTGTCGTTTTCCACCGTCATGTTCATGTTGCGTTCGGCATGCATGTCGAACGATTCGTTGCCGGGCGAGTCTTCCAGGAACAGGAAGCTGGCGTTGTCGGCGCCGCCGCCTTTACTGCGGCTCATAAAGCCCATTTTAGTGGCGTCGCCGGGCAGATCCCACGGCGGCATGCTGTCTTCGTTGTAAACGCGGCCGGTGATGATAGGGCGATCCGGATCGCCGTTGATAAAGTCGACCACCACTTCCTCACCCACGCGCGGGATCTGGATCCCACCGTATTTCCAGCCGGCCCAGGCGCTCGAGACGCGCACCCAACAGGAACTGGTTTCATTGCCGCTGCCGTGGCGATCCCAACGGAATTTGAGTTTCACCCGGCCATATTTATCGGTCCAGATGCTTTCGCCTTCCGGGCCCACTACTTCGGCAGTTTGCGGGCCGTGGGTTTTCGGCCAAGGCGTGGTGCGCGCCGGGCGCCAATTGATGTCCGCCGGAACGACCTGAAATTCGGTTCGCTGCTCGCCAACATCATTATCGTTGCTGGCGTAGCTGTTTTCCTGCATGAAGTACTGCGCGCTGACCACCAGGTAGGCGCGGTTGTCTTCCATACGCGGCGCCTGGGTCAGTTGAAAACGGTAGCCGGGCGCAATGCCCTGCGAATTGCCTTCGCCGCTCATCTGCTCGTGCTGCGCTTCGAACTCCTGTTGGCGAACCTTGACGTAAAACTGGCCGTGGGCGTGATCGGTATAGCGACCGGGCCAGTCGAACACCTCGGCTTTGTCCTGCGCGAACGAGGCGGGATTCTGCCGGGCCTCCAGCAACCGCGCGCGCGGCTTACGAAAATCGTAGTCATCCAGGCTATAGAGGCTGGGCGTGATGGCGTCAGAAACGCTCCAGCTATTGATGCTGTCCTTGTTTTCCACCAGGCCACCTTCCGCGAGCTGGTAGGGAATGCTGGCGTAGCCGGCGAGTTCCTGATGGGCCGCCGGCGCGTCAGCCAGCACCAGCGTATGGCCGTCTTGCTGGTGCGTGAAATAATAATAGATGCCTTCGTGTTCCATCAGACGGCTGATGAAATCGAAATCGCTCTCCTGATACTGCACGCAGTATCCCCAGATGCGGTAGTCGTAACTCAGGCGGTTATCGATTTTCACCTGATACTGCCCCAGCACTTGAGTCAGGATGTCGGGAACGGTTTTTTCCTGGTGGATGCGAAAATCGCGGTTTTGCGTCAGATACCACAGCGTGGGGCGCAGCACGGCGCGGTAGATATAGTAACGGTTGCCGCCAGCTTCTCGGCCGGAGAGGGTCATGCGCGTGATATTGCCGTTGAGATAACGCGGTGCCAACGGATTGCCCCGCAGCTCCAGCGTGATTTTTTGTCCCAGCAGCGCTTTCAGATCGAGCCGATTGTCGGGGCTGAGCAACTCGACGTCGAACTCGAACAATCCGGCCAGTTTTTCCTCGCCGGAAAGGCTTCTGAACAACAGCTGATGGGAGGGCAAGGGCGTGTGCGCAATGATAAGACGATCCATACTATTCCCCGCTTTAGGCATAGCTACCGCACGAGAATTGACGCGCGATCCCGATGGCGTATCTGTCACGAATAGAGACAGGAACTGACGAAAGATTTAACAAAGTTTACACAAAGGCACGATTTGTGCAGTCTACAATAGAGCTCTGCATTTGCAAAATAGCCTTGTGGATCAATGCTCAATTCGTTAACTTGCTCACGATCTTGTTTTTTATTATCTAAAACATATAGATGCGAGCAGATCATTTTTTATCTCAAATTATTGGGAAATTGGTAATACCAAAGAATAAATGTGTAACACATAAGTCAACGTGCTTATAAAACAACTCTTTTTTTACGTAAAAAAAGTCGCTGACTGTTTTTTATCCTTACCATTTGCCAGTTAAAGATGATCAAATATATAAATTTGGCGAATGTTAATTCGGATGATTCCTATTTGGTGGGCGTCCCAGGGCCCACCGACGGGCCTGGGAACATGCGTTTGAACGGTTGAAAATGCAGCGAATACCGTCGTTAACGTGGAGAGGAGTCGAAGGAGAGTTGACCTACCAGCTCGCAGAGCCAGATTAAAGCCGGGTCGCGTTGCGCCTGCCGGCCGGCGATCAGCTCAATGGGGAAAGGCGCGATGGCCAACTCGTCAGGCAGTGGGAGAATGCGTACGCGTTGCGGATCGGAAAAATGCCGGGCCGCGCTGGCGGCCAGCGTGGCGATCAGATCGCTGTCGGCGACCACGGCCGGCAGAGCGGCAATATGTGAAAAGGTCACGGCGACTCGCCGCTGACCGCCGATTTCCGCCAGACGCCGGTCGACCAGCCCTCTGGCAGAGCCATCGTCTGCCGGTGCGTACAGCCCATGCGGCAGGCTGAGGTAGCGTGCCAGATCCCAGCGGCCATCCGCCAGCTGGGGGTGTGAACGGCTGGCGATACACACCAGGTGCTCTTCAAACAACGTGCGCACATAGTGGCTTTCCGCACCGGAAAGGTGCCCTCCCAGCGCGATATCCACCTCGCCGCGATCCAGTTGCCGGTAAATATTGCGGCGATCCAGACGCGAAACGCGAATATCGATGCCGGGGGCAGTCTGACGCAACCGGCTGATGAGGGTGGGCAGCAGCAAGATATCGGCATAGTCGCCGGCCGCCAGCGTAAAACGCCGCTGCCCGGCGGTAGCCGGATCGAAACGGGCAGGGGGGGCCAACGCCAGATGGATCTGTTCAAGCACCTGCTGTATTTGCGGCATCAATTGGTGGGCGCGCGGCGTGGGTGACATGCCGCCGCCGCTGCGCACAAACAGGGGATCGTTGAGAAGAATGCGCAGCCGCGCCAATGCATTGCTGACGGAGGGCTGAGCGCGGTTAAGACGCCGGCCTGCGGCGGTGACGTTGCGCGTCTGATACAACGCCTCAAACACCACCAGCAAGTTGAGATCGACGCTGGCTAAATTCATTTTATGAATACTCTATATACAGATAATCCATTTCCAGAATCATACTGTGTTCTTTAGGCTGAAAGCACACAAATTTAGCCTTCAATCAGGGGAAATGATGAACAAAGTCTTGGTCACTGGCATTGAGCCGTTCGATGGCGATACGGTGAATCCTTCCTGGCAAATTGCGCAGGCGCTGGCCGGTGAACATATTGCCGGCGCGGAGATCGCGGTGCTCGAGCTGCCCTGCGTATTGGGCGTGGCCAATCAGCAATTGATCGCGGCGATTGAGGCGCTGCAGCCGCTGGCGGTGATTTGTCTGGGCCTGGCCGGCGGCCGGGCCGAGATTTCGCTGGAACGGGTGGCCATCAATCTGATCGATGCCCGCATTCCCGACAATGCCGGTAAACAGCCGATCGACGTACCGGTGGTGGCGGGCGGGCCGGTAGGGTATTTTAGCACGTTGCCGGTGAAGGCCGCAGTGCAGCAGCTGCGCCGACAGGGGATCCCGGCGGCGGTCTCTTATACGGCAGGTACCTATAACTGCAACCATATTTTTTACGGTCTGCGGCACTATCTGGAGACGCAGCACGTGAGTGTCAGGGGGGGGTTCGTACATATTCCGTACAGTCATGAACTGGCGGCGTCCCATCCGGGCAAGCCGAGCATGGCGCTGGCGACGATGGTGGAAGCGGTGCGCACGGTCGTACAGGTGACGCTGACGGTAGAGGAAGATGTGCGATTCGGCGACGGCGCCGTACATTAAAAGCAGGGCGTGGTGTACCACGCCCTGCTACGGGTTATTCGTCGGCGACGCGGATCACCAGTTTGCCGAAGTTTTTGCCCTGCAGCAGGCCGATAAACGCCTGCGGCGCCTGCTCCAGCCCATCAACGATGTCCTCGCGGAACTTGATTTTCCCCTGTTCGACCCAACTGCTCATTTGTTGCAAGAATTCGTCAAAGCGTGAGCCGTAGTCGTCGAAGATGATAAAGCCCTGCATGCGGATGCGTTTGCGCAGGATCAGCCCTTCCAGCAGGGGCAAGCGGTCCGGCCCCGCAGGTAATCCGGTGGCATTGTAATGGGCGATGATGCCGCACACCGGAATGCGTGCTTTGGTGTTCAACAGCGGCAGCACGGCGTCGAACACCGCCCCACCGACGTTTTCGTAATAGATGTCGATGCCTTTTGGGCAGGCGGCCGCCAGCTGTTCGGCAAAGTCAGGGGCGCGGTGATCGAGACAGGCGTCGAAACCCAACTCTTCCACCACATAGCGGCATTTTTCCGCACCGCCGGCGACGCCGACGACGCGGCAGCCTTTCAGCTTCCCGATTTGGCCGACCACCGAACCGACCGCACCGCTGGCGGCGGCGACCACCAGCGTTTCACCTGCCTGCGGTTGGCCGATGTCGAGCAACCCCATGTAAGCGGTAAATCCCGGCATGCCCAGCACGCCCAGCAGGCGGGAAGGATGCGGCAGGTGCGGGCCTAGGTTGCGCAGGCCGCTGCCGTCAGACAGGGCGTAATCCTGCCAGCCGTCATAACCCAACACCCAATCGCCGACGTTGAAATCGGGATGCTGTGAAGCCGCCACGCGCGATACCGTACCGCCCACCATGACCTGACCGATCTCCACCGGCGGCGCGTAGGAGGGGGCATCGCTCATGCGCCCGCGCATATAAGGATCCAGCGACAGATAAACAGTGCGCAGCACCAGCTGCCCGGCGGCGGGCTGCGGTGCGGGGACGGTATCGAGACGGAAGTTGGCCGCCGTCGGTTCGCCGTGCGGACGCGAAGCCAGCAGGAAGCGGCGGTTCTGTTGAGAAGGGGACATCGAAAGCTCCTTTGCGTTGCGACAAACAAGATTCGTTAAGCCTAGTCCAGGGGCGGCAAGGCAACGTTACCGAATGTGCTTAGCCTTAGAGCGGAACGATCAGCACGTCGATATGGCTGATATTGATAAAGCGGGCGGCGGAACAGGAGACCTTATTCATCATGCCGTCGCGATGGTTGCCGCAGAGCAGCAGGTCGAACGGCTGACGGCGGCTGGCGTATTCCAGGCTATCACCCAGCTCGCCGTGCACGATCAACGTATCGGCGATCGGGTAACCGGCGCGTTGACGCAGTTCCTCCATAAACAGCCGGGTTTCCTCCTCCATCAACGTGCGTAAATCGCCCAGCATTGGCCCGGCGAAATTATTGTACATTTCCGGGTTGGCGAGCGTGCTCAGCAAGGTGATGCTGCCGCTGTAAGGGCGGACGATGGAGACGGCCTTTTCCACCAGACGGTGGCTGTCAGGGGCAACGGCAACGGTGACCAGAACGTTTTGATACCCCATATCCTACTCCTTGTTGTATCCATCGTGTTTCAGGCTGCCGCATCGGTGGCCTTGGTGGAAGTCTTGCGTCGGATAAAGGGTAGAACCTGGCGGGTGGAATAAATGTGTTTCGCATCACGCGCGGCAATAAAAGCTGAATTTGCACCGGTTATATAGCAATAAAAGATAAAACCGTTGCCGCACGTAATTTCACTGAATTAAAGCACCTGCGTCCACAGCGTTTTCGGCACCTTGCCCAGATCGAACAGTTTACCGGCAACCAGCTCAGCGCGACGGTGGTCGGCAGCGCGGTACATATTGCTCATTTCTGTATCATTTTCAATGGAGTAGTTCAGTTTGTCGTACACCTTCTCCAGGCTGTCCAAAGAGGAGCATTTACGGAATGTCAGCAGATATTCGAGCGTATCGGTCATGATTAAAATATAGCCTGTTAATAGTTAAAGCCGGGTGAATAACACATCGGCGGCTCACGGCGACGCCGTCGAGGTAGCGATGTACGACCTGACAAAAATCATTTCAAGTAGATAAATTGCACTGGGTAATGATGTCACGCCGCCCGTAGCGGCGCTTTGATAAATCATAATATGCCCGTGCGCCGTCAGCAATCTCATCCTGCTGATAAATGGAGAAATAGGGAAAGTCTCAGGGCGGCTGACGGCAGACGCGTCGTCGTCGCTGCTGTGCACAAGCACGCGCTGCCGTGCCAGGCCTCATTCTGCAGTGATTTTTTCACCCGGCCGCGGCATTGGGGGGTGTTTTTCGCCGCCGCTGACGTTAAAACGCCGTTTTTCTCGATGGAGAAATATGAAGAGTAAAACAAAACTGCGTTTTATTTTATGACCATAAGGGAATGAAATCGTAAGCCATGTAAATAATCATCTGGGGATGAGGGGAAATTATCACGACGACAAAAAAGAAATAAAAAGCATTAAAGTTTTATGGCGTGCTGCCGATATATCGTTTTGGCGGAATTTAACGCAAAAAAAGCATTCTTGCATCGTGCTAATACGGAAACATATCGTTACGTCTGTGAGCTTGTTCACTACGCCCGCGAATCATTGATAAGCCATAATCACCTGATGTTGAAAATTAAAACAGCCTCAGGCTGGGGGCTTAAGTCAAATCCGATAGCTAATAACCTTATAGTTTACACTGGTTATTTTTCAGCTTGGATATTTTTTAGTAACTCAAATGGTTATTTATACTGAGTTTGTTGCCTATATACAGATTTTTGTTCTGTTATTTTGGTTTGGTGATGCTTTTGTTCGAATTGATCTAAAAAAGATAATTTTTTGGCGGATAAACATTGTTTTTAAGACGTTTTTTTACCTATGGTTGTTTTGTGTACAAAATGGCGGTCAATAAGTGAGCGTATTTGGGGGTATTTGGCTTAATTATTTTTTATTTTTGTGATCTATGTCACATTGTATTTAAAATTGCCTCTCACTTACATTGTGTGTGCTAATGGTTCGGGGGTAGAGTTGCGCTGCTTTAGGAATAATCTTATTAAATTTGTAAAAATAGTTTCATGGTGACTAAACACTATCGAAGCAGAATGCTGTACATCCATACACGTAGGTTTACGCTCGTAGCAAATACTGAACAGTGGTCGAATTTAGCGATTGTAGAAAATTATAGCAGTCGTTTTTGAGAGATTAATTTGCCAACTTTGGGAAACAACCCAAGTCACGGGCGATAAAATTTATCACCCAGCGTATGTTTTTAAACATAGTCTGTCGGGATGGGGAATATGGGTACGTCTGAATTACTTAAGCATATTTATGACATCAATTTGTCATATTTACTTTTAGCACAGCGTTTGATCAACGATGAAAAAGCGTCCGCGATGTTCCGCCTGGGTATTGATGAAACCATGGCCGATGCGCTGGCGCAGCTGACTTTGCCGCAAATGGTCAAACTGGCCGAGACCAACCAGCTGGTTTGCCACTTCCGCTTTAACGAAAGCCAGACCATCGAACGCCTGACCAAAGAGTCGCGCGTCGACGATCTGCAACAAATCCATACCGGCATTTTGCTATCAAGCCATTTACTGCAAGAGCTATCGAGTAAAGACGCTAGCCCGACGAAGAAAAGAGCCTGATGATGGTTGAGAAAAGTATCGTTCAAGAAGCCAAGGACATTCAGCTCGCTATGGAGCTGATTTCGCTGGGAGCCCGACTGCAGATGCTGGAGAGTGAAACTCAGCTCAGCCGCGGGCGCTTGATTAAACTTTACAAGGAGTTACGCGGCAGCCCGCCGCCAAAAGGAATGTTACCGTTCTCAACCGACTGGTTTATGACCTGGGAACAAAATATTCACTCGTCGATGTTTTACAACGCCTACCTGTTTCTGATGAAAAGCGGGCAGTGCAGCGGAGTGGAGGCGGTGATCAAAGCCTATCGCCTCTATCTCGAGCAGTGTCCGCAGCAGGCCGGTGAGGCGCCGTTGCTGGCGCTGACCCGCGCCTGGACGCTGGTGCGCTTCGTCGATAGCGGCATGTTGCAGCTCTCCGCCTGCAGCTGCTGCGGCGGCGCATTTATCACTCATGCGCATCAGCCACTGAATGGTTTCATCTGCAGTTTATGCCAACCTCCATCCCGCGCCGTAAAAAGACGTAAACTTTCGCCGCAACTGGCCGATATTATTCCTCAACTGCTGGACGAGCAGGTCAAACGCGCCATTTGAGCCGCCACGTTGCCGGCTCTCGGCAATGAATACCGACGTGTGATACGCAGGGGCGGCATGCCGCCCCCAGACACGCAGCCTGGTCTGTCGCGCCAGGGCGCGTTTGCCCCACCTTCCATCCACATTGTTAATTTAAGGAATGCGTGTGCTAGTTATTTTGGGTTATCTCGTGGTATTGGGTGCGGTGTTTGGCGGCTATCTGATCGTGGGCGGTCATCTCGGTGCGTTATACCAACCGGCGGAGTTTCTGATTATCGGCGGGGCGGGTGTCGGCGCTTTCATCGTCGGCAACAACGGCAAAGCAATCAAAGCCACGCTGCGCGCGCTGCCGCGGCTGATGCGCCGTTCCAAATACAACAAAGATCTGTATATGGATCTGATGGCGTTGCTGTTCCGCCTGCTGGCCAAATCGCGTCAGCAAGGCATGCTGTCGCTCGAGTTCGATATCGATAATCCGCAAGAAAGTGAAATTTTCTCTAATTATCCGCGCATCCTTGCCGATAACACCCTGGTGGAGTTCATTACCGACTATTTACGGCTGATGGTGAGCGGCAATATGAATGCGTTCGAGATCGAAGCGCTGATGGACGAAGAGATCGAAACCTACGAGCAGGAAAGCGAAGTGCCCGCCGGCAGTTTGGCGATGGTGGGTGACTCCTTGCCTGCGTTCGGTATCGTCGCGGCGGTGATGGGGGTGGTACACGCCCTGGCTTCGGCCGATCGGCCGGCTGCGGAACTGGGGGCGCTGATCGCTAACGCCATGGTTGGTACTTTCCTCGGTATTCTGCTGGCCTACGGCTTCATCTCGCCGCTGGCCACGTTGCTGCGCCAGAAGAGCGCCGAAAACGTCAAGATGATGCAGTGCATCAAGGTCACGCTGCTGTCGAGCCTGAACGGATACGCACCGCAGATCGCGGTCGAGTTTGGCCGCAAAACGCTGTATACCACCGAACGTCCTTCTTTCGTTGAGCTGGAAGAACACGTGCGCCGCGTGAAAGCGCCGGCGCAGCAGGCGACGGAAGAAGAAGAAGCATGAAACAGAATCATCCGGTCGTTCTGGTCAGAAAGCGCAAGTCGCATCATGCCGCCCATCACGGCGGCTCCTGGAAGATCGCTTATGCCGACTTTATGACGGCGATGATGGCGTTCTTCCTGGTGATGTGGCTGCTGGCGATCGCCAGCCCGCAGGAGCTGACGCAAATCGCCGAATATTTCCGCACGCCGCTCAAGGTTGCCCTGACCAGCGGCGACAAGAGCAGTTCCGAAAGCAGCCCAATCCCGGGCGGCGGCGACGATCCTACGCAACAGCATGGCCTGGTGAGAAAGCAGGTCGACTCGCCGGACTCGCGCGCCGAAGAGCTGCGCCTGAACAAGCTGCGCGAAAAGCTGGATGAGTTGATTGAGTCCGATCCGCGCCTGAAGGCGCTGCGTCCGCATCTGTTGATCAACATGATGGATGAGGGGCTGCGCATTCAGATTATCGATAGCCAGAACCGGCCGATGTTCAAAACCGGCAGCGCGCAGGTCGAGAGTTATATGCGCGATATTCTGCGGGCGATAGCGCCGATCCTCAACGACCTGCCGAACAAGATCAGCCTGTCCGGCCACACCGATGATATCCCTTACGCCACCGGCGAGCGCGGCTACAGCAACTGGGAACTGTCGGCCGATCGCGCCAACGCCTCCCGACGCGAGCTGATTGCCGGCGGCCTGGCGGAAGGCAAGGTGCTGCGGGTGGTGGGCATGGCGGCCACCATGAGCCTGAAACAGCACGGCGCCGATGATGCGATCAACCGTCGTATCACCGTGCTGGTGCTGAACAAGCAAACGCAAGAGGGCATCGAACACGAAAATGCCGAAAGCAACGCGATGGATATCGCCCAGCCGGATAGCCTGAAGCAGCTGGCGCCGTCGGCGACTGCGCCGGCCAGCCAAACGCCGGAACCCCAGGCGGTAACGCCGACCGATCAAGCGACGCCGCCGGCGATGGACCCTGCCGCCCAATCGCAGACATCCCCGGCGATAGCCCCGGCCGGCCAAACGCCGGAACAATCGGCGGCTGCGCCCGCACCGACTAACCGCGACTCACAGCCAGAGGTGACCCCGTGAGCATGGACATTAGCGATTTTTATCAGACCTTCTTTGATGAGGCGGACGAGTTGCTGGCCGACATGGAGCAACACCTGCTGGAGCTGGATCCGCTGGCCCCCGATATCGAGCCGTTGAACGCCATCTTCCGCGCGGCACACTCGATCAAGGGCGGTGCGGCGACCTTTGGCTTTTCGGTGCTGCAGGAAACTACCCACCTGCTGGAGAACCTGCTGGACGGTGCAAGACGCCAGGAAATGAGCCTGAGCACCGAGATTATCAACCTGTTTCTGGAAACCAAAGACATTATGCAGGAGCAACTGGACGCCTATAAAACCTCGCAACAGCCTGACGCCGAAAGCTTTGAATACATTTGCCAGGCGCTGCGCCAGCTGGCGTTGGAAGCGCAACAGCAGCAGGAGGCGCCCGCGGTTCAACCGGCCGTTCAGCAGCCCGTTGTTCAGCACGCAGCCGCGCCGGCGGCGATCGAAGGCGGCATGCGCATCAGCCTGAACGGGCTAAAAGCCAGTGAAATCCCCTTGATGTTGGAAGAGCTGGGCAACCTCGGCGAGGTTAAAGATCCGCATCAGACGGAACACAGTCTGGACGTGACGTTGCTCACCTCCGCCAGCGAAGACGACATCAGCGCCGTGCTGTGCTTCGTGTTGGAACCGGAACAAATCAGCTTCTCGACGCCGACGCAAAGCGAACCGGCCGCCGTGGAAGCGAGCTTACCGGAAGCGGTCGCCGTGCCGGAACCTGCGCCAGCGCCGGTCGCCAGCGCCGTGCCGCCCGCCACTAAACCGGCCGCCGCAGCGGCGGAAGCGCCAAAAGCGCGCGCCAAGGCGAGCGAATCCACCAGCATTCGCGTGGCGGTGGAAAAAGTGGATCAGCTGATCAACCTGGTGGGCGAACTGGTGATCACCCAGTCGATGCTGGCGCAACGCTCCGGCACGCTGGATCCGGTGAACCACGGCGATCTGCTGAACAGCATGAGCCAGCTGGAGCGTAACGCGCGCGATCTTCAAGAGTCGGTCATGTCGATCCGCATGATGCCGATGGAATATGTCTTCAGCCGCTACCCGCGCCTGGTGCGCGATTTGGCCGGCAAGCTGAACAAACAGGTGGAACTGACGCTGCAGGGCAGCTCCACCGAACTGGACAAGAGCCTGATCGAACGGATTATCGATCCGTTGACGCACCTGGTGCGCAACAGCCTCGATCACGGTATCGAAGAACCGGCCACCCGCATCGCCGCCGGTAAATCGGCGGTGGGCAATCTGGTGCTGTCGGCCGAACATCAGGGTGGCAACATCTGTATTGAGGTCATCGACGATGGCGCCGGCCTGAACCGCGAAAAAATTCTCGCCAAGGCCGCGTCGCAAGGGCTGGCGGTGAGCGACAGCATGAGCGACGAAGAGGTCGGCATGCTGATCTTTGCTCCGGGCTTCTCTACCGCCGAGCAGGTGACCGACGTTTCCGGCCGTGGCGTCGGCATGGACGTGGTGAAACGGAATATTCAGGAGATGGGCGGCCACGTCGAGATCCGTTCACAGGCCGGTAAGGGCACCACCATCCGCATCCTGCTGCCGTTGACGCTGGCGATCCTTGACGGCATGTCGGTCAAAGTGAACGACGAAGTCTTTATCCTGCCGCTGAACGCGGTGATGGAATCGCTGCAGCCTCAGGCGGAAGACTTGCACCCGCTGGCCGGCGGCGAACGCGTGCTGCAGGTGCGCGGCGAATACCTGCCGCTGGTGGAGCTGTATCGGGTATTTGAAGTGGAAGGCGCCAAAACCGACGCTACGCAGGGCATCGTCGTCATCCTGCAAAGTGCCGGCCGCCGCTATGCGTTGCTGGTGGATCAGCTGATCGGCCAGCATCAGGTGGTGGTGAAGAATCTGGAAAGCAACTACCGCAAAGTGCCGGGCATCTCCGCCGCGACCATTTTGGGCGACGGCAGCGTGGCCTTGATCGTCGATGTCTCGGCGTTGCAAACCTTGAACCGTGAAAAGCGTCTGACGGACGCCGCCGCATAATAATGAGTTTATTGATTTAAAAGGTGAATGATATGGCAGGATTGGCAGCCGTCAGCAAATTGGCTGGCGAAACGGTAGGGCAAGAGTTTCTGATTTTCACCCTGGGCAACGAGGAGTACGGCATCGATATCCTCAAGGTGCAGGAAATTCGCGGCTACGATCAGGTGACCCGCATCGCCAACACCCCGGCGTTCATCAAGGGGGTCACTAACCTGCGCGGCGTGATCGTCCCGATCATCGATCTGCGGGTGAAATTCTCCCAGCAAAGCGTGTCTTACGATGAGAACACCGTGGTGATCGTGCTGAACTTTGGCCAGCGCGTGGTGGGCATCGTGGTCGACGGCGTTTCCGACGTGCTGTCATTGACCGCCGAGCAGATCCGCCCGGCGCCGGAGTTTGCGGTGACCCTCGCGACCGAGTACCTCACCGGGCTCGGTTCGCTGGGCGAGCGCATGCTGATCCTGGTGGATATCGAAAAGCTGCTGAGCAGCGAAGAGATGTCGCTGGTCGACAGCGTGGCGAAAAGCGTCTGATTCAAGACTCCAGGGGGGCAGGGCGCTGCCCCCTTGACCCATCACTCTTCCTGACCTGTCGCGATGCCGTCAGCCGCGCCCGGAACCCTTACTAAAAATAGTTACTTTCCCGCATAAAGTTTTGCCGCGCGGCGCCGATAACTCTCTCATTCAACGTCATCAGAGCCTGTCTGCGCGGGCTTCAACAAGGGAAATCATGTTAAATCGTATGAAGGTGGTCACCAGCCTGTTGCTGGTGTTGGTGCTGTTTGGCGCCTTGCAGTTGATTTCGGGCGGACTCTTTTTCTCCTCGCTGAAAAGCGATAAGGAAAACTTTACCGTCCTGCAAACTATCCGCCAGCAGCAGCTGCAGCTGAGTGAAAGCCGCGTTGACCTGCTGCAGGCGCGCAACTCCCTGAACCGTGCCGGTATTCGCTACATGATGGATACCAACAAGATCGGCAGCGGCGCCACCATTGATGAACTGCTGGCCAAGGCGAAAGAAGAGCTGGGCGAAGCGGAAAGACACTACGCCGCGTACGAGAAAATCCCTCAGGATCCGCGCCAGGATCCTCAGGCGGCGGAGCGCCTCAAGCATCAGTACGATGTGCTGTACGGCGCGCTCTCCGAGCTGATCCAACTGTTGGGCGAAGGCAAAATCAACGCGTTCTTCGATCAGCCTACGCAGAGCTACCAGGACAACTTTGAGCAGAGCTACAACGTTTACCTGGAGCAAAATGGCAAGCTGTACCAGATCGCAGTCGACGGCAGCAACAGCTCCTATAACTCGGCCATCTGGACGCTGATCGTGATCCTGGTGGTGGTGCTGGCGGTGATCGTGCTGGTCTGGACCGGTATCCATCACATCCTGGTGCGCCCGCTGAACCGCATGATCGATCACATCAAACAGATCGCCGCCGGCGACCTGACTCAGCAGATCGTCGTCAACAGCCGCAACGAAATGGGCGTGCTGGCGGCCAGCCTGAAACACATGCAAGGCGAACTGATTGAAACCGTCAGCGGCGTACGTCAGGGCGCGGATGCCATCTACAGCGGCGCGTCAGAAATCGCTGCGGGCAACAACGATCTCTCCTCCCGCACCGAGCAGCAGGCCGCGTCGCTGGAAGAGACCGCCGCCAGCATGGAACAGCTGACCGCGACGGTGAAACAGAACGCCGAAAACGCCCGTCAGGCTTCACAGCTGGCGTTGAGCGCCTCCGAAACCGCACAGAAAGGCGGCAAGGTTGTGGCCAACGTGGTGCAGACCATGCATGACATCGCCGGCAGCTCGCAGAAAATTGCCGATATCACCGGCGTGATCGACGGTATCGCCTTCCAGACCAACATCCTGGCGTTGAACGCCGCGGTGGAAGCGGCGCGTGCCGGCGAGCAGGGCCGCGGCTTCGCGGTGGTGGCCGGCGAAGTGCGTAACCTGGCGCAGCGCAGCGCGCAGGCGGCGAAAGAGATCAAAGGCCTGATCGAAGATTCGGTCAGCCGCGTCGATATGGGCTCTGTGCTGGTCGAAAGCGCCGGTGAAACCATGGGCGACATCGTCAATGCCGTCACCCGCGTGACCGACATCATGGGCGAAATCGCCTCGGCGTCGGACGAGCAGAGCCGCGGTATCGATCAGGTTGGCCAGGCGGTAGCGGAAATGGACCGCGTCACCCAGCAGAACGCCTCGTTGGTGGAAGAATCCGCCTCGGCGGCGGCGGCGCTGGAAGAACAGGCCAGCATGCTGACCCAGTCGGTGGCGGTATTCCGCCTGAGGTCGGAAGGCCAGGAAGAGTTTAAAGCGCCTGTCACCAGCAAGGCGACGGTAACACCGGTAATCAATCATAAGAAAATGAACGCCAGCGATCTGCAGGATAACTGGGAAACGTTCTGACCGGTATCGGGCCTCTCTCGCAGGGGCCCTTTTCCCTACGTAGGCCGGTCGCCGGCCGGCTGCAAGGAGGTTCACAGTGTTTAACCGAATCCGTATCTCTACCAGCTTATTCCTGTTGTTGATGACCTTCTGCGTTCTGCAGTTGGCCAGCAGCGGCCTGTCGTATTCCGCGTTTCGCTCCGATAACCACAACCTCGACATCATCACCCTCGGCAGCCAGCAGCGCGATTCGCTCAGCCTGAGTTGGGTGTCGCTGTTGCAGGCGCGCAATACGCTGAACCGCGCAGGCACCCGCGCGGCGCTGAAGCTGCCGCAGGAGCAGGTGAACGAACTGATGAGCAGCGCCCGCAGTTCGCTGCAGAAGGCCGATCTCTATTTCAATCAGTTCATGGCGGTTGAACGCAGCAGTGAACAGCAAAGCCAGCAGACGGCCACCACCAAGGCCAGCTACGAGCGGCTGCGCGGCGCGCTGCGTGAACTGATCGGTTTCCTGGAAAAGGGCGAGCTGCAGGCGTTTATGGATCAGCCGACGCAGAAAACCCAGGACCTGTTCGAGGCCGACTTCGTGCAGTACCTGCAGTTGGTCAACGGCGACATCAGCGAAGCCAGGGACGCCAACCAGTTCTCCTTCACGCTGGCGGGTCTGATGCTGGCGGGGGCGGTCTTGATGCTGATCGTGGTGACCGGCAGCGCCATGTGGTGGTTGCGCACCATGTTGGTACAGCCGTTGAACCAAATCCGCAGCCACTTTGAACGCATCGCCGCCGGCGATTTGGCGACGCCGATTCAGGTGTACGGCCGCAATGAAATCAGCATGCTGTTCGCCAGCCTGCAACGCACGCAGCAGTCGCTGATCGGCACCGTCGGCGCGGTGCGCGACGGGGCGGAGTCGATTCTGATCGGCCTGCAGGAAATCTCCGAAGGCAATAACGATCTGTCTTCCCGCACCGAGCAGCAGGCCGCTTCGCTGGAAGAGACCGCCGCCAGCATGGAACAGCTGACCGCGACGGTGAAGCAGAACGCCGACAATGCGCGGCAGGCCTCTCAGCTGGCACGTGACGCCTCGGCCACCGCGGCCAAGGGCGGCGAGCTGGCCGGCGATGTGGTCACCACCATGCACGATATCGCCAACAGTTCGCAGAAAATCGGCGCCATCACCAGCGTGATTGACGGCATCGCCTTCCAGACCAACATTCTGGCGCTCAATGCGGCGGTGGAAGCGGCGCGCGCCGGTGAACAAGGGCGCGGTTTCGCCGTGGTCGCCGGCGAAGTGCGCAACCTGGCGAGCCGCAGCGCGCAGGCGGCGAAAGAGATCAAGGGGCTGATCGACGAATCGGTCAGCCGCGTCAAGCACGGCTCGGTGCTGGTGGAAAACTCCGGCGCCACCATGCAGGACATTGTGCGTTCGGTGACCCGCGTGACCGACATCATGGGCGAGATCGCATCGGCGTCGGATGAACAGAGCCGCGGCATCGAGCAGGTGACGCAGGCGGTGACCCAGATGGATCAGGTCACCCAGCAGAACGCCGCGTTGGTGGAAGAGTCCGCTTCTGCCGCCACCGCGCTGGAAGAGCAGGCCATTACCCTGGCCGACGCGGTCGCGGTATTCCGTCTGGCGGACGATAACTTCGTCGCGCCAGGTAACAGCAGCAACGCAGTTTCACCCGTGGTAAAGGAAGCCCAAGATTGTTAAACCGCATAAGCAGCACGTTTTTCTCCGGTGAGGCGGCATGAAACAGGCGCCGTCAACTTCTAACCGGGATACAGCGTCGATGTTGACGCAAATGGTGCAGCGTCTGCCGCTGTCGGACGTGCATTTTCGCCGTATCAGCCAGTTGATTTATCAACGCGCCGGCATCGTGCTGGCGGAGCATAAGCGCGAGATGGTTTACAACCGCCTGGTGCGCCGGCTGCGGCTGTTGGGATTGCACGATTTCGGCGACTACTTGGCGCTGCTGGAAAGCGATCCGAACAGCGCGGAGTGGCAGGCGTTCATCAACGCGTTGACCACCAACCTGACGGCCTTTTTCCGCGAGGCGCATCACTTCCCGATCCTGGCGGAGCATGCGCGCTCGCGGCCGAACGGCTACAGCGTCTGGAGCACCGCGGCCTCGACCGGTGAAGAGCCGTATTCGATCGCCATCACGCTGAGCGATGCATTGGGCCAGCGGGCCGGCAGTTGCCAGGTCTGGGCCAGCGACATCGACACGCAGGTGCTGGAAAAAGCGGAAGCGGGCGTTTACCGCCAGGAAGATCTGCGCACCCTGACGCCGACCCAAATGCAGCGCTATTTCCTGCGGGGCACCGGGCCGCATCAGGGGCTGGTGCGCGTGCGGCCGGAACTGGCGGCGCGGGTGAACTTCCAGCCGTTGAACCTGCTGGCGCCAGAGTGGGCGCTGCCGGGGCAATTCGACGCCATTTTTTGCCGCAACGTCATGATCTATTTCGATAAGGCGACGCAGGAGCGCATTCTGCGCCGCTTCGTTCCCTTGCTTAAGCCGGGGGGGCTGATGTTCGCTGGCCACTCCGAGAACTTCAGCCAGATCAGCCGGGATTTCTACTTGCGTGGGCAGACCGTGTATGGGCTGACCAAGGAGAGGTAATGAGTAAAATCAGAGTGTTATGCGTAGACGATTCGGCACTGATGCGTCAGCTGATGACGGAAATCGTGAACGGCCATCCCGACATGGAAATGGTGGCGACCGCGCCGGATCCGCTGGTGGCGCGCGATCTGATCAAAAAATTTAATCCCCAGGTGCTGACGCTGGACGTCGAGATGCCGCGCATGGACGGGCTGGATTTCCTCGAGAAGCTGATGCGCCTGCGGCCGATGCCGGTGGTGATGGTCTCTTCGCTGACCGGTAAAGGGTCTGAGATCACGCTGCGCGCGCTGGAGCTGGGCGCGGTGGATTTCGTCACCAAACCGCAGCTCGGTATCCGTGAGGGCATGTTGGCCTACAGCGAACTGATTGCCGAGAAGATCCGCACCGCCGCCAGAGCGCGCCTGCCGCAGCGTTCCAACAGCCCGGCGCCGGCGATCCTCAGCCACGCGCCGCTGCTGAGCAGTGAAAAATTGATCGCCATCGGCGCTTCCACCGGCGGTACCGAAGCGATCCGCCAGGTACTGCAGCCGCTGCCGGCCACCAGCCCGGCGCTGCTGATCACCCAGCACATGCCGCCCGGTTTCACCCGTTCGTTCGCCGAACGGCTGAACAAACTGTGCCAGATCACGGTGAAAGAAGCGGAGGACGGCGAGCGCGTGCTGCCGGGCCATGCCTACATCGCACCGGGGGACCGCCACCTGGAGCTGGCGCGCAGCGGCGCCAACTATCAGGTGAAGCTGCATGACGGTCCGGCGGTCAACCGCCATCGTCCGTCTGTCGACGTGCTGTTCCGTTCGGTGGCGCAATATGCCGGCCGCAATGCGGTGGGGGTGATCCTCACCGGCATGGGGAACGACGGTGCGGCGGGGATGCTGGAGATGCACCGCGCCGGGGCCTATACCCTGGCGCAGAACGAGGCGAGCTGCGTGGTGTTCGGCATGCCGCGCGAGGCGATCGCCAGCGGCGGCGTCAGCGAAGTGGTTGAGTTGGACAGGATGAGCCAGCGCATGTTGGCGCAGATTTCCGGCGGCCAGGCATTGCGCATTTAATTTTAGTCCGCAGGGTTTACCCGGCGGCGATATGACCCTGGTTCGCCGCGCGGCGGCCTGCGGTTTTGCATCATTAAACGGTTAACTATTTCAGGAGTAACAATGGCAGACAAGAACCTCAGATTTCTGGTTGTGGACGACTTTTCCACCATGCGCCGCATCGTCAGAAATTTGCTCAAAGAGCTGGGCTTCAACAACGTCGAAGAAGCTGAAGATGGCGCGGATGCGCTGAACAAGCTGCGCGCCGGCGGTTTCGACTTCGTGGTGTCCGATTGGAACATGCCGAACATGGACGGACTCGAACTGTTACAGACCATTCGCGCCGATAGCGCGCTGGCCGCGATGCCGGTACTGATGGTGACGGCGGAAGCCAAGAAAGAAAATATCATCGCGGCGGCGCAGGCCGGCGCCAGCGGTTATGTAGTGAAACCATTTACGGCGGCGACGCTGGAAGAAAAGCTCAACAAGATTTTTGAAAAATTGGGCATGTAAGGAGAGGGCGATGAGAGACATTCCAATGCCTGCCAGCGATGCAGCGACCGCGGGAGAGATCATCTCCCGCATCGGCCAACTGACCCGAATGCTGCGCGACAGCATGCGCGAACTGGGGCTCGATCAGGCGATCGCCCAGGCGGCAGAGGCGATCCCGGATGCGCGCGACCGTCTTGACTATGTCGTAACCATGACGGCGCAGGCGGCGGAACGGGCGTTGAACTGCGTGGAGGCAGCGCAACCGCGCCAGGCGGAGCTGGAATCCGGCGCCAACGCGTTGAAAGGGCGCTGGGACGAGTGGTTCGCCAATCCCATCGAACTGGACGATGCGCGTTCTCTGGTCAACGACACGCGCCAGTATCTGGATCAGGTGCCGGGCCATACGGCCTTCACCAACGCACAGCTGCTGGAAATCATGATGGCGCAGGACTTCCAGGATCTGACCGGTCAGGTGATCAAGCGCATGATGGATGTGGTGCAGGAGATCGAAAAGCAGCTGCTGATGGTGCTGATGGAAAACATGCCGGAGCAGCCGGTGAAGGAAAAACGGCCGAACGACAGCCTGCTGAACGGCCCGCAGCTCGACCAGAACGGCGTCGGCGTCATCGCCAACCAGGCGCAGGTCGACGATCTGCTCGACAGCCTCGGTTTCTGAGGCTTTTCGGGGCGCGCGACGGCGCGCCCCAACAACATTCCGCGCAGTTTTCGTCTCATCCCCTAAATAACCCGCCTTTTTCCCCGTTGTTCCGCCAATGACATCGCCAATTTTTTGGCATGCTGACCGCCATTCTTTACCCTCCCGACACAGGAACGGCGTTTCGTGGCTGAAGACAGCGATCTGGAAAAAAGCGAGGCCCCCACGCCCCACCGGCTGGAGAAGGCGCGTGAAGACGGCCAGATCCCGCGCTCCCGCGAGCTGACCTCGGTACTGATGCTGCTCTCCGGCCTGGCGATTATCCTGATGTCCGGCAGCAACATGGCGCAACAGTTGGCGGCGATGCTCACGCAAGGTCTGAACTTTGACCACGGCATGGTCAGTAACGACAAGCAGATGCTTCGCCAACTGGGCATGTTGCTGCGTCAGGCGGTGCTGGCGCTGCTGCCGATCATGGCGGGGCTGGTGCTGGTGGCGCTCGCCGCGCCAATGCTGCTGGGGGGCATTCTGTTCAGCGGCAAGTCGATTAAATTCGACTTGAAGCGGTTGAACCCGCTGTCCGGGTTGAAGCGCATCTTTTCCACCCAGGTGCTGGCCGAGCTGCTGAAAGGGATCCTGAAAGCGACGCTGGTCGGTTGGGTGACCGGTCTTTATCTGTGGCTCAACTGGGCGGCGATGCTGCATCTGATGACTCAGCAGCCGCTCGACGCGTTGGGCAATGCGCTGCAGATGATCCTGTTCTGCGGTTTTCTGGTGGTGCTGGGATTGACGCCGATGGTGGCGTTTGACGTGTTCTACCAGCTGTGGAGCCACTTCAAAAAGCTGAAGATGACCAAGCAGGATATTCGCGACGAATTCAAAGACCAGGAGGGGGATCCGCACGTCAAGGGACGCATTCGCCAGCAGCAGCGGGCGATCGCCCGGCGCCGCATGATGGCCGACGTGCCTAAGGCGGACGTGATCGTCACCAACCCGACGCACTACGCCGTCGCGTTGCAGTACAACGACAAAAAAATGAGTGCGCCGAAAGTGCTGGCCAAAGGGGCCGGCGAAATCGCCTTGCGCATTCGTGAGCTCGGTGCGGAGCACCGCATTCCGATGCTGGAGGCGCCGCCGCTGGCGCGTGCGCTGTATCGGCACAGCGAGATTGGACAACATATTCCGGCCACCCTGTATGCCGCCGTCGCCGAAGTGCTGGCCTGGGTGTACCAGCTGCGCCGCTGGCGGCGCGAGGGCGGCCTGATCCCGAAAAAACCTGAACGTTTACCGGTGCCGGAAGCACTGGATTTTGCAAGAGAGAGTGACTCTGATGGCTAATTTGGCCTCCCTGCTTCGTTTGCCGGGCAATTTTAAAGATACGCAGTGGCAGGTGTTGGCCGGCCCGGTGCTGATCCTGTTGATCCTGTCGATGATGGTGCTGCCGCTGCCGGCGTTTATCCTCGATCTGCTGTTTACCTTCAACATCGCGCTGTCAATCATGGTGCTGCTGGTGGCGATGTTCACCCAGCGCACGCTCGAATTCGCCGCCTTCCCGACCATTCTGCTGTTCTCCACATTGTTGCGTTTGTCGCTCAACGTCGCGTCGACGCGCATCATCTTGCTGGAGGGCCACACCGGTTCCGCCGCCGCCGGGCGCGTGGTGGAAGCCTTTGGCCACTTCCTGGTGGGGGGCAACTTCGCCATCGGCATCGTGGTGTTCATCATCCTGGTGCTGATCAACTTTATGGTAATTACCAAAGGTGCAGGGCGTATCGCCGAAGTGGGCGCGCGCTTCGTGCTGGACGGCATGCCGGGTAAACAGATGGCGATCGACGCCGACCTGAACGCCGGGCTGATCGGTGAAGACGAAGCGAAGAAACGCCGCGCTGAAGTGACCCAGGAGGCCGATTTCTACGGCTCGATGGACGGTGCCAGTAAATTCGTACGTGGCGATGCCATTGCCGGCCTGATGATCATGGTGCTGAACGTCGTCGGCGGCCTGTTGGTCGGTGTCGTGCAGCATGGCATGGAGCTGGGGGCGGCGGCGGAAAGCTATACGCTGCTGACCATCGGTGACGGCCTGGTGGCGCAGATCCCAGCGCTGGTGATCTCCACCGCCGCCGGCGTCATCGTCACCCGCGTCGCGACCGATCAGGACGTCGGCGAGCAGATGGTGGGCCAGCTGTTCAACAATCCGCGCGTGATGTTGCTGAGCGCCGGGGTACTGGGGCTGTTGGGCCTGGTGCCGGGCATGCCGAACCTGGTGTTCCTGCTGTTTACCGCCGCTTTGCTGGGCCTGGCCTGGTGGCTGCGTGGCCGTGAACAACAGGCACCGAAAACGGTGGAAGAACCGGCGATGCCGGAGAATCCGCAGGCCGCCGAGGCCAGCTGGGCCGACGTTCAGTTGGAAGATCCGCTGGGGATGGAAGTGGGCTACCGGCTGATTCCGATGGTCGATTTTCAACAGAACGGCGAGCTGCTGGGGCGTATCCGCGGGATCCGCAAGAAATTCGCGCAGGACATGGGCTATCTGCCGCCGGTGGTGCACATCCGCGACAATCTGGAACTGCCGCCAGCCAGCTACCGCATCCTGATGAAAGGCGTTGAGATCGGCAGCGGTGAAGCGCAGCCGGGCCGTTGGCTGGCGATCAACCCCGGCAATGCCGTGGGCGAGCTGGCGGGAGACAAAACCGTCGATCCCGCCTTTGGGCTCGAGGCGGTATGGATCGACAGCGCCTTGCGCGAGCAGGCGCAGATCCAGGGCTTTACCGTGGTGGAAGCCAGTACCGTAGTGGCGACGCACCTTAATCACCTGATCGGCCAGTTCGCCAGCGAGCTGTTTGGCCGCCAGGAAACTCAGCAGCTGCTGGACCGTGTTTCACAAGAGATGCCGAAGCTGACCGAAGACTTCGTGCCGGGCGTGGTGTCGCTGACGACGCTGCACAAAGTGCTGCAAAACCTGTTGGCCGAACGCGTTTCTATCCGCGATATGCGCACCATCGTCGAAACGCTGGCGGAACATGCCCCGGCGCAAAGCGATCCTTATGAGCTGACGACCGTGGTGCGGGTGGCGCTGGGCCGGGCGATCACGCAGCAGTGGTTCCCGGGCAACGGCGAGATTCAGGTTATCGGCTTGGATACCCAGCTGGAGCGCCTGTTGCTGCAAGCGTTGCAGGGCGGCGGCGGTCTGGAGCCGGGGCTGGCCGATCGCCTGCTGGAACAGGCGCGTCAGGCGCTGCAACGGCAAGAGATGCTCAGCGCGCCGCCGGTGCTGTTGGTTAACCATGCGCTGCGTCCTTTACTGGCGCGCTTCCTGCGCCGCAGCCTGCCGCAGCTCGTGGTGCTGTCCAACCTGGAGATTAACGACGATCGCCAGATTCGCATGACGTCGACCATTGGAGCCGCCTGATGAAACGCTGTCTGTTCGTGTTGTGTTTGCTGGCGCCGTTAACCGCCGGTGCGGTGTCCGGCTCCTGGGTGGCCGAAGGGGCGGGCGTGACGTTGGAACAGGGCGGCATGCGCGATGAGTCCGCCGGTTTGCGGCCGCCGAACGCGTTGCCGGATGCCAATGCGCGCATCACCCGCGTCAGCTGGCGCTACCGTTTGCTGGGGCCTGAACCAGTGGGGCTGCAGGCGCAGCTTTGCACGGTGAACCGCTGCATTCCGCTGGGCGGCGGCAGCGGCAGCAGCAACGGTCTGCAGGGCGAGCCGGCCAATGCGGAATTGCGTTTCGTCTATTACGTGCAGTCGCAAGGCGGGTTGAACCCGCCGCTGCGGGTGATTGGCAATCAGGTGATCGTCAATTATCAGTAAGATCAGGCCAGAATTTGCAGGCCGTTGCGTTCCACCAGCGTCAGCAGCTTCATCGCGGCGGAGTTCGGTTGCGCTTCGCCGCGCTCCCATTTCTGTACCGCCTTTTTGCTGACGTTGAGATACAGCGCAAACACCGGCTGACTGACGTTTTCCCGTTCGCGCAGCGCGCGGATCTCGGCCGGCCCGAACTGCTTCACCGGCCGCAGGCACAGCATGTCGAAAGTGCGCATGGTCACGTCGTCGACGAAACCGGCGCGGTGCAGGCCCTGAACTTCCTGGTGGATCTCGGCAAGAATTTTACTCATCGCTTAGCCTCCGTAACTCCCTGTTGTTGACCAGCTGGTAGAGTCTGAATGGCGAATAATCCAGATACAGCGCAGCCAGATGTTTCAATCCCTGTAACTCATCCGCACTGATGTTTTCTCTCTCGCTTTTGGCAAAGCCGCGCATAAAAAACAGGCGGTCTTCATCGCGAAAAACGATCAGCACCCGATAGCCGCCACGTTTGCCCGCACCAGCCCGAGCGATGCGCTTTTTGTATACGCAACCGCCAAGATTGGCGTCGTACCGCTGATGCTGCATTTCTCGCGCCGCTTTCACTATCGTGGCGTCGCTAATGCGCTCGCGTGCGGCAAAACCCTGAAAGGTTTTGGTGAGATAGATATCAGCCATTCGCTCTCCCTGCGAATCTATACCCGTTAAGGGTATATTTCAAGTGATTTAAAAATCACCACAGGGTGACAAGTGGCCAAAGGGAAAGAAACAGCCAAATTCACGTTCTGCGCAGCCTGACGCATAACGTTAAGGGAACTCAGGAGGTGATGAGGTGAAAATGCGAGGGGATGCGCAAAAGTCGGCTAACGCGTGCCCGGTGATAGGCTCACCGGGCGAAATGAGTCAGGTCAGACGCCGATTTTTCTGCCGAGCAGGCTGCCGGCGTGCGACTGGCCGTCCGGGCCATACAGCGATTTGTTGTTCTTACTGAGGATAGCCAGCGCCTGAGCGTTGTGGTCGATCTGCTGATTGAGCAGCAGGCCGTTGTGCTGGTTCTTCTCACGCAGCGTTTGGCTCAGCAACTGAACGCGTTGCCAGCGATCGGCCAGAGGCGCATGGCTGGCATAGGGCGCGCGTTGCCCGCAGGTTTTTTCCTGCCCCAGGCGCTGTTGCTCGAGGTAAGCGACCGTCGCCAGCAGTTGGCTTTTGGCATCGGTGACGCGCTGCAAGGCCACGCCGGGCAACTGGCCGGAACACAGCAAGTCGTGCTCTTCCTCCAGCACGCCATTGAGCGCCTGCAGTGTTTCCAACAGTTTGTCCAGCAGTTGTACCAGCTTTTCCATAGTGATGACTTATCCTTTATCGCTACCCGCCGCCGCGTTGTCAGTCACGTCCGGCGATCCATTGAACATCGCTCTGCGCGTCTTGCAGCAGTGCGTCGGCGATTTTGCCGGCGTCCATCTTCAGTTCACCGTTGCGGATCGCCTGTTTGATGGCCTCGACCCGGCCCATATCGATATCCTGGGTGCCCGGTTGCATCAGGCGCGCCTGCGCCTCGCTCAGTTTGACCTGCGTGCCGCTGACGGCGGTTTCGGCCACGGCGGCCTTGCGCGGTTGGAGCGGGTTGTCGGCCGGGGTTTCACGCGGTTGCACAGTGGAAACCGGCTGTAACCGCTGGGTGCGATCGATACTCATGGTCCATCTCCGTTTACGCCGTGGCCGCTCGGGGGCGACGACGCTGCAATGAAAGTTTTGCGGCCCTGGTGGCCAATAAAATGCTGCTTGATTTGTCTTATCGGCAAGGTTTGCGGAACCTTTACTTTTTTATAACGTAATGCGGATCGCGCCGTCGTCCCCGACCACGCCGCTGACGATCTGCCCGGACGCCATGCGCACCCGCACGCTGTCTTCGGCGGCGGCGTTGTTCATCGCCTTACCCGCACCGCTGATGCTGAATCCTTCGCCCTGTGCATTGACCTGTACCGATTGCCCGGCCTTGATAATCCAGGCGCGGCGCAGCATGGCGAGGGTCAGCGGCTGACCGGGGCTAATGTTGCGCAGGCTGACGGCACCTAACGCTTTGCTCGCTTCGGTCAGCGCACGCGGCGGCAGGGTATCGAGCCGACCTGCTTTCAACGTCAGATCCGCCGCCGTCAACCGGCTGCCGGCGCTGATGCCGCGCGCCGAAACGAGATAGCGGCCAAACACCTGCACCTGCGTCTGGATAAAACGCCGCTCCTGGCCACAGCGCGCCGAAATGCTGACGTTGCCGCCGATCCGCGCGTTGGGCGGCAGCGACAGCTGCGGCAGTTCGCAAGCGGGCCATTGGTTCGGCGGCGTGCGCACCCGCACTTTTACCTGTACCGGTTCGCCGCTGAACTTGCCTTGGATGAAGCTTTCGATTTGCGTCGCCAGATCGTCGGCGCGCGCGTTCAGACTGCACAGCAGGCCGATAAGCAGCAGCATTTTACCTTTCATCGTCATCTTCTCAAGCTTCATCGGGATACGCGTAAGTGTACCCGCAGCGCGCGCAGGCTAAGCAGATAAATAGCGCCCCATTTTGCGTTTATTCCCGCGATAGGGTAGCGCGGGGGGCGTTTATGCTGTCGACTCCAAATTCTAACCTCGCGGAGGGAGCATGCTCGACAAACTGGACGCGGCTCTGCGCTTTGGCCAAGAGGCGCTGAACTTGCGCGCCCAGCGGCAGGAAATTCTGGCCGCCAACATCGCCAACGCAGACACACCGGGTTATCAGGCGCGGGATATCGATTTCGCCAGCCAATTGAACAAAGTGATGGAGCAGGGGCGCGTCAGCGGCAACGGCATGTCGCTGAACCTGACGGCGGCGCGCCACATCCCGGCGCAGACCCTGCAGCCGCCGCAGCTCGATCTGCTGTTCCGGGTGCCGGATCAGCCGTCGATGGACGGCAACACGGTGGACATGGATCGCGAACGCACCAACTTTGCCGATAACAGCCTGAAATATCAGACCGACCTGACGCTGCTCAACGGTCAGATCAAAGGGATGATGTCCGTGCTGCAACAAGGATAAGGCGCATGTCTTTACTGAATATTTTTGATATCTCCGGCTCGGCGTTATCGGCGCAATCCCAGCGCATGAACGTCAGCGCCAGCAACATGGCCAACGCCGACAGCGTGACCGGCCCGGACGGCGAGCCTTACCGCGCCAAACAGGTGGTGTTCCAGGTCGCGGCGGCCCCCGGGCAGCCGACCGGCGGCGTACGCGTCGCTCAGGTGGTGGACGATCCGGCGCCCGAGCGTCTGGTCTATCAACCGGGCAACCCGCTGGCGGACGCCAAGGGCTACGTGCGCATGCCGAACGTCGACGTGGTGGGTGAAATGGTCAACACCATCTCCGCTTCCCGCAGCTACCAGGCCAATGTCGAGGTGCTCAACACCACCAAGTCGATGATGATGAAAACCCTGACGTTGGGTCAGTAACCGGAGGTTCCCATGGCTATCGCCGCAACCACGAACGAGTCGTTGGACAACACCGTCATCGGTAACAACAGCAAAAATACCAACAGCCAGGATCTGCACAACAGTTTCCTGACGCTGCTGGTGGCGCAGTTGAAAAACCAGGATCCGACCAATCCGATGCAGAACAACGAACTGACCTCGCAGCTAGCGCAGATCAACACCGTGCAGGGCATCGAAAAACTCAACACCACGCTGGGGTCGATCTCCGGCCAGATCAACAGCAACCAGTCGCTGCAAGCCACTGCGCTGATCGGCCACGGCGTGATGGTGCCGGGCAATAACATTCTGGTCGGCAGCAAGGACGGCAAGGTCAGCACGACGCCGTTCGGCGTGGAACTGGAGCGCGCCGCCGATCAGGTGACCGCTACCATCACCAACGCCAGTGGGCAGGTGGTGCGCACCATCGAAATCGGCGGCCTGACCGCCGGTGTGCATGCCTTTACCTGGGACGGTTCGCTGGATGACGGCTCTACCGCACCCGACGGCGCCTACAAAGTGGCGATTAACGCCAAAGGCAATGGCGAGCAACTGGTGGCGCGCAGCCTGCACTTCGGCCTGGTGAACGGCGTGATCCGCGACGGCAACGGCGCCAAGCTGGATCTCGGTCTGGCGGGCAACGCCACCCTGGAAGACGTGCGACAGATCTTATAACCCTAAGCATCAGGCTCAATCGGACGATAGCCTGACCACTATTCGGAGAATAACATGGCCTTTTCTCAGGCAGTCAGCGGCTTAAACGCGGCAGCAACCAACCTGGACGTGATCGGTAACAACATCGCCAACTCCGCGACTGCGGGCTTCAAATCCGGCAGCGTCTCCTTTGCCGATATGTTCGCCGGTTCACAGGTCGGTCTGGGCGTCAAAGTGTCCGGCATCACTCAGAACTTCAAGGGTGGCACCACCACCGGCACCAGCCGTTCATTGGATGTGGCCATCAACGGCAACGGTTTTTTCCGCATGCAGGATAAAGACGGCGGCATCTTCTATACCCGCAACGGTCAGTTCAAGCTGGACGAAAACCGCAACCTGACCAACATGCAGGGGCTACAGCTGACCGGCTACCCGGCGGCCGGCTCTCCGCCGACCATCCAGCAGGGCGCCAACCCGGTGCCGCTGAGCATTCCTGAAGGTATGATGAACGCCAAGGCGTCCACCTCCGGCGAGATGGTGGCCAACCTGAAGTCCACCCATAAAGTGCCGGAGAACAAGACCTTCGATCCGACCAAGCAGGACAGCTACAACTACGTCAACACCATCACCGCTTACGACTCGCTGGGTAATGCGCACAACATCAACGCCTACTTTGTGAAGACAGCAGACAATAAATGGCAGGTCTACACCCAGGACGGCAGCGCCGCGCCGGTTGACGCCGGCACCATGGAGTTCAGCCCCAGCGGCAACCTGGTGAAAACCACCAGCACCAACGGCGCACCGGGCGAGTTCAGCATGGTGATCCCGATGACCGCCAAAGACGGTGCTCCGGCGCAAAACTTTACCCTGAGCTTCGCCGGCAGCATGCAGCAGAACGTGAGCAGCGACTCGGTGAGCAAGGTATCGCAGGACGGTTATGCCGCCGGTGAATACACGGGCTACCAGATCAACAATGACGGCACCATCGTGGGCGTCTATTCCAACCAGCAGACCCAGCTGTTGGGCCAGATCGTCATGGCCAACTTCTCCAACCCGGAAGGGCTGGCGTCGCAGGGCGATAACGTGTGGCAGGAAACCGGTGCGTCCGGTCAGCCGCGCGTTGGTCTGTCGGGCGGCGGCGGCTTCGGTAAGCTGACCAGCGGCGCGCTGGAGTCTTCCAACGTCGATCTGAGCCAGGAGCTGGTGAACATGATCGTCGCACAGCGTAACTACCAGTCCAACGCCCAGACCATCAAGACGCAGGACTCCATCCTGCAGACGTTGGTTAGCCTGCGCTAATAAGGCCGAGTTATGGATCACGCGATTTATACCGCGATGGGCGCGGCGCGCCAAACGCTGGAACAGCAGTCCATTACCGCCAACAACCTGGCCAATGCGTCGACGCCGGGCTTTCGCGCCCAGCTCGCCGCATTGCGCGCGGTGCCGGTCGACGGGCCGAGCCTGGCGACGCGCACCTTGGTGACCGCGTCGACGCCGGGCGCCGATATGAGCCAGGGGGCGCTGAACTACACGGCGCGTCCGCTGGACGTGGCGCTGCAGCAGGACGGTTTCCTGGCGGTGAGCCTGCCGGGTGGGGGGGAAGCCTATACCCGCAACGGCAACATTCAGATCTCCTCCACCGGGCAGTTGACGGTGCAGGGATTGCCGGTGATGGGTGACGGCGGCCCGATCGAGGTGCCGCCGTCGGCGGAGATCACCATCGCGGCCGACGGTACCATTTCGGCGCTGAACGCCGGCGATCCGCCGAACACCATCGCGCAGATCGGCCGTCTGAAGCTGGTGAAAGCCGATGCGCGCGAAGTGATGCGCGGTGACGACGGGCTGTTCCGCCTGACGCCGGAAACTCAACAGCAGCGCGGCAATCAGTTGCAAAACGATCCGCAGGTGCGGGTGATGCCGGGCGTGCTGGAGGGCAGCAACGTCAAGCCGATGGAGACCATGGTCGACATGATCGCCAACGCCCGCCGTTTTGAAATGCAAATGAAAGTCATCCACAGCGTGGATGAAAACGAACAGCGTGCCAACTCACTGCTCTCAATGAGTTAAGCAGCAAGGAAATAACCGATGATTCCATCCTTATGGATTGCCAAAACCGGTCTGGACGCGCAGCAGACCAACATGGACGTGATCGCCAACAACCTGGCGAACGTCAGCACCAACGGCTTCAAACGCCAGCGTGCGGTATTTGAAGATCTGCTGTACCAGACCATGCGTCAGCCGGGGGCACAGTCTTCCGAGCAGACCACGCTGCCTTCCGGTCTGCAGATCGGCACCGGCGTGCGTCCGGTGGCGACCGAGCGTCTGCACAGCCAGGGCAACCTGTCGCAGACCAACAACAGTAAAGACGTCGCCATCAAGGGGCAGGGTTTCTTCCAGGTGATGCTGCCGGACGGCACCCAGGCCTACACGCGCGACGGCTCGTTCCAGATCGATCAGAACGGCCAGCTGGTCACATCCAGCGGTTTCCAGGTGCAGCCGGCGATCACCATTCCGGCGAACGCGCTGTCCATCACCGTCGGCCGCGACGGCATCGTCAGCGTCACCCAGCAGGGGCAAACCGCCGCCCAGCAGGTGGGTCAACTGACGCTGACGACCTTTGTCAACGACAGCGGTCTGGAGAGCGTGGGCGAGAACCTGTATCAGGAAACCGAAAGCTCGGGCGCGCCGAACGAGAGCACGCCGGGGCTGAACGGCGCCGGTCTGCTGTATCAGGGCTACGTGGAGACCTCCAACGTTAACGTGGCGGAAGAGCTGGTCAACATGATCCAGACTCAGCGCGCTTACGAGATCAACAGCAAAGCGGTTTCGACTTCCGATCAGATGCTGCAAAAGCTGACGCAACTGTAATCTGTCATTGACGGGCCCGGCTTGCCGCGCCCGTCATTCTCTTTCGTGAAACAAAGGCGATACCCGTGGTAACCACATATTCGATGGCAATCCTGCCGCGGCAGGGACAACGCTGGCTGGCGGGAATGGTGATGCTGACGCTGAGCGGCTGCGCTTATATTCCGCATAAACCGCTGGTGGACGGTGCGACCACGGCGCAGCCCGCGCCGGCCAGCGCGCCGATGCCGAACGGCTCGATCTTCCAGACGGTGCAGCCGATGAACTACGGCTATCAGCCGCTGTTCGAAGACCGCCGTCCGCGCAACGTCGGTGACACCCTGACCATCGTGCTGCAGGAAAACGTCAGCGCCAGCAAGAGCTCTTCCGCCAACGCCAGCCGCAACGGCGCCAGCAAGTTCGGCGTCGCCACCTCGCCGCGTTACCTCGACGGTCTGTTGGGCAATGCGCGCGCCGATATGGACATTTCCGGCGACAGTACCTTCGGTGGCAAGGGCGGCGCCAACGCCAACAACACCTTCAACGGCACCATTACGGTGACGGTCAACCAGGTGCTGGCCAACGGCAACCTGCACGTGGTGGGGGAAAAGCAGATCGCCATCAACCAGGGCACCGAATTCATTCGTTTCTCCGGCGTCGTCAACCCGCGCACCATCAGCGGCAACAACTCGGTCACCTCGACGCAGGTGGCGGACGCGCGTATCGAATACGTCGGCAATGGCTATATCAACGAAGCGCAGACCATGGGCTGGCTGCAGCGCTTCTTCTTAAATGTTTCACCGTTCTAAGGATTGACTGATGCTGAAAAAATGGTTTATCGCGCTGTGCGTCGGGCTGGTGTGCTTGCCGGCGGCGGCGGAGCGCATCCGCGATCTGGTGACGGTGCAGGGCGTGCGAGACAACGCCCTGATCGGCTACGGCCTGGTGGTGGGGCTGGACGGTTCCGGCGACCAGACCATGCAGACGCCGTTCACCACCCAAAGCCTGAGCAACATGCTGTCGCAGCTGGGCATCACCGTGCCGCCGGGCACTAACATGCAGCTGAAAAACGTGGCGGCGGTGATGGTGACCGCCAAACTGCCGCCGTTCTCGCGCGCCGGGCAGAACATCGACGTGGTGGTTTCATCGATGGGCAACGCCAAGAGCCTGCGCGGCGGCACCTTGCTGATGACGCCGCTCAAAGGCGTGGATAACCAGGTCTATGCGCTGGCGCAGGGCAACGTGCTGGTCGGCGGCGCGGGCGCGGCGGCCGGCGGCAGCAGCGTGCAGGTCAACCAGCTGGCGGGCGGGCGCATCAGCAACGGCGCCACCATTGAGCGCGAGCTGCCGACCACCTTCGGCAGCGGCGGCGTACTCAACCTGCAGCTGAACGACGAAGACTTCACGCTGGCGCAGCAGATCAGCGACGCTATCAACCGCCAACGCGGCGGCGGCACCGCGACGCCGCTCGACGCCCGCACGATCCAGGTGCTGGTGCCGCAGGGCAACAGCTCTCAGGTGCGTTTCCTGGCGGAGATTCAAAACATCACCGTCAACGTCGGCGCGATGGACGCCAAAGTGATCATCAACTCGCGCACCGGGTCGGTGGTGATGAACCGCGATGTGATCCTCGATTCCTGCGCCGTCGCCCAGGGCAACCTGTCGGTGGTGGTCGATCGGCAGAACACCGTCAGCCAACCGACGACGCCGTTCGGCGGCGGCCAGACGGTGGTGACGCCAAACACCCAGATCTCGGTGCAACAGCAGGGCGGATCGCTGCAGAAGGTGAACGCCAGCGCCAACCTGAACAACGTCATTCGCGCGCTGAACGCGCTGGGCGCCACGCCGATCGATCTGATGTCGATCCTGCAGGCGATGCAGAGCGCCGGCTGCCTGCGCGCCAAGCTGGAAATCATCTGATGGCAGGCGATCTGATGGCAATGTCGGGTGCGGCCTATGACGCCCAGGCGCTGAACGGTCTGAAGCGCGATGCGGCGGCCGACCCGCAGGGCAACCTCAAGCAGGTGGCCCAGCAGGTAGAAGGCATGTTCGTGCAGATGATGCTGAAAAGCATGCGATCCGCCTTGCCGCAGGACGGGGTATTGAGCAGCGATCAAACGCGGCTCTATACCTCGATGTACGACCAGCAAATCGCCCAGCAGATGTCGCAAAAAGGGCTGGGGCTGGCCGACATGATGGTCAAGCAGATGAGCAACGCCAACGCGGTGCCGAGTGAAACGGCGGGCCTGTCGCCGATGGCGCTGGACAACGAGGTGCTGCAAACGCTGCCGAACCAGGCGCTGGAGCAGATGGTGCGCCGCGCGATGCCGAAAGCCCCGCCGGCCGCCGCGCCACTGTCGCTCAACAACGGCAACTTCGTCGCTCGCCTGTCGATCCCGGCGAAGGTCGCCAGCCAGCAGAGCGGCATTCCGCATCAGCTGATCGTCGCGCAGGCGGCGCTGGAGTCCGGCTGGGGGCAGCGCGAGATCCCGACCTCAGACGGCACGCCGAGCTACAACCTGTTCGGCATCAAGGCCGGCGGCAGCTGGAACGGGCCGGTGACGGAGATCACCACCACCGAGTTCGAACAGGGCGCGGCGAAGAAGGTGAAGGCGAAGTTCCGCGTCTACGGTTCGTATGTCGAAGCGATTGCCGACTACGTCAAACTGCTGACCAACAACCCGCGCTATGCCGACGTGGCCGCCGCGCGCAGCCCGGAGCAGGCGGCGCATGCGCTGCAACGCGCCGGGTACGCCACCGATCCGCAGTACGCCAGCAAACTGGTCAGCGTGATTCAGCAGATGAAGAGCGCGGGGGAACAGGCGGTGAAAGCTTACACCCACGATCTGAAAGATTTGTTCTAAATCCCCGTCATTCTTGACGCCGCAGCGGCGTTGACTGCACAAGCTCGCCCCGGTCACTTGGCTTAACCAAGCGCTCGGGGACGCCCTTGCTTGTCGCCTTGCTGCGACGCCAATTATTTAGGGGATAGGCGGTAACGAAGGCTAGCTGGATGCTGACCGCGTTGCCGCTTTTTTTCCTCAAGTTCTTCTCATTTTGGCCGATAACCGAAACAGGCTGAGCGAACAGGCTCAGCAGCTCAATTAAGAACCCTGTGGGCCACCGGCGCCGCAGCATAAGGAATTCCGATGTCCAATAGCTTAATCAATACCGCGATGAGCGGGCTGAATGCGGCTCAGGTGGCGCTCAGTACCGTCAGCAACAACATCTCCAACTACAACGTGGCGGGCTACAACCGCCAGACCGCGATCCTGGCGCAGAACGGCGGCATGGCCACCATGAGCGGCTTTATCGGCAACGGCGTGACCGTCACCAGCGTTAACCGCGAGTACAACCAGTTCATCACCAACCAGCTGCGCGGCGCACAAAGCGCGTTCGGGGCGCAGAACGCCTATTACGAGAAGATTTCGCAGATCGACAATCTGTTGGCGAGCAAGACCAACCCGCTGTCGACCAACATGCAGGATTTCTTTACCAACCTGCAGAACCTGGTGAGCAACGCCGGTGACGACGCCGCGCGCCAGACGGTGCTGGGCAAGGCCAACGGTCTGGTGAACCAGTTCAACAACACCGATAAATTCCTGCGCGACATGGACAACGGCGTTAATCAGCAGATCAGCGATACGGCGCAGCAGATCAACAGCTACGGCCAACAGATCGCCAAGTTGAACGACGAGATCACCCGTTTGCGCGGCAGCGCCGGCGGCGAACCGAATGCGTTGCTGGATCAGCGCGATCAGTTGGTCACCGAATTGAACCAACTGGTGGGCGTACAGGTCACGCAACAGGACGGCGACGCCTATACCGTCTCCTTCGCCAACGGCTTGACGCTGGTGCAGGGCAGCAATACGTATCAGGTGGAAGCCGTGCCTTCCAGCAGCGATCCTTCCCGTCTGACCATCGGCTATAACCGCGGCAACGGCGCCAGCGAAGTGCCGGAAGGCCAGATCACCAGCGGCACGCTGAGCGGCGTGCTGAAATTCCGCAGCGAAACGCTGGACGGCGTGCGCAATCAGCTGGGCCAGTTGGCGCTGGCGATGGCGGACAGCTTTAACCAACAGCATCGCGCCGGCTTCGATCTGAACGGTGACGCAGGCGGCGACTTCTTCAGCTTCAGCGGTGGCCGGGTGGTGGATAACACCCGCAACACCGGCGACGCGTCGCTGTCGGTTTCTTACACCGATACCGGCAAGGTGAAGGCTAATGATTATCGCGTTGAGTTCGACGGCAGCAACTGGCAGGTCAGCCGCCTGCCGGACAATGTGAAAGTCAACGCCACGCCGGGCACCAGCGTCGACGGCAAACCGACGCTGAACTTCGACGGGTTGGAAGTGAGCATCGACGGCAATGCGCAGGCCAAAGACAGCTTCACCGTGAAGCCGGTCAGCGACGTGGCGGGCAACCTGAAAGTGGCCATCACCGATTCGTCCAAGATCGCCGCCGCCGGTAAAGACGACAGCGGCCGCGGCGATAACGAGAACGCCAAGAAGCTGCTGGATCTGCAAACCAAAAACCTGGTGGACGGCAAAGCGACCCTGAGCGGCGCTTACGCCGGCATCGTCAGCGGCGTCGGCAACCAGACCGCCGCCGCCAAGGCCATCGCTACCTCGCAGGCCAAAATCGTCACGCAGCTGGGCGCGCAACAGCAGTCGATGTCCGGCGTCAATCTTGACGAAGAGTACGGTGAACTGCTGCGTTTTCAGCAGTACTACATGGCCAACGCGCAGGTGATTCAGACCGCCAGCTCGCTGTTCGACGCGCTGCTGAATATTCGTTGATTTCATTGTTAATCGGCGCCGATAACGGCGCCGGTCGCTCAGAGTAAGGAACCCACAGCATGCGCATGAGCACCAGCATGATGTACCAACAGAACATGAACGGCATCACGGGCAACCAGTCGCTGTTCATGAAGGCGGCCGAGCAGCTTTCCTCGGGCAAGCGGGTGATCAACCCGTCCGACGATCCGCTGGCGGCGTCGCGCGCGGTGATGTTGTCGCAGTCGCAGGCGGAAAACAGCCAGTACACCCTGGCGCGCACCTTCGCTCGTCAGAACGTGTCGATGGAAGAAACGGTATTGGCCGGCGCGACGTCCACCATCGCGGATATGAAGGCGCTGATCGTCAACGCCGGCGGCACCGAAAGCGATAACGATCGCCAGTCGCTGGCCACCCAACTGCAGGGGTTGAAAGATCAGCTGCTGAACCAGGCCAACAGCACCGACGGCAACGGCCGCTATATGTTCGGCGGATATGTGAACGACAAGGCGCCGTTCGTCGATAACGGCGGCACCGTCAGTTATCAGGGCGGGGACAAGACGGTTCAGCAGAAAGTGGACGCCAACCGCACCATGACCATCGGCCATACCGGCAACGCGGTGTTCATGTCGTTGACCAGCAATCCGAAGCCCGAGCCGGACGGCAGCGCGCCGGTCAGCAACGTATTCGAGAGCATCGATATTGCGCTGAACGCGTTGAAAACCCCGCTGCAGGGCGCCGACGAGGCCACCAAGCAGCAGGTGAACGATGCCTTGGCGAAAGCCAACCGCGGTCTGGACAACTCCTACAACAACGTGTTGAGCGTGCGCGCCGAGCTGGGCAGTCAGCTGCAGGAAATGGATCAGCTGGACAGCATCGGTAAAGAGCGTGACATGACCAACCAGATCCAGATGAGCGCGTTGACGGATGCCGATCTGGCCGAGTCTATCTCGTCTTATTTCATGCAGCAGGCAGCGCTGCAGGCGTCGTATAAAACCTTCAGCGATATGCAGGGCATGTCGCTGTTCCAGATGAATCGTTAAGAGCAATACCCCGTTGCCTGACCGCGACGGGTTTCCCTTTAGTGCGCTTAGAAAATGCCTTCTCCGCCTCGCGGGGAGGGAGGCTTCTTGAAACCGGGTGCACTCGTTTGGCGCGTCGCTCGTTCTCCCACTACTGACTGAGTGACGCGCCTTTTTTTCATCAGGAAAGAAATAATACGATTGTCACCCCTGTTTAATGCGCAATGGCATTATTGAAATCAGCGGTGGAAGAATCGCGATGGATATTATTTCCCTGACGATAAATAGCGCTGCTATTTCTTTTTCTTCTCCACTTTCCATTTTCCGCCGTCGGCCGTCTCGGTAAACGAAACTCTAAACTTGTTGCTTTTCCAGTGGGTCAGACCGAATAACCGGCGTGCTTTGCGGTTGCTTTTCGCTTTAATCATTTTCTCGCTCCTGTGGTTAGCAAAGGTCGATGCTGCGCCCTGCAGCCGGTAGGCGCCGGACGCATTTATTCAGGGTGTAAGTTATCTGTCGCGCATTTTACCCTGCGTGACTGCGTTATTTTTTATTTCCAATTGGGAGTCAGCGTTTTTATCGCCGCTGATGGCTAGCGTGGTACAAGCGATATTTCTGTTGCCGGGTCTATTCTAGGTCGGGGTTTTATTTATTCAAGCCGCCGGAGACATTTGAACCTTAATCCGGATAAAAGGAGTTTCTCAGGCTTTTGTCCCAAGAAAGCGTTTTTATTGCCATTTTGTCTCAGGCAGATAAGGGGGAAAGGGGGGGGCGTTGCAGGGGCTTAGAAGGTCATGCCGCCGATTACCGCCGCCAGTCGATCGAAGATTTCACCGAACAGATGTTCACAGAACGGCGCCAGCATCGGCATCATCATACCCAGCGTCATGATGCCGAAGGTCATGGTGACTGGGAAACCGATCACGAAGACCGACAGCTGCGGGGTCATGCGATTGAGCAGGCCGAGCGCCATGTTCAGCGTCAACAGCAGGCAGATCAGCGGCAGCGCCAGCATCATGCCGTTGATGAAAATCAGCGAGCCAACCTGGGTCAACACCAGGAAGCCGTTGCCGTTCAGCGGCTGCGTTTGGATAGGCAGGGTATGGAAGCTGTCCGCCAGCAGTGAAATCAGCCACAGATGGCCGTCGAAGCTGAGGAACAGCAGCATCGCCAGCAGGTTAAGCAGGCGCGCCAGCACCGGCATGTTCGGGCCGCCGCTGGGATCGAAGAAGGTGGCGAACGACAGACCCATCTGCATGCCGATCACTTCGCCCGCCAGGCGCACCGCCGCGAAGGCGAACTGCATAGTCAATCCCAGCGCCACGCCGATCAGAATCTGTTGAACCGCCAGCCACAGGCCGGCGGCGGAGAAGATCGGGATATTGCTGGCGGGCAGCGTCGGCGCGATCAGGATGACGATCAGCCCGCCAAGGCCGATTTTGACCTTTTTGCTGATTTGTTTTTCGCTGAATATCGGCGCGGTGCTGATCAGCGCCAGAATACGCAGCAGCGGCCAAAAATAGTGGCTGAGCCAGACGGTGAGCTGGGCGCTGTCGAAGGTGAGCACGGTCAGCCGATCAGGGTGGGCAGGTTGCTGAACAGAGTGCGCATGTAGTCCAGCAACAGATTCAACATCCAGGGACCGGCGATGATGATGGTGGCCACCACCGCCAGAATTTTAGGGATGAACGACAGCGTCATTTCGTTGATCTGGGTGGCGGCCTGCAGCAGGCTGACGACCAGGCCGCTGATCAGCGCCGCCAGCAGCAGCGGGGCGGCCAGCGCCAGCGCGACTTTCATCGCTTCGGTGCCGAGCGCCATAACCGATTCAGGTGTCATCTCGCGTTCTCCGGTCAGGGGTTACGAATAGAAGCTCTGCGCCAGCGAGCCGAGCAGCAGCTGCCAGCCATCGACCAGCACGAACAGCATCAGCTTGAACGGCAGCGAGATGGTGGCGGGCGGCACCATCATCATCCCCAGCGCCATCAGCACGCTGGCGACCACCAGGTCGATAATCAGGAACGGAATGAACACCGTAAAGCCGATCTGGAAGGCGGTTTTCAGTTCGCTGGTGACGTAGGCGGGCAGCAGGATGCGCATCGGCACCGCCTCAGGGCCGGCCAGCGGCGGCTGATTGGCCAGTCTGGCGTACAGCGCGAGATCGGTTTCGCGCGTTTGGCGCAGCATGAATTCGCGCAGCGGCTGCGCGCCTTTATCCAGCGCGACTTCCAGCCCGATTTTGTCCTGGCTGAACGGCAGGTAGGCGTCCTGATAAACCTTGTCGAACACCGGCGACATGATGAAGAAGGTCAGGAACAACGCCAGCCCCAGCATCACCTGGTTCGGCGGCGCCGAAGGCGTGCCCAGCGCGTTGCGCAGCAGGCCGAGCACGATGATGATGCGGGTGAAGCTGGTCATCATCAGCAGCATGGCCGGCAGGAAGGTCAGCGAGGTCAACAGCACCAGCGTCTGCACCGGCAGCGACCAGCTTTGGCCGCCGTTGGCCAGCGGCTGACTGATCAGCCCCGGCAGTTGTGCCAAAGCCGCCGGGCTGATGAACAGCAGGGCGGCAGGGAGCCAAACCGCCGGACGGCGAACGAGGGTATGAAGAGTCGAGGTCATGCCGATTTTTCCGGGCGTTTCAGAACTTTTTGCATCAGTTGGCGGAAGTCCGCCGGCGTCGCCGCGTCGGCCGCGCCCTCGTCTTTCGGCGGGGCGGGCAGGGTGTGCAGCGGGGTGATCTGCTGGGCGGTAACGCCCAATACCAGCAAGGTGTCGTCGACTTCCACCACCACCACGCGCTCGCGCTGCCCGACCTGGCAACTGGCGCGCAGGTTGAGCAGCTTGTTGTTGCGCGCCTGCGGGGCGAAACCCAGCCGACGGAACAGCCAACCGGCCAGCAGGATCAGCAGCAGAATGCCGCCGAGCGCGCTGCTGACCTGCATCAACACCGAACCGGCCGGCAAGGCCGGCGCGGCGGGGGATTGGCTGCTTTGGACGGTAACGGGCGCCGCAACGGTCATCAGCGGCTCAGTCGACGCATGCGTTCGGACGGGGTGATAATGTCGGTGATGCGCACGCCGAACTTGTCGGCCACCACCACCACTTCACCTTGTGCGATCAGGTAACCGTTGATCAGGATGTCCAGCGGCTCGCCGGCCAGGCCGTCCAGCGCCACCACCGAGCCTTGCGACAGGCGCAGCAGCTCTTTGATGGTCATCTTGGTGCGCCCCAGTTCCACGGTCAGCTTGACCGGAATATCCAGGATCAGGTCGATATCCTGCAGGCTGCCGAGCGCATCCTGAGCTTCCAGCGACTTGAACACCCCTTCGGTGCTCGCGCCGGATTTATCTGTCGACTGCTGCTCGTTAAACGCATCAGCCCACAGATCGTCTACGGATTCCTTTCCTTCGCCAGACGGTTGCTTAGGATCACTCATTGGGCTGTTCCTCACTCAGAGCATTCAAAATAGGGTTAATCAAATGTTCAACACGCAGGGCATATTGCCCGTTTAACGTGCCGTATTGGCTGGTCAGAACCGGTACGCCGTCCACATGGGCGATCAGGCGTTCCGGCTTGTCTATCGGTAATACATCGCCCGGTTGCAGCTTCAGGACTTTCGACAGCCGCATCGGGATATCGACGAAGTTGGCGATCAGCTCCAGTTCGGAGTGCTGCACCTGCTTCACCAGCGTTTCGCGCCAGTGGCTGTCTTCCTGCCGCGAATTTTCCAGCGGCGGGTTGGTCAACAGCTCGCGCAGCGGTTCGATCATCGCGAACGGAATGCAGATGTTGAACTCGCCGGTCAGCGCGCCGATCTCTACCTGGAACGGCGTGGTGACCACGATGTCGTTCGGCGAGGTGGTGATGTTGGTGAACTTCACCTGCATTTCGGCACGCACGTACTCCACGTCGATCTTGTAGATGGCGCTCCAGGCGTCGCCATAGGCGTCCAGCGCCAGGCGCAGCATGCGTTTGATCACCCGCTGTTCGGTCGGGGTGAATTCGCGGCCTTCGACTTTGGTCGGGAAGCGGCCGTCGCCGCCGAACAGGTTGTCGACGGCGATGAACACCAGACTCGGCGCGAACACGAACAGGGCAGTGCCGCGCAGCGGATTCAAATGCACCAGGTTCAGGTTGGTCGGCACCGGCAGGTTGCGGGCGAACTCGTGATACGGCTGGATTTTGATCGGGCCGACGGTAATGTCCGGGCTGCGGCGCAGCAGGTTGAACAACCCCATGCGGAACTGCCGGGCAAAACGTTCGTTGATGATTTCCAGCGCGTGCAGACGCTCGCGCACCACGCGGCGCTGGGTGTTCGGATCGTAAGGCTTAACCTCGCTCTCTTTGCCGACTATCGCTTCGGGTTCATCACCCGCGCTGTCGCCGTTGAGCAAGGCGTCGATCTCTGCCTGTGAAAGAATGCTATCGCCCATAGTGATTACCGCAGTATGAAGGCGGTGAACAGCACGTCGCTGACCACCTGCTTCGGTTGTCCCTTAACCAGCGGCGGGCTGAGCACGTCCTTAATCTGCGCCACCAGCTGTTGCTTCCCTTGTTCATTGGCCAGCTGGCCCGCTTCCTGACGGGAGAGCAGCATCAGCAAGCGGCTGCGCACTTCCGGCAGAAAATCGTTCAGCTGACGGCGGGTACTTTCGTCCGGCAGACGCAGCGTGAGGCCGATATACAGCACGCGATCCGGGTTGTTGTCCGGCGTCACCAGGTTGACGGTAAAGGTGTCGAGCGGCATGAACACCGGCGCGGCCGGCGGTTGCTGTTTGACGGCGGCCGGTTCGGCGCCGTTTTTATGCTGTTGCAGCAGCCACCAGCTGTAGCCCGCGGCGCCACAGGCGACGACGCTGATCAATACCAGCAGGATGACCAGAAGGGAGCGTTTCGGTGCTGCCGGAAGGGTGTTCTGAGACATAGCCAAATCTAATTCCTGTTGTTCCACCCGCAGCCTGCGAGGCGGCGGGCATGGCGCGCGGCAAAGCCGCACGCATGACATGTAAAGGTATTATCGCGTCTATCACGGTGTGCAATAGCCTGAATAGACGCGCAAATGGGTGCCAGCTTGGGCGTTTGCGGCGGCTCAGGCGAAAATATCGACGCCGTTGACCGCACTGGCCATGCGCTGCAGCGCCACCGGCGCGCTGACGCCGTCGGCGGGCGCAGCCTCACCGCCAGCATGTTCAGCATAGCTGGAACGCCCCTGGCCGTTGGACGCCTGCTGCTGCCCCTGTTGCCATTGCGGGGTGGACTCGCCGCCCACGCTGCTTTGCCCCAGGTTGATGCCGCTCTCCGCCAGCGCGTGACGCAGCTGCGGCATCGCTGCTTCCACCGCCGCGCGCACCTGGCCGTGAGCGGAGGCGATGTGCAGTTGTGCCTGCTGATCGTCCAGTTTCAGCGTGATCTGCAAGGCGCCCAGTTCCTGGGGGTGCAGGCGCAGTTCTGCGCTCTGCTGGCCGTTGCGGTGGAACATCAGCACCTGTTGGTTCAACGCCTGCTGCCACTCCGGGCTGCCCAACTGCGCGTTGAGCTGCGGCGTAGGCGGTGCGGTTACCAGTGCGTTGGCAGGGGCGGCCGTTTGCGTTGGGCTGGCGGCGGCCAGGGCGACGGCGTGGTTGAGCGTCGGTTGCTGCTGTGCATCGCTCGCCGGCAGCGGCTGTGCGGCACTTGCGCGCTCACCGCTGGTCGGTTGCGGGAGCGCCGCCTTGGCATTATCGTCGCCGGTGGCCGGCGTTTTCGCCCCTGTCAGCGACGGAGCAGGGGATGCCGATGAACGCGCGGCGGTTTTTTCACCGGCCGCCGCAATGTTCAGCAGGCCATTGCCGGGCTGCAGTGCAGTCGCCTCGTCAGCGCTTTCCACCGTCAGCGAGCGTTGGCCTTCGGTCGGTTGCGCCTGGGCGACGAGCGCGGCCGGCAGCATGGCGTACAGCGCCTGCAGCGTTGCGGCATCCAGCTCTTTGGCGGCGGCGATCGGTGGTTGCGCCGGTTTGTCGCCGGCGGTGGGTGCCTCGGCTTCGGCGCCTTCAGGTGAAAGCGCATCGGCTGGGGTGGCCGGGTTCTGCAGCAGGCCGCCGCGCTCGCCGAAGGTGGCTAGCAGTTGATTGAGCTGGTTGCGGCTCAGGGCCGGGGCGCGTTCCTCGTCCGCGCTCAGCGCGACCGGCGGCTGTTTGCCATCGGCGGCGGGCGCGAAACGTGCGCCGAGCAGCTGGGCGAAGGCCGATGACAACTGGCTCTCACCCAGCGCCGACGTCAGTTCGGCCAGGCCGCCGGCGTCGCCGGGTAAGGCCAGGCCGGGCAGGGCGTTCAGATTCATGGGTTGATATTCCTTTGTGCACTGCGTTGAGCGAACTCATCCATCAGTTTTTGATCCCGTTTGTTCTCCTGCTGCTGCTCCGCATTTAAGGCGCGGGTATGCAGGGTCTCGAAAGCGTTCAGCCGCTGTTGTTTGTCTTGCCATTGCTTCACCGCATGATCCACTTTCTGCCCCCACTGCAGCAGCTGCTGGCGGTGCTGGTCGATGGCCTGTTCCAGCGTGCCGATAAACTGCTGGTAGTTTTGCCAGCTAGAGCTGTCCATGCCGTCGCAAAGCGTATGATTCAGCTTCTGGCGGTATTCGTCCTGATAGTTGAGCAGCATCGACAGCTGTTGCTCTGCCGCCTGCTGCGCCTGCCGTACCTGGCCCAGCTGTTGCGCGGCCTGTTCCACCGCATCCTGCGCCAGATCTCGCAGGGTAATCAGGGGAGATTGTGATTTCATCGCTGTGCGCCTCTGGTGACGTTAAACAATCAACTGCTGCAGCTGTTGACAGGCTTCATCGTAGCCGCTGCGTTCAAAGATGCCCTGTTGCAGGTACGCTTCCATCTGCGGGTACAGCGTCATCGCTTTGTCCAGCAACGGATCGCTGCCGGCCGCGTAGGCGCCGACGCTGATCAGATCGCGGTTGCGCTGATAGCTGGCCAGCATCTGCTTGAAGGTGCGTACCCGGCGATAATGCTCTTCGTCGATCAGCGACGTCATGGCGCGGCTGATTGACGCTTCGATGTCGATAGCCGGGTAATGGCCGGCTTCCGCCAGGCGCCGGGACAGCACCACGTGGCCGTCGAGGATGGCGCGCGCCGAGTCGGCGATCGGGTCTTGCTGATCGTCCCCTTCGGTCAATACGGTGTAGAAGGCGGTAATGGAACCGCCGCCGCTGATGCCGTTACCCGCGCGTTCCACCAGCGCAGGCAGTTTGGCGAAGACCGAAGGCGGATAGCCTTTGGTCGCCGGCGGTTCGCCGATGGCCAGGGCGATCTCACGCTGCGCCATGGCGTAGCGGGTAAGGGAGTCCATGATCAGCAACACGTGCTGCCCGCGATCGCGGAAATCTTCGGCGATGCGGGTGGCGTAGGCCGCCCCCTGCATGCGCAGCAACGGCGATACGTCCGCCGGCGCAGCGATCACCACCGAGCGCGCCCGGCCTTCGGCACCGAGAATGTTCTCGATAAAGTCTTTGACCTCGCGGCCGCGCTCGCCGATCAGGCCAACGACGATCACATCTGCCTGGGTATAACGGGCCATCATGCCGAGCAACACGCTCTTGCCGACGCCGGAGCCGGCGAACAGGCCCATGCGCTGGCCGCGACCGACGGTCAGCAGACCGTTGATGGTGCGCACCCCCACGTCCAGCACCTGCTCGATCGGCGTGCGCTGCAAGGGGTTGAACGGCGCGGTGATCAGTGGCGCGCGGTAACCGGTTTCCGGTGAAGGCAGGCCGTCGAGCGGTTTGGCGCTGCCGTCCAGCACCCGTCCCAACAGGGCTGGGCCGAGCGGCAGCTGTTTGCCGGCGCTTTGGCCTTCCGGCGCGATGCGGGCGTAAACCCGCGCGCCCGGCACGATGCCTTCGACTTCTTCCAGCGGCATCAGGAACAGCCGCTGGCCGTTGAAGCCGACCACTTCGCTTTCCACTTCCTGCACTTCACCGGCGTCGTGCCGTTCGATGAGGCAGGTCGCGCCGAGCGGCAGCTGCAGGCCGGTAGCCTCCAGCACCAGCCCGGTGGCGCGGGTCAGGCGGCCGTAGCGGCGCACCGTCGGCGCGCGGGCGATGCGTTTTTCCAGCGTATCCAGAGAACTCAGCCAGCGGCCGAGACGCGCGGTCATCAGACTTCTCCCGGTGCCGCCAGGCGGCACAGTTCATGCCAGCGCGTCGCCAGGCTGGCGTCGAGATCGCCTTCCTCTGCGCTGACCTTGCAGCCGCCCGGATGCAGTTCGCCGTCCGCCAACAGGCGCCAGCCGTGCAGGCTGAGGGTAACCCCCAACTGTTGCTCGACGCGAGGGTAGTCGTCCGGGTGGACCCGCAGCTGCGGCTTGCCGTTGAACATCGGCTCCTGCTGGATCAGCTGTTGGATCTGCGCGAGCAGGGCGGTGCCGTCGCACACCGGCGGCTGGCCCAGCACCTGTTTGGCGGCGGTCAACGCCAGCTGCATCAACCGTGAAGCGATCACGCTGTCGAGCGCGTCCAGCGTGTGCTGGAATTCGGTAACCAACTGCTGCCAGTGGGCGGTCAGCGGCTGTTGCTGCTGCTGCGCTTCCAGCAGCCCTTGCTGACGGCCTTCTTCCAGACCGGACTGAAAACCGGCTTCATAGCCTTTTTGCTGGCCGTCGGCATAGCCCAACTGCTGGCCCTGTTGCTCAGCCTGCAGCCGCAGCGTCGCCAGCTGCTGTTGCAGTTCGGCCTGCGCGTCCGGCGACGGATCGCTTTGTTCGAGATCCGGCAGCGGCGGCAGGTCGAACGCCGGTTTCTGTTCGCCCAAATCGTTGAGCGACCAGGGCTGCCAGGGCAGGGTGTTAATGCGATCAGACATAGGTGTCCTCGCCGCCGCCAATGATCATTTCGCCGGTTTCCGCCAGGCGTCTTACCACCAACAGGATGGCTTTCTGCTCGTTCTCCACCTGCGACATGCGCACCGGCCCACGGTTGGCCAGATCGTCGCGCAGGATGTCGGCGGCGCGTTGCGACATGTTCTTGAGGAATTTCTCGCGCAGCGGCTGTTCGGCGCCTTTCAATGCGATCAGCAGCGACTCGCCTTCCACTTCCTGCAGCAGACGCTGGATGCTGCGATCGTCGACTTCCACCAGGTTTTCGAACAGGAACATCTCGTCGATGATCTTCTGCGCCAGCTCGCCGTCGTATTCGCGCATCGCGTCGATGACCGCTTCTTCCTGCTGGGTTTTCATCAGGTTGATGATCTCGGCGGCGGTGCGCACCCCGCCCATTTTGCTGCGCTTGAGGTTCTGGCCGTCGAGCAGGTTGTTCAGCACTTCGGTCAGCTCCGCCAACGCCGCCGGCTGCACGCCGCCGAAGGTGGCGATACGCAGCATCACGTCGTTGCGCAGACGTTCGTCGAACAGGGCCAGGATATCCGCCGCCTGGCCGCGTTTGAGGTGCACCAGAATAGTGGCGATGATCTGCGGGTGTTCGTCGCGGATCAGATCGGCAGCGCTCTGCGGCTCCATAAAGTTGAGCGTTTCCATGCCGGTGGTGGTCTCGCGCGATTCGAGAATGTCTTCCAGCAGGCTGGCGGCGCGCTCTTCGCCCAGGGCCTTGACCAGCACCGAGCGCAGATAGTCGCTGGCGTTGACGCTCAGCGCCGCGTATTGCTCGGCGTCGTCTTCAAACTCGGTCAGTACTTCGCCGAGCTGTTTGTGCGAAACCTGGCTCATGCCGGCCATGGTGCCGCTCAGCAGCTGTACTTCGCGCGAGGAGAGGTGCTTGAACACCTCCGCCGCGCGATCTTCACCCAGCGTCATCAGCAAGATGGCGCTTTTGTCGGTTCCGGTCAGGCTCATATCTCGTTACTCATCCATTGGCGGATTACCAGAGCGACCACGCGTGGGTCTTTATCAGCCAGATCGCGGATCCGCTGGCTCTGGACTTCTGCGCTGACGCGCTGCTGCGATTTACGACGCTGCGCCAGCTCCTCGTTGCTCGGTTTGCCGCTGTCGGCCGGTTTGGCGGCAGGGGCATTGGCGGCGGCGATGGCGGCCTGTTGCGCCGCCTGGCGCTGTTGCAGCTGTGGCCGCACCAGTTTGCGCCACAGCAGCCAGGCCACCAGCAGCACCAGCAGATAGCGGCCTGCGTCGATCAGGCGATCGATAAACGACTGGCTTTGCCAGAACGGCAGTTCGCCACCGGTCACCTGACTGTCGGTAAACGGCGTGTTGACCACGTTCAGGGTATCGCCACGGCTGCTGGAGTAGCCCATCGCTTCACGCACCAGCGCTTCGATCTGCACCAACTGCTCTTTGCTCATCGGCTGCGGTTTGCCGTCTTTATCTACGCCGAGGTAGTTGACTACCACGGCGACCGACAGACGCTGCACGGTGCCGGCTTTTTGCTGGGTGTGGCGAATGGTGCGGTCGAGTTCGTAGTTGGTGGTCGCGTCGCGACGGGTATTTTGCGGTACGCCGTTGGCCGCCGCGCTGCGGGTGGTTGCGGCGTTTTGCGCGGTGGCATTGTTGCCTGCGGCGTTGGCCGGCTTGGCGGTCTCAATCGGCGCGGTGGCCGGTGCGCTTGGCTGATTGGACAGCGCGCCTGGCACGCCGCCCACCTGTGGCCCGCCGATCTGCTCGCTCAGGCTGGTTTGCTGAGAGCGAATAGCGGCTTTGTCAGGCTGTTGGTTAGGTTGGTACTGTTCATCGGTTTGTTCGCGCGTGGCGAAGTCGATCTGCGCCGTGACCTGCGCACGCACGTTGGCGCTGCCGACCACCGGGGCGAGGATCGCCTCGATGCGGCGCTGGAAGCCGTTTTCCACTTCGTTGGCGTATTTCAGCTGCGAGGCGTTGAGATCGCGCCCGGTGCCGTCGGACTGCGTCAGCAGGCGGCCAGCCTGGTCGACTACGGTCACGTTGCCCGGCGGCAGGCCGGCGACGCTGCTCGACACCATATAAACGATGGCGTTGATCTGGCCGTCGTCCAGCGCACGGCCGGGTTGCAGGGTCAGCGTCACCGACGCGGAAGGGGATTTCTGTTCGCGTACGAACAGCGAGGGTTTCGGCAACGCCAGGTGAACGCGGGCGTTTTGCACCGGCCCCAGCGACTCGATGGTGCGCGACAGCTCGCCTTCAAGGGCGCGCTGATAGTTGATCTGCTCGCTGAACTGGCTGATGCCGAATTTTTCCTGATCCAGCAGTTCGAAACCGACGGCGCCGCCTTTCGGCAGCCCTTGCTGCGCGAGGCGCAGACGGGTTTCATGCACTTTTTCCGCCGGGATCAGCAGCGCTGCGCCATTTTCGGCAAAGCGATAAGGGATATTCATCTGCGTCAGCTGGGTGACGATGGCGCCGCCGTCGCGGTCGTTCAGATTGCTGTACAGCACGCGGTAGTCGGGGCTTTTCACCCACAACAGCAGCGCGACGACGATCGCGATCGCGGCGGAAGCGGCGACCAGCAACGGAATTTTCGGGTTGGCGCGCAGACGATTCCAGATGGCTTGCAGGCCGTTGTCGCGGCTTTCGCCGGCGGTTATCGAAGCACTCATTTTAGGTCTCGTCCTTCAATGGCGCTCACGATCCCGTATGGGCGGCTGAGCAGCTCCCTGCCAGGCTGATGAACGGTATGGTTAGCGTTGTGTGACAAAACAGACTCCCTGATACACATATCTTCTAAATAGCGGCGCTCCCATTTCTGGGCAGGCCATTATTCGCCTTATCAGACGATTCCGATTGCCCGATAAGCCGGGTTTTTTGCAGTTAATTAACCGCTTTAGGTCTGAAAACGCTGTGCTAGGGTGTGCATCATTGGAGAAGTGCAGGGTGAAAACGTCACCCGGCGAGACGAGATGATTGAGGACCAGATGGCGATTCAGGGCATTGAAGGGGTACTGCAGCAGATGCAGACCATGGCGGTTCAGGCCGGCAAGATGGGGCAGAATACGGCGCCGCAGGGCGTCAGCTTCGCCAGCGAACTGACCGCGGCGCTCGGCAAGATCAGCGAGACCCAGCAAACGGCGCGCAAACAGGCGCAGGATTTCGAACTGGGCGTGCCGGGCATCAGCCTGAACGATGTGATGGTCGATCTGCAGAAATCGTCGGTGTCTTTACAGCTGGGCGTACAGGTGCGCAACAAGCTGGTGGCGGCCTACCAGGATATTATGAATATGCCGGTGTGATGAACGTGCCGATCATTTTTCAGTGAAATTTGGGTCGGCGCTGTTACCCTATAGCGACGGTCATTTATCGGGATAGGATGATGTACAAATCGCTGTATCTTGCTCTGGGTATCATGGCGTTGTCTGGATGCGCCGGGCAAAACGATGACTATTCATCGGCACAAAAAAACGCGGCTCATCAGGACGCCGGCAAAGAATGGAAAGCGTTTGTCGCGCCACTGTCGGTGAAAACGCAGTCGCCCGGCGAGCGAGAAATGAAACGCGCTGCCCGGCAATACTGAAGTCATGACTTCAGCCAATAGGCAAAAAAAACCAGCTATCGAAATAGCTGGCTGAAGGTGCGATAAAACATTTATGTATGTGATATAGGAGCGTCGACGCCCGCTCGAAGTGGTGCCGACGCGGTTATCATATTTGTTATGTTATAACAAATCAATGCTGCTGTGCGTTTGCTTCAGCCTGCCAATTCTGCGATCCGCTCGCGGGCGTTCGCCAACCCCTGAGCGAGGCCGTGCGGTTTCATATCCAGCCCTTCGGCATAGATAAACTGCACGTCGCCGATCCCCATCAGCCCCATCACCGAGCGCAGGTACGGCGTCACGGCGTCGGTCGGCTGGCCGGCGTGTATGCCGCCGCGTGAACTGAATACCAGCGCATTGACGCCTTCTACCAGCCCCACTGGGTAAGTGGCGGTATAGTTGAACGTCACCCGGGCGCGGGCCACCAGATCGAACCAGTTTTTCAGCTGGGTTGGAACGTTGAGGTTATACATCGGCGCGCCGATCAGCAGCAGATCGCTCCCTTTCAGTTCGGCAATCAGCCGGTCGGAGAGCGCTACCGTCGCTTTGGCGCGTGGGCTGATGTTTTCTGCGCCTCGCAGCGCATCGAACAGCTCGCCGTCCAATACCGGCAGATCCAAGGCCGTCAAATCGTGTTCGACGATCTGATCTTCATATCCTTTGGCCCGACGCGCCGCCAGATAGTGGTCAATCAGGTTATTGGTCTGCGAGTCGTTTCCCATAATGCTGGATTTGAGTACCAGTATTTTTTTCATGCTGTTGTCCTCTGACGGTAATCTGTGGTTTTCACCGGGACTCCGGAATGACTGCAGGTTACCATTGCCTGATGCTCACCAGTGGTGATAGGTTTTCACTTAATTGATTCCAATTTGGAAGCATTAAGATGAAAAGCGATCTCAGCGCACTGCCGGCGTTTGTTGCCGTAGCGGAAGGCGGCAGTTTTGCCGCCGCCGCAGAAAAACTGCATCTGACACGTTCTGCGGTCAGCAAAATCGTGTCGCGTCTCGAGGCGCGGCTGGGCGTGATGTTGTTTATGCGCACGACGCGCAGCCTGAGCCTGACGGATGAAGGGGCGTTGTACTATGAGCACTGCCGGCAGGCGTTGGCGAACGTTCAGGCGGCGGAAAACCAGTTGGACAGTGGCAAGATGCAGGTCCGAGGCCGGCTCAGGATCTCGATGCCGGTGTTGTTCGGCCATCTGTGCATTGCACCCTTGATGACGGCACTGGCGAATGAGCATCCCTTACTGACGCTGGAAATTTCGTTCAACGACCGCAGGATCGATCTGATCGATGAGGGGTTCGATCTGGCGGTTCGCATCGGCGAACTGGCGGACAGCGGCAGTTTGGTTGCCCGGCGCCTGGGCGAACACGGCATGCTGCTGTGCGCCTCGCCCGACTACCTGCGGCGCAGTGGTGAACCGAGCACGCTGGACGCGTTAAGCCAACACCAGGCGGTGGGGTATCTGCACGCCGGCGCCGTGTTGCCCTGGCAACTTCGCGGCGAAAACGGTGAGCTGCAGTCGTTCAGGCCACCGGCCAAGATGATGATGGATGACATGCAGGGGATCGTCGATGCCGTTTCCGCCGGAGCCGGTATTGCCTGGCTGCCGGAGTGGCTGGTACGCGAGCGGCTGATGGCAGGGACGCTGGTGGAAATCATGCGCGGTGGATCCAGCCTCAGTTTTCCGGTGAATGCCGTGTGGCCCTATATGCCTTATCAGCCGCTCAAGGTGCGGCTGGCGGTGGAAAAACTGGTGGCGGAGCTACCGGGGAAATTGGCGCTTGTGGCACCACCGGTATTGCCGTGCTAATGGCCGGTGTCGCAACCGACAAGGAATGGGCGCTAATCTACCGAATAGAGGGGCGAAAACGGTGCTGTCAGGCTTATTGAATACGCAGGTGACCGTTTATTATAGCCTGATTAGTAGGGTTATTATTCGAGGCAGGTCAATGAGCACGAAAAGCGAATCCAGATGGCGTCTGATCAGTATTTTAATGCTGACGGTACTTGCCGTATTAATTGGCGTTCTGGTTAAACTGGACTGAAGTCTGACCAGGCGATAAAAAGCCTGGCCGTTTTATTGTGCGGCAAGTAAACGCATCATGTCTTCTTCATACAACAATACCAACAGCCACAGCCCCAACAACGTGATTGCTAGAGAAAATAATCGCTTTTCATTACGCATCATTTATTTCGCTCTTCGGCGGATGAACGTTGCGTAGCGTATCTCGGCGGTGTGACAATCGTTAGGGATCTGTGTCAAATAAAGCCATTTTGTTACGCGTCTATTTAGGTTTCTCCGGCGACCAGCGACTCAATGCCTTGAGAGCCGGGTTCCATAATCCTTTGATGACCGCGAATAGCGGTAGGGGCGAAACCGAAACGTTTGCGAAAACGTTCGGCGAAACGTGATGCGCTTTCATAGCCGACATGTTGCGCAATGGCGGAGATCGGCCAGTCGGTCGACTGCAGCAGGGCCAGCGCGCTACTCATGCGCACGTCGATCATCAGATTACGCAATGCGGTATTTTCCATCGACAGTTTGCGGCGCAGCATCACTTCACTCATCGACAGGCTCTCCGCCACTTTGGCCGCCGTCCAAATGCTGTGCGGATCGGTTGCCAGGCAGCGACGCACGCGTTGGGTGAGGTCTTTGGCTTCGTTGTGGATGAAGCGAATGCCGAACTGGGCCAGCCACAGCAGAATTTCCAGCATTTTGTGCCGCACGATGATGGTGGGAAACCGCTGCCGGAGCGCCAGCGCCAGGCTGGTCGTCTCAAAACTGTGCTTCAGGGCGCAAGGCAGGTTGCGCAGCGCCAGGACGGCATCGAACGGCATTGGCGTCGGCGCTTCCTCAGCCGGAGGCTGAATCGTGAGCAGCCGTGGATCGCAGGTCAGCAACTGGCAGCTGAAAACACCTTCTGCGGATGGGCCATTAATAATATCCACCGTTTGCCCCCCGTCGATAATCAACAGCTCGCCGGCATGAGCCACCACCTCGTGTTGTTGCCAGCGTACGCGCTTATGGCCTTGTTGTATCAGATACAGATGTGGTTGCTCAAAATAGACTGAAGGGAATAATAATTCAGTATGCTGAATGATGTGCGCTGAGGCGCCAATTCCTGGACAGAGATTAATTGTACGTTCCATCGATATTCATTTCGCAGCCATTATCTGAGAATATCTTTACGCTTTGATCCGCGTTGGAGCAACATTTTTCCATGGGCCGTGAAACACAGCGGCGTGTTTTATCTATCAAAAATCAATTTCCTGCTGAACAGAAAACGTCCGTGTCGGGATAATGTTTATCCATTAAAGTGAGAGCCAGGCTCGAAGCGCGCATTTTACCAATTACCCATAAACTGAATAATTCAAATGCCATAGATTAATATCCTAACGTAACCCGAGAGTAATAGCGCATAGTGCTATTTAATCCATTTTCGTCAGTATTGTCGATCTTATCGGACCTGTGGTTCCCCCAGCAACAGCGCACGATCATGAAACTGGCCGTAGGTATTGTTGACCACGTTCTGGCGCGTGGACTGTTCGATCAGCATCTTCAGCTCATCCATCCGCTGCTGTAACAGACGTTTGAGCTCGGTTTCGTTGTCGAGGATCTGTTGCAGCTTATTGCGCAGCATTTCCTGCAGCGCCATTGACGGGCCGGCTTGCCCGGTAAAGGCGGCGGTTTTTTCCACCGCCGTCACGTAAGCGAATTCGAGCTCGACGAGCTCCTCCCAGCGCCCGGTTTGCGCCAGCGCGATCATCTGGCTGCTCAGGCTATAAATTTGTTGATAAGCGGCTAACAGCTGCTGTTGACGTTCCATTACATGGCGTCCTGCGAAGGTTGGTAGTTAGGGCCAATCTGGCGCCAGGCGTCGGCGATGTTTTCCAGCAGTTTGACCACTTCGGCGATCGCCGCTTCGTCGTTGTGCAGGTTGGCCTGCATCAGCCGACGCTTCATATAGTCGTACAACGCCGCCAGGTTTTCGGCGATCTCGCCACCCTGCTGAGGGTCGAGGCCGCTTTTCAGACCGTTGTCGATGATATTGATGGCTTTGGACAGCGCCATACCTTTGCCGGCGATATCGCCCTGGTTCATCAGGATGCGTGCGCGAAGCAGGGCGCTGAGCGCCCCGTCGAACAACATCACGATTAACTGGTGCGGGCTGGCGCTCATGGCGCCGCTTTCCAGACTGACCTGCGCATAGGCCTGAGTGCCGCTACGGTTATACATGCTGTTTTCTTTACCTTGTTAAAGGGTTACTTGAACTGTTGAGCCAAATAGTTACTGGTGCCGTTCATTTTCGACATCATGGTATCCAGCTGAACGAACTGTTGTTTATAACGATCGATGGTGTTCTGAATGCTGGCGGTGACCGTGGTGATCTGGCTGTTCAGGCGATCGAGGTTGGTGTTAATGCTTTTGGTCGAGTTCTCGATGATGCCGCCGGATTTGATGTAGCTTTGGATCTGGTTGTGGATCTCGGTGGCCATGCCGGTGTCTTTGCCGTTGCCGACGAAGAAGTTGCTGACCTGATCCGGCTTCTCATCCATCGCTTTCTTCAGCTTGGCGCTGTCGATTTCCAACTTGCCGGTTTTGGTGTTGGTGGAAATGCCGAGGTTGCCCAGGCCTTTCAACTCCGGGTTGTCCTGGGCTGCACTCAGGGCGCTTTTGATCGACGACTGAACGCCGCGCAGGGTGTTGTCGCCCAGCAGCGGACCGTTGCTGGGGTTTGGCGCTTCGCCGGTTTTCACCGGGGTGAACTTGGACAACGCGTTGAAGGTATCCAGCAATGAGTTATAGCTGTCGACCCACTCTTTGATTTTGTCGGTGGTGCCGGCGGTGTTGGTGCTGATCACCAGGTGCTGCGGTTCATCGGTTTTGGTTTTGGTTTTCAAATCGATGGTGACGCCCTGCAGGGCATCGCTGATCGAGTTGGTGCTGCGTTTGATGGCAGTGCCGTTCACCATCAGCTCCGCATCCTGCGGCGCGACCGTCTGCTTCATGGCGGTGGAGGTGCCACGCGTGGCGTTGTAGTTCAGGATATCGCCCAGCTTATCGTCGTTATCGACCTGGAGGGAAATCTTGTTGTTTTCGCCGGTGGTGGAGGAACTGACCGCCAATTGATAATCGTTGTCGCCGACGCGCATGATGCTGGCGGTGACGCCGGCTTTGGCACCGTTGATGGCGTCGCGCAGCTCAACCAGCGAAGTTTGATCGTCGCTGAGCGGGATTTTGGTTTCTTTCGGCGGGTTGCCGGCGGTGATGGTCAGCGAGCGGTCGGTGGCGCCTTCGGTACCTAATTTAGCGCCTTGGTCGCTGACTTTCGCCTGAGTGGTCAGAGTTTGCGCCTGCGCCAGGTTCTTGACTTCTACCACGTAGTTGCCCGGCACCGCCTTGGCGTTGGTGGTGATTTTAAAGGCGTCGTGTTCGGTGGCGGTAGTCGCCTTGAAGAAATCCTCCTTCGCCATCTCTTTGCTGAGGTTGTCGAATTTTTCCAGCGCGCCTTTCAACGTGCCGTAACCGGTCAACTGGGCGTTATAGCTGGATTGCTTGGTGGTGTAAGGGGTCAGACGCTGTTGTTCCGCTTTGGTCAGCTTATCCAGCAAGCCGTTGAGGTCGAGTCCTGAGCCGAGACCTAATGAACTGATCGTTGCCATGAGTAATTCTCCTTGATGATGACTTTATTCGCTTTACGCGTTATCGGCCCAGTGATGAAAAAGTTTACCGATAAAAGCAAAAAACCGATGGCGCAATAGAGGAGGGAAAAACCGCGTTATTTCTGCCATTGCCGCAGACGCAAAAAATTTTAAAAAATTGCTAAAGGTTGTTAGGGGAGGGCCGATACCTGAGGAGACGGTGGTTGACGCCGTGGGCAAATAAGCCCGAACCTTTTAACCGTGTTGCGAAGAACGCAACTGACTCGTAAGGAAAGCAAACAATGGCACAAGTAATCAACACTAACAGCCTGTCGCTGATGGCGCAGAACAACCTGAACAAATCTCAGTCTTCTCTGGGCACTGCGATTGAGCGTCTGTCTTCCGGTCTGCGTATCAACAGCGCGAAAGACGATGCTGCGGGTCAGGCGATCTCCAACCGTTTCACCGCGAACATCAAAGGCCTGACTCAGGCTTCTCGCAACGCCAACGACGGTATCTCTCTGGCGCAGACCACTGAAGGCGCACTGAACGAAGTTAACGACAACCTGCAGAACATCCGTCGTCTGTCTGTACAGGCGCAGAACGGCTCCAACTCTTCCAGCGATCTGAAATCCATCCAGGACGAAATCACTCAGCGTCTGTCTGAAATCAACCGCATCTCCGAGCAGACCGATTTCAACGGCGTGAAAGTGCTGAGCAGCGATCAGAAACTGACCATCCAGGTTGGCGCTAACGACGGTGAAACCATCGATATCGACCTGAAAAAGATCGATTCTAAAGAGCTGGGTCTGGATAAGTTTGACATCACCACTAAAGGCACTAAAGTTGGTGGCGCAGTAACCGATGGTTCGACTATCAAATACAAAGATGGTGCTGATACTGTAGATGCAAAAGTAAAAATTGATGCTACATCCATCAAAGACGGCGACAAATTGGTCAGCGGTACCGACAAAGATGGCGCAACTGTATATATGGTCGAGTCAACTGCTAAAGATGGTTCTAAGTCTTATGTTGAAGCTAAAGCAACATACGACAAAACAGCTGGTACCGTGACTTATACTAAAGACACTAAGACAGTTGATGACATTCAAAACCCACTGGCAACTCTGGACAAAGCGCTGGCACAGGTTGACGGCCTGCGTTCTTCTCTGGGTGCGGTACAGAACCGTTTCGATTCTGTTATCAACAACCTGAACAGCACCGTGAACAACCTGTCCGCTTCTCAGTCCCGTATCCAGGATGCTGACTACGCGACCGAAGTGTCCAACATGAGCCGTGCCAACATCCTGCAACAGGCTGGCACCTCTGTTCTGGCACAGGCTAACCAGTCTACTCAGAACGTTCTGTCCCTGCTGCGTTAATCGTCTCTCCCGATTAACTGTCGCAAAGAAACCCCGCTTCGGCGGGGTTTTTTATGCTCGCGCACCGCGCGGTTATTACATGGCGCAAATAAAGCCTGTTTTGTGCGACTGTTCAGCCGATTGGCATTTCGCCCCCTACGCATAATAGCGCTGACTCTCTTATCCGCAGGTTTAAGACATAGTGAGCGATCTGTATACCGCCGAAGGCGTGATGGACAAAAATTCTCTCTGGCTGCGCTACGTGCCGTTAGTGCGCCACGAGGCGTTGCGCCTGCAGGTCAGGCTGCCCGCCAGCGTGGAGCTTGACGACCTGCTGCAGGCCGGGGGAATCGGGCTATTGAACGCCGTTGAGCGTTATGACGCCCTACAGGGAACCGCCTTTACCACCTATGCGGTGCAGCGCATTCGCGGCGCGATGCTCGATGAGCTGCGCAGCCGCGACTGGGTGCCGCGCAGCGTGCGGCGCCATGCGCGCGAGGTCGCGCAGGTGATGCGGCAACTGGAACAGCGTTACGGCCGCCCGGCGAGCGAGACGGAAGTGGCGCAGACGCTGAATATCTCGCTGGATGAGTACCGTCAAATTCTGTTGGACACCAATAACAGCCAGCTTTTCTCCTACGACGAATGGCGCGAGGAGCATGGCGAGAACGCGGAACCGATGCTGGAAGGGCATGAAGAGGCCAACCCGCTGCATCACCTGTTGGAAGGCAGCCTGCGCCAACGAGTGATTGACGCCATCGAGGCGTTGCCGGAGCGCGAAAAAATGGTGCTGACGCTGTATTACCAGGAAGAGTTGAATCTCAAAGAGATCGGCGCCGTGCTGGACGTCGGGGAGTCCCGCGTCAGCCAACTGCACAGTCAGGCGATCAAACGGCTGCGTGCGCGGCTGGCGAACGATACCTGACGGCGACCCGCCGCCCCTCAACTCGATGACTCATGCGACAATCGGACTGCCCTTTATGCCAGGAATACTGTTGAAGAAACGGCCGCTTAGCCGTTACCTGAAAGACTACAAGCACAGCCAGACCCATTGCTCCCAGTGCGGCAAACTGTTGGACCGCATGGCGCTGGTGTTTCGCGGCAAGATTATCAATAAAGAAGCCATCGCGCGCATGGATCAGCCGATCGACGATGCGGTCTGGCAAAACGTGCAGCACGAGCTGACCGCGCTGTGCCGCTTTTGCAGCGAGATCTCCTGCAACAGCCACCCGAGCTATTTCGACATCATGGCGTTCAAGCAGTATCTGTTCGAACAGACCGAGATGAGCCACAGCACCATCCGTGAGTATGTAGTGCGGCTGCGCCGGCTGGACGAAATGCTGGTGGCGCGCAACTATCCGGCGGATAAATTCGCCAGCAGCGCCAGCCATCAGCGCATCATCGACGATCTGCCTACCGCAGCGCACAATAACTACCGCATTGCGCTGCGCAAATACGATCAGTATCTCGCCTGGCAGCGCAGCTACTGAGACTTTTCCCCGGCCGTTGGGCCGGGGCCTGCTGTTTCCCCCGTGATAAAGGATGATTATTCAGTTCACATCTGCTAAATCTATCGGTTATCAGATGTTGATATTCGATTCCCTGGGGGGAAGTAGTGAACCTGCAACAACAACTGGCGCAATTTCCGCGTCTGGATCTGGTTGGCACCGCCACACCGCTCGAAAAGCTGTCCCGTCTCTCCGATTACCTCGGCCGCGAAATCTACCTCAAACGTGACGATGTCACTCCAATGGCCATGGGTGGCAACAAGCTGAGAAAGCTCGAGTTTCTGGCCGCCGACGCGCTGCGACAAGGCGCCGATACGCTGGTCACCGCCGGCGCCATTCAATCCAACCACGTGCGCCAGACGGCGGCGGTGGCGGCGAAACTCGGCCTGCACTGCGTCGCGCTGCTGGAAAACCCTATCGACACCCGCGCGGAAAACTACCTGACCAACGGCAACCGCCTGTTGCTCGGCCTGTTCAACGCCGAGGTGGTGATGTGCGAAGCGCTGCACGATCCGCAGCAACAGCTGGCGGAACTGGCGACGCGCCTTGAGGCGCAGGGGTTCCGGCCTTACGTGGTGCCGGTGGGTGGTTCCAATGCCCTGGGCGCGCTGGGATACGTGCAGTGCGCATTGGAAATTGCCGAACAGAGCCAACGCAGCAACGTGGCGTTCAGTTCTGTGGTGGTGGCGTCCGGCAGCGCCGGCACTCACGCCGGGCTGGCGGTGGGGTTGCAACAGCTGCTGCCGGAAACCGAGTTGATCGGCGTGACGGTCTCGCGCACCGTGATCGATCAACTGCCGAAGGTGGAGCAGATCCAGAAAGCCCTGGCTTGTTCGCTGAATATCGACGAGCTGGCGCCGATCGCACTTTGGGACGATTATTTCGCGCCGCAGTACGGCATGCCGAACGAAGAGGGCATGGCGGCGGTGCAGCTGCTGGCGCAGCAAGAGGGCGTGTTGCTGGATCCGGTATACACCGGCAAAGCGATGGCCGGTTTGATCGACGGCATCGCCCAGCGGCGCTTCCGCGATGAGGGCCCTATTCTGTTCGTTCACACCGGTGGTGCGCCGGCGCTGTTCGCCTACCATCCGCAGGTGTAAAAACCGCTTGTTATTCCATTTTGAACTATATTTATAAAGTTATATTCCTTTATGCGGGCGGTCGCACTGTTAAAGTGCTGATATCAAAAAAGATAAATAACACACAGGGGTGTTTATGATGTTTGCGAAAGTTCGTCGTCAATGGTTGTTGGGCGTGGTGGGTATTGCGTTGGCCGCCGGTGTGACGACTCAAACCTACGCCGCTGATAACCTGCTGCAGCAGGTGAAACAGCGCGGCACGCTGATCGTCGGGCTGGAAGGCACCTATCCGCCGTTCAGCTTCCAGGGTGAAGACGGCAAGTTGACCGGTTTTGAAGTGGATTTCGCCAACGCGCTGGCGGAACATCTGGGCGTGAAAGCCAAGCTGAACCCGACCAAGTGGGACGGCATGCTGGCGTCGCTGGACTCGAAACGTATCGACGTGGTTATCAACCAGGTGACGCTCTCCGATGAGCGCAAGAAGAAATATGACTTCTCCACTCCGTATACCGTTTCCGGTATTCAGGCGCTGGTGAAAAAGGGTAACGAAGGCACCATCACCAAGCCGGAAGACCTGAAGGGCAAGAAGGTCGGCGTTGGCCTGGGCACCAACTATGAGCAATGGCTGCGCGAGAACGTGCAGGGCGTAGACGTGCGCACCTACGACGACGATCCGACCAAGTATCAGGATCTGCGCGTTGGCCGCATCAACGCCATTCTGGTGGATCGCCTGGCGGCGCTGGATCTGGTGAAGAAAACCGGCGATACGCTGGCGGTAGCCGGCCCGGCGTTCTCTCGCCAGGAATCCGGCGTGGCGCTGCGCAAGAACAACCCAGAGCTGCTGGCCGCGATTGACCAGGCGATCGCCGAGATGCAAAAAGACGGCACGCTGGCGAAGATCTCCGAGAAATGGTTTGGCGCGGACGTAACTAAATAATGCACGAAAGTATTCAACTGGCGCTGGATTCAGCGCCATTTTTATTGAAGGGCGCAATACTGACGCTTCAGCTCAGCCTGGGCGGTATGGCGCTAGGCTTGTTGCTCGGTTTTCTGCTGGCGCTGATGCGCCTTTCGCCGCTGTGGCCGCTGTCGTGGCTGTCGCGTATTTACGTGTCGCTGTTCCGCGGCACGCCGTTGATTGCCCAGCTGTTTATGATCTATTACGGTCTGCCGCAGTTCGGCATCGAATTCGACCCTTTCCCGGCGGCGCTGATTGGCCTGTCGCTCAATACCGCCGCCTACACCTCGGAAACGCTGCGCGCGGCGATTTCGTCGATCGATAAAGGGCAGTGGGAAGCCGCCGCCAGCATCGGCATGACCCGTTGGCAAACCCTGCGCCGGGTGATCCTGCCGCAGGCGGCGCGCACCGCCTTGCCGCCGCTGGGCAACAGCTTTATCGGCCTGGTGAAGGACACCTCGCTAGCCGCCACCATTCAGGTGCCGGAACTGTTCCGCCTGGCGCAGCTGATCACCTCGCGCACGCTGGAAGTGTTCACCATGTACCTGGCGGCATCGCTGATTTACTGGGTGATGGCGACCCTGCTTTCCGCACTGCAAAACCGTCTGGAAGCCCACGTTAATCGCCAGGATCAGGAGTAACGCATGAGTGCCATTGAAGTTAAGCAATTGACCAAGCAGTTCAAGGGTCAGACGGTGCTGCATGGGATCGATCTGGCGGTGGACGCCGGTGAAGTGGTGGCGATCATCGGGCCGAGCGGTTCGGGGAAAACCACCTTGTTGCGCTGCATCAATCTGCTGGAGGAGCCGGATTCCGGCACTATTCGCGTCGGCGATATTCAGATCGACGGCAGCAAGCCGCTGAGCAAACAGAAAAATCAGGTGCGCGCGCTGCGTCAGCAGGTCGGTTTCGTGTTCCAGAACTTCAACCTGTTTCCGCACCGTTCGGTGCTGGAAAACATCATCGAAGGGCCGGTTATCGTTAAAGGCGAGGCGAAAGCCAGCGCTGAACAGCGCGCCCGCGCATTGCTGGCCAAAGTGGGCCTGAGCGGCAAAGAGGCGGCTTATCCGCGTCGGCTGTCCGGCGGGCAGCAGCAGCGGGTGGCGATCGCGCGCGCGCTGGCGATGCAGCCGGAGGTGATTTTGTTCGACGAGCCGACGTCGGCGCTCGATCCCGAGCTGGTGGGGGAAGTGCTCAATACCATGCGCTCACTGGCGGAAGAGAAACGCACCATGGTGATCGTCACCCATGAGATGAGCTTCGCCCGCGACGTGGCCGACCGGGTTATCTTTATGGATCACGGCCGCATTGTTGAACAGGGCCCGGCCAAAGCGCTGTTCGCCAATCCGCAGCATCAGCGCACCCAGCAATTCCTCGACAAGTTCCGGAATCAATAAGGCGTCGGGGGCGTTTCCCCCGACCGCATTCACTCCGCTTTCAACCATTCGTTTCGCGCGGCGGCGGCGAGAAATCCGCTGCGGCTGCCGTATTCCGAATATTGCCGATCCCGAAAGTCAATGCGTCTCGTAGCGCTCTGACGCGGCTTTCAAACAGAATAATCCGTCTATGTTGTTATCGTCCAAGAGCGACGCCCCACCCTGTAAGGATAATAAGGCGCTAACGGCTGATCCGCCTGCGGGCAATAAAAAACCCTGCACGAGTGCAGGGTTTGCGTAGCGGTGAGCCAATCAGGCGGCGATGCATGGCCGCCTTGACGATGCGTTAACCGATGGTCATCAGGCTGGCGTTACCGCCGGCGGCGGCGGTGTTGACGCTCAGCGAACGTTCGATCAGCAGGCGTTCCAACAGGATGTTGGTTTCACCGTGGGCGAAGCCCTGCACCGAAACGATGGCGCCGCCGCGCTGCGCGATCTGCTCGCACAGGGTGCGCAGCTGGTCGGCATCGCCGTGGTAGATGGCGGCGTCGAACTCGACCTTATCCTGCTGCCAGTCTTTGCTGAAGGCGATGCGCGCCTGCACATCGTTCGGCAAGCGGCGGAACAGATTGCGCTGCAGTTCCGCTTCCGGCCACAGCACGCAGCTGCCAACCGCCAGCACGGCGGCCAGTTGGGTCAGCGCGTCGGTTTCGTTATCCGCCAGGCACAGCACGCGTTCACGCGGCAACAGGGCATAGGTATTGCGCTCGCCGGTTGGGCCCGGCAGCGGGCGTACGGTGCCGCCCTGGCCCAGTTCCGCATAGCGCTGCGCCAATGCCGCCAGTTCGCCGTGTTGGCTGGTGACCGCCCATTTCTCCAGCGATTGCAGCGCACCCAGCAGCTGCGGCCGTGCGGTGGCTTCCATCGGGCGCTCTTCGTCCTGACGGTGCAGCGTACGTTGCAGCGCGTCGTCCGGGCGGTTGGCCAGCAGACGGTACAGGTACAGCGGACCGCCAGCTTTCGGGCCGGTGCCTGACAGGCCTTCGCCGCCGAACGGCTGCACGCCGACCACTGCGCCGACCATGTTACGGTTGACGTACAGGTTGCCGACCTTGGCGCGTTCGGTCACCCGGGCGATGGTTTCATCGATACGGGTGTGAATGCCCAGCGTCAGGCCATAACCGGCGGCGTTGATCTGATCGACCAGCGCGTCCAGATTGTTGCGCTGGAAGCGCACCACGTGCAACACCGGGCCGAAGATCTCTTTTTGCAGCTCGTCGAAGCTGTCGAGCTCGATCAGCGTCGGCTTGATGAAGGTGCCGCGCGCCCACTCTTTCTCATCCTGCGCGCTGCCTTTGGCGGCCTGGTACACCTTGCGGCCTTTGGCACGCATCGCTTGGATGTGGCGTTCGATGCCGGTTTTGGCTTCGGCGTCGATCACCGGGCCCACGTCGGTCGACAGGCGCTCCGGATTGCCCATGCGGCATTCGGCCATCGCGCCGCGCAGCATTTGCAGCGTGTGCTCGGCCACGTCTTCCTGAATGCACAGGATTCGCAGCGCGGAGCAGCGTTGGCCGGCGCTGTCGAAGGCGGAGGCCACTACGTCAGTCACCACCTGTTCGGTCAGGGCGGAGGAGTCGACGATCATGGCGTTCAGGCCGCCGGTTTCGGCGATCAGCGGCGTCGGACGGCCTTGCGGATCCAGACGGCCGGCGATGCTGCGTTGCAGAATGCCGGCGACGTCGGTGGAGCCGGTAAACATCACGCCGCGGACGCGGGCGTCGTTAACCAGCGTTGAGCCGACGGTTTCACCCTGGCCCGGCAGCAGTTGCAGCACGCCTTGCGGAATGCCGGCCTCCAGCAGGATACGCACCGCCTGCGCGGCCACCAGCGGCGTTTGCTCGGCCGGTTTGGCCAGCACGCTGTTGCCCGCCGCCAGCGCGGCGGCGATTTGGCCGGTGAAGATCGCCAGCGGGAAGTTCCACGGGCTGATGCAGACCACCGGGCCCAGCGGGCGGTGGCTGTCGTTGGCGAAGTCGTCGCGCACCTGGCCGGCGTAGTAGTGCAGGAAGTCGACCGCTTCGCGCACTTCGGCGATGGCGTTGTTGACGGTTTTACCCGCTTCACGCACCAGAATGCCCAGCAGGCTTTGCAGCTGGCTTTCCATCAGTTCGGCGGCGCGTTCGAGGATCGCGGCGCGCTCCGTCGGCGGCGTAGCGAACCAGATTGGGCCGGCGGCCGCGGCGGCGTCGAGCGCACGGCTGACTTCGCCTTCGGTGGCTTCACGCACGTAGCCGACCACATCGCCTGGCTCTGCCGGGTTGATCACCGGCTGCTCGACGCCCTGATCCAACTCGGCATCGATGATAGGTTCCGCGCGCCATGGATGGCTAGCGCTGGTGAGCAGGGCACTGGAGAGTGAGGCCAGACGCTGTTCGTTGGACAGATCCAGGCCGCTGGAGTTGGTACGTTTCTCGCCATACAGCTCGCGCGGCAGCGGAATGCGCGGATGCGGCAGACCAATCTGGCCTTCGCTGGCCGCCAGCGCCTCCACGGCGCTGACCGGATCGGCCACCAGCTCGTCGAGCGGCAGGGTGGCGTCGGCGATGCGGTTGACGAACGAGGTGTTGGCGCCGTTTTCCAGCAGGCGGCGCACCAGGTAAGCCAGCAGCGTTTCATGGGTGCCGACCGGTGCATAGATGCGGCAAGGGCGGTTCAGTTTGCCGTCGGCCACTTTGCCCACTACCTGTTCGTACAACGGTTCACCCATGCCGTGCAGGCATTGGAACTCATACTGGCCAGGATAGTAGTTATTGCCGGCCAGGTGATAAATGGCGCTCAGCGTATGGGCGTTGTGGGTCGCGAACTGCGGATAAATCAGGTTCGGCACCGACAGCAGCTTGCGGGCGCAGGCCAGGTAGGAAACGTCGGTGTACACCTTGCGGGTGTAAACCGGATAACCTTCCAGGCCGTCCATTTGGGCGCGTTTGATTTCGCTGTCCCAGTAAGCGCCTTTCACCAGACGGATCATCAGGCGACGGCGGCTGCGTTGCGCCATGTCGATCACCGCGTCGATGGCGAACGGGCAACGTTTTTGGTAGGCCTGGATCACGAAACCGATGCCGTTCCAGCCGGCCAACTGCGGCTCGAAGCACAGCTTCTCCAGCAGATCGAGCGAGATTTCCAGGCGGTCGGCCTCTTCGGCGTCGATGTTGATGCCGATATCATACTGGCGTGCCTGCAGGGTCAGCGACAGCAGGCGCGGGTAAAGCTCTTCCATCACGCGTTCGTACTGCGCGCGGCTGTAGCGCGGGTGCAGGGCGGACAATTTGATGGAGATGCCGGGGCCTTCATAGATGCCGCGGCCGTTGGAGGCTTTGCCGATGGCGTGGATCGCCTGCTGGTAGGAAACCAGGTAGGCCTGGGCGTCGGCTTCGGTCAGGGCGGCTTCGCCCAGCATGTCGTAGGAGTAGCGGAACCCTTTTTCTTCCAGCTTGCGCGCGTTGGCCAGCGCCTCGGCGATGGTTTCGCCGGTCACGAACTGTTCGCCCATCAGGCGCATCGCCATGTCCACGCCTTTGCGGATCAGCGGCTCGCCGCTCTTGCCGATAATGCGGTTCAGCGAGCGGGACAGATTGGCTTCGTTATGGGTCGACACCAGCTTGCCGGTGAACAGCAGGCCCCAGGTGGCGGCGTTGACGAACAGCGACGGGCTGCGCCCGAGGTGCGAATGCCAGTTGCCGTTGCTGATCTTGTCGCGGATCAGGGCATCGCGGGTCGGTTTGTCCGGAATGCGCAGCAGCGCTTCCGCCAGGCACATCAGCGCTACGCCTTCCTGCGAGGAGAGGGAGAACTCTTGCAGCAGGCCTTGCACCATGCCGGCGCGGCCGTTTGCACTTTTTTGGTTACGCAACTTCTCGGCGATGCCGTAGGCCATTTTGTGAGTAGCCTGAGCAAGATCGGCAGGTAATCGCGCCTGTTCGAGCAACATCGGCACCGCTTCGGTCTCCGGGCGACGATAGGCGGCGGTGATGGCGGCGCGGGTCACCGATTGCGGCAGAATTTGTTCGGCGAAATCGAGGAATGGCTGGTGTGACTCTTCCTGCGCTTGCGGCATAATGTCGTCCGCTTCAGGCTGGCCCGCAGCGGCCAGCGCTGGAATTTCAGGAATATCGGTACCGCTCTCGAGACGCTCGAGGTAATTAAAGATGGCCTGCTTGATGAGCCAGTGCGGCGTGCGATCGATGCGCTGCGCGGCGCTCTTGATCCGGTCGCGTGTTGCCTCGTCGAGTTTCACGCCCATTGTGGTAGTGCCCATGCCTATCCAACTCCTGTGTTTAGAACCTATCCCATCAGGCTAGACAAACAGCAGGCTGGAAAGCCTGTTGGGATAGGTTCGTGTGATGTGTGGTGTCAAGAATGCAGACAATATCCTGCATGTTGCAACTTTGTGCAACCTTGTTAAATCAGGCGGATGAACGAAGTGTGAGTTTCATCGATTTTTTAACACAGGCAGTTGGCACGAATGTTGCGTTATTGAGCGAACGCGGCGGGGTTTATTACGCCGCAGGCGCTTTACCTTGCGGTATATGAGGGTAATAGCAGGGTGCAACTCATTTTGTTTGTCGTGAGTGCAACCTTTGAGCCCGGTAAATGTGACGCAGGGTAAACTTTGTGTAACTTTGTTGTTAAATATCTTGTTGGTTGATGAAAGGCTCATCTAGGATAACCGACGGTCAACAATTACGGGCAGAAACTATTTTACCTGCACTTGCTCGCAGGCTGCGCCACGTTCCGGCGCGGCGGCCAGTGAAATGCATTGCGCGTGGGTTTACCGGCGCCGGCTTGGCCGGAGCGAAACGCGAATAATAAAGTGGAGAATTAAATGACAATGAGCACACCTATGCTGGTGACCTTCCTGGTGTACATTTTCGGGATGGTGCTGATCGGCCTGCTTGCCTACCGGGCAACCAACAACTTTGATGACTATATTCTCGGCGGTCGCAGTTTGGGCAGCGTGGTGACCGCGCTGTCCGCCGGCGCTTCCGACATGAGCGGCTGGTTGCTGATGGGCCTGCCGGGCGCCATCTTCCTCTCCGGCATCTCCGAAAGCTGGATCGCCATCGGCCTGACCATTGGCGCTTACCTGAACTGGAAGCTGGTGGCAGGAAGGCTGCGCGTACATACCGAAGCCAACAACAACGCCCTGACGCTGCCGGACTATTTCACCAGCCGCTTTGAAGACAACAGCAAGTTGCTGCGGGTGATCTCGGCCATCGTCATCCTGGTGTTCTTCACCATTTACTGCGCCTCCGGCATCGTGGCCGGCGCGCGCCTGTTCGAAAGCACCTTCGGCATGAGCTACGAAACCGCCCTGTGGGCCGGCGCCGCAGCGACCATCCTCTACACCTTTATCGGCGGTTTCCTGGCGGTGAGCTGGACCGACACCGTGCAGGCCAGCCTGATGATTTTCGCGCTGATCCTGACGCCGGTGATCGTGATCTTCGCCGTCGGCGGCATCGATACCTCGATGCTGGTGATCCAGGCGCAGAACCCGGCCAACCTCGACATGCTGAAGGGGCTGAACTTCGTCGCCATCCTGTCGCTGCTGGGGTGGGGCCTGGGCTACTTCGGCCAGCCGCACATCCTCGCGCGTTTCATGGCGGCGGATTCTCACCGCACCATCCGCAGCGCGCGTCGCATCAGCATGACCTGGATGATCCTGTGCCTGGCCGGCACCATCGCCGTCGGTTTCTTCGGCATTGCTTACTTCGCCAACAACCCGGATCAAGCCGGTAACGTGTCGCAGAACGGCGAACGCGTGTTCATCGAACTGGCGATGTTGCTGTTCAACCCATGGGTGGCGGGCGTGCTGCTGTCGGCGATTCTGGCGGCGGTCATGAGTACTCTGAGCTGCCAGCTGCTGGTGTGCTCCAGTGCGATCACCGAAGACCTGTACAAGGCATTTCTGCGCAAGGGCGCCAGCCAGCGTGAGCTGGTGTGGGTCGGCCGCGTGATGGTGCTGGTGGTGGCGCTGATCGCCATCGCGTTGGCGGCCAACCCGGAGAACCGCGTGCTGGGCCTGGTGAGCTATGCCTGGGCCGGTTTCGGCGCCGCCTTCGGCCCGGTTGTGCTGATCTCGGTAATGTGGTCGCGCATGACCCGCAACGGCGCGCTGGCCGGCATGCTGGTCGGTGCGGTGACGGTGATCGTCTGGAAACAGTATGAATGGCTGGGCCTGTACGAAATCATCCCGGGCTTCATCCTGGGCTGTCTGGCCATTGTGGTGGTGAGCCTGATGGGCCGCCAGCCGTCTACCACCATGACCGAACGTTTCGATCAGGCGGAAGCCGAGTACAAAACGGTATAACGCCGTTCGATGTCAGTCAGCAAGGGGCGCGCAGAGCGCCCCTTCTTTTTGCCGGCTTACCCCGTCATCCGGCTGTAACACCTGGCGACATTTGATTAGAAAAAATCACGCTTGCGCCTCTTGTATTTCTTCTTGGCAGAATGATAATCACTCTCGTTGTATTTTACGTTTCTTTACAGAGTTGCCGCCGCTCATTTCGAGTCAGTTTTCTCTGCCGCCGCGGTCTTTTCAGGGGTGTTTATTTATGTTCGTTCCCTTTCTTATCATGTTCCGCGAGGGGCTGGAGGCTGCGTTGATCGTCAGCCTGATCGCCAGCTACCTGAAACGCACGCAGCGCAGCCAATGGCTCGGTGCGGTGTGGATCGGCGTGATTGTCGCCGCGGCGCTGTGTCTGGCGCTCGGCATCTTCATCAATGAGACCACCGGCGAGTTCCCGCAAAAACAGCAGGAGCTGTTTGAAGGCATCGTGGCGGTGGTGGCGGTGCTGATCCTCACCTATATGGTGTTCTGGATGCGTAAGGTGTCCAAATCGGTCAAGGTGCATCTGGAAGGCGCGATCGATCAGGCGCTTAACGCCGGTAAAGGGCAGGGTTGGGCGCTGGTGGCGATGGTGTTCTTCGCCGTAGCGCGAGAAGGGCTGGAGTCAGTGTTCTTCCTGTTGGCGGCGTTTCAGCAAGACGTGGGCGCCGCGGCGCCGATCGGTGCGGTGCTCGGGCTGGTTGCCGCCATCGTGCTGGGCATGATGATTTACTGGGGCAGTGTGAAGCTGCACCTGGCCAAATTCTTCAAATGGACCAGCCTGTTCATTTTGTTCGTCGCCGCCGGCCTGGCCGCCGGGGCGATCCGCGCCTTCCACGAAGCCGGTCTGTGGAACCATTTCCAGGACATCGCCTTCGATTTCAGCAACACCCTGTCGACCCATTCGCTGTTCGGCACCCTGCTGGAAGGCATTCTCGGTTATCAGGAAGCCCCGACGGTCAGCGAAGTGGCGGTCTACTTCCTGTATCTGATCCCGGCGCTGATTTTCTTTTTCCTGCCGCAGCGCGCGGAGCCGGCAGCGGCCCCGGCGCAACGTAAAATCAATCATTAATGTTTAATAGGGAATCTCGTATGTCTACTCCGTTATTTCGCCGCAAGGCGTTGCACGCAGCATTACTGGCTATCCCGGCGTTTGCGCTGAGCATCGACGCCTTGGCGGCGGACGTGCCGCAGGTCAAGGTCACGGTCAACGACAAGCAGTGCGAACCGATGCAGCTGACGGTGCCGGCCGGCAAGACGCAGTTTGTGGTGCACAACACCAGCCAGAAAAACGTCGAATGGGAAATCCTGAAAGGGGTGATGGTGGTGGAAGAGCGCGAGAACATCGCGCCGGGTTTCACCCAGAAAATGACCGCCACGCTGGAAGCGGGCGAATATGACATGACCTGCGGGCTGCTGAGCAATCCGAAAGGCAAACTGATTGTCACTGCGGCGGCCAACGGCGCTACCGACGGCAAGCCGAGCGCGCTGGATCTGGTTGGCCCGATCGCCGAATACAAAGTCTACGTCACCAAAGAAGTCGATGGGCTGGTGAAACAGACCAAGCTGTTCACCGACGCGGTGAAGGCCGGTAACGTGGAGCAAGCGCGCAAGCTGTACGCGCCGACCCGCCAGCACTATGAGCGCATCGAGCCGATCGCCGAGCTGTTCTCCGATCTGGACGGCAGCATCGACGCCCGCGAAGACGACTACGAGAAGAAATCGGCGGACCCTAACTTCACCGGTTTCCACCGTCTGGAGAAGGCGCTGTTTGCCGACAACTCAACCAAAGACATGGGCGCCTACGCCGATCGCCTGTACCACGACACCGTCGAGCTGCAAAAGCGCGTGAGTGAACTGACCTTCCCGCCGAGCAAAGTGGTGGGCGGCGCAGCCGGGCTGATCGAAGAGGTGGCAGCCAGCAAGATCAGCGGTGAAGAAGACCGCTACAGCCGCACCGACCTGTGGGACTTCCAGGCCAACGTCGACGGCGCACAGAAGATAGTCAACCTGCTGCGTCCTTTGCTGGTCAAGGCCAATAAGCCGCTGCTGGACAAGATCGACGCCAACTTCAAAACCGTGGACACCATCTTGGCGAAGTACCAAACCAAAGACGGCTATGAGTCCTATGAGAAGCTGACCGATGCCGATCGCAATGCGTTGAAAGGGCCGATCACCACGCTGGCGGAAGATCTTTCCCAACTGCGCGGCGTGTTGGGTCTGGACTGAGGCATAAGGTTATGAGCAACAAGGCAGGCCCGAATAACGGGCCTCATCCGCACTCTCAGGGGGCGGCATCGCCTTCGCGGCGCCGTTTGCTGCAAGGGCTGGGGCTGGGCGCACTGGCACTGGGCGGCACCCGTCTGGTGCAGGCGGCGGACAAAGCGGCGGAGCCGTTGGCGACGCCGCAGGATGAGCGCTGGCAGAAGCAGCCGTTTTATGGCCGCCATCAGGCCGGGGTGCTGACGCCGCAACAGGCGGCGATGATGCTGGTGGCGTTCGATGTGCTGGCGACCGACAAAGCGGGGCTGGAGCGCCTGTTCCGGCTACTGACCGATCGCATCGCCTTCCTGACTCACGGCGGCAAGGCGCCGGAGGTGGACGCCAAACTACCACCGCTCGATTCCGGCATCATGGGGCCGGAGATTTACCCGGACAACCTGACCATCACCGTCTCGGTCGGCGCATCGCTGTTCGACGAACGCTTTGGTCTGCAGGCGCACAAACCGCTGAAATTGCAGAAAATGACCCGCTTCCCCAACGATGCGTTGGACGCCGGGCTTTGCCACGGCGACCTGCTGCTGCAGATCTGCGCCAACACCAACGAAACCGCTCTCCACGCGCTGCGTGACATCATCAAGCACTCGCCGGATCTGCTCAGCGTGCGCTGGAAGCGGGAAGGGTTCATCTCCGCGCACGCGGCGCGCAGCAAAGGCAAAGAGACGCCGATTAACCTGTTGGGGTTCAAAGACGGCACCGCCAACCCGAAGACCGACGACAAATCGCTGATGGATAAAGTGGTTTGGGTCGGCGACAGCGTTGGTGAACCGGCGTGGACGGCCGGCGGCAGCTATCAGGCGGCGCGTATTATTCGTTTCCGCGTCGAGTTTTGGGATCGCACGCCGCTGCAGGAGCAGGAAACCATTTTCGGCCGCGAGAAGCACAGCGGTGCGCCGCTCGGCATGAAGCATGAACATGACGAGCCGAATTACGCGAACGATCCCGACGGTAAGGTGATCCCGATGGATGCGCACATTCGATTGGCTAACCCCCGTACGCCGGAAAGCCAAAGCAACCTGATGCTGCGGCGTGGCTACAGCTATTCCCTTGGCGTTTCCAATGCCGGGCAGCTGGAAATGGGGCTGCTGTTTGTCTGCTATCAGGCCGATCTGGAGAAAGGCTTCCTGACGGTGCAAAAAAGGCTGAACGGCGAAGCGTTGGAGGAATACATCAAGCCGATTGGCGGCGGGTATTTCTTCGTGCTGCCGGGCGTGAAAGAGAACGGTGACTATCTGGCCAGCGGCCTGCTCAAGGCCTGAACCCGAAATGACGAGGCGGGATCGCCTGCCTCGTTTTACTTTGTTTTGCCTGCCGTACGGAAGATTGAGCGTCGAAAGTCAATTCAACACCTGGCCTATGGATTAAAAAGCACGCACCGCGTGCGCTTTTGTGGTGTGCAAAATTTAATCAGGAAACCAAAGTGTCATTCGCACTGTTTAATTATAATTTATTGATATTTATAGATTATAAATTCTTGTGGAATGACGTGTCGTGCGTGATATAGTGTTTTAGCGATAACTAAAAACAAAAAATATAAATTTTTTTACATTTTAGTAACGCGACAGGATTGAATGTCATTATACTGTAATCATCTGGCGGTAGTTTTCACACGGTGCACAGCTTGAAGCTGTAAATATCACTGCGGGGATCGCTAATGGTAAAGTCCTTGGTTGGGCTGGAAAGAAAAAATAACACATCTCCCCTGATTTCTCGTTGTAACGAGGGTTCTCTCTCCGACTCTCTTTTACCGGCAACTCCGCACTCTTATCGCTACCGAATCTCACCACTTTTTACTCCACGTTTATTGATGCAGTCCGCGTTGTCCCGTGAAAAAACGGCGCTTAAGCGTTGCCGTCAATTCACATTGTCCCTTGGCTCTTATTGGCTCGGAGGAGGCCAAAACCTAATACGTGTGTGAAACATAATCGCACGGCCTGGCCGTTGCGGTAGGTGAAACAAACTGTAAGGTGCCACTATGGGTAGACAGAAAGCAGTGATCAAAGCACGTCGTGAAGCGAAACGCGTTATTCGTCGTGACGCTCGTAGTCATCGCCAGCTGGAAGAAGAGTCTGTGACCTCGCTGGTGCAAATGGGGGGAGTCGAGTCTATCGGCATGGCGCGAGACAAGCGCGATAGCTCACCCATCGAGGCTAGAACCGAAGCTCAGGGTCATTACTTATCAGCCATAGAGAATAAGCAGTTGATCTTCGCCACCGGCGAAGCGGGCTGTGGCAAAACATTTATCAGCGCCGCCAAGGCGGCGGAGGCGCTGATCCATAAAGAGGTGGATCGGATTATCGTTACCCGTCCTGTTTTGCAGGCGGATGAAGACCTCGGCTTCTTGCCGGGGGATATCTCCGAGAAGTTCGCCCCTTATTTCCGCCCGGTGTATGACATTCTGGTACGTCGTTTAGGATCTTCCTTTATGCAGTACTGCCTGCGCCCGGAAATCGGTAAGGTAGAGATTGCGCCGTTCGCTTATATGCGCGGACGCACCTTCGAAAATGCGGTCGTTATCCTGGATGAAGCCCAGAACGTGACCGCCAGCCAGATGAAAATGTTCCTGACCCGCCTGGGGGAAAACGTGACGGTTATCGTTAACGGCGACGTGACCCAGTGCGACCTGCCGCGCGGCGTGAAATCCGGCCTCAGCGATGCCCTGGAACGCTTCGAAGAGGACGAGATGATCGGCGTTATCCGCTTTGAAAAACAGGACTGCGTACGCTCCGCTTTGTGCCAGCGCACGCTCAACGCTTACAGTTAACCTATCCGATACTGAAAAGGCCGCTTCGGCGGCCTTTTTTATCTCCGCAATTTCCTCTCTCGTTTAACCTTTGTGTAAATTATTGTGGTTTTCTGTATAGATTTTCGTTGAGTTAGCGTTAATGATTAATGGGTTCCAGATTGGCGCGCAATTTGCCTGTGCCGCCAAAAGGACATTATCTGGGGTGTGCGCCGCGCGGCGCATAGCGTGTGGGTTCCTTGATGCGATTCAAACATGAAATACATCATTCTGATTTTGCTTATTTTATGCGTCGTCTATGTGCATTACCGCGGACGGGTGCGCTACAACGTGTGGCGACAGCTGTCTGACCATTCCACTTTTACCGCACCGTTGAACGTTTTCATGTATCTGTTTTCCCGTGTGCCGACCACGCCGTACCTGAAGCCGGAGCAGTTCCCTGAGCTGGCGGTACTGCGGGAGAACTGGGAAACCATCCGCGACGAAGGACAGAAGCTGATGGAGATCCAGCAGATCAAGGCGTCCGATCAATTCAACGACGCCGGTTTCAACTCGTTCTTCAAGACCGGTTGGAAGCGCTTTTACCTGAAATGGTATGAAGACAGCCATCCTTCCGCTATGACCCTGTGCCCGCAGACCACGGAACTGCTGCGCAGCCTGCCTTCGGTCAAGGCGGCGATGTTCGCCGAACTGCCGGACGGCAGCCGGTTGCCGCGCCACCGCGATCCTTACGCCGGTTCGCTGCGTTATCACCTGGGGCTGATTACTCCCAACGATGACCGCTGCTTCATTGAGGTGGACGGCGAACGCTACAGCTGGCGCGACGGTGAAGGCGTGATGTTCGATGAAACCTATCTGCACTATGCGGAAAATCAGAGCGGGCAGAATCGTCTGATCCTGTTCTGCGACATCGAACGGCCGATGCGCTACCGCTGGGCACAGGCGGTTAACCACTGGCTGGGGCGCAATCTGATGAGCGCCGCCACCGCGCCGAACGAAGAGGGCGATCGTACCGGCGGCGTCAACAAGATGTTCAAATACATCTATGCGATACGCCGGGTGGGGAAACGCTTGAAGGCCTGGAACCGCACCGGTTATTACATCATCAAGTGGATTTTGTTCGGGGGGATCGCCGCGGCGATATTCTTCTCGGTATAACGAAGGCAGGGGCGCACAGAGTGCGCCCCTTTTTGATCAGGCGAAGATAGTCATCATGTAGGCGGCGAACAGCGCCAGGTGGGCGGTGCCGTTCAGCACGTTGGTGCGTCCGGTCGAGAACGACAGCTGGCACAGCAGCAGCACCGTCAGCATCACCACGATATGCGGCGTTTGCAGGCCGAAGATCAGCGTCTGCCCGGTCAGGGTGGCGATGATGGTCACCGCCGGCACGGTCAGGGAGATGGTCGCCAGCACCGAACCGAAGAACAGGTTCATGGCGCGTTGCACCTGATTGTTCAACACGGCGCGCAGCGCGCCCAGCCCTTCCGGCGACAGGATCAACAGCGCCACCAGGAAACCGGTGAACTGCGCCGGTGCATTCATCTTGGTCAGCAGGCCTTCCAGCGGATTGGCGTTGAACTTGGTGACGGCGATCACTGCGATCAGGTGCACGATGAGCCAGGCGGCGTGCCAGGCGCTGCTGTGCGAAGAGGGCTTGCCGTGATGCGGATCGCCATCGTCGTCTTCATGCTCGTACACGAACAGGCTCTGATGGGTTTTGGTCTGGATCACCAGGAACACGCCATACATGGCGGCGGAGATCAACGCCACCAGCAGCGCTTGCCCGGTGCTGAAGTTGCCGCCAGGCAGCGCGCTCGGGAACACCAGCACGATCACCGCCAACGGGAAAATCGCCATCAGATACTGTTTGATGCCGCTGAGGTTGACGTACTGGGTGGCGAACTTGCGCCCGCCGAGGAGCAGCGCGAAACCGACCAGGCCGGCGGAAACGATCATAATGATGGAATACAGCGTGTCGCGCATCAGCGCCGGTGCGGCGTCGCCGGTGGCCATCAGCGCGGAAATCAGGCTGACCTCGAGGATCACCACCGACAAACTGAGGATCAGCGAGCCGTAGGGTTCGCCCAATCGGTGGGCCAGCACGTCGGCGTGGCGCACCACGCTGAAGGCGCTGCTGAGGATCCCCACCAGCGCGAGAATATTGATGCCGACGATTAGCGGAAAGTTATCGGTGCTACCCCATAGATTTAGCACTACCAACGCGGCGATAGGGAAGATCAGAGAGTATTCGGTGTGGCGAGATTTGGTGGATCGGCCAGGATCGTGTTGCGACTTCATGAGGGTGGCACTCCTTCTCAAACAGCGTAGCCCGTCAGCGCCGGTTGCCGTGATACGGCAACTCTGCGTTTCCAGTAGGTATTTTATATTAGGATACACCCACGGCGCCGGTGTGATGTTGTTTTTATCTGAGAAAGCAATTGCTTGCTTTATGTGATCAGGGTAGCAAAAAAACCGCACGGGGTGCGGTTTTATTTACTTACTTTTACGCAATAACGCCAAGTTTTAACGTTAGATTTGAGAAAAGTCATGTTTACTTGTTTAGTACTCGGTTAATCAAGGAAAATGAGACGATCAGTCGTCAATATTATCCATGATTTCATGCCGTTTATTGTGGTAACCCTCTTCATTTAGCCCCTCACGCCAGTAAGGCACAGCATAAAGACGATTACGATCGCATTGACGTTCACGGCGTAGGTAGCGGCGCAGCTCTACCACCAGGCGATCTTCACCGGCGAGCCAGTAGTGGGTATCGCTCTGCGGCACGGACTGCGCGCGGAACCGAGCGACCAATTCGTCGGTTTTCTCTGTGCCGCCGACGACCCAATTGACCTCAACGTCGGCGGGTTTCTTCAGGTCAATGACGTCAGCGTTGCTGTCGACGCGGACGAAAGCGCGTCCGGCGCTGTGCGGCGGCAGGTTTTCCAGCAGTGCGGCCAGCGCAGGCAGTGAGGAAGGATCGCCCGCCAGGCAGTAGAAATCGGCGGCCGGCAGCATCGGTTTGGGGCCGCCCGGGTTGCTGATGCCGATTTTATCGCCGGCTTTCGCCTGGCGCGCAAAGTCGACCGCCGGCCCCTGATGGTCATGAATGGCGAACTCGATGTCCACTTCCGCCAGTTCCGGGCGCACGGCGCGAATGGAATAGGTGCGCACGATCGGGCGTACGGCGTCCGCAGCCCAACGCGGGCCGTTTTCGGTCAGCGTCGGCAGGTCCGGCTGTGTTTGGCTCGCGAGCGGCAAAAAGACTTTGATGTGTGCGGCGGCGGCGTTGGCCGGGTAGTAACGCAGATCGGGAGCGGTAAAGGTAATGCGGCGCAGGTGCGGCGTAATGTCCTGTACGCGGCTGACGGCGATCAGGTAGGGGGCGCGTGAGCGAGGGGCTTCGGTAGTCACGGGATTCTCCTTATAGTTCGTTTGGCGGTGAGTATACCATGCCGTTTGATAATGAGAATTGTTTGCTCATTGAGGCGCAACCGCATGTGGGCTAGGCTTAAGGTTCACTCATTTTGAAAGGGGAGGCCATATGCCCTACCACAGCACGAACGACTTGCCGGACAATGTGAAGCATGTGCTGCCGGAACATGCGCAGGCGATCTATAAAGAAGCGTTCAACAGCGCCTGGCAACAATACCGGGATCCCGATGACCGGCGCGGTGACGACAGCCGGGAAGAGACGGCGCACAAGGTGGCCTGGGCGGCGGTCAAGCAAAGTTATCGCAAGGGTGATGACGAACGTTGGCATAAAAAGTAACGAATTATCACGCAGTAAAATCGCGTAGACATTATGTGGAGCCAGGCAATTAATATTATTGCTGCTCAGTACAAATACTTTTTCACTTTAACGCCGCTTTGTAACTTGATTGCAGGTCAGGAAAAGAATAAGGTCATTCTTATAAGACGCGGTGATTGAATTAATAAAAATCCGCCGCCGAAAATAAAACATCAAAGGTTCAGCCGTGGCGAGGGAAGGCGAGAAATCGTATTCCCGGGAGGTAATATCAGTGTTAACGCGAGATTTTCTGCAAAAAGCGGATTGCAAAACTGCATTCGGCGCTATTGAGGAGTCGTTGTTGCTGACGCCTGAACAGCGTGCAGCCTCGTTGGATTGCACCTTATCGCGCCGGCCGGATCACAGCCCCGTATGGATATTCGGTTACGGTTCGCTGATGTGGAACCCGGTTTTCGAATCGGAAGAAGTGCGGCCGGCCAAGCTGCAGGGCTGGCACCGGGCGTTCTGCATGCGCTTGACCGCCGGGCGCGGCACGTTGCATCAGCCGGGGCGCATGCTGGCGTTGAAGGCCGGCGGCCACACTACGGGCCTGGCCTTTCGTTTGCCGGAAAGCAAACTGCGTGAAGAGTTGGAGCTGCTTTGGAAGCGCGAAATGGTGACCGATTGCTACGTACCCACCTGGTGCGAGCTGGAGTTGGATGGTGGCGAGAAGGTTACTGCGTTGGTATTCGTGATGAACCCGCAGCATCCGCTGTTTGAAGAAGACACCAGCTACCAGGTGATCGCGCCATTGATCGCCAGCGCCAGCGGCCCGCTGGGCACCAACGCGCAATATCTGTTTGCGCTGGATAACGAGTTGAAGCACCACGGCATGCAGGATGATTGCATCGGCGATCTGGTGCGCTACGTACAGCAATGGCTGCAGCAGAACCGCACCGGCGGCATCGGCAGTGAGGCCACCGCCTGAGGCTGCTGCGGGAATGCGAACGGTGAGGGGCTCAGCATGCTGAGCCCTTTTTTATATCTAATGCCTATATTTAATAACTTTAATTTGCACAGTGATTGAAGGCATGTTTTTATTGTGGTTATCTATCTCGTTATTTTTAAAGCCATTCATTATTCTCTCCCGTCTTTCCCCCCCGAGAGTAACGGTAAATAATTCACTTAGTATTAAATTGCATAAGTAAAGGTTATTTCTTATTTGTTCAGCCCCGCGGGACTCCGTATCAATATGGCTAACGCTACTGGAAGAAACAGGGAGACGGGGATGAACTTTCAACAATTAAAAATTATTCGTGAATCGGCACGCTGCAACTACAACCTGACCGAGGTCGCCAATACCTTATTTACTTCGCAGTCCGGCGTCAGCCGGCATATTCGCGAGCTGGAAGAAGAGCTGGGCATCGAAATATTCATTCGCCGCGGTAAACGGCTGCTGGGCATGACCGAGCCTGGCAAAGAGCTGCTGGTGGTGGCGGAACGCATTCTAAACGACGCCAATAACATCCGTCGCCTGGCGGACGTCTTCAGCAGCAACGACTCGGGGCAGCTGCATATCGCGACGACGCACACCCAAGCGCGCTATAGCCTGCCGGGAGTGATCAAAGAGTTTCGCGCGCTTTATCCGCGGGTGCGGGTGGTGCTCAATCAGGGCAGTCCTGAAGAGATCGTCTCGATGTTGGCCGCCGGCGAAGCCGATATCGGCATTGCCAGCGAACGGCTGATGAGCGACGAATCGCTGGCGGCGTTCCCTTACTACCGCTGGCATCACACCATCCTGGTGCCGGAAGGGCACGAATTGACGCGTCAGCCGCAGGTGACGCTGGAGATGCTCAGCACTTTACCGCTGATCACTTACCGCCAGGGCATTACCGGGCGCGCGAAGCTGGATGCGGCGTTCAAAGCGGCGGGCCTGACCCCGGACATCGCGCTCAGCGCGCAGGACTCCGACGTGATTAAAACTTACGTCGAGCTGGGGTTGGGCGTGGGCGTGCTGGCGGACATGTCGTATGAAAAAGAGCGCGATCACGGGTTGGTCAGCCTCAACGCCGAGCATTTGTTTGAACCCAATACGGTATGGCTGGGCCTGAAACGCAGCCAGCTGCAGCGCAACTATGCCTGGCGCTTTATCCAACTGTGCAACCCAACGCTGTCGCTGACCGAAATAAAAGACAAGGTCTTCTCGTCGCAGCTGGATGCGGTGATTGATTACCAGATTTAACCGATAAGCGGCAGGCAATTCCTGCCGCGCATTCTGCATTGCCCGCCTAATAATCAAAACCCCATCTATATACATAAAAAGAATATCTATAGTGATTTAAGTACCTTCAGCTGCCGATCGCGCTCGCATACACTCGCAAAATTATTATAAATTCCATCCGCTTGGAGAGTTTCAGATGAAAGCGCTCGTTCCTTCTTTGCTGTTTTTGGCCGTGGCGGCCAGCATTAACGTACAGGCGGCGACGCCGGCCAACACGTTGGTGATCGCACAGTCTATCGATGACGTGGTCAGCTTTGACCCGGCCCAGGGATTTGAGTTAACCACGGTGCAGTCGTTCAACAGCCTGTATCAACGTTTGATCCAGTCCGATCCGCACAACCCCATCGATCTCAAGCCGACTCTGGCCAGCAGCTGGCAGGCCGGCGCCGATAACCGCAGCCTGACTTTCAGCCTGCGCCCGGACGCTAAATTCGCCAGCGGTAACCCGCTGCGGCCGGAGGACGTGATCTTTTCGCTTTCACGGGTGGTGAAATTGAATCTGGAGCCGTCGTTTATCCTGACGCAGCTGGGCTGGAACGCGAAGAACGTGGATCAACACCTGACCAAGGTGGATGACCATACGGTAAAAATCAGCTGGAGTGAAAACGTCAGCCCGGCCTTCGTGCTCAGCCTGCTGTCGGCGCCGGTATCCTCGATTGTCGACGCCAAAGAGGCGCTGGCGCACCAGCAGGGCGACGATCTGGGGCACCAATGGTTGAACAGCCACTCCGCCGGCAGCGGCCCTTACAAAATTCGCACCTATGTGCCGCACGAAGTGGTGGTGCTGGACGCGAACCCCGGCTCGCCGGAAGGGGCGCCGTCGTTGAAAAACATCCTGATCAAAAACGTGCCCGATCCGGCCGCGCGCCGTTTGCTGATTGAGCAGGGCGATGCCGATATCGCCCGCAACCTGGGGGCGGACCAGATGGCGGCCCTGAAGGGCAAGCCGGGCGTCAAACCGTTGGCCATTCCTTACGCCTCGCTTTATTACCTGCAGTTCAACGCCAAGGCGTCGCCGGCGCTCGGCAACCCGGCATTTTGGGAGGCGGCGCGCTGGCTGTTCGATTACCAAGGCATCGCCGACGATCTGCTGAAAGGGCAGTTCCAGAGCCATCAGGCATTCCTGCCGGACGGTTATCTGGGCGCGCTCAAGGATCAGCCGTACAGCTTCAATCCACAGAAAGCCAAAGAAATACTGGCCAAAGCGGGGCTGAGCAACGTCAGTTTCCGTCTGGACGTCAACAACCAGCCGCCGTATCTGGATATCGCTCAGGCGCTGCAGGCCAGTTTTGCTCAGGGCGGCGTGAAGGTCGAACTGGTGCCGGGCATCAGCTCGCAGGTCTCCACTAAGGTGAAAACGCTTAACTACGATGCGACGCTGACCTCCTGGGGACCGGATTACTTCGATCCTAACACCAACGCGGCCGCCTTTGCCTACAACCCGGAGGACGGCAGCAAGACGCTGGCCTGGCGAGCCAACTGGCAGATCCCGGCGCTGAGCAAGTTGACGCTGGCCGCCACTGCAGAAAACGACACCGCCAAACGGGTGGCCGACTACCAGCAACTGCAGAAAGAGGTGCAGCAAAGCTCGCCGTTTGTCATCGGCCTGCAGGCGCGCAGCCTGATCGCAGTGCGTGACAACCTTAAGGGCTATGTGCAGGGCATCAACCCTGACATGGTGTTCTACAGCAAGGTCAGCAAGTAATGGCTGCTGACCTGTCCGCCAGCGCCGGGGCGGCCCGGCGGTATTGGCGCAGGGGCGGGCGGCTGCTCGGCGGCGCGCTGTCGCTGGCGTTAACGCTGCTCGGTCTGCTGCTGTTCACCTTCATGCTGTCGCACCTGGCGCCGATCGATCCGGCGCTGCAGGTGGCGGGCGATCACGCCAGCGAAGCCACCTATGCGCAGGTGCGGCACGAGCTGGGGCTGGATCAGCCTCTGCCGGTGCAATTTTGGCGCTATCTGGTGCACCTGGCGCATGGCGATCTGGGCATTTCGCGCATCACCGCCCAGCCGGTGTTGAGCGATCTGCTGCGTACCTTCCCGGCGACGGTGGAACTGGCCACCTGCGCCATTATCCTCGGCGCTCTCGGCGGCATTACGCTGGCGTTTCTGGCGGTGCTCAAACCAGGCAGTTGGCTGGATAACGCGGCGCGCTTGCTGTCGCTGATCGGTTATTCGGTGCCGATTTTCTGGTTGAGCCTGCTCGGGCTACTGCTGTTCTACGCCACGCTGCACTGGTCGGCGGGGCCGGGGCGGCTGGATGACATTTACTTGTACAGCATGGAGCCGCGTACGGGTTTCGTGTTGATTGACAGCTGGCTGTCCGGCGATCGCGAAATGTTCTACAACGCCATCAGCCACCTGTGGCTGCCGGTGGTGGCGCTGGCGCTGCTGTCGATGGCGGGTATCACCCGGCTGCTGCGCGCGGCGATGCTGGAAGAATGCAACAAGGAATACGTGACGCTGGCGCGCTCCAAGGGCGCCGGCCGCCTGCGCATTCTGCTGCGTCATGTGTTCCCCAACGTGCTGGGCACGCTGATCACCGTACTGTCTCTCTCCTACGCCAGCCTGCTCGAGGGCGCGGTATTGACCGAAACGGTGTTCGCCTGGCCCGGCGTCGGGCGTTACCTGACCTCGGCGCTGTTTGCCGCCGACACGCCGGCGATCCTCGGCGCCACGCTGCTGATCGGCACCTGTTTCGTGCTGTTGAATGCGCTGGCTGACGCCTTGACCTATTTAGTGGATCCGCGAACCCGATGAGCCAATATCTCTCTGAACACGAACCGCAAAGCGAGCCGGCCGTCGGTTACCGCCGCGGTCGGCGCCTGACCACGCTGACGCTGGGCGCGGCGCTGGTGGCGATCCTGATCGTCACCGCGCTGCTGGCTCCGTGGCTGGCGCCTTTCGACCCCAATCTGCAGCATATCGAGCTGCGGTTACTGCCGCCTTCCGCCGCACATTGGCTGGGCACCGACGGCTTCGGCCGCGACTTGCTCTCCCGCGTGATTTACGGCGCACGGCCGACGTTGATCCTGGTGTCGTTGATTCTGGTGTTGACCATTCCCATTGGTCTGCTGGTCGGCATTTGCGCCGGTTATCTCGGCGGCTGGGTAGAGCGTATTTTGATGCGTCTGACCGACATTTTCCTGTCGTTGCCGAGCCTGGTGATCGCGCTGGCGTTCGTGGCGGTCATGGGGCCGGGGCTGATGAACGGCGCGCTGGCGTTGGCATTGACCAGCTGGCCGGCCTTTGCCCGCCAAGCGCGGGCCGAAACCCTGGCGCTGCGCCGCAGCGACTACCTGGCGGCAGCGCGTATGCAGGGCATCAACGGGCTGCGGCTGATGGTCGGCCACATTTTGCCTTTATGCCTGCCGAGCGCGGTGGTGCGCGCGGCGTTGAGTCTGGGCGGCATCATCTTGTCCGCCGCCGGTCTGGGGTTCCTCGGCATGGGCGTCGCGCCGCCGACCGCCGAATGGGGATCGATGGTGGCCGAAGGCAGTAAAGTGATTTTCGACCAATGGTGGGTCGCCGCCGCACCGGGCGGGGCGATCCTGTTCGCCAGCCTGGCGTTTAACCTGCTGGGCGATGGCCTGCGCGACAAAATGGATCCTCGTCATGGGCACTGATAACACCTTATTGACCGTTGAACGTTTGGCGATCGGCGTGCCGGGGCCGCAGCCGGTGGCGCTGGTGAAGAATATTTCGTTCAGCATGGGGCGGGAGCGACTGGCGCTGGTCGGTGAGTCCGGCTCCGGCAAATCGTTGACCGCGCGTGCGCTGATGGGGCTATTGCCGCCGCCGTTGCAGCTGCAGGCGCAGCGCCTGACGTTGGGCGATGAAGACTTGACGCGCCTGAGCGAACGCCAGTGGAGCCGCCTGCGCGGCGACCGGGTGGCGATGGTGATGCAAGATCCCAAACATGCGCTGAATCCCAATCAGCCGATCGGCCGTCAGGTGGAGGAACCGCTGGTGCTGCATGCCAAGCTAAGCCGCGCCGAGCGGCGTGAAAAAGTGCTGGATATGTTGGCGGCGGTGGGTTTGCCCGATCCGGCGGCGCTGTGCGGCCGTTATCCGCATCAGCTCTCCGGCGGGATGGGGCAGCGGGTGATGCTGGCCATTGCGTTGATCAACGATCCGCAGCTGTTGATTGCCGATGAACCCACGTCGGCGCTGGATCACCAGATGCGCGATCAGGTGCTGCAACTGATAGACAATCTGGTGGCGCAACGCAACATGGGGCTGATCCTGATCAGCCACGATTTGCAGCAGGTGGCGCACCACTGCGAGCGGGTGCTGGTGATGTACAAAGGCGAGCTGTTGGATCAACTGCCGGCAGCAGAGCTGGCGCAGGCCACGCACCCTTATACTCGCACGCTGTGGGCGTGTCGGCCGAGCCGCGAGACGCGCGGCAAACCGCTGCCGGTACTGGACCGCGCGCTGTTGGAGACGTTGAAATGAGCGTAATTGCACTGGAGAACCTCAGCGTCAGTCACCGTCAGGGCTATGAACAGCGCACCGTGGTGCACGACGTTAACCTGCGCATCGAACCGGGCGAGTGTTTCGGCCTGGTGGGGCCTTCCGGCTGCGGCAAGTCCTCGTTGCTGTGGGTGCTCGCCGGGCTGAACGACAGCTGGCGCGGCGGTTTTGAACTGCTCGGGCGGCAGCTACAGCCGGGGCAGGCATTTACCGGCGAACTGCGGCGCGAGGTGCAGATGGTGTTTCAAGATCCCTATGCTTCGCTACACCCTAAACACCGGCTGTTGCGTACGCTGTCGGAACCGCTAAAACTGCTGCAGGAAAGCGACATCGAACGCAAAATCGGCGCGGGCTTTCGCCAGGTGGGGTTGGATCCGCGCCTGCTGGATCGCTATCCGCATCAGCTGTCGGGCGGGCAGCGGCAGCGCGTGGCGATCGTGCGCGCATTGCTGCTGCGGCCGAAGCTGTTGCTGCTGGATGAGCCGACCTCGGCGCTGGACATGTCGGTGCAGGCGGAAATCCTTAACCTGCTTAACGAGCTGAAACAGGCGGGCGATCTGACTATGGTGCTGGTCAGCCACGATGCGGACGTGATTGACCACATGTGCGATCGTTCGGTGGCAATGGCGCACGGCCGCATCATCGTTTGACCCTATGCCCGCCAACGTGGCGGGCATATCCATCTTGGTAATAAATAAAGCAATTTATCGTCGTTCTTCTGTTAATTCTTACCCTCTACACTCGTCAAACAGCGCAACCGCGTGATTGTGGAGAGTGTATCGATGAAACGGTTAATCCCAACCTTGTTGTATGGCGCGCTGGCGGCCGCTTTCGGTGCGCAGGCCGCCACCCCGCAGGATACCTTGGTGGTGGTCAGTTCGCTGGAGGGCATTATCAGCCTCGATCCGGCGGAGAGCTTTGAAACCGTCAGCTCGGCCAATCTGGTCAACCTCTATCAGCGCCTGGTGGCGCCGGATCGCGCCGCGCCGCAAAAGCTGGCGCCGGACGCCGCAGGCAGTTGGCAGGCGGGCGCCGATGGCCACAGCCTGACCTTTACCCTGAAACCGCAGCAACGTTTTGCTTCCGGCAATCCGCTGCGGCCTGAAGACGTGATTTTCTCGCTGGTGCGTGCGGTAAAGCTGAACAAGGCGCCGTCGTTTATTCTCGGTGAGTTTGGCTGGACGCCGGATAACGTTGAGCAGCAGCTGAAGAAGGTGGGGGATAACCAGGTGCAACTCACTTGGCCCGCCAACATCGGCAGCGAGCTGGCGCTGCGGCTGCTGACGGCGAACGTGGCTTCGATCGTGGATGAGAAGCTGCTGAACGAGCACGCGCAGCAGGGGGACTACGGTAACGCCTGGCTGCGCAGCCATTCCGCCGGCGGCGGCCCGTATCGGGTAAATAACTATGTGCCGCATGAGGCGCTGCTGTTTGGCCGCAACGATTACGCGCCGTCGCCGGCAAGGTTGAAAACGGTGCTATTCAAGAACGTCAGCGACGCCGGCACCCGCCGTTTGCTGTTGCTGAAGGGGGATGCCGACGTGGCCTACGATCTGGGCGCCGACCAGTTCGACTCGCTGCGCAACGCGCCGGGCGTGCGCATCGAACAGGCCGATGCGCCCCGGATCTATTACCTCGGTTTCAACACCGGCAGCAAAGACAATCCGGCGCTGGGCAATCCGGCGTTGTGGCAGGCCGCGCGCTGGCTGGTGGATTATCAGAGCATCGCCGAGCAGCTGCTGAAAGGGCAATATCGCGTGCATCAGGCCTTCTTGCCGCAGGGATTGGACGGCGCGCTCGACGATCGGCCATTTAAGCTCGACGTAGACAAAGCCAAACAGATCCTGCGCGATGCCGGCATCGCTGAAGGTACGCGCATCGATCTTATCGTCATCAACCAACCGCCGTATACCGACATCGCGCAGGCGCTGCAGGCCAGTTTTGCGCAGGCCGGACTGCGGTTGGATATCCATCCGGTGGTGGAAAGCGATCTGTGGGGCAAGATGCGCGGCCGCGATTTTCAGGCGATCTTCACCTACTGGGGCGCCGACTACCTGGATCCGAACACCAACGCCAGTGCCTTTGCTTACAATGTGTCAGGCGGGCCGAAAACCTTGGCCTGGCGCACCCAGTGGGGCATTCCCGCCATCAGCGCGGAAACGCGTGCCGCGGCTGCGGAAGGGAATAGCGCCGCGCGCAGCGCACGCTACGTCACGTTGCAACGGGAATTACAGGCCAGTTCGCCCTATGTGGTGGCGCTGCAGGGGCAAACGCTGGTGGCATTGCGGGACAATGTCGAAGGTGCCCGGCTGGATATCGCCAACAGCATGTTGTATCTGGATCGGGTCAGTAAGTGACGGCAACGCCGTGCGCCTGGCCGAGCTTTCTGTCGCGCCATAGGCCGACAGCGCGTGAAATCGCTTGCTGTTGCCACCACGAATCGTGAAATGTTGTGTCAGGGTGAAATAAAATGAAATTTCATAACGTGCTCATATGACGGTGATAGATTGGCTTCGAAAGGCGGCGTTGTTTACGCCTTTCACCGCGGTCGTCCGCAATGATGCGGACACATCACGTCAGGAGAGATTATGGACAATAACGAAAAGGCTTCAGTAGCGCGCGCAGCAACCTTGCTTGCCACCGGTGAGGTGGTTACGCCGGAACAGTTTTATCAGGACAGCGACGGAAGCAACTGGGGGCCGGCGATCAACAAAGCGGCGGCGGCGGCGCTGCAAGCCGGCGGTACGTTGTCCCTGGGGAAGCGGGTGTATACGGTCGCCGGACACGTACTCATTCAGACGACAACGGACATCTACGGCGGCATCGGTTTACGGGTGGTCGGATTGGGGCGGGCGACCAAAATTGTCAAGACGGCAGACAGCAGTTACACCAACGAACAGGGCGAAACGAAGAAAGCGGTGATCGTGGTGAAAGGCTTCGCCAATCTGACGCTGCACGGCTTGACGTTGCGGGATGATACCGGCGTAGACGACACCCACGGCGTGTGGTTCAGCGACCGCAATATGACGAAGTTTGATATTCGCGACATTTACACCAAAGTCGGCGGTTATTCGCTGTTTGTCTCGGGCGACATGTTCATCAACTGGTTGGTGAACGTGCAGATGGAGGCAAACGCCAATCGCCCGGGCGATGGGGTGCTGTGGATGGACAAGTCTGGCACCACCAATTTTATAGACGGCCTCTACGCCGCTCGCGCGAAGGGTACGGCGTTCAGAATTTCAGGGTTTTACTCTACTATCGGCTCGTTGGCTGCGGATGACTGCATCGGCGATATCTACTCTTTCAAAGATTTTAACGGCACGATCAATTCGTTGGGTTGCGAGAACCGCAACACGCGGCGCGCCGCCAATGTCAGCGTGCTGTCCACCAACTTTGCTCAAGGCACGATAGGCAATATCAATATCCAGGACGCGCAGAATGTGGAGAGCGGGGGCGTGTTGTGCCGATTCATCAACGAATCTCGTTGGGATATCGGTCAGTTGACTCTTTACAGCGGTTCTAAGACGCCTTTCCCGGTGGCGATCGCTGCCTGCAGCAACAATACCGAGGTAACCTTCAGTAACGTATACAACGGCGGCGTCCCGGTGGCCGGCAAAAGCACCGTCGATGTGACGTCGTTTTTAAGCGGGGTTGAAGCGATGTACAGTCTGGGCGAGCGGGGTATTGCCCCTTCCGCCTCCAGCAACCATTTGCCGCGCAATATATCGAAACAGCCATCGTGGACTTTTTTAGGCACCCTGACTGCGCCGGATCGGCAACCTACAACGCGCATTACTCTTCAACAGGGCGTAAGCACCAAGGTGCTGGCGTGCGATTTATATATCACGTTCGATCTGACCTCGCAGGCGACCGCCTTTGTCGTCAATAAAGGCAGCTATAGCGCGAAAGGCGCCTTTATGTTGCGTCGCACTGGGCCGTTGAGCTGCGAAATATATTACCGTGTCGAGAAAGATTTCGGCTTTGGCAGTTATCAGGTGCAGACTACACGTGGCAGCTACTGGCGGCCGGACGGCGTTTCGTTGAGCACGCCGCCCTCCGATGCGTTGGAAATCCGCAGCGATGAGGTGTTATCCACGACCAGACTCGCGGTGATCCAACCACTGGCCAATCCGACAACGGCCAGCACGGCGGAAGTGGCCGGATTGCTCAATCGGCTGATCGAGACACTGAAGAATTAACCGAATAACGCCGGCGCGTTCTGGCCGGCGTCCAGCAAGAGCAGCAACCAGCCGGCGGCCGCCAAGGCGATGCCGAAAGGCTGCGGCGTTTGCCAGGCGCGACGGTTGCGTCGGCCGCGCGCCAATGCCATGCCTAATCCGAACATTGCCGCCAGGCAGACCAGCAGCGGCAATATTGTCCAACCGAGCCAGGCGCCCAGCGCGGCCAACAGTTTGAAATCGCCCTGTCCGATGCCGTTACGCCGCCGCACCTGCCGATAAAGCGCGTTGAGCAGCCACAATGCCCCGTAACCGGCCACGGCGCCGAGAACCGCGTCGTCAAGCGTTGCCCAGCGAGCGTCAAGATTGCACAGCAGCCCGCCCCACAGCAGCGGCTGGGTTAGCCGGTCCGGCAGCCACCGGTGACGCCCGTCTAGCCAGGCCAGGGCGATCAGCAGTGCCGCGGCCGGCGGTAACCACAGCCGGTGTGCTGCCGGCAGGTCGAAGGGCAACGCCGTCAACGCCAAACCCAGGGCCGTTAGCAGCAGGCTGCGGCGGCGCAATCTCGGCGGGCTGGCGCGCACGGCCGCCGTTCGCTCCAAGCGGGTGATGAGCGCGAAGGCGACCAGACCCGCCGACAGCAGCGCGGTGAAAAACAGCGCGTGCCACAGTGAGGAAATAAACATCAAGGCTCCGCCAGTCGTGAAACAGATGTTTAAAATAACGGCAAAATGCATATTTCATCGGGGTGAAATGCGGTGGATTGTGAGGAATGCGCAGTCGTACGCATCGCCACTTTACGTATTGCAGAGTGATACAATGCCTTGCGCGGTGGCGCTCAGCAGTGGTGTGCTGTGCTTTTTATCGGCAAAATCGACGCTAAAATGCGGTGAATTCATTTGGCGGCGGGAATGGATCGGCAAATGGTGCAAGTGACGCTGTCACTGAAGAGCGATTGGGGTTTATCCTATTGTTTCTTCTCGTCAAGCCGTTAGGCTTTAAGAGAGAGGCGTCCCCGCCAGGCCGGGACGTAAGGTTTTTCAGATCTGCCGTGGGAAAGGCGGCAGCAAAGCAGTGGGTTGGCATGCTCCAGGAGGGAGGGAGGCCAACGGTGTCATGAAAGACGTGATTCAGGCAATACTTATCAAGACCAAAAAACGATTCTGGCGCCGACGCCAGACGGCGTGGCTGGCCGGGCCACTGGTGTGGCTGGCCGGCGCAGCGGCCGCGTGCGCCGAATCCCCGCCGGCGCCGGACAGCGTCATCTCTTCTGAACAGGCCGCCGCGGACCCGGCCGCGAATTTGCCGGAGTTGGGCGGTGCGCCCGACGATGCCGCGCGCGAGAAGCAGTGGGCCGAGATGGCCAAGCAACTCGGCGAAAAAGAGTTGAACAACGTTTCACGTCAACAGATGCGCAGCCGCGCCGAAGATTATTTGCTGGGCCAGGCGACCGGTGCGCTGCAGCAACAGGCGCAGGAGCTGTTGTCGCCGTTGGGTACCGCCAGGCTATCGCTGAAGATGAGCGGCGAGGGGGACTTTACCGGCAGCAACGGGCAGTTATTCAGCCCGCTGTACGACGTCGACGGATTGTTGACCTACAGCCAGATCGGCTGGCTGCAGCAAAGCGCCGGGGCGCTTGGCAATTTCGCGCTGGGGCAACGCTGGATCGCCGGCGACTGGCTGCTGGGGTACAACACGGCGCTCGACAGCGATTTTGCTCGGCAGCGCAATAGAGGCAGCGTCGGTGCGGAAGCCTGGGGGGATTATCTGCGTTTCTCCACCAACTATTACTACCCGCTGTCGACGTTGTCGCAACAGCCCGGCGATGGGGTATTTTTCAGCCGTCCGGCGCGCGGTTACGACATCACGACGCAAGGTTATCTGCCGTTTTATCGCCAGATCGGCGGTTCGCTCAGTTATGAGCAGTATCTGGGCGATAATGTCGATCTGTTCGGCAGCGGCAAAAAACAAAACGATCCGCGCGCGATGCAGCTGGGGCTCAATTACACTCCGGTGCCGCTGGTGACGATGAAGGCACTGCATAAGATTGGCGCGGGCGGGCAGAGCCAGGATCAGGTCGAACTGGCGCTGAGCTATCGGCTCGGGGTACCGCTGGTGAAGCAGATTTCGCCGGAGTATGTGGCGCAGGCCAAGTCGCTGCGCGGCAGCCGCTACGATCCTATCGAACGCAAGAACGTGCCGGTGCTGGAGTTCCGTCAGCGCAAGTCGCTGCAGGTGTTCCTGGCTACGCCGCCGTGGAGCCTGCAGGCGGGGGAAACCGTGCCGCTGGTGCTGGAAATCAAGGCGCTGAACGGCATCACTCACGTCAGTTGGCAGGGGGATACGCAGGCGCTGAGCCTGACGCCGCCGCACAACGCCAACGATCCGCAGGGCTGGACAGCGATCGTGCCGCCGTGGGACGACGCGCCGGACGCCGCCAACAGCTACCGGCTATCGGTCACGCTGGAGGATGATAAACAGCAGCGCGTGACGTCCAACTGGATAGAGCTGAAAGTGGCGCCGCCGCTGACGGCAACCGCCGGCGATGACGCGGGCCTGCCGCCGATCAAAACCCTGACGCCACCGCCGATCCCGGCGCAAACCGGGCCGCTGTACGGCGGCGATTAACCGTTTTTGCCCTGCAGCACCCATACGGCGGCCTCGACGCGGGATTTTAGCTTCATCTTTTTCAGCAGGTGTTTGACGTGTACCTTGACGGTGCTTTCAGTGATGGTCAGGCGACGGGCGATCAGCTTGTTTGGCAGCCCTTGGGCGATCAGCTTCAGGATATCTCGTTCCCGCGGCGTTAGTTGCTGAATGTCACGATCGGCGCTGGGGCGGTTTTCCCGCAGGCTGGCGGCGAGGATCGGCGTCAGCGTCTCGCTCAGCACCATCTGCCCGGCCGCCGCCTGATGCAGCGCCTTCAGCAGATCCTCCGGCTCCATGTCTTTCAACAGATAGCCGTCGGCGCCGCGTTTGAGCGCGCTGACGACGTCATCTTCATGGTTGGACACGCTGAACACCACGATGCGCCCTGACAGGTCGGTTTGGCGCAGACGATCCAGCGTTTCCAGCCCGTTGATGCCGGGCATGTTCAGGTCGAGCAGGATCAGATCCGGATCGTGCTGCTCCGCCAGCGTGACCCCTTGTTCACCGTTGCTGGCTTCGGCAATGACCTGCAGACGAGCATCCATGCCAATCAGCTGTTTTACGCCGTTGCGCAGCATCGGGTGGTCGTCGATCAGTAAGATGGTGGCGGCGGTTTCTGTCGTCATGGTGTCTCCGTTAGTCGATGGCGTGGTTATCTGGCGTGAAGCTGACCCGCACCTCAGTGCCGCCGCCGCTGCGCGGTAAAATGTCGCAGCGGCCGTGCAGGCTCTTGGCGCGATCGCGCATGATGATCAAGCCGTAATGGTCGGGGCGAGACGTCTCGGCCGGCAGGCCGCGTCCGTTGTCGCAGACGCTTAGGGTCACTTCGCCCCGTTTATTGATGACCTGAATGCTCACCTCACTGGCGGCGGCATGCTTAAGGATGTTGCTGAGCGCCTCGCGGGCGATCTGCAGCAGGTGAATGGCCTGATAGGCCGGAACCGTGCGTGGCCCCAGTTGGTAATCGAGGCTGATGGTCAGGCCCAGCTTGGGATTGAACTCCGCCACCGTCGATTGCAGCGCCGCCAGCAGGCCCGGTTCGGTCAGCTGCAGGCGGAAGGTGGTCAACAACTCGCGCAGCTGGCGATAGGCGCCGTTCAGCTCTTCACGCATCTGTTGCACCAGCGCCTGGCTGGCCGAAGAGAGCGTTTCGCCCTGCATCTGCAGACAGGCGATCTGCATTTTCAGGCAGGAGAGCGATTGGGCGATGGAGTCGTGCAGCTCGCGGGCGATCGCCGCCCGCTCCTCCATCAGCATCAGCTGCTGTTGGTGGTCGACCTGACGCTCGATGGCCAGCACGCTGGTCAGCTGTTCCACCAGGGTATTGATCAGTTGGCGATGTTCATCGTTCAGCGGTTGCTGCGGCGCATGCTGTGCCACGATCACACCGTAGTCGCCGAGCTTGTCGCTCAGGCTCCAGCTCAGCGACGGATTGTCGGGATGCTGGCGGTGGCTGTCGTTCAGGCAGGCGCTGCACACCGGGTTATGGCAATGCTCCGGCCTTAGCGGTTGGTTGCCGCTCAGCTGCAGCAGCGGTTCCCGGCTGTCGTTTTCATACAGCCGCACCTGAATGGCGCGCAACGGCGTCAGGGTTTGCAGTTGGTTGAGCAGCGGCGTCAGGCGGCTGCACAACGGCTCGCTGGCGTGCAGCTGGCGGCTGGCGCGGTAGAGGAAGCTCAGCACCTGATTTTTCTGCTGCAGGTCGGCGGTCTTCTCGGCCACGCGCTGCTCCAGCCCACTGTAGGTCGCCGACAGCTCGTCGGACATGGTGTTCAATGCGCCGCCAAGCGACGCCATTTCATCCTGGTGGCCGCGTTGTGCATAGCGGCGGCTAAAATCGCCGCGGCCTACCGCCAAGGCCATCTCCACCAGTTGCCGCCACGGATGCAGCAACCGGCGCCGCAGGTAGCAGGTGGTGCCGATCAACAGCAGCAGGGTCAGCGCGATGAAGCCGGCCTGCACCAGCGTCACCATCAGCAGGCGGCGCTCGGTTTGCCTGTCGATATCCGAGACCAGCTTGTCCAGCAGCTGCACGAAGTGCGCCACCTGCGGGGCGGCATCGGCCGGGCGCTGCGCGCTGCGCAGGCGAGGTTGCAGAGTCTGTTGCCAGTAATCACGCAAGGCGTTGAACGGTTGCGTCAACCCTTCCTGCTCCACCGAACGCTGCAGATCGGGGCTGTTTTCGTCGCGCTCCAGTTCGCGGATCAACGTTTCATGCCGTTCATCCAGCGGCACCTGCGCCAGCAGTCGGTAGCTTTGCATACGCAGCGAGCCGGCTTTGTTGATGGCATGCGCGTTGCCCTGAATGCTTTGCGACATCCAGGCGGAAATCCCCATGCCGGCCACGCCCAGAATGCCCGACAGCAACATCAGCAGGGCGACCTGATTCACGATCGAAAGCGGGGCCAACAGGCGTTTCATAAGCGCGGGTTCCTGGCATTTGGCGCCGATGAAGCTCAGGGGCGAAGGCGGCGACGAGGTAAACAAGTAACGATTCAGCCGTATTTTTGATTATCCCTGAGCATAACCCCATACCTCGAATGAAGTACCCATTAGTTTCCAGCAGGACGGTGAAGCGGTAAAAATGACGGAGTGATGCTTTCTAATGCATTGATTAAAAGTGATTTAATTTTTATTCGGGGTGTACCCCTAAGGGGATGAAGGCGCTATTTGTGCCGCCAACTACTTGCATTCGGGTTGATATACATCAACTTTGCCGCCGGGGCCGCCCCCTAGGGTGTGCGGAATGATCCCCCGTGTCTGAGGTTTTTATGTCGCAACTTGCAACGCCTTCATCAAAGAAAACCGGTGCGCTGATTCAGGACTGGCGTCCTGAAGACAGCGCCTTTTGGCAGCAGCGTGGCCATCGCATCGCCACCCGCAACCTGTGGATTTCCATTCCCTGCCTGCTGCTGGCCTTCTGCGTCTGGATGCTGTTCAGCGCCGTTGCGGTCAACCTGAACAAGGTCGGTTTCAACTTCACCACCGACCAACTGTTCCTGTTGACCGCGCTGCCGTCGGTCTCGGGCGCTATTTTACGCGTGCCGTATTCCTTCGTGATCCCGCTGTTTGGTGGCCGTCGCTGGACCGCCATCAGCACCTGCTTCCTGCTGGTGCCGTGCCTGTGGCTGGGGTTCGCGGTGCAGGACAGCAGCACGCCGTACAGCGTGTTCGTCATTATTTCCCTGCTGTGCGGTTTCGCCGGGGCGAACTTTGCCTCCAGCATGGCCAATATCAGCTTCTTCTTCCCGAAAGCGCGTCAGGGCGGTGCGTTGGGGCTCAACGGCGGTCTGGGAAATCTGGGCGTCAGCGTCATGCAACTGGTCGCGCCGCTGGCGATTTCTTTCAGCCTGTTTGGCCTGTTTGGCGGCACGGCGCAAAATCAGGCAGAGGGGGGGCAGCTGTGGCTGGAAAACGCCGCCTGGATCTGGGTACCGTTCCTGCTGGTTGCCACCCTGGCGGCCTGGTTCGGCATGAACGATCTGGCCGCGGCCAAGGCATCGCTGCGCCAGCAACTGCCGGTGCTCAAGCGTGGGCATTTATGGATGCTGAGTTTGCTGTACCTCGCGACCTTTGGTTCTTTCATCGGTTTCTCCGCCGGTTTCGCCATGCTGTCGAAGACGCAATTTCCGGACGTAGTGATCCTGCATTACGCCTTCTTTGGGCCATTCCTCGGTGCGCTGGCACGGCCAGTCGGCGGCGCGCTGTCTGACCGTTTCGGCGGCGTGCGGGTGACGTTGATCAACTTTGTAGTGATGGCCGTGTTCGCCGCGCTGTTGTTCCTGACCTTGCCGATGGCGGGTGAGGGCGGTTCGTTCATCGCCTTCTACGGTATCTTTATGGTGCTGTTTCTCACGGCGGGGCTGGGCAGCGGGTCGACTTTCCAAATGATCGCCGTCATTTTCCGTAAAATCACTGTCGATCGCGTGAAAGCGGCCGGCGGCAGCGACGAGAGCGCGCAGCGTGAAGCGGTGACGGACTCCGCCGCCGCATTGGGTTTTATCTCGGCGATCGGTGCCGCAGGCGGCTTCTTCATTCCCCAGGCATTCGGCACTTCGCTGGCGCTGACCGGTTCCCCGGCGGGGGCAATGAAAGTATTCCTGGTGTTCTATATCTTGTGTGTGGTCATCACTTGGGTGGTGTATGGCCGCAAGAAAAAGGCCTGAGTATCAAACGATTTTCTCAATCCCTCCCGACAGGGGAGGGATATTTCGCTCATTCCGAGTCATCTCTCCTCGCTCTCTCAGTGAAATTTTCTGCCTTTAGGTAAAATTCTCATCTCCGCTTGCCGTTTTTTTCTTTTTTTATAGTTATATCTCTCAATATGGGAATGTCTTCTCCCAAGCGTATTATATTATTTGCACGGTTTTTTCGTTTTGTTGAGAGTATTCTTACATTAAAAGATTAATGTCTTTCCCGCAGGTTAAATGAAATTTCTGGGAGGGTAAGGCATAATTAGTGCGATTGTTATAAAATCAGCAATAGGGTTTTGTCTTAGATGCTGCACGCGCCGTGTGGAATGTGTGACAGGGTTAAATCAGATAACTCTCATTCTGTTTTTTCCGGCTTTTTGTAGTCTATCTGACAATCCGATTAGGTGGAAAAACACAATGAACTCACGGAGAAGAATGAAATTTCACAATTTCATTCGGTTAACAACTGAACAGGGTTGTTATTTTTTTCTTTTTAAATCAATGAGGTGATCATTTGAACTTTACGGTAGTCATGAAGGAAATCCATGTTGCCAACAGGGAAAAAGAGTCATTTGGATAAACGGAACATCCTTAATAAGGCCTAATGTAAAAAATGAAATCAGAAAATTTTTATAAAGGCCAATATCCGATGAATGCAACCTGTTGAGTTTACATTTAATTTCTTGAACATTTTTTGATATTTCTATACAAAGTGTGCAGGACAGGCACGCTAAGGAAATTAAAAGTGAATCTTGATAGAAGAATAAAGATTAGGAATCTCGATGTTCTGACTCCTGCCGGGGAGAAATTTCGTCTGCGTTGGAAGGAGTATCAAATTCTTTCGCTGCTTGTCGCCAGATCACCAGAACTGGTAACCCGAACGGAAATTATAGAAAATATCTGGAAAGGAACTTACTGCTCAGATTCAACGATAAATCAAACAATTAAATCTATTCGCCAAAAAATCAGCGACTCGGAACATACGCTTATCAGAACCATTCCTCGGCTGGGTTACAAGGTGGAAAATCAAGCGGCTTTTCACTTTATATCCGAGGATGAAGACTACGCTGATGATGATATATTAAATGGCGGTGAGGATATTGGCGTTAATATTCAAGCGGAACTTTCTGAAAGTGAAAGTGAGTCCCCTGAGGCACACGATGAAAAAATAGATAAGCCGCGTAAAACGACGCTTGTTGCAGCGCCTGTTGCAACGGTAGAACCCTCCCAGGAACCCACTCGTGATAAAAAGTCGGCGACGGTGCGCCGATTTTTCAGCATGCCCGCCAGTCGCGTAGTGAAATACCTGACGGCATTTGCTTCTTTGCTGGTTATTTCACATTTTTCATATGTGCTCGGCAACCAAACTCGCCCGCCGGTGATCAATGATATTCAGAACAATACGCGCGTCGTGTTGACGCTGACGTTGAATAACCCCCATACCAACAGCCCACAAACCCTGTTCTGCCTGTACCAGGGGGAGAGCATGGAGCAGGCGACCATCGAATGTGTCGACCCTAAGCAGGGGCAGCTTAAATTACCGGTAAAATATGAGACCTCTTCTACGCCGGGTAAAGGTCGGATTAATCTCATATTGCCGAATAAAACCTTGCAATATCAAGTTGCTTACGATGTTAAAAATTAGTGCTAAATGAGGTTTTATCTTTAGCGATAATTTTACATTTGATGAAATATTTTATTTCATTATTTGTTATTTGAAAGCCGGGTTCGATTTGTCCAGTCTGGAACTCATTACCTAACGCATATTAGCGTCCTGTTTCCATCGAGGTGACAGGAATAATGAGAACCTGCTGAGTGACAAATTATGGATAAGCGTAAAGTAGCTATTATCGGGGGTTCCGGTTTTATCGGAACACGCCTGGCGAAACGTCTCAGTGTGCGCGATGATCTGACGTTGGTCATCGTTGATAAACAACCTAGCGCACATTTTCCGGCGCTCTATCAGTATGGCGACGTGACGCAACCCGAGACCCTGCAAGAGCCGCTGGCGGGCTGCGACGCCATCATTAATCTGGCGGCGGAACATCAGGACAACGTCGATCCCATTTCGCTCTATTATCAGGTCAATGTAGAAGGTGCACGGCATGTCTGCATGACCGCCTCCGCGTTGAATATCCACCAAGTCATTTTCACTTCCTCGGTTGCCGTTTATGGGTTCGTCGAGCAGGAAACCGATGAAGGAGGGCGTTTCGATCCTTTCAATCATTACGGCAAATCCAAGCTCGAAGCGGAATACGTTTATGAAGCGTGGCGCAAGGCGGATAGCGCCAACAAATTGACCATCATTCGCCCGACGGTGGTATTCGGTGAAGGCAACCGCGGCAATGTGTATAACCTGTTCCGCCAGATCGCCAGCGGCCGATTCGTGATGATTGGCAGTGGCAATAATATGAAGTCGATGGCTTACGTTGAAAATATTGCCGCGCGGCTGGAGCATGCGTTGGACCAGCAGTCAAGTTATCAGGTCAGCAACTACGTCGATAAACCGGACTTTACGATGAATCAATTGGTCGACGTTATTTCCTCCTCGCTGGGCAGAGAAAATAAGACGATTCGCATTCCTTATGTGGTGGGAATATGCGGGGCGACCGCATTGGATGTCGTGAGTAAAATAAGTCGTAAAAAATTCCCAATCAGTCGCGTCAGAGTGCAGAAATTCTGCGCCAGAACGCAATTTAAAAGTAATGTGCAAAATAATTTCGTGGCGCCGGTTGAACTTGATTCGGCAATCGAAAGAACCATTAAACATGAGTTTTCTGATAGATAACTTAACCGCACGCTGACGTTATTTACTTATTTCCGCCGACAAGCGGATAAATCTGTATTTTTCAGGATTAATTCATGCTGACTTATATCCTGGCAGGATCAATTTTGTTTTTGTTAATAGCGCATTGGGAGCTGTAACTCAAGGGCGGTAGCGTGCTTATTCGCTGGAGGAACGATGTTATATCAACTGAGCGTGATATTTGTGCTGGCGGTAGCGTGGGTCCTTATTGCCCGCCGGGCCGCCTTAACGGTGGGATTAGTGGATAAGCCCAATGCGCGTAAGCAACATCTGGGACACATTCCGCTGGTCGGCGGTATCGCCGTGTACCTGACGCTGATGCTGATGACGCTGTGGCAACCCGCCTGGCTGCCTGACAGCACCGTCTATCTGCTGTGCATTACGGCGCTGGTGGTGTTGGGCGTGCTGGATGACCGCTTTGATCTGCCCGTGGCGCCACGCGTCATGGTGCAGGGAGGGATCGCGCTGGCGATGATGCTGGCGGCAGGGATGCAGCTTTCCTCATTGGGCTATGTTTGGGGGCATCAGGAAGTGATGCTCGGTTATGGCGCGTTGCTGCTCACGCCGCTGGCGGTATGGGGAGCGATCAACGCCTACAACATGGTGGATGGCATCGATGGGCAACTGGGCGCCTTGTCCTGCGTGACCTTCGTCGCGTTGGCTATCGTGTTCGGATTGGGCGGCAGGGAAGATCTGGCGCTGTGGTGCCTGGGCCTGATCGTCGCGCTGGCGGCCTATCTGTTGTTCAACCTGAGCCTGTTCGGCGCGCGCAACAAGATCTTTATGGGGGACGCCGGCAGCATGGTGATCGGCTTCAGCGTGCTGTGGCTGGTGTTGCTGGCGACGCAGGGGCCACAGGCGGTAATGCGTCCGGTCACCGCGCTGTGGCTGATCGCCATTCCTCTGATGGACATGGTGACTGTGATGGTGCGTCGCCTGTTGCGTCGCCAAAGCCCCTTCAAAGCGGGCCGCGATCATTTGCACCATATTCTGATGCGTCGCGGGCTCAATGCGCGTCAGGCGCTGGCGATGAGCACCATGCTGGCGGTGACGTTGGCCTGCATTGGCATTTGCAGTGAAGTGTTGCAGCTGCAGGAAAGCCAAATGTTGGTGGCGTTTCTGTTCTGTTTTTGCGGTTATTTCGTCATGTTGCGCGAACCGCGTCAGGCGACGATGTTCAGCGATAATCCGACCGTCGGCCGTTAATCCCCTCACGGGCTGCGGCAGCAGCCCGTTTATCACGGTACTTCCATGAATTTTCATTTGCCTCTTTTGATGCCATTGGCCTTCACCTCCGCGCTGTTGAGTGGATGTACGGTGGTTCCCGGTTCACATTTACCGACCAGCGGAAAAGCCATCGTCGTGCAACAGGACGACGATTTCGATTTGAATGACCAGGTACAGGTTTATCGCATGTCGCCGATGCTGCTGCAGAAAATGCGGCGCGTAGAACCGGTCGCCCGGCCGAACCCGGCGCTGGATCAGCGATTGCAGAGCTATCAATACCGCATCGGCGTCGGTGACGTGTTGAACGTCACCGTCTGGGATCACCCCGAGTTGACCACGCCGGCCGGGCAATACCGCAGCGCCAGCGACACCGGCAACTGGGTGCATGCGGATGGCACGATTTTTTATCCCTATATCGGGCGAGTGGCGGTGGTGGGCAAGACCGTCACCGAAGTGCGCAGCCTGATCGCCGGCCGTCTGGCGCAGTATGTGGAAAGCCCTCAGGTGGACGTCAGTATCGCCGCTTTCCGTTCGCAGAAGGCTTACGTGACCGGCGAAGTGAAAACCTCCGGCCAACAGGCGATCACCAACGTGCCGTTGACCATTCTGGATGCGATTAACGCCGCCGGCGGCCTGACGGACAACGCCGATTGGCGCAACGTGGTGCTGACCCATCAGGGCAAAGAGCGGGCTATCTCGCTGCAGGCGCTGATGCAGCGCGGCGACATCAGCCAGAACGCGCTGCTGCAGCCGGGCGACATCCTCTACATCCCGCGCAATGACGAATTGAAAGTGTTCGTGATGGGCGAGGTGGGCAAGCAAGCGACGCTGAAGATGGATCGCAGCGGCATGACCCTGACCGAGGCCCTCGGATCTTCCGAAGGGATCAGCCAGACGGTGGCGGATGCGACCGGGGTGTTCGTGATCCGGCCGAGCGGCGGTAAAACACCGCAGCGACTGGCGACGCTGTATCAGTTCGATCTCTCCGACGCCAGCGCGCTGGCGATGGGCGCTGAATTTCAGCTGCAACCTTACGACGTCGTGTACGTCACTGCGGCGCCGGTCGCGCGCTGGAACCGTTTGATCAGCCAGCTGGTGCCGACCATCAGCAGCTTTAACGATCTCAGCGAGGCGACCTTGCGCGTGCGCAACTGGTAACTCCGCAGGGTGAATAAGGAACAGAAGATGAAAAATAATGCGCTGTCCGTGATGGTGGCCGAACAAGACGAAAAGCTGGAGTGGGAACGCCTGATTGGGCCGCTGTGGGATAACCGCTGGCGGATCGCCGTCGTGACCGGCGTGGCAGGCATGTTGGGCGTCGCCTACGCCCTGTTGGCCACCCCGGTGTACCAGGCTACGGCGGTGGTGCAGGTGGAGAAGCAGCTGTCCGGCGATTCGCTGCTGCGTGAAACGTTGGACAGTTCAATGATGGGGCAAAATTCAGCGACACAGGATGAGGTGACGCTGGCTAAGTCGCGCTACGTGCTGGGAAAAACGGTGGACACCCTCGGTCTGACGGTGCGCGTCAGCCCGGACTATTTCCCGGTGTTCGGCAAAGGCTTTGCCCGCTTGAGCGGTGAAAAGCCGCCGGTGCTGAGCATTGCCACGCTGACGACGCCGGCGGACATGGAGGGCGAAGCGCTGACGCTGACGGTGCGCGATGGGCAGCATTACGAGCTGAGTTATGACGGCAGCAAACTGTTCAGCGGCGTGGTCGGGCAGCCGGTGGCGCAAGGCGGTTGGAACATGACCGTCTCGGCGCTGGACGCTTCGCCGGGCGCCAGCTTTACCGTGGTCAAAGTCGCGCGTCAAGAAGCGGTGGACGATCTGCGTAAATACCTGGACGTGGTGCCGAGTGGCAAGGACAGCGGCATCATGACCTTTACGCTGCCGAGCGAAGATCCGCAGAGCGCCGAGGCAATGCTGAAGAACATCACCGACAACTACCTGCAGCAGAACGTGGACCGCAAAACGGAAGAAGCTCAGCGAATGCTGGCGTTCCTGCAAGAGCAGCTGCCGCAAACGCAAACCTCGTTGAACAACGCCGAAACCCAACTTAATCAGTTCCGCCAGCAAAATGACTCGGTGGATCTGTCGCTTGAAGCCAAATCGGTGCTGGATACTCAAGTGCAGCTCGAGGCCCAGCTCAACGAGCTGACCTTCAAGGAAGCGGAAATCTCCAAACTCTACACCCGCGCGCACCCGGCTTACCGGGCGCTGCTGGAGAAGCGCGCCACGCTGGAGGCGGAAAAGGCACGGCTGGGTAAACAGGTGCAGACGTTGCCGAAAATGCAGCAGGAGATCCTGCGTCTTACCCGCGACGTGCAGGTGGATCAGCAGGTTTACATGCAGCTGATGAACAAGCAGCAGGAACTGAGCATCAGCAAGGCCGGCACGGTGGGCAATGTGCGCATCATCGACGAAGCGGAAACCGCGCTGCGGCCGATTAAGCCGCAAAAGATGCTGATCGTATTGTTGGCGCTGCTGCTTGGCGCCGGGGGCGGCGCCATCGTAGTGCTGCTGCGTGCGGCCTTCCATCGCGGCATCAATGACATCGATACCCTGGAGAAGCGGGGCATCAACGTCTACGCCACCGTGCCGCTGTCGCCGTGGCAGGTGAAGCGCAACCGCGAGCAACGTCAGCTGCTGCCAAGGTCCGGGGGGCGGCGCTTGCCGATCCTGGCGGTGGCCGAACCGACGGACCTGTCGGTGGAAGCGATCCGCAGCCTGCGCACCAGCCTGCATTTCGCCATGATGGAGGCCAAGAACAACATTCTGATGGTCTCCGGCGCCAGCCCGGAAAGCGGCAAGAGCTTTACCAGCACCAACCTGGCGGTGGTGGTGGCGCAGGCCGGGCAGCGGGTGCTGTTGATCGACGCCGATATGCGCAAAGGCTTCCTGCACCGCTGGCTGGCGGATGATGGGCATCAGGGACTGTCCGACATGCTGGTGGGCAACGTGATGGCGGAACAGGCGGTGCGGAAAACCGCCATCGCCAATCTGGACTTCGTGCCGCGCGGTCAGGTGCCGCCGAACCCGTCCGAACTGCTGATGCACCGCCGTTTCGCCGATTTCCTGCGCTGGGCCGGGCAGAACTACGATCTGGTGCTGATCGACACGCCGCCGATTCTGGCGGTGACGGACGCGGCGATCGTCGGCAATCACGCGGGTACCTCACTGCTGGTGGTGCGCTTTGAGGTGAATACCGTCAAGCAGATCGAAACCAGCATGCGTCGTTTCGAACAGAATGGCGTGGCGATCAAGGGCGTGATCCTCAACGGGATGGTGAAGAAGGCGGCAACCGACATGAGCTATTACAACTTCGCCTACCCAAGCCATCGGGAAGATCACCCGCAGGCAGGGGAATAAGCGGGTGAAGGCCATTATCACCAATGCCCTGTGGCTGATGCTTGAACGCGTTTCGCTCAGCCTGTCCGGCATCTTCGTCTCCATTTACGTTGCGCGCTATCTGGGGCCCGCGCAGTTTGGCACCCTCAACTATCTGTTGGCGACGATCGCCATCGTAGTGCCACTGGTGCAGTTGGGCGCCGACAGCATCATTTTCAACCGCGTCGCCCGCCGACAGCCGAGCGGCATTCGCCTGATGCTGGCGTCAATACGCCTGCGTCGTTGGCTGTTCCTGGTGGTGGCGCTGCCGATGCTGATATGGAGCTATTTCAGCCAATCGCCCGCCAGCCAACTGATGACGCTGTTGCTGCTTATCAGCGCCTATTTCTCGATTCAGGACGTGTACAAAATTTATTACGATGCCCGCCTGCAGTCGAAACGCAATACGCTGATCAACAACCTGGCGCTGCTGCTGTCGATCGGGCTGCGGCTGGCGCTGGTGAGCGCGGCGCTGCCGCTGGTGTGGTTCGCGGTACCCTACATCCTCAGCAGCGCCGTACCTTACCTGGCGCGCCTCTGGTTATTCCGTGCGGAAGCGGCGGCCTCGCCGCGGGTTACGCCGCGCCAGGCCAGGCGCTATGGCCGTTATTTGCTAAAGGTGGGCCTGCCGTTGGCCATCTCCAGCCTGTCGATAGTGATCTATACCCGCATCGATCAAATCATGCTGGGCAATCTGGTCGGCGAGCAGGCGGTAGGCTGGTTCAGTGCCGCCACCACCCTCAGCCAAGGCTGGGTTTTCGTGCCGATGGCGCTGATCACTTCGTTGATGCCGGGCATTGCCAGCTGTCGCGATCCGTTGGAGCAGGAGTACCGTATTCGGGTGCTTTATCTGGTGGTCTTGGGCCTGTCGTTGCCGGTGTTGCTGGGCCTATGGTGGTTCGCCCACCCGGCGATTGCGCTGCTGTACGGCGCCGCTTTCCAACCGGCCGCCAATATCCTGGCTATTTGCACGCTGACCTCGCTGTTCTCGGTAATGGGGACGGTTTCGTACCGCAGCATCGTGCTGTTCGCCGGCTATCGTTTTATCGCCATCAAGATGCCGTTGGTGGCGGTGGCGAACGTGGTGATGAATCTGCTGCTGATCCCGCGCTACGGCCTGATCGGTGCGGCGGTATCTACGCTGTTGGCGGAGTTCATTTCGTTCTTCGTGCTGAACAGTTTATTCCGTGGCGGAAAAATTACCCGACTGCAGCTGACCTGTTTTTACTGCCTGCCGCGTCTTGTCAGCAAATTAAGGAGAGAGCATGTTAAACATCCTGGTTAAAAATATTTCCAAGCGCCTGCCCGATGCCTGGCACCATCAGGTTAAATACGCGCTCTATTTCAAGAAGCTGCCGCACCTGTCAAAACCGACCGGCTTCAGCGAAAAGATCATGCGCCGCAAAATTTATCCGCGCAGCATCTACACCACTTTGTCGGACAAGTTCAAGGTGCGTGAATTTATCGCCGGCCTGTGGGGCGAGGAGTATCTGGTGGAGCTGTATGCGCATGGCACTGAACTTAGCTACGACATGTTCAGGCAATTGCCTAACGCCTTTGTGCTGAAGGCCAACCACGGCAGCGGCTATAACCGCTTGGTGTTCGACAAGCAGCAGATTAGCTACGCGGAGTTGTACGATCTCAGCAACGCGTGGATGCGCAGCAACTTTTATGAGCAGAGCCGCGAAAAGCATTATCTGGATATCGAACCCTGCATCATGGTGGAGCGCCTGCTGCTGGATGGCGAACAGGTGCCGAACGATATCAAGTTTCATTGTTTCAACGACAATCATGAAATTCGTATGTTCATCCAGGTGGATTACCAGCGTTTCGGCACCCATCGGCGCGATATTTTTGATATCGACTGGAACCGCACCGAAATTCGTATCAACTTGCCGAATGCAGACGAACCGATGCCGCGTCCTACACGGCTGGAGGAAATGATACGTTTGGCTCGCCAGACCGCGCAGCAGTTCTCTTATGTCCGTGTGGATTTCTACCAGGTCGGTGAGAAGGTGTATTTCGGTGAGTTGACGTTTACGCCTGGCGCGGGGTTAAGCAAGCTGATGCCGAAAAACATTGAGCAGGAATGGGGCAGTTATTTTACTGAGTAAACGCTTATGCAAAGAGTCGCCTCCAATTTTCAAATGCATGCCAATGCGGGTTATAATCAGTCGCGAGATTTAGTCAATCAATCAATTGTATTGACCTTCCTGCTGATGTTTTTCGTGAAAACGTTCCTGACCTCGGGATCGTTCAATAGCGAGCTGATTAATAAAGCGGTCATGGGGCTTAATGGCTTGATGTTGCTCTATGTTGGCTATGCATTTTTTATCGCTACGCTGGCGGAAAAGGCGGTTGCGGGTTTTTTGGTTCTGCTGTTTCTTGTTAATATTGCCACCGGTCATGGTGATTATCTGTTTGGTGCGGTATTCAGCACGGCGGTGATAATTTTATTCCGTCGCATCGAAATGGGGCGTGGCGCTGAAATGTTTGCCATCACCTTTGTGGTGGCAGGGTTACTGGTGGTTATTCCCTATATCTTTTACACCGATGGGTTTGTTTACCTTGATGAGCGTTACGGCAATCGATTAACGCTGGGGTTCGATAATCCGAATACCCTGGCGTATTATTCTTTTGCCTTGTTCGCCACATTGCTGTGCCTGATCGACCATGCGAAATTAACGCGAGGAATGAAAAATATCGCTTCGCTGGCGGTATCGGCGTTAATTCTCCCGGTGCTGATGTATTCCTATTCTCGCACCTGTTTTATGTTGGCGCTGTTGATGTTGTTGCTGTTTTGGCTGGCGCCGCTGCTGCGTGTCGCGCCGAACAGAAAAGTCTGCATCGCGCTGACGTTGGCCATTGTAGGCTTTCAATTCGCCAGCGTTATACGCTGGGGGAGTAATCCGGCCTTGGACGTCCTCTTGAACCAGGCGTTGACCGGGCGAATCTGGTTCTCCTGGCAGATGTTTCAGGCGGTGGGGCTACCCAATCCGCTGTTCGGCATGAATATAGAGCCTTATAAGCCCGTCGATTTCTTCTTCATCGCCATGTTTTATTCGGCCGGTGGCATCGCTTCTGTCGTCATGCTTTTTTGTTATTTTCACCTGTTGGGCAATATGCGCAGGCTGAGTCGGTTCATGCGCTGGGTGGTGGTTGTTTTCCTGCTGACAACCTTTACGGAAACCTATTTTTTGGTCCCGGTATTTAACGTGTCGTTATTGTTGCTTTGCCGTGGAAAAGAAATGATAAATTCTAAGTTGGAGGGTTAAGAAATGGATTTCTCGATCGTTATCCCTATTTATAATAGTGCACGCTACCTGCCGAAAACGCTGAAGCGGATTTTCAACGCTTGCCAAGGATTCGACTATCAGGTGATTTTGGTTGATGATTGCTCTGACGAGGATGATATCAAGTATATTCGTCAGATAGCGGCGACGAATAGCAATGTGATGCTGCATGAGAAAAAACAGAAGAGCAATGCGGCGGTGTCGCGCAACTTAGGTACCAAGTTAGCGCAATCGGAGATCGTGTTTTTCCTCGACTCTGATGATTACTTCACGACCAACTATATTATTCGTCGCATGAATAAACATGAGGATCGCCATATTGATATTATCTTCGGCAACTATGCGGAGGTGAGCGGCGATTCGGTGCGTGATTTCAACTTCCATTATAAATCCGGTTCCTCCGGCGAGGATTTTCTTTTTCTGGAAATGGGCGATATTCGTTCATCCACCATCAGCATCCGTAAAAAAAGCGATCGCCGCTTTTTATTTCCCGAGTTCCTCAATAAGCATCAGGACTGGGGTTTTTTGGTCAATGCCACCAATTTGGGCGCGCATGTGGCGCACGACGCCGGCGGAGGGGTGTTTCTCGACGTAGGGCGCTATGGGCGCATGACGGCGAAGCTCAATCTGGAGGCCAGCGACCGCTTTATCAATACCTTCCTCAGCCCCAGCGATCGCCATATCAGCGGATTCGCCTGCAAGCATCTGCTGGCCTCGCTGTATTCGGAAAACGCCCAGGCGTTCAATTATTACTCGTCGCGCATCGTGCGGCACAGCCTGAGCGGCAAGTTCAAGGTGATCAAATGGTATGGCGATTGTCTGGCGCGGTTGGGATTGTTCTCGGTTGGCGGCCGGCTGCTGCGCAATGTGCGCCAGGGATTCAGGAGATGATATGCAAGCACGCAAGGTAATCATCGTTATCGAAAATATCGCGGGCAAGGGCGGTACTGAACGGGTCGCCAGCGGTTTGGCCAACGCGCTGGCGCGTCTGCCGGGTTATGAGGTGGCGGTGTTTTCGCTGTTTGGCGAGCGGAGCTTCTTTCCGCTGGCGAGTGACGTCCGGTTGCGCTGCGGCGGTGGCGATTCGCTGTTCTGGCCATGGCGGCTGGCATTGGCGCTGCGGCGTGAACGCGCGGACGTGATCATTACCGTTTCTATGGGAAAACTGTCGGTGGTGATGACGCCTTTTCTGCGTTTGTTCTGTGCCCGCAGCCGGTTGCTATTAAGTGAGCACGTCAGCTTTCACCAGTATCCGCGCGTATTTAAGTGGCTGAAGTTGCTGGTTTACCGGCTGAGCGATCGAGTGATTTTCCTGACGCGGCAAGATAGCGACGCCATCGCTCGCTGGGTGGGGGCCGGAAAATGTCGGGTGATCGAGAACGTTTCGCCATTCGGCGCACAGGCGCCGACGCCGGCGCTGCAAAAAAAGGTGGCGCTGGCGGTGGGGCGATTGAGCAATCAGAAAGGCTTCGATCGACTGATCGCACTGTGGCGAGGGGTGGTGGCGCAGGCGCCGGATTGGCGTCTGCTGATTATTGGCGACGGTCCGGAGCGCGACGCATTGCGGCGACAGATTGAAGACGCCGGGCTGGAGCGGCAGGTGAGTCTGCTGCCGGCCACCGCTAACGTGGCGGACTATTATCGCCAGGCCAGCCTGTATTTGATGACCTCTCGCTATGAGGGATTGCCGATGGTGCTGATCGAAGCCATGAGTTTCGGCCTGCCGCTGGTGGCCTACGACTGCAAGACCGGCCCGGCCGAGTTGATAGACGATGGCGTCAACGGCTATCTGGTGCCCGATGACGACGCCGCCGCCTTCAGCGAAGGGGTGATCAAACTGATGCTCGATCCGGGTTTGCGCGAGCACTTCTCTATCGCCGCGTTAGAGAAGTCTCGTCGTTTTTCTCCCGAACGTATTTATCCCCAGTGGCAACAGCTCACCGAGTGAGGACAGAATGGAAAAGATATCCGTGATAATGCCGGCCTACAATGCTGCGAACTCTATTAAAGAGTCGATTTTAGGCGTGCTGAATCAGCGATTTACCGATTATCACCTGTATGTGATCGATGATGCGTCTACCGACGATACTGCCGAGGTGGTACGGCCGTTTATCCACGATCGCCTCACCTATATCCGTAATGAGCATAACCAGGGCGTGGCGGAAACGCGCAACATCGGCATTGAGGCGGCGAAAGGCGACTATATCGCCTTCTGCGACAGTGATGACGTATGGCTGCCCAACAAGCTGTCGCGCCAGGCGAGCATTTTGCAAACCCGCCGCTACGACGTGGTGTGCTCCCATTATTACACCTTCGAAGACGACCTGAAATTGATCAAAAATACCCGTGGTGCGGATGAGCTTATTGGCTATCAGGATATGTTGAAAAGCAACTGGATTGGCAATCTCACCGGCATCTACAACCAGAAGCGCATCGGTAAGGTGTATCAGCAAAAAGTGGGCCATGAGGACTATTTGATGTGGCTGGCGGTGCTGCAGAAGGCGCGTAACGGCCTGGCCTACTGCATTCCCGAACCGCTGGCCTGTTACCGATTGTCTACCCATTCGCTGTCGGGCAACAAAATCCGCGCCGCGGACTGGCAATGGCGGATTTACCGTCAGCATTTGGGGCTGTCTTACCAGAAATCCTGCTATCTGTTCGCCACCTATCTGTTCAATGCCGTGGTGAAAAGGAAGTGACCATGAGGGGGATGTATCAGAGGGTGGCTCTGGGCTGTTGCGCCTTGTGGAGCGCTTCGGCTCTGGCGCAGAGCTGCCAACCCAATCTGTTGGCCAACCCCGGCTTTGAGCAGGGGCTCAGCGGCTGGCGCGCGCAGGGCGCACAGGGCGACGGCGATACGCACAGCGGCCGTGGCAGTCTGCGTTATGACAATGCAGATGCAGCGCAGTACCGTACCTTCAACCAGGCGCTGCAGGTTGTGCCCGGGCAGACGATAGATTTCGGCGTCTGGCTCAAGACCCGCGGCGTACGCGGGCAAAGCCGCGACGGCGGCGCCGGGGTTTATCTGCAAAGCTTTGATGCGCAGGGGCGCTTTCTGGAAGGCAGCTATCCGGCTGGCGTGACCGGCGACAGCGGTTGGCGGCAGGTGAACGCCAGCTATACCGTGCCGCCGCAGGCGGCGCGAATCACTTTTGGCGTTTACCTGCGTAAGGGGACCACCGGTACCGTCTGGTTTGACGACGCCTATGCGTGTACTCGAGCGCCTAAGCCGGCATTGTATCAGCTCGGCGCGTCGGCGCAGGGAAAGGTCGACACGCTGATAGTCACTGCGCAGCCGCAGCATTTGCAGGTCGATAGCGAATTGCTTAATGCCGAGGGGCAGGTTGTTCACCGTAGCCGCGACCGTTATCAAGTTGAAGGGCAGCGCCGTATCGAATACCCACTGCCGACCGGTCTGGCCCAGGGAGAGTACCGCCTGCGTCAGCAGGTCACCGGTCAGCAATCCCAGCCGGCACAGGGCAGCGAGCTGTCTTTTCGCGTTGGCCAGCCTGCGGCCAAAGTGGCGATCGACAGCAAAGGCTTTACCCTGCGCGATGGTCAACGGCTTTTCCCGTTGGGCATTTACGCCAACGTGGCTACCGATGAACATTTGGCGCGCATCGCCTCGGCGGGATTCAACACGGTGCTGAACTATGATTATGGGGAAAAGAAAGATCCTTACGCCTTTTTCCGCAACGCACGCAAGCGCGGGCTGCTGGTCATTTACTCCGTCAAAGATCAGTACCGCGGCAGCCGTTTCGCGCCGGCCGTGCGTGGTGGCGACTACGCGGCGATGACGGCCTGGTACGTGCAGCGCTTGCGCTCTCAGCCCAACCTGCTCGCCTGGTACATCAACGATGAACTGGGGCCGGAATATCTCGATAAGATCGAGGAAAAAAACCTGCAAATAAAGCGGCTTGACGGCGATCACCCCACCTTCCAGGTGTTGAACAAAACCGGGGAGTTGGACGCCTACTTTAACAGCAGCGACATTTTGGCGACCGACCCTTACCCGGTGGGGAACGATCGCGATCTGACGCGCACTACGCGTTATACCGAACTGACGGTGCAGGCCGCCCGCCAGGCACGCGGGGCCTGGGTGGTGATGCAAATCATGGATCACGCCGCTTATGACGCCCGCCGCAAGCCACATCCGCCGTCAGAGGCGGAAATCCGCAACCAGGCCTGGCAGGCGCTGATCGGCGGCGCTAAGGGGCTGTTGTTTTATTCTTATACCGATCTGTTTTACAAGCGTAAAACCGGCCGCTTCGACCAACGGGAGTTTGACGCCACCTGGCGTGGCGTGGCTGCCGTGTCGCAGCAAATTGCCGCCTTCACCCCTTATCTGCTGACGGGAAAATCGACGCCGCTGGCGGGAAGCGACCCGCAAATGCCGGCGCGGATGTTTATTCTGGGCGATCGCGCCTTGCTGCTGGTAGCCAACCCCTACTATCGAGAGGGAAGCACCCGCTTGCTCCTTCCGGCGGGCTGGCGGCGGCAGGGAGAGGGCACGGAGGTCAAGCTGGCGTTGCCCGCCGTGGGCACCGCGACGCTGTGGCTTCAACGCTGAAAGCGACGAGTTAGCATCACGCGGGAGGTTTCTCCCGCGTCCTACCCCCAAATACCCCACCTTGCCCCCCTCCCGTCAGTCTCTGTCATGAATTCCTGATTTATTCATTCAAATTCAATTAATTAAAGTTAAGTCTCGCACCTATACTTTGGTGGTATTTCATCCCCGACGCGCGCGTCGCCTCCCGCTTTCTCTTGATCGCAATCAATTTGCCGCCGGTTGGCCGTCAGTAGGCTGGCGGCAGATTGAGCATGTCTTCTTATAACGACAAGAGCCTTCAGGAGCATTCCGGATGAGCAAATTTTTAGACCGTTTCCGCTATTTCAAGCAGTTGGCGGAGCCTTTTTCTGGCGATCACGGCCAGACCTTGAACACCAACCGCGACTGGGAAGACGGCTACCGCAGCCGTTGGCAACACGACAAAGTGGTGCGTTCCACCCACGGCGTGAACTGCACCGGTTCCTGCAGTTGGAAGATCTATGTGAAGAATGGTCTGGTGACCTGGGAAACCCAGCAAACCGACTATCCGCGCACCCGGCCCGATCTGCCCAACCATGAACCGCGCGGTTGCCCGCGCGGCGCCAGCTACTCCTGGTACCTGTACAGCGCCAACCGGCTGAAATACCCGCTGATGCGCAAGCGTCTGCTCAAACTGTGGCGCGAAGCGAAAGCGCAGCACAGCGATCCGGTCGCGGCCTGGGGCTCTATCGTCGGCGATGCGGAAAAAGCCAAAAGCTACAAGGTGGCGCGCGGCCGCGGCGGTTTCGTCCGCTCCAGTTGGCAAGAGGTCAATGAACTGATCGCCGCCGCCAACGTCTATACCGCCAAAACCTTCGGCCCGGACCGCATTATCGGCTTCTCGCCGATCCCGGCGATGTCGATGGTGTCCTACGCCGCCGGCGCCCGCTACCTGTCGCTGATCGGCGGCGCCTGCCTGAGCTTCTACGATTGGTACTGCGATCTGCCGCCGGCCTCGCCGATGACCTGGGGCGAGCAGACCGACGTGCCGGAATCCGCCGACTGGTACAACTCCTCCTACATTATCGCCTGGGGCTCCAACGTGCCGCAGACGCGTACCCCGGACGCCCACTTCTTTACCGAAGTGCGTTACAAGGGCACCAAAACCGTGGCGGTGACGCCGGACTATGCCGAAGTCGCCAAGCTGTGCGACCACTGGCTGAATCCGAAGCAGGGCACCGACAGCGCGATGGCGCTGGCGATGGGCCACGTAATGCTGAAAGAGTTCCATCTCGACCGCGAAGTTGGCTACTTCCGCGACTATGTACGCCGCTATACCGACATGCCGATGCTGGTGCTGCTGGAGCCGCGTGAAGGCGGCCACTACGCCGCCGGCCGCCTGCTGCGCGCCGCCGATCTGGTGGACGGATTGGGCCAGGAAAACAACCCCGAGTGGAAAACCGTCGCCATCGACAGCCACAGCGGCGATCTGGTGGCGCCGCAGGGTTCCATCGGTTTCCGCTGGGGCGAGAAGGGCAAGTGGAACCTGGAACAGCGCGAGGGCAAATCGCAACAGGAAGTCGAGCTGCAGCTCAGCCTGTTGGGCATGCATGACGACGTCGCCGAGGTGGGCTTCCCGTACTTCGGCGGAGCCGACAGCGAGCATTTCAACAGCGTGGCACTGGACGAGATCCTGCTGCACAAGCTGCCGGTGAAACGCCTGCGGCTGGCGGACGGCAGCGAAGCGCTGGTGACCAGCGTGTATGACCTGACGCTGGCCAATTACGGCCTGGAACGCGGGCTGGACGACGCCAACTGCGCCGCCGACTATGACGAGGTCAAGGTCTACAGCCCGGCCTGGGCCGAACAGATCACCGGCGTGTCGCGCCACAACATCATCCGCATTGCCCGCGAGTTCGCGGAAAACGCCGAGAAGACCCACGGCCGTTCGATGATCATCGTCGGTGCCGGCGTCAACCACTGGTATCACATGGACATGACCTACCGCGGCCTGATCAACATGCTGATCTTCTGCGGTTGCGTCGGCCAGAGCGGCGGCGGCTGGGCGCACTACGTCGGCCAGGAAAAACTGCGGCCGCAAACCGGCTGGCTGCCGCTGGCGTTTGGCCTCGACTGGCAGCGCCCGCCGCGCCACATGAACAGCACCTCGTTCTTCTACAACCATTCCAGCCAATGGCGCTATGAAACTGTCGGCACCGACGAGTTGCTGTCGCCGCTGGCGGACAAGTCGCGCTTCGGCGGCAGCCTGATCGACTTCAACGTGCGCGCCGAGCGCATGGGCTGGCTGCCGTCGGCGCCACAGCTGGGCACCAACCCGCTGCGCCTGGCGGAACAGGCCCGCGCCGCCGGCCAGTCACCGGTCGAGTTCACCGTCGACGGCCTGAAAAACGGCACGCTGGGCTTCGCCGCCGAGCAGCCGGACAATCCGCAAAACTTCCCGCGCAACCTGTTCGTCTGGCGCTCCAACCTGCTGGGGTCTTCCGGCAAGGGCCATGAGTACATGCTCAAATACCTGTTGGGCACCGAGAACGGCATCCAGGGGAAAGATCTCGGCCAGCAGGGCGGCGTGAAGCCGCAGGAAGTGGAATGGCGCGAGCAGGGCGGCGAAGGCAAGCTGGATCTGGTGGTGACGCTCGATTTCCGCATGTCGAGCACCTGCCTGTACTCCGACGTGGTGCTGCCGACCGCCACCTGGTACGAAAAAGACGATATGAACACCTCCGACATGCACCCGTTCATCCATCCGCTGTCGGCGGCGGTCGATCCGGCCTGGGATTCGAAGAGCGACTGGGAGATTTACAAGGGCATCGCCAAGGCCTTCTCCGAAGTGTGCGTCGGCCATCTGGGCCAGGAAACCGACGTGGTGACCTTGCCTATCCAGCACGACTCCGCCGCCGAACTGGCACAGCCTTACGGCGTGCAGGACTGGAAGAAAGGCGAATGCGATCTGATCCCCGGCAAAACCGCGCCGCACATCATCGCGGTGGAACGCGATTACCCGGCCACCTACGAGCGCTTCACCTCGCTGGGGCCGCTGCTGGACAAACTGGGCAACGGCGGCAAGGGCATCAGCTGGAACACCCAAACCGAGGTCGACTTCCTCAAGCAGCTTAACTACGTCAAGGCCGACGGCCCGGCGGTAGGGCGGCCGAAGATCGAGAGCGCGATTGACGCGGCGGAAGTGATCCTGTCGCTGGCGCCGGAAACCAACGGCCAGGTGGCGGTAAAAGCCTGGGAGGCCCTGAGCAACGTCACCGGCCGCGATCACCGGCATCTGGCGCTGAACAAGGAAGACGAGAAAATTCGCTTCCGCGACATTCAGGCGCAGCCGCGCAAAATTATCTCCAGCCCGACCTGGTCCGGTCTGGAGGATGAACATGTTTCCTATAACGCCTGCTACACCAACGTGCACGAGTTGATCCCGTGGCGCACCCTCAGCGGCCGTCAACAGCTGTATCAGGACCATGAGTGGATGCGCGCCTTCGGTGAAAGCCTGCTGGTATACCGGCCGCCGATCGACACCCGTGCCGCGCAGCCGCTGCTGAACAGCAAGCCGAACGGCAACAAGGAGAAGGCGCTGAACTTCCTGACGCCGCACCAGAAGTGGGGCATTCACTCCACCTACAGCGACAACCTGTTGATGCTGACGCTGTCGCGCGGCGGCCCGATCGTCTGGCTGAGCGAAGACGACGCCAAAGATCTGGGCATCGCGGACAACGACTGGATCGAGGCCTTCAACGCCAACGGCGCGCTGACGGCGCGCGCGGTGGTCAGCCAGCGTATCCCGGCCGGCATGACCATGATGTACCACGCGCAGGAGCGCATCGTGAACCTGCCGGGCTCGGAGATCACCAGCCAACGCGGCGGCATCCACAACTCGGTGACCCGCGCCTGTCCGAAGCCGACCCACATGATCGGCGGCTATGCGCAGTTGGCCTACGGCTTCAACTACTACGGCACCGTCGGCTCCAACCGCGACGAGTTCGTGGTGGTGCGCAAGATGAACCGCATTGATTGGTTGGACGACGAAGGCAACGACTACGCGCAGGGCAGTCAGCAGGAGAACAGCAAATGAAAATTCGTTCGCAAGTCGGCATGGTGCTGAATCTGGACAAGTGCATCGGTTGCCACACCTGTTCGGTCACCTGCAAAAACGTCTGGACCAGCCGTGAAGGTATGGAATACGCCTGGTTCAACAACGTGGAAAGCAAGCCTGGCGTCGGGTATCCGCACGCCTGGGAAGATCAGGAAAAATGGAAGGGCGGCTGGATCCGCAAAATCAACGGCAAGCTGGAGCCGCGCATGGGCAGCCGCGTCGGCGTGTTGGCGAAAATCTTCGCCAACCCGGACGTGCCGGCGCTGGACGACTACTACGAGCCGTTCGATTACGACTACCAGCATCTGCACACCGCCAAACAGGGCAAGCACCAGCCGGTGGCCCGCCCGCGCTCGCTGATTACCGGCCAGCGCATGAACAAGATCGAAAGCGGCCCGAACTGGGAGGAGATCCTCGGCGGGGAATTCGAAAAACGCTCGCAGGACAAGAACTTCGATAACCTGCAGAAGGCGATGTACGGCCAGTTCGAAAACACCTTCATGATGTACCTGCCGCGCCTGTGCGAGCACTGCCTCAACCCGGCCTGCGTCGCCACCTGCCCGAGCGGGGCGATCTACAAACGCGGCGAAGATGGCATCGTGCTGATCGACCAGGACAAGTGCCGCGGCTGGCGCATGTGCCTGACCGGCTGCCCGTACAAGAAAATCTATTTCAACTGGAAAAGCGGCAAGTCCGAGAAGTGCATCTTCTGTTACCCGCGTATCGAAGCCGGGCAGCCGACGGTCTGTTCGGAGACCTGCGTGGGCCGCATCCGCTATCTCGGCGTGCTGCTGTACGACGCCGATCGCATCGAGCAGGCGGCGGCGGTGGAGAACGACAAAGATCTGTATCAGAGCCAGCTCGATATCTTCCTCGATCCGCATGATCCTAAGGTGATTGCTCAGGCGCTGGCGGACGGCGTGCCGCAGGGCGTCATTGAAGCCGCCCAGCAGTCGCCGGTGTACAAAATGGCGATGGACTGGAAGCTGGCGCTGCCGCTGCACCCGGAATACCGCACGCTGCCGATGGTGTGGTACGTGCCGCCGTTGTCGCCGATTCAGTCCGCCGCCGACGCCGGCGAGCTGGCGCACAACGGCGTATTGCCGGACGTCGAGAGCCTGCGCATTCCGGTGCAGTATCTGGCGAATCTGCTGACCGCCGGCGATACCGAACCGGTACTGCTGGCGCTGAAGCGCATGCTGGCGATGCGCCACTACAAACGGGCGGAAACCGTCGACGGCGTGGTGGACACCAGCGCGCTGGAGCAGGTTGGCCTGAGCGAAGCGCAGGCGCAGGAGATGTATCGCTACCTGGCGATCGCCAACTATGAAGATCGCTTTGTGGTGCCGTCGAGCCACCGCGAACTGGCGCGCGAAGCCTTCCCGGAAAGCAAGGGGTGCGGCTTCAGCTTCGGCGACGGCTGCCACGGCAGCGATGGCAAGTTCAATCTGTTCAACAGCCGCCGTATCGACGCCATCGACGTGACCGCGAAAACCGCGCGGCCGGAGGATGCCTCATGATCAGCCTGAAAGTGATCGCCCGCCTGCTGGATTATCCGGAGCAGGTGCTGTTTGACCATCAGCAGGCGCTGATCGAAGCGCTGGAGCCGGCCAGCGAGCTGGATCTGCACCACAGCGCGCAGCTGATTCTGTTTATCCGCCGCCTGTGCGCGCGCCCGTTGCTGGATGCTCAGGCTGACTATTGCGAGCTGTTCGATCGCGGCCGCGCCACCTCGCTGCTGCTGTTTGAGCACGTGCACGGTGAGTCGCGCGATCGCGGCCAGGCGATGGTTGACCTGATGGCGCAGTACCGCACCGCCGGGCTGGAGATCGACAGCCGCGAGCTGCCGGACTTCCTGCCGCTGTACCTGGAGTATTTGGCCAGCCGCAGCGCGGCGCAGGCGCGGGAAGGGCTGCAGGACATCGCGCCGATCCTGGCGCTGCTGGGCGCGCGCTTGCAACAGCGTGAAAGCCCGTACGCGGTGCTGTTCGATCTGCTGCTGGCGCTGTCCGGCAGCGAGGTGCAGGCCCAGGCGCTGGAGACCCAGGTGGCGCAAGAGGCGCGCGACGATACGCCGCAGGCGCTGGATGCGGTGTGGGAAGAGGAGCAGGTCAAGTTTCTCGGCGAACAGGGCTGCGCCTCCGCCCAGCAGACGGCGCACCAGCGGCGCTTCGCCGGCGCGGTGGCGCCACAGTATCTGGATCTGACGGATGCGTTAACCGGAACCAAAGGACGCTAATCATGCAATTTTTGAATCAGTTCTTCTTCGATATCTACCCTTATCTGGCCGGCGCGGTATTCCTGATCGGCAGCTGGTTGCGTTACGACTACGGGCAGTACAGCTGGCGCGCCGGCTCCAGCCAGATGCTGGATAAAAAGGGCATGCGGCTGGCGTCCAACCTGTTCCACATCGGGATTATCGGCATCTTCGCGGGCCACTTCCTCGGCATGCTGACGCCGCACTGGATGTATGAGGCCTTCCTGCCGATCGACGTGAAGCAGAAGCTGGCGATGATCGCCGGCGGCGCCTGCGGCCTGATGACGCTGATCGGCGGCGCGCTGTTGCTGAAGCGCCGGTTGACCAACCCACGGGTGCGCGCCACCAGCAGCTTCGCCGACATCATGATCCTGACGTTGCTGGTGGTGCAGGTGTGTCTGGGGCTGCTGACCATTCCGTTCTCCGCCCAGCATATGGACGGCAGCGAAATGATGAAGCTGGTGGCCTGGGCGCAGGCGGTAGTGACCTTCCACGCCGGCGCCTCTGCGCACCTGGAAGGGGTGGCGATTATCTTCAAACTGCACATGGTGCTGGGCATGACGCTGTTCGTGCTGTTCCCGTTCTGCCGCCTGGTGCATATCTGGAGTGCGCCGGTAGAGTACCTGACCCGCCGTTATCAGCTGGTGCGCAACCGCCGCTGAGCCTGACCCCGCCGCCGCCGATCGCCAGCGGCGGCGCTATTCCGATAATTCCCCCGCCGTCTGCCCATTCTCGCCGCCTTGTCGTAAACTAATTATCTCAGTCATGTTACGCTTATGCTTCCGCCGACGGACGTCGGCCCGTGGTAGCCGATAACAAGAGATACCGCCTTGATGAAAGGCATTTTGGGACATAAAAACCGGGGATGATCCGCGTGGCCTTCGTGCCGTGCGGGAGAATCGCTTTATGGATAGTCAGGTTAATCAATAACAATAATGACCACACAATGTCGCTCACCCGAGCTGTTGCCTCTGAAAATCATTGCCACCGGGGCCGCGTTGCCGCCCAACCGCGTGGCGTCTTCTACGCTCGACGCTCGCCTGGGGAAACCGGCCGGCTACGTTGAAAAACGCTCGGGTATCGTTTGCCGCTATCACGCCGCCGACGATGCCAGCCAGGCCGAACTCGCTGCCGCTGCGCTGCAAGATGCGCTGGCTCGCCACGCCATCCCGGCAGCTTCCATTGACCTGCTGATCTCCGCCTCGGCGATATCGGTGCAGGCGCTGCCATGCACCGCCGCGCATATTCTCAAGGTGGCGGGGCTGGCGGCGGGCACGCCGGGCTTCGACATCAACAGCAGCTGCGTCAGCTTTATCTCTGCGCTACAGGTGGCGGCGGGGCTGTTGAACGCCGGGACGTATCGGCGTATCGCCATCGTTTCGGCGGATCTCGCTTCACGCGGCATCGACTGGCAGCACGAAGAATCGTCGCTGATTTTCGGCGATGGTGCCGCCTGTGCCATTGTGGAGTGCGGCGACGGCGCCAGCGGTATCCTCGCCAGCCTGGTGGAAACCTATCCCGCCGGGAGCGAACTGTGCGAGATCCGCGCCGGCGGTACGCGTCGTAACCCGCGCGCCGGCATGTGTGAGCAAGACTTCCTGTTCCATATGCAGGGCAAGCCGCTGTTCCGTCAGGCGTCGGCGCTGATTGAGGGCTACCTCGACCGGCTGCTGAACGCCAGCGGCCTGACCCTGGCCCAGATCGCCACCGTGGTGCCGCATCAGGCCAGCCATCTGTCGCTCGAACATATGCGCAAGCGGCTGCACGTCTCCAGCGAGGCGCTGGTCGACATCTACCGCCATCATGGCAATCAGGTGGCGGCGTCCATCCCGACGGCGCTGCATGCCGCTGCGACCACCGGGCGCTTCAATCCCGGTCAGCCGGTGATGCTGATCGGCACCGCCGCCGGGCTGGCGCTGGCCGGCATGGTGTTGCTGCCATGAGGGTGCTGGTCACCGGGGCGACCAGCGGGCTGGGACGCAACGCGGCGCAGTGGTTGCTGGAGGCCGGACATCAGGTGCGCGCCACCGGCCGCGATGAGCGGGCCGGCGCAACGCTGCGCCGGCTGGGCGCCGAGTTTTGCGCGCTCGATCTGGCGCAGGCCACGCCGCAGCAGTGCCGGGAGCTGGTGACCGACTGCGAGTGGGTGTGGCACTGTGCGGCCAAGTCTTCGCCCTGGGGCAGCAAGGCGGAATTTCACCGCATCAACGCCGCGGCGACGGAGAAGCTGGCGGAGGCGGCGGGGCGCTGCGGCGTGCGCCGCTTCGTGCATATCTCCACGCCGGCAATCTACTTCGATTTTCAGCCGCATTACGATCTTGACGAGGGTTACCGCGCCCGGCGCTTCGCCAATCACTATGCCGCCAGCAAGTATGCGGCCGAACAGCGCCTGTTGGCGCAGGCGAAGATCTATCCGCAAACCACCTACATTATGCTGCGGCCGCGCGGCCTGTTTGGCCCGCACGATCGGGTGATCGTGCCGCGGCTGTTGCAGCAGCTCGAACGCGATCGCGGCGTATTGCGATTGCCCGGCGGCGGACAGGCATTGCTGGATCTGACCTTTGCCCCCAATGTGGTGCACGCCATGGAGCTGGCCAGCCGGCAGCGCGGATTGTCGTCCGGCGCCGTGTACAACATCACCAACCACCAACCCCAGCGGCTGGCGGACATGTTGGATGCGCTGCTGCGTCAGGCGCTGGGGCTGAGTTACCGGCTGCAGGCCGTGCCCTATCCGCTGCTACATACGCTGGCCGGCGGCATGGAGCTGTGGGCAAGCCTGAGCGGCAAGGAACCGATGCTGACGCGCTACAGCGTGGCGGCGGTGCACTTCGACATGACCCTGAGCCAGACCCGCGCGATCGAAGAGCTGGGCTATCGGCCGCGTTACTCGATGGAAGAGGGGATCCGCCTGACCGGCGAGTGGCTGCGGCAGCAAGGAGGCGGACAACATGGCTAAAGTCACCGTTTTTGAAGTGGGCTATTGCACGCATATCGGCTGCATGGCGCTGCGCGGTGCCGGGTTCCGGGTGTGCAAATTCCCGGCGCGCGCCTATCTGCTGGAGGTAGGGGAGCGCCGCTGGCTGTGGGATACCGGCTACGCGCATTATTTTCAGCAGCACACGCAGTCGGGGCTGTTCAGCCTTTACCGCCGCATGACGCCGGTCTATTTCGATCCCGCCGAGTCGTTGGCGCACCAGCTGCGCGAAGCCGGTTACACCGAAGGTGACATCCAGGCGCTGATCGTCTCGCATTTTCACGCGGATCACATCGCCGGGCTGCAGGATTTCAGCCAACTCGACTTTATTTGCTCTGGCGAAGGCTGGCAGCAAACCCGTGGGCTGCGCGGTTTTGCGGCGCTGAAGCGCGCCTTTATTCCCGGCCTGATCCCGGCGGACTTCGAGAGCCGCCTGCAGTTTATGGAGGCTTTTCCCTCGGTGGCGTTGCCCGCGCTGCTGGCGCCGTTCGATCGCGGTTACGTGCTGCCGGGCAGCGAAGGGCAGATCGTGCTGGTGCCGCTGCCGGGGCATGCGGCCGGCCATATCGGCGCCTTTATCCTCACCGATGCCGGTTGGACACTGCTGGCCAGCGACGCCGCCTGGTCGCCGCAGAGCTACCAGACGCTGCGCGGGCCTTCGCGCCTGGCCAATCTGGTGATGGACGACGCGGCGGCGTACACCCGCACGCTGGAGCGGCTCAACCAGCTGTGGGCGGGCGGCCAGGTCAACATTTTGCTGTGTCATGAGGGGGACCTGTGATCCCCTTCATGACCCTTTGGCACTATTTTCGCGCCCGGCGCCTGCGCTTTGGCGATCGTGCGGCGCTGGAGGCGTATCAGGCCCGGCAGCTCACGGGCTTTGCCCGCCGGGTGCTGAGCAAGAGCCCCTATTTTCAGCGGTTCAGCCGCCGGCCGTTCGCCGAATGGCCGCAGATGGACAAGGCGCTGATGATGGCGCAGTTCGACCGGATGAATACCGCCGGGCTGCAGCGCGATGCGGTGCTGGCCTGCGCGCAGCGCAGCGAGGCGGATCGCGATTTCACGCCGAAGATCGGGCGCTACAGCGTCGGATTGTCGTCCGGCACCTCCGGGCAGCGCGGCGTGTTTGTCGTCAGCCCGCGCGAACAGCAGGTGTGGGCCGGCGGCATGCTGGCGAAAATGCTGCCGGACGGGCTGTTGGCCGGCGAGCGCGTTGCGCTGTTTCTGCGGGCGGACAATAACCTCTATCACAGCGTGAACAACCGTTGGCTGAGCCTGGCGTTTTACGATCTGCTCGCGCCGTTCAGTGCGCATCTGCCTGCCTTGGAACGGCAGGCGCCCAGCATCATCGTGGCGCCGGCGCAGGTGCTGCGCGCCCTGGCGCTGGCGGTGCTGGCCGGGCAGGTGACGCTGTCGGTCAAAAAAGCGATCTCGGTCGCCGAGGTGTTGGAAGAACAGGATCGCCGCCTGCTGCTGCAGGTGTTTCCGGCGGTTGGCGAAGTGTATCAGGCCACCGAGGGGTTCCTGGCCGCTACCTGCGCGCACGGCACGCTGCATCTGAACGAAGAGTTTTTGCATATCGAACCGCAGTGGATCGACGAACTGCACTTCACGCCGCTGATCACCGACTTTACCCGCAGTACGCAGCCGATCGTGCGCTATCGGCTGGATGATGTATTGGTGCTGCGCCAGGAACCCTGCCCATGCGGGCAACCGACGCGGGCGATTGCGCGTATCGAAGGGCGGCGCGACGATCAGCTGATGTTACCCGATGCGCAGCGGCAACCGCAGGCGGTGTTCGCCGATGCCTGCAGCCGGACGATCGCCAATGCGTTGCCGCTGACCAGCGATTACCGCCTGATCCAGCGCGGCGAGCAGCGGCTGGAGCTGATTGCCGATTGCAGCCAAGCGGAATTGGCGCACTGCCAGGCGCAGCTGATCGCACTGTTCGCCCGTCAGGGCATCGCCACCGAGCGGCTCGAATGGCGGCTGACGACGCAGGCGGTGCTGCCGCAGTTCGATCGCAAGCGGCGGCGCATCGTGCGCCAGGCGGAGGAAGCATGAAAAATACGCTGTTCAGGCTAGGGCACATGTTGCTCGGCTGGGGGACGGTCGGGGTCGTGTATAGCCTGACCGATCGCCTGCAGGGGGCGGGAACCCTGTTGCCGCCGTCGGCGCTTGATCGGGCGATCCCGTTCAACCCGGCGGCCATCTGGCTCTACCTGTCGTTCTTCCTCATCGTCCCGGCTGGCTATTTGCTGGCGCCGCTGCGGCGAATCAAATGGCTGACGCTGGCGATGCAGCTGACGGCGCTGGGCGCCGGAGCGGTTTACCTGCTGTGGCCGACCACCATGGCCTATCCGCAGAACGAGGGCGTTGGGCTCAGCGCGCAGCTGCTGGCGGCGTTAACGCAGGTGGATTCGGCGCAGAACTGCCTGCCGTCGTTGCACATGGCACTGACGGTGCTGGCGGTGTGGGCGCTGAGCGACGGCGAGCGCAAAATGCGGACGGCGCTGTGGATGCTGTGGGGCGTGGCGATCGCGTTCTCCATTCTGCAGCTGCGCCGTCACTTGTTTGTCGATTTGGCAGGTGGCGCCTTGCTGGCGCTGTGCGCCGGCGGGCTGGCGCTGCGTATAAAGGCCCTGCGCAGGCGCGTGGTTAAAGGAGAAATGGGATGAGCGATCTGGCGTTGCCGATAGTGTTCATGCTGTTCATCGTGGTGGCCGAGGCGGTGGCGCTGCAATGGGGGCGCCGTGAGCCGGTCAACTGGCACGATCTGGTGTTCAATCTGAACTCCGGCCATATCATGCTGTGGCTGTTCCGCGGGCTGGAGATCACCTGCTACGGCTACGTGGCCGCGCATTTCAGCCTGGGGCTGCTGGACGCCTGGCCGCCGCTGCTGATGTGGCTGTTCGCCCTGCTGGCGTGGGACTTCGGTTTCTACTGGCTGCATCGCCTGCACCACCGCTTCCGCGTGCTGTGGGCGGTACACGTGGTGCACCATCAGGGGGAGCACTTCAACCTGTCGCTGGGGGTGCGCAACTCCTGGTATTCGTCGCTGACGTCGATTCCGTTCTTTTTGCTGTTGGCGCTGGCGGGCGTGCCGCTGTCGGTGTTTGTCACGGTGTCGATTTTTCACTACAGCATTCAGCTGTTTAACCACAATGCGCTGACGCCGAAACTCGGCCTGCTGGAAAAAATTCTGGTCACGCCGGCGCATCACCGGGTGCACCACGTCAAGGACATGGCGTATTCCAATAAGAACTTCGGCGGCAGCTTTATCTTTTGGGACAAGCTGTTCGGCACCTTCTGCCCGGCGTTGCCGACCACGCCGTTCAGCTATGGCGTCAGCGGTGACAGGCCGTCTGCCAACCCGTTCTGGGCGAGTAATCTGCCGTTCCTGCGCTATTTGCGTCTGACATGGCGCCCGGCGCCGGGCCGACCACGCGACCGCCGTTCGGCACTCAGCGTATTCAGCGGCGCCATGCTGTTGTTCACGCTGGTGGTCGGCTACGTCTACCAATACGGCTATGGTTACGGCGACATCAGCTGGCCGCAAATGGCGCTGCTGGTGCTGCTGGCGTTGGGATCGGTAGCGCTGGGCGGCATGACGGAAGGGCGACCGTGGGCGAGCGCCGTCTGGCTGCTGATCGCGCTGGGCATGCCGCTGCTGTTTATCGGCTATCTTGGCTGGCCACAGCGCTATTGGCATATCGCCATGGCCGCCGTGGCGCTGCATGCCCTGTGCATCGCGCTGGGCTGGGGGCGAGTGGCCGCATCGGCCGCCGTGGAGGAACCGCATGGCTGAGTCATTGCCGCCGCTGCGTTTTCCCGCCGATGGCGAGCAGGCGTTTCATCGCGATCTTAAGCGCGCGGCGCACGCCTGCCTGGCGGGCGATCATCGCTATGCCGATGCCGCGCGGCTGGTCAAGGCCGTGCTGTTGTTGGTGTTGTGCGCCGGGTTTTACGCGCTCAGCCTGATGCAGCATCAGCCATGGGCGTTTTTCCTCTGCTATTTCCTGTTCGTGACCATGGGTATGCTGCTCAACGTCAACGTCAACCACGATGCTTCGCATAACGCCTTCCTGCGTGCGCCCTGGGCCAATCGCCTGGTGGGGCGGGTGGTGACGCTGCCGCTGGGCGTCGATCCGGACTATTGGCGTACGCGGCACGTGGATTACCACCACGTTTACGCCAACGTGGAGCATTACGATCTGGACACCGAAGAGAACGGCTTTTTCCGCCAGACGCCGTTCCAGCGCTGGCGGCCCCATATGCGCTATCAGCATCTGTACTGGCCGCTGATCGCCGCGCTCTCCTTGCCCTATATCGCCTGGATTTTCGATTGGTCCGATCGGCTCGATAAAACGCCGCTGCGGGAAAAACGCGTGCTGGCGGGGCGCGGCGGTTGGACGCTGTTCGTGCTGTGCAAGCTCGCGCATCTGGCGCTGGTGCTGGTGGTGCCGCTGATCGTGGGCCACCTGCACGGCATCGGCTGGGGCTGGGTGCTGTTGGCTTACGCGCTCAGCCAGATGTGCGCCTCGCTGCTGGTGGTGTTCTTGCTGCTGGGCACCCATTGGGCGCAGGCCGAGTTTTACCCGGCGCCGACGGGCGACAGCATGCCGCAAGGCTGGTATCGGCACAATTTCGCCACCGCCTGCGACTGGCAGCCCGAACCGCGCTGGCTGGAGCATCTGACCGGCGGGCTGAACTATCACCTGACCCATCACCTGTTTCCCGGTTGGAATCACCGCCACTATCCGGCGCTGGCCGCCGCGGTGGCGGAAGTGGCACAGCGGCACGGCATGGCGTACCGCTGCATCGGCTATCGCGAACTGCTGGCGCAGCAACAGCGCTTCTTGCGGCGGATGGGGCAGCCATGAAACCGCTGCGTCCGTTAGCCTATCGGCGCGACGACAACGGGTTGCACCGCGCGCTGATGCAGGCCGCCCAGCATTATCTGGCGGCCAACGGCGATCACCGTTTCGCCGACGGCGGCATGCTGGCGAAGGTGACGCTGCTGCTGGCGCTGTGCGGCCTGTGTTACGGGTTGAGCCTGCAGCAGCAAAACGGCTGGGCGTTTTTCGCCTGCTATTTCGGCTTTATCTTTATCGGCATGTTCCTGACGGTGAACGTGGTGCACGACGCCTCGCACAACGCGTTTTTCCGCCGCCCTTGGGCCAACCGCTGGTTGAACGCACTGGTGAGCGTGCCGCTGGGGCTGGATCCCGACTGTTGGCGCGTGCGGCACGTGCTGTTCCACCATGCCCATAACAATATCGAACATTACGATCCCGACATCGACGCCAACGGCGTGCTGCGGCAAACGCCGTTCCAGCGCTGGCGCCCCTTTATGCGCGCGCAGCGTTACTATTGGCCGCTGGTGGCGGCGCTGACGTTCCCGTACTACATCTGGCTGTTCGATTGGCTGGACAGGGCGGGCCGCACCCGCGTGGCGGCGCGCATGGCGCAGCAGGGCGTGCGTGGCTGGTGCGGGTTTCTGGCGGGTAAGGCGGCACACCTGCTGCTGGCGCTGGCGATCCCATGCTGGTTGCTGCCGCCGGCTATCGGCATCGGGCAAATTCTGCTGGTCTATTTGCTGAGCCAAATGCTTTCTTCCTTGCTGTTCGTGATGTTGATCATCGGCACCCACTGGGCCAAGGCCAACTTTTATCAGGCGCCGGCGCAGGGCACGATGCCGCACGGCTGGTATCACCACGTGTTCGCCACCACCTTCGACTGGCTGACCCGGCCGCGTTGGCTGGGGTACTGGCTCGGCGGGGCGAACCTGCATTTGACGCATCATCTGTTCCCGCACTGGAGCCACCGCCATTACCCGGCGCTGAGCCGCATCATCGGCGAGGTGGCGCCGCGTTTCGGCATCGACTACCGCCTGCTGGAACTGGAGGAGCTGTTGCGTCTGCAGCAACGCTTCCTCAGCGCGATGGGCCGCAAGCCGTACTAGCGTTGCATGCGGATTGTGCGAGGCGTTACGCAGTTCACTAATTGAACGATATTTGCCCTTCCAGTAGACTTTCCCTCTGTGAATCAACGGCCACAGGAGGTGGACTATGCGCAGCTTGCCGATTCGGTTATCGAACAAAATTGATGATGATCTGAACGATATCGCCCGGCGTCACGGGATGGAAAAAACCGAGGTAATCAAAATGGCGTTTGCACTGATTACCCTTGCCGATAAGTACTGGATGAAACAGGATGGTACTTCTCTTGGCATTGTACGGGAGAAGGGTGAACAGCTTGAAGCGGTGGGGCGGGTCGTGGAGATCTTCCCATGAACATCGAAAGCCGTAATCTGCGCGATGAGGCCAGCCAGGTTTATCTGGAGCAGGTCTTGGTCTTCGACGAAATGGAGCGGCTGCGCCTGGCACGCCAGGTGCTGTGCGGGATATTCGCCGTCAGCGTGGGCGTATTCGCCGCCCACGCGTATTGGGAGAAAAACGAAGCGCTGAATCAGGTGTTTGAGCTGGTGAAGATCGGCGCCTTGCCGCTGGTCACGCTGGTGGTCTCTTTTTACTTTCCCAACAGCGCGTCCAGATAAGGCGCCGCGTCAATGCGACTTCATGCCCGCCGCGGTCATCAGCAGGCGGAACAGTGAGGCAACCACGAATAACCCCAGCACGCTGGCGCTCCAGATGATCACCAGCCAACCGATGCGTTTCCACCAGGGCGCCGGAGCGGCGGTTGCCGTTTTATCTTGCATAGCGTCCTCCCTTCTCAATGATAGCCGTGTTCATGGCTGATCTTGCCGCGGAACACGTAGTAGCTCCAGAAGGTGTAGACCAGAATGATTGGGATGATGAACAGCGCGCCCACCAGCATAAAGCCGAGGCTCTGCGGTGGTGCTGCGGCGTCCCACAGGCTGATGGCCGGCGGGATCAGGTGCGGCCAGATGCTGATGCCAAGCCCGCTCAGGCCGAGGAACACCAGCAGCAGCGTCAGCATAAACGGCGAGTAGTGCGCGCCGCGTTTCACTCCGCGTTGAATTCCCCAGGCGCTGAGCAGCACCAGCAGCGGTACCGGCAGCAGCCAGAACAGGTTAGGCAGCGTAAACCAGCGGGCGGCGATTTCCGGATGGGCGATCGGCGTCCAGACACTGACCGCAGCCAGCACCAGCAACAGGATGGCCAGCAGCGGCGTCGCCAGGTGATACATGCGTGCCTGCAGTTCACCGGCGGTTTTCATCACCAGCCAGGTACAGCCGAGCAGGGCATAGGTCACCACCAGCCCCAGCCCGCAGAACAGCGCGAACGGCGTTAGCCAGTCCAGCGCGCCGCCGGCGTAGGTGCGGCCTTCTACCGGGAAGCCGTTGATCACGGCGCCCACCACCACACCCTGGCTGAAGGTGGCGAACAGTGAGCCCCAAATAAACGCCTTGTCCCAGATATGGCGCTTCTCCGGCGTCGCCTTGAAGCGAAACTCGAAGGCCACGCCGCGGAAAATCAGCCCGATCAGCATCAGCGTCAGCGGGATCGCCAGCGCGTCGAGGATGACCGAATAGGCCAGCGGGAAGGCGCCGAACAGTGCGGCGCCGCCCAGCACCAGCCAGGTCTCATTGCCGTCCCACACCGGGGCGACGGTGTTCATCATCAGATCGCGGTCGCCGCTCTCTTTCACCCACGGAAACAGGATGCCGATGCCCAGGTCGAAACCGTCCATCACCACGTACATCATGGTGCTGAACACGATGATGACAAACCAAATCAGCGGAAGATCGATACCCATGTTCAGCTCCTGTCGTCCAGAGTGTCGTTGACCGCGGACAGCGGACGCGCCGGCCGGCCCTCGGTATTGTCTTCTTGGTGTTCATGCGGCTGCGGCCCTTTGCGGATCAGGCGCATCATGTAGGAATACCCCACGCCGAACACCGAACAGTAGACGATGATGAACGCCAGCAGGCTGATGCTCATGTGCAGGTCGCCGTGCGCGGAGACCGCATCCTTGGTGCGCAGCAGGCCGTACACCACCCACGGTTGGCGGCCGATCTCGGTGGTGAACCAGCCCGCCAGCAGCGCCAGCAGCCCGGAAGGGCCCATCCACAAAATGAAGTACAGGAACGGACGCGACTGATACAGCCCGCCGCGCCAGCGCAGCCACAGGCTCCACACCCCGGCCAGAATCATCAGCATGCCTAGCCCGACCATGATGCGGAACGACCAGAACACCACGGTGGAGTTGGGGCGATCTTCCGGCGGGAAGGATTTGAGCGCCGGCACCTGTTCGGTCAGGCTGTGCGTCAGGATCAGGCTGCCGAGGTACGGCACCTCCAGCTTGAAACGGGTTTCTTCGCGCTGCATGTCCGGCCAACCGACCAGGATCAGCGGCGTGGCTTCGCCCGGCGGGTTCTCCCAGTGGCCTTCGATGGCGGCGATCTTCGCCGGCTGGTGTTTCAGCGTATTCAGACCGTGCGCATCGCCGATCATCGCCTGCACCGGCGCGACGATCAGTGCCATCCACATCGCCATCGACAGCATTTTGCGCATCGCCGGGGTATCGCGGCCGCGCAGCAGGTGCCAGGCGGCGGAGGCGCCGACGAAGAACGCCGAGGAGAGGAAGGCGGCGGTGGACATGTGCAGCAGGCGGTACGGGAAGGACGGGTTGAAGATCACCTTCAGCCAGTCGACCGGGACCACCTGGCCGTTGATGATTTCATGCCCCTGCGGGGTCTGCATCCAGCTGTTGGAAGCCAGGATCCAGAAGGTGGAGATCAGCGTGCCGAGCGCCACCATGCAGGTGGCGAAGAAGTGCAGGCCGGGGCCGACGCGGTTCCAGCCGAACAACATCACGCCGAGGAAACCGGCTTCGAGGAAGAAGGCGGTCAGCACTTCATAAGTCAGCAGCGGCCCGGTAATGCTGCCGGCGAACTCGGAGAAGAAGCTCCAGTTGGTGCCGAACTGATAGGCCATCACCAGCCCGGACACCACGCCCATGCCGAAGTTAACGGCGAAAATCTTTGACCAGAAATGGTAAAGCTCACGGTAGGCTTCATTGTGCGTTTTCAACCATAACCCTTCCAGCACCGCCAGATAACTGGCTAAACCGATGGTGATGGCGGGGAAGATGATATGGAAAGACACGGTGAAGGCGAACTGTATTCTGGCGAGTTCCAGTGCATCAAGACCCAGCATGGCGCCTCCTAGGGTTGAACATAAATTAACCTCTTGAGTATAGCTGTCATTTTTATGTGAAAAGCTTGGCGTTAAGTTAATCACGAAGTACAGTGACTATAATAGTGACAGTTATTTTACTTTTTCATATAACAGTTAATGGTTATGACCCGATACGAGCAGCTTGCGCAGCAGATTAGAGAACAGATCCAGAACCGGGTGTGGCGGGCGGGCGACAAGCTGCCTTCGCTGCGCGAGAGCGGCAAACGCGCCGGATTAAGCCTGATGACGGTGGTGCAGTCTTACCAACTGCTGGAGAGCCAGGGGTGGATCGTCGCCCGCCCGCAGTCGGGCTACTATGTGGCGGCGCGTCCGCAGCCGCTGCCTCAGCCTTCGCGCGGCGAGAAACTGTTGCTGAGCGAGCAGGTGGACATCAACGCCTTTATTTTTGACGTGCTGCAGGCCTGCAAGGATCCGGACATCGTGCCTTTCGGTTCGGCCTTTCCCGACGCCACGCTGTTCGCCCAGCCGAAGCTGGCGCGGGCGCTGAGCAGCGTAGCGCGCAAGTTCACGCCGCACAGTTCGCTGGCCAACCTGCCGCCGGGCAACGACGCGCTGCGGCGGCACATTGCCCAACGCTATGCGCTGAGCGGCATGCAGGTTGCCCCGGACGAAATCGTCATCACCGCCGGGGCGATGGAGTCGCTCAGCCTCAGCCTGCAGGCGGTGACCCAGCCGGGCGACTATGTGGCGATCGAATCGCCGGCGTTTTACGGCGCGCTGCAGGCGCTGGAACGGCTGCGGTTAAAGGCGGTGGCGATCGCCACGCATCCGCAGGACGGTATCGATCTGGACGCGTTGCAGCAGGCGGTGGAACAGTATCCGATCAAGGCCTGCTGGCTAATGACCCACTTCCAAAATCCGCAGGGCGCCACCCTGCCGGAGGCCAACAAGCAGCGCCTGGTGGAGCTGCTGCGCGAACGGCAGATTTCGCTGATCGAAGACGATGTCTACGGTGAGCTGTACTTCAGCGCCGAACGGCCGCTGCCGGCCAAGGCGCTCGACAGCGGCGGCCAGATCTTGCACTGCTCGTCGTTTTCCAAATGCCTGGCGCCGGGCTTTCGCGTCGGCTGGGTGGCGGCGGGGCGTTATGCGCAGCAGATCCAGCGTTTGCAGCTGATGAGCACCGTTTCCACCAGCGTGCCGACCCAGATGGCGCTGGCGGATTATCTGCTGCACGGCGGCTACGATACCCATCTGCGGCGGCTGCGGCGCCTGCTGGCTCAACGCCAAAGCGCGATGCGTCAGGCGATCGCCCACCATTTCCCGCCGACGGTGAAGGTCAGCCAGCCCGACGGCGGTTATTTCCTGTGGCTGGAGCTGGATCCGGCGCTGTCGTCGATGGAACTGTACCGGCGGGCCCTTTCCCGGGGCATCAGCATCGCGCCGGGGCGCATGTTCACGACCGGCGACCATTTCAACCACTGCTTCCGCCTCAACGCCTCTTTTGAATGGAATGACCGCTTTGAAGAGGCGATCAAAACCTTAGCCAAACTTATCCGGGGGCTGGCTGCGACCGGTTGAACCGCGATTTGCAGCGGGCTTTGCCCCAGAAAAATTCATAATGCTTTTTTCGGCAATGGAATGCCGGTTTCGTTGTTAGACAGCCCTCCAGCCGCCCATTACTCTGCGATAAATTTTGTCACATTTTTATCAACGGGAAGACGAGGGGCTGTGGGTGAGAAGAATAAAAAATAAGCTAAACAAACTGTTGCGATATCGCCTGACACCGCTGGCGTTGGTCTGCGCGCTGGGGCTGAGCGGCGTCGTTCAGGCGGAAACGCTGGCCGAAGGTATCACGCCGGCCAGCGACACCGCTCGGGTGCCGGCCGCCGCCAAACTGCGTAAAGACACCGTGGTGGCGGGCATCTCGGAACCGCAGGGGATTTTCAACCCGTATCTGTTCACCAACGGCTGGGACGAGAACGTAACCGACGTGATCTTCAGCCGCCTGATCGGCCTGGACAGCCAGGGCAAGCCAGAAGGGCGATTGGCGGAGTCCTGGCAGGTCAGCCCCGATAATCTGACCTACACCATTAAGCTGCGGCCGAATTTGGTCTACAGCGACGGCTCGCCGCTGAAAGCCGACGATATCGCCTTTACCCTGACGCTGCTGCACGATCCGGCCTATGACGGCGACACCGATATCACGCCGGCGCACATCCAGGGCGGCGCCGAGTATAAAAACGGTACCGCCGCCGGCATCAGCGGGCTGAAGGTGATCGACGATCGCACCATTCAGATCGTCACCACCCAGCCGGGCGCGACCACGTTGCAACTGATTGGCGGGCCGGTATTGTCGCGGGCTTACTACGGCAAAGACTATCAGCGCGGCAAGCTCGACAGCGTGCGCGCCTTGAACGGCAAGCCGCTCGGCAACGGCCCCTATATTTACGACAAGTACGTGCCGGGGCAGGAGATCCGCTTCCACGCCAACCCGAACTTCTACCTCGGCCCGCCGCCGATGGCGCGCTTTATCTACCGCGTCACCAACCCGGCCACCAACTTCCAGCTGTTCCAGACCGGTGAGACCGACTACGACGCCTTTACCGCCAAACCGGACGATATCGAACAGCTCAAGCTGCTCGGCTTCGCCAATATCAACCTTTACAGCTCAAGCGATTACAGCCGCGTTGATTTCAACCTCAGACGCCCGGCGCTGCAGGATAAACGGGTGCGCCAGGCGCTGATCTACGGCCTCGATCGGCAAAAGCTGATCGCCGTGGTGTACCAGGGGTACGGCAAGGTCGCCAACCAGCCGATTTCGCCGATCTCCTGGGCCTATGACGCGAACGGCATCAATCCCTACGCTTACGATCTCGATAAGGCCAAAAAGCTGTTGGACGAGGCCGGTTGGCAGATGGGCGCTGACGGTATCCGGCAGAAAGACGGTAAAAAGCTGGAGCTGACGCTGCTGGTAACCAAAAAGCTGATCAACGACGCGCTGGTGCCGATCGCCAAGGATAACTATCGCCGGCTCGGCGTGGTGCTGAAACCGCAGGTATTGGACTTCAACGCGCTGTTGGCGCAGCGCAAGGCGGGCAATTACGACCTGGCGTCCCTCAGCACCAGTACGCTGAACGATCCGCACGACGGCGTACGCGATTTCATCAGCAGCGAGAGCGAGACCGGTTATCACAACCCGCAGGTAGACGCGCTGATCGCCAGGGCCAATGCCACGCTGGATATCGCCCAGCGCAAGCCGCTGTATCACCAGCTGTATCAAGCGTTGGCGGACGATCCGCCGGTGATCCTGCTCGGCAACCGCGAGATTTTGAGCGCCAGCAGCGCGCGCGTCACCGGCTTTAAACCGGATATCTACAACGGATTGGTCGGCAGCCTGCCGAACGTCAAACCGGCGCCGTAACGCCCTGACGCCGCCGCGCCATTCCGGGCGGCGGCGATGGAACCCGCGATGAGAAACTTTATCCTGCGCCGTCTGTTGCAGACTATCCCGATGCTGTTGTTGGCTTCCTTGCTGATTTTTTGCATTTTCGCCCTGGCGCCCGGCGATTTTATCGACGGCAACATCAATTTGACCGCGCAACGCGCCGCCGAGCTGCGGGCGCTGTATGGGTTGGATCAGCCGTTGTTCAGCCGCTACCTGCACTGGCTCGGCCGCTTGCTGCAGGGCGATCTCGGTTTTTCGCTGCAGTATCAGATCCCGGTCAGCACGTTGCTGAATCAATACATCTGGAACTCGTTCCTGCTGGCGGCGGTGGCGATGGTGCTGTATTGGGGCATCGCGTTGGCGGTGGGGGTGATCTCGGCGATGAAACCCTATTCGCTGTTCGATCATCTGATCACCGTGGCGGTGTTCGCCGCTATGTCGTTTCCGACGTTCTTCCTGTGCCTGTTGCTGATCAAATGGTTCGCCGTCGACCTGCACTGGCTACCGGCGGGCGGCATGTTGCGTACCGGCAGCGAAGCGAGCGGACTGGCCTGGGCGCTGGAGGTGGCGGCGCACCTGCTGTTGCCGGTGCTGGCGCTGGTGATGCTGCAGGCCGGCAGCCTGACGCGCTATTTTCGCGCCAGCATGCTGGAGGTGATCCGCATGGACTATATCCGCACCGCGCGCGCCAAGGGGCTCAGGGAGAAAACGGTGATCCTCAAACACGCGCTGCGCAATGCGCTGTTGCCGATCATCACCCTGCTGGGGTTCGAGCTGCCGGGATTGTTCTCCGGCGCGCTGATCACCGAAAAAATCTTCAACTGGCCGGGCGCCGGACATATCCATATCGATTCGTTGGCGGCGCGTGATTACCCGGTATTGATGGGGTTCACGCTGTTTCTGGCCGCCTTGACCATTCTCGGCAATCTGCTGGCGGATATTCTGTACGCCTACGCCGACCCGCGCATTCGCTTGAGGTAACACGATGTTGGTTACGCTGTTTTTCGGCCGCCGTCGCCGTTGGCGACAGGCACAGCTGCCTGCGCTGGCGCAACTGTCGCCACCGCCCGCCGCTCAGGCCTGGCGACGTTTGCGCCGCCACCGACCGGCGATGATTTCGCTGGCGTTGCTGGTGCTGTTGGCGCTGCTGTGCCTGATTGGGCCGTCGCTTTCGCCGTGGCGCGACGATGCCGGCGACGTGCTGAATATCAACCAGGCGCCGAGCGGCGCGCACTGGCTGGGCACAGACTTTCTCGGCCGCGATATCTGCACCCGGCTGCTGCTGGCGGGGCGGATATCGCTGACCATCGGCCTGGTGTCGATGCTGCTGTCGGTAACGCTGGGCTATGTGCTGGGGGCGCTTTCCGGTTATCTGGGGGGCGTGGCGGACAGGCTGATCATGCGCTTCGCCGATCTGCTGATGACCATTCCCGGCCTGCCGCTGCTGATCATCATGGGGGCGATGCTGACCGAACTCGACGTGTCGCCGGACTACCGCATCTACATGGTGATGATCATGCTGAGCCTGCTGGGCTGGCCGTCGCTGGCGCGGCTGGTGCGCGGCCAGATCCTGTCGCTGCGCGAGCGGGATTTCATGTTGGCTACCGAGGTGCTGGGGCTCTCTACCCGGCGGCGTCTCTTCGGCCATCTGCTGCCCAACACCGTGCCGATTTTGGTGGTGGTCGCCACCATGGCGGTGGCCAACGCCATCCTCAGCGAGTCGGCGTTGAGCTACCTTGGGCTGGGCGTGGTGCCGCCGACGCCGTCGTGGGGCAACATGATGGACGCCGCCAATAGCCTGATCGACTTTCAGCGCCGCCCCTGGCTGTGGATGCCGCCCGGGCTGGCGATCTTCGTCACCGTGGTGGCGATCAATATTTTGGGCGACGGCCTGCGGGACGCGCTCGATCCGAAAATGAACGGGGTAACACGATGAGCCAACCGCTGGTGGCGTTCGAGCGACTGTCGGTGTCGTTTCAGGGGGAACAAGGGCCGGTGCGGGCGGTGCAGCAGGTCAGCCTTGAGCTGCAGGCCGGGCAAACGCTGGGGATCGTCGGTGAGTCGGGCTGCGGCAAAAGCGTGACCGCCATGGCGCTGATGGGGCTGTTGCCGCAGCCGCTGGCGCAGGTAGACGGCGGTAAAATTCGCTTTGAAGGGCAAAACCTGCTGTCGCTGCGGGCCTCCAAGATGGCCGATCTGCGCGGCAACCGACTGGCGATGATCTTTCAGGAACCGATGAGCGCGCTCAATCCGGTGTTGACCCTCGGCGAACAGCTGGTGGAGCCGCTGATTCGCCACCTGACCCTGTCGCCGAAAGCGGCCTGGCGTCAGGCGATTCAACTCTTGACTGAAGTGGGGTTAGCGCGCGCCGAGGCACTGATGCGCTGCTATCCGCATCAGCTTTCCGGCGGCATGCTGCAGCGCGTGATGATCGCTATGGCGATCGGGTGCCGTCCGGCGCTGCTGATTGCCGACGAACCGACCACGGCGCTCGACGTTACGGTGCAAGCGCAGATCCTGGCGCTGCTGCGTGAGCAGAGCCGGCGACACAACATGGCGATGATCTTGATCACCCACGATCTTGGGGTGATCGCCCAGATGGCGGATCGGCTGGCGGTGATGTACGCCGGGCGCGTCGTCGAGCAGGGCACGACGCGGGAAGTGCTGGCCGAACCGCGGCACCCTTATACTCAGGGGCTGATCGCCTCGCGGCCGGTGCCGGGCCAGCGGCTCCGCCGTTTGTACTCCATTCCCGGCCAGGTGCCGGATCTGGCGCGCTTGCCTGATCACTGTGCGTTTGCCGAGCGCTGTGCGCAGGCCACCGCGCGCTGCCGCGATGGCATTCCGCCGCTGTACGGCACGCCGCAGCGCCAGTCCGCCTGTTTCCTCAACGCCGGAGGGCGCCCGCATGTCGACTGAACCTTTGGTGGAAGTGAAAGGATTAAAGAAATATTTTCCGCTGCGCGACGGACTGTTCGGGCGCACCACCGGTCAACTGAAGGCGGTGGACGACGTCAGCTTCAGCATTCGCAAGGGGCGCATTTTCGGGCTGGTGGGTGAGTCAGGCAGCGGAAAAACCACCGTCGGCCGCACGCTGCTCGGCCTGCACGACAAAACCGCCGGTGAGGTAATGTTCAAAGGGCTGGCACTGGATAGCCTGAGTAAAGATGCGCTGCGCGCCCTGCGGCCGAAAATGCAGTTAGTGTTTCAAGATCCGTACAGTTCGCTGAACCCGCGCCTGCGCGTGGGCGACGCCATTGGGGAAGCGCTGTTGCAACACGGCCTGGCGAGCAAGGCGGAACTGCGCGAACGGGTGCTCGATACCCTGGCGATCTGCGGGCTGTCGCCGCAGCATTATGGGCGGTTTCCGCATGAGTTTTCCGGTGGCCAGCGCCAGCGCATCGGCATCGCGCGCGCGCTGATCCTGCAGCCGGAGTTTATCGTCGCAGACGAACCGATATCGGCGCTCGACGTGTCGATTCAGGCGCAGATCATCAATCTGTTCTCCGATTTGCAGGAACGGCAAGGGGTGACGCTGCTGTTTATCTCGCACGATCTCGGCGTGGTGGAGCATCTGTGCCAGGATGTGGCAGTGATGTATCTGGGGCAGATCGTTGAGAGCGCCGATCGCGACGCGCTGTTTCGCCAACCGCTGCATCCCTACACGCAGGCCTTGTTGGCAGCGGTGCCGACGCTGGATGCGCAACGCGCGCCGGCGTGGGTGGCCGGCGGCGAGCCACCGAACCCCGCCAACCCGCCGCGCGGCTGCCGTTTCCATCCCCGCTGCCCGCTGGCCACGGCGCAGTGCCGCGAACAGGCGCCGCAGCTGCGCAGCGTGGCGCCCGGCCATCAGGTGGCTTGCCACCTGGTCGGCTAGCGTCAGGACAGGTAGTGCTTCAACGCGCGCCCGGCCTGGTGGATCGCCGAATGCACCGCAGGGACGTGGGCGAGCGGATTCAACAGGCCGTAGTCGTGGATCAGCCCGTTGTAGCGGGTGGCGGTGACCTCGACGCCGGCGGCATCGAGCAGACGCGCGTAAGCTTCGCCTTCATCGCGCAGCACATCCAGCTCGGCGGTCTGCACTAGCGTCGGTGGCAAGCCCCGCAGCTGTTCCGGCGTGGCGTTGAGCGGCGAAGCGTAGATATCTTTGCGCTGCGCCTTATCGGGCGCGTAGCTGTCCCAAAACCACTTCATCATGTTGCGGGTCAGGAAATGGCCTTCGGCGAACTGATGATAGGAGTCGGTATCAAACTGGGCACGGGTGACGGGCCACAGCAGGATCTGGCAACGCAGCGCCGGTATGCCTTTCTCTTTGGCCATCAGGCTGACCACCGCCGCCATATTGCCGCCGGCGCTGTTGCCGACCACCGCCAGCCGTGAACCGTCGACGTTGATCTTCTCGCCGTACTCGGCCACCCATTCCGTGGCGGCGTAAGCCAGGTTGATCGCCTCGGGGTAGCGCACCTCCGGTGAGCGGGGATAGTTGACGAACACCGCCGCCGCGCCGGAGCTGTAAACCAGATCGCGCACCAGGCGCTCGTGGGTGGGGAAATCGCCCAGCACCCAGCCGCCGCCGTGAAAGAACATGAATACCGGCGGCGCCTCGTTGACCCTGGCCGGCCGCACCAGCTGCAGCAGAATATCCTGACCTTCTACGTGAATCGTTTTTTCGCTGATCTCGACCTCGCGCAGCGGCACCTCGACGCTGCGTTGCGCGTCCTCCAAGACCCTGCGTGCCTCTTTAGGCTTCATCTGTTCCATGGGTTTACCGCCGGCGGCATTCAGCGCGTCGAGAAATGCGCGGATGTCGTGCTGGGCGTGTGGCTGGCTGAGATCGACGGTTTTCTTGGGCATGGTGACTCCTTGGGCGCAGAAGAGAAGGGGCGGTCAGGATCACAGTGTAGCCGCTGGCAAACAAAGCGGGAGCGGAGGCTGACGGCGGTCAGCGCGGCCCGTGTTTTGGGGATGTTGCAGGTGGGATCTCCGCGTCACTGCCGTCTTGCACAATCCTGACGCACCGCTGCACCCAATTGGGGCAAAAAGTGTGAGGGCGAGCAAATTGGGTGAAATTATTTTTGCGAGCCCGATCAGAAATTCTAAAGTTTTTCGTAATTGAATAGTATTTCGCGCGCAATGATGATTTTAGGCCTTATTTTTTAATTTATGCATTACCAATGCATAGAAAATGAATAAATATTCAATATAAGCCGTTGTTTTAACGTAAAAAATAGCAAAATCCGGCAAAAATCCCGTTTTGGCACGATAGCTGCTCTACACTCTTTATCAAACGACATGTATTTTAACTGCTCGTTAACATTTACTCCCCGCTCAGGGACCGGATATACGCCATAAATAGTGAAAAATCGATTTTATGTAACAGATTTGTTTCTAAATCAGCGGTAAGGGACAGTATTTTCTCCGCCGCGAAAGTCGGTTTTGAACAACGGTTTTTTTGCATTGTGGCGGCCTAACCGGGCTTGAGCGACCCTTACAGTCAAAATTCAGCCTTTGCTGAGATTATGAGGTCACTATGGAACAGCCAATCGCAGTTACCCGCCAGTCTTTCGATGACTGGATGGTCCCGGTTTATGCCCCTGCCGATTTTATTCTGGTGCGGGGCGAAGGATCGCAGGTGTGGGATCAGCAGGGTAAGTCTTATATCGATTTCGCCGGCGGCATCGCGGTTAACGCGTTGGGGCATGCGCACCCGGCGGTCAAGGCGGCGCTGGTGGAGCAGGCAGGCAAGCTGTGGCATCTGGGCAATGGCTATACCAACGAACCGGTGCTGCGCCTGGCCAAAAAACTGATCGACGCCACCTTCGCCGACAAGGTGTTCTTCTGTAACTCGGGCGCCGAAGCTAACGAAGCGGCGCTGAAACTGGCACGCAAACATGCGCACGATCAGCACGGCGCTGGTAAAGATCAGATTGTGGCGTTCAACAACGCGTTCCACGGTCGCACGCTGTTTACCGTGTCCGCCGGCGGCCAGCCAAAATATTCGCAGGACTTTGCGCCGCTGCCGGGCGGCATCACTCATACGCCGTATAACGATCTGGCCGCAGCGGCCGAGCTTATCAACGATCGCACCTGCGCGGTGATCGTCGAGCCGATCCAGGGCGAAGGCGGCGTGCTGCCGGCGGAAGCCAGTTTCCTGCAGGGGCTGCGTGAACTGTGCGATCGTCATAACGCGCTGCTGATCTTCGACGAAGTACAGACCGGCGTCGGCCGCACCGGCCACCTGTATGCCTATATGCAGTACGGCGTGGTGCCGGACGTGTTGACCACCGCGAAAGCGCTGGGCGGCGGCTTCCCGATCGGCGCCATGCTGACCACCGATGCGCTGGCGAAAACGCTGGGTGTCGGCACCCACGGCACCACCTACGGCGGCAACCCGCTGGCGACGGCGGTGGCGGGGGAAGTGTTCTCCATCATCAACACGCCGGAAGTGCTGGAAGGCGTCAAACAGCGTCACCAGTGGTTCATCGACGGGTTGAACGACATCAATCGCCAGTACCCGATCTTCGCCGACATTCGCGGCGGCGGTTTGCTGATCGGCTGCCAATTGACGAAGGACTATGCCGGCAAAGCGAAGCAGATCACCCAACTGGCCAACGAAGAAGGCGTCATCGCGCTGATCGCCGGTCCGGACGTGGTGCGTTTCACGCCGTCGCTGATCATCCCTGAGCAGGATGTGAAAGAGGGGCTGGCGCGATTCGCGCGTGCCGTGGCGCGCATTTGCAGCTAATCAGCGGGCTGCGCCTTCACCGGCGCAGCCTGATTCAGAAGAGGTTCGCATTATGATGATTATTCGCCCTATAGAGCGTCGCGATCTGGCGGATTTGTTGACGCTTGCCGGTAAATCTGGCATCGGTCTCACTTCACTGCCGCAAAATGAAGATACCCTGTCGGCACGCATTGAGCGGGCGTTAAAAACCTGGCAAGGCGAACTTCCGCAAAGTGACCAGTGTTATCTGTTCGTGTTGGAGGATAGCGAGCGCCGGCAGGCGGTGGGGGTCTGCGCGATCGAAGTGGCTGTCGGCCTGGCAGAACCCTGGTACAGCTTCCGCGTCGGCACGCAGGTACATGCCTCCAAACAGCTGAACGTCTATAAATCGGTACCGACCCTGTTCCTCAGCAACGATCATACCGGCCATTCGGAGCTGTGCACGCTGTTCCTCGATCCGGACTATCGCCACGGTGAGAACGGCAAACTGCTGTCGAAGGTGCGTTTCCTGTTTATTGCCGCATTCCGCGAGCGTTTCTCCCGCCGTCTGATCGCCGAGATGCGCGGCTTCTCAGATGAAAACGGCCGTTCGCCGTTCTGGGAGAGCGTCGGCCACCGTTTCTTCTCCATCGAGTTCGCCAAGGCGGACTACCTGAGCGGCACCGGACAAAAGGCGTTTATCGCTGAACTGATGCCGAAACATCCGCTGTATGTCGATTTCCTGGCCGAAGACGCGCAGAAAGTGATCGGCGAAGTGCATCCGCAAACCCTGCCGGCACGCCGGTTGCTGGAGGCGGAAGGCCTGAGCTATCAGGGCTACGTCGATATCTTCGACGGCGGCCCGACGCTGGAAGCCGAGATCGACCATATCCGCGCGGTGAAGCAGAGCCGCCTGGTGAAAGTGGTGCTGGATGACACGCCGATGCGCGCTGATGCGCCGGTGCATCTGGTGGCCAACGACAACTATCAGAACTACCGCGCACTGTTGGTCAATGCCGAACTGTATGACGACCGCCTGCATATCAACGCCGCCACCGCTGCGGCGCTGGGCGTCGAGCAGGGCAGCCCGGTGCGGGTGCTCCCCCTTATTGCACAGGAGAAAGCATGATGTCCCATCCTGCTCTGTTGATTAACGGCGTCTGGCGGCAGGGCCGCGGCGCCGAGTTCGGCAAAGCCGATCCGGTCGGCAACCAGCCGCTGTGGCGCGCTAACGCCGCCGATACTGACGACGTCGCCGCCGCCTGCGAGGCCGCGCGTGCCGCGTTTCCCGCCTGGGCGCGTACGCCGTTTGAACAGCGCGAACAGCTGGTGAAACGCTTCGCCGCCTTGCTGGAAGAGCACAAACAGTCGCTGGCGGAAACCATCAGCCGTGAGACCGGTAAACCGCGTTGGGAAACGTTGACCGAAATTCAGGCGATGATCGGTAAAGTAGGCATTTCGCTGCAGGCCTACCAATCGCGCACCGGTTTTAGCCAGACGGCGATGGCCGACGGCGCTTCGGTGCTGCGTCATCGCCCGCACGGCGTGCTGGCGGTGTTCGGGCCTTACAACTTCCCCGGCCATCTGCCGAACGGCCATATCGTGCCGGCGCTGCTGGCCGGAAACTGCGTGGTGTTCAAACCGAGCGAGCTGACGCCGCTGACCGCCGAGGAAACCCTGAAGCTGTGGCAGCAGGCCGGCCTGCCGGACGGGGTGATCAATCTGGTGCAAGGCGGCCGGGAAACCGGCGAAGCGCTGGCGGCCAGTGCGAATATCGACGGCCTGCTGTTCACCGGCAGCGCCGGCACCGGCTATCACCTGCATCGCCAATTGGCGGGGCAGCCGGAGAAGATCCTGGCGCTGGAGATGGGCGGTAACAACGCGCTGATCGTCGATGGCTTCGAGGATCGCGACGCGGCGGTCAACCTGGCTATCCAATCGGCGTTTATCTCCGCCGGCCAACGCTGCACCTGTTCACGCCGCATTTTGGTGAAGCAGGGGGCGGAAGGCGACGCCTTTATCGCGCGTTTGGTTCAGGTCGCGGGCGAACTGCGCGTTGGCCGTTGGGATGCCGAACCGCAGCCGTTCATGGGGGGCGTCGTGTCGGCAGCCGCGGCGGAGAACATGCTGAAAGCGCAGCAAAACTTGCTGGCGCTGGGCGGCAAATCGCTGCTGACCATGCGCCTGCTGGAGCCGGGCAGTTCGCTGCTCAGCCCGGGCATCATCGAGCTGACCGGCGTGGCCGGCGTACCGGACGAAGAGTACTTCGGGCCGTTGACCACGATTGTGCGTTACCGCGATTTCGACGAGGCGCTGCAGCTGGCCAACCGGACGCGCTACGGCCTGTCGGTGGGGCTGGTATCGCCGCAGCGTGAGCTGTTCGAGCGGTTGCTATTGGAAGCGCGTGCCGGCATCGTCAACTGGAACAAGCCGCTGACCGGAGCGTCCAGCGCGGCGCCGTTCGGTGGCGTGGGAGCCTCCGGCAACCATCGCCCAAGCGCCTTCTATGCGGCGGACTATTGCGCCTGGCCGATGGCGTCGCTGGAAAGCGAAAGCCTGTCGCTGCCGGCGACGCTCTCGCCGGGCTTGTCGTTCCGTTAATCGTCTGCGGCGGCGCGATGGCGCTGCCGCAGGCCATCCCCAGGGGATAGCCATGTCAGGATATGAAGTCAATTTCGACGGTTTGGTGGGGCCGACGCACCACTATGCCGGGCTGTCGTTCGGTAACGAGGCCTCTACGCAGCATCAAAACAGCGTATCGAACCCGAAGCTGGCGGCGAAGCAAGGTCTGCTGAAAATGAAGGCGCTGGCCGATCTCGGTTTCCAGCAAGGGGTATTGCCGCCGCAGGAGCGGCCGCATCTGCCGATGCTGCGTCGCCTGGGCTTCAGCGGCAGCGATGAGACGGTGCTGGCGCAGGTGATGCGTCAATCACCGCGTTTGCTGTCGGCGCTCAGCTCGGCGTCTTGCATGTGGACCGCCAATGCGGCCACCGTGTCGCCCTCGGCGGACAGCGCCGACGGCAAGGTGCACTTCACTGCCGCCAACCTGAACAATAAATTCCACCGCGCCATCGAGGCGGAAACCACCACCGCCGTATTGCGGGCGATGTTCAGCGACGATCGGCATTTTGCCCACCACGAGGCGCTGCCGCAGGTGGCGTTATTCGGCGACGAAGGGGCGGCCAACCATAACCGTCTGGGCGGCGACTACGCCAAGCGCAGCGTGCAGATGTTCGTCTACGGTCGTCAGGAATTCGGTGGCGAAACGGCGCCGACGCGTTATCCGGCGCGCCAAACGCGCGAAGCCAGCGAGGCAATCGCTCGCCTGCACCAACTGGACGAGCAGCATACGGTCTTCGTACAGCAAAACCCGGCGGTGATCGATCAGGGCGTATTCCATAACGACGTGATAGCGGTCAGTAACCAGAACGTGCTGTTCCACCACCAGCAGGCGTTTTACCGCCAGCAACAGGCGTTGGATGACTTGCGCCGCAAGATGGCGACGCTGGACAGCGAGCTGGTGGCAATCGAGGTGCCGACAGAGCGCGTCTCGGTGGCGGACGCGGTAGCGACCTATCTGTTCAACAGCCAAATTCTCACCAAGCCGAACGGCAAGATGATGCTCGTGGTGCCAGAAGAGTCGCGCCAACATGCCGGCGTGTGGCGTTATCTGAACGACATGGTCGGCAGCGGCGGCCCGATCGATGAAATTCGCGTGTTTGACCTGCGCGAAAGCATGCGCAACGGCGGCGGCCCGGCCTGCCTGCGGTTGCGGGTGGCGCTCAACGAGCAGGAGCTGCGGGCGGTGAATCCACGCGTGATGATGAACGAGCGGCTGTTCGCGACGCTGAACGAGTGGGTGGATCGCCATTACCGCGATCGCCTGACGCAGGATGACCTGGCCGATCCGCTGCTGCTGCGCGAAGGGCGTGAGGCGCTGGATTCGCTGACGTCGATCCTCGGTCTCGGCGCCATTTATCCGTTCCAACGCTAAGGGAGGCGGCATGATCGATCTACTGCCCCTGACGCTGGAAGGGAACGAACCCGTCGAATGGCAAGGTGAAACACCGCAGCTGCGCTGGCGTTGGCAGGGGGAAGGCGTGCTGGAGCTTATGCCGCGGCAGCCTTACCGCCAGGCGATGGTCATGTCGGCGGGCGTGCACGGCAACGAAACCGCGCCGATTGAACTGCTCAATCAGCTGGTTGGCGATCTGCTGATCGGCCGGTTGCCGCTGACGGTGCGGCTGTTGGTGGTGCTGGGCAACCCGGCAGCGATGCGGGCCGGCAAGCGTTATCTGCACAGCGACATGAACCGCATGTTCGGCGGCCGCTACCGCAACTTCGCCGCCAGCGGCGAGACCGTGCGTGCGCAGCAGTTGGAGCGTGCGCTCGCCGCCTTTTTCGATGGGGAACTGGCGGCGCGTTTCCATTACGATCTGCACACCGCCATCCGTGAATCGCGGTTGCCACGTTTCGGCATTCTGCCTTTCCAGAAACGCCCGTACAGTGAGCCGATGTTGAAGCTGCTGGATGCCGCCGATTTGGATGCGCTGGTGGTGCACAGCGCACCAGGCGGGACGTTTAGCCACTATTCCAGCGAGCATCTCAATGCGGCGAGCTGTACGCTCGAGCTGGGCAAGGCGCGACCGTTTGGCAGCAACGATCTACAGCAGTTTGCTGCCATCGATCGCGCTTTGCGGGCGGCGGTCAGCGAGGGGCCGTTGCCGGAGCGCGAGGGCGAGGCGATCCGGGTATTCCGTGTGATGCATTCGTTGATCAAACACAGCGAGGATTTCAAGCTGCACCTGGATGATGACACGGCCAACTTCACCGAGTTGAAACCGGGGATGTTGCTGTGCGAGCAGCCGCAGGAGGACTATCGCGTTGGCCAAGAGGGCGCGTGGATACTGTTCCCTAACCCCACTGTGGCGCTGGGCCTGCGCGCTGGCATGCTGTTGAGCGAAGTTTCCCGTTCTACGCTCTATTGATTTATCCTCGGCGGCGCCGTCAGCGCGCCGCCGTTATTCCGTTCATTATTTTGCTCTGCTATTTCCCGCTATTTTAATTGCCCTAAGGCGAATTTTATTCGTTCCTAATACCTCCTTTTATACGCGTGAATAAAAGGAGGTATTAGGTCGTTATCTGAAAGCCTTAATTGCCTGGTGAGATTGTTAAGATAAAAATGTGAAATAAGTAACGTTTTTAATAACCATGCTAATTTTGTTGTTACTTTTGAATCGCGCAGAAAGCACGCAAAACGAAACCAAAATGCACTAAAAGAGTGCTATGCACCATTTTGGTTATAAGTTATGTGATAAAAAATTCTTATATTCAATAGGTTATATGCTTTCTTGTTGGAAATATTTAGTTACAAATAAACATGCTTTCTCCTCGTTGTTTCATGAACTTTTTGATTTTAAGTTTTGATTCATGATGCTAATGTCACATCACCCCACATTAGGGGGGCTCATAAAATACCAAAAGATAAAATCACAGCCCAAACTATAAATTGGGCGTGACGGGCAGGGTTCTAATTATAATATCTAGGAAAATAAATGATGAAACGCAGTGTATTAGCCTTAGCTGTCGCCCTCGGGGCGATCACCTCCTTCGCCAACGCGGCTGAAATCTACAATAAGGATGGTAATAAACTCGACCTGTACGGCCGCGTTAACGCCAAGCATTATTTCAGCGACAGTAAGTCCAATGACGGCGATATGACCTATGTTCGCCTGGGCTTCAAAGGCGAAACGCAAATCAATGACCAGTTGACCGGTTACGGTCAGTGGGAATACAACGTCCAGGCCAATCACGACGAAGCGCAGGGCACCGCCGGCACCAAAACGCGTCTGGGCTTCGCGGGGCTGAAATTCGGCAACTACGGTTCTTTCGACTACGGCCGTAACTACGGTGTGGTGTATGACGCCGAGGCTTACACCGACATGCTGCCAGAATTCGGCGGCGACTCCTACAGCTATACCGATAACTTTATGACCGCCCGTTCCAACGGTTTGGCTACCTACCGTAACCGTGATTTCTTCGGTTTGGTGGAAGGCCTGAATCTGGCGGTGCAGTATCAGGGTAAAAACGACGGCGACGGTCGCAGCGTGACCAAGCAAAACGGCGACGGTTACGGCCTGTCCCTGGACTACCAGGACATCGGCGGTTCCGGCATCGGCGTAGCGGCGGCGTTCTCTGATTCTAACCGCACCAGCAAGCAAAAAGAGCTGCAGTATGGTAAGGGCGACAGCGCCACTGCATGGACCACCGCAGTGAAATACGACGCCAACCAGGTTTACCTGGCCGCGATGTATGCCGAAACCCGTAACATGACGCCGATCAGCGTCAATGGCACCTCCGGCTTCGCCAATAAAACGCAAAACTTCGAAGTGGTGGCCCAGTATCAGTTCGAAAACGGCCTGCGTCCTTCCTTGGGCTACGTGCAGTCCAAAGGCAAGGATATCGAAGGGATCGGTGATGCCGACCTGGTGAAATATGTGGAAGTGGGAGCGACTTACTACTTCAACAAAAATATGTACACCTACGTTGATTATCAAATCAACCAGCTGAGCGACAATAACAAACTGAAACTGGCCAACGATGATATCGTTGCCGTCAGCTTGACGTATCGCTTCTAAGCGGCAATTTCATTACCTTCATCCTGTGTCGGGAGTGGTAATCAGGCAGGGCGTAAGCCCTGCCTTAGCTTGCTGACAAAGGAGGAAAAAGCGTGGTTTTTCCTCCTTTGTGGTGAGCAGTCGAAAATCAATGAATTGATTTTCCTTATTTTAAAGGTTGTCTTCGGTAAACCTGGTAATGTCATCAGGTTTGTCATTAACCTCAGGCAGGGCGCAAGCCCTGCCTTTGTTTTATCGGGAACTCAGCCTTTGGGTGCCAACCCGACCAGCTCAATGGCGGAACGCAGCGCGGCGAAACGTTGCTGATCCTGCTCCCGCTCTATTTCGGTCACCAGCTGTGAAAGAATATTGCCGCCGGATACTTTTTTATGGTTTTTGATTAACTGCAACACTGCGTCGCCTAACGCCAGGCTGACGTCGCGCAGCAGAGTTTCATATTGCTCGTTGGAATGAGCTGATGCTGGCATGACCTTTCTCTGTCTCTCTCTTCTTCGGGAGCCGCAATTTAGCAAAACAGCGGCCTTATGCCTCGGAGGAAGGCGAAGTTTCTGATGAAATCAGAAATTCCTCAGCATCGCGCGGGGAGGGAATTAAAAATCCGAATATTCGCTGGCTGGCAACCAGAAGCCGTCAATGAACTCTTCCATGGGATAACAACCGGCGTGTCGCAAGTTCTGTTCCTTCATCGCGACCAGGCATTGTGGCTCGTCGCGCAATATGTCGACCACCATTTCACTGCAGCCACCATCCAGATAACAGACAAACATCACCAATGCGTACATCGTTGCACGCCTCCTTCGTCGAGTTGCCTTGTCTGCAACAGTGTAGGTAAAAAAGCACGATTTTTCAGCATCATTGCGCAATTAATCACCGTTGAAACGCCGCTGACGACACTTTCGGAATACTCTACCCGTTTCTGGCGCCGTGAGCGGATGGCATATCCTTTTGACGATGCTAAGCTTAACAAGCCTTACTTAAACGCATTAATGCAACCATCAAAAGGAGTGAATATGGGCTTGTTTAACTTCGTCAAAGAAGCGGGAGAAAAACTGTGGGACACAGTCACCGGCAATGCCTCCGCCGAAGATCAAGGCGCCAAACTCAAGGAGCATCTCGATAAGAGCGGCTTGCCGGGCACCGACAAAGTCGATGTGCAGGTGGTCGATGGTAAAGCCGTAGTGACCGGCGATGCCGTCAGCCAGGAGTTAAAAGAGAAGATCCTGGTGGCTATCGGCAACGTGGCGGGTATCAGCGGGGTGGAAGACAAGGTGGCGGTGACGCAACCCGACGCCGAGAGCCGCTTCTATACCGTGAAGAAGGGCGATACGCTGAGCGCGATCTCTAAAGAGATGTACGGCAACGCCAATCTGTACAACAAGATTTTTGAAGCCAACAAGCCGATGCTGTCGAGCCCGGACAAGATTTATCCGGGGCAGGTATTGCGTATCCCGCAATAACGCGTAGGTCTGCCATAGCCCGGTTGCGTACCGGGCTTTTTTTTGTCCTCTGCAATAGGCGTCTCTTATTTCCCTGCGATCTCCATGCCAGTTACATCTCCCCTGTGTCCCTGCTCGCTCGCCGGCAGGGGCGGTGTTGACCCTGATGGGGAAAATTGATAGCGTCATCTCCCGGTTGAGGCCGGAACGACCAAGGCGCCAACGTGCGTGCCTTATTCTGAGGGGATATTTTGCCCCGTCAAACAGCAATGCAGCAGTTGAACGAGTGAAAACCGATTTAGTGAAACAACAGCGTAACGCCTCAACGGATAAAAATTATCGAGAAACCTTGGGTGATGCGCAATTTGCGATCGTCGTGTTGGCGGTGGCGTCCTGCTCACTGATTATCTTTACGCTGGCGGTCACGCTGTGGGTGACCTGACGCGATTAACTAGGGGAGATAAAATGGAGCCTAATCTCCATGATGAAACCAAACTGCTGGCGATCATCGGCCTGTTGGTGTCCGTGCTGCTGGTGGTATCAATTCTTTTTGGCGTGACCTATTTCTCCGATCTCAGGCACGCGCATGACGATCTAGACATCAAGAGCTGCTATATCAAAGCGCCCTGAACCGCGCGAAAGCGCCTGAGCGTCGCCGCTCTGTGGGAGGCTGTCCTGTGTTAAGCTTGGGGGTACCCTTGGCGAATCGGCGCCATTCAGGAGGTCTTTGCGATGAGTCAGTCACGTCCTACGCTCTCTTCATCTTCACGCGAATGCCCTGTTGTTGACGGCGTGCGCCAGATACAACGTATTGCCGTGCGTAATGCCGAAGTGGGGGGCATCCCGATCAATCGTGCGTTGCCAACTCGGGAGAGGCGCACTGTCGGCGCCTGGTGTTTTCTCGATCACGCCGGGCCGACGGTATTCAACGGCACCTCGCCCGGCATGGATGTGGGGCCGCATCCGCACATCGGGCTGCAAACGTTCACCTGGATGATAGAGGGTGAAGTGCTGCACCGTGACAGCCTTGGCAGTGAGCAAGTGATTCGCCCAGGGCAGGTTAATCTGATGACCGCAGGGCGTGGCATTGCGCATACGGAACAGTCGGTGGGCGAGCAGCGGCGATTGCATGCCGCACAATTATGGATCGCGCTGCCGGCCGAACATGCCGACATGGCGCCACGTTTCGATCACTATCCGGACTTGCCACAATGGCAGAATAACGGCGTGAATCACCGTTTGTTGGTCGGGGAATTTGGCGCTTATCGTTCACCGGTGTTTACTTTCTCGCCACTAATTGCCATTGATATGGAGTGGCAGGAAGCGGCGAGGATAGAATTGCCGCTGCGCGATGATTATGAAATCGGCTTTTTGCCCCTTATTGGTGCATTTGAACTTAATGGTGAAACTTTTTCACCTGATGAGTTTGCCTATTTGGGCATGAAGAATAACTCTATTGGGTTAAATGCACGGAAGGGCAGCCGGGGATTATTAATCGGTGGAGTGCCACTAAACGAAGAGATCCTTATCTGGTGGAATTTCGTTGGCCATACCAAAGCTGAAATTACTCAGGCTCAGCATGATTGGGAGCAAGAGGCGCCGCGTTTCCCGGCGGTTGACGGTTATTCTGGTGAGCGCATGACCGCGCCACGCCTGCCCTGGAGCGATGTTTGATAGCGTTAGGATATAATCGCCGCGGTTATTCGGCTTATTTCGCTCTAATAAGACGTAATTAATGTGATCGCGGCTCCAGCTTTAGGACAATATAAGGTTTCTCGGCGGAAAAGTGATCTGGCGCATATAATGACAACGAGAAGAAGTTTAGGATAATCCTCAGGAAGTCAGGTTGTCTCCCGTTAGTCAGATGTCAGTGAGGTCATTATGAGCCAGGTACTCTATCGTGCAAGACTGTCCCATGTCGTGGTTGCCACGGCGTTGTTTTGGGTCTCTGTCGCGGCATTGTTGGTCGCCGTATTAAACTAACCTCAAAAAATGACTCCTGCATAAACCCGCTTCGGCGGGTTTTTTTATCTCTATCGATGGGGAGGTGAGAGGCGGCGTTTATAATTGACGACATCTTCAATAAACGACAGGGATCATCATGAAGCTCTTTGCCGATATTTTGTTGCTGCTCATCGCAGCGCTCCATCTTTATATCCTGGTGTTGGAAATGTTCCTGTGGCGTACGCCACTCGGCAGACGCGCATTTGGCACGACGGCGGAGTTCGCTGCAGCCACGCGGGTGTTGGCCGCCAATCAGGGGTTGTACAACGGCTTTCTGGCGTTGGGGTTGGCATGGAGCTACTGGCGTGAGGATATGGCGCTGCAGCTGTTCTTTCTCGGGTGTGTGCTGGCGGCCGGTGTATTCGGCGGCCTGAGCGCCAGCCGCAAAATTCTCTGGGTGCAGGCGCTGCCGGCCGCGATTGCGATACTGGCGGTCTGGGGGACGCGTTAACCCGCCGGTTTACGGCGGGCTTCAGGCGGATTTTTGATGAATGACGTGCAGCGGCGGATCGATGTGCAGATCGACGCTCAAATCCTGGCGAAAATCATAGGGCGTGATATTAAAACGCTTTCTGAACATGTAGGTGAAGTGGGACTGTGAACCGAAGCCAAAGTCCAGGGCGATATCGAAGATCGACGCTTCACTGCTGCGCAGTTGATAGACCGCGCCGGCCAGACGGCGTTCGCGAATGTATTTGCCGAGCGAAATCCCTGTCGCTTCTTTGAACAGCTTCTGCATGTGCCACAGCGAGTAGCCGGAGTACTCGGCCAACTCTTCGAGATGGATCACTCGTCCGAGGTGAGTTTCGACCCATTTGCTGAGGGCGCAGACCAATGAGAGGTGGTGTTCTTGTATCATCAGTGCGTCAGTGTGAGACCTACATAGCGGTGAAGTATACACAACTTGCCGCCGTGGACAAAAACGCCACCGATGACCGGGGGGGATTATTCGGAAAAACCGTTGAACCGCCGCTTGTCAGCCGAAAGGAAAAACGGCTAATCTGAGACTGTCGCCGCCGCGGTGGGGGACGGAAAGAAGGCCACAGCAAGTAACCGCCAAAACAGAGTCAGCCGTAACAACTCAACGTTGATGGGGTGATCGCATGTTAATGACAGTGATTATTACTCTGGTTGTAATCGTGGGCGTCGGCGCTTTTATGGCGATGCCGGTGATGAGCATGAAAAATGCGGAAAGTGTGGGAGGTGAAGAGCCGTGAGAGCAAGAGACATTGCACGCCGCTGAGCGGGGCGTTCGCTAATCGGGAAAGCCTGGGTCAGAAACCCGGGCTTTTTGTTGCGCGGGCGCTCAAACGTTTTTCCGCTCGACGGTTTCCTCTCCCCAATAAAGCTGGTCGGCGGTGGTTTTGGCAAACGCCTTCTCCAGTGCTTCATCGCTGCCTTCTTCCCAGATTTTCTGCGCCAACACTTCGTCGTTCCCTGCCAGCTCAAAAATGGCTTCGGCGATTTCCACCGAAGTTTCACGCACTGTCGCCCAGGATTTCACATTGTGATTCGCCATAACTTTCTCCTGTTGGTTGTGGCTTATGGGTGGTTTTTTGCCACCGTCATGCTGCAAGTATAGGCTAATCCGCCGCGGGCTTTTGCCCGGCGGTGCGCAGAAGGGGAAAAAAACGGGGAGAGCGGGCAATGGCGCGGACGCCGTGCTATTCTGTGCGGCGTTTGAATCAAGAGGGAAAGTTATTATGTCTGACATGCTGAGCAACGAGCAGGAACTGGCTTCCGATCTGGTCGCTTGCCAACTGGTCATCAAACAGATTTTGGACGTTATCGACGTGATTGCGCCGACCGAAGTGCGCGACAAGATGGCGGGTCAGCTAAAAAGCATTGATTTCTCCACGCACCCGGCAGGTGCCGATCCGGTGACACGCCGAGCGATTGACAAGGCGATTGCGCTGATCGAGATGAAATTCACCCGCAGCTGAGGCGGGGCCGCCGCAAAGCGACGGCGTCGGGCGGTGGCGGTTAATCCACCACCGTTTCGATTTTCTTGAACAACGGGCAGTCGGCTACGCCGATAAAACCGTTGTCGCCATTCACGTACTGGGCGATCGCCACGTTGCGCGCCGTCAGGTATTTGCACTGCAATCCCAACCCGCCAACGTTTTTGTTGCTGCCGATCAGCACGCCGTAACCCGAGATCAAAAAACCGCCGTAAATGACCGCTAGCACCAGTACCCACTTAATCAATTTGCTCATTGCGCTTCCTCATTATCCCTGAGGGTTCATCTAGCCATGACTGCCGCGCGACGACAAGGGTAACAGTCTGAAAACCGGGCAATAGCCAGAAATCTAAACGGAAAGTTAAACTTCGTTTAACTTCGCTGTGATAACATGCGCGATAGATTACCCAGATAACAATGAGGCTGCTAAATTTGTTGCGAAAAAAAATCCTCGTGATAATGACGGCCGTCGCTGCCTGCCTGTTTTTCTACCTGCTGGCGCTGGATAGCTATTGCGACGACGGTGGAAATTTTGCGTTGGGCATCTGTTCGGTGACCCGCTTCGTGCCCTGGTAAGCAATTTTCGGTAGGGATGTTCGCACGGCCGCCGCGAGTGCTAAGATGGCGGCCTGAATTTCGCAGTAGATAGGGTTGTCCATGTACGATTTAGGTTTTGGCCAGAACGGCCTGTTGTCGCTGGCGCTCGCCGTTGTGGCATTGTTGGCCGGGCTGTGGGTTTGGTTCCTGGTGAACCGCGCCAGTGTGCGCGCCAACGAGCAGATTCGCCTGCTGCAGGAAATTGCCGAGCAACAACGCCAGCAAACGGCGCTGTTGAAGCGTTTGGCGCACAGCGCAGGCGCTGACGGCGCCGCTGCGGCTGACGACGACGATCTCAGCCCCGCGCTGGATTTCAAAGGTTTTATCCCCGAACGTTGAACATGATGCTCCGGCCGGCGGCAGCGTCGCCGGGGCGTTTCAGTAAAACACCATGCCCTGATACGGTTTTTCCCGGCATGCCGCCAGGCGGCTGGCCAGATCGCCGGCATGGATCTCCAACTGATGCCCATCGGGATCGAGAAAGTAGAGCGATTCGCCTTCGCTGCGATTGCTTTTCCACTCTTCGACGCCGGCCTGGCGCAACCGCTCGCTGACCCGTTCAATGTGTTCCGGCGCGACGCTGAAGGCGTAATGGGTGTAATCACGCTCCCGTGGTTGCATGCGGGCCTCATCCAATGACAGACACAGCCACAACGCCCCCAACGACAGATAGGCGCCGCCTTGCCAGCGGGCGTGAGGGGTAAACCCCAACAGATGACGATAAAAATCGAAGCTGCGATCGAGATCGCTGACGGCGAGCGTCAGGTGGTTGAGGCCGGTCAACATGCGTGCGTTTCCTGGGCGCTAAACAGAGGAAAAGTGTACGCAGAAGGGGAGAAAAGTTAAAGGGAGCAAAACATTAGTTCAGATAATGTGAAAACCGGCGGCACTGTCATAAAACTGTCTTACAGACATCGTAATGTAGCGCGAACCTTACGAAAGATGGATGAAGCCGATGATTAAATGGTACGAAGAAAGCGATGCCGAAGTGAACCGCAGCATCGCGCTGCTGACCGGAGAGAACCCGGACAAGTGGTATCCCTACGGTGGCGTGAAAGGTAAAGATTACTGCAAGAATCCCTCCGATGCCTGGCCGATCATTTGCGCCAACAAAATCAGTCTGAACCCCGACAACCAAAGCGACAGCCCGCAGTGGCAGGCGCGCATGAGCACCCAGGGCGGTGAATGGCAGGCGGACAGCGCCAGCCCGCTGCGCGCGGCGATGATCTGCTTCCTGATGAGCCGGCAGGCTAACTGAGTCGAACAATACCGGTGATTGGTAAGAGTTTCTCCTTTTTCTAATAACAGAGCTGTCGTTGGCGGAGGCTGTTTATGAAGCGCATTATCAAAGGTGATAAAAACTTGTCTCATCTGGTGATTGCCCATGCGGCGATCGATCGTCATGCCGAAAGCTTTGGCCAGCGTCGTCAGGGTTGGCCCTCGACCTACCTGATAAAATATCAAAACGATCGCGTGGCGGTGGAAGTGGTCACGCGTCGCCAATCTTATGTCGCCACGCTGATGATAGGCGCGCGCAACCTGACCAAACTGTGCGGCATGCCAGGCTGAACGCCGCCATTTCACGCTTTCTCACGGTTAAAAAATCGCGCTCCGCTACGCCGTCTCGGGGCGCTTCTCCTTGATGCTCACGGGGTTAAGTGTTAAAAAGCCGCCCGCAGATACATTTATTGATTGGTGAAATCTTGGCCGATAACGGCAAGGGTGTACGCCATATGAGGATAAGATGGGCGGTCAGCATCAGGATACTCCGCTAAAACGCGGCTTAAAAAACAGACATATACAGCTTATTGCCCTCGGGGGCGCCATTGGCACCGGTTTATTTCTCGGCATTGCGCAAACCATCAAGATGGCCGGCCCCGCCGTGCTGTTGGGCTACGCCATCGGCGGTTTTATCGCGTTTTTGATCATGCGCCAGCTGGGCGAAATGGTGGTGGAGGAGCCGGTCGCCGGATCTTTCAGCCACTTTGCCTATAAGTATTGGGGCGACTTCGCCGGCTTTCTTTCCGGCTGGAATTATTGGGCGATGTTCATTCTGGTCGGCATGGCGGAATTGACCGCCGTCGGCATCTACATTCAGTACTGGTGGCCGGAGATCCCCACCTGGGCCTCCGCCGCGCTGTTTTTCGTGCTGATCAACCTGATTAACTTGGTAAATGTGCGCCTGTATGGCGAAACCGAGTTCTGGTTCGCCATCATCAAGGTGGTGGCGATTGTCGGCATGATCGTGTTCGGCGCCTGGCTGTTGGCGAGCGGCAACGGCGGGCCACAGGCCAGCATCACCAACCTGTGGCAGCAGGGTGGCTTTATGCCGCACGGCTTCTCGGGGCTGGTGATGGCGATGGCGGTGATCATGTTCTCGTTCGGCGGCCTGGAAATGGTCGGCATCACCGCGGCGGAAGCCGCCGACCCGCGTCGCAGCATTCCCAAAGCCACCAATCAGGTGGTGTACCGCATTCTGATCTTCTATATCGGCTCGCTGACCGTGCTGCTGTCGCTCTATCCGTGGGGGCAAGTGGTGGAGGGCGGCAGCCCGTTCGTGTTGATCTTCCATGCGCTGAACAGCAATCTGGTGGCGACCGTGCTCAATGTGGTGGTATTGACCGCCGCGCTGTCGGTCTACAACAGCGGCGTTTACGCCAACAGCCGCATGCTGTTCGGGCTGGCCAGCCAGGGCAACGCGCCGCAGGCGCTGACGCGTGTGAATAAACGCGGCGTGCCGGTGCTGTCCATCGCGCTGTCGGCGTTGATTACCTCGATCGGCGTGCTGATTAACTACCTGATGCCCGGTAAGGCGTTTGAGCTGCTGATGGCGCTGGTGGTTTCAACGTTGGTGATCAACTGGGTGATGATCTGCCTGGCACACCTGAAATTCCGCGCTGCCAAGAACCGTCAGGGCGTCATTCCCAGCTTTAAGGCGCTGTGGTATCCGTACGGCAACTACCTGTGCCTGGCGTTCCTCGGCCTGATTCTGGTGATTATGTATTTCAGCGAAGGGATACGCATTTCGGTGTTGCTGATGCCGGTGTGGATTGCGGTGCTGTGGTGCGGGTTTATGCTGACGCGCCGTAAAGGCGCCAAGCGCTAAACGGTATGCAGCGGAGGCGTAGTCTGCGCCTCCGCGCTTTTCTCGTCAGCCGCGCGGCATAAAGGCGCGCCCCTCAGCGTGACCCCGCCCCAGCAGTTTCCGGCACAGCAGCAGCAGAGTACTGATCACGTCGATGGCCACCACGCTGAGCATCAGCAGGGTCAACATGAAGAATCCGAGCAGCGAACCGCCCAGCAGCACCAGCGGTGCAGGTACGCGCAGACGGCGCAACTTCATGGCGAAATACATTTTCCAGTATTGCTTCTGCGCCAGCAGCGCGCTGCGAATACGGCGCCCCAGGCTTGAGCCTGATTTGCGGGATGTAGAACGACTCATAACTTCTCCTTTTCTGTATGCCCTACAAGTCAATCACAAAGATCTTAAGAGAGTCTTAACGGGCTCTTGGCGGCCCTGGCTGTCTCACCGGAGTGAGACAACAGCATACGGCAAAAGGTCCCGAGATGCAGCGCACGGCTGACAAAGTGCGAGCTTCATCGGGTTTGTTACACTGAAAGTCATGCCCGTGCAGGGCGCAGTGGTCGGGAGAAAAGGCTGGATGAAAAGAATCAACCGTTATTACGACGCGGCCAAGGCGCATCATACGCCGGAGGGATTTCGCAACCTGGAACCTTCGCGGCGTCAGGAGGGGGACCTTCAACGTTGGCAAGATGAACGCAAGCGCCAGGGATTGCCCAAGCCGCCGCAGCAGGGCTACGCACAATTTACCGAACGCTGGTGGCAACCTGCCGATCTCAGCGGCAGCGACGACAGCGTCTGGTGGTTGGGGCATGCCTCGATGCTGCTGCGGTTGAGCGGGCGCTATATCCTGATCGATCCGGTGTTGTCCGAACGTGCATCGCCACTGAGCTTTTACGGCCCGAAGCGCAGAACGCCGCCGCCGCTGACGGTGGAGCAACTGCCGGCGGTGGATGCGGTACTGATCTCCCATAACCATTATGACCACCTTGACAGGCGCACGGTGCGGCAATTGGCGCGGCGTTTCCCTCAGGCCGAGTTCATCGTGCCGCTCGGCTTGAAGCGCTGGTTCCGCCGTTATCGGCTGAAGGTGCATGAGCTGGACTGGTGGCAGAGTCTGCCGTTGGGTGAGCTGACGGTCTACGCCACGCCGGCGCGGCACTGGAGCATGCGCACGCTGTGGGATCGCAATCGCTCACTGTGGTGTGGATGGGTGATCCACCATCCGGGGCTGAGGTTTTATTTTTCCGGCGACAGCGGTTATTCGGAACGGCTGGCGGAGATTGGTCAACGGCTGGGGCCGTTCGACGTGGCGGCGCTGCCCATCGGCGCCTACGCACCGCGCTGGTTTATGCAGGAGCAGCATATGGATCCGCAGCAGTCGGTGACGCTGTACCGTCAACTCAATCAGCCGCGCGCCATTCCCATCCATTGGGGGGTATTCGAATTGGCGGATGAGTCGCTGGACGAACCGCCGCAGCAGTTGAATCTGGCGCTGAGTGAGGCGGGGCTTGAACAGCATCAATTCCACCCGCTGAAGATTGGCGAGCGCATCGCGTTGCAGGATTCTCAGCAAGCGTGGTCTCTTCGCCCTGCGGTACAGAGGAAAGAATAAGAGCAACGGTTTGAAAGCGCGGCAGTAATTAGCAAAATTGATAAGTGCGGGTGGTGATTCAAATAACCACCCGATCTTCAGGATTTAATTCAACGCCACACTTTTGCTATTCATAAGATTATTCCGGTTATTCGGACTGATGGTTTTCGGATTATTTAGGATGAAGCCACTGGCCAGCGGGAGAGGCGTCTGGACGTTGCATGCTTATGCAACCGTTGTGCAGGACGGTAACATCATCGCCCGCCTGTGTGCTGCTCCTGCTCGCGCGGTGTGGCGGCAGGGCTGAAGGCTGATGATGATGCGTTTTCGACGGTAAAGGGTCGGAGCAGCGATGAATAAATTGGCCACCGTTCATCGATATTCAAATGTTGCATATCAAATTCCATAAAGATTCAAATTTTTTAACGCTATAAGCGGCAAAAAAGCGGAAATGACGAGACGGACATGCGACAAAACGATGAAAGTTTTGTTAAAACTCCACCAGAATGCGGGGTCTGGTGCGGTGGTTTTAGCAAGCAGAAAATAGCCGATGCTTCAACATCTTTTGGCCTATTTAAGCAAATGTGGCTCTCGACCGTTTCAAATATGTGCGACATGTCGTTCAGTGATTAAAAATGGCTTGCCATCGCATACAGAGTATGTGATAACGCATCTGGGTAAAACGAGGTACAGTTCTGTATATGTGTGGCATTTTCAGTAAAGAAGTTCTGAGTAAAGACGTTAGCGTTGAATACCGCTTCTCTGCCGATCCTTATCTTAGTGCCTCAAGCAGTAACGACTCTAGTTTGTCTATGTAACGCCCACGGGCGGTTTAAACAATCCAAAGGAAATACTCAAGATGGCAAAGATCAAAGGTCAAGTTAAGTGGTTCAACGAGTCTAAAGGTTTCGGTTTCATCACCCCGGCTGACGGCAGCAAAGACGTGTTCGTACACTTCTCTGCAATCCAGGGTAACGGCTTCAAAACCCTGGCTGAAGGCCAGAACGTTGAGTTCGAAATCCAAGATGGCCAGAAAGGCCCATCTGCAGTAAACGTTACTGCTATCTAATCAGCGTCAGCTGTACAAAAAGCCCGCCTTCGCGCGGGCTTTTTCGTTTCCGTCATCCGGCGGCGATGACGATGCCTGCGTACTGGTTACGGCCTTTGATTCCCGGATGCGTCGGATCCTGCGCGCGCCGGTGGCTATTGCGGCGATAGCTGGTGTATTTGAAGCGCTGCGGGTCGACGTCCGGCGTGCAGATGGTGCAACTGCCGGCGCGGTCAACGGCGGCGAAACCGAGCGCCGTCAGCTTGTATTCGGCAATTGCGGCCAGATCCAGATGCCGGTAATGCGGGCTGATCAGCGTGGCGGGCAGCGGCAGGCGCTGTTTAAAATTTTCCACCAGCGCTTCATCGACTTCGTAGCAGCATGGGCCGGCGGCGGGGCCGATAGACACCACCCAATCGGCGGTGTCGCCATCTTGGCGAATGCGGGACGCCATCTGCTCCAGAATGCCGTCCAGTAACCCGCGCCAGCCGGCGTGTACCGCCGCGATAGCGCCACCGTCGCGGCGGCTGAACAGCACCGGCAGACAGTCCGCCGTCAGTACGCTGATCAGAATGCCGGGCTGGCGAGTATAAAAACCATCGGCCTCGCCGCACGCCTGCGCCGGTTGCAGCACGTCGACGATGCGGGTGCCGTGTACCTGCTTTTTTTCCGGCAGCGTGGCGCTGTAGGGCAGCAGATGCCCTGGCAGCAGCGCGAGTTTGCTGCCGAAGCCGTGCTGAATGTGGGGCACCGCATCGAGCAGCGCGGAACGATCGCTCATAAGTTATGTTCACCTGCGTGAGAAAACAGACTCTCAGTGTAGCCAGCTTTTTCCCCGCTTGGCCAGGTGTTGTTGGCGGCGAAAGCGAGTGGGGATGCGCCTTGCATCAAACCGGCGCCTTCTTTAGACTAGCCGCGCCCTGTCTCTCTGGAAGCCCATTCATGTCTTATCAATGTCCCCTGTGTCATCAATCGCTGCATTTTTCATCACAACACTGGCGTTGTGACGGCAATCATCAGTTCGATCAGGCCAAAGAGGGCTACGTCAATCTGCTGCCGGTACAGCACAAGCGATCGAAGCAGCCGGGAGACAGCGCGGAAATGATGCAGGCGCGGCGAGCGTTTCTCGACGGTGGATATTATCAGCCGTTGCAAGAGCAGGTGGCCGAGTGGCTGGATTTGGCGCTGGCGGCCGATGCTGGCGCGTTGTTGGACATAGGCTGTGGGGAAGGGTATTACACTGCCGCGGTGGCCGCCAGGCTGGCCCAGGAGCGCAATATGGCGGTCTATGGGCTGGATGTCGCCAAGGTGGCGATCCGCTACGCCGCTAAACGTTATCCGGCGGTCTCGTTCTGCGTCGCTTCCAGTCACCGTTTGCCGTTCGCCGATGGGGCGTTGGATGCGGTCTTGCGCATTTATGCACCTTGCAAGGCGGAGGAGCTGGCACGGGTAGTGAAGCCGGGCGGCGTGGTGCTGACGGTGTCGCCGGGCCCGCGTCATCTGTACCAGCTGAAAGAGCAGGTGTACCAGCAGGTGCAGCTGCATGCCGAACAGGATGAACAGTTCGACGGATTCGACTGCGAGCGTAAAGAGGCGCTGGCCTATACGATGACTCTACCGGGCACGCAGGCCGCCAATCTGCTGCAGATGACGCCGTTCGCCTGGCGCGCCACGCCGGAGGTGCAACAGCGGTTGGCCGAGAGCGGCGAGTTTGTGTGCGAGACGGACTTCGTGCTGGCGTTGTACCGACGTCGCGCTTAAGGGGCCTTGAACTCAAAAACAAAAAAAACCTGCCGCGGCAGGTTTTTTTCAAAGCGAGCGCTTCAGGCCAGGTAGCCGAGGTGCTCCAGCAGAATGTTGACGCCGATACCGATCAGCACCACGCCGCCGAGGATTTCGGCGCGCTTGCCCAGCAGCGGGCCGATAAAGCGGCCGATCATCATGCCTAACGTCGCCATGATCATGGTGGCGCAGCCGATGGCCATCGCGGTATGCACGATGTTCACCTGCAGGAAAGCCAGACCGACGCCGATGGCCATCGCGTCGAGGCTGGTGGCGATGGCGGTGGCGACCAGCAACCAGAAACCATGACGTTTGACCTTCTCTTCTTCATCGGGCTTGTTACGTACCCCTTCGACGATCATGCGCATGCCGAGAATGAACAGCAGCGAGAAGGCGACCCAGTGGTCCCATTCCATGATGTATTGACTGGCGAACAGGCCGATGGCCCAACCGATGAGCGGGGTGATCGCTTCGACCACGCCGAAGATCAGGCCGGTGCGGATCGCTTCGCGGAAACGGGGTTGATGCAAGCTGGCACCTTTGCCGATCGACGCGGCGAAAGCATCCATGGACATGCCAAAAGCGAGAATAAGCGTTGCTGAAAGGTTCATGTGAAATAGCCTCGGCCGGGTGGCTCCATATACACGTAACCCACCCCCAACCAAACGACGGAGTTACGTGTCTATGGTCTCGCCAACCTTACCTGGCTGCCCGCACCACGTTTCTTACGGCGAAACGAGTATGTTGATACGGGCGTTTCTGGCTTTTTATTCTCCAGAAACCGGCTACTCCCCAATGACGGCGCAACCATATCATATTATTTCCGCCACGGACAACCTTATTCTATGGCAATGTTTGTTCTTAATTGAGACTCGTTTTCATTAATCTAATTTCATGCGGGAATATAATGTAGCTAGGGGTAACAATGTTGCAGAAATAATAGTCAGAAAGGAGATTGCGCTGCCGATTAATTACCCACAAGCAGCGCAAGGTTTGAGCTAAAATAACGTTAATTTTTCTTTATTTATTGATTATCAACAAAAAAGTGGTAAATCTTCTCCAGGTCGTCCAGGTGGGTCACCTGAACCAACAGCCGGCGCTGTTCCAGGTCGACGGCCAGAATGCCGTCCTCCGATAAATTCATGGCTTTAATGCGGTTATATTCGACAAACACATTGGCGAAGAAAAAACCGTGCGCTTTAAACACCATCTTGGGAGCGCGAATATAAGAAATATAGATGGCGAGCAACGCCAAAGAAATAAGCAGATAGGTGGTTAATACCGCACCGTTGTCGGTGACATTGCGGTAAATCAGAATGGCGATCAGGCCGATGAAAATCAGGCTGTCGAGGCGGTGGCGGCGTTTAAGCGGTACTTTGAGCCGCGTTTTACCTTTCAGCAGATCCATGCCGAATTCGTCGTACAGCGAATACAGCAACAGCAGGGCGATAAACAGCATCAGTACGGCGTCGGTCAGTGACATCTCTTGCTCCATAAAAAAGCCGGGGGTTGCCCCCCGGCCGTTTCGAACGATTACAGGCCCAGCAGGCCAATCCAATAGCCAAAGATACCGATGACGAAGAAGCCGATGATGATCCACAGCGCGTTGACTTTCTTGCGCAGCAGCCACATACACGCGAAGGTCAGCAGCAACGGCACCAGGCCCGGCATCAGCTGGTCGAGGATGGTCTGCACCGTGGTGACGTTGGTATGCCCGGTCTGGTCGGTTATCTTGGACACCACCAGCGGGATATTCACGTGCGTCCACTTGTTGACCAGCGCCCCCATGACAAACAGGCCGAGAATGGACGCTCCTTCCGTCAGTTTCTGCAGGAAGCCGCCGCCCATGTCGTTGACGATATCGACCCCTTTACGGTAACCGTAGGCCACGCCGTAGTAGCGGGTCAGCAGGCGCACCAGGTTGAACAGCACGAAGAACAGGATCGGTCCAAGCAGGCTGCCGCTCATGGCGATGCCCGCCCCAAGCGCGGCGAACACCGGTCGCACGGTGCCCCAGAAGATCGGGTCACCGACGCCCGCTAAAGGCCCCATCAAACCGACCTTGATGCCGTTGATTGCGGCGTCATCGATCGGCGCGCCGTTGGCGCGTTGCTCTTCCATCGCCATGGTCACACCGAGCACCGGCGCCGCCACGTAAGGGTGGGTGTTGAAGAACTCCAGGTGACGCTTGATCGCCTGTTTGCGATCGTCATTGTTTTCCGGATACAGGCGGCGGATCACCGGCACCATCGAGAAGCAAAAACCCAGCGCCTGCATGCGTTCGAAGTTCCATGAACCCTGGAACAGGTTCGAACGCAGGAATACGCCGCGAATATCGGCCGGCGTGAGTTTCTTTTGAGCAGTTGTATCAACCATTTCTCTCACCTATTCCTAGTCGAGTTCGTTATCGAGATCGTTCGCGTTAGCCGGGCCGGCCTGTACAACTTGAGACTTGTTGTATTTCGGGCTGAGCTGGATATACAGCACGGCCATCACCACGCCAATGACGCCGAGCGCCACCAGGTTGAAGTTGGTGAAGGCAGCGGTAACGAAACCGAGATAGAAGAACGGCATCAGGTAGCCGGCGCGCATCATGTTAATCACCATTGCGTAACCGACCACGACGATCATGCCGCCGGCGATGTTCAGGCCGCTGGTGACCACTTCCGGGATCGAGTTGAGCAAGGCGTGTACCCCGGCGGTGCCGACCGAGATGGCGACAATGACCGCCGGGATGGCGATACGCATCGCCTGCAGCAGCAGGGCACCGACATGGATCCAGCTAATGGCGCGCAGGCTGCCGCGCTCCGCCGCGCTATCCGCTGCGTGCTGGAACGCCACGGTGAGGGTACGCACGATGATGGTCAACACCTGGCCGGCCGCCGCCAGCGGAATGGCCAGGGCGATACCGGCGCCGACGCTTTGCCCGCCGGCGATGACCAGAATGGTCGAGATGATGGACGCCAGGGCAGCATCCGGCGCGACGGCCGCACCGATGTTCATCCAGCCCAGGGCGATCATTTCCAGCGTACCGCCGATGATGATGCCGGTTTTCATATCGCCGAGAATGAAGCCGATCAGGGTACAGGCGACCAGCGGACGGTGGAACTGGAACTCGTCGAGGACGGAACCCATCCCGGCGATACAGGCAACGATAAATATCAGCACAATCTGAAGAGTGGTGATCTCCATTGCACTTCTCCTATGACCAAAAAAGCTCTGAGTAAAATAATTAGCGGCTGGCGCCACTAATTGAGTTTGTTAATCAGGTCCATCATTTTTAGCCGGCTGTCGGACGAGACCTTACGCACCTCCAGCTCGATACCGCGATCGTTCAGTTTCTTAAACGCTTCGATATCTTTTTCATCGACGGAAACGGCGTTGTTCACCTGGGTTTTCCCCTGGCGGAACGCCATGCCGCCGATATTGACGGATGTAATCTCCACGCCGCCTTCCACCAAACGCCAGACGTCAGTCGGGTTGGTGAATAACAGCATCACGCGATCGTTGGCGTATTTCGGGTTGTTCCAGACGCGGATGGCCTTCGCCACGTCCACCACGTGGGCGGTGACGCCCGGCGGGGCAACCTGGGTCAGCAGGGTCTTGCGCACATGGTCGGCGGCGACTTCATCGCTGACGACGATAATGCGGCTGACGTTGGTCTCTTTGGTCCAGCGGGTAGCGACCTGGCCGTGGATTAAGCGATCATCGATGCGCGCCAGGCCGATTTTCATGTGGTCGTTCGGCCCCAGCGGCGCCTGAGGGGCAGCGGCTTTGGCGACGGGTGCTGCGGGTTTTGCGGGTTCTTCCTGCGGTTTTTTCAGCGCTTTCACGCCTTCACGGCCGGTTTCCAACGCCAGCGCTACCAGTTCATCGAAAGCGGGGTTGTCGTCCCGCGCCATGAAGGTTTCCACCAGCATCGGGATGTTGACCCCGGTGACGACCTCATAGTTTTCTTTGTCGACCGCAATGCGGCTGGCGGCGTTGAACGGGCTGCCGCCCCAGGTATCCACCAGGAACAGCACGCCGCCGCTGGTATCCAACCCACTGATTTTTTCGTTGTACTTGACGATTAACGTTTCGGCATTCTCACCGGGAACGAAGTCTATAAAGGCGACGTTGTCCTGCTCGCCCAATAGCATCTCCGCCGTTTTCAGCAGTTGTTCCGCTGCAGCCCCGTGTGTGCCGATGATAATAGCTATTGCCACTCGCTACCTCCTCGTTGAACTCCAGACGCGGTGTGTGTCGTTTCTCCGCGCCGTCTTGGCAGTCACTTCCGCGGTTCAGATACATTATGGTAGAAAAAAAGAAACGCACGCCTAACATTTCTCACGCAGTTTCAAATGCCTGTGCGTGATACTTCACGAACGCGAGATTTATTTTAGTGAGTGAAAAAATATTTTTTGTGACGCTGCTCCGCTATTGAATGCTCGGAGAAATCTTAGCTGTCGCGGACGATATGGTGTGGCGCCACCCTAAACCGCCGTTGAAAAAGCCGCTTTGTCCCCCAGAAAAATCCTGATACAGTAATTTCTTCTTTCATCACTAAGGAGTGAAGGGCCTCAGCCCTCCCTATGGACTGTCACCGAAGTTACTGTTTTTCCAGGTTTCACCCGCCACCTGCTGGCGTTGTATATGCTGTTCGGCCCTTCGGCCATCTCCCGGTAACCCCATCCCGTCACCTTGCTATTGTCGACTGCGCCCATGCAGCGGCGGCATCGTCACGTCTGAGCGGCGAGCGCTCATTCCCACTTTTTTCTGGAGTCTGATATGGAATTTTTAATGGACCCCTCTATTTGGGCGGGGTTGCTTACGCTGGTGGTGCTGGAAATCGTGCTGGGCATCGACAACCTGGTGTTCATCGCCATTTTGGCCGACAAATTGCCGCCGAAGCAGCGCGATAAGGCGCGCGTTATCGGCCTGTCGCTGGCGTTGCTGATGCGTTTGGGCCTGCTGTCGGTGATCTCCTGGATGGTAACCCTGACCACACCGCTGTTCAGCGTTGGCGATTTCAGCTTCTCTGGCCGCGATCTTATCCTGCTGTTCGGCGGGGTATTCCTGCTGTTCAAGGCCACCATGGAGCTGCATGAGCGGCTGGAAGGGCAGACGCACCAGGATGGCGCCAACCGCGGTTATGCCAAGTTCTGGGCGGTGGTGGTGCAAATCGTGATCCTGGACGCGGTGTTTTCGCTTGATGCGGTGATTACCGCCGTAGGCATGGTGAACGATCTGCCGGTAATGATGGCGGCGGTGGTGATCGCGATGGCGGTGATGCTGTTGGCATCCAAGCCATTGACCAACTTCGTCAATGCGCACCCGACCATCGTGGTGCTGTGCCTGAGCTTCCTGTTGATGATCGGCCTGAGCCTGATCGCCGAAGGCTTCGGTTTGCATATTCCGAAAGGCTATCTGTACGCCGCGATCGGCTTCTCGATCCTGATTGAATTGTTCAACCAGATCGCGCGTCGCAACTTCATCAAGCATCAAGCGCGTCGGCCGATGCGCGAGCGCACCGCGGAAGCGATCATGCGCCTGATGGGGCAGCAGCGCGCGCAGCAGTCGGACGATGAGGTCGCTTTGCCGAGGGATGAAACCTTTGCGGCGGAAGAGCGTTATATGATCAGCGGCGTGTTGACACTCGCCTCGCGTTCATTACGCAGTGTGATGACGCCTCGCACGGACATCTCCTGGGTCGACTGCGAGCGCTCCCGCGAGGAGGTGCGCGCCCAGTTGCTGGATACGCCACACAGTCTGTTCCCGGTGTGTCGTGATTCGGTGGATGAGATCGTCGGCGTGGTACGCGCCAAGGATCTGCTGGTGGCGCTGGAGCAAGGGGAAGATATTGCCGAGTTTGCCGCCCGCACGCCGCCGATCGTGGTGCCGGAAACCATGGACGTCATCAAACTGCTGGCGGTGCTGCGCCGCGCCAAAGGGCGTCTGGTGGTGGTCACCAATGAATTTGGCGTCGTGCAGGGGCTGGTGACGCCGCTGGACGTCCTGGAAGCGATTGCCGGTGAGTTCCCGGACGAGGATGAAACGCCGGATATCGTGGCGGAAGGCGACGGCTGGCTGGTGAAGGGGGGAACCGATTTGCACTCGCTGGAACAGGCACTGGCCTGCGATGACCTGGTCAGCCCAACCGCAGACTACGCCACCCTGGCGGGGCTGCTGTTGGCTCACTACGGCCAGATGCCGGTGGTGGGGGACACCATTGAACTGAACCACCTGCGTTTCGATATCGTCGAGGTCTCCGACTATCGCATCGAATTGGTGCGTGTTACCCGCGTCGTCTTTGACGAGCCGACGCAGTCGTAACCCTCCCGCCGGGGGCTCAGGCCTCCGGCGGATCCTCTTCCGCTTTCCTGACGCGCGATTCGTACTGTTGCAACCACAGCGGGAAAACGTGGATCGGCATCGGCTTGGCGAAATAATACCCCTGCAGGGCATTGACCTCGCGTGAGCGCAGATAGTCGGCCTGTTCCTCCGTTTCGACCCCCTCTGCCACCAGTTTCAGCTTCAGCCTCTGCGCCAGCGTAATGATGGTGTCGGTCACTGTGGCGTTGACCGCGTCGGTGCCGATGGCCGCGGTAAACCCGCGGTCGATCTTCAACACGTCCGGGCTGAGGTTTTTCAGGTAGCTCAGCGAGCTGTGGCCGGTGCCGAAATCGTCGATGGCCAGCATGATCCCCATGTCTTTCAGCGTGCGAATCTGGTCATACTGGATCGCCGACAGCGCGGTGCGTTCGGTCAGCTCCAGCATCAATGAGGGCATCGGATGTGCCGGCAGCCAAATCTGGCGGATATCGTCGATGATGTTGAGCGTTTTAAAATGCTCGGCAGCAACGTTAATGCTGATGTAGAAGGACGGTCGTGGCGGGAACAGCTGCAGATTTTCCGTCACGGTGTTCATCAGATAGCGAGTGAGCGGAATGATGAGGTCATGCTGCTCGGCCAACGGAATAAACACGTCTGGCGAGATCCACCCCTGCCGCTTCTTTTTCCAACGCAGCAGCATCTCTACGCCGGCACAGCGCCCGGTATCGCTGTGAATGATCGGTTGGCAGTAAACGCGGAACTCCCGATGGGTAATGGCATGGCCAATGTGGTAAGACAGGCTCATGCGGTTAGCGGTGAGCAGGTAGACCACATAGGCCGCCAGCAGGCTGATCAGCAGCGCCAGCGGGATATGGCGCGGCAGTGCGGAAAACGCCAACATGCCGACCTGCGGGCCGAACAGCGAAATCGAGAACGGGTAACGCTCGGAACCGGCGGTGTAACGCAGATCGTTGGTCAGGGTGTCGCGGCGCAGGATTTCGCGGCGCCCGTATTCCAGGCTGCTGTCGGCTACGTTCAGCACCATGCGCTGAACATAAGGCTCCTGCGGTTCGAGTAAAAAGTTCGATAACAGCTCGATATTGAAGACGTGCAGCACGCCGCTGCTTCTATCGCCGGGGGAGGGTGTCCACATCACCAACGTGGGCAGTCCTTTGCTCACCGCCAACGAAGGGCGCAGCGCCAGCCTGACGTTGCTGTTGACGAAAATCGGCAGCACGGCGGCCAACTGATAATGTCGGGCGCCAAACAGACTGGAGCAGTAGATGATGCCATTTTTTACCAGCAGCATGGCGCGCAGCGCCTGATTTTGCGCGGCGCGAAAGCGCAGGGTCGATGAGACGTTCTCGCAGGGTTGTTCCAGCATGTCCATACTGCGTTCCGCCTGCAGCTGCGCGGGGGACAACAGCTGGTCAATTTTGCCGACGGTGCGGGTGGCCAACGTTTGCTGGCTCTGCTCGATGCTTTTGACCTCTTGATAGTAACGGGTATACAGCGATACCAGCAGAATAGCCACGCCCACCGCTCCGGCCAGCAGCCAACGGTAGTAACGATATTGGGACGCGGCGAGGTGGGTCATCAACATCCGGTAAATCCTTGTTCGGTAATCCAGCTCCGAGTCACAGTCAGGCCACAGCTCCTTAAGTTGCGCTCGGCTAATTCTAGCCTGAGGTTATACAAGATTGATGGTAACTCAGTAAATTATTTCGATTTAGCAAAACAGAAGGTCAATTTGCAGGCTAACCGCTGGATCGATGAGAAAAATGCAGGATATTTTCTGGTGACATTGTCACTAAAAGCGGTCAATGAATTGATTGCCCATAAAAAACCCCGCCGGGCGGCGGGGTTGTCTGTCAGTCGCATTGCACCTTGATTGCCAGGCCACCGCGTGACGTTTCTCGGTACTTGGCGTTCATGTCTTTGCCGGTTTCGTACATGGTCTCGATCACCTTATCCAGCGAAACGCGCGGTTCGCTGGTGCGGCGCAGAGCCATGCGGGCGGCGTTGATCGCCTTGACCGAGGCGATGGCGTTGCGCTCGATGCACGGCACCTGTACCTGGCCGGCGACCGGGTCACAGGTCAGCCCCAGGTTGTGTTCCATGCCGATTTCCGCCGCCACACAGACCTGCTCAGGGCTGCCGCCCAGCAGTTCAGCCAGGCCTGCGGCCGCCATGGAGCAGGCCACGCCGACTTCGCCCTGACAGCCGACTTCGGCGCCGGAAATGGACGCGTTCATCTTGTACAACGCGCCGATGGCGCCCGCTGCCATAAAGTAACGGATGTAGATATCCGGGCTGACGGACTCGATAAAGTGATCGTAGTAAGCCAGCACCGCAGGCACGATGCCGCAGGCACCGTTGGTCGGCGCGGTGACGACGCGGCCGCCGGCGGCGTTTTCTTCGTTAACCGCCAGTGCGAACATGTTGACCCAGTCGATCACGTTCATCGGATCGTTGGACAGTTTGTCCGACGCCACCAGCATGCGGCGCAACGCGGAAGCACGGCGCGGTACGCGCAGCGGCCCCGGCAGCACGCCTTCGGTGTTCAGACCGCGATCGATACAGGCTCGCATGGTTTGCCAGACGTTGCCGAAGTAGGTTTCGATCTCTTGCTTGCTGTGCAGCGCCAGTTCGTTCTGCATCACCATGCCGGACAGTGACAGCCCGGTCTCGCGGCAGTGGTCGAGCATTTCGCGCGCGGAGTTGAATGGATAAGGCATTTGCAGCTCTTGCTCGGCGTCCTTACCGAAGTTCTCCTCGTCGACGATGAAACCGCCGCCGATGGAGTAATAGGTCTTGCTGTACACTTCTCTATCGCCGGCGAAGGCGTGGATTTGCATGCCGTTCTCGTGCAGCGGCAGGTTGTCGCTGCGGAAGACCATGCCGCCGTCGCGTGGGAAATCGACTTCATGCAGGCCGTTGGCCAGCATCAGGCGTTGACGTTGTTCTACATCGCGAATAAAGCCAGGAATGCTATCGATATCGACGGTGTCCGGCATGTTGCCGGCCAGGCCGAGAATGATGGCGATATCGGTATGGTGACCTTTACCGGTCAATGAGAGTGAGCCGTAAACGTCTACGGCAACACGCGTGATAGAAGGCATCAGGCCTTTATTTACCAGATCGTCGACAAACTGTTTGCCGGCTTTCATCGGTCCAACCGTATGAGAGCTGGACGGGCCGATGCCGATCTTAAACATGTCGAAAACGCTAATCACGCTAAAACTCCTTAAAGAGACGTATTGTTATGGCTGCGGCGGTTAAAAACCGCGCAGGGAACAGCGATATTGTAAAAGGGCCGTGCGGGTTCGGCTGCCTTTTTCGCATGAAATTAAATAATCCGTGGTGTCGCTTTTTTTACTGATTACCCAGGGCGAACCCTTATGCGAGGTATCCGCTTTCGCCCAAGCTCCATTAGCGGTAATCGCGCCAGCTTTCCGTGCTGAACGCCGCCGGCTTAATCCCTGTTTCTACAGTGGTTTATCTCGGACGGTGGTATTTTACAGGTATTTCGTAAGGTTTAAGAGAGGGTTTACAGTTTTTTTAAAACCATTCAATCGGAACGGTAGTTGAAAAAGCGTTCAAATGAAGTGATTTCGATCGCTTTACCGGCAGCGGAGGCCGTCGGCCATGCCAGATTGCGAGTCAGATCACGTAATATGGGCTAAATACTGACCTGCTGCGCCAGACGCCGAATGATGGCTGCGGTCAGCCCCCAGATAAACTGGCTGTGATACCAGGAGAGGTAAATGCGGTGCGTATGGCCGGCGCGATGAATATCCAGCGGATAGTAACGCGACAGGGTCAGCGCTTCCCTCAAGGGCATCTCGAACACGTCCGCCACTTCACCCTCATTGGCGTGGAACTGCACATCCGGCGAGACCAGGCCGACGATGGGCGTGACCTGAAATCCGGTGCTGCTGTCGAGCGGCGCCATTTGGCCGAGGACGGTCACCGCCTGCGGCGGTATCGCCACTTCTTCCTGCGCTTCTCGCAGCGCCGTGACGATCGCCGACCCGTCTTCAGCGTCGGTTTTACCGCCGGGGAAGGCCACCTGGCCGGCATGTTTGCGCAGCGAGTCGGCGCGGCGGGTCAACAGCAGCGTCGGCTCTGCGCGGCAAACGATCGGGATCAGCACCGCCGCCGGGCGCACATTGTGCGAGATTTGCGCCGCCTGGGGCAGCTGCAGTTGAAAACGGCTGATAAAGGCGTGCAGTGAGGCTGGTGTGTTCGATGGGATCACGACAGGGCACACTCCCCAAGCTGCGGCAGAATACGGCCAACCTTGTCGAAGGTCTCCTGGTATTCCGCCTGCTCCTGGCTGTCCGCCACGATGCCGCCACCGGCGGAGCAGTGGATGCGGCCGTTTTCGGTGACGAGCGTGCGGATGGTGATATTGGTGTCCATGGTGCCGCAGGCGCTTAGGTAACCGATACTGCCGCAATAGGCATTGCGGCGCTGCGGCTCCAGCTCTTCGATGATTTCCATCGCCCGCACCTTGGGCGCGCCGGTGATCGAGCCGCCGGGGAAGCAGGCGCGCAGCAGTTCGGCCGCCGAGGTCTGTTCCGGCAGGGTTGCGGTGATAGTGCTCACCAGGTGATGCACGGCGGGAAACGGCTCCACGGCAAACAGTTCCGGCACCCGTACGCTGCCAGGCTGGGCGACGCGGCCGATATCGTTGCGCAGCAGATCGACGATCATCAGATTTTCAGCGCGATCCTTGGGGGAATCGGCCAAACGGCGAGCCTGAGCGGCGTCCTGTTCCGCGTCCGCCAGCCGCGGCAGCGTGCCCTTGATCGGGCGGGTTTGGATGCGCTGCTGCTCCAGCCACAGGAAGCGCTCGGGAGAGACGCTCAGTACGCTGTTGTGCGGCAGGCGCAGGAAGGCCGAGAACGGCGCGCGGTTGCAGGCGCTCAATCGACAGAAAGCCTGCCACTCATCTCCCTGATAGTCGGCGGAGAACCGTTGCGCCAGATTAATTTGGTAACAGTCACCGCTGCGCAGGTAGCGCTGAATACGTTGGAATTTCTCGCCGTATTGCCGCCGGCTCATATTGGCGCGCCAGTCGCTCAGCAGCGTGAAAGGGCGTTCTGTCGGCGCGGTTTGGCTATTGAGCCAGCACCAGCGCTGTTCCACGTCGCCATAGCTGAGCAGCGTCAGGGTTTGCAGCCGGTGATCGGCGATCAATGCCCAGTCATAAATGCCCACCGCCATGTCCGGCAAGGCGAGGTCGGCTGCGGCCAACTGCGGCAAGCTTTCCACCCGCCGCCCGAGATCGTAGCCGAACAGCCCCAGTGCGCCGCCCTGAAATGGCAGATCCGGGTTAAACGCCGGTTGCCAACCTTGCGCCACCAGGTGTTGCTGCAGCAGGGAGAATGGATCTTCCTTTGACTGGATAGTGACGCTGTCACTTTCTATTTTCGTGCTGGCGCCCTGGGTGGTGAGCGTAACGCACGGCTGTGCGACCAGGATGTCGAAGCGGTTATGCGAATGGTCGGCGAAGCCCGAATGCAGCAGCATCGCCCACGGGTGGGTTGAAATCGGGGCGAAAAGCGTCATCAGGGCACTGCGGCTGTAGGGCAAAGATTTTATGTTTGGGGCGGTTACGCTCATGAACGTCAATAAACCTGGCTGTGAGGACGGCGATATCTGGCGGCTAGTGTGCCATAGACGGTCACGTCATGCATGTTTTGCCACGCGCGACATGGAGCACAGTTCACATAAACGGCAGTTCAATAAACCTGAAATAAGGCATTTTTTGCGCCATTGTTTATACTTCGATATGTTAAAAATTTAACGTCAAAATAACTGGAAGCATTTTTCACCTAGGGCGCAAGACCCGAGAAATATAAAGACAACTCGTTAATTTCACACTTTTATTGTTGCTCGCTGTTATTAAGCGGGCGATGCGAAACGGTTTTGCCAGTGTTTTTTACGGTGGCCGTCTTGTGAAAGTTATTCCTTGTTGTGGAACGCTTTTCTTGTAGAAAGCATGAAAAGACAAACAAGATGAATCTTATTTAGCTTGCGGCGGAAATGTGAATGTTTGCGTCATATTTCGCTCGGGCGCTGAAGCGATTTCTATTTTTCAAAAAAATAAAATTATCATTTTGTTACATTATTATTGAAGAGCTGCCTATGTCGTTAATGCTGAGCGTCATCGTCCCGATGCACAATGCGGGAGAACTGTTAGAACCTTTCCTGGCTTCGTTGCTTGCTCAACGAGAACAGCGGTTGGAGGTGATCATCGTTAACGATGGTTCCACCGATGGTTCGGGGGAGGTCGCCCACCGCTATGCGGCGGCGCATCCGCATATTCGGGTTATCGATCAGGCGAACGCCGGCGTTTCCAGTGCGCGTAATGCCGGGCTCGCCGTTGCCCGAGGAAAATACGTGGCGTTTCCCGACGCTGACGATCTGTTGGCGCCGGAAATGTATTCCACGCTGCTGGAGCAGGCCGAACAGTACCAATTAGACGTGATGCAATGCAATGGCGAACGCTATTTTGCCAGCCAGGACGAATTGCAGCCGATTTTGCCTCAGGAGCGTTTACGCACCACTGATGTTATCACTGGCGTTCAATGGTTCGAACGCGCGTTGAAATCGCGAAAGTTTATTCACGTTGTGTGGTTGGCGATATATCGTCTCGATTTTATCCGCCAGCATCGGCTCTATTTTGAACCTGGCTTACATCACCAGGATATTCCCTGGACGACGGAGGTCATGTTTAATGCCAAGCGGGTCAAATATTTAAGCACGCCGTTGTACCGCCAACGGGTGCACGACAAGTCGATCAGCAATCGCCGTCGCACCGGCAAGGCTAACGTGGATTATCAGCGTCACTATATGAAAATCGTCGAAATGCTGGAGCGGCTCAACCTGCGTTATGCGAGCACCATCGCCATTCGGCCGGCGTTCCATTGGCAGATCACCCGCGAAGCGCTGGGGATTTGCCACAGCATTCGCCGTGAGCCGGATCCGGCCGCTCAGAATCAGATTACCGAAGAGTTTTACCAACGTGGCATCGACAGAGCGATGCTCGCCAATGCGCGCGGCGTGAAGCAGGGGTGGCATGTCATGCTGTGGCGGCACCGTTTAAAGCAGTGGCGCAACGATAACGGCTGTTCACAGCCGGCCTGAGGCACAAGACGTTGGGATCCGCCGCGTTAGCGCGTATACTCCTTCTCCCTTTTGCCGGAGAGAACGACACATGCATGCAGGTATGCCATTACTGAGCCACGCGGAGCAGCAGGAAGCGGCGGATCGCATCCATCAGCTGATGGAACAGGGCATGAGCAGCGGTGAGGCCATTGCTCGCGTTGCGCAGGAAATTCGTGAGCAGCATCAGGGCGCTCATGTCGCGGTGCTGTTTGATGACGAAGACGAACAGCAGGATGCCGCACCGGAGGCGTCGCGGGACGACGATGCTGAAGAAGACGAAGACTATTGATGTTATCGGGGCCGCGTAAGCGGCCCCGTGAGTGTCAACCGTTGGCCGCCACGGCGGTGGCGGCCTGTTTCGCTTGTTCCACCGCGAGTTCCGTGGTGTCCGCCGTCGCTAGCGCTACACCCAGGCGGCGCTGGCCGGCGATTTCCGGCTTGCCGAACAGACGCAGCTGGTTGTGCCCGCGCAGCGCGTTTTCCAATCCGCTGAAGCGCACATCGGTGCTGGTGAGCTGTGGCAGGATCACCGCCGAAGCGGAAGGGCCGAACTGGCGGATAGCGCCGATCGGCAAACCGAGAAACGCGCGCACGTGCAGGGCGAACTCAGACAGATCCTGTGAAATCATTGTGACCATGCCGGTATCGTGCGGGCGTGGCGACACTTCGCTGAAGATCACGTCGTCGCCGCAGACGAACAGTTCCACGCCGAACAGGCCGAAGCCACCCAGGGCTTTCACCACCTTCTCCGCGATAGCCTGAGCACGGCTCAGCGCCGTAGCCGACATACGCTGAGGCTGCCAGGATTCGCGATAATCTCCGTCTTCCTGACGGTGCCCGATCGGCTCGCAGAAATGCACGCCGTCCACGGCGCTGATGGTCAGCAGCGTAATTTCAAAATCAAATCTTACCAGCCCTTCGACGATCACCCGGCCACCACCGGCACGACCACCCTGTTGGGCGTAATCCCAGGCGCTTTGCAGCTGTTCGGGCGTGCGGATCAGGCTTTGGCCTTTGCCGGAGGAGCTCATCACCGGTTTGACGATGCACGGGTAGCCGATGTGTTCGACCGCCTGCCGGAAGGCGATTTCACTGTCGGCAAAGCGGTAGCTTGAGGTGGGCAGAGCGAGCTCTTCCGCCGCCAGACGGCGGATGCCTTCACGGTTCATCGTCAGGCGGGTGGCTTCGGCACAGGGCACCACGCGGTGGCCCTGGCGTTCAAGCTCGACCAGCATGGCAGTGGCGATCGCTTCGATTTCGGGAACGATATAGTCAGGCCGCTCTTGTTCGATAACGGCTTTCAGCGCGTCACCATCCAGCATATTGATGACGTGGCTGCGGTGCGCCACATGCATGGCGGGGGCGTCGGGATAGCGATCGACGGCGATCACTTCCAGACCGAGGCGCTGGCATTCAATGGCGACTTCTTTACCCAGCTCCCCGGAGCCGAGCAACATAACGCGGGTGGCGGAAGGGCGCAGGGCGGTTCCAATCGTTAACATAGTGTCGTACCTGGATCGGTGAAAGTAAGCGGATTGATGATCGGCGGGCAGTATATACGAAAACGATTGCGTTCACAGCCGCTGCGCCAGGTTTGTTGCTAACTGACTGTTTTTATAACAAACAGAAATATTTGCCCTGCATGAGCGATTATGCGTTAATAACCGACGGCGAAAGAAGGCCTACATATCACAGGGTTTTCGCGTCTCGTGCCGTTAAGGCAGGTTTATCAAGTAAAGGAAACACAAATGAGCAAGATCACTGGTCACGTTAAATGGTTCAACGAAAGCAAAGGTTTCGGCTTCATCACGCCTGCCGACGGTTCTAAAGACGTTTTCGTTCATTTTTCCGCTATCGTTAGCGATGGGTTCAAAACCCTGGCTGAAGGCCAGCAGGTTGAATTCTCCATCCAGGACAGCCAACGTGGCCCTGCTGCAGCCAACGTCGTTGCGATTTAACGACTGCGTTGCCAAGAAACCCGCCGCCGGCGGGTTTTTTTATGCCCGCACCCCGTAACGCCGCCCATCTCTGTTATCATTTACCCCTGATTCGGCGCCAACCTGCGGGCGCGCCGCCATTCCATTCGTCATATAAGAGTTATCGCCGTGAGCACAGTTTCTTTTTCTTCCCTGCCGCTGCCAGCCGAACAGTTGGCCAACCTCAACGAACTGGGGTACGCCGAAATGACGCCGGTACAGGCCGCCGCATTGCCCGCCATCCTGCAAGGGCGGGACGTGCGCGCCAAGGCGAAAACCGGCAGCGGTAAAACGGCGGCCTTCGGCATTGGTCTGCTGAATAATATCGTCGTCGGTCAGGTCGCCACGCAGGCGCTGGTGCTCTGTCCCACCCGCGAGCTGGCCGATCAGGTGAGCAAAGAGCTGCGCCGCCTGGCGCGTTTTACGCAAAACATCAAGATCCTGACGCTGTGCGGCGGTCAGCCGATGGGGCCGCAGCTCGATTCGCTGGTGCATGCGCCGCACATCGTGGTGGGGACGCCGGGCCGTATCCAGGAACACCTGCGCAAGAAAACGCTGCAGTTGGACGAGCTGAAGGTGCTGGTGCTGGATGAGGCCGATCGCATGCTGGACATGGGGTTCGCCGACGACATCGACGATGTGATCAGCTATACGCCGCCGCAACGTCAGACGCTGCTGTTTTCCGCCACGTACCCGGCAGGCATCGAGCGCATCAGCGCGCGCGTTCAACGCCAGCCGCTGAGCGTCGAGGTGGACGATGGAGAAGCGCAGGCCTCCATCGAACAACGCTTTTATGAGACTACGCGCGATCAGCGCCCGGCGCTCCTGGTGTCGGCTATTCGCTATCATCAACCCGCGTCCTGCGTGGTGTTCTGCAATACCAAACGCGATTGTCAGACGGTGCTTGAGGCCCTGGAGGCCCGCGGCATCAGCGCGCTGGCGCTGCATGGCGATCTGGAACAGCGCGACCGCGACCAGGTGTTGGTGCGTTTCGCCAACCGCAGTTGCCGGGTATTGGTGGCGACCGACGTTGCCGCACGCGGGCTGGATATTAAAGAGCTGGAGCTGGTGGTCAACTACGAACTGGCGTTCGATCCCGAAGTGCATGTGCACCGTATTGGCCGTACCGGCCGCGCCGGCATGAGCGGGTTGGCGATCAGCCTGTGCACGCCGCAGGAAATGGCACGTGCGCACGCGATTGAAGACTATCTGCAGATGAGCGTCGACTGGTCGCCGGTGTCCGAGCTGAGCGGGGCGGCCAACGGCTCGTTGGAGGCGGAGATGGTGACGCTGTGCATCGACGGCGGCCGCAAGGCGAAGATCCGTCCCGGCGATATTCTCGGGGCGCTGACCGGTGATGCCGGGCTGACGGCGGCGGAAGTGGGCAAGATTGACATGTTCCCAGTGCATGCCTATGTCGCAATCCGCAAAGCCAGCGCGCGCAAGGCGCTGCAACAGTTGCAGCAGGGCAAAATCAAAGGCAAAAGCTGCAAGGTGCGGCTGCTGAAATAAGCCGAAGGCGGGCGGCGGTTTGCCTTCCCGCCACGATCTATTTATACTGTACATAATTACAGTAATTTGAGTTTTTGAGGACGCACGCATGGCGGTTGAAGTTAAATATGTGGTGGTGAGAAACGGTGAGGAAAAAATGACTTTCGCGAGCAAGAAAGAAGCCGACGCCTACGACAAAATGCTGGATCTGGCGGACAATCTCGGGGAGTGGCTGCAGCAGGCACCGCTGACTCTGGATGACGAACAGCGCGAAGGCTTGAGCTTCTTCCTGGCGGAGAATAAGGACGCGCTGGGTCTGATTTTGCGTGGCGCTTCGCCGGCGGAAACCCTCAAAAAACCGGCGGAAAGCAAAGCGAAAAAAGCGACATCTAACCCAAAAGAGGGATCTGCGTCAGAAAAGCAAGCAGCATAATGACTTATGTTGCGGTGTTGTGATGAAAAAGGATCTAAAATGAGCCGTGAAATAACTTTCTTCAGCCGCTTTGAGCAAGACATTCTGGCCGGGCGTAAAACCATCACCATTCGGGATGCCAGTGAGTCGCACTTCGAACCGGGCGAGGTATTGCGCGTAAGCCGCAATGAAGACGGCGTCTTTTTCTGTTTTATCGAAGTGCTGTCGGTAACGCCGGTGCGCCTGGATGCGCTGACCGAACGCCACGCACAGCAGGAAAACATGTCGCTCGGCGAACTGAAGCAGGTGATCAAGGAAATCTATCCGGGCCTGGATGCGCTGTTTGTCATCGAGTTCGTCAAACGGTAACTCTTTGCCGAAACCCTGTTGTGAGCCAGGGATGGGCGCCCGGATAGCGCTAATCACAACGGGAGGACATATGAAAAAAATGGGTTTGGCTATCGCCTTGTTGGCCATGATGGGAGCATCAACCGCGGTGTGGGCGCAGGATCAAGAGCAACGCACCGCCAAGGTGGGGCAGTGTGCAGGCCTGCAGCCGGCGGATATCGCCGCCCAGGTCAAGCGCGACTTCTTGCAGAACCGTATCACGCGTTGGGAGGCGGACAAAAAACTGCTGGGCACCGCAACCCCGATCGCCTGGGTGAGCCCGGATGCCATCACCGGCAAGGATCAGGTGTGGCAGGTACCGTTGACGGTGCGTGGCACCAAGGCAGATAAAACCTACAACGTGACGCTCAACTGCAACACCGGCGAAATCGCCTACAGCTCGCCGCAGTAATACTGTTTTGCAATAAAAAGCCCGCCTGGTGGCGGGCTTGATGCATCAAGACGAGGTCAGTCGCTGAACGGGATCACCAACTCACCCGGCTTCACTTCCAACCCCTTCGCCAGTTTTTTGGCCAGCGCTTCGGTTTTGCTGTTGTCAGGATTTAGCACATAAGCTGGCTTTTGGTCGAAGTAAGACTTCAGTGACTGGTTAAGATACGGCGTCAGCGCTTTCATTACCGTCTGCATTTTTTCCGGCTGCACGCTGTAATCAGTCAGCTCCATGTCCTTCAGGAAAATGGCGCCCTGCGCCCGGTCGTAAACCGGCTGCGCCTTCAGCGTCAGCTTCAGATCCGCGGTTTGCGGGCCGAGAATCGACGTGATATTGACCTTGGCGTCGCCGGAAAGGGTAACTTTACCCGGTTCGCTGCGGCCGATTTGGCTTTGCAGCTGAGTCAGCACGATATTGGCGTCCACCAAGCCGGGCACGCCGATCTGCTTCTGATAGTCGTTGTGTTTCTGCAGGTAATCATTCACTTCCTGCTCGCTCAGGGTGTACTGGGTCAGTTGATTGCAACCGGCCAATACGCCGGCGAACAGCAGGGCGGCTGCGCCCATCAGGATCTTCTTCATTAATGCCTCATTGCGACTGCTGGCGAAAAGTGCTGCAGATAATTGATTAATCATTATAAACGTTCCGCCTGCGCGTGAAAACGACAGGCGGCGATGTGCAAAGGATAGTGCGCGCAAAAGCGGGTGAGACCTATCGGATAACGCCGAAAGCATCAGCGCCGCAATCGCAGCGCCAAGAGAATTACGCCGGCCAGGCAGGCCGCGCTCCCCAACAGCGGGAACAGCGGGATGCCCCACAGCCGCAGCGAAGAATGCATCAGATAAGGCGCCAGGCCCAGAGCAAAAGCGGCGGTGACAATGGCGATAGCCAGGGTGACGGCGGCGCGCTCCAGCGCTTTGCTCAATTGGCCGAGGTTCTTGACGTTGATCTCGGCATTGAGCTGCCCCCGCTTCAGGCGACGTACCAACAACCGCAGAGTTTGCGGCAGCTCCTCTCCGGCGTCGAGCGCTTCCCCGCCCAGTGTCAACAACCGTTGGCGCACGGCGTCGGGGGCATAGCGTTGCAGCACCGTTTGTTGCAGCATCGGTTTGAGCGTGGCGACGATGTCGAAGGCCGGATCCAATCGGTGCAGCACGCCGTCGGCGGTGATTAACGCCTTGAACAGCAGCACCAGATCGGGCGGCAGCGCCAGCTGGTGTTCACGCGCCATCACCAGCAGGTCGGTCAGAGCCTTGCCCAACGTCAGGGTGGTGGCGGCCTGTTTGTCGAGAAAGTTTTGCGCCGCCAGCTCCAGATCCATCAGATCCAGCGGCTCGCTGTCCGACCAGGCGATCAGCGTGTTGACGATGCCTTCTGATTGACGATCGGCGATGGCCTGCAGCAGCAAAAGTAACTGGTTGCGCCGCCGCTCGGACAGCTGGCCCACCATGCCGAAGTCGATAAAGCCGACGCGGTCACCGCTCAGCGCCATGACGTTGCCGGGGTGAGGATCGGCGTGATACAGCCGATGCTCCAGCACCATGCTCATAAAGGCGCGGGCGCCACGTTGCGCGAGCAGCGGGCCGTCAAAGCCTGCCGCCGCCAATTGCTGAGGGTTCTCCGGCGCGGTACCGGGCAAGTATTCCTGCACTAACAGACGCGGAGACGACCATTGCCAATAGATTTTTGGCACGACCACGCCGGGTTCTCGTGCAAACATCTTGGCGACGCGATCGCAGTTATGCCCTTCGTGAGTCAAATCCAGCTCGTGATTGAGCGCCGTCGCCAGCGCTCGGACCATCTGCCGCGGCCGATAGCGTGCCAGCGTGGGGCTCTGCTGCTCCACGGTTTCCGCCAGCGAGGCCAGCAGCCGCAGATCGGCGTGGATGGTTTTCGCCAGGCCGGGCCGCAGCACTTTCACCACCACCTGTTCGCCACTGTGCAAGCGGGCGCGGTAAATTTGCGCCATCGACGCTGCCGCCAGCGGCGTGCGATCGAACTCGGCAAACAGGTGCTCGGGCTCGCCCCCCAGATCGGCAACGATCTGCGGCGCCAGTGTCTCCCATGGCAATACCGCCGCTTGGCTGTGCAGGCGATCCAGTTCGTCGGTCCAGGCCGGATCCAGGAGGTCAGAACGCGTGGCCAGGATCTGACCGAATTTGACGAAGGTGGGGCCCAGCGCCTCGAGCGCCTCCCGCAGCCGTTCAGGCAGGGTCTGTGCGTCCTGCAGGGCGGGCTCGCCGCGGACACCGCGCAGCAATGCCCCCAGGCCCAGCAAGCGCAGAACGTCTTGCAGACCATAACGAATCAGAACGGAGGTAATTTCCTTCAGCCGCGCCCGATCGCGAGCGGTGGCGAGCACCATTTTCAACATCAATACGCCATGTCCTTTTTGTGACTCTCGAACGTTATTGTTCCATATCCAGTAGCAACGGCACCTCGCTGCGTTGCGCCATGCGGTTGCGGTAGGCTTCCACGTTATCCGGCAGCGCAACCCCGGCGACGATCGACAACGAACGTAGCAGCGGGAACAGGTGAATGTCGTCCTCGGACAGCTCGCCGTTCACCGCGTCAGCGGAGACGATCAGCGGTGACAGGGTTTGCAGATCGGCCTCCAACTGGGCGATCAGATCGGCGCTGTTGGCGAGATGTTCGGCGAAATCTCCGATTGACGCCTGTTTTTTATCGATAAAGTACTGGCGCGCACTGGCGGTGGCAAACTCTTCGAAATCGGCGTGCGCAATACGCGGCAGCAGCAATTTTGCGCTGTAACCGCCGACCCGCTGCAGCCATTCGGCGATAGCCGGGTTGGTGCGGCCGGTCAGGACCGGCTTGCCGTCCAACCCATCGACATAGCGTACGATATCCAGGCTTTCCGGCATCGCTTCACCGTTGTCTTTAATCAGGATAGGCACCATTTTTTGGCCGATCAGGTTGAACGGGGTCGTCTCATCGTCGTTGAGCAACGTGACCAGGCGAATCGGCAAACGTTTCAGGCCGAAAATCATGCGGGCTTTAACGCAGAATGGGCAATGATCGTAAATGAACAGTTTCATGCTTGCTCCGGGTTGTCAGGTTTTAACAGCAATAGTTACCACAGCTTATCGAGGCTGTCTTGACGTGCGTGTGTTGGATGGTGCGTTATTGCGATATTGCCCGCGCACCGGCGCGGGCTAGAGGGCGTTATTTCTTGGCCGGTACCGAGTTGAGCACATCGATCAGGTGAATGCGAGCTTCTTCGAGGTCGATTTTGTCACGTTCATTGGCGGCGGTGACGACCTGCAGCTGCTTGATAATATCGCCCTTCAGGCCGGCGTCGCTGGCGAGGATGTGGGCCAGTGCTTTTTCCACCAGGGTGGACCGCGCATAAATCATGCGCAAGTTCAGTATCATATGTTCGAGTAGTTGCGGTAATTTTGCTTCTTCGCTCATGCCGACGGGCTCCTGTGGGTGTTTTTACTAACAGGATAGCAGCTGTTGCCGATTCGGCCGGATTTCTATGGCGTTAACCGCCGCGCAGCATCATCGGGGCGCTGCGTCGTGGGCTGAACTGCCAGTACAGCGCCAGCAGCGTAGCGAAGCCTACTGCCCCAAGCAGCAACCAGGGCAGCTCCGGCATGTTCATCGTGCGTCCGGTATCGTACATCCAGCCGCCGCCGGTGTAACCCAACGCGCCACCCAGCGCCAGGCCAAGGCGACTGAAGCCCATATAGCTGCCGCGCGCACGCGGATCCGCCAGCGAAGCGCTTAGCGTTTCGCGCGCCGGCTCGGCGATAATCGATCCCAGATAGAAGCAGCAGATCAGTGTGAACACCCCCTGCAGGCTGGTGGTGAGGCCAATCGGCAGCAGGCTGAGCGTCATCAGCAACAGGCCCGCCATCAGGCGCTGCTCAAGCCGGAAGTGTTTTTCTCCCCAACGCGCCAGCGGATAGAGCAGCGACAATGACAGCGCCGCTTCAATCGCATACATCCATTTTACTGCCGCCGGTGAACCGGCGATTTCGTTGACCACGATCGGCAGCATCAGCATCACCTGTACCGCCAGCATATAGTAACCGGTCAGCGTCAGGACATAGGTGAGGAAGCGGCGATCGCGCAGTACCCGCAACATGCCTTCCTTCATCGGTATACGCACGGTAGAGATGCGGTAAGCCGGCAGTAGCCAAGCGTTCCAGCCGGCGGCGAGCACGAAGATCGCCGCCCCAACCCAGCAGACAAAGTGGAAATCGTACTGCAGCAGCCAACTGCCGATCAGCGCGCCGACCACCGCTCCCGCGCTGTCCTGCATCATCAGCAGCGAGAAAAAACGGCCGCGTTCATGCGGGCGGGTCAACTTGATTACCAAAGCGGTGCGCGGCGGATCGAATAACGTGCCGCCGAGGGCGGACAGCCCGCAGGAGAACCACAGGATCCAAGGTTCATCGGCCATCGCCATGGTAGCGAAACCGGCGGCGCGCAGCAGCATGCCGGTGACGATCATCGGCTTGGCGCCGAAGCGATCGGCGATGGCGCCGCCAAAGATGCCGAGCCCTTGTTGCAGCAGCTGACGCAAACCCAGCGCGATGCCGACGATCAGCGCCGCCCACCCTAATTGATCGACAAAGCGGATCGAAATAAGCGGGAACACGACAAAGAAGCCTAAAACCACCAGCAGGTTGTCGAGCAACAGAAAATATTTACCCAAGCTGCGCGCTTGCGACACCAGAGACATGCATCACCATGAGCAATTAAGAGAGAGGGGGAAGGCAACCCCACCATTCTCTACCCAATTGCCGGGCGGCGACAGGGGCGGAGTAGATAATATTTTTTTATCGTCAAGGTGTTACCTGCACTGCAAAATGGGCGGAAAAACGCCGTAAAACGCGTGTTCGGCGATTTACTGAGCGACCGGGATTTTACCTCGGGGGCGGGCTACGGTTATATTGAATGCAGGGAAGTGCGGTTCTGAGGCGCTATTGGCTAAATAAAGTCATGGCATTAGATCGGCGCCGGATAATTAACCATGCGGCTTCCCAATAAATACTTCTTATCGAACCGTTTTGACTGCGGGGGAAATGATGTTCGGCTACCGCTCTGCATCGCCAAAAGTACGTCTTACTACCGACCGGATGGTGGTCCGTTTAGTGCATGAACGGGACGCCTATCGTCTGGCGGACTATTATGCCGAGAACCGGACCTTTCTCAAACCCTGGGAGCCGGTGCGCGATGAAAGCCACTGTTATCCGTCCGGCTGGCAGGCGCGCCTGGGGATGATCGCTGAAATGCAAAAGCAGGGCAGCGCCTACTATTTTATCCTGCTCGATCCGGAAGAGCAGGAAGTCCGCGGCGTGGCGAACTTCAGTAACGTGTTGCGCGGTTCGTTTCACGCCTGTTTCCTCGGCTATTCGCTGGGGGAGAAATGGCAGGGGCAAGGGCTGATGTTCGAAGCCTTGCAGTCCGCCATCCGTTATATGCTGCGCCAACAGCGCATGCACCGCATCATGGCCAACTATATGCCGCACAACCATCGCAGTGGCGCATTGCTGACGCGTCTGGGATTTGAACGCGAAGGTTACGCCAAGGATTACCTGCTGATCGATGGCCAGTGGCAAGACCACGTTTTGACGGCATACACCAATAAAGAGTGGCTCCCCCCACGTTGAGGCCAAACGATGAAATATGAATTGAACGCCAAAGAGGCCCGGGTCATCGGCTGCCTGTTGGAAAAACAGGTGACGACGCCGGACCAATACCCGCTTTCGCTTAACGCCATTACCCTGGCCTGTAACCAAAAGACCAACCGCGAGCCGGTGATGGATCTGAGCGAGAGTGAGGTGCAGCAACTCCTCGATCTGTTGCTGCGCAAACATTTCCTGCGCACCCTCAGCGGATTCGGCAATCGGGTAGTGAAATACGAGCAGCGGTTTTGCAATTCCGAGTTTGGCCAGCTGAAACTTTCACCCGCCGAACTGGCGGTGATCGCCACTTTGTTGCTGCGCGGTGCGCAAACACCGGGCGAGCTACGCACCCGCACCAATCGGATGCACGAGTTCAGCGATGTCAGCGAGGTCGAGCAGGTGCTGCAACAGCTGGCCACGCGGGAAGATGGCCCGTTCGTGGTGCGCCTGGCTCGTGAGCCGGGCAAGCGCGAAAGCCGGTTCATGCATCTGTTCAGCGGCCAGATTGATGAAGCGCCGCCGGCGGCGTTCGAATCCGAGGAAGACAGCGAACTGAGCGCCAGGGTCAGCGCATTGGAAAACGAAGTGGCGGAGCTGAAACGGCAGCTGCAACACCTGTTGGCGAGGGATGCGAATGACTAAATTACGAGTAGGCGTGGTGGGATTGGGCAGTATCGCGCAGAAGGCTTACCTGCCAATCCTCGGCCAAGCGGCGGATTGGACGCTGGTGGGCGGTTTTTCGCCCAATCAGCAAAAAGCGCAGCCGCTGTGCGACAGCTACCGCATGGCCTGTTTCTCCCGGCTGAACAGCCTGGCCGAACAGTGCGACGCCGTATTTGTCCACAGCAGCACCGCCAGCCATTTTTCGGTCATTGGCGAGCTGCTAAACCGCGGCGTGCACGTTTACGTCGATAAGCCGCTGGCGGAAACGCTGGAGCAGGGCGAGCAGCTGCTCGAGTTGGCCGAGCGGCGAGGCAAAACGCTGATGGTGGGGTTCAACCGCCGTTTCGCGCCGCTTTACCGGCAGCTCAAGCTGGAAATGAACCAGCCGGCCTCTATCCGTATGGATAAACATCGGGCGGACAGCGTCGGTCCGCACGATCTGCGTTTTACCCTATTGGATGATTACCTGCACGTGGTAGACACTGCGCTGTGGCTGGCGGGCGGACGCGAGCAACTGTTGAGCGGCAGCTTACGGGCCAACGCCGCAGGCGAAATGCTGTACGCCGAGCACCACTTCGCCTGCGGCGACACGCAGGTGACGACCAGTATGCATCGCCGCGGCGGCAGCCAGCGCGAAAGCGTGCAGGCGGTGACCGACGGCGCGCTGTATCAGTTGACCGATATGCGTCACTGGCTGCGTGAAGATGTACAGGGTGAGTTGGAACAGCCGGTGCCGGGTTGGCAAAGCACGCTGGTGCAACGCGGCTTCGACGGGGCGGTACGGCATTTCCTTGATGCCGTCGCCAACCAGAGCGCGCCGGAAACCGGCGGCGAACAGGCGCTGGTCGCCCAGCGGGTGGTCGAGCGTTTGCTGCGGGATAACTCTATGTAACATATGGCGGTAGCTATTCTTTTCCGGATGCGTAAACTGAGCCGATTGTTTCACTGACGCCTGCTGTTGCAGGCGTTGATATTTACGGTACCTATCAGACAACCACATGAACCTACTCAAATCCTTGGCTGCCGTCAGCTCGATGACGATGTTTTCGCGGGTGTTGGGCTTTGCCCGCGATGCGATCGTCGCGCGCGTGTTCGGGGCCGGCATGGCAACGGACGCCTTCTTCGTGGCGTTCAAACTCCCTAATCTGCTGCGCCGTATCTTTGCCGAAGGCGCGTTTTCGCAGGCCTTCGTGCCGATCCTGGCCGAATACAAGAGCCAGCAGGGTGAAGAAGCGACGCGCACCTTTATCGCCTATGTCTCCGGGCTGTTGACGCTGGTGCTGGCGGTGGTGACGGTGTTGGGGATGCTGGCCGCGCCCTGGGTGATCTACATTACTGCGCCGGGCTTTACCGACACGCCCGACAAATTTGCGTTGACCTCGGCGCTGCTGCGCATTACGTTCCCCTACATTTTGTTGATCTCACTGGCGTCGCTGGTGGGGGCTATTCTCAATACCTGGAACCGCTTCTCGATCCCGGCCTTTGCCCCCACGTTGCTTAACGTCAGCATGATCGGCTTCGCGCTGTTCGCCGCCCCGTATTTCCACCCGCCGGTGCTGGCGCTGGCCTGGGCGGTGGTGGTGGGCGGCGTGCTGCAGCTGGGTTATCAGCTGCCGCACCTGCGCAAGATCGGCATGCTGGTATTGCCGCGCCTCAAACTGGGTGATGCCGGGGTCTGGCGCGTGATGCGCCAGATGGGGCCGGCGATCCTCGGGGTGTCGGTCAGCCAAATCTCGCTGATCATCAACACCATTTTCGCTTCGTTCCTGGTGTCCGGCTCGGTGTCCTGGATGTACTACGCTGACCGCCTGATGGAGTTTCCGTCCGGCGTGTTGGGCGTGGCGTTGGGCACCATCCTGCTGCCGTCGCTGGCCAAAAGCTTCTCAAGCGGCAACCACGACGAGTATTCGCGCCTGATGGATTGGGGGCTGCGCCTGTGCTTCCTGCTGGCGTTGCCGAGCGCCATCGCGCTGGGTATTTTGGCCAAGCCGTTGACCGTCTCGTTATTCCAGTACGGCAAGTTCAGCGCCTTTGACGCGGCGATGACGCAACGCGCGTTGGTGGCTTACTCGGTAGGGCTGATGGGGCTGATCGTGGTTAAAGTGTTGGCGCCAGGCTTCTATTCGCGGCAGGACATTAAAACGCCGGTCAAGATCGCCATCATCACGCTCATCATGACACAGGTGATGAACCTGGCGTTTATTGGTCCGCTTAAGCATGCCGGTCTGGCGCTGTCGATCGGTTTGGCGGCCTGCCTGAACGCCACGTTGTTGTATTGGCAGCTGCGCAAGCAGAAGATCTTCCAGCCACAGCCGGGTTGGGCACTGTTCCTCACCAAGCTGGTGATCGCCGTGCTGGTGATGTCGGCGGTGCTGATTGGTGTGATGTGGCTGATGCCGGCCTGGGATCAGGGCAATATGCTGGAGCGTTTGCTGCGCTTGGCGGCGGTGGTCGTGGCCGGCGTGGTGGCCTACTTCGGCGTGCTGGCCGGGTTGGGTTTCCGCCCGCGTGATTTTGCGCGCCGCGTCGCCTGAGTCGAATGCAAGAATAAAAAAGGTCGCCTTGGCGACCTTTTTGCTTTCCGCGCAGTGCGGTTTACATACGTTCGACGGTTTCGATGCCGAGCGTATCCAGACCCGTTTTCAGCGTTTTAGAGGTCAGCAGCGCCAGCTTCAGGCGGCTCTGACGCGCTTCTTCGCTGTCGGCGTTGAGGATCTGGCAGTGCTCGTAGAAACCGGAGAACAAGCCCGCCAGATCGTACAGATAGCTGCACATGACGTGCGGCGTGCCTTCACGTGCAACGGTAGTGAGCACCTCTTCGAACTGCAGCAGGCGAGTGGCCAGTGCAATTTCACGCTCTTCGGTCAGTGTCAGCGGCAGCGTCAGGCTGCTTTCGTCGATCCCGGCGCGTTTGAATACCGATGCCACGCGGGTATAGGCGTATTGCATATAAGGCGCGGTATTGCCTTCGAAGGCCAGCATGTTATCCCAGTCGAAAACATAGTCGGTGGTGCGACTTTTCGACAGATCGGCGTATTTCACCGCGCCGATGCCGACCACGCGGGCCACGGTCTTCATTTCCTCTTCCGGCATGTCCGGGTTTTTGCCGGCGATCAGCTGTTCGGCGCGTTCGATGGCCTCATCCAGCAGATCGGAGAGCTTCACGGTGCCGCCTGAGCGGGTTTTGAACGGCTTGCCGTCTTTGCCCAGCATCATGCCGAACATGTGGTGTTCCAGCGAGACGGACTCAGGCACGTAACCGGCTTTGCGCACGATGGTCCAGGCCTGCATCAGGTGCTGATGCTGGCGGGAGTCGATGTAATACAGCACGCGGTTGGCGCCCAGGGTCTCGTAGCGATATTTGGCGCAGGCGATATCGGTGGTGGTGTAGAGGTAGCCGCCATCCTTTTTCTGGATGATGACGCCCATCGGGTCGCCGTCCTTGTTCTTGTATTCGTCGAGGAACACCACGGTGGCGCCTTCGCTTTCCACCGCCAGCCCTTTGGCTTTCAGATCGGCGACGATGCCCGGCAGCATCGCGTTATACAGGCTTTCGCCCATCACGTCGTCTTCGGTCAGCGTGACGTTCAGGCGGTTATAGGTCAGCTGGTTTTGCGCCATGGTGATGTCGACCAGCTTGCGCCACATTTTCAGGCAGTACTGATCGCCGCCCTGTAGCTTCACGACGTAAGCGCGCGCGCGCTCGGCGAACTCGGCGTCTTCGTCGTAATGTTTCTTGGCTTCGCGATAAAACTGCTCGAGATCGGACAGGCCCATATCGCTGGCGTTTTCATTCTGCATTTTTTCCAGGTAGGCAATCAGCATGCCGAACTGGGTGCCCCAGTCGCCGACGTGGTTGGCACGGATCACTTTGTGGCCCAGAAACTCCTGGGTACGTGCCGCGGCGTCGCCGATGATGGTGGAGCGCAGATGGCCGACGTGCATCTCTTTCGCCACGTTCGGCGCAGAGTAGTCGATAACGATGGTTTGCGGTTCAACCGGGGCAATGCCCAGCTTCGGTGCATTCAGCACCTGGTCGGCCTGGCGGGCGACCCAGTCGCTGTTCAGGAAAATGTTGATAAAGCCGGGACCGGCGATTTCCACTTTACTGGCGACATCGCCGAGATCCAGCAGTTGCACCACTTTTTCCGCCAGCTGACGGGGCGGCATGCCCAGCTTTTTGGCGACTGACATCACGCCGTTGGCCTGGTAATCACCAAACTGCGCCTTGGCGGAAGGGCGGACCTGCGCTTCGCAATCGGCTGGCGCACCAGCGGCGATCAGCGCCTGGCTGACTTTATCTGAAAGAAGAACCTGAATATTCACCGGGTTACCTTAATGACGAACGAGGAGCTGAAGCCAGCCCCTGCGGGATTCAACGGTGGCGGGCGCGACGGGCGACCTCCACAAAACAGCCTGCAATTGTAACCGATCTGACGGAGCCCGTCAGCAGTTGGCGCGGCCGCTGCGATGAAACAGTTGTCGGGTGCGGCGCGTAGAATGCCTGAAGGTGAAAAGCAGAATGACCTGACCAGAATGTACGGAGGGGAGAGTTATGAGGCTAACGCTTTTTATTGTGACGCCTGGCATCCAGCGTGTTGGTGCGGCGTGATTTAAAATGACGGTAGATGGCGTATACGGCGATAATTATCAACACCAAGGAAATCGTCAGCAATAACATAATGATCATCTCGAATTTAAATTTTCTCCAAAGTAGCTGAGTTGTACTGGTGAATCAATTGTCCGAGGTTAAATTAAGATAATCCTTAGTTTTTTATTAATTATTGAATTTTATTGTCTTTGTTTACAATGGGTTGATTGTTGTTTTTTTGTGAATTTGATAAGTGGATAAAGTGTGATTAAATGAAGCGATTCAATCGGTTTAACCCGCGAATCACGAATGGTTTTGTGAAAAATAACTTAAATCATAACGTCATGATGAAGGGTTATAATGGCTTGCGAAAATTCTTAATTTTTATTTTTCTGTTGACTTAATAAGCTGCCTTCTTAATAAAAAGTTGGTTTTTTGCTCTCTCCGCACGCAACCGAAAATCATTCTGAATGACTGCTGAAAACCCTCTCAACGCTGGCGAGCGCTGTCGCCACCGTGTAAATTACGGCGTTTAACTTTGTGCTCCGTTGTTTTGAGGTTCCTATGACCACTCCCTTGCAGGCCATTGCCGAGCTTGACGATCTGAAGCTCGACCTGCCGCGTTTCGAGCAGGCGTTGCAACAATTTGCCGCCAGATTGCGGCTTGATCTGTCTGCCTTTATCGCCGATCACATCTCCCTGCGTTGTCACCAGAACGCTACCGCCGAACGCTGGCGCCAGGGATTGATGCAGTGTGGGACACTGCTGTCCGAATCGATGATCAACGGGCGGCCTATCTGTTTGTTTGATTTACAGCAGCCGCTGGCCGTGGGGCCGTGGAGTATAGATTGCGTCGAGCTGCCGTACCCCGGGGAGAAACGCTATCCGCATGAAGGGTGGGAACATGTCGAATTGGTGCTCAGCGGCGATCCGCAGACGCTGCATGCACGGGCGTTGAGTCACCTTGCTGATGAAGCGTTGTTGGCGCCGGGGATCAAGCTGAAGCAAAGTTCGCCAAAAGGCGAAGGCGAACGGCTGCCGAACCCGACGCTGGCCATCACCGATGGAACGGTTACGATCAAGTTTCATCCTTATTCCATTAGAGACATCGTCGCCAGCGAACAAGGCTAGCCAGCCAGTGCCGCACAGGCTTGCGCCATGCGATCGAGCGCTTCATCGAGCAGGGCCCGCCGGCAACCGAAGTTCAGCCGTACAAAGCGCCGATCGCCGAAATCCAAACCGGCGCTTAACCCAACGCCTGCGCGCTCGAAGAACTGATGCGGGTTATCCACCGGCAAAGCGCTGCAGTCGATCCAGGCCAAATAGGTGGCTTCGATCGGTAACAACGTCAATCCCGGCATAGCGTTGATGCGCTCTGTCAACCGATCGCGATTGGCGCGCAGATAAATTAACTGCTCATCCAGCCAGGGTTGCCCGTATTGATAGGCCGCCTGGGCGGCGACCAGCGCCAGCAGATTAACCTCCGGGACAATGCCGCTGCGTGCGCGTTTCAGCTTTTGTCTCAACGTTTCGTTGGGGACGATCGCCATCGAGGCGCCGAGCCCGGCGAGATTGAATGTCTTTGACGGTGACATCAGCGTCACGCTGCGTTGGGCCGCATCTTCATTCAGGGTGGCGAAAGGGATGTGTCGCACGCCGGGTTCAAGTAGCAGCTCGCAGTGGATTTCATCGGAGCAGACGATTAAATCGTGCTCGAGAGCGAACTGATGGTGCTGCAACAGTTCATCCCGGCGATAAACGGTGCCTCCGGGATTTTGCGGGTTGCACAGCAACAGGAGCTTCTCGTTGCCGCTGAGCTGCCCATGCAGCGCGGAAAAATCCAGCACCCAACGTTGGTTTGCCGCCGTTAGCGGCACCGAGAGGTGTTTACGCCCCGCGAATTTGGCCGCTTTGCGAAACGGCGGATAAATGGGAGAGGGAGCCAGCGTGCTCTGATGTTCTTCGGTGCAGGCGCGCACGCACAGGTTCAGGCCGCACACCAACCCAGGCAAGAAAATGATCCATTCAGGCTTGATGTGCCAACCGTAGCGCTCTACCATGCGGCGGATAAAAACCTCAAGAAGATCAGGGGATGGGTGGGTGTAGCCGAATACGCCGTGCGCTACGCGCCGCTGCAAGGCTTCTATCACCGCCGGCGACGAGGCGAAATCGCTGTCGGCGACCCAAAGCGGGAGGATGTCGCGGCCGCGATATTTATCCCACTTAACGCTGTCACTGTGACTGCGGTCTACCCATTGATCAAAATTGAATGCCATAGTTACAACCCTGAACCGGTTTATGCCTATGCATGAGCCTACGTGAGAAATGAAGAAATGAACAATTGCCGCCGTATGTTGGCCGTTATCTGGGGGTGACAATGATAAAACTGGAAGTTTGTTGCTTTAGCGTCGACTGTGCGCTGACGGCCGAACGGGCGGGCGCCGATCGCATCGAGTTGTGCGCCAGCCAGAGCGAAGGGGGATTGACGCCGAGCTATGGCACGCTGCGTCTGGCGCGCGAGCGGGTTGCGATCCCGGTGCATCCGATCGTTCGCCCTCGCGGTGGTGATTTTTGCTACGGCGCGGTGGATTTCGAGGTGATCAAGCAAGATATCCGCCACATCCGCGAGATGGGATTCCCCGGCGTAGTGGTAGGCATGTTGGACGAAGAAGGGCACATCGATCTGCCGCGCATGCGCGAAGTGATGAGGCTGTGCGAGGGGATGGCGGTGACGTTCCACCGCGCGTTCGACATGTGCCAGAATCCGATGGTGGCGCTGGAGCAACTGACTGAGCTGGGCGTGGCGCGCATTCTGACCTCCGGCCAACAGCAGAGCGCCGAACTTGGCCTGCCGTTGCTGCGTGATTTGCGTCAGGCCAGCCAGGGCCCGGTGATCATGGCGGGTGCCGGTGTGCGCCTCAGCAATCTGCACAAGTTCGTCGATATCGGCCTGCATGAACTGCACAGCTCTTCCGGCCATTTAGCGCCGTCGACCATGCGTTATCGCAAGGCGGGTGTCACCATGTGCTCCGATAACGAGTTTGACGAATTTAGCCATTATTGCGTGGATGGCGAAATGGTGGAGGCGATGAAAAACGCGCTGGCCTTGGTTGATCCCCTGGCGCAAAGCGCATAAACACGCAGCTAACCGCGTTTGATAACCGGTTTCCGGGCCGTAAGACCCCTTTGCGTGTCACCGAGCCCTCGGCGATCACGCAAGTACCAGGCCCCGGCGTTTTGCCGGGGCTTTTTTTATTTTGCGGATGATTAGTGCTGTGCATCGGGCGAGAAGTTGAAGACTTCGCCCGGAGTAATGCCGCAGTTTAAAACGCGCACCGCATTATTGCCACTTCCGGGATTGACCAGGATATCGTGGATAGTGCGATTGTTGTTCATGACAAAACGCGCGTAGTAGAGGTTGCCGATGCGTCTCCAGGGAATCGCTTCATTGCTCTCGACAGTGTCGGTATAATTATCGTTGTACGAGCGGGCCCAAATGCCAGTCGAAGCTTGCGCGGTAGATTGATCGCCGATAGAGGATGCGATGGCCCAGAATGTTCTCAATCCCATGCTCCGATGAATACGTTGACCCAAACCTTTATAAGCCGGGTTGTCTCCATTGGCGGTCAGGATATTGCTATCCGCCGTCAGATTCCCGTCAATAAACCAGCCAACAGGCTGTTTGTCAGCACCGATGGCAATCATGTTGCTGTTCGTCAAACAATTTAGCGGAGCCGCATGTAGCTGATAGCTGCGTTGCGCAATGCTCAGTGTGCCTCTAAGAATGTTGTAACCCGCTTCATTGTTCAGACTGCCGTTCGTCCACATTGGCATGACGGTGTTGCTGAATGAAAGTTGATACCCGCCGTTCGCTTCGAAGCGAATGGCCTGAGGGGAGAGTGAACCCTTCGGTCCATTAGCGGTAGCGAAGTTAACATTGCTGATTTGCACTGGGGTGATATTTGATTGGCCAGTAGACTTTCTTAATACCAGGAACCCTCCAACGATATCACCATAGTCATTAATATAAGAACCGTTGGCGATTTGAATATTGGCGGAGGAATCCGAGTCGATATCAATTCCGGTACCATTTCTGTCTGCCATGAAATTGCTCAGGCTAAGGCCGCCTAAATAGGAGGTTCCTTGTGTTGTAGTTTTGATAAAGATCTTTTTGCCATAAGAGAACACATTCACCATAAACGTATTGTCGTGGCGATCGAGATTGAAAGCACAAGAACCGGCTACGGCGATAGAGGCAGTCACCGCGTTTTCTGTCGGGCGCACGACGTTGGCATTGACGTGAACATTGGTAAATCTGTTGATGTCCCTGCTTTCATAAACCCTGTAGTCGCAGCGTACTGCCCAACCGTAGATATTCTCAAAGCTGTTGGCTTCTCCACGAGCTTCAACAAAATCATAGGCGCCTACATAACGGCAGTTGGCGACTGACAGAGCGCCGGTTGCGGTAATGGTGGCTCCGTATGGAACAAACGCCTCCGGCTGGGTGGCAGTATATTTCTGATCTGGATAGAGGAACGACCAACCATCAAAGACAACGTTCTTATCGCAGGCGAAACAAACCGTACCTGCCGGCTTTTTGATGATGAAAGCACTATCGTCAGCAAGGCCTGCCCGATTAGGGCCATTGTTTGTAAGACTTGCAGGGCCTTGAGCAATACCGCGGCGGGATCCTCTGACTGTGACGCCATTTGCGACGTTGATAGGTTGAGTGCTGGTCAGCAGATATTGAGCATTTTCCGAAGCATAGACCACTTTGTTTTTTAAACTCGCGGCATAGTTTAATGTCGCGCTGATTGCTGCGTCAGAGGCGGAAGTGCCACTAGGATCGGCACCGAAGTGATCGAAAGTCAGTTTCTGATCCAGTCGTTTCCAGCGCGCTCCTCCCGTTGTAACCACCACGGTACCGTTATTGTCCGCACTGGTTGTATCCGTTTTCGCATAATAGAATTCGCCGCCTCCGGTGAAGTGTCCAGCGGTGTGAGAAACTAAAAAGACAATCTGGTCATCTGTAACTGGCGTCAGATTACGCAATTCACTGATGTTATTAACACTAATCATATTGTTCATGAAATTTCTCCTGTTGGTTGGCAACACTATTCTCAATCAGGCTGGACGTTTCAAAAAGTCGATGAGGTTTGCTGGGTGCTGATACAGCGTGAAGTTCAGGCCGCGGAAAGTGGAGCATGGATTGGCCTGGTACCTTGTAAAGACGCAGCACCGTTTCAACGCTGTTATTCGGTCGGCGGCCCCATCTCTTCTTGCGCTCGCTATGCCCTGCTGATAAATTTGTGAGTTAAAATCCTTTAAATATCATGATATTAAATGATTTTTTGGTATTTATTTGCGTGGTGAATGATTTGCGCTCTGCCGCTCATTATCGCGTCTGCATTTTATACCTGCTCACCGCCGGTTTTATGGCCGGAACATCACAGCATCAATTGAGGAGAGCCGTCGGCGCAGCCACAGAGCACGCCGACGGCGGACTTTACAAGGAGATAACGATAATGACCCGAACGGCACACTGTTTGACCGCTGCGCTTTTGCTGACGTTGGCCCTGACCGGCTGCCAGACCGCCAAGCGGCCTGTTTCTACATTAAGTAAGCCGCCCAGTGCGGAAGAAGTTGCCGAGCAAGACAAACGGCAGCGTGAAGCTGAGCGCATGCAGCAGTGCCAGCGCGAACTGGATGCCATGCGCGGTATGGATAACGAAAAATACCAAAAATTCAAACGCGAGTTCGATACTTTGATGGGCGGCGCGGCGCAGTATGCCGGGGTACGCCAGCGGGTCAACACGGGCACGCAGGAAACCGTTGACGCCCTGTATCGTTATCGCACCAGCCGTCTGTGCGCAGACATCAGTTCTGCCATGATGACCGGCCTGGCTGAGCGCGGAGAACGCGCCCAATGACTCTCCGTGCGAGAAAGGCGCTACTGAGCCTGATGATAGCGTTGGCGTTTGCGCCGGCGGTGGTCGCTGCGGATGACGACGTGCCGGCGTTATTGCAGTTTGCCGAACGCTATCAGCGGCAAGATGCACCGGCAGCGGATACCGCAGTCACTCAATCCCAGGCCCCACAAAAGTCAGCATCCCGGCCGGTTCAAACGCGTGAGACGGCGGCGCATAAGAAGCAGCTGGCGCAGTGGCAAAAGGCGCTGCGCGAGAAAGAGGCCCGATTGGAGCAACAGCAGGCGGTAATTCAATCACTGCAGCAGGAGCTGACCGCGTTGCGCGTCGCGTCCACCCTGACGGCTGCCGACAAACCGTCACCGGCGCCCGATCTGAGCGCGTTGAGCAACTTCGCCAGCGGCGTGCGGCAGGCGCTGAACCTGACGCCGCAGGAGCGTAAGGCTCAGGCGCAGATCGCCGAAACGCAAGCGGCGTTAGCGCGGCAAAAGCAACAAACCGCGGAGCGCGATCGGCGTATTGCCTTGCTGGAACAACGGCTGGCGGTGCTGCCTGGCCAGGCGGATAACGCCTGGCAGGAGAAATTGGCCGCGGTGCAGACCGCCCACGATAAAGCGCGCCAACGTTATGAGCAGGATAAAAAAGCGGCCGCCGCTGAGCTGGAACAGCAGAAGGTCGAGGCTGCCAGGCTGACGGGCGAACTGCAGCAGCAGCTGGCGAAACTGCAAAAAGAGCAGGTGGATCAACGGCAGCAGGGGGGGCAACAAGAGCAAAACCTGAAGACGGCGCTGGCGCAGCAAAAGGCCGAGGCCGCCAAAGCGACGGCTGAACTTCAGCAGCAGTTGGCAACGCTGCAGGGAAAAAACAAAACGCAAACCGAGCAGGCTAAGGCGCTGGAACAGCGTCTGGCGGCGCTGACGACGGAAAACGCGCAGACAGTGCAGCTACGGAATAAAGCGGCGCAACAGGCGGATAAAACGGCGACGGAGCTGGCGGCCGCGCAACAGGCACAGCAAGCCTTGCGCGAGGAACTGGATGGGCTGAGATCGCGGGCTAAATGGCTGCCGGAGAGTCAGACGCTCAAGAAAAAGCCGGAGCAACAGAGCTACGCCGCCGGTGTCGCTTTGGGGCGCGATATTCAAACGATGCTGGCGGAACGTAAAAATTGGGGTATCACGCCCGACAAAACCGTGCTGCTGGCGGGCGTGATCGATACCTTCAGCGGCCATTACCAGTTGAGCGATGCGCAGTTGACCAGCGCACTGGCGGAGTCGGAAAAAGCGGTAAATGACGCCAGAAACCAGGCGGCGAAGACGCAGACCAGCAAGGGTGAGGCGTTCGTCGCTGAGTTTAAAAAGAAGAAGGGTACGCAGAAGTCGCCTGCCGGTTTCTGGTATCGCATCGATTATGCGGGTGATGAGGCCATTAAGGAAAACGCGCGGGTGGACATCGTGGTGAAAGAAAGTTTAACCGACGGTCGCGTGATTCAGGATATGGATCGCAGTGGGAAGGTGATGTCCCAGCCGCTCTCCGCCTATCCGCCGTTGTTCCGCGAGGCGATCGGCCACCTGAAAAATCACGGCTCGCTGACGATGGTGGTGCCGCCGGCGTTGGCGTACGGTGAAACCGGCTATGCGCCGCAGATCCCGCCGAACGCGACGATGGTCTATGAGCTGCGAATTGTCGATGTCAGTAACGGGTGAATTCGGGCCGGCGCAGGCCGGCCCGATTAGCGAGTACTAGGGTTTTTTGGCGGTCAGTACGGCGCGCAGGGGCGCCGGATAGCCTTCGACTGTTTTGCTGCGATCGTTCGGATCGAGGAAGTCGGCCAGCGACTCGCTGGTCATCCAGTTGGTGCGGCGCTGCTCCTCGAGGCTGGTGACACACATATCGGCGATCTTCACGTCGACGAAGCCACACTTCTCCAGCCAGCATTTTAGCGCTTCGGCGGAAGGGATGAAATACACGTTGCGCATCTGCGCATAACGATCGCCCGGCACCAGCACCTGGTGGCGATCGCCTTCCACCACCAACGTTTCCAGCACCAGTTCACCTTCAGCCACCAGCTGATTTTTCAGCTGATACAGATGATCAAGCGGCGAGCGGCGGTGATACAGCACCCCCATCGAGAACACGGTGTCGAACGCCGCCAAATCTGGCAACTGCTCGATGCCGAGCGGCAGCAGGTGGGCGCGCTGATCGCCGCCCAACAGCTTGCGCACCGCTTCGAACTGGCATAGGAACAGCTGCATGGGATCGATGCCTACGGCGAAGTGGGCACCGGCGCCGATCATGCGCCACAGGTGATAACCACTGCCGCAGCCAACGTCGAGAATGGTGCGGCCGGCCAGCGGAGAAATGTGCGGCAGCACGCGATCCCACTTCCAATCGGAATGCCATTCGGTATCGATATCGATGCCATACAGCGAGAACGGCCCTTTACGCCACGGCATCAGGGTGCGCAGCATTTTCTCGATGCCTTCGAGCTGGCCCGGCGACAGGCCGGGCTCCATTTCGGCGCGCACGCCGTGCAGCAGATCGAGGCGGGTTGGGGTCAGCGTCGGCAAATGTTCTACCGAGTTGAACCACTGTTTGAATTTGCCGTGCAGCGATTCGCGTTGCCAGGCGCTGAGCTGCGCGGGCAGGGTATCCAACCAATGGCTGAGGGGACTCTTGGCAATATGCTGATAGAAATCACCGAACTCGATCATTGCGCCTCTCCCGCTTTCAGGGCGATCAGCGAACCGAAGTTGAAGCACTGGAACCACACTTCGGCATGCTCGAACCCGGCCTGTTGCAGTCGCGCTTTGTGCGCTTCTACCGAGTCGGTGAGCATCACATTTTCCAGCATGCTGCGTTTTTGGCTGATCTCCAGCTCGCTGTACCCGTTAGCGCGTTTGAAATCGTGATGCATGTTGAACAGCAGTTCGCCGACTTCGGCGTCTTCAAAGCTGAATTTCTCCGACAGCACCAGTGCGCCGCCTGGGCGCAGGCCGCGATAGATTTTCTCCAGCAGACGCAGGCGATCGGCCGGCTCGAGGAACTGCAGCGTAAAGTTCAGCACCACCATCGAGGCGTTTTCGATGTCGATGTCGCGAATGTCGGCTTCGATGATGTCGACCGGCGTGTCGGCGCGGAAGGCGTCGATATGGCGGCGGCAACGTTCCACCATCGCCGGCGAATTGTCGACGGCGATGATAGTGCAGCCAGGCACCTTGATATTCCGCCGCATCGACAGCGTCGCCGCGCCCAGCGAGCAGCCCAAGTCATACACCCGGCTGTCGGGTTGCACAAAGCGTTCGGCTAGCATGCCGATCATCGAGATGATGTTGGAATAGCCGGGAACGGAGCGTTGGATCATGTCGGGAAACACTTCGGCGACGCGTTCGTCGAAGGTCCAGTCGCCCAGTTTGGCGATGGGGGCGGAGAAAAGGGTATCGCGGTTTGGCATAGCGGCAAATCAGTTCAGAATTCGAAGCTGCGTAGTCTAACAGAAAAGCGTAAAAAAGCGGAGCGGAAGCAGGCGGCGCGGCCGCCTGATGATAAAACGGGATCAATGCAGGCTGAAAATTAGATCCCAGGGCAGATAGAAGATATTTGCCAGAACCATCAACAACAAAGAGATATAGGTCGCGGCCATGCCTGAACGACGCCAGCGAACCTCGCGGTTGCGCAAACCGTAGTAATGCACCAGTCGCCCGGCCATCAGCATCAGGCCGCAAAGGTGAATCATCCAGATTTCCGCGCCGTTCATCTCCATGATCACCAGCAATACGGCAGCGATAGGAATGTATTCAACGGCGTTGCCATGCACGCGGATGGCGGTCTGCAATTCGTAAAAACCGCCGTCGCCGTAGGCTACGCGGTACTGCATCCTTAATCTGACTACGTCATAAGAGAGTTTGATCAACAACAATGCGCCGAGCACTACATAAAGCGCGCTTACCATTTTTAACTCCGTTCCCTAACCAAAACTGGCAGCCAGCATCATAGCCGTCATTGTATTCACTGTCGCGGGGAAATATTTGATGTTATTGGTCAGATTAATAGGTCAAAACAGTGCATCTTGCTCTGGCCAGTCCGGCGGCGCAGGCAAATCGGGGATCGCTCGGCGCAACTGCTGCCAAATTTTTTGCGCTTGCTGGGGTGAATCGCCGTTGTCCGGCGTATGAATAAACAGATACGGTTGATGTTGTTGCTGCCACAGCGGCAGTTTTTGCTGCCAGGCTTCGAACCAGCGCAGGTTGTCGGCCAATTGGTCGCCGCCGATAAAGCGCACCAGCGGTTGGTCGGCGGTGACCAGAGCGTGCACCGGCAGCTTCGGTTTTTTCTGCTGGGCATCGCGCACGGCGGCGGTATGGGGGGCGGCGTGATGCACCGGGCGGCTGTCGAGGATCACCCGATTGATGCCGCGCTGATGCAGCCCCTGATTCAACGCGCGCTCTTCCTCGCCTTTGGCGAAAAATGCCGGATGACGCACTTCGACGCCGTAGGTGAATTCCTGCGGCAGGCTTTCGAAGAACTGCCACATGCGCGGCAGCTCGTCGGGGCCGAAGGCGGCGGGCAACTGCAGCCACAATTGCCCGATGCGTTGATGCACCGGGCTCAGGCAGTGGTAAAACGCCTGCAGCTCGGCGGCGCAGTTGCGCAGGGCGGCCTTGTGGCTGATGTCCGACGGGAATTTGAAGCAGAAGCGAAAATCGTCGCCGGTCATGTCGCGCCAGCGCTGCACGATGTCCAGCTTCGGCAGCGCGTAGAAGGTGGTGTTGCCTTCCACGCAGTTGAAGTAGCGGCTGTAATCCGCCAAGTCACGCAGCCCGATACGATTCCAGGCTGAATGTTGCCACTGGGGCAGTCCGATGTAGATCACGGCGTCGTCTTCCTTTACTTATCCTTGGCTTATCAGGCTACAACTTAACGTTACCGGTCGAGCGCGGCAAGAATTTCGCCGGTGTCGCGCACTCGCGCCAAACGCGGGAAGATGTGTTCGAACGCGAAACGGTGCATTTCCGCGTTCTGCGCGCTGCAGACGTCTTCGGCGATCACCAGCTCATAGCCGTGTTCCCAGGCGGCGCGGGCGGTGGATTCCACGCCGATATTGGTGGAAATACCGCCCAGCACCACAGACTTGATGCCGCGGCGGCGCAGCTGCAAGTCCAGATCGGTGCCGTAGAAGGCGCCCCATTGGCGCTTGGTGATCAGAATATCGCTGTCGCAGACCGCCAGCGGCGCGGGGAACTCCCACCAGCTGGCCGGCAAACCGCCGGCGGGCGCGGGAGCCGGTTTATCCACCGGTTGTTTCAGCGCTTCGGCGAAGGAGTCTGACCAACCGACGCGCACCAACAGCACCGGCGCGCCTAGCAGACGAAAACGCGCGGCCAGCAGGGCGGCGTTCGCCACCACCTGCTCGGCGCCGTGCGGGCCGCCGGCGTAGGGCAGAATGCCATTTTGCAAATCGATCAGCACCAGAGCGGTGGTTTGGGCGTCAAGTTTCAGCATGGATTTCATCTCGTTGCGAAGTGGATAAAAACTGTTCGGCGCGTCGGGCGAGCTGCGTTCGGCGCAAAACCGGGGGAGAATCAGGCTACGTGAAAAAACTGTCGCAGGTTAATGGGAAATTTGTTAACCGATGTGTTGATTCGAGCAAAAACGCGCCATTTAGTGCAGTAACAATGCTGTGTTCGCACTTATCGGGCGGATGAATTTCCTTTATAATGACTCCCATTTTTCAACACTCTTTAATCCAACGACCTATGCCGATTTATGAATATGCATGTGGTGCTTGCAACCATCGGTTAGAGAAATTGCAAAAATTTTCCGATGCGCCGCTGGCAGACTGCCCGGCGTGTGGGCAGCCCGCGTTGACCAAGTTGATTTCATCCTCCGGCTTCCAGCTTAAGGGCACCGGGTGGTATGCGACGGATTTTAAACCGGGTAACAAGTAGAATTTATCAGATAACAGCCGCGCGACAGGGGCGCAGTAGCCCGGCGCGGCATCGGCTGTGTAAAAGGATAGCGTATGCGTACTGAATATTGCGGACAGTTGAATCTGTCCCACGTGGGCCAGGAAGTCACTCTGTGTGGTTGGGTCAATCGTCGTCGCGATCTCGGCGGCCTGATCTTTATTGATATGCGCGACCGCGAAGGCATCGTGCAGGTGTTCTTCGATCCGGACGAGAAAGTGGCGTTCGACAAGGCCTACGACCTGCGCAATGAGTTCTGCATCCAGATCGTCGGCACCGTGCGTGCGCGTCCGGACAGCCAGATCAATAAAGATATGGCCACCGGCGAAGTGGAAGTGTTTGCCCACGCGCTGGAGATCATCAACCGCTCCGAGCCGCTGCCGCTGGACTCCAACCAGGTCAACAGTGAAGAAGCGCGCCTGAAATACCGCTACCTGGATCTGCGCCGCCCGGAAATGGCTGAGCGTCTGAAGACCCGCGCCAAAATCACCAGCTTCGTACGCCGCTTCATGGACAGCCATGGCTTCCTCGATATCGAAACGCCGATGCTGACCAAGGCGACGCCGGAAGGCGCCCGCGATTACCTGGTGCCAAGCCGCGTGCACAAGGGCAAATTCTACGCGCTGCCGCAGTCTCCGCAGCTGTTCAAACAGCTGCTGATGATGTCCGGCTTCGATCGTTACTATCAGATCGTCAAATGCTTCCGTGACGAAGACCTACGTGCGGACCGTCAGCCTGAATTCACCCAGATCGACGTCGAAACCTCCTTCATGACCGCCGATCAGGTGCGTGAAGTGATGGAGAAACTGGCGCGCGAGCTGTGGCTGGATGTGAAGGGCGTGGATCTGGGCGATTTCCCGGTCATGACCTTCGCCGAAGCGATGCGTCGCTTTGGCTCCGACAAGCCGGACCTGCGTAACCCGCTGGAGCTGGTGGACGTGGCCGACCTGGTCAAAGACGTCGAGTTTAAAGTGTTCTCCGGCCCGGCTAACGACGCCAAAGGCCGCGTGGCGGCAATCCGCGTACCGGGCGGCGCACAGCTGACCCGCAAGCAGATCGACGAGTACGGCGCTTTCGTCAACATCTACGGCGCGAAAGGCCTGGCCTGGCTGAAGGTCAACGACCGCGCCGCCGGCATGGAAGGCGTGCAGAGCCCGATCGCCAAATTCCTCAGCGCGGAAGTGCTGGAAGCTGTCCTGGCGCGCACCAACGCGCAGACCGGCGACATCCTGTTCTTCGGCGCAGACAGTTTCAAGATTGTCACCGACGCGATGGGCGCGCTGCGCCTGAAGCTGGGTCGCGATCTGGGGCTGACCCAACTCGACAGCTGGGCGCCGCTGTGGGTGGTCGACTTCCCGATGTTCGAAGAAGACGAAGAGGGCGGCCTGGCGGCGATGCACCACCCGTTCACCTCGCCGCGCGACATGAGCCCGGAAGAGCTGGCGGCAGCGCCGGTCAACGCTATCGCCAACGCCTATGACATGGTGATCAACGGTTACGAAGTGGGCGGCGGTTCGGTGCGTATTCACCGCAGCGAAATGCAGCAGACGGTATTCAGCATTCTGGGCATTAACGAACATGAACAGCGCGAGAAGTTCGGCTTCCTGCTGGACGCGCTGAAGTACGGTACGCCGCCGCACGCCGGCCTGGCCTTCGGCCTGGATCGTCTGGTGATGCTGCTGACCGGCACCGACAACATCCGCGACGTGATCGCCTTCCCGAAAACCACCGCGGCGGCCTGTCTGATGACCGACGCACCGAGCTTCGCCAACCCGGCGTCGCTGCAGGAGCTGGCGATCAGCGTGGTAAAGAAAGCCGGTGCGGAACAAGAGAGCGAGTGATGAGTTATAAGCGCCCTGAATCTATCCTGGTAGTGATTTACGCGAAATCCAGTGGTCGGGTGCTGATGTTACAGCGGCGCGACGATACCGAGTTCTGGCAGTCGGTCACCGGCAGCCTGGAACAGGATGAGTCACCGCCGCATGCCGCGCGGCGTGAAGTCATGGAAGAAGTCGGCATCGATATCGAAGCAGAGCACCTGCCGTTGTTCGATTGCCAACGCTGCGTGGAGTTTGAACTCTTTGTCCATTTGCGACATCGCTATGCGCCGGGAACCACGCGCAATAAAGAGCACTGGTTCTGTCTGGCGTTGCCCGAGGAGCGCGATCCGGTGATTACCGAGCACCACGCTTACCAATGGCTTGAGGCGGCCGAAGCCGTGAAGTTGACCAAGTCATGGAGCAATCAGCAGGCGATTGAAGAGTTCGTGATCAATTCAGTCCAGTAGTTTTTTTCGGAGATTTTTTATGGCAGGTCATAGTAAGTGGGCCAACACAAAGCACCGTAAAGCGGCGCAGGACGCCAAGCGCGGTAAAATTTTCACCAAGATTATTCGTGAGCTGGTCACTGCCGCGAAGCTGGGCGGCGGCGATCCGGATTCCAACCCGCGTCTGCGCGCGGCGATGGACAAGGCGCTGTCGAACAACATGACGCGCGACACCATGAACCGTGCGATCGCGCGCGGCGTGGGCGGCGATGATGATACCAATATGGAAACCATCATCTATGAAGGTTACGGCCCTGGCGGCACCGCCGTCATGATCGAATGCCTGAGTGACAACCGCAACCGCACCGTGGCGGAAGTGCGTCACGCTTTCACCAAGTGTGGCGGCAACCTCGGTACCGACGGTTCCGTAGCTTATCTGTTCACCAAGAAGGGCGTGATCACTTACGCACCGGGCCTGGATGAAGACAGCGTGATGGAAGCGGCGCTGGAAGCCGGTGCGGAAGACATCGTGACCTATGACGATGGTGCCATCGACGTGTTCACCGCCTGGGAAAGCCTGGGCGCGGTGAAAGACGCGCTGACCGCGGCGGGCTTCGAGGCCGAAGCGGCGGAAGTGTCGATGATCCCATCGACCAAGGCCGACATGGACGCGGAAACCGCGCCTAAGCTGTTGCGTCTGATCGATATGCTGGAAGACTGCGACGACGTGCAGGAAGTTTACCATAACGGTGAAATCTCCGACGAAGTGGCGGCGACGCTGTAATCCGGTAAAACGGGCGCCGCCGTTCGGCGGCGCCGTGCATGCAAGGTGGATGTAGATATGGCGATCATACTCGGTATCGATCCCGGTTCACGCGTCACCGGCTATGGCCTTATCCGCCAGCAGGGGCGTCAGTTGAGCTATATCGCCAGCGGCTGCATCCGCACGGTGGTGGACGACATGCCGACGCGGCTGAAGCTGATTTACGCCGGCGTCAGTGAGATCATCACCCAGTTTCAGCCCGACTTCTTCGCCATCGAACAGGTGTTTATGGCTAAGAATCCGGATTCGGCGCTCAAGCTCGGCCAGGCACGCGGCGTCGCGATCGTGGCGGCGGTGAATCAGAATCTGGAAGTGTTCGAGTATGCGGCGCGGCAGGTCAAACAGACCGTGGTCGGCACCGGTGCGGCCGAAAAGGCGCAGGTACAGCACATGGTGCGCTCGCTGCTCAAACTCTCGGCCAACCCGCAGGCGGACGCCGCCGATGCTCTGGCTATCGCCATCACCCACTGCCACCTCAGCCAGAACGTGCTGCGGATGAGCGAAGGGCGGTTGAACCTGGCGCGCGGGCGTTTGCGCTGACGCAAAGCGATGATTGCTCAGGCTGGATATTCATCCAGCCTTTTTTATGTTATAAGCTTTACCAGCAACGGCATGGCAGGGCGCCATGCCCGGTCATTCTGCAGGAGGGTAAATGATAGGTCGTCTCAGAGGAAATATTCTGGAAAAGCAGCCGCCGCTGGTGTTACTGGAGGCGAACGGCGTGGGCTACGAGGTACACATGCCGATGACCTGCTTTTACGAGCTGCCTGAACTGGGGCAAGAGGCCATCGTGTTTACCCACTTCGTGGTGCGTGAAGACGCGCAGCTGCTGTACGGTTTCAACGACAAGCAGGAGCGTGCGCTGTTCCGCGAGCTGATCAAGGTCAACGGCGTCGGGCCGAAGCTGGCGCTGGCGATCCTGTCAGGCATGTCCGCGCAGCAGTTCGTCAGCGCGGTGGAGCGTGAAGAGATCACCGCACTGGTCAAGCTGCCGGGCGTGGGCAAAAAAACCGCCGAGCGCCTGGTGGTAGAGATGAAAGACCGCTTCAAAGGGCTTAACGGCGACCTGTTCAACAGCAGCAGCGAGATCAGCCTGCCGTCCGCCGCCGACAACGCGCCGGAAGCGGACGCGGAAGCCGAAGCCGTTTCGGCGCTGGTGGCGCTGGGCTACAAGCCACAGGAAGCGAGTCGCATGGTCAGCAAAATTGCCAAACCGGGCGCCGACTGCGAGACCCTGATCCGCGACGCGTTGCGCGCTGCTTTGTAAGGCCGCTAAGAGGTAGATAATGATTGAAGCCGATCGCCTGATCTCCGCCGAACCGATCAACGAGGAAGAAGTCCTCGATCGCGCCATTCGTCCCAAGCTGTTGACTGAATACGTGGGTCAGCCGCACGTACGCGAGCAGATGGAGATCTTCATCCAGGCGGCCAAGCAGCGCGGCGACGCGCTCGACCACCTGCTGATCTTCGGCCCGCCGGGCCTGGGGAAAACCACCCTGGCCAACATCGTGGCCAACGAAATGGGCGTGAATCTGCGCACCACTTCCGGCCCGGTGCTGGAGAAGGCGGGCGATCTGGCGGCGATGCTGACCAACCTTGAACCGCATGACGTGTTGTTCATCGATGAGATTCACCGTCTGTCACCGGTGGTGGAAGAGGTGCTGTATCCGGCGATGGAAGACTATCAGCTGGATATCATGATCGGCGAAGGGCCGGCGGCGCGTTCGATTAAGCTCGATCTGCCGCCGTTTACCTTGGTGGGTGCAACCACCCGCGCCGGTTCGCTGACCTCGCCGCTGCGCGATCGTTTCGGCATTGTCCAGCGGCTGGAGTTTTATCAGGTGGCGGATCTGCAGCATATCGTCTCACGCAGCGCCGGGTGCCTGGGGTTGGAGCTGTCCGACGAGGGCGCCCATGAGGTGGCCCGCCGCGCGCGCGGTACGCCGCGTATCGCCAACCGCCTGCTGCGCCGGGTGCGTGACTTCGCCGAAGTGCGCGCCAACGGCGTGATCAGCGGCGCAGTGGCGGCGCAGGCACTCGATATGCTCAACGTCGATGCCGAAGGCTTCGACTATATGGATCGCAAGCTGCTGCTGGCGATTATCGACAAGTTTACCGGTGGCCCGGTCGGGTTGGACAACCTGGCGGCGGCGATCGGCGAAGAGCGTGAAACCATCGAAGATGTGATCGAACCGTTCCTGATCCAGCAGGGCTTTATCCAGCGCACGCCGCGCGGCCGTTTGGCGACGCAGCATGCCTACCGGCATTTCGGCCTCGAACGCGAAGCATAAGTTTTCCATCCATCATAAAAAAGGGCCGCATTCGCGGCCCTTGTCATATTCTGCTGCTGGCTTTAATCAAGCCTGCTGTTTTTTGAACAGGCTCAGCGTGAACAGCACGGCAGCGCTCAGCACCACCGAAGGGCCGGCCGGCGTATCGTAAAATGCCGAGAAGGTCAGGCCGCCGGTGACGGCCACCATGCCGAGCAGCACTGCGACGCCCGCCATCTGCTCCGGCGTGCGTGCGAAGCGCCGAGCGGTGGCTGCCGGAATGATCAGCAGTGAGGTGATGATCAGCGCGCCGACGAATTTCATCGCCAGACCGATGGTCAAGGCGGTGACCAGCATCAACACGGTGCGTGCGCGCACCAGATTAACGCCGTCGACGTGCGCCAGCTCCGGGCTGATGGTCATCGACAGCAGATCGCGCCACTGCCACCACAGCACCAACAGCACCACGGCGACGCCGCCGGCAATCATCACGATATCGCTCAGCGTAACCGACAGCAGATCGCCGAACAGGTAGGCCATCAGATCGACCCGTACGTTAGACATCAACGCCACCACCACCAGCCCCAGCGACAGCGCGCTGTGGGCCAGAATGCCGAGCAGGGTATCCACCGAGAGCTGCGGGCGACGTTCTAGCCACACCAGGGCCAAAGCCAGCAGCAGCGTAATGGCGATCACCGCATAGAAGGGGTTGATGTCCAGCAGCAGACCAAAGGCGACGCCGAGCAGCGAGGCGTGCGCCAGGGTATCACCAAAGTAGGACATGCGGCGCCAGACCACGAAGGAACCCAGCGGCCCGGCGGCGCTAGCCAGCAACACGCCGGCCAGCCAGCCGGGAAGTAACAGTTCAATCATGCTTCGCGGCTCCCGGTTTTCTTCAAGACAATTCTTCCCTGCAGATCGTGGCGGTGGTTGTGATGGTGGCGATACACCGCCAGCTGCTCTGCGCCGCGGTTGCCGAACATGGCGATGAATTCGGGATGCATCGAGACCACCTCCGGCGCGCCGGAGCAGCAGATGTGCTGATTGAGGCACAACACCTCGTCGGTTTTCGCCATCACCAGATGCAGATCGTGCGAGACCATCAGCACGGCGCACCCCAGCTCTTTACGCAGCTGATCGATCAGATCGTACAGCGCCAGCTGGCCGTTGACGTCCACCCCTTGCGTGGGTTCGTCCAGCACCAGCAGCTGCGGTTTATTCAGCAGCGCTCGCGCCAGCAGCACGCGCTGGTTTTCACCGCCGGAGAGCTTTTGCATCGGCTGGTCGAGCAGGTGGGCGGCGTGCACGCGTTTGAGCGCCGGCAGAATGTCGGCTTTCTTTACGCCAGGTTTAAGACGCATAAAGCGGCTGACGGTCAGTGGCAGGGTGGCGTCGAGGTGCAGCTTTTGCGGCACATAGCCGATGCGCAGATCGGGCTCACGCTCCAGCGTGCCGGCGGTCGGTTTGACCAATCCCAGCACCACGCGCACCAGCGTGGATTTGCCCGCGCCGTTCGGGCCAAGCAGCGTGAGAATACGGCCGGGTTGCAGGCTGAGGGAAATGTTCGACAGCACCTTGCGGCTGCCGAAGGCGACGGAGATATTTTTTAGCGTTATCAGTGTAGACATCTCGAGATTACAGGTTGCAGAACGAAGCGAATGTTATAATATCACGCCTTGTTGATGAAAACGATGGGATTACTGATGATGGCAAAGAAAAATAAATGGCTGCAGCGTACGCTGTTGGCCAGCGCATTGTTGATGGCCGGCCCGCTGAGCAGCGCTTCCGCGGCGGTGGTGACCACGATTCGTCCGCTGGGCTTTATCGCTTCGGCGATCGCCGACGGCGTGACACCGACCGAGGTGTTGCTGCCGGACGGCGCTTCACCGCACGATTTTGCGCTGCGTCCTTCCGATATCCAGCGTTTGCGCTCTGCGGACCTGGTGCTATGGGTTGGGCCGGACATGGAAGCGTTCCTGAACAAGGCGCTGGTGCCTATCTCGGCAACCCGAAAGCTGGCTGTCAGCGAACTGCCGGCGGTGAAGCCATTGCTGATGAAAGGCGAAGATGACGACGATCATGATCATGCAGGTGAAGCGCATAACCATGCCGATGACGATCATGGGCATCATCACGGCGAGTACAATATGCACGTTTGGCTGTCGCCGGAGATAGCAAAAGTGACCGCGATCGCGATTCACGACAGATTGTTGGAACTTATGCCGCAAAATAAGGACAAATTAGACGCAAACCTGCGCCAGTTCGAGAATCTGCTGACGCAAACTGACAAAAATGTTGGTAACATGCTTACGCCTGTGCAAGGTAAGGGTTATTTTGTTTTTCATGATGCTTACGGCTACTTTGAGAAACACTACGGTTTGAGTCCGCTGGGCCATTTCACCGTCAATCCCGAAATTCAGCCTGGAGCACAGCGCCTACACCAAATTCGAACACAGTTGGTTGAGCAGAAAGCGGTATGCGTTTTTGCTGAGCCACAATTCAGGCCGGCCGTAATCAATGCCGTCGCCAAGGGTACCAAAGTGCGTTCCGGAACGCTGGACCCGCTGGGCATCGGCATCGCGCTGGGGAAGGACAGCTACGGGAAATTCCTGACTCAGCTGTCAAACCAGTACGTGAGCTGCCTGAAGTAAAGCTTATGAGGATAATATCGAGTGCAGCAGATAGTCCGAACTATCGCTCTGGCGTATAACAACCTGCCACGGCCCCATCGCGTCATGCTGGGGTCGCTGACAGTCGTCACATTGGCCGTCGCTGTTTGGCGGCCTTTTGTTTACCACCCAGAACACAACCCCATCGCCAAGAGCGTCGAGTTAGAATCCAGCCAGATGCGGTCATTGCTCCCTGAAGCCAGTGAACCGATAGATGTCGACCAACCCACCCCCGATGACGAAATCCCGCAGGATGAGCTGGATCAAAAAGATGCCGGCGATGATGGCGTGCATGAATATGTGGTTTCCACCGGCGATACCCTCGGCAGCATTCTGACGCAGTACGGCATCGATATGTCGGATGTCACGCTGCTGGCTTCGCAAAACCGCGATCTGCGCAACCTTAAGATCGGCCAACAGCTGTCGTGGACTGTGAATGATGCGGGCGATTTGCAGCAGTTGACCTGGGAAGTTTCCCGCCGCGAAACCCGCACCTACGATCGCGTCGGCAACAGCTTCAAAGAGTCGAAAGAGGCGCAGCAGGGCGAATGGCGCAACAACGTGATCAGCGGCCGGGTTAACGGCAGCTTCGTCAGCAGCGCCGGCGACGCCGGGCTGAGCCGTAACGAAATCAACTCGGTGATCAAAGCCCTGCAGTGGCAGCTCGATTTCCGCAAGCTGCGCAAAGGCGACCAGTTCTCCGTGCTGATGTCGCGCGAGCATTTCGACGGTAAGAAATCGCAAAGCCAGCTGTTGGGCGTGCGTCTGCGCACCGGCGGCAAAGATTACTATGCGATCCGCGCCGAAGACGGCAAATTCTACGATCGCCAAGGCTCTGGCCTGGCGCGCGGCTTCATGCGTTTCCCGACCATGAAACAGTTCCGCATCTCCTCCAACTTCAACCCGCGCCGCGTGAACCCGGTGACTGGCCGCGTGGCGCCGCACAAGGGCGTCGATTTCGCCATGCCGGTCGGCACGCCGGTGCTGGCGGTCGGCGACGGTGAGGTGGTGATCGCCAAACGCAGCGGCGCAGCGGGCAACTATGTGGCGATCCGCCACGGTCGTCAGTACACCACGCGCTATATGCACCTGAAAAAACTGCTGGTGAAACCAGGCCAGAAGGTGAAACGCGGCGATCGCATTGCGCTCTCCGGCAACACCGGCCGTTCCACCGGGCCACACCTGCACTTTGAACTGTGGACCGGCCAACAGGCGGTGAACCCGCTGACGGCCAAACTGCCGCGTTCCGAAGGGCTGGGCGGCAAAGACCGCAGCGATTATCTGGCACAGGTGAAGGAAGTGGTTCCTCAGCTGCAGTTGGATTAACGTCCCCCTTTTTTCCGGCGCTCCGGCGCCGTTAATTTCATCGGCCTGATTGCGGGCCGATGCTGTTTTATCTGGGTGGTTCGCGGTTGTTAATTGCAAAATCGGTGATGGCAATTATGATTAGCCGAATCGCTAAGCGAAGAGCACGTGCATGCAAAACGAGAAGAAATCGAACGTAGAGTTCATCCCGCAGTTTCAAAAAGCCTTTTTATATCCGCGCTACTGGGGCGTGTGGTTGGGAACCGGTCTGATGGCCGGCATTTCGCTGGTGCCTGCGCGCCTGCGCGATCCGGTGCTGGGTGCGGTCGGCAAACTGGCCGGCAAGCTGGCGAAGGGCGCGCGCCGTCGTGCCCGCATCAACCTGCTGTATTGCTTGCCTGAGCTGCCTGAAAGCGAACGCGAGCACATTATCGACCAGATGTTCGCCTGCGCGCCGCAGTCGATGGTGCTGATGGCGGAACTGGCCTGCACCAAGCCCGAAAAAGTGCTAAAGCGCGTGCGTTGGCACGGTGAAGAGGTGCTGGACAAGATCCGGGCGGAAGGGCGTAACGTGATTTTCCTGGTGCCTCACGGCTGGGCGGTGGATGTGCCAGCGATGCTGATGGCTGCGCGCGGCCAACCGATGGCGGCGATGTTCCACAACCAGCGCAATCAGCTGATCGACTACCTGTGGAATGCCGTGCGTCGTAAATTCGGCGGCCGCATGCACGCGCGCAACGACGGCATCAAACCGTTTATCAGTTCGGTACGGCAGGGGTACTGGGGCTACTACCTGCCCGATCAGGATCACGGCGCCGAGCACAGTGAGTTCGTCGATTTCTTCGCGACCTATAAGGCGACGCTGCCGGCGGTAGGCCGGTTGATGAAGGTTTGCCGTGCGGCGATCGTGCCTTTGTTCCCGGTGTACGATGGCAAAACCAGCATGCTGGATATTTATATTCGCGAGCCCATGGACGATCTGGCCGAAGCCGATGACCCACGGATTGCGCGCCGCATGAATGAAGAAGTGGAAAACCTGGTGGGCCCGAACCCTGAGCAGTACACCTGGATCCTAAAACTGTTGAAGACGCGCAAGGAAGGGGAGATTGAGCCTTACTCGCGCGACGATCTGTATCGCTAATCCTTCCTAACGTTAACGCCGGTCGGGCTATAACCCGGCCGGTATCACTTCAGATGTGCACCATACAGCCGCGCGCCCGCAGGGTGTCGATGACTTTAGGCGTGCGGGTGAAATCATTCCAGCGCAGATCCAGCTTGCGCAGCCGGCTCAGTTCGCCGAGGCTTTCCGGCAGCTCGCTCAGGCGGTTGGCGCGCAGATCCAGACTTCTCAGCGCTGTCAGCTCACCGATATTTTCCGGCAGGCGCGTCAGTTGATTGAAACGCAGGTTCAGCTCGCTCAATCGCGGCAGGCGGCAGAAGGCTGCCGGCAGTTCGGTGATAGCATTGTTGGCCGCATCGAGTATCTCCAACTCACCGAGCAGAGCCATTTCCGCCGGCAGCGTGGTCAGGGCATTTTTCATGATATGCAGTTCGCGCAGCGCGCGCAGCTGCCCGATTTCGGCGGGCAGGCTGCGGATGCGATTGTTGTATAAACGCAGCTCCTGCAACGCCGCCAGCCTCGGTATTGCCTGCGGCAAGGCGGTCAGTTGGTTATCGGTCGCGTTGAGATAGATGAGCTGCTGCAGCTGTGCCAGCGAATGGGGCAGGTCGCTAAAACCGTTATCGCTCAGATAGAGGTATTTCAGCCGGTGCAGTTGCCCCAACGCTTCAGGCAGTTCGCTCGCGCGATTGTGGCCAAAGTCGAACATCTCGAGCTGTTGCAACTGACCAATCTCCGGCGGCAGACGGTCGAGCTGATTGCAGGAGATATTCAGCACCTGCAGATTCTGGTGCCGGAAGATTGGGGTGGGGAAGGCCGTCAGCTGATTGTCGTACAGGCTGACCTTGCGCAGCGCGCGGCCGGCAAGCTGCGATTCGTCGAGCTGCGTCAGGCTACGGCCGTCGAGATCGAGCTCATCAGCGCTCGCTGCGGGGTTGTGTTGGTGGAGCATGGCGTTCTCCGTCGTTTATGGCGATGTCAGCGCAAAAAAAATGCCGGCCAACGTGAGCCGGCCGGCATTTCGTCTGCGGCGTGAATTACTCGACGCGCAGGATACGGCTGGTATTGGTGGTACCGACGGTTTCCATCACGTCGCCCTGGGTGACGATCACCAGATCGCCGGAGACCAGGAAGCCTTTGTCACGCAGGCGATTGACGGCTTCATTGGCGGCGATCACGCCGTCTTTGTGGCTGTCGAAATATACCGGCGTCACGCCGCGATACAGCGCAGTCAGGTTCAGCGTGTGCTCATGACGCGACATGGCGAAGATCGGCAGGCCGGAGCTGATGCGTGACATCATCAGCGCGGTGCGGCCGGACTCAGTCATGGCGATCAGCGCGGTGACGCCTTTCAGGTGGTTGGCCGCATACATCGAAGACATGGCGATCGCCTCTTCGATATTGTCGAACTGCACGTCCAAACGGTGTTTGGAAACGTTGATGCTCGGGATCTTCTCGGCGCCCAGACAAACGCGCGCCATCGCCGCCACGGTTTCCGCCGGGTATTGGCCAGCAGCGGTTTCCGCCGACAGCATGACGGCGTCGGTGCCGTCCAGCACGGCGTTGGCCACGTCCATGACTTCGGCGCGGGTCGGCATCGGGTTGGTGATCATTGACTCCATCATCTGAGTCGCGGTGATCACCGCGCGGTTCAGGGTGCGTGCGCGGCGGATCAGTTTCTTCTGAATGCCGACCAGTTCCGGATCGCCGATTTCGACGCCGAGGTCGCCACGGGCAACCATCACCACGTCGGAGGCCAGAATAATGTCGTCCATCGCTTCGTCGGTGCAAACCGCTTCGGCGCGCTCAACCTTGGACACGATCTTGGCGTTGCAGCCCGCATCGCGCGCCAGGCGGCGGGCATAGTTCAGGTCTTCACCGGTACGCGGGAAGGAGACCGCCAGATAGTCGACGCCAATCTTGGCGGCGGTCACGATGTCCGCCTTGTCTTTTTCGGTCAGCGCTTCGGCTGACAGGCCACCGCCTAGCTTGTTGATGCCTTTGTTGTTGGACAACGGGCCGCCGACGGTCACTTCGGTAAACACTTTCATGCCCTGAACTTCGAGCACTTTTAACTGAACGCGGCCGTCGTCAAGCAGCAGGACATCGCCCGGCACGACGTCGGCAGGCAGGCCTTTATAGTCGATACCGACTTTTTCTTTATCGCCTTCGCCTTTTGACAGGTTGGCGTCCAGCAGGAATTTATCACCCACGTTGAGGAAGATTTTGCCTTCCTTGAAGGTGGATACGCGGATTTTCGGCCCTTGCAGATCGCCGAGGATAGCGACGTGACGTCCCAGTTTGGCAGCGATTTCGCGCACTTTGTCTGCGCGAGCCTGGTGATCTTCCGGGCTGCCGTGGGAGAAGTTAAGCCGAACTACGTTGGCACCGGCGGCAATGATCTTTTCCAGATTATTGTCGCGGTCTGTAGCCGGACCCAGGGTGGTAACGATTTTGGTTCTTCTGAGCCGTCTGGACATGTATTACTCCGTTGACTGGTGAAGCAAATATTGGTGTTGCGATAACGTCGGATAACGAAACCAGGCGTGAAATGTAATTTTACAACACTGATATTTCACCCGGGTTACCCGCATGAGCATGTTAACAGGGTACCGCCTCTGATGCCGTCATTCAAATGTCTGTTGAACGGCGATTTTTTTCTTCGTCGGGTCACGAATCAAAACTGTTGGGAATGACCACGCCTTTATCAAAGCGCGATTCTTTGAGCGCTTCTTTGACCCGCTTCAAGTTATCTCTGAATTTAGCCCCTCGGCGCAAGGTAAATCCGGTGGCAAGCACGTCAATGAGCGTTAATTGCGCGATCCGCGACACCATCGGCATGTAAACGTCGGTGTCTTCAGGCACATCGAGCAGCAACGCGAGGGTCGCCGCTTGGGCGAGCGGGGTGTCGCGCGAGGTGATAGCCAGTACCGTGGCGTCGTTCTCCCGCGCCAGGTGAGCCATCTCCACCAGATTTTTGGTGCGGCCGGTGTGTGAGATCAGCACCACCACGTCGCCCTCGCCGGAGTTCATGCAGCTCATGCGTTGCATGACGATGTCATCGAAGTAGACCACCGGAATGTTGAAGCGGAAAAATTTGTTCATCGCGTCGTGCGCCACCGCCGCGGAGGCACCCAGGCCGAAGAAAGAGATCTTTTTTGCCTGGGTGAGCAGGTCAACCGCACGATTGATTGCGGCAATATCCAAATTTGCCTTTACTGTATCCAGGCTGGCCATGACCGATTCGAAGATCTTGCTGGTATAGGAATCGACGCTGTCGTCTTCCTCAACGTTACGGTTTACGTAGGGCGTGCCGTTAGCCAGGCTTTGGGCGAGGTGCAGTTTGAAATCGGGAAAGCCTTTGGTATCAAGGCGGCGGCAAAAACGGTTGACGGTAGGTTCGCTGACGTCGGCCATGCGCGCCAGCGTGGCAATGCTGGAGTGAATGGCGGTCTGTGGGGAGGCCAGGATCACCTCGGCGACTTTCCTTTCAGATTTGCTCAGGCGTTCCAGATGGTTCTGGATTTTGTCCAGCGTATTCATATAACGAGAGTCACTCATGGTTTTATCCCTGTGGCTTTCAAGCAACAGCGCCGAATTTCGCCCGTGTTCGCCGTGCACGCAGACGCCAAACGAGCGGCTGTAACCTGGAATCGATAGGGTATGTCGATTTCAAACAAAGGAGAAATCAATGCCGGTTTAGTGAAAATATACTACGTGCTGGTAACCGTTGGCAGTCTCGACAGGGCGTATGCAGGCTTTTTTCACCAGAATATGACCTGTGTCTAACTTTCATAATGGTAACAGAGCGTCAAAAAAGACGAAAAATTACAGTTTTGCCCGCCTGTGCGGGCTCTGGCGCGCATTGGCGCTATCACTGGAATCTTGAGGTCTTTTTTCCTGCTTCTGCACCGGGTTTGCTGGCCGTAGTCAAACAGAGTACATTAGTAATGTAAGAAAATTACAAATATCCTGCAACGAGGAGATGAACATGGCGGTAACCTCTACAGCCCAGGCGTGTGACCTGGTTATTTTCGGCGCGAAAGGTGATTTGGCGCGCCGTAAGCTGCTGCCTTCCCTGTACCAGTTAGAGAAAGCCGGACACATCCACCCGGATACGCGGATTATCGGCGTCGGCCGCGCGGAGTGGGATAAAAAAGCGTATACCGAAGTGGTCAAGGAAGCGCTTGGCACCTTCATGAAGGAAAAACTGGATGACGAACTCTGGGCCACGCTGAGCGCACGCCTGGACTTCTGCAATCTGGACGTCAACGACAGCAAGAACTTTACCAAACTGGGTAAAATGCTGGATCAGAAACACCGCACCACCATCAACTACTTCGCCATGCCGCCAAGCACCTTTGGCGCCATCTGCAAAGGGTTGGGCGAAGCCAAGCTGAACCATGAACCGGCGCGCGTGGTGATGGAGAAGCCGCTGGGTACCGATCTGGCGTCTTCCCGCGTGATCAACGATCAGGTGGCGGAGTACTTCAACGAATCCCAGGTTTACCGTATCGACCACTATCTCGGCAAAGAGACGGTGCTGAACCTGTTGGCGCTGCGTTTCGCCAACTCGCTGTTCGCATCCAACTGGGATAACCGCACCATCGATTCGGTGCAGATCACCGTGGCGGAAGAGGTGGGCATCGAAGGGCGCTGGGGTTACTTCGACCAGGCCGGCCAGATGCGCGACATGATCCAGAACCACCTGCTGCAGATCCTGACCATGATCGCCATGTCGCCGCCGGCGGACCTGACGACCGACCGTATCCGCGACGAGAAGGTGAAGGTATTGCGCTCGCTGCGCCGCATCGATCAGACCAATGTACGGGAAACCACCGTGCGCGGGCAGTACACCGCCGGTTTCGTCCAGGGCAAGAAAGTGCCGGGTTATCTGGAAGAGGAAGGCGCGAACAAGAGCAGCAGCACCGAAACCTTCGTCTCCATCCGCGTGGATATCGACAACTGGCAGTGGGCCGGGGTGCCGTTCTACCTGCGTACCGGTAAACGCCTGCCGACCAAATGTTCGGAAGTGGTGGTGTACTTCAAAAACCCGCCGCTTAACCTGTTCAGCGATTCGTACCAGCAGCTGCCGCAGAACAAGCTGACCATCCGTCTGCAACCGGACGAAGGCATCGAAATTCAGGTACTGAACAAGGTGCCGGGGCTGGATCACAAGCACCGTCTGCAGACCACCAAGCTGGACCTGAGCTTCTCGGAAACCTTCAACCAGGAGCACGTGGCGGACGCCTACGAGCGCCTGCTGCTGGAGACCATGCGAGGCATTCAGGCGCTGTTCGTGCGCCGCGATGAAGTGGAAGAGGCCTGGAAGTGGGTCGACTCCATCATGGATGCATGGAAAGCCGACAACGAGGCGCCTAAACCTTATCAGGCGGGCACCTGGGGGCCGATGGCCTCGGTGGCAATGATCACCCGCGACGGCCGTTCCTGGAACGAGTTCGAATAATGCGCAATGCCGGCAGCCTGTCTGCCGGCTTTTTTTTGCCTGCGATCTGCGCGTGGGCCACATCACTTACGGTACGGCCGGACGTTCGCGCGCTTGCGCGGAGCCCTGTGGCAGGGGCGTGCCATTGTTAACCGCGAGTCATGGAGAAATAACGATGAAAAACTGGAAAACCAGCGCCGAGCAGATCCTGACGGCAGGGCCGGTGGTGCCTGTTATCGTGATCAACAAGTTGGAGCAGGCGGTGCCGCTGGCGAAAGCGTTGGTTGCCGGCGGCGTGCGGGTATTGGAGGTGACGCTGCGCACCGCCTGCGGGCTGGAGGCTATCCGCGCTATCGCCAAAGAGGTGCCGGAGGCGATCATCGGCGCCGGTACGGTGATCAATCCGCAGCAGCTGCGGGAGGTGACCGAGGCGGGGGCGCAGTTCGCCATCAGCCCGGGGCTGACCGACGCTTTGCTGCAGGCGGCGACGGCGGGGTCAATCCCGCTGATTCCGGGCATCAGCACCGTATCTGAACTGATGCTGGGCATGGATTACGGCCTGCGCGAATTCAAATTCTTCCCGGCGGAAGCCAACGGCGGCGTTAAGGCGCTGCAGGCGATCGGCGGCCCGTTCCCCCAGGTGCGTTTTTGCCCGACCGGCGGCATTACGCCGAACAATTACCGCGATTATCTGGCGCTAAAAAGCGTATTGTGCATCGGCGGCTCCTGGTTGGTGCCGGCCGATGCGCTCGAAAGCGGCGACTATGCGCGCATCACTGAACTGGCGCGCAGCGCGGTCAGCGGCGCCGCGTTGTAACCCGCGCCAGGCCTGGGGTTGGCGCTTATTTGCTCACCCGCGGATATCGCAAGGCTCAACGCTCCGTTGGGCCTTTTTTAATTTTTATCGCGATTAACTTTCTTATTTTTAACCCGTTTTTTTCTGCTTTTTTATGAAAACGGCAGTTTGCTTTCTAATTTTGGCTGTGGTAAAAATATCTCAGTTGAAAATTTTACTTTTATGAGGATATTGGGCAAATCGCACGGTGTGCGGCTGATAATAGAGAACTATTATGATGACTATTAACGGAACTACCCTCAGAACCTCTACGTGCCAACTCTTCCTGTCTGCGATCCTTGCCAGTGAGCATCACTGGTGCAGCGAGCTATAGCGTCTTTCTCCCTTAACCGTTGCTGGTAGCGGGCTTAGGCCTTCGCATTACCGTTCAGCCGGGCAAACATTCTTTTTGCGTTTGGGTCAGTTTATCCCCAGGGATCTCTGCGTCTTGCGCGCCGCATTGCGGCCGTCCGACGAGATAAATCGGGATAAATATGCCTTGGCGCGCGTTATTCGCCGTTTGGGAGAAAAATTATGATTTATTGGATCTTTTTAGGTTTGGCCATCATGACCGAAATCATCGGCACCTTGTCGATGAAATACGCCAGCGTCAATGGCGGCATGATCGGGCATATCGTGATGTACGTGATGATCACCGCGTCTTATGTATTGTTGTCGGTAGCGATAAAACGCGTGGCGCTCGGCGTGGCCTATGCGCTGTGGGAAGGCATCGGCATTCTGTTCATTACCCTGTTCAGCGTACTGTGGTTCGACGAGCCGATCTCGGCGCTGAAGGTGCTGGGCTTGGCTACGCTGATCGCCGGCATCATGTTGGTGAAATCCGGTACCCGCAAAGAGCGAAAACAGGTCAGCCCGCGAGGTGACAACCATGCAACAGTTTGAGTTGTACCACATTGGGTTCCTGGGGCTGGCCATCGTGCTGGAAATTATCGCCAACATCTTCCTGAAGATGTCGGACGGCTTCCGTAAAATTTGGCTGGGATTGCTGTCGCTGCTGTCGGTGCTCGGTGCGTTCAGCGCCCTGGCGCAGGCGGTTAAGGGCATCGATCTGTCGATCGCCTATGCGCTGTGGGGCGGTTTCGGTATCGCCGCCACCATCGCCGCAGGCTGGATCATGTTCGGCCAGCGGTTGAACGCCAAAGGCTGGATTGGCCTGGCGCTGTTGCTGACGGGGATGGTGATCCTTAAACTGTCTTGATAGCGGGCAATAAAAAACCGCAGGCGTCGCCGTCTGCGGTTTTTTTTCGTCTGCGCTCAGGCTTACAGCGCGGCGATGATTTTGATTTCCACCTTGTACTTCGGATTCATCAGCTGCGCCTGCACCGTGCAGCGCACCGGCGCGCTGCCGGCGACCACCCAGGCGTCCCAGGCGGCGTTCATCGCGGCGAAGTCGGCGCTGTTGGCCAGAAAAATGGTGGCATCCAGAATACGGCTTTTGTCCGACCCTACGCGTTCCAGCAGCACGTCGATGGCGGCGAGGGCGTTGGCGGTCTGCGCGGTCGCGTCGTCGTCCAGGTTCTCTGGCACGCTGGTGTAGTAAACGGTCTCGTTGTGCACTACGGCTTCGGACCAGCGCTGATCGGGATCAATTCTTTCGATATTCATTTGCTTATCTCCATATCATAGTCGCGCTAAGGGTAGCACAGCCGGTGATAAAAAAGCGCGGCGATAAAGTGGGTGGTAGCCGGGCGGCAGGCTTGGCATAATCACCGCTGAATGACACCGGCAGAGAAACAGCGTGACAGACGATTTTGCAACAGACGGCGCATTGGCGCAGGCTATCAAGGGATTCAAACCGCGTGAGCCGCAGCGGCAGATGGCGCAAGCCGTTACCGAAGCGATCAATTTCAAGCAGGAACTGGTGGTGGAAGCCGGCACCGGCACCGGCAAAACCTTCGCTTATCTGGCGCCGGCGCTGCGTGCCGATCGCAAAGTGATCATCTCCACCGGTTCGAAAGCGCTGCAGGATCAGCTGTATGCGCGCGATCTGCCCACCGTCGCCAAGGCGTTGAAGTACAAAGGCAAGCTGGCTCTGCTGAAGGGGCGCTCCAACTACCTGTGTCTGGAGCGTCTTGAGCAACAGTCGATGGCCGGCGGCGAGCTGGCGGGGCAGACGCTGATCGATCTGGTGCAGCTGCGCAAGTGGTCGTCGCAGACCAAAGAGGGTGATATCAGCACCTGTAGCGAAGTGGCGGAGGACAGCTTCGTCTGGCCATTGGTGACCAGCACCAATGACAACTGTCTGGGCAGCGACTGCCCGCTGTATCAGGATTGCTTCGTGGTCAAGGCGCGTCGCCGCGCGATGGATGCAGATGTGGTGGTGGTAAACCATCACCTGTTCCTGGCGGATATGGTGGTGAAAGAGGGCGGTTTCGCCGAGCTGATCCCGGAAGCCGAGGTGATGATTTTCGACGAGGCGCACCAAATCCCCGACATCGCCAGCCAGTATTTCGGCCAGCAGCTCACCAGCCGCCAGCTGCTGGATCTGGCGAAGGACATCACCATCGCCTACCGCACCGAGGTGCGCGATGCGGCTCAGCTGCAAAAAAGCGCCGACCGTCTCAGCCTGAGCACGCAAGATTTCCGTCTGAATCTGGGAGAACCGGGGTTCCGCGGTAATCTGCGTGACGTGCTCGGCGAACCCAACGTGCAGCGTGCTCTGTTGCTGCTCGATGACGCGCTGGAGCTGTGTTATGACGTGATGAAGCTGTCGCTGGGGCGTTCGGCGCTGCTGGACGCCGCCTTTGAGCGCGCCACGCTGTACCGCGCGCGTCTCAAACGCCTCAAGGCGGTAACGGAACCGGGCTACAGCTATTGGTATGAGTGCAATTCGCGCCACTTCGTGCTGGCGCTGACGCCGCTGACGGTAGCCGATCGTTTCCGCGAAATGCTGGACGAGAAGCCGGGCAGCTGGATCTTTACCTCGGCCACGCTGTCGGTCAACGATCAGTTGGGCCACTTCACCGAACGGCTGGGGCTGACCAAGGCCAAAACGCTGCTGTTGCCGAGCCCGTTCGACTATGCCAAACAGGCGTTGCTGTGCGTGCCGCGCTTTTTGCCTTCGCCGAATCAGCCCGGCGGGGCGCGCCAGCTGGCGCGCATGCTGCGCCCATTAATCGAAGCCAACAACGGCCGCTGCTTCTTCTTGTGCACATCGCACCAGATGATGCGCGAGCTGGCGGAAGAGTTCCGCGCCACGATGACGCTGCCGGTCTTATTGCAAGGGGAAACCAGCAAAGGGCAGCTGTTGGCGCAGTTCGTCGCCGCCGGTAACGCGCTGTTGGTGGCGACCAGCAGCTTCTGGGAAGGGGTGGACGTGCGTGGCGATGCGCTGTCGTGTGTCATCATCGATAAGCTGCCGTTTACTTCACCGGACGATCCGCTGCTGAAGGCGCGCATTGAAGATTGCCGCCTGCGCGGCGGCGATCCGTTCAATGACGTACAGTTACCGGATGCGGTCATCACCCTGAAACAGGGGGTGGGCCGTTTGATCCGCGATACCGACGACCGTGGCGTGCTGGTGATTTGCGATAACCGTCTGGTGATGCGCCCTTATGGCGAGGTGTTCCTCAATAGCCTGCCGCCTACGCCGCGTACCCGCGATCTGAAACAGGCCATCGCCTTCCTGCAGGCCGCCGATACGTCGGCCACGTGAAAGATGAAGGGCTTACGGGGCTGTGCTACAATGCGCGCCCTGTATGAAAAACCCAGTTTTATTCCCGCCAGAGGTTGGCATGTCCACGCGAATTTTAGCGATCGATACCGCGACGGAAGCCTGTTCCGTCGCCGTCTGGAATCAAGGCGAAATCCACGCCCTGTTTGAGCTGTGCCCACGCGAGCATACGCAACGAATTTTACCTATGGTGCAGCAGGTGCTGGCGGAATCCGGTCTGGCGCTCAACCAGCTCGATGCGCTGGCCTTCGGCCGCGGCCCCGGCAGTTTTACCGGGGTGCGCATCGGCATCGGCATCGCTCAGGGCCTGGCGCTGGGCGCCGATTTGCCGATGATTGGCATTTCCACGCTGCAAACCATGGCGCAGGGCGCCTGGCGCGTCAGCGGCGCGGCGCGCGTGCTGGCAGCGATCGATGCGCGCATGGGGGAAGTCTACTGGGGGCAGTTCGAACGCCAAGTGGACGGCAGCTGGTTGGAAAGCGAAGGCGAGGCGGTGCTGTCGCCGGCGCAGGCGCTCGAGCGTGCACAGCGCCTGCAGGGCGAATGGGCCCACGTCGGCACCGGCTGGCAAACCTATCCCGACCTGGTCAACGGTTCTACGCTGAGCGTGCGTGACGGCCAAATGCTGCTGCCGCAGGCGCAAGACATGCTGCCGCTGGCGCTGCACGCCTGGCAACAGGGGTTGGCGGTGGCGGTGGAAAACGCCGAGCCGACCTATCTGCGCAATGAAGTCACCTGGAAAAAACTGCCGGGCCGCGAGTAATCGCGGCGTATTGTGCTGTTGTTGATGCCGGGCGATGAAGGCCTGCAACTTGAACGACGAAACGCGGTCAAAGTTACAGGCATTTCAGGAGATTGCGACCATGTTAATCCGCACTGCAAGTAAAAAGCTGTCGCTGCTGGCCGTCGCCTGCGGCGCGCTGGTTCTGACCGGGTGCGTCACCGTACCGGATGCGATCAAAGGCTCCAGCCCTTCGCCGGTGACTCAGCTTTCCTCGGTACAAAATGCACCGAACCTGTTTACTGGCGCGGAAGCCCGCTTCGGCGGCACTGTGGTGAACGTCGCCAACGAACAAGGGCGTACGCTGCTGGAGATCGCGGCGGTGCCGCTCGACAGCGGTGCGCGGCCGATACTGGGTGAACCGTCGAACGGCCGCTTGCTGGCCACGGTGAACGGCTTCCTCGAACCGGTCGATTTCAAAGGCCAACTGGTGACCGTCGTCGGCCCTATCACCGGCCTGAAAGAGGGGCGGATCGGCATGACGCCATATCGTTTCGTAACGATGAACGTGACCGGTTTCAAGCGCTGGCATCTGGTGCAGCAGGTGGTGATGCCGCCTGCGCCGATGGGCCCTTGGGGCTGGCGCGGTGGTCCGTGGGGGCCCGGCTGGGGCGCAGGCTATGGCTGGTACAACCCCGGTCCGGCACAGGTGCAAACCATCGTAACCGAGTAGCATACGCTTGATGTGAACATATTTGACAGGGCGGCTCAGGCCGCCCTTTTGCTTTTTGGGATAGGGAATATCCGACAATTAGTGACGTACATCGCAACCTGAATAATGTTTAAAACCCGAACTGGTCTGCTGAGTTAAAATATTGTTATGGTTAGGCTGCGAGTTTGAGGGCTGCGATGATAATTAGTAATGATTTCAGGAGTAATACCTTGGATAAGGTCTGGTTAAAACGGTATCCGGCAGATGTGCCCGCAGAGATTGATGCCGATCGCTATTCGTCGTTGATCGAAATGTTTGAGCATGCCGTGCAGCGTTATGCCGATCAGCCCGCCTTTATCAACATGGGCGAGGTGATGACCTTCCGCAAACTGGAAGAACGCAGCCGGGCTTTCGCGGCTTACCTGCAAAATGAACTGGGCCTGAAGAAAGGCGACCGTGTCGCGCTGATGATGCCTAACCTGTTGCAATACCCCATCGCTCTGTTCGGCATTCTGCGTGCCGGCATGGTGGTGGTCAACGTCAACCCGTTGTATACCCCGCGCGAGCTGGAGCACCAGTTGAACGATAGCGGGGCCAGCGCCATCGTTATCGTTTCCAACTTTGCCCATACGCTGGAAAAAGTGGTGTTCAACACCCAGGTCAAACACGTGATCCTGACGCGCATGGGTGACCAGCTTTCGGCCGCCAAAGGCACGCTGGTTAACTTCGTGGTCAAATACGTCAAGCGCCTGGTGCCCAAATACAACCTGCCGGACGCCATTTCATTCCGCAGCGCGCTGCAACGCGGCCGCCGTCTGCAATATGTAAAACCGGACATCATTAATAGCGATTTGGCTTTCCTGCAATACACCGGCGGTACCACCGGCGTGGCGAAGGGCGCGATGCTGACGCACCGTAACATGCAGGCCAACCTTGAGCAGGCCAAGGCCGCTTATTCCCCGCTGTTCCGTGAAGGGCAGGAACTGGTGGTGACGGCGTTGCCGCTATACCACATTTTCGCGCTGACGGTGAACTGCCTGCTGTTTATCGATCTGGGCGGGCGCAATTTGCTGATCACCAACCCGCGCGATATTCCGGGGCTAGTGAAGGAGCTGGGTAAATATCCGTTCACCGCCATGAGCGGGGTGAATACGCTGTTCAACGCGTTGCTGAACAACGAAGAGTTCCACAAACTCGATTTCTCTACGCTGCGTTTCTCGGTCGGCGGCGGTATGTCGGTGCAAAAAGCGGTGGCCGAGAAGTGGGAGAAAACCACCGGTAAACACCTGCTGGAAGGCTATGGTCTGACCGAGTGCGCGCCGCTGGTGGCCGGTAACCCTTACGATCTGAAACACTACAGCGGCAGCATCGGCCTGCCGGTGCCGTCGACGGACATTCGGTTGGTGGACGACAACGGCCATGACGTGCCGCCGGGCGAACCGGGCGAACTGTGGGTCAAAGGGCCGCAAGTTATGTTAGGCTATTGGCAGCGTCCGGAAGCCACCGATGAAGTGCTTAAAGATGGCTGGCTGGCGACCGGCGATGTGGTGACCGTGGACGATCAGGGATTTGTGCGCATCGTCGACCGCAAGAAAGACATGATCCTGGTCTCGGGTTTCAACGTGTATCCGAACGAGATTGAAGATGTGGTCAGCCAGCACCCGAAAGTGCTGGAATGTGCGGCAATCGGCGTGCCCAGCGAGGCCTCCGGTGAAACGGTGAAGATCTGCGTGGTGAAGAAAGACGCCTCGCTGACCAAGGAAGAGCTGTTGACCCATTGCCGTCGCCACCTGACCGGGTATAAAGTGCCTAAAATTGTTGAGTTCCGCGATGAACTGCCGAAGTCGAACGTCGGCAAGATTTTGCGGCGAGAACTGCGCGATGAGCTAAAAACGCCGAAGCCGGCCGATGCCGCCTAGGTGTCGCTTTCGCGTCTGACTATCAACAACGCCGGTGAATGCCGGCGTTGTTGTGTTTGAATCCTACAAGAGAATGATGTTTTGAATTATCAGTTGATCACTACCGATGCCGGATTGCAGCAGGTCTGCGAGCAGGCGAGAAAGCATGCCCAGATTGCGCTGGACACCGAGTTTGTCAGAACGCGCACCTACTATCCTCAGCTGGGCCTGATCCAGCTCTACGACGGTGAACAACTCTCCCTCATCGATCCTCTGCCGATCAAGCAATGGCAGCCGTTTGTCGACCTGCTGGCCGACACCGCCGTGGTGAAGTTCCTGCATGCCGGCAGTGAAGATCTTGAAGTGTTTCTCAACGCCTTTAAAACGCTGCCGACGCCGATGATCGATACCCAGATCCTGGCGGCCTTTACCGGTCGGCCGCTCTCCTGCGGTTTTGCGACGCTGGTGGCGGAGTACATGAAGGTTGAACTGGACAAGAGCGAGTCGCGCACCGACTGGTTGGCGCGCCCGCTGACCGAAAGACAGTGCGTGTATGCGGCCGCCGACGTGTTCTACCTGCTGCCGATGGCCAAACAGCTGGTGCAGGAGACCGAAGAGGCCGGCTGGACCGCTGCGGCCCATAACGAGTGCCTGCTGCTGTGCCAACGCCGTAGCGAGACGCTGGCGCCGGAAGTGGCCTATCGCGAAATCAGCAATGCCTGGCAGCTGCGCCCGCGTCAGCTCGGCTGTTTGCAGAAGTTGGCAGAATGGCGGTTGCGCCAGGCGCGCGAGCGCGATCTGGCGGTGAACTTCGTGGTGCGTGAGGAGAACCTATGGCAGGTGGCGCGCTACATGCCGTCTTCGCTGGGAGAACTGGATTCTCTGGGGCTGAGCGGGCCGGAGATCCGTTATCACGGCAAAACGCTGCTGGCGCTGGTGGCCGAAGCCGAAGCGCTGGAGGAGTCCGAGTTGCCCGCGCCGTTGGCTAACCTTATCGATCAGCCGGGCTACAAGAAGGTGTTTAAGGACATCAAGGCCGCTATCGCTACCGTCAGCGAGCAAAGCGGGTTGAGCAGCGAGCTGCTGGCATCCCGTCGCCAAATTAACCAATTGTTGAACTGGCATTGGAAACTGAAGGACGGCGAGAGTCGCCCTGAATTAATCAGCGGCTGGCGCGGCGATTTATTAATGGCGCCGTTGCAGGACATCCTGAAAGATTATTAATCGCTGGTTATCACCAGGGCAGGGTAGGGAAACTCTGCTCGGGTGAATATAGGCAGGAAATAATGCGTTGAAGGTAAATCTGGCCAGAATTTACTTTAAACGAGGTGGCGGCAAAGTTAATTGGGAATTGTCCCAAAGGGAAAAATCAATTTTTTGCTGCCGATAATGCTTAATAACTGGATACACATACAGTTACCCCCTGCATAAAATATACAGGGGGTAATTAATGCGTCGCAATCATTTAGCTGCTTCTTCCGATTCCGGTAATGTCACGTTAAGTTCAAGTACCGAAATATCGTCCCCTTTCTGCTCGAACTGCACATGCAGCATTTCAGGATCGATCTGAATGTATTTGCAAATAACCGCCAGAATATCGCGTTTCAGATCAGGCAGATACGGGGGCTCACTGTCCCCGCGACGACGCTCTGCGACGATAATCTGCAGCCGTTCCTTGGCTATATTGGCTGTCTGTTTTTTGCGGGACAGAAAGAAGTCTAATAAGGCCATGGTTTATCCCCCAAAAAGGCGTTTCAGGAAACCCTTCTTCTCTTCTTCAATGAAGCGGAATGGGCGTTCTTCCCCCAACAAGCGGCAAACGGTATCGTCGTACGCCTTACCGGCGTCTGACTCGGCATCCAGAATGACAGGCTCACCCTGGTTGGAAGCGCGTAGCACGGACTGGTCTTCCGGGATCACACCCACCAGCGGAATGCGCAGAATTTCAAGCACGTCTTCCATGCTCAGCATGTCGCCACGGCTGACGCGGCCCGGGTTGTAACGGGTCAGCAGCAGGTGTTCCTTGATTGGCGATTCGCCTTTCTCGGCGCGGCGTGACTTGGAAGAGAGGATACCCAGGATACGGTCAGAGTCGCGTACCGAAGACACTTCCGGGTTGGTGGTGATGATAGCTTCGTCGGCGAAATACAGCGCCATCAGCGCACCGGTTTCGATACCGGCCGGTGAATCGCACACCACGAAGTCAAAATCCATCTCGCCGAGATCGTTGAGGATTTTTTCAACGCCTTCGCGGGTCAACGCGTCTTTGTCGCGCGTCTGCGAAGCCGGCAGGATATAGAGGTTTTCAGTGCGTTTGTCTTTGATCAACGCCTGATTCAGCGTGGCATCGCCCTGAATCACGTTCACGAAATCATACACTACCCGACGTTCGCAGCCCATAATCAGGTCAAGATTACGCAGGCCGATATCGAAATCGATCACGACGGTTTTCTTGCCTTTCTGGGCCAGGCCGGTAGCGATGGCCGCGCTCGAAGTGGTCTTGCCAACGCCCCCTTTACCCGATGTAACAACAATAATGCGTGCCATGAAATGGATTCCTTGTCAAAAGGGCTTAATTTAAAGGTTGTATGGTTAAAGCGTTATCCAACAGGCTGAGTCGTACGGCCTGCCCGACGTAATCGGACGGGATTTGGTCGCTCAACCAGTACTGCCCTGCGATAGAGACTAGCTCAGCCGCCAGGTGGGTGCAAAAAATCTGACATTGCGTGTCGCCTGACGCGCCTGCCAGTGCGCGACCGCGCATCATGCCGTAGACATGAATATTGCCATCGGCAATCAATTCGGCGCCGGCGCTGACGCTGCTGGTCACGATAAGATCGCAGTTGCGGGCGTAAATCTGTTGGCCGGAACGGACAGGCGTACTGATGATGCGCGTTTTGGCGGGGGCGTTATCCGCCACCACGGGCGCAGGTGCAGGCTCCGGCGCAGCCATCTTCTGGCCTTTGCCTTCGCTCAGCAGCGGCAGCCCGGCACGGGCTATCGCGCGCTTTTGACGCTCATCTCTGCAACCGCTGATACCCACAACGCGCAGGCCTGCTGCCGCGACAGCCTGTTGAAGTTCTTTCCAGTTCGCATCGCCTTCCAGCGTTGCGACGTTGATAACAACAGGGGCGTTTTTCAGAAAAGCGGGCGCTTGCTCAACTTTTTCCTGTAACGCCTGACGTATTACCTCGGGCTGTGAATTATGCAAATGAACAACCGATAGGGTAAAACTGCTGCCTTTTAGCTCAATTGGCGATTGTGACATCTATCCTGACTCAGTCTCAGCAACTTTAAATCCCCGGAATACCACTCGGGGTGCGATATTCCGATGTACTATAAGCATGTTATAGTCAGAGTTATATCCAGGCAAGACGCTCCCTCAATTAAATAGAGTTAAAAAAATGCTTTGTGTGATCTATAGAAGCCCGAAACGCGATCAAACTTATCTTTATGTCGAAAAAAAAGACGATTTCTCTCGTGTGCCGGAAGCGCTGATGAAAAGTTTCGGTGTACCGCAATTCGCCATGATGCTGTCGCTCGATGAGCGCAAGAAATTGGCCTCGGCGGATATCGAAAAGGTGAAGCAGGCGTTGAAAGACGAAGGCTATTACCTGCAGTTCCCGCCGCCGGTAGAAAACCTGCTCAACCAGCATCTGGCGGGCGACAAGGCCTGAGACAGTTGCCACGGCCAGGGGAGGCGCGATGACACCTTCGGCAAGAAGAATCGTATTGGCCGCCTGGCTGACGTTGGGCGGGGTGCTGATGCCGGGCGCAGCGCAGGCGACGCAGGAAACGACGCTGGCGACGAGCGGCCGGGATCCGGCGCAGTTCCCGGCGTATGTCGAACAGCTCAAGCGCCGGGCGCGGGAGCAGGGCATCAGTCAGGCCACCCTCGACCGCGCCTTTGCGCAAATCCATTTCGTCGATCGGGTGATCAAGGCCGATCGCAATCAGCCGGAGCAGAAGGTAACCCTGGACGACTATCTGCGGCGGGTGATGACGCCCGTTAAAGTGCGCCAGGGGCGCGAACTGTACCGGCAGCGCCACGCGCAATGGAGGCGCGCCGGCGAGCGCTACCGGGTGCCGGGGCGCTATATCATCGCGCTGTGGGGCATGGAGAGCGCCTACGGCAAGATTCAGGGGCGGGAAGATGTGGTGTCCGCGCTGGCGACGCTGGCGTTTGAAGGGCGCCGCGAAGCCTTTTTCAGCCAGGAGCTGATGGCGGCACTGCAGATAGTCGAGCAGGGGCACGTCGGCGATACACCGCTGAAAGGTTCCTGGGCCGGCGCGATGGGGCAATGCCAGTTTATGCCGAGCTCTTTCCTGCGCTATGCGGCGGACGGTGACGGTGACGGGCGCATCGATATCTGGAACAACATTGATGATGTCTTCGCGTCTACGGCCAGTTATTTGTCCAAAGAGGGCTGGCAGCCCGGCATCGGCTGGGGGCGTGAGGTCAAACTGCCCGCCGGTTTCAATCGGGCCGAGCTGGGGTTGAAAGACGCGCAGGCGCGCAGCGTCAACGCCTGGCAACAACGCGGGGTACGTCGTGCGGATGGCAGTGCGTTGCCGCATGCCGTTCAGCGCGGTTGGATCATTGCGCCGGATGATCTGCAGGGCCGGACGTTCCTGGTCTATGATAATTTCCGCACCCTCATGCACTGGAATCGCTCTTACTATTTCGCTATCGCCGTGGGTATGATGGCGGACGCGATCGGACATTGATCCGGCACACCAATAATCGGCTTGGCGCGCCAAGCCTCTACAGTTTGGGAGAAGCGGTATGTATCAACATAGAGACTGGCAGGGTTCGCTGCTCGATTTCCCGGTGAACAAGGTGGTTTGCGTCGGCAGCAACTACGCCGATCACATCAAGGAAATGGGCAGCGCGGTTTCCGTCGAGCCGGTGGTGTTTATCAAACCGGAAACGGCGCTGTGCGATATCCGCCAGCCGGTGGCCATCCCTAAAGAATTTGGTGCGGTGCACCATGAGGTAGAGCTGGCGGTGCTGATCGGTACGCCATTGAAACAGGCCAACGAAGACCGCGTTGCGCGGGCGATCGCCGGCTACGGTGTGGCGCTCGATCTGACGTTGCGCGATTTGCAGGCGGGCTTTAAAAAAGCCGGCCAGCCGTGGGAAAAGGCCAAGGCCTTCGACGGTTCCTGCCCGATGTCGGGGTTTATTCCGGTGGCGGAATTCGGCGATCCGCAAAACGCCGAGCTGTCGTTGACCGTCAACGATCAACTGCGCCAGCAGGGCAATACGCGCGACATGATCACGCCGATCCTGCCGCTAATCAGCTATATGAGCCGTTTCTTCACGCTGCGCGCCGGCGACATCATCTTGACCGGCACGCCGCAGGGCGTGGGCCCGATGGCTTCCGGAGACATGCTGAAAATCAGCCTGAACGGCAAAACGCTCAGCACCCGGGTGATCTGATTTCTCCTTGCCGCCGGCGGTGTCGGCGGCAAAGCTTGCATCTTGTGGCTAAAATGTCTATATAGTCCCCCCTCGAACCTGTGCGCAGGTGACTTATCCATTTACCGAAACCGGACGCTAACATGTCACAACTCGCTTTTTGGCAACAGAAAACGCTGGCGGAAATGTCAGAACAAGAGTGGGAATCGCTGTGCGACGGGTGCGGGCAATGCTGTTTGAATAAGCTGATCGACGAAGATACCGACGAGATTTATTTTACCAACGTAGCCTGCAACCAGCTCAACATCAAATCCTGCCAATGCCGTAACTATGAGCGGCGCTTCGAGCTGGAAGAAGACTGCATCAAATTGACGCGCGAGAATCTCACCACCTTCGAGTGGTTGCCGCCGACCTGCGCCTATCGCCTGATCGGTGAAGGCAAGCCGCTGTTCCCCTGGCATCCGCTGCTGAGCGGTTCCAAGGCGGCAATGCACGGCGAGCGCATTACGGTGCGGCATATCGCGGTGCGTGAAAGCGAGGTGGTGGACTGGCAGGACCATATCCTCAACAAGCCGGACTGGGCTAGGTAAAGGCGGGCGCCTGCAGAGCAATACGCGTTTTCATGCAAGAGGGCGGCGTGTTCAGACACGGCGCCCTCTGCGTTATTGAGCTAACCACCGGGTGTGGGGCTCATGGCATAAGCCGCCATTTCACGCTTTTTTGTCGCGGCGATGCCAGTTAGCCAGATTTTTCAGCGGCTGCTTCACATACGGGCTGGCCTTGATCAGGCTGAACAGCAGTTTATTCACCGCCGTACCTACATTGTCCATTGGCCGGTCGATATCGAGAAACAGCACAGCGCGCAGTTCGTCGGTATCATTGCGAACCTCGTGTTCGTAGGAATCATCAAACAAAATCACCTTGCCTTCATCCCAGTGCAGAATTTGGTCGTCAACGCGGATCCAGAGCTTTTCCCGATCCTTTGGCACGATTAATCCCAAATGCGCGCGCACCACGGCACGAGTCGGGCCTTTGTGGGGGACGATGTGATAGTGCGGCTTAAGGATCGAAAACATGGCGGTGCGCATGCCGGGGATCTCGCTGACCGCCTGTGCGGTCTGCGGGCAAATGGCGCAGTTCTCATCAACCCGCTGCCCGTAGACAAACAGCCCGAAGGTTTTCCAATTATCCCCTTTGGAGATGCGTTGCTGATCCGGTGATATTTGGTGGAACGCGGGGATATCCTCCGGGTGCTCCAGCAACCGATCCAACTCCTCGCGAATGGCAGGCCAACGGGCTTCCAGCGCCGTGACCCAATTAAATTCATGATTACCGATCCGCGGTGTGGTGGAGATCAGCGAATGGCGAGTCTGAAAATCGCCGTTCCAGCGCAGGAATTTTTTCCCTGCTTTGAGCAGCATGCGCCGCAGGAACGGGCGCTGAGACGAAGGGGGCAATGTGGTATCCGGCATAGTATCGTGTCCTTGATGTCATATGATGTGCAGTAGTCAGCCAAAGCCTGGCTCACAGGAAGAAAGGGTGAAAGTCAACACGTCATTCAGCATAGGGAAAGCATCGCGAACGATTTTAATCTTTAATGCGCGAATGGCGTTGATGCTTGGTGCCGGATAGAGGGAAATTCCAACAATTTATTTAAGGCGGGTAAGGGGTTGCGTGATGGGGGATAGGGGGAAAAAAGCCCCTGCAAAGATGAGGGGCAAGACACACAACAACACCAGGGAAATCGGTAGTACTCACGTTGCCGATACTATAAGGATTTTATGGGTAAACTTCACCAAAATATTGTGCTCTGAATGTGACAAAGGCGCAGTCGTTCATAAGTAACGGTAATTTATTGATGCTCGAAGGTTGAAAGGAAGGGCCGGTTTTAGCCGCCGGTATTGCAGAAGTTTAATGTTATGTAAATTACGTGCTGAACTGAGCCGGGATGCTTCTTTTTAAACGATAAGTTGGGTAATTTGGCCGCTCTCCCGCAAGTTCGAGAGCATAACAATGAAAATGGTCCGTCTGTTTGCCGTAGCTGGAGCGCTAATCGTGCTCGTTTACTTCCTTACACATACCTGAAATGGGGTTATCTCTGAATTTGACAGTAATACCCTAAAAAAACGGCGCCAGGTGGCGCCGTTTTTTGTTTGTCTGCCGTTCAGCGGCCGAACAGATCGCGGCGGCGTGGGCGGACAAACTGTGCGATCAGTACAATCAGCGCCACCAGCAGATAGGCGCCGAAGATACCAACCAGCCATTGTGGCATTTCCAGCGTCAGGAACTGCCATTGACGCACGGAACAGTCACCGGAAGCGTGGAACACCGCCGGCAGCCATTTGTCCAGCGGCAGCCAGGACGGGAAGCTGACAAAGAAATCGCAGGTATTGAATGGCGAAGGATGCAACTGGATCATGGTGTGCTTCCACGCCAGCTGTACGCCTTCCCAGGCGCTGTAGATCCACAGCAAGATCGCCGCGTAGCGCAGCGGGGTTTTCGGCGCGATAGCGCCTACCAACGAGGCGCCGAGGATGCCGAATAGCGCGCAACGCTCGTAAATGCACATCACGCACGGCTGCAGCAGCATAACGTGCTGGAAATAGAGCGCGACCAGTTCCAACACCAACGCTGTCAGGGCCATCAGCAGCCAGGCGCCGCGTCCTTGTGAACAGCGGTTAAAGAATTGCAACATATCTAGATTCTTCCATGCAGTAAGCAATTGAACCGGCAGTGTAAACCAATTCCCCCTCGCTGCCAGCCACTTGGGCCGGTTTCAGCGTAAAAATATCGGTTCACCCTGCCGGCGCCGTCTCAGTGGCTGACGGTGTCGATGGGCGGCAGCGTCAGCCAATGCCACTGCGTCAACACCTCGGTCGCCGGCTCCAAAGTGAACTGGACGCACAGCAGGCCAACTACCGTCAACACCACCGTATAAGGCAGGGCCATCCAGACCATGCGGCCATACGACAGACGCACCAGCGGCGCCAATGCCGACGTCAGCAGGAACAGAAACGCCGCCTGCCCATTAGGGGTGGCGACCGAGGGCAGGTTGGTGCCGGTATTGATGGCGACCGCCAGCAGCTCGAACTGCTTCAGCCCGATCGCGCCGGTTTCCAGCGCGGTGCGCGCCTCGTTGATGTAAACGGTGCCGACGAACACGTTGTCGGAAACCGACGACAGCAGGCCGTTGAACAGGTAGAACAGCGAAAGCTGAGAGGAGGGCTCGGCGCGCAGCACAAACTGGATCACCGGGCTGAACAGGTGCTGTTCGATGATCACTGCGACCACGGTGAAGAACACCGTCAGCAGAGCGGTGAATGGCAGCGCTTCCTGGAACGCTTTGCCGATGGCGTGCTCGTCATTCACGCCGCACAGGGAGGTGGCGAGAACGATGACCGACAGGCCGATCAGCCCAACTTCTGCCAGATGGAAGGCCAACGCCAGCACCAGCCAAACGCCGATCAGCGCCTGCATCACCAGTTTAAGCCGTTCTTGTTTGCTACGGCCTGCGCTGGCCTTGCGGTCATACTCTTTCAGCACGTCGCGCACCGCTCCCGGCAATTGCGCGCCGTAGCCAAACAGGCGAAAACGTTCTACCAGCCAACACACCAGCAGGCCGCACACCAACACCGGCAGCGTGACCGGCGCCATACGCAGGAAGAAATCGATAAAACCCCAGCCCGCGTTTTTGGCGATAATCAGGTTTTGCGGCTCGCCCACCATGGTCATGACCCCGCCGAGCGCGGTGCCGACGCCGGCGTGCATCAGCAGGCTGCGCAGAAAGGCGCGGAATTGCTCCAGCGTCTGTTTGCGCTCTTCGCCGGTAAAATCACTGTCATCGCCAATGTCACCGTCAGGGCGGTTTGACGTCACGTTGTGATAGATGGAATAGAAACCGGTGGCCACGCTGATCACTACCGCCACGACCGTCAGCGCGTCGAGGAAGGCAGAAAGGAAGGCGGCGGCCAGGCAAAACGCCAGCGACAGCAGCGTTTTCGAACGGATGTTGAGCAGCAGCTTGGTGAACACGAACAGCAGCAGCTGCTTCATAAAGTAGATGCCTGCCACCATAAAGATCAGCAGCAGCAACACTTCCAGATTATGTTCGATTTCCTGCGAAACCTGCGCCGGGCTGGTCATGCCGATGGCCACGGCCTCTAGCGCCAGCAGGCCGCCCGGCAGCAACGGGTAGCATTTCAGCGCCATCGCCAGGGTAAAGATGAACTCGACCACCAGCAGCCAACCCGCAATAAACGGGCTGGCGAAAAAGAACACCAGGGGGTTGATCGCCAGAAAAATGAGAATGGTCAGTTTGTACCAGTCGGGAGATTGCCCCAGAAAATTTTTGAGCAGGGCGCTGCGCAGGGTTGTTTCCATTGTCCTCTATGCATCCTTAATCAGTCGTAGCACGTACCCTAACAATGCGGTGGGGGCGTGTGCAACCGGAGCTTGTTTTACGGCGGCAAATTTCCTTCGGCCGGTGTTTTTGCGCGTTTTTTGCCACTTTATGCACACTTTCGTTTATTGTTTTTCGCTCACGCTATGTCATGTCAGCACGATCTGGTATGATGAGCTGATTACTTTTACTGATTTTATCGTCGCAACGGAACGTCAAACACATGGTCATAAAGGCGCAGAGTCCTGCCGGTTTCGCGGAAGAGTACATTATTGAGAGTATTTGGAATAATCGCTTCCCCCCTGGCTCTATTTTGCCCGCGGAGCGTGAGCTTTCTGAGTTGATTGGCGTCACGCGCACTACGTTACGTGAAGTGTTGCAACGTCTGGCCCGCGATGGTTGGTTGACCATTCAGCATGGCAAACCGACCAAAGTGAACAATTTCTGGGAAACGTCCGGCCTCAATATCCTTGAGACCGTAGCCCGTCTCGATCACAAAAGCGTCCCGCAGCTGATCGATAACCTGCTGTCCGTGCGCACCAATATCGCGTCGATCTTTATTCGCGCCGCGGTGCGCAATCATCCGGAACAGGCCCAGGAAGTGCTGGCGAAAGCTGCCGAGGTAGAAGATCAGGCAGACGCGTTCAATCTGCTCGATTACGAGATCTTCCGTGGTTTGGCGTTCGCTTCTGGCAACCCGATCTACGGCTTGATTTTCAACGGCCTGAAAGGGCTGTACACCCGCGTGGGCCGTTACTACTTCTCCAACCCGGAAGCGCGCAAGCTGGCGCTGACCTTCTACAGCAAGCTGTCCACGCTGTGCCATGAGAAGCTGTACGACCAGGTGATGGACACCGTGCGCAACTACGGTAAAGACAGCGGGGCGATTTGGCAGAGCATGCAGGGCACCATGCCGAGCGATCTGACCGAAGCGCGTCGCTGATTGCGTATTAATGAAATTAAGAAAGGGCGCCATTTTGGCGCCCTTTGTCGTTATGGCGGATTACAGCGGCGTTGGTCGCGGCGGGCACCGATCGAGCAGCTCCACGCTGCCGTCTTCGTTTTGCTGCTCGAGGATCACGTCGAAGCCCCACAGGCGGTGCAGGTGCTTCAACACGTCGCGACGGCTTTTATCCAACGGCGCACGCTCCTGTGGGATATAACGCAATGTTAGCGAGCGGTCGCCGCGCAGGTCCACGTTCCAGATCTGAATGTTCGGCTCGTGATTGCTCAGGTTGTATTGTGCAGACAGCTCCTGACGGATCGCCCGGTAGCCGGCCTCGTTGTGGATCGCGGCAATTTCCAGATAGTTGTTGCGATCGTCGTCCAGCACGGTGAACAAGCGGAAGTCGCGCATCACTTTGGGCGACAGGAACTGGCTGATAAAGCTCTCGTCCTTGAAGTCGCGCATGGCGAAGTGCAGTGTCTCCAACCAGTCTTTTCCGGCGATGTCCGGGAACCAGTAGCGGTCTTCCTCGGTCGGTGATTGGCAGATGCGCTTGATGTCCTGGAACATGGCGAAGCCCAGTGCATAAGGGTTGATGCCGTTATAGTACGGGCTGTTGTAAGGCGGCTGATACACCACGTTGGTGTGGCTGTGTAAAAACTCCAGCATAAACCGCTCGGTCACACGGCCCTCGTCGTACAAATGGTTGAGGATGGTGTAGTGCCAGAAGGTGGCCCAGCCCTCGTTCATCACCTGAGTCTGTTTTTGCGGGTAGAAATACTGGCTGACTTTGCGCACGATGCGTAACACCTCACGCTGCCAAGGTTCCAGTAGCGGTGCGTTCTTCTCGATAAAATAGAGGATATTTTCCTGCGGTTCGCTTGGATAGCGACGAGCCTGCTCCGGCGACTCTTCGCGCTCGACGCGTGGCAGGGTCTTCCACAGCGTGTTCACCTGGCTTTGCAGATATTCTTCGCGGCTTTTCTGGCGCGCTTTTTCTTCCACCAAGGAGATTTTCTGCGGGCGTTTGTACCTGTCGACGCCGTAGCTCATCAGTGCGTGGCAGGAGTCCAGCAACCGTTCCACTTCTTCTACGCCGTAGCGTTCTTCGCACTGGCTGATGTAGTGACGGGCGAACAACAGATAATCGACGATGGAACTGGCGTCGGTCCAGCTGCGGAACAGATAGTTATTCTTGAAGAACGAGTTGTGGCCATAGCAGGCGTGTGCCATCACCAGCGCCTGCATGGTGATGGTGTTCTCCTCCATCAGGTAGGCGATGCAGGGATTGGAGTTGATGACGATTTCATACGCCAGCCCTTGCTGGCCCTGTTTGTAGCGCTGTTCGGTTTCGATGAACTTCTTGCCGAAGGACCAATGGGTATAGTTGATCGGCATGCCGACGCTCGAATAGGCGTCCATCATCTGCTCGGAGGTGATCACCTCGATCTGATGGGGGTAGGTGTCGAGCCGGTAATGCTTGGCGACGCGGTCGATCTGCTCCAAATACACCTGCAGCAGTTCGAACGTCCAGTCCGGTCCATCGCTCAGACGTTTATCATCCTTAACCTTTTCATGTGTTGAAGTAGTCATCAGCGCACCCTCATTATTCACGGGTCTTGCTCAAACGGCAGACCCTGTAACAAGCATAGTTCAAGTCATAATTAACCGTTGCAAATCAGTAAAATAAAAACCACAGGTCATAATCAGTCACTATTCAGTCACAATCCATTAGACATTAACCCAATTATTTCCCCGATCATCCTGATATTTTGCCGTCATTTCCGCCGTCTTGTGCCCCAGTAATCGCTGGGCAAAATCACCCTCCTTTTCCTTCGAGTATAGCCTTGCGGAAAGGCTCCGCAACTCATGGAATGAGGGCGGTTGAGCCCATGAAAGGCCAGAGTCTTTACGGGCTTTGGTAAACCCCATCGAGATCGTGCTGGGCGAAAGGGCGCTCCGTAAGTGGCTGGCCAGAACGGTTTCGCATCCACCAAAAGCGACCTTGCACCGGGATAGCACTTCATCCAGTTTTAAACCGGCGGAAACAAGCTCGAGATCAACGGGAATGGCCAGCCTTGCGTTCGTTTTCTGCTGTGTGATCCAAACGCGACCATCATGAATATCAGACCATTTTAGGCTGCTGATATCGCTTACTCGCTGGCCGGTAACCAATGCCAAATCCATGCTTAACCCGACCCATTCAGCCTGGGAATTTGCGGCGGCGCGGATTCGCAGATAATCGTCAAGAGTAAGCCGTTCACGCTGAACCTCTGCTTTAGGGTTGCGCGTAGCATCAACGGGGTTTGTTTGAATGTGCCCGTCGGCGATCGCCTCTTTGAAAATATCAACGAGAGATGCGCGCAATGATTTAGCACGCATATTCTTGCCCTGCTTAACGTATTCGTTGACGAAATCGGCAATGTCCTTTGTGGTGATCGCGTCGACCTCTATGTCGGCAAAGCCTCGCTCTATGGCCTTAATTCTGTTGCGATAATCTTCAAGGGTTTTCGCTTTCAGGCCACGGCTAGCCACGATTTCATCGTATCTCAAAAGCCAGGCATGAAAGGTAATACATGATTTTCCATTTATCCGATCAACCAGTCTTACCGCTGAATCCATCAACTGCAGATTGGCCTCAATAGCCTGGTTTATCGCATCACGCTTTACGCGGCCAAGGCCATATTCTTTACCGGTTCTTGGATCGCGATAGCAATAATATCCACCGTTACGGGTGTATAGGTTTGGTGGCAGGTCGCGCCGCGCGTGGTTTCGATTCCGGGCCATTCTTAATTCTCGTCAGTAGCGTATTCATTGGCGGGCGTTGTGTCTTAAGGTCAATTTTTACCGCCCGTTCATCAAAAAGGTATTCCCGGCCATCCAGTACCGGGGCCGGGTAGATTTTCCCGGTGCGGATCCAGCGGCGAACGGTTTCATGGCTGCGCGGACGCGGGAGCCGCTTATTCCACTCCCCCAGGGTCAATTTGTTGGACATGGTCTTTCCTCGGTTTCAGCAATTGGGCGATTGCGTCGTCGGTCACACGACACGCCCGGGTGATATCGTCATCGCTCAGCGTCGCTTTTCTGACGCAGGCAGACAGCCGGCCGATCTTGATGTCGAAATCAGAGAGTAGGCGGGTGCCTGGTTGCCATGGTTGCATTGCTGTTCCCCGTTGTGTGGTTTCCAACAATGCAAACATGGCGGAAGTGATTATTTCTGATTAGGCGTAATTGGTTTTTTAAAGGCCTCTTTTTCGCGCGTCAGGCGTACAGACTGCGGGAAATGGAAAGCCAGCTCGCCGCGGCTCTCGGCCTTAATGATTCCGGTGGTGCCGTCGGGGAAGGTCACGTGCACCGCATCGCCTTTGGCCAGGTACATTCTCAGCATGGGAAATCCTCAGTAGTGGCCCCGTCGCCGGGGCCGGGTGATCACCGCACCTGCAGCGACGGCTCGCCGATTTCGATATGCGCGCCTTTGACTTCCACGCCGTTCTCGATTGCCTCCTTGATGGCTTTCTTGTCCGGCGCTACCACCGTTTGTACCGTCACCAATTCATCTGGCAGCAGGTCGGCATTGTCGACCACTACGCTGGCGGAGCCTTTGCGCGCCGTGAAGGTGTTCGCCGTGGTTTTAATGGAGCCTTGGCCGCTGGCCAGCAGGCAAGCCAGCACATACTTGCGGATCGACTTGGCGCGGTTCTCGAATGATTTTTTGCGGTCGGTCAGGCGTTTGATTTCCGCCGCCAGCGTGTCGGCTTGCCCCTCAATATTGCGAACGTGGATAAAGGCGGCGTCCAGTTTGTCACCCAGCGCTCCCTCGATTCCTTCCAGTGTGTCGGCGATCATCTCCGGCGTCAGATCGTCGGAGGCTTCGACCAGTTCGTGAAACTTGGCGTAATCAGCGGCCAGTGCAATAGCTGTAGTGCTCATGATGCTTTCTCCTCGGTCAGTGCGGCGATGCGTTCATCTTTCAGGGCTGTCAGGCGGCGCAGGCGGCCGGCCAGGTACTTGGCGTGATCGGCATCGCCTTTTGCCTCAGCGGCCTTGCGATGCGTTTCGACCTCACGAGCGATGGAGGCATGAACCTTGCTGGCCTCGTTGACCGTTACGGCAGATGTGATGGTGTCGGCGACTTTTGCCAGCTTCTCGTCCAGTTCTTCACGCAGGCGCGTTACGTCTTCGGCCTTGTCACTGGCATTTCTGATCGCGAACTCGGTGGCGTTTTCTTCGCGATATTCCGGCAGGTCGTGCCAACCCAAGAACACATCGGCGGAGAATCCCAGCATGGACAGCGCCTTCTTGATGGAGTCAGTAAGGCTTTTCTTTTTGGCCTCGCCGTCGCACTTCATCTTTCCTGCGTTGGTCATGTAGAGGTATTTTGTAGCGCCGAAAGATATTACTTCTTTACGTTCACCGTTCTGCATGTACCAAAGCCGAATGCCTATGCTGTGATTCAACTCGGAAATTAGTGAGCCGTCAGCATCACGGAGCATTTTCTTACCGATGAACTTGCCGCCTTCATAGAAGCTTTCAGCCATTGGCGCGCCTGGCAACATGGAGTCTTCGAAAATTTCGTACCCCCAACCGGAACCAATTGGGCCAAAAATCTCGGTTGCCCGCATAAACATGTACTCGCCGTTGATGCTGGTTCCCGTAAAGCCCTCGGCATCGACAGGTTTCGTGTAGCGCGGGTCTGTGCGCATAACGCGCTTCCAAATACCCAGGTTTTGTTGAACTTCCTCCGGCTGTTCGGTAATGGCTTGCTCAACCTGCGCGGCGCGCTGCTGGAAATCGTCGGATTTCAGCTGCGGGGATTTCTCCGCTGGCGCGTTGGCGTAAACGCCATAGCCCATCTGATCCAGCTGCTGCTTGGCCTGCGCCGCGGCGGCGTCGGTAACTTGCTGCTGCGCCACTTCCGTTTTTTCACCCTGATTTGAGGCGGCAGATTGCGCCGTGTCTGGATCCGCATGCTGCTGCTCACCGCTGCCGATCAGGCCTTCGATAGAGAAGCGGCCGCCGCCGAGATTTTCCACTGCTAACGGAGGTGGATTCTTGCCGTAGCTATCCAGCTCTGGGCATGCAGGGTGGCCAGCGAGACACGATTTCACGAAGTGCAGGCGTTCGGCGTCGTCGCTGATCAGCTTGAGATTTTTCAGGCCGTCGGAAATGATGCTGTGGCGCACATCGGTTTCGACGTTGAGAATGCCGACGATCACACGCAGCGTTTTGTCCCACGCGCGCCAGGCGTTATCGCGGTTGGCGATAATCTCTTTGGCGTTCTTCACGTCAGCCGCCTTCGCTTCTGCAGGATTAACGCCCATGATTGACAGTGCTGTGTGCATGCTCAGGGTGTTGTAGTCGGCCGCGCCGCCGGCATTGTCGGTGCTGGTGCTGGCTGGCGTCAGGTTTTCACGGTCGCGCGGATTATCCACCCAAGCCTGAGCAAACTCGACAACATCATCATGCGACGGCATATCATCCCCAAAGCTCTGAATGACAGCCTGCGCCAGCCGTAAAATCGCCTCGGGGGACACAGCACCGACCGCTTTTACCGACTGCAGGCCAGTGATCAGGTCGCGCATGCCGGTATCGTCCGGGGTTTCTTCGTCGTTGATGAAATCCGCAGCCATCGAAAGTTGATGGTTATCGATCTCGGTGTTGCAGTACATGACGACTGCGGCGATCCGAATATCCGCAGGCTGAGCCATCAAATCGACCGGGCCGGCCGGCACTTCCGGCTCTGGCTCTTTTGGCGTCCACGCGCTGCCGTCGAATACGTTCTCAGCGGCAAATTTTTCATCGAACTGACCGACGGCCGGACGAGGGTGGCCGGTCTGATCTTCGACGGTTTTCGCCCCGAAAAAGTTATCAACGCTTTCAGGATATTTTTCGTAAAGCTTGCCGATCGCGATACCCTCGGCCGCTTTCTTGTTCGGCGCATCAAGCGCGATCACCAGCGCCACCGCGCCGTTAACCAGAGCCTTTTTCTTCGGCTCAAAAAGTGAAATGTAGATAGGCATTTTTGGTCTTTCCTCTGTTAAAAACGGCGCTGGTCAGGCGCCGGGGTGGGTTAAAACTTCTCGCGCGCTACGGCTTTCACATTGTCGCAATACCAGCTGTAAAGCTCACGCTGGCGCTGCTGCAGGGTGTCAGGCGTCGCCATCATTACGGCCATCAGCAGGCGGTCTCGGGTGTCGGCGGCGTTGCCGTCGATGTGGGTGAAAACCTCGATCGCCTCGTCGGAATAGCCGTGCGTCGCCGCGGCTTCGAACTGATCGCGCTGGCTTGCTGGATCGACTCCATACCACAGCACCAGCTCTGATTTCAGGTTATCCATTTCGATATCCATGGCCGCGCCCTCAGTACGGGAGTTCGTCGGCTTCGATAGGGCAGTGCTCAATGCAAAGCAGCTGCTGCACCTGATCGTCGATCTCGGCAATGCGTTTGTAAGTGGCGTCGGCCAGACGGGCTTTTTCCAGCTTCAACGCTTCAACCTGTTTCCCGATGATGTCGATCGGCTCAGGCTGGTTAACGTCGATGTGGATTTGGCGAGTTTCCAGCAGAACATAACCACGGAATGAAGTCATATCAGCGGTGCTAACCGCGAATCCTTCGGTCAGTGGGAAGGTTGTTGCATGGACAAACAGCGTGACGGGTATCTGTAGTGCTTTCATAGCGACTCCTGATATAATCGGAGCTGATCAGTAGCTCCATGGGTTATTGGTCTTTCCTCGATACAGGGTTGGTCCCCTGTATCATTCCCGGTTGCTTTGGTCGGCTCCGGGGTAAAAGAACCCGCTTCGGCGGGTTTTTTTACGTCTGGTGGTTGCCGGTCTTTCCCGGCTGTCAGGCTGGTCAGGCCGCTGGTCTTTCCTCAATTTGTTGTGTGAAAAAATTGCCCCGGCGCGCGGGGCGAAAGACTACACACAGCAATAACGTGGTTGTGGTGGTCAGAAGCAACGCCCCGAAGCCTCTGGCCAATTGCCACAACGGTGTGAACCATCTCCCCGAGTCTTCACTCTCCCGGTAAGGATCCCCGTGCTTAACTCCACTCGGGCCAGTTTGCGTGCTGGCTTGTGTGGCTTCCGTAACCGATCCACTCGCAATAGTGGATGAGCTGGAAATGATTCACGCCGTTGTGTGCTCCGTAACGTGGAGCGGACGGCACTGTTTAACCGGGTTTATCGAGCATCAGGCTTGCCCGTTTACGCGCCTCGGCCGGCCGGCCCATGAACTCCCTATGGGACTCGGAAAACACACCATTCAGTGCTATGCGCCGTCAGGTGGGGAGCGTTTCAAATCAAAATCCTTTGCCGCGTATCGCCCGGCTGGCGGAACATTTCTGAACAACCGCTGCAGGGTTAGTGCGCTGTTGATGGAAATTAGCTTAACTAAAGGTAAGTTAATGGTCAATGGATATTACTTGCAAAAAGTTAAGTTTTTGCATGGCGGCGTATAACTAATTGAGATTTAGATTATTTTTTCTTTGAGTTTTTTCTTGCGGTCAAAAGTTCTTCGAAAAGAGCGTTGAAGTCGTTGACCTTGGCTTCGAGATCAGCCAAGTGTCGATCTTTCTCTGATTCAGGAAGAGAATCAAATAGTTCGATGAGCTTTGTTTGTCGCTCGTCAAGCTCTACAGGCAGCTGATCGGCAGGGAGTGGGGTTTGATCTTCATCACCGTAAAGCAACCAGGTAGGAGTACAGCGTAGAGCCTTAGACAACAGAAAAAGGTTTTTGCCTTTCGGTTCAGTGTCTCCGTTCTCCCATTTAAAAACTGTGACGTGAGAAACCTTCACAGCGTCAGCTAGTCGCTGCTGTGAAATGTCCAGTTCTATCCTGCGCATCTTCATGCGGTCGCTTAATGAGGTCATTTTCATCCAGTTACTATAAATTAATTTGACTTAGCTTTTGTTAAGTTGTAATTTTCAAACAAATGTTAATCACGGGAGGCAAGAATGCTTACTGAAGACGCAGTTAAATTCTTCGGAAATAAAACCAAACTCGCTGAAGCCGCGGGTGTTTCGCAGGCTTCAGTATCGCGTTGGGGGAAGCAAATTCCCGAACGACGCGCTGCTCGTTTAGATCGCTTAACTGATGGTGAGCTGTCTTACGACCCCGCGGCATACCAGCACCCGAAATCAACGGATGCAGCTTAACAACCAACCCCACCGAAATCCGATTAAGCAAAATTGGTTTTCGAGCGACAGGAGACGCGAAGTGGAAAACATCGAGAAACTGAAAAACGAGATCGTGGGCTGGGCGGCGGAGCAGGGACAGGAACACGTTGCCATCGAGATCACCCGCGCATGGTTCCAGCTTGGCGCCGACGGTGACCGGGTTCGGCTATATCCGATCGAGGATGAAACCGGCGCCGCCGACTGGCGAGCGATCAACACCAACCGGCAGGCGATATTTCGCCACATGCGCAGCGAGTCGAAAGCTGCGCGTGAGAAGGTGCAGGAGCTGGCCGACGCTATGCTCGCCGCGCTGCCGGCGGAACGGCGCGCACGACTGGCTGGCCCAACTCAACAGTATTTGCTTTCGGTGGCCATCCGAGAATTTGCCGCCGCGATTATCGCAATCCTGCTCGGCGCCTGTGACACGCCGCAGCGCATTGCCGGCGCACTTGTCGCCCTGCAGGAAACCCAGCGCCTGACCAGCGCCGCGTAAAAACTTTGTACCGAGGAAAGACCAATGCTCAATTCAATCGACCGCATCACCTGGCGGAACGGCTACAAGCTGAACGGCGCGCCAGCGCACCGGGAAGAGATCGAGCCAATTTTTGAAGGCCGGCGCGCTGCTGCGCTGTCGGTCTGGGAACAATACGAGCAGAGCAAGGCCGCGCTGCGCCAACTCAATTTATCGCCGGAGCAGTACCAGGACGCGTGCCGACAGATAGCGGACGCGCTGGGGATCTGACGATGAACACTTCCAAGCTTCTGATAAACGAGCCACCGCTGCTGGTTATGCCGTCGCTAGCGGCCAAGATTGGGCTGAATGAAGCTATCTTGCTGCAGCAGATCCACTACTGGTTAAGCCGTTCTGAACACCGGCACGGCGGACGCGTCTGGTTTTACAGAACAGCGGCTGAGTGGTCAGAAGAATTAGTTTTTTGGTCTGACAGCACCATCAAGCGCACGCTGGCCAGTCTGGAATCTGCAGGGCTTATTTTGTCGGCGAAACTGCACCGCGAATTGCTGAATGATCCGTACACCCGCACCAAGTGGTACGCGATAAATTATGACCAATTGGAAAAGCTAAGTTGCGTAAATGCATCTGGTCAAAATGACCAAATGGCATGTGGTCAGAATGACCAGTTCTCATCTGGTCAAAATGACCAAATGTTACAAGAGAATACAACAGAGAATACTACAGAGATTACTGATGGTGGATCAGCTGGCGCTGATCACCCTGAACAGCCGCAGGCCGATCGGATGGATTATCAAAAAATCCTCGAAGCCTATCACGCTACGCTGCCGGAAATGGCGACGGTGCAGATCCTGACGGATACCCGTAAGCGCACGCTGCGTAACTTCTGGAAGAAATTCAAGTTCAACGAAACCCGCTGGCAGGCATACCTGCAGTTTATCGCCGAGAACTGCCGGTGGATGCTGGAAGACCGGCCGAACGGCCGCGGCGGTCAGTGGCGCCGCAAAAACTTCGACTACCTGATCACCGAGCGCTGCTATGTCGCCGTGAAAGAGGGCCGCGCCGATGATCGATAACCTGCCGGCCGCGCCGTACAACATCGACCTTGAGCAGGCCATTCTCGGCAGCCTGATGCACAACACTGAGCACGACAGGGCGGCGGCAGTGTTCGGCTTGTTGAAACCGGAATCGTTCTACCTGGCGGCGCACCGGATAATTTTCACCGAGCTGCGCGCGCTGGTGAACGCCAGCAGACCGACTGACCTGATCACTCTGAGCGATTCACTCGAGAGCAAGGGCGTACTGGAGCAGGTAGGTGGGTTCGCGTACCTGGCGGAAACCGGCAGGAATACCAGCGTCCCGGCGATGGTCAGCTATGCGCATGCAGTGCGAGAGAAAGCTGTTCTCCGCTATGCGCTGGAGAAGCTTTACGCCTGCGTTGAGCTGGTGGGCGCCAACAACGGCATGGACGCGGCGAACAAGCTGGCCAGCGTACAGCAGATGATCACCGCCGTATCCGACCATGCGAGAACCGGCAAACGCGGCGGCCTGCGCGCTGCGGGGGAAGTGATCGGCGAATGGGTGGACGAGATGGATCGCCGGTTCCAAGACCCGGACAGCGCCGCCGGCCTGACGTTGGGGATCGAGAGTCTCGACCGGCTGATGTACCCGAAACAGGTGCTGCGTGGCGCGCTGGTTGTGGTGGGTGCCCGCCCGAAGATGGGCAAAACCGCACTCTACAACAAAATCAGCGCGCACTTTGCGCTGAACCACCGACTGCCGACGCTCGTTTTCAGCCTGGAAATGACCGACCGGGGGATCATCGAGCGAATGGTCGCACAGGAAGCTCGCGTGAAATCGGAGATTTTCTACGTTGGCGCCCACGACGACAGCGATATGGCGCGCGCCATGGCCAAGGCCACCGAGCTGGCCGAGTCAAATCTGATGATCGACAGTACGCCGGGCGTAACGCTGGCGCACATCGTGGCGGAGTGCCGCAAAGTGAAGCGCCAGCGCGGCACGGTGGGGCTGGTGGCGATCGACTACCTGACCCTGATGAAAGCCGAGGAAGCCGAGCGCCGTGATATCGCGTATGGCGATATCACCACCGGCCTGAAAAACCTGGCCAAGGAATTGGATTGCCCGGTGCTGCTGCTGACCCAGCTAAACCGCAAACTCGAAGACCGCGCTGACAAGCGCCCGGTGCCGAGTGACAGTAAAGACACCGGCCAGATTGAGCAAGATTGCGACGTGTGGATCGGCCTGTACCGCGACGCCGTATACACCAAAGGCGCCGACCCGCAGCTGATGGAAGTGATTTTGCGCCTGAACCGCGAGGGCGCTACTGGAACCGCGTATGCGCTACTGGAAAACGGATATATCAGAGACATAACCGACGAGGAGGCCGCGCGCCGGGCGCAAACCGGGCAAGCAAGAGAGCGGCGTTACGCCGACAAGAACGAAGCGACAAAGAGTTTTTAACCGGCGCCTGACCAGCGCTTGAACGACCAAAACGAGGAAAGACCATGAGCACTATCAACGAAATGATCCGCGATAAGCGGTTTGTGATGGATGACGGCTGCGACCACGCGCCGGCGATTCTCGACCGCATCAACCAGGCGGCCCGCGCCCGTTCCCGCGCGCCGTACTGCCCACCTCCGAAACCCCAGCGCGTCGCCCGGCCGGCAGCCGAATCCGGCCCGATCGTCAAAATCGGTGACCGTATCAGCTACGGCCGCTGGGTGATGACCGGTATCTACGAGCTGCAGCGCCTGGGGCGTTCTCCCGAGTGCATCGCGCTGATGCTCCGCATGCCCCTCGATAGGGTGCTGCACATCCTGAAGCCTATAACGGCCGTACGCCGCGAGATACAGAAAAGCGTGGCAAGTGGGTTACCCCCACGCGAAAAAGACGTCATGCGCCGTCTGGCGGCCGAATCGAGGGCATAAACCATGGCCGGGCAATCGGACTATCTACCGCCCGGCCTGCCATTCAATCGAGGCACCTGGACGCAGGAACAACGCGATTTAGAGCAGTTCGACCTGCGCGCTTGCGGCCTGGTTAGCGATTTATTCGCGAGGAAGATCACCCGCACCAAGGTGCTGGTGGCGATTGAAGAGGCGCCGGAGCAATACCGAGAACATTTCAGAGCACGCCTGAATTACTGGCGTGATCGCAGAGAGGGGAAGGGACAGTGAAAAAATTCAAAGAGTGGGCGATTCGTAAACCATTGGCGGCGCTGTTCTGGGTGTGCGCGATTTTCTGGGCAGTTGTGGCGGCGGTGATCGCCTGGGTGGTGCTGAAATGAGTATTTGGCCAACAGAAGTTCAGCAGAGTGCATCTTCGGTGCTGTCGGTTCATTAGCTGGTCGATGCTGGCCAAAATCGGAGTAGGTGGCGCGCTGTTACCTAATGAATATTAAAAATCAACGTTAAGCTGTGAGTAAAGTATAATAATGTGCATTATTATATAGTAAGACTAAGCTTGTTGAGGTTTGGATGAAAAAGAAAACTTTAATTCGTCAAGATGTGAATTTATTGAAGTTATCTGAGCAGTTAGATTTGTTAGGAGAATACCCAGATAGAGAGGTCGCAATTCTTGGTGCTGCTTATGTAGAAATCTGTGTTGATATGAGCATTGAAGCTGCATTGGAAAAAATTAATGGAAATCGTAATTTTGTTCGCCATGTGAGTGAGTTGAAACTGGATTTTGACAGGAAAAGACTGCTGTCTTTGTCATTGGGAATGATGAAGGAGTGCGTGTCACTGGCTGTGGCAAATATAGGGAATATCAGAAATACATCAGCTCATTGCATTCAGGACTTCAGCTTTGACAATGATGATACTCGCTCAAAAATAGGGAATATTAAATTAAATGAAATATTTAATGTGAGCGAAATTGTTAAAGAGTTCGATATACTCGAAGTTATTGATTTAGAAGAATCAGACCCAATAAAACATTCTACTGGGCGAGAAATTAGTAGCGATGAGTATGTTTTTTTGACGGATAAATATTTTAGACCCTACTTCAGGGCCCCTAGGTTGATGGAGCGAAACTATACAAGCAAAGAAAAATTTGTACTTGGAGTTCAGCTTGTATGCCTGTGGATGATAAAAAAAATAGCACATACAAACTTTGAGCAGATTAACAGAATGTTATAGCACTATATCTCTGGTAGACATTCTTTTGTGTTAAGTGTGGGGTACTGAGACTGATGTTTGTTTGACACATAGCACAAAAGTGATGCCTGTTTATTTGTACAGTATTTTGATGCAATATCATTGCAGTACACAATAAAAGAGATAGTTAATTGATTGATATTGAAGATTTAGTTAAATCATTGCCCAGCACCGGAAGAATGGTTATCTCCTGCAGAAATGGAGTGATAACCGGCACTCGCATCGTTAAGGATAACGAGCACGTAGCATCACTTAACGCATTGATTGATTTGGCAAAATGCGCAGGTTATTCGGTTGTAAGGCCTGATGGAAACGCGCTATAATTAACGGGCTGGACTGAACACCCAGCCCGTTCGAATTCTGAGCAACTGCTGCGCCACCGGAGAAAGCCCATGGCGCAGTATTCGTTTGTAAAATCCGCAGGAAATTTGTTAGTGCCGGCCACCCCGGACGCGATCGAATTCCTGAAAACCAAAGTGAAGATCGGCGCTGTCCTGTATGCCGATTTTAGCCAGGCTCGTAACCCGGCATTTCACCGCAAATATTTTTCCCTGCTGAATCTCGGCTTCCAGTATTGGGAACCGACCGGCGGCGCCATATCGCCGACCGACAAAGAGCTGATCACTGGTTACGTGAAATTCCTCGCGTATTACGCCGGGAACGAAAGCACCCTGCAGGCAGCCGCCGACGAATATCTGCAGGATGTGGCAGAAAAGCTCGCCGGGAATATCAGCGCCGCAAAATCGTTCGAGGCATTCCGCGCCTGGGTAACTATCCAATCTGGCCACTACACCGCATACCAGATGCCGGATGGCAGCGAGCGCAAAGAACCCCGCAGCGTATCGTTCGCAAAGATGGACGATATCGAGTTCGCCCAGCTCTACAAAGCCACAATCGACGTGCTCTGGAATTTCATTCTGTTCCGCGCGTTCCCAAATCAGCAGGCTGCAGAAAACGCCGCCTCCCAACTGCTCAGCTACACGGCATAGGGGGAACCATGGCGACTAAAGACGAAAAACAATGGTTATCCGACGTGGCAGATCTTGGCTGCGTCGTCTGCCGCAATCTGGGTTACGGCTCATCCCCTGCAGAAATACACCATATCCGCACAGGACAGGGCACCGCACAGCGCGCCACCCATAAGCAAACCCTCCCGTTATGCCCACCGCATCACCGCACTGGCGGCCACGGTGTAGCTGTGCACGCAGGAAGGAAAACATGGGAGGAGAATTACGGCACTGAGCTGGAATTGCTGGAACAAGTCACAAGGGAAGTGGAGGAATTGCGCGAATGCAGAATTTAATCCTACCTCTAAGACCAGCAGGAAATAGCGAAAAGTCACAGGGCGCCCAGCGGTGGCAAAGAACAAAATCCTGTTTGGCCCATCTTCTTACAATGGCCGGCGGCGCGTTTTTCCCTCTCTATGCTCGCGCACGCGCGCGTTTAGGGGGCTGATCATGCCGCTTGTCGCAACATTCCGCACCGACTGGTTTCGCGTGATTACCGATATCAACCGCACCCGCATGGCAACGCAGAGCATCGCAGAGGAGTTGGGTGTATCGAAATCGGCTGTTCTCGGCTGGAAATCGGGATCTGAACCCCGTCACGGAGACGGGGAGGCACTGATTGCTCTCTGGTGCGAACTAACTGGAGGTGAGAGGGAGAATATACCCACGCTTGTCTATAAAAAATGGTGGCAGGCAAGACGATAAAAGTATACAAACCCATTATTTAACAGGGTTAACTATTGGTATGGCAATAAAGCGAAACAGAACATCCATAACTAGATAATGATTTATTTCCCCACTCATATATTTGCTGTGAGTCTCGAAAAGCTCAAGCCAAGCCTCTCCAATCTCATTAGGGTTAGAAAGGTCTATTTCCATTTCGGTAACAACAGCCCATATATGATTCATTGCATTCTGAGAGGCTATTGCAGCCTCTCTAAACTCATTCGGGTTAGTTGGAACAATTCTCTCAGGAAGATAAATAGCTAGATTTCGATAGTTAATCAGTGCGTTTTTCAACGATTTTAGCTCTGAATGTCGCGCTTGATGCTTCCAAGTGTTCAATGCTCTTAATGCTACAAATGCTGCAAGTAGTGTAGCGCCCCCTGAAAACCATGTGCCCCACATAGCCCAAAATGCCCATTTAGCTGATTGTTGCGTAGCTAACATCGTTTCGTAATTAATGATTTCTGTATCCATATTCCCCCCATAAACGAACAGAGTTTATATCAAAGCTGAGCGAAACAGCACCCTTATAGTTCAGTGACTTCGTGGTTACCACTATCCCTTTGTCGATTTGGTCGGGAATCCGACCGCAAGTAGGGCAGACAATGACCGCTCACCAACCCACGGAGTAAACGCAATGGGACGACCACGTAAAGAAATCCAAACCCCCGGACAGGAAAATCAGCGGCCGGAAGAAAACGCCGCTGACGCACTGCTGTTGAATTCTGTCGTGCAGCAGCCCTCAAATACGCCGGAACAGCTGAACGCCGCCACCGCTGGCGCTACGGTGATTACCGTCCAGGAGCCACAAAGCAGCGAAGAAGCATTTGCATTAGCTGCCCGCAATGCGCTGCTGGGAGCTATCAATGAGCAGGGAGCCGCCATCATCACGAAGTTTGAAGCGTACGCTTTCATCGACGAAAAAGGCCACCCGCTTACCAATAACCTCGAATTCCTCACGCTGGTGAAGAAAGCCACCGATGTGGCTACCGGTGGCTCTGGCCCGATGGTGACGAACGAAGAGGGCAAGAAGCAGCCGGCACCGGGCAAACCTGTTTTAACCGAACACGGCTGGCACGTACCAGGCTAAGGAAACCGCTATGTGTGGATCTGCACCGAAAGTAGTACAGACCGACCCGCAGGCCGAGGCAGACGCAGCAGCAGATGCCGCGGCTAAATCTGCAAACGCCGACGCCGCAAGCCGCAAGAAGCGCAAGAAAGGCTCTTCCCTACTGGCCAGCGGCGCCCAGGGCGCTACCGACGCAGGTGATTCGCTGCTCGCAAGCGGCGCTCAGGCGGCAGGAAACAAATCAACGCTGGGGGCGTGATTGATGGACGACACCGCCGCAAGGCTGATTAAACGCGTGAACACGCTCAAAGCTTCCCGTCAGGTACACGAAAGTGTCTGGCGGGAGTGCTACGACTACACGTACCCGCTGCGCGGCGCTGGTTTCTCGTCTGAGGTGTTGGATGCCCAGAGCGCAAAGCACAAGGTGGCCAAGCTGCTGGACGGCACGGCGACCGATAGTTCGCGCATGCTGGCGTCTGCTCTCATGTCCGGCATGACGCCGGCAAACGCGCAGTGGCTGAACCTCGACAGCGAATCCCTGCCGGACGATGCCAAGGCGTGGCTTTCTACCTGCGCAACGCTGGTGTGGGAAAACATCCACGCGGCCAACTTCGACGCCGAGGGCTACGAGGCCAATCTCGATGTGGTGTGCGCCGGCTGGTTCGTGCTGTACGTCGATGAAGACCGGGAAGAGGGCGGCTATTCATTCCAGCAGTGGCCACTGGCGCAGTGCTATGTTGCATCGACCCGCAAGGACGGCATTGTCGATACGATTTTCCGCAGCTATCAGCTGACCGCCGAGCAGGCGATCGGTGAGTTTGGCCAGGATGCCGTAAGCGAGAAGATCCGCGACGCCGCCAAGAAAAAGCCAGACGACAAGTTTGATTTCCTGCACGCGATTTTCCCGCGCACGAATTACATGGTTAACGCGCGCCTGGCTAAAAACCTGCGCTTCGCGTCGTACAACATCGACGTGACCGCAAAAAAAGTGGTGCGCGAATCCGGCTATCACGAATTCCCGTGCTGCGTGCCGCGCTGGATGAAAATTCCCGGCGGTTCGTACGGCATCGGCCCGGTTTATGACGCACTGCCGGACTGCAAGGAGCTGAACGAAACCAAACGCATGGAGAAAGCCGCGCAGGATTTGGCGATTTCCGGCATGTGGATCGCCGAGGACGACGGCGTGCTTAACCCTCGCACGGTGAAGGTGGGGCCACGCCGCATCATCGTGGCTAACAGCGTCGACAGCATGAAGCCGCTGCTCACCGGTTCCGATTTCAACGTCGCATTCACCGCTGAGGAACGCCTCCAGGCCTCAATCCGCAAAATCATGATGGCCGACCAGCTGCAGCCCCAGGATGGCCCAGCCATGACGGCCACCGAAGTGCACGTGCGCGTCGCGCTGATTCGCCAGTTGTTGGGGCCGGTGTACGGCCGATTCCAGGCGGAATACCTGCAGCCGCTGGTTGAGCGCTGTTTCGGTATCGCGTTCCGCGCAGGCGTGTTCCCTGAGCCGCCGGAGAGCATGAACGCCGCCAACTTCAACGTGCGCTATATCTCGCCGCTGGCGCGCGCACAGAAGCTGGAGGATGTCACGGCGATTGAGCGTTACGCCCAGAACGTTATGCAGTTGGTGCAGGTTTACCCGGACATTATCGACAACATGGACAGCGACGAAGCAAGCCGAGTTGTTGGTGAGGCGCTGGGGGTACCGGCCAAAGTTATGCGTTCGTCGGCGGACGTGTCCACGCTGCGCGACCAGCGCGCCAAGGCGCAGCAGCAACAACAGCAACAGGCGTTGCTGATGCAAGCCGGCCAGCAGGCTGCAGGCGCTGCGGGACAGAGTGCTGGTGAAGCAATTGGCCAACAACTGGCGGGGGGCTGATGGGCATCAAGAAAGTTTCACCACTGGATTACAAGCGGCTGTTTGAAGAGACGGCCGGCGGCGCCGAGGTGCTGGACGAATTAACCCGACGTTTCGGTGGATCAATTTTTGTGAAGGGCGGCCCAGAGGGCGACCGCCAAACCTGTTTTAAGGCCGGGCAACGCGATGTGCTCGATTTCATTTTGCGCCAGCTTAATCTGGCAGACGGAGTAAACGACGATGTGGAAGCTTAAACACTTTTTCATGAATGCAGCTGGCGAAGGTGGGGAAGGTGGCGGCACTGGTGACGGCGGCAACCCAGGCACCGGCGGTGGCGGCAGCACTTCCTTGCTGAGCACCGGCGCACAGAATCAGCCAAGTGGCGATGATTGGGTGCCTGAGAAATTCCGCGTCATGGGCGATGACGGGAAACTCAATATCGAAGGTTCCGCGCGCAAGCTGGCCGAGTCCTACACGCACCTCGAAAAACAGCGCGGTACCAGCGCGGCGCCGAAAACCGTAGACGAGTATGCACCTACCGTTGAAGTTGAGGGCTTCAAGTGGGACGAGTTCAAGGCCGACCCTGAGATGCAGGGATTCCTCAAGGCGGCGCACGCCAAGGGTATCACCAACGATCAGATGGGCTTTATCCTTGGCGAGTACATGAACCGCGCCCCGGCGTTGGTGGGCGGAGCTGCTGAGCTGGATCAAGAGGCAGCGGCCACGGAGCTGCGCGGCACGTGGAAAACCGATGCGGAATTCCAGAAAAATATCGGGCTGGCGCACCGTGCGTTTATGTCGCTGGCTGACCCTACCGACCAGGGCAAGATTGACGAGATCGGCAACAACCCAATGGTGATCCGCATGCTGGCGAAAATCGGTGCGGAGATGGGCGAGGATACCCCTGTAGGTAACGGCCAAATCAATCTCGAAGAACAGCAGAGCATCCGCGACCTGATGAAGTCAGAGGCTTACAGCAACCCGAAACACGCCGACCACGAACGAGTTTCCGCCCAAGTGAAGGCGTTCTACCAGAAAACTTATGGAGAGCAAACTGTGGCATAACTCATAAAAGCCAGCTGTTTGCTGGCTTTTTTAGCTGCAGACACTAAATTTTTTATTTATCATCATCCTGTTTTTACCCACACTTTCTTGAAGGTATAATATGAGCAGCGCTGCGGATGATGGATTGATCGAATCTGTTAAGAAAACGTTGATGGACAGAATTAACACACCCCTGTTTGGGTTTATATTTCTATCTTGGATTGTTTTTAATTGGGATAATATACTTTTTGTGATGCTTAGTGATGTAAGTATTGAAAAGCGAATTAATGCAATTAAAATAAGTGGGGATTTTTTATTTAAAGGTTTTCTGTGTCCGGTCTCATCTGGCTTCTTGTTAAGTGTTGCGTTTCCTTATTTACAGTGGCTTGTTTCCTTTCTACAACGATTTGCGCAGAAGTTAATTGACAACAATAAAAAGCAAAGGGAAAGTGACGAGTGTGCTGCAATCATTGCTCTTGCGAAAGATCGCGCTAATGCAGATAGTGCTGTTGAATCAGAAAGGACACGAACAGCCTTGGAGATAGCTGAAAAGAAAAGATCTATTGCGAGTGTTGAATTCAACACGGAGCAAATGCAGAAGCAATACCAAGAGTTGCACGAAAATATTGAAAAAGGTAAGGGGGAGTTGGCAAAGATAGAAGATAAGCAGATGCAGATTGATGTAAATATCAGAGTTTCTTCAGAAAGTCTTCAGGCGCTTAAAAAGCAAGAGGAAGAGTTAAAGGAGAGTTTTGGTTCGTTTAACGAAATTAGAGATGACGTTATAAAATTTACAGATAGAATCAACTCTGCAATAGAAAAGATAAACAATGATATGACCGAAAAGAAAACGGTTGCAGATGACTATCGAGAGGATGGTAACTTTACCCAAGTGACTGAAGGGACACTTCTCCTGGACTTTATTCGCGTCGTACATTCAGAGTTGTATGAAGTTGAAAAAGAAGTCTCTAATGTAAGAAGTAAGTTAAAAGCAGATTTTATGTTTTGACTAAAGCCTGCGTTAGTAGCCCGATTGATTACTAACGCATTTCCATCATCACCCCCGCATGAAATGGTCGGGATTCCGACCGCTCACCTCACACATTATCACTCCAACAGCCCGGTGTGGTAGCCGGATAACTGATATCTCCCGCCAGGCGTACGCGCCACTCGCCTGGTGTATTCAGGGCCGGTAACCCGATAACCCGCAGGCGATAATCTTTGGAGTGATAAAAAATGGCTTTTGATCCGAACAAGAACATGATCACTGCCGCCTTTGTGCAGCAGTTCCATGATTCTTTCGAAATCGCATCGCAGCAGAAGGACTCGCGCCTGCAGGCTGCCGTACACGATCGCGGGATGATTACCGGTGCGTCGTTCACCATCAACGATATGGGCACCATCGAGATGAACCCAATTACCGAGCGCTTTGGCGATACGGTTTGGGATCTGCCTGAAGCGGGTACCCGTAACGCGTTAATGGCGGATTATGGCGTGTTCGTGCCGGTGGAGAAACGCGACCTACGCAAGCTGATCGCTGACCCGCAGGGGCCATATCTGCAGCTGACCCTGGCGGCAGCAAACCGCAAAAAAGATGACGTGATTTATCGCGCGTTGCTGGATACCGTCCTGCGTAAAACCTCGGACACTGGTGCCTACGCTCCTGTGGCGCTGCCAGCGTCTCAGAAGATTGTGGCCGGCGGTACCGGCATGACCAAGGCCAAGCTGATCGCCGCTAAGGCCATGTTCCGCCGCAATGAGTGTGACGAGCAGAACGGCGAAGAACTGTTCATCACGTACAACGCCGACATGCTCACGCAGATCCTGAGCGACACCACCCTGACCAGCGCCGATTTTATGGCCGTGAAAATGCTGCAGGAAGGTGCGGTATCTGGCAATTGGTTGGGCTTCAAGTGGTTGGCATACGAAAAAGTGGACTCGGCCAGCGCTGGCGATCCGGCTGTCACCACCAAGACCGCCGTCGCCTGGTGCAAGTCCGCGGTGCATTTCGGTACCGGTGCAGAGTACAACACCGATATTGGCCCGCGCCGCGACAAGAACAACACCATTCAGATCTCTGTCGATGCGTCCTATGGCGCCGGCCGCGCAGCCGAAAACAAGGTTGTCGCGATCGACTTCACCGCTTAATGCCAGCGCTACTTTGCCGGGGGTAACACCCCGGCCTTTTTCATGAGGTATCGCCATGGCTTCCAGTATTTCCATCTGCTCTAACGCACTGCTCGCGCTCGGCGCGCACCCGATCAACAGCTTTGACGAAAACACCGAACACGCCCGCCTGTGCTCAAATATCTACCCGACAGTGCGCAATGACCTGCTGCGCAAGCACCCATGGAATTGCGCGGTTAAACGCGTGGTGCTTTCACCCAGCAGCACGGCGCCGGCGTTTGGTTTCGGCTTCCAATTTCCGTTACCCGGCGACCTGATCCGCATCTTGTCTGTCGGCGAAGAGTGGGACGAAATCCCGTACCGCATAGAGGGCAAGAAGCTGCTGGCAAACCAGAACGTGATCCGCCTGCGCTACATCTTCCGCAATGAAGACGAATCGACCTGGGATTCGGCGCTGGTCAATCTGGCAGAAGCCACCATGGCGGCCAAGCTGGCCTATGCGGTAACGGCATCCGCCAGCTTGCGCGACAGCCTGACCCAAGAGGCGGCCTATCTGCTGCGCCAGGCCAAATCTATCGATGGGCAGGAAGATCCGCCGGAAGAGCTTGGCGGCTACCCAACGTATAACTCGAGGTTCTGACCGTGCGCGCCAACCTGATAAAAACCAATTTTACCGCCGGCGAGATTTCCCCGCGTCTCATGGGGCGCGTTGATATCGCGCGGTACGCCAACGGCGCCAAGCAGATCGAGAATGCGGTTTGCGTTGTGCAGGGCGGTGTCATGCGTCGTCCTGGCACTCGTTACGCGGCAGTGGCCAAATACGGCGACCGCGGCGCCCGGCTGATCCCCTACGTGTTTAACCGCTCTCAGGCGTACGTGCTGGAGTTTGGCGACGGCTACATGCGAATTTTCCAGAACGGCGCGCAGCTGGTGAACGACGACAACACCCCGTATGAAATCGCCAGCCCGTACAACTCAGCCATGCTGTCAGCCGTGAATTACGTTCAGGGCGCCGATACCATGTTTTTGGTGCACCAGGGCGTGAAGCCTCACCGCCTGCAGCGGCGCGGGCAGCTTGATTGGGTGCTTGAGCCGTGTCCGTTTATCGTTGAGCCGTTCGACGAAATCCGCGACACGCCGGAAAAATGGTGCAAGCCGTCAGTTAAGGAATTTGTCGGCTCAGAAATCACGCTGACGCTGAGCGACGACGAGCCGCCGAAAGACAGTGAGGATCCGGCGCCATTCACTGGCCCTGGCTGGGTGGCGGAAGATGTGGGCTCATACGTCCGCATTAACAGCGGGTTGGTGCTGATCAAGAGCATCACCAGTGAACAGGTCGCCGTCGGCGTTATCCGCACAGATCTAACCGCCACACAGGCAGCGTCGCCGGGCGCGTGGACACGCGAAGACACGGTATGGACTGACGAATACGGCTACCCTAGCGCGGTGACCCTGCACCAACAGCGCCTCGTTCTAGCCGGATCGATAAAGTACCCGCAAACCATCTGGTTCAGCGAAACCGGCGTTTACCTGTCGTTTGAGCTGGGTACCGACGACGACAAGGCGATCAGCTTTACGCTGTCTTCCGACCAGCTCAACCCGATTGTGCACCTGGCGCAAATGAACACGTTGATTGCGCTGACGTACGGCGGCGAGTTCACGATCACCGCCGGCAACGATGCGGCGATCACCCCGACAAATATCTCGGTGAAAAACCCCAGTCCATACGGCTGCAACGGGATCCGCCCGGTGCGCGTCGGTACCGAAATCATGTTTGTGCAGCGCGCTGGTCGCAAGCTCTACGCCGTAGCCTATGACCCGGACAGCTTTGTTTCGTATTCCGCCAACGATATGACGGTGCTGGCCGAACATATCACCGCTGGCGGTGTGATCGATATGGCGTACCAGCAGCAGCCCGATGCCTTTATTTGGCTGGTTCGCACCGACGGCGTGATGGTGACGATGGCAATCGACCGGGCGCAGGAAGTGATCGCCTGGTCTCGCCAAATCACCGCCGGCGGGTTTGAGTCCGTAGCGTCGATCCCGTCGGACAGTAACGACGTGGTTTACGCGCTGGTTCGCCGGGAGATTGGCGGCCAGGTGGTTCGCTATGTCGAGGTGTTCGATTCTACGCTCTACACCGACGCCGCCGTAACCGGCTCCGCTGCTGCCGGTGCAACGACGTGGGCAGGGTTAAATCACCTCGAGGGGCAGACCGTCGATGTTGTCGCTGACGGTTCTGTGATGCCTGTGCGGGTAGTTTCCAGCGGTCAGATCACCTTGACGCGAAAAGCCTACCGCGTGGAAATCGGCCTGCATTTTGAATCCACGATCCAAACGCTCACGCCTGAAGTGGGCACTACCGAGGGGACAACGCAGAGCGCCAAGAAGCGCACCAGCGAAGTGACAATGCGTTTTCTCGAAACCACCGGCGCGGAGTGTAACGGCCAGGTGATCCCGTTCCGCACATTCGGCCCGAAAATCCTCAACCAGCCGGCGCCGCTGTTCACCGGCGATCACTACTTCGGGAAATTGGGTTGGGAGAAGGGCGAGGACACGCTCCTGATCCAGCAGCGCCAGCCGCTGCCGTTCCACCTCCTATCCATCATTACCACTTTCACTAGTAACGGGGGCTGACAATGATCCGCAACGCAACCGCCGGGGATATCCCGGCACTGATTGAGCTGGGCGCCCGCATGTATCTGGAGTCGCGCTACGCGGAAACCTCGCCATTCGACGAGCAGAAATGCGCCGAGCTGGCGCAGCACCTGATTGCCGCACCTAGCGGATGCGTGCTGGTGGCCGAGCGCGATAGCCAGGTGATCGGCTGGCTGGCCGGCGGCATCGCCGAGCAGTGGTTTTCGCGCAAGCTGATGGCGTTCGAATACGGGCTGTTTATCGCTCCTGAGCACCGCGGCGGTTCTGCAGGCCCGCGCCTGGCTAAAACCTTTATCGCGTGGGCCGCTGACCATGGCGCCGCCGTGATCAATATGGGCATCACCACCGGCGTGCACGAAGAACGCACCGGGGCGATGTATGAACGTCTTGGCCTGTCGCGCACTGGCCTGTTGTATTCGAAGGAGATTTGACTATGTGCTCAGGTGTGGAAATAGCGCTGGTTGCATCCTCGGTTCTTGCCGCTGGTGGCGCTGCTGCCAGCGGTATCCAGCAGCAGAAAATGGCGAACTACCAGGCGGGCCAGGCAAACGCCGATGCGGAGGCTGCACGCGCGTCAGCTCGCGTACAAGCCGACAGGATACGCAAGGCAGGACGTGAGCAGGCAGCACAGGCAAACGCGGCGCTGGCAGCGTCTGGCGTCGAAACTGGCGAGGGTACGGCGCTGCGCATCACGTCCGGCATCACCGGCGACGCAGAGCAGGACGCCTACACGACGATTCTGAACGGCATGAACACCGGCGCGCGGTACAACGCGCAGGCGCAGGCTGACCGACTCAGTGGCCGCAATGCGGCGACGTCCGGCTACATCAACGCGGGCAGCTCGCTACTGTCCGCCGCCGGAACCGGTTACTCCGGCTGGAAAAAATCCAATCCAACAACCACGACGAATACCGGTACCGCGGCGTCGAATAACATGTTCTCAAATATGGGGGTGCGCTGATGCGGATACCAACTGGAAATTTTGGCAATGTGGTGCCGGAGGCCCAGCGTACGCGAATTGACGTTGGGAACGTTGGTGCTCCTGCCAATGCACTGCAGCATCTGGCGACCGTCGGGATCGGTGTTGCCGAAGATCAGCAGCGCCGAATTGCCCAGGAAAACCAGAGCCAGCTGCAGGCGCTGACGCTACAGCTTGATGATTTCAGTAACGGGCTGGTTAACGATCCTGACCATGGCTTACTGGCACAGCAGGGAACCAATGCGGAAGGTGCGACCAAAAACTACACCAGCCAGTACGAAGACTTTGCGAACAAACTTGCAGCCGATTTACCGCAGGAAGTGCGCCAGCAGTTCCAGCAGCAGGCAATCGCAAAACGCATCCAGCTCGAGCGCACAGGATTAACCCATGAACTGAGCCAGCGCCGCCAGGTGGAGCAGGGAAATTTTGAATCGACCATAGCGAACAGCTCCACGCGCGCGCAGAGCTATTGGGGTGACAACGTTAATTATCAGTTAGAGGTTGGTAGCGCGCAGCAGCAGATCGCTGAGTATGGCAAGGCCCACGGTTGGACGCCGGAACAGGTAACCGAACAGCAAAATAATTACGTTAAGACAACTGCATATAAAACCATGGAAAACTTGGTTGCGTCAGATGCCGACACGGCCGCCAGGCTGATGGGCGAGCCTTCAGACGTCGGCGGAGCGGTGCGCTACAGCGGCGGCGGTGCTTCTGACCCGGTAGGACTTCGCAACAATAACCCCGGCAATCTGGTTAAAACTGCCAATACCTGGGACGGGGAAGTAAAAGGCGATGGTCGTTTTGCGTCGTTCGCCACACCGGAACACGGGCTGCGCGCGCTATGTAAAAATCTTCTGGCCTACAACAAACGCGGTTACACCACGGTTGAGCAAATTATCGGGCGGTGGGCGCCACCAAACGAAAACGACACTGCAGCCTATACGGCGGCGGTATCCAAGGCGCTCGGCGTGCCGGCTGACAAACGTCTTGATCTGACCGATATCAACACGCTTACCGCGCTGTGCGCCAGCATCACCCAACACGAAAATGGCAGCAATCCCTATTCGCAAGAGCAGATCACCACCGGTGCTATGGCTGCATTGGGAATGACCGCCTTGCCACAGCCAGAAGGTGGAAATTTGCGTGCAGCTGGCGCAGCAACAGCGGTTACTCAGCTTGACCCGGTACAGCTGGCGCGACTGCGTAGCATGGCGCAAGGGCAGTTAAGCCAACAGCAGCGTGAATATCGTGCCGGGCTGGAAAGTGAGCTGAAGGACTTTAACGCCGTCGCCTACCAGGGCAAGAGCTATCCACGCGAGTTTAGCGAGGGCGAGTTTGTCCGTGCTTATGGGTATGACGCCGGACAAAAAGAGTACGCCAGCTACCTCGACACGCGCCAACTTAGCCGCGACATTTCGGTTGTACAACAGCTATCTCCGGGCGGTCAGCAGGCACTGCTTAACGCTCGCGAGCCGGTACCCGGCGAAGGGTTCGCCGAATCGTCTAAGCGATACGAAACCTTGCAAAAAGCCGTGGCGTACGTGAACAAAGTACGTGAAGCCGATCCCATCCTTTATGCCGCCGGCCAACAGCAGGTAAACCCGCTGGACATGCAATCCCCTGAGGCATTCGGCAGCAGCCTTACCAACCGTGCCAGCGCTACCCCGGAGATCGCCCGACACTACGGCACGCCGTTAACCGTATTTTCAAAGGCAGAAGCATCGCAGATTGGTGAGATGCTGCGTACAGCGCCAGCGTCGCAGTCTGTCGCCTACCTGGATGCGATGCGCCAGGGGTTAGGGACTGGCGCGCAGTATTCCGCAGCTCTGCAGCAGGTTAGCAGTTACGCCCCGTCTGCTGCAGTCGCAGGCGCGATTATGGGTAAGAGCGGTAATGTGATCGGCAAGTCCGGATGGATCTCAGACTCCATGGTAAACCCCGATGATGCGGCAAAAACAATCATCGAAGGGGCGAATGCTCGGGCTGGGATCACCACCAAAGTGAACGGGGTGGAGAACAAAACGAAAGGAATCGAGATACCGAAAGATTCCGATCTGCGCCCTGATTTTGTTGATGCAGTTGGGAACGCCTTTGCCGGTGATGCTGCTGGCGCGTCACAGGCCTATGAGGTGGCCAAGGACTACTACGCCGGGCTGATGGCCAAAAAAGGTGATGTTTCTGGCGAGTATGATCGTGACGCATGGACTCAGGCAATCAACGTGGCCACCGGTGGCGTTTACGATTACAACGGGCAAGGAGAGGTTTTGCTGCCGTGGGGAATGTCAGAGGGGCAGTTTGATTCTGCGGTTAACACCGCATGGAAATCTCAGATTGTCGAGGCTGGCATAAAAGCGCCGCCTGGCCAGTATGGCTTGCAGAGCTTTGGCGACAGCCAATACCTGATAAAACTTGGAGCTGGCTACCTGCTCGGAAAGGACGGTAATCCGGTCGTGCTCAGCATCAACGCTGAGCGCGTTCGACTCGGAAATGGAGGGATACCGCAGTGAGTTATTTCGGATTTAACCAGGCGCAGCAAAACAGGGAGCTGGCGACGGCAGCAGAAAACCCGATCGGGTCCGCCCGCTCTGATGCTGATTTTTTTGATGGCGCATTCACTGCACCTTTCAAGGGGCTTTACGCCGGGGTTACACAGGCCGATCAAGTTGCCTGGGCTGGCGTGGATGCTGTTGTGTCGCCGATCTCGCGGGCTGTTAATGATGCGTTCGGGGTGAACGACACCTCTGAAAGTTTCATCAAGAATCAGCGAAAGCTGGCGGAACAGCAGGTGCGAGCGTTAACGCCTGATGCAGGAACCACCGGTACCGCCGGGCAGGTGCTTTTCTCTCTGGCGGAGGTGGGTGGGCAGGCGGCGGCTGGCACGTTGTTGGGTGGGTTGCCTGGCGCTGCGGCAACAGTTGGCGGCCTGCAGGGCTTTTCCGATTACGAGAAGTCTCGTGCTGACGGTGTGGATTATGGCACCGCTGTAGAAAAAGCGCTGGTAACTGGCGGGACAGCGGCGCTTGGCGCAGTTCTTCCTATGTCTCTCGGCCTTCGTGCCGGTGGTGCAGTAGCTGAAGGTGTTGGCGCCGCTCTAACTTCCGGCGGTACAGCTGTAGGAGCTGCTGCCGGTACTGCTGCGCGGGCGGTACCTGACCTGCTTTATTCCGCAGGTACCAACGTCGCGATGGGCATGGCACAGAGGGGTTTATCAGCGGAGATCCTACGACGCGGTGGCTATGAGTATATGGCCCGCCAGTACGATGTTTTCGATAACCAGGCGTTGGCGGTCGACGCCGTGCTCGGCATAGCTTTCGGCGGGCTTGGTCGATTTATCAATAGCCGGGGCGAAAGCGTGGCGGTACGCAGCGCAGAGCCGGCAGAGATCGACGCGGCGCTGACTTCAAGCTCTCACCTCAACTATGAGGTTACGGCATCGCCTGGTGTTCCTGTAAGCGTCCTATCACGCAATGCGCATGCCCGCGCCATGGATAAAGCCATGACTGATGCGCTCGCTGGGCACCCGGTAGACGTCGGTTCATTGATGGATGGAGCCGAGTTTATTCAGCGCCGCCCGCGCGTCGATCTGGCATCGCAAGAGGTGCGTAAGGCGATGGGATTACCTGATGCCGTAATTCGCGACACTGACGCGGTTCGTTTCGACGATGTGGCCGGCGCCAATTATCTCGCAACACCGAAACCCAGAACGCGACAGCAGATCCAGCAAGATGAAATTGCGGGCGCGGAGCGCGCCATACGCGGGGATGATTCCCGTGCAGCGGAGGCCGATACACTGGAGGCGCAGCGCGCCATTTCCGACAACCCGGATCTGCAGGTTCATGTCGTAAATCCAGATGACAGCACAACGGTGGTAAGAGCTGCCGATCTAATGGCTGAGGCCGATCGCGATGTTGCCAATGCCCAACATGACGCAAATTTATTTGATGTGGCCGTGAGCTGCTTCCTGAGGAGATAATTTCATGAGAGACGAGTGCATTCAGGCGATCACCGCAGCATCACAGCGACCACTTACCGCCGCAGAAATAAAAGGGATTGAAGATCGCATCGTGAAAAATATGCGCAACCTCGCGCGTAACGATCCAGCTTCATGGCGCAATCTTAGCGAAGCGGAACGGATGCAGCGCGCCGGGCAGATGGCGGCCGACGAATTGCAGCGCGAGGCCGCACTGAAAAAGCGGCGTGTAGCCTTAACCATTGCCGCGCGCCAGCGCCTTGATAACTACATCAACAGCTACCAGGGCAAGGATGGAAAGCTCGAGGCGCTAAACCGCACCATAGCTTTTCACGCGGACGGCAAGGCTAATTTTCTTTCCGTTGAGTCGAGAACCAAGGCGACCCGCGATTATGCTCTGAGCCAGTTGGAGGAGCTTTTCGAAGCTATCGATCCGCGCTTCTTCCAGCTGTTCGAAGACAATCAAGGCGTGCGCGATCTGGTCTACGAAATGCGCGGGCAGGAAACTGGAAATCAGCGGGCTAAAAAAGGCGCCCAAGCGTGGCGTCGTGTCGCAGAACTGCTGCGCCAGCGCTTCAACGATGCCGGCGGCGATGTGGGATTCCTGGAGGATTGGGGGCTGCCGCAGCATCATTCCATGGAGAAGGTGGGTAAGGCGTCACAGGATGAATGGGTGGGCTTTGTCGTTGGGAAACTCGACCGCAATAAATATGTGAAAGAAAACGGCGAGATGATGAATGATGCGGAGCTTGCTGCGTTCCTGGGCGACGCCTACAAAACGATCGCTACTGGAGGTATGAACAAGCTGGGCGACAGTGGGCTGCGGATCTCTGGCGCTCGGGCAAATCGCGGGAGTGCTGAACGGCAGATTCATTTTCGTGATGCCGAAACCTACCTCGAATACCAGCAGCGCTTTGGCGAAAAATCGATGTGGGACATTTTGGTAAATCACATTGATGGCGTGAGCAAGGATATCGCGCTGGTGGAAACCTACGGGCCCAACCCCGATCACGTATTCCGGTCTCTGCTGGATCAGCTGACCAGCGAGACAGCAAAGGCAAACCCGCAGCGGTCAGGGCGTATTAATCGCCTGCGTAACAGTACCGAGAGCCTTTACAATTTTGTTGCCGGAAAAACGCAACCCATCGCGAACCCACATATCGCGCGCTGGTCGGATAACGTCCGAAACTGGCTTGTTGCAACGCGGCTCGGTTCGGCGCTGATCTCTTCACTTTCGGATAACGGCACTATGTACCTTACCGCCAAAGTGAACAATCTGCCCATGGCGCAGTTGTTGCGTAACCAGTTGGCAGCCATGAATCCGGCGAACAAAGAAGAGCTTCGGCTTGCGCGCGGCGCCGGCCTATCGATGGAAACGCTGATCGGCAGCGTGAACCGCTGGGCGACCGACAACATGGGCCCATCGGCGTCACGCTGGACGGCCAACGCAGTTATGCGCGCCAGCGGCCTGTCTGCCTGGTCGGATGCCCATAAACGCGCCTATGGCGTCACCATGATGGGCGGCGTGGGTAATCTGGTGCGTCAGCATGGAAGCCTTGGGAAAATTGCTGCTGATGATAGCCGGATCCTCAAAAGCAAAGGGATTACAGAACGCGACTGGAGCATTTGGCGCCTGGCCGAACAAGAGGGTTGGGGGAACGGTAATACAACCATGCTCACCCCGGAAAGCATCATGCGTATTCCGAATGAAAAACTCGAGGCATTTGGTAACCCGGAGCGAGTGAAGTTCGAGGCGATGCGCAAGCTTCTCGCCACGGTTTCCGAAGAGGTTGACATGGCGGTGATCTCGCCTGGCGCGCGGGAGCGCATGATCGCAGGCGCGGGCATGCAACGAGGCACTGTTTCAGGGGAGCTTTGGCGCAGCCTTTTCCTGTTCAAATCCTTCCCGATATCAGTGATGATGCGCCATTGGTCGCGTGCTATGGGAATGCCATCGGCTGGCGGCCGCGCCGCTTACCTCGCGACGTTCTTGGCTAGCACGACGATTTTAGGAGCTATGTCTCAACAGATTAGCGACCTGATTGCGGGCAAAAATCCCCGCGAAGCCTTTGGCGAAAAGGCACCGCAATTCTGGCTTAACGCGCTGCTTAAAGGCGGTGGTTTGGGGCTGTATGGGGATTTTCTGCTATCTGACCACACACGATATGGATCCGGAGCGCTGGCCTCCATGCTTGGCCCGGTAGCCGGATTGGTTGATGATGCAATCAAGTTGGCGCAGGGCGTTCCGCTAAATGCCGTCGAAGGAAAGCCGGAGCAGACAGGTGGTGATACCGTGAAGTTTGTGAAAGGTCTAATCCCTGGACAAAACCTGTGGTACACAAAAGCCGTTTTGGATCATATGATATTCAACCAAATGCAAGAGTATTTCTCTCCTGGTTATTTGCGCAGGATGGAAAAGCGCTCTAAAAAAGAATTCAATCAAACCTACTGGTGGCGCCCACAAGATAGATTGCCGCAATAAGGAAAATAAAGCATGCATCTAATCATCGGTGTTGTGGTATTTGCATTAGTAATGTGGTGGCTTTATAGGAAGGATGTTTTTGATGAAGGTGAGTTCTTTGCGATCATGGTGCTTGCTGGGAGTGCTTTGGCCGGGTACTTGGGAACAACGAACTATTAATAATTAAATAATTTAACTGGTGAATAAATGAGTGTACGTCATCTGATTGGAGCCATCTTGTTAGGATTCGTCTCCTTGGCACCTACAGCGGGTAATGCCGCTGTTTTCGGTGGATCCAATCTACGCTTTTCTGGATATCCTGAGTTTGATGAATACCCACCCAGCCCGCCGTATGGTAATGATAAATACGCATGGGAGAACTACAAAAGAGAAATTGAAGACTACGTTAATAAAGCGAAAGAATACGTAGAGAATGCAAATAATGATATTTCTCGCATTAAAGAGGCGAAAGATGAAGCCATTCAAAAGGCAAATAATGCCGTAGATGAGTACAACAGAAATGTAAGGGGCTACTGATAACAGATAGTCAGGAAACCGACCAATCCCCCGTCGCATCATAGCCCCATGACAACCATGGGGCTTTTTTATGCACAACGATTACAAAACCCGCCTTACCGCGCTGAGCGACAAGTTAACCGACGTCGTGCTCGAGGAAGCCGATCCGGATACCTGGCCAGGCGCCGACAAACCACTCGACAAACACACGAAGCAGGAGCGCGGCGATCGCTACTGGTGCAAGAAGAACGCAGCGGCGTCGCTCACACTGCTGGTGAAGGTGCATTCGCTGATCGGCATGCAAACGCGCGGCGGAACGCCGAAAGACGGCGACGAGCCAGACGACGAGGCGTTTCGCCTTGGGCAGCAGGTATCCGCCGCTGAGCGCGCGGCGCAGGAAGTTCTCGACCGTATCCAGCAGCGGAAAAAATGATTTCGTTCGTCGCCTTTTTCATCATGTGGGCGGAGCGGATGGGGTGGGATGTTCCCGACTGCCATTACCGCGCCTGTCACTGGCTCGAGCACCGCGGCGATCTGGCGGTGCTTCGCTGTTTCCGTGGTTTCGGTAAATCCACCATTCTGGCGGTGTATAACGCCTGGCGGTATTACCGGGATCGCCAGTACCGGATCTTGCACCAATCCGAGGCCGACGGTACGGCGTACAAAACCAGCCGCGACACGCAGAACGTGCTGCGCAATCACCCGCTGACGCGTGGCATGCTGCCGGACGGGCAGGGAACGGTAGAGCAGTGGTGGGTTAACGGCTCGCTGGATATGCGTAACGGCAGCATGTACGCAAAAGGCATCCTGTCGAACGTCACCTCGGCCCGCGCCGACGAGTGCCAAAACGATGACGTCGAAGTCCCTCGAAACATCCAGACGCCGGAGGCGCGCGAGAAACTGCGCTACCGCCTCGGAGAGCAAACGCACATCCTCGTGCCCGGCGGCCGCAAGCTGTACATCGGCACGCCGCACACCCACGATAGCCTATACGATGAGGTCGAAGCCATGGGCGCCGACTGCCTGACGATCAAGCTTTTCGAGAAAGAGCACCGCATCGATGAAAAACAGGCGACGGCGCGCAGCTACGCGCTGCCATTCCGGCCGGAATACGTCTTTGTCGGCATCCACATCGGCGCGCGTCTGCTCGCCGAGGGTGTCGACTATCAGCTGACGGCTACCGGGATCACCTTCGCTGAGCCGCCAGGAACAACAGTGGACTGCTACGCCGAATGCGCATGGCCAGAGCGGTTCACGCCGGCCGAGATGGAGAAGCGCCGGCAGGAAACGCGCACGGTCAACGAATGGGATAGCCAGTACCAGCTGCACAGTAAACCGATCGGCGAATCCCGCCTCGACCCTGAACGCATCCGCGAGTACAACGTGCAGCCGGAAATCCGGTACGCGAACCGCACCGCCTCGATGTGGTTGGGCAGCCAGCAGATCGTTGGTGCTGTAGCCTGGTGGGACGTGGCCACCGGCAAAGCGAAAGCTGACGCCAGCGCATTTTCTCTGGTGCTGACCGACGCACGCGGGCACCTGTACTGGCATGTGTGCCAGGAGCTGATCGGTGATCTGGCCGAGTTCGACGAGCGCGACAAAATCACCGGCGGCCAGGTGGTGCAGATCCGTGATCTGGTGATCCGGTACCAGATACCGCAGGTCGTGGTCGAGGTGAACGGCCCAGGCAGCTTCGCCGGCAAGCTGCTTCGCCAGGCGCTGAAAGGTACCGGTTGCGGTGTCCGTGAGGAGTTCACCATAACCAACAAGCAAAAACGCATCCTCGACGCGTTTGAGGCGCCGCTGTCGTCTCGTTTCCTGTGGGCGCATAGCGACGTGCTCGACGGGCCGGCCTACGACCAAATGCGAGATTTCAACCCGGCGGTAACCAACCAGCCGGACGACTTTATCGACTCTGGTGCGGGGGCTATCAGCGAGACGCCGGTGCGCATCGGGAAATTGGTCGGGAAACCGACCGCTCAGGGGCGGGAAGATTGGCAGCCAACAGATGGCGATCATGAGGTCGCAGTGGACTATTAAAACCGAGGCTGCCTTATGTCGGTACCTAACCAGACCCCATACAACATTTACACGGCCAACGGCCTGACAACTGTTTTCCCCTACGAATTTTACCTGCTGAATGCCGGTGATTTAGCTGTTTCCCTCAACGGCTCGATAATCACCTCCGGCTATACGATTTCTGGCGTGGGTAACGTTGATGGCGGCGAGGTTTCATTTCTGACCCCGCCGGCGAATGGCGTTACCGTTATGCTTGAGCGCGTGATCCCCACCTACCGCCTGACAGACTATCAGGACAACGGCGATCTGTTGGCTGATACCGTAAACAAGGATTTCGATCGGCTGTGGATGGCCATTCAGCAGGCGTTTATCTACCTCGGCCTGGCGCTGACGCGTCCACTGCTCCGCGGCCCATTCAATGCAAAAGGGTACCGGATCGAAAGCCTTGGATACCCGGTCAACAGCTCAGATGCGGCCAATAAGCAATACGTCGAAGACGTCGCCGCAGGAACATTGAATCGCACGCTGCGGGTTCCTGAAAATTACGTCCGTGTTATTCCTGCAATCGGCAGCCGCCGGCGCCAGCTCCTGGCGTTCGATGACTTCGGCAACCCTATCACCGTGCTGCCTGAATCTGGTTCGGCGTCAGACGTTCTGATTGTGCTTGCTGGGGCGGATGGCGCTGACCGAATTGGCATGGGGCAGAGCACTGTGCGCGATGTAATCGGCTACGTTACCCCTGAAATGTTTGGCGTGCCTGATGATGGTGACTGGACTCCACAGATTACCGCCGCCGTGGCGACAATGCGCGAAGTCCATTTGATGGCCGGAAAAGAGTATCGCTGCGACGGTACGATCTACATGCCTTCGAACAACATGCAGCGCCTGAAATTCGTTTTCAACGGCGCAACTATTTTCGCCAATCACATGCAGCCGGTGTTCCGAGCGCCGGCGCCGCTTGAGTCGCCAGCAATTTCGTATTACCACATTGTCGGGCCGGGAAAAATTCGCAGCATTGGCAGCGTGGACACCGTATATGAGCAGGGGAAAAACTTCGTTGGATTCCCTGCCGGCGATCACAGCAGCATTTACAACATTGAGATGACGGATATCTCATGCGACGGCGCCCAGTTCTGGGGGTACGCGGGGCACGGTGGAGATCTGTTCTTTGACAACGTCCGTGATAACCCTGTGGCGACGTATGGCCTGTACAACCAAATCGGGCGAGTGAACATTGGCCACTCTGGCGGTGACACATTGCTGATGAAGGGGAACTATAACAGCGTCGAGTGGTGCCATGCTAAAAAGGCGGGTTTACCTGGGAACAACCCAGAGCCTGGATACATCTGCGGTGGATGCGTCATATTTGGTGCGCCGGTTGACGGTGACCCTCTCGGCAGCAATAACCGAGTTGGCTACTATAAGGCTGATCAGTGGTCTTCGTTGGGCGTCGGCTTCTCTGGGGATAACTGCAGTGTTGGTGAGATCGAGCTGGGCGAGAGTATTTTTGAAGACGATAGCCCGCTGGTGCAGGGTAACAAACCGTATGTCGCCATATACAACGGCAATGGGAATCACATTGGTCGAATCACATCAAAAAAATCTGCCTACGGTGTTCTATTTATCCGTGGCGAGCGCCACACGTTAGATTATGCAGAGCTGAACAACTGTCACAAAGAGCAGTTGAGTTTAAACATTAATACCGTAGGCTCAACAGTTGGCGATTTTGTTGTGAACAACTCACTTCACGTCGGCATGTATATCGAGCCTGGTGCCGGCTGCTCTATCAACAGAATTATTTTCAATAACGCGGATATCCCTCTTGGGAATACAGCTTGCCAGATCAGGAACGCGAATGCGTCAATTGGAGAGATCCGCATAAATGGTTCAGGCTCCAGCTCAGGATCGGGGGTTTTTGTTGAACAGCGCGCAAAAAGCGCTATTCGATTTATAACCTGTAACAACATCAATGGAATGGCTGTGTGGGTTCGCCCTGGCGGCCGTGCTCCGTCTTCGGCTCATTTATCAAATTTGTCAACTGCAACTCGACCTGTCATGCAGATTTCCTCAAACCAGTCCGCATGCTCCAACTACTACATATTGAATAACTCGTCGACTGGGCAGCCGACTGTTTACGCCGAGCCATCTTCAGGCGGTGCAGTTTCAACGTGGGTGGGCTGTGAGGGGGCGATACCGCTGGCACAGGGCGGGGCAACGTTAAACGCAGCAACGACCTCTAACCGTTTTTATTAATAGGGTTAAACATGACTGAATATTCAGATATTAGTGCGACGGACAACCGAGAGTGGATTTCTTTTTCTGACAAACTTCCAGCTGTTGAGGATGGGAAGCCAGAAAAGATATATGTGAAATACAAAATGCTTATCGCATATGAAGAAACTCCAACAGCCACGGTTGAATGGGCGCTCAGCGATGAAGGCCGAGAACAGTTATCACACTGGGCTTACATTACCGACGGTAATTAATTTACCGCGAAAGCGGGGTGGAGCCATGAAAATGGATAAAATCACGACAGGTATTTCTTATGGCGCCTCCGGTGGTGGCGCTGCATTCTGGTTTACCAAGCTGCTTGATGGATACTCGCCTGAGCAATGGGCCGCGATTGGAGTTTTGGGCGGATTGTTTTTCGCATTTCTCACCTGGCTAATGAACCTGTATTTCAAGATTCGTGAGGATCGCCGCCGCGAACGCATGGGGAGGATTGCCGATGAGCAAGCTGAATAAAACCGGTGCCGCCGGTGCCGTCTGTTCTGTAGCGGTAATCATCGGCCTGGTGCTGTCGAGTGGCGAAGTGAAGACCAGCCACGCAGGGCTTGAGCTGATCGGCAATGCAGAGGGCTGCCGCCGAGACCCGTACAAATGTCCCGCTGATGTGTGGACGGATGGCATCGGCAACACGCACAGCGTTAAACAAGGCGTGCGCAAGACAGAGCAGCAGATCGCCGCGGACTGGCAAAAGAACATCCTTGTGGCTGAGCGGTGCGTTACTCGCTACGCCGCCGGTGACAAGCTGCGGCAGGGGGCATTCGATGCGGCGGTGAGCATCACGTTTAATGCTGGTTGCGCGACGATGCAGAAATCGACGATGTTCCGGCTGTTCCGCCAGGGGGAAACTGTGGCCGCCTGCGATCAGTTCCCGCGCTGGGTATACGCCGGCGGCGTAAAGCTCAACGGCCTGGTAATCCGCCGTGACAAGGAGCGCACGTTATGTCTGGCAAAATAACATCTGCGGTGGTGATCCTGCTGGCGCTGGCAGCCATTGCCGGCGCTGGCGCCTGGCTGGCAGCTCGACACTACCAGCCAACGATTGACCGGCTCAACGATGCGCTGACGCAATGCCGCGATACCGGCAGGCAGCAGGCGGCGACGATCGACAGCCAGAACGCTGGCATAACGGCACTGCAGCGTGAACAAGCTGAGAGAGAGGCCAAGGCCAAGGCTGATCAGGAAAAAGCCCGCAAGCAGGCCCATGGCGATTATGAAAAGGCCAATGCGGTGATGGCAGAGCGAACCACTGGCGAGGTGTGTGCAGCGGCGTCTGCTGCGTTTGACGCAGAGCTGCGCCGGGAGCGTGCACAATGAAGAGTCTGTTCATGGTTTCCGCTCTGGCATTGGCCGGCTGCTCGAACGTGCCGTCGGCGCCGTCATATGTTGAAGTAAAAGTCCCGATCGCCGTGCCGTGCAAAACGGCAGACGTTGCGCGCCCGGCGTTCGCAGTTGACCAGTTGCAGATAGGTGCCCCAATTGATGTGCAAATGCGTGCGCTGCGCGCTGAGCGTCACCAACGGATCGGCTATGAGCGCGAGCTGTTGGCGGCTAACGAATCCTGCAAATAACTTTCTTTCCTGCCTGATCATAATCATAGCGCCAGTGAACAACTCGGCGCTTTTCCATCGTTCCCATGCATGATTATACTGTATATGAATACAGTATCTGTTGTGAGTTAAAACACCATGGGAATGATGCCAAAATTTGCCAGCCCGGCAGCAGACTACGTTGAGCGCCGCTTGAGCCTTGATGAGATCTGCATTTCAAAACCGAGTGCCACTTATCTGCTACGCGCCGCTGGGCAGGCGCTGGCAGTCGGTATCCATGCCGACGCGTTGCTCGTTGTCGATTCGTCGGCGACGCCGGTGCACGGCAGTATTATCGTGGCCGCAGAAGAGGGCGTGCATGTGCTGCGGCGCCTGCGCCTCTATCCGTATCGCGCGCTCGAGTTTCTCGATGGATCTGGCCGTGAAACTGAACTCGGCAACGAGGATTCGGAAGAAGGAATTCAGGTGTTTGGAGTGGTGATGTATTGCGTGAACGATATGCGATCTTGCGAGTGGGATGATCTACCTGTCATATGAAAAAACAGGTCATTATTTCTCATAACCTTTTGATTAATGGTTAGTGAAATGTCGTGTTTCGTCTTGCTTTGCAGTGTTTTTTTTGAACTAAAAATACAGTAACAATCTGATTTTTAATAGTTTTATTGGTCTTTGTGTGGCTATAACAAGCATAGTTCAAGTCATAATTAATCATTGCAAATCAGTGAAATAAAAATGCCGGTACGCAAAGGCGCGAACGGCGCTCAATTCGACGCCCGTCCTGGCAGAAGGCGGCATAGCACCGCGCGTCTTCTCCGAGTATAGCCCTGCGGCAAGGGCGTGCAACACATGCCTGTTGTACGACAGGGATTGAAAGTTGTTATGTTATATTGTAACTTTTCATTTTCTCAATAACGGACAAGGAGCGCATTTTGGCGAGGCATTTTGGCAAAGTGGCGGTGGCGCTGGCAGCGCTGTTTATCAGCGGGCAGGCGTTTGCCCACGGGCATCATTCACATGGCAAGCCGCTGACGGAAGTGGAAAAAAAGGCCGAGGCGGGCGTGTTCGACGATAAGGACGTCAAAGATCGCGACCTGGCGGATTGGGAAGGTGTGTGGCAATCCGTGTACCCTTACCTGCTCAATGGGGATCTCGATCCGGTGTTCAAGAAGAAAGCGGCGCAGGATAAGAGCAAGACCTTCGCAGAAGTGAAGGCGTATTACCGTAAAGGGTACGCCACCGATGTGGATACCATCGGTATTGAAAACGGCGTCATGGAGTTTCACCGCGGCGACCAAGCCAGCGCTTGTCAGTATAAGTACGCCGGGCATAAGATCCTGACCTATGTCTCTGGTAAAAAGGGCGTGCGTTATCTGTTCGAATGCCAGGAAGCCGGCAGCCTGGCGCCGAAATTCGTGCAGTTCAGCGATCACATTATCGGCCCGCGCAAATCGGCGCATTTCCATATCTTTATGGGCAACACCTCGCAGGAAGCGTTGCTGAAAGAAATGGATAACTGGCCGACTTACTACCCATTCCAACTGCAGACCAAAGAAGTCGTGGACGAGATGCTGCATCATTGATGCCCCCCGCTCCCGCGACCCCAAGCCCGCTTAGGTGGGCTTGTCCTCAGTCAAACGGTCTGACTTGCAGATAATCGTCCGTCACTTCCATTTCAAACAGCGTTTTATCCGCCAGCAAGGTCGCACGCATTCGTTCCCGGGCTTGCCGGTAGCGTTCATCCAACTGAATATCACCGGCGCTTTCCCATGCGACTCGGCTTGGCCATTGTGCATAGCCGATAAACTGCCCGCTCACATCCTGATGCAGGCGCGAGCCTAGGCTGCCGCGCTGCAGATAGATACCTTGGGTCAATTCAAGCCAGGCCTGGCGAAAGGCGTGTTCGTGCCCGGTTTTGACTGAAAATTGGTAGATGGCGATGAACATAAGGCGTTCTCCACGATAGCGACAGTGTGAACTTTAGGCGTTGCTTCTGGCGTTAACGTTCATATCGTGCTGCAGCGTTCAATGTAAACGGGCGGGCTAAGGGCTCGGATGTTTTATTCCAGCACTGAAAGCAAGGTTAACGGTAGCTGTAATTTTACGCGATTTTTCTGCTGCGGAGGGAGGGGGCTCTCTTTGTTTGTTATGTTGGAATTTTTTATTTTATTAGTTTTTTGTTCTGTTTATGTGTTGGCTGGTATTTTTATATTCTGTTAAATCAATGTTGCTTATTACGCCTTTTTTGATTGCTATCATTGATAGCATTGCTATCTATTCAGCGGCGGCTTGACGCCATAGGCCCCTCTAAACCGCATCTTATCGCTATTTTCAGGTGGCTATTGCAAATGCATGGCCCATCGACGATAAATTAATTGTGAATATTGTCACGTTTGATGACGAAGTTGTTGGACGGATTTTTTCACTGAGTTAATTTCCTGTGAGCAGAAGATTATGCTTTGTGAAGCCTTGGGCTGGAGTCAGCGATGCGAGTGGTAATTTTAGGTAGTGGAGTGGTGGGCGTAGCCAGTGCCTGGTATTTGGCGAAGGCGGGGCATGAGGTGACGGTGATCGATCGTCAGCCAGGCCCCGCACTGGAAACCAGCGCGGCGAACGCCGGGCAGATTTCACCGGGCTATGCCGCACCCTGGGCGGCGCCGGGCGTGCCGCTGAAGGCCATCAAGTGGATGTTTCAGCGCCATGCGCCGTTGGCCATCCGCCTCGACGGCAGCAGCTTCCAGCTGAGCTGGATGTGGCAGATGTTGAAAAACTGCAACACAGAACACTACATGACCAACAAAGGCCGCATGGTGCGTCTGGCGGAATACAGCCGCGATTGTATCAAGGCGCTGCGTCAGGAAACCGGCATCCAGTACGAAGGTCGCCAGGGCGGCACGCTGCAGCTGTTCCGCACCCAGCAACAGTTCGAAAACGCAGCGAAAGACATTGCGGTATTGGAAGATGCCGGCGTGCCTTACCGATTGCTGGAAGCCGGCCAACTCGGTAGCGTCGAGCCGGCGTTGGCGCAGGTGGCGCACAAGCTGACCGGCGGCCTGCAGTTGCCGAACGACGAGACCGGCGATTGCCAGCTGTTTACGCAACAGTTGGCGAAGATGGCAGAGCAGGCGGGCGTAACCTTCCTGTTCAACCGCGGCGTCGATCGTCTGCTGGTTGAAGGCGACAAGATCGCCGGCGTCCAGTGCGGCGAGGAAGTGTTTAAGGCCGACAGCTATGTGGTGGCGTTCGGCTCGTACTCCACGGTGCTGCTGCGCGGCCTGGTGTCCATTCCGGTTTACCCGCTGAAGGGCTATTCGTTGACCATTCCTATCACCGACGAAGCGGCGGCGCCGTTCTCTACGGTATTGGATGAGACGTATAAAATCGCCATCACGCGTTTTGACCAGCGCATTCGCGTCGGCGGCATGGCGGAGATCGTCGGTTTCAATACCCAGTTGGAGCAAAAACGGCGCGAAACGCTGGAGATGGTGGTGCGCGATCTCTACCCGAACGGCGGCAGAGTGGAAGAGGCGACGTTCTGGACCGGCCTGCGGCCGATGACGCCGGACGGCACGCCAATTGTCGGCCGCACTTCGCTGAAGAACCTGTATCTCAATACCGGGCATGGCACGTTGGGCTGGACGATGGCCTGCGGCTCCGGGCAGTTGTTGTCCGATCTGATGTCCGGCATTACGCCGGCGATCCCTTCCGATGACCTGGCGGTGGCGCGTTACAGCGCCGGGTTTCGCCAGCAACACGCGGTTCCGCTGAACGACGTGCATCCCGCACGTTAATCGTCGACGTTGTCATAGACTTTTCCGGCCACGCGCAGGCGCGCGTGGCCGCTGTACGCTGCCCCAAGGAGAACCGATGCCCCGTCCGATAACCGCCACGATGCATCTCGGCGCGATTGAAAATAACCTGCAGGTGGTGCGCCGTTTCGCTCCCGGCGCCAAAGTTTGGGCGGTGGTCAAGGCCAACGCCTATGGCCACGGCATCAAACACGTTTGGCGCAGCATGGCGCAAACCGACGGCTTCGCCATGCTGGATCTGGCCGAAGCGGTGCTGCTGCGCGAGTCGGGTTGGCAAGGGCCGATTCTTCTGCTGGAGGGATTCTTCCAGCCGCAGGATCTGGCGTTGCTCGACCGTTATCGCCTGACGACGGCGGTGCACAGCGACTGGCAGCTGTCGGCGATCGCCGACGCCCCGCTGAACGCGCCGCTCAATGTCTATCTGAAAGTGAACAGCGGCATGAATCGGTTGGGGTTCGCACCCGATCGGCTGCATGAGGTGTGGCGCAGGGCGCAGGCGGTTGCCAATATCGGCGAGCTTACGCTGATGAGCCATTTCGCCACCGCCGACGGCCCGGAAGGCGTGGCCCAGCAGATGGCCACTATCGAGGCAGCGGCAGTCGATATACCGTTGCCGCGCTGCCTGGCCAACTCGGCCGCCACGCTGTGGCACCCTTCGACCCACGGCAGTTGGGTCCGCCCTGGGATTGTTCTCTATGGCGCTTCGCCGAGCGGTTGCTGGAATGATGTTGCGGGGACGGGGCTGCAGCCGGCGATGACGCTGAGCAGCGAGATCATCGGCATTCAGCAACTGAAGTCTGGCGATCGCGTGGGGTACGGCGGCCGTTACAGCGCCGCCGGCACGCAGCGTATCGGCGTGGTGGCCTGCGGTTACGCCGACGGCTATCCGCGTCATGCGCCGACCGGTACGCCGGTGTGGGTTGACGGCGTGCTGACGCGCACCCTGGGAACGGTGTCGATGGATATGCTGGCGGTGGATCTGACGCCCTGTCCACAAGTCGAATTGGGCGCCGACGTGGAGCTGTGGGGGAAACGCCTGCCGGTGGACGAGGTGGCCACGGCGGCAGGAACGTTGGGTTATGAGCTGCTGTCGGCGTTAGCGGCGCGGGTGCCGGTCGTCACCGAAGCCTGAGCCGCGGCTCAGGCGACTTTTTTTATCTGCCCTTTAATCTGCTTGCTGAGCCGCCGTGCGTGCAGCGCCAGCAGGCAGCCCGCCAGCATGACCAATGCTAGCGACAACTTCGGCTGCAACGGCAACGCCATCGCCACCAGCCCCAGTGCGGCACCGCCGGCCATCTGTACGAAACCGACCAGCGCGGACGCGACGCCTGCCTCATTGGAGTACGGCTCCAACGCGTAGCTGGTGGCCGGACCCATCACGAACGCCAACCCGGCGCAGGCGCTGGCGACCGGCAGCATATACGCCAGCCAGTGCGCTTGCGCCGCCGCGGGCAGCAGCATGACGCCCAGCAGCAACCCCAGACAGCCCAGCCCCATCAAAATGCCGCCGGTCGCCAGGCAAACCGGACGGCCTACCTTGTGGATGATGCGGTTGGCGAAGAAGCTGACCAGCATGATCCAGAAACCGTTGGCGCCGAACACCAGCGAAAATTGCAGCGGGGTCAGGCCGGCGGTGCCCATCAGCACGTTCGGTGCCAGGGAAACGTAGGTCAGCGCCATGCCCATCGCCCCGGAGTTCACTACCGCAAAGGAAAGGAAACGCCGTTCGCTGAGGATGCGCGCATATTGGCGTACCGGCAGCCCCTTGACCGGGACGGTGTCGGCAGGGCGGGTTTCCGGCAGGCGCAGCGCGATGAGCACCAACACCAGCAGCGCATAACCGACCAGGAACCAGAAAGGGGCTCGCCAGCCGAAGGCTTCGGCGAGCAGGCCGCCGAGCAGCGGCGCCAGCGCGGGGATGATGTTCAGCGTGCCATTGAGAAAGCCGAAGGCGCGGGCAGCGTCGTCACCATTCAGGCGGTCGCGCACGCCGCTGAAGGCGACGACGGCGGTGCAGCAAACCGCCACCCCTTGCAGCAGACGCGAAGCGATGAAAAGCGTCGGACTGGTAGCCAGCGCCGCCATCGCGGCGCCGATCATGTAGAGGATAATGCCGGCCAGCGCCACCGGCTTGCGGCCATAGTTATCCACCAGCGGGCCGGCGATGACCTGGCCGAGGCCGAGCACCAGAATAAACAGTGAAATGGTGGATTGGATCAGCGCTTCGCTGCTGCCCAGGCCGACGGCAATGGCGGGAATGGTCGGCAGGTAAAGATCGATGCCTAATGGGCCGAGCAGCACCAGGCTGAGAAGCATAAACAGAAACTTTTGCATAACAGGAAAGGCACGTCCGAGTGACAAAGAGGGCTAGAGTAGAGACTCCGGCGACAAATGAAAAGGGGCAAAGCGGGTCAGCGCTACGCCCCCTGGCGGTAATAGAGCGCCGAGACGGCATCGGCCACGTAACGGGCCTGGTGGCGAGCATCATCCAACGCACGGTGCGGCATGCCTTCGAACGGGCGTGTCTTTTTGGGGTTAAAGCCGTGAAGTTCTGCCAACGTTATCACCGTGCGCACGTCCTGAGTATCCCAGAATTTCCACGGGCAGGGCATTTCCAGCTGCTGGAAGGCGTGTTCGAGGATCGCACAGTCGAACTCTTTGCCGTTGCCCCAGACTTTCACCGTATCGGTGCTGTTCATATGGATAAAGCGGCTGAGGCTGCTCAACACGCGTTTCAGGCTCTCGGTGCCGCCGAAGGCCTGTTTGCGCGCTTCGTCGGACTGTTTCGCCCACCAGGCAACCGTATCCAGGCTGATGGTACGGCCCGGTTGCTCTTTCTGGCAACTGACGGCGGCTTCGAATTCGGCGCCCAGTTCCCCGGTTCGGGGATCGAAAAACACCGCCGCAACCACCAGAATGACGGCGCTGGGTTTTGTGTCCAGGGTTTCAATGTCTAACATCAGATGGTGCATCGGCGTTTCCGGTGGTAGGCGTGGTGGCTTAATATTACTACAGAACGTGCGCCGATGCGGGCCGATGCGCACATGAAATCCTTTTAAAGCGCCGCGTTCAGGTTATGATGCTCGGGATACTCTTATCAGGTTGGTCGTTATCGGTGAGAACGCTTATCTTTATTCTGTGCATGGTCGGCTACTTGCTGTTGCTGGGCTACCTTAGCATGTTCGTCACGGACAAGATCTGTGAGAAGGCGGGCAACTTCACTAAAATATGCCGCGTCGTAGACATTTCCGAACCTCATATCCCCAAGTAGCAGTCTGTTTACCCCAGATAGTCGGTGGTAATCAACGGGGTCAGGATGGCCGCCAGCGCCATGAGCGCTCCCCATTGCCGCCAGCCCAGCCGCGCCAGCCAGTCATGTCGCTGCGGCGGCGTGGCCAACTGCCCGACGGCCACGCCGCCGGTCAGCAGCAGCGTCAGAATCAGCAGCACCAGGCCGCGGCTCACCAGCGTGAACTCGACATGCAGCACATTGGCGTAATAGAGGCGCATCAGAATAAAATAGCTCAGCAAGATCCAGGCGAAAACGACGTTCTTCCTGAGTACCTGCTGCAGCATCAACGCGATGAACAGGCTGTGAAAAAGCGACAGTAGCGGGGCTTCGATCGGATGCCGAACGCAGACGTTGTAGACCGCCATGTAAATGTTGAAAACCAGCAGGATATAGATCACGTAAATATACCAGCCGTAGATGACTTTGAGCTTTTTCGGGTTCGGCGGCAGGGAGAGTGCGTCCGGTTTCATTAATGCCTCCTGATGATGCCATGCAAACGCTGCGGTTGAAGACGACGCGGCGACATCGTAATTTTAAATCCACTGGGTATATATCACCCGTGCGCTAAATGACAATTAAACGCATGAACGGCTTTATTTCCGCGTTGACCTGGAACTCTTTGGCGCTTGCGGGGTCGATTAGCGTGCGAATGTCTGGCGGTTTTCCCACCACAATGGAAGACGTAATACATTGATATGAGAGATTATAAAAACACTTCTGGCACAAAAATCCTGCTGCTGTTCAGCCTGACATTTTACACACTGTTGCCACCGTTGTTGACGACGGCCGTGTTCAACCGTTTCAATCTTAATCCGTTCGCGATCGTCAAATTTTTTCACTTTAACCCGTTTTTGGCCGATCGGGGCATACCCAGCTATCAGACTTTCTTCTATTTGCTGATGCTATGGTTGGGGTTCAATGTTTTGCTCTGGCTGCTGGTGTGGGGGGGAGGGCGACTGTATCAGCGCTGGCGAGCGCCGCGCGGCTGATAGTTTTCCAAAGGGAAAAAGTTGCGTGGGGAAATGACTTTACATTCAATAATGAGACGTATTATCATTTGTTTCGCCGGTGAGGGGAAAAGGGTTGTCTCCTTCTGTGCCCCCCGCTCCGGCACGACATTGCTCACATTGCTTCCAGTTTTCATGCCAGCCTTGCGCTGGCGTTTTTTTATCCCTCGCCCAAAACCACGACGTCGGTGGTCAGCCTCATTTCATTAACACGATTGCTTAAAAGCCTCCGCGCGGCATGGGGGCATTAGAACAGCGAAAACAGCAACACGACCGGCAGGCTCAACGGCCAGGTTAACCCGATGGTCACTGCGCTGATACAGCGAATTTTGACGGTGTCCCGGCTAACCAGGTAGGTGAAAACCATAGAAACTAAAAGACCAATAAAATAACAGTATTGCGTTGCAACCCACAGCGGCGACATGAAACCCGATCCCAATTGTATTTTTACGCGCGAATTCTAGGAGCTTGGCGGGGGATAATCAATGACCAAAGGCCGTTTATTCAAACCTTTATTCATAAGGACGCATAATTCATTTCTATAAAGAACGTGGGGTTATTAACGGCTTTACGTTTATTACCAAAAGAAATCAACAGCATAGTTACCGGTAACATTCTGCGTCAGGCAAGCCATCGTTTTGGAGGAACTCCGCTGAGCAGTAAAAGGGCCTGTGAGGGGGAGAAACGCGATGAGGCTATAATTCATAAAAATTAATGATGTATTTGCGGCAAAAAGGCTGAGGTGAAGTGCCGTTGTCCGTTCGCGAGCCCTTTAAGCGTCGGTTTTAGCGCATCGTAACGATGCGCCGCTGACGAGTCGGGAAGAGGGATTGTTGTCGTTGTAGGTTTAATGAATGTTAAGACCGTAGACGAACAGCCACGAAAACAGCAGCGCCAGCAGGCATGCCATAAAAACGATGGAGATCATTTCCTTCACAACTTCATTCCTTTTCCCGTGAGTCAAATTTACTTCTCTTTGTTTTTGCGCGAAATTTTAGATCGTCATGGGTAAAAATCCTAGTTTTAATCCCGTTTTTTTCTCTGGCATTGCGGCGTAAGCCGCGTCGATAGGCCGTGGCGACGCCGGAAAAGCAGGGGACGTTAACTCGTCGTAGCTATTGCTGAACGCTGTGGGGCTGACTATATAAAATAGGGACTGTGTGACGTCGAAGGCAGCCAGGCGTGTCTCTTAAGGGGGGCCGTTCATCTGTCTACGGCGCTTTCCTATGAGATGAGGAGTCGGCAATGAGCACAAAACCCACTATCGTGCTGGTACATGGATTCTGGGGCGGCGCCGCGCACTGGAGTAAGGTTATCATCGAGTTGTCACGCAGGGGCTATTCGGCGATTCATGCGGTAGAAATGCCGTTGACCTCGTTGGCTGAGGATGCGGAACGTACGCGTAAGATGGTCGCGCAGCAAGCGGGACCGGTAGTGTTGGTAGGGCACTCTTACGGTGGTGCCGTGATCACGGAAATGGGCAACCAGCCTAACGTGGTTGGCCTGGTCTACATCGCCGCGTTTGCGCCGGATGCCGGTGAAAGTGCCGGCGGTATTACGCAAGCGCATCCTCCTGCGGCAGTCGAGAACTTGACCCCGGACAGCGACGGTTATCTGTGGATCAAAACCGACAAGTTTCACGAAAGCTTTTGCCAGGATCTGACCGCCGACGAGGCGCTGGTGATGGCGGTGGCGCAGAAGGCTCCGCTGGCTGATACCTTTGGTAACACCCTCGGTGAACCTGCCTGGAAACATAAACCGTCATGGTATCAACTCTCCAGCGACGATCGCATGATAGCCCCGGAGAATCAGCGACGTATGGCGCAGCGGCTGCAGCCTAAGAAAGTGATGGTACTCAATGCCAGCCACGCCTCGCTGGTCTCTCACGCCGAGGAGGTGGCGAATTTGATTGACGAAGCGGCCGGTTCGCAATAAAGCAAGAGCCGAAAGGTTCTTCGGAATAAAAGGTGACAGACTATTCCTCCGCTGCCTATTACGCCGGGCTAAAGAGCCGGCGTAATAGGGGCCCATTAAGGATAAACGCTGATATCGCTATCGATATTAATGATTAACAGCATCATCAGCACGACGGCGGTGGCAATAATGGCGTAGATGTCTGCCTTACGCATATCGCCTTAACGCCCGTTAACCCCGATCATTTCTATTGCCGCACGATGCAGCCTCTGAAAATAATCATCGGGCTGTTTTTCTATCTCCTGGATAAGGCTGGCGAGCAGGTTCTGTTTGGTTATCGGCTTGTTGGCGGTCAGCACCAGAAGCACGTTTTTGCCGAGCAGGCAGCATATTTGCTTATGGTATTCATCAACGTCGTGTTTGTTGAGGCCATAGAGGGTGTAGTCGATCATGATGTTTAACCTGCTGACAGGTAAATGCCCGCCGCAGCGGGCTGAGAAGCCATAGAAAAATAAAATGAGGAAAATTTCGCTTAGGAAAGGTCCCAAGCGATGGGATAACGATAACTGAATGGGAATATTCCTATCAAGCCGTGTGGACGTGGAAGTGAATGTTTAGGAATAACCTCAGAAGAACAAATAATAGAGAGGGCCGTTCTGGGGAACGCGACTTATTATTGACATTGTTATTGTGTAAAAAACAAACACGGATGATGTAAATATAATGCGGAAAAGAAACAGCCGGAAAACGGCGTTTTCCGGCTGTGGTGACATTCACGCGATGTTATTCACACGGTCTGCTTGCGAAACAGTTCGCGGAATACCGGATAGATATCGTCCGGTTCGCGGATATGCTGCATGGCGAAGTTGTCGAACTTCGCCTGCAGATCCTCATATTCACGCCACAGCGTTTGGTGAGCGCGGCGAGTGATCTCTATGTAGCTATAATAACGCACCATCGGCAGGATCTTCTTCGCCAACAGTTCATGGCACAGCGGTGAATCGTCGGCCCAGTTGTCGCCGTCCGAGGCTTGCGCGGCGTAGATATTCCATTGCGCCGGGTCATAACGTTCTTCGACGACGTCGTTCATCAACTTCAGCGCACTGGAGACGATGGTGCCGCCGGTTTCCTGTGAATAGAAGAACTCCTGTTCATCCACCTCTTTTGCCTGGGTGTGATGGCGAATATAGACCACCTCAACGTTTTTGTAGGTTCGGCTCAGGAACAGATAAAGCAGAATGTAAAAACGCTTGGCCATGTCTTTGGTCGCCTGATCCATCGAACCGGACACGTCCATCAGGCAGAACATCACCGCCTGGCTCGAGGGCTCCGGCCGGCGCTCATAGTTTTTGTAGCGCAGGTCGAAGGTATCGATAAACGGCACGCTTTCGATTTTCTTGCGCAGTTCGGCAATTTCTTTGCGCAGCCGCTCCTCTTCCAGCAATTGCACGGGTTCGGTGTTTTCCAACTGGGTCAGCGCGTCTTCCAACTCGTGCAACGCGCGTCTTTTACCGGCGGTCATGGCGGTACGCCGCGCCAGCGAGTTCTGCAGCGAACGCACGACGCTGATGTTGGCCGGCACGCCGTTGGCGGTATAGCCGGCGCGATGGGTTTTGAACTCTGTCAATTGCTTGTACTGATTCTTCTTCAAGTTGGGCAGGGCGAGATCCTCGAACAAAAGATCGAGATACTCATCTTTGGATATCTGGAAGACGAATTCATCCTGGCCCTCACCGTCCTGACTGGCGTTCCCTTGGCCGCCGCCACCGCCTGCGCCGCCCTGAGGCCGCTCAACGCGATCGTTCTGCACGAAGTGGTCATTGCCCGGGTGAACGCGATGGCGAGTGCCGCCGCGCCCCTGATGAAACATCGGTTCGTTGATATCGTCAGTGGGGATGGAGACCGACTCCCCGCTGTCTACGTCGGTGACCGAACGCTTGTTGATGGCTTCGGCAATCGACTGTTTGATTTGCGACTTGTAACGGCGCAAGAAGCGCTGGCGGTTCACCATGCTCTTGTTTTTGCCGTTCAGCCGTCGGTCAATGAAATAGGCCATACTTCCCCCAAACGACGTTGCCAACTCTTCATGTCCCGGTCGCGGCAGCGCAATGTGCCAGCCCCTCCGTGGGCTGCGCTGCAACGTCCATGACTGTGGACATGGCCCTGATAATGCCGCTTACCTGAGGCGTTATGAGGATTTTCTGACCCGCAGATACCATTCACACAGCAGGCGCACCTGCTTGCGGGTATAGCCTTTCTCCATCATGCGGTCGACGAAGTCGTCGTGTTTTTTCTGCTCGTCCGTCGACGTTTTGGCGTTGAACGAAATCACCGGCAACAGCTCTTCGGTATTGGAGAACATTTTTTTCTCGATCACGGTGCGCAGCTTCTCGTAGCTGGTCCAGTTCGGATTGCGGCCGTTGTTGTTGGCACGAGCGCGCAGCACGAAGTTCACGATTTCGTTACGGAAATCTTTCGGGTTGCTGATACCGGCCGGTTTTTCAATTTTTTCCAGTTCGGCGTTCAAAGACTCACGATCGAACAGCTGGCCGGTATCGGGATCGCGATACTCCTGATCCTGGATCCAGAAGTCCGCGTAGGTCACATAACGGTCAAAAATGTTCTGTCCGTATTCCGAGTAGGATTCCAGATAGGCGGTCTGGATCTCTTTGCCGATAAACTCGGCGTATTTCGGGATCAGATAGCCTTTCAGGTGTTCCAGGTATTTCTCGGCCAAATCCTGCGGGAACTGTTCGCGTTCGATCTGCTGCTCCAGCACATAGAACAGGTGTACCGGGTTGGCCGCCACCTCGGCGTGATCGAAGTTGAATACCCGCGAGAGGATTTTAAAGGCGAAACGGGTGGAGAGGCCGTTCATGCCTTCGTCAACCCCAGCGTAGTCGCGGTACTCCTGATAGGACTTGGCTTTCGGATCGGTATCCTTGAGACTTTCGCCGTCATACACGCGCATTTTCGAGTAAATGCTCGAGTTTTCCGGCTCTTTCAACCGCGACAGCACGCTGAACCGCGCCAATGTTTCGAGGGTGCCCGGTGCGCAGGGCGCGTGGGTCAGCTCACTGTGATCCAGCAGCTTGTCGTAAATTTTGATCTCTTCAGACACGCGCAGGCAGTAAGGTACTTTGACGATGTACACGCGGTCGAGGAACGCTTCGTTGTTCTTGTTGTTGCGGAAGGTCACCCACTCGGATTCGTTGGAGTGCGCCAGAATAATGCCGCTGAACGGCAGGGCGGAGATGCCTTCAGTGCCGTTGTAGTTGCCTTCCTGGGTCGCGGTCAGCAGCGGATGCAGCACCTTGATCGGCGCTTTGAACATCTCAACGAACTCCATAATCCCCTGGTTGGCGCGGCACAGGGCGCCGGAGTAACCGTAGGCGTCCGGATCGTTCTGCGCGTGGTTCTCCAGTTTACGGATATCCACTTTACCGACCAGCGCCGAGATGTCCTGGTTGTTTTCATCGCCCGGTTCGGTTTTGGCGATGGCGATCTGTTCCAGAATGGAAGGGCGCACCTTCACGACTTTAAATTTGGTGATGTCGCCGCCGAACTCATGCAGGCGTTTCGCCGCCCACGGCGACATGATGGTGCCGAGATAGCGACTCGGGATGTTGAACTCTTTCTCCAGGATCGAGGCATCTTCCTGCGGGTTGAACAGGCACAGCGGATGATCGTTGACCGGGCTGCGCTCGCCGTTGGCGCTGAGGGTGTAGATGGGCACGCGCTGCATCAACGCCTTAAGACGTTCCGCCAGCGAGGACTTACCGCCGCCCACCGGGCCCAGCAGGTAAAGGATCTGTTTCTTCTCTTCCAGGCCCTGCGCGGCGTGTTTCAGGTAAGAGACGATCTGTTCGATGGCCTCTTCCATGCCGTAGAATTCTTCGAAGGCCGGATAGCGTGCGATCACGCGGTTGGAGAACAGGCGCGACAGGCGTGATTCTAGCGCAGTGTCGACCATCACAGGTTCACCGATAGCCATCAGCAGACGTTCGGCCGCATTGGCATAGGCACTGCGATCTTGCCGGCAAATGGTAAGAAATTCCTGCAGTGTGAACTCTTCGTCCTTGGCAGCTTCGTAGCGCTGGCGATAGTGGTCAAATATGTTCATGATGCCCGTCCTTTCGTTATTAGCACAGGTTAAAGAGAGCGTGTGATAGTGTTCTGGCCCCCGGAAGATGAGAATACGCCTGAGTACAGCAACCCGTATGCCAACTTGGTGCGCTTATTATCGCGAGTTGCGCTGTATGCCACTGGGCCCAGGATAAATTCGCCTTCTGATTTAAGCTTAGTTTGCTTGCCGGAAAATTTCCTGCCGCAGAAAAAGCTTTTTTTAAGTCATATCAATGACTCAGTTATTACCGTGTTAGCCAAATGCCTTGTCTGGCGCGGCCTGCGGGATAAAACGTCATCGTTCCGCCATGATTAATTCATAATTCCGCTATAAGTTATTCGATCTTGGTCGTTTTCTATTGTAAAGATTAGGCGCGCAACTAAATTTTCACATAAACTATTGCGGCTATTAACCCTGTAATTTATGGAAAAAGAACCAGTGAAGATTTCAAAACTCAAAACGCTAGCAATTATCGCTTCCGCAATGGTTTGTGCGCAAAGTGCTCAGGCGGGGACCTGGTCACTTGGCGCTGCCGCGCTGGTTAGCCCGGACGCGTATCGCGGTTATCAGGACCGCGTTTATCCGGTGCCCGTCATCGACTATGAAGGTGATGACTTCTACTTCCGTACTCTGACCGCCGGTTACTACCTGTGGAAAGATCAAGAAAACCAGCTGAGCATCATGGGTTACTACACGCCATGGGGCTACCGTCCGGGCGACAGCGACGACGATCGCATGAAGCGCCTCGACAAGCGTCGCGGCACGCTGATGGCCGGCCTGGCCTATTCGCACAACGCGGAGTGGGGCACTATCCGTACTACTTTCACCGGCGACACGCTGAACAACAGCAACGGGCTGGTGGGCGATGTGGCTTACCTGTACAAGTTTGATCTGGACGCATTGACGCTGGTCCCGGGCGTGGGCGTAATGTGGAACAGCAAGAACCAGAACAAATATTACTACGGCGTCAGCGCCAATGAATCCCGCCGCAGCGGCCTGGATAGCTACACCCCAGGCGATAGCTGGGCACCGTATCTCGAGCTGAGCGCCAATTACCAGATCAACAAGAGCTGGAACGCTTTCTTCGTCGGCCGCTATGTGAAGCTGTCGGATGAAGTAAAAGACAGTCCGATGGTGGATAAATCCTACACCGGTTTGTTGATGACGGGTGTGAGCTACACCTTCTAATCACGCATTGCACGATTATCGTGCATGGCGTGCATTAAAAAGGGGCGCAAGCGCCCCTTTTGCACATCTGCAGTGCGCTGCCGCGCACGATCCCTCAGGCTTTTTTACGGCTGCGGAAGGTGACTCCCAAACGGGCGGGTTGCTCGCCGGCGGCGATCAGCGGTTTGCTGACGCGCCCGGTCTCGATACAAACCATGGTCTTGTAACCGTCGTTCGGCATATCCCCCATGCTGCAGGAGAGTTCTGCGCCGGGGTTCCAGGCGATGACGTCGCTCATATGATGGTGGTGAACCTCGATGGTGCGTGCGAGCGCCGGATCGCGGATCTGGCTGAAGGCCTCCGGGCGAGTATAGACACGGTCGGTTTGGCCGACGAAGGTCACTTCACCTGCCTGACGTGCCTCTGCACCGCCCGCCACCTTGTCGATATAAGGCTCGCCCAGACCCGCCACGCTGACCCGTTCGATGTCGCCGACCTGGAAGTAGCTATGTAGCGCCGCCGTGGCCTGATAATCGCCGTGCGATTCCAGTTCGATCTCGCACTCTGCACCCAGTTTGAAGCGGGCAATCAGCGTGAAGGCGTGCGGCCACAGTTTTCGGGTCTGCTCATTGTCTTTCAGCGTGAAGGTCAGAATGACGCCGTTGTCATCTTCATCGTGCGCCGTCAGGCTCCAGGGCTGGTTACGGGCAAAGCCGTGGGAGGGTTGCGCCACTGGACCGAACCACGGCCAGCAGATCGGTACCCCACCGCGGATGGCCTTGCCTTTGGCAAACGGGGTATTGTTGCTGAGCCAAATTACCGGCTGCTCACCGCTGGGCTGCCAGGCCAGCAAATGGGCGCCCTGCAGCGCGACGGCCGCGCGCACTTTCGGGTGCGAGACCACCACCACGCCCAGCTCATCGAGCTGACGTTGGCTGATGTAAGGTGAAATCTGTTCGGAAACGGGCAGGGTGAAAATTTTCTCGTTCATTTCATGACCTATTGTTTGCCGGAGAGACAAATAAAAAAGGGCGACAAAAATGTCGCCCTCATTATCAGCTTAACATCATGCCATTACTTGGAGATGTGAGCGATCAGATCCAAAACCTTGTTGGAATAACCGGTTTCGTTGTCGTACCAGGAAACCAGCTTCACGAAGTTGTCGTTCAGTGCGATACCGGCTTTGGCATCGAACACGGAAGTCAGCACTTCGCCGTTGAAATCGGTGGAAACCACGTCGTCTTCAACGTAGCCCAGAACGCCTTTCATAGAACCTTCAGCGGCGTCTTTGATGGCTTTCTTGATTTCTTCGTAGGTAGCCGCTTTTTCCAGACGTACGGTCAGGTCAACAACGGATACGTTAGGCGTCGGTACGCGGAACGCCATACCGGTCAGTTTGCCTTTCAGCTCTGGCAGAACCACGCCAACCGCTTTCGCTGCGCCGGTAGAAGAAGGGATGATGTTCTGGGATGCGCCGCGGCCGCCGCGCCAGTCTTTGTGGGACGGGCCATCAACGGTTTTCTGAGTAGCGGTGGTCGCGTGAACGGTGGTCATCAGACCTTCAACGATACCGAAGTTGTCGTTGATGACTTTAGCCAGTGGCGCCAGGCAGTTGGTGGTGCAAGAGGCGTTGGACACGATGTCCTGGCCGGCATATTTGTCAAAGTTAGCGCCGCGCACGAACATTGGGGTCGCATCTTTGGATGGGCCAGTCAGAACCACTTTTTTAGCGCCGGCGGTGATGTGTTTACGCGCGGTTTCGTCGGTCAGGAAGATACCGGTCGCTTCAGCAACCACGTCAACGCCTACTTCGTTCCACTTCAGGTTAGCCGGGTCTTTCTCTGCGGTAACACGGATGGTTTTGCCGTTAACAACCAGGTGGCCGTCTTTAACTTCTACCGTACCGTTGAAACGGCCGTGAGTAGAGTCATACTTCAGCATGTAAGCCATGTACTCTGCGTCCAACAGGTCGTTGATTGCAACGATCTCGATGTCAGAACGCTCTTGAGCAGCACGGAAAACAATGCGACCGATACGGCCAAAACCGTTGATACCTACTTTGATAGTCATATATTCCACCAGCTATTTGTTAGTGAATAAAAGGTTGGTTGTAAAATTACAAAAACCTTACCCAGCGTCAAGCGGAATCGTGTCAATTCTTGCGGCAAGTCAAACCAGAAGGGTGGTTTTGCACGCTTATTGCACAGTCCATTTGCGCTTGGCCTCATCCGTTATATGGGGACAAGCCGCCAAGTATAAAGTCAGCATACGCAAGATGTGTGATCGCTATCACATATCATCGTGACGTAGCCTTTATGGGCTACAGTTTAGGCCAAAAACCCCTGCAGCGGTGTTAATTTTTTGTTATTATTAATCATTGTTTTCGTTGACATTATCCACATTCAGAGATAAGCACAAATGGCTAAAGAGACAACCCCCGGTCATCCGGTCACGGAACTGAATGAAATCCAACGTTATGTGACGCAACAGCGTGGTACCGAAGCGCCGTTCAGCGGCAAATTGCTGCACAACAAGCGCGAGGGCGTGTACCATTGCCTGTGCTGCAACCAGCCGCTGTTCTATTCCGAAACCAAATACGATTCCGGCTGCGGTTGGCCGAGTTTTTATGAGCCGGTTTCCGCCGATGCAATCCGCTATCTTGATGATAATTCGCATAATATGCATCGTGTTGAAATCCGCTGCGGCCACTGCGACGCGCACCTGGGGCACGTTTTCCCCGATGGCCCGCAGCCGACAGGCGACCGCTACTGCGTCAACTCCGCCTCGCTGAGTTTCACCGATGGCGAAAATGGCGACCAAACGGCCGGTTAAGTGGTAATTTAACTAACAAAATCGATTCAGCTAATTATTCATCCGTAAGCGAGAAGGGCTCTGATGGACGTGAAAGATCTGATTGCGGCGATGACGCCCGAGATATACCAGCGCCTGGTACTGGCGGTTGAGCTGGGTAAATGGCCGGACGGCGTGGCGCTGACGCCGGAACAGAAAGAAAATAGCCTGCAGGCGGTGATGCTGTGGCAGTCGATGCACAACGTCGATCCGCAGCACATGAGCATCGGCACCGACGGGCAGATTGTGATGAAGAGCAAGCAAGAGCTGAAACAGCAGTTCGTTGCCGAGCCGCTGGCCAAACTCAAACCGCAGTAACGCGACCCTAAAGCGGGGCGATGTCGCCATCGCCCCGTCGACTCACCGTTTTTCGCCCTTAATCCCCAACGATTCCGCCAGCTGCTGTGCCAGCCGGTTGTTGTCGTCCGCGCCGTATTCCCAGAACATCGCACCGCCTAATCCCTGGCTTTTGATGTATTCGGCCTTGATGGCCACCGAACGCGGGTTCTCGTAGGAGATGGCAAACAGCGGCTTGCCTTCGGCGGATTGCAGCGTCAAGTATGGCACTTTGGCGTCGTCATCCCAGTGTTCGCGAAAACGATGCTGCGGATCGTTGAGCAATTTGCTGACGATATCGTGGTATTTAAAGTAAGTGTCTTTGCTGAGATCCAGCCCCAGCGCGTTGAACAGGGCGGTTTCGCGCGCGCTGAAGTCAGGCTGCGTCACCGGATGCTTGGCGGCGTCCGGTTTGTCCCAGTCGATGCCCGCCTCGGTCGCCCGTTTCGGCACCCGGCCGTAGAAACCGATGCCCAGGTTCATCTGTGCCGGTTTCAGTCCGGCAGCCAGATAATGCTTTACCACGAAATCGGCGCTGTAGCGGTCGGCGGCCGCCACGGTTGGCCAACGCGTTGAATCGTACAGGTTGGCATTGAAGTACTGTGTGCCGTAAGCCATGTCGTAAGTCATCAGATTGATGTAGTCGAGGTAAGGGGCAATGCTTTTCACATCGACCCATTCCTGTGGGCTTTTGACGTTGGCCCCGACGGCGATGGTTAACAGCTTGCCTTGCCCCAGCGCTTGGTGAAGCTCTTTCAGCAGCAGGGTGAAGTTATCGCGATCCGCCGGTTGGCTTTCCACCAGCCCCCAGGCGCCGTTCACCGGGTATTCCCAGTCCAGATCGATCCCATCCAGCCGGTACTGTGCGATCACCTGCAGCGCGGAGCGAATGAATATCGCCCGGTTTTCCGCGGTAGCGGCGGCGGCGGAGAAACCGCGTGCGCCCCAGCCACCGACCGACAGCAGCACTTTCAGCTCGGGGTTCTGTTTGCGCAGCACCGGCAGCCGTTGCAGATCGGCCGTGACTTTCGGCGACAGGTAGATCTGGTGGCGGCGAGCGGGGTCTTTCAGCGCCGCATTGGTTTCGTCTTTCTCGCCGTTGTAGATCAGGCCGAACGAATAGTTGAGGTGGGTGATTTGCGTGACGTCCAGCTTATCGATATCGCCACCGGGGCCGGCGGTGACGTCGCCGCCGCCGTTGAAGTAGCCGACGGAGAGATAGGCCGCCTGGGCCGTGCTTGCGCCAGCCATAGCCAATTGCACCGCCGCCAGCAAAGGCAGCAGTTTTCGGGTTATTTTCATGTCAGTCTCCTTGTGGTCGGCAAGGCCGACCGTACCGCCAGGGGCGGGCACAATAAAGCCGGGCTCAGTGGGCCCCGGATGCGTATAACCGATTGACGCCAAAAGCGTCGCAGTCATAACAGCAAAAGCGCCTGCCGGTCACAAGCCGTTGGGGAAGAAGAAAGGCGGTATTGTGAGCAGCGTCGATAATTTCGCCGCCGCGCAGAGAGGGCGCCGGTGGCGCCCGAGCGGATTTAGTTGGCGAGAAACTGTGACAGGGTAACTAGCTGCGCGCCGGCGCGCGCCATCTCCTGCAGCGCTTGCTCACTGTCGTCCGGCTGCAGATTCACGCCGCGGCAGCCGTCGACGATCACTTGCGTCGGATAGCCGGCAGCCAGCGCATCCAGCACGCTGAACTTCACGCAGTAGTCGGTCGCCAGGCCCATGACAGCCAACCGCCGGACGCCCTGCGATTGCAGCCAGCCGTGGAGTTCGGTTTGCGCACGGTGGCCGTTATCGAAGAACGCGCTGTAGCTGTCGATGTTCGTATCTTGCCCTTTGCGAAAGACGGCATTGATGTGTTGCCGCTGTAACTGGGGATGAAAATCGGCGCCGTGGCTCCCTTGCACGCAGTGCACCGGCCACCACACCTGCGGCAGGCCTTCCAGCTCACCGAGAGTGCCGACCTGCGCATCGGAGTTCACCGCAAAGCTGCGGTGATTGGCGGGGTGCCAGTCCTGGCTGGCCACCACCGGCTCTCCCCGCGCCAGGCAGGCGGCGATCGCCTGATTGGCGACCGGGATGACGGCGTCGCCCGCCGTGACCGCCAGCGCGCCGCCGGGGCAGAAGTCGTTTTGCAGATCGATCAACAACAGGGCCGTTTTCATCGCCGCTCCAGAGTTCAGTCGATTAACCGTTGATGCTCAGCTCGCCGCGCAGATCTTGCTGCATCAGGGCGCGGATTTGTTCCGGCGTCAGCGGCTGGCTCAACAGATAGTGCAGCTTGGTCAGGGCGGCTTCCACCGTCATGTCGAAACCGCTGATAACCCCGGCGTGCGCCAGCGCGTTGCCGGTGGCGTAGCCTTCCATATTGACGCGCCCGGAGATGCACTGCGTCAGGTTGACCACCACGATGCCGCGTTCGGAGGCCGCACGCAACTCGTCGATCAGCTCGGCCTTCTGCGGCGCGTTGCCGACGCCGTAGGAACGCAGGATCAGCGCCTTGACCGGCTGCAGCAGGAAGTTACGCACCACCGCGCCGGAAATGCCCGGATAGATAGTGACCACGCCGATCGGCTGCGGCGTGATGTCGTGCACTCGTAACCCGCCGTTGCAAGTCGGGCTGTCGATGCCGTGCTGGCGACGAATGTGGATACCGGCTTCCAGCAGCGGCGGCAGGTTGGGTGAAGCGAAAGCGTCGAAGCCGTCGGCGTGCGCCTTGGTGGTGCGGTTGCCGCGGAACAGCTTGTTGTTGAAGAACAGGCTGACTTCGTTCACCGGATGGTTGGCTGCCAGGTACAATGCATTCAGCAGATTGGTTTGGCCATCGGAGCGCAGCTCCGCCAGCGGAATCTGCGAGCCGGTGACGATCACCGGCTTAGCCAGGTTCTCCAGCATGAAGGAAAGCGCCGAGGCGGTGAACGCCATGGTGTCGGTGCCGTGCAGGATCACGAAGCCGTCGTAGCGATCGTAGTTCTGCTTGATGTCGTCGGCGATGTGCTGCCAGTCTTCCGGCGTCATGTCCGAAGAGTCAATCAATGGCGCGTATTCATGAATGGTGAAATCCGGCATTTCCGGCCGATGGAATTCCGGCATCAGCGCCAGTTGGCGCTGCAGGTGGCCGGAAACCGGGATATAGCCGTGATCGGAGCGCTGCATGCCGATGGTGCCGCCGGTGTAGGCGACGTAAATGGATTTCTTTTGCATGGTCATGATTTTAACAAAGATAAGATGGGCTGAATTATAGGGGCATGGCGGCAGAAAAAAAGCCCGGCGATGGCCGGGCTGTAGAATTATTTGTTAGCGGACTTCTCCGCAGGTCAGACAGATCGCGTAACGGTTCTGCGGATCGTTCAAGTTATTGAACAAACCCGGCTGCTCTTTCACCGCATTGGCGACCGAGGCCAGCGGGGCAGGCAGCATGGCCTGAATCGCCGCCGGCAGCATGGCGTGAATGGAAACGCCGAACTGGCTGAGCACCATATCGCTCAGGCTCGGGGTATCGACGAACCAGTCAAGCTGCCACTGCTGCAGCTTCGCCAGCTCAGCGGCTTTCTTCACCGCGTCGTCGAAATCGCCCAACTGATCGACCAGGCCGTTGGCCTTGGCGTCGCTGCCGAGCCACACATGGCCCTGCGCGATTTGATCGACCTGCTGCGGGGTCATCTTGCGTGATTTGGCGACCAGATCGAGGAAGTTCTTATACCCGTTTTCGATATTCAGCTGCATCATCTGTGAGAACTCCTGCGGCAACGCCTTGGTGACCGCGATATCGGCCAGCGGCGAGGTCGCCACGCCGTCGGTGTGCACGCCCAGCGTATCCAGGGTTTTCTCGTAGGTATTGATGATGCCGAAAATACCGATGGAGCCGGTCAGCGTGCTCGGGCTGGCGATGATGTAGTCGGCCGGCGTCGAGACCCAGTAACCGCCCGACGCGGCCATGCCGCCCATCGACACCACCACCGGTTTGCCGGCGGCGCGCACGGCGGCCAGCTCGGAGCGGATCACTTCGGACGCGCTGACGCTGCCGCCAGGGCTGTTGACACGGAACACCACGGCTTTGATGGCCGGATCCAGACGTGCCTGACGCAGCTCGGCGGCGGTGGTGTCGCCCCCGACGTTACCCGGCGTCTGCGGGCCGTCCATGATGGCGCCGTTGGCGAAGACGACGGCGATCTTGCCGCCCTGGTTCGCGTCCGGTTTCGGCTGATAGTCGTAGATGCTGATGGCGTTGAAATCGTTTACCTGTTTGTCCCAGCCGAAGGTCTTGACCAGCTGATTTTCGATCGCGGTGCGCGACGCCAACTCGTCCACCAGCTTGTTGTCCAGCGCATAGCGAGCGGTGTCGCCACCGGCCGCCTGCAGGCCGCTCAGCACGCCGGCGGCGCCTGGGAACAGCTGCTGCGGCGTCAGCTGGCGGTTGGCCGCGACGGTCTCCAGATAGTTCTGCCACAGGCCGCCAATCCAGCGGCTGTCTGCTTCGCGCGCCGCCGGAGACATATCGTCGCGGATCAGCGGTTCGACCGCCGATTTATAGGTGCCGACGCGGAAGATATTGGTGGTGACCTTGAGCATGTCCAGCAACGACTTGTAATACAGGTTGTTGGTGGCGAAACCGTGCAGATCGACCGCGCCCTGCGGCGACAGGTAGACCTTGTTGGCGTAGCTGGCCAGATAGTATTGCGTCTGGTTGTAGCTGTCGCCGATGGCGAAGATCGGTTTGCCGCTGTCGCGGAACTCGCGCAGCGCTTTGCCGATATAGCGCAGCGACGGCTGATCGGCGCCGACGAAATCATTCAGCTGCAACACCATGCCGGTAATGTTTTTGTCGTCTTTGGCCTTGCGGATGCTGTCGACTACGTCGAACAGCGAGTTTTCCTGCAGGCGGCTGCTGGAGGCGCCCAACAGTTCGCGGCCCCATTGCCGCACTCGGTTGTTTACCGAAGGCTGATCGACCACCACGCCGCTTAAATCGACCAGCAGCGCGCCGCGCGCCGGGGCCGTCGAGGTGGAGGAACTTTGGAAGGACAGATAGATGCCGACCCCAACCAGGATCAGCAAGACCAGGAACAGGTTAAGGATCAGTTCCCTGATAAAATTCAGCAGACGCCATGTCCACCGGAAAATGCCGGCAATAATTTGCCACAATGTGCGCATGTGCTCTCCAACAAGAGTCGAGAATGTTCCGCTATCCTAATGAGCGGCCGGGTAAATGTCAGCTTTAAATCGTGGCACACAGACGCTATCGCCGAGGCTGTAACTCGTCGTTTAGCTATGTTAACGTGGCCGGAATGAAAATTGTTATCAGGAGTTTACGATGGATGCTCTGGATCTTTTATTGAATCGTCGCTCGGCTTCGCGCCTGGCGGAACCGGCGCCGGCGGGGGAAGTGCGCCAAAATATCATCAACGCGGGCCTGCGTGCACCCGATCACGGCGCGCTGCAGCCGTGGCGTTTCGTGATGATCGAGAATCAGGGCCTGGAACGCTTCAGTCAGCTGCTGCAGGCGGCGGCGAAGCAGGATCAGCTGGACGAGGCGGCGATCGAAAAAGCCACCAAGGCGCCGTTCCGCGCACCGCTGATCATCACCGTCATCGCGCACTGCACGGAAGAGACCAAAGTGCCGCGCTGGGAGCAGGTGGTTTCCGCCGGTTGCGCCGTGCAGGCGATGCAGATGGCGGCGCTGGCGCAGGGCTTTAACGGCATCTGGCGCACCGGCGCCTGGACCGAGCATGCGCTGGTGCGTGAAGCCTTCGGTTGCCGCGAGCAGGACGAGATCGTCGGCTTCCTCTATCTGGGGACGCCGCAGCTGAAGGCTGCCACCAAGGTGACGCCGCCGGACAGCACGCCTTTCGTCAGCTATTTCTGAGTTTTTTCCAACGGGGCGCGGTGAAAATGCGCCAAACCCCGCAAAATTGCATGGTTTCTGAGCAGGCCGTTCGCTTATCGGCGGCCCGCTCTTATCAATCCCCTCGGCAAGCGCTACCCTATGTTATCTTGAGTGCCGTTACCGAAGGGAGTGGACTATGACATCGCCAGCGATCCGTTTAACCCAGTACAGCCATGGCGCTGGCTGCGGCTGCAAAATCTCACCGAAAGTTCTCGAAACCATCCTGCATAGCGAGCGGGAAAAGTTTGTCGATCCGCGCCTGCTGGTCGGCAATGAAACCCGCGACGATGCGGCGGTGTACGACATTGGCAACGGCGTCGGTATCATCAGCACCACCGACTTCTTCATGCCGATCGTCGACGATCCATTCGATTTCGGCCGCATTGCGGCTGCCAACGCCATCAGCGACGTGTACGCCATGGGCGGCAAACCGATCATGGCGATCGCCATTCTCGGCTGGCCGATCGCCAAGCTGCCGCCGGAGGTGGCGCAGCAGGTGATCGACGGCGGCCGTTTCGCCTGCCAGCAGGCGGGGATCGCGCTGGCCGGTGGCCATTCCATCGATGCACCGGAACCTATTTTCGGCCTGGCGGTGACCGGCGTGGTCAATACCGAGCGGGTGAAGAAAAACAGCGCGGCACAGGCCGGATCAAAACTTTATCTGACCAAGCCGTTGGGCATCGGTGTGCTGACGACCGCCGAGAAGCAAAGCAAGCTGCGCCCTGAGCATCAGGGCCTGGCGACTGAAGTGATGTGTCGCCTGAATAAACCGGGTGCTGATTTTGCCGAGGTGGCGGGCGTCACAGCGATGACCGACATCACCGGCTTTGGCCTGCTGGGTCACCTGAGCGAGGTATGCCAGGGCTCCGGTCTGCAGGCGACGGTCTGGTTTGATCGGGTGCCGAAACTGCCGGACGTCGAGGCGTATATCGCCGAGGGCTGTGTGCCGGGCGGCACCGGGCGCAACTTCGACAGCTATGGCCATCTGGTGGGCGAGATGAGCGATTTGCAGCGCCAGCTGCTGTGCGATCCGCAAACCTCCGGCGGCTTGCTGTTGGCGGTATTGCCGGAGGCGGAAGCGCAGGTGCTGGCGATTGCCGAACAGCACGGTATCACGCTCAACGCTATCGGTGAATTGCATGTGGCATCGGCCGATAAGCCGCTGATCGAGGTCGCGTAGTGTCCAACATGCAAGGAAGGGCGGACAGCGACGATTACCAACGCATTTTCCTGCAGGACGTGCCGCTGATTGACGTGCGTGCACCGATCGAGTTTCAGCAGGGCGCCTTCGCTCAGGCACTGAATCTGCCGCTGATGATCGACAGCGAACGCCAGGCGGTCGGCACCTGCTATAAGCAGCATGGGCAACAAGCGGCGATCGCGCTCGGCCACAGCCTGGTGAACGGCAAACTGCGCGAACAGCGCACCGCCGCCTGGCTGGCGGCCTGCGCAGAGCGGCCCGAAGGCTATATTTACTGCTTCCGCGGCGGGCTGCGCTCGCAGCTGGTGCAGCAATGGCTGCATGAGGCCGGCGTCGAGTACCCGCGTATCATTGGCGGTTATAAGGCGCTGCGCAATTATTTGCTCGGCGTGCTGGCGCAAAGCGCGGCATTGCCGATGGCCCTGGTGGGCGGCAATACCGGCAGCGGCAAGACGTTGCTGGTCAACGAACTGGCCGACGGCGTCGATCTGGAAGGCGTGGCGCGCCATCGCGGTTCATCTTTTGGTCGAACGCTGGCGGGCCAGAGCTCGCAGATCGATTTTGAGAATCGTCTGGCTGTGTTATTGCTGAAAAAACAGCATGGTGGCAGCCGCCGTTGGGTGCTGGAAGACGAAGGGCGGATCATCGGCAGCAACAATCTGCCGCTGCCGCTGTTCAATGGGATGCAGCAGGCGCCGGTGGCGGTGATCGACGATCCGTTCGACATTCGTCTGGCGCGTCTGCAGGCGGAATATATCGACGGCATGCGCGAACAGTTCGAACAGGCCTATGGTGTGGAAGACGGCTGGCGACAGTACGACGACTATCTGCACCACGGCCTGTTCGCCATACGCCGCCGCCTGGGGCTGGAACGCTTCCAGCAGCTGACGCAACGACTGGAAGCGGCGCTGCGGGCACAGCGGCTCAGCGGCCAGGGCGAGGCGCACCGCGAGTGGCTGGCGCCCCTGTTGCAGCAGTACTACGATCCGATGTATTGCTATCAGTTGGAAAAGAAAGCCCAGCGGATTGTCTTCCGTGGGAACTATGCAGAAGTAAGAGAATTCTTGATGACGTTCAGCCAGAAAAACGGTGAATAATGCGACTGTTCATAGCCGAGAAACCGAGTTTGGCGCGCGCCATTGCCGACGTCTTGCCCAAGCCGCATCGCCGCGGCGACGGGTATATCGCCTGTGGCAACAACGACGTGGTGACCTGGTGCGTCGGCCACCTGTTGGAGCAGGCTCAGCCTGACGCTTATGACAGCCGCTATGCGCGCTGGTCGTTGGCGGATCTGCCGATCATTCCCGAAAAATGGCGGTTGCAGCCGCGTCCTTCGGTCAGTAAACAGCTCAACGCCATTAAAAAGTTGCTGCTTGAAGCCGATGAAGTGGTTCACGCCGGCGACCCGGATCGCGAAGGGCAACTGCTGGTGGATGAGGTGCTGGACTACCTGGATTTGACGGCGGAGAAGCGCCAGAACGTGCGCCGCTGTCTGATCAACGATCTCAACCCGCAGGCGGTGGAGCGCGCGGTCGAGCGTCTGCGCGACAACCGAGACTTTATCCCGCTGTGCGTGTCTGCGCTGGCACGTTCGCGCGCCGACTGGCTGTACGGCATCAATATGACCCGCGCTTATACGCTGCTGGGCCGCAACGCCGGTTACGACGGTGTGCTGTCGGTGGGCAGGGTGCAGACGCCGGTGCTGGGATTGGTGGTGCGGCGCGATGAAGAGATCGAAAACTTCGTGCCGAAAGATTTCTTTGAGGTCAAGGCGCACATCGTTACGCCGAAAGAAGAACGCTTCGTGGCGCTGTGGCAACCCAGCGACTCCTGCGAACCTTATCAGGATGAAGAGGGGCGTTTGCTGCACCGGCCGTTGGCGGAGCACGTGGTCAAGCGCATCGAGGGCCAGCCGGCGCTGGTCACGTCCTATAACGATAAACGGGAATCAGATACTGCGCCGCTGCCGTTTTCGCTCTCCACGCTGCAAATTGAAGCGGCCCGGCGTTATAACCTCAGCGCCCAACAGGTGCTGGACGTTTGCCAGCGGCTGTACGAAACCCATAAATTGATCACCTATCCGCGTTCCGACTGTCGCTACCTGCCGGAAGAACATTTCGCTGGCCGCCATGCGGTGCTGAACGCCATCAGCGTGCACCAGCCTGAACTGTACCCGCAGCCGGTGATCGACAGCGATCGCCGCAACCGCTGCTGGGACGACAAAAAGGTCGATGCGCACCACGCTATCATTCCTACCGCCCGTGCCGGCAAGATTAACCTGACGCAGGATGAACGGAACGTGTATGGGCTGGTGGCGCGCCAGTATCTGATGCAGTTTTGTCCGGATGCGGTGTTCCGCAAATGCGTGATCGAGCTGGATATCGCCGGCGGCAAATTCATCGCCAAGGCGCGTTTCCTGGCGGAGGCCGGTTGGCGTACGCTGCTGGGCAGCAAGGAACGCGACGAGGAAAATGAGGGCGCACCGTTGCCGGTGGTGGCTAAAGATGATGAGCTGCTGTGTGAGCGCGGTGAAGTGGTGGAGCGCCAGACGCAGCCCCCGCGGCCGTTTACCGACGCCAGCCTGTTGTCGGCCATGACCGGCATCGCGCGGTTCGTACAAGATAAAGCGCTAAAGAAAATCCTGCGAGCGACCGATGGTTTAGGTACGGAAGCGACGCGAGCGGGGATCATCGAATTGCTGTTCAAGCGGGCGTTTCTGTACAAGAAGGGACGCTATATTCACTCCAGCGAAACCGGGCGCGCGTTGATTCACTCGCTGCCGGATCTTGCTGCACGCCCTGATATGACGGCAAACTGGGAAGCCACGCTGACGCAAATCAGCGAGAAATCCTGCCGCTATCAGGACTTTATGCAGCCGTTGGTCGGCACGCTGCAAGAGCTGATTTATCAGGCCAAGCAGAGCCGGGCGAGCATGGCGTTTCGTGGATTGCCGCCGCCGCCCTCCAGCGGGGGCAAAAAACGCAGGAAAAGCGCCGGCAAGGCGCAGGAGAAAAGTGAATGAAGCGTGGACTCACTGGGGTGCTGGCTGCCGCTGCCCTGGCGTTCTGCGGCCTGGCGGCCGCCAACCGGGGCGATGTGGACGTGGTGTTGCCGGTTTCGCCGGAGATCTGGGGCACGGCCAAAAGCGGCGTCAACCCGCCGCCGGCGCAGCCCTGCAACCGCTGTTGCGTCTACCAGAACCAGAACTATTCCGAGGGCGCGGTGCTTAAAGTTGAAGGAGAAGTGCTGCAGTGCGTGCGTGAGCCTAACACCATCGGCACCAACCCCTTGATTTGGGTGCGATTGAAGAAGTGACGATGTAACCTATCGCCGCGCTCAGCGTACATCGCCTTGCGCGGCGATATAGCCCGCCAGCAGTGGAATGTCAGCGGGTGCCAGAGCGTATTCCTGCGCCTGTTGCGGCGTGACCCAGACCAGCGCCGAGTGGCAGCGCTGTTGCAGTTCACCGGAGAACTCTGCGACTTGCCAGGCGTGCAGCCGGATGAGGCGTTCGCCTTGCTGCCACTGATTGCTGCCCACATAGTTGCCGATACGGGCGCAAATTCCCAATTCTTCATCCAGCTCGCGCGCCAGCGCCTCTGGCTGGCTTTCGCCGGCTTCAACCTTGCCGCCGGGGAATTCCCACAGACCGGCCTGGTCGCTGTCTGCGCCGCGCTGGGCCAGCAAAATACGGCCATTTTTTTCCAGAATGGCGGCTACCACGTCGATAATTTTCATTGGCTTCACAGAGTAAAACCCCGGCGAGCGCCGGGGTGATGGGGTTACAGCGTAAATTCCGCCCAGACCGGTGCATGGTCGGAAGGTTTCTCCATGCCGCGGGTTTGGTAATCGATGCCGGTGGCGATGCAGCGCGAAGCCAGCGGGGTGCTGGCGAGCAGCAGATCGATACGCAGGCCGCGGTTGTCATCGAACCCTTTGGAGCGGTAGTCGAACCACGAGAATTCGTCGCTGCGCCCCGGGTTGGCGTGGCGGTAGGTATCCACCAGGCCCCAATTCAGCAGGCGGTCCATCCATTCGCGCTCTTCCGGCAGGAAGGAGCATTTACCGGTGCGCAGCCAGCGTTTGCGGTTGTCTTCGCCGATGCCGATATCGTAATCGCTGGGGCTGATATTCATGTCGCCCATGATCAGCACCGGGGATTCTGCCGACAGCTGTTGCTCCAGGTAATTTTGCAGGTCCTGATAAAACCGCGTTTTAGCCGGGAATTTGATCGGATGGTCGCGGCTTTCACCTTGCGGGAAGTAGCCGTTGATCACCGTCAGCGTGCCCTGTGGCGTAGCCAGATCGGCCATGATGATGCGACGCTGCGCATCTTCTTCATCGGTCGGGAAACCGCGGCGCACGGCCAGAGGCTCCGCTTTGGTCAGCAGCGCCACGCCGTAATGGCCTTTTTGCCCGTGATAGAATACGTGGTAGCCGTGTTGGCTGACGTCTTCCAATGGGAACATGTCATCGTGAACTTTGGTTTCCTGCAGACCGATCACGTCGGGCTGGTGCTGTTCGATAATTGCCGCCAGCTGATGCGGACGCGCGCGCAGTCCATTGATATTAAAAGAGACAAACTTCATGAGCGGTGCCGTTTTCACGAGAAAAATGTGCTGTGATAGTAGCAGAGTTTGGCGGGAAATGTAACGCAGACAGCGGCGGGACCGCTGACTGCGCAGCGGGTTTATTTCGCCCAGCGGTCGTAATTTTTAGGTTGATAGTCGTCAAACTGTTGCAGCAGCGTTTGTGCCGATTCACTGATGTGCAGGGTACCGAGATAGTCGTGGCGCATGAAACCCTGATCGGCGACGTGCTCGAGGAACTGGCTCAGTGGGCGGTAGAATCCGTTGATGTTCAGCAGGCCGACCGGTTTGTTGTGATAGCCGATTTGCCCCCAGGTCCAGATTTCAAACAGCTCTTCCAGTGTGCCGATGCCGCCGGGCAGGGCGATAAAACTGTCCGCCAGCGCCGCCATACGGGCTTTGCGCGTATGCATATCGGGTACCACTTCCAGTTCGGTCAGGCCGCGATGCGCCGTTTCCGCTTCCACCAGGCGCTCGGGGATAATGCCGACAGCTTCACCGCCCGCTGCCAACACCGCGTCTGCCACGATCCCCATCAATCCTTTTTTGCCGCCGCCGTAGATTAAACGGCGCCCCTGAGCGGCCAGCAGCTGCCCCAGTTGACGAGCCTGCTCGGCATAAGCGGGATTGACGCCCTCACTGGCGCCACAAAAAACGCAAATATTGTTTCGCATCCACCTTTCCTTACTGCACTAAAGAAGCCAGTGGTATAGCGAATTGTCGGCCGGAGTTCAAGTTACGGGCGGAGGAGAGAAATAAAACGTCTGGATGGAAGCGGTTAATAAGGGGAGATAACTTGATTTATTGATACGAGAACATTGGATGCAACGAGTTTTAAGTAGGGTTTGGATTTTTCTGCAAGAGATGGTGGTGGGGGAAGGATGATTCGTCGCTGTGCGACTCACCCTGCGGGCCGCGCTGAAGCGCGTTGTCTCACTGCGTGAGACTCGAACCTTGGTCGAAGCTTCTCATCCTTCCCCAATACGGAACATTATGGAGGCGATGTGCTTTTAATTCGGTTTGGGGATTTCTGCAAGGGATGGTGGTGGGGGAAGGATTCGAACCTTCGAAGTCTGTGACGGCAGATTTACAGTCTGCTCCCTTTGGCCGCTCGGGAACCCCACCATGGTATTCATGGATTTGCTGATTTTTTAAAGAATTGGCTAAATTCCTGTTGTGTGCTTCTAAGGATTACCGCGCTAAAGCGCGTTGTCTCGCTGCGCTCGGCTCGAACCTTGTCGAAGCTTCTCATCCTCCCCCTCGGCGTTTAATGATATTTCGGCTTTCGCTTCAAGTTCATCAACAGAGAAAAGATGGTGGTGGGGGAAGGATTCGAACCTTCGAAGTCAGTGACGGCAGATTTACAGTCTGCTCCCTTTGGCCGCTCGGGAACCCCACCATATACATGGCTATTTAACTGGCCTTGCTTGCGAGAGCGCTGTCTCGGTAAGCGGGGCGCATCATATCAAATGAAGCGGATGTGTAAAGCATTGAAATGCAGAAAATGAATCGTTTGCCGTTTTTTTATTCTTGGCGGTGCATCCCTGAACGAAATGCACCGATTTATTGAGCGATTACAGAATAACGGTGCGGTTGCCGTAGACGAAGACGCGCTGCGCCAACACCTGATAAAGCGCGCGGCTGAGCACGTTTTTCTCTACGTCGCGGCCGGCGCGCATCATATCCTCGGCGGAATAGGTGTGATCGACGTGGATCACGTCCTGCATGATGATCGGGCCTTCGTCGAGATTGTCGTTAACGTAGTGGGCGGTGGCGCCGATGATTTTTACCCCGCGCTCATAGGCCTGGTGATAAGGGCGTGCGCCGATAAACGCCGGCAGGAACGAATGGTGAATGTTGATCACCTGGTTCGGATAATGTTGCACGAAGGCCGGCGTCAGCACGCGCATATATTTGGCCAACACCACGTAATCCGGCTGATATTGATCGATCTTGGCCGTCATTTCGCGGTCATGCTGCTCCCGCGTCAAGCCTTCGTGGCTCACCAGATGGAAAGGAATATCGAAACGCTCCACCAGCGTTTGCAGCGTGTCGTGGTTGCCGATCACGGCGGCAATTTCAACGTCGAGGCCACCATAGGCGCTTTTCATCAACAGATCGCCCAGGCAGTGGGCCTCTTTGGTGACCAGCACCACGATGCGCCGGCGCCCGGTGCTGTGCAGCTCGCGCAGCGAACCTTCCGGCAGCGCGCTGTCCAGATCGGCCAGCAACGTGTTGTCGTTGAAAATGCCTTCCAGCTCGGTGCGCATAAAGAAACGCCCGGTGCGGTGATCGACGAACTCATTATTCTGGACGATATTGAGTTCGTGCTTGTAACAGATGTTGGTGATCTTGGCGATCAGCCCTTTGGCGTCCGGGCAGATGGTGCGTAACACTTTTCGTTGTACATTTTGGTGTGGCATGGTTTTGAGGATCCTGTCTGATACTGAACGGCCTGTCTGCGCAGGCGTAAACGTGAAGCGCCGGCCGGTTAGCGCCCGCAGCACTTCTTATATTTTTTCCCTGAGCCACAGGGACACATCGCATTTCTGCCGGGCTGGGGTTTGGTACCGTCGATATAATACCAACGTTGATCGCGACGAAGGAAGCGTGAGCGCTCATGCATCGCTTGCGGTTCGCCGCTTTCGCCATCGGTAAAACGGGCGATGAATTCGACGAAGCCTTCATCCGGCTCATGACCGGCTTTCTCTTCCACGACCGTCAGGCCCAGCCATTCGGTATTCTTAAAACTGTCGACGATTGCATTGCGCCACGCTTCGGCACCGCAGTCGGGGTGCCAGGTGGCGATCAGATAGTCGACGTTATGACTCACGTAGGCGGTGAAGCGTGAACGCATCAGCTGGCCGGGCGTCGGCGCTGGCTGATTGCCGCTGATAAAAGGGGCGCAGCACGCGTTATACGCCAGTCCGCTGCCGCATGGGCATAATTCGGGCAAAATAACTCCTGAGAACACGAGGCAGAAAATGAATTTAGCGCATATGTTACCTAACAATATTCGTCAGTGACAATCTACCCTGAAAGCAGAGAACACCTTTCACCCTGAGGATGGCGCGATGCGGCAAATCAAGATCGGACTGGCGCTGGGAGCGGGCTCGGCCAAAGGCTGGGCGCACATCGGCGTGATCAATGCGATAAAGAAATTGGGGATTGAGGTTGATGTCGTTGCCGGCTGTTCTGTCGGCGCGTTGGTGGGCGCGGCGTTCGCCAGCCATCGTCTGCCGGCGATGGAGCAGTGGGTGCGATCGTTCAGCTATTGGGACGTCATTCGCCTGATGGATTTTTCCTGGCAGCGCGGCGGCCTGTTGCGCGGCGAGCGGGTGTTTAACGCCGTCGGACAGCTGCTGAAGGTCAATGATATCGCCGATTGTGCGTTGAAGTTCGGTGCCGTGACCACCAATCTCAGCACCGGGCGCGAGCTGTGGCTGACCGAAGGCGATATTCATCAGGCGATACGCGCCTCCTGCAGTATGCCTGGCCTGTTGGCGCCGGTATGGGCCGACGGCTATTGGCTGGTGGATGGCGCGGTGGTCAATCCTGTGCCGGTGTCGCTTTGCCGCGCCATGGGCGCCGATATCGTCATCGCGGTCGATCTGCAGCATGATGCGCATCTGATGCAGCAGGATCTGTTCTCGATACGTATCGAGGAAGAAAGCCCGAACGATGCGCCTGCGGCGACCTGGCGCGGGCGTCTGCGGGAACGCGTCGGCAGAATGCGTAAGCGCAAACCGGCGACGGCGCCGACGGCGATGGAGATTATGAGCACATCGATTCAAATGCTGGAAAATCGTTTGAAGCGTAATCGGATGGCGAGCGATCCGCCGGATGTGTTGATTCAACCTTTTTGTCCGCAAATCTCGACGCTGGATTTCCACCGCGCCGATGAAGCGATCGCAGCGGGGTTGCTGGCGGTGGAAAAACAACTGGATCGGTTGTTGCCGTTGATAAAAAATAGATAATTCTCGGTTCTCGGTTGGCAATGCGCGGTCAGTCTGTTTCAGACGAGCATAAGTGACCTTTTTGAGCCACTATTACACTATGGAAAGGGACGAGGCTCGGCTGATGGCATTACCACTTACTCACAAGCGCATCTTGATCGTTGAGGACGAACAGGTTTTTCGTTCAGTGCTGGTCGGTTATTTGGCCTCACTGGGTGCTGAAACCGGCGAGGCGACCAACGGTATACAGGCGCTGGGTGCCGTCGATGACTTCAAGCCGGATCTGATCCTGTGCGATCTCGCGATGCCGGAAATGGGGGGGATCGAATTCGTAGAGCACCTGCGTTTGCAGGGGCTGCAAATCCCGGTGCTGGTGATCTCGGCCACCGACAAGATGGCTGACATCGCCAAGGTGCTGAGGTTGGGCGTGCAGGATGTGCTGCTCAAGCCGCTGACCGATCTCAATCGCCTGCGTGAAGCGGTGTTGGCATGCTTATACCCCAATATGTTCACTTCCCAGGCGATTGAAGAGGTTGAACTGTTTCAGGACTGGGATGCGTTGAGCAAAAATCCCTCCGAAGCCGTCAAACTGCTTAAACAATTGCAACCGCCGGTACAGCAGACTATTGCGCATTGCCGGATCAACTATCGGCAGTTAACCACCGGCGAAAATCCTGGCCTGGTGCTGGATATCGCCGCTTTGTCAGAAAAGGATCTGGCATTCTATTGCCTGGACGTCACGCGCGCCGGCGATAATGGCGTATTGGCGGCATTGCTGTTGCGTGCATTATTTAATGGGCTGCTGCAAGACCATCTGGCTAATCAACAGCATCGTCTGCCGCAAATGTCGGCATTGTTAAAGCAGGTTAATCAATTATTGCGGCAGGGGAAATTAGACGGTCAATTCCCGCTGTTGCTGGGATATTATCACGCCGAAAATAAAAACCTGATTCTGGTTTCTGCCGGGCTGCATGCCAACGTCAATACCGGTGACAATCAAATCCAGCTGAGCAATGGCGTGCCACTGGGGACGCTGGGGGCCACCTACATGAATCAGATCAGCCAGCGCTGCACTGCCTGGCAGTGTCAGGTATGGGGAAGCGGTGGTCGGTTGCGACTGATGCTCAGCGCTGAATAACAGGCAACGAACGGCGAGATCTTAAGCTATTCACTTATCGGTAATTAAACCGTTTATTTATTCTCCCGATTATCCGAACGGGTAATAGTCCTAAATGTTTTCTATTTGTGTTCTGGTTAATGCCAGGCGCGCATAAGCTGGTATACTCCGAAGGTTTTTTATATTGAGCCCAAGCTCATAAAATGAGCGCTTTAGCTTCAAGAGAGGAAATAATGCCTGCTGTAAATCGCAAAGTCAGAAAAGCCGTGATCCCGGTTGCAGGCTTGGGTACGCGGATGTTGCCGGCCACCAAAGCCATTCCGAAAGAAATGCTGCCGCTGGTTGATAAACCGCTGATCCAATACGTCGTTAATGAGTGCATTGCGGCGGGGATTAACGAGATTGTGCTGGTCACCCACTCCTCCAAGAACTCGATCGAAAACCATTTTGATACCAGTTTCGAACTTGAAGCGATGCTGGAAAAACGCGTCAAGCGCCAATTGCTGGATGAAGTGCAGTCGATCTGCCCGAAAGGCGTTACCGTGATGCAGGTTCGTCAGGGCAATGCCAAAGGCCTGGGGCACGCGATTATGTGTGCCTACCCGATGGTGGGCGATGAACCGGTGGCGGTGGTGTTGCCGGACGTGATCCTCGACGAATACAGCGCCGATCCGAAAAAAGACAACCTCCACGAAATGCTGCAGCGCTTCGAAACTACCGGCGTCAGCCAGATCATGGTTGAACCCGTGCCGCATAAAGATGTCGGAAACTACGGCGTAGCCGACTGTAAGGGCGTTGCTTTGCAACCGGGCGAAAGTGCGCCGATGGTGAGTGTGGTTGAGAAACCTTCGCCGGATAAAGCCCCTTCCAACCTGGCGATTGTCGGTCGTTACGTGTTATCCGCCGATATTTGGCCGCTGTTGGCTAAAACGCCCCCTGGCGCCGGCGACGAAATTCAGCTGACTGACAGTATCGAAATGTTGATGCAGCAGGAAACGGTGGAAGCGTATCACCTGAAGGGCGTAAGCCATGACTGCGGTAACAAGTTGGGGTACATGCAGGCTTTTGTAGAGTACGGCATGCGTCATGCCAGCCTGGGCAAAGAATTTTCTCAGTGGCTGCAACAGGTTGTTGCCGCTGACAAGAAGTAATTTGATCTTTCGTATTAATTTGAAAAACTAGGATTTTCACATGAAAGTAACAGTTTTTGGTATTGGTTATGTGGGGCTGGTACAGGCCGCCGTACTGGCTGAAGTTGGCCATGACGTTATGTGCATTGATGTTGATGAGCGAAAAGTCGAAAACCTGAAAAAAGGGAATATCCCGATTTTTGAACCGGGCCTGACGCCGCTGGTACAGCAAAACTATGAGGCTGGGCGTCTGCATTTCACCACCGATGCCAAAGCGGGCGTGGCACACGGGAATATCCAGTTTATTGCCGTCGGCACGCCGCCGGATGAGGACGGCTCCGCCGATCTGAAATATGTCACCGCGGTTGCACGTACCATCGCCGAACACATGACCGATCGCAAAGTGGTGATCGATAAATCCACCGTGCCGGTCGGTACGGCGGACAAGGTGCGTCAGGTGATGGCGGAAACGTTGGCTAAACGCGGCAGCAACGTGGCGTTCGACGTGGTATCCAACCCTGAATTCCTGAAGGAGGGCGCTGCGGTAGCTGACTGCATGCGCCCTGAGCGCATCGTGATCGGTACCGATAATAAAGAGGTAATCGAACCGATTCGCGAACTGTACGAGCCATTTAACCGCAATCACGATCGTATGATCATGATGGATATCCGCAGCGCAGAGCTGACCAAATACGCCGCCAACTGCATGCTGGCGACCAAAATCAGCTTTATGAACGAAATGTCCAATCTGGCGGAAATGCTGGGTGCGGACATCGAGAAAGTGCGTCAGGGCATCGGTTCCGACTCACGCATCGGTTATCACTTTATCTACCCTGGCTGCGGCTACGGTGGTTCTTGCTTCCCGAAAGATGTCCAGGCGTTGATCCGCACGGCGGAGCAGATCGGTTACCAACCGAAGCTGCTGCAGGCGGTAGAGCAGGTCAACTACCAACAGAAAGATAAGTTGAACAGCTTTATCAAAGATTACTTCGGCAGCGATCTGAAGGGGAAAACCTTTGCGCTGTGGGGCCTGGCGTTCAAGCCGAATACCGATGACATGCGTGAAGCGTCCAGCCGCGTGCTGATGGAGCAATTGTGGGCTGCCGGCGCCACCGTTCAAGCCTACGATCCTGAAGCGATGAACGAAGTTCAGCGCATCTATGGCCAGCGCGACGACTTGAAGCTGATGGGGACCAAAGAGGCTGCATTGCACGGCGCCGATGCTCTGGTGATCTGCACCGAATGGCAGAATTTCCGCGCACCGGACTTCGATGTGATCAAGAGTGCGTTGAAGCAGCCGGTGATCTTCGATGGACGTAACCTGTACGATCCGGAGCGTTTGGAGAATCGCGGCTTTACCTATTACGCGATTGGCCGCGGCGCCTCGATTAAACCGGTTATTTAAGGAGTGGGCATGAAATTCCTGGTTACAGGCGCCGCAGGGTTTATTGGTTATCACGTTGCAGAGCGTTTGTTGACCGCCGGGCATCAGGTTGTCGGCATCGATAACCTGAATGACTATTATGACGTGGGCCTGAAAATGGCCCGTCTGGACAGACTGGCGGATAAGCCGGGATTCCGCTTTATCAAGCTGGATTTGGCCGATCGTGAAGGGATGGCGGCATTGTTCGCCGAGCATCAGTTCCAACGAGTCATTCATTTGGGGGCACAAGCCGGCGTGCGTTATTCGTTGGTTAACCCGTTGGCTTATGCGGACGCCAACCTGATCGGCCATTTGAACGTTCTGGAAGGCTGCCGCCATAATAAGGTCGAGCATTTACTTTATGCTTCCTCCAGCTCTGTTTATGGCCTCAATCGCAAGCTGCCGTTTGCTACCGAAGATTCTGTCGATCACCCTGTGTCACTGTATGCGGCCACCAAAAAAGCCAATGAGCTGATGTCACACAGCTACTCTCATTTATACGGTCTCCCGACGACGGGGTTACGCTTCTTTACCGTATATGGTCCCTGGGGGCGTCCGGATATGGCGCTGTTCAAGTTTACCAAGGCCATATTGGCGGGGGAGAGCATCGATGTATATAACCACGGTGAAATGCACCGTGACTTTACCTACATCGATGATATCACCGAGGCGATTGTGCGGCTGCAGGCGGTTATTCCGCAGGCAGATCCGTCATGGAGCGTTGAACAGGGATCGCCAGCGACCAGTTCCGCACCGTATCATGTTTATAATATCGGCAATAACACCCCTGTTAAACTGATGGAATATATCACGGCGCTGGAGCAGGCTTTGGGGGTAACTGCCCGCAAGAATATGCTGCCGATGCAACCTGGCGACGTGATGGATACCAGTGCGGACACCGCAGAGCTTTATCGTGACATTGGTTTTAAACCGGAAACCAGCGTTGAAGAGGGTGTAAAGCGCTTTGTTGATTGGTATAAGGCATTCTACCAGGTTCAATAATTGAACGAGGGTAAATGCGATAAAGGGGCCTTAGGGCCCCTTTTTTTCATTGGGGCTCCATGCAGGGAAGAAAATGCGAATTAGGATATTTACTAAAAGGAGAGGGGTGAGGTGGGATCACGTCGATAAGCTTTAAAATGAAAAGGCCCCCCGAAGGGAGCCTTTCAGATACGGACTGAATCGCTATTACAGCAGGAAATCGTCCAGAGATTTACCTTGCTCTTCGATAGCTTTCTTAATCACCGCAGGGGTACGGCCTTGGCCGGTCCAGGTTTTCAGTTCGCCGTTTTCATCTTTATATTGGTATTTAGCAGGACGTGCTGCACGCTTTGCTTTGCCGGCAGCCTTGTTGGCAGCCATGGTTTGCAGCAGCTCATTTGGATCGATACCATCAGCAATCAGCATTTCGCGGTATTGCTGCAGTTTACGAGTGCGTTCTTCGATTTCTGCTTGAGCCTGGCTGTCTTCTTCGCGACGTTCGTTCACAACAACTTCCAGTTTCTCGAGCATTTCTTCCAGCGTTTCCAGTGTGCATTCTCTTGCCTGGGCGCGCAGAGTGCGGATGTTGTTCAAAATCTTTAATGCTTCGCTCATTGTCCTAGTCTCAAATTATATTGGTGGGGGGCGTCTCGATAATAATAGAGTGCTATTTTCTTTTCTGCAATAGCCAAATTGACTTGAATACTCAAATTTACCTTTTAAAAAACCGTTAATCGGATCTGTCCGACTAATATAGGAAGGGCTGTTAACTATTATCCTCACCGCACTTAAGTCAAAATTTCAGCAGGCATGCTTTAAAAGGCGCGTGTCGCAAGGCTTTCATCGATAAGTTATCGTCGTAATTTATATCAATATTACAATGAGTTCTGTGGGCTTAATCACGCCATGGTAAGGCAGACATTGTAAACAATAGGGGTATATAGGTAAAGGTTGCGTCAGGAAACGTCGGGGGGATAGCGAAGGTGATTAAATGCCCTGTATTGGCCTCACGTATAATAGACAAGCACTCTCCCGCGGCTGCGGTGCCTGCCGCAGTGAAAGAGGTTATGCATTAATGGGCAAATGTTCGGGGTTAACCATTAGCAAGAATTAATAGTGATGACAGGCATACATTATCCTGTAAATAGCTGTAAAAAGAACGGGCCGACAGAACGATATGTTTCGCTTGAAAGCGCATTATTACGGCGAACGCAATATTCGTTCGCTTTGGGCTGAGCCGGGGGGCGGCTTATGGTACACTTACCGTCCTAATCAACATTTGAATATTTCTTATACCATCGGAGTTGCGGGGCCATGGCTCAACTTTATTTTTATTACTCTGCGATGAATGCCGGCAAGTCCACCGCGCTGCTACAGTCTTCATATAACTATCAAGAACGTGGTATGCGCACGCTGGTGTTCACCGCGGAGATCGATCACCGCTTTGGCGTCGGTAAAGTCAGCTCGCGCATCGGTTTATCCTCGCAGGCCCAGCTCTATAACAACGACTCGATGCTGTACGCCATGATTCAGCAAGAGCATCAACAGCAGCCGGTGCATTGTGTGCTGCTGGATGAAAGCCAGTTCCTGACCAAGGCGCAGGTTGAGCAATTGTGCGATGTGGTGGACCAACTGGACATTCCCGTATTGTGCTACGGCCTGCGTACCGATTTTCTCGGTGAGCTGTTTACCGGCAGCCAATATTTGCTGGCCTGGGCCGATAAGCTGGTGGAATTGAAAACCATCTGTCACTGTGGGCGCAAAGCCAACATGGTGTTACGGTTGGATGAAAACGGCCAGGCGATGCATGCTGGTGAACAGGTGGTGATTGGCGGTAACGAGAGCTATGTCTCCGTCTGTCGCAAGCATTATAAAGAGGCGATTCACTCCCTGGAGTAGGAGCGAAAATGCCGCCAGCGCCCGCTGAGGCGTTTTGGCGGCGGGATAAGAAAAACCGCGCGCCAGGCGCAATAAAAAACCCGCCGTTTGGCGGGTTTTTTTATCGGTTCACGGAACCGTTATTTCTTGGGCTTCTTTACCGCGGTTTTGGCTGCAGCCGGAGCCGCCGCTTCCTCGTCGACCGCTTCGCTGAATTCGCGGCCGTAGAAGGTATCCAGCATGATTTGCTTCAGTTCGGCAATCAGCGGGTAGCGCGGGTTGGCGCCGGTGCATTGGTCGTCGAATGCGTCTTCCGACAGCTTGTCGACTTTCGCCAGGAAGTCCGCCTCCTGCACACCCGCTTCACGGATGGAGGTTGGGATGCCCAACTCGGTTTTCAGCTCGTCCAGCCAGGCCAGCAGTTTCTCAATCTTCTGCGCAGTGCGGTCGCCCGGTGCGCTCAGGCCGAGGTGGTCGGCGATTTCAGCGTAGCGGCGGCGCGCCTGAGGGCGGTCGTACTGGCTGAAGGCCGTTTGCTTGGTCGGGTTGTCGTTCGCGTTGTAGCGAATGACGTTGGAAATCAGCATCGCGTTGGCCAGGCCGTGCGGAATGTGGAACTCCGAACCCAGCTTGTGCGCCATGGAGTGACAAACCCCGAGGAAGGCGTTGGCGAAAGCGATACCGGCGATGGTGGCGGCGTTGTGCACGCGTTCACGGGCAACCGGGTTTTTCGCTCCTTCTTTATAGCTGGCCGGCAGATACTCTTTCAACAGTTTCAGCGCCTGCAGCGCCTGGCCGTCGGAGTATTCGTTCGCCAGCACCGACACGTAGGCTTCCAGCGCGTGGGTTACCGCATCCAGACCGCCGAAGGCGCACAGGGATTTTGGCATGTTCATCACCAGGTTGGCGTCGACAATCGCCATGTCCGGGGTCAGCGCATAGTCGGCCAGGGGGTATTTCTGTCCGGTGGTGTCGTCGGTCACGACGGCGAATGGCGTGACTTCCGAACCGGTGCCTGAGGTGGTGGTGATGGCGATCATCTTCGCTTTCACGCCCATTTTCGGGAACTTGTAGATACGCTTGCGGATGTCCATGAAGCGCAGCGCCAGATCCTCGAAGTGGGTTTCAGGATGTTCGTACAGCACCCACATGATTTTCGCGGCGTCCATCGGCGAACCGCCGCCCAGCGCGATGATGACGTCCGGTTTGAAGGAGTTCATCTGCTCGGCGCCTTTGCGCACGATGCTCAGCGTCGGATCGGCTTCCACTTCAAAGAACACTTCAGTTTCGATACCGTGAGACTTCAGAACCTTGGTGATCTGGTCGGCATAGCCGTTGTTGAACAGGAAACGGTCGGTCACGATGAAGGCGCGTTTCGCCCCGTCGGTCGCCACTTCTTCCAGCGCGATAGGCAGTGAGCCACGGCGGAAGTAGATCGATTTCGGAAGTTTATGCCACAACATGTTTTCTGCTCGCTTCGCTACAGTTTTCTTGTTGATCAGGTGTTTAGGACCGACGTTTTCAGAGATGGAGTTACCACCCCAGGAACCGCAACCCAGCGTCAGCGAAGGCGCAAGTTTGAAGTTGTACAGGTCGCCGATACCGCCCTGAGAAGCCGGGGTGTTGATCAGAATGCGAGCCGTTTTCATTTTATCGCCGAAGTAGGCGATGCGAGCCGTTTGGTTATCCTGGTCGGTGTACAGGCAGGACGTGTGGCCGATACCGCCCATGGCGACCAGTTTTTCGGCTTTGGCGACGGCGTCTTCGAAGTCTTTGGCACGGTACATCGCCAGGGTAGGCGACAGTTTTTCATGTGCGAAAGGTTCAGACTCGTCGACCAGCTTCACTTCACCGATCAGCACTTTGGTGTTGGCCGGCACTTTGATGCCTGCCATTTCGGCGATTTTCGGTGCGGATTGCCCGACGATGGCCGCGTTCAGGCCGCCGTTTTTCAGGATGATGTCCTGCACCGCTTTCAGTTCTTTACCCTGCAGCAGATAGCCGCCGTGGGAAGCGAAGCGCTCGCGTACCGCATCATAGATAGCGTCAACGACGATGACCGACTGTTCGGAAGCGCAGATAACGCCGCTGTCGAAGGTTTTGGACATCAGGATAGAGGCGACCACGCGTTTGATATCTGCGGTTTCGTCTACCACGACCGGCGTATTGCCGGCGCCGACGCCGATTGCCGGTTTGCCGGAACTGTAGGCGGCTTTCACCATGCCCGGGCCACCGGTGGCGAGGATCAGGTTGATGTCAGGGTGGTGCATCAGCTGGTTGGACAGCTCGACGGTAGGTTGGTCGATCCAACCGATAATGTCTTTCGGCGCACCGGCGGCGATAGCGGCTTGCAGCACGATATCGGCGGCTTTGTTGGTGGCATTCTTCGCACGCGGGTGCGGCGAGAAGATGATGCCATTGCGGGTTTTCAGGCTGATCAGCGCTTTGAAGATCGCGGTAGAAGTTGGGTTGGTGGTAGGCACGATACCGCAAATCAGGCCGATAGGTTCGGCGATGGTGATGGTACCGAAAGTGTCATCTTCAGACAGGATGCCACAGGTTTTTTCATCTTTATAGGCGTTGTAGATGTACTCGGAAGCGAAGTGGTTTTTGATCACTTTGTCTTCGACGATACCCATTCCGGATTCTTCCACGGCCATTTTGGCCAATGGGATACGGGCATCAGCAGCGGCGAGGGCGGCAGCGCGGAAGATTTTATCCACTTGCTCTTGAGTGAAGTTGGCATATTCGCGCTGGGCTTTTTTGACACGTGCGACAAGCTCGTTCAGTTCAGCGACATTCGTTACAGCCATAATGCTCTCCTGATAATGTTAAACTCTTTCAGTAAATAAGCCGTGCGAGCCACTAGTATAGTCGTAACGGGGATAAGCGGTGATGAGAATACCGGGGTCTTCCCGCGTTATTTCTTCGCATGCTGCTGATTTGCTTAAAGAGCTTCACCCTACGCCAACCGGAGGGGCAGGCAGTGAGGAGAACAGAACCGGCGATGCTGCTGCCGACTTTGTTCTACTCCCTGACTACGACTAAGAGCTTACCCACTGTTGGGTAGTTGATTTGTGATCTAAATCATGAAAACTGCAAGCTGACACCTTTCAGCTTGCTGGTGTTGGGAATTATTCTCGATAACTGTGAGCGGTGACTCTTTTTTCAACATAAAAAATCAAAAGGCCATACATCACTTTAACAAAGGGCATTTGTTTTGTTGCATAACCTGCTGGTAGTCAAAAATGCTGCTCTGGCCGGATGGATTACCCGCGGCAATTCCATTACATTAGCGCGCATAGGCAGCACACCTTTTTATAGTACTTAATGCGGAGCCATCTGTGGGCCAATCTCTGTTGGATCTTTCCGGCTTTATCAAGTTCTTTGTCGGTCTGTTTGCGCTGGTCAACCCGGTGGGCATCTTGCCGGTGTTTATCAGTATGACCAGTTATCAGGCGGAAGCGGGGCGCAACAAAACCAACCTGACCGCCAACCTGTCGGTCGCCATCATTCTGTGGACCTCGCTGTTCCTGGGCGAAGGGATCCTGCGGATGTTCGGCATCTCTATCGATTCGTTCCGCATCGCCGGCGGTATTCTGGTGGTGACCATCGCCATGTCGATGATCAGCGGCAAGCTGGGGGAAGACAAACAGAACAAACAAGAGAAGTCGGAGAGCGCGATCCGCGAAAGTATCGGCGTGGTGCCGTTAGCGCTGCCGCTGATGGCGGGGCCAGGGGCGATCAGTTCTACCATCGTCTGGAGTTCACGTTATCACAACTGGCAAAGCCTGCTCGGTTTTACGGTGGCGATCGCCTTGTTCGCCTTTTGCTGCTGGCTGTTGTTCCGCGCCGCGCCGCTGTTGGTGCGTTTGCTTGGGCAGACCGGCATCAACGTGATCACCCGAATCATGGGCCTGTTGCTGATGGCGCTCGGGATCGAGTTTATCGTTACCGGCATTAAGGCGATATTCCCCGGCCTGTTGTAATACCCTTTGTTTAGCCGCGCACCTTTCACGTTGGCGCGGCTAAAATTAATTTTAAAATTTAAATTATTTATTGGTTCGCATTATTATAGTGCAGAGGATGAATAAAATTTATTCGGTTGCACCCTTATGTTGCATAAATCTCATCTTGCTGTGCAAAAAAAACGCTAAGCGTTATTTCAGACACTTTTCTTCCCCCATTTCCGCGCGTTTTGTCCCCGTTCAACGGTAAAGCTGTTGTTAAATTAATCACATCATTCTGTGGGGCTTGTCTCACTTTCATCCAGGTGTTATTAGTGATTAACCGACCATAGGCAGGTGTTTGTTCTTTGAATGGCTGGATTGTTAAATGAATGTTTCTTTGTGCGACGGTGAGATGACGCTGACGGTTTCAAACGAAATGATTTTGGTTTTTTTATCTTTAAAATCAAAGTGATGATTTTGTTTTTTCGGTACCCCGCTCTCGGGGAGCGGATCGGGCTTCGTGCGATAAAAGAGAATTGCTTAACATTTTCGTAAAATTTATTGGCTATGGAATTTGGCTTCTGCTAATTTCCGAGCAACTTTCCCGTGGTCAATTAACTGAAATGCGCCATAAAAACGGGAATGATTTTTGCTGGTATCCGTTTATTTAGAATTCTTATAAACACTTCACAAACTTCGATAAGCGATGCTTGTCGGTGAAAAGGAGCCTCGATTATGCAGCAAACCCTGAAGCGTACTTCTTTGACCTTGTTGATTAGCGGCGCGCTGAGCGTCGGCGCCATAAATAACAGTTTGGCGGCGGAAGTGCCGGCCGGCGTTCAGTTGGCGCAGCAACAGAATATTGTGATCAACAACGGCAGCGAAGTGGCTTCATTGGATCCGCATAAGGTCGAGGGGGTACCGGAAAGCAATATCATTCTTAACCTACTTGAAGGGCTGGTGAGCACCGACGCCAACGGGCATGTGGTGCCGGCGGCGGCGGCGAGCTGGGAAAACCAGAATTATCAGCAATGGACCTTCCACCTGCGCCCCGGCGCGGTGTGGAGCGACGGCACTCCGGTGACCGCGCAGGACTTCGTCTACAGCTGGCAGCGCCTGGCCGATCCGAAAATCGCCTCGCCTTACGCCAGCTATCTGCAATACACCAAAGTCGACAATATCGACGACATCCTGACCGGCAAGAAGCCTCCGCAGACCCTCGGCGTCAAGGCGTTGGATGACCAGACGCTGCAGGTGACGCTCAGCGAACCGGTGCCGTATTTCATCAGCATGCTGAGCCACACGTCGCTCAAACCGGTCAAACGGGCGGTGGTGGAGAAATTCGGCGATAAATGGACGCTACCCGCCAACTACGTCGGCAACGGCGCTTACCGCCTGAAAGAGTGGGTGGTGAACGAGCGCATCGTGCTGGAGCGCAGCCCGAGCTACTGGAACAACAAGCAGACGGTGATCAATCAGGCGACCTTCCTGCCGATTACTTCGGAAGTCAGCGACGTCAACCGCTTCCGCAGCGGCGAGATCGACATCACCAACAGCGCGATCCCGCCGTACCTGTACGTCAAGATGAAGCGCGAAATGCCCGAACAGCTGCACGTTAACCCTTATCTGTGCACCTTCTATTACGAGCTCAATAACCAGCGGGCGCCGTTTACCGATCCACGCGTGCGTACGGCGGTGAAGATGACGCTGGATCGCGACATCATCGCCAACAAGATCATGGGCCAGGGACAGATCCCGGCCTACAGTTTCACGCCGACCTTTACGGAGGGCGCGAACTTTACGCAGCCCGCATGGGCCGGCTGGAGCCAGGAACAGCGCAACGCCGAGGCCAGGAAGCTGCTGGCGGAGGCGGGCTACAGCGATGCCAAACCGCTGAAGTTCTCGTTGCTCTACAACACCTCCGATCAAAACAAACAGCAGGCGATCGCCGCCGCATCGATGTGGAAGAAGAACCTCGGTGCGGAGGTCACGCTGCGCAATCAGGAGTGGAAGACTTCATTGGAGAGCCGCCATCAGGGGCAATACGATGTGGCGCGCGCCACCTGGTGCGGCGATTACAACGAACCCAGTGCGTTCCTGAACCTGGTGCTGTCCAACAGCAGTATCAATACCGTGTTCTATAAGAGCCCGGCGTTCGACGCCATCATGGCCGCTACGCTGAAGGCGCCGGATGAGGCCGCGCGCGCCGCGCTCTATCAGCAGGCGGAAGCTCAGCTGGACAAAGACTCCGCGTTGGTCCCGGTTTATTACCGCGTCAGCGCACGGTTGATCAAGCCGACGGTAGGCGGGTTCACCGGCAAAGACCCGCTGGACTATACCGACGTTAAAAATCTGTACATTATCAAGCAGTAAAGGGGTATTCCTTGCGCTAACTCGCGGAGGAATATAGGGAAGGCCGGCCGCCGCATTCGTTCCGCGGCGGCGGGAAAACAGAGTCCGCTTACGGGCAACGCAGGTTCCACGAAGAGCCTGTGATAATAAAAACTGGAGTCGATAAGTATGACCAACATCACGAAGAAAACGCTCATTGCCGCCGGCGTCATCGCCGCGCTGGGCATCACAGCAACCACCTCCGCCTTTGCCGCCGACGTTCCTGCCGGCGTGCAACTGGCCGACAAGCAAGAAATTGTCAAAAATAACGGTTCCGAAGTGCAGTCGCTTGACCCACATAAAATCGAGGGCGTGCCGGAAAACAACGTCACCCGCGATCTGATGGAAGGCTTGGCGAACAACAGCCCGGACGGTTCCATCGTGCCGGGCGTCGCGGAAAGCTGGGATAACAAAGATTTCAAAGTCTGGACCTTCCACCTGCGTAAAGACGCCAAATGGTCCAACGGCAAGCCGGTGACGGCGCAAGATTTCGTCTACAGCTGGCAGCGCGTAGTGGATCCGAAAACTGCATCGCCTTACGCCAGCTACCTGCAGTACGCCCATGTGGAAAACGTCGATGACATCATCGCCGGTAAAAAAGACAAGTCGACGCTGGGCGTGAAGGCCATCGACGACCACACCTTCCAGGTGACCCTGAGCGAGCCGGTGCCTTATCTGGTTGAAATGACCCCACACTACGCCATGAAGCCGGTTTACAAAGACGCGGTGGAGAAGTTTGGCGAGAAGTGGACGCTGCCAGCCAACTACGTCAGCAACGGCGCTTACAAACTGAAAGACTGGATTGTCAACGAACGCATCGTACTGGAACGCAACCCGGAATATTGGGATAACGCCAAAACCATCATCAATAAAGTGACGTTCCTGCCTATTTCATCGGAAGTGACCGACGTTAACCGCTACCGCACCGGCGAAATCGACATGACCTACAACAACATGCCGATCGAACTGTTCCAGAAGCTGAAGAAAGAGATCCCGAAAGAGGTGCATGTCGATCCTTACCTGTGCACCTACTACTACGAAATCAACAACCAGAAGGCGCCGTTCACCGATGCGCGCGTGCGTGAAGCGCTGAAGCTGGGCATGGACCGCGACATCATCGTCAACAAGGTGAAAAACCAGGGCGATCTGCCGGCCTACAGCTTTACGCCGCCATACACCGACGGCGCCAAGCTGACCGCGCCGGAGTGGTTCGGCTGGACGCAGGAAAAACGCAACGAAGTGGCGAAGAAACTGCTGGCGGAAGCCGGCTACGGCCCGGGTAAACCGCTGACCTTCTCCCTGCTGTACAACACCTCCGATCTGCACAAGAAGCTGGCGATCGCCGCCGCCTCCATCTGGAAGAAAAACCTGGGCGTGGACGTGAAGCTGGTGAACCAGGAGTGGAAAACCTTCCTGGATACCCGTCATCAGGGGACCTATGACGTGGCGCGCGCCGGCTGGTGCGCCGACTACAACGAACCGAGTTCGTTCCTGAACATGATGCTGTCCGACAGCAGCAGTAACACCCCGCACTATAAGAGCGCCGAGTTCGACAAGCTGATGGCCAACGTGTTGACCGCGAAGAGCAAAGACGAGCGCGCCGATCTGTATCAGAAAGCGGAAGTTCAGCTGGATAAAGATTCCGCCATCGTTCCGCTGTATTACTATGTGAACGCCCGTTTGGTGAAACCTTACGTCGGTGGCTACACCGGCAAAGACCCGCTTGATAACGTGTACGACAAAAACCTGTACATCATCAAGCATTGATACGGTAAGAGCCGGCGGCGCAGGCCGCCGGCCCATGTTGAGAATAATAAGCCGTCATCAGGCTGTCGCACAGGGTTAGGGCAATGCTTAAATTTATACTTCGTCGCTTATTGGAAGCGATCCCGACACTATTTATCCTTATCACCATCTCATTCTTCATGATGCGCCTGGCGCCCGGCAGTCCATTTACCGGGGAACGCGCATTGCCGCCGGAAGTTATGGCGAATATCGAAGCCAAATATCATTTGAACGACCCGATCTGGAAACAGTACGGTCATTATCTGGCGCAGCTTGCGCAGGGAGACTTCGGCCCGTCCTTTAAATACAAGGACTATTCGGTCAACGATCTGGTCGCCAGCTCTTTCCCGGTTTCCGCCAAACTCGGCCTGGCCGCGTTTCTGCTGGCGGTGGTGCTGGGCGTGAGCGCCGGCGTGATCGCCGCGTTGAATCAGAACACCAAATGGGACTACACGGTGATGGGGTTCGCCATGACCGGGGTGGTGATACCCAGTTTCGTGGTGGCGCCGCTGTTGGTGCTGATCTTCGCCATCACGTTGAAATGGCTGCCGGGCGGCGGCTGGAACGGCGGCGCGCCTAAGTTCATCATCTTGCCGATGGTGGCGCTGTCTCTGGCCTATATCGCCAGCATCGCCCGTATCACGCGCGGCTCGATGATTGAAGTGCTGCACTCCAACTTCATTCGCACCGCGCGCGCTAAAGGCTTGCCGATGCGCCGCATCATTTTCCGCCACGCGCTGAAGCCGGCGCTATTGCCGGTGCTGTCCTATATGGGCCCGGCGTTCGTCGGGATCATCACCGGTTCGATGGTGATCGAAACCATCTACGGCCTGCCGGGGATCGGCCAGCTGTTCGTTAACGGCGCGCTGAACCGCGACTACTCACTGGTGTTGAGCCTGACCATTCTGGTGGGCGCTCTGACCATTCTGTTCAACGCGATCGTCGATGTGCTGTATGCGGTCATCGATCCGAAAATCCGTTATTAATCTGGAGCACGCGAATGATGTTGACTAAAAAGAACAGCGAAGCTCTGGAACACTTCAGCGAGAAGCTGGAAGTGGAAGGACGCAGCCTGTGGCAAGACGCGCGCCGGCGCTTTATGCATAACCGTGCGGCGGTCAGCAGCCTGTTCATCCTGGTGTTGATCACGCTGTTTGTGGTGCTGGCGCCGATGCTGTCGCAATTTGCCTACGACGATACCGATTGGGCGATGATGTCCGCCGCGCCAAGCCTGGAATCGGGGCACTATTTCGGCACCGATTCCTCCGGGCGCGACCTGCTGGTGCGCGTGGCGATTGGCGGGCGTATCTCGCTGATGGTCGGCGTGGCGGCGGCGCTGGTGGCGGTGATCGTCGGCACCCTGTACGGCGCGATGTCCGGTTATCTGGGCGGCAAGATCGACTCGGTGATGATGCGTCTGCTGGAGATCCTCAACTCCTTCCCGTTCATGTTCTTCGTGATCCTGCTGGTGACCTTCTTCGGCCAGAATATCCTGTTGATCTTCGTGGCGATCGGTATGGTGTCGTGGCTGGATATGGCGCGTATCGTGCGCGGCCAAACGCTCGGTCTCAAGCGTAAGGAGTTCATCGAAGCGGCGCTGGTGTGCGGCGTCTCCACGCGCAACATCGTGCTGCGGCATATCGTGCCTAACGTGCTCGGCGTGGTAGTGGTGTACGCGTCGCTGCTGGTGCCGAGCATGATCCTGTTCGAATCCTTCCTCAGCTTCCTGGGGTTGGGCACGCAGGAGCCGCTGAGCAGCTGGGGCGCATTGCTCAGCGACGGCGCTAACTCAATGGAAGTTTCACCGTGGTTGCTGCTGTTCCCGGCGGGTTTCCTGGTAGTCACTCTGTTCTGTTTCAACTTTATCGGCGATGGCCTGCGTGACGCCCTCGACCCGAAAGATCGTTAAGGAGTGCAACCATGAGCACCATTGAACATCCTCAACTGCAAACCGGCGCCGGCGTCAAAACGTCGCCGCTGCTGGACGTGAAAGACCTGCGCGTCACGTTTTCCACGCCGGACGGCGACGTGACGGCGGTAAACGATCTGAACTTCGATCTGCGCGCCGGCGAAACGCTGGGCATCGTCGGTGAATCCGGCTCAGGCAAATCGCAGACCGCGTTCGCCCTGATGGGGCTGCTGGCGAGCAATGGCCGCATCGGCGGCTCGGCCAAATTCAACGGCCGCGAGATCCTCAACCTGCCGGAAAATCAGCTTAACAAGCTGCGGGCCGAGGAGATCTCGATGATCTTCCAGGACCCGATGACCTCGCTCAACCCTTATATGCGCGTTGGTGAACAGCTGATGGAAGTGCTGATGCTGCATAAAAAACTGAGCAAAAGCGAAGCCTTCGAAGAGTCGGTCCGCATGCTCGACGCGGTGAAAATGCCGGAGGCGCGCAAGCGCATGCGCATGTACCCGCACGAGTTTTCCGGCGGTATGCGCCAGCGCGTGATGATCGCCATGGCGTTGCTGTGCCGGCCGAAGCTGCTGATCGCCGACGAGCCGACCACCGCGCTGGACGTGACCGTCCAGGCGCAGATCATGACGCTGCTCAACGAGCTGAAGCGCGAGTTCAACACCGCCATCATCATGATCACCCACGACCTGGGCGTGGTGGCCGGCATCTGCAACAAGGTGCTGGTGATGTACGCCGGCCGCACCATGGAATACGGCAGCGCACGCGAGGTGTTCTACCAGCCGAGTCATCCGTACTCCATTGGTCTGTTGAATGCGGTGCCGCGTCTCGACGCCGAAGGCGAAGCGTTGTTGACCATTCCCGGCAACCCGCCGAACCTACTGCGGTTGCCGAAAGGCTGCCCGTTCCAGCCGCGCTGCCCGTACGCCATGGAACAGTGCGCGAGCGCTCCGCCGTTGGAGCAATTTGGGGAAGGGCGCCTGCGCGCCTGCTTTAAACCGGTGGAGGCGTTGGTATGACAGCGGTAACCGACAAGAAAGTGCTGCTCGAAGTCGCCGATCTGAAAGTGCACTTCGACATTCATGATGACAAACAGTGGTTCTGGCAGCCGCCGAAAACCCTGAAGGCGGTCGATGGCGTCACGCTGCGGCTGTTCGAGGGGGAAACTCTGGGCGTGGTTGGCGAATCCGGCTGCGGCAAATCCACCTTCGCGCGCGCCATCATCGGCCTGGTGAAGGCCACCAGCGGGCGCGTCGCCTGGCTGGGCAAAGATCTGCTGGGCATGAGCGACGCCGACTGGCGTAAAACCCGCAGCGATATCCAGATGATCTTCCAGGATCCGCTGGCTTCGCTCAACCCGCGCATGACAATCGGCGAGATCATCGCCGAGCCGCTGCGCACCTACTACCCGAAAATGCCGCGTCAGGAAGTGAAGGACAAGGTCAAGGCGATGATGCTGAAGGTCGGCCTGTTGCCTAACCTGATCAACCGCTACCCGCACGAGTTCTCCGGCGGTCAGTGCCAGCGTATCGGCATCGCGCGCGCGCTGATCCTCGAGCCGAAGCTGGTGATCTGCGACGAGCCGGTCTCCGCGTTGGACGTGTCGATTCAGGCGCAGGTGGTGAACCTGTTGCAGCAGCTGCAGCGCGAGATGGGGCTGTCATTGATCTTTATCGCCCACGATTTGGCGGTGGTGAAGCACATTTCCGATCGCGTGCTGGTGATGTACCTGGGCCATGCGGTGGAGCTGGGCACCTATGATGAGGTGTACCACAACCCACAGCACCCTTACACCAAAGCGCTGATGTCGGCGGTGCCGATCCCGGATCCGGACAAGGAGAAGGAAAAACAGATCCAGCTGTTGGAAGGGGAGCTGCCTTCGCCGATCAACCCGCCGACCGGCTGCGTGTTCCGCACCCGCTGCCCGATCGCCGGGCCGGAGTGTGCCAAGACGCGTCCGCTGCTGGAGGGCAGCTTCCGCCACGCTGTATCCTGCCTGAAGGTCGATCCGCTGTAATGCGCCGCTAGCCGGCAACAAAAAGCCCCGCTGAATAAGCGGGGCCTTTTTTATCCGATGCGCTAGCGGCGAATCACTCTTTCCACAGAATGTGGCACAGCTTGTGGTCTTTCTCGCGGCAGATCAGCACGCGGGCGAACACGTCGTTGATTGGCTCGCCGTCGCTGTCCGCCAGACCGATCACCACTTCGGCGAAGAAGTCTGGGTTCAGATCGTAGTCCACGTGCTCGCTCCAGTCTTCGGAGGGATCGTACAGTTCTGCGCCGCCGCGCTCTTCAAACTGCAGATTGAACAGCAGAATATCCGCCGGATCCAGATTGTCGCCGGCCAATTCGAGGAAAATGTCGTAGGCCTGTTCCAGCGTTTCGTCTTCGGTAAGGCGGTTATTCAAATCCATAAAAAAATCCTGATAACAAATGATTTGGCGCTATTAAAGCACGCTCGTTGCGGCTTTTACAGCAGCGGACTGAAAAAGTAGAACAGGCGCTCAACCAGGCGATGCCAGAACGGCCGCTTCAGCCACTCTTTGGCGTTCAGCAACTGGGAACGGGCGATGTAATCTTCCTGCACGCAGGCCAGATCGCTGCCGAAGCCGTCGTCGTCGATCACCAGGGTGATTTCGAAATTCAGCCACAGGCTGCGCATATCCAGATTGACGGTGCCGACCAGGCTAAGCTGGCCGTCAACCAGCACGCTCTTGGTGTGCAGCAGACCGCCTTCGAACTGATAAATTTTCACTCCGGCTTCCAGCAGCTCGGAGAAGAACGCGCGGCTGGCCCAGCGCACCATCATCGAATCGTTGTCGCGCGGCACGATGATGCTGACCTCGACGCCGCGCAGAGCGGCGGTGCAGATGGCGTGCAGCAGATCGTCGCTCGGCACGAAGTACGGCGTGGTCATGATCAGCTGCTCGCGCGCGGAATAAACCGCGGTCAGCAGCGCCTGGTGGATCATCTCCTCGGGGAAGCCGGGGCCGGAGGCGATCACCTGAATGGTGTGGCCGCTTTCCTGCTCGAACGGCATGATGTTGACGTCAGGCGGCGGCGGCAGAATGCGCTTGCCGGTTTCAATTTCCCAGTCGCAGGCATAGACGATGCCCATGGTGGTGGCCACCGGGCCTTCCATGCGCGCCATCAGATCGATCCATTGGCCGACGCCCGCATCCTGTTTGAAGTAGCGCGGATCGACCATGTTCATGCTGCCGGTATAGGCGATGTAGTTGTCGATCAGCACCACTTTGCGGTGCTGACGCAGATCCATGCGGCGCAGGAACACGCGCAAGAGGTTGACCTTCAACGCTTCGACCACTTCGATGCCGGCGTTGCGCATCATCGCCGGGTAGGGGCTGCGGAAAAATTGCAGGCTGCCGGCGGAGTCCAGCATCAGGCGGCAGTGTACGCCGCGCCGGGCGGCGGCCATCAGCGATTCGGCCACCTGATCGACCAGGCCGCCGGGCTGCCAGATATAGAACACCATTTCGATGTTGTGGCGCGCCAGCTCGATGTCGCGGATCAGCGCTTTCAGCGTGTCGTCGGTGGTGGTGAGCAGCTGCAGCTGGTTGCCCTTGACGCCGTCGATGCCCTGGCGGCGGTTGCACAGCTGGAACAGCGGTTCGGCGACTTTACTGTATTCGGTGGCGAAGATGCGGCGGCTCTCTTTCAGTTCCTTCAGCCAGCGCGCGGTCGACGGCCACATGGCCTTGGCGCGCTCGGCCCGGCGCTTGCCCAGATGCAGCTCGCCGAACGATAAATAGGCCACGATGCCGAACAGCGGCAGAATATAGATAACCAGCAGCCAGGCCATGGCAGAGGGAACCGCACGGCGTTTCATCAAAATGCGCATCGTCACGCCGGCGATCAGCAGCCAGTAGCCGAACACCATGAGCCAACTGATTACGGTATAAAATGTTGTCATAAAGGCGAAAAATCCCGTTCGCAAACCACCAATGATGAGTGTACGCACAGATCGGGCAAGGCGAAACCTTTTATCGGCGCTTATGTTACATAAATATGATGAAGTTAAGGCACTTGCCGAAATTGAAAGGGGGGCTTTTGCCGGTGCGACGTCCGGTATGTTGCCGATAACGGCGGCTTGGATCACGGGCGGAAAGGGCTATAATGCCCGCGGTTGGCATTAGACGAACGAGTGACGGAATTATGAGACGCAGTAGAAATGAAGTGGGCCGTTGGCGCATGTTGCGACAGAGCCAACGTCGCCGGCATCGCTGGCTGGAACGCCAGTCGTGCAGCAATCGCCATATTATCCGGGTGCGGCGCCGCCTGGACGATCAGCATCGGCGTGCGCTGCTGTTTGCGGTATCCTGCGAGTGGTAAAACGAAAACAGTCCCGAGAGGGACTGTTTTGTTATGGCGTCAGGGTTATTTGCCCAGATAGGCGTTGAGCATCCAGACCTGTTTTTCCTGCTCTTTGATATAATCGCTCATCAATGACGCGGTGCCTTCGTCGCCGGCGTCTGCCGCTACCGTCAGCAGTTCACGCTGCTGCTGCAGCAAGATTGAATACCCTTCCAACAGGCCGCGCAGCGTGCCCTTATCATCGGTCACGTTGGTGTGTTCCTTGATGTCGGCGGTTTTCAGATAGTCGCTGAAAGCGTGACGCGGCTGCGAGCCCAGCGTCAGGATACGTTCCGCCAGCTCATCCACCTTGGTCAGCAGATCGTTGTAAGTTTCTTCGAATTTCGCGTGCAGCTCAAAGAACTGCGGGCCGGTAATATTCCAGTGATAGCCGCGCACGTTCATATACAGCACCTGATAATTCGCCAACAGCGCATTCAGCGCTTCGGCGAGTTTTGCCGATTGTTTACTGTCGAGGCCGATATGGGTTTTCGCTGCTTTCTTCGCCGTTGCCATAATAATCTTCTCCTGATTATTCGTTCCAAGGGTAGACAGAATCAATTTCCATAGCTGTTACAGTAACCGGATTTATCGCAGGGTTAAACACGATAACAGGCATCATTACCATCGCTTAAACCGATGACGATAAATCCGTCGAGCAAATTGCCGAATCAGTTTACGCAGGATCCGCCGGCGAAAAAAGCCGCTTTTATCGGTTACTTGCGCAGCGCCAGTTTTACCACGCCGGCGCCCAGCGCCATTAACAGCGCGGCGGCGATCAGCACCGTAATAAAGGCGCGATCGAAGGCCAAACGCGCCAGCTGCGTCAGCTGCTGCGCGCGATCGGCCGCCATTCCGGCGGCCAGACGCAGGGCTTCGTCGATACTGTCGTAGGCCAGATCGCTGACCGGCAGCGCCGCCGGCAGCGCCAGGCTGTGACTGTAAACCGCCGTCATCAACCCACCGAGCAGCGTCACGCCCAGCACGCCACCCAGCTCGTAGGAGACGTCTTCGATAGAGGCCGCCATGCCGGATTTCTCCTCCGGCGCGTTCAGCATGATGGCGGTGGACGCGGCGGTGATCACGCCGCCGAGGCCAAAGCCCACCAACGCCAGGCTCACCAGCTGCGGTGCCATGCTGCTTTGATACCACAGGGCGAGGCCGGCGATGCCGAAGGCGGTCAGGACGAAACCGCCGAGGATGATGCTGCGCTCACCGTAGCGCGGCAACAGTAAACCGGCCATTGGCCCCGCCAGCGCCGAGGCCAGCGGGATCGGCAAGATGAACAGCGCTGCCTGCAGCGGGCTGAGGCCGAGCACCAGCTGCAAGCGTTGGCTGAGCACCAGCTCGACGCCGATCAGGGCCACCATCGACAGCAACGCCACGCCGATGCCGCCGGCGAACAGCCGGTTGCGGAACAGGGAGAAATCGATCATCGGGTGAGCGCTGCGCTGCTGACGACGCACAAACAGCACCAAGAACAGGATGCCGATCAGGGCCGCTGCGAGCAACGCGCTGAGGTCAGGCGCCGGCTTGCTCAGTTCCTTCAGCGCATAGATAGCGCCGACCAGACCGATCATGATCTGCACCGAGCCGACGATATCGGCGGGGCGCGGGTTATCACCGCCGCAGCGCGGGATCAGTTTCCACGCCAGCGGCCAGACCAGCAACACCACCGGTACGTTGATCAGGAACACCGATCCCCACCAGAAATACTCCAGCAGCAGGCCGCCGACCACCGGGCCGATGGCCGCGCCGCCGGAGGCCACCGAGGCCCAGATGCCGATCGCCAGCGCGCGTTCGCGTTCGTCGGTAAAGACGTGACGCACGATGGACAGCGTGGCGGGCATCATCATTGCTGCGCCAACGGCGAGGAATACCCGCGCGGCGATCAGCCACTCGGCGGTGGGCGAGAAAGCGGCGCACAGCGAAGCGACGGCAAACACCGGCAGCCCGGCGAGAAACAGCCGCTTATGGCCGATGCGATCGCTCAGCATGCCGGCGCCGGGCAGTAGCCCGGCGACCACCAGCGGGTAGGCGTTGACGATCCAGAGTTTTTGCGAGGCGCTGGCGTCCAGCGCCTGGGTTAAGCGTGGCAGAGCGGTATAGAGCACCGTCATGTCGATAACAATCAGGAACAGGGCGCTGGCGACCATTGTCAGGATTAACCAGCGGTTCTTGGCGTACATAAGTCATAATCCAGTTAACGTGGGCGGCGCGAAGGCGCCGCCATTGTGGTAACCCTCCGGCGATGCCGGGTGGTATACTGGCGATAATATATATCCATACGTTCGTATTGAAAAGAAGGGTTTCTTAATGGGACGTCAACGCAGCATCGATCGCGACAAAGTTTTGGACACCGCCGAAGAGATCGTCGCCACCCAGGGCGCCGCCGGCTTGACCATTGACGCCGTCGCCAAAGCGATGGGGATCTCCAAGGGCGGGGTGCAGTACTGTTTCGGCAGCAAAGACGCCCTGATTGATGCCATGTTCGATCGCTGGGGCAGTGCCTACGAGACGCTGTTCGCCGCTATCGCCGGTGACGATCCTTCGCCGCAGACCGGCGTGCGGGCGCATATGCTGGCGACGCAAAGCTCGGATCAGACCGCCAGCGCCAAGGCCGCCGGGCTAATGGCGACGCTGATTCAAACGCCGGAGCATCTGGCGAGCACGCGTGAATGGTATCGCAGCCGCATCGCCGGTTTGGATTTGACGACGGAAGAAGGCAAGCGCGCGCGCCTGGCGTTTCTCGCCACCGAAGGCGCCTTTATGCTGCGTTACTTTGGTTTGATGGATATCGACCAGGCGGAATGGGAAACGATGTTCACCGATATGCAGGCGTTGATTTTAACTGAGGGTGCCTATCGCACTGATAGCTAGTAAAGCCCGCAGTGAAAGGCGTATGTTTATCGCACAAGATATTCCCTCGAAGAACTTTTTAGCCAGCCACTCCGTGCTGGCTTTTTTTTTGCCTGCGGCAAGCTTCGGAGCAAAGGCCCCCTGCGTGCAGGGGGCTCCGGACATTACTTGCGCGCGTCCAACAGTTGCTGGGCATTCTCTGTGGTAACGACGGTCCACGGAATGTAGTAATGCTTCTGCGTGCCACCCTCCCATTTCAGATCCTTGGCGTACTGCTTCCAGATATCCGACTGTGGTTGATAGCTTTCACCTTTCACGGCGCGCAGCGCGACGTCAATGGAACCCTGCATCTGGCCTTTGGCATCTTGCAGAATAGAGACCATTTCACCGGCCTGCACCGCATGAATCGCGTCGGAGACGCCGTCAACGCCGGCAATCGCGAAGTCCTTCACATTCAGGCCTGCGCCTTTGATCGCTTCGATAGCGCCCAGCGCCATCTCGTCGTTTTGACCAATCACGCCGTTGATTTTACCCCGGTGCTTCTGCAGCCAGTTTTCCATCAGCGGCTGCGCTTCCGCGCGTGACCAGTTGGCCGTTTTGCGCTCAAGTACCGTGACCTGGCCGGCGCCGCACTCGGCAATCGCTTTATCGTTGCCCTTGCCGCGCTGGATCTCGCCGCTGCCGCCTTTCGGGCCTTCGATAATCACCACGTTCACCTTCTGGTTCTTGCAGTCGAGTTTGTCCAGTACGGCTTTGGCTTCCAGATACCCCCCCAACTCGTCATTAGACACCACTTCAGACGTCATCGCGTCCGTGTTCAGGCGCGCGTTGGTGACCACCACCGGGATTTTGGCTTCGTTGGCATTGGTGACGATATCGATATTGGCTTCAAAATCCATCGGGTTGACGATAATGGCATCGGCGCGCGTTTGGATAGCGGTGGCGGCCTGATCGTTTTGCACCGATGCATCATAACGCCCATCGTAGAAGGTCAGCACGGCTTCGCCGCTTTTCACCGCCGGGTGTTCCTTCCCGAACCTTTCCATCAATTGCACGAACTCGGCTTTGTTGCCGTACATCAATACCGCGATTTTTACCGGGGCGGCCTGAGCTGCCGACAGGCTACCGAGCATCATGGCAGAGGCAAACAACGCTATCTTGGTCTTATTCATGGTTTTCTCCTGGTAGAGTTGGGTCTGATGTTATTAATCGCGCTGTTGCTTACGCGATGGGTCGAGCAATACGGCAAGAACGATCAATGCGCCTTTGATAATTTGTTGGTAATACGATTGCACGCCGAGCAGATCGAGGCCGTTATTCATCACCCCGATAATTAGCACGCCGAAGAAGGTGCCGACCAGCGTACCGACGCCGCCGGCCATGCTGGTGCCACCGATCACCACCGCCGCGATGGCGTCCAGCTCATACCCTGCGCCGGCGTTGGTCTGCGCCGAACCGGTGCGTGCGGTGAGGATCAGGCCGGCGATGCCGGCCAGTGCGCCGCACAGCGTATACACCAGTATTTTGATGCGGGTGACGTTAATCCCCGAGGTGCGCGCGCTTTTCGGGTTGCCGCCGACGGCGTAGATGTAACGCCCGAAGAGGGTTTTATTCAGCACCAGCCAGGCGAGGGCGAACAGCACGATGAAGATGATGACGGGCACCGGAACGCCGCCGACATAGCCATTGCCTAACCAGCGGAAATCGCTGTTCAATTGCGATACTGGATTGCCGTTGGTGGTCAACATGGTTAACCCGCGCGCCGCGGAGAGCATGCCCATGGTGACGATAAACGGCTGCAGCCGATAACGGGCTAACACGGTGCCGTTCACCAGGCCGCAAACGATGCCGATGCCCAGCGCCACAATCAGCGGCGCCATGACGGCGGTCGCGGTGTCGCCGATAGCCAATCCGCTGTTGTTGGTGGCGAAACGGGCGGCGACGATCCCGCTTAACGCCAGCACCGAGCCCACGGAGAGATCGACGCCGGCCGTAATGATGACGAAGGTCATGCCGATCGCCAGAATGCCGTTGATCGAGACCTGGCGCAGGACGATCAGGGTGTTTTCATTGCTGAGAAAATAATTGCTGCTCCAGGCCCCCTGAGCGACCTGATATTCGCCAATCAGCGCCACGATCAGGCACAGGGCGAAAAAGGCGATGATAATGCCGTATTTGTGCATACGGCGCTTATTGCGGGTGAAAAATGAAATTCCTGGTGATAAGGAGTGGGCGCTGCTCATTTTTTTTCTCTCTCTGTTAAACCGCAAGTTTCATCAGTGCTGCCTGGGTCGCATCGGCTGCCGAAAGCTCGCCGGCCAACTGCCCGTCACGAAACACCAATATGCGATCGCTCATGCCGATAATTTCCGAAAGCTCGGAGGAAACCATGATGATCCCTTTGTTTTGCAAGGCGAACTCCGACATAAATCGGTAGATCTCTTTCTTGGCGCCGACGTCGATGCCGCGCGTCGGCTCGTCGAGCAGCAAAACCTCCGGATCCAGCAGCGCCCAACGGCCCAGCACCACTTTTTGCTGGTTGCCGCCGCTCAGGTTACCCACGGGTTGTTCGCCATCGTGGGTTTTAACGTTGAAGCGCTGGATCATGTCGCGGGTTCGCGCCTGCTCCCGTTTCTCGCTGACAAACCCCATCCGGCTGATGCCGGCAAAAGAGGCGATATTGATGTTTTCACTGACGGAACGGCACAGCACCAGGCCGGTTTCCTTGCGATCTTCCGTCACGTAGGCAATACCGCTGTCGATGGCCTTGCGCGGAGAATGGCGGTTCAGCGTCTTGTCACCCAAGCGGATCGTGCCGCTGTCGGCATGCTGAATGCCGAAGATAAGATCGAGAAACTCGCTGCGGCCCGAGCCCACCAGGCCGTAGATGCCCAGGATCTCACCGTGCTTCAGTTGCAGGCTGATATCTTTTATCTTGCTGCGCCAACACAGGTTGTTGACCTCCAGCAAGACCTCTTCACCGGGCTGATTGAATTTGGCGAACTCGCTGTCGTACTCGCCGCCAATAATGTGTTCGATCAGCTGCTCACGGGTAATGTCAGCGATATAGCCTTCATGGATATAGGCGCCGTCGCGGAAAATGGTGTAGCTGTCCGCGATTTGGAATATCTCTGACAAACGGTGGGAGACGTAGATAATGCCTTTACCTTTCGCCGCCAGCTGCTGAAGCGTCTGAAAGATTTTTTGCGCATCCTCCTCGCCAATCGCCGAGGTGGGTTCATCCATGATGATGATGTCGGCATTGGCATGCGACAGCGCTTTGGCGATCTCGACCAACTGCTGCTCGGCGACGCTCAGGTTGCGCATTTTCTCTCGGGCGTCGATCTTGAAATCGAGTTCCTTGAGCAAGCTGGTGGTGCGTTGATTGAGCGTCGCGAAGTCGACGAACCCCAGGCGCCTCGGCTCGCGGCCCAGCCAAATGTTTTCGGCCACCGTCAGATCCGGGATCGCGCTCAGTTCCTGCTGCACGATGGCGATGCCGGCGTTGAGGGCTTCCCGGGGATGATGAAATTCACAGCGTTGGCCATTGATAAAAATGTCGCCGCCATCGGGTTGAATAAAGCCCATCAGAATGCTGAGAAAGGTGGATTTACCCGCGCCGTTGCCGCCGCACAGGGCATGGATGGATCCACGCCGCAGGCAAAACTCCGCATTCTTGAGCGCCACGACCGGGCCAAAAGCTTTCCTGACGCCGCTGACCTCCAGCAGGTAGGCGGGCGCTTGCGTCTGGGGATCTCGCGTCACAGTTGCACCTCCGGATAGGTCTGCTGTAAGCGTTGCAGGTACCGTTGATAAAGCGTCTCGTATTGCGCTTGTCTGCCAGCATGTGGCCGTGTGCGCGTGGCCTCATCCAGCGCAACGAAACGCTGGCACAGTTCGGCCAGCAACGCGCTGGCGTTCCACTGCGGATCGTCGGCCAACGTCGTCGCCCACATCGCCTGAATGGCGCCGCCCAGCGCGGCGGTCTCTTTGGCTTTCAGACAGACTACCGGGCACCCCATCACGTCCGCGACGATTTGTCGCCAGGCGGCGCTGCGGGCGCCGCCGCCGGTGAGGCGGATCTCGCGCGCTTCGATGCCCTGACGGCGAAACAGCTCGGTGCCATAGCGCAACCCATACGTAGCGCTTTCGACTACCGCCAGGCAGAGATTGGCACGGGTAAAATTGTCGCTATCGAGGTTATGCAGGCTGGCGCGTGCGTGGGGCAGCGGCGGAACGCGTTCGCCATTGAAGAACGGCAGCATCTCGACACCGCCTGCGCCGGGCGCGGCCTGCGCCAACAAAGCGTTAAAGCCGGCAAGGTCTTCGTCCAGCAGCGTTTGTACCGTAGTGGTGGCCGAGGTGACATTCATGGTGCAAATCAATGGCAGCCACCCGTTGGTGCTGGAGCAGAAGCCGGCAATCATGTCCGACTCCGCCGCGACGGGGGCGGCAGACCAGGCGAATAGCGTGCCGGAGGTGCCCAGACTCAGGGTAAGGGTGCCGGCCTCGATGTTGCCGGAACCGATGGCCGCCATCATGTTGTCGCCGCCGCCGGTCGATACCCGAACTGCCGGGCCGAGGCCGAGTTTTTCCGCGGCGGCGGGGCGCACCGTGCCGATGCAGCATTCCGCGCTTTTGAGCGGCGGCAGGGCTTGCCACAGGCGGCCGCTGTCGTCGATGAGATCGACCGCGGTTTTGCTCCAGCGACGGGTGCGTACATCGAACAACCCGGTGCCGGAAGCGTCGCCATATTCCGCTACGCGCTCCCCGGTCAGCCAGAAGTTCAAATAATCATGAGGCAACAACACGGTGTGCAGTTTTGCCCAGAGCGCCGGATGGTGTGTTTTGAACCAAAGGATTTTTGACGCGGTATAACCGGTGGCGATCCGCAGGCCGAGTGTTTCCAGCGAGCCGTTGGCTCCGCCGAGCTGTTGCAGGAGCCGTTCGTTTTCCTCTGCGGTTTCGGTATCGCACCACAGCTTGACGCTGTGCAGCACGTTGCCGTCTGCGTCCAGTGGCACAAACCCATGTTGTTGGCCCGAGACCCCCAGAGCATGAATCTCCCGTGCATCAACGCCGGCGTTAGTCACGGCTTGGCGAAAAGCGATGACTAACGCCTCAATCCACCAGTCGGCCTCTTGTTCGCGCCGGCCATTGGCTTGGCTGATGAGACGGTGAGGGGCGTTGCCCTCACCGAGGATCACGCCCTGTGTGCTGTCGACAATCACGACTTTCGTGCCTTGCGTACCGCAGTCTATGCCAGCATAGAGCGCCATAGGATCACTCCATTTCCAGCATGATTTTGATGTCCGAGGCATGTCCTGCCGCCGCGCGCTCGAAAGCGGCTACGCTGTCGGAAAACTTGTAGGTTTGGCTTATCAACGGCTGGACGCGCAATTTGCCGCTGCTCAACAGCCGCAGCGTGCGCGGGTACATGTTGGCGTAGCGGAAAATGGTCTTGAAGGTGATTTCCTTGGCCTGCGCGGCGACGATATCCATCGGCGCGGCATCGATCGGCATGCCGACCAGCACGGCGGTCGCCCCGGGCGCCGCATGCTCGGCCAGCGTAGCGATAGCCGGTTTGGCGCCGCTGCATTCAAACACGACATCGGCGCCATTGCCGCTGGTGAGCGCGGCCACTTTCCCCGCCAGGTCGCCGGTTTTGATATTGACGGCGTGCAGCCCCTCATAACTGGCCGCCACGGCGAGTTTTTCGTCAAACAGGTCGCAGATAATGACGTCCGAACAGCCGCCCGCCAGCGCCGCGAGGGCGGTGACCACGCCGATCGGCCCGGCGCCGATCACCAGTGCGATATCGCCGGGTTTGATCCCGGCTTTGGTGGCCGCTTGCATGCCGATGGCTAAGGGTTCCACCATGGCGCCCTCAGCGAAACTGACGTTGTCCGGCAATTTGAACGTGAAGGCGGCGGGGTGGATGACGGTTTCGCGCAGGCAGCCGTGCACCGGTGGCGTCGCCCAGAAGCGAACGGCCGGGTCCAGGTTGTAAATCCCGGCGCGCGTCTGCGCCGAGTTGAGATCGGGAATGCCGGGCTCCATGCAAACGCGATCGCCGACGCTGAGGTGAGTGACGTTTTTACCGGTCGCGAGCACCACGCCGGCGGCTTCATGGCCAAGCACCATCGGGGCGTTAACCACGAACGGGCCAATGCGGCCATGTTGGTAATAGTGCACATCGCTGCCGCAGATGCCCACGGAATGAATTTTTATCTGCACATCATCGGGCCCCAGCGTTTCGGCAAGCTGGACGTCCTCGATAGCGATTTCCCCCGCTTTGGCCAACACTAATGCTTTCATATTGCCTCCTGGTGAATCATTTTTATGGTAACGGTATCATTTCAATGCGGCGATAGTGGGCTAAAGCGGGGGGTTAAACTGTGATCGATGTTGGAATTACTCGACGGGAGTTAATTTTGCTGGTGGGTTGTTATTCAATATAGGGATGAAGATCACAAAATCGGCGATGCAATGACGGTTTTAATATCAGCATGCTGATATCGATACCGTTACTTTGCAGGGGAAATGATGAACAAACAACAACGTGCCATAGCCGCTACGCTGGAATACTTGCGTGAGGCGGACATTGTTTTGACTGAGGAAGAACAGCAACGTATTGAAATTGCGACGTTTGGCTTGGCTGACTATCCCGTCTCAGGGCTGCAACTGCTGACCTATGTCAACTCACCTCGGTATTGCGCGAAAGAGCTGGTGCTGTTTCCTGGTCAGACTTGCCCGGAACATTTACATCCTCCCTTTGCCGGCACACCCGGCAAGCAAGAGACGTTCCGTTGCCGTTGGGGAGAGGTGTTTTTGTTTGTCGATGATGAAAACCTGACGCTTAATGATGCCGGCGGCGAACCGGTATGTCGGGTGCCAGAGGGCGCAGAACCTTGGTACACCTGCAATCGCTATATTCTCTTGCGGCCTGGCGAACAATACACCATCGCACCCAATACCCGGCACTGGTTTCAGGCTGGAAAGCGGGGAGCGGTGGTGTCCGAGTTCTCTTCCGAGAGCCGTGACGAGCTGGATATCTTTACCGATCCCCGGATTAACCGCCTAGCAGGCGTAAACCATTAGCGCCACGATGAAAGTTCTGTCATGATGTTGCCAATGGTACAAAATGATACTTTAAGCTAAGGAGCTGCATTTGGCAGTGGGTCGAGGACGGAAAGCGACGCTGGCTAGCGTGGCCGCACAGGCAAACGTCAGTAAAATCACCGCGTCGCGGGCATTTTCACAGCCGGACAAGGTTCATCCGGAAACGCTGCGCCGCATTCGGGAGACGGCTGCCGAACTCGGTTATGTGGTCAATGCCGCGGCGCGCAACCTGCGGGCGAAAAGCAGCAGAACCATTGGCATCGTCAACCCGGATATGGCCAACCCGTTCTTTGGCGGCCTGACACGCCTGATGACGCTTGAAGCGCAAAAAATGGGGTACGACACCCTGGTGTTCGACTCCTATGAGTCTCAGGAAAGCGAAGACAGAATCATCGACAAACTGATTGGCTACAACGTCGATGCGATCATTCTCTCGGTCATTTCCAACGATCATCTGTACCAGCCTTCCTATCTAAAACGGTTGGAAACATTGAATATTCCGGTGGTGCTGATCGACCGGGAACTGGACAATCGCCACTGCAGCGGCGTGTATATCGATAACCTGGACTGCGGCCTCCAGGCGGGGCGCTGGCTTTTGGAACAGAAAGCGCAGCGGGTGGTAGTGGTGTCCGGACCGGAAAACTCCAACGTGGCACGGGACAGGGTCACAGGGCTGCAGGCGGCGTTGCAAGGGAAAGTGGCGTCGTTTGAAGTGCTGTATGCCGATTTCTTTATGGACGTCGCCTGGCAAGAGACGAGCCGTTGGCTGGCCAATCACCGCGCGCCGGACTTTTTCGTTGGCTGCAATAACCAGATCTCCCTGGGTATTATCAAGGCCTGCATCGAGCATCGGCTGCCGTTGATGCAGGACGTGTCGCTGTTCAGCATCGATGAGGTTTCGCATGCCGAGATCTACGGTTTCCATTTCCCTTGCGTGTCGCATGATTTGCAAGAGATCGCCTGGCAAGCCTTGAATCTGGCGATCCGTCGTATTGCCGACCCCGAGATCAAACCGGGCAAGGTGGTGGTGCGAGGAAAACTCGTCGCGTAACGGCGCACCCGTTCTCCTTATCCTTCATTTTTCAGCGTGTTGCGCTGTTTTTGGCTCATCCCGCCCGGCGGGACGGATGAGCAGCCACAAACCGCTTCCTGCCGTCGCCGCGCCTAGCAGCATGGGCCAGGAAAGGGGTTCATTGAACATTAACCCGGCCCAGCAGAAGGTAACGAAGGGACTGAGAAACAGCAGGCTCGTCACGCGCAGCGCAGAAGTGAGCTTTAGACACAACCAGTACAGGCCGTAACCGGCCAGCGTCGCCAGTAGCGCGTTCCAAAGCACGCCGATCGCAAACCCCGTCGTTACCGTGGGCAGCAGCGGGCCTTCATTGCCGGCCAGCGCGGCGAAAGCCAGCGCCGAAACCGCGCTTTGTATCCCCAGCGAGGCCGGCAAACTCATTGCGTGCGCCCGCGGCAGCCGTTCCTGCCACAGGGTTGCCAGCGCGAGCGAGAGCATCCCCGCCAGCGGCAACAGGTAACTCCACAATGGGGCTTCTCCCCATGAGATGGCGCTGCCGGTCGCCAGCGTTACCCCGCTACCCCCCAAGGTTAAGCCGGACCAAACGCGACCATCGGGCAGACGGCGTTGCAACAGCATGCTCAGCAGCGCGGTGCCGAGAGGGAGCAAATCGGCGATGAGGGCGGCCAACCCGGCCGGCACGCCATATTCGATGCCTTTGCTGACGCCGGTCAGGTAACCGGTCATGGCGAGCAACCCAATCCCGGCGTGAACCGCTATCGTCAGCGGAGATGCGCGCCTGATGGCGTTCAGACTAAACGGCAGCAACGCGAGAGCGACGACCACGCAGCGCCAGAACGCCACCAGCAACACCGGCGCGTAATCGGCGGCGAAGCGGATGCCGACGAAACCGGAGCTCCAGGCCACGATCAGCAGAACCTCGGCCGCAGCCAGCCAGAGGGCGGCTTTGCCGCGATGTTTGCCGCCGTGGGACGAGGGGCGAAATGATGGCAGGGACATGATGGTCACCTCCTTTCCGCCCGATGGTAGTGTGTGGCTATAATTTAATAAATCGAATAATTTTCGTTCAGTTGTTTAATGGAGTTAAATCATGCGGCCGACATTGGATATCGATCTCTTGCGCACTTTTCACGCCATTGCACGTTTGGGGCAATTTCGCGCGGCGGCGGCATTTGTCAATCGCAGCCCCGCCGCCGTGAGCGTGCATATTCAGCGCCTGGAACAGGTGGTGGGCGGCCGCCTGCTGGAGCGTGACAATCAGGCCGTGGTGCTGACGCCGCTGGGAAGCAAGCTGCTGGCATCGACGCTCGGGCTGCTGAGCGCCCATGACGATATTCTGCGGGAACTGCAGGGCGCGCCGCTAAGCGGCCATATCAAATTGGGATTGCCTGATGAGTACGCTTCTCATGTGATACGCCATATTTTGCCGCGGTTTGCCGACAGTTTCCCCGCGGTGGAGCTGGAGGTCTCTACCGCTGCCAGTCAGGCGCTGGTGGAACAAATTGGCCGTAATCGGCTGCATCTTGCGCTGGTGGTTCAACCCTCGAAGAGACAGTGTCCGACACCGCTCGCGGTGACAGTACCAGTGTGGGTTGGAGGCCGTTCGCTGGCGCTGCAGGCTAACCGGCCGCTGCCGCTGGCATTGCATGCCGCCGATTGCCCTTATCGTGAGGCTATGATCGATGCATTGACCAGGGCGGGAAGGCATTGGCGAGTGGTTGTGAGCAGCCCTTCGGCCAGCGTGGTGGCGGCTGCCATCGAGGCAGGATTGGCCGTCACGCTGCTTGACCGCGCACGGGTTTCGGCGGCGATGCGGATACTCGACGAATTGCCTTCGGTCGCACCACATGAAGTGCAACTGCTCCGTTCTGCCACGGCCGCCAGCCAACCGGCGGTGGCGATGCTGGAAAGCGTCATCGGTGAGTATTTACGGGGGGGAACATGAATATCGGCCGCGTGGGGAAGACGAATCGAGCATGACGGTGACGGAGAGATGTGGCTAGCGCCGGGAACGCTGTATCGCGGGGCGTTCCCGGTATTCGAGGGCTGGAGATCAGAACACCTGTTTGAACGGCTTCACCGTCACGTCGGCATAGACGCCGGCGGCGATATAGGGATCCTGCTGCGCCCAGGCCTGGGCTTCCGCCAGCGAGGCGAATTCGGCGATCACCGTTGAACCGGTAAAGCCGGCGGCGCCGGGATCGTTGCTGTCGATGGCCGGGTTAGGGCCGGCGACCACCAGGCGGCCGGCGTCGCGCAGCGCCTGCAGGCGCGCCAGGTGTGCCGGGCGCACCGCCAGACGGTTTTCCAGCGAGTTGGGGACGTCTTGCGCGTAGATCAGATAAAGCATGTTTCACCTTTAAAATCATGGCTATAAAACGGTGCTACCAAGGTAGCGCAAAAGGCGCGGCAGGGGAACGGTACGCGGCGAATTTCCCCGCGGATTGGCGCTTATGCCTTGAAGCCGCTACTTTTTATTCGTATAGTGCGGCGCGCTTAAACTGATATGCCATTGAGGTGAGGACATGACGGAACTGGTAAGGGAAAAACTCGATTTGCCGGCGGGCAAAAGTAAATTGCTGCTGCACTCTTGCTGCGCGCCCTGTTCCGGCGAAGTGATGGAAGCGATCCAGGCGTCCGGGATCGAGTACGCCATTTTCTTCTATAACCCCAACATTCACCCGCAAAAAGAGTATCTGCTGCGCAAGGAAGAGAACATCCGTTTCGCTGAGCAGCACGGGGTGCCGATCATTGATGCCGATTACGACACCGACAACTGGTTCGCCCGCGCCAAGGGGATGGAGAATGAGCCGGAGCGCGGTATCCGCTGCACCATGTGTTTCGACATGCGTTTCGAGCGCACGGCGCTGTATGCGCATGAGCATGGTTATGACACTATCTCCAGTTCGCTGGGTATCTCGCGCTGGAAGAATATGCAGCAGATCACCGACTGCGGCATCCGGGCGGCGGAAAAGTATCCCGATCTGGTGTACTGGGATTACAACTGGCGCAAGAAGGGCGGTTCGTCGCGCATGATAGAGATCAGCAAGCGCGAACGCTTCTATCAGCAGGAATACTGCGGCTGCGTCTATTCGCTGCGCGACACCAACCTGCACCGTAAGGCGCAAGGGCGACCGCTGATCAAACTGGGCGTGCTTTACTATGGTGATGAAGAATAGCGCTGACTCACCGCAATTAACCCGCTCCGGCGGGTTTTTTACTTTTTGACGCCTGGCCAAACGTTAATGAAGCGTGTCGCCCCGGCGGTAAAAAAGCAACGGCAAGGTTAATATCCTTATGAGTTTGCTGGTTTTAGCCGCGCATACTGACGATTAAAGCGATAGTTTGCCTTTCGTTATTGAATATGATTGCTATTTGCATTTAAACTTGGCGAACCAGAGGAAACAGAATCATTATGCCGCTAAAAAAGATGTTCCTTAATCGCCGTATATCCGTGCCTTTCGTCTTGTCCGTAGGCCTGCACAGCGCCCTGGTGGCGGGATTGCTTTACGCTTCGGTAAACGAAGTGGTGGAGCTGCCGAAGCCAGAGGACGCGCCGATCAGCGTCATGATGGTCAATACCGCCACGATGGCCGAACCGCCTCCGCCGGCGCCGGCCGAGCCGGAGCCGCCGCAGGTCGAACCTGAGCCGGAGCCAGAACCGGAACCTATTGTGGAGCCGCCGCCGAAGGCGATCGTGAAGCCGGAGCCGGTCAAGCCGAAACCAAAACCTAAGCCGAAGCCAAAGGTCGAAAAACAGGTCAAACCGGAGCCGAAAAAAGTCGAGCCGCGCGAACCGTCACCGTTCAACAACGATTCGCCGGCCAAGCCGATCGACAAAGCGCCGGTGAAACAGGCGCCTGCCGCGCCGGTGCAGGGCAATTCGCGCGAGGTCGTGCCGAAGGCGTTGGTGCAGTCCAAACCGATGTATCCGCCGCGCGCGCTGGCCTTACAGATTGAAGGCAGTGTTAGGGTCCAGTTTGATGTCGACAGCGATGGTCGCTTGAGTAACGTGCGTATCTTGTCGGCCGAACCGCGCAATATGTTCGAGCGCGAAGTGAAGCAGGCGCTACGCAAATGGCGCTATGAAGCCAAAGAAGCGAAAGACCTCATCGTCAACATTCGCTTCAAGCTGGATGGCTCGACCGAATTGAACTGAGGTAGATCTGGCGACAGATATCAAGCGTGTTGATCGTTTGTCGCTTCATCTGACTACCGTCCTTGACTTCCTCGCCCGATGCCTGGGCGAGGAAGCTATCCAGACCTGATAATTCACGTTGATTGTTTTACGTGGACGTCCTCTTTTGTCCTACCGCAATGCCAAATTTATCCTCATAAATATTCGCAATCTGCCGGCAAACTTCACCGTTCTCATAGCAATACTTTTACATGTCTGTTGAAAAACATTCATTTTCATCAGGTTATGAGTTTTTTTGACATGGATACGCAGGTTTTAAATTTATTCCTGTCGTGATTATGCGCCAAGTCTGGGTGAAAAATAATCAACGGTAAACATGTAATATGTAATTCAGGTTTACAATGGAGGGGTGATTTGCTTGAATGCGGAGCGAGATTTGTCACTACGCCCGCTAAGCCGACGACCACTGCATTGTTCGTCGGTGAGCGAGGGAAGGTGCGGTCTCAAACAGCCACTCAGATCAGTGAAGTCTCCGTTAATCTGTGTGACAGAACGGGGGCTGTCTGATGGGGCTGTCACTGCGAATAACATCAGGATGAAAATATGAGCTGGACGATTGATAAAGTGAAAGTGCTGTTTAATAAGCCTTTGTTGGATTTGCTCTATGATGCGCAAAAGGTGCATCGTCAACATTTTGATCCGCTGGAAATACAAATGAGCACTTTGCTGTCTGTTAAAACAGGAGGGTGCCCAGAGGACTGCAAATATTGTTCGCAAAGCGCAAGGTATAAAACAGGATTGCGGGCAGAAAAGTTGTTGCAGGTAGAAAAAGTCTTACAGTCAGCCCGTACAGCGAAAGAGGCTGGCTCCTCGAGATTTTGCATGGGAGCGGCCTGGAGTAATCCTCACGAACGCGATATGCCTTATTTGGAGGAGATGGTCAGAGGGGTTAAGGCGTTGGGGTTGGAAACCTGCATGACGCTGGGAAAACTGACTGATTCTCAGGTCGAGCGATTGGCTAACGTTGGCTTAGACTACTATAGCCACAATCTGGATACCTCTCCCGAATATTATGGCAGCATCATCACAACCCGCACTTATCAGGATAGATTAACGACGATCGATAAAGTCAGGGCGGCCGGCATCAAGGTCTGCTCCGGTGGAATATTGGGTCTAGGTGAAAGTAACCTAGACCGGATAGGTCTGCTTTTGCAATTGGCCAACCTGTCTAAAGCGCCGGAAAGTGTGCCCATTAACATGCTGGTCAAGGTGGCGGGCACCCCCCTGGAAGACAGTGAGCCGGTGGATGCCTTTGACTATATCCGCGTCATTGCCGTTGCCAGAATCATGATGCCTACCTCCTACGTGCGCATCGCGGCAGGGCGCGAGAAAATGAATGAGCAAATGCAGGCCATGTGTTTTATGGCGGGGGCCAATTCAATTTTCTATGGATGCAAATTGTTAACGGCAACGAATCCCGATGAGGATCAGGATATGAAATTGATACGGAAGTTGGGTCTGAAAACACAAAAAGTGCGCCAATCACTGACAGACGAGGAAGAGGGCGCTTCATTGCTGAAAGACGTAATGACTATGGATGATGAGAAGTATTATCAGGTTATTTGATGCGGCATTTAAATATGCCCACGGATAAAGCGTCAAGCCAACAGCAGTATGCTGTTGGCTTCAATCATCTTATTCTTCGAAACCGACGCGGAAATTCATTTTGCCCTCAGGCAGCGCGCGCGAGTTGCCTTCCGCATCGACCGCCACATAGGTGAACACCGCTTCGGTCGCCCGGTAACGCTGGCCGATCGGGGCGGAAGAAACTTTCTTTACCCACACTTCGATATTGATGGTGATCGAGCTGCGTCCGGTGCGGATACAGTGCGCATAGCAGCAAACCACGTCGCCTACCGCCACCGGTTTCAGGAAGGTCATGCCGTCTACGCGCACCGTCACCACGCGCCCCTCGGCGATCTCTTTTGCCTGGATGGCGCCGCCGATGTCCATTTGCGACATCAGCCAGCCGCCGAAAATATCGCCGTTGGCATTGGTATCGGCCGGCATTGCCAGCGTGCGCAGCACCAGCTCGCCGCTGGGTAAAGGTCGTTGTTGTGTCATAGCAGTCTGCTTTTAAAAGGAAGGGATAACATCATACTGCCCGCGGCAAATGCCGCAGGCATTAACAATTTTGTAACTATTTTGTTTCTTCTGCCGGTACGTGCCGGTATTTGTAACTATTTTTTCTGTTCTTCCGGCATGTGCCGGTAAATATAGATACCGCTGAGGAGGGTGAAGACCAGCGTCAGTACCGTCAGGCCAAAGACTTTGAAATTGACCCAGACGCTTTGCGGCAGCCAGAAGGCGACATAGATGTTCGCCAGGCCGCAGGCCAGGAAGAAGATCGCCCAGGCCAGGTTAAGGTTGCTCCACACTTTGTCCGGCAGCGTCAGCTCTTTACCCAGCATGCGCTGAACCAGCGGTTTTTTGAGCACCCATTGGCTGATCAGCAGCGCCAGCGCGAACAGCGCGTAAATCACCGTGACCTTCCATTTGATGAACAAATCGTTGTGGAACACCAGCGTCAGGGTGCCGAATACCAGCACCATCAGGAAGGTGATCAACGTCATCTTCTCGACCTTGCGGTATTTCACCCAGGTGAACACCAGCGCCAGCGCGGTGGCGACAATTAACGCGCCGGAAGCAACGTAAATGTCGTACAGCTTATAAAAAGCGAAAAAGACAATTAGCGGGAGGAAATCAAGAAACTGCTTCATAAATCAATCCATCATCTGTTCATCGGCCGACTATACCGGATTCGGCGAGCTCTGTGTACCGCCGGGCGTTGCCGATTATCGGCGTTTGGCCGGCGGATTTCTGCCGCGAAAGCAGGAATTTGCATAAACTTACGCAAGAAAGTGCCGGTACATTGCCAGCGCGGGCCGCAGACCGCATAGTAAGTGTCATAATAACCAGATAATTTACCGCGGAAAACAAGCATGCAGTGGAAATCTCTCCAGGCCCTGACGCCTGGTTTGACGCATTTATTGGGCTATCAACGCAGTTGGCTCAAGCCGGATATTCGCGCCGGCCTTTCCGTCGCCGCCGTCGCCCTCCCGGTGGCCATCGCCTACGCCGAACTGGCCGGGGTCAGCCCGGTGGTGGGGCTCTACTCCTGTATCTTGCCGATGATGGCCTACGCGCTGTTCGGCTCGTCGCGCCAGCTGATCGTCGGGCCCGACGCTGCCACCTGCGCGGTGATCGCCGCAGTGGTGACGCCGCTGGCAGCGGGCAATATGGAACGTCATTGGCAACTGACCATTATGATGACCGCCATGATGGGCGGCTGGTGCCTGCTGGCCAGCCGGTTCAAGCTGGGGGCGCTGGCGGATTTGCTGTCGCGGCCGATCCTCAGTGGGCTGCTGAACGGGGTGGCGATCACCATTATTGTCGATCAGATCGGCAAGGTGTTGGGGTTTACGATGCGCCCGGCACAGCTGATCGAGCGCATCTACGCGCTGCCCGGTAACCTGCTGCACAGCGACTGGCTGACGATGGCGGTGTCGTTGCTGACGCTGGTGACGCTGCTCGGATTTAAAAAATGGCGGCCTAACTGGCCGGCGCCGCTGTTCGCTATCGTGCTGGCGGCGTTCGTGACCTGGGCGGGCGGCCTGCAGCAGCATGGCGTGGTGACGGTGGGCGGTTTCAGCGGCGTGCTGCCGATCGTCCAGTGGCCGGACTTCCAGCCCGGTTTGCTGCGCGACATGGTGATCCCGGCGCTTAACCTGGCGGTGGTGAGTTTTGTCAGCATGATGCTCACCGCCCGCAGCTTCGCCGCCAAAAACGGTTATGAGGTGAACGCCGACGCCGAGTTTCGCGCGCTGGGGCTGGTGAATATCGTCTCTGCGCTGTCGCAAGGTTTCGCCATCAGCGGCGCGGATTCGCGCACCGCGGTGAATGATGCCAACGGCGGCAAGAGCCAACTGGTGTCGATCATCGCCGCCGTGGTCATCGCCTTTGTCTTGCTGTTCCTGATGGCGCCGCTGCAGTTTATTCCGGTGGCCGGGTTGGGCGTGGTGCTGATGTATGCGGCCTGGTCGCTGCTGGACATCCGCGGCATCTGGATCTTGCGCCGTCGCAACGCGCAGGCGTTCCGCCTGGCGCTGTTTACCTTCCTCAGCGTGCTGCTGGTGGGAGTGATCAGCGGCATTGGGCTGGCGGTGTTGCTGGGGCTGATGCAGTTTCTGCGCACCGTCTTCCGGCCGACGGAACAGCTGCTGGGCGTCAACGACGAAGGCATGATCCATTCCATGGGCAATAACAATGGGGTGAAGGCGGTGCCTGGCGTCATGATGTATCGCTTCAATTCGCCGCTGACCTATTTCAACGTGGCGTATTTCAAACGCCGTATCCTCAATTTGGTCGACGGCACGCCGTTCCAGCCACGTTGGGTGGTGGTGGATGCGGTGGCCAGTTTCACCCACGCCGATATCAGCGTGCTGGCGGCCATCGACGAACTGAAACGCGATCTGTTACAGCGTAACGTCAAGTTGGTGCTGGCGGGGCGCCGCACCGAGCTGACGCGTTGGTTCCGCATCAACCGCTTAGGGCGCGACAAAGAGCTGATTTTGGTGCCGGACCTGTATCTGGCCCTGAAACTGATTCAGAGTAAGGAGCAGGCGGAAGCCGCCGTGGTGGGGTAAACAAAAAAAGGGGCGCGCCGAAGCGTGCCCCTTGGTTTTTGCTTACGCCGGCGTTAGCCGCGCAGCAGCATATACAGGCGGAACAGGTAGATCAGCAGTAGGGCAGACACCAGGTTGCTCAACGCGGTCAGCACCACGCTGGCGACGTTCGGCGTCAGCACCGACAGATGGCTCACCAAAAACAGCACCAGCAGCTTGGCCGCCAGCCACAGCATCATCGCCGGCACCAGCACGCGCGCATTGGCGAAGGCTAATTTGCTGCTCAGCTTGAGCGAAGCGAAGACGCCTTTTTTGTCGACGGAGGCGATCACCGGCGCCAGTGCGAAGGCGATAGCCATCAGCACGCCCGGCACCACAAACAGCGTCAGGCCAAGTTGGATCAGCAGGGTGCAGATAAACAGCAGCAACAACAGGCGAGGCAGATCGGGCGCCGAAGCGCCGAGCGCGCGCAGGGCGCTGGTGCGTTGCCCTTGCGACACCAGACGGATCAGCGTCAGCATCCCGCCGACCAGCAGCACGTTGCCGACCAGCGCGGAGAAGGTGGCGGCCGCCGACACTTTCAGCAACACCATCTGCTGTTCCGGCGTCATCTGCTGGATCACTTCCTGAATGCCCATGCCGGTAGAGGAAGCGAAATCGCTGGTGGTGGCAGCGAGCGTCGCCAACTGTTCGGCATCGGGGCTGAAGGCCTGATTCAGCAGCACGGAGATAAACGCCGTCAACAGCGCCAGCATCAGGATGCTGGCCAGTTGATTGCGTAAAAAGTTAAAACTGTCACGGTACAAAGCGTTGGCCGTGATAGGCATGCAGACTCCTTGGCGTCGGGAAAACAGAGATAAATCAGTGGGTGATTGTACCCTGTTCCACGCCGCTGTGGCACCCCGCGAATTGCACTACGCCTATTTCTTCAACGATCGTCGTCTCAGGCAGCGATAGCGGCAAGGGCGGCAGGCCGTAGCGTTCCCGGGCGCGATCGCAGGCTTCGTTACGCAGGCCGTTTTCACCGGACTGATCGAACTCTCTGCACGGGCTGGGTCGATTGAGGTAGATCGAGCAGGACACGGCTTTGCCGATCTCGCCGTCCAGCGCGGTGCAGCGGGGGGACTTGCTGTTGGTCCCCTGCATGCAGCGCAGGAACGGGCTCAAAGGCTCCGTCAGGGAAAGGGGGACGGTGCCGCCGCCGTCTTCGGCTTCGGCCCAATAGAATGACACTCGAAAATAACCGCAGCATGCGCCGCAGCTGACACAGGGATTAAGGATTTCGCTCATCTTGATTGCCCGCCGACTCCTCACGGCACCAACCAAAACCAACACGGAAAATGAAATTACCTCAGCCGCATTTTTCTCCGCAACTGAAATTTGAACATGTAGATAATTTGCAACAAAATCGTTTTTTTGATGCAGATCAATCCTTGATTTATTAGACGGTTAGGTAACCTTGTTTTTAGTGGGATTTTAAATTTTTACACATAAGATGTGATCTCGATGGGATCACAAATACCCGAAAGTAGGTATATTCCCCCTCGAGCGATTAACCACACAAATGGAATGGATAATGAAAAAGACAACTCTGATGGTATTGGCGACGATGATGGCGCCTATGTTGGCAAGTGCGCATCAGGCCGGTGATTTCCTGTTCCGCGCGGGAACCGCGACCGTGCGTCCAAATGCGGGTTCAGACAACGTACTGGGGTTGGGCTCGCTGGATGCGAAAAACAACACCCAGCTCGGTCTGACCTTCGGTTACATGGTGACGGACAACATCGGCGTTGAGTTGTTGGCCGCAACGCCATTCCGCCACAAGGTGACGCTGGGCGGTACCGATCTGGCGACCGTTCACCAACTGCCGCCTACGCTGATGGCGCAATACTACTTCGGCGACAAGCAGGACAAACTGCGTCCTTACCTGGGCGTTGGCGTTAACTACACCACCTTCTTCGACGAGAAGTTCAACGACTACGGCAAAAGCGCCGGGTTGAGCGACCTCGATCTGAAAGATTCCTGGGGCGTGGCGGCGCAGGCCGGCCTGGATTACAACCTGGATGAGCACTGGATGCTGAACATGTCGGTGTGGTGGATGAACATCGAAACCAAAACTCGCTTCAACGATGCGAATGGTGGGCACCATAGCTTCGATACGCGTCTGGATCCGTGGGTGTTCATGTTCGGGGCGGGTTACCGCTTCTGATGAAGGCTTCAAGCAGGGAGGCGTTGCGCCTCCCTGTGTCAGTATTATTTAATCTGCATCACGTTTTCAACAGATTTCACGCCGGCTACGCCGCGTGTGACCTGCACCGCACGGTTGGCGTCATCGCTGGACGTCACGAAGCCGCTCAGCTGTACGCGCCCTTTAAAGGTTTCCACGCTAATCTCGCGTGACTTGATGTTTTTATCCGCCAGCAACGCCGATTTCACTTTGGTGGTGACCACGGTGTCATCGATATAACCGCCTGTTCCCTCTGATTTTGCCGTCGGCGCGCAAGCGCTCACCGCGACCGCCACAACGGCTGCCATGCACAAGGCCGAAAGGGTTTTAAACAGCTTCATAAATTACTCTCCATGCAATGTTATGGTTGAAATTCGCTACGGTTTTTCGCCGCAGCGAGCGCATTCCCCAAATCAAACGAAGAAATGCATAGCGAACAAAGTTCATTGTGAGACAAGACTGGGTTTTGTTCAAATTTTTGCTGTAAATAAATGGAACAAACTTTGAGGGGAAACAAGCTGTTAAAGCGAGCGCCGGCAGGGCGCTCGCTAAAGAGGATCACGCCCGGGTGGCGCGCTTCATATTGCTGACAAAGGCCGCCAGCTTAGTCAGCATCTCCGCCGGGTTGGCATGGTGCTGTTCGATGATTTTGACGATTGCCGAGCCGGAGATCGCGCCGGCGGCCCCGGCCTGCAGCGCCGCCTTCACCTGCTCGGGTTCGGAGATGCCGAAGCCCTGCAGCGGCGGCGCGGCGTGATACTCGCGCAGCTTGTTCACCAGGTGATGCAACGGCAGCTGCGCTCGGCTTTCGGTGCCGGTGACGCCGGCGCGCGACAGCAGGTAGGTGTAGCCGCGGCCGTGCGACGCGATTTCACGCAGCAGATCGTCATCGGCGTTCGGCGGGCAGATGAAGATCGGTGCGATACCGTGGCGAATGGCCGCGGCGCGGAACGGCGCAGACTCTTCAAACGGCACGTCGGCGACCAGCACCGAATCCACGCCCACTTCGGCGCAGCGTTGGTAAAACGCATCGATGCCTTTATGGAACACCAGATTGGCGTACATCAGCAGCCCAATGGGAATGGTCGGGTGCTTCTGGCGGATGGCCGCCAGCATCTCGAAGCACTGGGTCGGCGTGACGCCGGCGGCGAAAGCGCGCAGCGTCGCGCTCTGGATAGTGGGGCCATCCGCCAGCGGATCGGAGAAGGGGATGCCCAACTCCAGCGCGTCCGCACCGGCTTCGATCAGGGTGTCGATAATCTGCAGCGATAGCGTCGGATTGGGATCGCCTAACGTCACGAACGGGACGAAGGCGCCTTCCTTGCTGCTTTCCAGACGCGTGAACAGTTGCTGATAACGTTCCATCAGATTTCTCCCCGAGCTTTCAAAATGTCGTGAACGGTAAATATGTCTTTGTCGCCGCGGCCGGACAGGTTGACCACCAAGATTTGCTCTTTCTGCGGCGTTTCACGGATCATTCTCAGCGCGTGCGCCAGGGCGTGTGAGGATTCCAGCGCCGGGATAATGCCTTCATGGCGCGACAGCGCCTTGAACGCTTCCAGCGCTTCGTCGTCGGTGATCGACACGTATTCGGCGCGGCCAGTGCTGTTCAGGTAGGCGTGCTGCGGCCCGACGGATGGGAAGTCCAGCCCGGCGGAAATCGAATAGGACTCTTCAATCTGGCCTTCGTCGGTCTGCATCATCGGCGCCTTCATGCCGAAGTAGATGCCGACGTGGCCGTGCTTGAGCGGCGCGCCGTGCTGACCGGTTTCGATACCCAGGCCGGCAGGTTCCACGCCGATAAGCCCAACGTCGGCGTCATCGATAAAATCGGCGAACATACCGATGGCGTTGGAGCCGCCGCCGACGCAGGCGATGACCGCATCCGGCAGGCGGCCTTCGCGCTCCAGCACCTGCGCTTTGGTTTCTTCGCCGATCATGCGCTGGAATTCACGCACGATGGTGGGGTACGGGTGCGGGCCGGCGGCGGTGCCGAGCATATAGTGCGCGGTTTCATAGCTGCCGGACCAGTCGCGCAACGCTTCGTTGCAGGCGTCTTTCAGGGTGGCGGAGCCGCTGTGCACCGGGATCACTTCCGCGCCCATCAGCCGCATGCGGAACACGTTCGGCGACTGGCGCTCGACGTCTTTGGCGCCCATATAGATGCGGCATTTCAGGCCGAGCAGTGCGCAGGCCAGCGCCGACGCGACGCCGTGTTGGCCTGCGCCGGTTTCCGCGATGATCTCGGTTTTGCCCATGCGCTTGGCCAGCAACGCCTGGCCCAGCACCTGGTTGGTCTTGTGTGCGCCGCCGTGCAGCAGGTCTTCACGCTTCAGATAAAGCTTGGTGTTGCTGCCGGCGGTGAGGTTTTTGCACAGCGTCAACGCCGTCGGGCGGCCTGCGTAGTTCTTTAGCAGATCGATGAATTCGGCCTGAAACGCCGGATCGCGCTGAGCGCTGACAAAGGCTTCTTCCAGTTGTTTCAGGGCCGGCATCAGAATTTGCGGCACATACTGGCCACCAAATTCGCCGAAGTAGGGGTTAAGCAGCGTCATGAGAGTTCCCGTTATTATCCGTTATTAATGTTGAGCCGTATTCAGTAGGCGCGCAGGGTCTGGAAGACCGAGGCCAGGCGCGCGGGATCTTTGATGCCCGGTTCGCTTTCCACGCCGGAGTTGAAGTCCAGCCCGGCGCAGCCGAGCTTGGCCGCTTCGACGCAGTTGTCGGCGCGCAGGCCGCCCGCCAGCATCACGTTAGTCAGATCTTCGTCTTGCAATACCGACCAGTCGAAGCGTTGGCCGGTGCCACCGGCACCGTTGTCGAGCAGGTAGCGATCGACATACTGCAAATCGCGCGCCGGCACCCGATCTTTCACGCTCAGCGCTTTCCAGATGCGGCAATCGGCCGGCAAGCGGGCGCGCAGGGCGCTGATATAAGCCTGGTCTTCCGCGCCGTGTAATTGCACCGCGTGCAGACCGAGGCGCTCAACGGTCAACGCCACGGTCTCGACCTGGGCGTCGCAGAATACGCCGACGTACTTCAGCGGCGCGCCGGAAATCACTTCGCGGGCGCGGGTGATATCCACGTAGCGCGGGGAGCGGCCGACGAAAATCAGCCCGCCGTAGATGGCGCCCGCCTGATAGGCGGCGGCGGCGTCCTGTGGGCGGGTCAGGCCGCACACTTTGTTGTCGCCCAGGATCACGCGGCGCACGGCGGCGCGCAGATCGGGTTCAGACATCAGCGCGCTGCCGATCAGAAAGCCGTTGGCGTAATGGCTCAGCTCGCGGATCTGCCCGTAGTTGTTGATGCCCGACTCGCTGATCACCGTTACGCCATGCGGCACGCGCGGCGCCAGCTCACGGGTGCGGTTCAGGTCGATGCTCAGATCGCGCAGATCGCGGTTATTGATGCCGACCACGCGCGCTTCCAGCGCGATCGCCCGCTGCAGTTCTTCTTCACTGATCACTTCGGTCAGCACGCCCATATTGAGGCTGTGGGCCACCGCGGCCAGCTGGCGGTACTGCTCGTCGGTCAACACCGACAGCATCAGCAGAATGGCGTCGGCCTGATAGTAGCGCGCCAGGTAAATCTGATACGGGTCGATGATAAAGTCTTTGCACAATACCGGCTGGCTGACGGTCTTACTGACCAGCGGCAGGAAATCGAAGCTGCCCTGGAAGTATTTCTCGTCGGTCAGCACCGAGATCGCCGAGGCGAAATCTTTATAGACCGTGGCGATCTCCACCGGATCAAAGCTCTCGCGAATCAGCCCCTTGGAAGGCGAGGCCTTCTTGCATTCGAGAATGAAAGCCGTCCGGGTGCCCTGCAGCGCGTGGTAGAAGCTGCGTTCGCTCGGTACGATGTCATTCTGAAAGCCGGCCAGGGGCTGTTGCTGTTGTCGCGCCGCGATCCATTGCGCTTTGTCGCGGACAATCTTGTGTAGCACGGTTTCCTGCATCATTTATCCTCTTGCCGCCAGTGCGATGACACGCTCATAGGCCTGCCCGCTGTTGATCATATCCAGTGCCTGCCGCGCATTTTGGCGCAGGTCTTCATGTCCGAATAACTTCAGAAGCAACGCGACGTTGGCCGCGACCGCCGCGGCGTGCGCCGGCTCGCCTTTACCTTGTAACAGCCGCGCCAAAATGTCACGGTTTTCTTCCGGCGTGCCGCCCAGCAAGGCTTCCAGCGGATAGGTTTCCAATCCGAAGGACTGCGGCGTGAGCTGGTAGCTGCTGATTTCGCCGTTGTTCAATTCCGCTACGTGCGTCGGGGCGTGGATCGCCACCTCGTCCATGCCGCCGCCGTGAACCACCGCCGCACGCTGATAGCCCAACACGCGCAGGGTTTCGGCAATCGGCAGCACCAGTTCCGGGCTGTATACGCCGATCAGCGCCAGCGGCGGACGCGCCGGGTTAATCAGCGGGCCCAGCACGTTGAACAGCGTGCGGGTCTTCAGCTGCTGGCGCACCGGCATGGCGTGGCGAAAACCGGTGTGGTACTGCGGCGCGAACAGGAAACACACGCCGAGGTCGTCCAGCGCTTTGCGCGCTTCTTCCGCCGGCAGATCCAGACGGATGCCGAACGCAGCCAGCAGATCCGAAGAGCCGGAACGGCTGGAGACGCTGCGGTTGCCGTGTTTGGCGATTTTCGCGCCGCACGCCGCCGCCACGAAGGCGCTGGCGGTGGAAATATTGATGCTGTTGGTGCCGTCGCCGCCGGTGCCGACGATATCGGCGAACAGATAATCCGGGCGCGGGAACGGCTGAGCGTCGTCCAGCAGCGCTTTGGCGGCGCCGGCGATCTCTTCCGGGCGCTCGCCGCGGACTTTCATGCTGATCAGCGCGGCCGCCAGTTGGCTCGGTTCCAGTTCGCCGCGCACGATAGCGCTGAACAGCTGTTGGCTTTCCTGCTGGCTCATCGACTCGGCGCGGTACAGTTTCTCAAGAATAGGTTGCATCGTCGTGTTCCTTATATTACTTCGCCAGCGCCCAGGCGAGGGTCTGCTCAAGCAGGCGCGCGCCATGGGTGGTCAGAATCGATTCCGGGTGGAACTGGAAGCCGCACACGCGGCGGTGGTCGTCGCGCACCGCCATCACCATCTCGCCGAAATGGGCGTTGACGGTGAGATCGGCCGGGATGTTGCTGCCGACCAGCGAGTGGTAGCGCGCCACCGGCAGCGGGTTGGCCATGCCGGCGAACATGCCTTCGCCATCGTGAACGATCGCCGAGGCTTTACCGTGCAGGATCTCACCCGCCTGGCCGACCTGGCCGCCGTAGGCTTCGACGATCGCCTGGTGGCCGAGGCAGATGCCGATGATCGGCAGCCGGCCGCACAGGCGCTGCAGCAGTTCCGGCATGCAGCCCGCTTCGGACGGCGTGCCGGGGCCCGGCGACAGCATCAGCACCGGCTGGGTCATGTGCTCCAGGCGTTCGATGATCACCTCGGCGGCGATCTGGTTACGGTAAATCACCACCTGGTGGCCGCTGGCGCGCAGCTGATCGACCAGGTTGTAAGTAAAGGAGTCGACGTTGTCGAGCAACAGGATATCGGCCATCAGAACACCTCCTTGGCATGGTGCGCAGTGGCGATGGCGCGCAGCACGGCACGGGCTTTATTACGGGTTTCGTCGGCTTCCGCCTGCGGGATGGAGTCCAGTACCACGCCGGCGCCGGCCTGCACGGTGGCGATGCCGTCTTCAACGTAGGCAGAGCGAATGACGATGCAGGTATCCAGATCGCCGGTGGCGGTGAAGTAGCCCACCGCGCCGCCGTAGCTGCCGCGGCGCGTGCCTTCTGAGGCGGCGATCAGCTGCATCGCCCGCACTTTCGGCGCGCCGCTGAGGGTGCCCATGTTCATGCAGGCCTGGTAGGCGTGCAGCACGTCGAGATCGGCGCGCAGGGTGCCCACCACGCGGGAAACCAGGTGCATGACGAACGAATAGCGATCCACCTTGGTCAGGTCGGCCACGTAGCGGCTGCCGGCCTGGCAGATGCGTGCCAGATCGTTGCGCGCCAGATCGACCAGCATCAGGTGCTCGGCCAGCTCTTTGTGGTCGGTGCGCATTTCCAGCTCAATGCGGCTGTCGAGATCCAGATCCAGCGAACCGTCGGCACGGCGGCCGCGTGGGCGAGTGCCGGCGATCGGGTAGATTTCGATTTGGCGATTGCCCGCGTCGTATTTCAGCGCGCTCTCCGGCGAAGCGCCGAACAGGGTGAAGTCATCATCCTGCATGAAGAACATGTACGGGCTGGGGTTGTTGTCTTTCAAGGTCTGGTAGGCCGCCAGCGGCGCCGGGCAAGGCAGGGAGAAGCGGCGCGACGGCACCACCTGGAAAATCTCGCCCTGGCGGATCGCTTCCTGCAGCTCGCTGACCAGCGCGCCGTACTCTTCGTCGCTCTGGTTACAGCTCAGCTGCATGTTTTCCAGCGTTTGGTGCGGGATCGGTTGCGGGGTTTGTTGCAACTCGGCCTGAAGTTGTTCCAGACGTTGCTGCAAACGCTGCGCTTCACTCGCTTGTTCACTGAAGACGCTGGCCTGCAGACGGGCCGTACCGCGTTGGTGATCAAGCACCAACAGCGTTTCCGCCAGATAGAAGCAGAAGTCCGGGCAGCGCTGATCCTGGCGCAGTGCCGGCAGGTCTTCGAAACCGGCGACCAAATCGTAGGCGAACAGGCCGCCCAGCATCACGGCTTCGCGCTCGTCCGCCGGTGAGTCCACCAGGGTCAGCAGCGTGCGCAGCGCGTCGAACACCGACAGTGAGCGCAGGCGGGCATCTTCGTCCTGCACCGCGTCGATCGCCGGGAAGGTCAGCTCGCGGCCGTTGGGGCGTGCCTGGTTGCGTACCTCAGGCGGCAGCGCTTCGTCCAGCAGCGGCAGCAGCGCCGCGCCGTTGGCGGTCAGTGCCTGCACGCTGACGGTGTGGCCCAGTGCGGTAATGCGCAGCGCGCTGTCGATCACCAGCAGGCTCTGCAGATTCTGTTTGCTGTTGATTTCCGCCGATTCCAGCAGCAGGGTGGCCGGACGGGCGCCGCACAGCTGGTGGAAAAGGGTGGTGGGGTCGCCCCGGTAGCTGGCTTGCGCCTTCAGCAATGTCAGTTGTGGTTTGGTGTTCATCATCGGTGGTTCCAGTGAATTCTGTCCATAAAAAAGCCCGCATCAAGTGCGGGCTCAGGAAATCTGCATTGTCAGATGACAGCTATGCGCGATTACACCGCCCGCAAGAGGGAGGTACGCCACCAACCGTGAAGAGAAATATAGTTGTTCATTTGCCGACTCTCTCTGTTAACACTCATCTGACACGGCCGTTGCCGTGAACTTGTGTACTAGTTAACTGGTTCGTGGCGGCAAAGTCAACCCTCTTTTTGCACAATGTTTTAGCGGCCAGGGTGAATTCTATTCATCATCCGCCTGGCGCCTGCGGCCAGGGCAGAATAGATTTCCGTCCGGCCGTCGATCGCGGGTATGATAGAAAACCAAGCCATTGCCGGATAGCCGTTTTGACAGACAGTAACCCCCCATCCACCGCTTTTACTCTGTACGATCTCCACAGCCACACGACCGCCTCCGACGGTTATCTGACGCCGACGCAGCTGGTACTGCGGGCGATCGAGATGCGTGTAGGCGTGCTGGCGATCACCGATCACGATACCACCGCCGGATTGGCCGAGGCCGCCGCGGCCATTGCGGAGCAGGCGTTGCCGCTGCGGTTGGTCAACGGGGTGGAAATCTCGACGCTGTGGGAAAATCATGAAATTCATATCGTTGGGTTGGGCATGGACGTCACGCATCCGGCGCTGGTGGCATTGTTGGCGGAACAAACCGAACGCCGCAACTGGCGGGCGCAGGAGATTGGCGTGCGCCTGGGTAAAGCGCGGATCCCTGACGCTTATGCCGGCGCGCAACGGCTGGCGGGCGCCGGCGCGGTCACCCGCGGCCATTTCGCCCGTTACCTGGTGGAGCTTGGCGTGGCGAACAACATGGCGCAGGTGTTCAAGAAATACTTGGCCAAGGGCAAAACCGGCTACGTGCCGCCGCAGTGGTGTACAATAGAACAAGCCATTGATGCGATTCATCAATCGGGCGGTCAGGCGGTGATGGCGCATCCCGGCCGTTACGATCTGACCGCGAAGTGGTTGAAACGTTTACTGGCGCATTTCGCCGAACACGGCGGCGACGCCATGGAAGTGGCGCAGTGTCAGCAGGCGCCGCATGAGCGCGCGCAGCTGGCGAAATACGCGCAGGACTACCACCTGTTGGCCTCGCAAGGCTCTGATTTCCATCAACCTTGTTCGTGGATCGAACTGGGGCGCAAGCTGTGGCTGCCGGGCGGTGTCGAGCCAGTGTGGCGCGATTGGCCGCAACCGGGCCAGGCGGTCTGATTTTACGCGCGTGGCAACGCGCGCGGGCATCATTTTAGGAGCAAGTCATGAGTCAGCTTTTTTATATTCATCCGGACAACCCGCAACCGCGTTTGATTAACCAGGCGGTCGACGTGCTACGCAAGGGCGGAGTGATCGTTTATCCCACCGATTCCGGCTATGCGTTGGGTTGCATGCTGGAAGAGAAGGCGGCGATGGAGCGCATTTGCCGCATCCGTCAACTGGACGGCAACCACAACTTTACCCTGATGTGCCGCGATCTGTCCGAATTATCGACCTATGCGCACGTCGATAACACGGCCTTCCGCCTGATCAAAAACAATACGCCGGGCCACTACACGTTCATTCTGAAGGCGACCAAAGAAGTGCCGCGCCGCCTGATGAATGAAAAGCGTAAAACTATCGGCCTGCGCGTGCCCTCAAACCCGATCGCGCTGGCGCTATTGGAGGCGTTGAACGAACCGATGATGTCCACCACCCTGATGCTGCCGGGCAATGATTTTGCTGAGTCCGATCCGGAAGAGATCAGCGATCATTTGGGCAAGGTGGTCGATCTGGTGATCCACGGCGGCTTCCTCGGCCAACAGCCGACTACGGTTATCGATCTGACCGAATCCACGCCGGAAGTGGTGCGCGAAGGGGCGGGCGACGCGGCGCCTTTCCGCTGATGTAAAAGGTTGCCACCTTGCCCATTGTCTGAAAATCGGCTGAAGCGAGGCTATTTCGCGTGAAAGCCGCTATTCTTGATTACTTCAGAATTGATAATGGGCAGGATGCGCAGCAATGATTAAACAGGTTTCTTTTTTAGCGGCCTTATTATTTTCCTCAATGGCAAATGCGGGTTTTTATTCAGGCAGCGGTTTGCTGGCGGAATCCGGCGGTTACGTAAAAAATAAAAGCGGTGAAGCCACCGTGGCCGAAGCGCTGAATGGTGGCATGTTTATGGGATACGTCGCCGGCGTATTCGATACCTATTCTATGCAGGGCAATCGCAATATCTGTCCGGCTGCCGGGATGAGCATCGGCGTCGCCGCCGACGCGGTGATGAAGTATTTGAACGAGCACCCAGAGCAACTGCATTATTCCGCTCCGTCGGTGATCATGCTGGCATTAAGCGCTGCCTATCCCTGCGTGCGCCATTAAGTTCCCGTTCCAATTAGTGCGCATTTTTTCATAAGGTGCGCTCGGGGCGCATTCCGCACGAACTTCAATAGATCAATGCCTGCTGCGCTGTCACCTTATTCCCGTCGGTATTTCCCGAACGGGTCGGGGAGAGACGCGCAGGAGGTAATATGACCGCATTTCACAGTGCCAACATGATGCTCGACTATCAGGATATCGGCTCAGGGCCGCTCACGCTGGTGCTGTTGCCCGGCTGGTGCGAACCGAAAACCGTGTTCGAGCCGTTCATTGCTTTGGCGGCCGAACGTTATCGGGTGATCAACATCGACTGGCGGGGCCATGGCCTGTCGTCGAAAGCCGCGGAGATGTCGCTGACGGCGGACGATTTGCTGGAGGATGTGCGCCAACTGCTGACGGCGCTGCGTTTGGATAACGTGGTCACCCTGTCGGTGGCGCACGCCAGCTGGCTGGCGGTAGCGTTGGCTGAAGCGTTGCCGCAGAGGGTGCAGGGCATGGTGTTTCTCGACTGGATCATGACGCAGCCGGAACCGGCGTTCTTTACGGCGGTGAGCCGCATGCAGGAGCCGCAGCAGTGGCTGGCGGCGCGCGACGCCTTGTTCGACTTCTGGCAGGGCGGCATCCGCCACGATCGGGTCAAACGCCATCTGGAGGTTGAGATGGCGCAGGAAGATTACCGGCTCTGGCGTGCCGCCGGCGTGGCCATCGAACAGGCCTATCGGCAATTCGGCTCACCGCTGCAACGCCTGGCGGGAATGAGCGCACCGCCGCCGTGCCGGCACATCTACTCGTTGGATCGCCGTGACGACTATCTGCGGCAACAGCAGGCCTTTGCCGCCGAGCAGCCGTTTTTCTCCGTGGTACGGTTAGGGGAGGCTCGTACTCACCTCGGCATTCTGGAACGGCCCGACGCGGTGCTGTGGGCGGTGGAGGATTTTTTGGCGCCGTGAACGCCGTCTGAAGGGGGGCACCGCCGATAAAGTGGGTTTCAACACCTTAGAAAGCCTGTATAATACACGGTTCGATCCTGATAAACGTATTATGGCCGTTGTGGCTGTTGGCCACGACGGTATCCCCCCGACGCCTGTGAAGGCGACATTAGAGGTTGCTCAATGAGCGAAAAGTTACAGAAAGTATTAGCGCGCGCCGGGCATGGCTCGCGTCGTGAAATCGAAACCATGATTGAAGCCGGGCGCGTCAGCGTCGACGGCAAGGTCGCCAAGCTGGGCGACCGCGTTGAAGTGACCCCGGCGATGAAAATTCGTCTGGATGGCCATGTCCTGTCGATCAAAGAATCCGAAGAGGTGGTTTGCCGGGTGCTGGCTTACTACAAACCGGAAGGCGAGCTGTGTACCCGCAGCGATCCTGAAGGCCGCCCGACGGTGTTCGATCGCTTACCGAAGCTGCGCGGTTCGCGCTGGGTGGCGGTAGGGCGTCTGGACGTCAACACCTCCGGTCTGCTGTTGTTCACCACCGACGGTGAACTGGCGAACCGTCTGATGCACCCAAGCCGTGAAGTGGAACGTGAGTACGCGGTACGCGTGTTCGGCCAGGTCGACGATGCGAAAGTGAAGCAGCTGAGCAAGGGCGTGCAGCTGGAAGACGGCCCGGCCGCGTTCCGCACCATCAGCTTCCAGGGCGGTGAAGGCCTCAACCAGTGGTACAACGTGACCCTGACCGAAGGCCGCAACCGTGAAGTGCGTCGCCTGTGGGAAGCCGTGGGCGTGCAGGTGAGCCGCCTGATCCGCGTGCGCTACGGCGACATCGATCTGCCGAAAGGCCTGCCGCGTGGCGGCTGGGCGGAACTGGATCTGCCGGCGATCAACTACCTGCGCGAGCTGGTTGAATTGAAACCGGAAACGGTCAGCAAAATGCCGGTGGAGCGTGAGCGCCGCCGCGTGAAGGCTAACCAGATCCGCCGTGCGGTCAAGCGCCACTCTCAGGTGGCCGGCAGCGGCCGCCGCAGTGCGCCAGGCAGCAAGCCGGGTAAACCGGGCAAGCCAAGCAAACGCAGCTAATTCCTCATTCTGGCCCCGTTCGGGGCCAGAACTTTTTGTTACCAATCGATCCCCTGCTGCGCCTTCACGCCGGCATCGAACGCGTGTTTCACCGGCCGCATCTCCGTGACCGTATCCGCCAGTTCCAGCAAATCGCGATGGCAACCGCGCCCGGTCAAGATCACCGTTTGGTGCGCAGGGCGCCCCAGCAACGCTGCCTTCAGCTCTTCCAGTTCCAGATAGCCGTAGGTCAGCATGTAGGTCACTTCGTCCAGCAGCACCAGATCCAGGCTGCTGTCGGCCAGCATGCGCTTGCCGTGCTGCCACACCGCCTGGCAGGCGGCGGTATCGCCGGCTTTATTCTGCGTCTCCCAGGTAAAACCGGTGGCCATCACCTGGAATTCAACGCCGTGTTGCTGCAGCAGATTCTTTTCGCCATTGGGCCACTCGCCCTTGATGAACTGGATCACCCCGGCGCGCATGCCGTGGCCAACCGCCCGGGTGACGGTGCCGAAGGCGGCGGTGGTTTTACCCTTGCCGTTACCGGTAAACACCAGCAGCAGGCCGCGGGTATCCTGCGCCGCGGCGATGCGCGCATCGACCTGTTCTTTCAGGCGCTGCTGGCGCTGTTGATGACGATCTTCCGCCATGAAACGCTCCTTATTATTCGGCCGCGCCGGGTTTACGGTTCGGCTGCGCGTCGAAGCTCATGCCAGTTTTGCGGCGGCTGTCCTCGCCCATCAGATACAGGTACAACGGCATAATATCGGCGGGGGTCTTCAGTTTGTTCTTGTCTTCGTGTGGGAAGGCGGATGCGCGCATTTTGGTGCGGGTGCCACCCGGATTGATGCAGTTCACCCGCAAATTGCGAGTTTTGTACTCGTCGGCCAATACCTGCATCATGCCCTCGGTGGCGAACTTCGACACCGCATAGGCACCCCAGTCTGCGCGGCCGGTACGCCCGACGCTGGAGCTGGTGAACACCAGCGAACCGGCGTGGGATTTCAGCAGCAGTGGCAACAGTGCCTGGGTCAGCATAAAGGTGGCGTTGACGTTAACCTGCATCACCTCTTGCCACATGGTCATCGACAGCTCGGCCATCGGCGCGATGTCGCCGAGCAGGCCGGCGTTGTGCAGCACGCCGTCAAGGCGGGGGATCTGGCTAGCCAGATCGTCGGCTATCTGCCGGCATTGCTCCTGAGTGGCGTGCAGCAAGTCCAGCGTCACCACCAAGGCCGGGGCGCCGCCCTGGGCCGCAATTTCTTGTTGTACCGCCAGCAGTTTGCTCTCGGTACGGCCCAGCAGCACCAGTTGGGCACCGAAGCGCGCGTAGGTCAGCGCCGCTTCACGGCCGATGCCGTCACCGGCGCCGGTAACTAAAATGATACGTTGTTCGAGCAGGTCTTGTTTGGGTTGGTAATGCACGATACATCCTCGCCTGGGTGGCTGTTCTCCCGCGAATATCGGGGAGCAAGGGTGAAACGCGCGGCCGGGGCGGGAGCAAAGGCTCGACCGTCTGCGGGCCGCGCAGCGAATCCGTCTCATCGTATTGATGAATAATGGGTGTTATATGCCTTAATCCGCGGGCATTTTCAATGCGTAGCAGGCTGAAATGGCATTCTTTTGTAACAAAAGCGCGGCAGCGGCGGCTTGGTTCGACCGTAAATCGTCCCCATAGTGATGCTCCGTGCGCAATGAATTTTCATTTAGCCGCGACAGCAGCCGCTGCGGTTGGCTAGAATGGAAAGAAGTATACTAACAACCTGTAAATAAAGGCGGAATCTGTGGAGTTTATATCTGTTTATGGCCTGTTTCTGGCCAAGGTCGCCACGGTGGTGCTCGCCATCGCCGCGTTGGCCATATTGGCGGTCAGCCTGGGGCAACGCAAGAGCCGCCAAAAAGGGGAGTTGCAGCTGACCGATCTCGGCGAACAGTATCGCGAGATGCAGCGCGATATGCGCCTGGCGCGCATGGATGCCGCCGAGCAGAAGGTCTGGCTGAAACAGTTCAAGAAGCAGACCAAATCTGATGACAAATTGAAGAAGCAGCGCGCCAAGTCCGGCGCGGTGGAAGTGGCCAAGCCGTGCCTGTATGTGCTGGATTTCAAAGGCAGCATGGACGCGCACGAGGTGACGTCGTTGCGTGAAGAGATCTCGGCGGTGCTGGCGGTGGCGTCGGCGCAGGATGAAGTCCTGCTGCGCCTGGAAAGCCCTGGCGGGGTGGTGCATGGCTATGGCCTGGCGGCCTCGCAGTTGGAGCGCCTGCGCAAGGGCGGCATTCGCCTGACGGTAGCGGTGGATAAAGTGGCGGCCAGCGGCGGCTACATGATGGCCTGCGTCGCGGATCGCATCGTGGCGGCACCGTTCGCCATCATCGGTTCCATCGGCGTGGTGGCGCAGATCCCGAACTTCCACCGCCTGCTGAAAAAGAATGACATCGACGTGGAGCTGCACACCGCCGGGCAGTTCAAACGCACGCTGACGCTGTTCGGTGAAAACACCGAGCAAGGGCGCGAGAAGTTTCGCGAAGATCTGAACGAAACCCACGAACTGTTCAAGCGCTTCGTGCATGAGCAGCGCCCGTCGCTGGATATCGATAGCGTCGCCACCGGTGAGCACTGGTTCGGTTCTCAGGCCAAAGAAAAGGGGCTGATCGACGCCATCGGCACCAGCGACGATTTGCTGATCGCCGAGTTGGATAACCACGAAGTGATCGCCGTGCGCTACACGCGCCGCAAACGCCTGATGGATCGCTTCACCGGCAGCGCGGCGGAAAGCGTCGATCGTTTACTGTTGCGCTGGTGGCAGCGTGGGGAAAAGCCGTTGTTGTAACGGCGATGAGAGCAGGAATCAACGGGGGCCAGGTGCCCCCGTTTTCTTTACTCAATCGACCAGGTGGTATTTTTCCGAAAGCAGATGGGCCAAATGTTTAAACATATTAAATACCGCGGTGGTTTTGGCGGTGGGCAATCCGTCGGCATCCAAAAAGTATTCGCCGCGAAAAACTAAAACGCCGCTTTTTTGTTCAACGTCGGTGGCGAGCATGCCGTGCAGATAATCTTCGTGTTGGCGGATGATGTTATTTGCTTCCGCCAGTAGGGCCTCGCGGCCGATAGGTGCAGTATTCTTGTGCATTTATTAGACTCCAAACAAAAAACGCTGCGCATATTCTAACGCCGGTTCGCTTTTATCCGCAAACCGACTAAGGTTTATTTGCCGTCTGGATGGCCATGGGCGGCCGCCGGTTGGCGAAATCTGCCTTTCCGTGCTAATTAGGTTGCGTGACGCTTTTTATCAGGTACAGTGTGGGATTTTGCGGCGTCGGGTGGAAGGTTTTGTTTACGCCATGAATAAAACTCACACAGCCATACTTCTGGGGCATGGGTGAATAGCAGGCAGGATCAACAACTTGCGTTCAGGTTGAGCAGTTGGGCAACCAAAAGAAAAAAATCTGTTGATCTCTTGCCAGACTGCCGCAATATAAAAAAAGAGACACGAATTGCCGCGGCACGGCGAGATAAAAGACTTCTTTTTAGAAGAAATAAATTAGGTAAAGGTAAATATGGGTAAAGCTCTCGTAATAGTTGAGTCCCCGGCAAAAGCCAAAACTATTAATAAATATTTAGGAAGTGACTACGTGGTGAAGTCCAGCGTCGGTCATATCCGTGATTTGCCGACCAGTGGCTCAGCCAGCAAAAAGAGCGCTGACTCAACCGAAGACAAAGCCAAGAAAAAAGTTAAAAAAGATGAGAAGGCGGCGCTGGTAAATCGCATGGGCGTCGACCCTTACCACGGCTGGAAAGCGCATTATGAAATCCTGCCGGGTAAAGAAAAAGTGGTCGCCGAGTTAAAATCGTTGGCGGAAAACGCCGACCACATTTATCTCGCAACCGACCTTGACCGCGAAGGGGAAGCCATCGCCTGGCACCTGCGGGAAGTGATCGGTGGGGATGACAAACGCTTTAGCCGCGTGGTGTTTAACGAAATCACCAAAAACGCAATCCAACAGGCGTTCAAACAGCCGGGCGAGCTGAACATTGACCGCGTCAACGCGCAGCAGGCACGCCGGTTTATGGACCGCGTGGTGGGCTATATGGTCTCGCCGCTGCTGTGGAAGAAAATCGCCCGCGGCCTGTCCGCCGGCCGCGTGCAGTCGGTGGCGGTGCGTCTGGTGGTTGAGCGCGAACGAGACATCAAGGCGTTCGTGCCGGAAGAGTACTGGGAACTGCATGCCGATCTGCTGGCGAAGGGTGAAACCGCGCTGCAGATGGAAGTGACTCACGCGCACGACAAACCGTTCAAGCCGGTCAACCGCGAGCAGACTCACGCCGCGGTCAAGCTGCTGGAAAAAGCCCGCTACACGGTGCTGGATCGCGAAGATAAACCGACCAGCAGCAAGCCGGGCGCGCCTTTCATTACCTCCACGCTGCAACAGGCCGCCAGCACTCGCCTGAGCTTCGGCGTGAAGAAAACCATGATGATGGCGCAACGGCTGTATGAAGCCGGCCACATCACCTATATGCGTACCGATTCCACCAACCTGAGCCAGGATGCGCTCAACATGGTGCGTGGCTACATCGGTGACAACTTCGGCGACAAATACCTGCCGAAGGCGCCGAATCAGTACAGCAGCAAAGAGAATTCGCAGGAAGCGCACGAAGCGATCCGTCCTTCGGACGTGAACGTGCTCGCCGAGCAGTTGAAAGACATGGAAGCGGACGCGCAGAAGCTGTATCAGCTGATCTGGCGCCAGTTCGTTGCCTGCCAGATGACGCCGGCGCAATACGATTCCACCACGCTGACGGTGAAAGCCGGCGATTATCAACTGCGCGCCAAGGGCCGTACGCTGCGCTTTGACGGCTGGACCAAGGTGATGCCGGCGCTGCGCAAGGGCGATGAAGATCGCACTCTGCCATACGTCGAAATCGGCAGCGAACTTGATCTGCAGAAACTGATCCCAAGCCAGCACTTCACCAAGCCGCCGGCGCGCTACAGCGAAGCCTCACTGGTGAAAGAGCTGGAAAAACGCGGTATCGGCCGTCCGTCCACCTACGCCTCCATCATCTCGACCATTCAGGATCGCGGTTATGTGCGGGTGGAAAGCCGCCGCTTCTATGCCGAGAAAATGGGCGAGATCGTCACCGATCGCCTGGAAGAGAACTTCCGCGAGCTGATGAACTATGACTTCACCGCGCGCATGGAAGACGGCCTTGATGAGGTCGCCAACAACCAGGCCGAGTGGAAAGCGGTGTTGGACGAATTCTTCGTCGACTTCAGCGAGCAGCTGGAAACGGCGGAGAAGGATCCGGAAGAAGGCGGCATGCGGCCTAACCAGATGGTGATGACCAGCATTGACTGCCCGACCTGCGGCCGCAAGATGGGCATCCGTACCGCCAGCACCGGTGTGTTCCTCGGCTGTTCCGGCTACGCGCTGCCGCCGAAGGAGCGTTGCAAAACCACCATCAACCTGGTGCCTGAAGCGGAAGTGCTCAACATCCTCGAAGGCGACGACGCGGAAACCAACGCGCTGCGCGCACGCCGCCGCTGCCAGAAATGCGGTACGGCGATGGACAGCTATCTGATCGACAACCAGCGTAAGCTGCACGTCTGCGGTAACAACCCGGCGTGTGACGGTTATGAGATCGAAGAGGGCGAGTTCCGCCTGAAAGGCTATGACGGCCCGGTGGTGGAGTGCGACAAATGCGGCTCGGAAATGCACCTGAAAATGGGGCGCTTCGGCAAGTACATGGGCTGCACCAACGAGAACTGCAAAAACACCCGTAAGATCCTGCGTAACGGCGATGTCGCGCCGCCGAAGGAAGATCCGGTACCGTTGCCAGAGCTGCCGTGCGAGAAGTCCGACGCCTATTTCGTGCTGCGTGACGGCGCTGCCGGCGTGTTCCTGGCGGCCAATACCTTCCCTAAATCGCGCGAAACCCGCGCGCCGCTGGTGGAAGAGCTGGCTCGCTTCAAGGATCGTCTGCCGGAGAAACTGCGTTATCTGGCCGATGCGCCGGTCGCGGATGCCGAAGGCAATAAAACGCTGGTGCGTTTCAGCCGTAAAACCAAGCAGCAGTACGTCTCTTCTGAAAAAGACGGCAAGGCGACCGGTTGGTCTGCGTTCTACGTGGACGGCAAGTGGGTTGAAGGCAAGAAGTAAGGCTGATGTCCTGCCTGTAAGATGAAAAACCAGCCCTGGCGGCTGGTTTTTTATTGGTGAAAAGGGGCAAACGGATCTATCCTTTGCTGTTTTTATCCCTCCGTTACCGTCGTTTCACGTTGATACCAATGCAAAATAATCGTTATCATAGTGTGACGCGGATCTATACTTGAAGCTGCAACGTGGTATAGTGGTTATATAAAAAGTTTTTTTATTATTAAAGCTTATTAACAACGGCGCTTTCTTCACCATCAGGGTAGAACACGGTGTTTATGGCTTGTGAGTTTCAGCATACCGGGGCGACACCGATATACCTGGCTGCGGGTAAGCCGCAGTGTTTAACCTAGGATGGTATAAGATATGAAATTGCAGCAGCTTCGTTACATTGTGGAAGTGGTTAACCACAACCTGAATGTCTCCTCGACGGCAGAAGGGCTCTATACCTCGCAACCCGGCATCAGTAAACAGGTGCGCATGCTCGAAGATGAGCTGGGCATCCAGATTTTCGCCCGTAGCGGCAAGCACCTGACCCAGGTCACCCCCGCCGGCCAGGAAATCATTCGCATCGCGCGTGAAGTATTGTCCAAAGTGGACGCCATCAAAGCCGTTGCCGGTGAACACACCTACCCGGACAAAGGCTCGCTGTACGTCGCCACCACGCATACGCAGGCTCGCTACGCCTTGCCCAACGTGATCAAGGGCTTTATCGAGCGTTACCCGCGCGTCTCGCTGCACATGCACCAGGGGTCGCCGACGCAGATCGCCGAAGCGGTCTCCAAGGGCACCGCCGATTTCGCCATCGCCACCGAAGCGCTGCACCTGTACGACGATCTCATCATGCTGCCGTGCTACCACTGGAACCGTGCGGTGGTGGTGAAGCCCGATCATCCTTTGGCGGGCAAAAGCAGCATCAGCATTGAAGAACTGGCGGCTTACCCGATCGTCACTTACACCTTCGGCTTTACCGGCCGCTCGGAGCTGGACACCGCCTTCAACCGCGCCGGCCTGACGCCGCGCATCGTCTTTACCGCCACCGACGCCGACGTGATCAAAACCTATGTGCGTCTGGGTCTGGGGGTGGGGGTGATCGCCAGCATGGCGGTGGATCCGGTGCAGGATCCGGATCTGGTGACGGTGGATGCGCGCGATATCTTCACCTACAGCACCACCAAGATCGGCTTCCGCCGCAGCACCTTCCTGCGCAGCTACATGTACGACTTTATTCAGCGCTTCGCGCCGCACCTGACGCGCGACGTGGTCGACAGCGCGGTGGCGTTGCGTTCCAACGAAGAGATTGAAGCGATGTTCAAGGACATCAAGCTGCCGATTAAGTAACTTGCACTTGGACTGCTAAGCATTGCATTAATGATGAATGGGAAGGCTAATGCCTTCCCGTTTCCGTTGCTGTGTGTTAACTGCGCAATTTCATATTTCATTCCCCAATGCGGCTAACGCTGCTACTTTCAAAGTGGCTCCCACTGCACCGCTAGAAGTGCAAATCCAACCTGGGGATTGAGCCGCTGTTGCCGATCGTTTGAGAATTAATGTGCCTCTCTGAACACTGCCTGATATTTCGCTATAGCTGCTATCAACGTAGATAATGGGTGGAGAAGTCTTGCCGATACTTACGTTATTGCCCGTTGAGGCAATGTACTCTGTGCCGAGCACTACGTTATGCACTGCGCTGCAGTTGGTGCCGGGTAAGGATAAATCCCCGAAAATATGGCAGCCGGCAACGCTGATCCGCTGGGCCGTTGCTGTGGCTATCAGATTACCTGCAACTTGACTATTACTAATTTTTAACCCACCGGCTGAACCAAGTGGTATACCAGCCCTCCCTGTAACGGTTATATCACCATTGATCCGACAATTTGTGACCAGAGTGGAACCAGAGATAACGGCCGTATTTAAGTACTGTAGTACGCAGTTACTGATTTGATAATCGCCCTGAATATTGCTTGAAATATGTAGACCCTTGCAGATGGTGTTATCAAGCTTGAGGCGAGCACTGCCAATGGTGGAGGTATCGTATGGATAAATATCACCTGAAAGTCTATTGCAGCCGTTAATAATCATCTGTGCATAGGGGCCGTAGGCGATCGCTCGGGTGAAATTGCTAATCCCGCAGTCGGTAAGCCAAACTTCGCCTCCAACTTTCATAAAAGTACCTAACGGCCATTGCCCTTCGGCAAGCCCACCGCCAGGACGTTCCGAGTGCATGCGTGTAAAGTGGATCTGAATCCCTCCTCGTACTTCGACAAATGGAGTTACATTATTGAGTTCGATCGAACCATCAAAAAAACGATTGAAGTTACTCTGATCACCAGGACGAGTGCTCATGATTAGTAGAGGAGGGTAGGCGGTGGCATCAGGGTTGGCTACATCATCCAGGTTGGTATAACTGTACCCGTCCTTCATGCGACCGGAAGCAAATACGGAGACCCGGTTGAAGTTATTGTCGAACGCGTTGTCTAGGTACAGTGCTGCACCGCGGAAGTTTTGAATGGCGACGTCCTCCCACAAAGTGCCTGTGGTGCGGCAATAAACGCCGTGACAGTAGGCCCGGCTGGCTTCATCCTGAGTAGGATCAACGATGCGGGTGCCGATGCCTTGCACCATCAGGCCACGCAGCGTGAGCTGCTGAAATCCGAAAGGCTCTCCCCAACAGTGAATCGCGCCGTATTCACCATAGCCGGCACTGCGAGGAATATTGAAATCGAGTACGCTGCCGGAAGCGCCGTGCCCACCTTGCCCCTCCAAGAACCAGTTTTTGCGATAATCCAGAATGATCGGTTTCTTGAATTGCACTGTTCCACGAGGAAAGACGATTTTAGCAACGTTTCGTCCGGTGGTTGCGGCGAACCCGAGCAGCGCATCCATTGCATTGTCCCAACTGTTGACAGCGGTTTTAAACCAGGCGAGTTGGAGCGTGTCGCCATCCCTGACCAACCGCCAGCGTTTGCCGCTTGCAGTAACGACCACCAATGTTCCATCATCTGGCGCTTTGTCGCCGGCCTTATGGACATAATGCAGTATTCGATCGGTGATGCTGCGTAATAACACGACTTGCCCATCCATGTCGGGTTCTGTCGTTCTTAATTCCTCAACAGTGGAAAGTGTATTGATTTTAGTTTCTGCCACGTTTTTCTCCTGGATAGTCTTGGTTGCGAGTAAAGCGGCCGTGCAATCTGCTGGGCTCACAGGACCAGCTTAATGGCGAGATAAGTGGCAAGCATGTTGTTGAAGGCCTGTCAGAGACCATAGGGCACATTCTATTAAGTAATTGAGTCACCGCCACATGTTGCCCGCTGATTGTTCCCACCTATCGTTGTGATCAAATCGTGTTGTTATCAAAACGTTAACTTATCTTTGTGGTATCTTTAAACAAGACCTCACTGATTACCCTGTTTTAGTCACAATAAGAAATGGAGGAGCTATGTCGTCCGATCTTCGTGAAACAAGTATGGATAAGCTGGTTGCGCTGAATAGCGAATATTACTATTACAGTCTGCCGCTGGCGGCGAAGCAGCTGGGTGCTATCGACCGGTTGCCGAAATCAATGAAAGTGCTGTTGGAGAACCTGCTGCGCCATGTGGATGGCGATACCGTGCAGGTTGACGACCTCAAGGCCATCGTCGCCTGGCTGCAAACCGGCCATGCTGACCGTGAGATCGCCTATCGTCCGGCGCGCGTGCTGATGCAGGATTTTACCGGCGTTCCGGCGGTGGTGGATCTGGCCGCGATGCGCGAAGCGGTACGGCGACTGGGCGGCAACGTCGACCAGGTGAATCCGCTGTCGCCGGTGGATCTGGTGATTGACCACTCGGTTACCGTCGATGAATTTGGCGACGATAACGCCTTCGAAGACAACGTGCGTATCGAAATGCAGCGCAACCACGAGCGCTACACCTTCCTGCGCTGGGGGCAGAAAGCCTTCAACCGCTTCCGCGTGGTGCCGCCGGGCACCGGCATCTGTCACCAGGTCAACCTCGAATACCTCGGCCAAACGGTCTGGCACAGCGACGAAAGCGGCCGCCGCGTGGCTTATCCCGATACGCTGGTGGGCACCGATTCCCACACCACCATGATCAACGGCCTGGGTATCCTCGGCTGGGGCGTCGGCGGCATCGAAGCGGAAGCGGCGATGCTGGGCCAGCCGGTGTCGATGCTGATCCCGGACGTGGTCGGCTTTAAGCTGACCGGCAAGCTCCGCGAGGGCATTACCGCCACCGACCTGGTGCTGACGGTGACTCAAATGCTGCGTAAGCATGGCGTGGTCGGCAAGTTCGTCGAGTTTTACGGCGATGGGCTGGCCGATCTGCCGCTGGCGGACCGGGCAACCATCGCCAATATGTCGCCGGAGTTCGGCGCCACCTGCGGTTTCTTCCCGGTGGATCACGTTACGCTCGGCTATATGAAGCTCAGCGGCCGCAGCGCCGAACAAATCGCGCTGGTGGAAGCCTACGCCAAAGCGCAGGGCATGTGGCGCAACCCGGGTGATGAACCGGTCTTCACCAGCTCGCTGGCGCTGGACATGTCAACCGTGGAAGCCAGCCTCGCCGGGCCAAAGCGCCCGCAGGACCGCGTCGCGCTGCCGAATGTGCCGCAGGCGTTCACGGCCGCGACCGAGCTGGATATCGGCGGCCACAAGGCCAAGACAGACAGCAAAACCTTTACGCTGGACGGGCAGCAGCACGAACTGCGCGACGGCGCGGTAGTGATTGCGGCGATCACCTCCTGCACCAACACCTCCAACCCGAGCGTCATGATGGCGGCCGGCCTGCTGGCGAAAAACGCCGTCAAGAAAGGGCTACGCAGCAAACCCTGGGTAAAAACCTCGCTGGCGCCGGGTTCCAAAGTGGTGACCGACTACTTTGACAGTGCCAAACTCACCGCCTATCTGGAAGAACTGGGGTTCAACCTGGTGGGATATGGCTGTACCACCTGTATCGGCAACTCCGGGCCGCTGCCGGATCCCATCGAGCAGGCGATCAAAGAGGGCGATCTGACCGTGGGCGCGGTGCTGTCGGGCAACCGTAACTTCGAAGGGCGCATCCACCCGCTGGTGAAAACCAACTGGCTGGCCTCGCCGCCGCTGGTAGTGGCTTATGCGCTGGCGGGTAGCATGAAGATCGATCTGACCAAAGAGCCGCTGGGCGAGGGTAATGACGGTCAGCCGGTCTATTTGAAGGACATCTGGCCGAGCAGCCAGGACATCGCTCAGGCGGTGGAAGAAGTGCGCACCGAGATGTTCCACAAGGAATACGGCGAAGTGTTCGACGGCGACGCCAACTGGCAGGCGATCCAGGTGACCGGTTCGGCGACCTATCAATGGCAGGAGGATTCTACCTATATCCGCCATCCTCCGTTCTTCAGCACCATGAAGGTGAAGCCGGATCCGGTGCAAGACATCAAGGACGCGCGCATTCTGGCGATTCTGGCCGACTCGGTGACCACCGACCACATCTCGCCGGCGGGTAACATCAAGCGCGACAGCCCGGCGGGGCGTTATCTGAGCGAGCACGGCGTGGCGCCGCAGGATTTTAACTCCTACGGTTCACGCCGCGGCAACCACGAAGTGATGATGCGCGGCACCTTCGCCAACATCCGCATTCGCAACGAAATGGTGCCGGGCGTGGAAGGCGGCTATACCCGCCATATTCCGTCGCAACAGCAGCTGTCTATCTACGACGCCGCCATGCAGTACCAGCAGGAGAAAGTGCCGCTGGCGGTGATCGCCGGTAAAGAGTACGGTTCCGGCTCCAGTCGCGACTGGGCGGCGAAGGGGCCGCGCCTGCTGGGCGTGCGGGTGGTGATAGCCGAATCCTTCGAGCGCATTCACCGCTCAAACCTGATTGGCATGGGGATTTTGCCGCTGGAGTTCCCGCAAGGGGTGACGCGCAAAACCCTGGGGCTGACCGGGGATGAGCAGATCAGCGTTGGCGGCCTGCAACAGCTGCAGCCGGGCCAGACGGTGCCGGTGCATATCACCTATGCCGACGGGCGCAAGGAAGTGGTCGACACCCGTTGCCGCATCGATACCGGCAATGAGCTGACCTACTACGAAAACGACGGTATCCTGCACTATGTGATCAGGAAAATGCTGTAATTAAGCAATAAAAAGGGCACCGCGAGGCGCCCTGATTGTTTCCACCGCGGTAGCGATCACTTCTGGTCGAGCAAATGGCCCATTTTGGCGGCCTTGGTGGCCAGATAGCGTTCGTTCTTCGGATTGCGGCCGACGATCAGCGGCACGCGCTCGCTGATATTGATACCGGCTTCGGTCAGGATCTCGACCTTTTTCGGGTTGTTGGTCAGCAAACGCACCGCGTCGACGCCCAGCAGTTTGAACATATCGGCGCACAGGGTGAAGTCGCGCTCGTCGGCGGCGAAGCCGAGCTGATGGTTAGCTTCCACGGTGTCTGCGCCCTTATCCTGCAGGGCGTAGGCGCGGATCTTGTTCAACAGGCCGATATTGCGGCCCTCCTGGCGATGATAAAGCAGGATGCCGCGGCCTTCTTCGGCGATCTGTTCCAGTGCGGCTTCGAGTTGAAAACCGCAGTCGCAGCGCAGGCTGAATAAGGCGTCACCGGTCAGACATTCGGAATGCACGCGTGCGAGTACCGGCACTTCGCCGGAAATATCACCGAATACCAGTGCCAGATGGTCATGCCCGGTCGCCAGTTCTTCGAATCCTACCATCAGGAAATCGCCCCAAGGTGTCGGCAGTTTAGCCTCTGCCACCCGTTTAAGCTGCATGTCATTCTCCACAAAAACCTACGATTCAATCATTGTCGCGCATCCTAAGTCCGGTTCAGTGAATTGACCAAGACTAAAACGTGCTACGCCGATCTCTATTTCGTTAATTATCGGCTATTTTGCCACAACTTCTTGCCGGGCGGTGCTCAGCAAACCAGCAGATGGCGTTTTCTGACCACCTATTATTGCGATAGGTTGCCTATCTGTTTAATTTTTCGCGTGTTATCAATATTGCACTCTTGTTACACTGCAGACTGATTCACGCAGAGGAAAACGGGAATGTATGAGATAGCAAAACGCACGGCGGGCGGCGCGCTGCTGCTGCTGTTGATGCCGCTGGTAGTATGGGCATCCGGCTGGCACTGGCAGCCCGGCGGCAATGATCGGCTGCTCAAAGCGCTGTACTGGGTGACCGAAACCGTGACCTCGCCGTGGGGCATTCTGACCAGCGCTATCCTTTGCGGTTGGTTTTTGTGGTGCCTGCGCTTTCGGTTGAAGGCGGCGATCGGTCTGGCAATCCTGCTTTTCGCCGCACTGTTGATTGGGCAGGGGGTCAAATCGTTGATCAAGGATCGGGTGCAAGAACCGCGACCGTTTGTGGTATGGCTCGAGCAAACCCACGGTGTGGACGGAAAATATTTCTATTCGCTGCACCGCAAAGAGCGCAGCGCGCTGGTGCGCGAGCAGTTGCAAGACCAGACGCTGGTGCCGAACTGGCTGCGTAAGCACTGGCAGTTTGAAACCGGCTTCGCTTTCCCGTCGGGGCATACGATGTTCGCCGCCACCTGGGCACTGTTGGGCGTAGGGCTGCTGTGGCCGCGCCGCCATTATAAAACTGTCGCGCTGCTGATGGTGTGGGCAACGGGTGTGATGGGCAGCCGTCTGCTGCTGGGCATGCACTGGCCGCGCGATCTGGCAATGGCCACGTTGATCAGTTGGTTGCTGGTGGTGATCACCTGCTGGCTGGCGCAGCGTTGGTTCGGTCCGCTGACGCCGCCGCCGCAAGAGCAGCAGGAAATCGCGGCGCGCAAGCCGGAATAATCACTTCTTTCACAGGCGCCGTTCAGGCGCCTGCCACCAAGACCTTAACGCCTACCTTTTCAAATGCCTGCAGTGCGGAATCGCTAATTCCGTTGTCGGTAATCAAATAGTCGATATGCTGCCAGTCACAAGGCAGCGCAAACATTGAAACCTTATCGATCTTGCTTGAGTCGGCCACCACATACACCGTGTTGGCTGCATTGATCATCGCCATTTTCAGTTTGATGTCGGTTTCGCTTGGGAAACTGAGCCCGTGGCGGGGCGAGATGCAGGCCGTCGCGAGGAACAGCTTTTGCGCCAGCACGTTTTCGAAGAAGCTGGCGGCTTTGTCCCCGGAGGTGGAGAGCGTGGGGAATTTGAATGAGCCCCCGGTCAGCAAAATATTCACACCCGGTTCGCCGCCCAGCTGCAGTGCAATATTGACGCCGGTGGTGATAACGGACAGTTTCTTTATGTGATTCAGGTGATTGGCGATAGCCGTGGTGGTGGTGCCTGAATCAAGAATGATGGTGTCGCCGGGCTCGATAAAACCGGCGGCGAGCTTGCCGATGCGATCTTTGGCGGTCAGGTTAACCTGGCGTTCCAGCAGCATGGCATGAGTATTTTGCTTGCCATCAACCAGAGTTGCACCACCGTGGAAGCGCTGCACATAGCCTTGCTGCTGCAGGACGCGCAGATCGGTACGAATGGTCGCCTCGGTCAGCTTGAAGGTATCGGTAAGCATTTTGACCGTCGCCGAGCCGTCTTCGCGGATCATGTCGAGGATCTTTTCGCGCCGTTGCTGCATTTCCGCCAGCTGTTCGCTTTTGCTTTTCAATCGAAAGACTCCTGCACCTATCAGTACCTGTCAGTTCCCGCCGCGCGGTTTGCTACGGCAACTCCTTCTTGATGCGTTGAATTTTAGCTCGCGATTATTGATAAAGCCACGGATAAACTGCATTGATTTTTGTTCGAAAGTAACTGGCATTCAATGAAATCAATGATAAAACTAAATTAAATTCGCTTATTTGTTTTTATTATATTGTTATATATGGGATTTAATCGACTCTGTGATTGTCTGGTAAGCGCTTTTGCTTGAAATTTGATCTTGCCCACATTAATTATCGTTTTTGCTGCATATGATTTCCATTCGAAAATCAATGGTGAGTTAACGGATCAATTTCGATGCGATAACGATAATCAGGGCGCTTATGCAGAGGTGACGATGGACTTTCAGGCGATTAAAAACACGGCACGCCAGGCGCGCCGATATGTGGTGACCATGAACCATAAGGCAGGCAAGGGTCATACCGGCGCCGATCTGTCGGAGATCGACATCATCTGCACCTTGTATATGGCGGTGATGGATCGCAGCAATGCCCGGCCCGATCAGGATCGGTTCATTTTGTCTAAAGGGCATGGCGCCGGCGGTTTCTATTGCAGTTGCGCGGCGATGGGCTTGCTGGATCCAGCGGTGCTCGATCAGTTCATGGGCGACGACACCTTGTTGGCCGGGCATCCGGTGCGGCAGAAGCTGCCGGAGCTGGTGGAGATCAACTCTGGCGGTTTGGGGCATGGGCTGCCGATCGCCGTGGGGCTGGCGCTGGGCAACAAGCTGGCGGGGCGTGCGCATCGCCGCGCTTTCGTACTGCTGGGCGACGGCGAACTGGCAGAGGGTTCCAATTGGGAGGCGGCGATGGCGGCCAGCAAATTTAAGCTGGATAACCTGATTGCCATCGTTGATCGCAACCGGCTGCAACTGGCGGGAAAGACAGAGGCCATCATGCCGCTGGAACCGTTGGCGGAAAAATGGCGCGCTTTCGGCTTTGAAACTCTGGAATGTGACGGCCACGATCCGGCGGCGCTGGTGGCGGCGATCCAACGCCCGAGCCAGGACAAGCCGCGAGTGATTTTGGCCAATACCGAAAAGGGGCACGGTGTGTCGTTTATGGCTAACGTTGCCGCCTGGCATCACGCGGTACCGGACGAACAACAGCTGGCGCAGGCGCTGGCGGAACTGGAGGGGTAAACATGCAGGATTTACGCGATGCCGTTGTGACGGTGTTGATCGAACAGCAACGGGCGGGTGCGGATCTGAGCGTGATGGTGGCGGATTCCACGTCCACGTCGAAAATCGCGCCCTTTGAGCAGGCTTATCCGGAGCGGGTAGTGAACGTCGGTATCGCCGAACAGAACATGGTTGGCATGGCTGCCGGCATGGCGCTCAGCGGCCGTACGGTCTTTACCGCCAACGCGGCACCTTTCCTGTTCGCTCGTTCAAACGAACAGATGAAAAACGATGTTTGCTACACGGAGACCAACGTGAAAATGCTTGGCCTGAATGCCGGATTTGGTTACGGGCCACTGGGCGCGACGCACCACTGCATGAACGATATCGCCATCGCCCGTACGTTGGGCAATCTCAGCGTCTATGCGCCGGCGGATGCAAGGCAAGCGGCAGAGATTGTCCGTCATGTCATCGCGCAACCCGGTCCGGCCTATATCCGTATGGACAGTGACAAGCTGCCGGTGTTGAACGCGGATTACCAATTCCGTCCGGGAGAGCCGGAGGTGTTGCACCAGGGGGAAGATAACCTGGTGTTCTGTTTGGGCACGGTGGCTCATGAGGCGATGAAGGTGCTGGCATTGGGCGATAACCCGACCATTGTCTCTCTCCCTTCGCTCTGGCCGCTCAATGAGGAGGCGGTGGTGGCGTTGATGCGCTCGCACCGCCAGGTGCTGACTATGGAGGAGCATGCGCTCAGCGGTGGTTTAGGCACCATCATCGGTGAATTGTTGCTGCGGCATCAACTGCCGCGGCCGTTTACCGCGCTGGGCGTGCCGGCTTACGAATTTACCCACAGCAGCAGCCGGGCGGCGCTGCGGCGGCAATACGCCATAGATACGGCAGGATTGCACGCACAGTTAACGCAATAGGGGGATGCGATGGAGCGGAACGAATACGACGTTAATTTACGCTACGGTGTCGATAGCCGGATGTCGCTGGCAGGGAAGGTTGCGGTAATCACCGGCGGTTTGGGCGGCATCGCGATGGCAGCCAATCGCCTGCTGTTGGAAAAGGGCGCGCGCCTGGTGTTGATGTATCCGGCCTTTGAACAAGACAAGGCCGCGGCAGCGCTGCGAGAGTTGGGCGATGAACAGGTGTTCTGTCAGGTGTGCGACGTGACCGAACCCGACTCGGTGGCTGCCGCCTTCAACGCGGCTGAGCGGCGCTTTGGCCGGCTCGATATCCTGGTCAACTGCGCCGGCTACGTTAATTTGCAGCCGGCGACAGAAGTCACGCTCGAGGAGTGGCAGCGCCATCTGGCGGTCAATCTCACCGGGCCTTTCCTGTGCTCACAAGAACTGGCGCGCCGCGCGATAACCGCCGGCCACGGCGGGAAAATCATCAACATCGCGTCGCAGGCGGCTTCCATCGCCATTGACGATCACTGTGCTTACACCTCCGCCAAGGCGGGGCTGCTAGGCATGACCAAGGTGATGGCCAAAGAGTGGGCGCCGCACGGCATCACCGTCAATACGTTATCGCCCACCGTGGTGCTGACGCCTATGGGAGAGAAAGCCTGGCGAGGCGAAAAGGGCGAGGCGATGAAAAAGCTGATCCCACTGGGGCGTTTTGCTTATACCGATGAAATCGCGGCGGCGATCCTGTTTTTTGCCAGCAACGGCAGCGACATGATTACCGGCGCGGACCTGATGATCGACGGCGGTTTTACCATTTGGTAAGCGGCAACCGCAGCGATCGCCAACACCAGACGATGTTCAACACAACGATAAGAGAACACCATCATGAGAAAAATAGCCACTTACCTTACCCTGCTCACCGGTTTTGCCTTCACCTCTGCCATGGCGGCGGAAAAGGGCACGATCGCCATCCTCGTCAACTCATTGGACAACCCTTATTACTCCGCGGAAGCCAAGGGGGCCGAGGCCAAAGCCAAGTCTCTCGGCTATCAGACGCTGGTGCTGTCGCACGGCGAAGACGTTAAGCGCCAGGGAGAGCTCATCAGCCTGGTTATCGGCCGTAAGGTTCAGGGCATCATTTTGGATAACGCCGATTCCCAGGCCAGCGTCGCCGCCGTACAGCAGGCGAAAAACGCCGGCATTCCAGTGGTGCTGATCAACCGCGAGATCCCGGTTGATGGCGTGGCGTTGGCGCAGATCACCCATAACAACTTCCAGGCCGGCTCGGACGTCGCCAACCAGTTTGTGGAAAAAATGGGGGAAACCGGCAAATACGCCGAGCTGACCTGCAACCTGGCGGACAATAACTGCGTTACGCGTTCGCAGTCGTTCCACAACGTGATCGACCAATATCCTGAGATGGTCAGCGTGGCGCGTCAGGATGCCAAGGGTAATCTGCTGGAGGGGAAACGCATCATGGACAGCATTTTGCAGGCGCATCCGGACATCAAAGGTGTGATCTGCGGCAACGGACCGGTGGCGCTGGGCGCAGTGGCGGCGCTGAAAGCCGCTGGCCGGCAGGATGTCACCGTGGTGGGCATCGACGGCAGCAACGATGAACGTGACGCCATTCTCAACGGCAACCTCTACGCCAGCGTGATGTTGCAGGCGCAGGCTATCGCTGCGCAGGGCGTTGAAATCCTCGACGGCTATTTCCAATCCGGCAGCTATACCGGCAAGGAACGCGTGATGTTCCGCGGCATCCTGATCGGCAAAGACAATGCGCAACGGGTCAGTGACTTCAACTTCAAACCGTAACCCGCGCTGAGCGGCGTCTTTCACCACCCCGTCCTGGCGGCGGGGTGCGATCGGAGGTGTTGTTATGTCGATGCGCATTGCGTTGACCCTCATCGTCGTCCTGGCGTTGAGCGGTTGCCGTATCGTCTCGGAGAAAAAGCTGGCGGAGCTTCGCTCCCCGGTGAATCCACATGTGGCGCAGGCAGCGGAGATTTACCGCAGCAAAATCGCCCCGCAAGTGGTCAAAACGGCGCAGCCGCTGGGCGAGCTGATCGCCCGGATCGCCCAGGCCAAGGATTTTGACAGCGCTTGCGGCCTGCTGGGGTACCGTGCTCAACCGGAGTTTCCTTGTTACTTCAACGTTAAGGTCAGCGGTGAAGTTGCGGCGGTCAACACCCGCTCGCGCAGCGGAAAATTAACGCTCGCACTGACCGATGCGCCGCTCAGCAGCGTGGAGGTGCAGATCGGGCCGGTCTACCGCGGTACGGCGTTACGCGACAGCTATCGCGGCCTGAGCTACAGCGATTTCAATGACCAAGCGCTGTTCGGCGATTTTGCCAGGGCGATTAACCAGGCTTCGATCGACGAACTGACCGGATCCCAGCCCAAGGTGGGTGACCACATTACCGTGTATGGCGTATTCAGCAGCTGGCAGGCACCTGCCGAGCCGCTGTTGATCACGCCGGTGCGCATTCAACCTTAAGGGGGCGTGATGAGCGATCCGATCATTATTCAAACGCGCAACGTTTCGCGTCTCTATCCGGGCGTCACCGCGTTGGATAGCGTGAGTTATCAAGTGTTTCGCAACCAGGTCAACGTGCTGATCGGCGAGAATGGCGCCGGCAAGTCGACCATGATGAAGCTGCTGGCGGGGGTGGAAACCCCGTCCTCCGGCACTATCGAGCTGGAGGGGAAAGCGGTGACGTTAACCTCCACGCAGCAGGCGGAGCGGCTCGGGATCAGCATTATTTTTCAGGAGCTGAACCTGTTCCCCAACATGTCGGTCATGGACAACATTTTTATGGCCAACGAGTTCTTCCAGCGCGGCCGTATCAATGTGGACTATCAGTATCAGCTGGCCAAATCCTTGCTGCAGCGGCTGGAGTTGGATATCGATCCGCATACGCCGTTGGGCAGCCTCGGTATCGGTCATCAGCAGCTGGTTGAAATTGCCCGTGCCCTGGCGAAGGACACCCGGGTGCTGATCATGGATGAGCCGACGTCGGCGCTGAGTCAGGCCGAAGTGCGCACGCTGTTTCGGGTGATCGCCGATCTGAAAAAACGCGGCGTCACCATCATCTACATTTCTCACCGACTGGAAGAGCTGATGGAGATTGGCGATCGCATCACGGTGTTTCGCGACGGGCGTTTTGTTGCCGCCGAACCGGTCAGTAACGTCAGCATTCCGTGGATCATCGAAAAGATGGTGGGGGAAAAGAGCAAGCACTTTGATTATTGCGCGGCAGAACAAGGGGATGAAGTGTTGAAGGTCGAACAGCTGACGCTGCCGCGTGAAAACGGCGGCTATTGCCTTAACGACGTCAGTTTTTCACTGCGCAAAGGGGAAGTGATCGGCATTTATGGCCTGCTGGGGGCCGGCCGTACCGAACTGTTCAAAGTGCTCAACGGCGTGATGCGCCAGACGGCAGGTCGCATTTTGCTCAATGGCAAAAGCGTGGAGCGGCTGGGATTCCGTCAACGCATGGCGTTGGGCATGGCGCTGGTGCCGGAAGACAGGCAGGCGGAGGGGTTGGTGCAGATGATGTCGATCAAGGCCAACATGACCCTGGCCAGCCTGGGACGTAATGCGCTACGGCCGTTGGCGTCGGCCGGGGAGTGTACGTTGGTCGATGGCATGATCGAAAAACTGGCGATCAAGGTCAGTGACCGGGAGCTGCCAATTACCAGCCTGAGCGGCGGCAATCAGCAGAAAGTGGTGTTGGGCAAGGCGCTGCTGACCGGGCCGCAGGTGGTGTTTCTTGATGAGCCGACGCGCGGAATTGACGTCGGTGCCAAAACGGACGTTTACCACCTGATTGGCGCGATGGCGCGCCAGGGGTTGGCGGTGATGTTCTCTTCATCGGAGCTGGATGAGGTGGTCTCACTGGCCGACCGGGTGATGGTGATGGCGGACGGGCAGCTGACGGCCGATCTGCCGCGTGAACGGGCCGATCGCGAAACGCTGATCCGCGCCTCAACCCCTCATGCATAAGGATAAGGCAATGCAAACCAAGTATCGGTTGTATATGTATTTGCTGCAGGCGCGCACCTTCATCGCCCTGTTGCTGGTGGTGCTGTTCTTCAGCAGCATGGTGCCGAATTTTCTGACCGTCTCTAATCTGCTGATCATGACACAGCACGTGGCGATTACCGGGCTGCTGGCGGTTGGCATGACGCTGGTGATCCTCACCGGTGGCATCGACTTGTCGGTCGGCGCGGTGGCAGGTTTGTGCGGGATGATTGCCGGTGCGCTATTGACCGTCGGTATCCCGCTGTGGGAGGGCAATCGGCTGTTTCTCAACGTTTTTGAAGTGATCGGCGCGGTGGCGCTGTTGGGCGTGTTGTTGGGTTTGATCAACGGCACGCTGATCACGCGGCTCGGCGTTGCGCCATTCATCTGCACCCTGGGGGCGATGTACGTGGCGCGTGGGGCCGCGTTGCTGACGGCGGACGGCAAAACCTATCCCAATCTGGTGGGCATGGAAGCGCTGGGCAACACCGGTTTCGCGGCCCTGGGGTCCGGCACCTTCCTGGGAATTTACAACCCGATTTGGCTGATGTTGGCCATCGTGTTGTTGGGGATCTATCTCACTAAGAAAACGCCGCTGGGCCGTTATATCTATGCCATTGGCGGCAATGAGCCGGCAGCGCGGCTGTCGGGGGTGCCGATCGTCAAAGTGAAAATGTTCGTCTATGCGTTTTCCGGGCTGTGCGCGGCGCTGGTGGGGCTGGTCATCGCTTCTCAATTGCAGACCGCGCACCCGATGACCGGCAATATGTTCGAAATGGACGCCATCGGCGCGACGGTGCTGGGCGGTACGGCGCTGAGCGGTGGTCGCGGCAGGGTATTCGGTTCGATCATCGGCGCCTTTGTGATCGTTTTTCTGGCGGACGGCTTGGTGATGATGGGCGTCAGCGAGTTCTGGCAAATGGTGATTAAAGGGCTGGTGATCGTCACCGCCGTGGTGATTGACCAGTTCCAGCAGCGTTTGCAGAGCAAGGTCATTCTGATGCAGCGCCAGGAAAAAAAAGCGGTGCAGCCGCTGGCTGAGGTGAGCCATGGTTAAAGCGGATTGCATTGTCGCGTTGGACGAGGGCACCAGCAACGCCAAGGCCGTGGTGGTGGATGCGCAGGGTACGATCGTCGCCAGGGCCAGCAGGCCACTGACGTTGCAGACGCCGCAGCCCGGTTGGGTGGAGCAACGGGGCGAGACCTTGCTGGCGGCCTCTCTGGCGGTATTGCGGGAGGCTATTGCGTTAGCCGGATCATCCCGCATTGCCGGTATCGCCATCAGCAACCAGCGTGAAACCGCCATCGGCTGGCGGCGTTCCAACGGCCAGCCTATCGGGCCTGCCTTAACTTGGCAATGCGCGCGTTCCGCCGATTTCTGCGAACGGCTGCGGCGCGATCGGCAGGAGGAAGCAGTGCGTCGCGCCACCGGTTTGCCGCTTTCACCCTTGTTCTCGGCGTCGAAAATGCGTTGGTTGCTCGATCACTGCGAAGAGGGACAGCGGTTGGCGGAGAACGGCGAGCTGTGCCTGGGCACCATCGATGCCTGGCTGCTGTGGCAGTTGAGCGGAGGACAGGCATTCGGTTGCGATATCTCCAACGCCGCTCGCACTCAGCTGCTGAACCTTGTTTCCGGCGATTGGGACGAGCAGATGCTGGCGCTGTTCAATATTCCCCGTCAGGCGCTGCCGACGATCCATCCCTCCAGCCATCTGTTCGGTACGACGTTGGGATTGGACGGCATTGCCGACGGCATTCCAATTGCTGCGATGGTAGGGGATTCGCATGCGGCGCTTTATGGCCATGCGCTGGGTCAGGCTGGGCAGGTCAAAGCCACCTATGGCACCGGATCATCGGTGATGGCGCCAATCGCCGACGCGCAATGCGATACGAGCGCTCTGGCAACGACCATCGCTTGGCATGACGGTGGACGCATGCAGTACGCACTGGAGGGCAATATTCCCCACACCGGCGACGCTATCGCCTGGATGCTGGATATCGCCGCCATGCCGTCGGAGGACGAAGCGCCGTTGAGTGAACTGCCTGTTCGCGTGCCCGATAGCGGTGGTGTCTATTTTGTACCGGCGCTGACCGGTGCCGGCGCACCCTGGTGGGATGAGCAGGCGCGCGGCGTGATTTGCGGGCTCAGCCGCGGCACGCGGCGAGAACATTTGGTGCGGGCCGCTTTTGAATCGGTGGCTTATCAAATCGCCGATGTGATCGGCGTACTGCGGCAACAACCGGGTTTTGCGCTGCAGGGGCTGATGGCCGATGGCGGCCCCAGCCGCAATGACTGGCTGATGCAGTTTCAGGCCGATCTGCTGGGTTGCCCGGTGTGGCGCAGCAACACGGCGGAACTGTCGGCCCTGGGGGCGGCGTTGATGGCGATGCGCAGCCTGTGGGGAGCTACCGATCGGCAACTGGCGGCACTGTTGCCTCAACATGATGAGTTTAAACCCGATATGCAGCGCCACCACCAGCTGCAGGAAAGCTACAGCGCGTGGCGGCAGGCGGTACAGCGCACCTTGTGGCGGCCGCAGATGGCCTCATTGATAACAGGAGAACAATCATGAATCGTGACTTCACGGGGAAAACCGTGGTGATTACCGGCGCATGCCGCGGCATTGGCGCCGGTATCGCCGAGCATTTCGCCAGTTTGGGTGCCAATCTGGCGATCGCATCGAATGCGGAGCGCATTCTGACCGCGGCGGAAACGCTGCGCCAGCGTTATCGGGTGGCGGTGCTGCCGGTCATCCTCGACGTTACCGATGAAGCACAGGTAGTTGATTTTTATCGTCAGGTCTGGGAGCGATTTGGCGCGATCGACGTTTCTATTCAGAACGCCGGGGTGATCACTATCGATCGTTTTGACCAGATGCCCAAAAGCGATTTTGAGAAAGTGTTGGCGGTAAATACTACGGCGGTCTGGCTCTGTTGCCGGGAGGCGGCTAAATATATGGTCGGCCAGCGCAAGGGGCGCCTGATCAACACCTCTTCCGGCCAGGGGCGTAACGGGTTTATTTACACACCGCATTACGCCGCCAGCAAAATGGGGGTGATCGGCATTACGCAGAGTTTAGCGCTTGAGCTGGCGACACATGGCATCACCGTCAATGCATTCTGCCCCGGCATCATTGAAAGCGAGATGTGGGAATATAACGACCGCGTTTGGGGAGAAATTCTCAGCGGCCCGGAAAAAACTTACGGCAAAGGGGAGTTGATGGCCGAGTGGGTGGCGGGTATTCCGCTCAAGCGTGCCGGGCAACCCGAAGATGTGGCGGGTCTCGTGGCCTTCCTTGCCTCAGATGATGCCGATTATATCACCGGCCAAACCATCAATGTGGATGGCGGGTTAATCATGTCTTAACGTGACGATGTCACAAAAAGCGCGGCGTCGGATCGGCGCCGCATCAATCGCTTACATTTTCCCGCCATTGCATTCCACGCGGTTGCCCCCATATCCTTATAAATTCGACGTTTTGAGAAGCTTTCTCATCAATTTGTTCGCTAAAGCCGTTTACTGCCGAATATGCCAGCAGATATGTGGTTTTATCGTGCCGCAGGGTTTCCCTGCCGCAGCGGGAAATGCTAACTTAAGGGTTAGGGACGCCACGTTTTGGCATCGTTCATCCGATTCACTCGGCATCGCGGGAAAGAATGTGAAATATTTGCTGATTTTTTTGTTGGTTCTGGTGATCTTCGTGATTTCCGTCACTTTGGGTGCGCATAACGATCAGGTGGTCAATTTTAACTATCTGGTTGCGCAGGGCGATTATCGCGTATCGACCCTGTTGGCCACGCTGTTTGGCGCCGGCTTCGTTCTCGGCTGGATCATTTGCGGCTTGTTCTACCTGCGCACGCGCATTGCGCTGGGCCGCGCCGAGCGCAAGATCAAAAGGCTGGAGCTGCAGCTTGAGCAGCCCGCTGAACCGGCGGCTCAGGCCGTTGTCAGCAAGGAATAACCCTCTATGTTAGAACTGCTGTTTCTGTTGCTGCCCGTGGCTGCCGCGTACGGTTGGTACATGGGGCGCAGAAGCGCTCAGCAGGATAAACAGCAAGAAGCCAACCGCCTGTCGCGCGAATACGTGGCAGGGGTGAACTTTCTGCTTTCCAACCAGCAGGACAAGGCGGTCGATCTGTTCCTCGACATGTTGAAAGAGGACAGCAACACCGTTGAAGCCCACCTGACGCTGGGTAACCTGTTCCGTTCGCGCGGTGAAGTCGACCGCGCCATCCGCATCCATCAGGCTTTGATGGAAAGCGCTTCCCTGACCTTCGAACAGCGCCTGCTGGCGGTACAGCAGCTGGGCCGCGACTATATGGCGGCCGGGCTGTACGATCGCGCGGAAGACATGTTCAGCCAGTTGACTGACGAAGCGGATTTCCGCGTATCGGCGCTGCAGCAGTTGCTGGTGATCCATCAGGCCACCAGCGATTGGCAGAAAGCCATCGACGTGGCGGAAAAGCTGGTCAAGCTGGGCAAAGAGAAACAGCGCGTCGAGATTGCGCATTTCTACTGTGAGCTGGCATTGCAGGCGATGGGCAGTGACGATCTCGATCGGGCGATGAGCTTACTTAAGCGTGCGGACGCGGCCGATAAACAGTGTGCACGAGTATCTATCATGTTCGGGCGCATCTACATGGCGCAAAACGACTACGCCAAAGCGGCAGAGTCGCTGCAGCGCGTACTGAGCCAGGACAAAGAATTGGTCAGCGAAACGCTGCCGATGCTGCAGGAATGCTACACGCATCTGCCGGAACAACAGCACAACTGGGCTGAATTCCTTAAGCGCTGCGTAGAAGAAAACACCGGCGCTACCGCCGATCTGATGTTGGCCGAGATCATCGAGCAGCACGAAGGGCGCGACGTGGTGCAGGTCTATATCAACCGTCAGCTACAGCGTCATCCTACTATGCGGGTGTTTTATCGGTTGATGGATTATCACCTGGCGGACGCCGAAGACGGCCGTGCGAAAGAGAGTCTGCTGTTGTTGCGCGATATGGTCGGCGAGCAAATTCGCACCAAGCCGCGTTACCGCTGCCACAAGTGCGGATTTACCGCACACTCGCTCTATTGGCATTGTCCGTCGTGCCGCGCCTGGTCATCGGTCAAACCGATCCGCGGTCTGGACGGACAATAACGCGGCGGCGCGACAAAATAAAACGGGGCGATTCATCGCCCCGTTTTTCTACGTTCATCGCTTACTTTTTCTTGCCGCCTTTGGCGCCGGTTTTCAACAGCTGACGCAGTTTCTTCAGCTCTTTCTGGCTCAGCGGCTGTTCAATCTCTTCTTCAGTGCTTTGATTGTCGATCTCGCCGTGGTGCAGCTCATCCGCCTTTTTGGTCGGTTTTTCTGCCTTGGCGGCGGGGGCGCTGAAGCTGCTTTCCAGGCGCTGGCACACTTCCACGCTCAATGAAAACTCGTTTTCAGCGGCGGCGGCGCGGATTTTTTCCTTCAGTGCCAGAGGAATTTTAATGGTAAGTGTCGATATCTCGCTCATTTTGAAAGCCTTTCTGCAGGAAGATGCCTTCAAGCTAAGCCACTGGCGATCGGGTGTCTAGTGTGTAATAAAAATTTAATATTTTTGTAACAGTGTAAGGCGAGCAAGATGCGGTTTTTTCAGGCGGGAAACAGAGGCAGGGCCCGAGCGAGCGGGCCCTGTACCGGAAACATTATTTGTAGATGACCGCGGTGCCGCTCAGCATGTTGTTACCACCGGCGGAGATGATGCGGTAGCTGCTGGCGCCCTGGGCATCCGCTTTAGCGGCCAGTTTTTTCTCCAGGCTGCTGAGGGTGGTCGCATGACCTGCGGAAACGACGCCGGTGGCGGTCAGGCTATCGGCCTGCTGGCTGCTGATCGGCTCAGCGGCGAAAGTGGCGAAAGAGGTCAGTGCGATAGCGGCAGCGGCTGCAAAATATTTGATGGTTTTCATAGGTGACTCCAGTCTGTTTATTTAGGAAGGAAGCCATTCGCTTCCGATGTGGTGAATAATAAAGCATCTTGGCCGATTGAAAATCTGATAATGCTGAGTAATTTATTCAAAATATTTGATTGATAATTTACGCATCTTTACGGCGTTTTACGCTGCGTGGTTTATCGCTGGCGCGCTTTCGTTGACGCGCCATGACAAAGGTGAGAGGTAGCATGACAGAGCGCCGGTGCGCGCTGCGGCTGGGATTTCTGGCCCCCGGCATGTAGAATGCGGCGGTCAGTTTCGCGGGTGAGTCCCTGATTATGTCTATTTTACAGAAGGTAGAAGAAATGAAGTCTGAAAATAACGCTAATAACAATGACTTAAAATCATCTCCAATCGTTGTGGCGTTAGATTACGCCGATAAGAATGCCGCGCTGGCGTTCGCCGACCGTATCGATCCGCAAGACTGCCGGCTGAAAGTGGGCAAAGAAATGTTCACGCTGTTCGGGCCGCAGCTGGTGCGCGATCTGCACGGGCGTGGCTTCGACGTATTTCTTGACCTGAAATTCCACGATATTCCCAATACCACCGCGCATGCGGTCGCGGCGGCGGCCGAGCTGGGCGTTTGGATGGTCAACGTCCACGCCAGCGGCGGCGCGCGCATGATGACCGCCGCTAAAGAAGCGCTGACGTCATTCGGGGCGGATGCGCCGCTGCTGATCGCCGTGACGGTGCTCACCAGTATGGAAGCGGAAGACCTGCGCGGCATTGGTATCGAAGCCAGCCCGGCGGAACACGCCGAGCGCCTGGCGCGCCTGACCCGCGACTGCGGGCTGGACGGCGTGGTGTGTTCGGCTCATGAAGCGCAGCGCCTGAAGGCCGCCTGCGGGCAGGCTTTCCAGCTGGTGACGCCGGGGATCCGCCCTGAAGGCAGCGCGGCGGGCGATCAGCGCCGCATTATGACGCCAGTGCAGGCGCAGGCCGCTGGCGTGGACTACATGGTGATTGGGCGTCCGATCACCCAATCTGTGGATCCGGCCGCGACGCTGCGCGCGATCCGCGCCTCTTTGGCCTGAGGAACCGCCGATGAATGACGATAACAGCCGCCTGGTGTATTCCACGGACACCGGCCGCATCAAGCAGGAAGACGTTAAACCGCAACGCGCCAAGGGCGACGGCATCGTGCGCATCCAGCGTCAGACTAGCGGCCGCAAGGGGAAGGGCGTGTGCCTGATTACCGGCGTCGATCTGGATGACGCTGCGCTCGACAAACTGGCGGCCGAACTGAAAAAGAAATGCGGCTGCGGCGGTTCGGTGAAAGACGGGATCATCGAGATCCAGGGCGATAAACGCGATCTGCTCAAACAGCTACTGGAAGCCAAAGGCATGAAGGTCAAACTGGCGGGCGGTTGAGGCGAATCGCCATGCCGCAGTGCAATGCTGCGGCATGGCTTGAGGCTGTTGCTGCCGGGGGTTAGCCCGTTAACGGCGAAAGAACCATAGACTTAAAGTAAAGCAGACCTGAAATCATCGTTATTCTGGTTAATACGTCAAAGCGCCTCGGCGCTTTTGCCCGCCTGTCGGCAGAGGAACATCGGAAAGGTTATTTGCCAACCTGGTGACCGATGATGCCCCCTACCGCAGCCCCACCCAGTGTGCCCAACGCGCTGCCGTCTGTCAGCACTGCGCCGCCGACTGCACCGGCGCCGGCGCCGATAGCGGTGTTGCGATCGCGTTTGGACATGTTGGAACAGGCGCTCAGTGAAAACGCCAGAGTCAGAGCCAGAGCGGCGGTGGCGAAACGTTTATTGATAATCATCATAATGACTTCTCCTTAGCATTGGCTATATGGAAGTGCCCTCTAAGTATAGGCGCTAACCATAAATCAGGCCTGCTGTTGATTCCCGTACAGTATCGATATAAAAAATGGCACTTTTTGTTAACGGCCGAATAATTAGCAGGTTACGGCCCAAAAGTGACCGAAACTGAGTATAGGTTTCTCTGAAAGGATAAACAGGTAAATAGTCTTAAAATCCCGTTGCACAAGGGAAACGGCGCGCGGCGTGGCCCGCGCGACGCGAGAGGTGCGGTGGCGGCCCGCGTTATTCGTTGACCAGCTCCACCTGTACGCCCTGGCGTTTCAGCTGATGCTGATACTCCAGCGCCAGGCGTGAATCGGTGATCACTCGGCTGATTTGCCCCGGCTGCGCCAGCGGGTTGGGTTGGATCTGGCCGAATTTGCTGGAGTCCGTCAGCACGATATTCTCCACGCCCTTGGCCAGCACCGCGCTGACCACGTCGGCGCGCATCATGTCGCGGCCGGTAAAGCCGGTTTCGGCCTGAAAGCCGTCAATGCCGATAAACGCCTTGTTGAAATGCACCTGCTGAATGCACAGCCGTGTGAGCGGGCCGACCACGGTCTCGCTTTTCTTCTGATACATGCCGCCGAGGACAATCACGTCGCAGTCGGTTTCTTTCAGCAGGTTGGCGATATAGTGGCTGACGGTGATCAGCGTAATACGCTTGCGTTCGGCGATGTAGCGCGCCAGCAGGGCGTTGGCGCTGCCGCTCTCGATGAAGATCGTCTCACCGTCGTTGACCTGCGCCGCGGCGTACTGTGCCAATCGTTGTTTGAGGGTGAAATTGGACATCATGCGAGCGTCGACGTCGTCGCTTTCCAACGCCACGGCGGAACCGTGTACGCGCTTCAAATAACTGCGTTTTTCCAGCAGGTTGAGATCCTGCCGGATGGTGACTTCCGATACGCCCGAGGCCCGCGCCAGCTCATTGACGCTGATCCGCCGGCGATCGTTAACCAACTGCAATATGGTCTGTTGTCGTAAATTCATATCGGCCTGATGATGCGGCCGCCAAGGCGCGGCCGCTAAGAGTCAAAGGTTTAAAGAGTATGTTCTGTGCGCGCAATAATATCATCCTGCGCCTCAGGGGATAATGCGGTAAAGAAAGCGGAATAGCCAGCTACGCGAACCACTAAATCACGATATTGGTCAGGGTGTTGCTTCGCCGCCAGCAGCGTTTCGCGCGACACGATGTTGTACTGCACATGCCAACCGCGATAGCTCTCGAAGAAGGTGCGCAACATCAGCATCAGCTTTTCCCGATCGCGCGGGTTGTCCAGCGTCGCCGGATTCAGCTTTTGATTGAGCAGCACGCCGCCAAGGATCGCCTCGGTTGGCAACTTGGCGAGCGAATTGAACACCGCCGTTGGCCCCAGGTGGTCGGTGCCGGACGCCGGGCTGGCGCCTTCCGCCAGAGGCTGGTGCGCCTTGCGCCCATCCGGCGTGGCCAGGGTGGCGGCGCCGAAGGGCACGTTGGCCGAAATCGACGAGGTGCCGGCGTAGTAGCCGCCGCCGATCGGCCCGCGGCCGAAGCGGGTGTTGCGGTACTGTTTCAGTTCTTCGATGTAGGTTTGGTAGGCGCGCACCAGCAGCCGATCGACCTCGTCCACATCGTTGCCGTATTTGGGCGCGGCGTTGAGCAGCCGCTGACGCAGCTGTTCGCCATCCAGTCCGGCGAAGTCTTCGGCCAGCGCGGCCGCCAGCTGCTGCTGGCCGATTGCCCCTTGGTCGAACACCAGTTTGCGCACCGCCGCCAGGCTGTTGCCCAGGTTGGCGATGCCGACCTGCAGGCCGGAAACCCAGTCGTATTTGGCGCCGCCTTGCTTGATGCTTTTGCCGCGTTCAATGCAGTCATCCACCAGCGCGGAGCAGAGGATATCGTGGGCGTTCTCCTCCAGCACGCTGTCCACCACGCACTCGATCTCGATCGACTTGCGCGTGTAGTAGCGAATTTGCCGATCCCAGGCGGTTAAGACCTGTTCGAAATCGGCGAAGTTTCCTTTGGACAGCGCCTGTTCCTGCGGCAGGAAGATCTGCCCGGAGGTGGCATCGCGGCCTTGTTCCAGCGCCGCCAGCAGCACGCGGGCGAAGTTGATGAAGCTCATGCCGGTGCAGCGATAACCCCATTTGCCGCCGACGGCGGTCTCGATACAGCCGATGGCGGCGTAGTCGTAAGCGTCCTGCGGCTCGACCCCTAGCTTGATGAACTCGGGAATGACGATTTCGTCGTTATTGAATGCCGGCATGCCGAAGCCGCAGCGGATCACCTGTACGCAGGCGTCGAGGAAATCGGCGCTCATCCCGGCGTGGTAACGCACGCTGAGGTTGGGCTGGGTGGAACGCAGGCGGCCGCAGGATTCGAGAATGGCGTAGGACAGCGGATTGACCGCGTCACACGGCCGCCCATCGACCCGTTTTTGCCCGCCGATGGTGACGTTTTGGTACAGCGGGCTGCCGGCGGAGGCCTTGGAGTGCGAGCCGGAGCGGATCTTGTTGATCTCCAGCAGCTTCAGCCAGCAGCTGTGCAGCAGCTCGATGGCGTCTTCCCGCGCCAGGTTTTGCTCCAGCTCCACGTCGCGCCGATACCAGGGATAAAGATATTGGTCGAGGCGACCGAAGGAAACCGAATGGCCGTTGGATTCGATCTGCAACGTCAGCTGGATGAAATAGCACAGTTGCAGCGCCTGCCAGAAGGTTTGCGGCGGGCGATGGGCGATCAGGTCGCAGTTGTCTGCGATAGCCAGCAGCTCGGTGCGACGCCAGTCGCGGGTTTCGCGTTGCGCCATATCGCGCGCCAGGTGTGCGAAGCGTAGGATGTGCTCACTCAGCGCCGTCAGCACGATATCGATAGCGTTGAGAAACTGCGCTTTGTGCAGATCTTCCCACTCGGTCAGGCGCAGGCGGCTGCGGCGCGCGTTCACTTTTTCGCGCAGGCCGTCGAGGCCATGTTCCAGTAGCAGCGGGAAGTTGACCGCCAGATGGGCGTCGCCAGAGGTCATGTTGCCCTCGGCCTTGATGATGCCGGTGGCCAGCAGCGCCTTTTGTTCGTCGGTGAACATGCCGTAGCAGCGATCCTGCACCGTTTGGCCGCGCCACCATGGGCACAGACGGTGCAAAATCGCCTTATTCTCTTCGCTGACCGAGAAGCCGGCGCCCGGCCGGTCTGCCAACTGGTCTATCTCGTTTTCTATCCAGCCGACGGTGTATTCGGGGAAGATCGGCGCGGCGCGCAGCTCGCTGGCCTGGTTGCCGACGATCAGCTCGTCGTTGGCGATCCAGATGCTGCGCTTCGCCAGGTGGTTGGCCAGCGCCAGCGCACGGCGCGCCGGCAACGGCCGATCCTGATGCTGCTGATAGGCCTCGGTATAGTGCTGCGCGCGTTCGGTGCACACCGGCGGTTTGACGATGTGGATCAGCGCGTTCTTATGCGCCTGAATACGGGCGCTGAGGGTGGTCAAATCCAATGTGGTCATGGCGTTATCCTCGCAAAATGGCGGTCAGGCCTTTGGCGCCGGCGTACGTTTCGGCGAAGGCCAGCAGATCGGGCGCGTCCAGCGGTGTGCGGGCGGCGCGGTAGGGTTCGCCGAGCAGGTGATACTTGTTGATGCCCAGCGTGTGGTACGGCAGAAAGTGGATCTCCGATACGCCGATCTCGTCGGCGGCGAAGTCGACAATCGCGCGGACAGAGTGGCGATCGGCATTGAAATCGGGGATCAGCGGTACGCGCACGGTCATTGGCACGCCGTGCGCCGCCAGCCGGCGAAAATTGTTCATCACCCGGCGGGCCGAGCCGCCGGTCCAGGTTTTAAAACGCGCTTCATCGGTGTGTTTGAGATCGGCCAACAGCAGATCCAGCCAGGGCAACGAAGGGGCGATGTAATGCCACGGTACGTGCAGACAGGATTCGACGGCGGTGTGGATGCCGGCTTCGCGACCGCGCCGCAGCAGCTCCGCCGCGGCCTCCGGCTGCATAAAGGGTTCGCCGCCGGACAGCGTTAAACCGCCGCCGCTGCGCAGGTAGAAAGGCTTATCCCGCATCACCTCGGCCATGATATCGTCGGGGTTGACCACGCTGCCGCACAGGCTGAGCGCGCCGGTTGGGCAGGCGGCGGCCAGCGCCGCGTAGTCGTCTGCGCTGATGACGTCGCGCCGCAGCGTCAGTGCGCCCTCGTCACGTAGCAGGCCTTGTGGGCAGCGCTCGGTGCACAGCGTACAGCCGCTCAGACACAGGCGCTCGTCAAACAGCAGATCCGCGTGGCGCGAGCGGCTTTCCGGGTTCTGACACCAGCGGCAGCTCAGCGGGCACCCTTTTAAAAAGACCACGCTGCGGATGCCGGGGCCATCATGGGTCGAGTAGCGCTGCAGATTGAAGAACATGAATCACCCGTTTGGCGTTGCTGAATCTTTCGCCATTAAAGATCTTTCGAATGAAAGTTGAATTGATTTTGATCAAAAGTTGACGGGGTTTTTGCCCTATGATGATCAGAGTTTGAATCCGCCCACAGAACATGACACAGGAGTCCGTGATGGAGCTTTATCTCGATACCGCCGATGTGACCGCGGTAAAACGCCTGGCGCGCATTCTGCCGCTGCACGGCGTCACCACCAACCCGAGCATCGTGGCGAAGGAAGGCAAGCCGATCTGGGAAGTGCTGCCTGCGCTGCGCGACGCCCTTGGCGGCACCGGCAAGCTATTCGCGCAGGTGATGGCGGCCGATGCGGAGCGCATGGTGGCGGAGGCGTCGCTGCTCAGCCAGCGGGTACCGGGGCTGGTGGTGAAGATCCCGGCAACCGCGGAGGGATTGGCGGCGATCAAGAAGCTTAAAACGATGTCCATCCCGACGCTGGGCACCGCGGTGTACGGTGCCGGGCAGGGGCTGTTGGCCGCCTTGGCCGGGGCGGAATATGTGGCGCCTTACGTCAATCGGGTTGACGCGCAGGGCGGCGACGGTATTGAAATGGTGCACGAGCTGCAGCAGCTGCTGAGCCTGCACGCGCCGTCGGCGCAGGTGCTGGCCGCCAGCTTCAAAACACCGCGCCAGGCGCTGGAATGCCTGCTGGCGGGCTGCCAGGCCATCACGCTGCCGGTGGACGTCGCGGAGCAGTTCCTCAGCGTGCCGGCGGTGCAGGCCGCGGTCGAGAAATTCGAGCAGGATTGGCAGGGGGCCTTCGGCTCAACGCTGTTAGGCTAAAGCCAGTAAAAAGGGCGCCGCGGCGCCCTTGCTTGATGCTCGGTTCGTTTAGCCGCGGCCGGTCTCCTCTCGCAGCGCGGCGCCGACCTCGTGCGTCGTCGGCTGTTCGGAACGCAGCGCCCGGCGGATCGCGAAGAAGGCGGCAATCAGCATGGTTACCGCCACCAGCATAAAGAACCCGCACAGCGCGGCGTTGATCTGGTTGCTGAACACGATGGTTTCCATGTCTTTCAGCGACTTGGCCGGCGCAATGATCGTGCCTTGCTCGATGCCGGTGGAGAACTTCTTCGCCTGCGCCAGGAAACCGATGCTCGGTTTCTCGTGGAAGATCTTCTGCCAGCCGGCGGTCATGGAGGTCACAAACAGCCAGGCGGTCGGTAAAATGGTGACCCAAGCGTAGCGCTGTTTTTTCATCTTGAACAGCACCACGGTGCCGAGGATTAGCGCCATCGACGCCAGCATCTGGTTGCCGATACCGAACAGCGGCCACAGGGTATTGATGCCGCCGAGCGGATCGACCACGCCCTGATACACGAAGAAACCCCAACCGGCCACCGCCACCGTGGTGCCCGCCAGGTTGCCGAACCAGGAGCGGTTGTTGGCCAACTGCGGTACCGCCACGCCCACCAAATCCTGCACCATAAAGCGACAGGCGCGGGTACCGGCGTCGACGGCGGTCAGGATGAACAGCGCTTCGAACAGAATGGCGAAGTGGTACCAGAAGGCCATCATCGCCCGGCTGTTGAACACCTCGCTGATGATGTGCGCCATGCCCACGGCGAAGGTCGGGGCGCCGCCGGCGCGCGACAGGATGGAGTTCTCGCCCACCTCTTTGGCGATCAGCGCCAGCGTTTCCGGCGTGACGATAAAGCCCCAGCTGTTGATCACCTGCGAAGCATTTTCCACCGTGGTGCCGATCAGTGCCGCCGGCGAGTTCATGGCGAAGTAAACGCCCGGATCAAGCACCGAGGCACAGATCAGCGCCATGATGGCGACGAAAGACTCCATCAGCATGGCACCGTAGCCAATAAAGCGAATGTGGCTTTCGCGTTCCACCAGCTTGGGCGTGGTGCCGCTGGAGACCAGCGCGTGGAAGCCGGAAATGGCGCCGCAGGCGATGGTGATGAACAGGAACGGGAACAGGGCGCCGGCGAACACCGGGCCGCTGCCGTCGATGAAGCGCGAGACCGCCGGCATTTTCATCTCCGGCATGGCGAAGACGATGCCGATAGCCAGGCCGATGATGACGCCGATTTTCATAAAGGTGGAAAGGTAATCGCGCGGCGCCAGCAGCAGCCACACCGGCAGCACCGAGGCGACGAAGCCGTAGATCACCAGCACCCAGGTCAGGGTGGTACCGTGCAGCGTGAAGAACGGCCCCCAATAGGGATCTTGCGCGACGTTGCCGCCGTAAACGATCGCCAGCAGCATCAGCACGAAGCCAATCACCGAAATTTCAGCGATTTTGCCCGGCCGGATAAAGCGCATGTAGATGCCCATGAACAGGGCGATCGGGATGGTGGCGGCGATGGTGAACAGCCCCCACGGGCTGTCGGCCAACGCTTTTACCACCACCAGCGCCAGCGCCGACAGGATGATGATCATCACCCCCAGTGCGCCGAGCATGGTGATCACCCCGGCGAATGCGCCCAGCTCTTGCTTGGCCATTTCCCCCAGCGAACGGCCGTCGCGGCGTGTGGAGATGAACAGCACCAGGAAATCCTGCACCGCGCCGGCCAGCATGACGCCGATCAGGATCCAGATGGTTCCCGGCAGGAAGCCCATCTGCGCGGCCAGGATCGGCCCCACCAGCGGCCCGGCACCGGCGATGGCGGCGAAGTGGTGGCCGAACAGCACCCATTTGTTGGTGGGCACGTAGTCCAGGCCGTCGTTGTGACGTTCTGCCGGGGTCAGACGACGGTCATCCAGTTCAAAGACCTTGTCGGCAATGAACCGGCTGTAGAAGCGGTAGGCGATGCTGTAGCAGGCGACGGCGGCGACCACCAGCCAGACGGCGTTGACGTGCTCGCCACGGCTGAGCGCCAGCATGGCGAAAGCGAAGGCGCCGACCAACGCCACCAGCAGCCAGATAAATCCGGACCTGATGTTTTTCATGAAACAACTCCTTGGCGTGCAGAGGTAAAAATCAACGTTGTTATTAGGAATGACGTTTTAACAGTAGAAGTTTTGCCGCCGAACCGCGGCAGGTCGGATGAGAAATGTGAAGCAGGTGGGGTTTTAGTGTAAAAACAACGTGATGAAACCGCGTTGGCGCAGGCTGTCGCCCACACCATCCTGAGCAGTTATTCATTCTGCATTTTCACGGCGCGCACAGCGAATTATCGTCGTTTTTTATCTGGGCACGGCGTCTGGCGGATTATTATTTTATCTGTCGAGGCGTGCCGAAATAAAATTATTCATGCCGTGTTATACCTTTATTTTCACCCGCAGGCTTAATCATTCATCAAATAAATAATAAAGCTACGAAAGGAATTTAATTATGATAAATAAAATCATCGAAGGGTATTTACCGCAGCTCACGGCCATTCGGCACGATATTCATCAGCACCCTGAATTGGGTTTCGAAGAGTTTCGCACCAGCGATCTGGTGGCGGATTATCTGAGTTCGTGGGGCTATGAGGTGCACCGCGGATTGGCGGGCACCGGCGTGGTGGGTACGTTGCGGGTAGGCGACGGCGTTAAACGCCTCGGATTGCGTGCCGATATGGACGCTCTGCCGATCGAAGAGAACAACGGCAAGCCCTGGAGCAGCAGCGTGGCCAACCGCATGCACGCCTGCGGCCATGATGGTCACACCACTATGTTGCTCGGTGCCGCCCGCTATCTGGCGCAAACGCGCAACTTCAACGGCACGCTGCACCTGATTTTCCAACCGGCGGAAGAGATGCTGAACGGCGGCGCGCGCATGGTGGAACAGGGGCTGTTCGAGCGCTTCCCCTGCGACGCCATCTTCGCCATGCACAACATGCCGGGGATGCCGCTCGGCGAGTTCTTCTTCCAACACGGTCCGTTTATGGCCTCGATGGATCAGTTCAACGTGCGGGTGCAGGGGCGTGGCGGCCACGGCGCCATCCCGCAGCTGGCGGTCGATCCCGTGCTGGTGGCCTCGCATATCACTGTCGCCCTACAGAGCATCGTTTCGCGTAATATCGATCCGCTGGAGGCGGCCGTGATCACCGTCGGCAGCATCAAGGCCGGTGAGGCGGCCAACGTGATCCCGGACAGCGCGGAAATGAAGCTCAGCGTACGCTCTCTGGATCGTCAGGCGCGCGCAACCCTGCTGGCGCGCATTCCGGCGCTGATCGAGGCGCAGGCGGCAAGCTTCGGTGCCCACGCGGTGGTGGAGCACGTTAACGGTACGCCGGTGTTGGTCAACGACGAAGCGATGACCCGCTTTGCCCACCGTGTGGCGGAGCAGCAGTTCGGCGCCGCCCGCGCGCACTACGGTGCCCGGCCGCTGATGGGCAGCGAAGATTTCGCCTTCATGCTCGATGCACATCCGCAGGGCTGCTACCTGATCGTTGGCAACGGCGATGGCGAAGGCAGCTGCATGGTGCATAACCCGGGATATGACTTCAATGACGGCTGTCTGGCGGCCGGCAGCCAGTATTGGGGAGCGTTGGCGGAAGCGTATTTAAAATAAACGCGAAAAATAATAACAGGGAAGATAATGATGAGTGAAAATACGGCTGAAACCCAAACGGAAATAATATCGGCCCCGAAGGTCGGTGGCAAAAAGGTCATATTCGCCGCCTCCTTCGGCAATGCGCTGGAGTTTTTCGATTTCGGTATTTATAACTTCTTCGTTATTTATATCAGCGTATTGTTTTTTCCCCCGTCTAGCGATCCGCATCTGGCGTTGCTGTTGGCGTTTGCCACGTTCGGCGTCAGCTTTTTCATGCGGCCGCTGGGCGGCATTCTGATTGGCGCCTATGCCGATCGCTGTGGCCGCAAGCCGGCGATGATCCTGACGATTTCATTGATGAGCCTGGGCACGGCGATGATCGGCTTTGCGCCGACCTACGCCAGCGCCGGCTATTGGGGAACCGCCACGCTGGTGGCCGCGCGTCTGATCCAGGGCGTAGCGGCGGGCGGCGAGGTGGGGGCGTCGATGTCGTTGCTGGTGGAGTCGGCGCCGCCCCATCGGCGCGGTTTCTATTCCAGCTGGTCACTGGCGACGCAGGGCATCGCCACCGTGGTTGGCGGCGTCACCGCGCTGGCGCTCAGCGCGGCCTTGCCGGTGCTTTCCGGCGAACCGAACGCCATGGCCGAGTGGGGATGGCGCATTCCATTCTTTATCGGCGTGGCGCTGGCGCCGCTCGGTTGCTGGCTGCGTCTCGGGCTGGAAAGCGATCGGCCGTCGGTGGCGCGGGCTCACGAGCCGCCTGCTCAGCTGCGCCAGCACTCGCGGGCGGTAGTGCTCGGTGTGATGCTGACCATCGGCGCCACCGTCGCCACTTACATCTCGATGTATTATCTCGGCACCTACGCGGTGAAATACCTGGGAATGGCGCAGGCCTACGGTTATGCCGCGATGCTATTGGCGGGGCTCATCACCTTCGGCGGCAGTCTGCTGGTCGGGCGCTGGTGCGATCGTTACGGCCGTCTGCCGCTGATCCGCGGGTCGCGGATCGCGATTCTGATCGTGGCCCTGCCGGCGTTTTGGTGGCTGAGCGCGGTGCCGCATCCTGCGGTGCTGCTGCTGATCGTCGCGTTGCTGGTCGGGTTGACCACGCTCGGTTCGGTGCCGACCATGCTGATGATTTCGGAGCTGTTCCCGCAGCGCATTCGTGCGCTGGGGTTTGCGTTGGTCTACAGCCTCGGGGTGGCGATCTTCGGCGGCTTCGCCCAGTACATCGCTTCGCAGTCGATCGCGCTGAGCGGTTCGCTGCTGGCGCCCGCCGTCTATCTGATGGTGGCTACGCTGGCTTCGCTGGCGGTGCTGCCATTGCTGCGTGAAACCGGCGGAGAGCCGCTGCGCTAGCCGAAAAAAAACGCCGGCGGTTTTCACCGTCGGCGCTTTGCGTTGCGACCGTTTCAGGCTGGCGTTCAGGCCGCCGGGCGGGCGATCACGCTGCGGGTTTCCATGCGCACTTCGGCGATGGTGACCTGCAAGGTATCGCTCTGGCGGTAAACCACTTCGCCTTTAATCTGCACGGTGCCGGTTTCCTGGCTGCACTGCATCTCGTCACGCACCGCGTGAATGAACGGTGCCGGGATGAAGGCAACCGCGCCGTTGTCCAGCAGGCGTACACGCAAGCCGCCACGGGTCACGTCGATGATCTCGGCGTTGAAGCGGGTATCGGTACCGGCCTTGTCCTGCAGGAAGCGGGCGTACAGCCAGTCGCCGACGTCGCGCTCCGCCATGCGGTTCAGGCGGCGGCGCTCCGCCAGCTGCACCGTGACGTCATCCTGTGGCTTTTCCGCCGGTTGCTGGTTGATGATCGCCTTCAGCAGACGATGGTTGACCATATCGCCGTATTTACGGATCGGCGATGTCCAGGTGGCGTAAGCCTCCAGACCCAGACCGAAGTGTGGCCCCGGCGTAGTGCTGATCTCGGCGAAGGTCTGGAAGCGACGGATGCGGCTGTCGAGGAATTGGGTCGGCTGCGCATCCAGGTGGCGGCGCAGTTCGCAGAAACCGTCGAGGGTCAGCAGCTTCTCGGCTTCGGCTTCCACGCCGTTGGCCTGCAGCACGGTGACCGCTTGTTCAACCAGCGCAGGATCGAAACCGGTGTGCACGTTGTACACGCCGAAGCCCAGGCGATCGCGCAGCACGATGGCGGCGCAGACGTTGGCGGCGATCATGCACTCTTCAACGATGCGGTTGGCGCTGCGGCGCTGCTCGGTAACGATCTCCAGCACGTCGCCTTTTTCACCCAGCACGAAGCGGTAGTCCGGACGATCTTTGAACACCAGCGCATGCTGGTGGCGCCAGGCATTGCGCGCATCGCAAACGCGCTTCAGCAGGGTGATTTGTTGCGCGATGGCGTCGCTCGGCGGTTGCCAGCCGGCAATGCCGTCCAGCCAGTCGGAGACTTCGTCGTACACCAGTTTGGCTTTGGATTCGATCTCGGCGGCGAAGAACTGAATATCGTCGCCTAGCGCGCCGTCGGCGGCGATGGTCACGCGGCAAGCCAGCACCTGGCGGCGCTCGTTAGGGCGCAGCGAGCACAGGTTGTCCGACAGATCGCGCGGCAGCATCGGGATGTTGAAGCCCGGCAGGTAATTGGTGAAGGCGCGCACGCGGGCGATATCGTCCAGCTTGCTGCCTTGTTCGACGTAGGCAGTCGGATCGGCGATGGCGATGGTCAACTGCAGCGAACCGTCACCGTTGTCGGTCACGTACAGCGCATCGTCCATGTCCTCGGTGCTGGCGCTGTCGATGGTGACGAATTCGAGCGCGGTCAGATCTTCACGCACCAGCGCAGCGTCCGGCTCGCTGAGGGCCTGCATCTCCGGCGCCTCTTTTTCCAGGTTGTGACGCGCCAGCGTCACCCACCACGGGGCGAAATGGTCTTCGCCTTCGGTGATAAAGTGGGTCAGGTCGGCGTTGAAGCCGCGATCGCCTTTCAGCGGATGGCGGCGCATTTCCGCCACCGCCCAGTCGCCGGCCTGGAAGTTGTGGGTCAGTTCACGCACCGGGCGGCACGGAATCGCATCTTTCAGCAACGGATGATCGGGCACGATGGACAGGCGATCGTCGCGCTTTTGCACGCGGCCGACAAAGCGCGACAGGAACGGCTCGACCAGGGTTTCCGGCTCGGCGATTTCGCGCTCTTTCTCGGTGTGCAGGGTGGCGATAATGCGATCCCCGTGCATGACTTTCTTCATGTACGGCGGTGGAATGAAGTAGCTTTTTTGACCGTCTACTTCAAGAAAGCCAAAGCCTTTCTCGGTCCCTTTCACGACGCCTTCAACGCGCGGGGTCTGAGAGTGAAGTTGCTGTTTAAGCTGCGCCAGCAGCGGGTTATCTTGAAACATATCGTCCAGTGAATGGGTTGTGAGTGGCAAGATTTGCGGCTGACAGTTTTACGCGAATCACCCGCTGCGAGCAAGCCTAACGTCACGGAACCCCGCGTTGCCGCGCGATTTTGCGCAAGAATGGTCAATCGAAGGGCGAACGATGAAAAACCCCGGCGCGCAGGCTGGGGTGAAGGGCGTGGGACAATCAGTCCCGCAGCGGCGTCGGCTGCAGGATTTCAATCCAGTAATCGTCCGGATCGCGAATGAACGCCACGTAGTTCATGCGGCCTTCATGCAGGCGTTTCTGGAAGGTGACGCCCAGGCGCTCAAACCGCTCGCAGGCGGCGCGCACGTCCGGCACCGTGACACACAGGTGGCCAAAGCCGCGCGGTTCGCTGTTGCCGTTGTGGTAGTGGAAATCCGCCTGATTTTCGGTGCCGTGGTTATGGGTCAGCTCGAGAATACCCGGCTGGCTCAGCGCCCAGCGTTTGCGTTCGTCGTCATCCTGCGGGATCTGCTCGCGCGGGCTGCGCGTCAGGTAGCAGATGGTGAAAGCGGCTTCTTTGAACTCTTCCAGATAGACCGGGGTAAAGCCCAGCACGCGCGTATAGAAATCCAGCGCTTTGGCCAGATCCTTCACGCGGATCATGGTGTGGTTGAACACGTAACCGTCGGTAACCGCGTCCGGTTGGGCCGCCACGCCGGGCAGCGTCAGTAAATCATTCAGTGGCATCAGTGATCCTCCTCAGGGTGTCGGCAGACTGTAGGTGAAATCGATGCTAATCTAAAGTAATTGTTTTTAACTAAAACACTAACTAAAAGTGAATGATAGATGAAGCTGAGCCAACTGAAGTATTTCTGCACCGTGGTGGAACAAAAAACCATCGCCGCCGCCGCCCGCGAGCTGCACTGCGTGCCTTCCAACGTCACGCTGCGGCTGCGCGAACTAGAGGAGTCGCTGGGCGGCGAGCTGTTTTTCCGCGACAAGAACCGGCTGTACGTCAATCCCAAAGGGCGGCTGTTCTACCAGCAGGCGCGCGACATCGTGGCGCAGGCGGAGCGCAGCAAGCAGCTGTTCGCCGGCGAGCATCAGCATGGGCTGCTGAACCTCGGGGCGCTGGATTTCTCGCTGGTCAGCCATTTACCGGCGCGTATTGCCCGGCTGCGCCGTTTACAGCCTCATCTGCACATCAACGTACTGAGCCGCGACTCGCTGGTGCTGGAACGCATGCTGATCGACAGCGATCTCGACCTGGCGATCACCGACGGCCCGATTGAGCATCCGTTACTGGCCAGCCAAAAGGCATTCGATGAACGGCTGGTATTGCTGATGCCGGCCGATGTCGGGGAACCCGACGCCGCCACGCTGGTGCCGCTGGAGTTTTACACGTTCAGCCGCGAATGTTCGTTTCGCCTGAAGGTGGATCACTGGCTGGCCTCGCGCGGGCTGAAACCGCGCATGACGCTGGAAATGGAGTCTTATGCCGCGATGGCGGCCTGCGTGCAGGCCGGTTGCGGCGTGGCCTGCGTGCCCGGTTCGTTGCTGCCGCTGATCTTGCCGGCACCAGGGTTGAAGGTGGTGGAAATGGGTGAGGAGGGCGTGAGCGATCTGTACTTCGTCTGGCGACGGCATCAGCTGTCCGACGAGTTGCAGACTATCCTGGAAATATTGGCGCGCCCGGCGTGAACCGGGCGCGCATGTTCAGGCAATACGCAGCGAGGGTTGCTGCTCGCTGCGGCGAATCACCACCGGGATCGACTTCGAGGTCGGGGTGCCGGTACCGTCGCCGAAGCTGGCCAGCGGCACCAGCGGGTTGGTTTCCGGGTAGTAGGCCGCCAGGTTGCCACGCGGAATGTCGTAACTCACCAGCTTGAACCCGTCCACTTTACGCACCACGCCATCGTTCCACAGGGTTTCTATCTCTACCCGTTCGCCATCCTGTAGGCCCAGTGCCGCCAGATCCTCCGGATGGATGAACAACACTTCGCGCTGGCCGTAAACGCCGCGATAGCGGTCATCCAGACCATAGATGGTGGTGTTGTACTGATCGTGCGAGCGCAGCGTCTGCAGGGTAAACGGCGCTTGCTCGTCGCCCAGCTGCGGGAACAGGGTGGTCGGCAGCGCGGCGGCGCTGAATTCCGCCTTGCCGCTCGGCGTGGCGAAGCGCAGTTCAGCGGCAGCATTGCCCAGGTAGAAACCGCCGGGCTGGTCGCAGCGCCGGTTAAAATCCTCGAAGCCGGGAATGGTGGCGGCGATATGATCGCGGATCAGCGAATAGTCGTCGGCCAGTTCCAGCCAGTCCAGCTGTTGCGTACCTAGCACGGCGTCGGCGATGCCGCAGACGATCGCCGTCTCCGAACGTTGAGTATCCGCCAGCGGTTTGCCGATGCCTTCCGAAGCGTGAACCATGCTGAATGAATCCTCGACCGTGATGTACTGCGAGCCGCTGGCCTGCATGTCCAGTTCGGTGCGGCCGAGCGTCGGCAGGATCAGCGCGTCTTTGCCGGTCACCAGGTGGCTGCGGTTAAGCTTGGTGCTGATATGCACCGTCAAATCGCAGTTGCGCAGGGCGCGGGCGGTGCGTTCGGTGTCCGGCGCTGCGGCGGCCAGGTTGCCGCCCAGCGCGATCAGCACTTTCACTTCGCCGCGCAGCATCGCTTCGATCGCTTCCACCGTGTTGTGCCCCACCGCGCGCTTGGCGGTGAAGTTAAAGTGGCGTTCCAGGCTGTCGAGCAGCGCCTTCGGCGACTTCTCATCAATCCCCATGGTGCGGTTACCCTGGACGTTGCTGTGGCCGCGCACCGGGCACAGACCGGCGCCTGGTTTGCCCAGTTGCCCGAACAGCAGCTGCAGGTTGGTGATTTCACGCACCGTCGCAATAGAGTGTTTATGCTGAGTCACGCCCATCGCCCAGGTGCAGATCACCCGTTCGGCACCCTGGTAGGTGGCCGCCGCCTGGCGCAATTGCGCTTCGCTCAGGCCCGATTGCGCGGTAATGGTCTGCCACTCGGTCGCGTCCACCTGCGCCAGGTAAGCCTCCACGCCGACGCTGTGCTGTTCGATAAATGCCAGGTCGAACAGGGCGGGTTCACCAGCGGCCATACGCTGGCGGTGAGTTTCCAGCAGCGCTTTCACCATGCCGCGCACCGCTGCCATATCGCCGCCCAGATTTGGCTGGTAATAGGAAGAGCTGATCGGCGAGGATTTTGGCGTCAGCATCTGTACCGGATCCTGCGGATCGGCGAACCTTTCCAGCCCACGTTCGCGCAGGGTGTTGAAACTGACGATACGCGCGCCGCGTCGGGCGGCGTTTTTCAGGCTGTGCAACATGCGCGGGTGGTTGGTGCCGGGGTTTTGACCGAACACGAAGATGGCGTCGGCCTTTTCGAAGTCATCGATGCGGATGGTGCCTTTGCCAACGCCGATGCTCTGCTTCAGCCCGACGCCGCTCGCTTCGTGACACATGTTTGAGCAGTCGGGGAAATTGCTGGTGCCGAGCATGCGGCCGAACAGCTGATAAAGGTACGACGCTTCGTTGCTGGCGCGGCCCGAGGTATACAGCTCGATCTGGTTCGGGTTGTCCATACCGTTGATGTGCTTGGCGATCAGCGCCAGCGCGTCCGGCCAATGGATAGGCTCATAGTGGTCGGTTTCGGCGTTGTAGCGCATCGGATGGGTGAGGCGACCCTGGTATTCGAGGAAATAGTCGCTCTGCTGCTGCAGGGTGCTGACGCTGTGGGCGGCGAAGAACTCAGGCTCCACGGCGCTGCGCGTCGCTTCCCAACTGACCGCTTTGGCGCCGTTTTCGCAGAAGCTGAAGGTGCTGTGGTTGTCGTCGCCCCAGGCGCAACCGGGGCAGTCGAAGCCGCGTGCCTTGTTGACGCGCATCAGGTTGCGCATGTTTTTTAGCGTTTGTTTACTGTCGAGGACAAAGCGGGTGGTGGCTTCAAGCGAACCCCAGCCGCCCGCTGGGCCGGTATAAGGCTTGATTGACGGTTTGAATTTCATGGTGACACTTCGCAGGTGGTTGTAGCTAAAAAGTAAACGCTTTTTTATGCGTCTTGCGTATTTATGTCACAAGTTTAGGGGCGTGGCAGGCAGGCGTCTAATCGAATGGGGCAATGGCGGCATAGAGCGTATCTATCGCAGGCGGACGCTGACCTAAACAAATGGTTGCATAAAGACACCCGCTGCAAAAGAGTAATGGTTTCGTCTGAAAGTGAATTCATGCAGTCTATCTCGCGGATTATATTGGCATTTTATTCAGCCTGCGGGCCTGAGGAACACAGCGTGAAGCGTTCAGTATCAGTGGTGATCGGCGGTATATTACTGCCTTTAGCGGCGCAGGCGGCGGAAACGACGCCCCATTTTCCCACCATGACCCCACCGGCGATAGACGCCGCCTCTTACGTTTTGATGGATTACACCACCGGCCAGGTACTGGCGGCCGGCAATGCCGACGAACGGCGCAACCCGGCCAGCTTGACCAAACTCATGACCGGGTTGGTGATCGACCACGCGCTCGAGCAGCACAAGATTGGCCTCGACGATGTCGTCACCGTGGGGAAAGACGCCTGGGCGCAGGGCAACCCGGTGTTCAAAGGTTCTTCGTTGATGTTCCTGAAGCCTGGTGACAGGGTCACGGTTCGCGATCTCAGCCGCGGCATCATCATCGATTCCGGCAACGACGCCTGCGTGGCGATGGCGGACTATGTGGCGGGCAGCCAGGCCAACTTCGTCAAGCTGATGAACGAGAAGAGCGCGCAGCTGGGCCTGCAGAACACCCATTTCGAAACGGTACACGGGCTGGATGCGCCGGGGCAATTCACCACCGCCGGCGATCTGGCGGTGATTGCGCGCGCCATCATCATGAGTGAGCCGGCGGAATACCACATGTACAGCGAGAAATCGCTGACCTGGAACGGTATCACGCAGCAGAACCGCAACGGCCTGCTGTGGGATAAGACGCTGCACGTCGATGGGTTGAAAACTGGGCACACCGCCTCTGCCGGCTTCAACATCATCGCCTCCGCCACCGAAGGGGATCGCCGCCTGATTGCCGTGGTGATGGGCGGCAAAAGTTCCAAAGGCCGCGAGGAACAGGCGCGCAAGCTGCTGAGCTGGGGGCTGCGCGACTTTACCACGGTACACCTGTTCAGCGCCGGCCAGAGCCTGGGGGAAGAGCCAGTCTGGTACGGCGAGAATCACCGGTTACCGGTCGGCAGCGTGCAAGAGCAGTCGCTCAGCCTGCCAAAAAACGAAGCGGACAAGCTGAAGGCGCAGTACGTGATCAATACCGCGCGGCTGGAAGCGCCGATTGGTAAAGGGCAAACCGTCGGCGAGATCCGCATCAGCGACAATGGCCAGGTAGTGAAAACCCTACCGCTGGTGGCGCTGCAGGCGGTACCGCAGGGCGGCGTGTTCTCGCGCCTGGTGGATTACGTGAAGCTGAGGCTCTGACTCGTCGGGCGGGCGGCGGCCCCCGGTGGTATACTGGTGCGAATGCCGATCATTGAGCTGCGCTATGGATATTAAACAACTGATTTATTTGTGCAATCTGGAACGAGAGCGCCACTTCGGCCGGGCGGCGGAGGCCAGCTTCGTCAGCCAGCCGACGCTATCCATGCGATTGAAAAATTTGGAAAAAGAGCTGGGCGTTTCGCTGATTAACCGCGGCAACCATTTCGGCGGTTTTACCGCCGAAGGCGAGCGGGTGTTGGCGTGGGCGCGTGAGATCGTCTCGGTTTATCAGGGGCTGAAGCTGGAAGTGGAGTCGCTCAAGCACGGTTTGCACGGCACGCTGCGCCTCGGCGTGGTGCCGCAGTGCAGTATCTCGGTATCGGAAATGCTCAAGGCGGTCAGCGAACGTTACCCGCATCTCGATTACCGGCTGGCGGTGCTGAGCGCCGATCAGCTGTTGGAGGCGCTGACGGCGCACACCGTCGACATCGGCATCGGCTTTTTCGAGCTGTCGACCTTGAAGGAGCTGCATTTCCAATCGCAACCGCTGGTGGAAACCGGCGTCGAGCTGGTATTTCATCCGCAACATTTCCCGAAGCTGGTGGGCGATACGCCGTTGCCGCTGGAGGCGGTGGCCGCCTTGCCGTTGTGTCTCGCCGAGCCGACGCGTTATTTCCGCCGCTATCTCGATCAACACTTTCGCGACGCCGGGTTGACGCTGCACCCGCGGCTTGAGACCGCGTCGATCTTCCAACTGCTCGAAGGTATTTTCGTCGGTTTGGGCTGCGGACTGTTCCCGCGCGGCCAGCTGCAATCGCCGTTGATGCCGGCGTTGCAGCGGCGTCCGGTGGCCATCGGCGCCATGCCGCGTCATGCGGCGGTGGTCGTCGATATGGCGGAGCGCGCTACGCCGTTGGCGCAAAAGTTCTTCGATGCCGCCAGCGAGTGGCTGCGTCAGCAGAATGTCTAAAACGCGCCGTATTGCGGCCGGTAATAAGGCCGCATAGCGGTATTCAGTCGGCGGTGATGGAAGATGTTGCATCGCCCAACGTTTGGCGCAGGCGATTTTCCCAGGCGTAGAGTGCGGCGGTGAGGATCACTTCCAGCGCCTGCGCCTGATTCAGACCGCTGTTGAACAACGGCTGCACGCTCTGCGGGGTAAATTTCTCCGGTGCGCGCGTCAGCTCGGCGGCGGTGTGGATCACCGCGCGTTTGACCGTATCCTCGGTAGAGGCCAATCCCTGAGGCAGCCCGGTGAACAGCGCCTGTACCAATCCGTCATCCTGCATTTCATGCGCCACCGTGGCCGCGCAGTAACGGCTGCCGTTGATGCGCGAGACCACCAGCGTCGCCAGCGCCTTCAGGCGGCTCGATAACCCATACCCTTCGGCATTGATGCCATTGAACACGCCGTTGCGTTCGCGCAGTGCGGCGGCATCGTGCGCTAACAGCAGATAATAAGATTCGGCGCGCGCCTGCGGGTGGCTCTGATCCAACACGTCAAGCTGTTCGGCGGCGGCGGTTTCCGTGTCGATCGGCGACAGCCGCGCAGTCCAGCTCAATTCTTCGGTACTGAAAGCGACGCCATCGGCGTCTTCGACATTCGGGAAGCCGGGCACCACTACCGCCGGTCGGCCGGCTAACGCCGCGATGCCAGCTACCACACGCGCCTGATAGCTGACAAAACCGATGATTTGCGAAAAGGTGACGATATCCGCAGGGCTCAGCCCGACGTCGACAAGCTGTTGCAGCGCCTTGCGGCAAATCAGCGTGGGTTGGCTGGCAAGCTGGCGGGCATATTGGGTGATCTGGGCGAGCCGGATATTGCTTTCCCGGGAGGCGTCCGGGCTGTGCAGCGGGGCGAGGCGGGCGGCATAGTGGCTACAGAGGGACTGCACGCCGGTCACCTGCGCGACGGTCAGTGCGGTGCTGAGGCGATCGTAGGGTGACAATGTCACGTATCGTGATAGCGACACCTGGTCGGGAAACAGGGCGTGGTAACCGGCCAGTGAGGCGTTGAATACCCCGGCGCGGGCGCCGAGCGCGCTGTTTAACGCTTCATCGGCGAAGGCACCCAGCCCCAGCAGAAAACGATCGCGCAGGGTAGCCGCCTGCGGCTCCAACGGCGTATCGCCCCGCACGCTGCTTTGGGTTTCGTGATACCACTGGGCATTATGTTGTCGACGGAGTCGTTCCATAGGGTCAATCCTTAATCATGATCAACAACCACCGCTGCGTACGTCAGCGGTGGCTGGACAAAGAGGCAACATGCCCGCAGGCGGGGCGAAAGGCGGATTTAGCGCAGCTCATCGCAGTACAGTGCGTGGCCGTAAACAGAGAAACCGGTGGCCAGCGTGAGCAGAAACTGCGCGAGGCGGCGATGGCGAAGGCTGTTCATCAGTGCGATATCCTGTCGTATGAGAGGCTCAACGTAGGGGATATCCTCACCGATCGCCCTGGCGAGATAAAATAATGTTACGGACTAATCAATAACTGAAAGGAATAAAATATAAGGATATATAACAAGAATGTAATTTGTATGTGCATTTTCTCGCTAAGCGACCGAGGCGCGCAGCAATAAAAAACCCGCCGCAGCGGGTTTGTTGCAGGCCAGGACGGGGCTCAGAAACGGCCGCCGTCGCGTCGCCAGGCGTCGGCGGTCAGCGCCTCGCCGAAGTGGCTGGCGATAAGACGCTTGGTCAATTCGTGCAGCGGCGCCGCCAACACCTCGGCGGTGCTGCCGCGTTCGACGATTTCCCCTTCGTGCATCACCAGCACCTGGTCGCTGATATGCTTCATCATGCCGAGGTGCTGGGTGACGTAGATATAGGAAATGCCGTGTTTTTCCTGCAGTTCCAGCATCAGGTTGATGATTTGCGAGCGCATCGACATGTCCAGCGAGGCCAGCGCCTCATCGGCGACGATCACCTTCGGCTGCAGGATCAGCGCACGGGCCAGCGCGACGCGCTGTTTTTGCCCGGAAGCCAGCATGTGCGGATAGTAGTAAGCGTGATCCGGCAGCATGCCGACCTGGCGCAGCGTTTGGTTGATACGCTGCTCGCGCTCGGCGGGTTCCAGATCGGTGTTCAACCGCAGCGGCGCATCCAGCAGCTGGCCGATGCGCTGACGCGGGTTGAGCGAGGTGCTCGGATCCTGAAAAATCATGCGAATGCGCTGGCTGCGGTAGCGATAATCACCGAACTCCAGCGGATGATCGTCGATCAGCAGTTCGCCGGCGGTCGGTTCCACCATGCCGGAGAGCATTTTCGCCAGCGTGGATTTGCCAGAGCCGTTCTCACCGATCACCGCCAGCGTCTGACCTTCACGCAGGGTAAAGCTGACGGATTTCACCGCCTCGACGTGCTGACGGCGGAACAGCCCGGTGCGGTAGCGGTAGGTTTTGCTCAGGTTGCGCACTTCCAACAGCGTTTCCATGTTATTGCTCCTCCATGTTCAGCGGGAAGTGGCAGGCGAAGAAGTGGTTTTTGACCGGGCGCAGGCGCGGCGTTTCGATGCACTTCTTCTGCGCGTAAGGGCAGCGCGGCCCCAGGCGGCAGCCGATCGGCAGGTGTTCCAGCGAAGGAATGGCGCCCGGTAGCGTGTTCAACCGGCTTTTGTGCGGCAGCGAGCGGCCGAAGTCCGGCATGGCGCGGATCAGCGCCTGGGTATAAGGGTGGTGCGGCGCCGCCAGCAGCTCTTCGCACTGGGCGCTCTCCACCGTTTGCCCGCAATACAAGACGTTCACCCGGTCGGCCCACTTGCTCATCATCTGCAGGTCGTGGCTGATCAGCAGAATGGTGGTATTGTTGTTCTGGTTGAGGCGCGCCAACAGGCGGAAAATCTGCGCCTGGGTGGTCGGCTCCATGGCATTGGTCGGCTCATCGGCGATCAGCAGGCGCGGCTGGTTGGCCAGCGCGATGGCGATCATCACTTTCTGGCACTCGCCCTCGGTCAGCTCGTACGGGAAGCTGCCCATGATGTCGTCGTGATCCTTGATGCCGACGCGGTGCAGCAGTTCGATGGCGCGGCGTTTGCGCCAGTTGAAGCGTTGCCACCAGCGGCCCTTGTAGGTCCAGCCTGGGATGGCCTGCGCCAGCTGGCGGCCGATGCTTTCGGAAGGATCGAGACAGGACTGCGGCTCCTGGAAGATCATCGAGACGTTGTGGCCCACCAGCCTGCGCCGCTCGCGCGGACTTAGCTGCAGCAGGTCGATGTCGTCGAAGCGAAAGCGATCGGCGGTGACGCGCCAGTTGTCTTTGGTCACGCCGCAGATGGCCTTGGCGATCAGGCTCTTGCCGGAGCCCGATTCACCCACCAGGCCGCGCACCTCGCCCTCGGTCAGCGTCATGCTGACGCGATCGACCGCCTTGACCGGCCCTTCGGCGGTCATAAATTCAATCGTCAGATTGCGGATATCGAGTAACGGCATTATTCCACCCCGGCATTGATTGCGCGGCGCATACCGTCGCCTAACAGGTTAACCAGCAGCACGCTGACGAGAATGGCCGCGCCGGGTAGCATCACCGTCCAGGGCGCAACGTACACCAGCTCGAGCGAATCGCCGAGCATCGCTCCCCATTCCGGCGAAGGCAGCTGCGCGCCGAGATCGAGGAAGCCGAGTGCGGCGATATCCAAAATGGCCATCGACAGCGCGCGGGTGAACTCGGTCACCAACACCGCCGCGATGTTCGGCATGACCGCGTACCACAAGATCTGCAGCGTGGAAGCGCCGTCAAGCCGGGCCGCCACCACGTACTCTTTCTCCAGTTCGTCGTGCACCGCGCTGTAGATAGTGCGCACCATGCGCGGCAACAAGGCGAGCCACACCGCCAGCATGGCGTGTTCAAGTTTGGGGCCGATAAACGCCACCACCACGATCGCCAGCAGCAGCGAGGGAATCGACAGCAGGGTATCGAGGATGTGGTTGAGCACCGCAGAGCGCAGCCCGTGGGTGACGCCGGCGAACACGCCGAGGATCACCCCGCAGAACGCCGCGGCCAGCGTCACCGCCAGCGCGGAGCCGAAGGTGGCGGCGGTGCCGGTCAATAGGCGACTAAGGATGTCGCGCCCGAGATCGTCGGTGCCGAGGAAAAACGACACGTTGCCATAGCGCGACCACGACGGCGGCAGCAGCTGATAACCAAGGAACTGCTGATCCAGCGCGTAGGGCGCCAGCAGGCTGCCGAACAGCGACAGTAGCAGCAGGGCAATCACCCCGTAAAAACCGATCATCGCCAGCGCGTCGCCATAGAAAATCCGCCAGGTGTAGCGCAGCGGGCTCGGCATCTTTTTCTCGCGGTATACGTTATCGAAGGGCATACCATTCCTTATGTTTCAGCGGGTTGGTTGCCGCACCCAGAATGTCGGCCAGGACGTTAATGGTGATCACCAGCGTGCCGACCACCATGACGCCGGCGGAAATCGCCGCATAGTCCTGCTGGCGAATGGCGTTGATCAGCCACCGGCCGAGGCCCGGCCAACTGAACACCACTTCGGTGATCATTGCCAGCGTGAGCATGGTGGAGAACTGCAGCCCCAGCTTGGGCACAATTGGCGGCAGCGCATTGTGCAACACGTGGCGGCGAATGATAGTGAAGCGCGACAGGCCGCGGGTAGCGGCGGCCTTGATGTAGTTTTGGCTCAGCACATCGTCGGTGCTGATGCGCATCAGGCGCACCACTTCGGTGGTGGGCGCCACCGCCAGCGCGGCGATCGGCAGGATCATGTGACGCAGTGCGCTGCCGATCATCTCGGCGCGATACGGCGAGTCCGACAGCCAGGCGTCGATCAGCGCGAAACCGGTGATAGGCTTCACCTGATACAGCAGATCGAAACGGCCGGAAACCGGCAGCCAGCCGAGATGCAGCGAGAAGAACAGCATCAGCAGCAGCGCCAGCCAGAACACCGGCATTGAAAAGCCCAGCAGCGCGAAGGTGCTGATGGCGGTGTCCTGCCACTTGCCGCGCAGCACGCCGGCGATGATGCCCAGCGGAATGCCGATAAACAGCGCCAGGGCGAACGCCAGCAGGCACAGTTCCATGGTGGCCGGGAATACTTCGCGCAGCTGTTCGCTGATCGCCTGGCCGTTGATGCTGGAGACGCCGAAGTCCCAATGGAGCAGGCTGACGAAGTAGAACTGATAGGCGTCCAGCAGGGCGGCGCCGTTCAGCGGCGCGCGCGGCGTGAAATAGCTCAGGCTGAAGCTGACCAGCGTCAGGAAGAACAGCGTGATCAGCAGCAGCAGAATGCGGCGCAGGGTAAAGATAATCACTTGTTCACCTCCGGCGCGGATTCACGGTACACCCCGGCGAACGAGGCGTTGCCGAACGGGCTCAGCACCAATCCCTTGATGTCGTAGCGGTAGGCCTGCAGACGCAAAGAAGAGGCCAGCGGCAGCACCGGCAGTTGCTGCTCGAGGATTTTCTGCGCCTTGCGGTAGTTGTCGATGCGCTGAGACAGCTGCTGCGACAACAGCGCGTTCTGCAGCACCTCGTCGAAGCCTGGGTCACACCAGTGAGCATAGTTGGTTTGCGAACGGATTGCCGCGCAGCTCAGCAGCGGCCGGAAGAAGCTGTCCGGGTCGTTGCTGTCGGTGGCCCAGCCGGTCAGGGTCAGATCGTGGTTCATTTCCATCAGGCGCGCCTCTTGGAAACGGCCTTCTACCGGCACGATGGTGACGTTGATGCCCACCTGGCCGAGATCGGCCTGGATCAGCTCGGCGGTTTTCAGCGGGCTCGGGTTGTAAGACTGCGAGGCGGTCGGCACCCACAGCTTCAGGTTCAGCTGGCCGACGCCGGCCTGCCGCAGCATCTCGCGCGATTTGGCCGGATCGTACTCGGTGACGTGCGCGTCGTTGTCATAGGCCCAGGAGGCGCGCGGCAAGATTGAGGCGGCGGTTTCCGCCGTGCCGTAATAGATCGACTGCATCAATCGTTGGTTGTTGATCGCCAGCGAAATCGCCTGGCGCACATTGAGGTTGTCGAGCGGCGGTTTGCGGGTGTTGAACGCCAGATAAGCGATGTTCATCCCCGGACGCAGCGTCAGGCGCAGGCGCGGATCGTCGCGCAGGATCGACAGCTGGCTGGCCGCCGGATAAGCCAGTACGTCGCACTCGCCGGTCAGCAGCTTGGAGAGGCGGCCGGTGCCGCCAGCGCCCAGATCGATCACCACCTGCGGCATGCGCGGCAGGCCTTTCCAGTAGGCGGCGTTGCGCGCCAGGCGAATATATTGCCCCGAGCGGTATTCGTTGAGCAGGAACGGGCCGCTGCCGACCGGCTCGCGGTCGATCAGCTCCTGATGGCCTTGGCGCGTCAGCGTGTCGGCGTATTCGGCGGACAGCACCGGCGCGTAGTGGGTCGCCAGGTGCCACAGGAACGAGGCGTCCGGTGACTGCAGGCGAATCTCCACCGTGTAGTCGTCGAGCTTTCTCACGCTCTGCACCGAATCGCCGAACTGCAGGCTGTCGAAATAGGGGTATTCGCCACCGTTGACGTCGTGATACGGGTGTTTTTGGTCAAATACGCGCGCGAAGCTGAACACCACGTCGTCGGCGTTCATCTTGCGGGTGGGCGTAAACCAGGCGGTGGTCTGGAACGGTACGTCCTTGCGCAGATGGAAGCGGTAGGTGGCGCCGTTGTCCAGCACCTCCCAGCTTTGCGCCAGTTCGGGGATCAGCCGGTAGGTGTACGGGTCGACGTCCAGCAGGCGATCGTACAGCTGGGCGGCCAGGGTATCCACCGTCAGGCCGCTGCTGGCCATTTGCGGGTTGAAGGTATTCAGTATGCCGCTGACGCAATAAACAAAGCCGCTCTGGCGAATGTCCGGCAGCGGCGCCGCGCTGGGCACGGGCGGTGTTGTCGCGGCCAGGGCAGAGCCCGTCAGGCACAACGACAGTATCCAAAAGGGTAAACCACGCATAGAGGCTCATGGGTTAATCAGCAATAGCGTTAGTGTATCGTACTCTGACCAGCAGCCCAATCCATTGAACAAAATCGCTGAGTTTTCTGCGACTTGATTAATCAGGCCGTTCAGCGGCAAGAAAAAAGTTTTTCATGTTATGTTATAATATAACAAAACCGTGTTACCGTTCCCCGGCAAAGTCACAATAACGCAAGGGGATGTATGAACGAAGTTGCACTTCCACCACGCCGTTCGCTGCCGGACGCTCAGGCATGGCGCGGCGAAATGAGTGATGTCGGGCTCGATTGGGTCGGGATGCAAGGGATCGCGCTGCCGCTGGAACTGGCTGGCAAGCCATTGATGGCGAAGGTCGACGCCGGCATCAACCTGCGCGCCGAAGCGGCGGGCGAACGCGGTATTCACATGTCGCGGCTGTATCTGGCGCTGGACGAATTGACGCAGGGCGAGCTGACGCCGCAGCGCATCGGCCGGACGCTGCAGGCCTTTCTGGATTCGCAGCCAGAACACAGCGATCGCGCCAGCTTGTCGATCGGCGGCGAGCTGTTGCTGTCACGTCCGGCGCTGCTGTCGCCACAGCGTGGCTGGAAGGCTTACCCACTGCGCATCGAGGCCACCCTGGCAGGCACGCTGACGCTGGCGCTGACCGTCGGCGTGCCTTATTCCTCTACCTGCCCGAGTTCGGCGGCGCTCAGCCGTCAGTTGGCGCAGCAACAGTTTCAGTTTGATTTTGAACAGGCGGCGGAGCGGGTCAGCCAACGCCAGGTGAGCGAGTGGCTGCTGGAGCAAGGTATGCCGGCCACGCCCCACAGCCAACGCAGCTGGGCCTGGATCACCGTGACGCCCGAGAATGAACGGGCGTTCGAACCGGTGAAACTGATTGACCGCATCGAACACGCGCTGGGCACGCCGGTACAAACGCTGGTGAAACGCCGCGACGAGCAGGCCTTCGCATTAGCCAACGGTCAGAACCTGATGTTTTGCGAGGACGCGGCGCGCCGTCTGTATGGCATGCTGCGCAGCCAGTGCGACTACCGCGCTTTTTCGCTGCGCGTCGAGCATCAGGAGAGCCTGCATGCCCACAATGCGGTGGCGGAGCTGAGCTGGCGGGGAGAACACCATGCTGCGTAAAAATCCCAGCGGCCATCTGCCGCAGGTCTCGCCGCTGGCCTACATCGATCCCACCGCCATTATTTGCGGCCGGGTGATCGTCGAAGATTTCGTCTACGTCGGGCCGTATGCGGTAATTCGCGCCGACGAGTTGAACGCCGCCGGCGACATGGAACCTATCGTCATCGGCTCGCACTCCAATATTCAGGACGGTGTGGTGATCCATTCCAAGAGCGGGGCGGCGGTCACCATTGGCCGTTACAGCTCTATCGCCCACCGCGCCATCGTTCACGGCCCGTGTCGCATCGACGATCGGGTGTTTATCGGTTTCAACAGCGTGCTGTTCAACTGCCACATCCAGTCCGGCTGCGTGGTGCGTTATAACGCGGTGGTGGATGGCGTGACGCTGCCGGAAAACCGCTATATCCCCTCGACCGAGCGCGTGGGGCCGGACAGCGACCTGTCGCGCTATCGCCAGGTCGACCGCGGCGCGCTGCAGTTTTCGGAAGAAGTGGCCGCCACCAACGTCGAGCTGGTGCGCGGTTACCAGGCATTACGCAATGAATTTTAGTGAGGCTCTCATGAAACAACTTCCCGTGACCGTGCTTTCCGGCTTTCTCGGCGCCGGCAAGACCACGGTGCTGAACCACATCCTGAACAACCGGCAGGGCATGCGCGTGGCGGTGATCGTCAACGACATGAGCGAGGTGAATATCGACGCCGCGCTGGTGGAGAATGAAGTGCACCTCGATCGCCAGCAGGAAAAGCTGGTGGAGATGAGCAACGGCTGCATCTGCTGTACGCTGCGCGAAGACCTGCTGGTGTCGGTGCGCGAGCTGGCGCAGGACGGGCGCTTCGATTATCTGCTGATCGAATCGAGCGGCATCTCCGAACCGCTGCCGGTGGCGGAAACCTTTACTTTCGAGGATGAAGAAGGGGAAAGCCTGTCGCAGTTCGCCCGGCTGGATACCCTGGTGACGGTGGTCGACGGGGTAAATTTCATCCAGCAATATCAGCAGGCGCAAAGCCTGCAGGAGGCCGGTCAAAGCCTGGGCGAGGACGATCTGCGCAGCGTGGCGGACCTGTTGATTGAGCAGATCGAATTCTGCGACGTGATCCTGGTCAGCAAAACCGATCTATTGACGCCAACCCAGCAGGGCGAAGTGATGGCGCTGCTGGCCAGCCTGAACCCCGACGCCCGCATTGTGCCGATCGCGCCGGGCAAACTGCCGCTGGAGGTAGTGCTGAATACCGGCAGCTTCAGCTTTGAAAAGGCTCAGCAGGCACCCGGCTGGCTGAAAGAGCTGCGCGGCGAACACGTGCCGGAAACGGAAAGCTACGGCATCAGTAGCTTTGTCTATCAGGCGCGGCGGCCGTTTGCGCCGGACAAGTTCTACCGCGTGATCAACGGCGACTGGGGAGGCGGCAAGCTGCTGCGGTCGAAGGGCTTCTTCTGGCTGGCGACGCGGCCGCGGCAGGCCGGGCAGTGGAGCCAGGCGGGCGGCATCGCCCATTATGGCCTCGCGGGCACCTTTTGGCGCGCCATCCCGCAAGACAACTGGCCACAGGATCCCGAAACGCGGGCGCATATTCAGGAGAAATGGGTGGAACCGTTCGGCGACATGCGCCAGGAGCTGGTGTTTATCGGCCAGCATTTACAGCAGGCGACGATCGTGCGTCTGCTGGACGACTGCCTGTTGAGCGACGATGAAATGGCCGCCGGCGTGGACTATTGGCTGGACATGGCAGACCCGTTCCCTGAGTGGTAATTGCGCAATCTTCGTGTGGAGATGAGAAAAATTCTCAACAAAGTGCTTTACAGACGATACTGATAACTATTATCATTGCCTGGCAGTTCACGGAAGGCCACAGTTTGCGGCTCTGATGTGGAAGGCACGACATTGCTCACATTGCTTCCAGTGTTTTTTAAGCCAGCTCGGGTGCTGGCTTTTTTTTTTGCCTGTTATTCCTCGTCCGCTTCGCCGTTTTGCAGCAGCGCATGCTTTTTCAGCATACCGCGCAGCTGATGATAGGTGAGCCCCAGCAGCTGCGCCGCCTTGCGCTGATTGAACCGCCCCTGCTGCAGCGCCGCTTCGATCAATGCCTTCTCCTGCTCCAGCTGCCAGAGTTTCAAATCCAACGGCAGCGGCGGTAACGCGCCGGCGTCTTCAGGAATGGGCGCGACCGGCGTGGCCTCGCGTGGCGCAAACGGGTTGATGACGATCTCATCCAGCGGGCTGTCGCTGTCGCCGTGGCGATAGACCGAACGCTCCACCACGTTTTTCAGTTCGCGCACGTTGCCCGGCCAGCCATACTCGAGCAACGTTTGCCTGGCACGTTCGGTAAAGCCGGGAAACAGCGGCAGCGCCAGCTCGCGGCACATTTGAATGGCGAAATGCTCGGCCAACAGCATGATATCGGGCCGCCGTTGGCGCAGTGGCGGCAGTTGCACCACGTCGAACGCCAGCCGATCTAGCAGATCGGCGCGGAATTTGCCCGCCGCCGCCAGCGCCGGCAGATCGTCGTTGGTGGCGCACACCAGGCGCACATCCACCCGCAGCGGCTGGCTGCCGCCCACGCGTTCCAGCTGGCCGTATTCGATCACCCGCAGCAATTTCTCCTGCACCAGCATCGGTGCGGTTGCCAGCTCATCGAGGAACAGCGTACCGCCGTCGGCGCGTTCGAAGCGGCCCAGATGGCGCCTTTGGGCGCCGGTAAACGCGCCGGCCTCGTGGCCGAACAGTTCGGAATCCAGCAGGTTTTCATTCAGCGCCGCGCAGTTAAGCGAGATGAACGGCCCTTGCCAACGGTTGGAGAGGTAGTGCAGACGGTGGGCGATCAACTCCTTTCCGGTGCCGCGTTCGCCGATCACCAGCACCGGCTTGTTCAGCTTGGCGACCTGGGAGACTTGCTCCAAGACTTCGACAAAGGCGTTTGCCTCGCCCAACAAATTCTCTGGCTGTTCGTTCATGATGAAATTCGCCAATGTTTGGTGAAAATAATCACTCTACAGCAAGCGCGCAGAGAGTCAAAAATAAAGAGTTGTTGTTTTTCAATAATTTAAAAGTTGGCACGGGTTTTGATTATCTCTTTGGGCAAGCTGTACGACTTAACGCGGCGCTTCAGACGCCATCAGAACCAAGAGGAAGTGAATTATGGGTATTTTTTCTCGTTTTGCCGACATCGTGAACGCCAACATCAACACCCTGCTGGACAAGGCGGAAGATCCGCAGAAGCTGGTGCGGTTGATGATCCAAGAGATGGAAGACACGCTGGTTGAAGTTCGCTCTACGTCGGCGCGTGCGCTGGCGGAGAAAAAGCAGCTGCTGCGTCGCATCGAGCAGGGTGAAAACCAGGTCAGTGACTGGCAGGAAAAAGCCGAACTGGCGCTGCGCAAAGATAAAGAAGACTTGGCCCGTGCGGCGCTGATCGAAAAACAAAAAGTGGCCGATCTGATCGCTACGCTGACGCAGGAAGTGGCGACCGTAGAAGAAACGCTGGCGCGCATGAAGAGCGAAATCGGCGAGCTGGAAAACAAGCTGACCGAAACCCGTGCGCGGCAGCAGGCCCTGGCGCTGCGTCATCAGGCCGCATCTTCTTCTCGTGACGTGCGCCGCCAGCTCGACAGCGGCAAGCTGGATGAGGCGATGGCGCGTTTCGAACAGTTCGAACGTCGCATCGACCATATGGAAGCCGAAGCGGAAAGCATCAGCATTGGTAAAAAGAAGTCGCTGGACCAGGAGTTTGCCGAGCTGAAAGCCGACGACGCCATCAGTGAGCAGTTGGCGGCGCTGAAAGCCAAAATGAACCGCTCCGAGTAAGGCGAGCCGCGGCCACACGCCGGAGGTGGCCGCCTATCCAGGATCCGATAAGAAGGAACAACAATGAGTGCTTTATTACTTGCCATTCCGCTGACAATTTTCGTGCTGTTTGTCGCGCCGATTTGGCTTTGGCTGCATTACAGCAATCGGCAGCAGACCGGCATCCAGCTGAGTCAGCAAGAAATGCAGCGCCTGGCGCAGCTGGCGGAAGACGCCAAACGCATGCGTGAACGCATTCAGGCGCTGGAAGAGATCCTCGATGCGGAACACCCGAACTGGAGACAGTCCTGATGAGCACGACGCTGGGCAGTAAAAAGCTTTATCGCGTTCCCGAAGAAGGCATGGTGAAAGGCGTCTGCGCCGGTTTGGCGCACTATTTCGACGTACCGGTGCGACTGATCCGCGTGATGGTGGTGCTGTCGCTGTTCTTCGGGCTGTTCTTCTTCACGCTGGTGGCCTATATCGCGCTGGTGTTCGTGTTGGATGAAGCGCCGGCCAGCCGTTTCGAAGGCGAGCATCAGAAGACGCCGCGCCAGCTGCTCGATCAGCTGGAGTATGAGTTGGGCAGCGGCGAGCAGCAGCTGCGTCAGGTCGAGCGCTACGTGACGTCCGATACCTTCGGCGTACAGAGCCGTTTCCGCAAGCTGTAACCCTTCTTGCGATACCCGGCCTGCGCAGGCCGGGCATCTTCGCCGCCGTTATCCCGTTGAATGTAACCTTAATCTCTTGTGCCGGAGGGCATTGTCATGAATAAAATCGATGTTGCAAACACCGCCAGAACGGGTGGATTTAAACGAGGAGCGGCGGCAATGTTGAAGACATTGGCTAAAGTCATCATCATAGCGTTATTGAACTATGGCCCGGCGGGCGCCGCCGGCTGGTTGCTGAAGACCGTCGGCCGCAAACCGGTGCGCGTCGTGCTGGCGCTGGTGCTGGAACCGCTGTTCCGTAAAGGCCTGAACAAGGCATTCGGGCGTTACGTCAAGGAGAGCAATGAAACGACTGCAAAATGAGTTAACCTCGCTGGTCAACCGCGGAATGGATCGCCATCTGCGCCTGGCGGTGACCGGCCTGAGCCGCAGCGGCAAAACCGCTTTTATCACCGCCTTTGTCAATCAACTGCTGCATGTGCACAGCGGCGCGCGCATGCCGCTGTTTTCACCGGTGCGCGAAGAGCGCCTGCTGGGCGTCAAACGCATCCCACAGCGCGATCTCGGCATCCAGCGTTTCACCTATGACGAAGGGCTGGCGCAGTTGTACGGCACGCCGCCGACCTGGCCGACGCCGACGCGCGGCGTCAGCGAAATCCGGCTGGCGCTGCGTTACCGCTCCAACGACTCGCTGCTGCGCCACTTCAAAGACACCTCCACGCTGTACCTGGAGATCGTCGATTATCCGGGCGAATGGTTGCTGGATCTGCCGATGCTCGAACAGGATTACCTGGCCTGGTCGCGCCAGATGACCGGGCTGCTGCAGGGCGAACGCGCCGAATGGGCCAAGCCCTGGCTTGAACTGTGCAAGGCCTGCGATCCGCTGGCCCCGGCCGACGAAAACCGGCTGGCGGCGATCGCCCAGGCCTACACCGATTATCTGTTGCGCTGCAAAAGCGAAGGGCTGCACTTCATTCAGCCGGGGCGTTTCGTGCTGCCGGGCGACATGGCCGGCGCGCCGGCGCTGCAGTTTTTCCCGTGGCCCGACGTGGCCGCGATCGGCGAATCGAAGCTGGCGCAGGCCGACAAACACACCAACATCGGCATGTTGCGCGCTCGCTTCAACTACTACTGCCAGTCGATCGTCAAAAACTTCTACAAAGAACACTTCGTTCGTTTCGATCGGCAAATCGTGCTGGTTGACTGCCTGCAGCCGCTCAACAGCGGCCCGCAGGCGTTCAACGACATGCGCCTGGCGTTGACCCAACTGATGCAGAGCTTCCATTACGGCAAGCGCACGCTGTTTCGCCGCTTGTTCTCGCCGACCATCGACAAACTGATGTTCGCCGCCACCAAGGCGGACCATATCACCGCCGATCAGCACGCCAATCTGGTGTCATTGCTGCAGCAGCTGGTGCAAGAGGCGTGGCAGAACGCGGCGTTCGAGGGCATTAGCATGGATTGCGTCGGCCTGGCCTCGGTGCAGGCGACCGAGAGCGGCATCGTCGATCACCAGGGGCAACGCATTCCGGCATTGAAGGGCAACCGCCTGAGCGACGGCGCACCGCTGACGGTGTTCCCCGGCGAAGTGCCCGCCCGCCTGCCGGGACCGGCGTTCTGGCAGAACCAGGGGTTCCACTTCGATGAGTTTCGTCCGCGCGCCATGAGCGTGGACAGCCCGTTGCCGCATATCCGTCTGGATGCGGTGATGGAGTTTTTATTGGGAGACAAATTGCGATGAGCGAGCCGATCAAACCGCGTATCGATTTTGACGAGCCGCTGCAGCCGCCGCAGGAGCCGGCGTTGCGCGCCGGCGTCGCTTTCGATGCCGAACAGGCAGAAAGCTTTTTCCCGGCGGCGCCGGAACTGCAGCAGGAAGAGGAAGAAGGGCGCGCCGAAGGCATCATCAACGCCGCGCTGAAACCTAAACGCAGCCTGTGGCGCAAAATGGTCACTGCCGGGCTGGCGCTGTTCGGCGTCAGCGTGGTGGCGCAGGGCGTGCAGTGGGTGCATACCGCTTGGGTGCAACAGGACTGGATCGCCATGGGCGGCGGCGTGGCCGGCGGCCTGATCGTGTTCGCCGGCGTCGGTTCAGTGGTCACCGAATGGCGGCGTTTGTATCGGCTGCGCCAGCGCGCGGAAGAGCGCGACGTGGCGCGCGAGCTGTTGCACAGCCACGGGCTGGGGCAAGGGCGCGAATTCTGCGAGAAGCTGGCGCGTCAGGCCGGGCTGGATCAGGGGCATCCGGCGTTGCAGCGCTGGCAGGCCTCGTTGCATGAAACCCAAAATGACCGTGAAGTGGTGGAGCTGTACGCCAAGCTGGTACAGCCAGTGCTCGACAACCAGGCGCGGCGCGAAATCAGCCGCTCCGCCGCCGAATCGACGCTGATGATTGCCGTCAGCCCGTTGGCGCTGGTGGATATGGCGTTTATCGCCTGGCGCAACATCCGTTTGATTAACCGCATCGCGGCGCTGTACGGCATCGAACTGGGTTACTTCAGCCGCATTCGTCTGTTCCGGCTGGTGCTGCTCAACATCGCCTTCGCCGGCGCCTCTGAACTGGTGCGTGAAGTGGGCATGGACTGGATGTCGCAGGATCTGGCGGCGCGGCTGTCGGCGCGCGCGGCGCAGGGCATCGGCGCGGGGTTGTTGACCGCGCGGTTGGGCATCAAGGCGATGGAGCTGTGTCGCCCGCTGCCGTGGCTGGAAGGGGAAAAACCGAAGCTTGGCGATTTCCGCAGCCAGCTGATCGGCCAGTTGAAAGACACGCTGAAAAAGAGCGACGGCAAGGCCAAATAACCCCGCGACGGCGCTCCCAGGAGCGCCGTTTTCTCAACGGCACCGACGCCGGACGTAATCGAGACTTGACGACAGTCGATCCCCCTGTGATTGCGTGATAAATCTCTGCAAAATTAATTCTGATTGTGATAACTCTCTGTTTGTAGGCTAAAATGACGCCGATGCTGTTATCCGCTTGCGTTTAAAATCAGCAACCACGGCAATAAATCAGAGTTCTGTCAACTTTTGCTGACAGATCGCTTCTACCGCCCGGTGCGAGGGAGTATCATCATCGTCAACGATCCCCGCACCTGCAGAGATAAGGCCAACACTGATGCGTTTGGAAGTATTTTGCGAAGACCGCCTCGGTCTCACTCGAGAATTACTCGATCTTTTGGTATCGCGCAGCATTGACTTACGTGGCATCGAAATCGATCCCATCGGCCGCATTTACCTCAATTTCTCCCAGCTGGATTTCGATACTTTCCGCGCGCTGATGGCGGAGATCCGCCGCATCGCCGGCGTGACAGACGTGCGCACCGTCAGCTTTATGCCTTCCGAACGCGAACATCGCGCGCTGCGTGCGCTGCTGGAATCGATGCCGGAACCGGTGTTCTCTATCGACATGAAGGGCAAGGTCGAGCTGGCCAACCCGGCGGCGCAGGCGCTGTTCAGCCTGAACGAAGACAAGATCCGCAACCAGACCGCCGGGGCGCTGATCGGCGGCTATAACTTCAGCCGTTGGCTGGAGAGCGAGCATACGGCGCCGCACGCCGAGCGGGTGGTGATCCGCAGCCAGGACTTCCTGATGGACATCACGCCCATCTATCTGGAAGACGAACAGCAGCAGGCGGCCGCGGTCGGCGCGGTGGTGATGCTGAAGTCCACCGCGCGCATGGGCCGCCAACTGCAAAATCTGTCGGTGAACGACGATACCGAATTCGACCACATCGTGGCGGTGAGCGCCAAGATGCGTCACGTGCTGGAGCAGGCGCGCAAGCTGGCGATGCTCGATGCGCCGCTGCTGATCGTCGGCGATACCGGTACCGGCAAGGATATTCTGGCCCGCGCCTGCCATTTGCGCAGCCCGCGTGGCAAACAGCCGTTCCTGGCGCTGAACTGCGCCGCGCTGCCGGATGACGTGGTGGAGAGCGAACTGTTCGGCCATGCGCCGGGCGCTTATCCCAACGCGCTGGAAGGCAAGAAGGGCTTCTTCGAGCAGGCCAACGGCGGTTCGGTGCTGCTGGATGAGATCGGCGAAATGTCGCCGCGTATGCAGACCAAGCTGCTGCGTTTCCTCAACGACGGCACGTTCCGCCGCGTTGGCGAAGAGCATGAGGTGCACGTCGACGTGCGCGTGATCTGCGCCACCCAGAAAAACCTTACCGAGCTGGTGCAGCGCGGCGAATTCCGCGAAGATCTCTATTATCGCCTCAACGTACTGACCATCACCATCCCGCCGCTGCGCGAACGTCCGCAGGACATCATGCCGTTGACCGAGCTGTTCGTGGCGCGTTTCGCCGATGAGCAGGGCGTGGCGCGGCCCAAGCTGGCGAACGATCTGGGCGGCTTCCTCAGCAAGTACGGCTGGCCGGGCAACGTGCGTCAGCTGAAAAACGCTATCTACCGCGCGCTGACGCAAACCGAAGGCTACGAACTGCGGCCACAGGATATCGTGTTGCCGGAGTTTGAGGTGGAGATGTCGCTGGGCGACGAGGTGCTGGACGGTTCGCTGGACGACATCAGCAAGCGTTTCGAACGCTCGGTGCTGACGCGCCTGTATCGCACCTATCCCAGCACCCGCAAGCTGGCGAAGCGGCTGGGCGTTTCCCATACCGCCATCGCCAACAAGCTGCGCGAGTATGGCCTGAGCAGCCGCAAAGGCGGCGCTGAGGGCGAAGAATAAGAAAGGCGCCTTGCGGCGCCTTTAATGGGTATCCAAAGCCGGCGTTCGCCGGCTTTGTTATTTCAGCGCAGCCAGCGCCGCGTCGTAGTCAGGCTCGGTGGTGATTTCGTTCACCAGCTCGCTGTACAGCACGTTGTCCTGGCCATCCAGCACCACGACCGCACGCGCGGTCAGGCCTGCCAACGGGCCTTCGGCGATTTCGACGCCGTACGCCTGCTTGAACTCGGCGCCGCGCAGGGTAGACAGGGTAACCACGTTGCTCAGGCCTTCCGCGCCGCAGAAGCGAGACTGCGCGAACGGCAGATCGGCGGAGATGCACAGCACCACGGTGTTATCCAGGCCGCTGGCCAGCTGGTTGAATTTACGCACCGACGTCGCGCAGACGCCGGTATCGATGCTTGGGAAGATGTTCAGGACTTTGCGTTTACCCGCGAAGCTGCTCAGCGCCACGTCTGACAGGTCTTTGGCAACCAGCGAGAAGGCCTTGGCCTGTTCGCCCTGCTGTGGCAGTTTGCCTGCTACGCTGACCGGATTGCCTTGAAAATGTACTGTCTGAGTCATTGCTAGATTCCTTTTACAGGTGTTTATACAAAGGGTATGAACCTGATGAAACGGCGCGCCGGCAACGGCATTTAACATCAGGTTCACACCCTGGCGCCAGTTTATGACAACCGGGGCGGATTGGATATCAAAGTTTGCTAAATAGTTGTATATATTAGGCTGTTCTATAAAACATCACCGGCGCATCAGCCTGGCTGAATGCGCAGTTTTCGCTCAGGAGCCGTTATGAGAGACATGCGTTTTTACCCGGAAGCCTGGCCGCTGCATACTGCCTTCGTGATTGCGCGCGGCAGCCGCACCGAAGCCCGGGTGGTGGTGGTCGAAATCGAACAGCAGGGCGTGCGCGGCACCGGTGAATGTACGCCGTACCCGCGTTACGGCGAGAGCGAGGAATCGGTGATGGCACAGCTGGCAGAGATGGCGCCGGCGATCGCACAAGGCATGACCCGCGAACAGCTGCTGGTGCAGATGCCGGCGGGCGCCGCCCGCAACGCGCTGGATTCGGCGCTGTGGGATCTGGAGTGTCGCCTGCACGGGCAGAGCCTGTGGCAGCGCAGCGGTGTGACGGCCCCGGCGCATATCCGTATGGCGCAGACCGTCAGCATCGGCACGCCGGAAGCGATGGCCTTCGCCGCGCGTGAACTGGAGCAGCAGGGCGCCACGCTGCTGAAGATCAAACTCGACGATCACTATATCAGCGAACGATTGGTAGCGATCCGCGCCGCGGTACCGCAGGCGACGCTGATCGTCGACGCCAATGAGTCCTGGCAGGCGGAAGGGCTGGCGGCGCGCTGCCAGCTGCTGGCCGATCTCGGCGTGGCGATGCTGGAGCAGCCGCTGCCGGCCGGTGACGACGCTGCGTTGGAGCACTTTATCCATCCGCTGCCGATCTGCGCCGATGAGAGTTGCCACACCCGTGCCGATCTGCCGCGGCTGGCGCAACGCTATCAGATGGTCAATATCAAACTGGACAAAACCGGCGGCTTGACTGAGGCGTTGGCGCTGGCGCAGGCCGCGCGCGAACAAGGGTTCGCCATCATGCTCGGCTGCATGTTGTGCACGTCACGGGCGATATCCGCCGCCTTGCCGCTGGCGCCGGCGGCGCGCTTCGTCGATCTGGACGGCCCGACCTGGCTGGCGCGGGACGTCGAACCGGGTCTGGCGTTCGAATGCGGGGCGATCGTCGATATCGCCCCGTAGGGATTAATTCGGGTAGGTCAGCAGCTCGGTCATCGCGTCGATGTAGCGCTCGCTGGCGGCATCGGCGGAGATCGGCGGGAATTCGGCGGTGATGCACGGCAGCGACAGATCTGCGCACCAGCTGCCGAACGAACCGGGCGTTTCATAGCCGACGCTGGTCACCAGCGGCAGTTCGAACTTGTGCGACAGCCAAACGCCGAGCCGCGAGCTGGCGGGATCTTCGATGCAGGCCAGCGGTTCGTGGAACGACACCACCCAGTGCGGCTTCAGACGATGGATCAGATGACACAGCGCCTGGGTTTCCGGTTCGGAACCGGGGCGCCCACCGGTGGAGAGCTTGACGTCGCGCACCGGCGCCGCGCTGTTCCAGCGGTAGACGGTGTCGCCGGAGCGCCAGTTGGCAGCCGGGAAGTTGCGGTTCAGATCGACGCCGTTGGCATTGGCGCGCAGCCCCAGCTGACAGCCGTCGGGGTTGACCGCCAGCACCACGTGGTGGCGCAACTGTTCGGGGGCGATGCTGCGCAGCGCGCAAGATAGGGTCACGATGGCGGCGCTCTCATCGCCGTGGGTGCCGGCGATGATAAGCCCGGTCTCCGGGCCGCTGATCGCCGCCGGGAAATAGAGCAGCGGCGCGCCCAGCAGCGAGCTGCCGTAGTTCTCTCCTGCGATGGCCAACTGGCCACGTTCACTGCGTGGTCGATGTTCGGTCATGGTGTTGTCCCTGGATTAAAGGTCGAGAGTCATTGTCATTTTATTCAGTGTATTACGCTTTGAGGCATCTTTCCCATCGCAATTGTGCGACGTTTGCGCAATCTGTGACGCCGCGGCGGTGAAAATGCCAATTAAACCGCACCTGGCCTGGCGCTGTTGTTATACTAACGGCAGAGCTAAGCCAATCACCCGCAAGAGGATTTAACATGCCAGTAGCCAGAATCATCGCCAGCTATAGCGAAAATGAAAATGACACCATCACGCTGCTGTGCGGCGTGGATGCTGAAAACCAGATCCGTCAGGGGGAATGGTTCGGCGTGGTGAAAAATGACGACGGGCGCGGGGACGAATCGAACTATCCGTTCACCCTGCATATCGATTACCAAAAAGATGTCTTCTACCTCGACTACGGCTACGACGACGCCGACGCGCGCCAGCTGCAAAAAACCGATATCTCGGCCCGTCCGCTGGCCGAGAAAGGCTTTTTCACCGTGTTCGATGAAGAAGAGGGTGAAGAGTTCAGCTACCGCATCAACAGCATCCACCTGTACGACTGACGGTCGCCGCTGCAAACACCGCCCGTGCCGCCCTGCGCCGCACGGGTTTTTTATTGCCTGAATCGCACTTTTTGCAACTTCTCGCCCGCGGGCTCTAGGCCGGATGGATCTTGTGCTATATGATAAAAAATTCAGATGGTTAACGGGGGTAAATCATAATGACGGGAAAAAAAATGCAACGGGGTTTTCGTTTGGCGCTTTGCGCGGCGGCGATCGGCGCCTGTATGAGCAGCGCTATGGCGGCGCAGGTTCCCCCGGGCACCGCGTTGGCGGCCAAACAGGAAATCGTGCGCCACATTAAAGACGAACCGGCCTCGCTCGATCCGATTAAAGCGGTAGGCCTGCCGGAGGCACAGCTGGCGCGCGACCTGTTCGAAGGGCTGGTCAATCAGGACGCCAATGGGAAAGTGATCCCCGGCGTCGCCACGCGCTGGCAGACCAGCGATAACCAGACTTATATTTTCCATCTGCGCAAAGATGCGCGTTGGTCAAACGGTGACCCTGTCACGGCAAAAGACTTCGTCTACAGCTGGCAGCGGCTGGTCGAACCGAAAAACCTGTCGCCGTTCGCCTGGTTCGCGCAGTTAGCGGGGATCCAGAACGCCGAGCAGATCATCAGCGGCAAACTGCCGGCCGATCGCTTGGGCGTGTCGGCGCCGGACGACTACACGCTCAAGGTGCAGTTGGACAAGCCGGTGCCGTACTTCGTCAGCCTGACGGCTAACTTCAGCCTGTTCCCGGTGAATAAGGCGGTGGTGGAAAAATACGGCAACGACTGGACCAAGGTCGGCAATCTGGTGGGCAACGGCGCGTTCAAACTGCAAGAGCGGGTGGTGAACGAGAAGCTGGTGCTGACGCCTAACGATCATTACTGGGATCATGCGCAAACCGTGCTGACCAAAGTGACCTTCGTGCCGATCAATCAGGAATCCAACGCCACCAAGCGTTACCTGGCGGGCGATATTGACATCACCGAATCCTTCCCGAAAAACATGTATCAGAAGCTGCTGAAAGATATTCCGGGGCAGGTGTACACGCCGGATCAGCTCGGCACCTATTACTACGCGTTCAACACCCAGCGCGCGCCGACCAACGACGTGCGGGTGCGCCAGGCCTTGTCCTACGCCATCGATCGCAAGATTATCGCGGAAAAAGTGCTGGGCACCGGCGAAAAACCGGCCTATCACTTCACGCCGGACGTGACTGCCGGGTTCAAACCGGAGGCGAGTTTGCTGCAACAGCAATCGCAGGCGGAGCTGGATGCGCAGGCCAAGGCGTTGTTGCAGGCGGCCGGTTACGGCCCGAACAACCCGCTGAAGCTGACGCTGTTGTATAACACCTCGGAAAGCCACCAGAAGATCGCCATCGCCGTGGCTTCAATGTGGAAGAAAAAGCTCGGCATTGACGTCAAGCTGCAAAACCAGGAGTGGAAAACCTATATCGACAGCCGTAATACCGGTAATTTCGACGTGATCCGCGCCTCCTGGGTAGGTGACTATAACGAGGCGTCGACCTTCCTGTCGCTGTTGACCTCTACCCACAGCGGCAACATTGCCAAGTTCAAGAACGCGGACTACGACAAGCTGCTGGCGCAGGCGGGGCGGGAAACCAACCCGGCGGCGGTGACCGCCGATTACAACAAGATGGAGCAAATCATTGCCGATCAGGCACCGATCGCGCCGATTTACCAGTACACCAACGGCCGCCTGATCAAACCGTGGGTAAAAGGCTACCCGATCACCAATCCGGAAGACGTGGCCTATAGCCAAACGATGTATATTATCAAACACTGATTGGGCTTATTTTTCACCCCCGCATAACGCGGGGGATTTATTTTTATTGACGGTTAAATGAAGAAGGTAATTAATTTATCCACGCGATAAACCCCGTTTAATAATAAACAGGGTTGCCATCATCACATTATTTTTTTGCTATTTCAGAGAGCGGTTACGCTTATAGACAGTCCCGCATGGCATCCACCACCACACGGCCGCTCATGTCGGTTTGGGTGATGCGATAGCTGGTGGGATAAGAGCGGCGAGTGCTGAAACGATCGTGGACGGAGACCTTGCCAATCTGCAGGCCGGCGGCGTTTTTTACCACGAATTCACTGATCTCTTCCTGCCCCTGGTTTTGCAAATGGATATTGCTGATTTTTTCCAGCGTATCGCTGGCGTTTATTTTTAAATGGTCGCGTAACATAACTACCTCCTCGTAGTGAGAAAAGTATATGCCCCTAAAATTTGCGCTGAAACAGCTTTGTGTTGATTTATTATTATCATTTTGAATTAAAAGTGATAGCAATATGTTAAGTCATAATAATAACGGCATTACCAGTGCTTTATCGGCGATATTGCCCGATTTATCGGCAATGGTTTATTTCATTACCGTTATTATTAGTCTGCATTAATCGGGAAAAGCGCTCGCCTGGCCGCCGGGGCGGGAAAGACGCAGGCGACGTTGTGCCCGCAGCCGGGAACGATCGTTAACCGATGCGGCTTATCCGGCGCCAGGTAACGCCGGTCATAGTCGGCATAGGCCAGGGCGCGCTGCAATCGATAGGGGCCCTGCAGCTGGGCGGCGCAGGATTTGTCGAGTATCCGATAGTAGGCGCCCGGCGTGGTGCCGGTATCCTCGGCGGCGGCCAGATAGGTGATATCGGCGGCGGCGTAACGCCGGCGCGCCGTGTCTGCGGGGCGCTGTAGATGAACGGGAAGCGCTTCCAGGCCGTATTTCCACTGGTTAGCCTGTGGGCACTGGCCGCCATTCACCGTTTGCCAACGGAATCGACAGGTTTTTTCACTGCCGCAGCTTCCCCTGCTTGTGGGCTGAGGACGCAGATTCTCAAAGTAGAGCCAGCTGCCGGGATCGGCCACCACATAGCGCAGACGCACCCCGTTTGGCGGATGGGCAAAGCCGACATAGTGCTGCACGAACTGGGCGCCGGCGGAAAAACCGGCCACGGTTATCGACTGCAGCGATGGCCAGCGCCGTTTCAGATCGGCCAGCAGGTTATCCAGGGCGTTGAACGAACCGGTTTTCCCGCTATTATCCAAATCGCCTGCGATCCAGGAGCCGCAGCGCCACAGGGCATCGCCGTCTTGCGGTGACGGGAGCCCGGCGGAATGGCAATGAACGGCAAGTTTCTCCGGCACCTGGAGCAGCGGGGCGACCAATAAGCCATTGTCTCCCGCTTCCTGCGCGGCATCGATCGCCGCTTGCAACGTCTTGGCGACATCGCGCGGGCGGCCGTGCATCACCACCAGTGCGGTGCGCGGCTGGCGGGAGTGAGCGTGAGCGACAAAATAAGGCAGTGAACCCGCCGCCGTCGGCGCGTGATAGGGCGTGGCGAGGCGTTCTAATACCGGCTCTGCACGAACCGATTGGCCGAACAGCAGCAGGGCGGCCATTGCGATGTAGCGCAGGCGGCGCATCCTCGTCAGGTTCGGCGCAGCGCAGTGCGCAGTTGTCTCAGGACTTCCCGGCATCGTTGTTCCTCACGCGCTCGTTGATAGTAGCGATAAAAGGCGCGTTCCGAACTGAGGTTACCCGCCAGCGCCAGTTGCCTGAAGATTAAGTATGTCAGACTGAGCATGGTGATAATAAATATAAAGCCGGGGAACAGCAGCTGCCAGCCGTCGGTGATACGCGCACCGGACATAAACACCAGCGACGGCGCGATAACCAGCACGCCAAGCTGCCGCAAGCCCCATTGCGCCAGCACAGGCATTAGCACCAACAGAGTGACGAATAGCAGGTATTTCAACAGATAGCGACAGGAAAGCAGCGAGCGTTTTAACGCACTGTCGGCGCGTCGTTGCAAAACGAAACCCTTGGACGTGGTGCGCAGGATCTGCTGTCGGCCGCCAGTAGGTCTGTAGCGCTCCAGCGCCGTTACGCCGTCCGGCAGTGCCAGCAATTGCTGCAACTCCGCCAGCCCGACGGTTTTGCTACCGATGTAATCCCTAAACAGTAAGAGCTGCATGCGCTCACTGTGGGGCTTCTCGACGGATTCGAGTAGCTTGAGCAGCTTGTCATGGTTTTCCCGCCGAATACGAAATGGCGTTTTAACAACGGCGATAAACAGGGTGATAACGGTCAAACTGACTTTGAGAATATCTGCGGCGCTGATCTCAAACATGGGGGCTTCCTGTCGTTGCGATGTGTTCCCTAAGGCCAGAAGTATAGAGCACGTTTTTCACCTGGCGTGAAAACTGGCGTTACAGCTTGGCCTTTGATCTCCAAGGCGTTAAGGCTAGACTCAGCAACATAAGTAAGACTGAGGGGGATAAATGAATGGATGTGATTGAGGGGAGCGAGCTGCAGATCGCCGATGCGGTTTACGCCTACCAGCTGGACGGCAAGGGCGGCGTCACGCCGATCGAGCAAGATGACAAGATCACCTGCGACGCGCCGTGCTGGCTGCATCTTGATTACGCGCACCCGGCCAGCGCCGAATGGCTGAGCACCACGCCGCTGCTGCCGGACTCGGTGCGCGAAGCGCTCTCCGGCGAAAGCTCTCGGCCACGCGTCAGCCGCCAGGGCGAAGGCACCATGATCACCCTGCGCAGCATCAACTTCAACGCCAACTCACGGCCGGACCAGTTGGTCACCATCCGTGTGTACATCACCGATAAACTGATTATCTCCACGCGGCACCGCAAGGTGTATTCCATCGATCAGGTGGTGAACGATTTGCAAAGCGGCGCCGGGCCGACCAACAGCGGCAACTGGCTGGTGGAGATTTCCGATGCATTGACCGATCACACCAGCGAATTCATTGAGGATCTGCACGACAAGATTATCGATCTGGAGGACGCCTTGCTGGAACAGCAGGTGCCGGAGCGTGGTCAGCTGGCGTTGATCCGTAAACAGCTTATCGTGCTGCGCCGTTACATGGCGCCGCAGCGTGACGTTTTCGCACGGCTGGCCAGCGACCGCCTGCCGTGGATGAGCGACGACGATCGCCGCCGCATGCAGGACATCGCCGATCGCCTGGGGCGCGGGTTGGACGATCTGGACGGCAGCATCGCGCGCACCGCTATCTTGTCCGACGAAATCACCACGGTGATGGCCGACGCGATGAACCGCCGCACTTACACCATGTCATTGTTAGCGATGGTCTTTTTACCTACCACCTTCCTGACCGGGCTGTTTGGCGTCAACCTTGGCGGCATACCGGGCGGCGGTAACCCCTTCGGTTTCGCGGCATTTTGCCTGATGTTGGTCGGGTTGGTGCTTGGCGTCGCCTGGTGGCTGAAGCGCAGCCGCTGGCTGTAGGTGAAAATGACGAAAACCCGGTTAACATTGAGCAAAATCAACATTTAGCCGGGGGAAATGGGGCATGATCTCTCTCGCAGGTGAATGCAACGTCAAGCGATGGGCGTTGCGCTCCATAATTGTCTTACTTTCTTATTTTTGAATTACTGCATAGCACATTTGATTCGTACAATGCCGGTTTAATCACCGGCATTTTTTTATTCGGCTTCCCTTCTTCTTCAGGCCGCGCTTTCATCCCAGAAGCTGGCTTCAATCTTGTGCCCATCCAAATCCCGGACAAAGCAGCCGTAGTAAGCCTCACCGTAATGCGGCCGCGAACCGGGCGCGCCTTCATCGACGGCACCGGCCAGCAGCGCCTGGCGATGGAATTCATCCACCTGTTGCTTACTGGTGGCGAAAAAACCGACGTGCGTACCGTTGCCGGGTGAGGCCGGGCGGCCGTCGATCGGCACCTGCAGCCAAAACTCCGGGTAGTCGCGGCCGTAACCGATGGCGCCGGGATGCTCCAGCACTCGTCGGCATCCCAAGGCGGCCAGCGCACGATCGTAAAAGGCGGCGGCGGCCTCGAAATCGTTGGAGCCCAGCGAGATGTGGGACAGGCAGGGGGTAATATTCATTGCGCGATCTCCATATAACTGTATAAATAACCAGTATAGGGTAAAAACGGCACTGCCCAGTAAATTTTGCGCAAACTGTGAACAGGATCGAGATCGTCGAGAAAGGGAAATGTCGCCGCTCGCAGGATGGCAAGCGGCGAGGGGGCTTATTTGATTTCCAGCACGTTCAAACGTTCTGGCGCAGGTATCGCGTCGTCCGAGTCTTCCGGCTGCCAGCCGACCGGCTGCATCGGGATGTCTTCGCGATCGAAGGCCAAATCGCCGCCGTCTACCACGGCGCTCCCGTGGTGAATGCCCTTGAAATCGAACAGATTGATATCGCTCAGGTGCGAAGGCACCACGTTTTGCATGGCGCTGAACATGGTTTCCAGCCGGCCAGGATAACGTTTGTCCCAGTCACGCAGCATATCGCCGATCACCTGGCGCTGCAGGTTAGGCTGCGAGCCGCACAGGTTGCATGGAATGATCGGGAACGCTTTGGCGATCGAGAAACGCTCGATGTCTTTCTCGCGGCAATAGGCCAGCGGGCGAATGACCACGTGCTTGCCGTCGTCGCTCATCAGTTTGGGCGGCATGCCTTTCATCTTGCCGCCGTAGAACATGTTGAGGAACAGCGTCTGCAGAATGTCGTCACGGTGATGGCCCAGCGCGATCTTGGTGGCACCCAGTTCGGTGGCGGTGCGGTACAGAATGCCGCGGCGCAGGCGCGAGCACAGTGAACAGGTGGTTTTGCCTTCCGGGATCTTGTCTTTGACGATGCTGTAGGTGTTCTCTTCGACGATCTTGTATTCCACCCCCAGGCTTTCCAGGTAGGCAGGCAAAATATGCTCAGGGAAGCCGGGCTGTTTCTGATCGAGATTCACCGCGATCAGCGAGAAGTTGATCGGCGCGCTCTGCTGCAGGTTGCGCAGGATCTCCAGCATGGTGTAGCTGTCTTTACCGCCGGACAGGCAGACCATGATACGGTCGCCTTCTTCAATCATATTGAAATCGGCGATCGCTTCGCCCACGTTGCGGCGCAGGCGCTTTTGCAATTTATTCAGGTTGTACTGCTCTTTTTGGCTAACGGATTGCTTTTCTGACATTTAAATCGTGCTCATTCTCAATAGGGGGCACTAGGGGCATGGCGTTGTAGACCGCGAGTTTACCATTCAACCGGCCGATTTTGATCATTATTCATCATCCAGCTTCAACGCGCCCGACGCGAGGCCTGTATGGTACGGATTGTAGCGATGAATACCAGCAGGTTTTTCAGCTCGCCGCTTTATCGGTTTCCCTTAAAAGCCTTCGCCGTCATTTGAACGAAGGCCTTGAGGGAACGTTGTTTCGCGGTGCAGGTCTCATCTCAGACAGAACTTACTTCGAGAGGCACTGAGAGCATGAAAGGAATCGCTGTTGTTGGATTTTACGCATCGTTTTTTGCCTACGCAGAAAACGCACTGGCGTTTGACACGATACCTGTTGGTCTGAGCGAACCGACCGAAACCGTGGTACTGGTACCGCGCGAGCAAAAAGAGCGTCTTGATGGCAAGGATAAGGGAGATGCACTTTATTGTTATTATGACGGGAAATTATTCTCGCTGGGCGCCACGTTCAAAGACAAGGTTTGCGCTTTAGCGGAGATTAAAACGGATAAGCCGTTCTCGGCACGCGTCATGGCCCAATGGATAAAAGAAAAAAGTGCGGCTCGCTAAGTGTGAAACCCCTGAGCATTGAGGCCCACCGCTGATTCAAACGGTATGTGAAAAACAGGGCGCGAATCGCTCGCGCCCTGAGGGAGGTTACTCAGCAGCGGACTTTTCCGCCTTACCGGCCAGCAGGCTGAGGAAATCGTATTTCTCCTTCAGCTCTTTCTCGGCGGCCTGATACAGCGCGCTGGCCACCTCCGGCTGCTGCGCGTTCAGGCGGCGGAAACGCTGTTCTTTCAGCAGCGTTTCCGACAGGTTGCTGTTTGGCGGCCGCGAATCCAACGCTAACGCGGCCTTGCCCTCGGCGCTACGGCGCGGATCGAAGCGGTACAGCGGCCAGAAGCCGGTGGCGGTCAGCTGTTTCATCTGATCGTGGCTGAGCGCCAGATCGTAGCCGTGTTCTTCGCACGGGCTGTAGGCGATGATCAGCGACGGGCCCGGATAGGCCTCGGCCTCCTGAATCGCTTTCACCGTTTGGTTAAGCTGCGCCCCCAGCGAGATCTGCGCGACGTAGACATGGCCGTACATCATCATGCTGACGCCCAGATCCTTGCGCGCCTTGCGCTTGCCGTGCTCGCCGAACTTGGTCACCGCGCCGAGCGGCGTGGCTTTCGACTGCTGGCCGCCGGTGTTGGAGTAGCATTGGGTGTCGAGCACCAGCACGTTGACGTTCTCCGTCAGGCTGAGGACGTGATCCAACCCGCCGAAGCCGATGTCGTAGGCCCAGCCGTCCCCGCCGATCAGCCAGATGGATTTATCGACCAGGTAATCGGCGTCGGCCGCCAGCTGGCGTGCGTCTTCACCTTCAATACTCGCCAGCAGCGTGCGCAGTTCGGCGATTTGCTTACGGCGCGGCTCCGGCGCCACATCTTCCATCTGCAGGGCATTGACCAACTGCTCCGGCAGCTGCGTCGCCAGCGAATTCAGCAGGCGCAGCACCCGTGCGCGATGTTGATCGACCGTCAGACGGAAGCCCAGGCCGAATTCGGCGTTGTCTTCGAACAGCGAGTTGGCCCACGCCGGCCCGCGCCCTTCGGCGTTGGTGGTGTACGGCGTGGTCGGCAGATTGCCGCCGTAGATCGACGAACAGCCGGTGGCGTTGGCGATCAGCAAACGGTCGCCATAGAGCTGGGTCAGCAGCTTGATGTACGGCGTTTCGCCGCAGCCGGAGCAGGCACCGGAGTATTCGAACAGCGGCGTGATCAGCTGCGAGGTGCGAATGTCGATGCGCTCCAGCTGCGCTGGATCGATTTCCGGCAGCTGTAGGAAGAAGTCGTAGTTGTCTTTTTCCGCCGTCAGAATATCGAGGCGCGAAGCCATGTTGATGGCCTTGATCTCTGGGTTCTGGCGATCTTTCGCCGGGCAGACCTCGACGCACAGGTTACAGCCGGTGCAATCTTCCGGCGCCACTTGCAGTACGTATTTCTGGCCGCGCATATCGCGTGATTTGACATCCAGAGACTGCAGGGAAGCGGGGGCGTGTTCCATCTCCGACGGCTGAACCACTTTGGCGCGAATGGCGGAGTGCGGGCAGGCGGCGACGCAGTGGTTGCACTGGGTGCACAGATCGGGCTGCCAGACCGGGATCTCTTCGGCGATGTTGCGCTTTTCCCACTGGGTGGTGCCCACCGGCCAGGTGCCGTCCGGCGGGAAGGCGGAAACCGGCAGCGCATCGCCCAGCCCGGCCAGCATCGCGGCGGTAACGGTTTTGACGAAGTCCGGCGCGGCGTCCGAGACCACCGGTGGGCGCATCGGGCTGCTGTCGTCGACCGGCTGCAGTGGAATTTCAATCAGTGCGCCACGGGTGGCGCCCAGCGCCTGCCAGTTGCGCTCGACGATCTCCTGGCCCTTGTTGCTGTAGCTGCGCGCGATGGCATCCTGCAGCTGTTGCAGCGCCACGTCGCTCGGCAGGATCTGCGTCAGGTGGAAGAACGCCATCTGCATTACGGTGTTGATGCGCGCGCCGAGCCGGCATTCGCGCGCCAGCTTGGCGGCGTTGATGATATAGAAACGTGCCTGGCGTTGATGCAGCAGCGCCTGTACCTCCTGCGGCAAGCGTGACCAGACCTCGTCGGCGCCGTAAGGGGTATTGAGCAGGAAGGTACCGCCGGGTTTGAGACGTTCAACCATCTGATACTTATCGATAAACTGCAGCTGGTGGCAGCCGACGAAATCCGCCTGGCTGACCAGATAGGCCGAATTGATCGGCTGCTCGCTGACGCGCAGATGCGACACCGTCAGGCCGCCGGCCTTTTTGGAGTCGTAGACGAAATAGCCCTGCGCATACAGCGGCGTGGCGTTGCCGATGATTTTGATGTTGTTCTTGGTGGCCGAGACCGAACCGTCGCTGCCCAAACCGTAGAACAGCGCTTCCAGCGAGGCGCGCTGCGGCAGGATTTCGTCGCTCAGCGGCAGTGAAAGCCCGGTGACATCATCGAAGATGCCGACGGTAAAGCGCGGGCGCGGCTGCGGCTGGGCCAGCTCGCGAAACACCGCCAGCGCACAGTCCGGGCTGAACTCTTTCGACGACAGGCCGTAACGGCCGCCGATCACCCGCGGCAGCGTGGCGCGCTCACCCCGGCTGTAGGCCTCCGCCAGCGCGGTCATCACGTCCAGATACAGCGGTTCGGCCAGCGCGCCCGGTTCTTTGGTGCGATCGAGCACCGCGACGTTGCGCACGCTGTCCGGCAGCGCGCCGAGCAGGTATTTGGCGGAGAACGGCCGGAACAACCGGACTTTCAGCACGCCGACTTTCTCGCCGCGGGCCAGCAGGGTGTCAATCACCTCTTCGCAGGTGCCGGCGGCGGATCCCATCACCACCACCACGCGCTCGGCCTGCGGGTGGCCGTAATAGTCGAACGGCCGATAGTGGCGGCCGGTGAGGGCGGCGAAGGCCGCCATGGCGTCGATCACGTGTTGGCCGGTGGCGTCATACCACGGGTTGGTGGCTTCGCGCGACTGGAAATAGGTGTCCGGGTTGGCGGAAGTGCCGCGCACCACCGGATGATCGGGCGACAGCGCCCGGCTGCGGTGAGCGTCGATCGCCGCCTGAGGCAGCATTTGCCGCAGCGTATCGTCGCTGAGCGGCACGATCTTGTTGATTTCGTGCGAGGTGCGGAACCCGTCGAAGAAGTGGATAAACGGCACGCGCGCGTTGAGAGTGGCGGTCTGTGAGATCAGCGCGAAGTCCTGCGCCTCCTGCACGTTGCTGGCGCACAGCATGGCGCAGCCGGTTTGGCGCACCGCCATCACGTCCGAATGGTCGCCGAAGATCGACAGCGCGTGTGTGGCTACGGTGCGGGCGGCGACGTGCAGCACGAACGGCGTCAGCTCTCCGGCCAGTTTGTACAGCGTCGGGATCATCAGCAGCAGACCCTGCGATGAAGTGAACGAAGTCGACAGTGCGCCGGTTTGCAAGGCGCCGTGCACGGTGGCGATCGCGCCGCCCTCAGACTGCATTTCCACCACCCGCGGAGTATCGCCCCAGATGTTTTGCCGGCCATCGCCGGACCAAGCGTCTGCTTGCTCCGCCATGGTGGAACTTGGCGTGATAGGGTAGATGGCAATCACTTCGTTGGTGCGATAGGCCACGGAAGCGACTGCGTTATTACCATCTGTAGTTATCATCGACATTACCTTTTCATTGCTCACAAAGCCGCGAAAGCACACTTTCGCAGTAATGGGAAAAAGTCTAACAGAGGGTTTGAACGTGGCTTTATCGCGTTTGTGTGGCGGGTGATAAATCGTCAATGGCGTATTTCCTCGCCGAATGAGATGCAGTGGCAATAAATTGTTTTGACCGTTTAAAGACAATTTATTTCCGGCGCGTCATAATTGCGCATCGGCAAACTGACAGAAGAAAATCATGAGCGCATTTATGTATTTGACGATGGCGATAGTCGCGGAAGTGATCGCCACCACCATGTTGAAAGCCTCCGAGGGCTTTACCCGCCTGTGGCCGTCGCTGCTGGTGGTGCTGGGTTACGGCGTGGCCTTTTGGGGGCTGTCGATGGTGGTCAAGAGCATGCCGCTGGGCATCGTGTATGCGATTTGGTCGGGTATGGGCATCGTGCTGGTGTCGATCGCCGCGGTATTCGTTTACCAGCAAAAATTGGATTGGCCAGCGATTGTCGGCATGGGATTAATTATTGCCGGCGTGCTGGTGATTAATTTACTGTCTAAAGCCTCGGTGCACTGAGTGTTATTTTAATGTGAAAAAAGGCCGGCGTGACAGTAAGTCGCGCCGGTTGAAGAATTCAGCCATCATTCACTGAAAATAGTGGAATGCTAATTACTTAGCGCCGCCAGCATAGACGTAAATATCGTCCTCTCCGGTAGCAAAAAATGCGTCGTCTCACTGAAAGCACGTGAAGATAATGAATACCGATATCGCGGGAGAAATCTCTTCGTCAGCAGCGGTGACGTTATCACTTTCTGCGTGCGGCCGGGGCCAGGCACAGGGTGGCGCTGTCACGTTTGGCGTATCGCGCCGGGGCGGAAATATTCTGCAAACAAAATAAATGTCCGGCCGGTGCAAAAAAATGACAAATAATGGCTGGAATATATTTTCATTATTTATATATCGAGCTAGATTAAACAAGTTTGCATCAAAGATAGCGAAACGTGTCCGCTAAGTGACGCGCGTTATCAGCAATGGCGATTTTACACAGCGCAGTTCCGGGTTCAGGAGTGGGATAATGACGACATCAAAATGGTTGCTTGCCAGCGCCGTGCTGCTTTTAGCCGCCTGCAGCAGCAATAACGAAGAGCCAGTACAGCAGGGCAACAGTGCCAGAATCAATACGTTGCAGACCAGCGCCGGTTGCGCGGCGGTCGGTGGCGTTACTACCATCGCGCATAACCTGAACGGTGAAGCGCTGCGCATGTGCCAAATGCCGAATGGCAAGCAGTGCGAAGAACGCACGCTGGGCCTGGGCAGCTGCGCCGGGTAAGCCCGCAGCGACAGGCCCGGATCAATACACCCAGTCGCGCAGGGTATAAACCAGCGTGTGGCCGCTGCCGTTGAGCGTCAGTTGCTGCGCGTTCAGCATCACGTCGGCGCCGTTTTCGAGCACGGTGCCGATCACCCGATCCCAGCGGTTGCGCTGCTCATCAGGGCACAGCTTGCGCGTCGAGGCCAACGGTTTTACCTTCAGCACGCCGTCGCGTAACTGCCCCTGGCCGAAGAAGCGGTTGCACATCGCGCCGGAGACATGCAGGTTCTCGCCAAATTCCAAATTGAGCAGGCCGCCATCCGTTCGTGATTGTGCCGCTTCACCATCTACGCTCTGCAACACGAAGTTGTGATGCAACAGATCGCCGGGTGTGACGGTAGACTGTGGTTTCATGCTGCATCCCCCTAGGACCAGCGTCGCAAGGGCGGCCACCGTGGTTTTTCTCATTGCGTTCTCTCAAATAAACAGGGCGCCGCAAGGGCGCCCCGAAGTTACGCTCAGGCGTTCAGTTGGTTCGGGCAGGCTTCGCCGCGATCCAACAGGCTGATATTCTGCAGCGTGGTTTGCGAAATGCTGGTCAGCGCCTCTTCGGTCAGGAAAGCCTGATGGCCGGTGAACAGCACGTTGTGGCAGGCCGACAGGCGGCGGAACACGTCATCCTGAATCACGTCGTTAGACTTGTCTTCAAAGAACAGATCGCGTTCGTTCTCGTAGACGTCCATCCCGAGCGCGCCGATTTTTTGCTGCTTCAACGCGTCGATGGCGGCGGTAGAGTCGATCAGCGCGCCGCGGCTGGTGTTGATCACCATTACGCCGTTTTTCATCATCGCGAAGGCGTCGGCATTCAGCAGATGGTGGTTTTCCGGCGTCAACGGGCAGTGCAGGGTAATCACGTCGGATTGCGCGTACAGCGTTTTCAGGTCGACATACTCCGCGCCCAGCGCCAGCGCCTGTTCGCTCGGGAACGGATCGTAGGCCAGCAGCTTCATGCCGAAGCCTTTCAAAATGCGCATCGTCGCCACGCCGATTTTACCGGTGCCGATCACGCCGGCGGTGCGGTTGTGCATGTTAAAACCGATCAGCCCTTCCAGCGAGAAGTTGGCGTCGCGAGTGCGTTGATAAGCGCGGTGAATACGGCGGTTCAGGCACATCATCATGCCTACCGCGTGTTCTGCCACGGCCTCCGGCGAGTAGGCCGGCACGCGCACCACCTTGATGCCCAGTTTTTTGGCGGCGTCCAGATCGACGTTATTAAAACCGGCGCAGCGCAGGGCGAGGATCTCGACGCCCAGTGCCGCCAGTTCTTCGAGCACTTCACGGCTGCCGTCGTCGTTGACGAAGATACACACCGCCTTGCAACCGGCGGCCGTTTTGGCGGTTTTTTTGCTGAGTAAAAAGTCGAAGAATTCCAGCTCATAGCCAAACTGCTGATTCACCAGTTCGAGATATTTACGGTCATACTGTTTGGTACTGTATATCGCCAATTTCATCGTGGTTTCTCCACCGTGATTTTGTGATCAATTTAACAGATTTTAGTAAATTCGACAATTGGTTAGCGGTTTGGCCAGCGTGGGGTTTGTTCGGTCAACCAGGAGGATGAAACCGGCCCGCATTGGGCCGGTTCACGCGATGTTAGCGAGCGATTTCCGTGTAATGATGCTCATCGTAGTCATGGGTCAAGTACCCGTTGACGGCATCGTTAAAGGCGACCCAATGCGGGGTTTTCTGGTGTGCCGAAAGCGCCGCCTTATCGTCCCAGTTTTCGATCAGCGCGTAGCTGTTTTCATCGTTCTGGCATTGCCAAAGCTGGTAAAAAGAGCAGCCGGTTTCTTTATTGGATTCCTGCACCATGGTGTTGAGCAGGCTGAGAAACGCGGGGCGTTTGGCCGGATTGACCTGAAAAAAGACATTGAGCGTGATCATGGTTTATTTCCTCAGTCGATAATGAAACTGGAATTTCCAGGCGGCAGCAATGTGCTGACTGCGAGGATTCTACGGACTTGATGGTTGACTAAAAGTGAAATAAAGTTCCGTTGCTATTCATTTTTGGTGAAGGCTTGTGATGTTGAAACGTGCTCAGTTGGTGACCTTTTGCATGGTGGTTGAGTCAGAGAGTCTCACGGCAGCGGCTGAGAGGCTGTTTTGCGTGCCCTCTAACGTGACCAAGAAATTAAAAGAGTTGGAAATGGCGTGTGGCGTTACGCTATTTGATCGTGAGCGCAATCGACTGTCGCTCACACCGGAAGGCCGGGCGCTTTACCATAAAGCCAAGCGCTTTTTGGCTATCGAAGAGCGGGCGCGAGCGCAGCTTGAACAGGATCCGGTGCAGGGTGAACTGAAGCTTGGCGCGCTGGATATCGCCTTGAGTCATCATCTGCCGCAAAAGTTGGCGCATTACCGTGCGCAGAACCGCCGCGTTCAGTTGAGTGTGGTACAGGGCTATTCGCTGGATCTGGAGTTTCAATTGCAGAAAGGAACTCTGGACGTGGTGTTTTCAGATGGGCCGATAGAACATCCGCAGCTGCAGAGCCGGCGTGCTTTTCAGGAGCGTTTGGTCTTCATTGGCGGGGCGTATCAGCCAGCGTTGTTGGCAAAAAGCGATCTCTATGTTTATTCGCGTCAATGCCACTATCGCCATCTGGTGGACGCCTGGCTGCAAAAGCAGCAAGTGATCCCCGCCGCGCTGCTGGAGGTGGAATGCTATGACGTGATATTCGCCTGCGTAAGCGCGGGGTTGGGGTATGCGTTTGTCCCTGAGAGCCTGGCGCGACAGCGGGAGGTTGCGTATACCGAGTGCGGGAATGAAATGCGCAGCGATATTTATGCTATCTGGCGTAAAGCGAGCGACAGCCGCATAGTACAGGCTTTTATTGAGGCCGTGATTTGAAATTAGCGGCAAAAAAATCCCCACGGGGGTGTGGGGAATGGCTTCTCTAGTACACAGTTAGCTAGCAGCTAAACTTTTATTAGAATGGTTGCAAGACTATTAATCATCAACGGTAACGACAATAACAAAAGTCTGAAAACCGTCCTATTTATGTGATGTATATGTAACGAAAATCTACAACTTCGCACACGTTTGCGCTAAAAAGGTGCAAATCACCTTTGCGACCCCGCTCAGCTTCACCCTATGTCAAATTCGTGCCATCATTATTGTCAATTCAGGCATAGACTTAACCAATGCCTAACTCAGGAACGAAGCAATCATTTAATGACCAGGCGATTGAAAGTATTCATAGGGACCGTGGCGGGCTGTGCAATTCTGGTGCTGGCGTTATGGCAAACTTTGCCGCGATGGCTGCCGGGGGTGTTATCGCATTGGTTGCCGGCGGGAAGCCGACTTGAATTACAGGGCAAGTTGCATTGGCGCCAGGGCGGCCTGGCGTTGCCGGGGGCACGTTTCACCGCGCAAGATTGCCTGCTGGCCAACGTCGGTCCGACGCGGCTGGCTTACCGCCAAGGCCGCTGGCAGCTGTCGAGCGATAAGGTCAGCGTCGATAGCGCCTGTTTGTCAAAACTGCCGGGCGGCGATGCCAACAGCGCGCCGCTGGCGCTCGATCAATTGCAGCGGCAACTGCCTGCGCTGGATCTCACCATTAATGATCTGACGCTTATTCCCTGGCAGCGCTATGCCGGCAAGCTGCAGCTTTCCTCCAGCCCCGACGGGCAACGTCTGCATTATCGGGGACCGAATCTCAGCGCCGAGGCGCGGCTGGATGAAAAACAGCAGCTGACGTTGCAGAGTCTGACCGTCGTCCCGCCCAACAGCGCGCAACCGCTGCACCTAGCCGGTAAGATAACTCTCCCGCTGGATCTGGCCAGCCTGCCGAAGCAGGGCGCGTTGCAGGGTGAAATGCAGACGGCCTATCTGGAAAAACCGGTTTTGCTGGATATGCGCTGGCAACAGCAGCAGGGCGTGTTGACGGTGAGCGAGAAAGGCGACGATCGGCCGCTGGCGGTGCTGCCGTGGGAAGTGACCCCGCAGCGGGTCAGCATCAAGCAGGGCGAGTGGCGTTGGCCCTACAGCGGACAGCCGTTGAACGGCGGCCTCAGCATCGCGCTGCACGACTGGAGCAAGGGATTGGATGAAACGGAGATCAGCGCGCGGCTGAACGTGATCACCGCCGGCCACAACGGCAAGGGTAATGCGGTGCTCACCCTCGGGCCGGGCAAGGTGGGGTTGACCGACAGCGATCTGCGCTTCCAACTGACCGGGCAGGCCAATCTGGCCGATTTCTCCACCACCGCGTCGATCCCGGGCGTGATCGGCGGCAGCATTCTTAACCCGACGCTGGTTCTGCAGCCAGGTTCGCTGCTGCGTCTGTGGGGCAAAGTGACGCCGGAAATGACGCTGGAAGAGGCGCGTCTACCGCTGGCCGGCGTGAAGGTGACCGCCGCCGGCATCACCGGCCGCCTGCAGGCGATTTTGAGCGCCAGCGACAGTTATTGGGGGCGTTTCAAGCTCCACCTGGACGGCCAGGCGCAGGATTTCTGGCCGGACAAGGGCGACTGGCAGTGGCGTTACTGGGGCAACGGCCGGTTGCCGCCGCTGCAGGCCGCCTGGGACGTCGCCGGCAGCGGTCGTTGGCAGGACAGCGAGCTGGTGCTCGACAAGCTCTCCACCGGTTTCGACAAATTGAAGTACGGTCTGGTGACGGTCGCCGCGCCGCGCTTGAGCCTCAACCAGCCGCTGCGCTGGCAGCGTGATGAACAAAGCCCGCAGTTCAACGGCGAATTCCAGCTGGCGGCGGATAAGGTCAGCTTCAGCGACGGTGGCTATCTGCCGGCGCCGGTGCTGGCGCTGCAGGTGAACGGCCGTTCGCCGGACAGTTTCCAGATGCAGGGCAAGCTGCAGGCGCAACAGATCGGGCCGATCGCGCTGCGCGGCCGTTGGGACGGCGAACGTCTGCGCGGCGAAGGCTGGTGGCCGAAACAGTCGCTGAAGGTCTTCCAACCGCTGTTGGCACCGGATCTCAATCTCACGCTGCGCGACGGCGAGTTTTACGCGCAGTCGGCGTTTTCCGCCGCCCGTGAACAAGGGTTCGAGGCCGGTGGCCACTGGGTGGTGAAAAACGGCGGCATGTGGCTGAAAGACGGCGAAATGAGCGGCCTGGATTTCATCCTGTCGTACCGTTTCAAGCAGCATCACTGGCAATTGGGAGCTAAACAGCCGGTATCGCTGCGCATCAAGTCTTTCACCAACCTGTTCGAGATGCAGAACATTTCCGCCGATCTGCAGGGCACCTATCCTTATAGCGAAGGGCAGCCGCTGACGTTGAGCAACGTCGGCGTGGACATGCTCAACGGGCATATCAGCCTGTCGGCGCTGCGGTTGCCGCAGCATGACGCCGCGGTACTGAAGCTGGATAAGGTCGATCTCAGCGCGCTGTTTACCGCCCTGAAACCGAAGCAGTTCGCCATGTCCGGCCGGGTCGACGGCGAGCTGCCGCTGTTCCTGAACCATCCGAAGTGGTTGGTGCAAAACGGCTGGATCGCCAACGCCGGCACGTTGACGCTGCGCCTGGACAAAGACATGGCCGACGCCATCGGCAGCAATAACCTGGCGACCGGCGCGGCGATCGACTGGCTGCGCTACATGGAAATCAACCGTTCGCATGCCCGGGTCGATCTCGACAACCTGGGCGAGTTGACGCTGAGCGCGCGCATCGACGGCATCAACCCGCAGAAAAGCGCCAAGCGCGAGGTGATCCTGAACTATCGCCATCAGGAAAACGTGTTTCAGCTGTGGCGCAGTTTGCGCTTCGGCGACAATTTACAGGAGTGGCTGGAGCAGGCCCTCTCACAACCTGGGGAGCAACAATGAAAATCATGAGTGTGTCGACGCTGGCAGCGGTGCTGTGCGTTTCGCTGCTGAGCGGCTGCGTGCCGCGCATCGAGGTGGCGACGCCGAAGGATCCGATCACCATCAATATGAACGTCAAGATCGAGCATGAAATTCATATCAAGGTGGATAAGGACGTCGAAAACCTGCTGAAAACCCAAAGCGGTCTGTTCTAGGAGCCGACATGAAAAAACGTTATTTGTGGCTGGCCGGCGCCGCCTGGTTGTTCAGTGGCATGGCGATGGCGTTGACGCTGGATGAGGCGAAGCAGCAAGGGCGGGTAGGTGAAACCCTGAGCGGCTACATCGCGCCGGTGAAGCAGGACGCGGAAACCCTGGCGCTGGTGAAACGCATCAACGCCGGCCGCGCCGAGAAGTATCAGGAAGTGGCGAACGGCAACCATATCGCCGTCGACGAAGTGGCGCGCATGGCCGGGCAGAAGCTGGTGACGCGGGCGCAGAGCGGCGAGTATGTGCGCGGCATCAACGGGCAGTGGCTGAAGAAATAAAAAAAGCGCGCCGTCTGGCGCGCCAAAAGATACGGATAGATGATTATTATGAGGGTAGTGCAGGTTTGACAGGACTTGCCTCTTGTCCGGCAGGGGCTCGGCGCCCCTGCGCAGGGTCTTAGGCAGCAACCACCTGAGACAGGGCCGCCTTGGCGTCTTCCTGTGCTTTGGTCGCCACTTCCGGGCCATAGGCGATGCCTTCCGCGAAGACGAACTCCACGTCGGTGATGCCGATGAAGCCCAGGAACAGACGCAGGTAAGGTTCTACCAGGTCGGTCGGGGTGCCTTTATGGATGCCGCCGCGGCTGGTCAGGATCACGGCGCGTTTGTTTTTCACCAGGCCTTCCGGACCGTTTTCGGTGTAACGGAAGGTCACGCCGGCGCGGGCAACCAGGTCGAAATAGTTTTTCAGCTGGGTCGGAATGTTGAAGTTGTACATCGGTGCGGCAATCACGATGACGTCATTGGCCTGCAGCTCGGCGATCAGCTCGTCCGACAGGGCCAGCGCTTCTTGTTGACGTGGAGTCAACGGAGCATCGGAAGGACGCAGCGCGCCGACCAGTTCACCGTCCAGCACCGGGATTGGCTGTGCGGCCAGATCGCGCACGGTGATGGTGTCGCCGCTGTGGGCGTTGCTCCATTGCTCTACGAAGAAATCGGCCAGTTGGTTAGACTGAGAGTAGGTCGCCAGGATGCTTGATTTCAGAACCAATACGTTGCTCATCGATAATTCCTTACGTTGTGACAGTGACATCAGGACTCAGCGTCCCTTGCATGAACTACATGCTATTCACATTCCCCCAACAGTGATAGCGCAATATTTCGAGATCTCCGTTCAATTTTATTGAATGACATGGCGACGCTTTACTCGCGGAAGTAGGGGGAGAAAGCCGTTTGTGATAGGCTGTGCGGCTAAAGCAAAAAAATCGCTAAAAAAACATTAAACCGTTGCCAAGCCTGGCCTTGGCGGCGAAGAAACAAGGAACACCGAACGTGAAATCTCCGCTCGAGGCACTGCCGGCCCAACTGGGCGAGCTGATGCTCCGCGATCAACAACGCCTGCGTCGTCGCCTGCAGGGCGCACGAAAAATCAAAAATCCCGATGCCCAGCTGGCGGTCGCCGCCGACGTGGAAAGCGACATCGCGACGGCGCGGCAAAAAGTGCAGGCGCGCGCCGCGTCTTGCCCGCGAATTACCTATCCGGAAAGCCTGCCGGTCAGCCAGAAAAAGCAGGACATCTTAAATGCTGTCCGCGACAACCAGGTGGTGATCGTCGCCGGGGAGACCGGCTCGGGAAAAACCACCCAGTTGCCGAAGATCTGTCTGGAGCTGGGGCGTGGGGTGAAAGGGCTGATCGGCCATACCCAGCCGCGCCGCCTGGCGGCGCGCACCGTCGCCAACCGCATCGCCGACGAGCTGGAAACCCCGCTCGGCGGCAGCGTGGGCTACAAGGTGCGCTTCAACGATCAGGTGGGGGAAAACACCCTGGTCAAGCTGATGACTGACGGTATCTTGCTGGCGGAGATTCAGCAGGATCGCCTGCTGATGCAGTACGACACGTTGATCATCGATGAAGCGCACGAGCGCAGCCTGAATATCGACTTTATTCTCGGCTACCTGCGCGAACTGCTGCCGAAGCGCCCGGATCTCAAGGTGATCATCACCTCGGCGACCATCGATCCGCAGCGTTTCTCGCGCCACTTCAACAATGCGCCGATCATCGAGGTTTCCGGCCGCACCTACCCGGTGGAGGTGCGTTACCGCCCGGTGGTGGACGACGGCGATGATACCGACCGCGACCAGCTGCAGGCGATTTTCGATGCGGTGGACGAGCTTGGGCGCGAAGGGCCGGGTGACATTCTGATCTTCATGAGCGGCGAGCGCGAGATCCGCGATACCGCCGACGCTTTGAACCGCCTCAATTTGCCGCACACCGAGGTGCTGCCGCTGTATGCGCGCCTGTCGAACAGCGAGCAGAACCGGGTTTTCCAGTCGCACCACGGCCGCCGCATCGTGCTGGCCACCAACGTGGCGGAAACCTCGCTGACGGTGCCGGGCATCAAATACGTCATCGATCCGGGCACCGCGCGCATCAGCCGCTACAGCTTCCGCACCAAGGTGCAGCGCCTGCCGATCGAGCCGGTGTCGCAGGCCTCCGCCAACCAGCGTAAAGGGCGCTGTGGCCGCGTGTCGGAGGGCGTGTGCATCCGTCTGTACTCTGAACAGGATTTCCTCTCGCGGCCGGCGTTTACCGATCCGGAAATTCTGCGCACCAACCTGGCGTCGGTCATTCTGCAGATGACCTCGCTGGGGCTGGGCGACATCGCCGCGTTTCCGTTTGTCGAGGCGCCGGACAAGCGCAACATTCAGGATGGCGTGCGTCTGCTGGAAGAGCTGGGGGCGATCACCACTGCCGATAACGGCCACTATCAGCTGACGCCGCAGGGCCGGCAGCTGGCGCAGTTGCCGATCGACCCGCGTCTGGCGCGCATGGTGTTGGAAGCGCAGAAGAGCGGCAGCGTGCGCGAGGTGATGATCATTACCGCCGCGCTGTCGATTCAGGATCCGCGCGAGCGCCCAATGGATAAGCAGCAGGCCTCGGATGAAAAACACCGCCGTTTTGCCGACAAAGACTCGGACTTCCTGGCGTTCGTCAACCTGTGGGATTATCTGCAGGAGCAGCAAAAGGCGAACTCTTCCAGTCAGTTCCGCCGGCTGTGCCGCAACGATTTTCTCAACTACCTGCGGGTGCGCGAGTGGCAGGATATCTATACCCAACTGCGCCAGGTGGTGAAAGAACTGGGGCTGCCGATCAACAGCACGCCTTCCGATTATCGCAGCGTCCACACCGCGCTGCTGACCGGCCTGCTGTCGCACATCGGCCAGAAGGATACGGACAAGCAGGAATTTACCGGCGCGCGCAACGCCCGCTTCTCGATCTTCCCCGGCTCCGGCCTGTTCAAGAAGCCACCGAAGTGGACCATGGTGGCCGAACTGGTGGAAACCAGCCGCCTGTGGGGACGCATCGCCGCGCGCATCGAACCGGAATGGATCGAGCCGCTGGCTCAGCACTTGGTGAAACACAGCTACAGCGAACCGCACTGGTCGAAGTCGCAGGGGGCGGTGATGGCCAGCGAAAAGGTCACGTTGTTTGGTCTGCCGATCGTTGCGGCGCGCCAGGTCAACTACGGCGCCATCGATCCGCTGCTGTGCCGTGAGCTGTTTATCCGCCATGCGCTGGTAGAAGGAGACTGGCAGACGCGCCACGCCTTCTTCCGCGAAAACCAAAAGCTGCGCGCCGAGGTGGAAGAACTGGAGCATAAATCGCGCCGCCGCGACATTCTGGTGGATGACGAAATGCTGTTCGGCTTCTACGATCGCCGCATCCCCAACGACGTGGTGTCCGGCCGTCATTTCGACAGCTGGTGGAAGAGCGCGGCCAAGCAGCAGCCGGATCTGCTGAACTTCGAAAAAGAGATGCTGATCAAAGACGGCGCCAACAAGATCAGCGCGCTGGATTACCCGAACTTCTGGCATCAGGGCAACCTCAAGCTGCGGCTGAGCTACCAGTTTGAACCGGGCACCGACGCTGACGGCGTGACGGTGCACATCCCGCTGCCGATCCTCAACCAGGTGGAAGAGCAGGGCTTCGAATGGCAGATCCCCGGCATCCGCCGTGAACTGGTGATTGCGCTGATCAAGTCGCTGCCGAAACCGGTGCGTCGCAACTTCGTGCCGGCACCGAACTACGCCGAGGCGTTCCTTGGCCGCGTAACGGCGCTGGAATTGCCGCTGCTGGACGCGCTGGAGCGCGAGCTGCGGCGCATGACTGGCGTGACCGTGTCACGTGATGACTGGCAGTGGGATCAGGTGCCCGATCATCTGAAGATGACCTTCCGCGTGGTGGGTGAGAAAAACCAGACGCTGCGCGAAGGCAAAGATCTGGCCGCCTTGCGCCTGCAGTTGAAAGAGAAGGTGCAGGAGACGCTGTCGGCGGTGGCCGATGACGGACTGGAGCAGAGTAACCTGCATGTCTGGAGCTTTGGCCAACTGCCGGCGTTTTACGAGCAGAAGCGCGGCGGCTATTCGATGAAGGCATACCCGGCGCTGGTGGATGAAAAGGACAGCGTGGCGATCCGCCTGTTCGACAGCGAAAGCGAGCAGCAACAGGCGATGTGGCAGGGCACGCGTCGTCTGCTGTTGTTGAATATTCCTTCACCGATCAAATACCTGCATGAGAAACTGCCGAACAAAGCCAAGCTGGGGCTCTATTTCAACCCGTACGGCAAGGTGCTGGAGCTGATCGACGACTGCATATCGTGCGGCATCGACAAGCTGATCGCCGAACACGGCGGCCCGGTCTGGCAAGAAGCAGACTTTGCACGGCTGCAGGAGCAGATCCGCGCCGAGCTGAACGACACGGTCGTCGAGGTGGCCAAGCAGGTTGAACAGATCCTGACGGCGGTCTTCAACATCAACAAACGGCTGAAAGGCCGGGTGGACATGTCGTTGGCGCTGGCGCTGTCGGACATCAAGACCCAGCTCGGCGGGCTGGTTTACCGCGGCTTCGTGACTGGCAACGGATGGAAGCGCCTGCCGGATACGCTGCGCTACCTGCAGGCGATCGAGCGGCGGTTGGAAAAACTGGCTATTGATCCGCACCGCGATCGCGCGCAGATGTTGCGGGTGGAGCAGGTGCAGCAGGCGTGGCAGCAGTGGCTGAACAAGCTGCCGCCGAAGCGACAGCAGGAGGAAGAAGTAAAAGCGGTGCGCTGGATGATAGAAGAGCTGCGCGTCAGCCTGTTCGCGCAACAGTTGGGCACGCCTTACCCGATCTCCGATAAGCGCATTTTGCAAACTATCGAGCAGCTTTCGAGCTAAGCTCAGCCGCACCGGCCGGCAAGCGGCCGGCGCAGCGCAAGTTGAAATTCGCAGAGCAGAGCAACAGCAACGGCGCATAATGCGCCGTTGAGAGAGGGTTAGTTGCCTGCCGCCAGCGCGTCCAGCGCTTCGCGGATACCGGGCACCGCCAGGGCACGGTTATCGGCGCGATAGCGATCTTTCGCCGCCGGTGCCGAGCTTTGGATGGCGATCAGTTGCCAGCCGTCGGCGGTTTTCAACAGCAGCGGCGAACCGCTGTCGCCGGGCAGAGTATCGCACTGGTGCGACAGTACGCTTTGCTGGGCCCAGCCGGTGACCTTGCAGTTTTGGTGGCTGTAGAGGTCATCCAGATGATCCTCCGGGTAGCCCGCTTGAGTTATCAGCCGTTTGGCCTGTTTCAGGGCCTGAGTCAGCGCCTTGCTGTCGCCTTGCCACAGCGGCAAGGGTGCGATCGGCAGCGGTTTTTTGTCTTTCAGACGGATCAGCGCAAAGTCATAAGCGGCCGCGGCGGGCGGGACGATCCAGCCATCACCGTCCGGCTTCAGCTTTTTGCCTAGTTTGCTGTCGACCAGGGTCTCGATATTGTCGGTTTGATACTGCCACGACTTATCACCCGCCACGAAGCGCAGAGCGATGGCTTTATCCAATTGCCCCGGCGGTGCCAGCACGCAGTGGCCGGCGGTCAACGCCAGGTGTGGGGAGATCAGCGTGGCGGTACACAGATTGCCGCTGGCGGTTTCGACCTGGCCGATGGCCTGCCACGGCTTGGCGGCGGTATCCGTGACCTTGATTCGTTCATCTTTGCCGAAAAACAGACGCGTTTGCTCGGCCTTGGACGGGCCGTCTGCGCGTGCCGCCTGAGAAGCGATGAGCGGGAGTGAACACAGCAACAGTAAAACGGATATGCGCATAGATCTCTTGCCTGACAAATACGGATCATCCATAAACACACTGAATGCTAACTATAGACTGATTTAGCAGCCATGTGGATGGGCAATAATTGATTTTTCAATAATTTCCCGCCGGCGATGCGGCAGGCTACAGGTAAAAAAAGACGGCGATCAGTCCGCAAAGGATCAGGGCGGTCAGAACGATCTCGAACAGGTAGCGGCGCAGCATCAATGAGAACCCCCCGATGAAAAAACACCCGGTGAACCGGGTGTCGTACACGTCAAGCCTGAAACGGTGAGGGGACCCTCACGACATTACGCTTTTTTGTGGCTGGCTTTCTTGTGGTGCTTTTTAGCCGCCTGGGCTTTTTGCGCCGGGGCTTTCTTGCCGGCTTTTTTGTGATGCTTTTTGGCCGCCTGAGCTTTCTGAACCGGGGCTTTCTTGCCGTGGTGTTTCACCTGAGCTTTAGCCGGCGCAGCGGTGGCGGTGGTTGCGGTAGCCGCAGGTGCGGTGGTGGCAGCCTCGGCAGCGAAAGCCACGGAAGACAGACCCATTGCAGCGGCAACAACCAGAGCTAATACTTTTTTCATCGCAGAATCCTCAACATGACTTTTGGGTACCAACCCCACTGCGGGGCCGTTGAGATGATAGTAGGCAAACGGCGTCCGGCTTTCCGTGAGTGATTGGTTTCGGCATGTAACCTAATGTACAGGGCGGCGGTGGCGAGGGGGATTGCTGCTATAATGACCGCCAGACAAGGAAAAAGGGATTTAAAATGAACGAGATAACGATTCGTTGTGGCGTGACTGAACAGGGCGAGGTGCCGCTGGCCTATGAGGACTGGGGCGATGAGACGCACCCGCCGTTGTTGCTCATCATGGGCATCGGCGCGCAGCTCCTGTTGTGGCCTGACGACTTCTGCCGCGCCCTGGTGTCCATGGGGTTTCGGGTGATCCGTTATGACAACCGCGACGTCGGCCTTTCAGGAAAAACGCAGGCACAACGCTCACAGCCATTGTGGCTGCTGATGTTGCGCGCCCAGCTTGGCTGGCAAACGCCGGTGCCTTATACCCTGGCGGACATGGCAACGGACGCGGCGCATCTGCTCGATCATTTACGCATTCCGCAGGCTCACGTACTGGGCGCTTCGATGGGGGGGATGATCGCCCAGGTGCTGGCCGCCGAATACCCGCAGCGCGTCGCCTCGTTATGCATCTTGTTTTCCAGCACCAATCAGCCGCTGTTGCCGCCGCCGGCGCCTTCGCTGCTGTGGTTGCTGGTGCGCCGGCCTGCCGCCGATATGACGCTGCAGCAGCGCCAGGAAGGGATGAAGGCCTTTCTGCGCGCGCTTGGCACCGCGACTTATCCACCGGAGGAGGCGGAGCTGGATGCTCTGGTGACGCGGTTGCTGAAGCGGGGTGTGGATCCGGCAGGCATGCAGCGGCAACTTTCCGCGTTGCTCGGCAGCGGCGATCTGCGGCGTTACAGCCGGCGCATCGCCGCGCCGACGCTGGTGATTCACGGCGATCGCGATCGGCTGGTGCGCAAGGCCGGCGGGGTGGCGATCGCTCGGGCCGTCGCCAACGCCAGATTGCAGATTATGCCGGGCATGGGGCATGACCTGCCCGCCGCGTTGAGGCCGCAGCTGGCGGCGATGATCGCCCGCCATGCGTTGGGATGAGAGACCGGTTGGTTCGGTATTTTTGCTTTTTTAGTTACAACATACTAATGGTGGATGGCCACCCGCCACTCTGTAGCCAAGGCGTTACCCGCAGGAAAGTGCACTATGGAACAGTGTCAGGTCAACCAGAGGAAAAAAGGGCGCGGCAGGGCCGCGCCAGGAGAGATTACAGGTAGCGGTTTTCCAAATGCTGACGGAAGTAGCGTGGGTTGAGCGCTTCGCCGGTCGCGTTGGCGATCAGCGTCTCGGTCGGGAAGCGGCTACCGTGGCGCCAGATGTTGTGCTGCAGCCAGTGGAACAGCGGCTGCAGATTGCCGGCGGCGATATCCTCGCTCAGCGAAGGTAGGGCCTGGCGCACGCAGTGGAACAGCTGCGCGGCGTACATCGCGCCGAGGGTGTAAGTCGGGAAGTAGCCGAACGCGCCGTCTGTCCAGTGGATATCCTGCATGCAGCCGTTGCGATAGTTGCCGATGGTGTCGAGGCCGAGGTAAGCGTGCATCTTTTCATTCCACAATGCCGGAATGTCTTCCACTTCGACCTCGCCTTCGATCAGCGCTTTTTCAATTTCGTAGCGCAGGATGACGTGGGCAGGATAGCTCACCTCGTCGGCGTCGACGCGGATCAGGCCCGGTTTAACGCGCTGGTTGAGGCGAATGAAGTTGGCTTCTTCCAGCGCCGGCTGTTCGCCAAATTGCGCGGTGACCAGCGGACGCAAGATTTTCAGGAATTCATTGCCGCGCGCCAGCTGCATTTCGAACAGCAGGCTCTGCGATTCGTGGATGGCGGTAGAGCGGGCCAGGGCGACCGGCTGGCCGAGCAGATCGCGCGGCAGGTTCTGTTCGTAACGGGCGTGGCCGGTTTCGTGCACGATACCGAGCAGCGCGGTCAAGAACTCTTTTTCGTTGTAGCGCGTGGTGATGCGTACATCTTCCGGCACGCCGCCGCAGAACGGGTGGGCGCTGACGTCGACACGGCCGTTGTCGAAGTTGAAACCGAGCAGTTTCATGACGCTCAGGCTCAGCTGGCGCTGGGTGTCCACATTGAACGGACCTTGTGGCGCCTGGCAGGGCTCATTAGCCTGTTTGGCCACCACGCGCTGCAGCAGATCCGGCAGCCAGGTTTTCAGATCGCCGAAGATGCGGTCGAGATCGCTGCTGCGCATGCCCGGTTCATACAGATTGAGCAGGGCGTCGTAACGGCTGGTGCCGGCCGCCTGCGCACGGATCTGCGCCTCTTCCCGGCTGAGTTTGACCACTTCGCGCAGGTTCTCGGCGAAGCCGTCCCAGTCGTTGGCCGGGCGCTGGGCGCGCCAGGCGTGTTCGCAGCGCGCGCCGGCGAGCGATTTGGCTTCGACCAGCGACGCCGGTAGCAGCACCGCGTCTTCATACTGGCGGCGCATTTCGCGCAGGTTGGCGCGGTCGATCTCGTCCAGCGTCTCTTGCTGCGCGCGATCCAACAGCGCGCCGGTGCTTTCCGCTGTTAAAAGCTGGTGCTGCAGCACGCTCAGCTCGGCCAGCGCTTCGGAGCGCGCCTTGCTGCCGCCCGGCGGCATCATGGTTTGCATGTCCCAACCGGCGATGGCGGACAGGTGGCCGAAACGCGACAGACGGCTAAAAAGCGCGCGCAGGTGATCGTAAGCAGACGTGTTGGAATGTGCAGATGTCATTATTATTCGACTCCAATGAGAAGGGTCCGGCGGTATTACGCCAGATCGGCTTTTAAACTGAATGTCGGCTTCACCGGCCAACAGAAACGGAAACTGGCGCCGCCGAGCGAACTGCTCTCGACGAACACCTGTCCCTGGTAGGCGACGGCGATGGAATGGACGATGGCCAGCCCCAGTCCGCAGCCGCCGGTGGCGCGATCGCGGCTGGGATCGAGGCGAACGAAAGGCTCGAATACCCGCTCGCGCTCTTCCGGCGGGATACCCGGCCCGTCATCTTCGACCTGCAAACAGGCGAGGTCGCCGTCGAACCACAGACCCACGCGCAGACGCTGCTCGGAATAGCGCAGCGCGTTATTGACCAGGTTATCGAGCACGCGTTCCATCAGGCGCAGATCGACGCCGCCGAAGTCGCCGACGTGCGGGATATCGAGCTGGATGTCGCGTTCCTGATGAATAAGACGGATATCGTCGACCTTGTCCTCCAGCCACTTTGGCAGATCGATGGGTTCAATGTTTAGCGCAACCTGCGGCCGGTCCAGGCGGGCATAGGTCAGCAGCTCGTCGATCAGCGACTCCAACTGGCCGATATCGCGGTTCAGCGCTTGCTGTTCGCCTTCGGACAGGTTATCGCTCATCTCGAGCCGATAGCGCAGGCGCACCAGCGGCGTGCGCAGCTCGTGCGCGATGCCGTCGATCAGCTGTTTCTTGCTGGCGATCAGGGTGTTGACGTTGTCGGCCATCTGGTTGAACGCCACGCCGAGCCGGCTCAGGCTGGAAGTGGGATCGAAGTGGGTGCGTTCATCCAGATGCCCGGCACCGAGCCGCTGGGCGGCGTTTTCCAGTTTGAGCAGGTCTTGCCAGTGCGGCCGCATCCACAGAAACACCGGCAGCGCCAGCGACATGCCGATAAACACCAGCAACACCAGATCCAGCAGGCGCATCTGGTGCAGATAGAACAGATAAGGAATGGGGCCGACCACCAACACATAGTGGCTGCGCGGAATGCGCTGCATAAAGGTGTACTGATCGTCGAGGGCGATGATTTCACCCAGCCGCAGCCGCTTTTTCAGATCCTCGCTCAGTTCCTGTTTGCCGAGCGGTTCGATATGCAGCTTGAACGACAGATTGAGATCCAGCGTGGCGATAGTCTTGTTCCAGTCCTTCAGCGGGATTTCGCGCAGCTCGCTGCGCATCAGGTACAGCGAGCTTTTCATCAAATCGTCCATCGACTGGCGGCCTGCGCGCTCGGCGGTCACCTTGTACACCAGGCCGACCAGCATCGCCATCACCAGAAAACAGACGAATAGCAACAGGAAGAACTGGACGAAAAGTTTTCTCATTGTTGCACCGATGCCCAGGCGTTAGGGGCGAACAGATAGCCTTTGTTGCGCACGGTTTTGATGCGGAACGGCTCCAGCGCATTGTCGTACAGCTTACGACGCAGGCGGGAGATCGCCACGTCGATGCTGCGATCCATACCGTCGTAGCTCACGCCGCGCAGGTTTTGCAACAACGCCTCGCGATCCATGATCTGCCCGGCGTGGGTCGCCAGCTCCCACAGCAGATCGAAATCCGAGGTGGACAGGGTGATGGTTTCTTCGCCCAGCGTAACCTGACGGTTGACCGGATCGATGCACAGCAGCCCGAAATGCAGCGCGTTATGCTGGGTGAGCGGCTGAACCGACTCTTCTTTCGGCTGTTGGCTGTGTTGGCGCAGGTGCAAACGCAGGCGCGCCAGCAACACCGCCGGTGGCGTGGTTTTCAGGATATAGTCGTTGGCGCCCATCTCCAGCGACAGGATATGGTTCATGTCACTGTCGAGCGAAGTGAGCAGCACGATCGGGCCGGGGAAGGTAGGGCGCAGATCGCGGCACAGCGTCATGCCGTCTTTACCGGGCAGCATGATGTCCAGCAGCACCAAATCGGGTTGCTCGCGCTCGATGCGCGCCTGCGCGCTGTCGCCACGCGGTTCGATCAGCACCTCGATGTCATGTTTGCCCAGATAGGCGGCGATCAGTTTGCCGACTTCAGGATCGTCTTCCACAAAAACAATTTTATGCATATGCCCGTGTTTTAATATAAAAAGCGGATTTGAGCATAGCGCGGCCCGCGACGTTGCGCCATGCGGATCTTGGCGTCAGCGCAGCGGCCGGCCGCCGTCGACGCCGTGGGTGCGGCCGGTGACGTAGCGGCTTTCCAGCAGGTAGTTCACCAGATTGACCACTTCACTTTCGCCGGGCGCGACCTTCATCAGCGATTTCGCCAGCGCCTGCTGGCGATAGGCTTCGTCGTCGCCCGGATTGAAGATGATCAGCGCCGGCGCGATGGCGTTGACCTTGACCTCCGGCGCCAGCTTGCGGGCAAACGAACGAGTCATATTGTCCAGCGCAGCCTTGCTGGCGGCGTAGGCGATATGCTTGTCGCTGCCTTTTTCCACCACGTAGTCGGTGAGATGGATAATGTCGGCGCCAGCCTGGCCCTGGCCGGTCAGACAGGATTCGAGTAGCTGGTTGAGCAAATAGGGCGTGTAAACGTGAATTTGCAGCATTGCTGCCATTACCTGTTCCGGCGGCACCTCCGGTGACTCGGCCTGCCAGGCGCTGGCGTTGTGGATCATCGCGCGCAGCTTGGGCGCCACTTGCCGCACCTGGTCGGCGAAACGGTAGATACCTTCATGTGTGGCAAAGTCGCCCTGAATGCAGCGGGCGCCCAAGGCCTGCAACTCGGCCATCGCCGGATATTCGCTGCGATAGGCGATAATGACCGGAACGCCGCGCTGGAGAAACGCTCTGGCGAGCGCCAGCCCTATGCGCCGCGCGCCGCCGGTAATCAGCACCGGGGCAGAGTTGGGGTGTTCCATTGATTAAAGCTCCTGGACAGACTGGCAAACAATAGGGGAATTATGCCATCATACGGCGGAAAGTCGTTAAAGCTTCGCATGATTATCCATTTCTGGATGTAAGATCCCCAATGCATTTCAGGTTGCCGTCCGGCGGCGGCTTGAAAGACCACGGGTTAACACTGGCCATGAGAGGAATGAGGGGATGAACAGCAATCACCTTGCATCCATCGCGCGCAGTGAGAAAATCTGTTTTGACTACATGGATTTTCTGTCCGCATCGTGCAGGAAGCACTGGCGCTTTGTTGATGCTATTTATGGTGTGATGCCGATCTTCGGCATGGTGTTGAAATCGCGCGTGACCACGTCACAAACGCGCAAAGAGCAGTTGAAAGAGCTGGCGTTGCAGGTGGTGTCAACGCAGGTTAGCGATGAAACCAATATCGTGCGCCTGATTGACCTGGCGCAGCAGCAGGGCCTGACGGTATTTGATATTCAGCTGCCCTATGCGCTGGAGGCGCAACAGCTGGCGGCCATTCAAAAAGAGTGCGCGGAAGGCATTGCGATCGCCCTGGTGGGTGAGCGTATGACCGTCACCATTCCCCCTAAAAGCTGACCGGGAATCAACCCGGCCGCCCGTTCATGGTTAGGCAATTGACCTGCTGAGATGGCCTAACCATGAACGTGAAATCTCACGCCGCGTGACGCGTGCTGTCTAAAGTCGGGTCCCGGCATTGGGACCGGAACGCAGGGTGTAAATACTGTCTATATGTATTAACACCGCGTATTTCGGCGGATTCATCCCGTTTTTTTCTGCAAATGCCAGCGCCTCGTCAAACGGTTTGCCCGTCAGAAACAGTTCGGGTGTACCAACGAAGCGGTAGCCGTCCAGTGCCTCGCGGTCGATGACCACAACGGCCATTTTCGAGCCTTCCTTGATGTTTTGCAGCGTTTGGCCACCGGTATTTTCGTTGTAAATCAGTGTACGGTCATCATAGAGGCGCAGAGAACGCTTGGGGCCGATATCGGGCACGCCGCTCGGGCTGCTGGTTGCCTGCACTGGCAGCTGTTTAGCCAGCATCTTCTTCATCTCGTCATTCAATTCATTCATGGGCAGATTACCCCTCAGGTTGATGTGTCACTGTTAATGCACGGTGGCGGAATGGTGGGTAGCGGGCGCGCAGATGCTGGTTTCCGGCAGGCGGTGCTCGCGCAGTAAGTGCAGGGTTTCAATCCTGAAGCGCAGCAGGTGCCGCTCAGCGATCTGCTGCATCTGTTCGCACAGCGACGAATCGGCTAAGAGTTGCTCGATAGCGACTCGGGCCTGATGAACATGCAGCTCGACGCCGCGCAGAGGCTTCTGCCGCAGGCGCAGATGGGTGATGTTGTTGAACGTGACGATCAGCGCGGCAAGGGCAGACTCGAAAATATTCAGCGCTTCAAATCTGGCGGTATAGTCCGCATTCAGCCAAGGCTTCTCGGCGATGATCGCCTGAGCCCCCTCCAGCGCCTGTTGATAGCTGGTCATCGCCTGGCGATCGTGCCGCTGATTAAACGCCGTGTTGCCCTCGGCGATCAGCGTCTCCCAGGCGGCAAACAAAGGTAATGCGTGCAGCAGTTTCTCAGCCATGAAATGCCTTCCATTTTAGCCTGTCTTCATCCGCCGCCTGACGCCTCTCGCCAGGGGCACTCGCGTCTTACCATTAATCAATAAATGATAATGATAATTAATTGCATTTGAGATCGCAAGCGTGGCGCATGGCTGACTGTGCAAAGGGAGGGTAAGCGTGGTAGCAGGGGAAAAGAGGAAGCAAAATGCGGCTGACGGGCAGCCGCATTGACGGGGCACTTTAGTGCAGCATAAACCAGCCGGCGGGCAGCGTGGCCACCAGCAGCAGTAAGATACTGCCTTTTTCCAGGCGATTCAGCAGATTGATATCCTGATGGCCGCGACGGGCGTACATGAACACCAACAGGCCCGGCGCATACAGCAGCACCGACATCAGCAGGTGCATCAGACCGGAAGCGTACAGCAGCCACAAACCATAGACGCAGGCGCCGGTGGCGGCGAAGATCAGGCGTTTGTCGCGGCGGCGGTAAGCCACCTTGAACAGAAATGCGCCGACCAGGAAGTAAGGCACCAGGATCATTTCCGACGCGATGGTCAACAGCGAGTTGTAGTTGCTACCGGTCAGCCAGATCAGCACCAGCGCCAGCTGCACCGCGATGTTGGTCAGCCACAGCGAAGACGCTGGGGCGTGATGGCGGTTCTGCTTGCCGAACACGCGCGGAAACGCGCCGTGCTGTGCGGCCAGCAGCGGCACTTCCGCCGCCATGATGGTCCAGCTGAGGTAGGCGCCGCACACGGAGATGATAAGACCGGCGGCGATGATCACGTCTCCCCACGGGCCAATCAGTTCCACCATCAGCACCGCCATCGACGGATTGCGCATGTCGGCCAGTTCGCTGCGTGGCACCACGCCCAGCGACAGCAAGGTGACCATCAGGTACACCGCCAGCGCCGACAGCACTGCCAGCATGGTGGCGCGGCCCACGTCTTTCTTATTGCGGGCGCGAGCAGAAACCACCACGGCGCCTTCCACGCCGATAAACACCCACAGGGTGATCAGCATGGTATCCTTGACCTGTTCCCACACCGGCTTGCCGAGGGCGACACCTTTGAAATCCAGCGTGAACACGTCCATTTTGAAGGCGATCGCCGCCAAAACGGCGAACATCCCCAATGGCAGCAGCTTGGCGAGGGTGGCCGCCAAGTTAATGCTGGCGGCAGTTTGCACGCCGCGCAGTACCAACGCGTGCACGATCCACAGCAGGGCGGATTCGGCGATCAGCGCCTGCCAGGTATTGCCGTCACCGAGAATCACGTTGCCGCCGCGATCGGTGAAAATACTCAGCGCCGCAAACACGATCACCAGATACGAGACGTTGGCGATCACGGCGCACAGCCAGTAACCCCAGGCGGAGCAGAAGCCCATCAGCTCGCCGAATCCTTCTTTGGCGTAGGTGAAGATGCCGCCGTCCAGATCCGGGCGCAGACGCGTAAGCAACAGCATGGCGAACGCCAAAAACAGAATGCCGACGCCGGTGATCCCCCAACCCAGCAGCAACGCGGCGGGGCTGGCGACCTGCGCCATGTTTTGCGGCAGACTGAACACGCCGGCGCCCAGCATCGAGCTGAGCACCAAAGCGGTTAGCGCGGTAAGACCGAGTTTTTTTTCCAATGACGGATCCTGAACGCAGAATAAACAACTGGAAGGGAACTGCTTGGCGGCAACAATGTGTTAACAACCACTGCGCGAATAGACAATAGCCCTAAAAATTGGCGCAAATTCTACGGAGGGATGATTAGAGATGCAATGATTGAATATGCGGAATTTACAAAAAACTATTCAACGAGCGGCGAAAAGAACGGCAATAAAAACGGGCAGCTCAAGGGCTGCCCGATGGTAAACCGAAAAGCGGGTTTTATTTGAACAGATCGGCGCTGACGGTCAGGTTGCCGCCGCTCTTGTTCTGCCATTGGCGAGTGACGTGATAGTACTTGGCGCCTTTCTCGGCCGCGCGTTTCGCCACTTCGGTGGACACGTCGGTCATGCTGTTGAAGTGGCCGGTGAAGGTGACGGAATCGAACGGCACCATCTGCGCGGCGGTCACGTTGTTCACTTCCTGGATCTTGGTGCCGTTAGGCAGCGTGACGGTATAGCGCTGGCCGGTAGAGGACTGCGTTTCGAAGAAACGGCCCACTTCGCGGCTTGGCGAACCGGAAGACGCGACGCCAGGGATTTCGACTTTCGCGGCTGCGGCACCACCGGCGGCCAGTGCGGCGCGGCCGGCGTCAGAATCAGCCGGGATAGCGTCCGGGCTCTGCACGCGGCGTTTCGGCGCATCGGCCTTATAGATGTACGCGGTGACGAACTGGTTGCCGCCGGAGTTGGCGTCAACCTGGCGCACGATGAAGAACGAGGCGGCGCCTTTTTTCTGCGCTTCTTTGGAGATGGCGTCGTTGATGTCCGGCTGGCTGCGGTAGAAACCGCTGACGCTCACGGTATCGTAAGGCTCCAGCAGGTAGGCTTCCTCTTTAGGCAGTTCATTCACGCCGTTAAATACGCGGTATTTTGGTGTTTTGCTCACTTCTGGCGCATCTTTATGATAAAGGTCTGCGGTGACGCGCCAGTTGCCGCCGTTGTTGCTGTTGTTGCTGTCCTGGATATAGAAGGAATCGGCACCCAGTTTGTCTGCACGGCGGGATACGGCGTCGACGGCTTCATTGATGGCATTGAAGCGGCCGGTAATCGTGATGCGATCAAACGGCTTCAGCGCCGCTGCTTTCTCAGGAGTTAACTCTTGCGCCGCATGAGCAGACAGCGCGGTGAGTGATAACAAGGCTGACGCGATGATCGTGGTCTTCAGCTTCATAAAAAATCCTTTCGCCTAGCGCATTAACGTTTATAACGTACTGAACTGTTTAAGTGTAATTCAGCCGTCGATTATTACATGTAATTCTGAAAACTGTCTCAGCATTTTATGTTATCCCGTGCGACAAATCGCTTACGGTGACGCGGGCCGCACGGATGGCGCCATCATCATAAGTTTCCATAATAAAGGCTTTGGTGTCATTAATGTTAATTATTCACAAAATGATAACTTTTATGCTTTTTCGCCGCGCGTGGCCATCAATCGTTACGCCGGGCGTAAACCTCTTGTCACGCAGAATGTGCTGTTCTGTATGGATTTTTTCACAGTAAATTGCGATTTGTCATATCACGCGCGGCATTTTTATGTAAAAACAGAGCTGAATGCGTAAGCAATTATGGATCATCGACCTTATTTTCAGTAGGTTATAGTTGGCGTCTGAAATCAGTGCGGGCAAGTTAACGCCTTGCTCGCCGGTGGCGTCGTGCTATGGGCAGGAAAATAATAAACATCATCCAAGACAGGTGAGAAGGGAACATTATGCGTATTGGTGTACCAAGAGAGCGGTTGGCCAATGAAGCCCGGGTCGCAGCCACGCCGAAAACGGTGGAACAACTGCTGAAGCTGGGTTTTACCGTCGCGATTGAACGCGGGGCGGGCAAACTGGCCAGTTTTGACGACGTCGCCTACGAAGCCGCCGGTGCGGCGCTGGTCGACGAAAACGAAGTGTGGCAGTCGGATCTGATCCTGAAAGTCAACGCGCCGCAAGACGACGAGATCGCCTTGATGCGCGAAGGCAGCACGCTGGTCAGCTTTATCTGGCCGGCGCAAAACCCCGAGCTGATGGCCAAGCTGGCGGCGCGCAACGTCACCGCGCTGGCGATGGATTCGGTGCCGCGCATCTCGCGCGCCCAGTCGATGGATGCGCTGAGCTCGATGGCCAATATCGCCGGCTACCGCGCGATCGTCGAAGCGGCGCATGAGTTCGGCCGCTTCTTCACCGGCCAGATCACCGCCGCCGGCAAAGTGCCGCCGGCTAAGGTGATGATCATCGGCGCCGGCGTGGCCGGCCTGGCGGCGATCGGCGCTGCGGGCAGCCTCGGCGCCATCGTGCGCGCCTTCGACACCCGCCCGGAAGTGAAAGAGCAGGTGCAGAGCATGGGCGCGGAATTCCTCGAGCTGGATTTTGAAGAGGAAGCGGGCAGCGGCGACGGTTACGCCAAAGTGATGTCCGAAGCCTTTATCAAGGCCGAGATGGCGCTGTTTGCCGCACAGGCGGCGGAGGTTGATATCATCGTCACCACCGCGCTGATCCCAGGCAAACCGGCGCCGAAGCTCATCACCAAAGAGATGGTGGCGTCGATGAAGCCGGGTAGCGTGATCGTCGATCTGGCGGCGCAAACCGGCGGCAACTGCGAACTGACCGTGGCCGACACCATTACCTTGACCGGCAACGGCGTGAAAATCATCGGCTATACCGACCTGCCGAGCCGCTTGCCGACCCAATCTTCGCAGCTGTACGGCACCAACCTGGTCAACCTGTTGAAGCTGCTATCGAAAGAGAAAAACGGCGAGATCGACATCGATTTCGACGATACGGTGATCCGCGGCGTTACCGTGGTGCGCAGCGGTGAAGTCACCTGGCCAGCGCCGCCAATCCAGGTCTCCGCCCAGCCGAAAGCGGCACCTGCCGCTGCACCGGTCGCCAAACCCGAAGCCAAACCGACCTCGCCGTGGCTGAAGTACGGCCTGATGGCTCTGGCGATCCTGCTGTTCGGCTGGCTGGCGGACGCAGCCCCGAAAGAGTTCCTGTCGCACTTTACCGTGTTCGCGCTGGCCTGCGTGGTCGGGTACTACGTGGTCTGGAACGTCAGCCATGCGCTGCATACCCCGTTGATGTCGGTCACCAACGCGATCTCAGGGATTATCGTGGTCGGTGCGCTGCTGCAAATTGGCCACGGCGGCTGGGTGAGTTTCCTCTCCTTTATCGCCGTGCTGATCGCCAGCATCAATATTTTCGGTGGGTTCACCGTCACTCAGCGCATGCTGAAGATGTTCCGCAAGAACTAAGGGGTAACAAATGTCTGGAGGATTGGTTACAGCTGCATACATTGTTGCCGCTATTTTGTTTATTTTCAGCCTGGCGGGCCTGTCGCGTCATGAAACGTCGAAGCAGGGCAACCTGTTCGGCGTCGCCGGCATGGCGATAGCGCTGATCGCGACCATTCTGGGGCCGGATTCCGGCAACGTCGGCTGGATCATCATCGCCATGATCATCGGCGGCTCGATCGGCGTCTATCTGGCGAAGAAGGTCGAGATGACCGAAATGCCGGAGCTGGTGGCGGTGCTGCACAGCTTCGTTGGCCTGGCCGCGGTGCTGGTCGGTTTCAACAGCTATCTGGATCACGGTGCGCCGATGGAACCGGTGATGGCGAATATCCATCTGACCGAAGTGTTCCTCGGCATCTTTATCGGTGCGGTGACCTTCACCGGGTCGATCGTCGCCTTCGGCAAACTGCGCGGCATCATTTCTTCCAAGCCGTTGATGCTGCCGAATCGCCACAAGCTGAACCTGGCGGCGCTGGTGATCTCGTTCCTGCTGCTGGTGGCGTTCGTTCGCGCCGACAGCGTGGGCTGGCAGGTGGTGACGCTGCTGCTGATGACGGCGATCGCGCTGGCGTTCGGCTGGCATCTGGTTGCCTCGATCGGCGGCGCCGACATGCCGGTGGTGGTGTCGATGCTCAACTCTTACTCAGGGTGGGCCGCGGCCGCGGCGGGCTTCATGCTGAGCAACGATCTGCTGATCGTCACCGGCGCGCTGGTGGGCTCTTCGGGGGCTATCCTGTCTTACATCATGTGTAAGGCGATGAACCGTTCGTTTATCAGCGTGATCGCCGGCGGTTTCGGCAGTGACGGTTCATCCACCGGCGACGCCGAAGAGATGGGCGAATACCGTGAAACCACGGCGGAAGAGGTGGCCGAGCAGTTGAAGAACTCCACCTCGGTGATCATCACCCCGGGTTACGGCATGGCGGTGGCACAGGCGCAATATCCGGTGGCGGAAATCACCGAGAAACTGCGGGCGCGCGGCGTGAAGGTCCGTTTCGGTATTCACCCGGTCGCCGGGCGCTTGCCGGGCCACATGAACGTGCTGCTGGCGGAGGCGAAGGTGCCGTACGATGTGGTGCTGGAGATGGATGAAATCAACGAAGATTTCCCGGATACCGACACCGTGCTGGTGATCGGCGCCAACGACACGGTGAACCCGGCGGCGCTGGAAGATCCGCGCAGCCCGATCGCTGGCATGCCGGTACTGGAAGTGTGGAAAGCGCAGAACGTGATCGCGTTCAAACGGTCGATGAACACCGGCTACGCCGGCGTGCAGAACCCGCTGTTCTTCAAGGAGAACACTCAGATGCTGTTTGGCGACGCCAAAGACAGCGTGGAAGCGATTCTGCGGGCGTTGCAGAAGTAAAATTGGGCAACCAAAGAAAAACGGGCCGCTTAGCGGCCCGTTTTTTATGCGCGAAGCTTACTCTTCGTCGTCGTGTTCGTCGTCTTCATCCGCTTCGATCGGGCAGTTGAAGTTTTCCGGTTTAATCACCAGCAGGTCGCATTTCAGATGATCGATCACATGTTCCGCGGTGTTGCCGATAAAGGCGGCTGAAATGCCGGTGCGGCCCAGGGTGCCCAGCACCACCACGCCGGCCTGCAGGTGTTCGGCCAGATCGGGGATCACCTCTTCCGGCAGGCCTTTTTCTACGTGGGTGAACTCTTCCTTAATGCAGAATTTCTGCCGCAGCGCCTTCATGGCGATCAGGTGCTGGCCGCGAATGGCGTCGTTGTAGACGCTCGGGTCGAAGTCGGGCAGTTCGATGGCGATGTTGATCGGCGTGACGGGATAGGCGCCGACCAGGTGAACCTCGGTCTGGTTGACGTTTTGCGCCAGTTCGACGGTTTCTTGCACCAGTTTGATATTGAGCGGGTCGTGATAGGGTTCTTCGCTGGCCAGGTTGACCGCCACCAGCGCTTTGCCGCCTTCCGGCCAGGGCTGGTCTTTCACCATCCACACCGGGCAAGGGCATTTGCGCAGCAGGTGCCAGTCGGTGGGGGTAAAGATCACCGACTCCAACCGGTCGTGCTGGTGCGCCATTTTCAGCAGCAGGTCATGTTGGCCAGAAAGCACTTCCTGAATGATGGCTTCGAAGGGGCGGTTATGCCAGACCACTTTGATTTCGATCGGCACGCCGTCGTTGAGGTAGAAGCGGCACTGCTCGTTGATCCAGGCGGCGCGTTGGCTGATCACACCTTGCCGCATCGCCGTTCTTTCGTCCGGGGAGAGCAGGGTCGTCATTTCGTAAGAGAAGTCGTAAATGGGTAGGAAGGCTTTGATGCGCCCGCCGTTCCGTTTTACCAGGTACACGGCGCGGCGCAATGCCGGCTGATCGTCCTGATTGGGGTCAATAGCCACCAGAAGATTCTGATACTTCGCCATAGGGCCTCCTTACAGCTGAAATCAACAGTCTGTTAATTTACAGAGTAACCCAACATTGAAAAACAGAACAACAACAGAAGCGTGCCGGATCAACAATTTCGGGGAAATGTTGATCCGGCAGGGGGATCAGGCGTTGACGGTCACGTTGATACGTGGCGTTCCGGCCAGCACCGACAGGGCGTCGGCATTTTCGATGGTGATGTATTTGCCTTTCACGCTGAGAATTTCGCTTTTCTGGAAGCGGCCCAGCAGGCGGCTGATGGTTTCCACCGTCAGGCCGAGGTAGTTGCCGATGTCGCCACGGGTCATGGTCAACCGGAACTCGCGCGGTGAGAAGCCACGTTCCGCGAAGCGACGCGACAGGTTGTAAACGAACGCCGCCAGGCGCTCTTCGGCATTTTTCTTCGACAGCAGCAGGATCATGTCCTGGTCGCCTTTGATCTCGCCGCTCATCAGCCGCATGATCTGCTGACGCAGGTTGGGCATTTTGCCGGACAGATCGTCGAGGGTCTCGAACGGGATCTCGCACACCATCGAGGTTTCCAGCGCCTGGGCGAAGCTCGGGTGCTTCAGGCCGCCGATGGCATCGAAGCCCACCAGGTCACCCGCCAGGTGGAAACCGGTGATTTGCTCGTCGCCTTGCTCGGTGATGGTGTAGCTTTTGATGGTCCCGGAACGGATCGCGTACAGCGATTTCAGCTCGTCGCCGGCCTTGAACAGGGTCTGGCCTTTCTGGATGGGCTTTTTCCTCTCGATAATGTTGTCGAGCTGGTCCAGCTCGTGAGCATTAAGGGTGAAAGGAATGCACAGCTGGCTGATGCTGCAGTCCTGGCAATGGATCGCACAACCACCAGACTGGATACGACGAATCACGCGTTTTTCCGGGATCATAGATTACGCTCATTCAATAATTGATATGAGTCAATTTTAACATCTTTTGCTGCAGCTGATAAGGGTGGCATTAGCATGAATAGGGGTATTGTGTGCGAATTTTGCGCACACATGCCGCCGATTATTCTGTATGGGACTGAAGTTATGAGTATTATTTGTGACTTATGCGTTTTATTCACACAAGCTATTAATAGTACCCAAGTGGTCACGCGCGCGGCGTAGAGCAATGTGTTTTATTAAGCAGCGCCAAACAATGGCGCTGGATAGGTGGCTACAGCAAATTTTTCGGCAGGTAGCCTTCGTGCTGCAGCAGCCACTGCTTGCGTTGTACGCCGCCGGCATAGCCGGTCAGCGCGCCCTGCGAACCGATCACTCGGTGGCAGGGCACCACGATGCTGATCGGATTTGAACCGTTGGCCATGCCGACCGCGCGCGAGGCGGTCGGACGGCCGATGCGTTGCGCCAGTTGGCCGTAGGTCAGGATCTCGCCGCAGGGGATTTGGCGCAGCTGTTGCCACACGGTGCGTTGGAACTCGGTGCCGGCAGTCATCACCGGCAACCGATCGATAATGCTCAGTTCACCGGCGAAATAGCGCTGCATGGCGTCGGTCAGCCCGCTGGGATCGCGCTGTTCGCGCAGGGTGAAGCGATCGGCGCGGTAGTGGGTATTCAGCAGCTTCATGAGGCGCGCTTCGTGATCGGTCCAGTCAATCGCCCGCAGGCGCCCCTGTTCATCGGCAATCAGCACCAGTTCACCCACCGGCGTAGCGGTACGATCAATCAAAAAAGTCTGCATCTGGATCACTCCTCGGTTTAGTGTGGGGATTATCGCATGAAACGGAGGGAGACGATGGCGGATTTCGGACATGTTGATGGGCAACCGCAGGGTTACCCAAATAGGCGGCTCAGGGGAAGCCAGGGAGTCATTGTTCGACGAATTTATAAAATAAATTTATAAGTTATCAAGACAAGTTGTTTCTTGTTTATTATTTCATCAAGCATTGACACATTGGGGTTACTTATAGCTGATGGTCACACGCTTTAAATGGGGATTGTTATTCACCATTTCACTGGTGACGGCAGAGACTAATTCTTTTGGCATCTCTTTTAACGAAGAAGAAATATACCCGTTCTGATATTCCGTCACTTTGCCGAAACAGTTGGAGATAAGCTGTTCATCCTGATGTGTGATGGCGCAGGTTGGCGTAGTAATGGCGCCGGTGAAGCGCACGACGCCGGAGGCGACCTGGCTTCCGGAAAGCGGTTTTGCTTGCAGAGCGAAGGGCAGAATGACCAATGCGCTTAATACGGCTAAGTAATGGTTCATACGCTGTTCCTCTTAGAGTAAAGAATGCTGCCAATTAAAAACAAGCATGCTTGTTTTCATTAAATAAGCTATTTCGTGTGGCGAAATAAAAACGAATGGGCAAAATTCCTACTGCCTTCATCCAATGGATTTGATAATAGGGAGGTAGGGTGAGCAAAACCATGATTTGGATCATAGTGAAGACCGGTTAATGGTTTCCGGTGCGGGCAGGGTAAAAGGCTGTGATCGTTCTCTCAGGAAAGCGGGGAATGGCGGGATGTTTTCGCCCCCGTGGTGTAACGGCAGGAACCGGGGGCGAGAGCGGGCTTACAGCATGCCGCTGCTGCCGCAGATGCGGATCTTTTCCGCTACCACTTCTTTCATCGCCAGCTTGCCGGGGACGATGTATTTGCGCGGATCGTTAGCATCCGGGTGCTGCGAAAAGTAGCTTTTTACCGCATCGGCGAAGGCGATTTTCAGTTCGGTAGCGACGTTGACCTTGCAGACGCCGAGCGAAATTGCGCGCTTGACCATCGCTTCCGGAATGCCGGAGGCGCCGTGCAGCACCAGGGGCACGTCCACCTGTTCGCGGATCAGCGCCAGGCGCTCGAAGTCCAGCTTCGGCTCGCCGTGATACAGGCCGTGGGCGGAACCGATCGCCACCGCCAGCGAATCGATGCCGGTGGCGGCGACAAACTCGCGTGCCGCCATCGGGTCGGTATAGAAGCTGTCCGCGGTATCGACGATCAGATCGTCTTCCTGCCCGCCCAGGCGGCCCAGCTCCGCCTCCACGCTGGCGCCATAGCGGTGGCACAGGGCCACTGCGGCGGCCACCTTGGCGATGTTCTGCTCGAACGGCAGATGGGAACCGTCGATCATCACCGAGCGGATACCGCTTTTCACCTTGTGCTCGATGTCGTCCAGCTCTTCGTGATGATCCAGATGCAGCGCCAGCGGCAAATCGTAGCGGTGCGCGGCCGATTGGCAAATGCCGATCAGGTAGTCGGTGCCGGCGTAGCTGAAGGTGCCGGGCGTGCCGGCCATGATCACCGGTGAGCGCAGCTCGGCGGCGGTCTCCGCCACCACCTGCACGGTTTCCAGATTGTGGACGTTAAACGCCGGAACGGCGTAACCCTGGCGCTGTGCCTTGAGCAGCATTTCTCGATTGGCTATCAGATACATGGGATCTCCTTACAACTCAGGGGAGGGAAAACGGTAAATCGTCACGCCTTTCACCACCCGGTTGACCTCGCCGGTCGGGCAAGGGTTGTCCGGGGTCAGCCCCAGCGCCAGCGAACTCTCGAAGGCCAGCATCTGGGTGAACAGCAGATACGGGAACAGCAGCCAGATATCGTCAGCCGCGTCGTGCATATTCAGCAGAGCGTCGGACAGGGGATGGCGTTCGCCGGTCAATCCGACCAACTGCATCGCCAGCCCGTCGCGCTGCAGCTCGTTCCACAGATCGCGGTCATACTGGCGGGCGTAGTCGTCGTGGGAGAACATCAGCACCACCAACGTCTGGCCGTCGACCATGAATTTCGGGCCGTGGCGCAGGCCGAGCGGCGAGTCGTAGCGTGTAACGATGCGGCCGGCGGTCAGCTCCAGCATCTTAAGTGAGGCCTCTTCGGCGAGGCCGGTAAAGCAGCTGCCGCCGAGGGTGATGTAGCGGCGGAAACCGCTGGCGGCCAGCACTTTCACCTGCGGCTGCAGCGTTTCTCGCAGTGTGCGGCAGCGCTGCACCATGGCGTTCAGCGGCGCCTGGGCGGCCTCGGGCGAAGCCGGGCCGAGCAGCAGCGCGGCGCTCAGCATCATGCAGCTGAAGCTGGAGGTCATGGCGAAGCTCTGATCGTTGGAACCTTGCGGCATCACCAGCGAACAGACGTTGTCACGCCGATGCGCGTACTGCGCCAGCCGGCTGTCCGGGTTGCACACTAGCATCAGGTGATAGCTTTCCGGCAGCAGCTGGTCGGCCAGCTCCACCGTCGCCACGCTTTCGGGGCTGTTGCCCGAGCGGGCGAAAGAGACCAGCAGCGTCGGCCGATCAGGGTCGAGATACTGCAGCGGGTTGGCGACGATATCGGTGGTGCCGTAGGCTACCACGTCGCGGCCGGTGCGTTCGCGCAGCCAGGGCGCCAGGGCACGGCCGGCAAATGCCGAACTGCCGGCGCCGCACAGGACGATCTGCAGGCGCGGATTGGCCAGCAGCGGCGCCAGGAACGGCTGCCACTGCGCCTGTTGATCCTGCAGCTGCCGGTGCAGCGCTGCCCACAGATCCGGCTGTTGCCAAATTTCTGCGGCGGTGTGCCAGGCGTTGCGCTGCTTCAGCCAATCCGCCTCGTAAGAGAAATACGCGTTCATGATGACAGCTCCTTAAAAAGCCTCGGTTAACGGTCGGCGATAATCACGTCGATCCCTAAATGGTGCAGCGCCTGCAGGTAGTGCGCCGGAATGCGGCTGTCGGTGACCAGACGGTGGATCTGACCGATTTCGCGGATCATGCAAAAACTGGTGCGGCCGAATTTGCTGGCGTCGGCGATGGCGATCACTTCACGCGCCACCTCGCACATCACGCGGTTCAGCTGCGCTTCGCCCGGATCCGGCGTGGTGATGCCGCTCGTGAGATCGAAACCGTCGACGCCGAGAAACAGCTTGTCGAACCGGTATTGGCGCAGCTGCTGTTCGGCGGCAGGGCCGTAAAGCGACCAGGCCTTGCGGCGCACGCTGCCCCCGACCACCATCAGATCGATCTGCTCGTTGTTGGCCAGCTCGAAGGCGATGTTCAGCGCGTTGGTCATTACCACCAGATCCTTTTTGCCCGCCAGCTGCGGCGCCATCTGGCTGGTGGTGGAGCCGGAGTCGAGGATGACGGCGTCGCCGTCTTCGATCAGCGCCGCCGCCGCGCAGGCGATGGCGTGTTTCACGTCACGATTGAGGCGGCCCTTGTCCTGCAACGGGCGGTCGAAGGCGAACTGTTTGTTCAACATGGCGCCGCCGTAGGCGCGCACCGCGCAGCCGTGTTTTTCCAGCTGGCGCAGATCGCTGCGGATGGTGACGCTGGACACCGAAAACTGCTGGCTGAGCTGCTCCACGCGCACCGTGCCCTCGCGGCACAGCTGGTCGATAATTAATTCCCGGCGTTTTGCGGTATTGATCATTAACGCAGACTCCTGATTTACCTGTAGCCGTGCCCGACCGCGGCTTAATAAGCCGCAGCGATACCGACCGGAGCGCTTTCAGTTGTTCGTGGCGAATTACAGCAAACGAAACACTGAAATGCAATCGATTAATTTTAAAATATCTATATCTATCAGGTGGTTATATTTAATTTTGCTTTCAGTTTAATGCCAACCGAAAGCGGTGTTAACGCAAAGTGAAAACGGCAAATTCGTTATTTTTCAGTCGCCAATTCCCGGCATTTAATTATTCAGCCCGTCGAGGCCGAAAGCCGCAACGATCGCTCGACAACCGCCAGGCTTTCACTGTTTTTTTATGCCGGCGCGCGTAAAAGCGCCGCGCCGCGTACGCCGCTGCTGTCACCGTGCACCGGCGGGAACACCGCCGCCGGTTCCACGCCCGGCAGCAGCCAGCGCCGCATCACCGGCGGCAACAGCCGGTAAAGCTCGCCGACGTTGGACAATCCACCGCCCAGCACGAAGGCATCAACATCCAGCAGCAGCTGTAAGCCGGCCAGCGCGCTGGCCAGAATGTCGACGTAAATCGTCATCAGCCGATGCGCGAGCGCATCACCGGCACGATAGCTGGCGACCAGCGCTGGCACGTCGGCGGCCGGATGGGCGAAATGGCGGCTCAGCGCCAGCAGTCCGCTGCCGGAGACGTAGCGCTCAAAGCAGCCGGTCAGCCCGCAGTTGCAGCCGAACAGCGGCAGATCGTAACGCTGCGCCAACTGGGCCGAGATCGGCATATGGCCCCATTCACCCGCCACGCCGCTGCGTCCCTTATGCAGTTGCCGGTTCACCACCAGGCCACCGCCGGCGCCGGTGCCGATGATGGCGCCGAACACCAGCGGCAGGTGTGCGGTTTGCGGCGTACTGGCTTCCGACAGCGCGAAGCAGCGGCAATCGTTCTCGATGGCGATCGGCCGCGCCAGCGCCTGCGTCAAATCATCCGCCAGGCAATGCCCGGTCAGGCAGGGCACGTTGACCGCCAGCTGGCGGCGGCTGACGGGATCGGTGATCCCCGGTAAACCGATGCCGATGCTGCCGCGCGTATGCAGTTCGCGATCCGCCTGCTCGACCAGCCCGGCGATGCAGGCCACGAATTCGCCGTAATCTCTGGTAGGGGTGCGCACCCGCTGGATCAGCACCTGATTGAGCCGGCGATCGTAAGCGGCCATTTCAATCTTGGTGCCGCCGATGTCGAAGCCGTAACGCATCTCTGTCGTGGCCATGCTTCAGGCTCCGTTCAGGGCGATCACCGCCGCTTCACGGCGTGCGCGTTCGGCGGCGAACACCATCAGGTGGCTCTCCAGCGCTTCGGCCGGGCCGGCCAGCACCTGGCTCGGATCGTTGGCGCGAATGGCCGCGATAAAGTGCTGCATCAGGTAGTAGTCGCCGCCGCCGTGGCCACCCATCGCGTGCAGATCCTGGCCGGCGTCGGTGTCGTAATGCGTTTCGCCGTCGTCGAGGAACGAGGTGATGCGGATATGGCGGCCGTCGCCTTCCAGGCAGCCGCGGCTGCCGAAGATGCGGGTGTGGCGATCTTCGTGGCGAGTGAAGGCCGTCATGGTGAACGACGCAGTGCGGCCGCCGGCGAACTGCATGTTGACCACCTGATGGTCGACCACGTTATTGTCGCAGCGGTAGACGCAGCGGCCGTAGGGCCCGTCGCGCAGCGCCGCCCGCAGCGTCGTCTGGTCGGGTTCCGGCGTCAGCACCCGCAGAAAACCGGGCGTGGCCTTGTGATCGTCGCCCAGATAGATGCGTTTGGCGGAATAGGGACAGGCTGCCTCCACTGCGCAATCCAGGCAGTTGTCCGCCGCGCCGGCCGGTTGGTTTTCCCGGCGGAAGTGGTGCAGGTTGCCGAAGGAGCTGACCTGTTCGCAGGGCTGTTCCATCACGTAGCGGATCCAGTCGATGTCGTGGCAGGATTTCTGCAACAGCATAAACGCGGCCTGTTGATCGTTGCGCCAGTTGCCGCGCACGAAGGAGTGCGCCTGATGCCAGTAGCCAACCGGTTCTAAGTGTTGCAGGCTGACGATGTCGCCGATCGCGCCGTCGCGCAGCAGCTGTTTGAGCTTTTGGGTATAGCGGGTATAGCGCAGCACGTGGCCGACTGAGAAGATCAGCTTTTGGCGCACGACCTCGGCGACGATGGCCCGGCACTCGTCGGCGTCCGGCGACAGCGGTTTTTCCAGCAGCATGGCGTAGCCCTGACGGGCGAAGGCCAGCGCCGGCTCTAGGTGCATCTGATCCTGAGTGCAGATCAGCACCGCGTCGGCCAGCTTGCCGGCGTCGGCGGCCTGGCGCCAGTCGGTGAAGACGTTTTCCGGCGCGATGGCGTGCTGCACCACGAACGGCTCGCGGTAGGCATCGCGCGGTTCCGCCACCGCCACCACCTGCATCAAATCGGGGTGCGCCAGCGCATAGCGCGAGTAGATTTCACCGCGCGCACCGGCGCCGACGACCAGCACCCGCACCGGGCGCTGGGCAACGTTGTTGGGTTGTGTTGACGACATTGCTGATACTCCGCTGTTGTTATTTGAGGTTTTGGCCGCTGAGCTCGTCGAACAAATGCGCGCGCGTCAGATCGAATGCCAGATGAATGCTTTCGCCGAGGCGCGGCTCCCAGTCCGGCAGCGACGCCATGCGCAGCACGAAGCGCAGGTCAGCCAGTTCGCAGTGCAGCAACTCTTCGTTGCCCATGCGCTCGATGGTGACGATCTGCGCCGGGAAACAGTTGGCGCTGCCGGGCGCACACAGCCGCAGGGACTCCGGCCGGATGCCGAGACACACCCGCGCATGCGGGTAGTCGGCCAACTGCCGTTGCAGCGCCGGCGGCAGATCGAGCTGGTGCTGCAGGCCGATACGCAGCCGCACCGTTTGGCCGTCGCGCACGATCGCCAGATCGTGCAAATTCATCGACGGGCTGCCGATAAACTCGGCGACGAAACGGTTGGCGGGGTGGTGGTACAGATTGATCGGTTTATCCACCTGCATGATGGCGCCGCGATTCATCACGCAAATGCGATCGCCCATGGTCATCGCTTCGACCTGATCGTGGGTGACGTACACCATGGTGGCGGCGGCGCCTTCCTGCTTCAGCTGGTTGTGCAGTTCGATCAGCTGTACGCGCATCGACACTCGCAGCTTTGCGTCGAGGTTGGACAGCGGCTCATCGAACAGGAACACCTTGGGCTTGCGCACGATGGCTCGGCCGACCGCCACCCGCTGGCACTGGCCGCCGGAAAGCTGGCCCGGCTTGCGCTGCAGCAGGTTGGTGATCTCCAGTTTTTCCGCCGCGTCGCGCACCCGGCGGTCGATCTCGGCCTTGCTCTCTTTGCCGATCAGGCCGAACGCCATGTTCTTGTACACCGTCATGTGCGGGTACAGCGCATAGTTCTGGAACACCATGGCGATGCCGCGATCCTTCGGCATGCTGTCGTTGACGCAGCGATCGTGGATCAGGATCTGCCCCTCGCTGACGCTCTCCAGCCCGGCGATCATCCGCAGCAGGGTAGACTTAGCGCAGCCGGACGGGCCGACGAACACCATAAATTCCCCGTCTTCAATTTCCAGATCGACGCCGTGCAGCGCGTGGAAACCGTTGGGGTAGACTTTTTTAACGCTGTTTAACTGAATTCCGGCCATGTCGTTTACCTTGTCTGCGCGTTAGCCTTTCACCCCGGCGCTGGCGATGCCCTGGATGAAATAGCGTTGGAAAATAATGAACAGCATCAACATCGGGATCACCGCCATCAGCGCCCCGGCCATCAGCAACGGGTATTCCACCCCGGCGCGGCTGGAGAGCGAGGCGAGGCCAACCGGCAGCGTCAGCTTCTCGGTGGTGGTATTGACGATCAGCGGCCACATCAGGTTGTTCCAGCTCCACAGGCCATTGATGATGACGCAGGCGATAATGCCTGGCCGGATCAGCGGCAGCATGATGCGCCAGAAGATGGCGAAGTAGCTGTAGCCGTCGATCAAAGCCGCTTCTTCCATTTCCTTCGGTACCGCCAGGAAGAACTGGCGCAGCAGGAAGGTGGCGTAAACGCTGAAAATGCCCGGCAGCACCAACCCGGTGATGCTGTTGACCAGCCCCAGCTTCTGTACCACCAGGAATTGCGGGATCAGAAATGCCTGACCGGGCACCATCAGGATCGACACGCATACCAGAAACACCGCGTCGCGGCCGCGAAAATGCAGGCGCGAGAAGCCATAGGCGGCCAGGGTAGCGATCGCCATCTGCAGGGTGACGGTGAAGAAAGTCGCCAGCAGCGAGTTGAGGTAAAAGCCGGCGAACGGGATTTCGTGCATCACCCGGCCGTAGGCCTGCAGGCTAGGGTGCGCCGGCAGCAGCGTCAGCGGGATCTGAATGCTCTCGGCCTGGGTTTTCAGCGAGGTCACCAGCATCCAGATAAAGGGCACCACCGAGGCCAGCGCCGCCAGCCCCATAAACAGGTACACCAGCGTTTTCTTGCTTGCGTTCATGTGCAGCTCCTCAGCTGACTTTCAGGCGCTTGCCGATCGCCATTTGAATCAGGGTGATCACCAGCGTGACGGCGAACAGCACCACGGTGATGGCGGAAGCGTAGCCTTTTTCCTGCAGGTAAAACGCGTACTTGTAGAACAGGTTGGTGACGGTCATCACGTCGTTTTCCACCAGCGCACGGTCGAACATCAGGAACACCACGTCGAAGATTTGCAGGATCTCGATAAAGCTCATCACCGACACGAAAAACAGCGTCGGCACCATCATCGGCAACGTGATACAGAAGAAGCGGCGCAGGGTGCCGATGCCGTCGATATCCGCCGCCTCGTACAGCTGGCGCGGAATGCTCTGCAGCCCGGCCAGCAAAATGATGATCTTCAGCGCCAGCGACGACCAGATGATGATGATGGACACGCTGATGCGCACCACGTCCGGATCGGACAGCCAGGCGACCGGCGCAATGTGCAGCAGGCCCAGCGCCTGGTTGATCAGGCCGAAATCCTTGTTGAACAGCCATTGCCACACCATGGCCACCGCCGCAGGCATGGTGACCGCCGGCAGGAACAGCAGGGTGCGCAGCAGGCCTTTGCCACGGATGTTCTGATTGAGGCCGATCGCCAGCAGCAGCGACAGGCTCAGGCTGATCGGCACGCACACCACCACGTAGAACAAGGTGTTGGCGGCGGCGGTGTAGAAGTCGTCGTCTTCGAACAGGTTGAGATAGTTATCGACGCTGATGCTGCTCCAGCGCATGAACTGGTTCAGATCGGTAAAGCTGTAAAAAATGTTTTGCAAAAAGGGGATCAGGTAAAACACCGTCACCCCCAACAACAGCGGCAGGATCATCACCCAGCCCCAGAAGCGTTCGGCGCGTTCGAGCCGATTGAGCGCGGGGCGGGCGGTGCGCCGGGATGGTTTTAGGGTGACCGTAGCCGTTTCTGCCAGCGACATGTTGCCATTCCTCACCTATGACGTTCAGCGTGGGTCCACCGCGGCGCGCGCTCGGGGCTGCGCGCCGCGGCGGGGCGATTACTGCTCCATGACGCGCGCGATCTTCTTGACCGATTTGTCCATTTCCTGCTTAGCGTCCGCGCCCATAAAGATCTTCTTCAGGCTGGCGATCCACATGTTCTGCCACTTCGGCGTATTGGTGCCGGCGGTGGGGTAAGCCTGGGTCACTTCAAGGGTCTGGATATAAGGTGAAACGTCGACTTTCTGAATCTGCTGCGCCCAGACCTTGGCCGCCGTCTTGTTGGCCGGGATCACCACCTTGGCCAGCTCAGCCTGTGAGGCTTCGCTGCTCATGAAGGCAATATATTTCCAGGCGGCCTGCTTATGGGCGCTTTTGGCCGACATGGCGAAGGCCAGGCTGTGCGCCACGCCGGACTGGCGTTCAATTTTGGGCATCATCACCACGCCGATGTGGTCGTTGATCAGCGGGTTATTGGCGAACGGTGCCGCCAGCCATGAACCGGCATAGACCATCGCCGCGCGGTTGGACTGGAAGATGTTCTCGGTTTTGACTTCGCTCATCTGCTGGGCGCTTGGCATCAGGCCGTCTTTCATCATGCCCTGCAGCTGCTGGTAGACCCAGAGGGATTTGTCGTTGGCGATGTCGGTGGGCTGACCGTCTTTCGGCACGATGTGATTGCCGTTTTGGAACAGCAGGTTCATGTAACTGTCCTGGCCGTCGATGCTGAGATCCATCACCAGCGGGAAGGCCGTGCCTTTCAGCCCGTTTTTCAGCGCGGTAGCCTTGCTTTTCAGATCGTCCCAGCTCCAGTCACTGGTGGGGTAGCTGACGCCGGCCTGATCGAACAGTTTTTTGTTGTACCACACGGCGATGGAATCGACGTCGCGCGGGATGGCCATCTGCTGGCCGTCGTACTGGTAGGCTTTCACCGAGCTGGCGACCACGTCGTCCAGCTTAAGGCCGCTGTCTTTAATATAGGGTGCCAGCGGCTCCATAATGCCGTTTTTGGCGTACTGCACAAAATAAGGCATATTGATCCAGAATATATCCGGCGCCACGCCGCCGGCGGCTGCGGAATCTAATTTAACGAAATATTGTGCCGAGGGGGTTAATTCTATTTCTATTTTTATATCCGGGTTGGCCTGCTCAAATCGCTTAGCAATCTCCTGTTCGGATGATAATTGATTTCTGTCCCAAACGGCATAGCGCAATGTTATTTTATCTGCGGCGTGGAGCAGCGTGGGTAATAATATTGCACTGGCAATAATAGAGTGCGCCAGCAGGCGGCCGGTATTTTTTATCGGTGACATTGCTTTCCCCTCGGTGAGCGACGAATAGCGTTTTTCGCAACGTAAATTCTTTCTATCCCTTAACTTTCAATGTGTCAATACACCCCCAAACGCCCAAAAATGGGGCGTTGATGTTTCATTGTTGTTAAAATCGAAAGGCTTTGGCGGCCAAGTGAAAGGTGTGTTTATTCACAACTCGTTAACCTTTTGACGGGTTTTTTCCCCGGTGGCGCGGCATTTAGCGGCCTTCGCAGGCATAGGAATAACTGATAACCCTTGCACCATAATGGGGATTAAAAACATTTTTATTGTGCAGGCTTCTGCTTCTTTCATTTTTGTGATGCAAATAAACAAAAAAATCTTGCTGTGGCTGTCAGAGGAGGGTGCAGGAACGTTTTTTATTGCCGGCTATTGTCTGTGGCGATAAAAGACGTTAGCCTGAATTTCACAATATTGATTTATCCAAAATAAAGAGGGCCGATTATCATGCGCCTGTCTCTGGTATTTACGCATTGCCTGGAGAAAGTATTTCATTGCCAAAATATGCCGCCCGTTGCCGTAGAAAATCGGCTGAGCGGGTTAAATAACGAGGTGCTTTCCTGGCAGGCGGTGTACTGTTTGCAAACCCCGGGCAACGAGACTCGCCATGAGCTCAGTTATCAACTTGACGGACCGCTGGCGGCGTATATCAGCGTGCGCCAGGTGCAATCGGTACCGAGCGGTTTTCCCTGTTATCGCGAGACCGATGAGAATTACCTGACGACCGAGCCGGGCTTATTTCCCGATCCGCTGATGCCGCTGCCGCAACGGCGTTTTTTTGCCGCCTGCCGCTATTATGGCAGCCTGTGGCTGACCTTGACGCCGCCGGCCGACGCGCAACTGGCTGGTGACTTTCCGTTGACCCTGCGGCTGCGGGATGCCCAGAGCGGCGAGGCGCTGGCCGAGGCCACGCTGACGCTGCATCTGGTGCCGGCGGCGTTGCCGCCGCAAACGCTGTTGCATACCGAGTGGCTGCACACCGACTGCCTGGCGGATTACTATCGCCTGGCGGTGTTCAGCCCGGATTACTGGCGCGCGGTGCGCCACTTTGTGCGCTGCGCGGTGCATGCCGGCGTCAATATGCTGCTGACGCCGCTGTTTACGCCGCCGCTGGATACCGCCGTCGGCGGCGAACGCACCACGGTGCAGCTGGTCGGGGTGACGCGTTCGGCGCAGGGATATGGCTTCGATTTCAGCCGCCTGGCGCAGTGGGTGGCGTTGGCGCAGGAAGAGGGCATCGAGCACTTCGAAATCGCGCCGCTGTTTACCCAATGGGGCGCGGCACATGCGCCGAAGATCGTGGTGGAGGAGCAGGGCGAGGCGCGACCGCTTTTCGGCTGGCACACCGATTCGCAGGGCGAAGCGTACCAGCGTTTTCTGCAGGCGCTGCTGCCGGCGTTGACCGCCTGGTTCCGCGAACGGGGGCTGGAACGGCAGGTGTGGTTCCATGTTTCCGATGAGCCGACGCTGGACAACCTGGCGGCCTACCAGCGCGCCAGCGCCGCGCTACGCCCATTGCTGGATGGCTTTCGCACCTTCGATGCGCTGTCGGATTTCGCTTTCTATCAGCGAGGCCTGGTGGAAATCCCGGTCGCTGCCACCGATCATATCGAACCCTTTATCGAACACCGGGTGCCTGGCCTGTGGGCCTATTATTGCTGCGTACAGAAGACCGAGGTCGCCAACCGGTTCTTCGCCCAGCCTTCGGCGCGCAACCGCATATTGGGCGTGCAGCTCTATCTGTACCGCATCGCCGGCTTCCTGCATTGGGGATTCAACTTCTATAACAGCGCTCATTCGCGCGAGCGCATCAACCCTTACGCCGTGACCGACAGCGGCCATGCGTTTCCCTCCGGCGATCCGTTCGTGGTCTATCCGGGCGAGGATCTGCAGCCGCTGGAGTCGCTGCGCCTGCGGGTGCTGCATCAGGGGCTGCAGGACATGCGCGCGCTGCAGCTGCTGGAGAGTCTGACCGACCGGGCAACGGTTGAGGCGCTGATCGAACGCGAGCTGGGCATGCGCATTACCTTCAAACGTTATCCGCACCAGGCCGGGCCGCTGCTGCGCTTGCGCGAAGCGGTGAACCGCCGCATTGAAGCGCTGCTGGCGCCGATGTGAGGGCAAGTGGGGGCGAAAATGCGTCTTTCGCTCCCAATTCGTCATTACTTTGCTATACCTGATAGTCGATGGATTCATTTTATTGTCATGTAACTGACACGTCAGAGTCACGGCTCTGGCTTAAGTTTGCAGCGACTACGTCAGGAGATAACGCGATGTTCAGCCTGGATTCTCTGTTGCAAGATGCATTTCCACACCGCAATACCCCTGCCTGGCAGCGCAGCCTGCTAAGAACCCTTCTCTTCGAAAAAGAATTCAAACAGTTCGCTGCCGACTATCCCCACCTGAAAGGGCTCGATCTGATCGAGCAGGTGGTGGACTACTTCAACCTCAGCTGCGAGCTGGTGGACGGCGATCTGGAAAACATCCCGAGCCAGGGGCCGGTGGTGCTCGTCGCCAATCACCCGATCGGCTCGCTCGACGGCCTGGTGCTGCTGCGCGCCGTCGCGGCGGTGCGCCCGGATGTGAAAGTGGTGGCCAGCCAGCTGCTGACCTATATCGAACCGCTGCGCAACCTGTTCGTGCCGGTGGATAACGTCGCTTATAAAACCAGCCGCAAACAGATTGAAGGGATGCAGCAGCAACTGGACAATCAGGGCGCGCTGATCCTGTTCCCGGCTGGCGAAGTGTCGCGCATGAGCCCGAAAGGCATCCGCGATGGCCACTGGCATACCGGCTTTCTGCGCCTGGCCGCCAAGGCGCGCGCGCCGATCGTGCCGATCCACATCAGCGCGCGCAACAGCAACCTGTTCTACTTTACCTCGCTGGTTTATCGGCCGCTGTCGACGCTGCTGCTGGTGCGTGAAATGTTCCAGCAGCGGGGCGGGCGCATCAAGATCCGCGTCGGCGGCCGTGTGCCGTTCGCCAGCTGGCACGACGGCCACACCAGCGCCAAGGATCTGGCGGAGCGCTTTCGCCGCCACGTCTATCGCCTGGGCCAGGGTAAACCGGGGCTGTTCGCCAGCGAGTCGCCGATCGCGCTGCCGGAAGAGCGTCTGGAGCTGAAAAAGGCGTTGGCGAACTGCGAAAGGTTGGGGGTAACGCCGGACGGTAAAACCATCTACCTCTATCGCCGCCGTGACGAAGCGCGTACGCCAATCCTGCGCGAGCTGGGGCGCCTGCGCGAGATCGCCTTCCGCGCGGTGGGGGAAGGATCCGGCCGCCGCCGCGATCTGGATAGCTACGACGACGATTACTACCACCTGGTGCTGTGGGATGAGGAAGAGCTGGAGATCGTCGGCGCCTATCGTTTTATTCCCACCGCCGAACAAATCGAACGCAAAGGGCTGGAAAGCATCTATAGCAACAGCCTGTTCCATTACGACCGCGATATGGAACCGATCCTGGCGCAGGGCATCGAACTGGGGCGCAGCTTCATTCAGCCGGCCTATTGGGGCAAGCGCGGGCTGGACTATTTGTGGCTGGGCATCGGCGCCTATCTGTCGAAATACCCGCAATATCGCTATCTGTTCGGCCCGGTGTCGATCTCCGGCGGCATGCCGCTGGCGGCGCGCGATTTGCTGATCGCCTTCTACCGGCTCTATTTCTCGCCGGATCACGCCTTCGCGCAGTCGCGTCGGCCTTATCCGGCGTCGCTGCCGCAGGTGTTGGCGCAGTTTGCCGGGGACAACTACCAGGAAGATCTGGTGCGGCTGAAGAGCCTGCTCAGCAACATCGGCTGCTCGATCCCGACGCTGTACAAGCAATACACCGAGCTGTGCGAACCGGGTGGGGTGCAGTTCATCGACTTCGGCACCGATCCGGCGTTCAACAACTGTATCGACGGACTGGTGCTGGTGGATACCACGCGGCTCAAGCCGTCGCGCTATCAGCGTTATATCGCGGTGCACCAGCCACAGCCAGCCGAGACGGCATGACTACAGTCTGACTCATGCCTTTTTGATCTAAGCACGACCTTGGGGCCGGCGACGGGATAGCGCTACGATAAACGTTTTGCTTTCCACCGCCGGAGCCCGTCATGCCCCATTCGTTTATCCCGCCGTTATTGTCCGCCGATGAACCGCCCGCAGCTGCCGTTGAAATCCCGCGCGGCAAAGCGCCTTTTTTGCTGCTGTGCGATCACGCCGGCAAGGCGATACCGCAGTCCCTTGGCGACCTCGGTTTGCCGCCGGGGGAGATTGAACGCCACATCGGCTGGGATATCGGCGCGCTGAGCGTGTCGCGCCATCTGAGCCGCCAACTGGACGCCACGCTGATCCATCAGCGTTACTCACGGCTGGTGATCGACTGCAACCGGGCGCCCGGCATCGCCAGCTCGATCCCGCCTTTGTCCGAACTGACGCCCATCCCCGGCAATATCGGCATCGACGGCGAACACGCGCTGGCGCGCGAGCGTGAGGTATTTTTGCCGTATCACCACGCCATCGACGATCATCTGGGGCAACGCCAACTGCGCGAACTGCCGACGGCGGTGATCGCCATGCACAGCTTCACGCCGGTGTTCAAGGGCGAATCGCGCCCCTGGCAGGTGGGCCTGCTGTTTAACCGCTACCCGGAATTTGCGCTGCTGCTGGCCGAACTGCTGCGCGAAGAGGGGGATTTGCAGGTGGGGATCAACGAACCCTATGCGATGACCGACGCCACCGACTACACGTTGCCGGTGCATGCGGAACGTCGCGGTTTGCCTTATGTCGGCATCGAAATCCGCCAGGATCTGATCGCCGATGAACGCGGGCAGCAGGCGTGGGCGAAACGTTTCGCACGCCTGCTGCCGCAGGCCTGGCAGCGTTGGCAAATTTGACTTTAGGAATATTCCCAGAGATGATAACCGTAAGGAATACGTAATACGTCATTAGAAAAAAAGTCAGGAGAGACGTGTGGAGCACAGCGATAACGGACTGTTTATCAAACGGGAGCGTTTTGAAGTTCTGGCGATTCTGCGTGAAATTTGCAAACAACGCACGCCGCTGCGCGTAGAAAATCAGCAGCACCGGTTTCAAAGTCTGTTATTGAGCGTCGGGCCGGACAATATCGTGTTTAGCGGTGAGGAAGCGGAAAATGCCATCGACGGCGCCTGCACCATCGTGATTGAAAGCAACGACGCCAAAATCGAGTTTTCCGTCGGCCAGGCGGAACTGACCGAACATCAAGGCGTCCAGGCCTGCTCGACCCGGCTGCCGCAGGAGTTGGTCTACATCCAGCGCCGCCGTCAGTTCCGCATCACCACGCCACACTGGCGCCAATTCTTCTGTACCGGCGAATACCCGGACGGCACGCCTTATGAGCTGCGGATCCACGATCTGTCTGCCGGCGGCGTCGGTTTGCGCTTCGACGGGCCGCTACCGGATTTCTTCCAGCCGGGCCTGCAGTTCAAGAAAGCGGAGTTGGATCTGGGCAGCTACGGCAGCTTCAAGGTCAACATGGAGCTGGTGGTGGTCAACGACGATCAGGAAACCGACGATAACGATCAGGTGGTGCACTTCTCGCGCCTGTCATGCCGTTTCCTCAAGCTGGGGTTGGCGATGGAGCGCAAAATTCAGAGCGCCGTGTTCGCCTTCGAGCTGGATTTCAACAAAAAGAAAAAACGCTGATAGTGATCAGGGGCGGCACGCTGCCCCTGACTCTCCACCGGCCTTACGGCTTTAACGCCCGCAGGCTGCCGATTTCTTCCCAACCGAAATGTGCCGCTTCGGCCAGCACGTCGCACACTTCACCCCCGGCGGCGACCACGGCCGCGTCGAGCGCAGCGCCGTGCAGCAGATGGCTGACCAGCAATGCGGCGAACAGATCGCCGGTGCCTTTGACCGCCGATTTAACCTTCGGATGGGTAAAGCACTGTGTTTCCTGCCGGGTGACCAGCATCAATCCCACCTCGTCTTCGTGCTGCGCGACGCCCGGCGCGCTGGTGACCAGCACCCATTCGGTGGTGTCGTTCAACAGCGCCTGCGCGGCGTGCTGCGTCTGCTCCCGGCTGCTCAGTTGTCGGCCGCACAGCTGTTCCAGTTCAAAGCCGTTCGGCGTCAGGCCGTTGGCCAGCCGCAGGAACGGCGATCGATAGCAGTTGACGATGCGCTCATCCACGTAGATCCCTTCACCGTAATCGCCCATCACCGGATCGATATAGATTTTTATCTGAGGATTGAGCGAGCGCACCCGCTGCAGCCAGTTGGCCAGAATATGGCACTGCATCACATCGCCCAGGTAGCCGACAATCACCGCCCGGGTGCGCTTCATCACGCCGCGGGCAATCAGATCGTCGAGAAAGCCGCCGAACCACTCGCCGGAAATGACGCCGCCGTGCGGCTTGCCGTAATAGGGCGGGCAGCCGAACAGCACGCTCGGCACCTGCAGCGCTTCCAGCCCCTTTTTCAGCAGGGCGCGGTAGGCGATGCCGTTGCCGACGCTGCCGTAGACCACCTGAGATTGAATGCTGATCACGTCGATGGACGGTGACCGCAAGGGTGAAGACTGTTGCATGAGTTACATCCTTGGTTCGTTATTATCCAGCCAGCGTGCGAACACCTGCCGCGCGCGTTGTTCCAGCTGTGCGCCGTGGCACGCCGCCTGTTCGCGCAGGCTCTGTGGCGCAACGCCGGCCAGTTCCAGCTCGCAGGCATGGCCAATCAGCCAGCGTTCGATATCGCGATGATCCGCCTCCAGATGGAACTGCAGGCCGAGCGCGAACCCCTGATAGTCGAAAGCCTGATGTGGGCAAATCGCCGTGCCGGCCAGGCAGCGGGCACCGTCCGGGATCATGAACATATCGCCGTGCCAATGCAGCACCGGCGTATCGGCCAGCGGGGCCAGCACCGAGTCGTCTTCCGCCGCGAGCGTGCTCAGCGGGGCGAAGCCGATCTCTTTGACGCCGAGCGAGATCACGTCGGCGCCCAGTGCCTGGGCGATCACCTGCGCGCCGAGACAAACCCCGAGGGTCGGTCGCCGCTGCGCCAGGCGCTGTTTGACCAGCGCTAATTCATGGTCGAGAAAATCATAGCGCTGCTCACCGGAAAAGTGTTGGGCGGCGCTGATCGGCCCGCCGAGCACTACCAACAGATCGGTCTCTTCATTATTGATAGCACGAATATCATCGCGGCCGGCATCGTAATAGTCGATCTGATAGCCGCGCAGCGAGAGCAGAGAACCGAGGATACCCAGGTTTTCAAAATTGACGTGTCGAATGGCGACGGCTTTTTTCATTGTTCAACCTCGCTAGCGTGAGTGAAAGGGGTCAGCGCCAGCGACTCGCCCAGCACAGTGATGCCTTGCGCACCGCTCTGGTAGACGATGCGACGTTCGCTGACCTGGCTGAGCTGCACCTGATAACCCTGAGCGGCCGGGAACAGCGCGCACGCCTGTTCCAGCTGATCGGCTGCCCAGGGAGTGAACATCTGCAGGCGGGCAAAGGCTTTTCCTGCATACTGAATGTCGAGCACGTAATGTTTATCCATGGAACCCCTTACTTTTGGCCGCGGAAACGGGTAATCTATTTTGAACTAGTACAAAAGGATTTATGTATGAATTCATTGTATGCAAAAGGCGGCGGCGCTGTCCAGATTGCCGAGCAGATCGCCGCACGCATCAAAGATGGCGCGCTGCGGCCAGGTGAGCTGTTGCCGCCGGTACGCCAACTGGCGGCGGAGCTGGAGGTCAATCCGAATACCGTCGCCAGCGCTTACGCCCGATTGCGCGACGCCGGTCTGGTGGCGACGCGCGGGCGGGCCGGAACGGTGGTGCTGGAGCCGCCGCTGGCGGCGGTGAGTGCGGCCTATGTGCCGCGTCAGGTGCCTGCAGGGATGTGCGATCTGGCCAGCGGTAACCTGGATGCCGCATTGTTGCCGGTGCTGGCGCTTGGCACGGCGGAGGTGTTCCCGCAGCAAAACGGCTATGACATCAGCGGTGATCTGCCGATATTGACCGGTCTGGGTCGCGAGTGGCTCGGCCGCCAGGGCGTCGCGCTGGGGGAGCCGGCGGTGTTCTCCGGCGCGCTGGATGCGATGGAAAAGGCGCTGCGCTGCCATGTGCAGCCGGGCGCGGCGGTGTGGGTGGAAGATCCCTGCTGGCCGCCGCTATTGACGCTGTTGCGCCACCTGCGCCTGCGGCCGCTGCCGCTGGCGGTAGATGAACAGGGCTGTCGGTTGCCGGAAAGCGGGGCGGCCGCTGCGGTGATCCTGACGCCGCGCGCCCACAATCCGACCGGCGCCTCGCTCTCTGCGCAACGCGCGCAGCAGTGGCGGCGTTTTCTGCACGACAACCCGCAGTGTCTGGCGATCGTCGACGATTTCTGGGGGCCGCTGTCGCAGCAGCCGCTGCATCTGCCGCTCGACGGCGATCGCGGCCTGTACGTGCTGTCGCTGAGCAAGTTTCTCAGCCCGGATCTGCGTATCGCGCTGGCCTGCGGCGACCCGACGTTGCTGCAGGCGATGCGCGCCGATCAGTACATCAGCGAACGCTGGGTCAGCCATATCTTGCAGCAGATCGCCGCCAGACTGTGGGAACAGGCGTTGCAGGAAGGGCAACTGCAGCGGGCTCAACAGGCGTATCAGGCCAGAAGGGATGAACTGGTACAGCGGCTCAATACGTTGAATCACACGGCGCTGGCGGCGGGTGAAGGGCTGCATCTGTGGTTGCCGGTGAGATCAGAAACCGCCGCCGCGCAGCTGATGGCGCAGCGGGGGTGGTTGGTGCAGGGCGGTGAACCTTTCCGCCTGAAGGGCGGCCCGGCGCTCCGCGTCAGCCTGGCTAACGTCACGCCGGCGCAGTTGGCGCCGCTGGCGCAGGATCTGACCGACGCCATGCGGGCCAGCGCGGCGATCAACTAGGCCGGCGTCAGGCTCTCCTCCGCCAGCAGCTGTAGCGAAGTGAGCCGGGCGCTCGGTTCGCCGATCGGCGTGTCGATGATGAACTCGTCCACGTCGTACCGCTGCTGCAGCTGCGCCAGTTGCTGATGTACCTGCGGCGCGGTACCAAGCAGGATATGGCTTTCCCGCGGCTCGATGCGGTAGTCGGTGGCGCCGGCCTGCTGCACGAAACTCTCTGCCTGCGCCAGGCTACCGACGGTCACGCTCTGCTCACCGGCGACGTGCACGCGGTATTGCTGAATATCCGCCGCCAGCGTCGCGGCCTGCTCCGGGCTCTGCGCCACGATCGCCGCCACCGCCAGCAGCGCCTTGCGGCCGCCGCTCAGTGCGGTGTAGTGCGCCAGCGCCTCGCGGATATCTTGCGGATTGCCGTTCAGATGCGCGGCAAACACGAAGGCCCAGCCGGATTCGGCCGCCAGCGTCGCGCTCTCTTTACTGGCGCCGAGCAGAAAGCGCTGGGCGGCGTGCGGCGGCAGCGGTGTGGCGCTCAGGCCCGGTTCGGCGTCGTCGTTCAGGTAGGCGGTCAGCTGCGACAGCTGCTGCGGGAATGCCGGTTTGTTTTGTCGGTCATGGGCGGCCTGCAGCGCCTGGGTGGCGAGCGGCAGCCCGCCGGGCGCTTTGCCTACCCCGAGATCGACGCGCCCCGGCGCCAGCGCCGCCAGCAGGTTAAAGTTTTCGGCTACCTTGTAGGCGCTGTAGTGTTGCAGCATCACGCCGCCAGAGCCGATGCGAATGCGCGACGTCTGGCCGAGCAGGTAGCCGATCAGTATTTCCGGCGACGGGCAGGCGAGCTGCGGCGTGTTGTGGTGTTCCGCCAGCCAGAAACGCCGATAGCCCCAGCGTTCCGCCTGTTGCGCCAGATGCAGCGTGCGCGCCAACGCCTGCGCGGCGCTTTCCCCGTCGGCGATCGGACTTTTTTCCAATATGCTCAAGGCATAAGCCATTTTCCCGCTCCTTTGATCATCAGATATGCCTGACAAATACCATGCGGGCGGCGTGAGGCTTAATACTGATTGGCGATAGGATATTCCATTGATCCAAAACGGATTTGGATATGCGTGGGACGGTAAAGCGCCACGGTGTTACCCCTCGAGCCAGGCCTTCAGGCGAATGGCGTCACGGTAGTGGCCGTAGCGCGGCTGCGCGCCGAGCAGGATCATCACCACCGGTTGGCCTTTGATGGTGGTGCGCATCACCAGGCAGTGACCAGCCTCGTCGGTAAAGCCGGTTTTCTGCAGCTGGATCTTCCAGGCCGGGTTATTGATTAAGCCATTGGAGCTGCGGTAGACCAGTTGGCCGCGGCCAGGGCGTACGATCTGCTGCTTGTCGGTGCTGAAGCGGCGGATCGACTGATAGCGATAGGCGTGATTGACCATCTTCAGCAGATCGTTGGCGCTCGCCACGTTGCGCGGCGTTAGCCCGGTCGGATCGTAGAAGCGGGCGCGTTTCATGCCGATGGCGCGCGCTTTCTGATTCATTTTCGCCACGAAGGCCTTGCGCCCGCCGGGATAGCTGCGGCTCAGCGCCGCGGCGGCGCGGTTCTCCGAAGACATCAGGGCGATGTGCAGCATGTCGCGGCGGCTGAGCACCGAGCCGATGGTCAGCCGCGAATGGGTTTTCTTCAGCAGATCGCGATCGGCGGCGGTGACTTTGAGCTTGCCGCCCATCGGACGTTTGCTGTCCAGGGCGACCATGGCGGTCATCAGCTTGGTGAGCGAGGCGATCGGCAGTACGCGGTTCGGCTGCTTCTGATAGAGGGTCTTTCCGGTGCGTTGATTGACGACCAGCACCGATTTGGCATTCAGCACCAGCGGTGGCGCAGCGGCATACACGGGCGCCAAAACGAACAGCAGGCTGAACAGAAGGGCGGCGCCGAAGCGCCGGACAGGCAGACGGAGAAAAGCGTGAGATAAAAGCATAACGGCGGAAATAGTGACCCTAAGTGATTAAAAAATATCAAAAGAGTCTGCCCGGCAAATGTGAAGGAAATAGGGCGATAATCGCTCAAACTGTTACAACAATCCCTTTTGCTGCAGCGTGAAGCGGGTAGCCTCGTTCAAATCGTAGTCCCCCAGGCGCTCGCGCGGCACCCAGGCGTAGTCGTCGAACTCGTCGTTGATCGTTACGTCGCGGTTGGCGGCATGGCAGTCGAAAATCAGGTAAATCATGTAGATTTGCTCCTGGCGGCCGTCGGCATAGGTTTTCATGCGCACGTCGTCGCGGAAGGTCCAGGGCGTGATGTTGTCAAGGATCAGCGCGGCGCCCAGCTCTTCGCGTACTTCGCGCCGCAGCGCTTGCTCTATCTGTTCACCCGGCTCGACGCCGCCGCCGGACAGCGCCCACTGGCCGGGAAACACGCCTTTGTGCGCCGCCATTTTGCACAGCAGTAAGGCGTTATCGTTTTCAATCAGCGGGCAAACAATGATGCGTTGGCGCATGGAAGACTCCTGTCAAAATGGAAAACAACCACTTTAACATGGGGTTTGGCACAGTAGCGTGAGAGAAATCAAAGCGTTGTCCTCGTACAGAGAAGCGGCAACCGCTTCTCTGCGCTAAGGTCAGTAGATTTCCGGCACCACCATGTTGTCCGGCACCGGGCTACGGTGGTATTCCGGGCTGCGTTTGCGCTGCGGCAGCGTGATGACGTTGCCTTCGGCCTCCTCATAAGGCACCTGCTGCAGCAGGTGAGTGATGCAGTTCAAGCGGGCCTTTTTCTTGTCGACGCCCTGAACTACCCACCAGGGTGCCTCGGCAATGTTAGTGCGCGCTAACATGATCTCTTTGGCTTCGGTGTAGTCTTCCCAGCGGCGGCGGCTTTCCAGATCCATTGGGCTGAGCTTCCACTGTTTGAGCGGATCGTGAATGCGGCTGAGGAACCGCAGCTCCTGCTCGTCATCGGTGATCGAAAACCAATATTTGACGATTTGGATGCCGCTGCGCGTCAGCATTTTTTCGAATTCCGGCACGCTGCGGAAAAACTCCTCATACTCTTCGTCGCTGCAAAAGCCCATCACGCGTTCCACGCCGGCGCGGTTATACCAGCTGCGGTCGAACAGCACCATTTCGCCGGCGGCGGGCAGATGCGCGATGTAACGCTGAAAATACCACTGGGTGCGTTCGCGATCGTTTGGCGCCGGCAGCGCCGCCACGCGGCAAGTGCGCGGGTTGAGGCGCTGGGTGATGCGTTTGATCACGCCACCCTTGCCGGCGGCGTCGCGGCCTTCGAAGATGATCACCAGCCGGTGGCCGGTGCGCATCACCCAATCCTGCAGCTTCACCAGTTCGCCCTGCAGGCGCAGCAGTTCGCGGAAGTATTGTTTGCGCCAGGCTTTTTTCGCGTCGCTGTCGACTTCTGCCGCGTCGAAGCGCAGGTCGTCCAGCTCCATTTCCAGCTCTTCATCGTAGCTGTCGTAAAATTCTTGCAGCAGGCGCTGGTTGAAACCGTCATCGCGGTTGAATTCATGCATGGTCATCAGATTTTCTCCGTATCAGCCCGGTGTTAGAAATGGTTGAAGATCCAGTACAGCACCGCCGACAGCAGCACCGAGGCCGGCAGCGTCAGCACCCAGGCCATCAGTAGATTACGCAGGGTGGCCATCTGCAGGCCGGAGCGGTTGGCGGCCATGGTGCCGGCGATGCCGGACGAGAGTACGTGCGTGGTCGAAACCGGCAAACCGAAGGCGTCGGCCGCGCCGATGGTGGTCATCGCCACCAGTTCGGCGCTGGCGCCCTGGGCGTAGGTCAGGTGCGATTTACCGATCTTTTCGCCCACCGTCACCACGATACGGCGCCAGCCGACCATGGTGCCGAGCCCCAGTGCAATCGCCACCACCACTTTCACCCAGAAGGGAATGAAGCGGGTGGCGTTATCGAGTTCACCCTTCAGCGCGTCGAGGTTGCGCTGCGCATCGGGATTGATCTGCAGCTGACGCTCTGCTTTGAGGTGCTTGATGGTCTCGGACGCCAGGTACATGTCGTTGCGGGTGTTCGACACCGCCTGCGCCGGGATCTTGTCGACCGAGCCGTACTGACGGATTTGATCGCCGATCGCGCCGGCCAGCTGCGCCAGCGCCGGTACGACTTCCGGCGTCAGTTCGCTGGTGCGCACATAGCCGGTCAACACCTCACGCGGCGGGGTTTGGCCGCCGGCCGGGAACTGGCGCAGCAGCTCGTTTTTGGTCACCTCCGCCAGCGCCGCCACCCGGGGGATCTGCTCCGGCGGCATCGAACGGTTCAGGGCGTAGGCGATCGGCATGGTGCCCACCAGGATCAGCATGATAAGGCCCATGCCTTTCTGCCCGTCGTTGGAGCCGTGGGCAAAGGAAACGCCGGTGCAGGTGAGGATCAGCAGCCCGCGGATCCACAGCGGCGGCGGGGTATTGCCTTTAGGCGCGCTGTACAACTGGCGGTTCTTGACGAACAGCTTTAGCGCCAGCAGCAGCAGGCCGGCGAACACGAAGCCGATCACCGGCGACAGCAGCAGCGCATAGCCCACCTTGATCGCCTGGCCCCAGTCCACGCCGCTGGTGCCGGTGCGGCCGTGGATCAGGGCATTGGCCACGCCGACGCCGATAATCGAGCCGATGAGCGTATGCGACGACGAGGCGGGCAGCCCGAGCCACCAGGTGCCGAGGTTCCAGATGATGGCGGAGAACAGCAGGGCGTACACCATGGCGAAACCGTTGCCGGTGCCGGCTTGCAGGATCAGCTCGACCGGCAGCAGTGAAATGATGCCGAAGGCCACCACGCCGCTGGAGAGCAACACGCCGAGAAAGTTGAAGAAACCGGACCACACCACGGCGACCATCGGCGACAGCGAGTGGGTGTAAATCACCGTCGCGACCGCATTGGCGGTATCGTGGAAGCCGTTGACGAATTCAAAGCCCAGCGCGATCAGCAGCGCCAGCCCCAATAATAAAAACGGAATGTAACTGGTATAGACGGCGCCGGCATCGCTGACGTCGTTAAATAAGTTCACTCCGGCAAACGCGATCCCCAGAATTAATAAGAAAACAAAAAAAAGAACAGTGAGTCGACTGTTCTTTTGATGCAGCTTGGGCAGGCTGGATGCGGCCGGCACACCCGTTTGAACGGCGCTGTTATCGCTCATAATGACCTTCCTGAAAGGATTGAATGCGGTAGCTGTCGCCTGAAAAGTATTCTGAATGAATGTGGCCTTTTTATGACGAAAATATTAATCATCGGGAACGGCGAAAATCATTAACGCCGATAAATAAAGATTGTTATAACAGCGGGGAAGGTCTTGGGTTAACGGCAACAGGCAGGATATGGCGTTATGGTGCAACGGTTAGCGGAAAAGATGCACAAGCTGGATTTTGATGATGAGGTGACCGGGCTGATCTACGGCCATGTGTTCCGCTCCGGTGAGGTGCCGGCGCGCCTGAACTCGCAGCAGGTTTGTCAGGCCTACCAAGCGTTGCCGCCCGGCGACGGTTTTGTCTGGCTGCACCTCAATCTCAACCACGCGGCGGCGGAGAAGTGGTTGAAAAACCATTTCGCCATTTCCGATTTTTTCTTTCACGAAATTCGCCACGGTTCCCACACCACGCGCATCGAGCGCCAGGGCGACGATCTGTTCGCCGTACTCAACGACGTGATTTTCCACCCCGAGGACAGTAACCCGGAAACGGCGACGCTGTGGCTCTATTGCTGCCGTGGGCTGGTGGTCACCGTGCGTCACAAACCGGTGCGACTGATTGAACGGCTGCTCGGCCGCCTGACGGCGCTGCAGCTGGCGTCGTCTACCGAGCTGCTGGCGCACCTGCTGGAAGAGCAGGAGGACGTGCTGGAGCAGGTGGTGCGGCAGGCCAACCAGTATGTCGATACCATCGAGGATCGTCTGTTGACTCGACGCGTCAAACGCAATCGCGCCGAGCTGGGGCGCATGCGCCGCATGTTATTGCGCTTTCAACGTCTGCTGGCGCCGGAACCGGCCGCGCTGTTTCGCCTGTTGAACCGCCCGCCGACCTGGCTGAGCCGTGAGGTGGTGCAGGATCTGCGGCAGTTTACCGAAGAGTTCACCGTGGTGTTGAACGATCTGGCCAGTTTGACCGAACGCATTCGGCTGCTGCAGGAGGAGCTGAGCGCCAAGCTGATGGAGCAGAATAACCGCACGCTCTATACGTTGACGGTGATCACCGTGCTGGCATTGCCGATCAATATCGTCGCCGGTTTCTTTGGCATGAACGTGGGGGGGATCCCGCTGGCCAGCAATCACCACGGTTTTATCCTGCTGGTGTTGCTGGTCGGCAGTTTTACGCTGATCGCCGGTTATTTGGCGTTCAGGCGCAGGGACGAGACGTAATTACAGGCGGGCGCGGTACTCTTCTTCCAGCCGGGCATGGGTGCTCCAGAACGGCTGCGGCGCCCGGTCGTGCAGGCGATCCAGCAGGATATCCAGATGAGTGTGCCAGCCGCCGGCGACGCTGAGCATCTCGTCGCGGTTGGCCAAGCGCCGGTGGGTGACCGTCAGCAGCACCGCGTTTCCCTGCTCCGTCAGTTCGAAGGTCACTTCGGAAGGGCGCCCCTGATCCTGTTCGGCCCAGGTAAAGCTCAGCAGGCGCGGCGGGAACAGGCAGGTGATGTGGCCGCGGTTGCTGACACAGCCGCCGTGCTGTTTGTACTTGGCCGGCGGTTGCTCGTGCTCGCCGGCCAGATCGGAGTTGCGAAACTCCAGCTCCAGCGGTGCGCCGTTTTCCAACTTCATGGCGCCGGACGCCAGCCAGGTGGCGCGCTTGTCGGATTCGGTCAGGTAAGCCCACACCCGCTCGATGGGCCCGGGCAGCAGCCGCTGGATGCGCAGCGTGCCGGGTTCGATAATCATGCCGTAATCATTCATGGTTCACTCCTTGGGAGGAAGCTGTTCGGGCTGTAGCAGCGCCTGTTCGAGCGCATCCAGCCGTTCAGTCCAGAAATGTTCATAGGTTTGCAGCCAGTGCATGGCCTGCGCCATAGGCTCGGGTTCGAGCCGGCAGATATGGTTTCTTCCTTGCACGGTGCGTTGCACCAGGCCCGCATGTTCCAGTGCTTTCACGTGCTTGGAGGCGCCGGCGAACGACATCTGCAACGGCGCGGCCAGTTCGCCGATGCTGCGCTCACCGCCGGCCAGCGCGCGTAACATCGAGCGGCGGGTCGGGTCGGCCAGCGCATGAAAAATGGCGTCCAGCTGTGAGGAAGATAATTCAACCATATGGTTGAATATAGATCAGGCGGGCTAATATTCAACCGTTTTGTTGAATATTTTTTGCCCCGGCGCCAAACCGGGGCGAGGATCAGGCGTCGGCGTGCGCCAGCAGGGCGTTGAGCAACACGTCGGCGCCTGCGGCGGCCCAGGCGGGGGTGATATCTTCCCGCTCGTTGTGGCTGATGCCGTCCACGCAGGGAATGAAAATCATGGCGGTCGGGGCGACGCGGTTAAGGTAACAGGCATCGTGGCCGGCGCCGGAAATCATGTCGCGATGGCGATAGCCCAATGCTTGCGCGGCGTGGCGTACGCTGTCGATGCAGCCCCGATCAAAAGCGATAGGGGGATACTGGAAGATGCGGTCGGCGCGGGCGGTCAGACCGTCGCCGTTGACGTGGTTTACCGCCGTCAGCAGACGCTGCTCCATCTGCTCCAGGGTAGACTCTTGCGGATGGCGGAATTCGACGCTGAAAAAGACGCGTCCCGGCACCACGTTGCGTGAATTGGGGGTAATTTGCGCCATGCCCACCGTGGCGCGCGCATCGGGCGCAAAATCCCAACCGATGCGGTTGACCGCCGTGACCAGCGCCGTAAAGCCCAGCAGGGCATCGCGGCGCCGATCCATTGGCGTGGTGCCGGCATGGGCGCTGAAGCCGACGACCTCCAGCTCATACCAGCGCTGCCCTTGTGCGGCGGTCACCACGCCGATGTCGAGATGTTCCGCTTCCAGAATCGGCCCCTGTTCGATGTGCAGTTCGAAGGCGGCGTGGATCGGCGTGCCGCCCACCGGGTGCTCGCCGGCGTAACCAATGCGTTCCAGTGCGTCGCCAAGGCTGACGCCGTGCTCGTCGCGGCGCGTCAGGCCGTACTCCAGGTCGAATACCCCGGCGAACACCCCGGAGGCGATCATCGCCGGCGCAAAGCGTGCGCCTTCTTCGTTAGTCCAGTTGATCACTTCAATCGGGCGTTCGGTGACGATCTGCCGATCGTTAAGGGTACGAATAACCTCCAATCCGGCCAGCACGCCGTAGATGCCGTCGAAACGGCCGCCGCGGGGCTGCGAGTCGCCGTGAGAACCGGTGACGACCGGAGGCAATTCGGGGCGCGCGCCTTCACGGCGCAGGAACATGTTGCCCATCCGATCGACGCGCACGTTACAACCTGCCTCCAGCGCCCAGGCGCGCAGCTGCTCGCGCGCTTGGCGATCTTCTTCACTCAGCGCCAGCCGGGTGACGCCGTTATCGGCGATGGCGCCGAACTGCGCCATCGCGTGCAGGCTTTGCCACAGGCGCTCGCCGTTGACCCGATACGTCATTGCTCTTCTCCCGGCGTTTTGGCGGTGTAGCGAAAATCGCAGCAGGGGGCGCCGGACATGATGGTTTGGCTGCGCTGCAGGTCAACCTCTGGGGCATAGCCGACGATGAACTGGCTGTCGCGGGCGCAGGAGAGCAGGTGGCCGATCTCCCCCAGCCCCATCTCGTGATACATCTCGGCGTAGCGGCAGCGGGTGACGTTATAGTCGAAGTGCTGCGCATCCTGGTTGATCACCTCGACGCGCAGCGCATCGTCTTTTTCCCACAGGTACTGCAAGGCGGCGAAGCTGCGCAGATCCGCGCCGTTCGGTTCCTGGGCGGCGAACTGTTTGCCCGCCTCGATGGCGGCATTCTCGATGGCTTCGCCGATCACTGCCTGAGCGCGCGTCTTGCCGATTTCACGCACCAGGATCTGGTAGATCGGTTTGATGATTTCCGCCTCAATCTTTCTGCGGGCCAAAATGCCCAATTCGTTATTTGCACAGCTCATCGCCTTGCTCCTCTTGATTTATTGTGTTTTGTCGCCGCCCAACACGGTTTGCGGCTGCCATTTGCCGTCGACCACCCGGTACAGGGTGAAGCTCGGCTGTTGCAGGTTGCCCTGCGCATCGAAGGCAATGGCGCCGGTCACGCCCTGGTAATGTATGGCGCGCAGTTTCGGCAGGTAATCGGCCGGATTGGCCGAGCCGGCTTGTTCGATGGCGGCGATCAGCACCCGGGTGGCATCGTAGGCGAAGGGCGCATGCAGTTCGATGTGGGTGTGATAACGATCGCGGTAGGCTTGCTCAAACGCCTTGCCACCCGGCATCTGCTCCAGCGGCAGCCCCGGCTCCAGCGCGACGACGCCTTCGCCTTCCCGCTGCGCCAACGTCAGGAAGGTTTGGCTGACAAAGCCGCCGGCGCCCATCAGCTGCGCGTTCATGCCCAGCTGTTTCAGCTTGCGCGCCAACGGCGCCGCTTGAGAATCCACGCCGCCGAAGAAAATCAGATCGGCGTTTTTACTGCGCACGGTGGTCAGCACGGCGCTGAAATCGACGGTCTTGTCATCCACATACTCGCGGGTGACCGGCTGCACGCCCTGGGCCTGCAGCGATTTGATAAACTCGTCCGCCAGCCCCTGGCCGAAAGCGGTGCGATCGTCGATTACCGCGATACGCTTGGCTTTCAGCGTTTTCACCGCATATTGCCCGGCGTAGTTGCCGCCGTCGTCGTCGTGGCCCATCACGCGGAAGCTGGTGTCAAAGCCTTGCTGCGTGTAGCCGTGACCGGTCGCCACCGGCGCCACCTGAGCGATGCCGGCGTCGTGGTAGATGCGCGCCGCCGGGATGCTGGTGCCGGTGTTCCAGTGGCCGACCACGCCGGCGACGCCTTCGTCGACCAAGCGCTGCGCCACGGCCACGGCGGTGCGCGGGTCGGACTGATCGTCCTCGGACAGTAATTTGAAGGTGACCGGTTTGCCGTTCAGCGTCGGTTTCTGTGCGTTAGCGTCGGCGATCGCCAGCCGTGCGCCGTTTTCGAGATCTTTGCCGATGCGCGCGGAAGGGCCGGTCAGCGGCCCGGCCAGGCCGATCAGCACGGTGTCGTCCGCCAGCGCCGGGAGGCTCAGGATCATTGTCATGGCGGCCAGCGCCAACGGCTTGATGCGAATGTTCTGCTGCATGTCATACTCCTGGTGCGGTTAAAGGTAACAACGGTTATTCACCCAAATAGATCTGTTTGATTTTTTCATCGTCCAGCATGTCGGCGGAGCGGCCGCTGTGGCTCAGGCTGCCGCTGTCCAATACGTAGGCGCGATCGGTGGACGCCAGCGCCAGACGGGCGTTCTGCTCGACCAACAGCAGCGTGACGCCGTCACGGGCTAACTGCTTGATGACCGAGAAAATGGCCTCCACCACAATCGGCGCCAGCCCCATCGACGGTTCGTCCAATATCAGCAGCCGCGGGCGGCTGAGCAGCGCGCGGCCCATCGCCACCATCTGTTGTTCACCGCCGGAAAGCAGCCCGGCCGGTTGATGCAGGCGCTCGCTCAGCCGTGGGAAGGTGGCGCACACGCGTTCGAAATCTTGCCGCACCGCTGATGCGTCACGCCGCGCATAGGCGCCCAGCTGCAGGTTTTCTCGCACCGTCAGGCGGGTGAAAATGCCGCGTCCCTCCGGCACCATCACCAGCCCCTGTTGCAGCAAGCGGTGCGGCGGCATGCCGCGAATCGAACGGCCGTCGAACAGGATGTCGCCCTCAAACGGCTGCAGGCCGGTCAGCGCCCGCAGGCTGGAGGTTTTGCCCGCGCCATTGGCGCCGATCAGCGTCACCTGTTCGCTGGCGTTCACCGTGAAATCGATGCCTTTGACCGCATGAATGCCGCCATAAGACACTTTGAGTCGTTTAACGCTCAGCAGGGCTTCAGACATGCGCGCCACCTCCCAGATAGGCCTGAATGACCGCCGGTTCGCGCCGCACCTGCGCCGGTTCGCCTTCGGCGATCGCTTTACCGTAATCCAGCACCGTCAGCCGATCGCACAGGCCCATCACCAGCTTGACGTCATGTTCAATCAGCAGCAGCGTTTTGCCGCTGTCGCGGATGCGCAGCAGCAGTTCGCGCAGCGCCACTTTTTCTCCGGCGTTCATGCCGGCCGCCGGTTCGTCCAGCGCCAGCAACCGGGGCTCGGTCGCCAGCGCGCGGGCAATCTCCAGCCGCCGCTGATGGCCGTAGGCGAGATCGCCGGCGCGGTAATGAGCGAATTGGCTGATGCCGACGTACTCCAGCAGCGCATGAGATTTATCGCGCACCGCCTGTTCCTCCTCCCTGGCGCGACGGTGCCGGGCGATCGCCGCCCACAGGCCGTTGCGGGTGCGCACGTGGCAGCCGACCATCACGTTTTCCAGCACGCTCATTTCATTGAACAACCGCAGGTTTTGGAAGGTGCGGGCAATGCCGGCCTGCGCCACTTTGTCGATCGCCTGGGGTTTATAGCGCTGGCCCGCCAGGCGGAACTCGCCCGCGTCGGCGCGATACAGGCCGGTGATCAGGTTGAAGCAGGTGGTCTTACCGGCGCCGTTCGGCCCGATCAGGCCGTAGATTTCCCCCTGGCGGATGCTCATGCTGACGTCATCCACCGCCGTCAGGCCGCCGAAGCGTTTGCTGATATGGTGTAAAGCGAGCAGCGGTGTCATGCGGCGGTCCTCCCAGCATGGCGAGCCGGCCACAGGCCCGCCGGGCGATACAGCATCACCAGGATCAGCGCCAGGCCGTAAAACAGTTGGCGAATGATTTCCGGGTCGATCAGCACCTGGCCGAACAGCGCCTGCTGCAGCGGCCCCATGCTGCTGCGCAGCAGCTCCGGCAGGGCGGCCAGCAGCAGCGCGCCCAGGATCACGCCGGGGATGTGCCCCATGCCGCCGAGCACCACCATCGCCAGTACGGCGATCGATTCCTGCAGAGTGAACGATTCCGGCGACACGAAGCCCTGAAACGCGGCAAACAACGCGCCGGCCACACCGCCAAAGGTGGCGCCGATGGCGAAGGCCAGCAGCTTGAAGTTGCGGGTATTGATGCCCATCGCCCGCGCGGCGTCCTCGTCTTCGCGGATCGCTGTCCATGCGCGGCCAATGCGCGAGTTTTGCAGCCGCAGGCTGATAAACAGGATCGCCAGCAGCAGCGCGGCGAACAGGTAGTAATAGAGATACAGCCCGGAGAAACGCACGCCGAACCACTCATGCATGCCGGAAAACTTCAGGCCGAACAGGCTGACCGGGTCGATGCCGGAAATGCCTTTAGGGCCGTTGGTGAGGTTGACCGGGCGATCGAGGTTACGCATCAGAATGCGCACGATCTCGCCGAAACCGAGCGTGACGATCGCCAGATAGTCGCCGCGCAGCCGCAGCGTCGGCGCGCCAAGCAGGATGCCGCACGTCGCCGCCAGCAGCGCCGCCAGCGGGATCAGCCACAGCATCGACAGGTGCAGCCCGTCGGGGAACCACTGCAGCAGCAGCGGGAATTGCTGCGTCAGATGCGGTGATGACAGCAGCGCGGCCAAATAGGCGCCGACGGCGTAAAAGGCGATAAAACCCATGTCCAGCAACCCGGTCATGCCCACCACGATGTTCAGCCCGAGCGCCAGCATCAGGTACAGCAGGGCGAAGTCGACGACCCGCACCCAGTAGTTGCCGCCGGCGGCGCCCGCCACCCAGGGCGCCAGCAGCAGCGCGAGAATGAACAGCGTCAGCCCCAGCCTGGCGCGACGCGGCGTGGCCAGAGGAGCGGGGGGAGTCAAAACGGTCATGGTGATGTCCTTATGCGCGCGTGGCGATGCGTTCGCCCAAGAGCCCGGAGGGGCGGAAGACCAGCACGGCGATCAGCACCAGAAACGCGAACACGTCCTGGTAGTTGCTGCCGAACACGCCGCCGGTCAGCTCGCCGAGATAGCCGGTGCCCAGCGATTCGAACAGGCCCAGCAGCAATCCGCCGAGCATCGCGCCGCGCAGGTTGCCGATGCCGCCGAGCACGGCGGCGGTAAACGCCTTGATGCCCGGCAGAAAGCCCATCGAGAAACCGGCGTTGCCGTAGTTGCTGGCCATCATGATGCCGGCCACCGCCGCCAGCGCGCCGCCGAGCGCAAAGGTCAGAACGATGATGCGGTCAGGACTGATGCCCATCAGGCCGGCGACCTGCGGGTTTTCCGCCGTGGCGCGCATGGCGCGGCCGAAACGGCTGTGTTCGACCAGCAGCCAGAGGCCGGCCATGACCGCCACGGCCACCACCAGCGTGACGATCGCCGTGCCGGTGATCACCGCTGGCGCATGCCCGCCGCTGCCTGCAGTCAGGGCGATGGGGGTCATTGGCAGCAGCTGCGGAAACATCAGGGGATTGCGTGACCAGATCAGCATCGCCAGGGTTTGCAGCAGCAGCGAGACGCCGATGCCGCTGATCAGCGGAGCCAGGCGCGGCGCAGTGCGCAACCGGCGGTAGGCGAGACGCTCGATCGCCATCGAGGTAATGGCGCAGACCGCCATGGCGAACAGGGCCGCCAGCAGCAGCGTGGCGTACGGCGATAACGCGGGAAAGTGGTGTTGCAACACGCCGATCGCCGACAACGCGCTCAGGGCACCGACCATCAGCACGTCGCCGTGCGCGAAATTGATGATGCGTAGGATGCCGTACACCATGGTGTAACCGAGCGCGATCAGCGCATAGATGCTGCCGAGCATCAAACCGTTGACGGTTTGCTGTACCAGCGTATCCATAAGGAGAGTCCGGAGATAATGAGTCAGGAGGCTCACAGTAGAGAATTTAAAAAAATTGTAAAATACGGAAAAATACTTTCTTATACAAAAAACGAGTGATTTTAATACGTTGATTTTTATGTATATTGAACCCATCCCTTCAGTGTCGATTTCCCAAAAACAGTCAATATATGAAAAAAACAGAACAGTACGATGAGCCATTGCCGATGCTGCCGAACGATCCGCCGCTGCGCGCCGTGCGGGCGTTCGAAGCCATCGCGCGCCTGGGTGGCATCAGCGCGGCGGCTAACGAGCTGATGATTTCGCCTTCGGCGGTCAGTCATCAACTCAAAACGCTGGAGGCATTTTTGCAGATGCCGTTGACCGAACGGCAGGGGCGTAACCTGGTGCTGCGCAGCGAGGGGCGGGAGTATTACCGCTCGATTCGCTCGGCGTTTAACGTGCTGCGCCAGGCGACCGAACACGTGCGCGAGCAGTCCGCATCGCGGCAGGTCACCATCAGCCTGATCCCGCTGTTCGGCATGGGCTGGTTCATTCCGCGGCTGCGTGGCTTTTTGCGCGAAAATCCGGATATCGACATCAATGTGGTTTACGCCAACCACCGCAATTACCTGAGCGACGCCGCCGATCTGTCGATCCGCTTCGGGGTTGGGCAGTGGACCGGCTATCGCAGCGAAAAGCTGATGTCTGGCCAAATGGTGCCGGTGTGCAGCCGGGCATTCAGTAAACTGCACGGTTTGCTGGATACGCCGGATCAGCTGGCGACGCTGCCGCTGCTGCACGACGAGGAGCGCAATACCTGGATGCAATGGTTTCAGCAGGCCGGCGTTAAACGCCCGCTGCGCAGCATCGGGCCGATGTTTGAAGACGGATTGTTGACACTGGCGGCGGTGCAGGCGGGGCTAGGGTGCGCGTTGATGCGTGAACCGTTAATCGCCCAGTACCTTGAGAGCGGTGAGTTGATCAAAATGTTCGATCTGCCGATCGACGACGGCCGCGATTATTACCTGTGCGCTCGACTGGATAGCGAGCTGTCGCAGGAAGGCGAAAATCTGCGGCAATGGCTGCGGCGTGAGGCGGCGGCTCAGAACGTCGGGGCATAATCTACAACCAACGCGTCTTTCAGCACCTGGCGGCTTGCAGTAGAGTGTGGGTTCCTGTGTCGCGATAAGGTATGACGATGCTGTTCGATTTAAACCAGCAGGCGGCCGAACTGCCCGAGGCCTGGCGTTCTGCCGTGCTGGGCCGCGTCGGTGCGGCCAATATCAAAGTGCTGCGCATGGACGCGCGCAGCATTGCGGATGAAGTGCATGATTACAGCGAAGGATTGCTGGTGATCAGCGGCCACCTGCGGCTGCAGGTGGCGGGGGAAGTGGTGGTGGTGCGCGCCGGCCAGCTGTATCAGGCCGCGGCCGGCGTGCCGCATCGCGTGTTGCCGGGCAGCGAAGGCACGCTGGTGATTGTCGATCTGCCGGAGGATTAAGCGGCGCCCAGGACCGCCAGCGCCACCTTTACCGCTGCCAATAGCCGCTCTTCAGTGACGCCGTCACGTGCCTGAATCGACAGGCCGTGCAGGAAGACGGCGAAATAGTCACCCAGGCTGTCGGCGTCGGTATCGGCCGGCAATTCGCCGGTTTGCACCGCCTGCCGCAGCCGTTCGATGATCTGCTGCGTACGCTGCAACCGATGCTCTGCCAGCCAGGTTTTGAGCCCATCGTTTTCCGCACTGACACTGGCGGCGGCGGAGACCACCATGCAGCCCTGCGGCAGATCTGGCCGGCTGTAGAGACGCACGGCATCTTCCAGCATACGTTGGATCGCCGGGCGAATGCCGCTTTCCTGCGCGAAGGCGCGATCGGCGAAACCGCCTTCCTCGGTTTCGTAACTGGCGATTGCCTCGCGGAACAGCTGCTCTTTGGAGCCGAACGCCTTGTAGATGCGCGCGGAAGCAATGCCCAATTCCGCCACCAGATCCGACATCGAGGTGCCTTCGTAACCTTGCCGCCAAAATAAGTTTCGCGCCTTCAAGAGCGCCTGTTCGCGGTCGAACTCACGCGGTCTGCCAGCCATTCTCTGCTCCAATTTACCTGCCATTCAGCGACATAGGATCGCTTAAATCGGCGGGAATACCAATGTCTTTATAAATTTCGCTTGCGGTCATCGCGCCTTGCCTCTATTGTTTGTCAATAGACAACTAATAGGAGTTTACGATGAAAACCCTCAAAGGTCCAAGCCTACATCTCGCGCAGTTCAGCGATGAGACAGCGCCGTTCAACAGCCTGCCGGCCATCGCCGAGTGGGCGGCGCAAACCGGTTTTACCGCCTTGCAGATCCCGGCCTGGGATCGGCGTTTATTCGACGTGGCCACCGCCGCGGAAAGCCAAACATACTGCGACGAACTGACCGGCATGTTGGCGGAGCAGGGGTTGGTGGTCAGTGAATTGACCAGCCATATCTTCGGCCAGCTGATGGCGGTACACCCGGCTTACGATGCGCTGTTTGACAGCTTCGCGCCGCCGGCGCTGCAGGGCAATCCGCAGGCGCGCGGCGAGTGGGCGCGGCAGCAAATGCTGCTGGCGGTGAAGGCGTCGGCGCGGCTCGGGCTCAGCGAGCTGGGCACCTTTTCCGGTTCGCTGGCCTGGCCCTATCTGTTCCCGTTCCCACAGCGCCCGGAAGGATTGATCGACACCGCGTTCGACGAACTCGCCAAACGCTGGCTGCCGGTGCTCGACGCCTGCGAAGAACAGGGCATCAACCTGTGTTATGAGATTCACCCGAGTGAGGATCTGCACGACGGCGTGACGTTCGAGAAGTTTCTTGAGCGCGTCGGCAACCACCCGCGTTGTCGGGTGCTGTTCGATCCGAGCCATATGGTGCTGCAGCAGCTTAACTATCTGGAGTTTATCGATATCTATAAGGACGTTATCGGCATGTTCCACGTCAAGGACGCCGAGTTCAATCCGACCGGTCGCCAGGGCATTTACGGCGGCTATCAATCCTGGATCGATCGCGCCGGCCGCTTCCGCTCGCTGGGCGACGGCCAGGTTGATTTCAACGGCATCTTTTCGCGCCTGACGCAGTACGGCTATTCGGGCTGGGCGGCATTGGAGTGGGAATGTTGCCTGAAAAAACCGCAGGACGGCGCGCGCGAAGGCGCAGCCTTCATTCGCGATCGCATTATCCGCGTCACCGACAAAGTGTTCGATGACTTCGCCGGTGCGCCGGTCAGCCCGCAGCAGATCAACGCCTTGCTCGGCATTCGCTGAGCCCAATCCTTAAGGGAGTCACCCCATGCAATATCTACAGAACGAGGTCCCATTGGCGGATCTCGCGGCGGAACACGTCTATCTCCAGGTCAACGGCCGGCGCCTTCACTGCGTGGTGGCCGGTGAAGGGCGGCCGGTGCTGCTGATCCCCGGCTGGCCGCAAACCTGGTACACCTGGCGCCATGTGATGCAAGCGCTGGCGGCGGCCGGTTTTCAGGCGATCGCCGTCGATCCGCCGGGCATCGGCGATTCTGACAAGCCCGCTGGCGGCTACGACACCGGCAGCATCGGCGCGGTGTTGCACACAATGATGGCGCAACTGGGCCATGGACGTTACCAACTGGTTGGCCACGACATCGGCATGTGGATCGGTTACGCCATGGCGAGCGATTTCCCGCAGGCGGTGGAGCGTCTGGTGCTGACGGAGGCCGTGATCCCCGGGCTGGCGCCGCCGCCGCCGATTTTCGTTGCGCCGGAGGAGAACATCTTCCTGTGGCATTTCATGTTCAATCAACTGGCGGATTTGCCGGAGACCCTGACCCAGGGGCGCGAACGGGAGTATCTTGGCTATATCTTCAACCGCTGGTCCTATCGGCGCGATCGGGTGGCGGCGGAGGTGTATATCGCCGCCTATTCGGCACCGGGCGGCCTGCGCGCCGGATTCGACTATTACCGGGCGATCCCGGAGACCGTGCGGCAGAACCGGCTGCGCGCCGCTACGCCCTTGACGATGCCGGTGTTGACGGTGGGAGCGGAGCACGCCACCGGCGACGCGCCGCTGACGACGCTACAGGGCAATGCGCACGATCTGCGGGGCGAAACCGTCGCCGGCTGCGGCCATTTCATCACCGAGGAGTGTCATGAGGAATTTATTGCACTGATTACGTCATTCCTGGCGGGAGAGCCGTATGCCGCTTGATGAACGCATCGCCGCCTTTTTGACGGCATCGGCCGACGTGCCACCGCCCGCTTCGCTGGCGGCAATGCGCGCGGCCACGGAAACCGGTTTACGCCAGCTGCAGGGCGAGGCGGAACCGAGCGGCGGCGTCAGGGACCATACGGTGGTCGCCGCCGATGGACACCGGATTGCACTGCGCGCCTATCTACCGGCGGGGGAAAACGGCACGACTGCGCAGCCGGCGATGCTGTTCGCCCACGGCGGCGGCTGGTGCCTCGGCTCACTGGCGTTGTACGATCGGCCCTGTCAGGCGTTGGCTAACGCCACCGGCCGGGTGATCCTGTCGGTTGACTATCGTCTGGCGCCGGAATACCCGTTTCCACAGCCGCTGGAAGATGTCTATCAGGCGCTCTGCTGGGTGGCACAACGGGCGCCGCAGTTGGGGATTGACGCGCAGCGCCTGGCAGTGGGCGGTGATAGCGCAGGGGGCAATCTGGCGGCGGCGGTCGCACTGTTGGCGCGGGATCGCAGCGGCCCGTACATCGAACGTCAGCTGCTGCTGTACCCGGCGCTCAGCCGCGAGATGACGACGACGAGCTATCACGAGTTTGCCGAGGGGCACTTTCTGACGCGCGACGCAATGGTGTTTTGTTGGCAGCAGTATCTGGCCCAGCGGCGCGATCCCAGCGCCGAACCGCTGCATGCCGCCACGCTGCGCGGGTTACCGCCGGCCACCATCCTGAGCTGCGAATACGATCCGCTGCGCGATGAGGCCGAACAGTATGCGCAGCGGCTGCGTGAGGCGGGCGTGTCGGTGCGCTGCGAACGGTTGCCGGGCATGGTGCATGCCTGTATTCACATGCTGGGGCTGACCCCGGCGGCGCGGCAGCTGTTCGAACTGGCCGGTGAGTAAAAAAAAGCCCCGCATTGCGGGGCTTCTGGCTATTCATCCGCCGGGCGATTATCGGCCGGCGACGGTGACAAAGCGCGTTTCCAGGTAGGATTCGATCGCTTCGCTGCCGCCTTCGGTGCCGTGGCCGGAGTCTTTCACGCCACCAAACGGCGTTTCCGGCAGGCCGAAACCGATGTGGTTGATGCTCAGCATGCCGCTCTCCACGTCACGCCCCAGCGCATTGACGGTGGCGATGTTGCGGCTGTAAGCGTAGGCGGCCAGCCCGTACGGCAGGCGGTTGGCTTCGGCGATCGCCTCGTCATAGGTAGCGAACGGGCGCAGCAGGGCGACCGGGCCAAACGGCTCTTCCGACATGGCGCGCGCGCTCAGCGGCACGTCGCGTAGCACCGTCGGCTCGAAGAAGTTGCCTTTGCCCGCCACGCGCTTGCCGCCGGTGCTGGCCTTCGCCCCGTGGGCGACGGCATCCTGCACCAGCGCCTCGATATTGTCGACGCTGCGGCCCAACACCATCGGCCCCATCGTCACGCCGTCTTCCAGCCCGTTGCCGAGCTTGAGCTCACGCACCGCGGCGGTGAATTTCTCCACGAAGGCCTCATAAACGCCTTGTTGGATCAGGAAGCGGGTCGGGGCGATACAGACCTGGCCGGCGTTGCGGAACTTGGACTGCGCCAGCTCTTTGGCCGCCGCGTCGAGATCGGCATCGTCGAAGATCAGCACCGGCGCGTGGCCGCCCAGCTCCATGGTGGCCTTTTTCATATGCTGGCCGGCCAGCGCCGCCAAATGCTTGCCCACGCGAGTGGAGCCGGTGAAGGAGATCTTGCGAATGGTCGGATGGGGGATCAGGTATTCCGAAATGTCCGCCGGGGTGCCATACACCAGCGCGATCACCCCGGCCGGAATACCGGCGTCGGCGAAGGCTTTGATCAGTTCAGCCGGTGAGGCCGGCGTTTCTTCCGGACCTTTGACGATGATGGAACAGCCTGCCGCCAGCGCGGCGGACAGCTTGCGCACGATCTGGTTGATCGGGAAGTTCCACGGCGTGAAGGCGGCCACCGGGCCGACCGGCAGCTTGAGGGTTTGCTGCTGTACATCGCGGGCGCGGGAAGGAATGATCTGCCCGTAGGTGCGGGTGGCTTCGCCGGCGAACCAGTCGATAACGTCGGCGGCGTTGAGAATTTCGACTTTGGCCTGCGCCACCGGTTTGCCCTGTTCCTGCGTCATGACGGCGGCGATGGCGTTGGCGCGTTCGCGCAGCAGCGCCGCGGCTTTGCGCATCAGGTTGGCGCGCTGGTGCGCGGCGGTGTCGCGCCAGACGTTAAATCCGCGCTCGGTGGCGGCCAGCGCCAGATCGAGATCCTCTGTGGCGGCATGCGCCACTTGACCAATGACCTCGTCGGTAGCGGGATTGGTGACCGGCAGGGTTTTTCCGGCCAGTGCGCTGCGCCATTGTCCATCGATATACAGTTGAGTATCCGGATACATTGTTGCCTCTTGTTTGCGGAGTGTCAGGGGCCGATGAGCTTCGCGATGCGGCCCGTCTGAAAGGGACAGGGACCTTAACCCTACGCCGAATGGCGGCGATCGTCCAGGCGAGGGGCACGAAAGGAGCAGGGCGGCTACTCAACCGGCGATGTTTTGGCTATGCTGAGCAGATTGTCAGCACGGATGAGGAGGTCGGGTGCAAGGGGTTCCACAACAGTTTCCGTTCGAGAAGGACTGCGCGCAGTTCCGGCATTTGTCGCATCTGCCCGGCGTCGAACTCTATCAGGCGCATATCGAACGCTATGCCTTCGAGCCGCATACCCACGACGCCTTCGCCATCGGCACCGTGGACACCGGGGCGGAGCGTTTTCGCTATCGCGGCGCGCAGCACCTGGCGGCGCCGGGCGCGCTGGTGCTGATGAACCCGGACGAGCTGCACACCGGCGAAGCCGAAACGCCGGGCGGCTGGTGTTATCGCATGCTCTACCTAGCGCCCGAGGCGCTGGAGCAGCTGTCCGGCGATCGGTGCCAGTGGTTTACCGATGCGGTGCGCCACGATCCGCGGGCGGCGCAGCGCCTGTCCGCCATTCTCGCCACGCTGTGGCAAACCGACGATCCGCTCACGCTCGACGGCCTGCTGTTGGAGGCGGTCGAGGTGTTGCACCCGCACATCCGTACCGGGCGGCGAGAGAAAGCCGAGGCGGCGCACCGTTTCGAGGTGGTGAAAAGCTACCTGCACGATAACTTCGCCGAGGCCATAACGCTCAACCAGCTGGCCGATCTGGTATCGCTCAGCCCGTACCATTTCCTGCGCAAGTTCAAGGCCGAATATCACGTCTCGCCGCAGCAGATGCTGATGGCGATCCGGCTGTCGCAGGCCAAACGCATGCTGGAGCGCGGCATGCCCGCTGCACAGGTGGCGGCGGCGGCGGGGCTGACCGATCAGGCTCACCTGACGCGCGCCTTCGCCAACCGTTACGGCGTCACGCCAGTGCGTTTCCAGAAACAGGTGAAATTGGGCTAAAACAGCAACCTGCTACAATAATTCCTCCCCGCGTTTTCGTTACTCTGCCGCTGTCTTGTCGGGCGGGTTGGCCGCGCCGGCCGTTTGTCGGAGTCGTTATGTTGATTGGCGTTGTGTTTGCCCTGGCCGCCGGGCTGATGTGGGGACTGATTTTCGTCGGTCCGCTGCTGGTGCCGGATTATCCCGCCGCGCTGCAGTCCACCGGGCGCTATCTGGCCTTCGGGCTGATCACCCTGCCGCTGGCGTGGTTCGATCGCCGCCGCCTGCGCAAGCTGCGGCGCCAGGATTGGCTGGAAGCGCTCAAGCTGACGGCCATCGGCAATCTGCTGTACTACCTGTGCCTGGCCAGCGCCATTCAGCGTACCGGCGCACCGGTATCGACCATGATCATCGGCACCTTGCCGGTGGTGATCGCCATCTGCGCCAATCTGTTTTACGGGCGGCACGACGGGCGCCTGGCCTGGAGCAAGCTGGCGCCGGCGCTGCTGTTGATCGTCTGCGGGTTAGCGTGCGTAAACATCGCCGAACTGCGCGGCAATGCGGTGCCGATCGACGGCTGGCGCTATCTCAGTGGCCTTGGGTTGGCCGCGTTGGCGGTGGCGTGCTGGACCTGGTTTCCGCTGCGCAATTCGCGTTGGCTGCGGGATAACCCGACGCAGCGGCCGGCCACCTGGGCCACGGCGCAGGGGCTGGTGACGCTGCCGCTGGCGCTGCTGGGCTATCTGGCGGTCTGCGGCCAATTGGCGCTGAGCGAACCGGCGTTTGCCTTGCCGTTCGGCCCGCGCCCCGAGGTGTTTATCCCTCTGATGCTGATCATCGGCGTGTTCTGCTCCTGGCTGGGGGCGCTGTGCTGGAACGAAGCCAGCCAGCGGCTGCCGACGGTGTTGGTGGGGCCGCTTATCGTGTTCGAAATTCTGGCGGGGTTGTCCTATACCTTTCTGCTGCGCCAGGCCTGGCCGCCGCTGCTGACATTGGCCGGCATCGTTTGCCTGATCGCCGGCGTGGTGTACGCCATGCGTATCAAGCCGCAGCCGGTGGTGGTGGCGTTGGAGGACAAGCCGAGGTGACGCCCGCCGCGAAGGCGGGCGCGAGGGTTAACGCTTGCTGTGGTGAATGATTTCTTCGGCCACGTTGCGCGGCGCTTCGGCGTAGTGGCTAAATTCCATGGTGTAGGTGGCGCGGCCCTGCGACATCGAACGCAGGGTGGTCGAGTAGCCGAACATCTCGGACAGCGGCACCTTGGCGCGAATTTCCTTGCCGCCGCCGCCCGGGATCTCTTCCATACCCTGTACCAGACCGCGGCGTGAGGAGAGGTCGCCCATCACGTTGCCGGCATAATCTTCCGGCGTTTCCACTTCTACCGACATGATCGGCTCAAGGATCACCGGGTCCGCCAGGCGGCAGGCCTCCTTGAAGCCGAAGATCGCCGCCATGCGGAACGCCTGTTCCGACGAGTCGACATCATGGTAAGAACCGAAGGTCAGGTGTACCTTGACGTCCACCACCTGATAACCGGCCAGCACGCCGTTATTCAGCGCCTCAAGCACGCCTTTTTTCACCGCCGGGATAAACTCGCCCGGAATGACGCCGCCCTTGATCTCATCGAAGAACTCGAAGCCTTTGCCGGGGTCGTTGGGTTCGACGGTCAGCACCACGTGGCCGTATTGCCCTTTACCGCCGGACTGGCGCACGAACTTGCCTTCCACGTCGGTTACCCGTTTGCGGATGGTTTCGCGGTACGACACCTGCGGCTTGCCGGTGGTAGTCTCCACCCCGAACTCGCGGCGCATGCGATCGACGATGATCTCGAGGTGCAGCTCGCCCATGCCGTAGATAATGGTTTGGCCGGATTCTTCATCGGTGCGCACGCGGAACGACGGATCTTCCGAAGAGAGACGCTGCAGCGCGATGCCCATTTTCTCCTGGTCGCCCTTGGTCTTTGGCTCGATCGCCTGGGCGATCACCGGCTCGGGGAAGGTCATGCGCTCCAGCGTGATGATGGCGCCAGGGTCGCACAGCGTATCGCCGGTGGTGACGTCCTTCAGGCCGACGCAGGCGGCGATGTCGCCGGCGTGCAGTTCGTCGATGTCCTTACGATCGTTGGCGTGCATCTGCACGATGCGGCCGATGCGCTCCTTTTTGCCCTTGATTGGGTTGTAAACGCTGCTGCCTTTGGCCAGCACCCCGGAGTAGACGCGCACGAAGGTGAGTTGGCCGACGAACGGATCGGTCATCAGTTTGAACGCCAGCGCCGAGAATTTTTCGTTGTCGTCGGCTTTGCGAGTGATGATTTCATCATGTTCACCGTGGCCTTCCATCGGCGGCACGTCGAGCGGCGAGGGCATCAGTTCAATTACCGCGTCCAGCATGCGCTGCACCCCTTTGTTGCGGAACGCCGACCCGCACAGCATCGGCTGGATTTCGCCGGCGACGGTGCGCACCCGCAGCCCGTGAACGATCTCCTCTTCGCTCAGCGGCACCTGGTTGAGGTATTTCTCCATCAGTTCTTCCGACGCTTCGGCGGCGGCCTCAATCATGTTTTCACGCCACTCCTGTGCCGAGTCGCGCAGCTCTGCCGGGATCTCTTCGAAGCTGAAGTTCATGCCCTGCGAGGCCTCGTCCCACAGAATGGCTTTCATCCGCACCAGATCCACCACGCCGCTGAAGTGATCTTCGGCGCCGATAGGGATAACGATAGGCACCGGGTTGGCTTTCAGGCGCTCGATCATCATTTTGCGCACGCGGAAAAAATCCGCGCCGATGCGGTCCATCTTGTTGACGAACGCCAGCCGCGGCACTTTGTACTTGTTGGCCTGGCGCCAGACGGTTTCCGACTGCGGCTGCACGCCGCCCACCGAGTCATAGACCATCACGGCGCCGTCCAGCACGCGCATCGAACGCTCCACTTCAATGGTGAAATCGACGTGCCCGGGGGTGTCGATGATATTGATGCGATGCTGCGGATAATTATGCTGCATGCCGTTCCAGAAGCAGGTGGTGGCCGCCGAGGTGATGGTGATGCCACGCTCTTGTTCCTGCGCCATCCAGTCCATGGTCGCCGCGCCGTCATGCACTTCACCCAGCTTGTGGCTGACCCCGGTGTAAAACAGAATCCGCTCGGTGGTGGTGGTCTTGCCGGCATCGATATGCGCGGAGATGCCGATATTGCGGTAACGTTCGATAGGGGTGGTGCGAGCCATAATTAACCTTTCTTAGCCGCATGAAGGAGAGCGGCTTAAACAGCATGGATAATGATGATAATCCTCATAGGGTTATCCGCCGGATTGCAGAGCCTCGCTCTGGTCACAAACTAATCGTAGTTGAAGGCGTTAGTTTTTTTAAGCGATGGCTGTGATAGATGAAAGTTTGCGCGCATAACGGCGCCGGTGCAGAAAAGGGCGAAAAAAAAGGCCCGTAACGGGCCTGTTGTCGTAGGGCGCATTCGCCGCTTATTTGCGGCCCAGCAGGAAGCCGAAAACGATGCCGACCGCTGCCGCAACGGCTACGCCGGCCAGCGGGTTGGCTTCCACCTGCGTTCTTACGCTGTCCGCTGCGTCACGGGCGGCATAGCTGGCCTGGGAGGCGTATTTGCGCGCCGCGCCGCGCACCTGATGCTCCGGCGAATCAACGGCTTTGCCGAACGCTTCTTGTACCGCGCCTGCGGCTTCATTGGCTTTGTCTTCCGCTTTACCAAACATGCTGCTCTCCTGTTCCTTGTGGGTTAACGAACACTAAGCCTAGCAGGTGAATGGCATTTTTTGCAGCATTCTGTGCGTTATAAGATCAATCTGAGCAAAGAAAAGTCTTTCCATACGCACGGCGTCGGCTTCACCCGCGCGTTTTTTTATGTTCTATTGGCTAGCGGTTTAACCGAGTATCTTTACCCTTTGACCGATTCGTTGAGTTGAAAGGACTCCCCATGTCAGTACTGCGTATTCTGGCGCTGTTCGCCGCGACCGCCGCCGCGTTGCCCGCCCTGGCCAAGCCGGCGGCTCACGGCATGGCGGTCGAGAACGGCATTCGTTGGCAATCTTGTCTCAACAGCGGTTTTCAGCGCTGGTTCGATGAGGCGCCACCGCCGGGGCTGCGCTGCGGTTACCTCGAGGTGCCGTTAGCCTACGCCACGCCGCCCGCCCATGCGGCGCAGGCGGGCGAACAGACCGTGCGTCTGGCACTGACCCTGCAGCCCGCCACCGGGCCGAAAAAGGGCAGCGTAGTAATGATCAGCGGGGGCCCAGGCCTGCCGGGCATCAACCCCTATCTGGGCAACGACGCCCACGTCGCCAGACTGCGAAAATCCTACGATATCATCGGTTACGATCCGCGCGGCGTCGGTCAGTCGACGCCGAAAATTTCTTGTCAGCTGGCCGAAGGCGACGAAACCCCGACGCCGGACGATAACGACGTGGCCGGCGCGGAGAATCAGACGCGCACCCTGATTGCCGCCTGCATCAAACAAACCGGCGCGGACGTGTTGCAACACATCGGCACCGACGAGGCGGTCAACGATCTGAACGCAATCCGCCACGCGCTGGGCGAACCGGGGCTGACGGCGGTGGCATACTCTTACGGCACCAAGGTGGCGGCGCTGTATGCCGAACGTTTTCCGAAGAAGACGCGCGCGCTGGTGCTGGACGGGGTGGTGGATCTGGCGGAGGACGATTTCACCCAGCGCATGAACCAGGAGCGGGGCTTCCAGCAAAGCTTCCTGCGCTTCGCCGCCTACTGCGGCAAAACCGACAGCTGCCAGCTGGGCGGCGGCGCTAATCAGGCGCTGCAGCGCTATCATACCTTACTGCGCAAGTTGCACGATCAACCGTTCGTCACTGCGGCGGGCTATGAAATCTCCGCCGACGATGTGCTGACGGTCACGCGTTCGCTGCTGCTGTGGCCGGAGCGCTGGCATGAGCTGGCGACCGTGCTGCGTCAACTCGATGCCGGCATCGCCGGGCAGCAGGTTTCCGATCTGATTGACGAAAGCTACTCGCCGGATGCCGATGATGCCCTGAACGTCATCACCTGCGCCGACGTCGCCAACCCGACGGCCGATCCGCAGCAGTTGCGCAGGCAGCGGCAGGAGATCAATACCGCCGCTTTATATGCCCACTACCTGCCGCTACACGAGTATCCGCTGGAAATGTGCGATCTATGGCCGTACCGCGGCAAAGATCGGCCGCACATCCCGGTGGCGTCCGCCGCGCTGCCGCCGCTGCTGTTCGTCGCCCAGCGCTACGATCCGACCACGCCATACCGCAACGCCCAGGTGATGGCCGCCGCCTTTAAAAGCCCGCTGATCACCCGCGAACGCGACGGACATACGCTGGCGCTGAACGGCATCGACAGCTGCGTTGACGAAAGCGTGGTGGAGTATCTGCTGGCGCCGAAAAAGCCGCGCCGCGACAAGGTTTGCCGCTGAGGAGGCCGGGGCAGCCCGGCCACAAGAGAGTCAGCCGGCGAAAATATGCGCCTGGCCCATCACGTTGAGATTGACTTGTGCACCGGGCCGCAGGCCTTCGCGGCTGACGGTTTTGATCTCGAGCTGTGCGCCGGTGGCCGCCATTTGCAGATTGAGGGTGGAGACGAAGCCGGCGAAATCGATGCCGGTGATCACCGCCTGGCCGCGCTGTGCCGGATCGGATAAACCGATTTGAATCTGCTCCGGGCGCAGCATGATGCGCGCTGAGCCGCTGCGTTGGCGATCGTCGACGGCGATGCGCCCCAATGCGCAGTCTGCCCAGCCCTGCGCCAGTTCGGCGGTCAGCACCAGCGTTTCGCCAAGGAAACTGGCGGTCGGTTCATCGACCGGGCGCAGATAAAGATCCTGCGGCGCGCCCACCTGCGCCAGCCGGCCGTTGCGCATCACCGCCACCTGATCGGCGAACGACAGCGCCTCGCTCTGATCGTGGGTGACCAGGATCGACGCCACTTTGGCCTCCGTCAGCAGTTCGGCCACCGCTTTGCGGGTGGCGGCGCGCAGGCCGGTATCCAACGCCGAGAACGGCTCATCGAGCAACATCAGTCGAGGTTGTTGCGACAGGGCGCGCGCCAGCGCGACCCGCTGCTGCTGTCCGCCGGACAACTCGTGCGGCCACAGCGCGGCCAGGCGGCGATCCAGCGCTACCATTTCCATCAGCGCCTCAATACGGTGCTGTTTCTCGCGTTTGCTGCCTTTAAGGCCAAAACCGATGTTGCCGGCAACGGTAAAGTGCGGGAACAGTGCGCCATCCTGCGGGACGAAGCCGATGCCGCGCAGATGCGCCGGCACCCAGCCGCCGCCGTTGCCCATGGCTTGCCCTTGCAGCAGGATCTGGCCGCCGTCGGGGATTTCAAAGCCGGCGATGATGCGCAGCAGGGTGGTTTTGCCGGAGCCGGAAGGGCCGACGATCGCCGTGCGGCTGCCGGCGGCAACCTGCAGGTCGATGTGTTCCAGCACCCTGATGGCATTGTAAGATTTTCCGATACCGTGCAGTTCGAGCGTGCTCATAGTCCCGCCGTACGTTTAGATTGAGAGTAAAGAAGCCAGGTGAGCGGCAGCGACAGCGCCACCATAATCAGCGCATAAGGCGCGGCGGCGACATAGTCTATCTCGCTGGTCAGCGCCCAAAATCCGGTGGCCAGCGTGCGGGTGCCGTTCGGCGCCAGCAGCAGCGTGGCGGTCAGTTCATTGGCGATCGCCAGAAACACCAGCGCGGCGCCCGCAGCGGCGCCCGGCGCCGCCAGCCGCAGCGTGGTGCTCCACAGCGCCTGCGCCGGCGATTTGCCGAGGCTGCGCGCCACGTTTTCCAATTCCACCGGCGCCTGTGCGATACCGGCGCGCAGATTGATCAGCGCCCGCGGCATAAACATCAGCAGATATGCCAGCAGCAGGGTGATTTCGGTCTGGTAAATCGGCCGGAAGCTGTGAATGGTGATGGTCACCAGCGCCAGCGCCACCACGATACCAGGCAGCGAGCTGGTCACGTAGTTGCAGCCTTCCAGCACCCGATACAGCCGGGCCGGATAGCGTACCGACAGCCAGGCCATCGGAATGGCACACAGCGTAATCAACAATGCGCCAGCGGCGGACAGCGACAGCGTTTGCCACAGCGCGGGCCACAGCTCGGCGTTACGCCACACCTCGAATCCACCCAGCCACAGCCAGCGGGCCAGGGTGATGAAAGGCACGCCCAGCGCCAACGCGGTCAGCGCGATCGGCAGCAGCAGCGCCAGCGCGGCGAGCGGCGGCGAAAGGCGGCGCGGCGTTTGGCTGCGGGCGCTGCCGGAACCGACGCGGGCATAGCGCGTGCGGCCGCGGCTGAGAGCCTCAAGCAACAGCAGCCCCAGGCAGCACAGCACCAACACGCCGGCCAGCATGTTGGCCGCCGGGCCGTTGAAGGTCGACTGGAACTGATCGAAGATCGCGGTGGTAAAGGTATCGAAACGGATCATGGCGTACAGGCCATACTCCGCCAGCAGGTGCAGCGCGATCAGCAGCGAGCCGCCCCAGACCGCCAGCTTCAGCTGCGGCAGCACCACGCGGAAAAACACCGCCGGCGGCCGCGAGCCGAGTGAGGTGGCGACGTCCTCGATACCGGGATCCAGGCGGCGCAGCACGGCGGCGGCCGGCAGGTAGATAAACGGGAAATAAGCGAGCACCGAGATGAAAACGCCGGCGCCCAGGCCGTGCATCGACGGCACCAGGCTGATCCAGGCATAGCTTTGCACGAAGGCCGGCACCGCCAACGGCGCGGTGGCCAATACCGCCCAGAGACGGCGGCCCGGCAGCGTGGTGCGTTCGGTCAACCAGGCCAGGGCCACGCCCAGCACGGCGCAGATCGGCAGCGTTAACACCACCAACAACAGAGTATTCAACAGCAGTTCCGCCACGCGTGGGCGGAAAACCAGTGCTTTGACCGTTTGCCAGCCGGTTTCAAACGCCACGCCGATAACGAATCCCAGCGGCAACAGCGCCAGCAGCGACAGTAACACAGCGCTGGCCACCACGATCGCCCCTGGCCGCGGATGAAGGGGGACAACAGAATAACGCCGCGCGGTCTGCGCGGCGTGGGTACTCAGGTTTGACATAACGATCAAAAACTCTCGGTTTGCCGGCGGGCCTTACAGCAGGCCGGCCTCGGTCATCAGTTCGACCACTTTTTTACTGTTCAGCTGCGCGGCGTCTACTTTCGGTGCGTCCAGATCTTTCAGCGGCACCAGTTTCGGGTTGGAGGCCGCACCGACGCCGACGGCGTATTCGAAGGCATTGTTGGTGCGCAGGATCTCCTGGCCCTGTTTGCCGGTGATCCACTTGATGAAGGCCTGCGCCTGCTGCTGATGCTTGCTGGAAGCCAGCACGCCGCCGCCGGAGATGCTGACGAATGCGCCCGGATCCTGATGTTTGAAGTAATACAGCTTGATGTTGTTGCTGTTCTCGCCGGTTTTAGCGCCGTCGACGAACGGGTAGTAATGATAGATCACGCCGCTGTCGATCTGGCCGGCATTGACCGCTTTCATCACCGTGCTGTTGCCTTTATAGGCGGTAAAGTTGGTTTTCATCGCTTTCAGCCACTCCAGCGTGGCTTTCTCGCCTTTCAGCGCCAGCAGCGCGCTGACGATCGCCTGGAAATCGGCGCCCGATGGCGAAGCGGCCCAGCGGCCTTTCCATTCCGGCTTGGCCAGATCCAGCAGCGACTTCGGCAACTGCGCGTCGGTCAGTTTGGCCGGGTTGTAGACGAACACGGTAGAACGGGCGGCGATGCCGGTCCAGCGGCCGTGGCTGGGGCGATATTGCGGCTCTACCTGGGCCAACGTCGCGGCGTCCAGCGGGGCGAACAGCTTGGCGTTATCCACCAACACCATCGCCGGGGAGTTTTCCGTCAGGAACACGTCGGCAGGCGAGGCGCTGCCTTCCTGCACCAGCTGATTGCCCAGCTCGCTGTCGCCGCCGTTGCGCAGCGTGACTTTGATGCCGGTGTCTTTGGTAAACCCGTCGACCCAGGATTTCACCAGATTTTCATGCTGGGCGTTGTAAATAACGATGCCCTGGTCGGCGGAGGCCGCCTGAGCGCCAAAGGCCAGCATCATCGAGGAGGCGAGCAGGGCGACGGGGCCGAGAGATGAAATACGCAGCTTCATGCAGTTATCCTTTTTAGCGTTCGAATGAAGAAAACGAATATCGCCTGGCAAGCGCAAGCAGGCCGATTTTAGCCAAGAACATCAATAATGATAGTGAAAACGATTCGTATTAAATTATTTTTGACGATCGCTCACAAAATGAATTGCCCTAAGGATACGTTAAGCTTCGGCTGGAATAATCTATATTGATTGCCTGAATTTATGTCACCGCCGATTCACGGCGTTCCCGGCGGCAATGCCGGTCTCCGCGTTTATCCTCGTGTTCTTTATCGTTCCGTCACCAGTACTCCTTTGATAATGAAAGAAATTCAACACCGCTTTTGGTTATGACTCATAGCGATTAATGATTTAATTTATTCCACTGCCTCATTGCATATTGAACGCGATAAAACACTCATCAGGGATATCGACGTGAAATATTCATTCAATGGCAAGAAATTGGCTGGTTTAATCATCCTGGCTTTTAACGCGACGGTCGCACAGGCGGCCGAGGTGCCGGCGGGCGCTAAACTGGCGGCGGCGCAAGAACTGGTGCGCGCCAACGGGTATGAACCGGCGACGCTGGATCCAAACCTGGCCGAGAGCAATGTGGAGTTCTACATCTTCAACGATCTGTTCGAAGGCTTGCTGCGCGTCGGAAAAGACGGCGAAGTGATCCCGGCGCTGGCACAGAAGTGGGAGCACCAGGGCAACGTCTGGACTTTCCATCTGCGGCCGCAGGCCAAGTGGTCGAACGGCGATCCGGTCACCGCCGACGATTTCGTCTACAGTTGGCAGCGCCTCACCGATCCGAAAACCGCGTCGCCGTACGGCAGCTATCTGGCTTCGGCCTACGTGCTGAACGCGGCGGCGATCAACGCCGGCGGCAAGCCGCCGAGCGAGCTGGGCGTCAAGGCGCTAGATGCGCACACCCTGCAGGTGACGCTGTCGGAGCCCAACTCCTATCTGCTCAAACAACTGGTGCATTTTCCGGTCTTGCCGGTTAACCGCAAGGTGGTGGAGCAGTACGGCAAAAACTGGACTCAACCGGCGCATTTTGTCGGCAACGGCGCGTTCCGCCTCAGCCAGTGGGTGGTGAACGAAAAGGTGGTGGTGGAACGCAATCCGCAGTATTGGGACAACGCCAACACCGTGCTCAACAAGGTGACGTTCTTGCCGATACAGGGATTCCCGGAAGTGGCGCGTTTTCGCGCCGGCGAGGTGGAATTGGGGTATACCACGCCGCCGGAGCTGTATCAGCAGCTGAAAAAAACGCTCGGTGAGCAACAGCTGGTGACCTATCCGCTGCTCTCCACCAGCTATTTCGCCTTCAACAACCGCCAGGCGCCGTTCAACGACGTGCGGGTGCGTCAGGCGCTGAATCTGGCGCTGGATAAAGAGATCATCGCCGGCAAGGTGCTGGGATATGGCCAGCAGCCGGCCTGGACCTTTACCCCAACGAGGGCGGGCGGCTATCGCCTGCAGCCCGGCGCCGCGGCCGGCTGGACGCCGGAACAACGGCACGCCCAGGCGAAGCAACTGCTGGCGCAGGCCGGTTTCAACGCCGAGCATCCGCTGCGCTTTACCGTGCTGTACAGTAACGACGCCACCATCAAGAAGATCGTCATCGCCGCCGCCGCCATGTGGAAAAAGAACCTCGGGGTAGAGGCCACCTTGCAAAGCCAGGAGCGTAAAGTGACGCTGGATAATATCAACCGCGGGCAGTACGGCGTGGCCTTTACTCGATGGCTGGCGGATTACAACGATCCGTCTACTTTCCTGAACGTGTTCCGTTCCGACAGCAGCGAAAACAGCCCCAAATACCGCAATCCGGAGTACGATCGCATTCTGCATCAGGCGACGGCGGCGCCGACACCGCAGCAGGTGCAGCAGTATTTCCAGCAGGCCGAGGCGGTGCTGGCCGTCGATACGCCGGTCGCGCCGGTGTACTACGAAGCCAACGCCACGCTGGTCAAACCTTACGTGAAGGGGATCGACTTTACCCGTCAGGGCGCGCTATACGATAAAAACGTCTACATTCTCGCGCACTGAGAAATAAAAAAACGGCTGATTTATATCAGCCGTTTTTATAGATTCACATTTAATAAAATTATCCTAAATACTCCATAAACGACGGGCAATCTTTTCTTCCCGCCGGATAAAACAACGCCTATACTGCGCCGGTAGTTTATATGCAGTATCTCGTTTGGCGAGGCTCCTATACAAACACAGGTTACTGATCTGACGACATCGAGAGATGCCCAAGGTTAAGACAGGCTTTATCGGATTAAGGTTCAGCCCAAAGTAACTTCCGAGCAACAATTCGGATACGTTGTATAGTGCTAAAACCTGGACGCGGAGATAGGCAGTCTGCACTCCCTCTGTGGTTACGCCCCTATGCGATTCGCTGTTGAAGTTCACAACAGAAATAGGGACTGACAAAATGATCAAGTCACATCAATACTCTTCTTCTCCGGCGCTGCGCGCGACTGAAACTCTCGATGAAACTTCAGTTGCCGGTTATATGAACGCCGATTTTATTACCGTTCCCGCGACGATGACGGTCACGCATGCCCGGGAATATTTACTTTCGCAGCTAAAAACGGACGAAATTCCCACCCGGGTCTTTATTACCGCGGACGACTATCATTTGCGCGGCACGCTGTCGGTGAAAAAACTGCTGCAGTGCGACGATGAGGATAAAGCGGTCGGCGTAATGATGGATTACAGCTATTTCCAGGTTTCACCCGACGACGATCGCAATGACGTGGCGCATCTGCTGGGCAAAGGCGGTTTGGACGTGGTGCCGGTCGTGGCGAACAACACGCTGGTCGGCGTGCTGGGCGAGCGCGAGATCGCTCGGCTGGTCGAAGATGAAAACACCGAAGACGCGCAGCGTCAGGGCGCGAGCCTGCCGCTGGACAAGCCTTATCTGGAGACCAGCCCGTGGGCGCTGTGGCGCAAACGCTCGGTGTGGCTGCTGATGTTGTTCGTGGCCGAAGCTTACACCGGCAACGTGCTGAAAGCGTTTGAAGATCAGCTCGAAGCGGCGATTGCGCTGGCGTTCTTCATCCCGTTGCTGATCGGCACCGGCGGCAACAGCGGCACCCAGATCACCTCGACGCTGGTGCGTGCTATGGCGCTGGGCGAGGTCAGCCTGCGCAATCTGGGCGCGGTGATCCGCAAAGAGGTCACGACCTCGCTGCTGATCGCCGTCACCATCGGTCTGGCGGCCTGGGTGCGCGCCTGGATCATGGGCGTCGGCATGGAGGTGACGCTGGTGGTCAGCCTGTCGCTGGTGGCGATCACCGTATGGAGCGCCATTGTTTCGTCGATCATCCCGATGCTGCTGAAACGGCTCGGTATCGATCCAGCGGTGGTGTCGGCGCCGTTTATCGCCACCTTTATCGACGGCACCGGCCTGATTATTTATTTCAAAATCGCCCAGCACGTCCTGGGAATTTAAACGGGTCCCGCGCTTGAAAGCGCGGGGATGTTGCCAAAAAGAGGAGGACGTTAAAAAACCATGGATACCGACCAACCCCGATATTTAACGCAAGGGGCTTTTATCGATAACATTTAACCTGAGGACAAAATAATGGGAAACATGACTATTTTTATGGGATTCCTGGCAATGATCAGCTCGCTGGGCCTGTTGGCGGCCTATATGAGCACCAAATGGGATGATTGATGAACGCTAAAGATCCGCCTAGATGCATCCTCCCCGTAACCGCTATTTATTATGGGGAGGATTTAGTGGCGCGCTGAACGCGCGGCCTGATACGGGAGTTGATAATAATGACGATTCTTATTCTGGGATTGCTCTACGCCATTTTAATGATCTCGGTGGGCGTTAATGAGATTTATTTTTATTCCACCGGAAAATCCAATTTTCTTACTAGCCTCATGCTGACATTCTCTGGCAGTATGCTGCTGATCGCCTTTGTCTGGCAATTATCCGCTAAAGTAAAAAAATAAATCACCGTCTGAATGTGAGCAGCATCATGCAGAATGAAAAACAGGCCGTGGCCAGAAACTCGATGATTGCCAGCGGGGTGCTGGCCACGGGCAAATTCGTCGCCGGCATTTTTACCGGCAGTATTGGCCTGATATCCGAAGGGATCCACTCTTTCACCGATTTTATCGCCACCAGCATCACCTGGCTGGCGGTGCGCATCAGCGATAAACCCGCCGATGACGATCACCACTTCGGCCACGGCAAAGTGGAAAACCTGGCGGCGCTGTTCGAAGTGCTGTTGTTGCTGGGCGCCGCCGGTTGGATTGTCTATGAGGCGGGCAGCAGCCTGCTCGGGCAACCGCATGAGATCGTCGCGGCGCCGGTGGTGATCGCGGTGTTGCTGATCTCCATCTGCGTCGATTTCTTCCGCGTGCGGGCGCTCAACCGCGTCGCCAAAGCCACCGACAGCGCGGCGCTGGAGGCGGATGCGCTGCATTTCTTCTCCGACATGCTTTCATCCGGCGTGGTGCTGCTGGGCATGGTGTTTGTGCTGCTAGGCTTTGGCCGTGCGGACGCCATCGCCGCGCTGATCGTCGCCGGTTTTATCTTTGTCGCCGCAATCAAGCTCGGTAAACGCTCCTTCGACTCGTTGATGGATACTGCGCCCGCCGGAGCCACCGAAGCGATTCGCGCCACGCTGGACAGCTTTCCGGCGGTGCTGGCCTGCGACAGCGTGCGCATTCGCAACGCCGGCGCCGTAATGTTTGTCGAGATCACGGTGGCGGTGTGCCGCACCTTGCCGCTGGAGCGCATCGATACGTTGAAGCGAGAAATCATCGAACGGCTGCGGGAGCAGTACGCCAGGGCGGAATTCACTGTCATCGCGGTGCCGCAGACCCGCAGCGACGAAGACATGGCGACGCGCATTCGGGCGATTGCCGCCAACCACGGCGCGCAGGTGCAGAATGTGACCTTGCAGCAGTTGCCGACGCGTATGGCGATCGGCATGGATTTGGCGGTGCCGGCCCACGTCAGCGTGGCGCAGGCGCATGACATCGCCACGGAAATAGAAGGGATCCTGCGCCAGGCGATCGGCGAAGACACTGAAATAGAGACGCACCTGGAGCCGCAGACGCCGCACTGGCTGACCAGCGAGGATGTCGATGCGGTGGAGCTGGCCGCTATTTGCCGTATCCTGCAATCGGCGCTGGAGCAGGGGGAGAATGTGCAAGACGTACACAACATCCGTGCGCGCAAGACCGACGGCGGCATCATCGTCAACTTCCACTGCCGCGTGTCGCCGGTGGTAACCATCGCCGCCGCGCACGATGCGGTCGATCGGGTCGAGCGGCGGCTGCGCGCGCTTTATCCGGCCATCACGCGCGCGATAGGGCACGTCGAGCCGATCAAGCCCGGCATTTGAATCAGCGCGGCCAACTGCGGATAGAGCACCGCGTTGGCCAGCAGCAGCGGGTTGCCGCGCCGCAGCCCGTTGTTGTGCATAAAGTCATTCGCCACGCCGCCGGCTTCGCGCGTCAGCACCAGTCCAGGCAGACTGTCCCAGGCATTCATGTGCGGTTCGTAATAGCCCAGCAGCCGTCCGGCGGCCACCTGGGCGGTCATCAACGCGCCGGAGCCGCTGCGCACAAACATTCCTCCCGCCTGCAGCAGGCGACAGAGAAAGCCGCTGAATTCCGCCGCCGAGGCGCGCGGTGATATCCCGACGCCCATCACGCCATCCGCAACGCTGCGCCCGGCATGCACGCCTATCGGTTCCCCGTTGAGGAAGGCGCCGCCGCCGCGGCAGGCGCGGAACATCTCGCGGTGGTTGGGATCGTAGACCACACCGATCGTCGGCTCGCCGTCGATCACCACGCCTATCGCGATACACCAGGTATGCAATCCGTTCAGGAAGCAGGCGGTGCCATCGATAGGATCGACGACCCAAACGCAGGCGGCGTGCTCGCCGCTGCAGCCGCTCTCTTCGCCGAGAAAGCCATCCTGGGGAAACCGGCGATTGATCATGCGGTGGATCAGCGCTTCGACGCGGCGGTCGGCTTCGCTGACCACGTCCTGCAGCCCCTGTTTAAAGTCGACCGCCAGGCTTTGCCGCCGTTGATAAAAACTGAAAGCGAGATCGGCGGCGGCGCGGGCGATCTCACGCGCGAAGCGGTAGCGCGTTTCGATATCCTGTGGGGAAAGTAACGGCATGGCAGGCTCGATAGCAAAGAACGAATCGATTTACCCTGCCATAAAAGGATGAAAGTAATGTGTCGCTCAGGGCGGCGGGGATGAAAAGCGCAGCTGCATCATGGCATCGGGGGCCGAAAGTGGTTGAGTCATGGTCCCGGCCGGTATTACCGAGCGCCAAAACGCCAGCCCGCGCGGATTATCCTGGCTGACCGACAGCGACCAACCGCCGGGATGCTGCGCGAACAAGGAATGAGCGGCCCGTTGTCCCAGCCCGTTGCGTCGCCATTCGGGTTTGATGTAGAACTCCGCCATTTCGACGGTGGCGCTATCCAGACGCCTGACCAACGCGAAACCGGCGGTTTGCCGATCGCTCAACATCAAATAAGGGTAGCGGCCGACCTCGCGCCAGTAGAGCGGCAGATAGGGGTAATCTCCATCGGCGCCCAACTCGCGAAGGCAATCGGACAGCATGGCCGCCAGCAGTGGCCGCTGCGCGAGTGAGGCTTGCTCAAGGGAAAATGCCATGTCGCACTCCATCAAAAAACAGGCCGCCGGATGGCGGCCTGTCAAGGTTAGCCCAGATGCAACCGGGCGGTGATGTCGGCAATCTCGCGGCGCCAGCGCGCCTGAAGCTCCGGTTTCTGGTGCTTCGGCTTGCGCGCCTGGTCGGCCTCCAATTTGCTTTCGAGGGCAAACAGGGCGGTCAACAGCGCTTCTTCGCCTTCCAATCGATCGTCCGGCGTCGGGCCATCAGCATTAGCCCTGTCCGCCGTCGGCAGTGCCGGCGCTTCGCCCGCCAGGCGCTGATACACCGGCGCCAGATCGTGCCACTCCTCCAGTTTTTGCTGGTCGATCAGCCAAAAGCGGTTGCAGCTCTGTTCGATCAGCATCCTGTCGTGGGTAACCAGCATGACGGCGCCGGGGAACTGGCGCAGCGTTTCCGCCAGCTCCTCTTTGCCCGCCATGTCCAGGTGGTTGGTGGGCTCGTCCAGCAGCAGCAGCGAATGGTTGGCCAGCGTCAGACCGACGAACAGCAGCCGCGAACGCTCACCACCGCTCAGCGAACGGATCTGCTGATGGTGGCGCAGGTAAGGAAAACCGGCGCCGATCAGCGCCAGTTTCCGCTGTTCCTCGGTCAGCGGTGCAAACTGCGCCAACGCGTCGCTCAACGTGTCTTCATCGCGCAGCTGTTGCAGGCTCTGATCGTAATAGCCGATGCGCACGCGCGGATGGAACAGCGCCGGGCGCTCCGTTTGTTGCTGATACTCACGCCACAACAGGCGCAGCAGCGACGATTTACCGCAGCCGTTGCGCCCGACGATGGCGATGCGATCGCCGCTTTTCACGCGCAGATGTTCGAGGCTGAACAGCACCGGCGCATCCGGCGCCGGGCGCACCGCCCAGTGCGGCAGCGCCAGCAGGCGATCGGCATCCAGCGCTTCTCCCTGCAGCCGCAACCGCCACGGGCTGCCGGCGGTCAGGGTGGTCTGTTCTTCCTTCAACCGATCGACGCGCTTCTCCATTTGCTTGGCCTTGCGCGCCAGATCTTCGTTGTCGTAGACCTTGCCCCAGGTCGCCAGGCGTTTGGCGCTTTTTTCCACCCGGTCTATCTCTTTCTGCTCGGCGTAGCGCCGCTGTTCGTCCGCGGCGTCCTGTTCCGCCAGCGCGGTGCGCGCCGCAGAGCAGGGCAAACGGAAGAACTGCAGCGTTTTGTCGCGCAGGATCCAGGTGCAGTTAGTCACCTGATCGAGCAGGTAGCGATCGTGCGACACCAGCACGAAGCTGCCGGCCCAGCTGCGCAAGAACTGTTCCAGCCACAGCAGCGTGGGCAGGTCCAGGTGGTTGCTGGGTTCGTCGAGCAACAGCAGATCGGGTTGGCGGATCAACGCGCGCGCCAACAGCAGCCGCGTATGCTGGCCGCCGCTGAGGGTGCCGGCGGTCAACGTCCAGCTCGCCGGTTCAAACCCCAGCTCGGCCAGTAACGCTTCACAGCGCCAGCGTTCACTGAGGTGTTGGCCCGCAGGCAGCCGCGCCAGCACCGCATCCAGCAGGGTGCTGGCGTGCAGCTCCGGCGGCAGGTGCTGCTCGATGCGCGCCATCAGACATTGGTGTGACAATGTCACCGTTCCGGTGTGCGCAGGCAGGTCGCCGCTGAGAATTTGCAGCAGGGTGCTTTTGCCGCAGCCGTTATCGCCGATCAAACCGATGCGGTCGCCTTTTTTCAGGCTGAAGGAAATCTCGCTCAGCAGGACGCCGAACGCGTTGTCGTAACCGACAGATTGTGCAGACAGTAATGTGCTCATTGCTTACTCAAGAGTTACAGGCATGACAATGCCTATCGTCAAACATCGCTGACGACAACCCGGTAAGCCGGAGGGAAGATCCTGGATTTTAGTAAGCTTCGCTCAAGCTGGGTTATCGCAGCACGATACCGGTAATGCTTGAGCGGCGACGATTACCAAAGAAGTGTGAGTGAAAAACCAATTCACACGTCAGCATAGTAAGTCTCCTTTTATTGGTTGCAGGTTAATCGGTGGCTGGAGTATAGAGCGCTTTATGCCGTATCGCCAGTGTAAAAGCGCCTGAATAATCAGCAGGCTAAGGCGAGCACGGGCGCGTGGCACACAATGGGAATAATTACTGTATTTCGGCCGACATTAAGCAGCTATTATAATTAGCGTTTATGGTTAAGCGACGGTTCATCCGCCGCCTTTTCGTCTGTCTATCAGATAATGATGCTGAGCACTGAATTTATGTTAAAGCCCCGTTCGTTCCTGCTGTTGTTGTTATTGCTGTTGGGTTTGCAGCTGACGCCGCTCGGCGCCGTCGCCGCCCCCCAGGATGATCCCACCGCCGAAAGCGCGCCCGATCCCGCTACGCAGCTGAAAGCCGCGCAAAAGCAGTTGGACAGCATGAAGCAGCTGGTTTCAAAGGCCACCACCGACACCCAGCTCAGCAAGCTGCGGTTGGCGACCGACGATCTGGTCGCCAGCATGGATAAATTGTCCGCCGATCTGCAGCCGCTGCAGGAAAAGCTGCAGGCGCAGTTGGACGTGTTGGGGCCGGCCCCGGCGGCCGGCGCGCTGCCGGAAACCCCGGCTGTCGCCCAGCAGCGTAATGCGCTGAACAGCAGCAAGAAGCAGCTGGACGATGCGGTAAAACGCGCGCAGGCCATCAAGACCAGCGCTTTCGACCTGGGGCAGCAGATCAGCGATCTGCGCCGGGTAGCGTTTAAAACCCAGCTGGCGCTGAACACCGGCAGCATTTTGGGCGTCAAGTTCTGGACGCCGGTGGTGCAGCCGTCAGCGGATGACGTGCAGCGGCTGGACCAGTTCAACGCCGAGATGAAAGCGGCCTGGGACGCCAGTTGGCAGGACGAATGGCGGTACGGCACGCTGGCGTTGCTGGCGCTGGCGGTGATCGTCTGGTCCTGGGGGCGCTATTTGTCCGAGCGTTTCCTCGCCTGGGTCAGCATTCGCTTCCTGCCGGACGGGCGCCTGCGCCGCAGCTTTATGGCGATCATCACCGTGGCCGTGACGGTGTTCACTACCTCGATCGCGCTGAATTTGCTGTATTACGTTTTTATCCGCGTGCAGCCGCTGCCGGTGATGCTGGAAGACTTCGCCGAAGGCTTTAACCGTCTGGGGATTTTCTGCGCGCTGATCGCCGGGCTGGGGCGTGCGGCGCTGTCGCTGAATCGTCCGTCGTGGCGTTTGGCTTCGCTGGACAATGAAGTGGCCGCCGGGCTGCGTTACTTCTCGCCGCTGCTGGCCGGTCTGGCGCTGGCGTTCGGCACCGTTGAGCTGATCAACAACGTCGTCAGCGCCTCATTGGCCACCACCATCTTCGGCAACGGCCTGGTAGCGGGATTGATCGGCATGGTGCTGCTGGCGGCGCCGCTGCGCGGCCAGCGCATTCGTCGCCGTCTGGAGCAGCAGGGCGCGCACCTGGAAAAACGCACGCTGGTCGGCGGGCTGGTGCATATCGTCACCCTGGTGTGTTCGGTGGTGATCCTGCTTTCCTTGCTTGTGGGTTACATCGCCTTCGCCCGCTTCCTGACCTACCAGCTGATCTGGGTGGTGCTGGTGCTGATGGCGTTCTACTTCATGGTGTTGTTCGCCACTGATCTGTGCGCCGCGCTGTTTTCGCCGCAGACCGTCAGCGGCAAGATGCTGAAGAAAACGCTCAGCTTCAAGGATCGCCATCTGGAACAGGTGGCGATCATCACCACCGCGCTGGCCAAATGTTCGCTGTTGCTGTTGATGATCGTCGCGTTGTTCAACGGCTCGTTCGGCAGCACCACGCCGGGGTCGTTGATGGAGAAAATCGTCTCGATCCTGACCGGCGAAGGCTTGCAGCGTTTCAACATCGTGCCCGGCAACCTGCTCAACGCCGTGATCTGTCTGGCGATCGGTATCTACATTCTGCGCGCGGTGCGGCGCTGGCTGGGCTCTGAGCTGCTGCCGAAAACCATTTCGGACGTCGGCATCCGGGCCTCGCTGGTGACGCTGTTCAGCAATATCGGTTATGTGCTGGTGATTCTGATCACCCTGGCGGCGCTCGGCATCCAGTGGAGCAACCTGGCGTGGATCGTCAGCGCCTTGTCGGTCGGTATCGGTTTCGGTTTACAGGAGATCGTGAAGAACTTTATTTCCGGCCTGATCCTGCTAACCGAGCGCCCGGTGAAGGTCGGGGATATGATCGGCATCGGCGGCGTGGAAGGCGACGTGCGGCGCATCAACGTGCGCGCCACCGAAATCCAGCTCAGCGACCGCTCCACCATGATCGTACCGAACTCGCAGCTGATCTCGCAGAACGTGCGCAACGCCACCATGGGCAACGCGCAAGGGGTAGTGACCATCGCGCTGACGTTCCCGACCTCGATCGATCCGGAGCAGGTGCGCAATATCTTGCTCAGCGCCTATAACGAGTACGAAACCATTCTGGAGACGCCGGCACCTTATGTGCGCTTTAGCCAGCTGGGGCCGGACGGTATTATCCTGAGCGTGACCGGCTACGTGCCGAGTCCGCGCATGGTCGGCGCCACCAAGAGCGAACTGCTGTTCAATATCCTCAAGCTGCTGCGCGCGCAGGAAGTGAGCCTGTCCAGCCCGCAAGAAGTGGTGTTTATGAAACAGCAGGCGACGCGGTATCAGGCCAACGAAGAGGAACACTCCTCCTAATCCAGCCCTGAGGCGGCGGGCCGTTAAGTGACGGCCCGCCGAACGTGGCTAGTACATCGACGGCTCCACCGATTGCGAGCAGTCGCTGTTGGCGCTGGATTTGGTGCAGGTGTAAGGTTCATTCGGCGATGCCGAAGGCGCATTCGATGGGCCGCCGCCTCCGCCGATACAACCGCTCAGCATCAGCATCAAAAACACGAGAATTATCTTCTTCATCTCACCGTCCTCCATTGCGATTCCTCCCTTAAGTATATGTCGGGAAAGCGAACGGCACCGCTCACCGGTGCAATCTATACTCCTTTGATAACGTTTCGGCGCACAACGGCGGCGAACGAGGAGGGAAAGATGCAAACCGACGACGATTTGACCCACTTTGCCGCGCAGGGTGCGCCGCCGTTGCCGCCCTGTACCAAGCAGGGTGATGTCGAACATGACGGCGCGCGCATCTGGTATGCGGCCTATGGCGCGGATCCGACGGTGATCCTGCTGCACGGCGGCCTGGGCCACAGCGGCAACTGGGGGTATCAGCTGCCGACGCTGCTGGCCGCCGGGTACGGCGTGCTGGTCATCGACAGCCGCGGGCACGGGCGCAGCACTCGCGACGCCCGGCCGTATCGTTACGCTCGCATGGCCGATGATCTGTTGGCGGTGATGGACGCGTTGCGGATCCCGCACGCCGCGCTGGCGGGCTGGAGCGATGGCGCCTGTGTTGCGCTTATCGCTGCCCATCGGGCGCCGCAGCGGGTGGACGGCGTTTTTTTCTTCGGTTGCAATATGGACGCCAGCGGCGTTAAACCGCCCGCGTCCAACCCCATCGTGGAGCGCTGTTTTGCGCGTCATGCGCAGGACTATGCCGCCTTGTCGCCGACGCCGGAGGAGTTCGACGCGTTCGTCGCTGCCGTGAGCCTGATGATGAGCAGCCAGCCAGACTACCGCGTACAGGAATTGGCAGCCATTCGCGTGCCGGTGACGATCGTTCATAGCGAGCACGATGAGTTTATCCGCGTCGAGCATGCCGTCTACCTGAGCGACAGCATCCCTGGCGCCCGTCTGGTGATGCTGCCGGGTGTCAGCCACTTCGCGCCGCTGCAGCGGCCGGCGGTGTTCAACCGCGCGCTGTTGGATTTTCTCGCCGATGTGATGTGTCGCAAGGCGTTTTGAGGGCCGCCGCAAAGAAAACGGGCGCCAAACGGCGCCCAAGGCGTGACAGGTTAGAAATCGACCGTCGCCTGCAGGCTCAGGCTGCGCGGCTCACCCTCAATCACGCGTAAATTACCGGCGCTGGAAGCATAGTATTCGCGGTTGAACAGGTTTTTCACATTCAGTTTCAGCTGAGTATGTTTCCCCAGCAGCTTGCTGTCCCAGGCGACAAAGGCATCCGCCACGGTATAGGCCGGCATGGTGAAACTGTTCTCCGGATCGCCGGCGCGGCGACCGACGTAGCGCGCGCCGCCGCCAATGCGCACCTCGCCGGGCACCACCGGCAGCGTCATGCGGTGGCTGAGGTACAGGCCGCCCATGTTGGTCGGGGCGTTGACCAGCCGATTGCCGACGTTGGTCGGATTGAGGTTGTCTTCGACGATCTCGGTTTTATCGTAGCTGTAGTTGGCGGTGAGATCCCAGTTGGGCGCCACTTCGCCGTTCAACTCCAATTCCGCACCGGTGGAGCGCGCTTTGGGAATGCTGCGGGTCACGCCGTTGATAAAGATCGACATATTGCTTTCATCGATGCGATAGAGCGCCAGCGTGGCGTCGAACGCCGGAGTGATCTGCCATTTTCCGCCCACCTCATAGGTGGTGCCGGTTTCCGGCGTGGCGACGTCGCCATTGTCGTCGATGGCGGTGGACGGCGTGAACGAACGGCTGTAATTGCCGTATAGCGACAGGCTCGGCGTCAGCTTATACACCAACCCCGCCTGCGGCAAAAACTGGTCGTCTTTGTCATTGAGCGTATTTTTCGGTTTCTGGAAACCGTTGCTGTTGTTCTGGTAATACGACTGATAGCGCGCGCCCAGCACCGCGATCCATTGATCGGTGAGATGAATGCTGTCCTTGGCGTACAGGGAACGGCTGAACAGCGTGGCGCGCAGGTTGCTTGACGCGTCACTGTAAGTGGTGCTGTCGGTGACCGGCGTTTCGCCATACACCGGATCGTACATGTTGAAGGTCTTCGAGACCTTGCCGCGGTAGGAATAGGCCTTGTAGGTCTGATTTTTCTCGTAGTCCACGCCCAGCAGCAGGTCGTGCTGCATGCCGAACAGCTGCGGCGAACCGGTCAGATCCCAGGAGTAATAGTGGGTTTGATGATTGAAACCGCGATTGGCGTCGGCGCGGCGCGAGACGATGCCGGTCGTGGTGTCGACCGCGGTGGCGCGCACTTCGTTGCTGTCGTAACGGCGTTGCAGCCAGGCGTAGTTGAAGCGGGTCGTCCAGATCGGATCCAGCGCGTACTCATAATGGGCGTTCAGACGTTTGTTCTTGCCCCAGGCATGGTTCGCGTAGTCATCCAAGCGGCGGTCATAGGGCACATCGACCGGTTTGCCGTCGATAAATGCGGTGCCGCGATCGTAAGGAATGTCGTACTTGTATTCGCTGTAGGCGATGTTAAAGGAAGCCTGGTCGCCGAACCAACTGAGCGAGGGGGCGATCAACGTGTGTTCGTCGCTGCCGAAATTGCGCCAGTAATCTGCGTGCTGGCGTTCGGCGATCAGGCGAAAGGCGAAGCCGCCGCCCAGCGGGCCGGTCACATCGACGCTGCCGCTGCCGCCGCCAACACTGTTGGTGGCGCCGCTGATGCGGGTGTTCCAGTCATACTGCGGTTTTTTGCTGATCAGATTGATGACGCCGCCGGGGCTGAGGATGCCATACAGCAGCGAAGCGGAACCTTTCAGGACCTCAACGCGATCGGTGGTGGCGTCCATGCTCAACCCCTGATTGCTGCGCACGCCGTCGATGAAGACCGAGCCGTCGGAGTTAACCCCGAACCCGCGTTTGACGAAGCCATCCTCCGTGCCGCCGAGCGTGTTGCCCTGGGTGACGCCGCTGACGAACTTCATCGCGTCATTGACGCTTTTGACCTGGAAGTCGTCAATGACCTGAGAGGTGACGACGCTGACCGATTGCGGTACTTCGGCGATCGGCGCGGCGGTCTTGCCGGCGGTCGAGGCGGTGTCGGCGCTATAGCTGCCAGAAGGCTGGGCCGCGGCGGTCACCGTAATGGATTCCTCCGTTTTTGCGCCGGGTGCGGCGGCGATCGCCAGGGCGGGGAACAGGCCGGCGAACAGGGGCAGCGAGCGAAAAACGTGATTTTTTTTGTTTTTGTTGGGGTGGCGAAGAACTGACTGGCGCATATAATTCCGTAAAAAATAATAAATAGTAACGATTATCATTATAATTATCATTTATACGTTTTGAATAGTGGGGAATGCCTGTATCCCTTCACTGCGCGATTTAATTTTGTCTTTACGGTAAAAGGCGGCGATTTTGCCGGTAAAAAATCGGCTGGGTGGCAATAACGATCGTAGTGACGGGAGGGGCGCGGCAGTTTGTTCGCCGGAAGGGGGATTCCTGTCAATATATTGATACACAAATATATTTTCCCTTGATGAATAAACAGGTGTCCGGGCAGGCAAAACTGGCAATAATAGGCGGGTCGGCCGTTTATCTTCGCCTCATCGCCGACGGTTGTGACGCGAACAGACGGTCACTTTATGCTAGCGGAAGTCTCTGGATCCAAGATGCAAACCACCTCGTTGTCCGATACCCGGAAAATCTGGCCCGCGCTCATCATTTTTTTGCTGGTGTTCACCCTGTGTCTGCTGGGCATCGTGAGTCGCCCCGGCAGCTTTCTGGCGATATTCTGGCCGGTGAACGCTGTACTGCTGGCCGTTTTGGTGCGGCGGCCACAGTGGGCTACGCGGGCCGGCTGGGGCATGGCGGTGCTGGGCTATCTGGCGGCGGATCTGTTGACCGGCAGTTCGCTGCAAAAGACGCTGCTGCTGAACGTCGCCAATCTGACCGGCGTCGTGGTGGGGTATCTGTTGTTCATGCGGCTGTCGCCGCCGGCGCGCACGTTGCAGCGCGGCACGTCCAGCATGTACCTGTTCGGTATCTGCCTGGCTGCCGCCGCCGCGACCGGCGCGGTGGGCGCCGCAACTTCGCAGTGGCTGTTCGGCAGACCGTATCTGACCTCGCTGGCGCTGTGGTTCTCGTCCGAGTTCACCAACTACGTCACGCTGATGCCGTTTATTCTGGCGTTTCCCGCCGATTGGCGACGTCGCCTTGCGGCGGCCGGCGCCCTGTTCACCCAGCGCAGCCAATGGCCGCGGGCGGGGCGAAAACTCACGGTATTGGCGCTGCTGTTGCTGGCGGCGGTGTGCAGCGTGCTGATCGGCGGCCCCGGGGCGGTGATCTTTCCCATGCCGGTGCTGCTATGGCTGGCGATGTCCTTCTCATTGTTCTGCACCATGATTGCGGTGCTGATTTATGTGCTGTGGTGCCATCTGGCGATCGATTTCGGGTTGCTTAGCACGACGCTCGACATGAAGGTGTTGCAAAACGCGGTATCGATGCGTTTGGGCATCGCGCTGCTGGCGCTGGGGCCCATCGCCGTGGCCAGCATGAACTATGCGCGTAATGCGCTGCTGCGCACGCTGGAGCACGTGGCGAATCACGATGCGTTAACGCACGTGCTGACGCGCAATGCGTTTATGCAGCGCGGCGAACGGTTGATAGACCAAAAGGGCGAGCTGGTGTGCGTCATGATGCTCGATATCGACTATTTCAAATCGATTAATGACCGTTTTGGCCATGCCGGCGGCGATCAGGCACTGATGGCCTTTACCCGCGCGATCGCCGCCGATCTGAGCGTCGGTGACCTGTTCGGCCGCATGGGGGGCGAAGAGTTCGCCATCGTTTCGACGCTCGGCCAGCCGCAGCAAGGATGGCAATTGGCCGAACGCCTGCGGCAACGCATCGAAACGGAGTCTATCCTCATGCCGGCCGGGCATCCGCTGCAGATCACCGTCAGCATCGGCATGGTGACCTGCCCGGGCGGCGCCGGCCAAAGCCTGGCGGATCTGCTGAAGCTGGCGGATCTGGCGGTGTACAAAGCGAAAAACGCCGGCCGTAACCGGGTTGCCACACCGGAATCGTCTCCGCCGGCTGCTCATGGCCGCTGAACTTCCGATCCGCGCTCTGCCCCGGCCGTCTAAACTGGTAGGGGGCGCGGGCATTTCCGCCTGCGCCGAACCGACTGTCCTTAATCAGACAAGAGGATGCCAGAATGAAATACGTAGACGGGTTTGTGGTGGCGGTACCGGCCGCCAATAAGGAGGCCTATCACCGGTTGGCGGCCGCAGCGGCGCCGCTGTTCAAAGAGTTTGGCGCCACGCGCATCGTGGAATGTTGGGGCGATGACGTGCCCGACGGCAAACTTACCGACTTTCGCGGCGCGGTGAAAGCCCAGGAAGACGAAGTGGTGGTGTTCAGTTGGATAGAGTACCCCTCCAAGGCGGTACGCGACGCCGCCAACGAAAAAATGATGAACGACCCGCGCATGAAAGCGCTGGGCGAGATGCCGTTCGACGGCAAACGCATGATCTTCGGCGGTTTCGCGCCGATCCTCGATGCGTAAAGGAGGCACAGATGGCCAGAATTACGCAACATCTGTGGTTTGAAAAAGACATGGAAGCGGCGCTGAATTGCTATGTCGCGTTGATCCCCGGTTCGTCCGTGAACTGGTTTTCCGAGCTGCCGGCGGATACGCCGAGCGGCCCGGCCGGCAGCGTGAAGCTGGCTTCCTTCACGTTGGGCGACCAGCGCTATGCGGCGATCGAAGCCGGGCCGTTGGATCCGTTCAATCACAGCTTCTCCGTGATGGTGGAATGTGACGATCAGGCGGAGGTCGACAGGCTGTGGGGCGCGCTGAGCGAGGGCGGCGAGGCGGAGCAGTGCGGCTGGCTGCGCGATCGCTGGGGGCTGTGCTGGCAGATCGTGCCGCGGCGCCTGACGGAGTTGATGAACGATCCCGACGCCGCCCGCGTGCGGCGTGTCACGGAAGCGATGCTGTTGATGGGCAAAATCGACATCGCCGGGTTGGAAGCGGCGGCGCGCGAGTAGTGCAACGCTCACTGAGGGAGAGAACGGATGCACCGAGAACGGCACAGTATTGAACGCATCGGCTGGCTGCGGGCGGCGGTGCTCGGCGCCAACGACGGCATCGTTTCAACGGCCAGCCTGCTGCTGGGCGTCGCGGCGGCCAGCGCCTCGCATTCCGCGCTGATGATCGCCGGTGTCGCCGGGTGGGTGGCCGGCGCAATGTCGATGGCCACCGGCGAGTATGTGTCGGTCTCGTCGCAGGCGGATACCGAAAAGGCCGCGCTGGCGGAGGAACAGGCGGAACTGCTTGAAGACTACCCGGGGGAGTTTCGCGAACTGACGTCAATCTACGTGCATCGCGGTCTGGATCCGGTGTTGGCCCGGCAGGTGGCGGAAAAGCTGATGGCGCATGATGCGCTGGAGGCGCACGCGCGCGACGAGCTGGGCATTTCCTCTGCCACCCGTGCCCGGCCGCTGCAGGCCGCGTTGGCGTCGGCCCTGAGTTTCTCTCTCGGCGCGCTGTTGCCGCTGCTGGTGGCGCTGTGGGTACCGGTCGCCTGGACGCGGCCGGCGCTGGTGGCGTCGGCGCTGATTTCCCTCGGCGTTCTCGGCGGCATCGCCGCGAAAACCGGCGGGGCGCCGATCTTGCCGGGCGTGGCGCGCATCCTCATCTGGAGCGCACTGGCGATGGCAGTTTCTTCCGGCGTCGGCCTGCTGTTTGGCGTGACGGTCGGCTAACGTCGCACTTGCATCAATCTATTGCACCTCAAGCTCAGAATTTATCATTTGTCAGCCGCCGGCGTTCGCGGCAAGGTGACGGCAACGCCAACCTCAGTCAGGGACACTTATGCAGAAATCACAGATCCTATCGTGGGTCGCCCAGCATCCGCTGTTGCAACGCATGGTCGCGCTAGAGCCGATCACCTGGTTCAATCCACGCGCGACAACGTTGGCCGCAGGGCTGCCCCACGTCGGGTTGACCGCCGCCGACGTCGCCGACGCGGAGCAGCGCCTGGCGCGCTTCGCGCCTTATCTCGCCGCGGCCTTCCCGGAAACCCAACCCACAAAGGGGATCATCGAGTCCGAGCTGGTGGCGCTCCCCGTCATTCAGCTCGCGTTGGATCGGCGCTATGGGCAGACGTTGGGCGGACGCCTGCTGTTGAAAAAGGACAGCCATCTGCCGATTTCCGGCTCAATCAAGGCGCGCGGCGGCATCTATGAGGTGCTGACGCACGCGGAAAAGCTGGCGCTGGAGGCGGGGCTGCTGCACACCGGCGACGACTACGCCCGGCTGTTTTCCGACGAGTTCCGTCAATTCTTCAGCCAGTACCGCATCGCCGTCGGATCGACCGGCAATCTGGGATTATCCATCGGTATCATCAGCGCCCGGTTGGGGTTTGACGTCAGCGTGCACATGTCGGCGGATGCGCGAGAGTGGAAAAAACAGAAGCTGCGCGAAAATGGCGTGACGGTGGTGGAGTACGCCGACGATTACGGCGTGGCGGTCGAACAAGGGCGCAAACAGGCGGCGGACGATCCGAGTTGCTTCTTTATCGATGATGAAAACTCGCAAACCCTGTTCCTAGGCTACGCGGTGGCCGGCGGTCGCCTGAAGCGTCAGTTTGCCGAACAGGGCATTGTGGTGGACGCGCAGCATCCGCTGTTCGTGTATCTGCCGTGCGGCGTTGGCGGCGGGCCGGGCGGTGTGGCCTTTGGCCTCAAGCTGGCGTTCGGCGATCACGTTCACTGCATTTTTGCCGAACCGACCCATTCGCCCTGCATGCTGCTCGGCGTCTACAGCGGGTTGCATGACGGCATTGCGGTGCAAGATCTCGGCATCGACAACCGCACGGCGGCGGACGGGCTGGCGGTGGGGCGCGCCTCCGGCTTTGTCGGCCGGGCGATGGAACGTCTGCTGAACGCGTTTTACACTCTCAGCGATGAAGAGATGTTTGCGCTGCTCGGGTTGTTGGACCGGTACGAGCATATCCAACTGGAGCCGTCCGCGTTGGCGGGCATGGCCGGACCGTGGCGCGTTGCCGCCCATGCGAAGGCGCTCAGCGAGCAAGGCATCAGCGCCGAGCACCTGGCGCAGGCGACGCATCTGGTGTGGGCGACCGGCGGCGGCATGGTGCCGTCGGCGGAAATGGCGAAGTACCTCGCCGCCGGGCAGGCGGCGGAGTAAGGCACAGTAAAAAGGGGCGAAAATCGTCCCTGATTGTCTGTCGTGCGGTTACAGCTGTTCGCCGTTGCTGGCGATCACCTGGCGATACCAGTCGAAGCTTTTCTTGCGCGAACGTTCGAGCGTGCCGGTACCGTCGTCGTGTTTGTCGACGTAGATAAAGCCGTAGCGTTTGCTGTACTCACCGGTGGTGAACGACACGCAGTCGATGCAGCCCCAGGGCGTATAGCCGATCAGGTCTACGCCGTCTTCAATCACCGCTTTTTTCATCTCTTCGATATGGGCGCGCAGATAGTCGATGCGATAGTCATCGTTGATCTGGCCGTCCGCCTCCACCTTGTCGAAGGCGCCGAAGCCGTTTTCCACGATAAACAGCGGCTTCTGGTAACGTTCATACAGCACGTTCAGCGAATAGCGCAGCCCGACCGGATCGATCTGCCAGCCCCAGTCGGAGGCCTTGACGTGCGGGTTCGGCACGTTGCCCGGGAAGCCGAACATGCCGTCGCTGCCGTCCACCGCGTTGGCCTGCAGCGCATTGCTCATGTAGTAGCTGAAACCGATGTAGTCGGTGCAGCCCTCGCGCAGGATCTGCGCGTCCTGCGGTTGCATCTCGATCTTCAGCCCTTTGCGTTCCCAATCGCGCAGCAGGTAGCTTGGGTAGTAGCCGCGCATCTGCACGTCGGTATACAGATAGCGCTGGTGCATCGCTTCCACAGCGTACATCACGTCGTCCGGTTTACAGGAATAAGGATAGAACGGCACGCAGGCCAGCATGCAGCCGATTTTGAATTCCGGGTTGATCTGATGGCCGAGTTTGACCACCTGCGCGCTGGCGACGAACTGGTGGTGCAACACCTGGTACAGCGCCTGTTCCGGGTTGTCTTCCTGGGTGTAATCCACGCCGGAACAGCAGTAGCCGAACAGCGGGTAGCGGTAGTTGCTCTGGTTGTTGATCTCGTTGAAGGTCATCCAGTACTTCACTTTTTCGCGGTAGCGACGCATCACCACCTCGCTAAAGCGCACGAAGAACTCCACCACCCGGCGATTTTTCCAGCCGCCGTAAGCTTTCACCAAATGGTAAGGCATTTCGAAGTGGGACAGGGTGATCACCGGCTGGATGCCGTATTTCAGCAGTTCGTCGAACAGGTCGTCGTAAAACTGCAGGCCGGCCTCGTTCGGCGTCGCTTCGTCGCCGTTCGGGAAAATGCGCGTCCAGGCGATCGAGGTGCGAAAACACTTGAAGCCCATCTCGGCGAACAGTGCCACGTCCTGCTTGTAGCGGCCGTAGAAGTCCACCGCTTCGTGGTTGGGGTAACGATAGCCGTCGAGCACGCCGTCGGTCATCACGCGATCCACGCCGTGTGAGCCGCCGGACAGCACGTCGGCGATGCTTGGCCCTTTGCCGCCCCGATCCCAACCGCCTTCAACCTGGTGCGCGGCGACCGCGCCCCCCCACAGAAAATCCTTCGGCAACTGTTTCATCGTCAATGTCTCATCGGTTTATTTAATGAAGGGTAATAACGCTGCGTTGAGAACAGAGTAGCAAGACCGAAAGAAATGTCACGATATAACAAATCACCGTGAAAAGTGATTTGTCACAATAAAAAAACAGCCTGTTTTATTTTTCCGAATTAATATGCCCGAGCCGTTTGCCGATGGTTTCAATAATGTAAAGTACGGGGATCTGCGTGGTAATATTGTGATGCCCGCCGATCAAATGCTGCGGAACGTGGTAGGAGAGGTTGAAGTCCGCCAGCCGCGCCAGCGAAGAGGTTTCGTTGTTGGTGATGCTGATGATCTTGCAGTGGTGCAGGCTGAACTGGCTGGCCAAACGCAGGATCTCTTCGGTCTCGCCAGAGACCGACAGCATGATCGCCACCGCGTTTTTATACATATCGCTGTTGACGGGATAATAAGGATCGTCGATATGGGTGCTGAATTTCCCGACGTTGGAAAAGAAACGCGCGCCATATTTCCCCAATGCGCCCGACGTACTGATGCCGACGAAAATAATTCGCTCGGCGGCGGCGATATGTTGCACCGCCTGATCGATCAGCTGATTAAATTCTTCGTTGCTGACGCTTTTAAAAAAGCTGAGGATTTCGCCGATGCCAGAATCGACCGGTGGCGCATCGGTTTGTTCCAGATACAGCTTGAAACGGATGCGAAATTCCGAATAGCCGTCACAGCCCATTTTCTTGCAAAACCGCAGCACGGTGGTGGTGGAGACGCCGGCGGCCTCGGCCAGCTCGCGGATGGTCATGTACATCACTTGATTCTTGTGTTTGCTGACGTAGGTATAAACCATCAGCTCCAGGGCGTTGAGCTCGGCGATTGCTTTATGGGTAAACATGAGTCGGTCCGGCGGCTGAAAACGGGAAGCTTATCTGCGGGTTAACATAGCAAAATTCACCGCCGCTGGCACTGCCGGGCAAAAAGAAAAGCCGCACCAGTCAGGCGCGGCCCAGGGTTCACGACGAACAAATTAAAGCAAAACGTTCCGGAAGACATGCCATGAAAACGCGTTTCATCACACAGGGTTAGCATAGGTCAGCTTATTCCGGTGGCAAAATGCCGGTTTCTGCTTTCTAAAGCCAAAGCGCGGCAAAGGCTATGGCGTCTCGGGTTTATCTTCGGACCAGCGGGCGGCGTTGACGTCCACCTTAACCGGCAGCAGCCCGATGGCGGTGAATTTATCCGCCAACTGCTGTTGCTGCCTGAACACCTCCGGCGACATGCGCTGGCTGCCGAACGGCATGCGGGCGATGGCTCTGGCCCAAATGGCCTGATCCAGGCCGGTGCTCTGAGCGAGGATCGCCGCCGCTTCCTGCGGATGGCCGTTGGCCCAGTCGCTCAGCACGCCGAGCTGTTGAATCACCTGTTTGGCGCTGTCCGGGTACGTTTCGGCAAAGCGGCGGCTGGCGAGATAGAAGGTGTAGTGCGGCACCAGGCCTTCCGCGTCTTTCAGCCGACGGGCGTTGGCACGGGTTTCCACCTCGGCGTAGTAGGGATCCCAAATCACCCAGGCGTCGACGCTGCCGCGCTGGAAGGCGGCGCGGGCATCGCTCGGCGGCAGGTAGACCGGCGTGATGTCCTTGTAGCTCAAGCCGGCCTGTTCCAGCGCGCTCACCAGCAGGTAATTGACGTCAGACCCTTTGTTCAACGCCACGCGTTTGCCTTTCAGATCGGCCACGGAGCGGATCGCCGAATCCTGCGGCACCACGATGGCTTCGGTTTTCGGGCTGGGCGGCGAATGCGCCAAATAAACCAGATCGGCCTTGGCGGCTTGCGCGAAGGCCGGCGGAGCGTCGCCGGTCGCCGCCAGATCGATGCTGCCGACGTTCAACCCTTCCAACATCTGTGGGCCGGCGGGGAATTCTATCCAGCGAACCTTGATACCCTGCGGCTCCAGGGTTTTTTCCAGCGTACCGCGGTATTTCAGCAGCGCAAAAATGTTGGCTTTCTGGTAACCGATGGTGATTTGTTGCGGTTTCTCCTGCGCGCCGGCCGGCAGGCCAAACAGGCCGAGCAGCAGGGCGGCGATCAGCGGCGTTGTGAGTTTTCTCATCCTGATTTTCCGATAGGCGAAGTGAACGGTAGCGATGACGCGCTGGGCGTAACGCCATGAAACGGCATTTAAATTTTCCTGCGGCGGGATAAGGGCGATGATAATGAGCGGCGCAGTGGCGTGTAAAGCGCCCGCTTATGCTGAATAATGCCTTGCTTAGCCATAAATCAACTTAAGCGGGAGAGGGAAAACTCGACGTTATGCCGCGTCACGCTCGCGCGAACGCCCCAGCAACAGCGGAACCAACAGATACAGGGCGGCGGCCAACGCCCAGACCAGGCCGGGCCAGACATCGCGCGTGGCGGCATACAGCGCCGTCGCCACCAGCGGACCCGCGACGCCGATCAGGCTGCCCATGCTGGCCAGCGTCCCTTGCAGCTCACCCTGATGGTCGTCGTCCACCTTGTGCGCCATCAACGCCTGCAGCGCCGGCAGCGCCATGCCGCCCGCGGCGAAGAACGGCAGTAGCGCAAAGGGCGCCCAGCCGCGGGTGGCGATCGATAACAGCACCAGACCCAGCGCGTCGGCCGCCAGGCCGATCAGCAGAGCCTTGCGCTCGCCGAGCCGTGCGACCAGCGGGCCGATGGCGAAGGCCTGCGACAGCGCGTGGCAGGCGCCGTAACCGGCCAGCGACAGGCCCGCCACCATCATGCTCCAGCCGAAACGATCCTGGCCGTATAAAATCCACAGCGTGGCCGGTGCCTGTGAAACCAGCGCCATGATCAGGTAAATGCCGGCCAGCGGCAGCAGGCCCGGTTTGCCGTGCAGCCGACGCAATGACGAAAACGGATTAAGGCGGATTTGCTCGGCGGCACGGGCGCGGGGTTTACGCGATTCCGGCAGCAGGAAAAACGCCATGATCAGGTTGAGGGCATTCATCGCCGCCGCCGCCAGGAAGGGGGCATGCAGATGCCATTCGCCCAGCGATCCACCGAGCAGCGGACCGACGATAAAACCGACGCCGAACACCGCGCCCACCAGGCCAAAACGCCGCGCGCGCTGGCCGGCGGGGGTAATATCGGTGACGTAAGCGGTGGCGACCGCCATGTTGGCGCCGGTGATGCCCGCCAGCAACCGGCCCAGATAGAGCCAGGCCAGCGTCGGCGCGAACGCCATCAGCAGATAGTCGGCCGCCGCGCCGGCGAGCGAAATCAACAGCACCGGACGCCGGCCGAAACGATCGCTCAGTGCGCCGAGGATCGGTGAAAACAGGAATTGCATCAACGCATACGCCGCCAGCAGCGCGCCGTAATGCACGCTGCCGGCGTCGAGGCCGCCCAGTGAGCGCAACAGCGCCGGCAGGATAGGCATGATCAGGCCGATGCCTACCGCATCCAGCAATACCGTCAACAAAATAACCAGCATAGGTTTTTTCAAAATTGCGACTCTAACAGTGATAGAGTATTGAGTATTCCATAGTAACCCTATCAGTGATAGAGAGATGAGCGAAAAAAATACCGCGACGCGTTTAACGCGAGAGACCGTCCTGCGCGGGGCGCTGGCGTTGTTGAATGACATCGGCATCGATGCCCTGAGCACCCGTCGCCTGGCACAACATTTGGGGGTGCAATCTCCCACGCTCTATTGGCATTTCAAGAACAAGGCCGAACTGCTGAAGGCGATGGCGGAAACCATCATGTTGGATCACCGTGAAGAGGTGCCCGCCGACATGCCCTGGCAGGATTGGGTCGTTACCAATGCGAGCCATTTCCGTCGGGCGCTGCTGGCTTACCGCGACGGCGCGCGTCTGCATGCCGGCACCCGGCCGCAGGAACCGCAATTCGCCACCATTGAGGCCAAGGTGGCGCTGTTGTGTCGGGCGGGGTTGACGCCGGAACGCGCCGTTAATCTGCTGTTCGCCGTCGGACGTTTCGTGGTGGGCTGGGTGCTGGAAGAGCAACAAATGCAGTCGGACGATGCGCTGAATGACGCCGATCGCCGGCGTTACCCGCTGCTGTGCGAAGGCTGGGAAACATTGCAGGATAAGGGCGCAGACGCGCTGTTCGAAGCCAGCGTGCGGCTGTTGGTTGACGGCGCCGAGGCCGAATTGACGATCGACAATAATCACGGCCAGCAATCATAAAACCGGGCTTATCTATAGGAAATTTATAGGAAATACCCACTTTTCGTTAAAGCCATGGCGGCTACATTCCCTTAACATCATCATGTCTTTTGATGATAATTATTAGCACGCTGCTCAATTGTTCTTCGCAGTGATGTTACGGATTAAATCCGTTTGTTTAAGGGATAGTTTCACCATGGAAATCAATGTTAATGGCCGGGTGGTTCCACTCGGCAATCTCGCGCCCGACACGCCGCTGCTGTACGTTTTACGCAACGACCTGCAATTGAATGGCCCCAAATACGGCTGCGGCTTGGGGGAATGCGGCGCCTGCACGGTGCTGATCGACGGCGTCGCCGCGCGCTCTTGTTCAATGCCGCTGTCCGCCGTAGGAAGCAAATCCGTCACTACCCTGGAAGGCTTGGGCACACCGGACGCGCTGCATCCAGTGCAGCAGGGGTTTGTCGATGAGCAGGCGGCGCAGTGCGGTTACTGCACCAACGGCATGATCATGACGCTGGTCGCGTTGTTCGAACGCGAGCCGGAGGCGGACGAGCAAACGATCAAGAAAGCGCTGGCCTACAACCTGTGCCGCTGCGGCACTCACCTTGAGATCTTGCACGCCGCCGAGCGCGCCCGCGACCTGTTGGCAGCACGGAGGCAAGCATGAGCCGCCTCGAACTGACTCGCCGCCAGTTGTTGCAGGCCGGCGGGGTGGTGATGGTCAGCAGCCTGCTGCCCGCGCCGTTTAACGCCTTCGCCGCAGAGGCGGTTGTAGCGCCTGCCGATCTGCCGCTGGATCGGGTGGACAGCTTTATCAGCCTTACCGCCGACGGCCGGGTAACGGCCTTCAATGGTCACGTCGATCTGGGTACCGGCATTCGCACCGCGCTGGCGCAGATCGTCGCCGAAGAAATTTGCGTGCCGTTCGAGCACGTCACGATGATCCTTGGCGATACGCAGCGCACGCCGGATCAGGGGCCGACCATCGCCAGCGCCACCATTCAGGTCACGTCGGTGCCGCTGCGACAGGCGGCGGCGCAGGTGCGGCACATGCTGACGGCGTTGGCGGCCAAAGCCTTCGAACTGCCGGCCGACCAGCTGACGGCGGCTGCGGGGCAGGTATTTGTGACCAAAAACCCGGGGCGCTCACTGAGCTATGCGCAGCTGGCGAGTGGGCAGAATCTGCACGTGATGCTGGATAAAAACGTTCAGTTGAACAGCGAACACCAGAATCGCTACGTCGGCCGCGCCGTTGCCCGGGTCGACATTCCGGCCAAAGTGAGCGGTGGGCTGACCTACGTGCACGACCTGCGCTTGCCCGGCATGCTGCATGGCCGGGTGGTGCGCCCGCCTTACGTAGGCGCCGACAGCAGCGCCCCGCTGGGCGGCGGCCTGCTGTCGGTGGATGAAAATTCGATCGCGCACCTGCCGGGCATCGTGAAACTGGTAGCGATCAACGATTTCATCGGCATCGTGGCCGAGCGCGAGGAGCAGGCGATCGCCGCCATGCGCCAGCTGAAAACCAAATGGAAACCCTGGGCCGGGTTGCCGGATCTGTCGCCGGAAGCGCTGCCCGCCGCGCTGGAAGCCAATCCGAAAACCGACCGCGTGCTGCGCGACGATGCGGGAACGGACGCCGCGTTGGCGGCGCTGCATACCGAAGTGCAGGCCGACTATGTCTGGCCCTACCATCAGCACGCCTCGATCGGCCCTTCCTGCGCGGTGGCGGAGGTTAAAGACGGGCGGGCGCAGGTGTGGTCCGGCACGCAAAACCCGCACGATCTGCGCAAAGACATCGCCACGCTGCTGGAATTGCCGCCTGAGCAGGTGCACATCATCCGCATGGAGGCCTCCGGCTGCTATGGCCGCAACTGCGCCGACGACGTCTCGGCGGACGCGGCGCTGTTGGCACGGGCCACCGGCCGCCCGGTGCGGGTGCAGCTGATGCGCGAACAGGAATCTGGCTGGGAGCCGAAGGGCACCGGCCAGCTGATCCGGGTGCGCGGCGGCCTCGACGCGCAAAACCGGGTGGCGGCCTACGAATTGAAAACCAGCTATCCCTCCAATAATGCGGTGACCTTGCCGCTGGTGTTGACCGGCAAGGTGGCCAACCGGGCCGACGTGCAACAGATGGGCGATCGCACCGCCATTCCGCAATACGCGTATCCGCACATGCGGGTGATCTGTCAGGACGCCGCGCCGATCGTGCGGGCGTCGTGGATGCGCGGTGTTTCGGCGCTGCCCAACGTGTTCGCCCATGAATCCTGGATCGACGAACTGGCCTGGCACGCCGGCGAGGACCCGATCGCGTTTCGCCTGCGTTACCTGAGCGATCCGCGCGCGGTGGCCTTGATTGAGGCCCTGAAGCGGCAAGCCAACTGGCAAGACGGCCCGGCGTACCGGTCGCACGCCGCCGGCGCCGAAGTGGTGAGCGGTCGCGGCTTCGCCTATGCCCGCTACTTCCACAGCAAATTCCCCGGCTTTGGCGCCGCCTGGGCGGCCTGGGTGTGCGATCTCAGCGTCAACCGCCTTTCCGGGCAGATCACGCTCGATAAAATCTTCGTAGCGCATGACTGCGGGCGCATGATCAACCCGGCAGGGGTGCGCCATCAGGTGCACGGCAACATTATCCAATCCGCCAGCCGGGTACTGAAAGAGTTTGTGACCTTTAACGAGACGGGGGTGACGTCATTGGACTGGGGCGGCTATCCGATCCTGCGCTTCGACGAATTGCCGCAGATCGATATCCAGCTGATTGACCGCCCGGACGAAGCGCCGATGGGTGCCGGCGAGTCCGCCTCGGTACCGAGTGCGGCGGCGATCGGCAACGCGCTGTTTGACGCGCTCGGCGTGCGTCTGCGCGAGGTGCCGTTTACGCCGGCGCGGGTGCTCGCCGCGCTGCGCGCCCAGGCCGGCCATTAATCCCCCGTAACGAACAAGGACAGCAAAGATGAGTAAGATGAAAAAAATCGTCGGGTGGGGCGGCGTCACGGTGATCGCCGTTGTGGTGGCCGGCGTGGTCGCCAGTTGGCAGCCGGAAATCGCGCCACTCGCCGCCGATGCGACCCACCGTTTCAGCGAGGCGCAGATCGCGCGCGGCAAAACGCTGGCCGACCTCGGCGACTGCGCCGTGTGCCACACCCGTGCGGGTGGTGAGCGCAACACCGGCGGGCTGGCGATGGAGATCCCCTTCGGCACCATTTACACCACCAACATCACGCCGGACGTGGAAACCGGCATCGGCAGCTGGAGCTACGCGGCGTTCGAACGCGCCATGCGCCACGGCGTCGATCGCCAGGGCCGCTATCTCTATCCGGCGTTTCCCTATACCGCCTTTACCCGCACCCGCGACGAGGATCTGCAGGCGCTGTACGCCTACCTGATGTCACAGCCGGCGGTCAAATACCGGCCACCGGCCACCGATTTGCACTTTCCGTTCAATATTCGCCAGGGCATCTTTGCCTGGAACCTGCTGTTCCTGACGCCGGGCGCGATGCCGGAACAGGCGGCCCAAAGCGCCGACTGGAACCGCGGCGCGTACCTGGTCGAAGGGCTGGGGCACTGCAGCGCCTGCCATTCGCCGCGCAACGTGCTGTTCGGCGAGAAAACCGGCGGCGAGCACCTGGCCGGCGGCGTGGCGGAGGGATGGACGGCGCCGGCGTTGACCGGCCTCTCACCCGCGCCGCTCGCCTGGACGCAGCAGGATCTGGTCGATTTCATGCGCACCGGCTACTCGGCCAACCACGGCGTCGCCGCCGGCCCGATGGCGCCGGTGATCGAAGAAGGGCTGTCGCGCTTGCCGCAGGCCGATCTGCAGGCGATCGCCGTCTATCTGCGCAGCTATCATCCTGAAACGGCGGCGGGCGCTACGGCGGCAACGTTAAACGCTCAGGCGGAACGGCAGGTGGAGCCTCTGAGTTCGGAAGGGGCACGGCTGTTTTCCGGCGCCTGCATGGCTTGCCATGCGCAGGAAAAAGGCGCGCAGATGGCGGGGGTGCGGCCGTCTCTGGCGCTGAACACCAACCTGTTCGCCGATGCGCCGGACAACGCCATTCGTGTGGTGCTGGACGGCATACAGCGGCCGGCGAACGCCGAGCTGGGCTATATGCCGGGTTTTCGCCATAACCTGAATGACGCGCAGATCGCCATTCTGCTCAACTACCTGCGGCAGCATTACGCCGGTCAGGCGCCGTGGCCGGACTTGGCGGCGCAGGTCAGCCGTTTGCGCGCCGAAACCGCGCAGAAATAGCCGCCTGGGGCTGGACAGCCGCGCCGCGGTGACGACAATAGACCTTTTCACATGGACAGAGGCAGTAAAATGAATACGTTAGACGCAATCCGCCAACGCCGCGCCACCAAGCAGTTCGATACGCAGTACGTGATGACGCTCGAAGAGAAAAAAGCGCTGTTGAACATTGCGCTGCAGGGCGCACCCAGCGCGTTTAACCTGCAGCACTGGCGCCCGCTGCTGATCGAAGATCGCGCGCAGCGCGAGAAAATTCGCGAAGCGGCGTGGGGGCAGGCGCAGGTGACCGACGCATCGATGCTGGTCGTGCTGTGCGGCGATCTGTCGAGCTGGGAGTCACAGGTTAAAAACGTCTGGGCCGAGGCGGCGGAGCCGGTACAGCAGTTCATGATCCCGGCCGTCGATCAGTATTATCGCGGTAAGCCGCAGGTGCAGCGCGACGAAGTGATGCGCAGCAGCGGCATCTTCGCCCAGACGCTGATGCTGGCGGCCAAGGCGCAGGGCTACGACTCTTGCCCGATGGACGGATTTGATTTCGACGCGGTGGGTGAGATTATCAATAAGCCGGCGCACTATCAGATCGCGCTGATGGTCGCCATCGGCAAGGCGGCGGGGCAGCCTTATCCGCGCATCGGCAAACTGCCGTTCGACGACGTGGTGAAAACCGACCGTTTCTGATCTGAGCGGTGAATGACAAAAGGGAAGGCTTGCGCCTTCCCTTATTTTTTGGTGACGCACAGTTCGTTCCAGTAGCTGAAACGGATGCGCCGTTGCAGGCGGTGATGCCACATAGAAAACTCCTTCTACCCTACACGGTTTAAATAAATAGCACCGCGCCGGACACAAGGCGAATGCCTTATTGTGCATAGCTTGCCCGTCGGGCGGGATTAACCGATTTTACCGGCCCGGTGCGCGGCGAGCGTCCATCGCCAGCCGAAGTTCATGCCCGCTGCCGCGCCGAGAATGGCCAGCGTGCCCAGCAGCTGCAGCAGGCTGAGACGGTGCCCGAACACTGCCCAGTCCACCACGATCGCCACCGCCGGGTAGATAAACGACAGGGCGCCGACCAGGGCCGTGGGGATCTTCTGAATGGCGCCATAGAGCAACGTGGACATCAAACCGGTATGCACCAGGCCGAGGGTTGCCAGCAGCAGCCAGTCGATGGGGGCCGCAGGCGGCGTGGCCAGGCCGGCGAACGGTGCCAGTGCCAACGTGCCAACGGTCAGTTGAATCAACACGATGAGCTGCGGCGGCAACGCGGCCAGCCGTTTGACGATCGCCGCCGCAATGGCGTACATCAGGGCCGCACCGAGCGCCAGTACCACGCCGAGCAGGTAGTCATCGCCGCTGCCGCCGCTTTGCCGGCCGGCGACGATCAACACCATCCCCGCGAACGCCAGCAGAAGCCAGCCCAGCCGGTTAGCCGTTAGTTTTTCGCCGAACAGCAGCGCCCCCAGCGCCACCAACATAAACGGCTGAACATGGTAGGTCACGGTGGCGACAGCGATCGAAGCATGCTGATAGGCGGCAAACAATAGCGTCCAGTTGAGCACCAGCGCGATACCCCCGAGGATGGCGACAGCCAGCTGCCGCCGGTTGATTGCGCCGGGTTTCAACTGCCCAAGCGCGGCGCAGGTCGCCAGCATGGCCAGCGCGCCGAACGCGCAGCGCCAAAACACCACCGTTGTGGGCGGCTGCCCTAAAACGAGTACCGGCCAACCGACGGTGCCTGAGATGGTCATGGCGAGGATCATTTGCACTGCGCCGCGCGTCTTTGTTTTCATGTTGTTGCCCTCGCTGCCTGACCGTACTTGTGGTGAAGCCGCTTAATCATTAAAATGAACAATTGGACATTATGATGAACACGCATGCGGCTGTTCGTCAAGTCGAACAAGCGGATGATATAGCGAACGATGAGCAATAACCTGATGCAGAACATTACGCCGATCGGCCTCTTGTCGGCGGCGATCCGCCGCGAGCGTGAGCGATTGAACCTGTCGGTGACCGAGCTGGCGAAGCGCGCGGGCATCGCCAAGTCCACGCTGTCGCAGCTCGAAGCCGGCAGCGGTAATCCCAGCCTGGAAACGCTGTGGGCGTTGGCGATGGCGCTGGACGTGCCGGTCAGCCGACTGATTTCGCAACCCAGCAGGCCGGTGCAAGTGATCCGCGCCCATGAGGGAACGCCGGCGCTGTCGGAGCAGGGCAACTACGCCGCCACGCTGCTGGCCACCTGCCCGCCGGGCGCGCAGCGCGACATTTACCGGCTGCGGGTGCAACCCGGAGAGGCGAAACTTTCCCGGCCACATCCCCCCGGCACCGTCGAGCATGTGATCATCAGCAGCGGGCGAGCGCGCCTCGGGCCGGCGGAGCAGCCGCTGGAGCTGAGCGCCGGCGATTACATCAGCTACTCCGCCGATCGCGAGCACGTTTTCGAAGCGCTGGAGCCGGAGACCACCGCCGTGATGTTGATAGAACAGGGTTAGCCCGGGCGTTGAAGGTCCGTTTATTGAAAATGATTCTCAATTATATTAGTGTGCCCGCCTGTTTTGACGCCGGGGCAGGCGCGTAGCCCGGCGTCGCCGTTTATTGCCCTTCAAGGACCGAAGATGAAAATCGCTATTCCTTCCCTGCTGTTATTCGCCGGTTTGACGGCAACGCACCCGGCCACCGTGTTGGCCGCTACACCGCCCGTCGCGGCGGATCAGGGCCAGAACGACACGGCCAACAACGATTTCAGCTTCGTGCGCTATCGCGCGGATTACCGCGTCAACGCCAACGCCACCAACGTGAAGACGGAAAGCTACGAAGTGCTGCTGAAGACCAAGGCGGCGGTCGAAAAATTCAGCCAGATCCGCCTGAGCTACAGCGAAAAAATGGAAACGCTGGAGGTGGTCGCCGCCTACACGCTGACTGCCGACGGCCAGCGGCACGACGTGGCGCCCGATCGCATCTATACCCAGGAGAGTTACTCCAGCGCCACGGCCCCGCTGTATGCCGACCGCAAAGTGCGCGTCATCGTGTTCTCCAACCTGGCGCCGGGCTCGCGGGTGGTGTATGAGCTGCGCCGCACGCAAAACACCCCGTATTTCCCCGACTATTTCGGCCTGTGGGAGACGTTCAGCGTTTTCGATCAGTTCGACGACGCCGAAGTGACCCTGCAGGCACCGGCCAAGCTGCCGATGCATATCTTCACGCGTGGCGTGGAAGGCGGGGACAAGCCGCAGATCCGCAACGGCCAAGCGCACTGGCGCTGGCATTATTCGCGCAGCGCGCCGATGAAATCACAAAACTGGGCAGCGGACAGCTGGACCTTCAGCCCGACCATCATGGCGAGCACCTACCGCGAGTGGCCGCAGTTGGCCAAGGCCTATCAGCTGAAGGCCGGTGCGGCGGCGAAGGTGACGCCGGGCATCCAGGCACTGGCAGACAACATCACCGCCGGCATCAGCGATCGGCGCGAGCAGGCGGAGGCCCTCTATCGCTGGGTGGCGCAAAACATTCGCTACGTGGCGGTGTATCTTGGCAACGGTGGGCTGGAGCCGAATTCGGCGCAGAGCATTCTCGACAACCACTACGGCGACTGTAAGGACCACGTGGTGATCCTGGAGGCGCTGCTCGCTGCCAAGGGTATTGAAAGCTCACCGGTGCTGATCGGTATGGATGAAGGCCCGTTACTGCCTAAAGTGCCGCTGCTCAGCCGCTTTAATCACGCCATCACCTATGTGCCGGAGTTCAAACTGTACCTGGACTCCACCAATCCCTGGGCGCGGTTCGGGCAACTGCCGCAAGGCGATCTGGGGGCGCCGGTGCTGCTGACGCGCGACGCCAAGCTGGCGCGCACGCCGGGCAGCGATGAGCAGCCGGTCAAGAGCGCGCTGAGCGTCGATTTCGTGTTTGACAAAGCGGGCAATCTGCACGGACAAACCGAGCGTCGGCTGAGCGAAGTGGAAGAAATTGACCTGCGGGGCTATTTCTCGCAGATCAACCGGCAGAACCGGGCGCAGGCCGAAGCGTCGATCATGTCCGCCTCCGGTATCGACGGCAGCGGCGAAGTGGCGATGAACAGCGATCCGCTGGATCTCAAAAAACAGTTCGGTTACCGCTTCCGCTTCAAGGCGGTCGACTACGTCGATTTCGGCGTGGTGGGCGGCATGACGCTGCCTAATCCGCCCGGTGGCAAATCGTTCCGCACGCTGTATACCACCACGGCGGCACCGGACAACGAAACGCCGTTCTACTGCAGCGCGCAGCGCTACGACGAAACCTACCGTCTGCAGCTGCCGGCCAACGTGCCGATCATCGCCATTCCGCAAGACAGACAGTTCCGCAATGCGGCGGGCGACTATCGCGTGGTGTGGCGGCGCGACGGGCAGCAGGTGACCGTCAATCACCGCCTGCAGGTGAACGCCATTCGCGGCAAGGAAGCGCTGTGCCAGGCGCAGGATTACCCGGCGTTCCGCGAGCTGTTCCAGCAGGTGCGGCGCGGTTTCCGCGGCCAGGTGGTGTACGGCGAATTGGCCAACGGCAAATAAGCCGCGGCCCCGTAGTCGGATAAAAATGGCCCCCACTCAGATACCAGTGGGGGCCGTAGCGTTCCCACTAAGCGATCTTAACCGCGCGCACCTCTTTGGATCTCAACTTCACGCGGATCGGCACCGATTTATACGAAGGCGTGCCGCTTTCCTCATCGATGTAATGCAGCGGTACCAGCACGTTGGCCTCCGGGTAGTAGGCGCCGACCGAACCGGCTGAAATGTTGTAGGCGATCACCGTGATGCCCTCCAGGCGCAGGGTGCTGCCGGGCAGCGCTGTTTCCAGATCGACCACGTCGCCATGTTCCAGCCCCAAACGTTGCAGATCGCTGTCATTCATGAACAGCACGTCGCGCCGGCCGAAGACCCCGCGGTAGCGATCGTCCAGAGCATAGATGGTGGTGTTGTACTGATCGTGGCTGCGCAGCGTGATCAGCCGCAGCGTGTCTTTGTCTGCCGTTGTCTCGTCCTCATGCAGCCCGCTGAATACGGAAAACATCGCCTTGCCCGTCGCCGTCGGCCACTGGCGCTCGGTAGGCGGCAGCGGCATGCGGAAACCGCCGGGTTGACGAATGCGCGCGTTGTAATCGTCGAAGCCGGGGATGGTTTTTTCGATCAAATCGCGGATCACGTCGTAATCTTCGATCAGTTCATCCCAGGGCACCTTGCTGCCGGGCATCACCGCTTTGGCCATGCCGGCCACAATGGCGGGTTCCGAACGCAGCAGTTCCGACGCCGGTTTTAATTTGCCGGATGACGCATGCACCATCGACATCGAATCCTCCACCGTCACCGATTGCCGCCCGCCGGCCTGCATGTCCAGTTCGGTGCGGCCCAGGCAGGGCAGAATGAGGGTTTCTTTTGCCACCAACAGATGGCTGCGGTTGAGTTTGGTGCCGATATGCACGCTTAACTCCAGGGCTTTCATCGCCGGGAAGCTCTGCTCGGGGTCCGGCAATGCTACGGCGAAGTTGCCGCCCAGGCAGATCAACGCCTTCGAGGCACCATCGATCATCGCCTGCATGCATTTCACGGCATCGTGACCATGGGCTTTGGGCGGCGTGAAGCCAAACACCGTTTCCAGCTTTGCCAAAAAATCGGCCGACGGTTTTTCGGTGATGCCGACGGTGCGGTTGCCCTGCACATTGGAGTGGCCGCGCAGCGGGCAGATGCCGGCGCCCGGTTTGCCGATGTTGCCGCGTAGCAGCAGCAGATCGGCGATCAGGCGCACATTGGCCGTCCCTTTATTGTGCTGCGTAATGCCCATGCCGTAGGTCACGATGGTGGCGTTGGATTTCGCGTAGGCGGTGGCGACCCGTTCCAGGTCCTGGCGCGCCAGGCCGCTCTCCGCTTCGATAGCCTCCCAATGGGTGGCCGCCAGATCGGCGGCGAAAGCGGCAAAGCCTTGCGTGTGCTCGGCAATAAAGGCGTGATCCACGGCGTTGCCTTGTGTTTCATCCAGCTGCAGCAGCGCTTTGGCGATGCCTTTGAGCGCCGCGGCGTCGCCGCCGGCCTTGACCTGATAGTAGGTGGACGCGATAGGGGTCGAACTGTAGGTCGCCATTTCGATGACGTTTTGCGGATCGGTGAAACGCTCGAGCGCCCGCTCGCGCAGCGGGTTAAACACGATAATCGGCACCTTTTTACGCGCCAGTTCATGCAGCGTGCCCATCATGCGCGGGTGATTGGTGCCCGGATTGTGCCCGATGGAGATAATCAGCTCCGCGCTGTCAAAGTCGTCCAGCGACACGGTGCCTTTACCGATGCCGATCGACTGGGGCAGGCCAACGCTGGTCGGCTCATGGCACATATTGGAACAGTCGGGGAAGTTATTGCTGCCGAACTCCCGCGCAAACAGCTGGAACAGGTAGGCCGCCTCATTGGACGCCCGGCCGGAGGTATAAAACTCCACCTGCTCCGGCGGCAGCGTTTGCAAAACGGCGGCGATGCGTTGAAACGCCTCATCCCAGGCCAGCGGGCGCAAGGTGTCCGTCCCGGCGTCATAGCACAGAGGGGTTGTCAGGCGGCCATAGTCTTCCAACTGGTAATCGGTTTTCTGCAGCAGCGACGTTACGGTGTTCTGCGCCAGAAATTCGGGCGTCACGCGCTTGCTGGTCGCTTCCCAGGTCACGGCTTTGGCGCCGTTTTCACAGAACTGGAAGGTAGATCGATGTTCTTTATCCGGCCATGCGCACCCCGGACAATCAAAACCGTCGGGTTGATTGGTGCGCATCAGCGTCACCGGCGCTTCTAAGGTGTCCATCTGCGTGCGCACGGCGATGGCCGTCGCTTTTAGTGCGCCCCAACCGCCGGCGGGCCCATCGTAGGGATGCACCCCGGGTACTGCTCGTCTTTTCGCCATTGTTGATTGCCTCCGACATCGCTTACGATAAATGCAGGTGATTGATTTACTGAAAATATTATTTTTATCGTCCAAGATGGAACGCAAGCGCCGTCGCCGTTAAACGCGAGCCTGTCGATTCAGTATAGATGAGTGAAAAAGGGAGCAACGTCAGTCTGTGCGGGGAGAGCGGCGGCCCGGCGTGGCTGAAGCGGGCCGCCGGCGCGTTACTTTTTCACCACCAGTCCGACGCCGCGGCCGCGCGGATCTGATGCGGTTTCCGGCGTGCGGCCATCGATGCGGATAGCCTGAATATCCCCCATGTTCCAGCCCTGGTCTTCGAGGGTGTAACCCATGGCCTTCAGCTCGTCTGCCGGTTTGCCGGTCAGCGGCGCAAAGCTGTCATAGTAGACGGTGTCCTTCGGCAACAGCTGATGGTGCACGCGCTGGGCGGCCACCGCCTGCGCCAGCGGCAGGTGGTAATCGTAGAGGTTGTTGATCACCTGGAAGATCGAGGTGAAGATGCGTGAACCGCCCGGGGTGCCGATCACCAGAGTGACGTCGCCGTCGCGGGTGATGATGGTCGGGCTCATCGAGGAGAGCATGCGCTTGCCCGGCTCGATGGCGTTGGCGTCGCTGCCCACCACGCCGAAGGCGTTGGCGACGCCGGGTTTGGCGCTGAAGTCGTCCATCTCGTCGTTAAGCAGGAAGCCGGCGCCTTTGACCACCACGCCGCTGCCGAAGTCCCAGTTGAGCGTATAGGTGTTGCTGACCGCGTTGCCGGCGGCATCGACGATCGAGAAGTGGGTGGTTTGGTGGGTTTCCAGCCCCGGCCGCACCTTTTCGGTCGGCGAGATCGCCGTCGGGTTGATCTCGGCGGCGCGTTTTTTCAGGTAGTCGGGGGCGATCAGCTGCGCTTTCGGCACCTGGGTGAAGTCCGGATCGCCGAGGTAGTCGGCGCGATCGGCGAACACGCGTTTTTCGATTTCCGCCAGCAGGTGGATGTAGCGCGCCGAGTTCAGCGGCACGCCCTTGAAGTCGGCGGCGCGATCTTCTTTGATCCCCAGCAGCTGCGCCAGCGCGATGCCGCCGGAGCTGGGCAGCGGGGCGGTATACACGGTGTTGCCGCGCCAGCTGATGCGCATCGGTTCACGCCATTTCACCCGATAGTCGGCCAAATCCGCCGCGCCGATCAGCCCGTTGTCGCGCTGCATTTGCGCCACCAGCAGGCGAGCGGTTTCGCCGTGATAAAAATCGTCGGCGCCCGATTTGGCGATGCGCTCAAGGGTGGCGGCCAGCTCCGGCTGCTTGAACACCGTGCCGGGCTTCATGGCGCCGAAATAGTCGCCGAAGTTGGTTTTACCGGCGAACAGCTTGTTGGCGTCTTCACGGTACTGATACTGCTGATCCGCCACGGTGAAACCTTGCCGGGCGTAACCGATCGCCGGCGTCAGCAGCTCGGCCCAGGGCAACTTGCCGAAGCGTTTATGCGCTTCCCACAATCCCAGCACGGTGCCCGGCACGCCGGCGGCGCGGCTGCCCACCAGGCTGAGATTCTCGATCACTTCGCCTTTCTCGTTCAGATACATAGTTTTGCCGGCGGCCTTGGGCGCCACTTCGCGGTAGTCGAGGAAATAGGGTTTGCCGTCGACGTACAGCGTCATAAAGCCGCCGCCGCCGATATTGCCGGCTTCAGGGTAGGTAACGGCCAGGGTAAAGGCGGTGGCGACCGCCGCATCGACCGCATTGCCGCCGGCCTGCAGAATGTGCGCGGCGACCTTGGCGCCATACTGATCCGGGGCGGCGACCGCGCCGGCGGTCAGTTCGGCGGCAAAGGCAGCGGGAACGGTGCAGGCAAGGGCCACGCTCAGAGCTATCGTTTTCAATAAACCGGCAGACATAGAAGATCCTTTTAGCGATGTTCAGTTATCAGGTGAATTCAACTAATTATTTTGAAACAGCAGGTTAGCGCGTTTTCTTCGGGCTGTTGCGACGCTTTATTGAAAGTAGCAGCGGGCAGGCGGGGCCGCCTGACCAGAGTAGCAAATCGTGACGTGGCGCGTTATGCGCCGGCGGGCAGCGCCGACAGCAGCCATTGGCAGAAGTGCCGGGCGAGCGGATTGTGTTCGCTGTCGCGGTGCAGCAGCCACGCCCAGTTGGCGCCGCGCACGCGTTGCTCGGTTAACGGTTGCAGCAGCCCTGCGTCGCGCGCGTGTTGCGCCAGCAATTGGCTGACCAACGCGATGCCGAGGCCATTGCAGGCGGCGTCCAGCAGCAGACCAGGATCGGAGAAGTTCAGCCCGCTGTCGCGCTGGCCGACGTGCGCGCCGCCCGCCACTGCCCAGTGGCTCCAATCCATCTCGCGTTCGCCGTGCAAGGTCACGCGCTGCTCCGGCGTCAACGCCAGCAGGCTGGGGTGGCAGGCGGGGTAGAGTCGGTCGGTACAGAGAACGTTAAAGGTGCAGTCCGCCTGCGCGCTGAGATCGTCACGGATCGCCAGATCGATGCTGTCCGTCGCCATATCCGGCGGTTCAAAGCTGGTGAACAGCCACAGATCGATCTGCGGATGCTGCCGATTGAAATCGCCCAGCCGCGGCGTCAGCCAGTGGCGGGCAAAGGCCGGGGTGGTGTTAACGATCAGTTGGTTGGGTTTGCGGTACTGATCCAAACGGCGAATGCCGACGGCCAGCTGTTGCAGCATCACCTGTGCGGTGCTGAACAGATCGTGGCCGGCGTCGGTCAGCGCCACGCTGCGGCCGGTGCGGAAGAACAGCGGTTGCTCCAGAAACGCCTCGAGGCTGCGGATTTGCTGGCTGATCGCCGACTGAGTCAGGTGCAGCTCTTCGGCAGCCTGATGAAAACTGCCCAGGCGCGCCGCCGCTTCGAAACCGCGCAGGGCGCTCAAGGGGGGCCAGTGTTTTAACATTATCGATAAGCCTGTCTAATCAGATATCCGCTAAATATATCGTTTGTCGCGATGGCAGGGGAAGACTAGCATGGGACTCAAGCTCTGGAGCGTAAAAAACCGGCTAACAGCTTGAATTTAAATCAATTTAAAGAGGCTATTTATGTCAACGCGTCGCACCTTTATCAAGCAGCTTTCGGCGGTGGCCGGTGTGAGCTTGACGGCATCATTGGGCATCCCGTTACGCGGTCACGCGAAAGCTGCGCTTAATCCGGCCTGGCGGATGCCCGACGAAGGGGAACCGCAACAGCGGGCGTTTCTCGCTTTCGGCGCGCAGCGTGCGATTTGGGGCGGGTTCACCGCGGACGTGCAGGCAGCGCAGGGGCGCATCGCCCGCGCCATCGCCGACTTTCAGCCGTTGACGGTTTTTTGCCGCGGCAATGAACGGCAATTGGCTGAGGCCACCTGCGGCAGTCACAACGTCAGCTATGTTGTCACTGAGCTGGATGATATCTGGATGCGCGACATCGGCGCCAATTTCGTCGTCAATGACGCCGGCGAACTGGGCGCGGTGGATTTCAACTTCAACGGCTGGGGCGATAAGCAGCAACATGCCAGGGATGCGCGTCTGGCAGGGTTTGTCGCCAGGCGATACGGCGTCGCTCAACCGCGCCGCAGCGCGCTGGTAGGCGAAGGCGGCGGCATCGAGGTGGATGGGCACGGCACCGGCATCATGACCGAGAGCAGTTGGGTGAATGCGAACCGCAACCCGGGCTGGAGCCGAGACCGGGTTGAGCAAGAGCTGAAGGCGATGCTCGGCCTGCGCAAAATTATCTGGCTGCCGGGCATTAAAGGCCGGGACATCACCGATGCCCACGTCGATTTTTATGCCCGTTTCGTGCGGCCTGGCGTGGTGGTGGCCAACCTGGATACCGATCCGGCATCTTATGATCATGCGGTTACCCAAGCGCATCTGGCGATCCTCAAAGCAGCGACCGACGCCGACGGCCGCACGCTGCAGGTACATACGCTTTCGCCGCCGCGGGCACCGCGCGAAAGCCGATTCAGTCGCCGCAACCCCGATTTCGCGGCGGGCTACATCAACTATTTCGTCATCAACGGCGCGGTGATCGCCCCGGAGTTTGGCGACCTGCAGGCGGACAAGGCGGCGTTTGAACTGCTGTCGGCGCTCTATCCGCAGCGCAAGGTGGTGCAGCTGGAGATCGACGCCATCGCCGCCGGCGGCGGCGGCATTCACTGCGTGACCAGCCAATTGCCGGTGCATGGCAAGCCAGACCAGTGAATGTTCAAAAAATGCGCACGCGGTTGTTTGTCGCCATAGGGTGTGATTGGCTGAGTGGAAACATAAGGAGGCCATAATGAACGACTCACCCTTGAGCATTCCCACCTGGTATCGCGATCCGCACGCAGAACAGGCCATGGCCGAAGGCCATGCGCCCATCTGGCGGCATCTGCTGAGCCTGGTGCCGGAACACGAATTGTCCGGCGTCAAGGTGCTGGACTTCGGCTGCAATCAGGGCGGTTTTCTGCGTCTGTTGCACCAAATCCGGCCATTTCGTGAAGGGCTCGGCGTTGATATCGCCCGCCAATCCGTCGAACACGCCAACCGCCTGAAAGGAAACCTGCCGATCGGTTATCAAACCGACACGCGGTTGACGGGTTATGAGAACCACTTCGATATCGCCTTCAGTCATGAAGTCATCTACCTGATCGAAGATATCGCGCAGCATGCCGCCGATATGCTGCGGGTGCTGAAGCCGGGTGGCGTTTATTATGCGGTGACCGGTTGCCACACCGACAACCCGCTGTGGCCGCAATGGCGCGAAAGGGTGGCTGAACAGACGCATACCGTGGTGCAGGATCGCGCTCTGGACGACTATGCGCGCATTTTCTCCGCCGCGGGATTCCAGGTCTCTGCCCGCCGGCTGGGCTTTTCCGGCTTCGTGCCCTATGAGCCGGACGGCTGGATGCCGAATATCGCGGCGGCGATCGACTACTATTGGCACACCAAAACGGTGTTTAGACTGGTTAAACCCCCAGTGCCGGTGAGTTAACGCGCCGGGCCGATGCCGTAGCGCAGCAGGGCAATGGCGTGGCGGGCGATATCCTCGGCGTTTAGCTGGCCTTTATCCCGTTCGCGCCGCCATTTGGGTGCGGTGGCCAGCGGCAGCAGCGTGATGCCGAACAGCGTAAAGAACAGCAGGGCAGGCTCGAGATCGGAATTGAGTTTACCCTGCGCCTGCCAGCGTGCGATGGCTTGCAACGCGATCTGATGGCGTTCATTACCGAATCGTTCATCCATTCTCTGTTTCAATACGCCACTTTCACTCATGACCTCCCGCAGCCACAGCGGGGCGAACCAAGGGTGTTCCAACGCGATGTCGATAAAACGTTGCGCTAGCTGGGTGAACGCGGTGACGGGATCGTCCGCGTTGGCGTCGAACACCTCGCCGGCCATCTTGCGCACTGGCAGAAAGCGCTCTTCGATCAGCACGTCCAGCAACTGTTCCCGGTTATGAAAGTAGTAGTGCAGCATGGCCGGGGTGACGTTTGCTTCGCGCGCAATGGCATTCAATGAGGTGTCTACGATCCCCTGGCGGGCAAACAGGTTCAGCGCGGTATCAAGCAAATGCTCGCGTTTGTCCGCCCCTTTGGCACCGCCGCTCGGCCGGCCGGGGCGGCGAGGCTTGGCGGGAGTTTGAACGTTTCGTGCTGTCATCGCGATAAGATCCATTGACCGGAAAAAAGGATGACTCATATATTAATTATGCGATTAATTAATTACAAGTGAACTGACTCCGATGACGATTGAAAACCCGACAATCCGGCCCGATCACGGCGGGGCGCCTGCCAAGGCGCCTTCGCTCCCGTTGCTGTTTTCCGCGTTGCTGCTGGTGATGCTACTGGCGGCGCTGGATCAAACCATTGTCTCCACCGCGCTGCCGACCATCGTCGGCGAGTTTGGTGGTCTTGAGAAACTGTCCTGGGTGGTGACAGCCTATCTGCTGTCTTCCACTATTGTGGTGCCGCTGTACGGCAAATTCGGCGATCTTTTCGGCCGCAAGATTGTGCTGCAAATCGCTATTTTGCTGTTTTTGCTTGGGTCGGTACTGTGTGGGCTAGCGCAAAACATGACACAGCTGATTATGATGCGCGCGCTGCAAGGGTTGGGCGGCGGCGGGCTGTTGGTGGTCACTTTGGCGGTGGTCGGCGACGTGATCCCGCCGGCTGAACGCGGCCGTTATCAGGGGCTGTTCGGTGGGGTATTCGGCCTGGCCACGGTGGTGGGGCCGTTGATCGGCGGCTTACTGGTGCAGCATTTTTCCTGGCGCTGGATTTTCTACATCAATCTGCCGCTGGGCCTGTTCGCCCTGCTGGTGATTGGCGCGGTGTTTCAGTCGCAGGTTAATCGAGTGCGACATGAAATCGACTTCCTCGGCGCCGGTTACCTGGCGATGGCGCTCACCTGTATCATCCTGTTCACCAGCCAGGGCGGCACGGTAATGGCCTGGTCGGACGGCCAGCTGTGGTGCATTCTGGCCTTTGGCCTGGTGTCGCTGGGCGGCTTTATCTATGAGGAACGTCTGGCCGGTGAACCGATCATTCCCCTCGGGCTGTTTCGCAACCGCACCTTCGTGCTGTGCGGCCTGATCGGCTTTATCGTCGGCATGTCGCTGTTCGGCTCCGTAACTTTCCTGCCGCTGTATCTGCAGGTGGTAAAAGGCTCGACGCCATCGCAGGCCGGGATGCAGCTGCTGCCGTTGATGGGCGGCCTTATGGTCAGCTCGATCATCAGCGGGCGGATCATCAGCAAACGCGGTAAATATCGCCTGTTCCCGATCGTCGGTACCCTGTGTGCGCTGGGGGCGATGACGCTGCTCGGCACCCTGACCAATAACACGCAGGTGCACCAACTGTATCTGTACCTTTGCCTGCTGGGATTGGGGCTGGGCATGGTGATGCAAGTGATGATTTTGGCGGCGCAAAACAGCGTGGAGCCCCGACATATCGGGGTCGCGACGTCCAGCGCCACGCTGTTCCGCTCTATCGGCGGTTCGATAGGCGTGGCGGTGTTCGGGGCAATTTTCACGCAGGTGTTGCACACCCGTTTGGCGGCGCTGTTGCCGGAAGGCGCGCAGCTGCCGCGCTCGCTCGGCGCAGAAGCGGTGCACCATTTGCCGGCGGCGCTGCAGCAGGATTACCTGCAGGCCTTCGGCGGGGCGATCCATTCGGTGTATCAAATTGCCGCCGGGGTGATGGCGCTGGCTTTTGCGCTGACCTGGCTCTTGAAAGATGTGCCGCTGCGGCACAAATAATCCCGATACCGGCCGCTCCGGCCGGCTCAGCCCGACGGACTTTTACCGAATCCTTACGCAACCCTTTCAGAATCGAATGTCTGCATTCGATATATTGAGAATAGTCATTCTCAATGGGATCGTATTGCAATGCAGAGAAAAACGCTTTTGGTGCTTGGGCTGTCGCTGTTGCTGTCCGCCTGCGATGGGCAAAACGCCGGTGCGCCGACGGGCGCAGGCGGTGAGCAGGAGGTCGGCGTCGTCACGCTGCGCGGCCAGTCAGTGACCCTGAGCAGCGAGTTGACCGGCCGGGTCAACGCCACCATGACATCCGACGTGCGGCCGCAGGTCGACGGCATCATCAAGCAGCGGCTGTTTACCGAAGGGGCCGAGGTGAAAGCCGGGCAGGTATTGTACCAAATTGACCCCGCCAGCTATCAGGCCAGCTACGATCAGGCCGCCGCCCAGCTGAAAAACGCCCAGGCCACGGTGCAATCCACCCGGCTCAAATCACAGCGCTATGCGGCGCTGGTGAAAGAGAACGGCGTTTCTCAGCAGGATGCGGACGATGCCAAAGCCGCCTATTTGGCGGCCGTGGCGTCGGTGGCCCAGTATCAGGCAGCGCTGGAGACGGCGCGCATCAACCTTGCCTATACCCAGGTGCGGGCACCGATCGCCGGCCGCATCGGCATCTCATCGGTGACGCCGGGCGCGCTGGTCACCGCCAGCCAGACCGATGCGTTGGCCACCATCCGCGCGTTGGATCCGATCTATGTCGATCTGACCCAGTCCAGCGCCCAGTTGCTTAAACTGCGCCGTCAGCAGGCCGCTTTGCAGCGCGGTGCGGTCACGCCGGTCGCCATCAAGCTGGAGGACGGCACGCCTTATGCCCACGCCGGCAAGCTGGAGTTGACCGAGGTGGCGGTGGATGAGGCCACCGGCTCGGTCACGCTGCGTGCGGTGTTCCCCAACCCCAAGCATGAGCTGCTGCCCGGTATGTACGTCCACGCCACGGTGGATAACGGCGTCGATCCCAAAGCCATTCTGGCGCCGCAGCAGGGCATCACCCGCAACGCCAAAGGGGAAGCCACCGCGTTGGTGGTGGACGAGCAAAACAACGTGGCGCAGCGCACCGTCAGCGCCGAACGGGTGGTGGGCAGCAACTGGCTGATCGGCAGCGGGCTGAACGAAGGCGATCGCCTGATCGTCGAAGGCACCGGCAAGGTCACGATCGGCGCCGCGGTGAAGCCGGTTGAGGTTTCAGTCGACAAAACCGAACGCGGGGAGCAGTGATATGGCGCAGTTCTTTATCCGGCGGCCGGTATTCGCCTGGGTGATTGCCATCATCATCATGCTGTGCGGCCTGATGTCGATCAATTCATTGCCCGTCTCGCAGTACCCGGATGTCTCACCGCCGCAGATTTCCATCTCCGCCACTTACCCGGGCGCGGACGCGGAAACGCTGGAAAACAGCGTCACGCAGGTGATTGAGCAGCAGCTCACCGGCCTGGACGGCCTGCTGTATTTCTCTTCGACCAGCAGCTCCAGCGGCTCGGTCAGCATCAACGTCACCTTTGATCAGGGCACCGATCCGGATATCGCTCAGGTGCAGGTGCAAAACAAGGTGCAGCAGGCGGAAAGCCGTTTGCCGAGCGCGGTCACTGCGCAGGGCGTGACGGTCAAGAAATCCCAGAGCAGCTTCCTGCTGATCGTCGGGCTGTATGACGAAAGCGACAAGGCGACAATGGCCGATATCTCCGACTATCTGGTCAGCAACCTGCAGGATCCGCTGTCGCGCATCGAGGGCGTGGGGGACGTGCAGGTGTTCGGCTCGGAATATGCGATGCGTATCTGGCTGGATCCGACCAAGCTGGCGAGCTATGCGCTGATGCCTTCCGACGTGCAGACGGCGATCGAGGCACAAAACACCCAGGTGTCTGCCGGCAAGATCGGCGATCTACCGGCCGCCGCCGATCAGCAGCTGACCGCCACGGTAAAGGCGCAGTCGCGGCTGCAAACGCCGGAACAGTTTCGCAATATCATCCTGAAAAGCGACAGCAGCGGCGCGCTGGTGCGGCTGGGTGACGTGGCGCGGGTTGAGCTGGGCAACGAAGACTACTCCGCCAGCGCGCACCTCAATGGCCACCCGGCGGCGGGGATCGCGGTCAAGCTGGCGGCGGGCGCCAACGCCCTGAGCACCGCCAAACTGGTTAAGGCCAAGGTGGCGGAATACCAAAGCGCGATGCCGCAGGGCTACAAGGTGGCCTACCCGAAAGACAGCACCGACTTCATCAACATCTCGATCGAGGAGGTGGTGAAAACGCTGTTTGAAGCGGTGGTGTTAGTGGTGGTGGTGATGTTCGTGTTCCTGCAAAACCTGCGCACCACGCTGATCCCGACCATCACCGTGCCGGTGGTGTTGCTGGGCACCTTCGGCGTCTTGGCGGCGTTCGGCTATTCGATCAATACCCTGACGCTGTTCGGCATGGTGCTTGCGATCGGGCTGTTGGTGGACGACGCCATCGTGGTGGTGGAAAACGTCGAACGCGTGATGCGTGAAGATAAACTGCCGCCGCGCGAGGCGACGGAGAAATCGATGCGCGAGATCACCGGCGCGCTGGTCGGCATCGCGCTGGTGCTGTCGGCGGTGTTTCTGCCGATGGCGTTCTTCGGTGGTTCCACCGGGGTGATCTACCGTCAGTTTTCAATCACCGTCGTCTCCTCGATGGTGCTGTCGGTGGTGCTGGCGTTGACGCTGGCGCCGGCGCTGTGCGCCACATTGCTGAAATCGACGCATGAAGAACAGACCGACAAAGGGCTGCTGGGTAGATTCAACCGCGGTTATAACCGGCTGCAGGAGAAGTACGCCGACAAGGTCGGCGCAGTGATCCACCGGCCAACGCGCTATCTGCTGCTGTACGGTCTGCTGTTGATCGCCGCGGCCGTGATGTACCTGCGTTTGCCGACCGGTTTCCTGCCCAATGAGGATCAGGGTTCGGTGATGGTGCAGTACACCTTGCCGGCCGGCGCCACCAACGCCCGCACCTCGGCGGTGAGCGAGGCGGTGACCGCCTATTTCCTCGATCAGGAAAAGGCCAACGTCAGCACCATTTTCACCATCAACGGTTTCGGCTTCAGCGGCAGCGGGCAAAACGCCGGCATGGCGTTCGTCAGCCTCAAAGACTGGAGCCAGCGCAGCGGCAGCGAGAACACCGCCGACGCCATCGCCAAACGCGCCATGGCGCACTTCGCTTCGCTGCGCGACGCCCAGGTGTTCTCCATGAGCCCACCGGCGATCGACGGTTTCGGTCAGTCCGACGGCTTCACTTTCGAGCTGCAGGCCAAAGGGGCGACCACCCGCACCGAGCTGCAGGCGATGCGCGACCAGATCGTCGCCGCCGCCGGCAACAATCCGGCATTGCTGGCAGTGCGCGCCAACACCTTGCCGGACACCCCGCAGCTGCAGGTGGTGATCGACAACGGCAAGCTGCAGGCGCTCGGCCTGAGCGCCGGTGACGTCAACAGCACCCTCAGCAGCGCGTTCGGCAGCACCTACATCAACGACTTTATCGACCGCAACCGGGTGAAAAAAGTCTATATGCAGGGCGACGTGCAGTACCGCGCCAAGCCGGAAGACCTCGACCGCTGGTTTGTGCGCGGCACCAATGCGTCGGGCGCCAGCAGCATGACGCCGTTCTCCGCCTTTGCGTCTTCGCACTGGATCTACGGGCCGGAGAACCTGTCGCGCTATAACGGGCTGTCGTCGTTCGAGATCACCGGGCAGGGCGCCGCCGGCGTCAGCTCCGGTACGGCAATGAGCGAGATGGAGAAACTGGCGGCGAAATACTCCGCCGGCAGCAGCTATTCCTGGAGCGGGCTGTCCTATCAGGAACGGCTGACCAGCGGCCAGGCGTCGTCGCTGTACGCCATTTCGCTCATCGTGGTGTTCCTGTGCCTGGCGGCGCTGTATGAGAGCTGGTCGATTCCATTCGCGGTGATGTTGGTGGTGCCGATGGGCGTGGTGGGCTCGCTGCTGGCGATCACGCTGCGCGGGCTGGAAAACGACATCTACTTCCAGGTGGCGCTGCTCACCATCATCGGCCTGTCGGCGAAGAACGCCATTTTGATCGTCGAGTTCGCCGAGGAGATGCACCAGCGGGGGGAAACGCTGATTGGCGCGGCGGTCCACGCGGCACGCATGCGCCTGCGGCCGATCCTGATGACCTCGCTGGCGTTCACCGCCGGGGTGCTGCCGCTGGCGGTATCCAGCGGCGCCGGCGCCAACAGCCGAATCGCCATCGGTACCGGCATTATCGGCGGTACGATCACCGCCACCGCATTGGCCATCTTTTTCGTACCGCTGTTTTATGTGTTGGTGCGCCGCATGTTTACCCGCCGGCCCACCAACTCGCCGTCTCAGGCAGGAGAATAACGTGTTGCAACGAGTCATGATGTTAACTTTACCGCTGCTGCTGAGCGGGTGTCTGTCGCTGGATCCACACTACCAGCGCCCAGCGGCGCCGGTGCCCGCCAACCTGCCGCAGGGCGAGGCCGCCGGCAAGCAGGCGTTGAGCTACCCGGACGTCGCCTGGCGCGACTATGTGCAGGACGCCAGGCTGCGGCAGGTGGTGGCGCTGGGGCTGGACAGCAGCCGCGATCTGCGCGAGGCGATCGCCAATATCGCCTCGGCGCGCGCCCTGTACGGTGAGCAGCGCTCGGCGCTGTTCCCGACGATCAACGCCACCGCCGACGGCAGCCGCGGGCGTTCGCTGACCGGTAGCGGCAATGCCACCGCCATCAGTCAGAGTTATGAAGCGCAGGCCGGCGTCAGCGCGTTCGAGCTGGATCTGTTCGGCAAAAACGCCAGCCTGTCGCGCGCGGCGTTCGAAACCTATCTGGCCAATTCGGAGGCGGCGAAAAGTACTCGCCTGACGCTGATCGCCGATATCGTCACCGACTGGGTGGCGGTGGCGGCCGAGCGCAGCAATCTGGCGGTGGCGCAGCAGACGATGGAAAGCGCCAAACGTTCGCTGGACGTGACGCGTAAGAACCAGCAGCACGGCATTGCGTCGCTGGTTGACGTGGCGTCGGCGGAGACCGTTTATCAACAGGCGCGATCGGACGCCGCCAGCTATGCGACCAGCGCCGCGCAGGCGAAAAACGCGCTGGATTTGGCGGTGGGGCAAAGCGTGCCGGAAAATCTGCTGCCGAGCGGTATCGATGGGCTCGGCGAAATCATGCGCAATCTGCCGGCTGGGGTGTCTTCGCAGGTGCTGCTGACGCGGCCGGACGTGCTGCAGGCTGAGCATAACCTGAAATCCGCCAACGCCAACATCGGCTCGGCGCGGGCGGCGTTTTTCCCGTCGATCAGCCTGACCGCCAGCGGCGGCGTGGGCAGCGGTGAACTCTCGTCGCTGTTCAGCCACGGCGCGGGCGTCTGGTCGTTCGCCCCGAGCATCAGCCTGCCGATCTTCAGCGGTGGCTATAACACGTCGCAACTGAACTACAGCAAAGCGCAGAGAGATCTGTATGTCGCCACCTATGAGAAAGCGGTGCAGACTGCATTTCAGGAAACCGCCGACGCGTTGGCGCGTAAAGCGACTCTGCAGGAACAGCTGGCGGCGCAAACCGACTATGTGGCGGCGGCGCAGCAATATTATCGCCTGGCCGAGTTGCGTTACCGCCAGGGCGTGGACAGCTACCTGACGCTGCTGGACGCGCAGCGCACGCTGTACACGGCGCAGCAGTCGCTGATCGCCGCGCAGCAGACCGCGTACGACAATCAGGCCACCCTGTATAAAGTGTTGGGCGGCGGCATTGCCGCCGAGCGGCAGGGGGACGGCGTCATCGCCGACAAGACGACGCTCAGCCGCTAACCATCGACCGCGCGCGCCAGAAGTGTGGCTGCGCGCGGTTTTTTATGGAAAGTGTAAAGAAACAGAAAACCCGCGCGGCGGCCCGAACTCGCCGCGGCGAGCAGAGTCAGACAGAGAACCGCATTCATCTTTATTCATACCGGCTTGAGGTCGTCATGGCAGAAGACATTCAGCAACAGGTCATCGCGCTTATCGCCGCATTCAACGCGCCTGGGCGGCAGAAGAAGGGCGTGGTCATCACCCCGGAAACCGAGATCAACACCGCGCTCAGTCTGTCGTTCAGCGACTCCAACACGCTGATGCGCCGCTACTTCGATACCTTCGGCGTCGACAGCAGCAATTACAACCACGAGCTGTATTTCCAGCCGCCGGCCAACACCGGGCGCTGGTTTTCCCCCTCCGCCTGCAAAGAACACCCCCGGCCGCTGTGCGTGTCGATGCTGGTACGCTCCGCACGCGCCAAACGCTGGCTGTACGACATCCACTTCCTGATCGAGCAGCTCCGCTAGCACCGCATTACTGCTCCAATACCTCGGCGAATTTCGCCAGCCACTGCGGATGCGCCGGCCAGGCCGGGGCGGTGACCAGATTGCCGTCGACGTGGGCCTGATCGATGCCGATCTCCGCATAATGGCCGCCGCCGAGTCGCACCTCCGGGGCGCAAGCCGGGTAGGCGCTGCAGGTGCGGCCCTTCAACACCCCGGCCGCTGCCAGCAACTGCGGGCCGTGGCAAACGGCGGCGATCGGTTTTTTCGCGGCGTCAAACGCCTGCACCAGCGCGATCACCTCGGGGTTCAGACGCAGGTATTCGGGCGCCCGACCGCCGGGGATCAAGAGCGCGTCATAGTGTTCTTCTTTGGCGGCGGCAAAGTCGGCGTTCAGGGTGAAACGATGACCGGGTTTCTCGCTGTAGGTCTGTGCGCCGTCAAAGTCGTGGATCGCGGTCTGGATGTAGTCGCCGACGGCTTTGCCGGGGCACACGGCGTCCACCCAATGGCCGATCATCTGCAATGCCTGAAACGGCACCATGGTTTCGTAATCTTCGGCGTAGTCGCCGACCAGCATCAGGATTTTTTTCTTGCTCATGATCACAACTCCTGCAGGAGGGGGAATGCCTAAGGTATAGCCCAGCCCCCCTGGGAATGCGAACCGCAAAGTGCTGTGGAATACACGATTAAAAAGCATAAAATTGAGTTGACTTTCTTGGTAAGAATAAATGTCATAATTATCTTGGCGGCCTAATCAGTAATGAATTTGATTTTCGTTTGTTTCCTATGATAGAAAAACGGCTCCCCACTAAAATGGAAAGGAAATCTGTTAGCACGCTTCATACGAATACATCAGAACTCTGTGATTATTACCATTGCGTAATAATGGAAAGCACTTGTTTAATTTTTTTATTATTTTGAAGGAACAAAAAATGCCTATTTTAAATCGCTGTGCTACAGCCTGCGCACTGGCGCTGAGCCTGCTGGGGAGCTCGGTTGCAGCACACGCTGGGGAACAAGAGGAACTCACCCAAAAACTGGATGAGTCGGTAATGACGTATGCTTACTCTAAGAGCAGTAGCGATATGGACACCATTAATGAACTGATAAAAAATGGCGCTCACCCTACTATTCAAACGTTATGGTATGCCGCCTATTACAAACAGCCGGCGCTGCTCGATCGTTTTCTTGATATGTCGGTGAATGTGAATCAAGCCATCAGTGACAATGGAGAAACCGTATTGTTGTCAGCGTTGGGAAATACCGAAAAGTCTGAATTATCCGATGATGACCTTCACATTTTACAGAGCTTGCTAAAAGCGGGTGCCAATACCAACGTCATTGCGCAAGGGGGGACTAATACACCACTTATTGCCGCCGCCCAAAGCCAAGGAGCCGCGCCCGCGCTGGTGAAACTGTTGCTGCAATTTGGTGCGGATGCCAAGCAGGTTACCCCGCAAGGATTCTCACCGATAATGGGGGAAGGGGCGGCTAATCTGGAGGTCATCAAACTGCTGGTAGCCGCCGGAACAGACCCTTATGGCGTCAGCAAGGTAGGATCAACGCCTTTACACTTTGTTTGCACGCGGGACTCTTCCCAGGACGGCCAGCCGGACCCGCAAGCGGCACAGCGTATCGCCTTGTTGCATAAACCCGGAACCTCTATCGATGCTCAACCGCCCCAGCAACAGGCCTGGCCTGTTGGCACACCACTGCTGGAAAGCCTGACCAGCAATAATCCTGACTGCGTCAAGGCGTTGTTGGCTGCGGGTGCCGATAAAGATGCGCTGGCTTTCCCGGCAGAGTATGTGGCAGCAGATCCAAGCGTAAAAGGTAAAACGGTTCGTCAGAATATACTCGGGTCGGCAGAAAAATATCCCGACCTGTATTCGCCAGAAATCGTGGCCTTGTTTCAAAAATAGGTGAAACGAAAAAGGGGGCTTTCGCCCCCTGAAACAATGGCCCGCTCGCAGGCCAAATAAGCCGGCATCAACCTGGGTAGATGCCGCGCTCTTTACGTGCGGTCAGGATGCGCTCACAAGCCACGATGTAAGCCGCGGTGCGCAGGCTGCACTCTTTCTCTGCGGCCTTGTTCCAGACGTGGACCATCGCGTCGGTCATGATCTTGTCCATACGCTCGTTGATCTCGGACTCGCTCCAGAAGTAGCTCGCCATGTCCTGAACCCACTCGAAGTAACTGACCGTTACGCCGCCGGCGTTACAGATAACGTCCGGAACCACGGTGATGTTACGGGAGCGCAGAATGTCGTCCGCTTCTGGGAAGGTTGGGCCGTTAGCCCCTTCCAGCACCAGCTTGGCGCTGAGGATTTCGGCGCGTTGACGGGTGATCTGGCCTTCCAGCGCCGCTGGGATCAGAATGTCCATGTCAACCGACCAGAACGCTTCGCTCTCGATCTCGCTGGCACCCGGGAAGCCGGCGATCTGCTTGTGCTTGGCCTGGTATTCGGTCAGCGCGACCAGATCGATACCGTTGGCGTTGAACAGGGTAGCGGAGTGGTCCTGGATGGTGACGACGCGCGCGCCGACGCCGACGAACAGACGGGCCGCTTCGCTGCCCACGTTACCGAAGCCTTGTACCGCCACTTTGGCGCCTTCGATCTGCACGCCCAGACGCTTGGCCACTTCGCTGCCGGTGACGAACACGCCGCGGCCGGTCGCTTTCTCACGGCCCAGGGAACCGCCGAGGTGGATTGGCTTGCCTGTCACTACGCCGGTGATGGTGGTGCCGTGGTTCATGGAGTAGGTATCCATCATCCAGGCCATCACTTTGGCGTTGGTGCCGACGTCCGGCGCAGGGATGTCTTTCTGTGGCCCGATGATGAAGCCGATTTCGCTGGTGTAGCGGCGGGTCAGTCGCTCCAGTTCACCTTCAGACAGTTTGAACGGATCGACGCGGATGCCGCCCTTGGCGCCGCCGTACGGCAGGTTGACCGCGGCACACTTGATGGTCATCCAGGCGGACAGGGCCATCACTTCGTTCAGATCGACGTCAGGGTGGAAGCGGATACCGCCTTTACCCGGCCCGCGCGACAGGTTGTGCTGTACGCGGAAACCTTCGAAGTGACGGATGGTGCCATCGTCCATCTGCAGCGGGATATCAACAATCAAAGCGCGTTTAGGGTGACGCAGCGTATCAACCCAGCGTGAGAGGTCGCCGAGGTAAGGGGCGACGCGATCGATTTGTTGCAGATATGTAGCCCAAGCGGTGGTGCTGCTGTCTGAAGCGTAGGATAGCTTTTCCATAACCAACCTTTATATTTTAGAGGTATTTATTTCGTTTAACCGTGGATTAGCAAGCGCATAACACTTTGCGACGCTAAATTTACCACTAATTATGCCGGTTGTTAGCCCCCCTCTCATCGGGCCAGCGGACGGTTTTTCGCCGCCTGCAGGGCGGCAAATGAATAGTTAATTACTTTTTGTCGACGGTGAGCGAGCTCATGCATATTTTATGCATATAAAGCGCATAAAAACCCTTTTTATCTATTTTTCAGAAGCTTGAATGTGATCAAAAAGTTTCATTTTATTTAACTGCCATGTTGACAATGGCATTTCCCCTCGCCAGAGTTAAATTAATGTTAAAACGACTCCGGCGTCGTTTTTTTGTTGCACAAGGGAAAGCATAACTATTTGATATTGTAGTATTTACCCACCACGCTCAGGCTATGTTCGCCAAACGTGGGCGATACGACGGCTCACGAGAGCATTTTCTCGGTACCCATTATTATTACCTCCCTGTTACAACGGGGCGGGCAGCGTTCGGTCTCACTTTTTTGCCGGTTAGAACGCTCACGGGCGTTTCACTCCTGCTGCAGCCGCATATCGGTTGCTTAATCGCCTTAATGACGGACAGGTAACACCATGACAAAAAATCACTGCGATCGGCTGAACCCAGGTTCAGCCGAGGGCCAAACTGTGCCCAAACCTTGCAGCGCGGGCTGAGCGCGCGCCACATTCAACTGATTTCGATCGGCGGCGCCATCGGCACCGGGCTGTTTATGGGCGCCGGGAAAACCCTCGCGCTGTCGGGCACCTCCATCGTACTGACTTACGCCATCGTCGGCTTTTTCATGTTCATGGTCATGAGGGCGATGGGGGAGCTGCTGCTCACGCGGCTCGATTACCGTTCGTTCGCCGATTTCGTCTCCGAATACCTGGGGCCGCGCGCCAGCTTTTTTCTCGGCTGGTCCTACTGGCTGAGCTGGGTCGTGACCTGCATTGCCGACGTGGTGGTGTGCGGCGGCTACGTGCAGTATTGGCTGCCTAACGTCTCGCCCTGGTTGCCAGCGCTGCTGACGCTGGGGTTTCTGTGTCTGTTCAACATGCTGTCGGTCAAGATGTTCGGCGAAGCCGAATTCTGGTTTGCGATGATCAAGGTGGTGGCGATCGTCGCGTTGATCGCCACCGGCGCCTGGATGGTGTTCAGCGGATGGACCTCGCCGGACGGCGTGACCGCTTCGCTGCATAACGTCACCGATCCCGCCATTTTCATGCCGCACGGCATCTTCGGCTTTTTCGCCGGGTTCCAGATCGCCATTTTCTCCTGTACCGGCATCGAGCTGCTGGGCACGATGTCGGCGGAGACCAAAAACCCGCAGAAGGTGTTGCCGAAGGCGATCAACGCGATCCCGGCGCGCATCATCGTCTTCTACGTGTGCTCGATGCTGACCATTATCGCCGTCACCTCGTGGAGCCACATCTCGCCGGACAGCAGCCCGTTCGTGATGCTGTTCGATCGGGCGGGGCTGCCGGCTGCCGCCGCGGTGATCAACTTCGTGGTGCTGACTTCGGCGATGTCCTCGGCCAACAGCGGGGTGTATTCCAGCACCCGCATGCTGTACAGCCTGTCGATGGAAAAGCACGCCCACGGTCAGTTCCGCATTCTGTCTCGCACCACGGCCATTCCGATCCGCAGCCTGCTGTTTTCCTGCTTCTGCATGGTGGCCGGCACCTTGCTGCTGATACTGGTGCCGAACGTCATGACGCTGTTCACCATCGTCTCTACCGTGGCGGCAATCCTGGTGGTTTACAGCTGGGGCATGATTTTGGTCGCCTACCTGGTGTATCGCCAGAAGCGACCGGATCTGCACGCCGATTCCAATTTCAAAATGCCAGGCGGGGTCGCGATGGCCTGGCTGACGCTGGCATTCTTCGCCTTTACGCTGGTGCTGATGGTGTTCGATAGCGAGACGCTGATCGCGCTGTGCAGCATGCCGCTGTGGTTTACCACGCTCGGGCTGATCTGGCGCTATCGGGTCCGCGACAGCGTGGCGCGCGAGAGCTACGTGTTTTATCGGCGTGGCGCCGAGGCGGAATAACCGGCAAAGGATACGCCGCTTGCCGCCGCTCCACTCGGCAAGCGGCGGCAACTGCGGTATGCTAAGCGGCTGAACAGCAAACCAAACCGGGCCATACGGAGACCCCCAGCGTGCCGAACTCTTCTTCTCAACTCGAACTTTTGCGCTCGGTCGCTGACGGCATCGCGGCGCTGTTTTTCCCGAATGCGGAAGTGGTGATCCACGATCTGGCCACCAACAAGATTGCCTATCTGGCGAACAACCTGTCGAAGCGCAAACCGGGCGACGACGCCGGGCTGGAAGACTTCGAGCTCGATGGCGGCGCCGGCGTGACCGGCCCCTATGAGAAGCTGAACTGGGACGGCAAAAAGATGCGTTCGGTGAGCATTGCCGCACGCGACGAACAGGGCAAGCCCAGCTATCTGCTGTGCATCAACCTGAGCACCGCGATGTTCGAGGACGCCCGCAACGCGCTGGACATGTTCCTGTCGGTCACGCGATTGCAACCTCAGCCACAAGAGCTGTTCAAAGACGACTGGCAGGAGAAGATCAACACTTTCCTGCACGATTGGCTGCGGCGCGAAAACGCCGCGCTCGGCGCGCTGAGCCGCGAACAAAAACGGCGACTGGTCAGCGATCTCTACCATCAGGGCGCGTTCAAGGCCAAAAGCGCCGCGGACTACATCGCCAACGTGCTGTCGATGGGGCGCGCCACGGTGTACAAGCACTTGCGGGAATTGAAGCAGGAGTAAAGGCGGCGGGAAAGGGCACGACGCCCCAGGGCGAATGCCGAGGTAACGCAATAGCTGCGATGATCGTTTATGAACGGTCTGAGACGACGTCCTGAAGAAGCCAGTCGTGGAAAATTTTCACTTCATCACGCATGACATGTTGCTGCGGGGTGACCAGATAGTAGGACCATCTAAGTGGCCAGCGATGGTCGGGATGGAGATGAACCAACTGCCCGGTCTCGATAAGCTGCTTTACCAGAGCGTTTCGAACGATGGCCACGCCCCTGCCGCTCAGCGCCGACAGGATCACTGCTGAAGTAGAATTGATATGCAGCCCGCTTTCCCGCGTTTCGGGCGCACCGACTGCTCTCAGTACATCACCCCATGATGGAAAATCGGCACCAGGATGCGGCGTGTCATCGTGAATGAGTTTTTGCGTGGCGAGCCATTCACTGCAGGCCATTTTCTCGGGGGGAGCCAGGCGTGGACTGCAGACCAGCACGGCTTCCTCATCCATTAGCCAGGTTTTACTCACGCCGGGCCACTCTCCCTGTCCACAGCGAATGCCGATATCAGCCTCGCCATACGACACGTCCATCAGCTTTTCCGTGACGTTAAGCCGCAGATCGATATTCTCATGCGTTTCCGCAAACCGGTTCAGGCGGTCCATCAGCCAGTTCATCATCAGTACCTGGGACGCCGTCACCACGACCACCGAGCGTGACCGGCGACCACGAAGCTTACTTAAACCGATTTCCAGTTTATCGAGACCCTGAGTGATATCTTGTAGGGCCTCCTGCGCTTCGTCTACCAGCGTCAGTCGCTCCTTGCCGGAACGGGTGCGGTGAAGAAGCGGGTGTCCGACCCAGTCTTCCAGCGAACGGACCAACTGACCTACGGCGGCGGGTGTGACACCCAGCTCCTGTGCCGCGCCGGTAAAACTGCCATGCCTGGCGGTGGCTTCAAAAGCGTGCAGCCATTTAAGTCGGTTTAACGATCGCATTGTGATCATCCTGATTCATTCTTTTCCTCAGTATACGCCGGCGAGAAAGATTTTCTTTCCTGTGTCGCAATTTCTTCTCAGTCGTCAATCGGTTTTCAGGGTGGCAATCTGGTTTCACACGATGAGAAGCCAGGCTTCTTATTAATGACAACCAGATGAATGTAAAGAGGTTAGCGATGAATACATCTTTTGCTGGCAAAAAACTGTTAGTGGTCGGCGGTACAAGCGGTATGGGCTTCGAAACGGCGAAGCGGGTCCTGAAAAGCGGCGGCAGCGTGGTGCTTGTTGGCCATCGTCAGGACAAAGCCGAGCAGGCCCGTCAGGCACTGGCTGCAGACGGCCAGGTTTCCGTCATCGTTGCAGACCTGATGAAAGAAGAAGGTCTGCAGCATGTAGTGAACATCATTAACGCCGAACACAAAGATATCAGCCTGCTGGTCAATGCGGCTGGCGTGTTCTTCCCGAAACCGTTTACAGAACATGAAGCGTCAGACTATGACATGTACATGAGCATTAACCGCGCCACGTTTTTTATCACCCGCGACGTAGTGCGCAATATGGTCGAGGCCGATATCAAAGGCGCTATCGTCAATATTGGCTCTATGTGGGCACGACAGGCCATCGGTGCCACACCGTCTTCAGCCTACTCAATGGCCAAAGCCGGTCTGCACGCGCTGACCAAAAACCTGGCTATTGAACTGGGTGAAAAAGGGATCCGTGTGAATGCGGTTTCTCCAGCTGTCGTTCACACGCCGATTTATGAGGGCTTCATTCCGAAAGACGACGTCAAGGATGTGATGAACAGCTTCGACAGCTTTCATCCGATCGGACGCGTGGGTTCACCGGTCGACATCGCGGAAACCATCACTTTCCTGCTTTCTGACAAGACTGGCTGGGTGACCGGCGCTATCTGGGATATCGATGGCGGCGTGATGGCGGGGCGTAACGCCTGATGACCATGCCGCACGAGTTAACCCGCGTGCGGCATGGGGATTGGACAAAGGCGTGGGTTGCAAGGGGCAGCATCTTACGGCCCCTTGCTCATTTTCATTTATCGCCCGAAAACGTCATCAATACCTTCAGAAAAACGCTAACTGACAAACATTACGATGTTGGCCACCCCTTTTTGTTACCAGCGGTAGTTGACCGAAGCGATGATGCTGCGGCCGCTGCCGTAGAAGCAGGCGTACTCGCCGCTGCAGGATGAGACGTATTTCTTGTCCGTCAGGTTCTGCACGTTGAGCTGGAGCGCCGCACCGCGCAGCGCCGACGAAGCCTGGCCGAGGTCATATTTCACCATGGCATCGTACAGCGTGTAGTGCGGCACGTCGTACTGGCCGGTGGCGTCGGCCGGCGCATCGCCGATGTAACGCACGCCGCTGCCGACGGTCAGGCCGTTCAGCGCACCGCTCAGGACGCTGTAGCTGCCCCAGGCGGAGGCCGCGTGGCGCGGGATGCCCGCCGGGCTGTGGCCAATTTCATCCGCCGAGTTGGAGTCTTTGGTCACTACGTCGGTATAGGTATAAGCGGCGGTCAGCGTGATCTCCGGCGTAGGCTGAGCGTGCACTTCCGCCTCAATCCCTTTGGATTTCACCTCACCGATCTGCTCGTAGGCGGAGGTGAGGCGGTTATAGGACGCCACATTGCGTTGGGTGATGTCGAACCAGGAGAGGGTCAGCAGGGTGTTGCCGCCCGGGATCTGGTACTTCACGCCCACCTCGGTTTGTTTGCCGGTGGTCGGCTTGAGCGGATCGGCGCCCGCGGCACTTGGGTACAGGTTAGGATCGAACGAGGTACTGTAGCTGACATACGGTGAAATGCCGTTGTCGAAGGCGTAGAGCAGGCCCGCGCGGCCGGTGAACTGGGCATCGTTATAGGTCTGCTCTTTGCCGCCGCTGGTGCGATCGCGGGTGTTGACCTGCGACCAGTCCTGACGGCCGGACAGCAGCAGGTTCCAGTTATTCCACTCCAACTGGTCCTGCAGATACACCCCGACCTGATTCAGCGTCTTCAAATCGCTGGAAGCCAGCGCCAACGTGCTGCCATCGATGCTGGGGCGAACCGGGTTGGCCCAGTCGATCGGGTAATCGTTACCGCGATCGCGATACATCTTCGAATCGATATGGCTGTAGCGGTAATCCAACCCGCCCAGCACCGTGTGCTTCACCTCGCCGGTGTCGAACAAACCCTTCAGCTGGTTATCCACGCCAAACTCGTTGGTCATCTGCGTTTCATGCTGCGCCATGCGGGTGACGGTGTGGTCGTTGACCGTCGAGTTTATGTTGTAAACCAGATATTTATAGTCTTCATCACGGTGGGTGAAGCGCAGGTTCTGGGTAAACGACAGCGCATCGCTGAAGTTATGCTCGAGGCTGTAGCCGATCGACGCCTGTTCGCGCCGCGACTTGTTGAAGCTGGGCTCGCTGATGTTGAAGTCATAGGGTACATAGCCCGCGCTGGTCGGGAACAGCGTGCCGGCGCGCGGCAGGAAGTTGCGCGATCCGGCTTTCGGATCGTTCTGGTAGCTGGTCAACAGCGTAAAGCTGGTGTCTTCGTTCGGCAGCCAGGTGAAGGCCGGGGCGATGGCCACCCGTTGCTGCTTGCTGTCTTTGACAAACTCATGTTCGGTTCGGGCGATACCGTTCAGGCGGTAGAACAGGGTGTTGTCGTCGTTAAGTTTGCCGCCAAAATCAAACGCCGTTTCCGCCAGATGGCGGTTGCCGGTGCTGAATTTGACTTCGTGAATGCTCTGGGCGGTGGGGCGTTTACTGGTCATCACCACCACGCCGCCGGGGCTGACCTGGCCGTACAGCACGCCGGCCGGGCCGTGCACCATCTCCACGCGCTCCAGCAGCCAGGGATCGATCTGCCCGGCGCCGCCGTTTTGGCTCGAGAGGCCAAAGTGCAGGCCGTCGAGCAGCTTGGGCGCATAACGGAAGCCGCGGCTGATCACTTCGTCATTGCGGTTGGAGTTGCCGCGGTAGGTGGTGATCACCCCGCTGGTGTAGTTCAGCGCGTCGGCGACCGACGCCGGCTCCTGATCGTTCATCTGCTCGCGCGTGACCACCGAGATGGACTGCGGCGTCTTGCGCAGAGCGGTGGCGGTCTTGGTGCCAGCGGCGCTCTCTTTGGCGACGATCCCTTTGACTGGCGCGGTCACGCTGTTTTGTGCGTCGGCGGTCACCAAAATCGTTTCGTCCGCTGCGGCGGACGCGTGTGGCGCCAAGGGCAATAAGGCCAGCGCCGATCCCAGCAACAGACGCTTGGCGGACATCGCCTCCGCGTTCGCGTTTTCTATCCCTTTGTTTTTAGTCTTCATTATCTCTCCTGAATACCTGCTTTTGTGTGTCATGCCACCCTGATAAACCCCGAAATGCCGACAAGCGGTCTTGTCCCGTCGACGTGGAGACGTCGTGTTTGCACGACGGTAAAAATCCGACAAATAGTATTGAAAATGATAATGAGTATCAATACGATTGTCAGGTTTTGTAAAAGACACTCATGTTATGTAAGGGGCGCTATGGAGTTTTTGCCGGAAAAGAGGCCAGAAAACGGTCGTGAGGGATTGGCGGCGCAGTGGCTGCGTGAAGAGGCGGCAGGGCAATCCGCGTGGTGGCAGAAGGTTGCCGCTCAGGGCACGCCTGTCGTCGAACCGCACGATGACAGTCACGTCAAAATGACCTGGCTATGGCGCGATCCCGCCGGCGATGAACGACACTCGCCGATATGCCGCGTTTACGCCGATATCAACGGCATTACCGATCACCACAGCACGTCCCCCAGCGGCCTGACCCGGCTCCCCGGCACCGACGTTTGGTACGGCTCGGCCGTAGTCGATCGCCGCTGGCGCGGTAGCTACAGCCTGATCCCCATTACCGACCGGGATCTTCCCCCCGCATTCAGCGACGACGAAACGTTGCGCGACCGCCAGCAGCGTGCCTGGTGGGTATCGCTGTTCCCGTTGGCGATTGCCGATCCGCTGAATCGTCTCTCGTTGGGACCGTCTCATCGCCCGCGGCCCGTATCCCTGGCGCAAGGGCCGGATGCCGACGATCAAAGCGCCTGGCAGGCCGTCGATCGGCCACTGGAGGAGGCGCGGCTGCAGCTTTTCCAGTGGCAGAGCGAACGGCTGGATAACCAGCGGCGAGTTTGGCTGTATGCCAGCGGCGACGCGGCGATGAAAGCGAATCGCCCGCTGGTGCTGCTGCTCGATGGCCAAAACTGGATCGAAAAGCACGCGCTGTTGCCGGTGATCGAGCACGAAACCGCACAAGGGCACCTGCCGCCTGCATGTTGGCTGCTGATCGATGCGATCGATGGCGAACACCGGGAAAACGAGCTGCCTTGCAACGCCGCATTCTGGCAGGCGGTGATCGACGAACTGTTGCCGCAGGCGCAGCGGCGCGAACCGTTCAGCGAGGCAGGGGCGCGCACCGTCGTCGCCGGCCAGAGCTACGGCGGGCTGGCGGCGTTATATGCCGGTTTGCACTGGCCAGAGCGCTTCGGCCACGTGCTGAGCCAGTCCGGCTCCTTCTGGTGGCCTACGGTGCAATTCGTTACCCAGTTCGAAAAACGCCACGAGCTGGAAGAAGGCTGGCTGATACGCCAGGTTCGGCAACGCAACCCGGCGGCGCCCAAGCTCACCGTGATTCAGCAAGCCGGCGATCGGGAGGCGGACATCGAACTCGTTAATCGCCAGATGCATCAGGCTCTGGCAGCGGCAGGGCACCGCGCCGAATACCGCGTGTTTTCCGGCGGGCACGATGCGCTCTGCTGGCGCGGTGGCCTGGTGGACGGCGTGCGCCAACTGCTTTCCGCAATGAAGTAATCCCACATTTTGACAGACAGGTAAGGCAAATGACTCAGGAACAACAAAACCCGTTCGATGACGAAAATCTCCGTTTCTCCGTGCTGATCAACACGCAACAGCAGTACTCGCTGTGGCCGCAGTTTGCCGATACGCCGCAGGGGTGGCGCGTGCTGATGGGGCCGGCGTCGCGCGGCGAATGCATCGACTACATCGAAACGCACTGGCAGGACATGCGGCCGGCGGCGCTGAAAGCGGCGGATGCGCCGCGTTAATCGCCGCACAGCCACATCGATACATTCCGTTTGAGGGAAAGGACAGACACCATGTCAGAAACGCTTTCTTTACCAGATACTCAGGTCGAGTATCGGGATTATCCGCTGGTTGCGGCGCAACCGGGGATCTGGATCGCCGACCAAATCGCGCTGCGGCGCAACAGCTTCGCCGTGGCGCACTACACCGAATTGCACGGCGCAATCGATCGTTCGGCGCTGGAGCGCGCGATCCGTCAGGGGCTGGCCGAAGCGGATACGGTTCAGGCGCGGTTCTTTGAGGCGCAGGACGGCCAGCCGGTGCAGCGTCTCCCGTTGATAGCCGACCCTGCGCGCGTACAGGCGCCGGAGTGGTTCGATTTCAGCGCGCAGCCGGACGCCGAACAGGCGGCGCTGGCGCTGATGAACGACGATCTGGCGCAGGATTTGCCTGCGGACGGCGAACGGTCGCTTTATCGCCATGCGATAGTCCGCGTCAGCGCCGATCGTTGGTTTTGGTACCAGCGCTTTCATCATCTGACCCTGGACGGCTTCAGTTTCGAAGCCATCACCCGCCGGATCGCCGATATCTATCGCGCGCTGCGCCACGGGCTGTCGCCGGTGTCCTCGCCGTTTACCCCGTTCGGCAAGGTAGTGGAAGAGTTTCAGCAATGGCAAACGTCGCCCGCACGTGAGCGGGCGGCCGAATTCTGGCGCCAGCATCTGCGCGAACTGCCGTCGCCGCTGTCATTATCGATGGAAAGCCGGGAGGTTGAACCGGGCGCCCGGCCGCTCAAACAGGTGCTGGTGCTGCCGGAGTCACTGTTTGACGAAGCGCTGCGCGACGACGCGTTGCAGGCGCTGCAACCGGCCGACATCGTCACGGCGGCGCTGGCGATGTATCTGGCGCGCATGAGCGGCGAAACCCGCTTCTCAGTCGGTTTTCCTTTCATGCGGCGGATGGGGTCGCAGGCGCTGGCGGCGGTCGGCCCGGTGGTCAACGTGCTGCCGCTGCTGCTGAACGTGACGCCGGAGCTGTCGCTGGCGGACGTCTGCCAGGCGACCGTAGCGCAGATCAAACAGGCGCGCCGCCATCAACGCTATGAGGCGGAGCAGATCAAGCGCGATCTCGGCCTGGTCGGTGGCCATCAGGAACTGTACGGGCCGGTGATCAACGTCAAGGTCTACCACAGCGCCTTGTCGTTCGACGGCCAAGCGGCCGTTACCCATACGCTGGCGATGGGGCCGGTCGATGACCTGGAGTTTGAGATCGGCTTTCGCAACGGCGTGCTGACGCTGTCTCTGGTCGCCAACCCGGCCAAATACTCGCCGCGCACCTTGCATCATCACGCGGAGCGCATCGGCCATTGGCTGCAGCAGTTGGCGCGACAGCCGCACCAGCCGAACGCTCAACTGGCGCTGATCGGCGAAGGGGAGCTAAGGCAACTCGCGGCCTGGGGGCGCGGCGCCGATCTGACGCCGCCGACGGGCATGGTGTCAATCTTGGATGCGTTCCAGCGCCAGGTTGAGCGCCAGCCTGAGGCATTGGCGGTGGCCTGCGGCGACGAGCGCCTCAGCTACCGGCAGCTCTCCGAACGGGTGATGCAGTTGGGGCGAGTGCTAATCGAAAGCGGCATCGGCGCTGAAGACGTGGTGGCCATCGGCATTCCGCGCTCGGTGGACACGCTGGTCGCGCTGTTCGGCGTGTTGGCCAGCGGCGCGGCCTATATGCCGCTCGATCTGGATTACCCGCGTGAACGCCTGGCGCTGATGTGCGACGACGCGCGGCCGGTAATGTTGCTGACCCACCGCGCGACGCAGCTCAATATGCCGGATCTGCCGCAGGTATTGTGCCTGGACGACGCAGCGTGCCTGGCGCGCTGCGCGGCTGCCGAGGCGACGCCGATAACGGACGACGAACGGCGTGCGCCGCTGAACGAGGCGCATCTGGCCTATATGATTTACACCTCCGGTTCGACCGGCAAACCCAATGGCGTGATGTCCACGCACCGCGGGCTGCTGAACCTGTTCCTGTCGCACCAGGCCTCTCTGTTTGGCCCGGCGATCGAAAAATTCCAGGCTCGCCACGCGCGCCGCTTGCGCGCCGGCCATACCGCCTCGTTTTCTTTCGACTCCTCCTGGGAACCGCTGTTCTGCATGATGATGGGCAGCGAACTGGTTATCTTCGACGAGGAGCTGCGCCGCGACCCCTGGGCGCTTCTGGAACAAACCCAACAGACGCCGATCGATCTGCTGGACATCACGCCGTCGTTCTTCTCACAACTGGTGGACTGCGGCCTGCTGAAGGGGCAGTTCCCGCTGCCGGCGTTCGTGATGATCGGCGGTGAGGCGGCAACGCCGACGCTGTGGAACCTGATGCAGCAGCATCCGGAGGTGGAGATCCACAACTATTACGGCCCGTCAGAATATACCGTCGATACCCTCGGCGCGCCGGTCACGGCCGCCGATCAGCCGGTGATCGGGCGTCCCCTCGCCAATACCGCCGTCTGGCTGCTCGACAGCCGGCTGCAGCCGGTGCCGATCGGCGCGGCGGGCGAGCTGTACATTTCCGGCAAAGGCATCGCGCGCGGTTACCTGCGGCGCCCGGATCTGACGGCGGCGCGCTTTGTCGCCAACCCGTTCGCCGAAGGCGAGGTGATGTACCGCAGCGGCGATCTGATGCGCTGGAGCGCGGAGGGTCAGCTGGTATTCATTGGCCGGACCGATCACCAAATCAAGGTGCGCGGCTTCCGCGTCGAGCTGGGTGAGGTGGAAAGCGCCTTGGCCGCCTTGCCGGACGTGGGGCGTGCGGTGGTGATCGCCGAGCCGATCGGCGCTACCTATCGCCTGATCGGCTATTGCTCGGTGCAGAATGACGCGCGGCGCGCCTCACCCACGCTGCAAAGCGAACTGCTGGGGCAACTGGCGCAGCGTCTGCCGGATTATATGGTGCCGGCGATCCTGGTGGTGATGCCGGAGCTGCCGCTTAACGTGAATGGCAAGATTGACCGCCAGGCGCTGCCAAAACCGCAGGAGACGCTGGCACAAAGCATTCGCGAGCCGGCCACCGAGCAGGAAAGGCTGATTTGCGGCGCCATGGCGCAGCTGCTGGGGATGGATCGCGTCGGTGCCGACGACGATTTCTTCGCGCTCGGCGGCGACAGCATCTCGGCGATGGGGCTGGGTACCGCCCTGCGGCGCAAAGGGTATCTGCTGCGGCCGCGCGAGATCTTCGCGCTGCACACCCCCGCGCGCATGGCGCAGGCGATGCAGCCGCTGGCCATAGACTCTCAGGCTACACGCAGCGTACAGCAAGGCCCGATCGACGGGCTGCCGATCCTGCACTGGTTTGCCGAGACGGGCGATATGCATCGCCGCTTCGCGCACGGCGTTTTCCTGCGTGTACCTGCCGAGCTGCAGCCGCAACAGCTGCGTGATGCGTTGGAACAGCTGCACACGGCACACCCGGCGCTGGGCGCGCGGATCCGCGACGGTCAGTTGGTGGTTGAAACCGCCGCCGCCGGTGAGCTGATGCAGGTTAATACCGTGTCCGGTGAGCTGGAATCAGCGGCAGAACAGGCGTTTGATGCCGCGCTTGACCATCTCGATCCGGCGGCCGGCGCCATGATGCAAGCCATCCTGTTGCAGCGCGACGAGCAGAGCCTGGGGCTGGTGCTGGCGATCCACCATCTGGTGGTCGACGGCGTTTCCTGGCGCATCTTGCTCGACGAACTGCGGCAAGTGGCCGACAGCGCCATGCAGGGGCAGCCGATCATGCTGCCGCCGGAAGAAACCTCGCTCTATGAGTGGTCTGCACGCCTACGAGCCGACGTCGAACGCCGCGAAGCCGAGCTGCCGTTCTGGCGGCAGATGCTGGCGGACGACGTGCCGCGTTTGGGCCGGCGCGCGCTGGATCCGCAGACCGATCGCCTCGCCTCGGTGAGCGAACGGCGCACGCTGATCGACAGCCGGCTGACCGCCGCGTTGCTCGGCACCTTGCCGCAGAACTATCGCGCCCAGGTTGAAGAGATCATGCTGTGCGCGCTGGCTCAGGCCTGTCGCCAGCGTTTCCAGGCCGCTTCGCTGCGTTTCTCTCTGGAGTCGCACGGCCGCGCCGAACTGGACGACGGCCTCGATCTGGCCCGCACCGTCGGCTGGCTGACGGCGGAGTATCCGCTGTGCATCGAACTGCATGACGCCGAACACAATGAGGCCGTGCGTGCGGTGAAACGGGCGACGCGTGCGGTGGCCGATCGCGGCGTCGGTTACGGCCAGCTGCGTTATCTGCATCCGCGGCGTGACGAACTGGCGGCGCTGGCGCAGCGCAATGCGCCGGAGATCTTGTTCAACTACCTCGGGCGCTTCAGCCAGGACGAGGGGAACTGGGCGCCGCAACGCAGCCAAACCCGCTTCCGCGACGCCTTCGCCGTGGCGCAGGATGCGCAGCAGGCGCTGTCGTATGGCCTGGAGGTGAATATCTTTGTCGAAGAGCGGCGCGACGGCGCGTGCCTGGCGATCAACTGGAGCTGGCTGGAGGGGATTTTCAGCGAGAGCGACATTGCGCAGCTGCACAGCGGCATCGAGCAAGCAGTACGTGCACTGTGCGAATTTGCCGAACGGCATCCCGATCGCGCGGCGGCGACGTTGGTAGCGGCCGAGATCGCCCAGCCGAACGTTGACGATGAGGCGGTGCGCGCCTGGGAACGGGCGTATGGGCCGTTAGCCGCGGCGCTGCCGCTGTTGCCGTTGCAACACGGCCTGCTGTTCCATGCACAGACGGCGCAGCAGGGCGGCAGCTATAACTCGCTGACGCGCCTGAGCCTCTGCGGAGAATTGGACGTACATCGCCTTCAGCAGGCGCTGGATGCGGTGATCCGCCGCCATCCGCAGCTGGCCGCCCGATTCAACCGCGAGGGCGAACCGCTGCAGCTGATACCGCAGGAAAGCCATTGGCCGCTGGACAGCCACAGGCTGCCGCCGCTGGCCGACGAGCAAGAAATGCAAGCGCTGAATGAGCTAGAGCAGAGAGAGCTGCAGCGCGATCTGTTCAACCAGCCGGGCGCAATGTTGCATGCGCTGTGGGTCAAACACGGCGATAGCGAACGCTGCACGCTGTTCCTCAATGCCCATCACTTGATCGTCGACGGCTGGTCGACGCCGGTGGTGCTCAACGATCTGATGCTGGCCTTGCGTGAAGGCGAGCAGGCGCTGCCGACGCTGCGTTCGAACTACGCCGATATCGTGCGCCGCCTGACCGCGCGGGATGCTGAAGCTTCGCGCCGCATCTGGCGTGAGAGGCTGCAGGATGTGCGCCCAACGTTGCTGTTCGGTGAAGTGCAGGACGATCGCGTGCATGAGCTGGAAATGACGCTGCCGCCGGCCGAGGAAAGACGCTTGCTGACCCTGTGCCGCGAACGCGGGTTGACGCTCAATACCGTGATGCAGGGCATTTGGGCGCTGCAGCTGGCCAGCTATTGCGGCCATCAGGACGTGGTGTTCGGCTCGCCGGTTTCCGGCCGCTTTGGCCAGATAGAAGGGGTCGAGGAACACGTTGGCCTATTCAGCAACACGCTGCCGGTGCGGGTTCGTCTGCAGCATGACCGTTCGTCGACGGAACAGCTGACCGAACTGCAGCACCGGCAGATTGAACTGCTGGAGCACGACGATTTGGGGTTGGGGGAGATCCAGCATCTGGCCGGCGCGGGCACGCTGTTCGATACGTTGTTGGTGGTAGAGAACTACCCGGACAACGACGCTCTGCTGGGCGGCGCAGGTTCCTTGCGCTGCGACGCCATCCGCAACAAAGGCTATACCCACTATCCGCTGACGCTGTTGGTGCTGCCGGGCGAACGTCTGCGCCTGCTGATGGAGTACCGCGCCTCGGTGCCGCAGCCTGAGCGCTTCGCCGCGCGGCTGATGGCACTGCTGCAACAGTGGATCGCCCAGCCGGATCTGCCGCTGCCGCGCTGGCAGTTGCAAATCCCGCAGGAGCAGGCGCTGATCGCGGCGGTCAACTGCACCGGACAGGCGGTGGCGGACACCACCTTGCATCAGGCGATCGCCGATCAAGCGCGGCGCACGCCGGAACGCATCGCGCTGCAGGATGCCGGGCACAGCCTCAGCTACCGTGACATGCAGCGCCAGGCCGCGCTGTTGGCCGAGCGGCTGACGGCGGCCGGCATTCAGCCGGGCGATATTGTCGCGGTGGCGTTACCACGCTCCGTGCGCCTCAGCCTGGCGCTGACGGCGATTGTGCAGACCGGCGCCGCCTGGTTGCCGCTGGACACCGGCTACCCGGACGAGCGGTTGGCCTACATGGTGGAGGACGCCAAACCACGGTTGATTATCACCGAAAGCGCGTTGGACGCCCGCTTTGCCGCACTGGCGCCGACGCTGCGGTTCGATGTGCTGGACGACAGCGGGCGCGAACCGGCGCCGCGCCCACCGGCGGGGAACGGCGATTATCCCGCCTACGTGCTGTATACCTCCGGCTCTACCGGGCGGCCGAAAGGCGTGGTGGTGAACCACCGGGCGATCGTCAACCGCCTGTTCTGGATGCAGCACGAGTATGCGCTCGATGCGCAGGACGTGGTCTTGCAGAAAACGCCGTGCAGCTTCGACGTTTCCGTCTGGGAGTTCTTCTGGCCGCTGATGGTCGGCGCGCGCCTGGTGATGGCGCCGCCGGAGGCGCACCGCGATCCGCAGGCGCTGACGACGTTGATTGACGACTATGGCGTGACCACGCTGCATTTCGTTCCATCCATGTTGGCTATCTGGGTGGAGGCCTTGAACGAGCGGGCGCCACAGCGCGCCGCCGCCAGCCTGAAACGCGTGTTCTGCAGCGGCGAAGCGCTGTCGTGTGAACTGGCTTCCCGCTATCAGGCGTTGGTTACCGCACCGCTGCACAACCTGTATGGCCCGACGGAGGCGGCGGTCGATGTCACCTATCAACCGGCGTCCGGCGCGGCATTGGCGGCGGTGAACGGCGCCGGCGTGCCGATCGGCAAACCGGTCTGGAACACCCAACTGAGCATTCTCGACGCCATGTTGCGGCCGGTGCCCGTCGGCTGCGCCGGCGATCTCTACCTGCGCGGCATTCAGCTGGCCGACGGCTATCTGCATCGGCCGGGATTGACGGCGCAGCGGTTTGTCGCCGATCCCGCCGGCAACGGCGCGCGCATGTATCGCACCGGCGATATCGCCCGCTGGCTGGAAGACGGCAGCGTCGAGTATTTGGGGCGCAGCGACGATCAGCTGAAGATCCGTGGCCAGCGTATCGAGCTGGGCGAAATCGAGCAGGCGCTGCTGGCACAGCCGGGGGTAGCGCAAGCGGCGGTGCACGCCATCGAACTGGGCGAGGGCGCGACGGGGCTGGGCGGGGCCGATATGCGCCAGCTGGTTGCCTGGCTGATCGCCCAACCGGGCGTGACGCTGGATACCGGCGCGCTGCATCAGGCGCTGGAGCAACGTTTGCCGGCGCACATGATGCCGGTCAGCTATGTCATGACCGACAGCTTCCCGCTCAGTGCCAGCGGCAAACTGGATCGCAAGGCATTGCCACGGCCGCAGCTGAGCCACCAGAGCGGCCGCACGCCGGAGAGCGACAGCGAGCGCCTGCTGGCAGCGCTGTTCGGGGAACTGCTGGGGCGTGAGACGGTGTATGCCGACGACGACTTCTTCGCGCTGGGCGGCCATTCGCTGCTGGCGATGCGTCTGGCGGCGGAGCTGCGTCGGCGCGTCCCTCGGCCACTGAGCGTCGGGCAGATCATGTTTGCCCGTAGCCTAGAGAAGATGGCGCACCTGCTCGATGACGCGCAGGCCGCCAACTCGGCCGAGAGCCGTGGCGTCGGCGAGTGCCTGCAGCTGCGGGCGGGTCAAGGCCCGGCGCTGTTCTGCCTGCATCCGGCTTCCGGTTTCGCCTGGCAGTACTCGGGGCTGAGCCGTTATCTGCCGGGGAACTACCCGATCATCGGCCTACAGTCGCCAAGGCCGGATGGCGCTATCGCCACCTGCGAGGACATTGAGCAGATGGTCGATCGTCATCTGGCCAATCTGCGCCGCCTGCAGCCGCAGGGACCTTATTACCTGCTGGGCTATTCGCTCGGCGGCACGCTGGCACACTCGATGGCCGCGCGCCTGCAGCAGCAGGGTGAAGAGGTGGCGTTCCTCGGCATGCTGGATACCTATCCGCCGGAAGGCCAGGATTGGACCGGCCCCAGCGAGGAGGACGCGCAGAAAGAGGTGGCGCAGGAGCAGGCCGAGTTTATGGCGGAAGATCATGGCGATCCGGCGCTGATGGCGGAGAAGGCGGCGATGTTCGACAGCATCGTCGCCAACTACCGCGACGCGGTGCGCATTCTGTCTCAGGCGCGCAGCCGGCGCTTCCACGGCACGGCAACGCTGTTTGTCGCCGACCAGACGCTACCGCCGGAGATGGATATCGACGCCGTGTGGGCGCCGTATCTGGATGGATTGATCTGCCATCATCAGCGCTGCGAACACGCGGACATTCTGTCGCCGGCCTCGCTGGAAACGCTTGGGCCGCTGTTGCATTCGCTGCTGACGCGGCAATACGGGTTGGTATAACGCAACCGGGCCGGGGGCGTGCGTCCCGGCCCGCACTAAAACATGACATGCAGGACACTATGGCCAGACCTTCTTTTTTTCTTGATTTCAGTTTGCTGAGAAGCAATGCGCATTTTCGCGCGATTTTCTGCGCCCGCATGCTGTCGGTGTTTTCCCTCGGCATGTTGGCGGTGGGGGTGCCGATTCAGATCCAGGCGATGACCGGATCCACGTTGCAGGTGGGCGTGGCGGTGGCGCTGGACGGCGTAGGTATGTTTATCGGCCTGATGCTGGGCGGGGTGCTTGCCGATCGCTACGATCGCCGCAAGCTTATCCTGTTTGCGCGCGGCACCTGCGGGCTGGGTTTTGTCGCCCTGAGCCTGAACGCCTTCGCACCGGCACCGTCGTTGTGGGCGCTCTACCTGCTGGCGGCCTGGGACGGCTTCTTCGGCGCGCTGGGTATGACGGCGCTGATGGCCGTGATCCCGCTGCTGGTCGGGCGCGAAAACCTGGCGGCGGCGGGGGCCTTGAGCATGGTGACGGTGCGCATCGGCGCGATCCTCGCACCGGCGCTGGGCGGGATTATCATCGTGTTCGGGGGTGTCGGTCTCGCCTTCGCCGTCGCGGCGGCAGGGACGCTGGGCACCCTGGTCCCGCTGGTGCGCTTGCCGACGCTGCTGCCGCAGCAGCAGGAGCCGGAACACCCGCTGCTCGCGCTCGCCAGCGGCTTCCAGTTTGTCTGGCGCAATAAGGTGGTCGGCTCGGTGGTGCTGCTGGGGATGCTGATGAGCATCGTCGGCGCCGTCAGGGTGCTGTTCCCGGCGCTGGCGCAGGACGCTTACCACGTTGGCGCGTCCTCTATCGGCCTGATGTACTCCGCGGTGCCGCTCGGTGCGATGCTGGGCGCGCTGACCAGCGGCTGGGTGGGGCGATACGCTCGCCCTGGCGTGCTGATCCTGATCGCCGCTATCGTCGCGTTCACCGCCATCGCGTCACTGGGGCTGTTCAGCCACCTGGCGCCGGCGCTGCTGGCGCTGGTGTGCTACGGCTACGCCAACGCTATCGCCTCACTTCTGCAGTTCATGCTGATCCAGAGCAATACGCCGGATCATTTGCTGGGACGGGTGAACAGCCTGGGCACCGCGCAGGATGTGACCGGCGATTCGATCGGCGCGCTGGGGCTCGGCGTACTGGGCAGGGTGTTCACCCCGTTGATGAGCGTGCTGTCGTTTGGTGCATTCGCCGCCTTGTTGGGCGTGCTGGTGGCTTTCAGCGTGCGCACGCTGCGCCAGTGCCGGCCGGCGGACGCGTTGGTTGAGCACGACGATCCCGCTCCGGCAACCTCAGCGGCGGCGGACAACTAACCCCTCAGGGCACCGGCTGTTCCGGCCGGTGCTGTTCCCCCCAGTTACACATCATGTCGATCACCGGGATCAGCGAACGCCCGCGTTCGGACAGGCTGTACTCCACCTTGGGCGGGATCTGCGGATACTCCTTTCTCACCACCAGGCGATCTTTTTCCAGCTCTTTCAGCGTCGAACTCAGCGTTTTGTACGAAATGGTGCCGATGCAGCGCTGCAGCTCGTTGAACCGCAATACTGGCTTATACAGCGCCAGCCAGTAGAGAATAATCATTTTATATTTGCCGTTGATCACCGACAGGGTGTAGCCATAGCCGGTGTCTTCGAGACTGATGCCCGTTGGGCTGCAGTGAGATTCGGCGGTCATTTTATACTTTCTCCAAGGTAAGTATGTGTCGTGAGTGTGCGTATTTTACATTCTGTCAGCATACCCTAAGATGCGTCGAAACACCTGACTGGAGAAATCAGTATGAAAACCTTGGTGATCGTGGCCCATCCCGATATGGCGAACTCGGTGGTTAACAAACGTTGGCTGGAGGAACTGCGTCGCTATCCGGAGCGGTATACGGTGCACGAACTGCATCAGGCCTATCCGGACTGGCAGATCGACGTCGCCAAAGAACAGCAGTTGATTGAAGCGCATGACAACATCGTGCTGCAGTTCCCGATTTACTGGTTCAGCAGCCCGCCGCTGCTGAAAAAATGGCTGGACGACGTGCTCACTTACGGCTGGGCCTACGGTTCCCGCAGCGGCTATAAGATGCAGAACAAGAAACTGGCGCTGGCGGTCACGGCGGGCGTGCGCGCAGAAGATTACGCGCGTGAAGGGCGTTATCGCTACTCGCTGGAGGAGATCTTCCGGCCGTTTGAAGTGACCGCCGATTACGTGCGGGCTGATTATGCCTCGTTCTTTGCCTTTTACGGCAAGGAAGCCGCTTCGGACGGGACGGTGGAACCGCTGCAATTCCACGAATTGGATAGCAGCGCGCAAGGCTATCAGGCATTTCTCGCCGCCCTGAGTTAACGACACTCCCCGGATGCGTCTGATAGTGCTGTTGCGAATGTCCGGGGAGGAATATGATTGCCGTATCCTTTGACTCGCCGGTGATAACCCCCATGCCTTCAGCCGAAACGTTTATTGCTTTTCTTGTTGCACTCACCCTTCTGGAACTCTCTCCCGGACCGGACATGATGCTCACGCTGGCCCGGGGTATCGGCCAAGGCCGTCGCATCGCGCTGCTCAATGTTTTCGGCATGGTTTTTGTCGCCGGTATGGTGCAGGTTTCCATGCTGGTGCTCGGCCTCGCCACGCTGCTGCATAGTTATCCGCTGGCGTTGGACGTATTGCGTTGGGTTGGGGCCGCCTATCTGGTCTGGCTGGGGATAAAAATGCTGAAGGTAAGCCGGCAGCGTTCCGATGCCGTGCTGAAACCCCGGATGATGACCGGGTGGCAGGCGGTGAAAGAAGGGGCAATTAACAGCCTGACCAACCCTAAGTCGCTGCTGTTCATGTTTGCTTTCCTCCCGCAGTTTGTTAACCCTGAAACCGGGCCGGTTTGGTTGCAATTGCTCGTTTTAGGTTCCATTCAGAAGCTGGCCGGGATCCTTTCGCTGGGCTCTGTCGCTATGGCCTCCGGCACCGTGGGGCAATGGCTCGCCCGCAATCCTCGGTTGTTGGTGTGGCAGCAGAGATTTACGGGCTTGGTCATGATGGGATTGGGCGCCAAACTCCTCCTCGGGGGCGGCGCTGCGTCAGCGCCGCGATAAGAGGAGCGGTTCGCGCTATTTCAGGTGAATGCTAAAACCGTCTTGCCCCGGCGCGAGATGTGCTTTCAGCGTCAGCTGCGGGATCAGGTAGTCACCGGCGTTCTGCCGCCGAAACGGAATCGACTCAGTGTGCCACAGATTATCGAGCCGCTGTCCGAGCTGTTCACACAGGGCGGCGAAGCGCGTCTCGTCGGTCTTTCCGGCACGATAGGTGACAAACGGCGGTAACACCTCGAATCCCGGGTAATGCAGTATGCCGTGCTGGATCGGAAACAGGATATCGTCGATCGGCCCGTTGACACCGCGCGGGGCGTAATGGGATTCCCACCCGCCGGCGCTGACGATCAGCATCGCCCGTTTGCCCGCCAACATACCCTCGCCGTAACGGTCGCCCCAATGCGTATCGGAATGCTCACCGACGCCATAGGCAAAACCATAGGCATAGACACGCTCGAACCAGCCTTTCAGAATCGCCGGCATCGAGAACCACCACAGCGGAAACTGCAGCAGCACCGCGTCCGCCCAGCGCAATTTTTGCTGCTCCCGTTCGATATCGGCGCTCTGCACGCCGTTGGCAAACGCGCGCTGGGAATCCAACGAAGGATCGAAACGGGGCCCTGATGCACCTTCCAGGCTGTCGTTGGCGTCAAGTGCCGCTTTCCACTTCATGGCGTACAGATCGGACACCTGTACCTGATGACCGGCCTGCGTCAGGCGCTCAACGGCGAAGTTTTTCAGTGAGCCGGTCAGCGACTGCGGCTCCGGGTGGGCGTAAACAATCAGCACATTCATAACAACGCTCCTTGGTGTGAGAGCTGCAGGTTAGGGCGTCTCAAGGTATATTAGAAATGAATTGCCGTTATCCCAGGTATAATCATGAATAATTTAAGGCGGCTGGATCTCAATCTGCTGGTGACGCTCGACGCGTTGCTGGCGGAGCACAACGTTACGCGCGCGGCGCAGCGGCTCAATTTCTCTCAGCCGGCGGTCAGCGTGCATCTCGCCAAACTGCGGGCGATCTTTGACGATCCGCTGCTGTTGCCCGGCCCGCGCGGCATGCGTCCGACCGCCAGAGCGGAGCAGTTGCGTGAACCGCTGCGTCAGGCGCTGGCGGCGCTTGAGTTGGCGGTAACGCCGGCGACGCCGTTCGATCCCGCCGTGGCGACCGATACCTGGCGTGTGGCCGCCTTCGACTACGGCGAATCCACCATCGTCCTGCCGGCGCTGAACGGTTTGCGCACGGCGGCGCCCGGCACCCGGCTGGCGGTGCTGGAAACCGCGCCGTCACGCATCGCCAAACTGGCGGAACAGGGAGAGATCGATCTGGCGTTTCACACCCGTGAAGGGGCGCCGCCCGGTTTGCGTCAGCGCACGCTGTTCAGTGAACGCTATGTGCTGGTGGGCAGAGTCGGCCATCCTAAACTGCATGAAAACCTGACGCTGACGCAATTTTGCCAATTGGAGCAGGTGATGGTTTCGCCGGACGGCGGTGGTTTCTACGGCATCACCGACCAAGCGCTGGCGGACGTGGGGGTGACGCGGCGCGTGGTGCTTTCCGTGCCGCATTTTCTCTTCGTGATCTCGGTGCTGACGCAGTCCGATTTGGTGGCGATGCTGCCGGAGCGGCTGGTGCGCACCCAGCCTTTATTGCAACAACTCGAGCCGCCGCTGGCGGTGCCGGGTTTTGAAATGACCATGCTGTGGCACGAAAGATCGCATCGGGATCCCGCTCACCGGTGGCTGCGCGAACATATCGTGCGGTCAGTGTAAGCGGGTTAAACTGCGCGGGAAATTACATGAACAGGAAGCGGTCGGCCAGCGGAACGCCGCGTTCGAGGCGCGGTGGCAACGCGTCGTCGCGATCGTCTGGCTGAGTAGCCTGTGGCGCGACATCGTCGGCTTTTTCGATCATCAGCTCGCCGAGCAGGGCCAGAAAACGAGTGAGCTTTTGCATATTCCCTCCGGATCGTTGATTAAGTTGAGGGTGATAGTAATCGCCGCTAAACCGAATGGGAAAAACTTAAAACTCATATCCTAAGAACCGGATCGCATATCGCATGACCGGGCGACGGTTGCCCATCGCCCGGTGGATGGCTTAGAAGGTGACGTTAACCTTGGCCCACAGGGTGCGGCCCGGTTCATTCACCGCGCTGTTGGCCGAATAGCCGAAGGCGCTGTTGCCCGCCAGGTTAAGGTGCTCGCTGTAGGTCTTGTTCAGGATATTATCCAGACCGGCGCTCAGCTTGACGTTTTTATTCACCTTGTAGGCGGCGTTGGCGGAGAGCACGCCGAAGCCGGCGCTTTCGGCAAAGTCTTTGCCCACCACGTTGCCTTCGTTGATCGCCACACGGTGCTGGCTGCTGACCAGACGCCACAGACCGGTGCCGCTCCAGTCGCCGTACTCATAGGTCAGCCCCAAGCGTGCCTCCAGCGGCGGGATCTGCGGCAGCGGGCGGCCGTCGCTGGTGTTTTTGCCCCAGGAATAGGCCAGGCTGGCGTCGGTTTTCCAGTGCTCGCTCAGTTGATAACCCATGCCCATTTCGCCGCCCATGATGTTGGCGTTGACGTTATCGGCCTGGCTGAGACGCGCATTGTGCGGATCGTATTTGAACAGGATGAAATCATCGACGCGGCCCACATAAGCGGAGACCCAGCCGTTGAAGCGCTTGCCGTTGTACTGCGCGCCGATGTCGAGCTGCGTGGTTTTCTCGCTCTTGACGCTGGAGAACGGATCCTTGCTGCCGTTCGGGCCGAGCTTCGGCGAGAATAACTCCCAGTAATCCGGGAAGCGCTCGGTATAACCGACGCCGGCATACAACATCAGCGGCAGGTCGGCCAGCGTATGCTCAAGACGCATAAAGCCGCTAGGCAGGGTGTCTGAACGCTCCCCATCGCTGCCGCTGCGGAAATTCTCCACCAGGGTGCGATCAAGACGCGCGCCACCGATCAGTTTATCCTGCTCGCTGGTGGACCAGGTCAGCTCACTGAAGGCGCCGTAGCTGTTGAACTGGGCGTCTTTTTCCCAGCTGCCGCGGCTCATGCTGCGGTGGGTGTTGGTCTGCGTGTCCAGGCCGCTTTCAAGCTTCACGTCCTGCCACTGCCAGGTGCCCATCACGCGGCCGCCGACGGTGCGGCGATCGAGCTGCATCGTCATGCCGGAAGACATCATGTGCCCGCCGTGGCCCCCCATGCTCATACCGCCATGGCCGCCGTGCCCCCCCATGCCACCGCTGCCCGGCGAGCGCAGGGTGACGTTGTCCATCACGTGGTTGGCGTAGTTGTAGTAGACCTGCGCTTCCAGCTTATCCAGCACCTCGCCGATGTTGGATTTTTCCACCCGCATGCCCAGGCTTTCGCGCTTGAACTGCGAACCGTCCATGCTGCGGCCGGCATAGCGCGCTTCGCCGTTGCCGCGGCCCATGGTCACTTCCAGCAGCGTATCGTTGTCCGGCGTCCAGCCGAGCGCCAGATCGCCGTTCCACTTGTCCCAGCGCGACGGCACACGCGTATTGGTGCCGTCCTGATAATCGTTGGAACGAGATTTGTTGGCCATCACCCGCAAGTAACCTTGCTCGGCGCCGAGGCTGGCGTCGATATTCTCGTCCCAGCGGCCGTTGGAGCCGGTCAGTACGCTGGCGTTGCCCTTGATACCCGGCTCGTCGAAGCGCGGACGTTCACGTTCGAAACGCACGGTGCCCGCCGACGATCCCGGCCCCCACAGCACCGTCTGCGGCCCTTTGGTGATGGTCAGCAGATCGAAGCTTTCCGGCGAGATGTAAGAGGTGGGCGCATCCATTCTCGATGGGCAGGCGCCCAGCATTTCCGAACCGTCGGTGAGGATCTTCAACCGCGAACCGAACATGCCGCGGAACACCGGATCGCCGTTGGTGCCGCCGTTGCGGATCTGAGAAAAGCCGGGAATGGTTTTCAGGTAGTCCGAGCCATCGCTGGCCGGCACCGGCTGGCGCGGAGTTTTCGGTGACGTCACGATGGTCAGCGGAGAGTAGAGCGGTGCGGTAACGGTGATCACGTCGCCATCATTAACCTGGGCGCCGGTAGGGGGTTGATGCGCCTGCGCCGCGTGGCCAGCCAGCAGGAACAACGGCATGGCGGTGGTAATGGCGCGGGTGACAGCGTTCTTTTTATAAGTCGGTTTAAACATCATCTTTCCTTAAGCTAACTCTATTCCGTTCTTGGCCGAGGGATTATTCAGGCGTAGGGCGGCCTGGCGAAAATCACCATCGGTAAATACGGGAGGTTAATTCCATCAACGTGGAAATAACCGGACTAATAATGTCGTCTCGATGATTAACCGTTGGGCGAGTTAATTCCGCCGGGTTGAAGCAATCAACGGCAATACAGAGAACGGCAATGGGCTTATTGTTAAATCAGAGGAAAGAGACGGGGGGCGCGCGCGGCTGTAATTCGGTGTGAACGACGTGGGCAAACAGGGGAACGAGGTAATGGATCGGCGGCGGGCGCGAAGCCAGCGACTGGGACCAGAACAGCGGGGCGTGGCTCACGTCCAGCAGCGGCGCGTGCAGCAACAGCACGCAGTAGCCGCAGGCGCTGTCGTCCATCATCATCGCCATGTTGTGGTGGCCGCCGCCGTGCTGCATCAGCGCCTGCGAGGCTTTTTCAGGTTCAGACGGCGGCGAGTGCATCCCGTGATGCATCGGCATATCCATGCCGCAATCCGCCATGGCGGTCGTTCCAGCACTTCCGGCGCGTACATGCTCCAGGGATCGCGAGACCACCGGCGCAATGAACAGCATCAGAATGGCAAACATCCCTAACCAGGCGGCGGCCCGATTTCGCGATGCAGAGGGCTGAATTAACGACACAATCAACCTAAAAAAAGGGTTAACACAGGGTAGGGAATTGTACTGGTTTATGTCGAAATGTTAAAACCTTTTATTTCTGGTCAACGCTCTGTTGATGAATATATTATCGGATAAGCGCTTTAATTCTGACCAAAGGCTATTTTTTTGCGCCAATGACATGACGGGGACAATATTAATGACGGAAAAACTGGCGAGCACGATTATTCCGCTTTATGACGATCTGGCTGGCGCAGAGGGATGAGTGACAATGTCACGGGCGAGTTCACCGGAACCCGCCCGTAACCTTACTTCGCGCTGACGCGCCAGACGGTGTTGCCGACGTCATCCGCAACCAGCAAAGCGCCCGTCTTGTCGATCGCCAGGCCCACAGGGGCGCCATAGAGTTCCTTCTCATCATCGGAGACAAAACCTGTCACCACGGCTTTGAGCTTGCCGACCGGCTTGCCTTGTTCAAACGCCACGTAGCTGACTCGGTAGCCGTTCAGCGGCGAGCGATCCCAGCTGCCGTGCTCGCTGACAAAGGCGCCGCCGCGATACTCGGCCGGCAGAGCGCTCGCGGTGTAGAACAGCAGCCCCAGCGGTGCGACGTGCGAGCTGAGGGCGTAGTCCGGCTTGATGGCTTTCGCCACCCGATCCGGCCGCGCCGGCTGCACCCGACGATCGACGTGCTGGCCGAAATAGCTGTAAGGCCAGCCGTAGAAGCCGCCGTCCTGCACCGAGGTCAGGTAGTCCGGCACCAGATCGGCGCCGATCTCGTCACGCTCGTTGACGATGGCCCACAGCTTGCCGCTGTGCGGTTCCCACTGTAGCCCGGTCGGGTTGCGCAGCCCGCTGGCGAAGATGCGGCTGGCGCCGGAGGCGGTGTCCACTTCCAGTACCGCGGCACGCCGGTACTCTACGGCCAGGCCATTTTCGGTGATGTTGCTGTTGGAGCCGACGCCAACATACAGCTTTTTGCCGTCCGGGCTGGCCAGCAGAGCTTTGGTCCAGTGGTGATTGATAGTGTTCGGCAGATCGGCCAGCTCTTTACCCGGATCGCTGATGCGCGTTTCGCCCGGTTGATAGGCGTACTGCATGATATTGCCGGTGTTGGCCACGTACAGCGTATTGCCAATCAGCTGGACGCCGAACGGGGAATCGAGCCCCTCGAGGAAGACATGCTTTTCCCAGTTGCCGCCGGCGGTCGGGCGCAGAAGGGTGATACGATTGCCCCCTTTACCGCCTTTACCGGACTGGCCTTTCACCAGGCCGGCGATCAGCTGCTTGGGCGTGCTCACCGCTTCCGTGCCCGGCCCGTTGGCCTCCACGACCAACACATCGCCATTGGGCAGCGCGAGCAACTGACGCGGATGAAGCAAATCGTCCGCCACCTTATCGATTTTCAAGCCTTCCGCCACTTTCGGCGTCTGATCTTGTTGCCAGCCAACGCCCTTAGGCACCTGCATCGGCGGCATCAGAAAGTCTTGCGCCGCCGGCAACGTCGGGTCCGGGCCCATTTGTTGCTCTGGCGAAATGACGGCGCTGTTATCGCAGCCGGCCAAGGCCAATACGGCGGAAAGGGTGAGCGCCAGAGATGAGAGCTTCATGAAAACCTCCTTATTTTGCACGGGTGGCAAGGGCCAGCAGAACATTAGCCACGCTCAACAGCGCGACCACGATGGCAGATAGCACCAGGCCTTCCGGCACCACGGCGTACGCATCCCGGCTATGCACGAAAGCGTTGATGATGGCGAAAACGATGGCGATCAGATTCAACCAGAAATGGAGTTTGACCGATGAACCCTGCCGCCGGCCGCTGCCGAACCACACCTGCACCAGGTTAATCAGCCGGGGAATAATGGCAAAAACCAGGCCGATGGCGATTAGCCAGCTGGCGCCATTAACCCACTGAATATTGGCAGTGCAGGCATAAATGATGTCGAAAATTAGCGCCGCGGTGAAAAATCCATAAGGTATCGGGTTGAGCCATTCATAGACGGCCACTGCGGCCGCTGAGGGCCTTGCTGTCGTTTGCGTGGTCATGCAGGCATCTCCATGAAAAATGATAGGTAAAAAGGGCATTGGCCCCTTAAAGCTTTGTTCAGATTCACCGATTTGAACAATTTTGATTCTCATTTTTAGCATGCGATGTTAAAACCGAAACCATCACTGCGGCATTATCAATGGCTTAGCAATATCAGGAGGAAGGGCATGAGTATAGAGCGCGTTCAGCGATTTCTGGCCGAGCACGCACCGGAGACGACGGTGACGGTGCTGGCAAAGAACACCGCGACGGTAGCGCTGGCGGCGGAAGCCTTTGGCGTGGAGAGCGGGCAGATCGCCAAGACGCTGTCGTTTCGCGTGAACGACGGCGTGGTGCTGTTGGTGATGGCGGGAACCGCCAGAATCGACAACAAGAAGTACAAACAATTCTTCGGCGTAAAGGCGCGTATGCTGCCGGCAGAGGAGGTGGAGGCGCTGACCGGCTATCCGCCCGGCGGCGTTTGCCCCTTTGCCGCACCGGAAACGGTGAGAATTTACTGCGACCGCAGCCTGTGCAGCTACGGTGAAGTGCTTCCGGCAGGCGGCAGCGATAACTCAGGCGTGAGAATTGCGCCACTGCGGCTGGCCAGCATCACCGGAGCGGAGTGGATTGACGTGACAGGGTAACTACAGGTGACCGCGTCACAATTACGTTATGTTAAATAGATTGTATCAATTCTTAATTAATAGACTGTTTTAACAGGGAAAATCACTAATCCATCGGGTGATGGCAAACCGCCTCGATATTGTGGCCATCCGGGGCGATCACAAACGCCGCATAGTAGTGGGCATGGTAATTGGGCCGTAAACCGGGCGCGCCATTGTCTATGCCGCCGGCATTTAGCGCGGCGTGATAGAACGCATCGACCTGTTCACGGCTGCTTGCGGCAAATGCCAGGTGCAGATGCGCCGGTTTTTCATCGGTCTGAAACAGGCATAATGACACGTTACCCCGATCGGGGCACAGCTCAACGCCATAGTCGGGTTCACCTTCGGCAACGATCTTTACGCCCAGCGGCGCCAGCGCATTGAGGAAAAACGCTTTGCTGAGGGCAAAGTCGCTGACGCCAAATTTCACATGGTCAAACATGGGGAGGCTCCAGGAGCGTGGAAGAATATTCCCATTCAGTATAGCCAACGCCGTGGTGGGCGCCGAAAGCGATGCAAACGCACGCCGATGCGCATTTGGCATACAAATAGTGCCCGTTTAAGTGACGCGTTTGGGAGAAATCTGCAGTATCGTAGCCGCCAGGTTTTATCAGATTTCACGTAGCGCGATCAAAAAAACAGGGGATTTCTGGCCAATATCGGCAGGTCGCCATTGGAAACCATGCCTGGTCATCATTATTGGAGTGGAAAATGTCAGCACGCATTATCACGATCGAAGCTTATGATCCGCAGTGGGTGGAACGTTATAAAGATGAAGCGCTGAAACTACGCGAGATATTGGCTGGCGTTTTAACGGCCATTCATCATATCGGCAGCACAGCAGTACCGGAACTGGCAGCCAAACCAACGATTGATATCTTGCTGGAGGTTGAAAGTCTGGCGGCGTTGGATGGCTTGAATGACGGGATGCGTAACATGGGATATACGCCGCGCGGCGAGAACGGCATAGCCGGCAGGCGTTACTACATCAAGGGAAACGGCAATCATGTATTTACTGCAGGAAGTGAACAGGCAATCTGACATTTGGTGTTCAGAGATTATCTGCGCAAGCATCATGGTGTTGCTCAGCAATATGCGGCAATCAAACGTCAGGCAGCAGAAGACAGTCGGCAAAACCCGGCGGCTTATGGCCGGTTGAAAAACGAATTTGTTCAGCGGCATGAGCAGCTGGCGCTGATATGGTTAACCGCAGGAGAAAGCCCATGATCAGACCTGGACGGCAGAATCCACATATCATTACTTAGGTGCGCATAATGTATATTATGTTAAATAGAATTACTGGGTACGCACCGGTATCCTGCCCGTCCTTTCTCACCTCACCTTCAAGGCTTATCAGGCTGACATCCTTTTTTATGTTTAAGCCCATCTATCAACCCATCTCAGTTTAGCCCTTAGTCGGCGTACCTTGATGAAAGCGCATCTGCCAACCCGCCTTTTCCGTCAGGAGCCAAATCGATGAGCGTTCGGTGCAACGAACGACGCGGCCCTGCGCGTCACGCTGAAAACTTTTATACGTCAGCAACACGGCGCCTTCACTGATTTTCGCCAGCTTAAACCCTTCGGCGAAAATCGGCGGATAATCCGTTTCCATCTCCAGCGCCGCAACGGTTTGGCATTTGTCATAACGTAGGCCTGAACGACCAATCTCTTCAAAGTCTTCATGCAACAATGCCGCGACATGTTTCGGATCGCAGCGCGTTGTTGGCTGGTGCAGTTCAACCTCAAGCGCCTGGATTTAGCTAAGCCACTCTGCAAAATGGGTCAAAATGCCCTCCTTTTTTGATCGCGCTACGTGAAATCTGGCAAACTTCGGCAGTCAATCTACATCAGAATGACACTCGTGAAACCTGACTATTCCCAGGATTCCTTCTCATAGGGTTTTTGCCAGTTCTTTTCCGTGACGGGTACGAGTTCCCCGTTGAACGTATAGGTACAACAGCGGCATCTCACCGGCACATCTTCTGCGGTGAATGCCGGGTTCACTTTCTGCAGTATCCCGTGATCATCTATGCATAGCCCGCTGTAATAGCTCGACTCACCACAGCAGACATAGCTCTGCCAGTTTTTACGGTGCAGCGCCACCAGGTAAAAAATAGGCGCTTCTTTATCCAACCGACTTACCGCTTCGCTATGTACTTCATTCCAGGGTTGGCCCGCTTTACTGAGCAGAAATTGAAATAACGGCGTGTAATCCATGCCATGTTGTATCTGCCCATGCATACTATCACGCAGCGGCAACTGCTCATCGTCCACCTGTTTGCCATGGCGTTCCCAGCGGTACTTACCACCGCTGGCGATGGGCCCTCTCGATGTAACGCTTTCTCTTCTATAGAGTTTCTTCTTTCCATCTCGATGTGCTCTCATCAAGCCTCAATAGTGACATTGTCACAAAAAAAGAAATCCTTACGCCGGTTTCCCAGCCAAATGCGACCGCCGAACCCGCAATTCCCCGTGCCGCCAGGCTCCGTCTGCCGTGGCGCGATTGTCGATCAGGCGATTCAAGGCCTCCTCGACTAACCGGTCAATGCGTTGGCTGTAGCTGGTCAGCGCCCAGTTGGCTGAGCCGGCCTCGTCGATATCGTCGAAACCTACCACGGCCATCGAAGACGATGGTGCCACTTGCCTGAGCGCTTCGAGCGCCCCCAGCGCCAGCACGTCGTTCTCGCAGAACAGCGCTTCAAGCCGCTCGCTTTCCGGCGTTGCCTGCAGGTATTCACTCATCATTTGGAAACCGCGCTGGCGATCGTAGTGGCCGGCGGTGAGCACCCGATCCAGCTGAAAGCCGGCGGCCATCAGTTTGTCGCGGTAGCCTTCCATGCGCAGCAAATGGCTGCTTTGCGTATCCGGCCCCTTCATGTAGCCAAAGCGCCGATGACCCTGCTCTATCAGCAGCGTGGCGATCTCTTCGCCGGCGCGGTAACCGTCTATGTTCACCACATCAATGTGTTCGCTTTCCGTATTGCGGCACACCTGCACCAGCGGGATCTGATGCAGATCTTGCGCGATCGCCGCCCACTCTTGGGTTAACACCGTCGCCAGGAACAGAATGCCATCGACCTGCAGCTGATCGGCCATCGCCATTACCGCCCGATAGTTTTCCCCGGCGGTGATGTTCAGCAGCAGCGCCATATAACCGCGGGTTTGCAGCTGTTTGGTAACCATATCGAGCATCATCATCGAATGCGGGTTCTTCATCTCGTCGATGGCCACGCCGATGATGTGCGTGCGTTTTTGCGACAGGCTGCGCGCCAGCAGATTGGGTCGATAGCCCAGCTCGGCCGCCGCCGCCAGTACGCTTTCACGCGCGCTGTCTGAGATCGACGCGCCGGGCGTAAAGGCGCGCGATACCGTCCATTTAGAGACGCCGGCCTTTTCGGCGACGTCGCTGGCGGTGGCTTTGTGGTGTTTCATCATGGTTACGTCGATCCCTGCTTCGGTGAAGTCAAACTATACCCTGCTCGCTCAGATCCCCTAAGCGCCTGCCGGCATACCTGCTGCGATTATGTCCCGTTTTTGCACCCGATTGCAATTTGTTATGCAACCGGGTGCAAAAGGTAAAGAGTTTGTGATCGTCCGCGCTGTTTTCACCTTTCCCCTGTTGACCAAATTTTCTTCATGGCCGACATTCACGGTGGCATTCAGAGACTCATCGCGGTTTTGTCTCCTGCTTTGCACCCGGTTGCAAAAGAACTGTTTTTACATAACACCTCTCTTCTCAACAGGATACCGTAATGAAAAAAACCAGACTGCTGTTGATGTTAGCCTGCTCGCTGTTTGTCGTGACCGCCCAGGCCAAGACCTACCAGGTCGGCGTGGCGCTGGCCAACTTCGATCTCAACTTCGTCTCCATCCTGCGCAGCCAAATGGCGCGAGAACTGGCTGCGCAACAGCTGCAAGGCCAGTTCGTCGATGCCAAAGGCGATGTCGCCCTGCAGGTGCAGCAGGTAGACGATCTGATTAATCAGGGCGTGGACGCCATTATCCTCAACCCAGTCGATACGCAAGGCGTCCAGCCGATGATAGCGGCCGCCCAACGCGCCGCGGTCCCCCTTATCTTCGTCAACCGCAAACCCGAAGTGCCGCTCAGCGGCGCGACGGCCTACGTCGGCTCCGACTCGGCGCTCAGCGGCCGCCTGCAGATGGAGGCCCTGGCGAAAAAAATGAATTACCACGGCAACGTGGCGATCCTGATGGGCGCCCTCTCCAACGAAGAAACTCGCGAACGCACCCGTGCAGTGGAAACGGTGATCGCCAAATACAAAGACCTGAAAGTGGTAGAGAAACAGACCGCCAAATGGCAACGCAATGAAGCGGTCGACGTGGTTTCCGGCTGGTTGCTGAACGGCGCGGCGATCGATGCGATCGCCGCCAACAACGATGAGATGGCCATCGGCGCGATCATGGCGCTGAAACAGGCCAAAAAGCGCGACGTGCTGGTTGCCGGTATCGATGGCACGCCCGACGGCCTGCAATTTATCAAAAATGGCGACCTGGCGGTGACCATTTTCCAGGATGCCAAAGCCCAGGCGATCGGCGCGGTGCAGGTGACCCGAGCGATGTTGGATCACGCCAAAACCGAGCCCTATAACTGGGTACCCTACGCCACCGTGACGCGAGAAAACTACCCGCAATTTGCACAGATGAATCAGAAATAAGCCGTTGCCACTCTCTTTTTCAACCCACTTTGCACCCGAGTGCAAAGCCACAGTATCAGGAGTCAGCATGTTAAATGGTGAAAGAAGCATCCCTCGCCCGCTGCGTTGGGCGATGATCGGCGGCGGCCGCCTCAGCCAGGTGGGCTACAAACACCGTTCCGGCGCACTGCGCGACAACACCGCCTATCGGCTGGTTGCCGGTGCCTTTGATATCGACGCGGCGCGCGGACGTGAGTTTGGCGTCAATCTCGGCGTGCCCGCCGAACGCTGCTATGACAACTATCAACAGCTGCTGGAGCAAGAAGCTAACCGCGAAGATGGCGTTGAGGTGGTAACCATCGCCACTCCCAACGGCACCCACTATGAAATCACGCGCGCCGCGCTGAATGCCGGCCTGCATGTCATCTGCGAAAAGCCGCTGTTCTTCACCACGGCGGAGGCGAGAGAAATCAAGTCGCTGGCGGCGGAGAAAGGCCTTATCGTCGGCGTAACCTACGGCTTCTCCGGCCATCCGCTGCTGATGCAGATGCGCGCCATGATCGCGAACGGCGACATCGGCGAAATACGCATGGTCGAATTGCAGTACACCCACGGCTTCAATGCCAACGAAAGCGCGGACACGTTCGAGGCACAAAAGTGGCGCGTCGATCCGAAAATCGCCGGCCCCTCTTTTGTGCTGGGCGACATCTCCACCCACACCTTCTACATCTCGCAGCTGGTGATGCCCGACATGAAAATTGCCTCCCTGCTGTGCGATCGCCAGAGCTTTATTCCTTCCCGCGCCCCGCTGGAAGACAACGCCATGGTGCTCATGCACTACGAAAACGGCGCCGTCGGCCGCATGTGGGCTTCTGCCATCAACGCCGGCGCGATGGACAGCCAAAGCATCCGCGTGGTGGGCTCACGCGCCAGCCTGCAATGGAGCGATTCCACGCCCGGCGAATTGCGCTATGAGATCCAGGGGCGGCCCAACCAAACGCTGCACCACGGCATGCCCTATCTGGACGACAGCGCGCTGGCCGAAGAGCGGCTCGGCGCGCTGCATACCGAAGGGCTGGCCGAATCCTGGGCCAATATCTACCTCAAGTTCGCCATCGCCATCAGCGCCAGCCAGCGCGGCGATCGGCAGACGCTGGCCGCGCTGATCTATCCGGATATCGATGCCGGATTGGAAGGCGTGCGCTGGATTGAAAACTGCGTTCGCTCCGCCGACAACGGCGCCACCTGGGTCAATTACCAATAAGGAAAGCACCATGAAACTTTCGTTCTGTACCGACAGCCTGGGCCATTTACCCTTCGAGCCGATGCTGGATCGGCTGCTGGAGCTGGGGGTGCGCGGCGTGGAAATGACCACCGGCGGTTGGTCCCCGGCGCCCCATCTGGATGCCGACGATCTGCTGGCCAACCCCGCCAAACGCCGGCAGCTGCAGCAGGCGCTGGCCAGCCGCGGCATGGAGATCGCCGCGCTCAATGTCTCCGGCAATCCGCTCGATCCGGGCGAGCTGGGGCAGCGCCATCTGCGCCAAACCGACAATACGCTGGAGCTGGCCGGCCTGTTGGGGGTGAAGAAGATCGTCATGATGAGCGGCCTGCCGCCGGCCAGCCCGCATGACACCATCCCCAACTGGATCACCTATACCGTCAGTTGGCCGCCGACGGTGAAAAACTGTCTGGATTATCAATGGAATGAGGTGGCGATCCCCTATTGGCAGGCACTGGTCGCCCGAGCCAAAGCGTGCGGCGTTGAGCGCTTTGCGCTGGAAAACTTCAGCGCCATGCTGGTGTGGAACCCGGAAACGCTGTTCCGGCTGCGCGAGGCCGTTGGCCCGATGGTGGGCCTGAACCTCGATCCCAGCCATTTGATCTGGATGGGCGCGGATCCCATCGCGGTCGCTCGCGCCCTTGGTCCCGCCATTCACCATGTACACGGCAAAGACGTTCGCCTGGAACGCGGTGTCGTCGAAGTTAACGGACTGCTGGAAACCAAACCGATCGACGAGGTGGCCGGCCGCGCCTGGAACTATGTCGCCGTCGGCTGCGGCCGGGATCTGCAGTGGTGGAAGGAATTCTTCTCGGTGGTGCGCATGATGGGCTACAACGACTGGGTGTCGTTGGAAATGGAAGATTTGACCATGTCGGTCGATGCCGGCATCGTCTCTTCCGTTCAGGCGCTACAGCAGACGATCAGCCAATAACACCCTGCGCGGCGGCCACGGCCGCTGCGCAGAGTTCATCACGTTACGGGGTTATCGCCAACTTAATCACGCCATCGCGCTTTTCGGAGAACAGGTGGTAAGCCTCGGCAATATTCTCCAGTTGAAAACGATGCGTCACGAACGGCGTGAGATCCAAACCGCCATGCTGGATCACGTTCATCATTCTGCGCATCCGTTCCTTGCCGCCGGGGCACAGAGCCGACCGAATCGTATGATCGCCAAGCCCATAGGCAAACGCCTCGACAGGCAATTGAATATCGTCGCTATAGACGCCAAGGCTGGACAATGTGCCACCGGGTTTTAAGACTCGCAGCGCCTGATTAAAGGTGGCCTGCGTCCCCAAACACTCGATGCTGGCATCCACGCCGCGCCCTGACGTAATCTTGAATATTTCATCAATCACATCGGTTTCCTTGTAATTCAACAAGACGTTTGCCCCCATTTTTCCCGCCATCATCAGCTTTTCGGGAGAGCTGCTGATGGCAATAATCAGGCTGGCGCCCCGCAGGCGAGCCCCCGCGGTGGCACATAAGCCGATCGGGCCCTGGGCGAAAATGGCTACCGTATCGCCAATGTTAATGTTGGCATTTTCTGCCCCTTTGAAACCGGTAGACATCACATCCGGGCACATCAGCACCTGTTCATCCGTCAGACCGTCGGGGATGAGCGCCAGATTAGCTTCCGCATCAGGCACCAAGACATATTCAGCCTGAGTGCCGTCGATAACGTTGCCGAAGCGCCAACCCGCCGTGGCTTTATAGCCATGGCAGCGGCATTCGGGTAAATAGGAACCGTCCTGCGCGGGAAAGCCGTCCTGACATGAATAGGAGGTAAAAGAGGGGCAAATAGCCCCAGCCAATGCCCGCTGCCCCTCTTGAAAGCCTTTAACATTGCTTCCCAACTTTTCAATAATGCCGACCGGCTCATGGCCAATGGTCAACCTACGCGGCACCGCATACTCTCCCTTGAGGATATGAATATCCGTGCCGCAGATTGTCGTCGTGGTTATTTTGAGCAAGGCATCGTTGGGGCCAGGGGAAGGAATAAGTTTTTCAATGAGTTCTATTCGCCCCTTTTCGATAAAGGCAGCGGCTTTCATCATGCGCATGGCGGAAGATCCTTTGGTTTCTGCCGAAGTGGCTACAGAAAAGAATAATCCAATCGGTCATTTTTTCCGATTTTACCGCCTTGGGAAATAATTAAACACGCCAGTAATCTTTATCGGTAAATAATATAAAAAATATAATTCAATAAAATAACATCCAATAAAATCTGCTTTGTCACGCTGCCGAAAAACACGGTCGATTTATATCGACAGACGCTGCATCATTTCTCTTTCCAAATACTCTACGCTCAGCGAAGATATACGTTATCTGATTGATAAGTCATGCAGGAAATGCCATGTCACGACTCACCCTCCTCCCGCTGAGCCTGGCACTTGCCGGCTGCGTGCCAATGCAGCCTGATGGCTGTGAAAAAGCCAGTGCGGTGAATGATTGCGTTTATGCCTGGCGTGCAGGCAGCGATGTTCCAACGGCAAAGCAACCGCCTAACTTGGGATGCGACGGACAAGTTTTTTATGAGCGGCCGCACTATTCCGCCTCTGCGAAGGCAGAAAAACGCGAAGGCGAAGTGAGCGCAACGTTTGATGTTGATGATAAGGGTAAAGCCAGAAATATCGTGCTGACGGGCACCCCAGAGTTCTATCGCGACACCAAAAGCGCCATCGCACGCAGCTGCTGGACACCGAGCCGTGTTCATGAAACGGCGTTGTTTACTTTTAAACTCTCTGGTGATGCAGATGCCAACCGATAAGCGAATCTCGGCCGGCGATCAACGCCCTGTTCACTTCGGCGCGTAAATCTCTCTGAGCGTGGCGATCACTTTCGCCACGTTTGGGTTATCGATGCGGTAAAACAAGGTTTGCGCTTCGCGTCGGTACGTCACCAGACCTTCATTGCGCATTTTCGCCAGGTGCTGCGACAGCGCCGATTGGCTTAGCGGCACCAATTGTTGTAGCTCCCCCACGGCAATCTCATCGTGTTTCAATAGCAGGCAAAGCACCAGCAAGCGGTGTTCGTTGCCTATCGCTTTCAACAGCCTGGCGGCTTCAATCGCCCCTTCGATCAGAAAGGGATCTTGGTTAGCTTTTGCATTCATGGTCAATCACGGCCCCGTCATCATTCAGCCGCATTATAGCGGCTTTCAGACGCTGGCACAGCATTATATTAGCACCCTTTAAATTAGATATTGCTAATTTATATAAATCTAATATAACCTTGTATTCATGCCAAGTGGCTCTCCCTGAGGCCGCAGGCCTTCCCCAACACAAGTGAGAATGCATTATGAATATGCCAACCCTGGTACTGCTGGCGTTTGCCGGCTGGACCTTATTGATTCTATTCGGCACCGTCGGCGTTTATCGCTGGTCCAGAATTTTAACCGGCCGTGCCACGGTGAGCGAATGGCAAGCGAACAAACCACAGGGCAGCGATAGCTACCAGCGCGCCATTGCGGCGCATCGCAACTGCATTGAAAATTTGCCGGTTTATACGGCCCTCGTCGTGGCGATAGCTGTATTTCAGGTGGAAAGCACGACGCTGAATGTCTTGTCTCTGGTGCTGCTCGGCGCGCGCATGGCGCAGAGTCTGGTTCACATCGGTTTCGAGCAGACGGAAAACGTCGCCACATGGCGTTTCGCTTTCTTTTTCACACAAATCGTCACGATGTTTTGGATGGGAATAGAGATCGTCGGGAGCCTGCCATGACGATCACGAACCTGGCAGAGCCCCATGAGGTGGCCCATTTCCTCTATGATGCGGATAAACCCAAGGGGCAGCGGGCCATCCTCTACTTTTCCGCCTCCTGGTGTCGCCCCTGCCAGAATATGCAGGGGATCGTTGAACAGCTGCACCGTCACGCCAACGAGATCGCCTTCGGCAGCATTGACGTCGCGCAGGCGCCGACGCTCGCCCCTGCATTCGGCATTAAATCCGTGCCCTCCCTCGCCCTGTTTGAGGATGCGTGCCTCGTTGCGATCATCGCGGGCGAGGTTCCCTTGCAACGGCTCTCTCACCGGGTGGCGGCGGCATTCGCCGGCGTTACAACATCCACTCAATAGGCAGCCAGCCGGCCACGGTAAGAACGATGCGTTTTACCCAGCCGGCGCCGGGTTCTTGCTGGTGCACCTCGGTATGGCCGTCTTCGAAGGCTTCTTTCCACACCATTTTGCCTTCGGGCGTCAATGCCGGCCGATAGGCGGCGTACTCGAGCGGGCCATCAAACAGTTGGCGGGTGTCGGCCGCCAGCGCCGGGCTGTCGATCAAGAATCCCATTTCGCAGTTCAGGTGCGCCGAGCGCGGATCGAAATTGAACGAGCCGATAAACACCCGCTTATCGTCGATGGCGAAGGTTTTGGCATGCAGCGCCGCGCCGGACAGCCCCAGCGGCTTGAGCTCCTTGCGCCCGGTCGGTTGACCGGCGCGCAGCTTCAGCTCGAACAGTTCGACGCCCGCCTGCAGCAGCTCACGTCGGTATTTGGCGTAGCCCGCATGCACCACCAGCACGTCGGTGGTGTTCATCGCGTTGGTCAGCACGCGAATGGATTTCCCCTGTTTGGCAAGCGATTCAAAGAAAGTCGCCCCTTCTCGCCCCGGCACGAAATAGGCGGAGACCAGATCCAATTGCCGGCTGACGCCGCCGATGATCTTACCCAGTTGCGTCACCATCAAACGATCGCGCGAAGCCTTGCCCAACCCTTTCGCCGGATCGTCGGCCACCAGCTCTACCTGGGTGAATTCCGGCTGTACGGCGCCATCGCGAAAGCGCACCGCGCTGGTTTCCAGCTGCACCGCCAGTTTACGGGCGCGCTCGCTGGTTTCGGTGGCGGCGGCCTGCGTCAGGAAGGCGGAAAGATCGCCTTTTCCCCGAATAATCTGCTCAACGCCGAACACCGAGGCGCTGTTCCAGTAGCGATCGAAGACCTCGGCGGTCTCCGCCACCACGTTGCCGACGCTCAACACGTCGAGATCGAGGAAATAGTTTTCGTCACCGACCTGAAAATACTCGTCGCCGATGTTGCGGCCGCCGATGATCGCCACGGCGCCGTCGACGATGTAGGACTTGTTATGCATGCGCCGGTTCATGCGCATAAAGTCGAAGGCGTAACCGGCCAGCTTCGGCGTACGTACGGTGGACGGATTGAACAGACGGATCTCGACGTTTTCCTGGGCGTTCAGCGCCGCCAGCGTCTCATCCATGGCGACGCCGTTATCGTCCAGCAGCAGCCGCACGCGCACCCCACGTTGGGCCGCGTCATACAGGGTTTTCAGCAGGATCTGCCCGGAGGTGTCGTTATGCCAGATGTAGTACTGAGCGTCGATAGACCTTTCCGCCATCCGCGCCAGCGCCAGGCGGCTGGCGAACGCATCGTGGCCGCTGACCAGCGGCACCACGCCGCTCAGGCCGGAATGTGCCGCCATCTGTTCGGCGGCCCGCGCCGGCAATAGCGCGGTAGGATCAGCCGGCAATGCCGCCTGCGGCAGACGCTGCGAAATATCCGGCAAACGAAAGATGACTCTTGCCGCAATAATGGCGATCGTCACGGCGATAATCAGATACACGACAATTTTTATCACGGGAGGCGGCCTCGGAGGTTGACTGCTTTGCTTTATACGTCATTAGGTTGCTTCAATCTATAGGAGAAGCGCGCTATGCGCGAGGTCCGCTTGGAAAACGAAAAATATCTTACGTTACTATCCAAATCATGCCAGTTGCGCCGTATTGCGCAACTGGCATATCTATCGGCTTTAATTTATTCCAGCTTAGGCATGATGCTTAAATGACGAACATCCATTTCTGTCAGCGCAACGCCATTCAACGGCGAAGCGCCATCGATATCCCTGACGGTACCAACCTCTGGCTTTAAAAGCCAAGGCGGCAGCCCTGCCAATGCCTGATGAAACGCCGGCAATCAGAACAGCTTTATATTCAGACATTTTTTTATCCTTCAGACGTGGAATGGCTTTCGGTTGGCAAGGTTGCCGTTGGGCTCTTTATCCGGAACCAGATAGCATACATAGCAGGCAGGAACACCAGCGTAATAATGGTTCCACCCAGTGTCCCGCCTATCAGGGTATAGGCCAGGGTTCCCCAGAATACCGAGTGGGTTAACGGGATAAAGGCCAGAATGGCCGCCATCGCCGTCAGCAGTACAGGCCTGGAGCGCTGTACCGTTGCCTCAATGACCGCATGATAGGGTTCAAGCCCTTCCTGCTCGTTGTGATGGATCTGCCCAATGAGGATCAGCGTGTTACGCATCAAGATCCCTGACAGGGCAATCAAACCAACCAGCGCATTGATACCAAAGGGCTGGTTGAAGAGCAGCAAGGTTGGCACCACACCGACCAGCCCCAGAGGTGCGGTCATAAAGACCATCACCATCGCCGACATCGAACGCACCTGAAGGATAATGATCAGCAATGTCATGGCTATCATGATAGGGAATAACGGCACCATCGCTTGGGTAGCTTTCCCTGACTCCTCAATAGAGCCTGCCTGTTCAACCCGGTATCCATTCGGAAGCGTTGTGATGATGGGCTGCAGTTGTTTAAAAATCGCAGTGGAAACATCAGGTGCCTGAAGGGATTCGGCAATATCGCCTCGCACGGTAATGGTTAGCATACGGTCACGACGTCGCAGGACCGGGTCTTCCATGCGCACTTCGACCTCGCCAACCTGCGATAACGGAATACGCTGCCCTGCAGAACCGACCAGGGTGAAACCCTCTATTTTCGCCGGATCAAGTCTGATATCGCCGGCAGCGCGTCCCACGACCTGCACCGAACGGATATCTTCGCGCACCGCGGTGATAGGAACACCCGAAAGCAAGAATTGAAGCTGCTGGGCCACGGCATTTGACGTCAGCCCCACGGCCTGCAGGCGGTCCTGATTCAGGGTGAAATGCAGTGTTGGCACGCGTGAGCCCCAATCCGTGTTGACCGTTCTCATCAGCGGGCTGGCCTGCATCAGCATTTTCACCTTGTCCGCGATGTCTCGTAATACCGTCGGATCAGGCCCTGTCACACGGAAGGCAACCGGATAGGGTGAGTAAGGGCCAAACACCAGTTGGGTCACGCGAACTCGCGCCTCAGGAGCCAGTCCATCAGCCGCAGCCTGGCGAAGACGGAACTTAAGCGCCTCACGGGCTCCCTCACTGTCCGTCAGGATAACAATTTTCGCAAAAGAGGGATCAGGTAGCTCGGGTGCCATGGCGAGATAAAAACGAGGTGCCCCTTGCCCGATATAAGCCGTCACGATTTTTGCTTCTTTCTGGTGCTTCAGCCAGTCCTCAATTTTCGTCACGGCGGCGCTGGTTTGTTCAATGGACGAGCCATACGGCATCTGGACGTCCACAAGGACCTCTGGCCGGTCAGACGTCGGGAAAAACTGTTTTTTCACCAGCGCCATGCCGAGAACAGCAACGGTGAATACCGCGACGACAGAAGCCGCGACCAGCCATTTTCGCGCGATGACCTGCGCCAGCAACTGACGAAAACGGTTGTAGCGGCGGGTGTTGTAGATAGCTGTGTGCCCCCCTTGAACCGTTTTGATATCCGGCAGCATTTTCACCCCAAGGTAAGGGGTGAACACCACTGCCACCACCCAGGAGGCAATCAATGCAATTCCCACAATCCAGAACATATTGCTGGTATATTCACCCGCCGTGGATTGTGCAAAACCGTTGGGCATAAAGCCAACGGCCGTCACCAGGGTGCCTGCCAGCATCGGCGCAGCAGTGTGGCTCCATGCATAGGCCGAGGCTTTGATTCGGTCGTACCCCTCCTCCATTTTCACCACCATCATTTCAATGGCAATGATGGCGTCATCCACCAACAACCCCAGGGCCAGGATGAGCGAGCCCAGGGTAATACGGTCGAAGTTTTTACCTGACGCCTCCATGACCACAAAGACGACAGCCAGCGTCAGGGGCACAGCAGCAGCGACCACCACACCCACACGCCAACCCATACTGAGAAAGCAGACCACCATCACGACCAGCAACGCGACGAAAAATTTGATCATGAACTCATCTACGGCGGAACTGATGTTAACTGACTGATCGGTGACTTTCACGAATGTCATGCCGAGTGGCATGTCCGCATTGATGCTGGCGGCTTCCTTATCCAGCGCTTTACCCAGCTCTAGACCATTCCAGCCCTCACGCATCACGATACCCAGCAGAAGTGCAGGTTCGCCCTGATTACGCACCATAAAGGTCGCCGGATCTTCGTAGCCACGCTCGACCGTCGCCACATCGGAAAGCTTCAGCGTCCTCCCTTGCACCACAACCGGCGTTTCACGAATTTTTTCCAGTGTGTCAAAAGCCCCATCCAGACGGATAAAAACCTGCGGCCCACGGGTATCTATCGAGCCCGCAGGTGTCAGCACGTTCTGGTTGTTCAGGGCTGCAAAGATATCCTGGGCAGAGACCCCCAGGGTTGCCAGACGGTCATGGGAAAATGAGACAAATATCCGCTCGGCCTGCTCACCGATAATATTGACTTTTTTTACCCCGGGAACATGTAATAAGCGCTGGCGTAATGACTCGGCATCGCGCACCAGTAGCCGCTGTGACTCGCCTTTTGCCTTCAGCGCAAAGAGCGCAAACGTGACATCCGAAAACTCATCGTTAACCATCGGCCCAGACACCCCTGCCGGCAAGTTTTTAGCCTCGTCGCTGAGTTTTTTGCGTGCCTGATAGAACGCTTCCTGGACCTCTGAGGGGGGAGTGCTGTCCAACAATGAGAGCATGGTAAAAGCCAGACCGGGACGCGTGTAGGTCTCTGTGCGGTCATACCACTTGAGCTCCTGGAGACGCTTCTCCAGCGGTTCGGCCACCTGATCCTGCATTTCCTTAGCCGTTGCTCCAGGCCAGGCGGAAATGATGGTCATCTGCTTGACCGTAAAAGGCGGGTCTTCTGCGCGCCCCAGCCCAAGGAACGAGAGAATACCGGCAACGGTGATCAACAGGATAAGAAACAGCGTAACGGAACGCTCGCGTACGGCGAGCGCGGAAAGATTGAAACGTCCGCGACTCATGGACGACTCCCGACGACACGGATATCGCTCTGCTTCGCCAGCCGGACTGTCTCACCATCATGCAGTAGATGAGCGCCCAGCGCTACGACCTGTTCGCCAGGCTTAAGGCTGCCGGTTACGCTTGCTGCATCATCCCCGAGGCTCACGACCTGCACGGACCGCCAGGTCACTCTGGCGGGATTTCCTGAAATGCTCCAGACCCCCGGACCTTTACCCGCGTCAAAAACAGCCGCTAAAGGCACCTGCAGCAACGGCTGCGATGCTCTGCTCTGCGCAATATGGATGGTGACAGTGGCCCCCAGAGGGGCACCAGACAATGGACCATCGAGCACGTACCTTGCTTCAAACGTGCGCGTCAGCGGATCGGCTGCATCAGAGAGTAACCGTAGCTTCGCGGAAACAGAGGGTGTATCGCTGCCGTACAGAGAGGCCTGTGCCACGCTTCCAATTACCGGGCGCAGCGTCTCAGGCAGTTGGACGACCGCTTCGCGTTGTCCAGCCCTCGCCAGCCTGATAACTGGCTGTCCGGCACTGACCACCTGACCTGGCTCGGCCAGCGTGTCCATCACCACTCCGTCGGCGTCAGCGACCAGGACTGCATAGCCCATGGCGTTTTGCGCCACATTCGCCTGCGCCTGGGCGGCACTGAGGTCAGCCCTGGCCGTCTCTGCGGCAGCCTTAACCTGATCGTAAGCGGATGCCGACACAGCACCTGTAGTGACCAGACCGCGATAACGCGATTCATCATCCGCTGTCTGTCGGGCTCGCGCTTTTGCTGCGGCGACTGCCTGCTGTTGAGCCTGAGCCTGTAGGCTCAGATCAACCGGATCCAGACGCATTAACGGCTGGCCACGTTTCACGGCCTGGCCGGTATCGACGAGACGTTCCAGGATTTTGCCTTGAACCCTGAAACCAAGGTCGCTCTGAATTCGTGCAACCACCACCCCCGTAAAAGCACGGGAAAAGTCGGTTGCATTGATCGCTGCGGCAGACCTGACCAGAGGTGGCAGACTGCGTGGATCGCGGTTATCGGAAGCCTCACCGCAGGCCACAAGGGTAAACGGCAACAGACAGACAGCAAAGGTGACAGGTTTAAGTCCGAGCATGGGTTCCCTTAATTAATTAACAGGACAGGAACCCATACTTATACTTGTGACCATTATTGTCAATAGTCACAAAGTCAGGGTGACAAACTTCTCAAGATCAGTGATGGCAGCAACACCGCCGCTGCTTGGATGGTGTCCAAATTATATTGCAGCTGAACCGGGCTGATATAGGGACGCATGACCATAAAAATCGCATCCGCCGCCTCATCCAGTGGCGTTTTTCTTTCGAACTCACCTGCCTGGCGCCCTTCAACAATGATCTGCTCGATTAGCTGCCGCAGGTGCTGCTCATGAGCTTGTGCTGAGGGCCATTTATCACGCACAGCAACAGCCGCAATATCGTGCAACTTACGGTCATGAAAAAATAAATCGCAGCCAGATTCTGACAATGCCTTGAATAACCGCCTTATTTTCTCTGCAGCTGTCGGCGCATCCGCAATCGCTGCGTGGACAATATCCCTTATGATCGCCAGCCGATTAGCGCAGATCACTTCTCCAATCGCCTGCTTGGAATCGAAAAATTTATAGATATAAGCTTTTGAAAAACCAATTGCTTTGGCGAGGTCGGAAACCGTTGTTTTTTCGTAGCCATAGTGACCGAAATGCTCAGTGGCCGCGTCAACGACCTGATCGCGGACACTGTGGTCGGAAGGTCCCCTGGAAGGGGTTTCATTCATCTGTTTAGTCATTTTCCCATCCTAGCTCAATGAAGCCCGGCTGACAACGAGTGACCAATTGGTAATATGGTCATAATTCAAATTCGGTTCAAGGCTTCTTCCTGTTTGCCCTAAATACACTTGCACTCTGGCAGACTTTTCGCCGGATGATACAGCGCCCCCGGGCACTCCCCTTAATCAACAAAACGGAACATCTCACCATGAATAATGACGTCATCATCATCGGCGGCAGCTTTGCCGGTCTCGCCGCAGCCCTGCTATCAATATGGTTAATGCCCGCGCGGACAGCCTCTCTGATACTCCCTCAGTCACCACGGCGCGATGGCGGGTATCTTCGCTCGGCAGTCGATGCTCACCTGAGTGCAAGCAACAACAATCTCCAAGCGGATCACTGCCATAAGGCTATAGCGTAAAGCGCGAAGGCGAAACGCCAAACAGTTTTTTGAACGCCACCGAATAGGCGCTGTGGCTCTCATAACCGCTTTCGAAGGCGGCGTGGATGATCGAGTTGCCCGCCAGCAGCAGCGGGATGGACGACAACAGCCGTAGACGCTGTTTCCACTGACCAAAGGTGATGCCGGTTTGTTGAGTGAAGTGACGCTGGAAGGTTTTCGCGCTGATCGACAATGAATCCGCCCAGATCTCAATGCCGCGATCGTCGGCCGGCGTGATGACCAACTGCCGGCAAATGTCAGCCATTCTCGCTTCCATCGGCCAAGGGAGATGCAGCGCCAGCTGCGGCTGCAGGCTCAGTTCCTCGAGGAACAATGCTCTGAGCAACGCGTGGCGTTTGGTCTCCTCGCCCTCGGGCGCCAGCGTCGCCAACTGGGCGATCAGCTCGCGCAGCAGCGGCGACACCTGCAAGACGCCGTCGCGCAACGGCAACCGCGCGGCGGTGAATTCATCAACAAAAATCCCGTAAACGCAAATGTTGCTCTGCATGACCAACTGATGTTCTACCCCCGGCCGCAGCCAGACTGCGGTGGTAGGCGGTACGATCCAGCGTCCGCAGCTCGCCTCGACCGCCATAACACCCTGTTGCGAATAGAGCAAATGGCAGCGTTTATGCGAGTGGTAAGGAATGACAAAGCCCGCCGGGTAGTGTTTCACCAGCCCCGTCACCTCGAACGCAGAGTTTTCGTGGCTGCTGAGGTCGATGCGTTTCGTTTCGGCGTTGTCGACGTCGAATCCCATGGTCGTTTGTCCCTTTTGATAACGCGAATGTCTTTTATTTGATAGAGAGGCCGCATGATCCTCCATATAGTGACGTTCTCGCAAGCCACACCAGGGGCCTTATGCGAAGAAACTCACTATTTACACCAAAATTTCATCGTTCTGCTTAAAACGAAGGCGATGACGTTGCGCATGCGCTGCGCAATGGCGGCTCGTTGCGGGGGCGACGCGGCCGAAAGTGATGGAAAGGGAAAGCGCGGTGGCTTAAATCAGGAGGTATGCGCATCAATCAGCAGGTAGCTCAGCCTGGGGGGCGGCTTAATGCTAAAGGGATAGGGAGAGCGCCTAGGCTCTCCTCCATCCAGAATGGTTATCTCGTCAACGGGCCAACTCGGCGCCGTCCAGCTCGGAAATCGCCAGACAAATCACTTCCGTGATGGCCTGTACCGTATAGGCGGTCTTGGCAGGAATGATTAACATCTCATGGGGTTGCAACGTCTGATCGTCAACCTTCAGTTCACCGCTCAGCACCATCAGTTTCACCCAGCCCGGATGAAAACGCGCCGGTTGTTGGCTGCCCGCATCGAGCTTCAGCAACGCCGTATGGCCAGGCGTCTCCCGTTTCAAAATGTGAAAGTGTACCCCATCGTAAGGCATGTTTTCGTAATGCAGTGACGCCAGTGTTCTCTTATGCATGGTAAGTGTCCTCGTGACCTGTGAGTAGCTGCTCCGCCTTCGGTCGCCGTAAAAACGATTGGCGGCTGTCCCTACCGAAAGCACCGGCTCGCAGCCTCTTGGCGAACGGATTAACTGTCGTACTTGCAGCGGCCAGATCGACCGCCGTTTCATGCCTAACCTGCCTCAGGCATGCTACTAAATATATAAGAGCCTCGCCGAGGGCGCAAAAAACCGCTGCAGGGTTGAGCGTATTACGGTGCTGATCCGTAGTCGGAAAACCTGAACGGCGAGACCAAGGCGCCGTCTGCCGGAGATCGCGATGGTCTCCCCCTTCACACCCCATCATTAATAAATCGCGCCGGGCGATAAGCGTGCGGAATGGCGGAATTGACGCCATGCAGCAGCTCGTCTCCGATCAGCCGGCCAAGCGTCGGTGCGCACATCACGGCCGGATGCATCACCGCCACATAGAGGCAGGTGGCGCCCAGCGGCCCAACGATGGGATAACCGTCGCGCGGCCGGGGGCGCATCCCCACCGAACACGCCTGCAGTTTCAAGGGCGCCGTGCCTGGCAGGCGCCCTTCAATCGCCGATTGCGCTTCGCCCTCCACGCGATTTTCATCGCCGTGCGCAGGATAATCTTCCGCCGCCAGCAGATCGCCATTTTGTGCATGACGCACTTCGATGTCGTCGCCCGCAATCAGCGTGTTCACCACCTGCGCCGCCGCGTGATAGCGTAACAAAATGGCCGGCGACGCCTCGATCGGCAGCGAGAATCCGCTACCGTCCAACAGCGCCGAGATCCCCGTGCCACAGGCGAGCACCACCCGATCGGCGGTAATCGCGCCTTCCTCGGTAACGATGCCGATTATCTGCCCGTCTTCACGCAAAAATCCGCTGACGGTTCGCCCCAGGAACAACTCCCCGCCCCACGCGCGAACGCATTCGAGCAACCGCTGTGTCACCTCTTGCGGATCGACGGCGCCGTCACGCGCCGCAAAATAGGCTTGACTATCGGGCTGCCTGAGCCCCGGTTCCAGCGCGGTCACCTCGGCGGAGGGCAAAAGCCGATTATCGGGGTTTTGCGTCGCCGGCGCCTGACCATAGCTGAGCGCGCCGGACCAATTCACCCAGAGATCCGGGATCTCCTGCGCCAGGCGTATCCAGTCAGCCACGATCTCGCGCCGCAGAAACGCGTCGGGCGCGCCCTCAGGCACGCCTTCGCTGATCCAGCCAAACGAGCGGCCTGTGGCTCCCGCCGCGGGATGCGCCTGCTCAACCACGATAACGTGCTGCCCTTGGCGCGCGAGATGATAGGCGATCGATGCGCCGACAATCCCGGCGCCCACGATAACCATGCGTGATGATGTTCCATTCATTTAATGATGTCCGAACCTCATTTCAAGTGTTGTCGCCAAAGCAATCCTGCCGCCAGGCAGGCTACCCCGCCGCCGCAGGCCAACACGGCATAAGACGTGCCCCAGCTCTGGGTGGTATCCATCACGATGCCAAAGGATAACGGGGCGAACGAACCGATGCCGAACCCCAGCAACGATCGCCAGCCCATCACGCTGCCGAGCTGTTGCGGCGGCACGTTGTCCGCCATCGCCGCCGACAGCACGCCGGAGTCGCCAAGAATAAAGAAACTGCCGATGCTGACGAACAGCAGCGTCCAGTCCGGCCCCCAGTTCGCCGACCACCCCATCAGCAGCGATCCCAACGCACCGGCGGCGCCCACAAACGTCAGCACCGAGGCACGATTGAAATAGTCGGAAACGGTGCCGACAATCAGCGTGGCGATCATGCCGGCCAGGTGGATCACCGCCGCGGCGATCAATCCGGCGCTGAGCGGATCCAGAGAGAAACCGCTCAACGCCTCGCTGACCAGGCTGGGTGCCCAGGCCCAGTTACCGAGCAGTTCCCAGCTGTGAGCGATATACCCGATCAGCAACAGCAGGGTCGCATAGGTGATAGCATAGCTTTCTCGTTTCGTCTTCCTCCCCAGCGTGCGCGGTTGCGGTTCCTGATAACCGACCAGGGCCAACGAACCCGCCAGCGCCCCCAGTAGCGCACCGGCGGCGCACAGGGCAAACGCCACGCCGGCGCCCCAGCGCATGGCGCTCCAACCGGCGATGAAAACCGACAGAAAATACCCCAACGAACTGGCCGCCAGGATCATGCCGATGGCGTAACCGCGTCGGGCCGGGCCGTTCATCCCCATCGCTAACAGCAGCGCCGGCGTATAGGCGCCGCCCTGCGTCAGGCCGACGAAGGCCATCAACACCAGTGCGCCGATATACGAATGGGCAAACACGGCGAACAGCATCAGCGCACCGGCACCCAGCCAGGAAAACAGCAGATACACCCGACGCGCGCCCAGCGAATCACACCACCAGGAAGCCACCAGCAACGCCAGGGCGTTGGTCAGGCTGAACACCGTTTGCACTGTACCGGCGGAGGCGGCGTCGAGCTGCCACTCGCTTCTGATGGTCGGCAGCGCGCCGGCGAACATCATGGTGCCCAGGCAGAGGCCGGCCCGGCTCACGCAAAGCAAAAAGAAAGCTCGCATCTCAGGGGCGCCTCCCTGTCAACCGCAGGGTGAGGATAACGCCATTAACACGCATGACCGATAGCCAAAAGATCCGCATCATAAACTCAGCAATCAGAAGGAGATGCCTCATCATAGTGAGCAAAATCAACGGCTGACAAACGATCTTTCCTCCCTCACTTGGTTGAGCTAGACTCAACCTATGAAAAAAATTCACTCCCTACCGCACCTGTCCGCTTTCGAAGCCGCCGCCCGTCTCGGCAGCTTCAGCGCCGCTGCGGATGAGCTGTTTCTCACTACCGGCGCGGTCAGTCGCCACATCCGCAGCCTGGAAGAACAGCTGGAGCTCAAACTGTTTTATCGCGGACACAAGTCCGTGCGGCTGACGCAGGCCGGCGAGAATTTTTCCCGCACTGCGTCCCGAGTGATAAGCGAATTGTTTTCGGCGGAAAGCGCACTGAAAGCGAGCGCCGGCCGGCAGCGGCTGGTGGTACACAGCCTGCCGACGTTCACCATGCACTGGCTGATGCCGAAATTGGCAGCGTTCAACGAGATTCATCCGGAGGTCGCGATTGATATCACCACCGCCACTGGGGCCGTCGATCGCAATATGCCGTTTGACCTGGCGATCCGGCGCGATCCCGCGCACTTCTCCGGACTGAAAGCGATCCCTTTTTTGCAGGAAGACAGCCTGCTGGTCTGCAGCCAGAGCTATTTGCGCACCATGCCGATCAGCGCGCCAGACAATCTGGCCGGGCATACCGCCATTCGCATCCGCGCCCGTGAGGATTTATGGCACAGTTGGTTGAATACCTATCCGACGGCACTGGACGCCTCGCCGCCGCCGCTGACGCTCGACCATACCTTCGCCGCCATTCAGGCGGCCGAAGACGGCCTGGGACTGGCCGTCGTGCCTTACCTGTTCTGCGCCAAACATCTGTCGTCTGGCCGGCTGGTGTCGCCTTTCCCAGCGTTGACTATCCGAACCGGCGTTTATTCCCTGCTGCTGCGCGATCGGGACGATGAGGTCGTGAGCCAATTCGCCGCCTGGCTGCAGACGTTCCAGGCGTAAGCGCCGTATCGGAAACGCGTCACCCTCCTGGACATGCGCGAGCGTTTCGCGCGTCCAGTCGGTAAACCAGGCAAAGACATTCTCAGGCGTGGAGCGTCAGGCCTTTTATCGCCTTATCCACCGCTTTCTTCGGCCCGCGCAACGCCAGGCCGACCAAATCCAGATTGTCCGCGTCTTCAGCGAGAAAAACCTGCCGGTTGGCTGCATCGTGCCCGGTCGCAAACATGGCGTGCACATAGGGAACCAACGTCAATTCCCGCTCCAGCCCTTTGCGATGCACATTTTGCAGGCCCGGCAGATCCGCGGCAAAAATCAGCATCGGCTGCCCGGAAATGCCGCCGTAGCGTCTGCCTTGCGCATCCACATAACACTCGCCGATGATTTCCGGGGCGGCGGCGGCGATGCCCGTCGCCAGAAAGGCCACCACATTCAGCCGCTGCCAGGTCTGCAGATCGTCGCGTACGATAAACGCTATCTTGGTATCAAACATGTTTCGCTCTACTCCGTTGTGCTCTTAAAATAAAAGCGCATCATCGGCGATGGGCGAATCAGCGGTATAGAACGTTTGTGCACTGACGTTGATAGGCCGCCGGCGATAAACGGTAGGCGCGCTGGAACCAGCGGCCCAAGTGGCTCTGATCGGCAAAGCCCACCTGCATCGCGACCTGCGCCGGTTCTTCCCCCTGCGCCAACAACAAGCGTGCAGCCCGCAGCCTCAGCCGGACCAGGTAAGCATGCGGCGACTGGCCGAAGGCCCGGGTGAACTGGCGAGTCAGGCGGAAGCGGTCCAGGCCGCACTGAAGCGCAAGTTCATCCAGGCTGGGGTTACCTGCCATGTGCTCGTGCAGGTAGTCTCGTAAGCGATTCATCACAATCAAAGCATCATCGCTTTGGGACGTTGGCCTGACGCGAATATGCCGCGCCAAAAGCGTCAGCAGTTGATCCAGGCTTTGATCGCGCGCCAGCCGGCCTTCCCCCTGATGCAACGCAAAAAAAGCCTGTTGTATCGCGGTCGCCAGCATCGGATCGTCGGTCAACGTGCTGTGGAAGGCGCCTTCCAGCACAGAAACGTCCCCTAATCCGCGGCGGTTCATCGCATCGGAAACCCAATGCTGCGGCAGATAAAGCATGGCATAGGTAAACCCTTCGGCCTGCGGCGCATGACCATCGTGCACCGCGCCCGGCTCGATCAGCATGGCGCGTCCCGGCCGGCTGGTATGCAAGGAACGATGACAGTTGAAACGTTGTAAACCTTGCTGCGTCACGCCCACCAGCATTTCGTCATGATCGTGGGGATCGTAGGCATGCCCCTGAAAGTGGGCATTGACGCTCTCGATGCCGGTTTCGTCATCGCGCCGCAGTTCCAGCCAGTCTTTGTGTTGATGATTAGACGCCATGCAATCAGTCCGGAGTTCTGCCCATAGGAAAGAAGAAAACAGCTTACCCTGAGACGGTCACCGTTTCACGCTCATAACTTGCAGATGGCATAAGTGCCCTTTCCGGCCGATTTGGCCTGATACATCGCGCCGTCGGCACGGGTCAACAGCATCTCCTCCGTCACGTCAGTGTGTGAGGAAATCGCCGCCCCCAGGCTGGCGGACAGGCTCACCGTCTGCTGCCCGATCTGCGAAATATCAGCCAGCCGCGCCAACACGTTTTCGCAAAATTCGCTGACCTCGCGCTGCGGTTCCGCCAACGGCCACAGGATGACCGTGAATTCGTCACCGGCCAGGCGCGAAACGCTATGGCGCTCGCCGGCGCAGGCGCTGAGCAACCTGGCGAACGTCTTGAGGATCAGATCGCCGAAGTCATGGCCATAGCTGTCATTGAGGGCTTTGAAACCATCGAGATCGATGAACACCAGCGCCATTTGCCGCTGTTCGCAACAGGCCTGCACCGTGCTGGACAACCGACGCAGAAAAGCGCGGCGGTTGGTCAACCCAGTCAGCATGTCGTGCGTAGCATCGTACTCCAGCCGTTGCTGCAGGCGCTTCAACTCGGTAATGTCCATGGACAGAATGTAAAACCCCTGAGCCTCGCACGGCACCAGCGTAGTGTGGATCATCAGCAACCCCTTCTGGGTCTGGAGCTCATTTTCGAAGCTCACCATTTCCCCCGCCAGGGCCCTGTCTATCATCGGTTTCGCTATCTGATAAACGTTCTCCCCCATAAAATCGCGCACCGTCATTCCTCTAAGGCGGCTTTCTTCCAGGCCAAACCAGGTTTTATAGGCGCTGTTAGCGAACAGGTAGCGTTCATTACCGTCGATTTGGCTGATCAACGCCGGCATGTTGTCAGTAATGGCCCGCAGGCGTTCCTTCTCCGTGCTGAGCTGATATTCGGCGAGTACCCGGGTTTCAATCTCTTCGTTGAGTTTCTTGACGACCACGTTCAGCTCCCGCGTGCGGATTTCGACGCGTTGTTCCAGCTCGTGTTGCAGAGAGAACAGATCGGCCTCCGCCGCCTTGCGCTCGCTGATATCGACGATAACCGAGATGAAATGATCCGGTTTGCCGTTAGGCAGCCGGTTTAACGCCACCGTCAGCTGCACCCAGACGATCGAGCCATCGGCACGGAAATAGCGTTTCTCCAGCGAGTAAGTACTGATCTCGTTTCTCAGCAGTTGCTGCAGTTTTTCTAGATCGGTGTTGAGATCGAGCGGATAGGTAATGTCCTGAAAGGTGCGATCCATCAGCTCGCGCTCGGAATAGTGCAACATTTCGCAGATGCGCGGATTGACCCGCAGCCAATACCCCTGCAGCGACACCAGCGCCATCCCTACCGCCGCCTGGGCGAAGGTCTGTTCGAACAAGGCTTCCGAGCGTTGCAGGTTGGACTTCAGGTTTTCGGTATAGACATGGCGTTCAATGCTCTGCAGGTACTCTTCCACCACGGCGGCGAAGTCGTGCAGGTCGGCCACCTGTTCCGGAGAAAACGGCTGCGGCTGGCTGTCGATAATGCACAGGGTGCCGAGCGGCAAACCGTCGAGCGACAGCAGCGGTTGCCCAACGTAGAAACCGATTCGCGGCCCGCCGATCACCAGCGGATTGTCGAAAAAACGCGGGTCGTTGGCGGTATCGGGCACCACCAGCGCTTCACGTTGCAAGATCGCATGGCCACAAAATGAGATGTTACGCGGCGTTTCCCGGACATCCAGACCGTAGCGCGATAGAAACCATTGGCGATCCCGGTCGATCAATGACACCAGCGCAATGGTGACGCCGAAGTATTTCGCCGCCAGCCGTGTAATACGATCCAGTTTTTCCACCGAGTTCGAATCCAGCACGTTCAGCGAGTTCAGTACCGACAGACGTTCGGCTTCGTTTTCGGGGAAGCAGGGTTCAAGCATGTTGTCTCCCATTGTGTCACCCACGGATCCGGCGCAGCCAGCCTGCGTGATTCCGTTCAGCCTATCCGTCGGTTAGCGGCAAATATCCTTGTCCATCATAGACTCACTCAGTATCAATCCGATTGCGCATTCTCGCCAGCTTTGCCGGGCGTTGCGTTTGCCACCGCGCTGCGCTACAGTCGTTCACAAGGTGATGGTGTTCCACCTTTCCCAACCGCCGCGTTCGCTCGAACCGGATGATGACGCCTGATATACAACTTCGCTTTATTTTTTAGGCAGGTATGTCAGGAGTCGCTATGAATGAAATCTCACGTCTTACCCCTTTTCCATCCCAGCCTGATCTCGCCGTGCGGGAAATGCCGCTGTACGTTTTCGGCCATAAAAATCCCGACAGCGACAGCATCTGCAGCGCGCTGGTGGTCGCGGACTGGCTCAATCACCTCGGCAAACCGGCCGTCGCTTTCCGCCTTGGCGAATTGACGCCGGAAACCCGCTACATACTGGCCGCCGCCGGCGTACAAACGCCTGCGCTGCTGACAGACGATCTCCGTGACCGCAAAGTCTGGCTGGTGGATTTTACCGACGTCGAACAAGGGCCGGCCTCATTGCCCGACAGCGATGTGGTCGGCGTTATCGATCATCACCGGCTGGGCACCTTGATCACCCGCAACCCGCCCGATGTCTGGATCCGCGCCGTTGGCTGTTGCGCCACCGTGATCCTGTCCATACTGACGTCAGATACGCCGATGCCGCTTTCTTCCGCCCAGGCCACGCTGCTGCTGGGCGCGATTTTGAGCGATACCGTTGCGCTGAGCGCACCGACCACCACCGAACAGGATCGGGTGGCGGTCGCGCGGTTATGCGCAATCTCTCACGTTGACTATGACGCCTTCATCGCCGGATTGCTTGCCGCCAAAACCGATCTTTCGGGGCAATCCGCCCCGCAGTTGCTGCACCGTGACGCTAAGAATTACCGCATCCATAGCGTCTCGCTGCTGCTGTCGCAGATAGAAGTGCGGGCTATGAGCGATATCGATCCGCTGTTGCCCGCGCTGCAACAGGCGCTCGATCAGGCTAAGCAGGAGGCCGGGCTGGAGATGGCCGCGCTGCTGGTTACCGATATCACCCGCCACCGCTCTACCCTGTATTTCTCGTCGAACCGGGTGCTCGCCATTCGGCAGGTGTCGCTGCCCGGCATGACGAGCCGGAAAAAAGAGGTTTTACCGTGGTTAACCCTACAGATTGCTAACGCAGGGAGATAAGTCATGTCGCTCTATCAACATGCTTTACTGCTGGTGCAGGATGAACGCGACGGCCGGCTGCTGTTGCGCCATGCCGAACGCCTCAATCAGCAGATGAATACGCGCATTACCGTGGCGCACATCAGCGCCGACTATGCCGAGCTGGACTACCTCAGCGATGCACAAACCAAAGATCGCCAGTCCAGCGAGGTGATCGCTGCCAAAGCCATGCTCAGCCGGCTGGTGGAAGACTGCACAATCCCCCTGGAGGTGCGCGCAATTGTCAGTATTCACCGCTTCAAAGACATCGAGGCCCTGATTGCCCGTGAAGGCGTCGATCTGTTGCTGCTCGGCCATCAGAACCGTCCGTTCGGCGTCTTTGCCTCCTTCGGCTTCGAGTTCATTAACCATTTGTCGATCGACGTGCTGATAAAGCACGTGCCCACTCCCTAGAATGAGGTGATCATCCATGAGCTATGAAATTGAAAACGTAACCGCCAGAGAGATCCTGGATTCGCGCGGCAACCCCACCGTCGAAGTTGAAATGACTGCGGCGGGCGTCGTGGCACGGGCTTCGGTTCCCTCCGGCGCCAGCACCGGTTCACGCGAGGCGGTGGAACACCGCGACGGCGATCCGCACCGTTACGGCGGTAAAGGCGTTCAGGAAGCGGTGCAAAGCGTCAAAACGGCGATCAATGAAGCGCTGCGCGGGGTGGATGTACGTCAACAAGGGGAGATTGACCGCCGGTTGATCGCACTGGACGGCAGCGAGAACAAGAGCCGATTGGGGGCCAACGCCCTGCTCGGCGTTTCTCTGGCCGCCGCCCGCCTCGCGGCGCAATTGTCGCAGCTGCCGCTGTATCGTTATCTGGGCGGTCTCGGCGCCAACCTGCTGCCGGTGCCCTGCATGAATATCATCAACGGCGGCGTGCATGCCCGCTGGCAAGGTGCGGACTTTCAGGAATTTATGATAGCGCCGCTGGGCGCGCCGTCGCTGCGCGAGGCCGTGCGCTGGGGCAGTGAAGTTTATCAGGCGCTGCGCCAAATTCTGTTGGAGAAAGGCCTGTCGGTCGGCGTTGGCGACGAAGGCGGTTTTGCGCCGGCGGTTGCCTCGAACCGGCAACCGCTGGAGCTGATCGTGCAGGCGATAGAGAAAGCCGGTTATCAACCGGGAGACGATATCGCCATTTGCATGGACCCGGCCTCGAGTGAATTCTATGCCAACGGCAAATACCGCCTGCGCAGCGAAAACGCTGAACTGGATGCCGAACAGATGACGGCCTATTACCAGCGGCTGGTGCAAGATTTTCCCATCGTGCTGATTGAAGACGGTTTGGCCGAGGACGACTGGGCGGGCTGGCGCATTCTCAGCGACGCCCTGGGCGATCAGGTGGAACTGGTCGGTGACGATCTGTTCGTCACCAACGTGAAATACATCCAGCGCGGGATTGATGAAAGATTGGCCAATGCGGCGCTGATCAAGCTGAACCAGATTGGCACGCTGAGCGAAACTTTCGCCGCCGTGCAGCTTTGCCAGGCAAATGGCTGGGGCGCCTTTATCTCACACCGCAGCGGCGAAACCGTCGACAGCTTTATCGCCGATATGACGGTTGCGATGCGAGCTGGCCATGTGAAAACCGGCGCGCCGTGCCGCGGCGAGCGGATCGAAAAATACAATCAGCTGATGCGCATCGAAGACCAATTGGGCATCGCGGCGGTATATGCCGGGCGCGCCGCCTTTAAACACCGTTAATCTTTGCAGGCCGGCCACGCACCGGCCTGTTTTTCATTTTTTACGCGGCATAATCCCGCCACGCCGGATTCCAACAGAATACGCCGCGTCGCCATCAACGTCTCACGCTGCTCGTTCAGCGTCGCCATCATCCGCTCGATTTCCGCCAGCCGGCTGTCGACGCCCTGTATCAACCCATCCTGATAGGCGCTGCCCTGCAGCGCCAATACCCCGCGGATCGCCTGCAGCGAAAACCCCAGATTCTGGCCGATTTGGATCAGGTGCAGCCGCTCCAGCGCGCTTTCGCTATACACCCGATATCCGTTAACGCCGCGCACCGCTTTGGGCAGCAGACCCTGCTGTTCGTAGTAACGTATCGCCGACGCGGCCATGCCGGCGCGCTCCGCCAACTCTCCGATTTTCATGCCCTATTGACCTTAAAGTTAACTTTAACCCTAGTATAGCGCCATTCCCCCTGCGACAGGAACGTACCCGATGTTTACCCCACTGATTCTGCCCAACGGCAGCCGCTTACCCAACCGTCTGGCCAAGGCCGCGTTGGAAGAAAATCTGGCCGATGAAGGCCAACTGCCCGGCCCCGCGCTATGGCGCCTGTATCGCCACTGGGGTATCGGCGGTGCCGGCCTCATCATCACCGGCAACGTGATGATCGACGGACGCGCCATGACCGGCCCCGGCGGCGTAGTGCTGGAACAGGATACGCCGCTCGAGGCGTTCAAAACCTGGGCGGCGGCCTCGCGCCAAGAAGGCGCGCAGGTATGGATGCAGCTCAGCCACCCGGGCCGTCAGGTGATGGCCAACATGGGCGGTAACGCCTGGGCGCCCTCCGCCATCCCAATGGCGATGGGCAAGTACAGCAAGCAGTTTGCCCCGCCGCAGGCCATGAGCGAAGCGCAGATTGCCGAGGTGATCGCCCGCTTCGCCGCCAGCGCGCACGCCGCCGAACAGGCCGGGTTTACCGGCGTGCAGATCCATGCGGCGCACGGCTACCTCATCTCCCAGTTCTTGTCGCCGTTGTCCAACCAGCGCAGCGATCGTTGGGGGGGCGAGCTGGCGAATCGCGCCCGCCTGCTGCTGGAGGTGGTGCGCGCGGTGCGCCAGCGTGTCTCGCCAGGCTTTTGCGTGGCGGTCAAACTGAACTCCGCCGATTTTCAGCGTGGCGGCTTTTCGCCGGACGAGGCCCGACAGGTATTGTTGATGCTCAACGAACTGCCGGTCGATCTGGTGGAGTTGTCAGGCGGGAGTTATGAGAGCCCGGCGATGCAGGGCGAAGCGGCGGACGACAGCACCCTGGCGCGCGAAGCCTATTTTCTGACCTTCGCCCGCGATCTCGCCGCAGTGGCCCGCATGCCGGTGATGACTACTGGCGGCATCGCCCGCCCGTCGGTGGCGCAACGGGTGCTGAACAGCGGCATCGCGGTGGTCGGCATCGCCACCGCCATGGCGGAAATTCCCGATCTGCCGCACCGCTGGCAAACCGGCGAAGCCCCTCATGCGCTGCCCGCGCCGGTAAAATGGCGCGATAAAACGCTGACGCTGCTCGCTCGTATGGCGCTGATCAAGCGCCGCATGCACGCCCTGAGCCGCGATCGGACGCGCAACGTGCGTTACTCCCCGCTGTGGTCGCTGCTCATCGACCGGTGGCGCACCCGCCGCACTCTGCGGCGCTATCACGCCTGGTTACGGCAACGTTAATAACCGCGGTGCCGGCAGACTCGCCGGCACCGCACAAAAATCCCGCTTTTTTGATCGCGCTACGTAAAATCTGCAAGAAATCACCACTCTGGGTACTGCGCTTTTAACGCTCGACCGCTTATATTCATCACAAATTTTGTGTATATAACCGCTATAGGACTTAAGGTGGTGAATAGATGAAAATAAGCCGCTATTTTCTATTTATGTTATTAATCGGAAATTCACCTTAATAATAAATGCATTAAAGAAGTAGCCAAAGGAAAGCAGAAAAGGATTTTTACGCAATGTTAAAGAAATGTTGTTTTTTGCTGGCAAAACCAACGGTCAACAAATCAACAACATATTGATGAGCCTAAGAAAAAACTAAACAATTCAAAACAAAATCGGCTATTGAGTCCCAGGCAAAAAAGCCATATATTGGTCGCGCTTTTCACAAGGCAGTTACTTTTCTAATTCATTAATTCAATCGTTGCGTCTTGAGACCTTCGGTTGTAGGAGAGATATGATGACGGATAAAGTCCGTATTGATACTTTAGTTGCAAACTCATTAAACGGAAACAATGAAACCTATTTGGCGCGTCAAGCCGAATTTGAGTCGAATGTTAGGAGTTATCCGCGCAAATTGCCGTTGGCAATTGCGAAAGCCCAGGGCGTTTGGATCACTGATGTTGAGAATAATCAATATCTTGATTGCCTGGCCGGGGCGGGAACGTTGGCTCTTGGACATAATCACCCCGACGTCCTGCAAAGCATCCAAAATGTCATTACCAGCGGCTTGCCGTTACATACTCTCGATCTCACGACCCCGTTGAAAGATCGTTTCTCCGATTACCTGCTCTCTCTGTTGCCTGGCGAAGGCAAAGGGTATTGCCTGCAGTTCTGCGGCCCGTCCGGCGCCGATGCGGTGGAAGCCGCGCTGAAGCTGGCGAAAAAGCACACCGGCCGTTCCGGCGTGATCAGCTTCTCCGGCGGCTATCACGGCATGACCCACGGCGCGCTGTCGGTCACCGGCAATCTGTCGCCGAAGGCGGCGATCAACGGCATGATGCCGGAAGTGCAGTTCATGCCTTATCCGCATGAATACCGCTGCCCGCTGGGCATCGGCGGCGAAGCCGGCGTCAAGGCGCTGACCTACTACTTCGACAACCTGATCAACGACGTGGAAAGCGGCGTGCGTAAACCGGCGGCGGTGATCCTGGAAGCCGTTCAGGGCGAAGGCGGGGTTAACCCGGCGCCGGCCGAGTGGCTGCAGCGCATCCGCAAAGTGACGCAGGAGCATGGCATTCTGCTGATCATCGACGAAGTTCAGGCTGGTTTCGCCCGTACGGGCAAGCTGTTCGCCTTCGAACACGCCGGCATCGAGCCGGACATCATCGTGATGTCGAAAGCGGTCGGCGGCGGCTTGCCGCTCGCGGTGCTGGGCATCAAAAAAGAGTTCGATGCCTGGGAACCGGGCCACCACACCGGCACCTTCCGCGGCAACCAGCTGGCGATGGCCACCGGCCTGACCACCCTGCAGTACCTGAAAGAGCATAAGGTCGCCGATAAAGTGGCCGCTCAGGGCGAATGGCTCAAAGGCAAGCTGACCGAGCTGCAGAAACGTTATCCGGTGATCGGTCACGTCCGCGGTCTGGGCCTGATGATCGGCATCGAGATCGTCAAGCCGAACGAAGCGCAGGATCACATGGGCTGTTACCCGGCCGATGGCGAGCTGTCCGCGCTGCTGCAGAAAAAATGCTTCGAATCCGGCTTGATCCTGGAGCGCGGCGGGCGCAACGGCTGTGTACTGCGCCTGTTGCCTTCCCTGCTGATCACCAATGATGAGCTGGGTATTTTCCTGGATAAATTTGAGCAGGCGCTGTTGGCCGCCGGCGTCAAGCCAGTCTGATTGGAGCGAATGACCGCGATGTCCAAGTTAAACCCGATTCTGGCTTCCTCGGCGCACAGCGCCGAGGCTTACCGCCAGGCGATCGCACAGAGCAGTGAAGCCGTCGTGCAGTGGCTGCAACAGCCCGAGATGTATCAGGGCAAAAGCGTTGCCGAACTGCGCGAGCGCATCCAGCTAGACTTTACCCCGCAAGGCCTGGGCAACCAGGCGGCGATCGAGCGCGCCATCGAGTACTTTTTGAAAGACAGCCTGTCGGTGCACCACCCGCAGTGCGTGGCGCACCTGCACTGCCCGAGCCTGGTGATTAGCCAGGCTGCCGAAGTGCTGATCAACGCCACTAACCAGAGCATGGACTCCTGGGATCAGAGCCCGTCGGCCACGCTGATCGAAATGAAATTGATCGAGTGGCTCCGCGCCCAGGTCGGTTACCCGTCCGGCGACGCCGGGGTGTTCACCAGCGGCGGCACCCAGAGCAACCTGATGGGGCTGATGCTGGCGCGCGACGCGTTCTTCGCGCGTCAGGGCCACTCCGTGCAGCAGGACGGTCTGGTGGGCGATCTGCGCAAGCTGAAGGTGTTCTGTTCTGAAAACGCCCACTTCTCGGTGCAGAAGAACATGGCGCTGATGGGCCTCGGCTATCAGTCCGTCACCCTGGTGAAAACCGATCGCTTCGCCCGCATGGACGTGAACGATCTGGCGGAAAAACTGGCGCAGGCCAAGGCCAACGGCGAGCAGGTGATGGCGATTGTCGCCACCGCCGGCACCACCGACGCCGGTGCCATTGACCCGCTGCGCGACATCGCACGGCTGGCGGCGGAGCAGCAGATTTGGGTGCACGTGGATGCGGCCTGGGGCGGCGCGCTGCTGCTTTCCGAGCAGTACCGCGACTACCTGGACGGCCTGGAGCTGGTGGACTCCATCACCCTGGACTTCCACAAGCAGTTCTTCCAGACCATCAGCTGCGGCGCCTTCCTGCTGAAAGACGAGCGCCACTACGAGCTGATGCGCTATCAGGCGGCCTACCTGAACTCCGAGTTCGACGAAGCGCAAGGCGTGCCGAACCTGGTGTCCAAGTCGCTGCAGACCACCCGCCGCTTCGATGCGTTGAAGCTGTGGATGGGGCTGGAAGCACTCGGGCAGAAGCAATACGCCGAGATCATCGATCATGGCGTGACGCTGGCGCAACAGGTGGCACGTTACATCGCCGATCAGGAAGCACTGGAACTGGTGATGCAGCCGCAGCTGGCCAGCGTGCTGTTCCGCTACCGTCCGGCGCAGCTGGCGGCGAACGGCGATGCGGCTGTCGCGCTGTTCAACCAGCGTATCGGTGACGCCCTGTTGGAATCGGGCCGCGCCAACGTCGGCGTGACCGAGTTCGATGGCGTGACCTGCCTGAAGATGACGCTGCTGAACCCGATCGTGACGCTGGAAGACATCAAGCTGTTGCTGGCGCTGGTCGAGAAAACCGCCCAGCAGCTGCCCGCGTAACCCTCTGCCACTGCGCATTAAAAGCCGATAACCCCAGGTTATCGGCTTTTTTATCGCGCTCACGCCGTGCGCGTATTCAATCCGTTGACATGTTTTCCCAGGATGTCGCTTGGAGGTCCAGATCGATTTCCAGCGTTTCCAAAAAGCGCGCCGTCATCATGTAGTGCCCAATCATTAATGCCAGTTCAGCCAGTTGAACCTCGTCATAATAGCGCCTGACCGCGTTAAATGTGTCGGCAGAGACCTTCACCTGCTTCACGCATTCATCGACAAAATGCAAGATGGCCGTCCCTCTGGCGTCGATGCCCACACCCTGCTCTATTTTCTCGATGTCGTCATCGCGCCACCCCGCAAGGATCGCCAGCGGATAGTGTTGCATACGCTCATAAGCGCTGTGGCTTAACGCGCCAACCCTTAATATGATCATTTCCCGATCTTTATCACACAGTCGCCCGGCCGGAAAAGAAGCGCCCAGGGACAGATATCCCTGCGCCGAACGGCTGGTTTTCAACAGACCCAGCGTAAGATTGGCGGGAAAACGGGCATATTGCTGCTGCTGCTCAGCCGTTAATTCACTCACTGCCGGCAGTTTTATTCTGGCCATCGTTTATTCCCCTGCGCGTTCATCGATAATTGCAATCGGGCGCGCCCAGCCGGCGGATGCCTTATAAACCTTCACCGGCAGACTGATCACGTTAAATCCACAGGGCGGCAGCAATTCAAGATTGCACAGTTTTTCAATCTGACAATAAGGATATTGACTGCCGGCATAGTGCCCTTCCCAAATAAGCGAAATATCGCCGCTTTGTTCAAATTTGGTGCGCGTATGGCTGAATGGCGCGTCCCAGCTCCAGGCATCGGTGCCCACCACCCTGACACCACGTTCAGTAAGATACAGCGTCGCTTCACGGCCCATGCCGCAACCGCGATGAATAAAATCTTCGCTGCCGTAACGCCCGCCGGCCGCCGTGTTGACCAAGACAATATCGCCGGCGGCGATAGGATGGCCGATCCTCGCTAATTCACGCTCAATATCATGCGCAGTGGCCACATAACCGTCGGGAAAATGCCGGAAATCCAATTTGACGCCAGGGCCGATACACCATTCCAGCGGTATTTCATCAATGGTTTTTGACGCCGATCCGTCATCCATATGCGAATGGTAGTGATAAGGGGCGTCCATATGCGTTCCCGCGTGGGTGCTCATGCGGACAAATTCCACCGCCCAGCCCTCCTGACGCGGCAGCGCTAAGGGATCCAGGCCGGGAAATGATTCCGCCAGCTGCAACGCTCCGCGCTTGTTGTCAACATACTCGATTTCCGGCAGAAACCGCTCCGGATCGGAAGCGATCCCGCTCATCAGCGGCACCGAAAGATCAATGATTTTACCGTACATATTGTTACCTTTATCCAGGGGAATGACCTGCCCAGAGTAAGCTTTCCCCATAGAATAGAAATGCCGATTATCAGACAACTTATTGTTATAATAGGAAGGCGCAGCCATGAACGGACAGGAAGGCGTCATGAAACCGTCAGAATTGACCGGGGAAATCCCAATATCGATTTGGTTCAGAAATAAATCCTGGCCGGCAGGAACGCAATTCCCTTTACAGGCGTTGCCATGGGGCAAACTGATGTATTCCATGAAAGGGTTGGCGGAAATAAATATTGAGAACAATATTTATTTATCCACACCGGAATATGCCATTTGGCTCCCCGTTAATACCGAACATGAATCCGTAGCAAAGAGTGCAATTGACTATGTCATTCTTCATGTCAGCCCCTCGCTATGCCAATCCTTACCGAGCAGACCGCAAACCCTGCGGCTGAATAAGATCGTCAAAGCGGTGCTGGCCGATTTTTCAGAAAGGCTTATTGGCTATCCGCACACGCCTCAGGACCAGACGCTGGTTACCGCGTTGCTTGAGCAGCTGGCGCTGTCGGAGCGTTTTGACAGCTACCTGCCGCTCGGCAGCGATGACGTTGTCAAGATCATGACCGAAAAGATGAGCGCCGCGCCGCACGATCTCAACACCCTGACACAATGGTCGGGCATGCTGGGCTTGAGTGAGCGTACGCTGTCGCGGCGATTTCTCGCCGCTACCGGCATCTCTTTCAATGAATGGAAGCTGAGAAGCAAAACCCTCATGGCGATGACGCTGTTACAGGAAGGGAAAGCCGTCAAATATGTCGCCTCTACCCTGGGATATAACGATCCGTCCGCGTTTATCGCCATGTTCAGACGGCAAACGGGCCAGTCCCCCTCCGGTTTTTTAGCGGTAAGTCATGGCACAGCGAAAACAGGCTCAGGCATAATGCATGGCGACTGATGCAGCATTCGCACGCACAAACTGCATCGAACGCCTTTCCCCCTATTCAGCATGACAGGATGCGCACGCATGACCGACCCTGATTTCAACCTGCTGATCGCACTCGACGCGCTGCTGACGGCGGGCAGCGTTGCCGGCGCGGCGCGGCGTCTCGGTTTAAGCGCCTCGGCGATGAGCCGCACCCTCAGCCGGCTGCGCACGGCCACCGGTGATCCTCTGTTGGTGCGCGCCGGCCGTCATATGGTGCTGACGCCCTATGCCGAAACGCTGCGCGAGCGGGCGCGGCACGCGACGTTCGAAGCCCGCGCTGTGTTGCGTCCGGCGCAGGGAGCATTGGATCCCGCCGCGCTGGATCGTACCTTCACGCTGCGCGCCAATGACGGCTTCGTCGAGGCCTTCGGCCCGGCGCTGATCGCCGCCGCCGCCGAACAGGCGCCGCGGGTGCGGTTGCGCTTTGCGCCCAAGCCGGAGAAAAGCGACCGCCCCCTGCGTGAAGGTCTGGTCGATCTGGAGATCGGCGTATTGGGTGACATGGGCCCGGAAATCCGCCTGCAGGCGCTGTTCCGCGATCGCTTCGTTGGCGTGATGAGAACCGCACATCCGCTGGCGCAACAGCCAGAGATTGGCGTCGCCGACTACGCCGCCTGCGGCCACGTGGTGGCCTCGCGCAGCGGGCGCATTCTCGGGCCGGTAGATGCCGCGCTGGCGGAGCTGGGGCTGGCACGCCATATCGCCGCCGTGGTGCCAAGCTTTCCCGCCGCGCTGGCGGTGGCGCAAGCCTCGAACCTGTTGGCGTTGCTGCCCACCTCTTTCCTGCAGGCTCAACCTGCCGATGGCCCGCTGCGCGTCTTCGAGCTGCCGGTGAAAACGCCGCCCATTACCGTCTCGCAAATGTGGCACCCGCGCCTGGATGCCGAGGCGGATCACCGCTGGCTGCGGCAGTTGGTGTTGTCGGTTTGTCATTAAAGAAAAACGGAGTGACATCGTCACTCCATTCATAGCCGTAGGGTAAACAGCGAAGGTTTAAACAGATAATGGGAATTTCAGGAGGAATATCCCTGAAATCCCACGGGCAAGGAGCATTAGCTATCGCAACGGCCGCCCTTGGCAAGCTTTACCGCAGCTTTAGAAATAACACGTTTGCCTTCATCCTCTGTCGATTGACTCAGACCGGCACCGCCGACGAATACACCCATCTTAATATATTGTCTTACGAAGTAATTTTTCCCCGCTTCGGTATAAATGGAAAGATCGTTAGGAGAAAATTCAGATTCGGTAGAGATTTTATGCTGTTGTCCGCCGTCAACCTGGGTATAGAAAAACGTTTTATCCGCGGTCTCACCCACGCATTTGCCGTCAAGATAAACATCTTTCTTCAACGCCTTGCCGACAAAACTGTCACGATAAATATAGAGGCCCGCTTTGTTTTCATCCAACGCAGGGAAGCTTTTGGCATGCGCTGATTCTTGATCTGTTGCGAGAGGGATGCTTGCACACCCGCTTAATAATAATGCGCTCGCCAGTGAGGCGGAGAGGAGTAGTCTTTTGGTCATGATCAATCCTTCGGTATAAAAATGTAGCAAGGAACAACGCTTAATTCACTGTGAACATTTAATTATCACATTAAATATAACCAACAGTTATTATATTGATAGTGGTGAAATTCATTTTCAAACAGTGAGTTAGGGGGGCGGCGTGCCCAACACACAAGCGATAACGATATTGCCACAAATAAAATTTGATTCAAGAAATCAATGTCTAAAATATTACAGAACCATCAATTTTATTGGCATAATCAACGCTGATCCACACGTTTAAATTACCTTGACCGCTGGCTGAAAATAATTTCGGTCAGGTTAATCTCCGTATGTTCACTGCATTCGAATCTCCCCATCGAGCGAGGGTTGTTCCCCCTCGCTCGATGGGAGAACATAGCGTTCACGATGCCTGACTCAGTGAAACGCCCATGACGCTTCCCCCTCTCTGGCCGGTCTTCGACGGCCATAACGACCTGCTGCTCAATCTGTGGCTGCAGCACGATGACGATCCGGCCACCGCGTTCTATTCCCACGTCACGCCGGGCCACCTCGATTTCGCCCGTATGCGACGCGGCGGATTTTTCGGCGGACTGTTCGCGGTATTTATTCCCCCGGTCAGCTACATCGCCCAGGTGCGCAACCAAACGCAGGACCAGGCACAGGCCACCTTCGATCCGCTGGCGATCGCCGAACGGCAAATCGCCATCCTGCAGCAGCTGGAGCAGGCTTCTCAGGGGCAGCTGCGCATCTGTCGCACCGCCACCGAAATAGAACAGTGCCGCCTCAACCGGCAAATCGCCGCGGTGCTGCATATTGAAGGCGCCGGCATGATCGATGCGGAGCTGACACAGCTGGAGGCCTTCTACCGGCTGGGCGTGCGCAGCATCGGGCCATTCTGGAATCTGCCGAACGCCTTCGGCACCGGCGTCAGCGGGCCGTTCCCCGGCTCACCCGATACCGGCCCCGGCCTGACGCCGGCCGGCGAGGCGCTGATCCGTGCCTGCAATCAGCGCCGCATCATGATAGACGTCTCGCACATGAACGAGAAAGCCTTCTGGCAAACCGCCGCGTTGAGCACCGCACCGCTGGTCGCTACCCACTCCAATGCCCATGCCCTCTGCCCGCAGCCACGCAACCTGACCGACGCGCAGCTGGACGCCATCGCCCAGAGCGGCGGGATGGTCGGCATCAATTTCGGCACCGCCTTCCTGCGGGCGGATGGTAAACGTGACAGTGCAACGACCGGCTTAACAGAAATTGTTAAACACGTTGAGTATTTGATCGCTAAACTTGGTGAAGATCGCGTGGGATTTGGCTCTGATTTTGACGGGGTCAACGTACCGCAACCGTTGGAGGACGCCGCAGGCCTGCCGCGCCTGACGCAAGCGCTGGCCCAGGCCGGGTTCGATAACCGGCTGCTGGAGAAGCTGACCTGGCGCAACTGGCTGAACGTGCTCGCCGCCACCTGGGGTGAATAACCCGGTTACGCTTTAAAGGTTGCGATCTCCGTCACATTTCGCCAACATTGTGCCGGCCGAATGCGAACGTTTCTCATTGGGTTCGACATATTACGATGCATGCTAAGGAGCACCGCTATGACTACCTGGACTAAACCTGAGTTTGTTGACCTGCGTCTGGGGCTGGAAGTAACGCTGTACATTTCCAACCGTTAATCGCCCGTCTGCCCGCCCTTCGCGCGGGCATTTCTTTCCCTCTCTTTCTGGTTTAGACATGCAGATAAAAGTTCTCGGCTCGGCGGCGGGCGGCGGCTTTCCCCAGTGGAATTGCAACTGCGACAACTGTCGGGGCGTTCGCGACCACAGCATCAGCGCCACGCGCCGCACGCAGTCTTCCATCGCTATCAGCGACGACGGTAAAAACTGGGTGCTGTGCAACGTTTCCCCGGACATTTGCCATCAACTGTTGGCCTCGCCCGAATTGAATAACCCCGACGTGCTGCGTGGCACCGGCATCGGCGCGATCGTGCTGACCGACAGCCAGATCGATCACAGCGCGGGCTTACTCAATTTGCGTGAGGGCTGTCCGCACCAGGTCTGGTGCACGCCTGAAGTACATGACGATCTCAGCACTGGCTTCCCGGTGTTTCCCATGCTATCCCACTGGAACGGCGGGCTGATTCACCACCCGGTGACGCCCGGCGAGCCGTTCCACACGGCGGTCTGCCCGACCGTGCGCTTTACCGCCATTCCGCTGCTCAGCAACGCGCCGCCCTATTCGCCGTACCGCGATCGTCCGCTGCCGGGCCACAACGTGGCGCTGTTTATCGAAGATACCGCACGCGGGGTCGGGCTGCTGTACGCACCAGGCCTGGGTGAGCCGGACGAGGCCCTAATGCCGTGGCTGCGCCGCGCGGACTGCCTGCTGATCGACGGCACGCTGTGGCGCGACAACGAGCTGGCCAACGCCGGCGTGGGCCGCAATACCGGCAAGGACATGGGGCATCTGGCGCTGGCGGAAGAACATGGGCTGGCGGCCCTGCTCGCCACCTTGCCCGCCAGGCGCAAAATCCTGATCCACATTAACAATACCAACCCTATCCTCAATGAAGACTCGGTAGAGCGACAAAGCCTGACCGCCGCCGGCATTGAAGTGAGCTGGGACGGCATGAATATCGAACTGTAGGGAACCGCCATGACGCAACCACTCCCCCTTGACCCACAGGCGTTTGAAGCGGCGCTGCGCGCCAAAGGCGCTTATTACCATATCCACCACCCGTACCACATCGCGATGCACAACGGCGAAGCGACCCGCGAGCAGATCCAGGGCTGGGTGGCCAACCGGTTCTACTACCAGACCAGCATTCCGATTAAGGATGCAGCGATCATGGCCAACTGCCCACAGCCGGAAACACGCCGCAAATGGGTACAGCGCATCCTGGATCACGACGGCTACGGCGGCAACGAAGGCGGCATCGAGGCCTGGCTGCGCCTGGGCGAAGCCGTTGGGCTGCAGCGCGACACTTTGCTCTCTGAAGAGCGGGTACTGCCGGGCGTGCGCTTCGCGGTGGACGCCTACGTCAACTTCGCGCGCCGCGCCTGCTGGCAGGAAGCAGCCTGCAGCTCACTGACCGAACTGTTCGCGCCGCAAATCCACCAATCGCGCCTCGACAGCTGGCCGCAGCACTACCCGTGGATCGACGCCGTCGGCTACGACTATTTCCGCAGCCGCCTCGGCCAGGCCAACCGCGATGTGGAACACGGCCTGGCGCTGGCGCTGGACTATTGCGACACCGTTGAAAAGCAGCAGCGCATGCTGGAGATCCTGCAGTTCAAGCTGGACATTCTGTGGAGCATGCTGGACGCCATGAGCATGGCCTACACCCTGAACCGCCCGCCTTACCACAGCGTGACCGCCGCGCGGGTATGGCACAACCAGAGGCTGGTGTAATGACGCTGAACCCTGAACACACCCCCGTCTTCCGCCGCGGTTACCGCCTGCAATGGGAGCAGGTGCAAAACAGCCATGTGATCCTCTACCCGGAAGGCATGGCCAAGCTGAACGACAGCGCCGCCGCCATTTTGCAACTGGTCGACGGCCACACTACGCTGAACGGCATCATCGCCCAGTTGAACGCCCGCTTCCCCGGCGCCGAAGGGTTAGCGGACGACGTGCTGGAATTTTTCCAGCGCGCCTACGAACAAAAATGGGTGACCTTCCGTGACTGAACCACGTGCGCCGGCGGTGAATCCGCCGCTCTGGCTGCTGGCGGAGCTGACCTACCGTTGCCCGCTGCAGTGCCCCTATTGCTCTAACCCGCTCGATTTTGCCGCGCAGGAAAAAGAGCTGACCACCGCGCAGTGGATCGAGGTGTTTCGCCAAGCGCGGGCGATGGGCAGCGTGCAGCTCGGCTTCTCCGGCGGCGAGCCGCTGGTGCGTAAAGACCTGCCCGAGCTGATCGCCGCCGCCCGCGATCTCGGGTTTTACACCAACCTGATCACCTCCGGCATCGGCCTGACCGAGAAAAAGCTGCAGACCTTCGCCGACGCCGGGCTGGATCACATTCAGATCAGTTTTCAGGCCAGCGATGAAACGTTGAACGCCGCGCTGGCGGGCTCCACCAAAGCATTTCAGCAGAAGTTGGCCATGGCCAAGGCGGTCAAGGCGCTCGGCTATCCGATGGTGCTCAACTTCGTGCTGCATCGCCATAATATCGGCCAGATCGACCGCATTATCGAACTGGCGATCCAGCTGGACGCCGACGACGTCGAGCTGGCGACCTGCCAGTTCTACGGCTGGGCGCACCTCAATCGCGAGGGCCTGCTGCCGACCCGCGAACAGATCGCCGATGCGGAAACCGTGGTGAAACGCTACCGCGAACGCATGGCCGCCGACGGCAAGCTGGCCAACCTGCTGTTCGTCACGCCGGACTACTACGAGGAGCGCCCCAAAGGCTGCATGGGTGGCTGGGGCGCCATCTTCATGAGCGTGACGCCGGAAGGCATGGCGTTACCCTGTCACAGCGCCCGTCAGTTACCGATCGCCTTCCCGTCGGTGCTGGAGCACGATCTGCAGCATATCTGGTACCACTCGTTCGGTTTTAACCGCTATCGCGGCTATGACTGGATGCCGGAGCCCTGCCGTTCCTGCTCGGAGAAAGAGCAAGACTACGGCGGCTGCCGCTGTCAGGCATTCATGCTAACCGGCAACGCCGACAACGCCGACCCGGTGTGCGGCAAATCGCCGCACCACGGCACCATTCTGGCGGCGCGGGAAGCGGCGAACCGTTCGCAGATCGGTATCGATCAGCTGCGTTTTCGCAATCAGACCAACTCCCGACTGATCTTCAAGGGTTGACGATGGCACTCGCCGGCGCCTCTTGGCAGCTCGATAACGGTTTGGCCGTCAAGGCGATAAGCGACCCTGCTGCCGACTGCGCCGCCGCGCTGGTGCGCATTGAGGCGGGCAGTTTTCAGGCGCCCGTCGCCTGGCCGGGCCTGGCGCACCTGCTGGAGCATATGTTGTTTCGCGGCAGCGCGAACTTCAGCGCGCAAGAGGGCCTGATGAGCTGGGTACCGTCGGTCACTGGCCGACTGAACGCCACCACCCAGGCTACGCAAACCGCGTTTTTCTTCGAGGTGGGCACCGAACATTTGGCGCAGGGGTTGGCGCGGCTAAGCGATATGCTCGCCGCCCCACAGCTGGCGACCGAGGCGATTGAGCAGGAGATCGAGGTCATCGACGCCGAATACCGCCTGCTGCGCGCAGATGGTGAAACCCGCTGCGAAGCGGCGCAGCGGCAGATGTTCGGCGGCCTTGGTGCAATGCATCGCTTTCATATCGGCAACCGCGCCGCTTTCGGCAACGACATTTCCGCGTTGCAGCAGGCGCTGCGGCAGTTTCACCAGTGCTATTTTCGCGCGCCAAACATGACGCTGTGGCTGCAAGGCCCGCAATCGCTGGCGCAGCTGCATGCGCTGGCACAGCGCTACGGCAGCCGCTTGCCATCGGGCAGCGCCATACCGCACGAAGCCTCACCGTCGCTGACCGCTGCGAAAGATTACACCCTGTCTCTTCCCGGCACGCCGCAGCTGAGGCTGGTGTTTGCCCTGTCGCGTTCCCATTCACGCGGTTGGCTGCGGCGGCTGGAGCGCCTGCTGTTGGACGAAGCCCCCGGCGGGCTGCTGGCGCGGCTGCGCGCTCAGGCGTGGTGTGACGCCGTTCGGCTGGATTATTCGCGCTGCAGTGAGAACAACGCCCTGCTGAGTTTTATCTTTACCGTTAATCACGGTTCAGCCGCTGAAGCTGCCCACATCGAAAGCGCCCTGCTGGCGTGGCTACAGGCGCTGCAGGTGCTGACACCGGCTCAGCTTGCGCATTACGAGCGGCTGGCAAATCGCGATTTCCACCGTTTGGCGCCGCTCGATCAGCTGCGGGCCAGAGCGCTTGGGCTACCGCCGGTGGAGTCGAACGACGATTGGCCGCGGCATATTGCGGCGCTGATTAGCGCGCCGCGCCGTCGCCTGGCCGTGCGGCCTGATGGCCACGGCGAAACCCGTGAAATTCAAGGGCTGCCGCTGGCGCTTGGCCTCTTCGCCAGCGCCGCGCTGACGTCTGCCGCGGAACCTTTCCGCTTTTTCGCCACCTCGGCGGCGCTGCTTAGTCCGACCTTGCCTTCCGGCCTGGCGCCGCTGCGGCATCTGCTCCCCGGCGAAGCGCAGCCTGTGCTGCTGCTGCGGCCGGCGCCGTCGAGCCGCTTCAGCGATGGACAGGCCTACGGCTTACAGGCGGCGCTGCGCACCGGGGCGGCAGAACTGGCGCATCGGGAGGGACATTTGAGCTTCGAGCGCCATCAGGGCGTGTGGCTGCTGCAACTGGCGGGCAGCCACACGCTGATCTGCCACGGGCTGAGTGAGGTGAACCGAGCGCTGGCGGTGTTGCCGCCGACCGTTCTCAGCGAAGCGGCGAGAAACCTGCGCCATACGCAGCTGAAAGAACAAAGCGATATCGCCATTCGCCGCCTGTTAGCTCAATTGCCGGCGGCGCTCAGTGCGCCAACCGAAGCAGCACAATGGCATGCCACCTTGATCGGCGGCGATGGCGAGTTAAAACGGCAGCTGTCGCACCTGCTGTACGACTTCCCCTATTTCGTGGCCGCGGAGCCGCCGCTGCCGACACATCAACATCATTGCCCCATCACGCTGACGGAAAGCGGCGCCGAAAGTGCCTTACTGCAGTTTTACCCGCTGCAAAACGATGAAGCCGAAAGCCGTTGGGCGCTGCGCGTGCTGGCCCAGCTTTACGCGCCGCGCTATTTTCAGCGGCTGCGCGTGGAACGCAACGTGGGTTACGTGGTGCAATGCGCCTTCCACCGCTGCGCCGATGCCGAAGGCCTGCTGTTCGCGCTGCAATCCCCGACGTTCACCGTTGAACAGCTGAGGCAGTTAACCGACGAATTCTTATTGCAGATGCGTCATGAGTTGCCGCACGTTAGCGCGGGTGAACTGGCGCAAATACAACAGGCGACGCAACAAAACTTGCAGCGCCTCAGCACCGAATCGTTGCAGCGCGCCCGAGAAATTGCCTTGGAAGATCGCGTGGCCATGGCTGACGCGGCGCCAGTCACGCTGACCCAACTGTTGCACTGGCAGCAGCGTTTGCTTTCCTCTGATTGATTAACCCGACGGGAAACACCAGCCGGGGGGAATAGGACGCGGAGAAAGTATCACCTCATGCCAAAGAAGGCCGGCTGGCCGCGAAAAAAACCCCCATCGTCACGATGAGGGCTGAATAAAGCGAAGCACGCTAACCGCGATCAGAAGCGCCAGGTCAGACCGGCGTTGACGCTGTTATCCTGGTGGTTGGACGACAGCTGCCCGCCGTAGCCAAGGGACAGGACGGCGTTTTTGTTAATCGACACATCGACGCCCGCTTTCAGAATCGCGCCATCGCGGGAAACCGGCACGCTGTTTACGTCGAACGCCGCATCAGTGCGTTTGAACATCAGCTGCGTTTTGCGCTCCAGCTTGCCGTATTGATGCTGCCAACCCAGCTCGCCGCGTAGCGCGATCGCCACACTGTCGGTTTGCCACTCGGTGTCGGCGCGGAGACCCAGCGTCGAGGCGGTGGCGGACTGACTTTGTTTGTCGCCGCGCAGTGCCGCTGCCCCGCCTTGCTCGTTGATCTCCTCGTTACGGTAATGGGTATACGCCAGGTTGGCGAACGGCTCAAGGTTGACCGCATCGCTCGACCAATCGTAGCCGCTTTCGATGAACAGCTGACCGGTACGCGCGTTATACTTGGCCTTCTCGCGATCCGACTGCGCGCCGTAGTTCACCGAGCGCGAGGTGTCGATGCGATGCCAGGTATAGGTGCCGCCTGCTCGCAGGGCCAACGCGCCGAAGCGTTTGTCGCCGTACAGCCCCAGATGGTAGTTGTCGCTGTGGGCATCTGACTGATAACCGCCATCCAGCGAAGTGCGGGTATACCCGGTCATCACCCCAAGCCGGCCGTCGTCAAACAGTTCGCTGTCCAGACCTAACAGTACGCCATAGGTAGAGGTCTGGTAGCCGGTGGCGTTGTCGTTGCCGGAAGCATGCCCCCAGTTGCCCAGCAGTTTCGCCCAGGCCCCATTATCATCCGCCTTGATATCGGAAGCGATACGGCGGCCTTCCGCCTGGCGCAAGCGCTCGGTGGCGGCATCGCGCAGGTAACGGCTTTCGTTAATCTGGGCGGAAGCCATATCCGCGTGGATCTGGCCGGACAGTTGACGGGTCGCCTGTTGCAGCTCTCTGGCCGACGTGAAGCCGAGGAAGCTTTCATACACCGGATGGCCGGTTACGACGCCCGCATCTTCGGTAGCGGCTTGCGCTTTGCCTTCATCACCTTGCAGTGCGCTTAGCGCCTCAGCGGTAGGGGCCGCCACGCTGCGCTTCACCGTTTCCGTGACTGGCTCCGTCGCGTTGAGCGTCTCCACCGCACGAGCTACCGCTTTCTCGTTCTCAGTGCTGGCCAGGCTGTCAAAGCTGGCGTCGGTGCGCGTGATGCCAAGGCCGACGTCATTGCCCTGATAATCCAGCGCGACTTTAACAAACGGATACGATGGGTTGGCGTTTTCGAACCGGCCGTTAACGCCGTCCGTCGTGGTCAGGATGGTGTACTTGTTGCCCAGCAGACTCTGCGCCTCATTCTGCGACAGCAGGTTTTGGCTGCGCTCCAGGCTGACATTCACACTGCCGCCGTTGAGGAAAGCGCGCCGCGCGGCGATCTTATCGCTGCGGCCATTGTCCGCCACTTCCACGTTATACTGCGAACCGCGATCAAAAATGGCGTCGTGCAACACATGCAGCGTGCCGATGCCGTTACCCGGCGCGACGCTGCCGCCCCGAACCGCTCTGAAGGCGCCTACGGTACCCTCACCGGACAACGTGCCGCTATTTTCGATATAGACGTTGGAGGCCACCGAACCGTTGATCGCCAACACGCCCTGTTTCACCCAGGTATCACCGCGATAGGTGTTATTACCCAACAACGCCAGCGTACCGGCGCCCGTTTTGGTCAAGCCGCCGTGCCCGCTGATGTCGTTACTCCACGAATCGAAGTCGCATTCGCTCGACGTGCAGCGCCGCTCAACAGAGGTACCGGGTTCGACGATATTTCCCAGGCCGGGGATATTCACCACGAACTGTTTTTCACTGTAGGAGCCCGGTACATAATATTCCTGCGGGATATCCTCTTGGGTAATAAACATTTTCGGGCCGTTGATCGCATCGCGTAAATTGACACGTCCCCAGCCGAACAGATTATCAATACCGGCAACACCCAAATCGGTGGCGGTGGTTTTAATTACCGCGGATATTTGATCGGCGCTCATATAAGGGAAACGTTGCATCAATACGGCGGCAACGCCGGTAACGTGCGGCGCCGCCATTGAGGTGCCGGATTTATTGCCGTAGCCGGGATTAACCGACAGCTCGCCCTTATTATAAGCTTCGCGATTCACGGCGCCACCGGTATTGGATTCCAGCCGGCCAACGGTGCTGTAAATATCAGAACCCGGCGCGGAAACGCAGTAGCTGGCCGTTTGTCCGCAGCTGGTCGAGGAAACGCTTAACTGATTTTCGTCACTCAGGTTGGTCACAATCAGGTAATTATTCAGTACGTCCGGGAAAGCGTAAGGCAGTGACTTTTGCGCTTCCGGGATATTGTAGTTGTTGTAATTTCCTGCCGAGAAGACGATCAGCTTGCCGTGCCTGGCCGCCCGCAGCAGCGTCGACATGGCGCTGTGCCCGCCGGTGGGCACCGGTTGTTCGCTGCCCCATTCCACGCTGGATTTGCTGCGCATCATCTCGGCGATCACTTCGTTTTTTACAAATGCCACGTAGTCCGGCCTACCGTTCGGCAACCAGATGATATCGCCTTTGGCGTCTCGCCGTATATCTGGCGCGATCCCCCAGCTGTTATTGATGACGCGGGCTGCGCTCTGAATCAGCTCTTCACGGCCGTTGCGATTACCGTAATCATTCAATTTGGTGCCGATAATATCCGCGTCGAAAGCAACGCCGTGCATACCTGCGCCATCTCTTTTAGCCGCCGCGATACCGGCTACGTGCGTGCCGTGATCGCCGAAAGACATATTATCTTGTTTATCATACGAGAAGTTATAACTGCCGTTATCCAGGCGTGTCAGTTTACCGGCGAATTCAGAATGGGAAAGAATGGCGTTATCGATAATGCCGATGGTTATACCTTTTCCGGTATAGCCTCTGGCATAGGCGAATTCGGCGGAAATAGCCTTAAGCCCCCATTGGCGATTAAACTCCGCGGTTTTCCAACTGTCAGGCACGCCCAATCGACCGGGATCCTGATAAGCGGCAAGAGAAGAATGAATGGATAAGCCATAACAACCCAGAAAAACGCAATACGCTAACTTCAATCTTTTATTAAGTATCATTTTACGCTCCATGTTTATTTATACCCAGAAGAAAACTTACGTTTTAACCGCGCTGAAACCTCCTATGATCGTGAAACGACGGATAACACATACGGGCCCGACGCGGGCCGCGCGAACAGACAGGCTGAGAGATGCAAATGGGCGCAGACAGACAAAGAGATGCCATCGCGCCGGGCGCCTATGGCGCAGACGTTTGGAGAGGAGGCGAATGTACGCTTGCCGGCGCCGTTGCGCCGAAATGCCCCGACCATCGGGTGCGGGCGTAAGGATCAGGCTGTGGGTGCATTTCGCCTCACCATCCAGTTTTGCTAATGATTATCATTCGCGAGGCTATCTTATACGTAAGCAAAGTGTCAACAGATGAAACAAAACATTTCTTGATTTGCATCATAACTTTTCTCTAAACGCCGGGCGACGGTGCTGCGACAACCGCTGAAGAGTGCATAAAATGGCGGTTATTGCCGCCATAAGTGAGATTTTCGTCAGTGAAGACGCATAGCGCCGGCAGAGCAACCGGTGGAAGAGCATAAAAACACCTGAACATTTCATCAAATAGAAACATCAGATTGATTAATTTTTATGGCAAAACCCCATCGTGGTCCGATCACTTATTTTTCGTTGCAATATAAGGGGGGCTTATAAATAACAGGAGTATTCCTAATGCGTTCACGCTGGATGTATTCCATGCTAGCGGGCTGATTTTTAGCCGCGCCCGCTGGCTATTCCCAATTTCATTGGCAAGACTATATTGAAAGAGGCTCTGCTAGAGAGCGAGAATATGGGTAATTTTCCGAGGAAATGCCGCATGACCCTGTTGCCCAAGCAGACCAATAACAAAAATCCGATTGATCTCTATAGCGAAATCGTAGACGACTTGCCCGGTCTGATTTGCTTCGGCAACCGCCTTGGCGGCTACTTCAATAAACAGTGGCGCGACTATACCGGCGCAATCGCCGGTGAACACGGCGCCGCTGATTGGCTCGATACCCTGCACCCCGACGATCGCGAGCGGCTGGCCACACAATGGCGCCAGGCGATCGTTGCCCTCTCCTCATTCGCCGGTGAGGCCCGCCTGCGCGATCGCAGCGGCGCCTACCGTTGGTTTATGTTGGCGTTTAACGCCCGTCAGGACGGCATGGCGCTGGAGCCCAGCTGGTACCTCACCGCCACCGACATCCACCCGCAAATGCTGCAACGTCAGCAAAACGTTCAGGCGCTCTCTATCCAGCAAGACATGCTGGACGCCAGCGTCGACTGCATCAAAGTGATCAATCGCGACGGCACGCTGCGGCACATGAACCGCTCCGGCAGCCTGGCGCTCGGCCTGGATCCGGCGCAAAAAGAGTTTGGCATGCCCTGGCTGGGGCTGTTGTCGCCCGAAGTCCGCCGCCGTGGCAGCAAGGCGCTGCACAGCGTCAGAGCCGGTAAAAATGCGCGCTTCGCGGGATTAAGCGTGACGCCGCAAGGAAAAAAACAGCATTGGGACAACATTCTCTCTCCCGTCAGCGATGAACACGGCGCAGTGGCCGAGATCTTGTGCGTCTCGCGCGACGTGACGTCGCAACGCGTGATGGAACAGCGTCTGTTGCTCGCCAGCGAATATGACGAATTGACCGGCCTGCCCAACCGGCGCTTATTCAAGAAAAAGCTGAAGCAAGAGATGAAGCGCGCCCTGCATGGCAACAAGTCCCTCGGGCTGATGCTGCTGGATCTTGACCACTTCAAGCTGGTGAACGACACGCTGGGCCACGCGGCGGGCGACCATCTGCTGCGGGTTCTGGGTAAAAGGCTCAGCGCCTGCATGAATACGCATTCGTTCGTCTCCCGCCTCGGGGGGGACGAATTCGCGGTGGTAATCAGCGACGTTGAAAACGAGCAGGATATTTTCCGCATCGCCAACAAGTTTCTGCTGCAGCTGGAGACGCCGATCACCCACGGTGGCAAGACGCTGCATTGCGGCATGAGCATCGGCGGCGCCATCTACCCCAAAGATGCCCGCGACGCTTCGGAACTGATGAAATGCGCCGATACCGCGCTGTATGAGCTGAAAGACGGCGGCCGCGGCGGCGTCTATATGTTCGATCGCAAGATGATGGACAAGGCCCGCGCGCGCGCCAGCCAGCTCAACTACGCGCGCCAGATCGTGCGCGACAACTGCATCCGTCCCAGCTACCAGCCGAAGGTCAGCCTCTCCGACGGCAGCATCGTCGGCTTCGAAGCGTTGCTGCGCTGGCATTGCCCGCAAAACGGCATACAGCTGCCGGCGACGGTCAGCGAAGCCTTCAACGACTACGAGCTGGCGACCAAGATCAGCGAAGCCATGCAGCTGAAGGTCTTCGCCGATATCGCCCGCTGGCGCACGGCCGGCGTGGCGGTACGCCCTATCTCGCTGAACGTGTCGCCGATCGAATTTTTACGCGACAACTACGCCGAAACCTTCCTGCAGCGCCTGCTGAAATTCCATATTCCCCACCACCTGATCGAACTGGAAGTGACCGAGCACGCGTTCAACAAACATGGCTCCAAGTACGTGCTGCGCGCGCTGCAAATGCTCAAAGAGATGGGCATCCGCATCGCACTGGACGACTTCGGCACCGGCCATTCCTCATTCAGCCATATCATGGATTACCCGCTGGACTGCATTAAGCTGGACTGCGATTTCGTTCAACGCATGAACACCGAACCGGCGATCCTGGCGATCGTGGAAAGCATCGGTATCCTCGGTCAGAAGCTGTCGATCGATATCATCGCCGAGGGCGTGGAAACCGAGCAGCAGCGGCAAACGCTGTGCGAAGCCGGTTTCCATATTGGCCAGGGTTTTCTGTTCAGCCGGGCGGTGGAATCCCAGCGGGTGCCCGAGCTGCTGCAAGCGGTGCCGCAATCTGTCGAGGGCCGTTAAGCCCCCTGCCGTGCGCCAAACGGCGCCAGCTGCATACCGATAAGCGTCACTACGCAGATGAGTGCCCCGGCGTAGAAGGTGGAGGCGGAACCGAACAGCTCCCACAAGGTTCCAGCCCCAAGACTCGCCAGCAGCAGCGCCACGCCGCTGATCAGATTGAACATGCCAAACGCGGTGCCGCGCAGATGAGCCGGCGCGGTATGCGCCACCATCGCCGCCAATAGCCCCTGGGTCATGCCCATGTGCACCCCCCACAGCGCTACGCCAAACAGCACCCCGCCCCAATGATCGCTCAGCGCCAATACCAGGTCGGCGGCGATCAGCACCAGCAACCCGGCTTTCAGCAATCCTTCATGGCTCATGCGGTCAGACAGTTTTCCGAACGGATAGGCCGAGCAGGCGTAGACCAGATTCATGGCGACCATCACCAGTGGGATCAGCGCCAGCGGCGTGCCGCCCTGCTGCGCCTTCAACACCAGGAACGCTTCGCTGAAGCGCGCCAGCGTAAAGATCGCGCCGATGCTCACCACCCACCAATAGCTGCGCCCCAGCAGCCGCAGGTTGGCGCGGGTGATCGGGTTGGTGCGCTTGTGGGTTATCGCGGCGGTCGGCTCTTTCAGGCCGAAAAACAGCAGCGCAATCGCCAGCGCCGCCGGGACCGTCGCCACCCAAAAGATGGCGCGAAAATCGTTGTGCCACAGCAGCATCAGGCCGACGGCCAGCAGCGGCCCTAAAAAGGCGCCGACGGTATCCAGCGACTGCCGCAGCCCGAAGGCCGCGCCGCGAATTTCCGGCGGCGTCACGTCGGCCACCAGGGCATCGCGCGGCGCCCCGCGGATGCCTTTGCCCACGCGATCCAGCAGGCGCGCGCTCATCACCATGCCGGACGACGATGCGATAGCGAAAAACGGCTTGCTGATGGCGCCCAACCCGTAGCCCAGCAGCGCCAGCCCTTTGCGTTTACCGAGGTAATCGCTGAGCACGCCGGAGAACACCTTGACGATCAATGCCGTCGCCTCCGCGAGCCCTTCGATCAGCCCGATGACGATCACGCTGGCACCGAGCGTCGTCGCCATAAACAGCGGCAGCAGGCTATGGATCATTTCCGAGGAAACGTCCATCAGCAGGCTCACGCCACCCAATACCCACACGCCGCGCGGTATGCGGCCCAACGTAGCGAAACGCGACGACATGCTTCATCCTCGATCGATTCAGCGCCGCCAGAGGCGCCTCATGATTTTTCCAAGATTGGTTAGTTGATTTTGTTCGTTCACAGATCTGCAGCCTTTAGAGATAGTGCAACGACCGTGTGACACCCATAATAATGAAGGTAATTAACATAATGATATATAGCAAAAAGATGATAGTGATTGCGGCGCTGCTGAGTTTTTCCGCCGCCGCCGCACCGGGCGTGGATCTCGTCGCTAACGAAACGCCGATCCACACGGTGAAGAGCGCCGAAGCCGTGGCCAAAATCCCCGCCGGTTTCCGGTTCGTGGAACCCGGCACGCTGACGGTGGCCATTTCCCTGCTGGGCAGCGGCCCGCCGTTCGGCCTGTACGCCCGCGACAATAAAACGGTGATCGGCAGCGAGGCGGACATCGCGCGCCTGGTGGCCGACGGTTTGGGGTTGAAACTCAAACTGGTGCCCACGTCGTGGGAAGACTGGCCGCTGGGGGTGGCCTCCGGCAAATATGACGCCGCGGTTTACAACATCACCGTGACCAACGAACGCAAGACCAAATTCGATTTCGCCACCTATCGGCAGGATACGCTGGGCTTCTACGTCAAGTCCGACAGTAAAATCACCCAGATCAAAACGGCGCCGGATATCGCCGGTAAAAAAATCATCGTCGATTCCGGCACCAATCAGGAAGCGGTGCTGCTGGCCTGGGACAAGGAGAACCGCGCCAAGGGATTAGCGCCGCTGCAGCCGGTGTACGTCACCGATAAGGCCGCCTCCACGTTGGCCATTCAGTCTGGCCGCGCCGACGCCACCTTCGGGCCCAACGTCTCCGGCGCTTATCAGGCGCGGCTGACCGGCAAAACCCGGCTGGTGGGCATTGTGCCCGGCGGCTGGCCGAAGACCGCCAACATCGCCGTCACACTGAAGAAAGGCAACGGTCTGGTGGACGCGGTGCAGGCTTCGCTCAACAGCGCCATCGCCAACGGCAGCTATCTGCAGGTGCTGGATCGTTGGGCGGAAAGCGACGAGAAGATTGCCCATTCGGAGATTAACCCGCCGGGGCTGGGGGACTAGAGCATGAACCGGCCCCGCATCGAGGGGCCGGTTATTGATGAGCAATCATGACGTTTCATTCCGCCACCGCTTTCTGCCTCCCCAACTTGCGGTACAGCGTGCTGCGCGAAACGCCCAGCGCCTTCGCCGCCCGGCTGAGATTGCCGCCCGCCCTGTCGATCGCCGTCTGCAGATCCGCCTGGCCGGTATCGGCGTTCTCCTGGCGCGGCGCCAGCACCGCGATGGACTGAGGCAGATCGTCCAGGGTGAGCACCGCATGATCGTCCGCCAATGCCAGCAGCACCTTGAGCGTACTCAACAGCTGCCGCACGTTGCCGGGCCATGGATAGCGCGCCAGCATCGCCAGCGCCTCCGGCAACAGGCGAATGTCACGCCGATCGCCGCCCAGCTCTCGCCACAGCTGCAAAATGAAGGTCTCCAGCTGCGCCCGCTCTCTGAGCGGCGGGATGCACAGGCTGTATTCCTGTATGCGGTACAGCAAATCCTCACGAAACGCCCCGGCCTCTACCTGCCGATGCAGATCGTGGTGCGTGGCGCAGACCAGCGCGAAATCGACCGGATAAGCGCTGCGGCTACCGAGCGGCGTGACCGTTTTTTCCTGTAACACCCGCAGCAGGCGCGTTTGCAGGCCCGCCGGCATGTCGCCGATTTCATCGAGGAACAGCACGCCGCCGTCCGCCTCGCGGATCTTGCCGATATACCCTTTCGGGTTGGCGCCGGTAAACGCCCCCGGCGCATAGCCGAACAGTTCGGATTCGATCAGCGGCTCAGGCAGCGCCGCGCAGTTGATCGCCACGAAGTTGCCGTTGCGCCAGCGGCTCTGTTGAAACAAGCGTCGGCTGAAATGCTCTTTACCGCAGCCGGTTTCGCCGGTCACGCACAGCGAAAGGCCGGCGTTGAGAATGCGTAGCGCCTTCTGATGCTGTTCGTCATGCCGTTCCGCCGGCGGCGGAACCGAACGCAGGGCGCTAACGCGGCGCTGTGGCGCCTCGAGCAGCGAATAATAATGCCGTTGATTGCCGGCCAGCGTCTGGTGCGGTGCGCCGGAGGGCTGTCGCAGCAGGTCGGGAAACAGCTGGGCAAACTCAACCGAGCCTAATGCGGCCGGTGAAAGCCGGAACTCCAGCATCGCCAGCCGATTGGCGGCGACCAGCACTTCGTCGTGAAACACCAGCAGCAGCTCCTGCGCGCTGCCCAGGCTCCCGGCGTTGGCGTGCAGGCGCAGCGTCCAGTGACGGTCGGCGATCGCGCTTCTGACCCAGCGGTGTTCGATATGCCGCACCGCCTGCATGATCAGGCGCTGTGCATCACGGTACGGGCGCTGCGCGGGGGCGGAGAGATCCAGTATGCCGGCAATGCGGCCATCCGGCCGATAGATCGGTGCGGCAGTGCAGTTCAAACCGGCATTTTGGTTGAGGAAATGCTGGTCGCCGCGGACCTCGCAGAACGCGCCGAGTGCCAGCGCGGTGCCGATGGCATTGGTACCCCGATCCGCTTCGCCCCACTGGTTGCCCGGCGCCAGCGCAAAGCGCGACGCCTTGTGCAGAAAGTCGGTATTGCCGCGGGTTTCCAGCACCAGTCCGTCGGCGTCGGCGATCACCACGATGGCGGGCTGGCGCGTAATTTGCGCGCCCAGCTGCTCGATCAGCGGCTGTACCCGTTGCGGCACCCAGTCATTGCGGCTGCGTAGCTCTTCGAGTAATCCGGCTTTGATAAAAGGGATATGTTGATCGGCGCGCGTCAGGCCGTAGCCCCGGCTGCGCTGCCAGGATTCCGCCAGCGGGCGGGTCAACAAACTGGCGCCCTCGGTGGGCAAGCGGTCATCAGGCAACATGCGTTTCTCCCCCCGTTTACGAGTGTTGCAAATATGTATCACAGATGTGTATCAGGCGTTGCGACACGGAACACAAAAACCCATCGCCAGCGGCGGTACCGCATGATTCGTCACGTCATATCAATTTTTAACGCGTTAATAAATAAGATCTTTTAACGATCATCTTCGCCATTCATCAATCTGGCACGGGCCGTGCTTCTCCGTGCTGCGGCGACATGCCGCACTCACAGGCGCAGCCCAATAGCGCCGGTTATCATCTGCAGAGAGGTGCTTCACATGAAATATGTCCACCCCGGTTTGCCTGGCTCGCTGGTTTCGTTCCGCAAACGCTATGGCAACTACATTGGCGGTAAATTCGTCGAACCGGTATCCGGCAACTACTTCACCAACACCTCGCCGGTGACCGGCCAGCCGATCGCCGAATTCCCACGTTCCGACGCCAAAGACATCGAACTGGCGCTCGACGCGGCGCATGCGGCGGCGGACGCCTGGGGCAAAACCAGCGTGCAAGAACGCGCCAACGTGCTGCTGGCGATCGCCGATCGCATCGAGTCGCGGCTGGAGATGCTGGCGCTGACCGAAACCTGGGACAACGGCAAACCGATCCGCGAAACCCTGAATGCCGATTTGCCGCTGGCGGTCGACCATTTCCGCTACTTCGCCGGCTGCCTGCGCGCGCAGGAAGGCACTGCGGCGGAGATCGACCAAAATACCGTGGCCTACCATATCTATGAACCGCTGGGCGTAGTCGGTCAGATCATACCGTGGAACTTCCCGCTGCTGATGGCCGCCTGGAAACTGGCGCCGGCGCTGGCGGGCGGTAACTGCGTGGTGCTGAAACCGGCGGAACAGACGCCGCTCGGCATCAGCGTGCTGATGGAAGAGATCGGCGATCTGCTGCCGCCGGGGGTGCTCAACGTGGTGCAAGGCTTCGGCGCCGAGGCCGGCGAAGCGCTGGCGCGCAGCAAACGCATCGAAAAAATCGCCTTCACCGGCTCCACGCCGGTCGGCCGCCACATCCTCGCCTGTGCGGCGGAGAACATCATCCCCAGCACCGTCGAGCTGGGCGGCAAATCGCCGAACATTTATTTTGAAGACATCATGCAGGCGGAGCCGGAGTTTATCGACAAGGCGGTTGAGGGGCTGGTGCTGGGCTTCTTCAATCAGGGGGAGGTGTGCACCTGCCCTTCACGCGCGTTGATCCAGGAATCCATCTACCCGCAGTTTATGGAGAAAGTGCTGGCACGCATCGCCACCATCCGCCAGGGCGATCCCTTCGACACCGAGACCATGATCGGTGCCCAGGCGTCAAAACAGCAGTATGACAAGATCCTGTCGTACATCGACATCGCTAAAAACGAGGGAGGCAAAATCGTTGCGGGCGGCGAACCCGCTCAGCGCGGCGACGAAGTGCAAAACGGTTTCTACCTGCAGCCGACGCTGATTACCGGCAACAACAGTATGCGTTTCTTCCGTGAGGAAATCTTCGGGCCGGTGATTGGCGTCACCACCTTCAAGGATGAGGCCGAAGCTCTAGCATTGGCCAACGACACCGAGTTCGGACTGGGCGCCGGGCTCTGGACCCGCGACATCAACCGCGCCTACCGCATGGGACGCGCGATCAAGGCCGGGCGCGTGTGGACCAACTGTTACCACCTGTACCCGGCGCACGCCGCGTTCGGCGGCTACAAGAACTCCGGTATCGGGCGCGAAACCCACAAGGCGGCGTTGTCGCACTATCAACAGGTGAAAAACCTACTGGTCAGCTACGACGCCAAACCGCTGGGCCTGTTCTGAGCCGGGCATAGCGACAAGAAGGCCACCCGCGGGTGGCCTTTTTTAGCGATGCTTATTTCGCCATGCCGAGATCGATCACCATGCGACCGCGAATGGTGCCCGCCTTCATCTCGTCGAAGATGGCGTTGATATCGCCCAATGGCCGTTTGGTCACTTTCGGCGTCACTTTGCCTTCGGCAGCGAACTGGAACGCCTCTTTCAGATCTTCGCGTGTGCCGACCAGCGACCCCACCACCTGAATGCCGTCCAGCACCAGGCGCGGAATGCTCAGATCCATGCTCTCCGGCGGCAGCCCCACGGCCACCACTTTACCGCCGGCGCGCACCGCATTGACCGCCGAATTGAAGGCGGCTTTCGCCACCGCCGTCACCACCGCCGCGTGAGCGCCGCCGGTTTGCTGCTGAATGATCTCCTCCGCATTTTGCGTTTTGGAGTTGATGGTCAGATCGGCGCCAATCTGTTTGGCGAACTCCAACTGGCCGTCGTTGACGTCGATGGCAATCACTTTGGCGTTAAACACGTTTTTGGCGTACTGCAACGCCAGGTTGCCCAGCCCGCCCAGGCCATAGATGGCGATCCACTGCCCCGGCTTGATATCGGAAATTTTCACCGCCTTGTAGGTGGTGACCCCGGCGCAGGTGATACTGCTGGCGGCGAAAGAATCGAGCCCGTCCGGCACTTTCACCGCGTAGTCCGCCACCACGATGCACTCTTCCGCCATGCCGCCGTCAACGCTGTAGCCGGCATTTTTCACCGAGCGGCACAGGGTTTCGTTGCCGCTGACGCAATATTCGCAATGGCCGCAACCCTGGTAAAACCAGGCGACGCTAGCGCGGTCACCCACTTTTAACGAGGTAACGCCCTCACCGACGGCGGAGACCACGCCGATACCCTCATGTCCCAACGTAATGCCCGGCACCTCGCCGAAATCGCCGTTTTTCACGTGCAAGTCGGTGTGGCACACCCCGCAACACTCCATTTTTAACGCCGCCTCGCCGTGCTTCAGCGGGCGCAGCACTTTATCCTGAATGTCTACGGTATGGTTTTTCGTCACTACGGCAGCTTTCATGCTGTATTCCTCCAGCCGGATTATAAAAACGGTCTTGATCACGGTCGTTACTGTCACCCAGGGCGACAATTCACATTCTCTTTTTCCGCTAAACGGTTAGCTTTAAAATATAGCAGAGAAATTTTTTTTATTGAATTAATTGCACGGCATTGCAGAAGCATGAGTGCCATTCACTTAACACAATAAAAACAACGCCCTCTAATTAATGTAACATCACCTGTCACAGAAATACCCTTAGTTTAATAACGACTGAATAAGATTATAATTAACACGCTTAACATCATTGATAAAAAAGTTATTTTATTTATCATCATGATTTTGAAATGGTTTAATTTTATTTATGCTTTCATTGACAGAATCAATTACCTCCCCTAGTTTTAACTATGCTGTTTATCTCTGATAAGACTTTTCTTCACCTTCTATTTTTCATCGCCGCTATTTTTAGCGGCGCTACCCACAGCTGTCTAAAAATTCGAGGTTATATATGTCGACGACACAATTTAAAGTTATTAGCGTCAGTTCCGGCTCCACTCAAAGTTTGGATTTTGGTTCACGGGTGATTAATGCTTCCGTCGCCGTTCAGGGGTTTAACGTTTCTTACGGCAACACCGACCACCACCTGAAAACAATCGACGTCTCCAGCGCGATCGCCGGCCTCAGCGGCAGCAGTGTCACGGTGTCCGCCACCTGCTTTATGGAGGACAAATCCAACAATAAAACCTCAGGTACGGTAAGGGTGCTGGTGATCGCCGAATGCGAATCCTGAGACGTTGAGCGGCCGCTGGCCCGCCGTTTGGGCGCAGAGGCGCATCGCCTGGCTTTCAATCGCCCCTGGCGATTGAAAGCCATTTTGTTTCCCTGCGCTTTATCGATGAGGGTATTTAAAAATGAGTGACAAAACCAACGGTCAGATCCCGCCAGTACGGCCAAGCCAATTCGAAAGCAATGAAAAAAACATATTCGAAGACAGCGTCAATCTGTTTCGCGGCGATGTGAATTTATCGCTTGATTTGGTTGCGTTAACCGGAAGGAATCAACTCGACGTCAAAGTCACTGCATTTTATGGCAGCAACATCAAAAATGAAATTTATCAATCAAATGTTAGCGCACCAACCGGAATTATGGGATTAGGCTGGCAATTGCCTTTCGAACGCATTGAAGTCGATCACCGGGATAATGCAACACCCAGTGACAACCTTTATCGAATTTATACCAACAACGCCTCATCAGAATTAATTCGCGCGCCCAACGATTGGCTGAGAGCGAAATTACCAATCGCCGCCACCACCGCGCTCAATAGCGGCAAAGTGGACACCGAAATCCAATCCGCTTTCATCGCCGCCGGCCTGCAGTTGGGTTGCCATGCTCAGGTCGTCACGCGGTTCGACGATCGACAATGGGAAATTATCGACCCAGTCTATCAGCGCACCTTCAACGTGCTGCGCCAGGACGCCGAACTCGCCGTCTTCTCCGGCGGTGAAGCGTTTGAGTGCTTCCACTATGATTTCAGCAAGGTCCTGTATTATCCGCAGTTCGAACGCTGGGAGCTGGTCAAGGACAACGGGGTCAGCTACTTCTACGGCGGCAACGCGCAGGATGATCAGAGCATTCAATGGAAAGTGCGCTGGGGCAACTGGTCGGGACAATCCGCTTTGACCCACTCGCCCCAGGGCGATGCCTTGCAGTCTCGCTTTGCGGCAATCTGGAATCTGGCGCAGGTGGAAAGCCTGTGGGGCGATCGGATCGCCTTCCGTTACGAGGCCGTTGAACAGCCGGTTGGCGAACGAGGCTTAAGTTTTACCAAAGCCTGCTACCTGACGCGCATCACCGACATGTTCGATCGCACCGTCGATTTTGGCTATCAGGAGAAGCGGTACGACACGCAGTCGCCCGCAGGCCCACGGGAATACCTGTCTCCGCATTGGGATACCCCCTACAGCAAGGCCCCCGCCAACGCCGCTTCAGCCTATCAGGATCGCTACGAAACGCGCTATCTGGACAACATCGTCGTCAAAAACTCGCAGGGCACATTGCTCTATGCGGTGCAGCTGAGCTATGACACGCAGAGTAATTTCAGCGGTTACCCGCAAAGCGATCCGCTTTACGGTGATACCGTCAAACGCACGCTCACCGGCGTCCAGCGGCGCTATGCGGAAAATTGTGCGCTGCCGCAGATGCAGTTCAGCTACTGGCCGGCGGGTACGGTCAATGCCGGCGCGCTCAGTGGCGCCGTCACGCCGGACGGTGCGAAAATCGCCTACCGGTATAAGCAACAAACGCTGCCGCTGTGCGATCGCCAGCGGCAGATCGTCAGTCCCTGGCCGCGCAGCGCCAAACCGCGCGTATGGTTCGGCGGCGATTACGCGGTCTGCCTGTGGCTTAACGAGTCGAGCGACCAAATCCACGTCACGTTTTACACCTGGCTTGGGCGCTGGCAATGCTGGGCTCCCGAGCAGCAAACGATCAAGGCCGCTTTCGACATCAACAGTGTCAACGTCGTCACTGCCGGTGATTTCGCCTGCCTGACCTATGCCACCCCGCAGAGCGGCAAATCCTATGCGCATGTCTATCACAAGGATAACCGCAAATGGGGCGAGTGGTTCGACAGCGCGCCAATCGCCGCCAACACCACCCAACTGCAGCTGGCCGCCGGCGACAACTTTTTTGTGGTCTGCGACAAGGATCAACGGACGCTGCTGCGCTACACCTGGGATAACTTCACCAAACGGTGGGCGATCGCCGATAGGTCTGGCGATCTCAACGCCACCGCCCGCCCCTACATCGCGGCGGCCAACGGCTATTACGCCGTCCTGGATTATGCCCCCCTCACCGGCGGCGAACACCGTAATCGGCTGGCGCTTTATTATCAGGATAGCCAAGAACAATGGCGAAACGGCGCCTCACTCCCGCTGGTGTTCACCCTCGGCGGCGATGCGTCGGCCACCCGTTTCGGTTTTGCCGCCGGCGCCTCGTTTATCGCGCTGACCTACATCACGCAGGAGGTTTCGCTCAGCGTTGATTACACCGTCAAGGTCATCGGATGGGACGCGGCATTCGGCGCCATGACCAGCACTGACTTTCCCTGCCGCCTGCCGAAAAGCGCGCCGTCGCAAACCCTCACCATTCCGTTCCTGGCAAAATTCGTCAACAACGCCATGATTGCGTCCGGCCCCTATCTGCTGCGCTATAACGGCGCAGACTGGCTGCGTAACGACAGCCTGCTGTTACGCAGTACCTGCAGCGATCAGGACATCAACTGGTTCGCCTACGGCGCCGATTACGCAATCGCCGTCAGCAACCGCGAATTCGCGGCTCAGGCGCGCATGGTAGCCTACGATCCCAACCGGCAAATCACCGCCTGGAACGATGCGGCGCGCGATCTCTCTACCCGTGACGATCCGACTTCGGAAAGAAAAAGACACTACTTCCCGACGGCAGGCGCGGATATCGCCACCATGGGCAACCGCGTCTATCACCGCGGTTCCTGGTGCAATTGGTTGGACGCGGCAGCCGGATATGCCGAAGTGCCCTACGCGATAGACAGCACCACCATGATCAATCAGGGACCGCGCTTTATCTCTTATCTGAACCTGGACGGCACGGCAGCCAAAAACACCACCGTGAAAACCTTCCGCAATCAGGCCTTCGCCGGCGATGACACGCTCACGCAACGTTATTTCACGCAGATTGGCGTCTCCGGCATGGTCAAACCCAATATCAACGGCCAATATCCCGCCGGCCTGTCCGCGTTCGTTACCTATCTACCGCTGAACAAAGACTTCGATAATGCGGAAAGCCTGACGCTGAATCGCTACCTCGACAACACGCTGCAAGGCGCACTGGTGGATTACTGCGTCGACACGGTCAGCATCGATGACGGCTACGCCGTCAGCACCACCTGCTACGTGTTCGACATTGCGACAGCGACCTGCGACCCTACCGGCGCGGTCTTCAAGTACTACAAGAGTGCCAGCTATCCCGGCAGCGAGAGCATGTCCGCGCCGCGCTTCGGCTATCGCGAGAACTATTACTTCAATGGCCTGACGCGCCAGGATCCGCAGGTCGGCCAGCGAGTTCGCGCTGCAGATCAAGCGTCATCCGGGCTGTTGGACGGCCAATTAATCGAGCAAAAGGTGTTTGACGCCGACGGCAATCTGTTGGTTCACGAACAAAAAAACCTGATGGCCTTCACCTCCGTAGCGATCGACGGCGTCGAGCGACCGCTGTTCGGCGGTTATACGCGCTGCATCGCCGACAACAGCCTTAATGATGGCCTGGCGATACGTACCGATTATCGCTATGACTCACGCTTCGGCAAATTGATCCGCGAGCGCTTTGACAATGTGACCGCCACCGGAGAAACGCAGGGCGTTGCCAAACTCTACGGCTATGCGTTCGAAGCCTATCCCTGGTTCTTACTGAAAAATGCGATCGACGCGCCCTTCAGCCAATTCGACGCAGCGGGGAGCGCGGCGCTGGGAGAGGCGCTGCCAATCTACGCCGGCAGTCTGCAACGCTACGGCGCTCTGCAACGGCAACAGCCGCTTGCCGATGAAGCTGCGCCGACAGTGTGGGCCGCCACGCAAGCCTATGTGCTGCAAGCCGCGATTGGCGCCCAGCCCCCCAGCCCGCCGGCGCTGGCAAGCGATCCGGGTGACGCGTGGTTGCCGGTAGGCACAATACTGGCCAGAACATTCTATGGTGCGATCCTCTCCCAGAAAAACAGCGAAAGCCAGGTCGAAAGCACGCTGTGGGACAACAACCAGATCCTGCCGGTGGCGGCGTTCGTCAGCGGCGCGGCGGATGAGTGCGATTTCATCGGTTTCGAACCCTATCAACACAGCACCGATCCCTGGCGGCTCGACGGCGATACGGCGATCGTCGACGACGACGCCTATGTCGGCAGCCGCAGCCTCAAACTCGGCGTCGGTGCGACCCTGACCCGAACGGCGCCGCTGCGGCAAACGCAGCCGGTCGTTGTCTCCGCCTGGATCAAAACCTCGCCCGGTTTCAACGCGGCGCCCGGTGCGGCAAACTTGATCAGCCGTAGTGGCAACGCCGCGCCGCACACCACGCCGATCGTCCCCACGGCAGAAGGCGCTTGGGTTTACTGGCAAAGCGTCATCCCCTATAGCGGCGATCCGGAGCGTCCGCTCGCGCTCGCCTTCGACAACCAAAAAACGGTCGGCTATGTGCTGTTCAACACCGTCAGCGTCACGCCGTTGGCCAGCAAGATGGAGGCCCGCTGCTACGATCCGCTGTATCTGGATGAGATCGCCGTTATGGGCAACAACGCCGATGTCCAGCGCTGCGGCTACGATCCGCTGCGGCAAAAGTTCGTTGAGACCGGGCCACAAGGCGAAAGCAAGAAAGGCGTGGTGAACTATGCGCCACGCAGTTGGCACGATACGCTGCCATTCAGCTACCCGCAGCACGATCCCGCCAGCAGCTGCGAAATTCTGGCCGCCGACGGTGGGCAATACGAAACCTTCACGCAGGGCGAACAAACCTGGACGCGCTGGCGGCGCGACGACGACAGCGCCTGGCGTCTCAGCCAGGGCCGGCTACTGCATTGCGGTACGACGTTCAACCGCCTGCGTTGGTTGGCCACCGCCGGCCGCTACGCGGTGGGCTTCACCCTTTCGTCGCCGGCGACGCAGAACCTCGCCTTCGGCCTGACGATCGGCGACAGTCTGAGCGCCCAGTGGGACGCCATCGCGGGATGGCGGCTGACGCTGGCGGGCAACACCTACACTGACGACGCGACCAACGGCTGCCTGCCCACCTCGGTGCTGCTGGTACCGGGCGACGATGCCGTTCTGTTATATGCCGACGGTCGTCAGGTTTTCGCCCTTCAGACCGATGCGAGGATCGACGGTGAATTCAGCCTGCAGGCACAGGGGGAAATCTATTTTGCCAATGCGGTTACCTTCCGCTCGCCACAGCTGGCCATCACGTATAAAAACGCCAACCGGCAGGAAACGCAGCATCAGGTGCTGAACGAAGGACGATGCCTGGTGCGTGAAACGCTGTACGACGCGCTGGGCAATACGGTTGCCGAAACCAAGATCGCCGCCTTTGAACGCACGTTGTTCGGCTACCGGGCGGCCTTTGTCCGCACACTGGACGCCGCAAACGGCGTGATGACCGGTGAAGTGAGTGATTATTACCCGCAGGACGAAGGTTACCCCTATAGCGGCACCCGTTATGAGGCTTCCTCGCTGAAACGCCCGGTGGCCAAAGGCATGCCAGGCAAAATCTTCGCCATTACCGGCGACAACCCGCATATTACACGGTTCATTTACGCCGTCACCGATCACACGCAGGTGGCAGGTATCGCCTGTCGCCCTGGAGAATTGCGGGTGAGCGCCCTGTACGATGCCGATGGCACCGGCGTGCTGTCACTCAACGATCGCCGTGGCCAGACGCTGAGCAAGCAGACCGAGGCCGGCGGCGTTGTTCGCGACGCTGTCCAACAGATCTTCGACGCGGCGGGCAATATCGTGCAGGTTCGCCACCCGTCGTCTTCCCCGGCGGATGACGCCTTCATCAGCCACAATCGCTACAACTTCCTGTGTCAGCTCGCTGCACGCGTCACGCCGGATGCCGGAGAAACGACGTATATCTACGATCCTGCCGGACGTCTGCGTTTCAGCTCAACGCCGCTGAGCCGCGCGAAAGACCGCGTGTTGTATAAAAAATATGACGTTCTGGGGCGCCTGAGCGAGGATGGCGAAGTGGCGCAAGCCTGGGGTGACGGTTCGGCGCTGCAGGCGATCGCCGATAACGATCCGCACTACCCGCACCATGATGACTGGCAAACGCAAAACGTCTATGACGGCGAAGGCGACGAGCCGACTCTGCGCGGCCGCCTGTGGAAAATGTACCGTCGCGCCGCTGACGGACTCTGCGTCGAAAACTGCTATGGCTACGATACGGGAGGCAATGCGACCCTGTCGCAACTGCGTCTGCCGGACGCTGGCGATTACATCACGGGCTATGCCTACGACAACCTCGGCAACGTCATCCGCATCGATTATCCCGCCGGCGCGCCGCTCGCCAGCGTGGCCTATCGCTATAACGACATGGGACAAACCGCCGCCATCGGCACGCCGGACGATCCGGAGAAGTTCGTTCGCTACCGTTACCATGCCGACGGCAGCCTGGCTGAAGAGCAGTTGAATTCACAGGGGGGGCGGGCGCTGCGACGCACCATGAGTTATAACTCTCCCGGCTGGTTGAATGAAATCAACAACCACTATGCCGACGGCGCACCGCTGTTGAAACATCGCTTCAGCTACACCGACGGCGGCTACGAGGGCGCCGGTTACTTCAACGGCAATATCGCCGGCGTAGTGCACGACAATGCGGTCAGGCCCGAAAACAGCTTCGCTTATCGCTATCGCTACGATCCGCGCGGCCAATTGACGGTCGCCGAGCACAGCGTCAATTCCGCTTACAGCCTCGGCGTCGGCGCGCCGCTGACCTTCGACGCCGGCGGCAACATCCTCCGGCTGCAACAGGGAGACACCCTCTTCAGCTACGAGTATCAGCCGAACAGCGGCAAAGTCGCCGCCGTGCTCGCCAATGACGCGGTCGCGCAGCGTTACGAGTATGACGTCGTCGGTAACGTCACGCTCTCCGCCAGTCGCGGTATTCAGCGTATCGATTACAACCCACTGAATAATCTTCCGTTAACGATCGCACTGGATGATGGCCGCCAGCTTGCGCTGTGCTACAACGGCATCAATCAGCGGGTGCAAAAGCGGTTCGCCGACGGCAGCAAACTCGCTTACGTACACGGCCTGAGCGACGCGCCGCTGATGGAGTTCGGCGCTCGTACGACGCAATATCTCTATGGCGTCGGCGGATTGCTGCTGCTCATCGACGGTGGTGAGGCCCAGTACGTGCTGAAGGATCAGCAAGGTTCGATCCGTGCCGTAGTGGCGGAAAACGGTCAGGTCAACGTATTGCTCGACTACATGCCCTTCGGCCAATCGTTGCCGACTGGCGTCGGCACGTCCTCGTTACTGCGCTATCGCTACACCGGCCAGGAGTTGGACGAAGATTTGGGACTCTATAACTATCGGGCGCGCTTCTACGATCCGCAATTGGGGCGCTTTTACTCCTGCGATCCTAGATTCCAGTATGGCGGCCCTTACGTCTACTGCGGCAACAACCCGGTTAATCAGACCGACCCTTCCGGTGAGATCGCCCCAATCATTATCATCTTGCTGATCGGGGCCGCCGTCGGCGCCGTGCTGGGCGGCGGGGTCGCCCTGTACAGCGGCTATCAGTCCGGATTGCGCGGCGGCGCGCTAGCCGGTTATGTATTCGCCGGCGCAGGGATAGGAGCCCTCGCCGGGGCTCTGTCCGCCGCCGGCGGAGTCGGCGCCTTTGCCGCAGGGTCGGCAGCGGCGGCGGCAGCTTCCACCACCGCCGGCGGCATTGCGGCGGGCCTGGCGGCCGGCGCAGGGGTCGGAGCCACCGTAGGCGCGGCAGTAGGTGCGGCTCAGGGAGTGAGCCAATTCTTCATCAACGACGCCTTTGGCGTCGCCAACAGCGGCAGTTGGCAACAGTCGCTGCTGAAAGGCGCCGTTACCGGTGCCGTCGGCGGCGCGATCAGTGGCGGCGCCGCAGGGGTTGGCGGTGCGGCCGCCTTCCAGCAGGCTGCGCGTTTCGCCGAGCTGACCGGCGGCAACGGCTGGGCCTTCAGCCCGACCTCGCTCACCCAGGTCAGCAACGCCTACAACGCTTTCGGTAGCCTGGGCATCGTGCCGTTGCCAGCCTTCGTCAGCCGCATCCCCAACTACAACCTGCCACTGGTCGGGGGAATGCAAAGTTTCGTCCTGGGGAAATTCAGCCTGCCAACTTTCAGCAGTCTCGGCGGTGCGGTGGCCAAGCAGACCGTCTCGCCGCTGCTGCCGAGCGGCGGTGGCACGGCGACAGGAACCCCGCCGACGGCCTTCTATGGACAACAGGCCTACAGCCCGGCGATGACCGGCAGCATCGGGCTGCAAACGGCGCTGGTATTGGATCCCGCCGGCTGGAGCAACGGCAAAGCATAACCCACGCAGGGTGCGGGACTGCGCGTCCCGTCCCTGCGTCTTGATGAGAGGCAACGTCATGAATGATGCAACGATTCGCTACCATCAGGTGCGGCAAAAGAGCACCCACAACTCGTATCAACGCACGGAAAGCTACCCGGCTCAGGCGCTGTACTGGCGCATCCGTTCCCTTGAGATCGATATCCACAACAGTAATAACGCCGCCGGTTGGCCGCAGTTAAACGGCAACTGGTACGTTTATCATCTGGCGGTCATCGATCAGGTCAGCTCAGTCAACACCTTGGCGGATGCACTGGACGCGCTGTTGGCGTTTCATCGCGCGGTGCCGCAGCACGAAGTCGTCACCCTGTGGCTGGATTTGAAAGACGACTTCAACGCCGCCCGAGATCAAACACCCGAATCGCTCGATCGTTTGTTGGCCGAGCGCCTGGGGCGCGAACACATTTGGGGACCACCCGATCTGATCGGCGACTGCACCGATCTGCAAGCAGCGATCGCCGCCTATGGGTGGCCGTCGCTCGACACCCTGCGCGGCAAGTTCATTGTTGGCTGCACCACCGGCGATCTCGCCTCGCCGAATTCGGTGCTCAATCAGTATGTGCAAAACGGCGCCACCGCCAATCAACGGCTGGCGTTCGTCACGCCGGAAATCACCCAGACGCAACAAATCGACCAACACGCCTGCGCCGTGATGTTCAACCTCTCGGCCGCCCACACCACCCTGGCGAACGCGGTGTTTACCGCCGGCTTTGTCGGCCGCGCCTACGGCCTGAACGACGCAAACAGTTGGGCTACCGGCTGGAACAGTCGCGCGCACCATCTGGCCACCAACAAGGTTAACGCCGATTGGGACGGGTGGGCGCGCACCGATCTGCCGATGACCGGCTATCCGTTTACCGGCATCGACGTCACGCTACCGCCGGATCTGACCGAATCCGGTGCACTCTGCGCCATCAAGGTCGACTCCGGCGATATCTGGAATAAACGCGACAGCGGCTATTTTCGTTTCGATCGTGCCACTATCGGTGCCGAACGCACGCTCAGCGCCTTCGTCACCAACCCGCAGTCACATACCGACGGCTTTATCAAAGGCGGAGTGATGGCGCGGGCCACGACCGCCGATGACGCCGCCTATATCGCAATATTTCAAACCGCTGCTCACGAAATCCGCATGCAGTACCGGCGGGATAACGGCGCCGGTACGGAAAAAATCGATGCCCGTCTGCCAAATGGCGTCAACGGCAAGCCCGTCGTCAGCAGCAATACGCCGATATGGCTGAAGCTGACGGTTCGGGCCGATGGCCACCAGGCACAAGGCAGTTATTCAATCGACGGCCTGATCTGGCACGCCGTAGGGGAGATCGGCGTCAGCCAAACGCTGCCGCTGCAAGGCTGGGCGGCCTCTTCACACGGCGCCGGCTCCGTAAAATGGCTGTTCGGCGGCGCAAAGACGCCGACAGAGAGCACCGTCTTCGGCAACTCGGCCACCGGCGAATTCATCGCCGACAGCGCCCCTGCCGCGAGCCTCGGCCCCTACCGTTAGGAAAATTGACAACGGCGGTGCGGCAGCTGATGATGCAAGCACCGCTTCCTACTCGATCCGCCAACGATGAAAAATGCCCCCGCAGTGACGATCCACTACTGTTCGCAATGCAACTGGCTGCTGCGCGCCGGCTGGATGGCGCAAGAGCTGCTAAACACCTTTGGTGACGATCTCGCCTCCGTCACCCTGATGCCGGGCACCGGCGGGGTCTACCAAATCAGCGTCGATGGCGTGATGATTTGGGATCGCAAGATTGACGGCGGCTTCCCCGATGCGGCGCAGTTAAAGCAGCGGCTGCGCGATCACAGCTTCCCCGATCGCTCTCTCGGCCACAGCGACGGTAAAAAAGCCAGGCACTGAAGGCCGTCAGCGCCCCGTCGGCGGCTGCGCGCCGATAATGCGCGGCATCGTTTCTTTCATCATTTCCATGAATTTGCGTAAACGCGCGGGATAATAGCTGGCGTAAGGATACAGCAGGTAGATAGGCAGTGGCTCGGCTCGCCACAGGGGCAACAGCGTCTGCAGAGATCCTTGCGCCAACTCTTCTTTCACCACCCAAGACGACACGATCGCTACGCCCAGCCCTTCCAGCGCCGCTTTACGCGCCGCATAAAGGCTGTCGGTGCTCAACCTGGGTGCGATGCCGAAACGCCGCTGCTCGCCGCTGGTCGCGTGGGTCAGGACGACCTCATTGCGATAAAAACTGTTTACCGCCAGCCACGGCAATGATGCCAAATCGTCGAGATCGACGATCGCCGGTCGTTCAGTCAACAGTGCGGGTGACGCCACCGTGCTGCGCGGCACTTCCGCCAACAGCACCGCCACCACCGAAGGATCGGTCACCGCGCCAACGTGAATGACGCAGTCTACGCCTTCGGAAATGAAATCGGGAGAGTGGTCGTTCAGCGTCCACTCCACGCTGGTTTGGGGATAGCGCCGCAAATACTCCCCGAGCGGCCCGATCAGCTGATCCTGCCCAAAGGCGTGCGGAGCGCGCACGCGCAGTGCGCCAACCGGTTCGTCGCGCGCGCCGCGCAGCGCATCTTCCAGGCTTTGCCATTGCGCGAGCAAGCCGCGCGCTTGCTGATAGCAGCGTTCGCCGTCATCGGTAAGATGGAGCGCATGCGTCGTCCGTTGGATCAACCTGGTGCCCAACAGCTGTTCCAACGCCCGCAGACGTCGGCTGATGGTCGGCTGCGAGGTGCCCAGCTGCTGCGCCGCCGCCGACAGGCTCCCGCTCTCGACAATACGCACCAGGGTTTGCAGCAGGATTATACGGTCGCCGTTGGGTAAATTAATTTTATTCATACGTGTTACGTATAACAGTTCTACCCATATCGGGTCTACCCGCCGATAACATTCACGACAAAAATAGCCGCACATCCACCTTGTCAGGAATTATCGAATGAGCCTCTCACCCACCGGCGGTGCGCTTTCCGCCAAAACCGTTTTCCTGTTGGCCACCGGCGCCGGCCTTAGCGTCGCCTCTATTTACTACAGTCAGCCGATGTTGAGCGTCATGGGTGCCGACTTCCATGTCGGCGTTGGCGATACCGGATTCGTGCCGACCCTGACCCAATTGGGGTATGCCTTGGGTATTCTGTTACTGGCGCCGCTGGGCGATCGCCACGATCGCCGCGGGATCATTCTGGTGAAGGGCGTGCTGCTGGCCATGATGCTGCTGTTGTGCAGCCTGGTTTCCTCTTTTTCGCTGCTGTTGCTCAGCAGCCTGACGCTCGGCCTGGCCGCCACCGTCGCGCAGGACATCATCCCCGCCGCCGCGGCTCTGGCTCCTGATGCCCGACGCGGTAAAATCGTCGGCACCGTGATGACCGGGTTGCTGGCCGGTATTTTGCTGTCGCGCGTGTTCAGCGGGCTGGTCGCCGATTATTTCGGCTGGCGCAGTGTTTATGCGTTAGCCGCGCTGGCCGTTTTACCGATCACGCTGGTGATAGGGCGAGCTTTGCCGCGCTTTCAGCCTCACAGCACGCTGAGTTATCCCGCCTTGCTGCGTTCGATGAGCCGGCTTTGGGCCACCTACCCTGAATTGCGGCGCGCGGCGTTGTCTCAGGCCTTTTTGTCCGTCGCCTTCAGCGCCTTCTGGTCCACGCTCGCGGTGATGCTGGCCGCTCGCTATCAGCTGGGCAGCGCAGTCGCCGGCGCGTTCGGCCTGGCCGGCGCAGCGGGTGCACTGGCGGCACCGTTGGCGGGCAGTCTGGCTGACCGATACGGCCCAGACGCCGTCACTAAAATCGGCGCTGCGTTGGTAACGGTTTCTTTCGCCCTGATGTTTTTACTGCCGTTACTACCGCAATCGGTGCAATGGGGGCTGATTGCGCTGAGCGCCATCGGGTTTGATCTCGGCATTCAGGCCACGCTGATCGCGCACCAGACCATTATTTACGGCCTCGATCCGGCTGCCCGCAGCCGCCTTAACGCCATTCTGTTCACGCTGGTATTCATCGGCATGGCCACCGGCGCCGCACTGGGCAGCCGCGTACTGGAACACCTGGGATGGCCGGGCGTAGTGGCGCTGACGACGGCCGCGGCGGGTGTTGCTTTGCTGATCCGCATGACGCGCCACTCTTTGCGTGCAACAGCCTGATCCGCGCCGTGATAGGCGCTCGGATAACGCAACCGGTTGATTTCGCCCGGGCCACCTGCGCTATACTGAGCGCCCTTTTTGCCACGCATTTAAAACAATTTTATGATGGAACGCTTGCTAGAAAACGCGATGTACGCCTCCCGCTGGTTGCTCGCACCGGTTTATTTCGGCCTTTCACTGGCCCTGGTCGCCCTGTCGATCAAATTTTTTCAGGAGATCCTGCACGTCCTGCCCAACATTTTTTCTGTCGCGGAAGCCGATCTGATCCTGACCCTGCTGTCGCTGGTCGATATGGCGCTGGTGGGCGGGTTGTTGGTGATGGTGATGTTCTCCGGGTATGAAAACTTCGTCTCGCAGCTGGATATCACCGAAGGGAAAGAAAAACTGAGCTGGCTGGGCAAAATGGACGCCACCTCGCTGAAAAACAAAGTCGCCGCGTCTATCGTCGCCATTTCCTCCATTCACCTGCTGCGGGTGTTTATGGACGCCAAGAACGTGCCGGACAACAAGCTGATGTGGTATGTGATCATCCACCTTACCTTTGTGCTGTCCGCCTTCGTGATGGGCTACCTGGATAAAGTGACCCGCTCCAAGCACTAAAACGTACTGCCACACCCGGTCGTCATGATCGGGTGCCTCCCTCACGCGCCCTTCTTCGCCTGTTTCCCCGCCGTCGTTTTTTTCATCTGGCACATCTGATGATAATTTTATTATAATGTTATTACACTCATTATGGACTGAACGCCGGCCCTTGCACCGGTTTCGCCGCAGACAGGATCACGCTCTCTCATGCCATTGACTGGTCACCCCCTGCAATTCAACGATATTCAGGCGATTTTGCCTCATCGTTATCCCTGCCTGTTGGTCGATCGCGTGCTTCCCGCCGGCACCTGCATTGCCGAAGGGAGGCTGAGCGCCATCAAGAACATCACCGCCAATGAGCCGACGTTCTGGAACGGCCACGCGCACTTCGCCGGTTTTCCCGGCGTGCTGTTGGTGGAAGCGCTGGCGCAAAGCACCGGACTGCTGGCGCATTACTATCTCGGGGCGCTAAACGAGGGGGAGCATTACTATTTTGCGGCCATTCAGCGTGCGCGGTTTTATCGCGCCGCCCGCCCCGGCGACCAGGTGCTGATGGAGGTGGCCTTTGTGCGCCGCCGCGGGGCGATCGCCCGCTTTACCGGCCGCGCCAGCATCGATGGCCAGCGCATTTGCACCGCCGATTTCATGTGCGCCCGTAAATAGGCCGCTTGCCGAAGGAGCCCTGCGAATACCATGTCTCTGGTTGACAGCTTACTCAAAACCCTTGATTTCTCTCCGCGCGGCCAGGTGATCGCTCGCGAAACCGACGCCTGGGGCGAAATCATCGTTTCCGACCACAAGGACTACCGCACGCTGCGGTTTGACGGCATCTGCGAACAGAGCAAGATGAGCCTCAGCAACCCCGTGCAGCCGATCCACAACTACATCAAAGCGATGCTGATGGCGGTGGCCTGGCAGCCGCCGGCCTCGGCGTTGATTTTGGGGTTGGGCGGCGGCAGCTTGCTGCGTGCGCTGCACGCGCTCGATCCGGCGATGCGCCTCGACGTCGTCGAGCTGCGCGCTGCGGTGATCGCCGTCGCACGCCGCTATTTTACGCTGCCGGCCACCGACACCATCAGCCTGCGCACCGCCGACGCCATGGACTTTGTGCGCCCGCCCGCCGAGACGCGTTACGATCTGATCTTCTCCGATCTCTATTCGGCGTTCGCCATGGATCCGCAGCAAGGCACCCAGACATTCCTGGAAAACTGCGCCGCGCGGCTGAACGACGGGGGCTGGCTGGTGCTGAATTACCACGATCTGCCCGACGAAAACAGCCTGCTGTACCACAGCCTGCACCGGATATTCGGCACCGTATTGTTTTGCGTCGCCCCCAGCGGCAACGTGATCATTTACGCCACGCCGGCCCAGGTGACGTTGCCGCTGAGCGCGCTGCGCAACCTGGCCGCCGGCAGCGGCGAGCTGTTCAACTGCGAACTCGGCTACCTGTCACGCAAAATAGAGCGGCTGCATTTCCGCTAAAGACGAGCGGCGACGCGGTCTGGCTGGCCGCTTCGCCCACGTGGTATTATCATTCAGTTATCATTCTCTGGAGGATCCTGATGGAAAAGAAAACGGCGCGGCTAACGGTGCTGATTGACCCGGACAAGAAGAAAGCTCTGGAAGAACTGTGCCTACAGCAGGACGTCACCCCTTCCCAGGTGGTACGCCAGCTGATCCGCGATTATCTGCACAAGCATCAGGTTGACTATCCCAGCCAGCCGACTCACGCCAATCCACGCGTCGAAAGCAATTGAGCGGCTGCCTGTTCCGCCTACTGTGAAGCGCGCGTTGCTCCTGCGCGCGTCCCTAATCCGAATCCTCCGTTACGGTCTGTCCATTCTGCAATATCGCTGCTACTGTTTGCGTTCATACTCTCTCTTCGGAAAGGAAGCGCCATGTTCAGCCATATTACCGTCGGCGTCAGCGATCTGGACGCCGCCGCCGCCTTCTACGACGCCATTCTGTTGCCGCTGGGATTACAGCGGCGGGAAGTGACGCCGGACGGCGGTCCCGCTGCCCGCTGCTGGGTGAAGCCGGGCCAAACGCTGCCGCGTTTCTATGCTTACCAACCCTTCGACAGGCAGCCAGCCAGCGCTGGCAACGGCAGCATGCTGGCCTTTCTCGCCGCCGATGAGCTGGAGGTTAAACGCGCCTACGCTGCTGGTCTGCTGGCGGGCGGCAGCAGTGAAGGCGAGCCCGGCGAACGCGCGCATTACGGCAAGGGCTATTACGGCGCTTACCTGCGCGACCCCGACGGCAACAAGGTCCATGTGGTGTACCGGGGAGATCTCGCCTGATGAAATGTTCGGTTTATATCGCCACCAGCGTAGACGGATTCATCGCCGGCGCGGACGGCGACATCGACTGGCTGCTGCGCCCCGAGTACGCGGTTTCGTTGCTAAACGGCCTGAGTTATGAGGCATTTATCGCCGACATCGACGCACTGGTAATGGGGCGCCATACCTATGAAAAAGTCCGCGCCTTTCCCGAATGGCCCTATGGTGACCTGCCGGTGGTGGTGCTGTCGACGCAGCCGCCCTCGCCGCACGAGACAGGCCACGTTCGCTGGATGAATGGCGAACCGGCGGCCATCGTGGCGCAGTTGGCCGAGCAAGGCTGCGGTCACCTGTATATCGACGGCGGCCAGACCGTACAGCGTTTCTTGCAGGCCGGATTGATCGACGAACTGACGATTACCCGCGTGCCGCTGCTGCTGGGTGGCGGCATTCCCTTGTTCGGCGCCGATGGCCCGGAGCAACGCCTGCGCCTGCTCGCCGTCACCCAGTCGGACAATGGTTTCGTGCAAGAACGCTACGCGGTTCAGCGCGCATCGTAACGCAGCATCCGTCGGCGGCCGCCGAAGGCGATGAGCAACGCAGCCAGCGCCAACAGCGCCGCCACGCCGTAAGTCACCCGCATGCCGTCAACCGCGGCCGCCGCCGCAGTACCCGCCACCTGCTGCGAAGCCAGATAAAACAGCGCCCCCATCGCCGAAGCGCCGGTGATCGCCCCGAGATTGCGCGCCAGGTTCACCATGCCGGCGATCAGCCCGCGCCGTTCAGGAAACAGATCCTTCATCAGCATGGTGTTGTTGGCCACCTGAAACAGCGCATAGCCGGCGGTCAGCAGCGCGATGGGGGCGATATAGCCGAGCACGCCCCAGCGGTTAAGCAACGACAGCAATGCCGCCCCGGCGGCCACCGCCGCCAGCCCAAACTGGGCGATGCGCTGCGAGCCAAAACGATCCACCAGATAACCGGCCGGTATGCCGGTCAGGATCGCCACCGCCGGCCCCGCCGACATCACCAGCCCGACCTGCGCAGCGCTTAACCCCAGCGCGCGTGACAGATAGAACGGCCCGACCACCAGCGTGGCGGTCATCACCGTCATCACCAGCGCGCTGGCCGCCAGCCCCGCCGTCAGGGCCGGATGGCGGAACAGCGTCGGCGCCAACAGCGGCGATACGGCGCGGCGTTCCACACCGATGAACAGCGCCCCCGCCAACAGCGCCCCCAGCATCAACGCCAGGTTGAGCGCACCAAAATTGCCGCGCCCAAGGGTCATCGCCAGTGAATAGCAGAGCAATGCGCCGCCCAGCAGCAGCGTACCGGCGCGATCGAACGGTTCCGGGGGCGCTGCCGCGCGCGGCCCATTCGGCAAGTATCGCCAGGCGAGCCACAGCGCCAGCAGCCCCAGCGGCAGGTTGATCAGGAACATCGCCCGCCAGCCGAAACCGACGATCAGCGCGCCGCCCAACGACGGCCCCAGCGCGGTGCCCACGGCCGACATAGTGCCGAGCAGCCCCATCGCGCGGCCGATTTTTTCCGTGCCCAGCGCCTCGCCCGCCAGCGCCATGGCAATTGACATCATGACTGCGCCCCCCAGCCCCTGCGCCAGGCGCGCCGCCAGCAGCAGCCAAAGCTGCGGAGCCAACGCACAAGCCAACGAAGCGGCGGTAAACAGCGCGATGCCCGCCAGCAGCAGGCGGCGGCGATTGAGGCTGTCGCCCAAGCGGCCGATGCCGATGATGCAGGTGGTGACGGCCAGCAAATAACAGAGCAATACCCACTGCACCGCTTGGAACGAGGCATGGAACGCGGTGGCGAGCGCCGGCAGCCCGACATTGGCGATGCTGATGCCGAGCGATGACAGCAGCATGCTCAAAGACAGTGCGGCCAGTATGCCGCGGACGCCCTGCGGCGAAGGATGGGATAACATGATAAGCACTCCTGACATAGACTGAGGATTAGCCTATGTCAGGAGGTAGGATGGCGGAAGACGCACGGTGTGCACTGTATCCATGCGCCTGACGCCTTATCTGACGCGAGCCGTTACCAGGCGGCGATTTCCGCCTCGGTGAGCGGCAACGGCTGAGTCACACCGGTTTCCGCCGCCAGGGTGGCCGCCTCCAGCACCGCCATTACCGCCAGCGCCTGCGGTGCGGTAACCGGATTGCTGCCGGCGCCGCGCAGCGCGTCGCGCACCTGGACGTAATATTGACGCTGGTCGCCATCCGGCGTCGGCAGCGTACGCACCGGCTCCGTGCCGATAAACAGGCTCATCGCATCGTCGTCTTTGCCCCACTCCGCCGAGCCCGGCGTCACGCCAGCCAGCAGTTGGCTCTCCTGCCCGTCGGCGCGCGCTTTGACCACGCTGCCTTTCTCGCCGTGCACGGTAAAGCGTGAGACGCCGCCCGCCACCAGCATGCTGCCGTGCAGGATCACGCGGTGCGTCGGGTAGTTGAGCACCACGTGGGCCCAGTCGTTAATCTGCGCGTTGGGGCGCAGCGTAGCGATGTTGGCCTGCACGCTGTGCGGTAAACCGAACAGCTGCAGCGCCTGATCGACCATGTGTGGCCCCAGATCAAACCACAGCCCGCTGCCCGGCAGGTTCTGCTCGCGCCAGCGCACCCGCACTTCTGGGCGGTAACGATCGATGTGCGACTCAAAGTGCGTCACCTTGCCGATCAGCCCCTGTTCGATCACCTGCTTCACGCCCAGGAAATCGCTGTCCCAGCGGCGGTTCTGGAATACCGACAACAGGCGATCGTGTTTTTCCGCCGCCGCAATCAGCGTACGCGCCTGCGCCAAATCCAGCGTAAACGGCTTATCCACCACCACGTGCTTGCCCGCCTCCAGTGCGGCCAGCGCCAGCGGCGCATGGGTGTCGTTCGGCGATGCGATCACCACCAAATCCACCTCCGGCCGGCGGATGGCCTCCAGCGGATCGGCGATCACCTGCACGTGCGGCAGATCGGCATGCACCTTGGCGGCATCGCGCGAAGCCACCACGCTCAGTTCCAGCCCCGGCACCGCGTTAATCAGCGGCGCGTGAAACGCCTTGCCGACAAAGCCGTAGCCAATCAGCGCCACCTGCAACGGTCGAGCAGTATCGTTCATCAGTGTTCTCCTCTAGCGGTCGTCGGCGACGACACAAAGTTCAATCAATGATTGTTCGTCCAGGTTGTCCCACGGGCGATCGGTAAACAGACGTTGGATCTGCGCCAGATCCGCAACGTGATGCGGCTCGCAGCGGTCCAGTTTCATATGGTCGGCCACCAGCCAGCGCTCGCCGCTGTTGGCCAACATGGCGCGTTTGACCTCTGCATCGGCCTCTTCGCCGGCGCTCAGTCCCAGTTGGGGATGCACCGCACAGGCGCCCAGCAAGGCGATGTCCGCGCGGTAGCGCGCCAGCAACGCCAGCGTGGCGCTGCCGGCGAATAGCCGCTGACGCACATCCCACTGGCCGCCAAGCAGGATCAGGTTAATCTCCGGCCTGTCGCTCAGGCACTGCGCGATATCCAGCGAAGCGGTGATCACCGTCGCCGGGCCGCGCAACGCCTGCGCCACCGCCAACAGCGTACTGCCCGCATCCAGCATCAGGGTGCTGCCGGGCGGGATCTGCGCAGCCACCGCGCGGCCGAGCCGCTGCTTGATCTGCGGCAACAGCGCCGCGCGCGCCTGACGTGGCATGCCGGACGGTTCGAGCGCGATCGCCCCGCCGTGATTTTTCTGCGCCAACCCTTGCCGCTCGAGATCGGCCAGATCGCGGCGCACGGTATCGACCGAAACGCCGATGGCGCCGGCCAATTCCGCCACCGCCGCCTGCCCGCGTTCGCTGAGCAAATCCAGTAAATGGCGCTGTCGTGCCGCTTTGTGCATGGGCTTATTCCGCCGTAAAAAGCATAAAACAGCAATATACAGCAGATAACAGCAATGGAGAAGCCGCAATTGTGCGCACCGGCGATCAAACATCTTTTCGCCTGTGGGACGATGATGATGAAGACATAACGCATAACAATCCGGAGAAACGCATGAACATCGATCTGACGTTTGAACACCTGAACGCACGCGCCGTGCAATACAATGCCCGCGCTTCGGTGGAGGATTTTGACGCCTGCATGGCGGAATACGCCGCGCTGGCCCAGCGCGCCAAGGCCCAGACGCCGGGCATTTACGATCTGCGCTACGGCATGAGCGCCGCCGAGCGCCTCGACCTGTTCCCGGCCAGCGCACAACCCGCCCCGCTGCTGATCTTTATTCATGGCGGCTATTGGCATTCACAGCGCAAAGAGGAAGCCTGTTCGATGGCCGCCGCGTTTGCTCGCCGCGGCGTGGCGGTCGCCACGCTGGAATACACGCTGGCGCCGGAAGCGACGCTCGCGGAGATCGTACATGAGGTGCGCAGCGCCGTCGCCTGGCTCTATCATCACGGGGCACCCTTCGGCATCGATCCGGCGCGCATTTTCGTCAGCGGCAGTTCGGCCGGCGGTCACCTGTGCGGCATGCTGATCGCCGACGGTTGGCAGCAACGCTATCGCCTGCCGCCCGACGCGATCAAAGGCGCGCTGGCGCTGAGCGGCCTCTACGATCTGCGCCCGCTGTGCGATATCTACATCAACGACTGGTTGCACCTGACGCCCGAGCAGGCGCAAACCCTCAGCCCGCTGTTTTTACTGCCGGCGAAAGACCATGCGCCGCAGATCCTGCTCGACGTCGGCCAGCGGGAAACGCAAGGTTTCAAAAACCAGACGCAGGCCTATTATGACGCTTGCCGGGCGCATGGCCTCGACGTCCAGCTGCTGGCCGACCGTCACTGCAATCACTTTACGCTGGTCAACGAGCTGGCGGATGCGGAAAGCGCGATGTTCCGGCAGGTGATGGCGATGATCGACGCAACGCAACGGTAGCCTGCCGCTGCAACCGCAGCCTGGCGGCGATCGTAATCACCGCCAGCGCGGCGAACAAGGCTCCGCACAGCAGGCTGCCCTGTAGCCCCCACGCGGTAATAAACCCGCCGCCCGCCAGCGAGCCCAGCGCCACGCCCAGATTGATAAAGGCGATATACAGCCCGGTGGCGAACGCCGGCGCTTGCGGGGCTTCGGCGGTCAGCCAAATCTGCGTGACAATCAAACCGCTGGTGTGCGCCGCTCCCCAATACAGGCAAAGCGCCGTCATCGAGCCAATATTCACGCTGCCATAGCGATACAGCAGCGCATAAGCCGCAATCAAGGCTATCGGATGCAGCAGCACCGTCACCGCACGATGGCGGCTCAGCCATCTGCCGGCCAACAGGTTGCCCACGACACCGCCCACACCGAACGCCACCAGAAGAAAGCCGATGACGCCGCCGCTGAGACCGATTTCGCGGCTGAGGTACTCGGCCGCGTAAGCATAGACGGCAAACATGGCGGCAAAGATCAGCACGCAGGTAGTGATATTCAACCACAGCGTACCGCTGCGCAGGATCGCCAACTGCTTGCCATAGCTGAGGCGCTGTACGGCAGCATCAGGCAAACGCCACAGTAATCCCAGCGCCGCCAGAAGGTTCACCCACGCACAGAACCTGAACGACGCTTCATAGCTGAACTGTCCGGCGATCCATTGCGTCAACGGTATCCCCAGCACCATGCCCATGCTGGTGCCGATGAACGCATAGGCGGTTGCTTTGGTGGCCTGATGCGGCGGATAAAGCGCCGCGGCCGCCACCATGGCCAGTGAAAAATAGATCGGATGAAACAACGCCGGCACAATGCGCAGCAGCATGAGCATGGCGAAGCTGTCCACCTGTGCGGACAGCGCGCTGGCCGCCGCAAACACGGTCAACGCGATCAACAGCATGCGTTTGCGATTGAACCGCGACGCCAACAGCACCAACAGCGGCCCGAGCAGCGCAATGGTCAGGGCGAAGATCCCGACCAGCCAGCCGGCCTGCGCCGTGGAGATGCCATACCGTGCAATGATCAGCGGCAAAATTCCCACCACGCCGAACTCGATGCAGTAAACGCCGAACAGCCCCAGCGCGAGGAAGAAAATCGGTGGCATCAGACCCATCACCTCGCTCCCGTCGCGGCATAAACCGCCTGACAAATCTCGCCGACAAAGGCGCCGGACATCCCCTCCAGCGCCGTGTTGGTAAACGCCACTACGCTGAGCTGCCGGACTGGATCGACGAACCACGAGTGGCCATAGGTGCCCCCCATCCGCCAGCTGCCTACGGACTCCGGCGTTTGTGCGGCGACGGGATCTTTCAGCACGGTGATGCCCAGGCCAAACCCGCGCCCTGGCCAAAACGGCATCGTTAAATCGCCGATTTGGTTGGTGGTCAGCGCCGTCACCCACTCGGTTGGCAGTACCGGCTTTCCTCCCTGGCGCAACGCTTCCAGCAAGCGCAGGAAATCCTCGGCCGATCCGACCATACCGGCGCCGCCTGAAGCGTAAGCCTGCGGATCCAAGGCTCGCGCCGGCGACAGAAGAAAACCGGCGCTGCCATCGATGAACGGTAAACGATCCGGTTGGCGCAGGCGGCGTGGCCCACCGGGATGGTCGGCGTAAGCGGCCGCCAGGCGCGCGGCGTCCACCGCCAGGAAGTCGGTATCCGTCATCGCCAGCGGCCCGGTCACCCATTTTTTTACTGCCTGCGCCAGCGGCAGGCCGCTCGCCTGTTCAATAACCGCGCCCAACACATCGGTGGCGATAGAATAGCGCCACGCCGCGCCGGGCGGAGCCAGCAAAGGGGCGCAGGCAATACGCCGCATGTTTTCCTGCAGGCTGACGGACGCGTCATCCATACCGTCGGAGACCGCCGACTGAGCGTAGAATCCCCCTTCCGGCTGGAAAAATCGGTAGCTTAATCCGGCGGTGTGGGTCATCAAATGCCATAACGTCATCAACGGTTGGGTGCCATCCGCCAGTCGCGGACGAAAATTCGGTAGCCAACGCGTGATCGGATCGTCTAACCGCACGGCGCCTTGCGCCATCAACGCCAGCGCCGCCGTGGACACGATCGGTTTGGACACCGAGGCCAGACGAAACAGCGTATTGAGCGCCATCGGCCGGCCGGCTTCGCGATCCGCCATGCCCGCCGCGCGTCGATAAACGATTTCACCGCCCTGCGCCACCAAAACGACCACACCAACCAATCGTTTTTCGCGTAAGGCTTTCTCTATCGCGCCGTCAATCGCGTTGGCGGTGGATCCGTATTCATTCATCTTTATTACCCCAGGTAGTCAGCCCATGCTGTCGCCACCGAGCATAGGGCGTGGCGATTAACGAAAAAACAGGCTAGATTTCCTTTCATAGCGGACACTCACGTCCGTAATGGGGCAAGCAATGGATAATCTGTCTGGGGTGAGCGTCTTTGTGCAGACCGCGGAGACGCTGAGTTTCGTTGAGGCCGGGCGCGTGCTCGGCATTTCCGCTTCCGCGGTGGGGAAAAGCATCGCCCGCCTGGAAAACCGGCTGGGCACGCGCCTGTTTCACCGCAGCACGCGCAGCATGACCCTGACCGCCGAAGGCCGGCTGTTTCTGCACCGTTGCCAGCGCATTCTGGAGGAATTGGCGGCGGCGGAACGGGAAATCAGCGATACGCACAGCGCGCCGCGCGGCAAGCTGCGTGTCAGTTTGCCGCTGGTGGGCGGCCTGCTGAATCCGGTGCTGGCGGAATTTGTTCGGCGTTACCCGGAGATTGAGCTGGAAACCGATTTTTCCGACCGTCGAGTCGCGGTGATTGAAGAAGGGTTCGATGCGGTGATCCGCGTGGGCGATACCGAGGACTCTCGCTTAATGAGCCGCCAACTGGGCACGTTTCACCTACAGCTAGTGGCGGCGCCGGACTATCTGCGCCGGGCGGGAATACCCCGCCAGCCGGCAGAACTGCGCGATCACGCCTGCCTGTTATACAGATTCCCCACCACCGGCAAAGTCGAGACCTGGCCGGTGGCGGGCGGAGATAAACTGCTCGACGAAGGCCTGGGCAAGCGCACGGTATGCAACACCGTCGATACGCTGATTTACCTGGCGGAACAGGGCCTGGGCATCGCCTGCCTGCCCGATTTCGCGGTGCGGGAGGCGCTGGAGCAGCAGCGGCTCCAACCCGTGCTTGGCGACCAATGCCGACACAGTGGCAGTCTCAAAATCCTCTGGCCTTCAAGCAAACATCTTACACCGCGTCTCAGGGCATTTATCGACATCATGAGCGTTCGCCTTTTCTCAGCCTAAGTCCTCTACCGTGTTAGAACAAATTCAGCTTTGTTTTGCACAAAAATAGCTAAAGCGCAGCCTGCCGCGCCTGCCAGCAGCCCTGACGGCGGCGCAGTGCCGTCGTGATATTCCATTCAGCGATATAGAAGCGCCGTTCGTTCTTTCGGGACAAAGAAAACCGCCACACAATACCTTTCACCCCGCACTCGTGCATAACCATCTATAAATTCAGGTGTTAACGCCTTGTCATTATCGATAACCGCCCAATTCGCTCATCTGATATTGAACAGCCAGCCGGATCAAACCGCCCTGTCAGCCGCTCGCCGCGGCGTGAAAGATTACTTCGCCTGCGCATTGCCGATTGCCCGCGGGGCGTTGAGCGATGCCGGTCTGGCAGCGATCGGCACGACGTTTCCGCCGACCAGCAGTGAGAACCGTGCACTGCGCTATGGCTATGTCAGCCACTCGTTGGACTTCGATGATTACCATCCTGCGCTGCGTGGCCATCCTAGCACCGTAGTGCTCTCCGCCCTGCTGGCGCTGAACGGTGAGAGTGACAATGTCACTGAGCTGTTAACCGCCTATGTCATCGGTGTAGAGGCCGCTGGCCGGCTGGGATTGGCCGCTGGCACGCAACATTACGTGCAGGGTTTTCACAGCACCGCCACCCTGGGCGCGGTCGCCGCCTGCGCCGCCGTGGCGCGTTATCTGCAGCTTGACCAGCGGCAAACGCAGATTGCTCTCGGCCTGGCGGCCACCCAGGCGGCGGGCCTGCGCAGCCAGTTCGGTTCGGCGGCCAAACCGCTGCACGCAGGGCTGGCGGCACGCAACGCGGTCAATGCCGCCCTGCTGGCTCAGGCCGGTTTCATCGGCCAACCGGAGGGCGTGCTGGACAGCCTGCTGACTTCCCACGGCGACGGCCGGCAAAAACCGGAATGCCTGACCGCCGACTGGGGCACGCCCTGGCGCATCCTGCAACCAGGGCTGGAGTTCAAGCGGTATCCGACCTGCGGTGGCACTCACAGCGCGGCCGAGGCGGCGCTCGCCCTGCGCGCGCGGCTGCTGGAACAAGGCGACGCCCTTGCGGAGATCGCACTGGTTGAGGTCAGTTTTCCGCCCGGCGCAGATACCGCACCCTATATTCGCCAGCCGGCCACCGGTGTGGAAGCGCGCTTTAGCCTCGAATACGTCATAGCCGATGCGCTATACCACGGCGAGGTCCCGCTGACGCATTACGGCGAACAGCCGGTCGATGCGGCTATCGCCGCCCTGGCGGCAAAAGTTGAGCGCCATGTCGATCCCGCAGCCCCGCCGGACGCGCTCGATCCGGAGATGCGCTTCCATCGCCTGACCCTGACGCTGCAGGACGGAAGGCAAATAAGTGACATGGTCACAAGAAAGCAAACCGCCGCCCGGCCGACAGACCTCGACGCCAAGCTGCACGCCATTCTGCAGCTGCTTCCGGGCCTCGAAGGCGAAAGCGTTATCCGCGACTGCGCCCTCATGTCCCCTGGCGCGCTGCCGCGACTGATTGCATTGTTAAATTAATAATAAAACAGGAATAATTATGAGTACTTCACCTTCAACACCATCGCGCCAACTCCGTCTCGGCCTGTTCGTTCAGGCGCTGGGACACCACATCGGAGGATGGCGCGCACAAGGCGCCAGCGGTTCACCGACCGATATCGACTGGTTCACCTGGATCGCAAAAAAAGCCGAAGAAGGCACCTTCGATATGTTCTTCGTCGGTGACGCGTTGGCAACCAGCGTGCACCGCCTGCCCTCGACGATGTCACGCCTGGAGCCGCTGACGCTGCTGGCGGCGCTGGCGGTTAACACCCGCCATATCGGGCTGGCGGCGACCGCCTCCACCACTTTCGATCAACCTTTCCATCTGGCACGCGCCATGGCCTCCATCGACCATATCAGCCACGGCCGCGCCGCCTGGAACGTGGTGACTTCTTTCTCCAGCGATGCGGCGCGCAATTTCAGTCGTGAAGACCTGCCGTCGCACGCCGAACGCTATGAAGTGGCGCGGGAATTCCTCGAGGCCAGCTACAAACTGTGGGACGGCTGGGAAAAAGACGCCATCGTGCGCGATAAGCAAAATGGCGTATACGCCATCGACGAGAAAATCCACGCCGCCAACCATAAGGGCAAGCATTTCTCGGTGCAGGGCCCGCTGAATATTTCCCGCTCGCCGCAGGGGCGGCCAGTGATCATTGAGGCCGGCTCTTCCCCGGCCGGCCAACAGTTGGCGGCGGAAACCGCCGAAGTGGTGTTCACCGCCGCCGCCAGCCTGGAAGAAGGACAGGCTTTCTACCGCAGCCAGAAAAAATACGTGGCCGACGCCGGCCGCAACCCGGACCACCTGCTGATCCTGCCAGGTGTGATGCCGATTGTCGGCCGTACCAAAGAAGAAGCGCAGGAAACCTGGTATCAGCTGAATCAACTGGTGGATATCGATAACGGCATTGAGCAGCTGTCGGCGCGCTTTGGCTTCGATTTGAGCGATTACCCGCTGGACGGCCCGGTGCCGAACGTGGGCGCCACCGAAGGCGGCCAAAGCCGCGTGAAACTGCTGACCGATCTGGCCGCGCGGGAAAACCTGACGCTGCGCGAGCTGGCGGCCGTCGCGGCCGGTTCGCGTGGCCACCGCGTGGTGGTAGGCACCGCCGCAGAGATCGCCGACGACTTCCAGCTGTGGCTGGAACAGCAAGGCGCAGACGGCTTCAACATCATGCCGGCGGTGTTGCCCAACCAACTGGAACTGTTCGTCGAGCTGGTGATCCCGGAGCTGCGCCGCCGTGGCCTGTTCCGTGAAGAGTATCAGCATGCAACCCTGCGTGAAAACCTGGGCCTGCCGGAACCGGCAATCAACTTCGCTAACGTAAAATCGGCTTAATCCGCAGGGAAATCATGATGAAAAACACATTCAAACGCACCGTACTGTCCCTGCTGTTGGCTTCCTCCACGCTGGCGCCGTTGGCCGCCGGTCATGCCGCTGAAGGCGATGTTCCCTTCAAGGCGGCGGTGAAAGCTGCCGCCGATCCGGCGCTGCACGACAGCCTGCCTGACGCTATCAAAAAGGCCGGCTATATCGTTGCCGGCACCAACCCGAACACCCCGCCGACCACCTTTTACCAGGCGGACAACAAAACGCTGGCCGGGCGTGAAATCGACGTGATGAGCGCAATTGCCGATCGCCTGGGCGTGGCGATCCACTGGAAGGACACCGGCGGTTTCGACAACATCATCCCCGGCCTGAAGTCCGGCCGTTATGACGTCGCGCTGGCCAACATTGACGCCAACAAAAAGCGCTTCCAGCAGGTGGACTTCGTCGGCTATTACAACGCTTCCAAACTGGCCTTGATCGCCCGCAAAGACGCTGCGCTTGGCCCTTACACCGAGCTGGCCCAGCTGTGCGGCCAGACCGTCGGCGCCGGCGCAGGTACCTCGCAAATCACCCGCCTGCAGCAGGCCAGCGATCAATGCGTCGCCGCCGGCAAGCCGGCCATCACCATGCCGATCTTCCCGGACCGTCCGGCCGGGGTGCAGGCGGTGATCAGCGGCCGCGTGCCGATGTTTTTCGGCCCGTATGAAGGGCTGCGCTACCAGGCCACCCACGTCAAACCGCTGACGCTGGCCGGTGATATCAACATCGACGGTACCACGGTGGCCATCGCCCTGCCGAAAGGCTCCGAACTGGTGAAACCGGTGCAGGCGGCGCTAAATTCGCTGATCGCCGACGGCAGCTACCAGAAAATCCTCGACGGCTGGGATATCGGTTTTGGTGCCGTGAAAACCGCCGGCATCAATGAAGAGATCGCAAAATGAGTGGGCAATACCCTGTCGACGACGCGGAACTGAGCATCGTTGGCCACCGGCATTACGGGCGCTGGCTCAGCGCCCTGGTTGTGCTGCTGATCGTCGGCGTTATCGTCAATTCCATGCTGCACAACCCGCGCTTTGAATGGTCGGTGGTGGCGGAAAATCTTACCGAGGCGTCCATCCTCAACGGCGTGCTCATGACGCTGAAGCTGACGGTGATTTCGGTGGTGTTCGGCTTCGCCGGCGGCGTGCTGCTGGCGCTGATGCGCCTGTCGGCCAATCCGGTATTGGTGGCGGTAAGCTGGTTCTACACCTGGTTCTTCCGTGCAGTGCCGATGCTGGTGCAGCTGTTCCTGTGGTACAACATCGCCGCGCTTTATCCCCGCATCAGCTTGTGGATCCCGTTTCTGGGCGAAGTCGCCAGCGCACCGACCAATACCCTTATCAGCACCTTCAGCGCCGCGGTGATTGCGCTGGTGATGCATCAGTCGGCCTATGCGGCGGAGATCGTGCGCGCAGGCATCCAAAGCGTCGGCAGCGGCCAGTTGGAGGCCGCCAAAGCACTGGGCTACCGTCGTGGGCAAATCCTGTGGCGCGTGGTATTGCCGCAGGCGATGCGCACCATCCTGCCGCCGGCAGGCAATGAGGTGATCGGGCAGTTGAAAACCACCGCGGTGGTGTCGGTGATTGCCCTGCAGGACGTGCTGTATTCGGCGCAGATCATTTACCAACGCACCTACGAGGTCATCCCGCTGCTGCTGGTCGCCACCCTGTGGTATCTGGCCATGACTTCGATTCTGTCGATTGGTCAATACTACGTGGAGCGCTATTTTGGCCGCGGCACGCAGGCAACGCGCAGCGGCCGGTTCTTCCTCAACCGCAAAGCCCCTCAGGGAGGTGAACAATGAGCGCATCTATCCACATCAACCGGGTGCGGAAATCCTTTTCCGGCACCGACGTGTTGAAAAACATCAGCCTGACCATTCCGGCAGGTTCGGTAACGGTGATCCTCGGCCCTTCCGGCTCCGGAAAATCCACCCTGTTGCGCTGCATCAACCACCTGGAAAAGCTGGACGGCGGCACCATTCGTGTTGGCGAACAGCTGATCGGCTATCGCCAAAAAGGCCGGCATCTGTACGAGCTGAAAGAAGCCGAGGTGGCCGAACAGCGTAAAAGCATTGGCATGGTATTTCAGCAGTTCAACTTGTTTGCACACCGCACCGTGTTGCAAAACGTCAGCGACGCGCCGCTGCGGGTGAAAAAGGAAAAAAAAGCCGAGGTGCAGGAACGGGCGAAACAGCTGCTGACCCGCGTCGGGCTGGAACATCGCATCAACGCCTGGCCACGTGAACTGTCCGGCGGCCAGCAGCAGCGCGTCGCCATCGCCCGCGCGCTGGCAATGAACCCACAGGTGTTGCTGTTTGATGAACCGACCTCCGCCCTCGATCCTGAATTGGTTGGCGAAGTGCTGCAGGTGATGAAAGACTTGGCGCATTCGGGCATGACCATGGTGGTGGTCACGCACGAAATCGGCTTCGCACGCGAAGTGGCCGACCAGATTGTCTTTATGGATCAGGGAAAGGTGGTTGAAACGGGCAGCGTGCAGCAGGTTCTGGATGCGCCGGGACATGAGAGGACGCGCAACTTCCTGGCGACGGTATTGTAACCCTCCGTCAGGGGGCGTTGCGTCCCCTGACGTTCAAATTCAGCCGTTATTTTTTCTGCCGATAGCGGAAAAGACGTTGAACACTTCACCCAGGCCGTAAATCGCGCCGAGCAAGACGGCCACCATTACCGGCACCAGGACCACCACGGTGGCCAAGCTTTCAATCATTTCTAACATCGTTCTCTCCTGGTTTATAAGCACAGCGAATCTACGCCGGAAGAAAAGGTTTCCGGCCAATCGATCGATTATCGTGGGGAGGCAGTCTAAAACGTGAGCTACATCACACTTGATGCGAGCTAATGTAACTTACACAATTACATTAACGCAATGCAAAAAATGCTCTGCGCGTAGCGGGAATTTGCGTGGTTTTTTATTGCGTATCCGCTTGATATTGCGGTGAACAAGGGACAAAAGGATAGCCTGCGCACCGTTCGACCTGCCCGGCCATTTCGGCGATGCTGGTTTGCGCCAGGCTGGCTTCCAGCGCGTGACCGACGCGTGCAAATTCTTGCTCCAGCACCGGGGTAATGGCGTGGCCGATATAGCACGCATCGTTAGGCCGGGTACGGTGCAGCATGAAATACGGTTGATCCTCTACCGCGCGATACACGTCCAGCAGCGAGATCGTTTCCGCCGGCCGCGCCAGCAGCGCCCCACCGCCTTGTCCCATCTGTGAATAGGTCAGCCCGGCCTCCGCCAGCGCGCCGAGGATGCGCCGTACTACCGTCGGATTCGTGTTGACGCTGCGCGCGATGTCTTCGGAACGCACCGTCTGGCCACGACACAGCGTGATATTGGTCAGAATATGGATGGCAACGGCAAATCGCGTAGAGGTAGACACCTTGGCACCTGCTCAGAGTTTCGTTTATGTCGGATTAAAACATAAGGAAAGCGTATCAATTTACGGTAATACACATAATGAGTAGGGATAATGAGAATGTCAACCTGCCCCGCCCGATGGCGGCGGCGGCTCACGCTTCTGTGCGGATCTCCGTCACTTTATCGGGATAAAATGCCAGATGATCCTTGATCGCTACCACGGCGTTGTAGGGCATTTCATAACTCCAGGCCACATTGGCCTCCTGCTCGCCGTTAAGCACAAGGGAGAAATAACTGCAGTCGCCCTTATAAGGGCAGTAGCTGACGTGCTCGTTTTTCTGCAACAGCGCCCGATTCACATCCTCACGCGGAAAGTAAAACACCGGCGGATAGGTGGCTTCCTGCAGGATGAGCACGTTGCGGCTGTCGGCCAGGGTCTGACCGGCTGCACGCACGACAACCCGCGCCGGATGGCGGGTCAAGGTGATTGGGTGGTCCGGGCCGGGGATTTTCACCGGTTTGCCGGATGCGGAAACGAGATCGGACATGGCGGCCTCCAGCGTGTGCGCCCCGCACCCCGCGAGGCGTCTTTCCAGTATAGACCCACGATTTTACCGGCGGCCGCACATTCGGCGAGCAATCGCTTTTCACCGCCGCAAAATTAAGAATTTTTACCTGTTCGATTTTCTTACGGAGGAATACATTCATCCCAACTTCTACCGGCAGGTTAATCGGATTATTTTTAATCCATTAATCAGTCAATTTACCAGGAACTCATTATGAATATTAAACGTGCCGCAGGTGTGTTGGTGGTGGTGATGGCAACGCTTTCCGTTACCGCATGTGGGCATATGTCCAATCGCGATCGCAACACGGCGATCGGCGCTGGCGTCGGTGCAGTCGGCGGTGCGGTGCTGACCGACGGCAGCACGCTGGGTACCCTCGGCGGCGCGGCGCTGGGTGGCATTATCGGCCACCAGACCAGCCGTTAATCATCGCGTTAAAATAATCTCTGCAGGCCGGCATTTTTTTAATCCATAAGCGCCGGTCTGTTTTTTATTTATCGAAATAACGTCCCTCAGCGGTGGAAAATAATAAATAACGTTTAGCGCAGCTTTATTATTCATTAACCTGCGTCAGGGTTATTTATTGCACAGGCAGCCTGAAACGCGCCATCGCTTTTTCCAACCGTTCCGATTCGCCCTGCAGCGACTGAGAAGCGTCGGTCACCGCGTTCACCACGGCGCCGGTTTGTTGCACCACCTGATTCAGCGCCGCAATGCGCGCCGTCACGTCCTGAATGCTCTCCCCCTGATTGAAAGACGCCTGCGAGATTTCCCCCATCAGGGCACTGCATTTGTTCACCAGATCGATAATCTGGCGCAGGTTGCCGGTCAGCAGATCCACCGCCTGCGAACCTTGATCGATTTGCTGCAGTGAACGGTTGATCAACTGCTGAATATCGCGCGTCGAATGGCTGCTCTTTTGCGCCAACAGACCCACCTCTTTGGCTACGATGGCAAAGCCGCGGCCGTGAACGCCGGCATGCGCGGCCTCGATCGCCGCATTCAGCGCCAGAATATGGGTCTGGAACGCCACGCTGTCGATCAGCGCGACGATGCCACGCATCTCGGCCGATTGGTTGACGATCCCTTGGATTGAAACATTGACGGTTTCCATCATCTGCTCACCGGCGCCGGCGTACTGCCGGGCTTGTTCGGTTCGTTGGCTGGCCTGCTGGGCGTATTGGCCGTTTTCTTCCACCCGCGCCGCCAGCTGCTGCACGTGCTCGGTCGCCAACTGCAATTCGCCGTCCTGCTTCGCCGATTGTGCCGTCAACTGGCGATTGCCGTCCGCCAGCCGGCCGACGCCACTCAGGATCCCGCTCGCCGCATCGCGCACCTCGCTCACCAGCCGCTGCAGGCCGTTTTGCATATGGCCAATGCTGGTCTGCAGCTGACGCATCTCGCGGTTCAACGCCCGCTCAGGCGGCAGCGGCCGCGAAAGATCGCCGGCGGCCAGCACGTTGAGGTGTGCGATTGCCCGCTGCAACGGTGCGATAACCCAGCGAGAGACGCCGACCCATACCCCCACGGCGATCAGCGCCAGCGCCGCCAGCGCGCCAAACGCAAAGATCTTGGCCTGCTCCAGCGCCGCCAATTGCCGCACGTTGACGTCATCGCCACGCCGCTCGTTCAGCGTCTGGTAGGCAAGATACTTCTCGTTGAAATCCGCCTGAAACGCCTGGATCGGCACGGCGAAAAACGCATCGACGCTGGCGCTGCTTTGCAACCCTTGCGCCTGTTCCTTCAGGCCGTCATAGAACAGACGATAGCTGTCTTTCAGGGCGCCCGTCGCTTCGGGCGCAGCCGCGCTCAAGCGCTCGAACCGGGCAAAGGCCTGCTTTGAAGCCGCCAACGCCGCCAACGATTCATCCAGCAGGCTATGCCAACTGCCCTCGGAGCCGGTGGCTTTATCCTGCAGATAATAGATGCCCGCACGGTTCAGGGTATCGCTGGCCGTCAGCAGCGACAGTCTGGCGCGATCCATTGTCGCCTGCTGGCGATGCAACGCATCGCCCGTCACCAGATTAACCTTGGCGTCGCGCAAAATATTGGAAATAAATAGGGTGGAAAACAATTGCAGCAGAGAAAATAGCGCGATAACGCAAATTACCCCGCTTAATAAGCCCATGCTCTTGCCGAAGCCAAACGCACGCGGTAGCGCTGCCGCAGGTTTTACCCTGCGGCCCAGTGTCAGTTTTATGTTCATGATTTTTAGTCAGTCATACCAGGATGCCGCGAGTCTAACGGGCATTGATGACACGACTATTTCAGCCTGCTCTGCGTCGCCCCCGCCGGCCAAGATCCCCCAATAATCGGTATTGCCCGTCAACTCTCATTTTTATTTCTTGACTTGTTTAATACCGGATTTATAGTTTTTCCATTAAAAAAGAAACAAAGTTTCATATATTAACCGGCGCGAAATTTAATATATGAAACGCTCAATAAAATCGTCTCAAATATAAAACCGATGAGCGTAAATGCCCTGTTCACAGGTGAAACTCGCTCGCCTTAATAAACAGTCTATTTTCTTCAGGGGCCTGCTATGCGCAAGATCACGCTTTGTTTTTTCCTTGTTTCACCAGTGAGTTATGCAACCGTCGCCGCATTGCCCAACGATGTTGCCACCACCGCGGCGCCGGTAAAAAAAAGCCGCCCGGCATTTCCGCATATTCATTGGCAAAGCGAGGATAATAAAAAGAATATTGATATCGGCGGCGCACTGCGCGCCAATTATCGCTATGAAGACTGGCACAGCAGCAATTATCGGAATCCTCCGCATTTACGCTTTGACGCTTTTCGCATCGATGCCGTCGGCCAGGTAAACGATGCATTTTTCGATGGCGGATTCTGGTTTCAGGATCGGCGCAAATACGCCATCGACCGCGCCTATGTCGGCTATCACCTGTCTGAACGTTCCGCCGTGCAACTGGGCGCGCCGTTCAAACCGTTCGGCCTGATGCCCTACCCGCAGTTCGGCTGGTCGTACGGCATTCCGTTTTACCTCGGCTTTGGCGTCAACACCGGGCTGGGCGCCAAATACCAATATCAGCATGGCGATTGGGCCTTCGACGCCGCCTATTACCCGCGCATGATGCCGACCGGCGTGCGTTACGCCCCCGACGTCGCCAGCTACGACGATTTGAAAAACACCAACTATGCGTCACAGCACCTGCAGCGCAACGAAAAACGCGATCAGATAAACCTGCGGCTGACGCGCGCTTTCCACCAGGGCGGCTGGGACAATGAGCTCGGCGGTTCGCTGGCAGCCTCACGGCTCTACAACCAGGCTACCGGCGATAACGGCAGCTTCTGGGCGGCGGGCCTGCATACGCTGGTGAATAACGATCCCTGGCATCTGTCCGGCCAGGTGATCCGCTACGGTTACGACGCCAAAGGCCCGGCCGGGGCCAACAATTCGGTGATCTTGATGGGGGGCAACGGCCTGACGCCGGCCTATCTGATCCCGTCGCAGGCCACCACCGCCGCCATCAACCTGGCGCGCGACGTCGACGTACCTTGGGGGCCGGTGAAAAAGCTGCGGTTCTACAACGATTACAGCGTGCTCTGGAAGGATAAGCACGGCGGTTCCGACTCCAAAATGAATACGCTGGGGGTGCAGGTGTTCGCCATGCCGGTGATGCTGTGGGTGGATCTGACCTGGGCGCAGAACGCCAACCCGTGGGGCGGCGTGGAAAACGCCACCGGTTGGACCGGCACGCAATCCTCCGGCAGCAATAAATGGTATTTTCGCACTAACGTGAACATCGGTTACTACTTCTGAGCACGGCGAGATCTACACTGAAGTATCACCGCCAACCGGAGAAGCCACGATGCTGAGCACGCAAACGCTGCATATTGCCATCAACCGCCCCTGTGACGAGGTGTACGCCTTTCTCAGCCAGCCGGAAAATTTCCCCTTGTGGGCCAAAGGGTTGGCCAACAGTTTACGGCAGGAAGATGAAGAATGGGTGGCAGACACCCCACAGGGAAAACTTCGTATTCGCTTCAGCGCGCCGAATGCCTTCGGCGTGCTGGATCATTGGGTGACGCTGCCGAACGGCGGCGTGGTCTACGTGCCGCTGCGCGCGCTCGCCAACCGGCACGGCACCGAGGTGATCTTCACCCTGTTCCGCCAGCCGGACATGGACGACGCGCTGTTCGCCCGCGACGCCGGGCTGGTGAACGCCGATCTGCGGGCGCTAAAGCGCCTGCTGGAATCGCGCTAATCCCCATCAGCTCTTGACCGACGACACCACGTTAAGCGGTTGGGCATCCGGCAGGATATTCATGTGCTCCAGCACCTGGGCCATGATCTTGCCGAACACCGGCCCCGCCACCGAACCGCCGAAGTGCTTGCCGGCTTTCGGGTTGTTGACCATCACCACCAGTGCCACCTGCGGATCGCTGGCCGGCGCCACGCCGGCGGTGTAGTTGATGTAGCCGCCGTCGTATTTGCCGCTGGGGCCCATTTTCTCGGCGGTACCGGTTTTGATCGCCAGCCGATAGCCCGGTACCGCGGCGCTCACCCCGCTGCCGCCAGGCAAGGCGTCGCTCTCCATCATATGCACCACGGATCGTACCGTATCCGCCGGCAGAATACGTTGCCCCATCACCGGCGGCGTCACCTTGGTGATCGACAGCGGCCGATAAATGCCGAAGGAACCGATAGCAGCATATTCGCGTGCCATCTGCAGCGGCGTCACGCGCAGCCCATAGCCGAAGGAGAAGGTAGCGCGTTCGATATCGGCCCAGCGTTCACGGTGCTGCGGCAGATAGCCGCTGCTCTCGTTGCCGATGCCAAGCTCGGTCGGCCGCCCCAGGCCAAAGCTACGGTAGACCGCCGGCAGCACGGTGGCCGGCAGCGCCAGCGCAATGTGCGATACCGCGATGTCGCTCGATTTTTGCAGCACGCCGGTGATGGTCAGTTTCGACCAGTGGCCGACGTCTTTGATCAGGTGACCGTTCACCCGATACGGCGTGGTGTCCAACACGGTATCCGGCCGGATCAGCTTATGTTCCAACCCCACCATCACCACCACCGGTTTCACCGTCGAACCCGGTTCGAAGCTGTCGCTGCTGCACACGTTGCGAATGTCTTTCGCCGGCGTGCTGCCATAGTTGTTCGGGTTGAACGACGGGTAGCTGGCCATGCCGAGGATCTCGCCGGTGTCGATCTTGACCAGCACCGCACAGCCGGAGTCGGCCTGGTTGGCCACCACGCCGTCGCGGATCTGCGCATAAAGCACGTACTGGATAAACTTGTCGATGCTGAGCGTCACGTTCGGCGGCGGCACCGGATCCACGCTTTTTAGCACGCCGATCACCGCGCCGCTGCCGTCCTTCTGATAGACCCGCAGGCCGTTTTTGCCCTGCAACAGCGGGTTGAAGCCCAGCTCGATGCCCTCCAGCCCCTGATTGTCCTGGCCGACGATGCCGATCAGCCCGGCGGCATCCTGGCCCATCGGATAAAAGCGGCTGAAATCCTGCTCGGCGCTGACGCCGGTCAGGTGCAGTTTGCTGATGTAGGCGGCGTTGTCGTCCTCCACCTTGCGCGCCAGGTAGACAAAACGTTTGTGCGCGTTGCTCTGGATCAGATGCTGTACGTCCGCCAGCGGGATCTTCAGCACGTTGGCCATACTCTGCCAGCGTTCGTTACCGGTATCGGTCTGGGTATCGAGAATATGCTTCGGGTCCAGCACGATGTCTTTGGACGACACGCTGACCGCCAGCGCCTCATCGTTGCGATCGGTGATCATAGCGCGGTTGGTCGGCACCACCTGGGTGCGGATCGAACGCTGGTCGGCCTGATCCGCCAACTGCTGGTGTTCCAGCAGCTGCAGGTAGCCGACCCTGAACGCCAACAGAAAAAAACAGACCAGCATGCCGGCGCAAATCCAGCCGAAACGAACTGTGGAATAGGTTTTACCGCTCTTTTTGGTCGATGGCGCCACTGTTGTGTTAACCCTACGTTTTTATTCGGTTTATGGTGTTATTTCAGTCTACCTTGCCGGAAATGGTCAGGAGATTGCAGTTTGTAAGAAAGTAAAAACAAACCGCATCACCGTTGCACATCCGCACTGTCGTTTAACTGCGGTTTACTTTGCGGCATATCACCGGGCTGTGGCGCGTTGGCCGGGTCAAAAATATGGTCGAGGATCGCGCGTGCGGTCGGCCCCGCCACCACGCCGTCGCCACCGCCGTTTTCCAGGATCAGCGCCATCGCCACCCGGGGGTTTTTGTAAGGCGCGAACAGCGTATAGAAGATGTGATCGCGTAGCCGCACCGGGATCATTTTGGCGTTGTAGGTCTGGTTTTGCTTCAGGCTGAACACCTGCGAGGTGCCGGATTTGGCGGCGATCTGGTACGGCGCGGTATGGAACAGCTTGTAACCGGTGCCGTTCGGCAGGTTGGCCATGCCGTACATGCCGTTGCGCACAATGCCCCAGTAAGGCGAGTGGGGATCACCGATCTGCGCCGCTTGCGCCGGCGGCTGGTAGCGCGTCACCCGGTTGCCCTGCTGCAGCGAATACAGCAGATGCGGCGTTTTCACCTGGCCGTTGTTGATCAGCGTGGTCAGCGCTTTTACCATCTGGATTGGCGTCGCCACCCAATACCCCTGGCCGATGCCCACCGAAACCGTATCCCCCTGATACCAGCCTTTTTTGTGCACCTTCAGCTTCCAGTCGCGGCTCGGCAGCACGCCGCGATACTCTTCGTTCAGATCGATGCCGGTGGACTGGCCGTAGCCGAACTGGCTCAGCCAGTGGTGAATACGATCGATGCCCATCTCATACGCCACCTGATAAAAGAAGGTGTCGGCGGACTCCTCGATCGCTTTGGTGACGTTGAGCATGCCGTGGCCGGTTTTCAGCCAGTCGCGGTAGCGGCGCTCAGTGCCGGGCAGCGTCCAGGTCGGCGCGCCGAAAAAGGTGGTGGTGGGCGTGATCACCCCGGCGAACAGCGCCGAAACGGCCATGTAGGGCTTCACCGTGGACGCCGGCGGGTACAGCCCCTGGGTGACGCGGTTGATTAGGGGCAGATCCGGGTTGCGGAGCAGCGCCTTATAGGCCTGATAGCCGATGCCTTTGACGAAGGGATTGGGATCGTAACTGGGGCTGGAGACCATCGCCAGAATGCCGCCGTCGCGCGGATCTTCCACCACCACCGCGGCGCGTTGCCCCTTCAGCACCGATTCAATGTACTGCTGCAGCGGCAGATCCAGCGTCAGGTAGATGTTTTTGCCGGCCTTCGGCGGCTGCTCCTTCAGCAGGCGGATCACCCGCCCGTGGTTATCCACTTCCACCTCCTGATAGCCGGTGGTGCCGTGCAGCTCGGACTCGTAATAGGCTTCGATGCCCTGTTTGCCGATGTTGCGGTCGGCGGCGTAGTTTTCGCTCAGGCCGGCCTTGTCCAGGCGCTTGAGATCGCTGTCGTTGATCTTCGACACATAGCCCAGAACGTGCGCCAGCTGAGCGCCGTAAGGATATTCACGCTGTTGATAGGTATCGATTGTTACCCCGTCGAAACGGTATTGATTGACGGCAAAACGCGCCACCTCGGTGTCGCTCAGCCCGGTTTTTAGCGTCACCGGCTTGTAACGGCTGTTGTGGTGCATGTCATCGCGAAACGCGCTGATGTCCTCCGGCGTCAGGTCGACGATCGGCGTCAGCGCCTGCAGCAGCGCCGCCATGTCGGTGATTTTGCTGGGCGTGATCTCGATACGATACAGTGTCACGTTTCGCACCAGCGGAGTGCCGTTACGATCAAAGATCAGCCCGCGGCTGGGAGCTAGCGGCAGCATCTTGATGTCGTTCTGGTTGGAGCGCGTCTGGTAAAAGCCGTGCTGGCGGATTTGCAGCCGGTAGAGGTTGACGATCAATACGCCGAAGCACACCACTACCAGCGCCAGCGCCACGCCTGCCCGGCGGATAAACAGCCTTTCTTCCGCAGAGTGGTCGCGAATTGTTTCTTTTAACAGGGCCATGCAGTGCCGGTACCTTTTGCGTCACATTTCCCCGCAAAATCAGGGGGCTGAAAAGCCGGCAAGCATAGCGTTATCGGGCGCGACGCCCCATGAAAAGGTTGCTAATGAAATGGCATAACTGTTTCAGCATATTGGAATGTTACCGGCGGCGATTTTTTCACCGCGATCCCCATTGAGCCCCCGTTCGCCCCAATGCTACAATGTGATCTTAATCACACTATTACCGATATTCCCCCGCATTTCCCTGTCGGCGCCCTGCCGGATGCGGCTTTTTGTTACATAGGATCGAGTTCGATGAGTACCATTGCCACCGGTTTAGTCATGATGCGCTGGGAGTTGCTGAGCGCCGTGATGATGTTCTTCGCCAGCCAGTTAAACGTCGTTTGCCGTAAAACCAGCCGCAATGGCATGGCGTTCATGTTCAGCAGCCTGGGCCTGTTTACCGCCTGCTGGTTCGTGATGGGCCTGATGGGCATCCACCTTACCCTGGAAGCCTTCACCCAGTTCTGGTCATCGGCCTGGGATCGCTACGTGGACGTGGTCAGCACCATGCCGGCCGATTGGCCGATGCCGTAACCTCGCTGCACGGGCGGCGCACCGGCCGCCCAGCGATTATTCCTCGTCCGTTGGCGCCGCCGCCAGCCGCGCCATCAACGCCCCCGCCTCAACCAACAGCGCCTGTTCTTGCTCCGTTAAACAACTTTCCATCGCCGCCAGCAGCCACGCCTCGCGTCGGCTGCGGCTTTGCTGCAGCAGGCCCAGCCCGGCGGGCGTCAGGCGTACCCGCACCCGGCGTTTATCTTCGGCATCCGGCGTGCGCACCAGCAGCCCGTCGGCCTCCAGCTCACGCAACGCGGCCGCCAGATTAGAGGAACGCATGCGCTCCGATTCCGCCAGCAGCGACGGCGTCGCCTCGCCGCCGTGGCGATCGATAGCCCCCAACAGCATCAGCTGGGCCCAGGATTTTTCGTCGCTACGCGACTCGCGCCGTAAACGGCGCACCAGCGACATTAACTGCGTGCGCAGCAGCGTCACGTCTTCAGGGTGATCTTTTTTCATTGGCATCAATCTAGCGTTCAGTTTATCCCTGCTTTCACACCGCCGGATCGCGCAGTGCCCTGCCTGGCTACCGCGCCGCTCTGGCTTAACCTAGTTACCTATGATAATATAGCTATTAATATATAGCAAAAAAGACACTGCATCGGCAGGGTTACGTTTGCTCACGCATTTGCCCCTCGCCGATTAATTTGCAGTGTTATTATTATTTTGATTAATAAATCCCTCCTTATTCAACGTGGTACGGTAAGCCGATGGAAGCGTGGAAAGTCAATCTGATCTCGGTCTGGCTCGGGTGTTTCTTCACCGGGCTGGCGATGAGCCAAATCCTCCCTTTTCTGCCGCTGTACGTCGAACAGCTCGGCGTCAGCGATCACCAATCCCTCAGCCTGTGGTCCGGGCTGGTGTTCAGCGGCACCTTTTTGGTCTCGGCGGTGGTCTCGCCGCTGTGGGGCAGCCTGGCCGACCGCAAAGGCCGCAAGCTGATGCTGCTGCGCGCCTCGCTGGGCATGGCGATCGTCATCGCGCTGCAGGGGCTGGCCACTAACGTGTGGCAGCTGTTCGCGCTGCGCGCCCTGATGGGGCTGACGTCCGGCTATATTCCCAACGCCATGGCGCTGGTCGCCTCGCAGGCGCCGCGCGATAAAAGCGGCTGGGCGCTGGGCACGCTCTCTACCGGGCAGATCTCCGGCGTGATCGCCGGGCCGCTGTTGGGCGGGCTGATGGCCGACCATCTGGGGCTGCGGGTGGTATTTTTCGTCACCGCCGGGCTGATGTTCGTCAGCTTCCTGGTGACGCTGTTCCTGATTAAAGAGCGGCGCATCACGGTGAAAAAAGCGGATCAGCTGAGCGGCAAGGCGGTATTCCGTTCGCTGCCCTATCCGACGCTGATCGTCACCCTGTTCGTTTGTACCCTGATGATCCAGCTGGCTAACTCGTCCATCAGCCCGATCCTGACGCTGTTCATTCGCGAGCTATCGGGCGACGTCAGCAATATCGCCTTTGTCAGCGGCATGATCGCCGCCGTGCCCGGCATTGCGGCGCTGATCTCGGCGCCACGCCTCGGGCGGCTCGGCGATCGCATCGGCACCGCGCGCATCCTGATCGCCGCGCTGCTGTTCACCACCGGCCTGTTCGCCGTGATGGCCTGGGTCAATACGCCGCTGCAGCTGGGCATTCTGCGCTTCCTTCTGGGTTTTGCCGACGGCGCGCTGATGCCGGCGGTGCAGGCGCTGCTGCTGAAGTATTCCTCCGATCAGGTGACCGGGCGCATCTTCGGCTATAACCAATCCTTCATGTACCTGGGGAACGTGGTTGGCCCGCTGCTGGGATCGGGCATTTCGGCGATGATGGGGTTCCGTTGGGTGTTCGCCGTCACGGCAGTCTTGGTGCTTTGCAATGCGCTGCAGCTGCGCCATCAGTTCAAAAAAGTGGAAAATCAACGTGCGGGATAACGGGGAATGTGGGGAAACGCCTCAAGCAGTGGCGGGACAATGACGCCCATCAACCGTACCACCACTGCCAAAGGCGGCCGTAGCCTACTCGACGCGGCGGTCATTTAATATTTATGTAAGTAAATAAAGTGTTGCAGGCGCGTAGAGGGCCGCCGCAGCGGCCCTTGTGGCTCAGAACATGGTATTGTCGTTAGCCGATTTTTCCGGCACATCCTGATTGACGTCCCAATGCTCGGTGATTTTCCCCTGATCGTTCACCCGATAAATATCCACGCTGGCGGTGCCGCGATCCTGCGGGTTATTTTGGTATTTGACGTGAACGTAGACCAGATCGCCGTTGACCGCGCTGCGGTATATTTTGGCGCTGTATTGCGGATTGTCTTTAAAGGTCTGGCTGAAGAAATCGAGGAACGGCTTGATGCCGTCGCCGACGAACGGGTTATGCTGCTTGTAGTTTTCCACAATCAGCCTCTGCGCCACGCCGATGTCGTGGCGGTTGAAGAAGCCCGCGTACAGATCTTCCACCACCTTCAGCTTTTGCTGGGCATGATGATAGCCGCCCTTGCCGGCCGACTTTTGCGACGCCGCCTGATCCGTTGACAACGCCGGGTAACTCGCCAGCAAGCCGCCGACGATCGCACAGGCGATCAATGCCTTTTTCATAACTGCTCCTTAGTTTCCTGAGTGACCTACGATTTTCAGCTGCCCTTTCAGATGGGTGAAGCTGCCGTCCTTGGCGGCGATGTTGGTGTACACCTCGCCGCGCTCAAAGTCCTCGATATGCGTCACGTTGTCGCCGGACTGCGGTTCGTGCCAATAAACCATGTAGACCTTCGGCCGAATCTCCACTGCGGTGTACTGTACCGTGTCGGTAATGCCCTGCGACGCCTCGCCGATACCGGTGAAGGTCATGGTCTTGTCATCGGTAAAATCCAGCTTGAAGGCGAAATCGCCGAAGGTCACCTGCACCACTTTACCGACCGCAATAAACTGCCCGTGTTTTTCCGTCATCGTCGCCGCCTTACTGTTTGTCAGGGAGGGTTGCGCCGCCATAGCGGCAGGCAATGCCAGGGGGAAAGTCAGGGCTATCGCCAACGCGATGCCCGTTCGTTTCACTGTTTTCATCGTTCCTTCTCCTTTCCGTGGTTGAAAACGAGAATCATTATTATTTCTTAAGCATTGATGGAAATATAAGAATAATCTCTATTCCCATCAGTCACCTGGCGGCAAAAAAAGACGGGGGAAAATCGCCGTAAAATGGCATGGCAATAGCGCGTTCTGGCCCTTGGTTTTTACGCAATGAACGGGATTACTGCTTTCAGGGAAGGAAACAACTCGGGGATTCGATAGGTCTATAGCGCGGATCGCTTTAAGCTAATGCGTATTTGTTCTTAGGCCGCCCGCCGCTGCAAAACGGCGGCGAACGGCACGGCATTTAACGCAGCCAGGGGGTATGGGTGACGCCAACCAGCAAGCCTTCCGGGCTAAGCAAACGGGTAACGCTTTGCCCCCACGGCTCTTCGCGATTGGCGACCAACAGCCGATAACCGCGATCGACCAGCCCCTGGGTGGCTACCGCCATGTCGGCCACGTCAAACTCGATCCACGCCTGCGGCACCGCGAGATCCGCCGGCCAGCGATCGTCGCCAAAGCAGGACTGCGCCGCCTGCGCCAGCGGCCACAGGGCAAAATGCTTCACCCCGTCCAGCGCGCCTTGCTCCGACAGCAGATAGGTTTCGTTGCCCGGCATCGGCTTGAGCGGCAGCCCCAGCGCCTCGACATAAAATGCCTTACTCTCGTCGCTCTCACGCGTGATGGGCCCGAATCCGGCGACAAACAACACGCCCAGCCCGGCAAACTGTTGATCCATGCTGCACTCCCTTTCGGTTAGCGCCCCAGCCGCACCTGCAGCGGAGCAAATCCATAGGCCGCCTTGAAGCGGTTGCTGAAATGGCTGGCGGAACTGAAGCCGCACGCCAGCGCGATCTCGGTGATCGGCTGTTGGCTATGCCGCAACAGCTGTTCCGCCCGCTGCAGCCGGGCGCGCATCACGAACTGGTGCGGCGCCAGGCCGGTGGCGTGCTTGAACATGCGGGCGAAATGGTATTCGCTCAACCCGGCCTGCGCCGCCAGATCCGCCAACAGCAAAGGCCGATCGAGGTGGCTTGCGATATATTCCCGCACCCGCCGGGCTACCGCAGGAGCCAGGCCGCCGCGCACCGGCGGCAGCTTCCACTGCAGCTGGCTGTAACGCTGGATCAGATGCGACATCAGCAGGTTCGACGCGCTGCTGAGCGCCAGCAGATTGGCGCTGTCATGCCAATCGCAGTTGAGCAAAAACTGACGATACAGCAGCGTGATCTGCGGATCTTCGCCGAAGCTGCGCTGCTCCACGTTGATCGCCGCCGGGCTGCGATCCCAGGTCTGCTCCGCCAGCTGCCGCAGATGCCCATCGGTGCAATACAGATGCACGAACGACAGATCGCTGCGCACATCCCAGGTGGAGGCGTATTGGCGCGGCATGATGCAGAACCGATCCGGCCCGCCGCCGTTGCGCCAGCCGCCCGGCACCTGCTGGTAGCACTCATAGCCGTCGGCGACGTACAGGCTCAGGGTATGGTGGTCGGCGCTTTCCTGCGTGACGCGATCGTTGCAGTTGGACCAGGCGGCCAGCTCCACGCCGGTGCCCAGCAGCACGCTGCCGTGCAGCCGCGCCTTGTGCTCACGCAGTGTTTCAAACGCCTGATAGTTGGACATCGCCGGCCCCGTTGTTCGACATGCCGACAGTGTAAAGAGTGGCGCCGCCGCATACCAGCCGCCGCCCCGCGCTTTTGGCAAAAAAAGCGCAAGAATATGCAACTGAGCGCAAAGCGCTGCAAGCGCCGCCGCGCGCCAAAGCGGATACTGCGCCATCGGTTTTTTCGGAGTAACAAATAGAATGAATGCGCTGTTGTACCTCGCCGTGGTGCTGATTTGGGGCACCACCTGGATTGCGATCACCCTGCAACAGGAAGGGCCGGTGGCCATTCCCGTCTCGATCGCTTACCGCTTCGCCATTGCCGCCGCGGTGATGTTCGCCGTGCTGTTGCTAACGCGCCGCCTGCGCCGCCTCGCCCCGCGCGATCATCTGTTCTGCGTGCTGCAGGGCTGCTGCGTATTCGGCTTCAACTTCTTCTGCTTCTACCACGCGGCCGCCTACATCAGCAGCGGGCTGGAATCGGTGATCTTCTCGATGGCGGTGCTGTTCAACGCCCTCAACAGCCTGCTGTTTTTCCGCCAGCGCCCCAGCCCCAACCTGCTGCCGGCGGCGCTGCTGGGTTTGACCGGCATCGTGGCGCTGTTCTGGCAAGATCTGGCCGCCACCCGCATGGCGCCGGAGCTGCTTAAAGGCATCGGCCTGAGCGCGCTCGGTACCTACGGTTTCTCGCTGGGCAACATGATCAGCACGCGCCATCAGCGCCGCGGGCTGGATATCTTTTCCACCAATACCTACGCCATGACCTACGGCGCGCTGTTGATGGCGCTGATCGCCCTGGCGCAGGGCGCATCGTTCCAGATGGAATACAGCAGCCGCTATATCGGCTCCCTGCTGTACCTGGCGATCTTCGGATCGGTGATCGCCTTCGCCGCTTACTTCAGCCTGCTCGGCCGCATCGGCGCCGGCGCGGCGGCCTACAGCACCCTGTTGTTCCCGCTGGTGGCGCTGACCATCTCAACGATCTACGAAGGCTACCAGTGGCACTTCAACGCCGTGCTGGGCCTGTGCCTGATCCTGCTGGGCAACCTGGTGATGTTCGCCAAGCCGACGCTGAAATGGCGGCGGGCGGATATCTCAAAACAAAACTCAACCCTTTGAAGCCATTGGCGAATATCGTTATCATCAGGTTTTGTTGATAATGGATGATGGCCAATGCTCAGAAGTGATGATGTGACACCCCGCGCCTACAAACAGGTGGACGTGTTTACCCGTACGCCGCTGCAGGGCAACCCCGTGGCGGTGGTGCTGGAGGCCGAGGGGCTGAGCAGCGCGCAGATGCTGGCACTGGCCCGCTGGACCAACCTTTCGGAAACCACCTTTGTGCTTAAACCGACGCACCCGGCGGCGGATTATAAGGTGCGCATTTTCACCACCGAAAAAGAGCTGCCCTTCGCCGGCCACCCGACGCTGGGCACCGCCCACGCCCTGCTGGAAGCCGGATTGGCACCTAAACGGCCTGGAACGGTGATGCAGGAATGCGGCGTCGGCCTGGTGGCGGTCAATATCCAGCCGGAAGGCACCTTGGCGTTCGCCGCGCCCGAAGTTGAGCTCCGCCCAATGGCGGCTGAGGAAACAGAACGGCTGATGGCCGCTTTACGGCCCGCGATGATTGCAGCAAGCCCCCTGCCGGTGATTGCCGAGATGGGTATTCGCTGGCTGATGGTGCGCCTGCCGGACGCGCAGTCCTGCCTGGCGGTGACGCCGGATCAGGCCACGATTAAACAGCTGCAAACGGCTTGCGATGTGGATGGCGTGGTGATTTATGGCGCCTGCCCCGCAACCGAACCGGCCGATTACGAAATGCGCGCGTTTATGGTGGAATGCGGTGTTTTGATTGAAGATCCGGTGACCGGCAGCGCCAACGCCTGCCTGGCGCGCTTGCTGAAGGCCAGCCGCTTCCCCGACGGCGGCCAGACCGCACAGGGCTACCTGGTGCGCCAGGGCACCCAACTGAATCGAGATGGCCGCGTGAGCGTGCGCTTTATTGACGGCGAACCCTGGATCGGCGGGCAGTGCTGCACCCTGATTGATGGCACTTTGGGTATTTAGTTTGGGGGCGATCGGCGCCAGCGGCAGGTGCGCGTCGATGTAATTCTGCAGGCTGCGCTCGCCCAGCAGGTTATCCGCCAGATCGTACACCAGCCGCGCGCCCGGTTTACCCTGATTGGGCTCGCGGTGTTACAACAGGTTGCATGCTCTACAATAAACACTTGGAATATTAATTTTCTATGATTCTTTATTTTTAAAGAGCTGAAGATTATCTATTCACATTTTAATTTTTCATATCAATTAGATGTTATCTGAAATCAGACCATTATAAAAAAGTTACTCATTAGCTACCGACAGACAACACTTAGCCCCCCCTTGCTTTATTGAATTCATTGCTTCCCATGAAAACCCGAGAAAATTGAGTACGCGATTGCGGCTAAACAGAGCATCACAATGGTCTGATATGCCAATCCAACCCTAAAAAAATGCTCTATTTTAATCATTAAAAAAGCGCCGCATTAATTCAAAGTCGAGCACCTTTTCAGTACATTTTTTATTTAACCAAAAGTAATAGAATCAATGCTTCGTCACCAAACGAGATAGCCCCCTTATTGACAGCCTCTATCGCCAATAAAAAATTATATCTAATATCGTCAGGCAATGAATGTATTCCATTGATTTTCATCAGCAAATACTCATCCTTATCTAAGTGTATGCTAGTCATCCCATCATCAGGAAATCTAAGGCTATTTAAACAGTCAACAAAAGCGTTGAAGTTATTCCCGTAAAAATCGGGAAAACCAAAAACCCTATTCATTTCATCATGAAATTCATCATCCGTATTTATTTCTGAAAAATCAGCAACCACCCGTTTAAACTTCATCATTTCCGCCCTGAAGGATCTATTTCTATAAAGGAATCGTAATGTTCATGACTGTAGTAAGCTTTCCCTGTCACTTTTTCAACGACAATACACCTTGCACTCGATTGGCAACCCCTAGGATCTTAACCGTTCACTATCTATATATCCCACTTTACCTATGGTGCTGGCCAATTTAGCTGTACTTAAATTGCCTGGCGTCGCGCAGCGGCTGCTGGTACTATGCCTCCTACTGTTTCCGTCTTTTTCTGCTCTAGAATTAAATTCTAAATTCGTTTATTTAGCAGGAGGCACCACGCTATTCCTGTAGTGCCTAATTTTCTTTGAGGCTAGTCTCCCGGCTTCTCCCAATAAGGGGTATCCTCTGTAGCTCTCTCTATATCATCCATATCATCATCACCAAGACTATTATCAAACTTACTGGATAATATCCTTCTAATTTCTGCCAACCTATGTGTAACTTTATTCTTGTCTATAAATTTAGTTGTTTCGCTCTCATACTCTAACCGCTTATCGTCACTAATAACTGGCTCGCTATAATAATAATGTGCGATATTACCAAGTGAGATCAATAAATAATTAACCTCCTTGATTATATTAACAGCTTCTTCACCTGTGAGTTTGATTATTTCATTTTCTTTTAACATCTTACGCCTTTATAAACTCATTAACCACCCCAAAGTTGATTTTATATTCTGAACTTAAACTATTTTTATCCATTTAATCAACTCATACTAATAAAAACACTTTAATGAACTAGCACCAGACAGCTATAGCTACATTTAATCTATATCACCATCGATATAGTTACTAAATCCTTGGAATATAAAATCATCAAACTCAATGTTCACACTCCAATCATCTCCCAACTGTGAAATGAACTTTTTACCTTTTTCACATACAATGTTAAGTTTTGCATAAGAGGCCTTTCTCCAGTTGAGAATATTAATGTTATCACAACCAGTGCCGTTTAACTCTATGACCAAAACATTGAAATCCTTTCCCCAAGCCCCCCACTTACTCACATCAACTGCTGGTTTCTGATGTGTATGTATCTTAACTGACAAACGTCCCTCGACATCGAAAACAATCTGCCCAATATATACACTTTCTTCCAAACCATTAGGGAACACTTTTTTTAAAAACTCGTTTCTTCTTACAAAATCCAATAAATTCATATAATCACCAATTAAAAATTGTAATGGCCATGCGTCCCGGGAACACTGCCTGTATTTAAATTATCAATAGGTCTAACATTAAAATGTGGCTCTGCCCCATGTAATGCAGTTGCCTTTGTATGGCCAAGACTATGCTCTTGGATTACAATAGGGACCCCTTCTCTATTTGTATAGTGATATTGCCTGACCTGTATAGGTGTTCCATTAGCATCAAGTATCTTATTACCTTTACCATCCAATAAGTCAACCCGATCTATTTTTGGATGTTGGTTATTACTGATTTTTGCATCACGCTTAGCTTGTCTAAAGGCATCTCTTCTACTGGTGCCAATGTATGTGGTTTTTTTATTTTTTTCAGCACCACACGCACTCAACCCCAGTGGATCCACCCACATCAGCGGGTTAGGCGCATACTGATAAAGGTTCAGCCCGCCGCGCAACCCTATCGGATCCTGCGTGGTGAAACGCCCCACCTCGGGTTCGTAGTAGCGGAACAGGTTGTAGTGCAGGCCGCTTTCGTCGTCCTGGTATTGCCCGGCGTAGCGCAGCGGCTGCTGGTATTGCGCGCCCTGCCGCTTCGCCGCGCCGGCCACCGTCTGGCCCTGCAGCTTGCCGAAGGTGTCGTATTGCCCGGACCAGCACAGGTTGCCCGCTGCATCGGTCACTTCCAGCGGCGCGCTGTTCAGATCGGTGTGATACCAGTAAATATCCGCCGAGCGGCTGTCGCCCGCCTGCTCCAGCGCCGCCAGCGGGCTCGCCGGGTCGTTATTTAAAAGCCATCATTGCATAAAAACGAGCATTTAAAATTAGTAAATCAAACTCAGATCAATAATCTTTATAACTAAGTTCTAAGCAACGATACAAACTCTTTAAATGCTTCTATTACAGTTTCCTCGCCTGATAATTCTCTTCGTTCATTAATTATATAGTTCCCGGTTTCAACATCAATGATCTCCAGCATACAAGATGCATCATCCCACACCGTAAAACGCGCAATCTTCGTATCATCATCTATATCAACAACCAGACTATCTGTAAAATCATTAGCATTGCACTTAACTTCATAATGGCTATTGGATAATATCCAATCACTTATTTTTTTGAGCATCTTGAAATTCCTGACTCTGTTTTATGAGCCTTAACCTCAATGTTTTTCACAATCGGCATTTCTAATACTGGCCCCTTACGTTTGGCTAATCGCCCCTCCAACGAGTCAGGACCAACTATTTTTGCCCAGCCTTCATTTGTCTTGATTAAAGATCGTTCAGGCACTTCGAATTCAACGCACATAGTACCCGGACACCTAGAATATTTAACTTCTATGATTCTTTGTTTTTAAAGAGCTGGAGATTACCTATTCAAAATTTAATTTCCTCATATAAACCAGATGTTGTCTGAAAGCAGGGTGTTATAAATATAGTTACTTATTCCCTACCGTCAGACAACACTCAACACTACCCTTAATTTAGTTGAAAATCATTGTTTCCAATGAAAACCTGAAAAAATTGAGCTTACGGGCTTATCACTCACAGCTCAAAGAACCATTCTAAAAATGAGTTGAAATCTTTCCATTGAGGTTTCAACCGCCCATCTTTAAAATCTTGCAACTTCTCGCCTAAAGCTAAGTCAACCACCTCACCAGTTTCTTTGTTGTAAAAAAAACCAGTTTCCCCCTCGAAGCTGTCAAGTGGAATAAATGATTTCGGCAACCCAAGGACTTCATGACATCTCTTCAAGTCAAACTCATAGTTTGAATTTAGTAAAAACCAGCCCAATTGATATATTTCTTTTTTCCGACTGTAAAAAGTAGGCCCATCTTCCGCATGGGAGTAAAATAAAGAAATATCAGATGATGGCTCAACCCCTAATTTCTCAAGGGCTTTCTTGTAGTCTTCAGATGCATCATCGAACCACCAGCCTTTATTCTTAAGATGCACTACAATATTTTTAGATAACATATTACCCCCTGCAATTAGATTTTAAATTTCGCTTGCGCAATTCATTTTCACCACGCTGACGCCAGTAGCCATCACGATCGCCATTAAAAGCATCCCTGTTAACAGGGTTTATCGGATGTTGGTTTGGTAAATGAGGATGTAATGCATTTGTACCATAATACTTCTGATGTGTATCTGCTGAAAGCTCAAATAGCGAACCTAATCCATTTTGTTTAGAGTGATGGAGGTTTATTTGCGAGTACTTACCATTTTTCACTACAAATGGACTCTTACCATCCAACGCTAGATCCAAATTAGTCTTAACACCATTCCTCGTATTAACAGGAAGGTCCCAATCAATCTCTTGTTGATAAACAGTATGAGTACTCCCTGATGGCGCATTGAACACAACCGGTGTAAAGAAATTATTCAACCCCAACGGATCCACCCACATCAGCGGGTTCGGCGCATACTGATACAGGTTCAACCCGCCTTCCAACCCTATCGGATCCTGCGTGGTGAAACGCCCCACCTCGGGTTCGTAGTAGCGGAACAGGTTGTAGTGCAGGCCGCTTTCGTCGTCCTGGTATTGCCCGGCGTAGCGCAGCGGCTGCTGGTATTGCGCGCCCTGCCGCTTCGCCGCGCCGGCCACCGTCTGGCCCTGCAGCTTGCCGAAGGTGTCGTATTGCCCGGACCAGCACAGGTTGCCCGCCGCGTCGGTCACCTCCAGCGGCGCGCTGTTCAGATCGGTGTGGTACCAGAAAATATCCGCCGAGCGGCTGTCGCCCGCCTGCTCCAGCGCCGCCAGCGGGCTCCACGGGCTGGCCGGATCGTAGCTCCAGCTGCGGCGGCTGCCGTCGTCGCGCTGCTCCTGCAGCAACCGGTAGCCCTGCCACAGGAAACGGGTCGTCTGTTCGGTTTTGCCCTTGTAGTGCACCGTTTTGCGGCTGCGGCGGCCCAGCGCGTCGTAATGATACTGTGCCTCGAATTCGCCCTGCGGGCCGCGGCCGTGCGCCTGCACCAGCCGGTTGTCGGCGTCGTAGCAGTAGTGCTGTTCGTACAGACCGTTGCGCCGGCTGATCAGGTTGCCCCAGGCGTCGTAACGGTAAAACAGTTTTTGCCAGTGCGTCAGGCGGTTGTCGGCAATCGGCGCCAGCGGCAGGTGCGCGTCGATGTCGCTCTGCGGGCTGCGCTCGCCCAGCAGGTTATCCGCCAGATCGTACACCAGCCGCGAGCCCGGTTTGCCCTGATTGGGCTCACGGTGTTGCAGCAGGCGGCCTTCGGCGTCGTAACCGTAGTGCACTTCGCCGCGCAGCGCGTCGCTCACCCCGGCCAGCTCGCCGCGGCCGGTGTAGCGATAAGCGCGCCACAGCACGCCGTCTTCCGGCCGGGTCAGTTTGTCGTGGCCGAAGGCGCTGCTCTGCCAGCTGCGGCGGCCCAGGGCGTCGTAACGCCGCTGCTGCTGCAGCGCGCCCTGGCTGCGGCCGGTTTCCCGGTGCAGGCGATCGCGAGTGAATTCGCTCACCACCTGCTGGTTGAATTTGATGGCGCTGGCGTGGCCGGAGCCGTAATACAGCCACTGCAGGCGATCGCCCTGCGGCAGCGTCAGCGCCTGCAGGTTGGCCAGCGCATCCCACTGGTATTGCAGCTCGCCGTTGACGCCTTGCTCGCCGAGCAGCCGCCCGGCGGCGTCATAGCGCATCTGCACGCTGTCCGGCTCGATCCCCAACGCCACGCCGCTCGCCGTCGGCAGGCGGTTCAGCTCACGCAGCCGCCCCATGGCGTCGAAACGGTAATGCCATTCCGCACTGGCGTTACTGCGCCAGACCAGCTGCCCGGCCTCGTCGAAGCGGAAGCGCTGTTCGCGCTGAGTCAGCTCGCCCGCGCCGCCCGGCAGGCCGACCTCACGGTGCTCTTCCAGCAGCCCGGCCGCGCCGTAACGATAATAGTGGCGGGTGTCGTCCGGGCGTTCTTCGGCCACCACACGGCCCACCGCATCGTAGCTGAAGCGGTAGTCGCCGCCGTTGCCGTTCTCCAGCCGCGTCAGCCAGCCCTGCGGGCTGTAGTGATAGCGCCGGGTGCGGTTGATGCGGTCGGTGATGCTGACCGGCAACCCCAGGGCGTTGTACTGCCAGCGGGTCAGGCTGCCCAGCGCGTCCTGATGTTCGGCCAGCTGGCCGTGCGCATTCCAGTTAAAACGCTCTTCGCCGCCGTCCGGGTGGATCAGGGTGTGCAGGCGCCCGCCGTTATCCCATAGGTAGCGCGTCTGGTGGCCTTCGGCATCGGTCTGCGCCGTCAGTTGCCCCAGCGCATCGTAGGTATAAGCCGTGACGCTGCCGGAACAGTCGGTGTAGCGCGTCAGCTGGCCGCGGGCGTCCCACTCCAGCTTCACTTCCCCGCCCAGCGCGTCGATCACACTGGCCGGCAGGCTCTCTTCGTCATCCGGATAGCGGTACAGCGTGGCATTGCCCAGGGCATCGACATAACGCGTCGGGCGCCCCAGCGTGTCCCAGTGCTGCGCCTCGCTGCTGCCATCCGGGTACGCGACGGCGAACAGCCGGCCGCTGTTGCGCGAATATTGATAGCGCGTCACGCGGCCGAGCGGATCGGTCTCCGACAGCAGGCGGCCATAAGGATCCCATTCGCTCTGGCGCTGCGCGCCGCCGGGCAGCAGCACGCTGCACAGCTCGCCGCGTTGGTAGATAAAACCGTAGCGGCGCTGGTCGAAATCGGTGTACTGCGCCACGTTGTCGTCGTCATCCAGCCGCCACTCCGCGCGCTTGCCGTCGCCGCGCACCGCGCTGCGGCGCCCGCCGGCGAAGTCGTAACCGAACTCAAGGGATTCTCCGGCGCTGTTGCGGTAGGCCGTCACGCGCGGCACGCCGTCGATCTCTTGCCATTGGTATTCGTTCAGCAGCCCGGCGGCGTCCTGGTGGCTGATCATCAGGCCGTCGCGCCAGCCAAAGCGGCGCGTCACCTCACCGGCGCGGTTGCTCACCGTCGTCAGTTGGCCCTGCTCATCGTAACCGTAGCGCGCCAGCGTCCGTTCGCCTTCGGCGGTTTGCAGCGCCACTTCGCGCAGGCGGCCCTGCGCATAGCGGCACATCAGGCGCTGCCCGGCGCTGTCCACCAGTTCGCTCAGCAGCCCCTCGTCGTCGTAAAACAGCGAGGTGGCGTTGCCGATGGCGTCGGTGATCATGCTGAGCCGGCTCGGCTGCTCGCCCGCCAGCGGCGGGTAGTGGAAAATCTGTTCGCCGACGTCAAACAGCTGCCAGCTGCCGTCATCGTTGTGCATCAGCCAGCATTTTTCGGCTTCGCAGTAAGTTTTGTGGCCGCGCGGCACCATAGGGAAAGCGACGAAGTCGCCGGAAGGCGCGCGCCACACCAGGCCGTCCTGATACGGCTGCAGGCTGCTCTCCCAGAACAGATTCCAGCCGCGGCCCAGTACGCTGTCGCCGGGGTTGCCGCTGCGCCAATAGCGCTGCCAGGCGACCGGCAGGCGCGATGGCAGCACGAAATCGAGATCGTCTTCGCCGTCGAGGAATTTCTGGCCGCTGACGATATCCACCGGCCGGGCGATAATGCCAACCGCGGCGGTCGCGGTCATCAGGGTGCCGGCACGGCAGGCGATGCGCGCCAGTTTGTTGATGCCGGGCAGCTTGCCCAGCAGTTTGCCGAGCGCCCCCAGCTTGCCGGCGGCGCCGCCCACGCCGCCCACCAGGCCGGCGAACAGCAGCGTCAGATCGGAGACCTTATACAGCCAATCCGGCACTTCGGGCTTGATCGGCAAGGTGGTGACGGTGCCGCCGCCGATAAACACGTTGGGCGAACCTTCCATCACCTGCGCGTCGCAGTTGGTTTTGTCCCCCACGCGCGAGGCGGGCTGGCCGTTGATGCTGACCTTGTCGGAGCCCTGCGCCATCTGCATGCTCGGGCCGTCGTCGCTGCAGGCCACCTGGCTATTGGTGGCGAGCGCGGCGGGTTTGCCGTTGATGAAAACGTTGGGGGAACCGGTGACGATATTGCCTTTGGGGGTCAGGCTACCGGCACCGGCGTCGGCAATGCCGTCGCGCGCCGCGGTGGCCGCCTCCCCGGTGAGATACCCCACCGCCAGGCTGGCGCCGATAAGCAGCACGCCGACGCCGATACAGGAGGCCGCCAGGCCGGCGACGAACAGCGCCCCCGCCGCCACCGCGCCTGCGGCGGCGATCAGGCCGCCGACAAGGGTGCCGGCAATCATGCCGGCCAGGGCATGGGAATGCCCGATAATATCGCCGACGCGAGCCGCTTCGGTCATCGTAAGGTCCTTTTACGCAAAGAGTTCATCGTTAGGCCGCCCGGTAGCTGCTCAGCACCTGCTGCAGCAGCGCGTCGTCTTGTGGCGTCAGCTTGCGCGCCATCGCCAGGGTGAACACCAGCACCCGGCCTTCCGCCAGGGCGAACACCGCCTGGTTCTGCCAGATGCGTTTGCCGTCGCGCAGGTAGCTGGCGCGCACCCATTCACCGGCGGCCAGCCCATCGCCCAGCGTCGCCGGCTCGCGGCTTTTGAACGCCCAACCTTTCAGCCCCTGTGCCAGCGCATCGAGCTGGCGGGTGACGTAGCCTTCCAGGTTCTCCGCCGGCTGCAGCGCATCGCGGGAAATATTGACTGAGGGGGAAACATCATCGCCGGCCAACAGGACGTTGACCGTGCGATCGGCATAGCCTTCCGGCAAAGCGACGCTGCCTTCGCTGAAAGCGCAGCGGGATAAAGCGGACATGCGAGGATCCTTTTGCATAAATAATGCTTAAGCATCGCATAACTTAGCCTTGAAATAAAACCATCAGGCGCCGCCAATGTTGCGCGGCGTGACCGCGTTCACTGTGAAAAAGAGCGTTGCCGGAATCTGGCCGGGAATCAAACCGTCATATTACAGAATTATCTGAAACCACTGGCGCGCCGACGCCTTGATTGTGGCTATACTCGGCTCTCGTCCGTTTTCAGGAGATCAGGATGCTGAGATTCACCCGTAGCGCGCTGCTGTGCGCCGCGCTGGCCGCGTTCAACGCCGGCGCCGCCGAAACGCCGACGTTCGGCCCGGAGCTGCAGGGCTTTCACTACCCCTACCCGTTGCAGCAGTTCAGCTTCACCTCGCAGGGGCAGCCGTTAAAAATGGGCTATATGGACGTGCCGCCGGAAGGCGCCGCCAACGGCCGTACCGCGCTGTTGCTGCACGGTAAAAACTTCTGCGCCGCCACCTGGCAGGACACCATCAAGGCGCTGAGCAAGGCCGGCTACCGCGTGATCGCGCCGGACCAAATCGGCTTTTGCTCCTCTACCAAGCCGGCGCATTACCAGTACAGCTTCCAGCAGCTGGCGCAAAATACCCACGGCCTGCTGCAGAACCTGAACATCAGCAAGGCCATCGTCATCGGCCACTCCACCGGCGGCATGCTGGCCACGCGCTACAGCCTGATGTATCCGCAGGCGGTGGAACAGCTGGTGATGGTCAACCCGATCGGCCTCGAGGACTGGAAGGCGAAAGGCGTGCCGTGGCGCAGCGTCGATCAATGGTTCGCACGCGAGCTGAACACCTCCGCCGAGGGCATCCGCAACTATGAGCAGCGCACCTACTACGGCGGCCGCTGGAAGCCGGAGTACGATCGCTGGGTGGATATGCTGGCCGGGCTGAACAACGGGCCGGGTCACCGCCTGGTGGCGTGGAACTCGGCGCTGATCTACGACATGATCTTCACCCAGCCGGTGTATTACGAGTTCAAGGATCTGCAAACGCCCACCACGCTGATGATCGGCACCGCCGACACCACCGCCATCGGCAGCGATATCGCCCCGCCGGCGGTCAAGGCCAGGATCGGGCACTACGCGGAGCTGGGCAAACAGGCGGCGAAGCTGATCCCGCACGCCACGCTGATCGAATTCGCCGGGCTGGGCCATGCGCCGCAAATGGAGGAGCCGGCGCGCTTCCATCAGGCGTTGCTCAAGGCGCTGCAACCCTGAGCGGCCGGTTGGCGCGGCCGCCGCACGGCGGCTAAACTTTCAGCTGGCACTCAATTGCAGGAGACAGCCATGCGACAGATTATTGCCAGCGCGTTCGTCAGCCTCGACGGCGTGATGCAGGCGCCCGGCGGGCCGGACGAAGACCGCAGCGGCGGCTTTCGCTTCGGCGGCTGGACCGCGGCCTACTGGGATGACGCCGTCGCGGAAACGATGAGCGATCTTTTCTCAGCACCTTTCGATCTGCTGCTCGGGCGGCGCACCTACGATATCTTCGCCGGCTACTGGCCGCACATCACCGACGAGGCCGATCCGTTTTCCGCCGACATCGCCCGCTCGTTCAATCAGGCCACCAAATACGTCGCCACCCACCACGGCGAAACGCTGGCGTGGGAAAACAGCCAGTGGCTGGGGCGGGACATCATCGCCCGGCTGCGCGAGCTGAAGCGCACCCAGGGGCCGGTGCTGCTGGTGCAGGGCAGCAGCACGCTGATGCAACAGCTGCTGGCCAACGACCTGGTGGACGAACTGCGCCTGCTCACCTACCCGGTGCTGCTCGGCGGCGGCAAACGGCTGTTCGATGATAACGCGGCGCCGGCGGCCTTCACGCTGACCCACTCGGTGGTCTCGCCCGGCGGCGTGATCGTGGCTCATTACCGCCGTTCCGGCGAGGTAACGACCGGTTCCTTCGTGGCGGAAAGCGCGGCGGCGGCCCAGCCGTAAAAAAAGGGCCGTTCGGCCCTTTTCTCTTTCCCCTTCATCACCTCAGGCAAACAAAATATCGCTCTGTTCGACCTGCCCGACCACGTGGATCTTGAAGTCGGCGGCGTAGCTGTTGCTCTGGGTGTTCATCAGCAGATCGGTGGTGCCGTTGAAGGCGTCGAAGTTGAGCTGGATCTCGCCTTTCTGACCGCTGAAGGCGCTGCCGCTGTCGATAAAGCGCAGCTCGCTCAGGCTGTTGTTGAAGCGCAGGCCGGAGAGATCGATCTTGTCGATGCCGTGCTCGAAGTCTTCAATCACGTCGAACGCCGCCACCGTGGACTCTTTGGCGTTGAGATAGACGAAATAGTCGGTGAAGTTATTGGCATCTTTGCCGCCCCACAGATGATCCGCCCCCAGGCCGCCGTACAGGATATCGGAGCCGGCGTTGCCCGCCAGCAGGTTGTCCTGATCGTTGCCGATGATCACATCGCGCCCGCTGCCGCCGATGGCGTTCTCGATGATCGCCCCGCGCGCGATGGCGACGTTCTGCGTGCCGCCGCCGACGCTGGAGAACGCGCCGTCGTTCAGATTGATCATCTGCTGCTGGCTGTAGCCGGAGAAGTCCAGCGTGTCGTTGCCGCCGGCGTCCCACACCGCGAAGTTGACCGGTTTGCCGTTGTCCGCCGTGGCGGTCAGGAAATCGCGCCCGGTGTTGGAGTTGAAGCCGTACACCGTGTCGCCGGTGCGGGTGCTCATGTTGGCGCCGTACAATTTTTGGATCGCGGCGATGTCATCCACCATCGGGCCATAGCCGTACACCCCTTTGGTGTCGGCGCCGGTGTAACCGGCGTTGAAATAGCTCATGATCGAGTATTGCAACGAATCCTGATAATAGGCGGCATCGTTCTGGTAGCTCGGGTTGCCCAGCGACGCGTCATAAGATCCCGGGTGCGCCAGCCCCAGGGCATGCCCCAGCTCGTGGGTGAAGGTCTGGCTGCTGAAGTCACCGCTAACCGGCGCCTGATGGGTGGCAAAGTTCTTGTTGAACCACACCGTGCCCGCAAAGGCGTTATCGCTGCCCGATTTGGAACTCGGCGGGTAATAGGCGTACGCGTTGATGGCATTCGGGCCGCTGCCGGCGGCGGTGCTGCCGTCGGCGCGCTGGGTGAAGTAAGCGAAGGTGATGTCCGCGCGGTGGTTGATATCGGTGGACGCCGCCTCGGTAAAGGTCACGTTCGCCACGTCGGCCCACGCCTGCATCGATTTCAGCGCCTGAGCCTGCGCCGCCTGGGTCAATGGCTGCAGCCCCTTGTCGCCGTCACCGGTCTGGCCGATGCGGTTCAGCGCGCTCTGCGTCAGGAAGGAATAGGTCAGCGCGACCGGCTGGTGATACACCTGATCGCCGTTGTGCGTCAGGCCCGGCCGCGTCAACTGATCGGCGGCGCGATCGAAGCTGAAGTTATCGCGGATTTTACCCAAATTATTAATCGCCGCCCCGCCGCGCTGGTTGCTGTACAGGTTAGCGTTGTCCAGCGTGAACAGCGCGCCGTAGCCCAATCCGTCATAGGGGCTGCCGGGCTGGTGATAGTAAAACTGATAGTTATGATCGTTGGGGGATGTGGCGGCCAGGCTGGTGAACTCATCGTCATCTTGCAAAATGTCGTTGTGGCGACTGCGCATTGTATTCTCCTTTTACACAATAGGAACCCACTCGCTTTGTAAGACTATTCATCAGTCGTTCTAATCTAAGCCAAGGCTTAGGAATGACCAGTATAGTGACTCACCCCGCTGGCGCGAGCCCACCCGGCCTGGCTTCACCGCGCCGGGCATAGAGATGGAGATACGCGTAACAATTTGTATTCTCACTATATTAATGAGAAAAATGAGCGCATTAACGGGTTAATTATTCGTCTTTTTGCGTATTTTATCACCGATCAGATCAGAATAATCGAGGATTAAAAAACCTAATCCTTCCCTCATCATCAAGATAGGTACGTGCTAAAGTGTGAACGGACAGCCGAAAGGAGTGACCCGATGCCAACCCATTTCCTTATGCGCGCCTTGCGCCGCGCCAGCCTGACAGGAGTCGTTATGAGCATATTGTGCAGCAGTGCCCTGGGCAGTTCACTGCCGTTGCTGGAACCCGCCGCGCTGAAGGGCGACTGGCAGCTCGCCGCCATCGGCGACGGTAAAACCGTCTGCGAGGTGCAGCTGAGCGACGAAGCGGTCGCCAACACCAACGCTTTCCGTTTCAGCGCCTCCGCCCAATGCCTGCAGCCGCTGGCGCTGCACGCGCTGCCGGTCGCCTGGCGGCCGACGCCGGACGGCATGACGCTGACCGACGCCGAAGGGAGCATGGTGGCGTTTCTGGCCCTGACCGCGCCGAAGCGCTATGAGCTGATCGACCGCAACGGCCCTTCGCGCTTTGTGCTGATCCCGCGCTAACCCTTCAGGCGAACAGTAACCCGAGCAGCGCGCCGCCCGCCAGCACCCACAGCGGATGGAGGCGCTTGCTCATGCTCAACCCCGTCGCCAGCGCCACGATTGCCGCCAGTCGCCAGCTGGGCGCGGAAGCCTCGGCGATCAAGATACCGCTGGCCGCCACCAACCCCACGGTCAGCGGCACCAGTCCGGCCTGCACGATGCGGCGCCACGGGCGATCCTTAAAGCGCCGCCAGGCGCCCATCACCAATAGCGTAACGATGGAAGACGGCCCGAACTTGGCGATCGAAGACACTAACAGCCCCGCCCAGCCGGCGACGTGCCAGCCGACCAGCGGCACGATCATCATGTTCGGCCCCGGCGCGGCCTGCGCCATGGCGAACAGCGCGCTGAACTCCTGGGCGCTCATCCACTGATGCACCTCAACCACCTGCCGCTGCATTTCCGGCAGAATGGTCATGCCGCCGCCGAACGCCAATAAAGAAAGCTCGGTGAAGATCAGCGCCAACGCAATCAACACCCCGCTCATGACGGCCACCGCCACATCAGCAGAATGCTCAGCGGCGCCAGCACCAGCATGGTCGGCAACAGCGGCAGGCGCAGCCAGGCGATGGCGATCAGCGCCAGCGCGACGATCGCCAGCGCCGGCCATTTACCGCGCAGCGGCAGCAGCATCTTGATCCCGGTAGACAGCAGCAGCCCGGCGGCGGCGGCGGCCAGCCCGGCGAACACATGCTGCACATGCGGATCGTTTTGAAAGCGGGCGTACACCACGCCCAGTCCCACCACGATCGCCGTCGGCGCGCTGATGAGGCCCAGCAAGGCGCACAGCGCGCCGCGCAGCCCGCGAAACTCCATGCCCACCGCCACCGACAGGTTGATCACATTGCCGCCGGGCAGGAACTGGCACAGACCGAGCAGCTCGGTAAACTGTTCGCCGCTCAGCCAGCGCCGGCGCTCCACCAGCATACTGCGCGCCATCGGCAGCACGCCGCCGAAGCCGATCAGCCCCAGCCAGAGAAAGCCCAAAAACAGCTCCGCATTACCCGGCGCTGCCGCCGGGTGCGGTTTTAACGTATTGATATCTGACATGACATTGCCGTTCCACATCGCTTGTTTTGATGTCTGGTATCATGCGCGCCGCCGTGCCATGATGTCTAATGCATTCCGGAGAAACTAACAATACCTTTGAGGTATGGCTATGATCGAACTGCGTCGCCTGCGGGCATTCGTCACCGTGGTGGAAGAAGGCAACATCACCCGCGCCGCCGAGCGGCTGTTTATCCAACAGCCGCCGCTGACCCGCCTGCTGCAGGGGCTGGAAGACGAACTGGGCGTAACCTTGTTGCAGCGCCTGCCGCGCGGCGTGCGCGTCACCGAAGCGGGGGGCGTGCTGTTTGAAGAGGCTCGCGCCCTGCTGGCGCGCGCCGAACGCCTGCGCGAAGCGGTACAGCGCGCCGCCCGCGGCGAGCAGGGCCACATCGCCATCGGTTTCACCAGCTCCGCCGCGCTGCATCCGTTCGTGCCCAACCTGCTGCGCCGCTACCGCGACATCCTGCCGGGTATCACCACCCAGTTGGAAGAAGCCGGCAGCGGCGAACTGATGGAGGCGTTGCTGGAACAGCGCCTCGACGCCGCCTTCGTGCGTTCGCCGGCCAACGGCATTCCCGGCCTGAGCGTCGAGCCGGTGCTCAGCGAGCCGATGATCGTCGCCCTGCCGCTGGGCCACCGGCTGGCGCAAGAAACGCAGCAGCCGCTGCCGCTGGCCGAACTGGCCCACGAGGCGTTTATTCTCTATCGCCGCCCGGCCGGCCAGGGGCTGTACGACGCCATCCTGGCCGCCTGCCACCGCGCCGGCTTCAGCCCGCGCATCGTGCAGGAAGCGCCACGCCTGCCGGCCACCCTCAGCCTGGTCGGCGCCGGGCTGGGGTTGTCAATCGTGCCCGGCTCGATGCGGCGGCTGGGCGGCGACGGCATTGTCTACCGCACCCTCGCCGAAGAAGCGCAGCTCAGCGCCCCGCTTTACCTGGCGCTGCGCCGCAGCCCGGCCTCGCCGATCGTCGAGCGCTTTCGCGAACTGGTCGCCGAGGCGGTTCAGGCCTCGGGCTGATCGGTGATGCGCGTCAGGTGGATCATCAAATACAGCAGCTCATCGTTCGACATCTCCATTTGCAGCAGATTCTTCACGTAATCGCGGATCAAGAGCGCGCCGCGATAGGCATGCGGGTACTCGGCCGTCATCTGGGCAAACAGAAAGTCGGCCTTCGAGGTCATCTGTTTGCCGTCGAGCATGCGCTGGATAAAGAACTGCATATGCACTAAAAAGCGCGCGTAGTTCAGCGAATCGGTGTCGATATTGAGGCGAAAGTGATACTTGATGATATTGAAAATATCTTTCAGCATCTTCACCGCCAGCAACGTGTGCTCCATGTTTTGCACTTCGGTCTGGCCGTTGACCAGGTGAAAGGCGATATTGCCCGCTTCCTCTTCAGGCAGATGGATATTCAGCCGCTGGTTAATGTAGGCCAACGCTTGCAGCCCCACCGCAAACTCTCGCGGGTAGAAACGCTTCACCTCGAACAGCAGGCGGTTTTGGATGGCGATACCCTTGTGATGACGTTCGATAGCAAAACTGACGTGATCCACTAGCGTAAAGAAAATCTGTTCATTAATGTTGCCGTTCAGTTGGCGGTTGGCCTCACTGAGGATCATCTGCACAATTTCGATGTGCTCCGTCGGGGCAGTTTCAATCAGCCGCAGATAATCGCGCCCTTTTTGCCCCTCCTGCACCACATACACTTTCTCAATGGCGGCCGAGTTGATCTCGTCTCCGGTTTTGCTGTTAAAACCAATTCCCTTGCCCATGACGATAACCTCACGGTTATCGTCGTCCGCGGTTAACACCAGACTGTTGTTGAGCACCTTAATGACTTTCATCGTCTCGGCCGTCACCTTGCTTATTTGCCCAACCGGCCATTGGCGGCGATAAGCTGCCGATACCAGTCAAAACTGCGTTTTTTGATGCGCCGCAGATCCTTAAGATCCCGTTCTCCGCGGTTCACGTAGATAAATCCATAGCGCTTGGCGTAACCTTGATGCGTACTGACTACGTCAATCGCCGCCCACGGGCAGTAACCGAGCAGCTCGACGCCATCGTTGATCGCCAGCCGCATCTGTTCGACATGCTGCCGCATGAATTCAATGCGATAGTCGTCGTCGATGGTCTCATCCGCCCGCAATTCATCCGGCGCGCCAATGCCGTTCTCCGTGATGAGTATCGGCAGGTGATAGCGTTCGAAGGTCTTGCGCAGCGTTAAGCGCAGGCCAACCGGATCGATCACCCATCCGTAGCGCGTCTTGCCGACAAACGGGTTTTCCGCCGCACGATACACACCCGGTTCGCCGAGCATAATTTGCTGATCGCCGGCGCGTGCGCTCACGTCTGAACCGTCGCCGCGGCTAGCGGCGATCGTGGAGGTGGAATAGTAATTGATCGCCACATAATCCGGTCGTGCCGCCAACAGCAGCGCCGCGTCCTCCGGCTCCCTGTCCGGCGCCCACCCTCGATCCTCAAGGTAACGCCAAGTCAGGGCGTTGTAGCGGCCATGCACCGCCACATCGAGAAAACTCCAACAGCGCAACGTCTCCCAGTTATGAGCGGCAATGGCATCCAGCGGATTGCAGGTCTCCTGATACATCGAGGTGGTATTGATCGCCGGGCCAATTTTCCCGCCGGGACAGCGCTGATGGCATAATGCCATGACTTTGGCCTGAGCGACCAACATATGATGACTCTGCTGATACAGCGTCCGTTTGTCAGGCAACGCACCGCCTTTGGGCGTGCCGATAGCGCCGGGGTGCAGGATCATGGTGTTCTGTTCATTGATGGTGAGCCAATACTTCACCCGATCGCCGAAGGCGTCGAACAGCACGCCGGCGTAAGTGACAAAAGCCTCGATGGTGGCGCGATTGGACCAGCCGCCCTGCTGCTCCAGCACATAAGGCAGATCGAAATGATACAGCGTCACCACCGGCTCGATGCCGTGCGCCAGCAATTCGTCGATCAACTGCCGGTAAAACGCCAGCCCCGGCGCATTGACTTCGCCGACGCCATCGGGCAACACGCGCGTCCACGCAACCGAAAACCGGTAGGCCTTTAACCCCAGTTCTGCGAACAGCTTCACATCCTCGCGAAAGCGATGATAGTGATCGCTGGCCACCGTAAAATCCGCCGTGCCTGCGGGATGTTCAAGCATATCGACGATCGACGGGCTTTTTCCGTCTTCATTCCATGCGCCCTCCACCTGATAGGCGGAAGTCGACGCGCCCCAGAGAAACTCGGCGGGAAAATCGTGCAAGCGTTGATAAATCATGCCGGCTCCTTATTGGCCTTCAGCGCCATAATCGTCTCACCGGCATGAACGCCATGCGGCTTAGGTAACACCTGAACCTGAAACGCTTCGCTGTTGACGATCAATACCGGCGTCGTCAGATCGAAGCCCAATGCGGCGATCGCGCCGATGTCAAAACGCACCAGCTCGTCGCCGACCTTCACGCGATCGCCAATCTGCAGTCCGGAGTCAAAGTGTTGGCCACCCAGGTTTACCGTGTCGATGCCGATATGCAGCAACAGCTCCGCACCGTTGTCCCCCTTGATGCCGACCGCATGTTTTGACGGCAGGAAAGTCACGATCTCGCCGTCCAGCGGCGCACGCAGCACCCCTTCCGACGGTATGATCGCCATGCCCTGGCCCAACAAGCCCTGTGAGAAGACGTCATCGTTGACCTGATCCAACGTCACGGCTTTGCCAGTCAGCGGGCTGAAAACCGGCGATATCTCGTCGGCCGCCACCTGAGTCACTTCGTTCGCCTCCTCGACCGGATCGTCGAAGCCAAGGATCCAGGTCAGGGCAAAGGTCACGACGATGGCAATGGCGCAAGTGATCAACGCATGCACGATATTCATCGGGTTCTCACCGATAAACGCCGGCAAAGCAGCCAGGCCAGGAGAAACGAAGGCATAGCGCACCAACCCGCTCAACCCGGCGTAAATGCCGGCGCAGCCACCGCCGATCATCGCTGCGATCAACGGCTTGCGCAGTTTCAGCGTCACCCCATACAGCGAGGGTTCAGTGATCCCCAACAACGCGGTAAAACCGGCGGAGGACGCCAACTGGCGCAAATTCGTGTTCTTGGTGCGGAATGCCACACATAGCGTCGCCGCACCTTGCGCAATATTGGACGCCAACATGCCCGGCCCGTTAATCATCTCAAAACCATTCTTGGTCAATTGGCCGGTGGCTATCGGTGTCATCGCCCAGGCGGTGCCGGTGATCACCAAAAATGGCTGCAGCCCGCCCATCAACATAGGAATCAGCCAGCTAGCCCTACCATCGACGATCGCCGCACCGGCGGCCACCATGTCATTGAGGAAAATGCCGAACGGCCCGACCACCACCAATGCCAGCGGCGCGGTGACCAGCAGCACAATCATCGGTTTGGTGAAGAACTTGATCATCGTCGGCGAAACTTTCTCGGCAAACCGCTCGATATAGGACATCAGCCACACGGTAAAAATGATCGGCAACACCGAGCCGGCATAATCCGCCAGCCGCACCGGCATGCCGAGAAAATCAATCGCGGTGCCTGCCGCCAGCATCTGAGCCAGATTAGGGTGCAGCAACGCGCCGGCGAGGGTCATCGCCAGGATGGGATTGCACTCGAATTTTATCGCGGCACCGTAAGCCAACAGCACCGGCAGGAAGAAAAAGGCCGCATCGGCGACGGTATCCAGCAATCGATAGGTCGTGCCGGCGGGATCTATCGCCCCGGCCAGCTTGAGGATCGCCAGCAGCGCCTTGATCATCCCCGCGCCGGTAATGGCCGGGATCACCGGGGTAAAGGTCGTGGAAATCACGCTGATAATCCGTGACACCACGCCACCTTTCGGCTGCTGCTTTTGAGCGCCGGTTTGCGGCTGGCCAATCTCCTTTTGCAGCACGCGGAACGTTTGCTGCACGTTATTGCCGACCACGATCTGAAACTGGCCGCCGCGCACCACCACGCTGATAACGCCCGGCAGGGCTTCGATCGCCTTCGAATCCACTTTAGCGTCGTCGTTGAATTCCATACGCAAACGGGTCGCGCAGTGCGTCAGCTTGCTGACGTTGCCTTTACCGCCGACCCGCGCCAATATTTCTAAGCCAAGTTTCTGATAGTCCATCGTTTTCCCCGGTAAAATGCAAAAAAAAAAGACCAAAATGGAAATGCGCCTCGTCACAAGGAGAAGTGCATTCCTATTTTGGTCTTGCCTGCTTTAGCAGTAACACGCCGCAATAAAAATGGTGTGCGGTCTTCTCGACCGCGCTAAAAGTATCACCATACTCGCGAATACTCGGCAATAGCCATACGTCAGCGTTGTGAAAGGCGTCACGATTTAGCGTAAATGCACTGCAATGTCGCCGCTGCACGCTTTTTGCGCACACCCATAGCGCAATCGGAAGGAAATAACCCAAAATAATGCGCTTTATTGTCACTTTATTTATTTAATTACAGGGGAAGATTAATTCAGATCCATGACTATTCAACTTCCGGGCAATTAATTAAACCTGCTCTCACTTAGTAACAAACGCAAACAAATAAGCGCCTACGCAATACATTCCAGCCGCTAGGATTTAAGGGTCACAGCCTATTCCCGCCGATGACAAAAAATCATTTCAATGGCGATCGCGCCTTCCCCGTCGCCTGCTGCTGCAGGCGCACGGTTTATATTGGAGAAAATGCTATGCTATCGCGTCGTGATATATTGAAAGTCTCCGCCGTCAGCGCGGCCGCCGCCAGCATGATCGGCGGCATCGCCAAAAATGCCGCTGCCGACGACCATCGTAATATCGTGCCTCCCAGCAGCTATCAGCCGCCTGCCGATGCGCAGCATCTCTATAAATACAAATTCACCGACAGCAAAAAACGCAGCCTGCCCAACGGCTGGGCACGCGAAGCCACCGTCGAGCAATTCCCGATCTCCGAAGGCGTGGCGGGCGTCGACATGACGCTGGAGCCGGGCGGCGTGCGCGAACTGCATTGGCACGCCATCGCCGCCGAATGGGCATTCATGCTGGAAGGCCATGCGCGCATCACCATCCTCGATCCCGAGGGAAAATGTGAGGTGGCGGATTTCGGCCCCGGCGACGTCTGGTATTTCCCGAAAGGCTATGGCCATTCCATTCAGGCGCTGGCGGACGGCGCGCATTTTATTCTGGCATTCGATAACGGGCATTTCTCCGAATTCGGCACCTTCAGCATCACCGACTGGGTGGCGCATATGCCGAAAGAGGTATTGGAAAAAAGCGTCGACATGCCGGCGGCGGTATTTTCCAAGGCCAAACAGGGTGAAGCTTATATTGTCGGCGGCGCCGTCCCGCCCACATTACCATTGCCGAAAAACGACGGCGGATTAAATAATGCCCCGCTGACCCACCGCTATGAATTAATGAAGCAAAAGCCGTTCTTTGAAAATGACGCCGGCAGTGTCCATTTGGTGTCGTCGAAAGAATTTCCTATTTCCACCACCATGACCGGCATCATCGAGATCGTGAAACCCGGCGCGATCCGGGAATTGCACTGGCACCCCAACGCCAACGAATGGCAATACTATATTGCCGGCAAAGGCCGGATGACGGTGTTCAGCTCGCACGGCCACGCGCAGACGGAAGAGTACGCCCCTTCGGACGTCGGTTACGTGCCGCAGGGCTTCGGCCATTACATCGAGAACATCGGCGATGAGGATTTGAAGGTACTGATCGTGATGGACAACG